>Ga0316206_1000003_pt1 | contig 845055 bp, 835 predicted proteins | sample 6monthpyrite_MG_FD_204942 | JGI IMG/M metagenome (GOLD analysis project Ga0316206, IMG submission 204942) | Microbial mat bacterial communities from mineral coupon in-situ incubated in ocean water Damariscotta River, Maine, United States -... | ecosystem: Environmental > Aquatic > Marine >...
GCTGATACTGCAACAGTAGCTCCGACAGAGACAAGCACTCCAATTGAGACAGCAAGTGCAACTACTGAAGATACAACTCCAACAGCTGATACTGCAACAGTAGCTCCGACAGAGACAAGCACTCCAATTGAGACAGCAAGTGCAACTACTGAAGATACAACTCCAACAGCTGATACTGCAACAGTAGCTCCGACAGAGACAAGCACTCCAACTGAGACAGCAAGTGCAACTCCTGCTGACACTTCAACAGTAGCTGCAAGTCCGGTATATACAGCTCCAACTGAGACAACATCAGCAGTGACAGAGAGTGAAACTACTAATACTGAAACAGTAACACCGACTGAGACAAGTACTCCAACAGAGACAGCAAGTGCAACTTCTGCCACTGAAACAGTAGCTGCAAGTCCAGTATACACAGTTCCAACAGTTGACGCTGCACCAGTGACACCGACTGAGACGAGTGCTCCAGCGGAAACAGCCAGTACAACTGAGACTACAGCACCAGTTACAGATAGTGAAACTACTAATACCGATAATAAAGACTTTAATAATGGTTTTGGTAATGGAGATGATGATGCTCCGGGTAAATCTTTAGATAATAATAACGCAGAAAACAGTACAAATAATGATACTGTAGTAGCAAGTATAAATGATAAGGAAGATGATTCTGACAGAGATGACAAAAAATCAGATAGAGATGATTCTGACAGAGATGACAAAAAATCAGACAAAGATGATTCTGAGAGAGGTGACAAGAAATCAGACAAAGATGATTCTGAGAGAGATGACAAAAAATCAGACAAAGATGATTCTGAGAGAGATGACAAAAAATCAGACAGAGATGATTCTGACAGAGATGACAAAAAATCAGACAGAGATGATTCTGACAGAGATGACAAAAAATCAGACAAAGATGATTCTGAGAGAGATGACAAAAAATCAGACAAAGATGATTCTGAGAGAGATGACAAAAAATCAGACAGAGATGATTCTGAGAGAGGTGACAAGAAATCAGACAGAGATGATTCTGACAGAGATGACAAAAAATCAGACAGAGATGATTCTGAGAGAGATGACAAAAAATCAGACAAAGATGATTCTGAGAGAGATGACAAAAAATCAGACAGAGATGATTCTGAGAGAGGTGACAAGAAATCAGACAGAGATGATTCTGAGAGAGGTGACAAGAAATCAGACAAAGATGATTCTGAGAGAGATGACAAGAAATCAGACAAAGATGATTCTGAGAGAGATGACAAAAAATCAGACAAAGATGATTCTGAGAGAGATGACAAAAAATCAGACAAAGATGATTCTGAGAGAGATGACAAAAAATCAGACAGAGATGATTCTGAGAGAGATGACAAAAAATCAGACAGAGATGATTCTGACAGAGATGACAAAAAATCAGACAAAGATGATTCAGATGATGATTCAGAAGAAAGTATTTCACTTGTAAGTGATGATATAAAAATCGACTTAAGTGCTTTAGAGGACACTACTTCAAATACGGAAGATGTTAAGGCAGATGAAGATGATGATACTACATCAATTAATGTTGAGGATGTTTTAGAAATAACTGATACAAATAATATTATTGAGATAGATGACGGTGTAGACGAAAGTGTTAGTCAAGATACTGGTGGAGAATGGACTTTAGGTGGTTTTGAAGCTGATACAGGTACTTCAACTAATGGTACTTCAACAGATGATGGTGCAGAAACAGATCCTACAGTTTCAGTAGAGATAAATACAGATATATCAATAGACCAAGTCTAATAAAGGAGTATCAATACTCTTTTATTTCAATAATAGAACTAAAGATATTCTATCATTTACATGAAGCTTATTAAAAATTGAACTTATATGAGCTTTTACAGTCCTTGTAGTGATGTCTAAGCTAGATGCAATAGCATCATTATTCATTCCATTCATTACTAGGTGTATCACTTCTTGCTCTTTTTGTGATAGCCTACTTTTTATTAGGTTAATTGAATCAGTATTTAGAATGTTGACTTTTGTGTTTTTTACAAGTGCAGATGTTAGTTCTGGGTATGTCCATACTTTTGAGTTATTAACTGCCTGTATCATTTGATTGTAATGTACACTTAGCATTCTTGAGTTTCCATAGGCTTTTATTCCACGAGAAATCAGAATCTTTCCAGTAGCAATCTCAGGTATACGTTCAAGCACTATGAGGTTATTTGGTATGTTGTTTGATGATATTAGTGAATTTACATCATTGGATACACTGTCGTAATCTGCTATTACAATAGCTGATTGAAGTTCTTGTAGATATATGTCTAATGCATTTAAATCATAAGACACGATAATGTTTTTAATATTATCTCTTAGTAACCATTCATCGATAGTATCATAATTTGAACTAAAAAGAATTATTTTCATCTTATCTCTCTGAAAAAACATATTGTTTTGATTTAAGTATAGGTTTTAGTATATATTGCATAATAGTTTTCTTTCCTGTTACTATATCAACACTTACCGTCATCCCTGGAATGATATTTAAAGGATGTTCTTTTGTTCCAAGATAGTTTTTATCGGTTTGTACATGAATAAGGTAGAAAGTATTTTCCTTTTTATCTGTAATTGTATCAGGTGATATATTTACAACATCTCCTATAAGACCGCCATGTATAGCATAGTCATAGGCTGAAACTTTTATTTTAGCTTTTGCACCTGGGTGTATAAAAGCAATATCACTTGGTTTTATCTTTATTTCTAGAAATAATGTCTCATTTGTGGGAACGATTTCAACTAAATCAGCACCCGGTTTAATAACACCACCTACAGTATTTACAAATAGTTTTTGTACAATTCCTGCTACGGGAGATTTTACCATAGTCCTATCAACTTGATCGCTAAAAGCAACTTGTTGAGTCTTAAGTCTTGATAATTCAGCTGTAACTTCATTTAACTCTTTTTTTGCCTTGTTTATAAAAAGTTGATTAGATTCTTTTCTTTTATTTTTAAACTCTTTTATAGCAGAGGCTAAACGTGGAAGGGAAAGCTGGGCTGATTCTATGTCATTTTCAATTGAGTTGGCTTCTCTTTTTAGTTTTAGAAAATCAACCTTTGACTTAACGCCTTCTTGTACCATAGGAGCGGTCATTGCTATCTCTTCTGTAACAAACTCTAATGATTTTTTTAAAGACCTGATTCTGGCTTTGGCTTCTTGGTACTCTTGCTTTCTCTGTTCTATTTGATTTATAAAAGCACTGTCTTTTGCACGAGCTTCTATTTTGTCAGATGTATACAGTCTTTTTGATAATTCAATCTGTTCTTTTAAATCTTTATCTGTCGTTTTCATAGACTTAAACTCTAGTGAGTATGCTTCTGCATAAAGTCTTAATCTTTTTGCTTCAAGTTCATTAAATTTCATCTGATTCGTTCTAGAACTTGATGTTGATTTTGCATTATTGATTTTAAGTATTATTTCTCCAGTTTTTACTTTTTGCCCCTCTTTTACTAAAATAGCATCGACTATACCACCTTCTAGGTTTTGAATGACTTTATTTTGACCGTATGGTATTACATCTCCGTCACCTCTGGTTATTTCATCGATTTGGGCAAGTGAAGCCCAAGCAATGAATGCCGTAATTGCAAATAACCATATTTTTAGAACTTTACTGATACGAGACGGAGTGTTTTCTAAGATAGCCGAACTAAGGCTATTCATAAATTCATAGTCTTTTTTATTGTACTCTATTTTTTTATTTTTCAATATTTTTACCTCCGCTTTGGAGTTTTTGTAGTGCTTCTTCTTTTGGTGCATCTATAAATATTTTACCGTCACTCATAACAATAACTCTATCAACTATTTTAAGAAGTGTCATCTTTTGAGTGACAAAAAGTGTTGTTGTGTTTTTAAGTTGTTTAGCCAAACTATCAAGCAGTTTTGCTTCGGTGATTTGGTCCATCGCATTACTTGGTTCGTCCATAAGCATAATGGGACTATTTAGTAAAAATGCCCTTGCAATACCTATACTTTGTCTCTGTCCGCCTGATAAGCCTTGCCCACGCTCACCAATTGGCATCTCATAACCTTTTGGATGTTTTTTGATAAACTCTGAAGTTCCACTTATTTGAGCCGCTTTTAGCATTGCCGTATCACTGGCATGTGAAGCACGATAAGTTATGTTGTCTTTTACTGTCCCTCTAAAAAGCATTATATCTTGAGAAACATAACCCAAATTTTTTCGTAAATCTGCAGGATCTATTTGTTTTATATCAATACCGTCTATTAATATTTGTCCGGTATCAGGTTCATAAAGACCAAGTATAAGCTTTTGTATACTACTTTTACCTGACCCAATCCTTCCTATGATAGCTACATTTTCGCCGGGGTGTATTACAAAGGATATGTTTTTTAGTGCTGGGATATCTGTTCCAGGATATGTGAAAGTAACATCTACAAACTCAATATGACCACTAAAAGCAGGTCTTTCAACAAACTTTTTACCTCTTGGTCTTTCGCTTGGCTGAGATATAATATCATTAAGTGTCTCATACGATGTTTTGGTGTCTTCATAGTTAGTAAGTAGAGCTGCTACCTGACCCATAGGTGCTAGTGTCCTGCCGTTTAGAATCACTATTGCAATCAGTCCACCCATAGACAGTTCAAATGCCTGTATAAGATACACTCCATAGACTATAATCATGACAGTATTTAATTGAATAAAGAGTTGGGTTATAGTTGGTATAGATGCTGATAAAAGACGAGATTTTAAACTTTTAGTCGCAATCTCACCTGTAGATTCTTCCCATTTCCATTGTACTTGACCTAATGCCCCGAGTGATTTTAAGGTTTCAATATTATTTAGACTTTCAATTAGAATAGAACTTTTTTTAGCACTTGCCTCATGTGTACTCTCTATACTCTTTCTCAATGGTTTTTTAATGAAAAAAGCATAGCCTATAATTAAAAACATAGTTATCATAGGTATGATTACAATTCCACCGCCTATATAAAAGATTACAGCTAGAAATATTAAAGCAAAAGGCAGGTCAATTATAGCCGCCATTGTTGCATTTGTTAGAAAACCTCTAATGCTGTCAAAATCTTTAAGGTTACTTGCAAACGAACCGACAGAAGCAGGGTGATTTGCCATTTTTAAATCTAGTACCTTTTCAAAAACTATAGAAGACATGATGATATCACTCTTTTTTGCAGCACTCTCAAGCAGATATGTCCGCGTAAACTTCAAAAAGGTGTCAATTATGTATACAATACTAACACCTATTGCAAAGACCCAAAGTGTTTCTATGGCGTTATTTGGTACCACTCTGTCATAAACATTCATGGTAAACAGAGGTGAGGCTAGAACAAAAAGATTTATTAATAAAGAAGCATATAAGACATCTTTATAGATACCTGAGGATAGTTTTATAGTACTCCAAAACCAATGTTTTTGATTTAAGTTAAGTGTTCTGGTATTTTCATCACTATACTCAAAAGCTTTTTTAACCATAAACCCATAACCGATATACTCATCTTTTAATACATCTGTTTCAACCCATTGTTCTACAGCTTCTTCAGTAGGCATGATTATCTTAGCCTGTGTACCGTCTTCGTTATATTTGTCTAAAATACATGCACCTTGATTTGATAATAAAATAATTATGGGTAATTGCAAGGGTGAGATTTGAGAAAGCGGACGCCTAACTATCGATGATTTAAGTCCAGCCCTTTCAGCTGCACGGGAAAACAATCCCTTAGCATTGTCTATAGAAAAAAGTTCAGGTGCTTCATCACCAGGTGTTATAGGTAGTCCTGCTGTTAATGCCTCTGCTGAAAATGGTTTATGATAAAGTTTTGTAAAAAGTACCAAGCAGTCAAGCAAGGAATCCATTCTCAGGTTTTCAATATCAGTAGTGATCATTTATGACCTTTGGTTTATTTATTTATTTTTTTGACTATTATGTCAACACGGTTATTTAATTTAACGGCACTCTCACTACCGTTAATAAACATAGGTGCTTTGTTTGATTTAGCATGTATTTGTATGTTTTTTCTTTTTGCACCTGCTCTAATGAGTATTTTTTTAATAAGTCTTGCTCTTAACTCAGATAGTTTTAGTAGTATCTTCTCTTTTAGCTTATTGTAATCAGCATGACCAATCAGATCAAACTTTATTTTTGATAAGTCACTTGGTTTTAATTGTAAGATTAAATTTTCAACCTTCTCTTGACCTTCATCTGTAAGTGTTGCACTCTTGTATTCAAATAAAAAACCGCTATATCTCTCTATACGTTTAATATTGTCAGCCTTAAAGATACAACCGTATAGATTTTTCATACTATTTGATATTGAATTGTTACAAATATCTTCATCATCCGTAATTAAGTCATTGTCTTTGTCAAGTCTAATTGGAAGGCTGTCTTTGTTTTCAGGTGCAGTGCCGTTTAGACCAACATTTGAATAAAGTGCATTAGTATCACCAATGACGGTGGATACTAAAGTTCCCATAGCATCCAAAATTCTATATTTTGCAAATAAAATACTGTACTCAGTATTAATAATCTGTGATTTTGAACCTATAAAATCATTTTGTGCGGATAAAAGGTCTAAAAGAGAACGACGACCTAAGTCATATTCTTTTGCATAAAGAGTAAGTGTTTTAAGGGAAAACTTTTTATATTCTTTTAAATATTTTAGTTGTTCGTTTAATTTTTCATTTGCTGCCCAAGATAGTCTAAGTCCTTCTATTACCTCTCTGCGAAGTTTATTTTTCAACTCAACTTCTTGGTGAATATTACTTATACTTTTTTGAATTTTGGCTGAGTCTGCAAAACCATTAAAAAGATTGTAGTTAATATATGCCATAGCTCTAAATCTATCATCTTTTCCCTCTATACCACTAAGGTTTTTATTCATTGATTGGGAGACCTCTATGTCCAAGCTTGGATAAAAAGGTGATTCATTTTCTTTGTAAGTTGCCTGTGCAAGTTTAATATTGTATTGACTTACTAAAAGTGAAGGATTGTTCCCCATGGCAAATTGAGTAGCTTCATCCATGCTCTTTGGTAAGACAATATCAAAGATTGGTTTCTTCATTTCTTTTATATTTAAATCTCTACCAACTATCCTGTGCAGATTGTACTTCTCATCTAACAAAGTATTTTCTTGAACCACAAAGTTTGATTTTGCAAGAGCAAGAGATGATTCTATCTTGTTAACTTCAGAGAGAGTTGTTAGACCCGAATCGTATAGTTTTTGTACTTTTTTAAATATCTCTGTATTTATATCAACATTAGAACGGGCTGTTACAAGTAAGTCTCTGTTCTTTAAGACTAGTAGATAGGCATCAACTGCCCTAAATGAAATATCGTTTACATTTTCAATATAGTTATAAGCAGCAGAGATAGTTCTATTTTTTTGTTGTCTGACTTGATATGTTGTCTCAAAACCTTTAAAAATATTTTGTGTATATTTTAATGAGTTTTGATACACTGTGTAGTCAAAAGATTGTTTGCCTAATGTTGGAGTGTCTTTGTCTGTATCTTCATAACCTACACCTAGAGACAGGTCTACTTTTGGATAATAACCTGCCTTAGCTATTGTTATATCTTCTTTTAGTGAGTTGTAGTTTTTTAGTCTTTCTAGGATAGTCGGATTTGTAGATAACATTTCTTCTATGGTTGTTTTTAAATCTTGAGACAAAAGCGCTGTAGATAGTAGTAATGGGAGTAATAACTTAAGCTTCATGTTTTTCCAAAAAATTATTTTTAATAGTATATCATACATAAGTACGATTACAAAATAATTATATTGTATGTAAATTGTCTCGTGTTATGTTTTTTTATTGAAATTAGAAATTAATTACGGACGAATATCTAATATTTCTTGAATATTTATTTGGTCTTTATACTTTACAAAGTTCTTATCCTTTTGCTCTCTTGCATATATGGTCATTCTGTCAGCTAACTCATTTCCTTGTAAACCTATATGTGCTTTTACATGAGAAATTGATATATTCTCTTTGAGTTTAGTGTATAAATCGTATGATTTTTTGATAATATCAAGATTCTTAATCTCTCCACCCTTTTTTTTCCATCCATTTTTTTTCCATCCTGCTGCCCAAGTAGTTATACAGTTAATAGAGTACATGGAATCACACTTGATTTCTACTGTATTGCCTAGTTCATTTTCTTTTTTGGAGATAAGAAGAGAATGATAAAAAGCATTTAGTTCAGCTGTGTTATTTGTTCCATTAGGCTCATAAAGACCATACCAAAGTTCTGATACTTCATTATTCCTATAAATAGCTATTCCTGAGCCTGATTCTCCTGGGTTAGGTGAACAACCACCATCACAGTAGACAGTCACATCACCAATAATAGGTTCTATCTTTTGTTCAGGTTTTTTTATATCTTCATTATTTATTGAAAGCTCTTTTCTGAATTTTTGCAAAGCTTTGTAGTTATTGATTATTTTGTCTTGATTTGTTTTCGCACTAATACCTTTTAGTAAAACAAATAGTTCAGCCCTTGCATCTGATATGTTTTTTCCTAAGGCAAGTTCTGTCCACACATCTTTTTTATCTATGTTAATGTCGAGTAAGACAAGTTGGTTTTCACTGACATCTGAGGGGTTATTTACTCCAAGGGATAAAAAGGTTTCATTGATTAATTGCATAAGGCTCTCTTGTTAGATTATAAAAAGTATTTTATCATAAATAGTTTCTGTATTATAATATCGATGAAGTTAACAAATTATAAAAAGAGTATAAATGATAAGTAAAATATCCAGATATGAATTTATTGCAATATATGTGAAAAACTAATGCATACGGATCTTACTCAAGGAGTTATAAAAAAGCATATTGTGAATCTATCTGTTCCTGCAGTTGTTGGATATTTTTTTCATACAATGTTTAATATAACTGATACTTATTTTGCAGGTGTAATATCAACAGAGGCACTTGCAGCATTGTCACTTTCGGCGTCAGTTTTTTTTATGGTACTTGCTATAGGGGTTGGTATGAGTGAGGCTGTTACTTCGCTAGTTGGCAATGCCCTCGGTGAACAAGATATACAAAAAGCGCGACATATTACGCAAAATGCAATAATGTTTTCTATAGTATTGTCAATATTTTTAAGCACCATTGGAATAATCAGTATACCTTTTTTAGTAGAATCATTAGGTGATCCATCTTATGTAAAAGAAACATTTGAGTATATCAATATGATTTTATACGGTGCAGTGTTTTTTATAACTTCTTTTTTCTTTAATGCTCTTTTAAATGCAATAGGTGATACTAAATCATTTCGAAACATACTTATTGTTACAAGTATGTTAAATATATTTTTAGATTATCTTTTTATAAAGTACTTTAATATGGGAGTAAGTGCTATCGCTATTGCTACTATAATATCGGAGGCAATAACGATGTTGTATCTGTTTTATAAACTAAGAAAAACGAAACTGTTTTCAAACATCACTTTGATTAGTTATGACAAAGATATTATAAAAGATTTAATCAAACAAGGTTTTCCACCAAGTGTAAATATGTTTATGATGGCTTTTGGTATGTATATAATTACATATTTTGTTGCTCCATATTCAAAAGAAGCAGTTGCAGCCTTTGGTATAGGAATGAGAATTGAACAAGTATTTTTAATGCCTGTGATAGGCTTAAATATTGCAACACTTGCTATAGTTTCTCAAAACAACGGTGCTAAAATATATGATAGGATTAATCCAACAATAAGATTAGCCATAGTCTATGGCTGGATGATGTCAACTATCGGTGTTACATCTTTTTTTCTATTTGGAGAATTTTTTGCCTCTTTAATGACATCAGATTCTATAGTCATAGAACAAACTGCCTTGTATTTAAGAATATCAGGACTGGCATCATATGGGTTTGTAGTTATATTTATATATATTGCAATGTTACAAGGTATAAAAAAACCGGATATAATTTTTCCTATAAGTGTATATAGACAGATTATTGCTCCTGTCATAGTCTTTAGTGGGTTAAGTATATTTGGTTTTGAAATATTTTCTTTATGGGTAGGACTTGATTTGATTATATTTTCATCAGCCTTGTTTCTATGGTTGTATGGAGAGAAAAAACTGAAGTCTTTGATTTAAATACTATATGTTATAATCTCAACCTTAAAAAATAGTGCAAAAGTTGGTATATGCGTTCATCAGATATAAGCTCCATTTTAGACAATAAAGACAGATTATTGACTCAAACATATTTTGACTTGCAGAGATACTTTGAAAATAAGTATGGTCATGATACTGTCGTTTTTATGGAGATTGGAACTTTTTTTGAAGTTTATGAAGTCAACAACGATGATGAACAAGTCGGTAAAGCAAAAGAGATTGCTGAACTTCTAAACATTCAACTAACTAAAAAAAATAAAAACATTATTGAAAACTCTGATAAAAATCCACTCTTAGCTGGTGTACCGGCTGTAAGTTTTGAGAGATATTTAAGCAGGCTGATAAGTGAGCAAAAATACACTATCATCGTCATAAAACAAAAAGGCAATCCTCCAAAGATAAGTAGGTATGTATCTCAAATTGTATCACCGGGTACAAACTTTGACCATATAGTAGATAATGATGACAACTATATAGTTTCAGTTTTAGTAGATAAATACAAAGATATTTACTCAGTCGGATACAGTGCTATTGATGTAACTACAGGAAAGACTTGGCTCTATGAGACACATGGAACTAGCGAAGATCCATCTTATGCTCTTGATGAGATTTTTAACCTTTTAAACATTTATCGTACATCTGAGGTAGTTATAAGTTTCTTAGATGGTGTAAGTGATCAAAAGCACGTTATTCAGTATTTGGAAGTTGCCGAACATTACCACTACAGTGTCAATAATGACAGACCTAAGATAGACTTTCAAAATGAACTTTTCCGTGAAGTTTATCAGATACGTTCACTTCTCTCACCGATAGAGCATTTAGATTTGGAACGCTCACCTATGATTACGGAATCTCTTGCTGTTCTTATTCATTTTGTAATAGAGCATGACATCCACATAGTCCAAAAACTAAATATGCCACAAATCATAGATAATCGTCGTTTTATGTATCTTGGTAATAATGCATTGGAGCAGGTTGGGATTATCTCTAAAGATAAAAAGGAACTCACTCTTCTAAAGATGATGGATAAGAGTGCTACGGCAATAGGCAGAAGACTTTTAAAAGAGCGCTTACTCAACCCCATAATGGAAAAAGATGAGTTGGAGAGACGTTATAACCTAATAGAGAGAGTTTCATCACATACAAGATACCTAGATGAGATGATGCGCGGTGTTTATGACTTAGAGAGATTGTCTAGAAGACTAAATCTTGCAAGACTTCATCCTTTTGAGATGAACCATATCTATGAATCTGTGCTTAGTGTAAAAGAGTTGATGCTCTATGTTAAAAAGCATAAGATTCAAAAAACTCCTTTTCATGAGAGTGAACTTGATGAGTTCTTGCGTGATATAAGCAAGAGTATTGACCTTGATGTCTCTAGACGTTTTACAAATGCAACGGTTGATGAAAACTTTTTAATGAGCGGTGTTGATGAGGTTATTGATACTTTAGTAAAAGAAAACTCTATTATGCTCATAGCTTTTGAAGACATAATGTCAAAGATTGAGGTGATTCTGAATAAGGTAAATGCCGGAAGTTCAAACAAACTTGTAACTCTCGGTATTCTTGAGAAAGAGGGTTATTATATCTCACTTAGTAAAAACAGATATTCAATGATAGAAGATGAATTTAAAAAGGATGAAGAATTTAAAGAATTTGTTGTTAAAAAACTTACAAATTCAGTAAAAATAACTTCAGTTTTTACAGATACACTCTCAGACAAGATAATGAAAAATCGCAGAAAGATAGTTGTTCTGGTAAAAGAGAGATATGTAAAACTTCAAGCACTTTATGAAAGACGTTATTCATTACTTTTTGACAGAGTTATCTCATATGTATCGGATTTAGACGTTGGAGTATCTTCTTCTAAGGTAGCCACAGAGTATAATCATTCAAGACCAATGATAATAGATGTTGAAAATGATGAAAACTTTATGCAGATTATGCAACTTCGTCATCCGCTTATTGAGATACAAGAGCGTTCTGGAATTTATATACCAAATGACATAGTTATGGGAAATAGAAACTATATGGATCTACCACATCCTGAGACAGTGATGCTAGATGTTAGTGTTCATGATGGTCATGATGTAAACGGTGTACTTCTTTATGGGATAAACTCCAGTGGTAAGTCATCTTTGATGAAAAGTATAGGTATAGCTACCCTTATGGCTCAATCTGGCTTTTTTGTTTCTGCCGCTGTTATGAAATTTTCGTTGTTTGATTCTATCTTTACAAGAATCGTATCTCGGGATAATTTATCAAAAGGACTTTCAACCTTTGCTGTTGAGATGTTGGAGTTAAAAAATATTTTCAATCGTGCTACTGTTCGCTCACTTATCCTTGGTGATGAGATAAGTCATGGAACAGAAACACTCTCCGGTGTAGCTATAGTCTCATCTGCAATCATAAAACTTGCTAAACTTAGATCACTTTTTCTTTTTGCTACACACCTGCATCAGCTCTCAACTATGACAGAGATTACATCTTTGGATAATGTTGTAGACCTGCACCTAAGTGTAGAGTATGATGAAGATAAAGATATGCTTGTCTTTAACAGAATTCTTCAAGCAGGAAGTGGTAGCAGTATATACGGGTTGGAATTTGCAAAATCTTTACATATGGATTCTGAGTTCTTAGACACAGCAAATAAGATTCGTAAAAGATTAGCAAAAGACTTTGATGAATTAGAATTGCTTGTGAAGAAAAAGACTTCTAAGTACAATAAAGACCTATATGTGACAAAGTGTGTCATCTGTGGAGCAATAGCTGAAGATGTACACCATATAAACAACCAGTCATTGGCTAATCAGTCTGGATTTATTGGTCATTTTCATAAAGATAGCAAACATAATTTGGTTCCATTATGTAAAGAACACCACAACCAGATTCATGACGGTAAGATTAGAGTTGAGGGTTTCGTTATGACTTCAAATGGTTTGGAGCTTAACTTTGAAGAGCAGATGTCCAAGCCTAAAGTTGTAGAGATGCAAGAGCCTGAAATAAACGAGAAAGTAAAATCAGATGGTGATTCTACGGGTTTTGTTTTGGATGACTGGGATTAAAATTCACCTGGAACCATAGTTAAGCCAAGTGCATCCCAAACAAGTATACCGCCGCGATAATAATAAATTTTCTCAGCAGGAAACCCATGCTTGACCATAACTCTCATAGCTATTGGAGACTGGGTACATACCGGACCGTTACAAAATCCATATATTTTATAGGCACTGGAACAGTCCCATTTATGGTTTTTTTCTTTACACCCCAACTCATCTAGACGAACCTCTATCTCTCCATATGGAATATTGATCGCGGTTGGGATAGTACTTTTTAAGTATTGTTCCTGTTCTCGCATATCAACAACAATGGAACCTTTATCGTTTAAGGCTCTTAGCATATCTGCTTCTGTTACAGTATTTATACCTTTTACAGGAGCAAATGGCTGGAAAAAACCTTTATTTTTAGCACAAGATGTCATCACTCTTTTAATTTCAACAGAATCTTTTCCATGACCGACTAAGTATGATATTTCTTTATTTGAAAATAAACCTAGGTATTCGACTGTTTTTGATTTGGCATTTAAAGCAGTCGAATGAAGAATAACAGTAACACTTAAAACGATACTTGCAAAAATATTCATAATATTCCCTTTGTGTTTTTAAAAGAATAACAAATAAGAGTATAATTATGCTTAAAAAAATTGGAGAAAATTTTGAGAAATTTTATTTTAATGTTTAGTCTAATCATAACTATCTTATTTAGCGGATGTACTCAAGAAACACAAAACAAACTTGGACGTTCTATACAAAACTGGACAGGTACTGACGGTGTACTTGATATTTATATGGGTGAAAAACTTGTAAAGAGATTTCTTAAAATAGATAAACTCTCAACCGCTGAAAGCACACAAGGTAACAAATCAAGAAACTATCGCTATGGCTATGGTTATTTAGATTCTAACCTAAACCTAAAAGTGGATTCTGGTGAGAAGAAAGTTTATTTTGAGATAAGTGATTATGCAACCCCATACATTTTTTATGACAACCCTGGAGTAGAATAGAGAATGAATATAATAGAACTTTTTAAACATATGATTGAATCTAAGAGTGAGACACCTGATGACGGTGGACTTTTAGGTTTTATTGAAGAATACTTACCAGGTTTTACTGCTATTCGTGTAGATGTAGAAGATGTAAAAAACTTATTTATATATAGAAAATTTGGTGATGGTGAACATCTTTGTTTTGCAGGGCATGTTGATGTAGTTCCTGCCGGCAAAGTCGGATGGGATACTAACCCTTATGAAGCAGTCGAAAAAGATGGATATATTTACGGTCGCGGTACACAAGATATGAAAAGTGGTGTTGCTGCTTTTACTCAGGCTGTAAAAGAAGTGACCGAGTTTAGCGGGATAATTTCATTACTTTTAACTTCAGATGAAGAGGGCGAAGCTGCCTATGGTACGGTAGAAGTTCTTAAGTATCTAGAAAACAATTCTTTACTTCCTGATGCAGTTATTGTAGCTGAACCAACTTGTGAAGATGAGTTTGGAGATGCTATAAAAGTAGGTAGACGGGGTTCTATAAATGGTTATATAACTTTAAAAGGTAAGCAGGGGCATGCAGCATATCCTGAAAAAGCTATAAATCCCATCCATAACATATCTAAAGTATTGCAAAATATGGCAGGAGTTGATTTAGATAATGGAGATGAGTTCTTTAGCCCAAGTAAGTTTGTTATTACGGATATTCGTTCTGGTATGGAGGTTACAAATGTAACTCCAAATGAGTTAAAGATGATGTTTAATGTTCGTAATACTACTCTGACAACTCAAAAAGAAGTGAGTGACTTTGTTGCAAAAAACCTTGAAGGTTTAGACTATGAGCTAAAACTCACTCAAGGTTCATACCCTTTTAAGACTGATACGGATACAAAACTTGTTAAAAAGATCGATGAAGCTATAAAAAATGTTCTTGGCAATAAGCCTAAACACTCAACAGCAGGAGGAACTTCAGACGCCAGATTTATAGCACCAATGGGTATAGAAGTTATAGAGTTTGGTGTTAAAAACGATACTATCCATGCTGTAAACGAAAGAACAACAAAAAAAGAAGTTGAAGACCTTTATCAGGTATTTAAAAACTTAATAAAGATATGGGATAAATAATGCGAGTTTTATTAATTGTTAGCATATTTATATCGAGTTTATTGAGTGTAGAACTTGATTGGTTGCATGATTATGATAAAGCTTTGGAATATGCGAAGATAGAGAAAAAAGATGTATATATGTTTGTGGGAGCTGATAATTGCAGATTCTGTGATAGATTTAAAGAAATTACCTTATCTGACAAAGATACTATGCAAAGATTACGAAAAGAGTATATACTTTTATATATGTCAAGAGATAGACATAATATACCATCAATGTTTGAGGTAAGACAAGTTCCGAGACATTACTTTTTAGATTCTGATGGTAAAATTATTTATAAAACTCGCGGAAGTAGGGAAGTGGCAGGTTTTAACAGTTTACTTGATGAAGTAGATGTAGAAAAAGATGACTAAATCAGAGCATTTGATAAAAATAAAAGGAAAATAAATGAGATACGTACAAACAAATAAAGCTCCATCAGCTATAGGACCGTATTCCCAAGCGGTTGTAGCAAACGGTATGGTATATACATCAGGACAAATTGCTTTAACTGCAGAGGGTGTTATGTTGGAAAATGATGTTGTAATCCAGACAAAACAAGTTCTTGAAAATTTAAAATCTGTTTTACAGGAGGCTGGAAGCTCTATGAGTCAAGTAGTTAAGACAACAATCTTTATAGATTCTATGGATGACTTTGTAACTATTAATGGAATCTATGAAGAGGCATTTGGTTCTCATAAACCGGCACGTGCAACCGTAGCAGTAAAAACTTTACCAAAAAATGCTTTGGTAGAGATAGACGCAGTAGCGCTGATAGGATAGATTATGAAATATTTTATCTTAATACTACTTTTTGTTTCATCTCTTTTTAGTTTTGAATGGCCAGATGATTACAGTGAAGCCTTATCTCAGGCTAAGACAGAGAAAAAAAGTGTATATGTTTTTGTAGGCACAGCCAATTGTCCTTATTGTGAAAAAATAAAGAAAACAACTTTTGCTGATTCAGAAGTATTAGAAAAACTGAAAAAAGAGTATGTCATTGTATATCTCTCAAAAGATATTGATGATATTCCTAAGCATTTAGATATAACATTTTATCCGGCACATTATTTTTTAGATTCAAACGGTAAAATAATTTATTCAACAGCAGGGTATAGAGGTAAGAAATGCTTTTTAGAACTTTTAAAAGATGTCAAAGAGATGGATTAATACGATAATTTGTACCCAACGCCATGAACAGTTGTTAGAAAATCTTGATTTATCTTTTTTCTAATTCTTAATATAAAGTTTTTTATGGCGGAAGTACTCATGATTTTATCTTCCCAAACCTTATTTTGAATCATTTCATGTGTAACAACAATTTGTTTATTTTTAAAGAGTAGTTCAATAAATATAGTTTCTTTTTTTGTTAAATTAATATGCTTTTTATTAATAAAAAGTTCTTTAGTATATAGGTTGAACTCTATATTATTATGCGTATCTATAGTCTGAGTAGATTTGAATTTTTGAGATATTAGTTCTAGTACGCTTATAAAATCTTCATAAGATATGGGCTTAATTTGGTAAGAGGATATGTTTAGAGGGATTGCTTCTAATAAAAAGTTTTCATCCTTATGTGCGCTTAGTACTATTATTGGAACATGAATATCTTTTTTTCTTATGTTTTTTATAAACTCTAAACCATTACCGTCTTTTAATTTTATATCAGAAATTATTACGTTTATATGATTGTCATCAAAAATTTCTAAAGCCTGTTTTACAGTTTGACTATGAAAAACTTTTTTAAAATATAGATTTAAAAACTCAACAGTATTGTGTGTAAAACCCATGTTGTCTTCAAGGAATAAGACATTAAATTGTTTTAATTCATTCATTTTTAAATTTTATCGTAAATATTGCTCCCTTACTACTGTTTTTAGCTGTTATAGTCCCTTCATTTTTATCTATGATACTTTTTGTAAGGGCTAAACCAATTCCGCTACTATGATAACCACTCTTGAAGGGTGAGAAAATATCATCATATATTTCTTCATCTATTCCACCACCGTTATCACTTATAACGATTTCGTTATCCATTATATTTATATCAACAATAGGGTTCTTTATGTCTCTTTGTTTGAAAATATTTCTGGCATTATTAAATATTGATAATATAACTTGCTCAAATTCATTCATATTTGCATATATTTCATTAGATTCAGTAGATTTTATTTTAAGCTGAATATTTTCATAGTCAAAGGTCGCATCTATGATAGTAAGTACATGTCCTACACTGTCTGCCATGAGAAAATTGCTTCTAGTATCTATGGGTTGATAAAAGTTTTTAAAAGTATCGAGAGTATCTGACATAAATGATATGATTTTTTGAGACTTATATTGTGATTCTAACTGTTTTTGATCACTGATTTCTATGCCGAGTTTTGTCTTTGCAAGTAATAAGGTGTTTATAGATCCTAGTTCTGCTAAAGGTTGAGTCCATTGATGTGCAATGTGCATCAATAGTTCGCCGAGGGCTGCCTGTTTAGATTGTTGATACATGATATATTGATTTTGTTTATTTTTTAGTATCTCATCTTTTACTTTCTGTTCTAGGTTTATTTGATAGTTTCTTAGTTCCAAATGTGTTTTTACACGTATCAACAGTTCATTTGGTTCAAAAGGTTTTGAGATATAATCAACTGCCCCAAGTTCAAAGCCTTTTTGTATGTCTTCTTGAGAGTTTTTACCTGTTAAAAATATGATTGGTATGTTGTGTGTTTTTGGATTTTGTTTTATTCGTGTGCATACTTCAAAACCGTCCATTACTGGCATCATAATATCTAACAATATTAAATCTATAGATTCATCCTTTAGTATCTTCAGTGCAGTTTTACCATCAAGAGAAGGTATTAGATCATATTTATTTAGCAAGCCAACTAGCACATCTAAATTCTCTTTTATATCATCAACTATTAATATAGTTTGTTTAATACTCATCAAATAGCTCCTTGGCTTCATTAAACTTATAGTGTCTAATTAGTTTTATCACTTGTTTATATTTTTGTTCATATAATTCATTAAGTTTGTAAGAATTAAGTTCTAGGATTATAGGTTCACATATATTTGGTCTTCTTTTTGATACGGCAATTTTCAACTCATAAAATAAGCGTTTAAATTCTTGATCATCAATCAACGGTTTAGTGCTATCTATAGCTGATATATTTTTAGTATTTGGTTTTTTTTCCAACTCTTTAGGTAATTCTGTACTTTTTTCTAATGGAATTTCAATAATGAATTCACTTCCTTTTTTTAGTATACTGTTTACTATGATTTTACCACCCATAAGCTTTACCAACTCTTTTGATATAGTCAGTCCTAAGCCGGCACCGGAGTACTTTCTTGTTGTTGCTTCATCCACTTGCGCAAATGGATGAAATATTTTAGAGATTTGCTCCTTGGTTAGTCCTATACCACTGTCTTGTATTCGAAACTGAAATATATTGTTTGAAGTTTCTTTAACAGATAGTTCAACAAATCCGGAGTTTGTAAATTTAACCGCATTGGATGTTATATTTGTTAAAACTTGTAATAACTTTAACTTATCGGCAAAAAGGTGTATATGCTTGGACTTATCATATAGTATGATGAAATCTAAATCTTTATTATAAGCTAAGTGACCGACAATATTTTCAACGCTGTTTAGTAACTCCACTAGACTGAAATCGACCTTATTTAATTCTAATGTATTGGATTCTACCTTTGAGAAGTCTAAAACCTGATTTATGAGTTGAAGCATATTTGTTGATGAGTATTCAATGTTGTTGATATAGTTTTTTTGCAAGGATGTGAGGTTTGTTTCTTGCATTAAATGTGTCATGCCGATAATGGCATTCATAGGTGTACGTATCTCATGTGAGATGTTAGCTATAAAGTTTGATTTAACTTGTGTCGCGTTTTCGGCGTTGTCTTTAGCTTTTTTTAGTTCTGTATTAATTTTATTTAGTTTTCTATTAGAGTATAATAGCAACAGTAGAAATATTAAAACAATAACTAGCATGTGTACCGAGACTCTCTCAGTTATTGTCTGTTGTATTAAATTATTAATTACATCCATGATAGATAGTGTATCAAATGAAAGTCTTAAAATAGTCTCAAATTGCTATTATCCTCTAAGTTTTTATATTTAAATAAAACTTAAAGCTTGTTTGGGTATAATTCCGCACTTTTTATAGATTATCTAAGGAATTGTATATGTACGCAATTATCAAAAACGGTGGTAAGCAGTATAAAGTTCAAGAAGGCGATATCTTACTTTTAGATAAAATGTCTTTAGAACCAAAAGCTACTATCGAAATTAACGAAGTTCTTGCAGTAAATGCTGGTGAACTTAAAATGGGAGCACCTTTCGTAGACGGTGCTAAAGTTACTGCTGAAGTAATTAATGAAGGTCGTGACAAGAAAGTTGTGATTTTCAAAAAGCGTCGTCGTAAAGACAGTAAAGTTAAAAGAGGTTTCAGAAGAGACTTCACTCGTGTTCGTATCACAAGTATAGCTGCTTAATAGTAGCTGCATAATTAAGTAGGAGATTTAAAATGGCACATAAAAAAGGTCAGGGTAGTACACAGAATAATCGTGATTCAGCTGGTAGAAGACTTGGTGTTAAGAAATATGGTGGAGAAGCTGTGATAGCTGGTAACATCATTATTCGTCAACGTGGAACTAAAATCCACCCAGGTAAGAATGTTGGAATGGGTAAAGATCATACGATCTTTGCACTAGTTGAAGGTGTTGTTAAATTCGAAAGAAAAGACAAAAAACGTCAACAAGTTTCAATAGTACCTGCTGCATAATTTCTACAATATTTAGGGCATGTCCCTAAATGTTTTTTACTTCATAGTTTAGGTTAAACCCTAAAACAACTTTTAAATATTTAACAATTTACTTTTTATTGTCAACAGTAGATTTTTAAGTTTTTAATTAGTTCGTATATTTTGTCTCTAAACTGTATAATAACAGTCCTGAATATACTATCGATTCCTGAGATTTACTCAGAAATCTTACGTAGCTAGATACTAGCTAAAGTAGAAAGAAGAAGGAAAAGTTGTTTTCAAGTTCTAAGATTTACTTAGAACTTTAACCTAGCAATTTAAAATCTAAAGTACAAACATAAGGAGTACACTTGTTTACAGATAGCGTAGAATTAACAGTTTCATCAGGAAAAGGTGGACAAGGTTGTGTTGCATTTCGTCGTGAAAAATTTGTACTAAATGGTGGTCCAAATGGTGGTGATGGTGGAAAAGGTGGTGACATCTGGTTCAAGTGTGACAATAACACACACACACTATCTCATTTTCAAAGAAAAATGCATATAAAAGCAGATAACGGTGTTCAGGGCGAAGGCTCAAATATGACAGGAAAGTCAGGTGCTAAAAAAATCATCATAGTTCCTCCTGGGACACAGATTCTAGATATGGAGACAGGTGATGTGCTTTTTGATATGTTAAAGCATGGTCAGGAAGAAAAGTTTATTCAAGGCGGTAAAGGCGGACTTGGGAATACTCACTTTAAGTCACCTACAAACCAAAGACCTACCTATGCACAGCCTGGTGAAAAAGGTGAGACTAGAGCAATTAAGCTTGATCTTAAACTTATTGCGGACATAGGGCTTGTAGGTTTTCCAAATGTTGGTAAATCTACATTGATCTCAACTGTTTCAAATGCCCGTCCTGAGATTGCAAACTATGAGTTTACTACACTAACACCAAAACTTGGTCAGGTAAATATTGGAGACTTTGAGAGTTTTATTATGGCTGATATCCCTGGGATTATCGGTGGAGCTCATGAAGGTAAAGGTCTTGGTGTACAATTCTTAAGGCATATTGAGAGAACTAAGACACTTTTATATATGGTCGATTTGGCATCATATAGAGACTTGAAAGAACAAATTGAAGTTCTTAAAGATGAGATATCTTCTTTTTCTGAGAAGTTAGGCACTAGTAAATATGCGATTGCTTTAACCCGTGTAGATATTGTACCACCTGATGAGATTAAAGATTTGGTAGGTGGATTTTTAGAACTTATTGGTGTTGAAGCAAACAAAGGTAGCGAATTTGACTTTGATTCAGGGATGCCGTACTTTATTCAAGGTACTGCTGATGAAACACTAGGATATGATAGAACTCTTCCGTATTTAATAGCACCGATATCTTCAGCTACTAATAAAAATATAGAAGCATTAAAATATGCATTATTCAATTTAGTTCAAACAGACAGAACATAGATATATGAAAATTATTTTCATGGGTACTCCAGATTATGCGGAGGCTATATTAAGCTCTATTATTAGTACTGAGATGATGGAAGTTGTTGCAGTTTACACTCAGCCTGATAAGCCAGTTGGTAGAAAAAAAGTTTTAACTCCACCTGTTGTTAAGACTTTAGCCCTTGAAAATGATATAAAAGTATATCAGCCGTCTAGACTTCGTGAGGAAGATACTGTAAAAGAGTTACTTCAAATAGAATGTGATTATATAGTTGTAGCAGCTTATGGACAGATATTGCCATTAGAAATTTTACAACATGCCCCTTGTATAAATCTTCATGCCTCTATATTACCAAAGTATAGAGGTGCTAGTCCAATTCAACAAACACTATTAAATGGCGACACTAAAACAGGTGTTACTGCTATGCTTATGGATGTCGGTCTTGATACTGGTGATATAATTAAAATAGACGAGGTAGATGTTGATGAAGATGAGATGGTAGAGAGTCTTTTTGATAGACTAACAAGTGTAGCATCAAACTTGACTATAGAAGTATTACAAAACTTTAACTCATATACACCTAAAAAGCAAGATGATTCCAAAGCTACACATTGTGGTAAAATAACAAGACAAGATGGAGAAGTTAGTTTTATAAATGCATCTGATCTTTATAATAAATATAGAGCATTTACTCCTTGGCCAGCTGTATATCTAAATAGTGGTTTGAAATTAAAAAACATAAAATTAGAAGATAGAAAATCTATAAATGAAAGTGGAAAAATTATATCTATTGATAAAGATAGTATAACAGTAGCTTGTAAAATTGGAACTATTAGAGTATTTAGCGTCCAACCGGCTTCAAAAAAAGAGATGGATATCATTTCTTATATCAACGGCAAAAGATTAAACTTTGAAGACACTTTATCTTAAAAGTATTGAATCCACTCAAGAGTATTTAAAAAAATTAATTTCAGATTCTGAGCTTACTCCTCCCTTGGCCGTTGTTGCAGATATCCAGACTAGTGGAGTTGGTAGTAGAGATAATACTTGGGAGGGCTTAGAAGGTAATCTCTTTTTATCTTTTGCAATATCATTAGATGAATTACCTACAGATTTGAGATTAGAATCTGCTTCTATTTATTTTTCACATATTTTAAAAGATATTCTTGAGGACTTAGGATCAGATATCTGGTTAAAATGGCCAAATGACTTTTATTTATATGATAAAAAAGTTGGCGGATTGATTACTAATGTACTTGGAGATACTATTATATGCGGGCTTGGATTAAATTTAGTTAATGCGCCAAATGGATGTGAAACTCTGGATATAGAAGTAGACAGAGATGGACTGATTAAAATATATACAGAGAAAATTAAAAAAAATATTTCATGGAAGCAGATTTTTAGCAAATATAAGATAAACTTTTATTTAAATCAAAACTTTTATACACATAATAAAAGTTTAAGAGTGTCTTTAGAAAATGCAAAACTACAAGATGATGGTTCAGTCATTGTAAACGGTGAGAGGATATATAGTTTAAGATGAGTGAAGTAATAGTAATTGCAAATCAAAAAGGTGGTGTCGGTAAGACGACTACTGCTGTAAACTTAGCTGCTTCACTTGCTGTAGCTGAAAAGAAAGTTCTTTTGATAGATTCAGATCCACAGGCTAATGCTACGACATCTTTGGGCTTTCATCGTAACGATTATGAGTTTAATATATATCATGTATTAATCGGAACCAAAAAGTTAAAAGATATCATTTTAAAGTCTGATATTGCTACACTACATTTGGCACCGTCTAATATAGGTCTTGTAGGAATAGAAAAAGAGTATTATGATGCTGAAAACTCAAAAGGCAGAGAGTTGGTGTTAAAACGTGCGATTGCTAACGTTAAAAAAGATTATGATTATATCATAATTGATTCACCTCCGGCTCTTGGACCAATGACTATTAATGCACTTTCAGCTTCTAATTCGGTAATTATACCTATACAATGTGAGTTTTTTGCACTTGAAGGTCTTGCACAACTTCTAAACACGATTAAATTAGTAAGAAAATCTATTAATCCAAAACTTAGCATTAAAGGCTTTTTGCCAACAATGTTCTCTTCACAGAATAATCTGTCAAAGCAAGTTTTTGCAGATTTAAAACAGCATTTTAATAGTAAGCTTTTTAAAGATGGAAAAAATAAGATTATAGTAGTCCCTAGAAATGTAAAGTTAGCAGAATCTCCATCATTTGGTAAGCCGGCAATTCTTTATGATGTAAAGTCTATAGGTTCTATTTCGTATCAAAATTTAGCGCAGGCAGTAATAGCATGATTTTTAAGAATAAAGTTGTAGCTTTAGTAAGAGAAGTTAATTTGGAGACTTGTTCGCAGACTAAGGGGAGTGTATAATGAAAACACAAAAACTTGGTCGTGGCTTGGATGCTCTTTTAGGTGAGATGGATGAAGCTTATGAAAACGAAGGTTCATCTAAAGATTCTATTATAGAAATATCCTTAAAAGATATAAGACCAAATCCATACCAACCACGAAAAAACTTCGATGAAAATGCACTTTTTGAACTTAGCGAATCTATTAAAAATGACGGTTTAATTCAACCGGTCGTTGTTACCGAAGATATTGATGGCTATGTATTAATAGCAGGTGAGAGAAGATTCCGCGCCTCAAAACTTGCAAAACTAAAAACCATTCGTGCTATTATATTAAATAGTGATGAACAAAAAATGAGACAGTTCGCACTTATAGAAAATATTCAAAGAGAAGAGTTGAATTCTATAGAACTGGCACTTGCATATAGTGAACTAATTAAACTGTATGATATAACTCAAGAAGAATTGTCCAATAAGATATTTAAGGGACGTACTCACATTACAAATACAATTAGATTGTTACAATTGTCTCCAAAAACGCAAAAAGCTTTAATAGAAAAGAAGATAACTACTGGACATGCTAAGGTCTTAGTTGGTCTTGATGAAAAGTCACAGCAATTGGTTGTGAATTCTGTGGTTGGACAAAAGCTGAGTGTTAGAGAAGTTGAAGCGATGGTAAAGTCTATGAAAAATACTATTTTTAAGCCTATGCCAACTACAGAAATAACACCATATGATTTTTCTAAAATACAAGAAAAGCTTAGCGTACTTGGTATAAAAATTAAAACTACTAATAAAGCTATTACTCTAGAATTTAATAATGAAAGTCAAATTGATGATTTATTAAATTATTTATCTCATTAATACACAAATACTGTAAATTTATAAATTTATTTTTGCTTTAACAATTGTTTTAATTTTAACATAGTATAATTGCGCAACTTTTAGGAGGTGCTATGTTAGATATAAACCCAATACTACTTGTAGCTACATTAATCGTATTTCTTACGCTTATCGCCGTTCTTAACAGTTGGCTTTATAATCCATTATTCTCGTATATGAATAAAAGAGACGATGACATTAAAAGAGATCTTAATAAAGCTGGATCAAATGATGATGAAATCAATGAACTTAATTCAAAAGCGCAATCAATAATTACAAATGCCAAACTGGAAGCAGTGGCTCTAAGAGAGAAAGTTATTACGGATGCTAAAGAGTTAGCAGATAGTAAGTTAGAGGCTAAGCGTGCTGAATTAGCTAGTCAATATTCAGAATTTGAGAAATCACTTTCTCAAACTCGTGAACAATTGTTAGGTGATTTAAAATCACAGATGCCTTTGTTCAAAGAAGCTGTAAAAGCTAAATTCAGTCAAATATAAGGATGTAATGTGAGTAGAATTATTGTATTAATATTTATGATGTCAACAATAGCATTAGCATCTGGTGCAGAACATACAGATACTGATATTGTCCAAAGAACAGTAAACTTTTTACTATTCGCAGGGCTGATATGGTATCTTGTTGCTGAACCTGCTAGTAATTATTTTTCATCAAGATCTAAAGCAATTGCGGATGAGATGCAAAAAGTTCAAGATAGATTAAAAGAATCTGTGACTCTTAAAAAAGAAGCACTTTCTAAAATATCTGATGCTGAAAAATTTGCTGAGGATTTAGTTGTTAGTTCTAAAAAAGAGAATAAAGTTATAAATGATAATATTATGGCTCAATGTGAATCTGATCTAGAAATATTAATCAAACAACAAAATAACTTAATAGATTTTGAACAAAGAAAAATGGTTCATAATGTTGTTAATGAGACTCTTAGCGAAGTATTGAGTCAAAGTGGTGAAGACTTTGATAAAGAAGCTATGGCTAATGTTATCTTGAAAAAGGTGGCTTAATATGGAAGAATTAATTGCAAAAAGATATATTAAAGCTATTAAAATAAATTCTGACATAGAATCTATGAAAAATATAGCTTCTTTATTTTCTGCTTTTTCAGAAGCATTTAATGATAAAAAATTTGTTCAGATAATTAATAACCCTGATGTAAGTAAAGAGCAAAAATCAGAGATTCTTTTAACTTCAGTTAAATCAGCTGAATCAAAAGAAGTTAATAATTTAATTAAGTTATTAGTTGAGCATAATCGTATTAACATTATTCCTGCAATTGCAGAAGTTATGAAAAAAGAAGTTGCTTCAACTCTAAAAGAGTATAGGGGTGTTATATATAGCAATAGCGATATAGACGCAAAAGTTATATCTGACTTGAGTATGGGACTTGGTAAGAAATTTGATTCAAATATATCATTAGAATTTGTAAAAAATGACTTCGATGGCATAAAAGTAGATGTTGTTGATCTTGGTGTTGAGATAAATTTCTCTAAACAAAGAATAAACAATCAAATTATAGAACATATTGTGAAAGCAATTTAACTTCATGAGAGGAGATATATAGTGGTAGCGAAAATTCAAGCTGATGAAATCAGCTCAATAATAAAAGAACGTATCGATAACTTTGAATTAAGTGTTGATATCAATGAAACAGGTAAGATTGTTTCTTATGCTGATGGTGTTGCACAAGTTTACGGACTAAGCAATGTTATGGCTGGTGAAATGGTAGAGTTCGAAGAGGGTACTCAAGGTCTAGTAATGAACTTAGAAGAGAGCACAGTAGGTGTTGTTATTCTTGGTGCAGGAAGAGAACTTAGAGAAGGTATGTCTGTTAAAAGACTTAGTAAACTTCTTCGTGTACCTGTTGGTGATGCACTTCTAGGTCGTGTTGTAAATGCACTTGGTGAGCCAATTGACGGTAAAGGTCCAATTGATACAACTGAAACTCGTTTCGTTGAGGAAAAAGCACCTGGTATCATGGAAAGAAAATCTGTTCATGAACCATTGGCAACCGGTATTAAAGCTATTGATGCACTAGTTCCAATTGGTCGTGGCCAACGTGAACTTATCATTGGTGACAGACAGACTGGTAAAACAACAGTGGCTATAGATGCAATCATTAATCAAAAAGGTAATGGTGTCTCTTGTATTTATGTTGCTATTGGTCAAAAAGAATCAACTGTTGCACAAATTGTTCGTCGTTTAGAAGAACATGGTGCAATGGAATATACTATTGTTGTTTCTGCTACTGGTGCTGAAGCTGCAGCACTTCAATTTTTAGCTCCATATACTGGTGTTACAATGGGTGAGTATTTTCGTGATAATGCTAGACATGGTCTAATTGTATATGATGATTTATCAAAACATGCAGTTGCATACCGTGAGATGTCACTTATTCTTCGCCGTCCTCCGGGTCGTGAAGCATACCCTGGTGATGTTTTCTATATCCACTCTCGTCTTTTAGAGAGAGCCGCTAAACTAGGTGATGAAGAGGGCGCTGGTTCTTTAACTGCACTTCCAATTATTGAGACTCAAGCTGGTGATGTTGCGGCATATATTCCAACTAATGTTATCTCTATCACCGATGGTCAGATTTTCCTAGAAACTGATTTATTCAACTCGGGTGTACGTCCAGCGATTAACGTTGGTCTTTCTGTATCTCGTGTTGGTGGTGCTGCTCAGATTAAAGCTACTAAGCAAGTTGCTGGTACTTTACGTCTTGACCTTGCTCAGTATCGTGAACTTCAAGCATTTGCTCAATTCGCATCTGACCTTGATGAAGTGTCTCGTAATCAACTAGAGCGTGGACAAAGAATGGTAGAAGTTTTAAAACAAGGACCTTTCTCTCCACTATCTGCTGAGAAACAAGTTGTTATTATCTTCGCTGGTAATGAAGGTTTCCTAGATGACTTTGATCCGTCAAATGTTGTTCGTTTTGAAGCTGAGTTATATCCATTTATTGAAGCATCTTATCCTCAAATTTTTGAGAATATCAGAAGTACTTCAAAAGTTGATGATGATACTAAAGCACTATTAATGAAAGCACTTGAAGAATTCAAAGCTAGCTTTGTAGTGGCATAAGGAAAACTTTATGGCAAACTTGAAGGATATTCAAAGACAGATAAAGAGTGTATCTAACACTCAAAAGACGACTCGTGCAATGAAGCTTGTATCAACTGCAAAACTTCGTCGTGCCGAAGAGCTTGCAAAACGCTCTCGTCTTTATGCTGCAAAAATGAATCAGGTAATTGCCGAAATAGCTGGACGCATAAAATGTAATAAAGTTGGAGGAATAGACAATCGTTGTTTTTTACAGATTGAAAATCCTAAAACTGTAGACATTGTTTTTGTAACTGCTGATAAGGGTTTATGTGGTGGTTTTAATATACAAACTATTAAAGCTGTTAACAAACTTTTAAAAGAGTACAAAGAAAAAAATGTAAAAGTGCGTCTGCGCGGAATCGGTAAAAAAGGTGTTGAGTTTTTTAAATATAACGAAGTTGAGCTTTTTGACTCAGTTATAGACCTTAGTTCAAAACCAGATAAAGAAAGATCTGACAGTTTCATTGAATCTTCTATTGAAGATTTTAAAGATGGAAAAATTGATGCTGTGCATGTTGTTTACAATGGTTATAAAAACATGATAACTCAAGAGTTACATGTAAATAAAATACTACCTGTAGATGCAAGTCAGTTTGAATGTGAAAAGGCAGAAAAATCAATACTTGAGATTGAAGCTCAAGATGATGAGAAAATGCTAGATTCTTTAGTTACTAGATATGTTGAATTCGCTATGTATTACGCGCTTATAGATTCAGTTGCGGCTGAACACAGTGCTAGAATGCAGGCAATGGATACAGCAACTAACAATGCTAAAGATATGGTAAAAGGTTTAAATGTTCAGTTTAACAAAGCTAGACAAGCCGCTATTACTACAGAACTTATAGAGATTATAAGTGGTGTGGAGTCGATGAAATAATGGAGAAAAATATGATTGGTAAAATTAGCCAGGTTATGGGCCCGGTTGTTGACGTTGATTTTGATGGTTATCTTCCAGTAATTAATGAAGCAATTGAAGTTCAAGTAAATGTTGAAGGTACTGAAACTCGTTTAGTACTTGAGGTAGCAGCTCACTTAGGTGATGGTCGTGTAAGAACGATTGCAATGGATATGAGTGAAGGTCTAGTACGTGGTATGGATGCTACAGCTACCGGCGGTCCTATTAAAGTTCCAGTTGGAGAAAAAGTACTTGGTCGTATTTTTAATGTAATCGGTGAGACTATTGATGGTGGAGATCAGGTAACTGATGCACCTACATGGTCTATTCACCGTGATCCTCCACCACTAGTTGATCAGTCAACTACTACTGAGATGTTTGAGACTGGTATTAAAGTTGTTGATTTACTTGCTCCTTACTCTAAAGGTGGTAAAGTTGGACTATTCGGTGGTGCCGGTGTTGGTAAAACAGTTATTATCATGGAGCTTATTCATAATGTTGCTCATGGTCATGACGGTTTATCAGTATTTGCTGGTGTTGGTGAAAGAACTCGTGAAGGTAATGACCTTTACTACGAGATGAAAGATTCAAACGTACTTGATAAAGTTGCACTTTGTTATGGTCAGATGAGTGAGCCTCCAGGAGCACGTAACCGTATTGCTTTGACTGGTCTTACTATGGCTGAGTACTTCAGAGATGAGAAAAACCTTGACGTACTAATGTTCGTTGATAATATTTTCCGTTTTGCTCAATCAGGTTCAGAAATGTCTGCACTTCTTGGTCGTATCCCTTCAGCTGTTGGTTACCAACCGACTTTAGCTCGTGAAATGGGTGCGTTGCAAGATAGAATTACATCTACTACAAAAGGTTCTATTACTTCTGTTCAGGCTGTATATGTACCTGCAGATGATTTAACAGATCCAGCTCCTGCTTCTGTTTTTGCTCACTTAGATGCAACTACAGTACTTAACCGTAAAATTGCGGAAAAAGGTATTTATCCTGCAGTTGATCCACTTGATTCAACTTCAAGATTACTTGATCCACAAATTATTGGTGATGAGCATTACGGTGTTGCTCGTGGTGTTCAACAAACACTTCAAAAGTATAAAGATCTTCAAGATATCATTGCAATTCTTGGTATGGATGAGCTTTCTGAAGATGATAAAAATGTTGTTGAACGTGCTCGTAAAATTGAGAAATTCCTTTCTCAACCATTCTTTGTTGCTGAAGTATTTACAGGTTCTCCTGGTAAATATGTATCACTTGCAGATACTATCAAAGGCTTTAAAATGATTCTTGACGGTGAGTGTGATCATATGTCAGAAAATTCATTCTACATGGTTGGTGGTATGGATGAGGCAATTGAAAAATCTGAAAAGCAGTAACTGTTTATTTAGTAAAGGACTGAAATGCAAATGTTAAAACTTGAAATCTTAACTCCTAATGGTGAAATCTATAATGGTAAAGCTGTTAGTGTGACTCTTCCAGGTGAAGAGGGTGAATTCGGTGTTCTAGCAGAACACTCTTCTTTATCTACACTGCTTGAAGCTGGTGTAATTGATATTGAAAAAGAAGATAAATCAGTCGAATCAATTCTAATCAACTGGGGCGTAGTTCAAGTTGATGAAGAAAAAGTTATTGTATTAGTTGAGGGTGCTGTAGCAATTCGCGGAGAAAATGAAAGCGATGTAGCTAAAGCACTTGAAGAAGCTAAGGAACTTATTGAGTCTATTAAGGACAATAACCCTGCTATAGCTTCCGTAGCTGCTAGAATAGAATCTGCAGCTCAAAATTTAATATAGATAATGACTAACGAATTAATCGATTTTTATCTTAAAAGTCATCCTGTAACACTGGGTGTATTAACTCTTTTAGCAGTATATTTTATAGTGCTGAATTGGGTTTTTTTCTATCGCTACTTTTCCATTAATACTTGGCTTGAAGTTGAGAATAAATCTCTTGAGGGTCTTTTAATGGGTGCTAACGCAGTTAGTGAAGCTTCTTTTTTAAGTAACTTTATAAAGACTAGTACTAATATTTCTAAAGAAGTTTTAGGACTTGGTATGTTAGCAGCTACAAAAGAAGCTACAAAAGGTCTGTCTATTCTTTCTATATTCGCTTCTACAACCCCTTTTATAGGTTTATTCGGTACTGTTGTGTCTATTTTAGATACATTTACTCATATTGGTAAAAGTACAGGAAGCATGTCTATAATCTCTGGTGGAGTATCAGATGCTTTAGTTGCAACTGCAGCTGGTATATTTGTTGCAATATTTGCTTATACTTACCATCAGATTCTAAAAAGAAAATCATTTGAATTGGTTAGTTTTATGCAAATGCAAAGTGATGCAATATTAGCTAGAAAAGTGTAAATATGCAGTATGATTGGGATGATAAACCGGAGTTGAATATTACTCCTTTAGTTGATGTTATGCTAGTCTTACTGGCTATTTTAATGGTTATAGCACCAAATATTATATATGAAGAAAACATTAAATTACCACAAGGTTCAACGACTCAACAACTATCACATATACCTCCTGTGCATATTTCAATTGATAAAGAAAAAAAACTAAAAGTAAATAAAGACACTTTTCTCTATAACTCTTTTATGGATAATTTTTCACTTTATTCAAGAGATTTGGATCTAAAAGCCACTGTACTCATTAGTGCTGATAAAAGTTTGGACTATGGTATTGTAATGTCGGTATTAGCTGCTGTCAAACAAGCGGGTTTTACCGAGGTTTCATTAGCTACAAATGGATAGAAAAAACCATTATTTTTATATTAGTGGTTTTATATCGCTAACTCTTTTTACTTTTTTTTTATTACTTGCCGTATATATGATGTTGTCTTTAAAAGATGTAAAGCAATTTGCATTAAAAAAAGACAATTATATATCTATCTCAATAACTACTCCAAAGGTAGAGAGTAAAAGTGCTAAAAAAAGTGTATTAAAACCTGTTATAAAACAAATTGAAACACCGTTAAAGCAAAAAGAAGTTAACTTAGATAATCTTTTTAGTGACGTATGGACTAAAAGTATAAAAAAGACAAAAAAAGAGCCACCTAAGATTGATAAAAGAAGACTTCAGGCAATTTCAAAAAAGATAAAAAAAACACAAACTAATAAGATTGAATCAATATCTAAAAAACTTCAAGATATGAAAAGTAAGACACTAGACGATAAGCCTAAGAAAATTTCTACGGCTAATGAAGTTAATGAATATTTTGCTAAAATTCAGGCAATAGTTTATAATAATTTTTATCCACCTCAAAACTCGCAAGGTCATACTGTAAGGGCTGTTATTATGCTTAGTCCTATTGGAAAAGTATTAGACTTTAGGATATTGAACTATTCTGCGAATTCAGAGTTTAATAGTGAATGTGATAAGATAAAAGATAGACTTTCAAGTGTAATTTTTCCAGTTAGTCCTGATAATAAATCTGGTAGTTATACAATTATGCTAACATCTAAGGAGTGAGATTGAAAATATTACTTTCATTAATAATGGTAATAAGTTTTGTGTTTGCAAGTGATGCAACTATAGAGGTTATTAAAAAAGCCGATTATCTCCCAAGTATAGCTTGTGAAGACAGTTCACCAAATTATGACAAAAGATTTAAAATGACTTTTTTTAAATCTTTAATAGCTGATTTAAATGTAATATCTTTATTTAACGTTGATAGACATTATAATACAGTTGAATATGATGATGAAGATGTTATTGTACAAAACAAAGATATGGATTATGTGTTAAGATATAGCCTGTCTGAAGATGACAACAAGGCTTTAAATATAAGTATAAAGCTATTCTCAAAAGATAAAATTGTATTTAATAAAAATTATAAGATAAACAATAAAAATATTTATATGTTTGTCTCACATGCTATAGCCTATGATATAAATAAATTTATGGGTGAACCATCTGTGGGCTGGATGAAAAGAAAGGTTATTTTTTCAAGAATAATCGCAAACCAAAAAAGTGAAATTGTTATAGCTGATTACACCCTTTCATATCAGCACACTATAATAACAGGCGGTTTTAATATTTTTCCAAAGTGGGCTAATGAAAAACAAGACGCCTTTTATTATACTTCATTAGATGAAGTAAAACCAACATTGAAGTACATTAACACCAAGACTGGTAAAACTAAAGTTATAGCTTCTTCAGACGGTATGATGATATGCTCTGATGTAAGTGCTGATTCTAAAAGACTACTTTTAACCATGGCACCAAATGGACAACCAGACATTTATTTGTACAATACAAGCACTAAAAAGCGTAAAAGACTTACTAGATTCGGCGGTATTGATGTAAATGCTCAATTTATGGATGAAAATACCATAGCCTTTGTCTCAGGAAGATTAGGATATCCAAATATTTTTTCTAAAAAGATAAACTCTACTGATGTTGAGCAAATGGTTTATTATGGAAAAAGTAATTCAGCCTGTAGTACTTATAAAGACTACATTGTATACAAGGCAAGAGAAAGTTCAAATGCATTTTCAAGAAACACATTTAATTTACATCTAATTTCTACTCAAACTGACTTTATCAGAAGGTTGACTGTTACAGGTGTTAATGAGTTTCCGAAATTCTCAAAAGATGGAGATGCAATCATATTTATTAAAAATTATAAGGCTCAAAGTTCTATAGGCATTATAAGATTGAACCATAATAAAAACTATCTTTTCCCTCTAAAATACGGAAAAGTACAGTCAATGGACTGGTAATTAACGACTTTTTCGTACATAGAATACAAATATTAATATTTTTTTGGTACAATGATAGGAAATTAAACTTAAGGTAGTTAAAATGAAAAAAGTAATTCTTTCTAGTGTTGTTACAGCACTTCTAATTTTTAGTGGATGTGCTGATAAAGATCCAGTAGTTGATAAAAATGCTCAGGAAAACATGTCAAGTTCTCATTCAACTGAAGAAGTTACGGGTGTAAATTCTGAGACTATTTCATCAAGTGAATCTTCGGTTTTAAATGAAACAACATCTGATAGTAATGAGATTGGTATGGCTAAGCTAGAAAAAGACATGGAAGTAATTTACTTTGATTTTGACAAGTATGATGTTCGTAGTGATATGCAAGATAAAATTTCTAAAGATGCTACTACAATAAATACTAAAGCTAGTAAATACTTAATTAAACTAGAAGGTAATTGTGATGAATGGGGAAGTGATGAATATAATTTTGCACTAGGTTTAAAAAGAGCAAATGCTGTTAAAAAATCACTTATTGCAGAAGGTGTTGCCGCAAATCGTTTGACTATGGTTAGTTATGGTGAAAGTAATCCAGTATGTGTTTCAAAGACTAAAGAGTGTTGGGCCAATAATCGTAGAGTTGATTTCAAACTTCTTCCATAATTTATGAATAAAAGCATACTTATTGCTTTTATAGCAATATCTTTACCTTATAGTTTATCTTCTGCAGAACCTTCAGCGTTCGGTGCAGGAGACTTAAACAATCCAAAACCATATGGTTTAACTTCAAAAGAAGAATTACTCCTCCAAAATAAAAAACAACTCAAAAAAGTAATCGTAAAGAGTAATAATCAAGCAGATAGGGTTGATTCTTTAAGAGAGAGACTTGATGGTCTGCAAAGCATTATTGAAAGCTTAAGTCAAAAATCTCATAAAAATAAGCTAAATATAAAAAACTTTGATAATAAGAACACCTTAGCAATCGAAAATATAAATGAATACGAAAAGAGACTAACAGAATCAGTACAAGATAATATCAAATTAATCGAAGCTAATACTCTGGAAATTGATAAAGTAAAATTACTTATTACTGAGCTCTCAAAGATAGTAGATACAATAAGTACAAATTATGTAAGTAAAAAAGAATTTAATTTACTTGTAAATGATGTTAATAAATTTAAAGAACTTGTTTCTACGGAGCTTAAGTCTAAGCAAAAATCAAAAAAAAGATCATTATCTGATATGCCAAACGGTGATGTAGAAACAAAAGCAAAAAATTATTTTAATAAAAAACTGTACTCTAAATCTATAGAGTACTACCAGCATCTGATTTCTAAAAAATATAAACCTGCACGTTCACACTATATGGTTGGTGAGATGTATTACATATTGAAAAACTATGCTGAGGCTATGGCATATTTTAAAAAAAGTGCATCCTTATACTCTAAGGCGAAGTATATGCCTAATTTAATGCTTCACACTGCTATATCTATGCAAAAGACAGGTGATAAGACTAATGCAAAGAAGTTTTATGAAGCTATTATAGCTAAGTTTCCAGATAGTAATTATGCAGTAAGTGCTCAAGATAAACTAAATAAAATAAAGTAGTATTGAGTAAATTACTTTATATTAATACTCTTATGATAAAATTCAAATAAAATAATAAAGGCATATAAAATGGCAATAGAAGCAAATCAAATCGTATCAATAGAATATGAAGTTAGTGATGGAACAAATATAGTAGACAGTAACGTTGGTGGTACTCCATTGGTATTTATGTTCGGTAAAGGTCAAATTATCCCAGGTTTAGAAAATGGAATAGTTAACATGTCTATTGGTGATAAGAATGAAGTTCCTGTTAAGGCTGTTGATGCATACGGTGAATATAATGCTGAAGCAAAACAAGAAGTTCCTAAAGATCAGTTTGCGGGTATTGATTTAGAGATTGGTATGAGCCTTTATGGTCAAGGTGAAGATGGCGGTACTGTTCAAGTTGTTGTTAAAGAGATAGGTGCAGAAAATGTAATTATTGACTTTAATCACCCATTAGCCGGAAAAGACTTAATGTTCAATGTAACTATTAATAATATTAGAGAAGCTTCTACAGAAGAGGCAATGACTGGTATCCCTGCTGAAAATAAACAAGATGATGAGTGTTGTGGTACTGGTGGTGGCACTGGCTGTGGATGCTAGTTATATAACAGCGTCACCTTCTTCAGAACAAGCATTTAAAACAGCTACTCTTTTAAAAACATTAAGTGTAAACTCTCTTATAACAGGAGAAATTGGTGTTGGAAAAAAAAGTTTAGCTAAATATATCCTTCCGGATGCACCAGTTTTGGATGCATCTACCTTTGATGAAATATTGAATGCTTGTGAAAGTTCATCAGAGATAATAATCACTAATTTAGAAAATATACCAAATACAAAAAGAACCTTCGAAATTATAAAATCTAAAAATATTAGAGTTATAGCAACAGCTAAAAGTTTATATAATAATGAGTATATAGATGACTTTTTCAGCGTTAAGTTTGATATACCGCCACTAAGTCAGAGACTAGAAGATATTGATCAATTGGTGAAAATGTTTACGATAGAAGCTTCATTGTTATTTTCTACAAATGAAGATTTTAATATGAAAAACTTTAAACCTGATTTGAGTCAAAATTCAAATTCATTAAGAAGACAGGTAATGATTAGTTATTTGCTTCAAGATATTAAAGATACAGAACTTATGGATATTGTACAAAATTATTTATTAGATAAGTTAGGTTCTAATAATGATTATAAAAACTTTTTACATATATATGAAGTTCCTCTTATTAAAGCCGGATTACATAGATTTAAATCACAGTTACAATTATCAGACAAGCTAGGTTTAAATAGAAATACTCTTAGAAAAAAAATAGCTGAAAATGATGAATATTTGTAAAGTATTTTAAAAAAAACAAAAATATTATGTGTTTTACGCAGGCTTAAACTCAGCGTTATCGCAGGTATTGGAATTATTTTTAAATGCTGTACTAAATAGATGAAGGATTTCCTTCATTTTAAGAATTAAAATTAAGGGAATAGATTAATGAAGAAAATAGCAATGATATTTGCAGGACAAGGTTCACAGGCAGTTGGAATGGGACAAAACTTTTACGATAACTCAGAAATAGCACGTGATATGTTTATTAAAGCCGGAGAACGAATAGGTGTTGACTTCAAAGAGTTGATATTTCAAGAGAATGAAAAGCTTGGACAAACGGCATATACTCAACCTGCAATATTGTTAGTACAAATGGTAGCATATCGTCTTTTTAAGGATGCTTGTCCAGATGTTAAAGCTGAAGTGTTTTTAGGTCATTCATTAGGGGAGTTTTCTGCTTTATGCGCAAGTGGTGCTATTGACTATGTTGATGCAGTAGAACTTGTTCATAGGCGTGGTCAGCTTATGCAGGATGCTTGTTCAGACATTGAAGCCGGAATGATGGCTATTGTAGGTCTTGATGATGATTCTATCGAGAAAATTTGTTTTGATGCTCAAAGTGCTGGTAAAAAAGTTTGGCCCGCTAATTACAACCAAGACGGTCAACTTGTTGTAGCAGGTATGAAAGCAGACCTAAGTTCTCTAGAGCAAACTTTTAAAGATGCTGGTGCAAAAAGAGCACTTTTACTTAATATGTCTGTGGCATCCCATTGTGAGCTTTTATCTCCTGCACAGCTACCATTAGAGAGCTTGATGGAAAGTATGATTAATGATACTTTTGAAGCTTCAATTATTTCAAATGTAACAATTGCACCGTATTCAACAAAAACAGATGCAGTATCTCTTTTGAAAGATCAACTTGTTAAACCAGTAAAATATAAACAATCTATTTTAGAAATAGCTGATAAAGTAGATATAGCGATTGAGTTTGGTAATGGTGTTACATTAAAAGGGTTAAATCGTAGGATTGCTAAAGATATGACTACTTTAAATATTTCAGATATGGCATCATTGGAAAAAGTTAAAGAAGAAATCTGTTCTTAATATGAAAATTACCTTAGCTCAAACTTCGCCAAAATTAAATAAATCTAACCTTGGTAACATTTGTGAGATTATAAAAGAGAATGCAAATTCAAGTGATTTAATAGTATTTCCGGAGTTGTCTTTAAGTGGATATTTACTTCAAGATAAACTTTTTGAAGATGCGTGGAATATCAATGAACTAGACATCTTATGTAGTTTAAGTTTAAATGTTGACATAGTATTAGGCGCAGCAGTGACAGATAATGATAAGTTTAGAAATTCTGCCTTGTATTTTTCTAAAGGTAAACTCCTTTCTCAACATAATAAAGTTCACTTGCCAAATTATGGAATGTTTGAAGAGGCCAGATACTTTAGTGCAGGAGATGTTTTTGAAAGTTTTATAAGTCAATTTGGAAAGATATCTATGCTTGTTTGTGAAGATTTATGGCATAAAAGTGTACATAATGATTTAATCAAAGAAAATCCAGACTACATAATAGCTTTAGTTGCATCTCCAGCACGTGGTTTTAATGATGCTGGTTTGGATATTGAAAAACAGTGGCTAGATATAATAAAGACCGTTTCTAATGAATGTAAGGCGAAGCTTATATTTGTGAATCGTGTTGGTTTTGAAGACGGACTTGGTTTTTGGGGTGGTTCTTGTATAGTTGATGAAAATTCAAATATTTTGTATAAATTACCACATTATGAAGAGGTAATACAAACTTTCACTATTTAGTACTTATAAGGAGCAAAGCCCCTTATACTACGTTAACACTAGGTTTTCTTCGCCAGAAAGCCTACGCACAGTAAGTCGTGCTTAATTATTATAATTAAAGGAATTGATTTGAAAATAGCGATTATGGGCGCAATGCCGGAAGAGGTAGCTCCAATATTAAAAAAACTTGGGTCATATAAAACAGTTGAATATGCTGGAAATAAATATTATGAGGCATTTTATAAGGGTATTGACTTAGTTATTGCTTATTCTAAAATAGGTAAGGTGTTTTCTACATTGACTGCTACTACCATGATAGAGCATTTTGGTGCAGAAAAATTATTGTTTTCTGGAGTCGCTGGAGCAATCTCATCAAGTTTAAAAGTTGGTGACTTAATAGTAGCAACAAAACTTTCTCAGCATGACTTAGACATTACTGCTTTTGGTCATCCATATGGATTTGTTCCTGAGGGTTCTGTATTTGTTGAAGCTGACAGAGATATGATAGCAATGAGTAAGGATGTTGCAAAAGAGATGGGCAAAACAGTTCAAGAAGGCATTATTGCAACAGGTGACCAGTTTGTAGCTAATGAAGAGCGTAAAAATTGGATAGGCGATACTTTTAAAGCAGATGCCTTAGAGATGGAAGGAGGCTCTGTTGCAGTTGTTTGTAATGCTTTAAATATTCCATTTTTTATACTTCGTGCTATCAGTGATGCAGCTGACATGGATGCCAGTTTTTCTTTTGATGAGTTTTTAGAGACAAGTGCGGTAGAATCTGCTGAGTTTGTTATGAAAATGGTTGATAAGATTGTCGATTAAAATTTCCAAAAAAATTATGTCTAAGCTAGGCAAGACAAATGCCGAGTTTGATTTAATCCAAGAGGGTGATAAAATCTTAGTCGGTCTTAGCGGAGGTAAAGATTCTATCACTATGATTCATGCAATGAAAGAACAACAGCGTCGTGCTCCTTTCAAGTTTGAATTTATTGCAGTAACTGTTGGTTATGGTATGGGTGAAGACTTTGATAAGCTTATAAACCACTGTAAGGAATACGATATTCCGCATATTATACATGATACGAAAACTTATGAACTTGCGAAAGAGAAAATAAGAAAAAACTCATCTTTTTGTTCATTTTTTTCTAGAATGAGAAGAGGTTATTTATATAGTGTTGCAAAAGAGCAAGCTTGCAATAAGGTTGCTCTTGGTCATCACATGGATGATGCGGCTGAGAGTTTTTTCATGAACTTTATCTACAATGGTCAGATGCGTTCACTTGCACCCAAGTACAAAGCAGAAAATGGACTTATTGTAATTCGTCCACTTATTCAGATGAGAGAGAGACAGTTAGCTGCTTTTGCATTGGATAATAATATTGAAACGATTGGTGATGAAGCCTGTCCATCAATGCGTTTTGATGTAAAGATGCCACATGCTCGTGCACACATGAAAGAGATGCTTTCTAAGATGGAAAAAGAGTTTCCCAGCTTGTTTACCAGTTTAAATGCAGCCTTTAAAAATATATCGATAGACAGCTTCTTTGATAAGGAAAAGTTTAGTATTTAGATTCTAAGTTTTCTTCGTCTTTTTCAATTTGAATTTTCTTTGTATGTAAGGTGTCATCCTTAAGGTCTTGTAAAAACTCTAGTATATTTTTTTGATATGATAGTATATCCTGATCCTGTGTCAAATCAAGTAAATGTCTTAGGCTTTCAATATCGATTTTTCTTGCATATCTAGGTATATCCTTGACCTCTTTTTGAATATGTGTTATTAAGAGATCAATGTCAAGACCATTGTTGTCTCTTACTTTTTGTACAAGTTCTTTTGTTGATATTATTAAAAGGTTAACCCTGTCTTTATCGTTTTTGTAGGTGATTGTACTTATTTTTCTAATAAGATTATAACTTTCTTCTTTTGATTCTTCATCAGCTGCTATTATAAGTGCAAAAAGTTTTGCCCTAAATTCCAAAGATGTGTGGTGATGAACAAAAAGTTCACGAAAAGCACTGAAAAAATGGTGTTTTATTTTAAAAAGTAGTTGCACTTTGATCCTTGTTGATTTACTAAGATGTATTATATATAAAGCTTGATAAAAAGTACTTAATAAGAAATTAAAATATAATTTTTTGATATACTTTAGAGATATAATACTTTTATGGAAAAAATATGAAGAAATTAGAAAACGGTTCTGTGCGTTTTGGAGATTATTCAAAAGAAGTACAGGCAAATTACACACAGGTAAGTTACAATGATTTAACTAAACAAACAGACAAGCCTAAAATAAAGTCTATAACATTACGTCCGTTAGACATATACCGTTTGGTTCAGCCTTATGTAAGCGTGCGTTTTTTAGAGCAGTTTTATGGATTGGTTCCTTTAGCTTTGTATCTAATGGTATTTCAAATATTTATGCTGCGTCAACCTGTGGTAGATTCTGGTGTTATCACTTCTGGTCTTTTTGCTGTTATAGTCGGGTTAATGTTTTTTATGGAAGGAATAAAGCAAGGGCTTATGCCCTTTGGAGAGATAATTGGAAATACCTTACCTAAGAAAGTGACTATCGGTGTTGTTCTTTTTATTGCTTTTTTATTAGGAATTGGTGTTACATTTGCAGAACCTGCTATAGGAGCACTAAAGGCAGCCGGATCGTTAGTTCAGGTAGAAAAGGCACCATATCTTTATGCAATACTAAATCAATACTCTGGTGCACTAGTTCTTATTGTAGGTGCAGGTGTCGGACTAGCAGCAATATTGGGTACACTTCGTTTTATCTACGGTTGGAGTCTTAAACCATATATTTATTTCTCTTTGATACCAACACTTTTACTTACCATCTACATTATGTTTGATGATACACTTTCTCCCATACTTGGTTTAGCTTGGGATAGTGGAGCAGTTACTACCGGTCCGGTTACAGTCCCTTTGGTACTAGCTCTAGGTATTGGTATAGCTTCTGCAGCGGGTAAAGGCGACAGTAGTCTCTCAGGTTTTGGTATTGTAACGTTAGCCTCTATTTTTCCGATAGTAGGTGTGATGTGTCTTGGTTTATTTTTATCTTTTAGTATATCACCGCAAGAAATCATCTCCTTATCACAATCATCTCAAGGTATAGAACTAATACCAGCATGGTATGAAACAACACCAGGAGAAGAGATTGTACTTGGAGTTAGAGCTATAGTTCCGCTGGTCATCTTTTTACTTATTATCATGAAGTTTGTATTGAGGGTTAAAGTTCCTCATGCAGGAACAATTGCTTACGGTATTGTACTAGCTGTTTTAGGTATGATTATTTTTAATATTGGTCTAACATATGGTTTGGCTAAACTTGGTGGACAATCAGGAGGCTTTATTCCAGCTGCTTTTAATACTATAAGTACTCCTGATGGACGATTGATAGAAGCTTTATTTCCCTACTGGATAGGTTTAATAGTTGCAATAGTTTTTGCATGGATATTGGGTTTTGGTGCTACCTTAGCAGAACCTGCTTTAAATGCTTTAGGTATGACGGTTGAAAATCTAACACAGGGTGTTTTTAAGAAAAAAACACTTATGTATGCAGTGTCATTCGGAGTTGGTACAGGCATAGCCATAGGGATAATCAAAATAATTTTTAACTTGCCACTTGGATACCTTTTATTGCCTTTTTATATTTTTGCTGTACTGCTTACATATTTTTCTAATGAAGAATACGTAAATATAGCTTGGGATAGTGCAGGTGTGACTACTGGTCCAATAACAGTACCTCTGGTTTTGGCTATGGGATTGGGCTTTAGTAACTCAGTTGGATCTTTGGAGGGATTTGGAATTTTATCAATGGCTTCAATTGGACCGATTATTTCAGTACTTAGTACTGGGTTATGGATAGAAAACAAAAAAAGGATAATTAATGCAAAGTGATTCAAGGCAGATTACAACACTTGTAGATGTAGAGCTAATAACTTGTATTGTACAAAAAGGGAAGGCCGATGCCATAACGAAGGCTGCCTTTGAAGCAGGTGCTCAGGGTGCTACAATTAACTATGCACAAGGAAGTGGTGTACGAGAGAAACTAGGTATATTAGGAGTGGCAGTGGAAGCAGAAAAAGAGATTATACAGATAATAGTCTCCAGTGAACAGGTTGACCGTATATTTGATGTCATATACCTAGAAGGAAAACTTGATACTCCAGGTATGGGTTTTATGCATGTGACAAAGCTTGAAAAGGCGGGTACATACATCCCTCTAGAAGTTTTAGAAAAAATCAAATCTAATTAATTATGAAAAGCTATAAACAAATTACCTGTATGGTTTCAGATATTGTTCCCTTGAAGGTATTAGAGATGCTTAAAACAGAAAAAGGGATTATAACAGCAGATAAAATCCCTGCGAGAGGCAGTAGCTCTAATTCTAATTTTGAAATGAAAAAGATGGAAATTTTAACCGTAGTAGTAGAAGGTAAACGTGTTGACGAAATATTTGAATATCTTTTTAATATTTTAGAGATAAGTAAGCCTAATAAAGGAATTATACTTCAAAGTAACCTAGGAAGAATGACAGATTATGTACTGCCTGATATGGGTACTTGAAAGAGCTTAAGAATAATAGAGTATACTTAATTTTGTTATTTAAAAATATAAAATATGTTACTATATATGTATAATTTATAAAAATAAAATACTTAGGGTGTTTAATGATTAAAAAAACTAAGATTATTGATGGTCTATATTATGTAGAAATTCCAGAGGCAAATCTTTATATACAGTGTGGTTCACCTGTTGAGAGCGTAAAGCATCTTATAAAAAAAGGTTTAATTCAAAACATTGTTGAAGGTGATGTTTCATATGAAAGCGGTCCTAACGCAATTTTATTATCAGATGTAACTATACAAAACGGTGAATTCTCAAATATGTCTGAGTTTTCTGTCCTTCAGATGCTTTATCGTCAAGGACTTATTCTCCCGAATCATCCTAACAACACTGGTATAAAACCGTTATTGATTGGGCTAGATACACAAATAAAATCTCAAATGTATTATATATGCAGGGGTAATTATGGACTAATATCTAAGCAAGAGATAGAAGCTTGTGGTATAGATAGTAAACATGCAAATGATTTGTTTAGGATGAAGTTAAAATTTGCATTTGGAGAGTTGAAGTCTGCAGAAAGTTTGCTTGGGAGTTGTGTTGTAAAAAATAATAAAGTAGAAATTCGAAATGGCGTATTTATAAAACGTAAAAAGACAAATGTATTTGAAATCTCATATAAAAACAAGAAAGTAGAGGTTGATTTAAATCTAAAAAAATCTGAAACTTATGTATCACCGTATACTCTTCCTTTATATAAGAGTAAAAGGGATTATTTTTCTATCATACACTCTGGTCAAGGTGATGGTTGGGATATTAATCGAGCCTCAATGAATTCTATTATTACTTTTCAGGGAAGATTTTATCTTATTGACGTAGTTCCAAATATCAAATCTATACTTAATTCTTTAAGTATAGATATTAATGAGATAGAGGGTGTATTTCAAACACATGCTCACGATGATCATATAGGCGGTATTACATCTCTTATAAGAAGTGATAAAAAAATCAAATTTTATGCTACTCCTTTAGTTATCTCTGCTACTATAAAAAAGTTCTCAGCACTTTTAGATATTGAAGAAAATGAGTTTTATAACTTATTGGATATAAAAGAGTTGGAATTAGAGACATGGAATAATCTCTATGGGTTAGAAGTAAAACCAATCATCTCTCCACACCCTGTTGAGACTACGGTTTTTGTTTTTAGGACACTTTTTGAAGATGGATATAAAACTTATGGACACTTTGCAGATATAATAGATTTAACTGTTTTAGAAAATATGATTGTTGAGGGTGAGGAAAAAGATGGTATTTCAAGAAAGTTTTATAATAAAATTCTCAAAGACTATGGTCAAAAACTTGATTTAAAAAAGATTGATATCGGCGGAGGAATGATTCATGGTAATTCAAATGACTTTACAGATGATCAATCCTCAAAAATTATTTTAGCGCATAATTCTACTGAACTTACTAAAGAGGAGAAAAGAGTTGGTAGCGGTTCAATATTTGGTCTTAGTGATGTATTAATTCCAAGTAATCAAAATTATGATTTGACAGTTGTTTATGAACATATATCATCAAATTTTCCAACAATGGACTATTATCAAAGAAAGATGTTTTTAAACTTTAAAATAGTCCATTTTGATCCGGAGACAATAATTATAAAAGAGGGAGAAAATATTGAAAATGCTTATCTGATTCTAAATGGACAGGTTGAAGGAATATCTTCTGTTATAGATACCGATGTTATCTTTACCCCGGGTGTAATACTTGGAGAAAAAACGACATTTACAGGAGTATTACCAATGTACACACATGTCGCAAAAAACTATGTGAAAGCTCTGGAGATACCAATTAAGTTTTTTTATCATTTTATTGAAAAGAATAACCTGACATCTGAGATGATAAATAAAATAACTAAACGTATATTTCTGTTAAAGACTAAATTGTTCAAAGATGAAATATCATATTCCACATTAGATAAGATTATAAGTAACCTTGAAGTACATACTTTTAAAATAGGCAAAATAGAAATCGACCTTACAAGAACATATATAATAGTCTCAGGAAAAGTAAAAGTAAAAGTTAATGGAAATATTCTGGAATCATTGGAACAGTATGATGACTTTGGCGGTAATGTGGCTATTTTAAATTATCCTACAGACTGTAGTTTTGAAGCATCTAAAAGTATTGTGTTATATAGTATCTCATGTGAACTTCTTAAGAAGATACCGATAGTAAGATGGAAAATGCTAGAATCAATAGAAAAATTTGCTGAAAAATTTGCTTAAGTTAAACCAAATATTATGAATCTTTATTAGAGTGCACTCTTAATATACAGCTTTTTTTAGTTTTGTATGTTTTTATAACTTCTATATGTTATTATACGTTTTTGATTTTATAAATAATATTGACAGATAAGGGAAGATTTATGGGTAGAGCCTTTGAGTATAGAAAAGCGTCTAAAATGAAGAGATGGGGAGCGATGTCAAAGTTGTTTCCTAAACTGGGTAAGATTATTACTATGGCTGCAAAAGAGGGTAGTAGCGATCCTGATATGAACTCGAAACTTCGTACGGCAATTTTAAATGCAAAAGCTGAGAATATGCCTAAAGACAATATTGAAGCTGCCATAAAAAGAGCATCAGCAAAAGACACAGCCAGTATGCTTGAAGTAAACTTTGAAGGTAAAGCTCCTCATGGTGTTTTGATTTTTATAGAATGTATGACTGACAACAATACAAGAACAGTAGCAAATGTAAAAAACATACTCACCAAGCATGGTGGAGAATTATTGACTAATGGCTCGTTGGAGTTTATGTTTGATAGAAAAGCACTTATAGAATTTGAACTTAAAGATAGTATGGATATTGAGGAACTTGAATTAGAACTAATAGATGCCGGACTTGAAGAGATTGAAGCAGAAGATGGTGAAGTGTTAGTTACTGCGGACTATACAAGTTTTGGTAAGTTAAATGAGGCTATAGAAGGTATGGATATTGAGATTAAAAAAGCAAACCTTGAGAGAATGGCTAATTCCCCAGTTTCTATAACGCAAGAACAACAATCTGATATTGATAAAATCTTAGAAAGACTAGAAGATGATGAAGATGTTCAGAAGGTTTTTACTAACTTAGCCTAAGACTGTTTTACACTATGATGAGTAAAAGACTATTATAGTGGCAGGTACACAAATGTTCCTACAACCACATAAAGCTACAAAAATATGTTTTTGAGAGAAGATTGATGAAGTTTATAGATGAAGTATATGAGAATACACATGAAGTTAAACAATCTAAATTTATTGCTCACTTTGTACCTTATTCCATTTATGAAACTAGGTTAAAAGAATTAAAATTATCACATCCAAAAGCTAGACATTTTGTTGTTGCTTCTAGGTACTTAAATGAATTTAACCAAATTGTAGAACATTCGAGTGATGATGGAGAGCCAAAAGGCACATCCGGTAAACCAACCTTAATGGTACTTCAAGGTGCCGGTATAATCAATAGTGCCATTATAATTGTAAGATACTTTGGTGGAACAAAACTGGGAACCGGTGGTTTAGTAAGGGCATACAGTGATGCTACAAACTTAGTCTTAGAATCTTGTAATCTTATAGAATATAAAGAGGAGATATATCGTAGTATATCTATAGATTACTCTGATATTAGAAAAGTTGAATATGAATGTGAGGCTAATAATATTGTAATTGTAGATAAGATTTTTGAAACAAAAACGATATACAAGCTTAAGGCATCTAAAGATGATATGAAAAAATTTTTAGAATCTATGGACAGGATAGTAGAGTTACTTTAGTGAGCATGTACAGCTTGTCCCATATCCCACATAGGCATAAATATGCCAAGGGCAAGTAAGGTAACCATAGACGCTATCAAAATAAGCATTATAGGTTCAATAGCAGATGATAAACCATCTACTATAGTGTTAAAACGCATTTTAAAATACTCAGAGACCTTTGTAACCATAGTATCAAGTTTACCACTTTCTTCACCAGCTTTAATCATTTGTATAATCATATTATCAAATAGTTCAGTATCTTTTAAACCATGGTTTAATGACATTCCCTTCTCAACGGATGATTTTACGTAAGACAGCCTTTTTTTAAGTACTAAGTTGTCTATCATTGATATGGATGTGCTAAGAGCATCAGCAATGGGTATACCAGCACGTAAAAGTTCAGAAAAAACCAGAGTAAAACGGCTAAGAGTTGCATAAACAATGATTTTGTTTATAAGGTATGTTTTTAGTAATACTTTATGCCAAGTATATTTGATATATTTATAGTTATTTATAAGGTACTTAGAGATAAAAAATAATAAGACTAATATAGATAATACATATATTCCATAACTGTTAAAAATATGTTCTAATTCAAGTAAGATTTTTGTAGGTATAGGTAACTCTGCCTTGAAATTATCAAATATAGCTTTAAATTTAGGCACTACATAAGAGATCAAAATGCTAAAGGCAATAATCATAGTGAGCATAACATTTCTTGGATATGCCATCGCTTTTTTAAATTTTATAGCATTGGATCTTATATCTTCGAGCATATCAGCCAATGTATATAATGATTCATCTAGTTTACCTGTTTTTTCACCAAGTTTTACCATTGCTATCGTCAGGTTTCCTAGTTCAAATTTAAAATTATCCATAGCACTTGATAATGAATGTCCTGAGTTTATATCATCAGAGAGTTTTGAAAAAATAAATTTTAAATTATTGTCCATAGATGAGGAAGATATTTCTTTTAGAGAATCGTATATGGATATTCCAGCATTGGTCATTACAGCCAATTGCCTAATAGAAGCTATCATAGCATCTGGTTTTATTTTATTTTTTTTAATATTTTGCAAAAAATTTGTTTTAAATCTATTAAATCTTAGCTCTATTGGTTCTTTAGATTCTACTATCTTTATCAAAACTCCTGAGTTTTTAAATTTTGCATAATTGTTAGCCTCTTTTCTATTCCTTGCATAAAGACCTACTTCCTCTTTTTTACCCTTTGTTAAAATAGTAGCTACATAATATTTTCTGCTCATTTTGTAACTCTTAAAACTTCTTCTAAGCTAGTTATTCCATCTATAGACTTTTCTATGCCATTTTGAAGAAGCCCTACGAAACCATCCTTTTTAGCTTGTTTATATAAGATTTCATTTGATGATGATTTTGCTATCAAAGAAGCCATCTCATCTGATATAGTTAATACTTCAGATATCATCTCTCGTCCCATATATCCAGTTTCATTGCATTCTTTACAACCAGCTCCTGTATAAAAAGTTATGTCAGAATCTAAAGTTATTTGTAGTTCTAGCTCTTTAAGTGTAGATATTGGAACATTATCTTCTATCTTACAGTGCAGACATATTTTTCTAACAAGTCTTTGAGCTTGAATAGCTATTAGAGCCCCGCTTAATAGATAATGCTCAGCTCCCATATCAACCATTCTGGCTATAGCACTGATGGAATCATTTGTGTGTAGGGTTGATAAAACTAAATGTCCTGTCAATGCTGCTTTTAGAGCAATTTCAAGGGTCTCCTTATCTCTAATTTCACCAATCATTATCTTATCAGGATCTTGCCTTAAAATAGAACGCAGAGCATCTGCAAAATTTAAACCAATCTTTTGATTTACTTGAACTTGTTGAATAAGGTTCATTTTATACTCTATTGGATCTTCAACTGTTATGATTTTATCTTCAATGTTCCTTAATTCGTTTAGTGCACCATAGAGAGTTGTAGTCTTACCACTTCCTGTTGGTCCGGTTACTAAAATAATTCCATAAGGAGTTTTAAGGGATTTTAAAAATTTTTGATAACTTTGAGTGTCCATGCCTGCGTCTTCAAGTTTTACTAAGGCTTTTTGCTTGTCTAAAACTCTCATAACAATTGATTCACCATATAGTATAGGTAGAGTTGAGATACGAAAATCATATTCTCTTGAACTCAGGGAAAATGAGAATCTACCATCATGTGGCTTTCTTCTTTGTGCTATATCAAGATTAGCCAGTAGTTTTATTCTTGATGCAAGTGGCGGATAAATATCTTTGTCAAAAATAAATATTTCTGTTAGTTTCCCATCTACACGAGCACGAATTACACAGTTCTTTTCTGTAGGTTCTATATGAATATCACTAGCACGATTTTTTATGCAAGTTTTGAGTATGACATCTATCAACAGAAGAATAGAAGATGATTCATCGTATTTATTAAGTGTTTCAATAGAATTAAGTTCTTCTCTGATGCTTTTAATAAGCCCCTTGATACTGTCTTTAAGTTCAACTTTAAATAGATAGGCTTTTATCTGTTTTTTAGTTGCTATAGCTATGTCTATGGGCTTTCTTGGGAAAAGTCTTTGTATTGATTCTTGAGCTTCAATATTTAGTGGATCATTAAATGCAATAGTCACACTTGTATCATCCTCAAAAAGTGGCAATGCATTATATTTTTGTAACTGTGTAAGTGACACTTTGCTTAGTAGGTCATAATCCATATCAATAGAATCTAAATCCACATGTATTAAATCTAATTCAGAGGCAAGTTTTTGAAGAACATCTTTTTCATGAATGTACTCATAGTTGTCAATGATAGAAAGTTGATAAACTCCATTTCTAATTTGCTCAACAATAAATCTTACTAGTCTGTCCATAGTCATAAAACCTGACATGGTTATATCTTTAAGAACTAGATGTGGATGCTGACCATTATCTAAAAGTCTCTCAACTTGAGTTTGCATAATTGAACCGTTAGCTAGTAAATCCGTAGTAATTCTATCCATTATTTCCTACCAGTATATATGTTTTTTAGTCATTTTAGAGTTATAAAACTCTTCAATAACTACTTTTTGTATATTTTTGTCTTTGATGAGATATAATTTATATCTTAACTTAGAATCCTTTGAGTCGTTAAATGTATATGAATCTTTTTTTTCATTTTTGATAGCTTTTACGTACAAGTCAAATACGCGTGACAATATATATTCTGTTGTCGGTAGTTTTAATGAGGATATATCATATCCATCAATCATTGAATGATAAAGTAATTTTTTTTGCATCAATATAACAGAAAAGTATGCTGAATTTGCACGAGATTCTTTAGAAGCATTTAAAGTTGCAATTGGAGTAGCCAACCTATTAATATAATCTGCTTTAAGGCATGATAATGCGTATAATGACACGAACTCTTCGTCTTTTTTGTAACTGTTGAAATTTTCATACCCTATGTCACAAGCTATTTTAAAGTTGTTGTTTTTATACGAGGATAACATATCTTGTTTTTTACTGGCGTACAGCATAGTGTTTAGTAGAAATAATGTTAATATAAATAAGTGTATATTTTTAGTATTCATTGAATTTTCCTGAGTCTATTTCATCTAATAAAGTTTTTGCTTCAGCTGAATGTGAATGTTTTATATAGTCTTTTAAAATTTCTACGGCTTTTTCTTTTTGATGTAGTTTTACAAGTGATTTAGTGAAAATAATCCAGCTATCACCTATCTCGCTGTTTATATTGTTTGTTATTAAAGCATAATTATATGATTTGTCATATAAGGCAAGTTCATAGTATTTCTTAGCAATAAATAAACTTAGGATTGGGTTATTATTGTCTTCAAACCTTTTAAGCACTTGTTCTATGTCCATGTCTGTATTTTGTCTTTGTATTTTTATTTCATTATTATTAATTTGTGAGACTTGTCTTGTGTCGTCTACTGTATTGATTATTGCTATATTATCATGGTCTTTTATTCTTTTGTTAGTATTTATATTATCCATAAATTTATATGAGGGAAACAATACAAGTTGTTTTTTGGCATCTATGTTTTGTAAGCTTCTAAATATAGGTTTTATTGTATTAGAATTTGTAGATTTTTCACTTTTATCTTTTATTGTGGTTTTCTTACTAATATGATGTATATAAATAAAATTATCCGGCAATAAAATAAAAATGGATAAAAGTAATATTAGAAAAATGGATATTATGCTTATAGCATTATACATATGTAGTCTAAGCTTATATTTTTTATGTCTTTGTTCCAGTTCTGTTATGTTAAGCATTAATGAGACCTGTTTGAATAGCTGCCATCTCAATAATATTACAAGATATAGTGCTTTTAGCTATTTTAGAGGGATTGTTTTGGGTGTAGAATGTATAAATATCAAATAGTGTATATAATAATTTATTTGTATCTCTATAATTCCCCTTTGTAAGTTTAAATATAAGCTTTATAGCTTTTTTATTAAACATACCGGCACTATTTATGCAGTCATTATTGATAAGTTTTTTTTCTATATAGATCTTTAGTTCATCAGGTGAAGCATTCTTTAGTTCTATGCTTTCGAAAATCCTAGTGCGAAAATGTTCTTTAGCAATTAAATCTTCTTCTTTTGTTTTATGAAGTGAAATAATGAATTTTACAAATCTTGTATCTGACAATAATCTTATTTTCTCCATTAACTTATCTGAATATAGTTGTGCTTCATCTAATATGATTATAGGGATATCATCATATTTATTTGATTTTTTTTCTTTAATAATTTTCATGAATTGAGTGAAGTTTAGTTCACCGTTAAAATTGATATCAAGTATATCTTGGGCAAGTATCTTAAAAAATTCACTCTCATCTAATATAGGGGTCATATACAAGTGTATGTTTTTATAAGTAACTAAATTCTCATATAGCTTGGATAAAAACATACTTTTCCCTGTACCTGGCTTTCCATATATAAGTATCATCTTTAAGGGTTTGTTTAGTGAGTGTAATAGTGACTGATAGACAGTCGATGCTCTGTCAAACTGGATATAGTCACTTACGCTAACGGTATCTAAAAATACATTTTGGGAACTTTTATAAATATTGTCTTGCATTTTATCTATTTGAACTATGAAGTGTATTTTTTCTTTGTTTAGATAAAGGTCTTTTATTTGTTGTAATTGAACTAGTGGTTATACCCTCGTAACCAAGGCTCGATAATGAAATATTATTTTTCTTTTTATCTATAATATGCGGTTCTATAACAATTACAAGTTCTTGCACCTGTTTTACCTTTTCTTCATATTTAAATAAATAGCTAATTATAGGTATACTACCTAATATAGGCACCTTATTGGTATTTATTGATTTTCTTGTGTTTATCAATCCACCAAGTATGATGCGGTTACCATCCTTAACTGTGACAACAGATGATAATTGGCGACGATTAAGGTCGGGTGGCATAGTTCTCTCTGTTGATTCTATAGAAGATATATCAGATGCTGTTTCAGATAAAGATGGGTTTATTTTTAATGTAATTGTTTTATCATCTGAGATTTCGGGTGTTATATCCAATAAGACACCGGCGAATACAGATTGTATATTTTCATTTTGAGTTGTTGCAGCAAGACCGGTTGAGCCTTGTTGATTTGTAGATGATGTTATCTTATAAAAGTATTCAGTCCCAGCAGTAATCAGTGCAGCCTGATTGTTTAAAGTCAATACTTTTGGGTTAGATATAGAACTAACCTTACCTTGCGTTGTTAAAAATTTTATAACTTGGTTTAGACTACCACCGCCTTGAAGAGTGATATAGTTGTTTCCTTTTGAATTATCACCCACACGGGCATTTCCTTCAAGGTTAAAGTTTTGTAGAGCATACAGCTGTGCCCAGTCTACACCGGTACTTTTATTTTTGCTTAGGTTTACTGAAAGTAATTGAACATCTATTAGAACTTGCAGTTGGACTTTGTCTTGTAGTTTTTTAAGGTATTTTTCGAGCCTGTTCATCTGTTTAATAGTAGCTGTAACTGTAATGATTCCTGCATTTTGATTGATTATAGGAGGTTCTGCTGTGTATATATCCTGAGGTCTGTTTAGAACTCTTTGCAATTCTAAGTCTAGTTCATTCCAAAAAATAACTTCATCGGTACTTTCGATCTTAATACCTGATTGTGCACTTGAAGAACCTCCTTTAGTAGGGTTCATATTTGTAGAAGCAGCATTATTATAATTACCGGGAGTACTGTTTATTGCACTTGTACCGTTAATACTATTAGAAGTATTACTTTTAGAGGATAAGGTTATATCTGTACTGCCTACACTTTTTCTTTGAGACAGAATATAGTCAACCTCAAACATCTTAGTTGTTAAGTAGGATATTTTTAAAAGATTATTTTTTAATGTATAAGATAAATTGTTTTCTTTCAATACAATATCTAGAACTTCAGTAATTGTTAAGTTATTTAGATTAGTTCTATTTAGTCTTGTATCCAAAAATTTTTTAGCATACGGATCGGTAATGATTATGCTAAGGTCACATTCAGTACTAAGATGTTCTACAAAATCCATTATTTTAGTATTCTTTGTAGAACTAATACTAAATAGTTCATAAGAACATTTGGCTAAAGCGTTATTTGACAAAAACAGTGTTAGCAGTGCTATGTACAACGATCTCATTATGTATCCTATCTCTTCTTAAATTTTAAATTTGATTTTTTGGACTGTATGGATAAAAGTGATTTTTTCCCATCAATAGCTAAATTAACTGTACCTTTATTGACCATAGTAAGTATATATCCATATACATTATCGCCAATTTTATACCAATGTCCATTTATACGAGCAGAAGAGTTCATAATCATTTCTAAAGTGAGTTTTTTATGTACTTTTCTTGGTACTGGAATAGTCTTTGTTTTTTTTGATATAGTTTTTTTTGTCTTTTCTTGTTTAAGTCTCTTATATCCATTTTTCTTTAAAAATATAAATGGGTCTTTCATATTTGAAATAGTTGAATTATTTATCCCATGTCTTGTTGGCTCAATAGCTTTTACTTGTTCATTAACCCAAGACAATTCATTAGCATAACAAGCTGAGACTATAAATAATAAAATAAAATGTATTAATTGCTTCATTAATAGTTAATTCCCCAAACAGAAATATTCAAATCTGTGTTTAATAAGTGATTGGCTTCTATTTTCAGTCCATGTATATCGACAACTAATTCACTTTGTTCTAAAGAGTTTATAAACTTTATAGTGTTTTTGTAATTTCCTGTGATATGAAGTGTAATATCTAACATATGCCCAAATGATTTATTTGTTAAGGCCATTTCATTTGTAAAAGTTAAAATCTTAACATCATGTTTTTTTGCACTTTGTGAGATTGAGTTCATGTAAGAACCCCATCTTTTTTCATTGTATAAAAGAGAGGAAATATCTTGTATTTTATTTTTGATATATGAGTTTTTATCTATATTTATAGCTAGGTCAGTCTGTATCTTTTGTATGTCTAGTTTAAGCTGTTGTAGTTTAAGTTCTGAGTTTATATTTAAATAAGTATTGTCATTATTTATGTTTGTTTGAACTATAGTAATTTGTTTTTTTATTGTATTGAAGTTTTTTAAAGATATGTCCCAAAAAAAAAGATACGATATTGAAAATATAATTCCAAAAACCATAAGGTATATCATATATATTTCTTTTTTACTTTTTAGATTTAATGATAAATCAATTTTTTGTAGATAAATTTCTGGGTTTATTCTCATTATAAAATAACCTTGAGTTTACTAAAATATTTTTTATTCGTGTATTCATATGATATTTTAGTCAAAGAAAAATGAAATTCATTATGGTACTTTTTTGTTAAAAACTTTAAAAGATTTGTTATCTTTGTATCTTTTGAAGATACCAAGTTTAAAGTAAACATCTTTTTTGAACTTTGAGAATAATACAAAGATTCTATCTCCACGTCATTTGCATTTAAATCTTTTGTTAGTTTATATAAAAGATTTGCTTTCATTGGATAGTTTACTTTGACATCATGAATTTTTATAAGCATATTTTTTGTTTCAATATAGTTTTGTTCCTCATTTTTTAATAACAATAAAAGCCTCTTTTTTTTCGCTGAGAGTTTGTTTAGTGTGGTTTCAATGACTTTTTTCTGCTCGTTTTTCTTATGAAATTCTTTTTTTAATGAATGATATTTTATACTTTGAGCATATGATAATGACCAATACGCAATAGGATACATAAAAGCCAATAAAAGTGATGCCGTAAATAATAAAAGAATCTTTCCGCTTTGTCTTTTTATAAACTTTGGTGGATGTTCATATATTGTAAAATTACTTTCATATCTTTCATCAGCAGAAATACTTAAATATACATGCATTAGTGAATGAAACTGATCCATATATGTAGATGTGTTTTCATATGAATAGTCAAAGTTGAAATTGTCACTTTTTATACCAAGTTCAAGCTCAGAAATCTCATATAGCTTTGTAGCTGTGTCAATAGTTGAACCAATGTATATATTGTCTATTATTGTTATTTCTAAAACTCTTTTTACATATGTTAGTACATCATTGATATTGTAAAAAATCTCTTTGTACAGTTTTAGTATATATTCTTTATACTCGCTTGTAGTATTTTTAAGACTTTCGTTATTTAGAAAGTTAATGAAATTACTATATGATATTTGTTCACCGTATAATTCACAGAACCTATCATGCATCTGAACTAATGAGTAGTTTATAGATTTTGTATATATAAACTCTTTGTCATTGTATAAGGTAATAAAAGTATCATTTATGTCGAAGTATATAAAACAGTGCACGCCATTATTTTTTATAATCTCTCTGGTGTATAGTGATTTTAATAAAAGAGGTGATGGAATAATATAGTCAATATATGTAACTTTATCAATTGAGTTTTTAAATATTTCTTGTGTGGTTTTTGGGTCTATGATAAATACATGAAAATTTCTATTTTCATTGTCTGAAATATAAAAAGTTTCTATATACTGCATTTGATAACGTACAGTCTGGTCAAGAGCTAAATCATCATAAATTTTTGAAAAGATAGCATCGTATAAATCTTCAACCGGTATATTTTTACTGATTGATATTTGAGATGTAATAAAATTTCTTGTATTTATGTATGATATTACATGTTGATTTTTGGAGTAGCTTGGAGATATAGTTGACTTTAAAAAGCCTGATGTTTCATAGATATATGAATTGTTATAAGGATTAATGGATAGAATATTTTGAAGTGAGTGCTGTTCTTCATTATTCATATATTTAAATCCTATCTAAATTCAACCTTTGACATAAAGCAAAATTTATTATTTTTGTAAAATTCAATTCTATATATCTTATTTTTATTATCTATGGAGTACTTCTTACTCATGTCTTTAAGTTTTATACTTATTCCACTTTCATTAGTATGCGTTTTTGACTTATAACCAATAATATTCACGCGAATATTATCTTCAGGAATTATCTTAAAGCTTTTAGAGGGGAAAATATCTGAACCTGCATTAACAGAGGATAGTTTTCCATCTACTTCGGCATGAAATTGTTTTACACAATTATAATCCATTTTGAAGTTCTGTGGTTTTAGGGTTGTTATTTTTTTATTACCTACATATATAATGTATTTACCATTTTTATTGCTTACACTTCCTAATGGATTTGAAAACTTAAATAGGTTATGGTTTGATTTTATCGGAATATAACTTAAATGTTTTTTTATATTTGATAAAGTTATCAATATATTTCCATTTATACTCAAGGTTCCATAGTTTTTTATTATTTTGCTTAGGTTTTTTTCGTTTAGGTCAAAATCCCTTGTAAATTTAATTTGCATTATATTCATAAATTCTTCTATTGCAAGTAGTTGATAAAAAACTTTTTGAGACAAAGAAGACAAGTTTTTACTGCTCTCTATAGCAAAGGCGGGTTTATTGTTTGTCACTGCAAAATATGTAAGTGAAAGTTGCATCTCTTCATCATCAAACTTTGTATTTGTATTTCTGACATCAAAGCTGTGGTGATCTTCTATAAGTTTTTTATTTATTCTTTCTTTAACAGTAACAGCAATATTGCTTAGGTTTCCAAATTGTTGATTCTGATTTAGGTTGCATTGGTCTATTACACAGGTTTGACCCCATGAGTTTGGATTGAAAATCTTACCATGGTTCTCTTTTCTGTAAAAACCGTGACCATCATGAAGGTTTAAGACTAAAGAAATATTTTTTGATAGAATGATTTTTTTAATGTCTTCAATAGTTTTTGCATCTTTGTCACCTTTTTTATAAGTTGCAAATTTTCTATTCATATCTCCATTTATGCCTCTGGAATCTTTTTGGATACTGTCTTTGTTTAGGTTCGGTACTATCCATAAGTTTTTAGAAGTTATTTTATAATGTGTTGCAAGTAGTGAAGCTGAGAAATATCCACCCGGTTCATCACCGTGAATACCACCAATTACAAGTAGAGTTGTATTAGAATCAGAGTTCTCTTTCTTAATGAGCTGAATTCCATTGTATGCATATATATTTAATGAAATAAGCAGTAAAGTTACTTTAAGAAGTAGAAAGTTTATTTTTGGCACTTTTATTTCTCAGTTAAAATTTTCATATTATTGTCTGCTTCTAGTCTAACTATCAAAATCTTTTCTCCATTAAATTCAAAGGTGTCAGATTTATACCTTTCACTGAATGTCACTTGGTATATATTTGTGCTGTTTGGATAAGGTATTACGTTGATATTTTTAAATATAATAGTTCTTTTTTCAATCTTATTAAAGACTCTGGTTTTATAATTTTTAAATTTTGCAAAACTCATACCGTCACTTCTTACAAACTCATTTGTATAGAAGCTTAAGTAAGAATCTAAGTCGTTGTATTTCCATGCAAATCTCCATTTATATAACTCAGATAAAATGGAACTGATTACCTGTTTGGAAATCTTTTGTTTTACTTTTGAACTGTCTATAATAAGTATAGTATCTCTTATATCAATATTTCTATCTAGACATTCTATATTTGAGTTATCAATAGCTATACATCCTTTAGTAAACTCATCTCTTTCTTGTTTAGTTGGAAGACCATGTATCCATATTCCGTGTCCATTCTTGCCTCTATATCTATCATATGTATTGGGATAAGATGTTACAAAGGCCATAGGTCCATAAAAAGAATCGACTTTTGATAGCTTTTTAGTTAAGTTATAAACACCGATAGGGGTTTTTAAGTCGCCTTCTTTTACTTTATCACCTTTTGCTTTACCTGTAAATGCTCCGTACTCTTTTTGAAATTTAAACTTTTTATTTGAATCTAGTCTGTAAAGATTAAGTGTAGATTTTTCTATATTACAAGTAAGTACATTTGAATATGATTCTAAGTAACCAAATTTTGTATCTTTATCACTAATATAGTTAGACCAATAAGTTTTTTGACTAAGTTCTAAGTCCATTTGTTTTTCAATTTCATTAATTCCATTTAGTCTGTAGTTAGTTAAAATGTCACTTGCATAAATTGATGTACTAATAAGTACTAAAAAAAATATTTTCATGATTTATATCCTATCTCATCTAAAAATGCTTTATCTTTACTCCAGCCTTTTTTTACACTGACTTGCAGTTCTAAATAGGCCTTTCTTCCACTTAACATTTCTATTTTTTCTCTTGCAGCTTTTCCAATTCTTTTTATAGAATCTCCACCTTTACCGATGATAATCCCTTTTTGAGACTCTTTTTCAATGATAATGGTAGCATATATTTTATCTATATTTTGATCTTCTTCAATACTGTCAATCAGAACGTCACTCTCGTAAGGTACTTCATCACTGACATTTTCAAAAATTCCTTCTCTGATAAACCCAGCGTATATATCACGGACAAGCTCACTTGTTAAGTCTTGGGGATCGTAAAGAAAAGGGCTGTCAGGTAGATTTTTAGAGATTACTTTAAGAAGTTCATTATGCCCCATTTTTTTAGGAATAGCTACAGGTATAAGGGCTTCAAATCTATCTGAAAACTTATTATACGATGCTATAGTTTTAAAGAGCTTATCTTGTTTTACCTGATCAATCTTGCTAAGTACAATTATATGCTTTACTCTATCATTGTTAAGTGCTAAAAACTTCTCATAATGTTCAGTAGAATCAGTAATAGGAGCTAAATATACTATAAGGTCACAATCTCCCATGGCTTTTAAAGCTTCATCAAGCATATATTGATTTAAAACCTTTTCTCTTTCATGAAGACCAGGAGTATCAACAAAAATAATTTGTGTATCTTCAAACATAACAATTGCATTTGAGCGTTTTCTGGTGGCGTTTGCCTTTTGAGAAACCATGGCTATTTTTTCACCTAAGAGTGAATTCATAAGCGTACTTTTTCCAGCATTTGGACGACCAATTAAAGAAACAAAACCAGCTTTAGTCATTAAGATTTTCCTTGTGTTTTACAATAACAGGTATTATCTACCTGACTTTAGTCGCCACAGAGGCGCTAGCGGAGTAAAGGAGCTTAGCTTCTTTACGGGACTATAGTATATATTTAGATAAGTCATCATCTTCAACAACAATATCTAGTTTTTCATGTACTAGAGTGGAGGTTATTTTAAACTCTTTATCGGCATATTCATCAGCTATAAAACTAATATCTTCTAAAACTTTTTCTAAAACGGTATGTAGTCTTCTAGCTCCTATATCCTCTGTTCTTTCATTTGTACGATGAGCTAACTTTGCTATAGCTTTTATAGCATCTTCTTCAAAGGTCAATCTAACACCTTCTGTACCAAGTAGGGCTTCGTACTGAGATAAAAGTGAATTATATGTTTGAGTTAGAATCTTATAAAGTGTATCCTCAGTTAATGCTTCAAGCTCTACACGCAGAGGAAATCTACCTTGAAGTTCGGGAATTAGATCACTTGGTTTGGTAAGATGAAAAGCACCTGCTGCTATAAAAAGTATGTGGTCAGTATTTATAACACCATATTTTGTAGTTACACTACTGCCTTCTACTATAGGAAGCAAGTCTCTTTGAACACCTTCTTTACTTGGGTCGTTTCTACTTTGAGATTTTTCACTGATTGCGATTTTATCAATCTCATCAAGAAAAATAATTCCACCGTCTTCAGCACGTTTTAGTGCTTCTGCATTAATATTTGTAGAATCAAGTAGTTTAGATGCAGCTTCAAGTTTAAGCATAGATTTTGCATCTTTTACTTTTACTTCTTGCTTGTTGTCCTCTTTACTCATTTGAGAAAAAACTTTTGAAAAGCTCTCTTGTACTTTTGCCATCTCAGGAGGAAGGTTAGTATCATTAAATTCTACGTGGATCTTTTCCACTTCGAGTTCTATTGTTTTATCATCCATCTCACCTGATTGAACCCTTGTCTCCATAGCTTCTAGTAGTCTTTGGTAATCATCTTTTTTACTTTCACTTGCTCCATCTGGAAGAGGAGGAAGAAGTTTTTCAACTATTTTATTTAAGACATAGTTTTGTATTTTTTCTTTGTTCTCTTCTTCTTTTTCAGCTTTTACAATTGCTATAGAAGATACTACTAAGTCACGAACCATAGATTCAACATCACGACCAACAAAGCCGACCTCTGTGTATTTACTTGCTTCGACTTTTATGAATGGAACCTTCATCATCTTTGCAAGGCGACGTGAAATCTCTGTCTTACCTACGCCTGTCGAGCCTATCATAAGTATATTTTTAGGCATAATATCATCTTGAAGTTCTTGACTTAATTGCATTCTTCTATACCTGGTTCTAAGGGCAAGTGCTATAGTCTTTTTTGCCTCGTGCTGAGATATTACATAATCATCTAAATATTTTACTATTTCTTTAGGTGTTAAGTTCATTATTTATTACCCTCTAGCGTTAAAGTCTTAATACTATGGTTTGTATATATACATAAGTCTGCTGCTACACTAAGACTTTCTTTAACGAGTTCTTCTTCATCAAGGTTTGCATGTTTTTTTAAGGCTCTTGCCGCTGAAATAGCGTAGTTGCCACCACTTCCAATAGAGGCTATTTCACCGTCTTCTGGTTCAACTACATCACCGTTTCCGGTTAAAATAAAAATATGATCGTTGTTTAGGACAATCATCATAGCTTCTAAACGGCGAAGAACCTTATCTTTTCTCCAGGCTTTTGAAAATTCTATAACTGATTTTAAAATATCACCTTTTTTATCTTCTAAAAAATCTTCAAACATATCAAAAAGGTTAAAAGCATCGGCTGTACTTCCGGCAAATCCTGCAAGTATTTTTCCATTATGAAGCGTACGAATTTTGGTTGCGTTGCCTTTTAGAACAGAATCTCCAAAAGTAACTTGACCGTCACCGCCAATAACAGCTTTGTTTTTACCTTTGTAGGCAAGTATGGTAGTAGCATCGAACATAATTATTTGTCTCCTTGAAACGGAATTACTTCCGATTCAATTTCTCTCACTAAAGCTACGCCGATTGGCGAGAAAAGAAACTTCATAAATTACTCACCTTGTACATCTACGTGAAGTGTTGCGTGGATTGCATGACCAAGTTTTAAGTCTAAGTCATGTTCTCCAACACTCTTAATAGCAACCTTATCTGTGATATGTTTTTTATCTATCTCTATTTTATGTTGTTCTAGCAAGGCATGAGCAACTTCATCTTTAGTAATAGCACCAAAAAGATGACCGTTTTGACCAAGCTTTTTCTTGATTATTATTTCTGCTTTATCTAGTTTAACAGCCATCTCTTTAAGTGTAGAAATTTCATCAGCAAGATCAGAAGCCTTTTGTGCTTCATCTTCTTTATGTTGAGCTAAAATCTCTTGGGTTGCATGTTTTGCGAAGCCTTTTCCAATCAGAAAGTTTTTACCGTAACCGTCTTTTACTTCTTTTACTTCACCAGCCTTACCAAGACTTTTAACATCTTTAATTAATAATACTTTCAATATTTTTAGTCCTTAATTTCATTTCATACCCTCAAGGGGTAGTTACTAAGATGCTAGAAGTGATTTTGTAATCTATGCTAACATCCAAGTACATTTATGCAGTTTTATATTTATCTATTTATTTCGCCACTATAAGAAACTATACCATGAGTTAAGTTTCCTATTTTTGTGAAGCCGGAATCTGTTAATATTCTAGCACAGTGTGCACTACGGCTTCCAACATGACAATAAAGTATAATGTTTTCATCTTTAGAAAGTTTTGCTTCTTCCAATGATGCAAAAAAGCTACTTGTAGGAACAAGAGAATCTGCACCTTTAATATGACCCATTTGCCATTCCATATGTTCACGAACATCAACAAGTTTAAAGTTAACCATTCCGATTTCTCTAGCTTCAAGTAGTGATGTTATCTCATCGGGATCAAGTTCATTCTTGTTTACTAGCATTTCAGCTTCTTCTTTAGTTAAACCGCGTGAATGTGTATGAACCGCTTCTTCCATGCCAAGTTCTATTCTTTTTGCAGCCGCATATTCAGGTGTACAGAATATTCCACAATGACATGCACCAAGTTCAGGTATCTCTTTTTCAATAGCCGGTGTACAAGGACAAGTTCTGTTATCAACGCTTTGTGGTTTCCCATCTACTTCTTCAACCATAAAACATGGACAAAATAGTTTGTTGTACATCATCTTGTTACGAGCAAGACCCATTTGTACACCTTCGTTTACTTCTTCTTGAGGGTTATATACCCAACCAAACTGGTTAATTACTTTATCTGTAAATTTTACTGTCTTTTCCATTCTAGCTATAAACTCAGGTGAATTCATGTCAATTTTAATCATACTCATTTTTTTCCTTTAATTATATTTTTCTTTTTTTACCGGCTATAATTCTTCTAAGTGCATTTAGACGAATAAAACCTTCAGCATCTTTTTGATTATATACCTCATCTTCTTCAAATGTCGAATGTTCTTCAGAGTAAAGAGACATGTCAGATTCACGACCAACAACTTCAACATTACCTTTGTAAAGTTTTAGTTTTACACTTCCTTGAACATACTTTTGTGTAGTATCAATAGCAGCTTGCATCATCTCACGTTCAGGCGAGAACCAGAAACCATTATATATAAGTTCAGAGTACTTAGCAATCATACCGTCTTTCATATGAGCTTCTTCTCTATCTAAACAAATAGATTCAATAGCACGGTGAGCCTTAAGCATAATAGTTCCACCCGGTGTCTCATAACATCCACGAGCTTTCATACCGACAAATCTATTTTCAACTATATCAATTCTACCGATACCGTGTTTATTACCATATTCATTTAGAGTTCTAAGCATTGTAGCAGGTGACAATTCTTTGCCATTTAATGAAACAGGGTCACCGTTTTTGTATCCAATAGTTATATACTCTTTTTCATTAGGAGCATTTTCAGGAGAATTTGACCAAAGCCACATAGATTCTTCTGGCTCGTTCATAGGGTCTTCAAGGTGTAAACCTTCATATGAAATGTGAAGTAAGTTAGCATCCATAGAATAAGGGCTGACCGTAGGGTTACCATCTTTATCTATATGTTTAGCATCAATGTCTATACCATGCTCTCTTGCATATGATAATAGTTTTTCTCTTGAGTTTAAATCCCATTCTCTCCAAGGAGCGATTACTGTGATATCAGGGTTTAGTCCTAAATAACCAAGTTCAAATCTGACCTGATCATTTCCTTTACCGGTAGCACCGTGACTTACAGCATCTGCACCCATTTTGTTTGCGATTTCTATCTGTTTTTTTGCTATCAGCGGTCTCGCTATAGAAGTACCAAGCAGATACTCACCTTCATAAATAGCGTTAGCTCTAAACATTGGAAAAACATAATCTTTAACAAACTCTTCTTGAATATCAAGAATAAATATGTTTTCAGGTTTTATACCGTTATCAAGTGCTTTTTGACGAGCAGGTTCTACTTCTTCTCCTTGACCTAAATCTGCTGTAAATGTAATCACTTCAGCATTATATTCTTCTTGTAACCACTTTAGAATTACACTGGTGTCTAGTCCGCCAGAATAGGCTAGGACTACCTTTTTAACATCTTTTTTCATATATAAAGAATCCTTCATAGGCAAATAAATTACCGCGATTGTATAATAAAAGATATTAAAAAATGGTTAGTGTATTATGTTATATGTAGATTTATAATTATTGTACAGCTAAGATGTAAGTGAATGATATGATTTTTCCAAAAGGGTAGTTTTTACCCTTTTGAGTCAAACAACATACCTGTTACTTCTTGCATTTTTGGAAGAAAGCTAGCTGCTTGTTCTGCTGGAAATCTTCTTATCATTTTACTTGTTTCAGATTCTATAACCGATACAAAAAATACATCTTGTGAATCAACACCAAATTTTACATTTGTGTTCATCGGAGCCATCGCTTTGTTTAATTGATCTACTAAATCCTGTACTTGCTCTTTAGAATTTATTTTCGTATCTGTATTTGATACTTCTTTTTGTAACTCTTTTACAACGTTTTTTTGTACTGGTTGTTCTGATTGTTGTTGCATACGAGCTGTTCTTCCTTGAGCTTCCTGCGAACTTACCTGTGATTGTTGTTGTCTTGCAACATTTGCTATGCCATCCATGACTTTCTCCTTGCTTTAAGAATATTGCTATTACACATTATATCGACGAAATAAAGTATTAGTTTAATGAAAACATAAAAAAATGCTAATTTGTATTTAAAAGTGTGTTTTATGGAGTGAATTTTTTTCTTTTCAGGCTAAAACTGTCTATGTAATCTTTCTCGTTAAAGAAATTTACACCACTTTATGCTAATCTTGCATTTATGAAAGAGTATATTGATTTATTAAGATCAGAGATAATATTACGAAGGTTATCACTGATACAGCTTATTGCATACTTTGGGGCATGGTTTAGCAATGTCGCAATATATACACTGTTGTTAGAATTGGATGTGTCAGCAGAAGTTGTTGCGTTTGTAGCTATGCTTCACTTTTTAGCCGGTGTTGTTCAAGCTCCAATATCTGGTTCCATAATAGACAGTATGAGACCAAAAAAACTTATGATGATACTTATTTGCTTTGAATTGGTTTCAACCTTTTGTTTGATTTTTATTAATGATGTCTCAGATCTTTCTTTATTATATGTCTTAGTCTTTATAAAGATGGCAGCTGCTAGTTTTTATTTTACTACAGAGATGTCGTTGCTTCCTAAGTTGTTACAGGGACAAAAGCTTCAACGTGCAAATGAATTACATTCAATTATTTGGTCTTTTTCATATACCTTGGGTATGGCGTTGAGTGGCTTTGTAGTTTATGCCTTTGGAATTAAATTTGCATTTATTTTGGATGCACTAATGTTTTTTGTTGGATTTATCTTATTATATAGATTAGATATAAATATTGAGTTTACAAAAAGTACGCAACATCTCTTTGCCATGATGAAGGATACTTTTATATATCTGAAAAGGTTTCCTCATGCGGCTCACTTGATGATTATTCATGCCTTTGTCGGATTAACAGCCTTTGATGCTCTTGTTGCTTTAATGGTAGATAAATACTATGCTTCTGCTATAGCCACATCATTAGCACTTGGTCTTATGCATGCTTCTCGCGCATTTGGTTTAATGATAGGTCCGATTGTATTAAAAAGCTTTACAAACAACAGGGGTATTGTTTATATATTTATTGCTCAGGCGATATCCGTGTGGATATGGGCATACTTTATGGATGAGTTTTATTTATCATTGCTTGCAAGTGTATTGGTCGGTTTTTTCACTACAACCTTATGGTCCTACACTTATACTATGATTCAAAAGAATGTAGATGAAAAGTATTATGGTAGGATAGTAGCATATAATGATATGTTGTTTTTAGGAACAGCTGCCCTAACTTCATTCTTAATAGGATTTTTAGCATCTAATGATTTTTCTTTAGAATCTATACTATCATTAATAGGTTTTGGTTTTATAATAGGTGGTGTATACTTTGCATGGATAATAAAGAGTAAGCATATAAAAGGGGTATAAATGAGTTTTGCTGTTATTGGAGGTATACTGTTAAATATCGGTGCATACCTAACGTTTCGTGGAAAGATATACGAGGCTGTCTTGATTTATCTCTTTGCAGATATTTGTTGGATTGTTATGGCATATGAAAGAGATGATTTTTTGGGAGTAGTATCTATAGTTGTGGGAGTTACATTTGGAGTGTTGGCTTTTTTAAAGATGAAAAAGGGGGAGATGAACAAGAGTTTAAATTAAAAAAACTCTACTTCTCTGCTTTCTTTTGACTGAAGTGTCATCATTTTTATGATTTGTACATCAGCAGATATAGAATCCTTAAAAGCCTCAATAGAACTTGCTCCAGTAATGAACATCGCTTCGTACCAGTTATGCAAATTTGTTATAAGACCCTCAAATAGCGCAATGTAACTACTATCAAGGTCAATTAAGATAGAGTGGTTTTGATTTATAAAGTGTGATAACTCTTCAATACTATTTTTAATATAGTATAACTCTGAGTAAGATGATAATATTAGTGAATACTCACTTAGTAGTTTTTGGATTTTATCTATGCTTTTTTGAGAAAAACCTTTTCCTTCAAGATAGATGAGTTCTTCGCTTAATTCTTCATTTAGTTCAGTAATAATTAACTTATCATTATTTTCTAAGAAATCGTATATTGTTAATTTTTTCTGTATTAGCGGCTTGGATAATATAGGGCAACTTGTTTTTTTATCTTCTGTTTGGAAGTTCATTTTAAAACTTACTCTGTCATTTGCCCTAATACATTTTATATTTTCAAACTCTATACATTTCATTTGCAGTTTTGGAAGTTCTGTTTTAGACCATATTGTCCAATATCTGTTTTCTTGACTTTTTTCAAAAATAATATCAAAGCTTAGTTGATTCCTCTCAATCAGATAAAAACAAAAGCGGTAAAGAGTATGTACAAACTCAACCGAATCTTGGTATTTTTCAATAGATTGCTCAATATTATATTCCCACCACTGAAGTAAATCTTCTTCATTGATAATATTAAAAACTATTTTATAACATTGTATATTTTTGTCATTGAATAGGTTTACACTTTCTCTTTTTGTGTTCAAGATTAAATCCATTGTATTTCATAATATGTATTGTATATTATAATATGTTTGTCTTAATAATCAGCTAATAAGATGCATTATCCAGATTCAAAGTTAAGATAGGTTAAAATCTGAAATCAAAGGAAGATGATGATTTATAAATCGAAAATTGGTGATATAGACCTAAGTAAACTAACTAGACTTTATCCTGCAGGTATTGTAAATATAGAGGGTGAAATAGCAGAGATGAGTTTAGAATGGTGTGAAATGAATGATGATAAGGTTAATATCACTCACTATGTCTTGGTTTTTGATTTTACTCCTCCAAAAGAAGAAGTAAGAGACAAGAAAGAGTTGAGCTTTGAGACAAGACAAGAGTTAATAGAAACTATGACAGAGGTAGCACAATTTTTTCAAGACTGATTTCTAGTGATACTAGAAAAGTATTTTCACTAGCTTTTCCAGCCGCATTAAAACACCTCGTAGACATACTTCAGATTCTAATAGATATGCTTATGGTCGGGATGGTTAGTGTATCAGCATTAGCAGCTGTTGGTATGAGTATGCAATTTATGATGATAATAAATATTTTAATGACACTTTATGTTGTTGGAGGTAATGCTTTAATATCCCGTTTTATAGGTCAAGGTAGAAAAAGAAGAGCATCTTCGTTACTATACACACTTGGTCTGGCAGCATTTATACTCTCTATATTTGTGACAATAGCCGGATATACAGGTAGTGAGTATTTTTACAAGTGGATGGGTGCATCACCGGATGTAGTGGAACAGGGGACACTTTATTTTAAAGTCATCTCACTTGGTGTAATTGTTATATTTATTGATAATCTTTTATATAATTCACTCTCAGCAGCAGGTGATACCACCAGTTCATTATATATTAAACTAATATCAGCTTCAATCAATGCCTCTTTGAACTATGTACTTATCTTTGGTCATTTCGGTTTTGAGGCTATGGGGGTAGAAGGTGCTGCATATGCGACTGTTATTGCATACTGCTTTAATGTGTCAGCGTACTTTTTTCTTATAAAAAGACCAAGTAGTAAATTAAATATTTTACCGATTATACGTCTAAAAGATATGAAAAGAGTATGGAATGTCGGTTGGAGTGCAGCACTTGACCGAGGAATATCAAGTATGTCGTTTTTATTTTTTGTCTCTATTATCGCATCTTATGGCACAGCAGACCTTGCCGGTTATCAAGTTGGTCTTAGAATCGAAGGAGTAGCCTTTATGCCCGGATTTGGCTTTGCGATAGCTGCAATGGCTTTAGTTGGTCAAAATCTTGGAGCTAACAACAAGGAAAAGGCATACCGAATGGGTATTATAAGCGGAAGAATTGCCTATATATTCATGGGAAGTGTCGGCGTAATCATGATCGTGTACCCTGAAGTCTTGGTCAGATTTTTTACTACAGATAAGGAAACTATTATGGTAGCTTCTTATTATCTTATACTGGTTGGTTTAGCTCAGATACCATTAGCAATAATGTTTGTATATTCAGGTGCTCTCCGTGGTGCAGGAGCTACTAAAACTACACTAAAAGTAAACGTACTGTCTTTATGGTTTTTGAGGGTGATACCATCTTATATTGCTTACAAAATGGGTTATTCAATTGTAGCAATATTTATCATTATGAATATTGAGACACTTTTAAAAGGTTTAATTTATCATCATATCTATAAAAAAAAGACTTGGTTGAATACAAAGGTTTAAAATAACTTTATTATAAATATCTTATGTTAAAATGTTTAAAGTAGAAAATGTCCGACTATGCGGGTTTGGATAATTATTTAAAAATAAGGGGTTAGTATTAAGATATGATATATTCAGAATTAAAATTATATTTAAAAACAAACCTTAAAAAACCAACTCTGGAGTTTAAATGGAATGAAGATGACAATAAAAACTTTTTTCATTTTTTAAGAAAGTTTTTTCCAAAACATCATATCTTAGATGATGATAACAAAGAAGACATAAAACGGGCATTTAAAGATTACTTTGAACATATCGGTTATATTGTGTTTCAGCTAAAAGATGAACAGATTCGTCTAAAGGTTTTGCCATATAAGATTGACCCTAAGGATAGTGTTAATTTAGAAGCACTTATAGAGATTTTAAATTCTAATGAGGACTTATGTGAATTTAATTATAAAGACAATGAAAATCAAATTTTAATACAAAAAGACTTGAAGTATAAATTATATGGGTTTATAGATGATATTAAGAATGAAGATATAAATAAAAGTGAACTTATAAAACATTCTATAAGAGAAGCTTTAGAACTAGAAGATAGTGATATTATAGTTATCAAAGAAGATAGTATATTTATAAAACTTCTTTCACAATTAAAAAGAAAACAGATAAATTTAGAAGAAAAAGAAACAATTGCAAATAGATATAATGGAATTGATGAAGATGAGCTTATATTTTTTTATACAGAGTATTTTTCACAAGAAGAGAATAAAAACTTCTTTTATTTAGTTGCACAAGAGTTTGTTGAAGTGTGTTTTATTGAAGAAAATATTAATAATGAAGATTATGAGAAAAATGTATTTTCAGATATTCAGAACATAATTATAGAGCAGTTGGTTGACACATTTGACTATAATGAGAGTTTTTTTAAAGGATTTTCAGGATATATATTTAGAATCCATTTTCAAGAGGTATTTAGCTTTATAGCTGATTTCATCTTATATGAAATATCTGCTTCAAATACGTATATGGTTGATTTTTTAAAGTACTACTCTCTAAATATAATTGTTATAAATGGAATGAAATATAGAGTTCCTGCCTTAGAAGCTGAAAACGGAATGAAATGGAATGTTATATCCATAATGTCTGTGGCAAAAATTTATATGAAAGTAAAAGAATCAGTCGAAAACTTGCAAGAAGATGTTTATGAGATTGACGCAGAACTTTATGAGATGTTTATAGGTGAACTTTCTCCTGTAGAATATAATAATGAATTGACAAAACATAAAAATGAGATAACAGAAGATATAGCACAAGGGATAAAAGAGTTAAAAATTTTCTCAGATAAGTATGATTTTTCAAAAGATAATGAGGAAAAGAAAACACTTAAAAAAGAGATACAAGAAATTAAGAATGAATTACAAGGTTTAAAGGAAAATAGAGATAACATTATGTCAAAAGTTGTTGATAAAAGTGTAATCTCAAAGTATAGAGCATTGGAAAAGGAGATGGATGGTTGTTTTAGGCAATTAAAAGCAGAAGAAAAGATTTTGTCACAAAATGTAAACTCTTATAGATCTGTTAAAAATGCTTTGTCTAAAGCTCTGATATCTAAAAAAAAGCGTATTTAAAGGGTAGTTTAATAGATGTATCTAAATTGTCTATTAAGCATATTATAAACCATATAATATAATAATACAACTATATTTGTGTTTATATGAACCTTAGTTGGATTTGAGTATTATTTAAAGGAATTTTATAGTGTATGAAGAGTCAAAGCTGTACTTAAAAACAAAATTGCCAAAAGCAAGTTTAGATTTTAGATGGAGTAATGAAAATAATTCGGAATTTTTCACATATATAAAAGAAGTATTTCCAAAAAAGAAAGTCTTTCATAATGAAGACCAAGAAGATATAGAAATAGCATTTGAAGAGTACTTTGAAGATGTTGGTTACATTGTATTTGACTTAAAAGAAAACAATATTAACTTAGATGTTCTTCCATATGAAGTAGAACCTAAAGACAGTGTCAATATAGACGAAATAATTGACATAATTCATGATAATGAAGATTTTGTAGAATTTAATTATAAGGGTAATGAAAATCAGATATTAATTCAAAAAGAACTGAGGGATATGATTTTTGATTTTGTTTATTGTATTGAAAATGAAAAGGTTAACAGAAAAGAACTTGTTAAGTATGTTCTTAGTCTGACATTTGAACTTGATGAGCATGACATTATACTTATTAAAGAAAGTAGCATATTTATTAAACTTCTTGCGCATATAAAAAAGAAAGTAGTAAAAGAAGAAGAAAAATGTACTATAGCAAACAGATTTAACGGCATAGAAGAAGAAGAACTAATCAACTTTTATACAGAGTTTTTTTCAACTGACAATAAAATCTTTTGTTCTGCAACAGCTAAAGAGTTTGTAAATAAGTATTTTATAGAAGAAAAGATTGATAATGCTGAATATGAAAAAAATGTATTTTCATATATACAAGAGATAATTATTAAGCAGTTAAACAAGGCTTTTGATAAAAATGATGAATTTTTCAAGGGTTTTGCCGGTTATGTTTTTAGGATTCATTTTCAGGAAGTTTTTTATCATATATCTGATCTGATTTTGCATGAATTATATATCTCAAATACGTATATGAGTGATTTTTTAAAGTACTATTCTTTAAATATCATAGTAGTAAATGGTATAAAATACCAGATTCCTGCCATTGAAGCAGATAATGGCTTGAAATGGAATGTTATATCTATAACATCTATAGCAAAAGTATATATAAAGGTTAAACTCTCTATAGAAAAACTATATGAAAATCTCTCTCACCTTGAAAAAGAAGCCTCAGTTTTATGTAAGGGTAAGGTAAAACCAACGGAATATAATGACAAGTTGTTAAAACAAAAAAATAAACTTGTTGAAGAAATAAGTTATGAAACAAAAGAGTTGAGCATATCCTCAGATAGACATGATATAACAAAAGATAAAGATGAGAAAGAAAACTTAAAGAAGAAACTAAGAGAGATCAAAAAAAAGATTGCAGACTTAAAGCATGAAAAAGGCACTCTTTCATCAAAAGTATTAGATTCTGATGTGATAAAAAAGTATACGCAGTTTGAAGTAGAAATACAAAGATGCAAAAGACAGATAAAAGCTGAACAGAAAATCCTAGAGCAAAACACAGAGTCTTTCATATCAGTAAAAAAATCTATAATTAAAGTGTTGATTTCAAAGAAAAAGCGTATTTAAATACTAAGCTTATTATATTATGCTCAAGCTTTTAGTAATACCTTGGATTTAGTTATTTTAAGATAAAATTCACTTTATGAATAACGCAGAGTATAAAAAAGCAGTAGAGAAGTTAAATCTTTACTCACATCATTATTATGTATTAGATGATCCAATCACTACGGATGAGGTATATGACAAACTTTATCATGACGTAGTAGACTATGAAGATAAACATCCAGACGAAAAGCTAAAAAACTCACCTACACTTAGAGTTGGTGATGTGATTCGTGAAGGTTTTTCAAAAGCCTCACATCTTTCACGTATGTGGTCCTTAGAAGATATATTTGACTCAGCTGGTTTAGATAAATGGCTGACTAAGACATATAAACTAGATTCAAATATCTCTTTTTATTGTGAGCCAAAGTTTGACGGTGCTAGTTTGAACCTTATCTATGATAACGGTGAACTAGTTCAAGGCATAACTAGAGGTGATGGTGAGATTGGCGAAGAGATAACCGATAATGTTAAGACTATTCGCTCAATTCCTCTAACAATAGACTATAAAGGGCGTATAGAGATACGGGGTGAGGTAGTTATCTTTAAAGATGAGTTTCAAATGATTAATGAACTTAGACTTAAAAATGATGAGGCAGTTTTTGCAAACCCTAGGAATGCAGCAGCCGGGAGTTTAAGACAGTTAGATTCCAGCGTTACAGCATCAAGAAACTTAGTATTTTTACCTTACGGTGTAGGGGAAAACACTTTAGAGCATAAACTTCTTAGTGACAAGATGGAGTATATCTATGAGCTTGGATTCAAAAAGCCTCCTGAAAGTACTACTTGTAAAGGCTTTGAAGATATAGAAGCGATCTATGAAGTTATGAAGCGTGATAGAGACAGTTACTCTATGATGCTTGATGGTATGGTGATAAAAGTAAATGAGATATCTTCTCAGATAGATATGGGTTATACTGTTAAAAATCCAAGGTTTTCAGTTGCGTATAAATTTCCAGCTATTGAGAAAATCACAACTGTTAAAGAAATTTTACTTCAAGTTGGACGTAGTGGTGCTGTTACGCCTGTAGCTGTTGTAGAACCTACTGACATCGAGGGTGTTATAGTTGAGAGAGCAACTTTGCATAACTTTGATGAGATAGCTAGAAAAGATATCCGTTTAAATGATAAAGTAATCATTTTAAGAAGTGGTGATGTTATTCCTAAAATCATAAAAGTACTAGAACATGAACGTGATGGAAGTGAAGTTGAGTACAAGCGCCCAGAAGTTTGTCCAGTTTGTGATAGTGAACTTTTAGACGAGGGTGTACTTTTAAAGTGTCAAAACCTTAGATGTGAGGCGAGGGTTGTAAACTCTATAATCTATTTTGCATCAAAACCATGTTTAAATATAGATGGACTTGGAAATAAGATAGTAGAGGCATTATTTAACTTTGGACTTGTGAAAAATGTTATAGACCTTTTTGACCTGACTCTAGATAAGCTTTTAGCGCTTGAAGGGTTTAAAGAGAAAAAATCTCAAAACCTTTTAGATTCTTTATCAAATGTAAAAGGGTGTGAATACTGGAGATTTGTAAATTCTTTAGGGATTGAACATATCGGAGAGGTTGCATCTAAGACTTTGAGTGAAGCTTTTGGTTTTGCTTTTATAGATGCTACAAAAGAGCAGATTATCTCTTGTGACGGAATCGGTGAAGAGATGGCTGAATCTGTACTAGAATTTGTAAGGGTAAATAGAGATACTATACTTCATTTACAAAAGATTCTAAGGCCACTTGAACCAAAACAGAGGGAAGAAGCGGTTGATAACATCTTTAAAGAAAAAACAGTTGTTCTTACAGGTAGTATGAGCCAGTCTAGAGGTCTTATAAAAGAGATGCTGGAGGAACTTGGGGCAAAGGTCTCTGGAAGTGTAAGTAAAAAAACTGACTTTTTGATTTACGGTGAAGATGCTGGAAGTAAACATGACAAGGCTGTAAATTTGGGTGTAACATGCTTGACAGAGCAAGAGATGAGAGATAGTCTATGAGGTTAGATAATTATTTAGTTGATAAAAAACTAGCAATGAGTAGGAATAAAGCTCAAAGCATGCTAAAAGAAGGATATGTGAGTGTAAATTCAAAGGTTATACTTAAAAGCTCATATAGGTTAGAATCTAGTGATGAGGTAAGAGTTACACAACATAAAGAGTATGTGTCTCGAGCAGCTTTTAAACTAAGTCACTTTTTAAAAGAGTTAGACCTAAAACTAGAAGGTGTTGTAGCTTTAGACATAGGTTCATCAACAGGTGGATTTACTCAAGTATTACTAGAAAATGGAGTAAGTGAAGTATCTGCAATAGATGTTGGAAAAGAGCAATTGCACCAGATTTTAAGAGAGGATTCGAGAGTTCACTCATTTGAGAGTTGCGATATAAGAAAGTTTAAGAGTGATAAAAAATTTGATATAGTTGTAAGTGATGTTGCCTTTATCTCTTTACTTCATATTTTGGATGATGTGGATAGACTTTCAAATGACAAAATAATTTTACTTTTTAAACCACAGTTTGAAGTGGGTCGAGAAGCAAAACGAGATAAGAACGGTGTAGTCCTAGATGATAAAGCCATCTTAAAAGCTATGATAAAGTTTGAAGATGAGTGTAAATTAAAAGGCTGGAAGTTGACTTTAAAGTCTCCTTCACAACTAACTGGAAAGGAAGGCAACCTTGAGTATTGTTACTGTTATGAAAAATAGTACGCACATAGCCATCGGTGGTTTTGATGGGATGCATATAGGACATCAGCACCTTTTTAATGAACTTGGTCAAGATGGAGCTGTTGTTGTAATTGAAACAGGCTATGCTAACCTTACTCCAAAAAGTGAAAGAGAAAACTTTACACATTATCCTATTATGTATTTAAATCTTGATGATATCCGTCATTTAGAAGCTCAAGACTTTATAGAGTTTTTAAAGCAAAAGTTTCCAAAACTAGCTAAGATAGTTGTCGGTTATGATTTTCACTTTGGAAAAAATAGAAAGTATTCTTTTGATGATTTAAGAGAGATGTTTGACGGTGAGGTTCAGGTTGTGGATGAAGTGACCTTAAACGGTGATTCTGTTCACTCACATAAAATACGCCATAAACTCCAGATTGGTGATACTAAAGGAGCCAATGCTTTTTTAGGACATAACTACACACTTAGAGGTAAGGTAGTGTCAGGTCAAGGTATAGGTAAAAAGGAGTTGGTTGCTACTATCAATATAGAAGCAAAAAGCTTTTTAACTCCTAAAGAGGGTGTTTATGCCACTCTAACAAGAATAGATGACGAGGAACATTACCATCCCTCTGTTTCATTTGTAGGTCATAGAGTTACTACGGATGATAGTTTTGCTATAGAGAGTCATATTTTAGACGGTGAAGTACTATGTCAAAGTCAAGCGAGTATTAGTTTTGTCTCTTTTATAAGAGATAACAAAAAATTTGACTCCATTGAAGAGTTGAAACAAGCGATAAATAAAGATATAGTTATTGCTTCAAAAGAATTAAAGATTTTAGCATTATGAGAAAAAGAGAATATTTAGATACAACCAGTGAGATAGATTTCAAGTTTTATCAGACACAAGACGATTTCATTGTAGATGAGATAAACATTACAGAGTTTAAAGGTAGGGGTAACTATCTGATTTTACATGTTAAAAAAGTTGAACTCACAACTTGGGATATGATTGCGATTTTTGCAGAATACTTGGCAGTACCTGCTCAAAAGATAGGTTATGCAGGACTTAAAGATAAACATGCAACTACAACTCAATATATCTCTGTTGATGCAAGTTATGAAAACATGTTAAAGAAGTTTTATCATAAGCAAATAAAAATCCTTAGCACGACTAGACACTCACACAGCATTCGTATGGGTGATTTAGATGGAAATAGGTTTAGTATAAATTTACACTTTGTAGACCAGATAGATTCGGGTCGCATTGAAAAAGTTGCAAGAAAGATTGCAAAAAACGGACTTCCAAATTATTTTGGATATCAAAGGTTTGGACGTGATAATGATTCTATAAAACAAGCACAAGATATGATTAAGGGCGATATATTTGTAGAAGATACGAAGCTAAAAAACTTTTTGATTTCAATTTATCAAAGTACTTTTTTTAATGATTGGTTAAGAGAAAGAATTGAGCTTTCTCGTGAGAAAAATGGTGGTAGATTTATGCTTTTAAATGGTGATGTTTATCAAGATTCTAAAGGGAGACTATCAACTCCTAAAATAGTGCCGATAAGAGATTTTGAATTAAAAAAACTTACACCTACCGGGCTCTTATGCGGACGTGATGTATTTCGCGCTAGAGATGCTGCACAGGAGATAGAACAAGAATTTGATGATGAGTTTTTACAAGAAAAAGGTTATCGTAGAGAGGCACTTATTTATCCAAAGGATATAGAGTGTAAATACATCAGTAAACAGACAGTTTTAAATATCTCCTTTTCTCTTCCCAAAGGTTCTTACGCCACCGTTTTTTTAGAAAGTATTGCAAACAAAAATTACACAGCAAAAGACGTTAAGAAAAAAGAAGTCAACAGAAGATAAGTGAGTTTTAGCACAATTTAATAAGAAGTTGAATATAATTGCGGAATTAATTTGATACAGGGAGTACGCCTATGGGTGAATTATTCACATTTTTCGGTCTGATTTCACATGATAAGACTTTTATTTATATGACGCATATGTTATTATCTGCTGGTATTGCATTGATGCTAGTTAAAATGGCTATGTCAAATCTACAAATGGTTCCAAAGGGAACTCAAAATGTAATGGAAGCATATATATCTGGTGTTCTTAAAATGGGAACAGATGTTATGGGTGAAGAAAAAGCACGTAAATACGTGGCACTTGTTGCAACTATCGGTCTTTTTGTAGGTATTGCTAACTTAGTTGGTGTAATACCTGGATTTGAAGCTCCAACTGCATTTTTAGAGATGCCTTTGACTTTAGCTTTAGCCGTGTTTGTTTACTATAACTACGTTGGTATTAAAGAGCAAGGCGTTATCAAGTACTTTAAGCACTTTATGGGGCCTGTATGGTGGTTGTATTGGTTAATGTTTCCAATTGAAATCGTGTCTCATTTTTCTCGTCTAGTTTCTTTATCTTTTCGTTTATTTGGAAATGTAAAGGGTGATGATATGTTTTTAATGGTAATCTTAATGCTTGCTCCATGGGTATTACCTATGATTCCATTTGCACTATTAACTTTTATGGCATTCTTACAGGCATTTATATTCATGATGCTTACTTATGTTTATCTTGGTGGCGCAGTGGCTATTGAAGACCACTAAGACATCTTCTTATGCAAAAAGATAAGTTCGACAGAATTATAAGCTTTTTGCTAGGAGCATCTTGGGCTATTGTAGTCTTTGGTGCTCTTATCACATTTAAACTTTTCTCATCTCTTGGTTTCTCTCTTGCTTTTTTTATTACAGTTGTTTTTATTGTTATCTCTCTTTTTATGATATTGGCTCTTGATGCTTTTGCTATAAACAGACAAAGGTTACTAGAAGATAAAAAGCAGACTAAACTTTTAGAAAAAATTCAAGAACAAAATTTAATATCATAAAAAATAACTATATTTAAGCTAGTATTTTAAGCTTTACTTGTATAATTCAACTATGCAAGAACAAAAAAGAATATTTTTTCCCCTTATGAATTCAATCACTTTAGATAAAGAAACAAAAAAGAAGTATGATGAATGGAATAAGCCTTTTATTCAAAATAAGGTATATTTAGTAACTATAATGACTGCCATTATATATTTTGTTTATGCACAAATTGACAAGTATATAGTCCCATCAGAAATTTTGGACGATATGATAATTATTCACCTATATATTTTAATGCCATCCTTATTATTTATAAGCTTTTTAGGCTATTACAAAAAAAACTTTATACTTATGACTTCGTTATTGATTATAGCTCCAATAATTGCTACCATAGGAAATCTGATAGTTAGTATTAATATGCAAAACCAATCAAGTTATCTAACAGAGATATATCTAATAATATTTTGGATATTTACTGTATCTGGTTTAAGCCTCAAACAAGCAACCACTAGTGCAACATTGGTTTTTATAATTGTTCTTTTAAGCACTTACTATTTGTTTTTTATTAAAAAAGAAGAGTTTATTATGCATATTTTTTGGATGGTTTGTTCTTTTTCTTTTGGTCTTTTGACTGCATTTCTTGTGGAAAAATCAAATAAGACTATTTTTTTAAAAAAAGAAGAACTAGTAGAACTCGCAAACACAGATATATTGACCGGTTTATATAATCGTGGAAAGCTTGATTCTATTCTTAGTAATGAGATATACAGAAGTAAGCGTTTTGGATATATGTTTGGACTTGTTATCTTTGATATTGACAATTTTAAAAATATAAATGATACCTTTGGACACCAACTTGGAGATAAGGTCTTAGTCGAAGTAGCAAATATAATAAAAAAAAATACTCGTATAATAGATACGGTAGTACGATGGGGCGGAGAAGAGTTCGTTGTTATATATTTGGAGACTGATAAAAATACAGTTATTAAACTATCTGAAAAACTGCGACTAGATATTGAAAAGCATGTATTTGAGGCTATTGAAAAGGTAACAATCAGTGTCGGTGCCACTACTTATAGAGATGGTGATGATAATGATTTAATAGTTAAAAGAGCTGATACAGCTTTATATGTAGCAAAAAATGCAGGCAAGAACTGCGTGAATTTCTTTTAATATAATCAATGTTTTATGAGAGATAAAAGCTAAAATTTGCTAAAATAGATAAACAATTATTTATTCTCAAGGAAATTTATGTTTGAAGTAGTTATCGGGCTTGAAGTTCATGTACAGTTAAACACAAAATCAAAACTTTTTTGCTCGTGCCCAACGAGTTTTAATCACAAACAAAATACAAATACATGTCCAACTTGTTTAGCACTTCCTGGTGCACTACCAGTGTTAAACAAAGAAGTAGTTCATAAGTCTATTATGCTTGGTGCTGCTATTGATGCGACTGTAAATAAAACATCATTTTTTGATAGAAAGTCTTACTTCTATCCAGACAGTCCATCAGCTTATCAAATAACTCAACTTTATACACCTATAGTTGAGAATGGAAAACTTCAAATCGATTTTGAAGATGGAAGTCATAAAACTATCCGTATTAATCGTGCTCACATTGAAGCTGATGCCGGAAAGAATATTCATGATGGTGATATTTCTAAAGTTGATTTAAACCGTGCAGGGACTCCATTATTAGAAATCGTTTCAGAACCAGATATGAGATCTGCTGAAGAAGCGATACTTTATCTTAAAAAACTTCACTCAATTATCCGTTATTTAGATATCGGTGATGCAAATATGCAAGAGGGTTCATTTCGTGTTGATGTAAATGTTTCTATTCGTCCAAAAGGTGATGAAAAACTTTATACTCGTGTTGAAGTAAAAAATATTAACTCATTTAAGTTTATCCAAAAAGCTATAGAGGTTGAAGTTGCTCGTCAGAGTGAAGCTTGGGAAGATGGTGTTTATGAAAAAGAGATATCTCAAGAGACTCGTCTTTTTGACCAGGTTAAAATAGAGACTCGTTCTATGCGTGGAAAAGAAGAAGCAGCTGATTATCGTTACTTCCCTGAACCTGATTTACTAAAAGCTGTAGTTACTGATGAGATGATGGAGCTTTACTCTAAAATTCCTGAGCTTCCAGATGCTAAACGTGACAGATTTGTAAAAGATTATGAGATGAGTGAATATAATGCAGGTGTAATAACTTCATCTGTGGAGATGGCTCATTTCTTTGAAGAGATGATGGAGCAAGATATTAGTGCTAAAAATGCAGCTACATGGTTAACTGTTGAGCTTCAAGCTCGCCTAAAAGGGGAGATGAATATAAGTAACTCTCCTGTCGATGCAAAGAAACTAGGAACTCTAGTTTCGCGTATTGAAGACCAAACAATAAGTGGAAAAGCGGCAAAAGAAGTACTTGATAAACTAATGCAAGAGAATTTAGAGGTTGATGGTGTTATTGATGCACTTGGACTAAAGCAAGTGACTGACAATGGCGCTATAGAAGCTATGTGTGATGAGATTATTACAGCTAACACTGATAAGGTTGAGCAGTATAAAGGTGGAAAAGATAAACTTTTCGGTTTTTTTGTTGGTCAAGTAATGAAAGCTTCAAAAGGTAGTGCAAACCCTCAAGCGGTAAATGAGGTTCTAAAAGCAAAGTTAGGCTAATGAAACTCATAAATCGTGCTTTAATTGATTTAGCATATTATTTAAACACATCAATATGGTATCAGCATAAAAGACGATTTTTTTATAACCTACTTGAAAATGACGAGTATAAATATAAAAAATATTTTGATATATTTATGATGTTTTTGATTTTTTCAAGTATATCCATCCTTATCTATGGAGTAAAAAGAGATATTAATGAGTATCTGATTTTTTTTAATGCTTATGTTATATCTATTGTATTTTTTATAGAGTATATCTTTAGATTGTGGATATCGAGCAGTATCTCTAAGGTGATTGTTCATCAAGACGAATACAGTGATCTTCTTGGTAGAGATTTTGACATATGGTTTGTGTTAAAAAAAGTTACAAGAGACAAATTAGAATATATTTTATCAATTAAAGCTATTATTGATTTATTTGCAATCCTTCCTTTCTTTCATGAACTGAGATTACTTCGTATATTTATATTGTTTCGTGTTTTTAAACTCTTTAGATATGCAAAAAGTCTCCAAACATTCTCATCTGTATTAGCATCTAAAAAATTTGAATTTTTCACCCTAGGTATGTTTGCTTCTATTGTCATCTTTGTTTCATCTATTTTAATATATGTTATGGAAGCAAATAATATCAACTCTCACATAACGACGCTTTATGAAGCATTTTATTGGTCAATAGTTACTATATCAACTGTTGGATATGGAGATGTGGTAGCAGTAAGTCCTGAGGGGCAGTTTGTAGCCGTTATAGTGATTTTAGCAGGTATAGCCGTACTTGCTTTTACAACTTCACTTTTTGTATCTGCTTTTACGGAAAAACTAGATGATATTAAAGAAAGTAAAACAATTCAAGATATTTCTAAACTCGACAGGATACATATAATATGCGGATATGAAAATATTGCAAAAGAGGTTGCTAAAAAACTGACAAGGGCACATTTTAACGTAATAGTTTTAGATAAATCAGAATCTAGAATTGAAAATGCAAAAAAAGATGGCTTATTGGCACTGAATTATAACCCAGGTAGTATAGAGAGTTATAAAAAATTACATATAGACATATCAACTAAAGTTAAGGCTATACTTTGTCTAAGAGAGAATGATATAGACAATGTATATGCAGCATTAACAATCAGGTCTGTTAACAGTGAGATATACATTATGTCTCTTTTGATGAATAATACTAATAGAAAGAAGTTACTAAACTCAGGAGTTAATGAACTTTTATATGATAAAGAGTTTGTAGGTCTTGTGGCAAGGGAGTATATTGGCCAGCCGGTAGCTTTTGAAGCTATACATGCACTTCGTTCTGAAAATAGTGATATACATATGCAAGAGATAGCAATTACTGAGAGAATATCTAATAATATAGTAACAGTGGGTAAGTTACACAATACTGGTTTTAGAGTTGTGCTTTTGGGTATTCATAAAAAGTCATCAGGACGATTCTTTTTTAACCCGATAGACAGTACTATTCTCGAAACTGGTGATTTTTTACTTGTCATAGGTAACTATATGTTTATAAAAGAGTTTACAAAATATTTATTAAAAAATGTAGGATTCGGGCATGAAAAAAAGTAGTGCATTAATATTTGGAAATAATGAGTATGGGTTGGAAATTGCCAAAAATGTTACTCATAAGTACAAAGATATTACAATTTTTAGTTTAGATGATATCTCTTTTTCTATAGACAATAGCTTAGGCTTTAATGTAGAAAAATTTGATTTAAGTGATGAGTGGGATGATATAAAAAATAAGTTTGATATAGAAAAATCTATAGTCTTTTGTGCATTAAATGATGAAGCAAAAAACATTTTTTTAGTAATTTCTTTAAGAGCGTCTTTTAATAATATAACAATAATAGCCTTAGCAAATAATAATGAGGATGCGAACAAACTACGTATGGCAGGTGCGAGTAAGGTGATACCAATAGTCGAGACAACTGCTGATATAATTACGGATATGTTGAAAAAACCAATAATCACAGAGGTCTTACATGATATACTATATGAAAACACCAGCTTAAAAGTTGAACAGATAAAAGTTGGTAATAATAGTCATTTTGATGGTAAGTATCCTGCGGACATACAGTGGAGCAGGGATCATGGTGTCATAGTTTTGTCTATAATACATGAAGATATGAGCAGTGAGTTTATTTACTCATCAAAGGCAAAACACCATTTAATAAAAAGTGGAGATATATTTGTAGCTGTTGGCTATGAAAATGATTTAAAAGAATTTGAGAAGTTAGTAGGGGATATATTATGAAAATAGGTGTGATCGGAGCAGGTAAATGGGGTTCGGCATTAGCTTTTGCACTAAGTGAAAAAAACGAGGTATACATAAGTTCTCGCACACCACGGAAGATAGATAATTTTATAGCTATGGAAGAGATATTAAAATTTGAATATATAGTAATCGCGATCCCAGCACAGCAAACAGCATCTTGGTTGGAGAAAAATTTTACTTTTAAAAACCAAAAGATACTTGTAGCCGCAAAGGGTATAGAAGCTACTACAGGTAGATTTTTAAATGAGATATATGCTAAATATATTCCAAGTTCAAACATAGCTTTTTTATCAGGACCATCATTTGCCACAGAGGTTATGAAGTCTCTGCCGACAGCACTTGTTGTAAACTCTAAAAATGAAGAATTAAGTGTGGAATTTGCATCATTTTTCCCTTCTTTTATTAAAACATATACATCTACAGACGTAGTAGGCGCGGAGATAGCGGGAGCATACAAAAATGTTATAGCCATTGCCGCAGGTATATGTGAAGGCTTGGGACTAGGAAAAAATGCAGCTGCCTCATTGATATCCCGTGGTTTAGTGGAGATGCAGAGATTTGGTAATGAATATGGAGCAAAAGAAGAAAGTTTTGTTGGACTTAGCGGGGCAGGGGATCTGTTTTTAACCGCGTCATCTACGATGAGCAGAAATTTCCGTGTTGGACTTGGAATAGCTGCTGGAAAATCTCAAGCAGAGATACTATCAGACTTGGGTGAGGTTGCAGAGGGTATAGGTACTACATATGCATTATACAAGATTTCTAAAGACAAAGATTTATACCTACCGATTGCAAAAGAAGTGTATAAAATGCTCGAGGGGGAAAATCCGCATGTAAGTTTGAAAAACTTTCTTGCCGGATAGATAAATATGCTTAATGAAAAAGAACAATTTTTAAAAATACTTATAGCCATTTTAATAGGTGTCTTAGTGTTTGCCATATCTTTAACTATATTTACAACAACACAATCATCACTTTTAGGTCTTATAGCCCTTTTGGTTACTTTATGGACTAATGAAGGTCTACCACTTGGTGTTGTATCACTTTTACCTATCGTGCTGTTTCCGGCTTTTTCCATCTTAAGTACAAAAGAGACATCTATAAACTATTCTCATCCTATAATATATTTATTTCTTGGTGGATTTATGTTGGCTATTGCGGTGGAGAAAACAAATCTTCATGCTTGGATATCAGATAAGATTTTTTCTGTTTTTCCATCGACTCCAAGAGGAATAATTTTTTCGCTGACTATCACATCCGGCTTACTTAGCTCTATTCTTTCAAATACAACTACAACACTTTTACTTATGTCAATTGCTTTGTTCTTAACAGATGATGTGAGGTTGAAAATGAGATTCGCCTTATCCATAGCGTACGGTGCCTCAGTCGGAGGTATTTTAACACCTATTGGAACTCCTCCAAATTTGATTTTGCTTGGGATTATGCAAGATAAAGGAATGAACTTTATACCATTTTTACAGTGGATAGGTATGGTCTCACCATTAGTTATTATCATGTTTCTTGTGGTAGCTTCATTATTAAGTATAGGTCTTAAAGATATAAAAATAGAATTTGAAAGAGATAAGAACTTATTGGATAAAAATCAAAAAAAAGTTTTTTATCTATTAGTAGCTTTAGTAGCATTATTATTACTAAATGCACCTTTAAGACCGTATTGGAATGGACTTGGATTAAGTGAAGCCGGAATCTTACTTGGGGCTGGTCTTTTACTTTTTGTTCCGCCATTTAAGATACTTGACTGGATGAATGATAAGACAAAAATTCCTTTTAGGATAATGTTTTTATTTGGTGCAGGTTTTTCTATTGCTAAGGCATTTTCTGTTACAGGCTTAGCTGATGAACTTGCATCTTACTTGATAAGTATGACTGATATACCACCGATACTTTTACTTTTTAGTGTAGCAATGCTTATAACATTTACAACAGAAATTACGTCAAATACTGCATTAGTGTCGATAATGCTTCCTGTTATATATTCAGTTGCTCAAAAGACAGGTATAAACACGACTCTGTTTATGATGGTAGCAACTATCTGTGCCAGTTATGCTTTTATGCTTCCTATAGCTACCCCGCCAAATGCTATAGCTATGAGCAGTGGGGTAGTAAATGTAAAAAATATGATTAGATATGGGGTTATTCTGAATTTAGTTGGAATATTTTTAGTAGTGATGGTAGCTGAGTTCTTTTGGAAAGTGATTTTGTAAAAGAGATATAAAAAACTTTTACCTTTTTTAGCTAAACTTCCATCAAATATATAATAGGAATTATAATGATAGTACATATAGTGATGTTTAAATTTAAAGATGAAAAAAAAGAAGAAAATATAATTGAAGTAAGTAAAAGATTAGGTGCTTTAGTAGATCTTATCCCTAGTTTAAAATCAATGGAAGTAGGTATAGACTTTTCACAGACAGACAGAGCATTTGATTTGTCACTTTACTCAACTTTTGAAAATAAAGAGGGACTTAAAGAATATGCAGTCCATCATGAGCATATTAAAGTTGTAGAACTTATAAGAGAAGTAAGCTTAGAATCAAAAGTAGTTGATTATATAAAAGAAGGCAAATAGATGTTAATGACCGTAGTTGGAATATATACGCTTTATGTACTTATAAATCTATACACAAGTGTTATGCAGATAGGCTATGTTACACAAGCAAAAAAAGAAAAGGCAATACTTTTATCGGATTCCGAGTTTATAAAAGCAGCAGACTATAGTATAGCAAAAGAAAAAATGAGTTTACTAAATACTTTTATTGACTATATACTATTTATATTTTGGATAGACGTTGGGATAAAATTTTTGCAAAATAATATAATATTTGAAAATGAAACACTTTTAAATATTGCCATGGTTCTTTCTTTTTTGATTATTGGCTCTATTATATCTCTCCCCTTTGGGTATTATGAAAAATTTATCTTAGATTCGAAGTTTGGCTTTAACAAGTCTAGTATCGGACAATGGGTAAAAGATACTCTAATTTCATTTGTAATGACATTAGTTCTTGGTTCTTTGGTGATTTGGGGTATTTATCTTATCATAAGCAGCTTTACACTTTGGTGGTTGTGGAGCTTTTTATTTATTTTTGGTGTAGTTATTTTGATAAATATGCTTTATCCTGCATTTCGTGCAATGTTCTTTGACAAACTTACACCGCTTAAAGATGAGAAGTTAGATGATGCAATAAAAACACTTATGGACAAAACAGGTTTTGTAAGTTCAGGTGTATTTGTTAGCGATGCTTCTAAGCGTGACGCAAGACTAAATGCATACTTTGGTGGTTTTGGAAAAGCAAAAAAGGTAGTACTTTTTGATACGCTTATAGAAAAACTGACTACAAAAGAATTATTAGCAGTCTTAGGGCATGAACTTGGTCATTTTGCTCATGGAGATATATATAAAAATATAGCCCTTGTAGGCTTTATGCTTTTTGCAATGTTTGGTATATTTGGAAATCTTCCTTCAGAACTTTATCTGGAATTGGGCTTCTCTCAGTCACCTTATATACTTATGATTCTGCTTATGCTTTTTATGCCGGTTTTAGGTTTTTTAATGATGCCTATCATGGGTATTGTAAGTAGACATAATGAGTATGAGGCTGACAGAATGGGGAGCGAACTCGGAGGTAAAGGGGGAGAAATTGAACTTGCTAATGCCTTAAAAAAGCTAGTTACTGAAAATAAGAGTTTTCCACTTTCACATCCATTATATATATTTTTTCATTATACTCATCCGCCTGTTTTACAAAGGCTCAAAGAGCTTGGTGTTGACTTAGAAGAAGATAACCATAAGCTCTTAAAAGGTAACACTCAGACTGAAGTCTAATAATATACATCTCTTTAGATGTGTATTAGTGAATAATTAAAACATAATTAAATTATTTAAAACATGTAAAATTATACTTAAATTAAGTAGCAAATCTAATTTCTTCATTAAAAAATATTATCAAGCTAATCAAAGTATAATCTACGAGTAAGGAGTATTATATGCTTCTTTACTAAACTTGTCGAAGGTGCACTTAGTGATAAACTTTAAAGAAACTATGATTGACCCTCAAGGAAACGAACATAAGCTAGTTGATTATACTAAGGACTATGTCAGTTCAAGGTTTGGTTTTTGGGTGTTTTTGATAGTTGAATTAATAGTGTTTGGATCTATCTTTGCAGTTTTTTTTATATATTTTTATCAATATACTAAAGAGTTTATACATTATTCCGGTTATCTCAATATTTACTTAGGTTCTATTGATACAGTAATTTTAGTGGTATCCACGTATACTATATCTACGGCAATATATAATTTTAAAAAAGCTTATATCAGAGACGCCTGTATTATGACACTTGTCACTCTTTTATTGGCTATAACTTTTTTGATAATAAAAGCTTTTGAATACAATAGTATAGTAACACATAACATTTTTCTAGATACTCAAGTATTGGATAGTTTTAATAATGAGTCCAGTATCTTTTTTGACATTTATTTTGCAGTTACAGGTTTACACTGTATACATATTTTTGTAGGGATTATATTTATTAGTATAGCATTGTATAGGCTAATAAATGGTTCTATGCATCCAAAAAATAGTGTTTTTATGAAAAACATAATTTTATATTGGAACTTTGTTCATATAATCTGGATTTTTATTTTTCCAATATTTTATATGATAGGAGCTTGATATAAAAAAGATAAAGATAAGAACTTATTCAGTTTATAATAAAGCATTTATTGGATTATTATTACTTACATTCTTAACTATATTTCAAGCTAGTCTGTTTAGTTTAAATCATGATATGGAATTTATTGTACAGCTTGTTGTGGCTGTGATTAAACTCATACTTATTGTAGTGTTTTATATGTATATACCTGTTGAAAAAATACATTTGAAATAGTTTTGTATTTATTTAATAACTAAAAAAAACTCCAGTTTAGATATAATTTTAAAAAAAATAGAAAAGATTATATTGCAAAATAAGACTATAAGATATATACTGAATGATATTACTCAAAAACTAAACCATGTTCTTCCAAGAGCATCAAGAGAAGCACAACTTTTAATAATGTTCTTTCTTAATGTAGATGAGTTATGGCTTTTAACAAATCAAAATCATAAAATAAAAGATTTGGACAAGCTTTATCAACTTGTTGAGCGCAGACTTAAAAATGAACCATTAGAATACATCACAAATAAAGTGAGTTTTTATTCACAAGAGTTCTACATAGATAGCGGTGCATTGATTCCCCGTCCTGAAACAGAGCTTTTTATTGACGAAGTTATAAAACGAATATCAAACAAAGCTACAGATATGACATTTGCAGAGGTTGGTGTAGGTAGTGGGATTATTTCTATAATCCTTGCATTAGAATATAAAAATGCTAAATTTATAGCCGTTGATATATCGCAAAAAGCTATTGATGTTGCAAAAAAAAATATAGTTAGATTTGGGCTTGAAGACAGAATAGAATTGAGACTTGGTTCATTGTTAAAACCGGTTACGGAAAAAATAGATTATTTAATTTCAAATCCTCCATATATTGCTACTGATACTATACTAGAATCTAACCTTTCTTATGAACCTCAAAATGCCTTGTTTGGCGGAGATATCGGTGATGAGATTATTAATAAACTACTTGATGAAGTCTTAAGTAGAAATATTAACTTTTTTACATGTGAGATGGGTTATGACCAAAAGGGTAAAATTACATTAAAATTAAACGATGAAACATTTACAAGCTTAGAGTTTTATAAAGACCTGAGTGATTTTGATAGAGGTTTTACACTAAGGTTATAGGTTGAAGAAAAATATTTATGTTGATTTTACTTATCTGGTTATTTTAGCGGCATCATTTGGTGCAGTTATTACTTTAGGTGCATTTGTAGCCCCCGTACTCTTCCATACAGACAAGGTTTTACATTCTATTGTGCTTGATAATTATAATGCAGGTATAATATTGGGTGAAGTTTTTCACCGTTTTTCTTATTGGATATATTTTTTATCATTTTATATTACTACGTATGAACTTATAAGGTATAAATTAGGGCAAAGGGATACAATAATATTTATCAGTAGTATTACATCAGTATTCTCTTCATTGATGTTTAGTGCAGTCTATACACCTAAAATAATTGAACTGCAATCTCTTGGAGTTGAAGCAACACAAAGTGATACTTTTGTAAATATTCATTTTGCAAGTGAACTGGATTTTAAGATACTTGCTATTTCACTTTTAGTTCTTTTTATCAGAAGATTAATGTTGTTAAGAGCTTCTTAAACAACTTAAAACAAGTATTATATACTTATACGTACTTCAATATATATGGTAATGAATTTAGATTAGTAAAAATCTAAATAATATTTTACATATCATCTCGCTTTTTTTTAATTTTCTTTATGTTATATTTCTACCTTAATAATATGCTATTTAAACAAATGGTATATAACTTGAAGGAATTTTATGAAATATATACTGCTTTTGCCATTTTTGTTTTTGTTTTTAGCTTGTCAGGATAAAGCACAAGTAAAGGGTGCATCACAAATGCACTGGGATAGAGATATGTGTTCACGATGTGTAATGGTTATAAGTGATAGAAAAAATAGTGTTCAGGTTCAAGTTGAAAACTCAAATAAGGTTTATAAGTTTGATGATATGGGTTGTATGATTCTGTGGTTAGAAGAATCAAAAATAGCATTGATAAAAGACACAGTTATTTGGGTTACAGATGTTCAAACTGGTGAATGGATAGATGCAAAAACCGCTCATTATACAAGCGGAAATATTACACCTATGGCATTTGGATATAGTGCACACAAGTCAAAACAAAACATAGACACTACTAAAGAGATATTGAGCTTTAGTGATGTTTATAAACAAATTAAAAAGTAGATAAATGAAAGTTCAATTACAAAATATAGTTCTCTTTAAAGATATTGATGACGATACTATTGCCAAGATAGAAAACTTCACAACGGAACAAAAAATATCTAAGGATAATATTGTTTTTTACGAAGGTGATGAGCCAAAGCACTTATACCTATTAGCAAACGGTGTTATAAAATTATACAAGACTTCATCAAGTCATAAAGAGATAGTCTTAAAGTATTTTCATGAAAACGAATTAATCGGGGAAGTAGCAAACTTTGAAGATATCCCTTATCCTGCAACTGCAAAGGCTTATAGTGATATAGAAATTTTAAAAATAGATTTTCAAAAACTAAAGGCTATTATTTTTGAAAATCCACAACTCGCATTTAATATTCAAACATCTTTGATAAAAAAGATAAAAAATCTAGAAAATATCATATCAACAAACCTGGTTTTAGATTCAAAAGAAAGAGTTGCAAAATATATCCATAATCATGCCGACATCTTTTTTGAGACAAAAAATATAGAGATCGCCGAGATATTAGGTGTATCACCGGAGACACTGTCTCGAATACTAAAATTTTTTAAAGACCATGATATCATAGATGTTAAAGCTAAAAAAATTGATAAAGATGCATTAATACCTTTTTTTGAATAATACCTGATATATATCAATTATATTTTTTAAATGCTTTGTTAGAATACGCAAAATCTAACGGAGAACATATGCAAACCATTTTAATTTTTATTACAACCCTGTTCCTTAGCTCTTATATCTTTGCGAATGAGAGTAAGGTATGTCAAAAATGCCACCCTATTATTTATTCAGAATATTACCAATCTTCACATAAAAATGCTTCTGTTTACAATAATCCAATACATAAAGCGATGTGGGATAAACATCCAAAAAATGAAAAGGGATACACATGTGCTAAATGTCATTCTCCAAGTGATTTAAAATCGCTGCAGACAGGCAAACTCTCAAAAAATAGTATTCAGACACAAGAAGCAATCTCCTGTGTATATTGTCATACTATTAAAACAGTTAAAGAGGGTGATAGTTCAAATACAAATCTATCTACTGGTAAGAAAAAAGAGTTCTTCACGGCAGAGAAGGGTAAAAAAGGTCAAGCAGAGTATAAAACAGTAACATCTTGGTTTGGACTTGTCAAAGAATCAAAGAGTTCACCTTATCATAAAATTGATTATTCAAATGAAAACTATTATAGCGGAAATGTATGTATGGGTTGTCATTCACATACAAATAATGAGCATAGTTTTGATATAACAATGCTTGATGCCGCTATAGATGAAAAAGATACCAATACTTGTGTGACTTGTCATATGCCTCAGGTGCTTGGTACTAAGGTTACCATTAATGAAACCAAGACTCATGCATATCATGGTATAGCCGGTATATATCATCAAACTAAAAAAATGGGACAGTATATAGATTTTAAAGTATCAAAATCTAACTCAAGTTTTAAAGTGGATGTAATAAACAAATCAAACCATGCTCTTTTTGGACAAGCTTTTAGACAAGGTATATTAAAAGCAGAGATAATAAGAAGCGGTAAAACTATAAAGCTGAAATCTTTTGTATTTGAGAGAATACTTGCTAGAGACGGAAAGGAAGCTATGGCATGGAATGCAAACTCAACATTAAAAGATACACTGATATACGCCAAGAGAGAGATTAGCTTTAAAGAGTTATTACGTAAAGGTGATGAGTTGAAGTTAACACTAGGTGTTAAAAGAATTTCGCAGGATGGACTTGAAAAGTTAGGGCTTCAAAAAAATAAAGAACTTACTAAGTTTAGGATTATTAAAACTCAGAAGTTTAGTTTTTAGTTATAGTTTTAAACCTTCTGTTGTCAGATATGGCTCTACAATAAGTAGAGCTCATACCTATTTTGATAGTTAGGAGCATTATAGTAGTTGAGAATCGTCTAAAGTCATATAAGGTTTTAAATCTTCTAGTAGCAAGTTTGGTTCAACAAACGGAGCAAGATTCGCTATAAAGTTTAGCAGTGACATGACTGGACTTGCATAAAAAAATTTCACCTTATTGTTATAATGCCATAGTTGATCGGCATATTGATAGATTTGGTGTGAATTATCACCTATATTGTCGTTATTTTCATCAAATCCTGTATATCTATCCCAGTAGTTATATTCAACTATATTAGAATCTGAAAACCTTCCCTCAATATCCTTAACAACATCATCAATGTTCCCATATATATTATTATGGGTTATATTATTGTCTTTTATACTCGCATGAAAGTGAATTGCTTCACCATTATAAGATATCTCATTAAAGTTTATATGTCTTTTCATGCCCTTGGCTTTTTCTCCACCGTCAATATATATACCTTTAGCATTATATTTAACAATATTTTTTTCAAATTTGAAATTAGAGACACCTTTAATAACTATACCGATACCAGCTGCTCCATTGGAACTTTCGATTATATTTCCGACTACCTTCATATTCTTTGCACCCATTACCATGATAGAAACAGAGTTATACTTGTATAGGCTATTTTTTATAGTGTTATTATGGCTTAAGCTTATATGTGTAGCAAATCTATTATGTATAAATGTATTTTTATCAAATACATTGTTGTTAGAATAGTTCAGGGTGATGTCTCTTGAATACTCGATAGTATTGTTATTTATAAGATTATTATTTGAGTAGTAAAGTTTTAAAGCATTTCCTCTTAGACTTATGTCAAGTTTTTTAGAAGTGATATAGTTGTTTAATATCTTGGATTTATTTACCATCTGCATATCTATGCCGTAAAGACTATCTAAAATCTTACATCTGTTTATTTCGCAGTTACTCACGTTTTTCATAGATATTGCAGAATCTATCTTATACATTTTGTTACCGCTGTTTGTAATTGTCAGGTTTTTTAAGGTTACATAAGAACTTTTGATTGTAACTACACTACCAAAACCGTCACCTTTAATAATTACATTTTTATTCTTTGCGATTATAGTCAGTGGTTTGTCTATTATTATATTTCCAACATATATTCCGGTAGAGAGTTTTATAGTTGAGTTTTCTTGTGCATTATCTATTACATCTTGTAATAAGTTTGCAAATACAGAAGATGAAAAAATAAAAACAAGTATAAATAACCTCATATCTTTATATATAAAACAATAAACTTATTTGTTTTATATTCTTCCGTTTAGAAGTCTGATGAGGGAGTTTTTTAGATCTTTGAAGTTTAATATCCTTCTACCGTTATACTTACTGGTGAATTCTTTTGCATCTTTATATGTAGCAAATGGAACTAAATCATCCCCAGCAGGAGATATTACTTTACTTCCGTATACAAAAAATGCACCTTTTGCGTCAATTGGCTCAAGTGTTTTAAAATCAGTCACCAAAATATCTTTAAAGTCATCTTCACTTTTTACTCCGATATCTGACCATTTACCCGGTCTGTGGTAAAACTCCATCATTGACTTTGGAGAACAAAAAAACAGTTTTTTACCATTGACAAGTTCAACTTTTGATACCCATTTTGGATATTTATATACCTTCATATGTCGGACTAGGCCGTCTGTATGTCGATCATATTCCATTGTGTATGCGAACGTTAGAGTAGATGTCAAAAACAATCCAAATAAAATTTTATTCATGGTTTTCCTTTAAACTAAATCTTTTTTCTTAAAAATTCTAAACCCAAGAGTTGAAAAAATAAGTCCCAATATTATAGGATATGATATTGAAAGAATTACAAACATCGCTTGGCTCATAGTGTCCAATATATAAAAAGCTACAGGACCCATCACTGTTAGTTCAGGGTCAAACAAAGATATAGCAGCTACTCTAAATATCTCCATTGGGTTGAGCATAGATATAGTGATAATAAGTTCTGTAGAGAACCTTTGCTGCATCATTAAAGATATGAGTGCTATATCTATAAAGGCAAGTAAAAATATCCATATAAAAAATGCGATGCCAAGAGCTATCTCACTAGATTTTACAAAGGATGATATAAAAAATGCTATACCCAAAAAAGAGAAAGAAAGAGAAAATAAAAGTCCGGTATATAAGAAGAATATATTCCATGGAATTTCTGCGCCTTTAATGAATCCATAGATTATAGCAATAACCATTGCAAAGAGTACAGGCAGGTAGACTGTTATAAAACGCCCTATAACCTTTCCCCAATAGTATTGTCCTAGTGAGATTGGAAATGAAAGCATATATTCTAAGATATGATTATCTCTATCTCCAGAGATAGAACGAACAGTTGTTATAAGTATAAATATAGGTAAAATAACTATTGTTATTTGTATGTACATCAGTAAAAGTCTACTTAATCCAGTAAAACCCATGACTTGTGATTCTGTTACTCCGGCAATAAAAAATAAAGCAATCAGTCCACCAAAAACTAAAGAGTAGACTAAAAACCATTTTGCCCTTAGAGATTCTTTTAAATCTAAGTATGCAATTAAGTATAAATTTTTCAAATCTTATTTCCTATGTTTATTTTTTTATTCATTATAAATTCGTTTAAATGTATCGGCATAGACCTAGACTCTATCATCACTGGTGATTTTCCCAAGATCCATATAAATTTGTCTATTTACCAACTCTTGAACTTCTTCAAGTCTATGCGTTACAAATAACAAGACTTTTTCATCTTCATTTTGTTTTAAAAGTCTATAAAAATCATTTCTAGCTTTTGGATCTAAGTTAGCTGTTGGTTCATCATAAATAATAATATCACTTTTTTTAGCAAGGCTTATCGCAATTAACAATTTTTGTTTCATCCCTCCACTGAGTTTAAAAAATGATTTGTGAAGATTTGCATTTACATCTAATTTCATCTCATTTGCAAAATGTAGAATTAGTTTTTTGTCCACGTTTGAACTTGTATGAACATAAGAGATTAACTCATCAATACTAAGTTTAATTGGTGGTGGCAATTGAGGAACAAAGCTAATATTTTGCAATACTTTTACCCTGTCTTTTATAGGGTTTAGTCCATTTATGCTTATATCACCGTTGTCTGGATGATAGTACCCAAGGATTGAACGAATAAGGGTGGTCTTTCCAGCACCGTTTACCCCCATAAGGGCAATAGAGTCATTTTTATTGAATTGGCAACTTACGTTATCCAGAGAAAGTGAAGAATCGAATTTTTTTGTCAGGTTATTTATTTTTATCATATTACACCAAGCTTTTTAGTCTGAAGTCAAAGTTAAGAGCATCTGCGTGACATACATCTATACAGCGTCCGCACAAGGTACAATCAGCTCCGGTTATATACTCTCTTGCTATATTTTTTTCTTTTCTTTGTTCATCATATTTTGATTTTGTTATCTCCAATACCTGATTTTCAAAACATACGTCGTGGCAAACCATACAGTGATCACAGTTATCATTCCATTCAACTCTAAGTGCCGATACTTTACCGATATAACCATAAGTTGTACCAACCGGACATACGTATGTACACCAGGCACGGCGAGATACAAATACCTCAAAGGCAAATATAACCACAACCCAAAGAAACGCTAAGGACCAGCCGTATGCTATCATTCTACTAAGTATACCGATTACATTAAATGTCTCAAAAACCAAATAACCGCTAAATGCTGAAAGTGCTAAAAAGATGAACCAGAAAAAGTGTCTGACTCTGTGGTCAAATTTACGTTCTTTGATGATATTTTTATCCACCAAAGTATTATGTAATTTTTCACCGATCTCACTTAAAATACCGTATGGACATACCCATGCACAGTATGATCTTCCACCGACTATCATGTAAAAAATAAGCGTAGTAGATATACCGATAATCATGTTTACAGGCAATTCATAGGTTGCTAAAAACATCTGCATACCGGTAAATATGTCAATAAGGTGAAAACCTAGAAAACGTGAACCGTTTAGTGTACCTTCTAGTACTTGAATATCAATAGCAAAGGATAAGAAAAAAAGCATATGTATAGATATAACTAAAATCCATCTTTTCATTCTATAAGAAAATCTTGTTTTTCCTTCTTTGTCTTTTGAAAAAAATGTTGAAAGGAAACTTGTGTTTTTTATGGTCTCTCGACTATTGTACTTATCCATCAATCAACTTCTTAATCTTGTTTTTGAGATGAAAAATTACCTATCTCATCAGCAAATTTTCTTAATGTAGGCTCATCTAAATGTATCAATAGCCCTTTCATAATCACGTTTTCTTTTCTACCGGCTTTAAAGTCAATGAGGTCTTTATATATTTTATCTGCATTTTGACCGTATAGTTTTGGTCCCATAAGCTTTCTTCCGTTTTGCATACCTGAACCGTCAGCTCCGTGACAGGCTGAACATTTACTCTTATAAGCCTTACTTACCTTTACATCACCGATGTTTCCTGCTTTGTCTCTAAGAGCTTTTAGTTTTTCCGAATCTTCTTTGTCTTTATCAACCTTAGTCTCTGTTTGAATAGGTTTTGTTACTTGTATATCTTTAATAACCTTACCCAGTTCTCCACCGTGATATGCTTCACCTTTTGAGTATGTATAAACCATCAGTGCAATTATGATTAAAGTTAAAACTGCAACAATAATATTTTTAATAGAAGTCATTAATTACCTCTCATTTTTTGAATCTCTTTGTTGAATCTGAAAATTTCATTTGCTAATTCTTTAATCTTTGTATCATCCATTTTTTTAACTAGATCATACATTAATATATTTGCAGTTTTATCATTTTTAAACTTATTGATTTTTTTAATGATGTAACTAACATCCTTACCAAGAAGTGAAGGACCTATGATTCCATTAGCATAATCATTGTGACAGGCTGAACATTTGACAATAAACTCTTTACTAAGTCCCTTTACAAGTAGAGATATCTGTATTTTTTCATAAGGACTTCTAATATGTATATTTGCATCTACGGCTGTTCTTGGTTTTGTACGAATCGAAGCATCCTTATTGGCAGGTCTGGCATTTTGTGAGTATTCACTTTTTATATCATAGTCAAAATAGTATTGTTTATCTTTATTGTCATGCTTTTTATTTTTTACTTTAATCTCTTTAGAGTTTGTGTTTTGTACAACTTCTATCCCAGAAGCGGTGGCGATTTTTACATCTGTTTCATTTTTAGAGTCTTTATTTTCATTGTTGCTGCAACTGGCTAAAAGACCAAAGACCAAAATAGTAGATATATAAAACATATTTTTTTTCATCATACTTCCTCTAAGCTTTATTGTAATATTCATCATAAGTCATTCTAGGTTTAACAACTATTGAAGGTGTTGAAGTTGGACAAACCTCTTGACATACTCCACAACCAATACAACCATCATAAATTTCAGGTCTGTTCCCACCATTGCTGTCACTAACCATAGAGATAGCGGACATAGGACTTGGAATAGGGCACATATCTGCACATAGTGTACATTGTTTATCTTTAAACTCATCAATTTTAGTAAGTACATCAAGCTCGAGTTCAGTAACATTCCTAACAGAATTTGTAAAGTTTTGAATTTGCGCACTATACCATTTAGGCAAAGGAGTATTACTTATTGCTAAACAAGTATCAGGAAACTCTAATACAGCGACTCCCATATGAATATCCGATGGTTTTTCACAGTGATGATCAAGTGCACCGCTTGGACATGCCAGTACACAAGGAACAGCTTCACATGCGTAGCAACCTCTCTCATTGGCATCTATATACGGTGTACCCATACCATGACCATTTATCATATCTGAAAGTTTGATTGAATGGTATGGACAAACTTGTAAACATTGACCACACTTTATACAAAGTGCCAAAAATTTCTTTTCATCCATGGCTCCAGGAGGGCGTAGTCTATTTTCTGCTTTTAGTGTATATGGTGAAAAAATCATACCTCCACCAAGTGCAAGCCCCAGTATACCAAGAGTCGAGTATTTGATAAACTCTCTTTTATCTGTTTGTACCTTTGCCATATTTAACCTTTGATCCTGACTATTGGTTTTTTATCTTCGAGTAAAAATAACGGTTTTGTAAATGGAGCCAGTTTTGCTAAAAAGTTCAACATAGATATTACGGGTGAACCATAGAAAAATTTAACATCCGGATTATAAATCCAAAGTTGATCAGCATATTGATAAACTTTATGTGGAGTATCTCCAATATTATCTCCGTCTCTGTCGAAACCTTCATAATTATCCCAGTAATTCCCGAGTATTTCATTTTTATTTGTTTTTGAGCCTCTGCTGTCGTTTACTATATCTTCAATATTGCCCATTATAGTATTATTTTTAAGTATATTATCCTCACTCATAGAGTGAAAGTGAAGAGCTTCTGCATTGTATAGAATCTTATTATCTTCAATCCAGTTATGTGTATCAGGCTCTAGCGGTGAGCGGTCTATATATATACCTTGAGCACAGTATATAACTGTGTTGTCTTTAAGTATAAAGTTGGATACATCTTTAAGACCAATTCCCATGCCTGTCGCACCTAATGAACTTTTGATTGTATTTCCTATAGCTACTGTATCTTTGGAATACATGAAAAAGATACCTACTGAGTTAAATTGGTAGTGATTGTTCTTGACTATATTTTTTCCGGCATACATAAAATGAAGAGAATATCTGCAATACTCGCCTGAGTTACCTGTTATCTCATTCCCGTGAGAGTACCAGACAACCATATCTCTTGATTTTACAAGAGAATTACCTTTAATTATATTATCGTGAGAGTACCAGATTCTAAGTCCGTCTCCTCGTAAACCTAAGTCTAAATCTTTGGAACTTATTTTATTGTTTGATACTATTGAGTTTCTCATCATCTTCATATCAATGCCAAATAAACAATCCTGTATAATACAGTTACTTATCTCACATTGAATACCATTACTAAAACTAACGGCACCATCAACTTTTTCGTGTCTGTCCCCGCTACCTATAATTTTTAGATTTTTTAGCGTCACATAAGAACTGTTTACAGTTATAACAGTTCCGCTTCCTTCTCCGTCGATAATAACACCGTCTTCTTTTCCAAGTATAGTTAATGGTTTATTTATAACTATATTGCCTCTATATACACCTGCTGGAAGTTTTAAAATTGAGCCTTCAGGCGAGTTATCTATTGCATCTTGCAAAACATTCGCATTTACAAGTGTGACAAAGATAAGATTTAAAAGTAATACTTTAAGCATGACCTAACCGTTCATCTCTTTGAATGCTTTTTGTCTTGCAAAAAATGCCAATAAACTTAGCAGGCTAATAGCAATAATAAGATAAAAACCGACAGAGGGATAGGAATGAGTCGTAAATTGAGCAATCTTGCCATCACCAAATACAGTAGGCATAAAAGGCTTTATGGTAAATGCTCCCCAGTTATGAAGGTTATGTCCGAACCAATAAAGCCAGTATGAGTAATCAGCAATAAACAGTAGTGGTAAGGATACGGGGATAAGCATCAGGTATGTTATTGCTCTTATGTTGTAAGCAATGAAATAAATCATAGCTAAAGACAAAGATAAAAGGGCATATATAGCAATCTCTCTCTCCACCTGACCTCCTATCCACATGGGATCCATACCAACATAGTGGTTTATAGTGTTCATCTCGTGTACTTCACCGCTAAAACCGTCAAAATGAAAAAATACAGGTATACCTTCTGGAAAAGCTTCTTTTGGATAGTTTGGTGCTTCAAGTGACACAGCCCAGATAGGAAGTGATGCTACACCGATCTCGGCTGCTGAATCTATCATCTTATTGAGATTGTTATGTGCATCTTTGTCCGTTGACTGACTTTTATAACGTCCTTTATTGTAAGTAGACCAAACTGATTTTGTAAAATTAGAGATTTCGGATTCTTTACCGTCATCTATTTTGTTAAGTGTGCCGTGAAAACTAATCATAGGAAAGGTAAAGGCAACTGTTAAAATTAATAGTGCCAGGGAAGCAAATACTCTAGATTTAATAATACTAGGATGCATAGTTATTCCTTAGAATAAAAATAAATTTAAGTTATTATATTACTTAATTTCTTCAATTTACTTGATACTTGTCAATTTGAATATTTATAACTAGAGGCTTGTTGATGTAGAGAGGTTCAAAACCTCTCTACTGTGGATTGTAAAGTGTTATTTTTAAAATAAGTTAGCGTTTTCGTCAACCCATTTTAAGTACTCGATAATGTCTTTAACTTCTTTCTCACTCATGTGCTGATTAGGCATTTTAAGTTTGAAGTAGTCAATCATACCTTCAACATAAGGATCGTGATATTTACTTTCAGGATCCATGATGAATTTTTTAACCCATTGTTCACCGTTTTCATGTCTCTCTAGTACACCTGTTAAGTCAGGACCAGATGAAACTTTACCGATAACGTGACAACCGCCACACCCGCCTTCACCAAATGCTGCTTGACCGGCTGCTGCCGCATCAGTTTGTTTAGTAGCAATAATTCTAACTAAAGTATCTTTAGCACGTATACCAACATCTGCAGTTTTAACCATAAGTTGCCAAATCATATTTTCATATAAAATTGCAGTTTCAAGTTTACCTGCTTTATGCGCAGCATCAGCTTTTTTCTTTTGAGCAGGGATCTGTCCATATTGATCAAAGGCATCAGTTACTAAGTCGGCAACAGCTTTATGCTTGTCAAAACCGTTAGCTTTTAAGAATGCAACAACAGACTGAATTACAGCGTCAGTTGCGTCATTTACAGCTACAGTCTTTTTATATTCAGCTTCTAATTCAGCTTTAGACATAGTTTTCATTTTAAGTTTTTTAGCACCGACATATTTTTTGTTAGGGTCTTTTACCATAAGGTAACCCATCATCTCTAAGTGAAGAGCTGAACAAAACTCTGTACAATAGTAAGGGAATACTCCTTCTCTATCTGCTTTAAACTTAACAGTTGAAGTTTCGCCTGGCTCTAAAGAAGCGTGAACATTGTAATTATCAACTGTAAAACCGTGTGTCTCATCTTGAGCACGTTCAAGGTTTGTCATATAGATAGTTACTTCATCACCTTTATTAACAGTGATACGTTCTGGATTAATATGTGAACGAACAAGTGTTGCATATACAGTGACTTTATTGCCTTTACGAACAATTTTTTCTTGACCTGCTAAAGTTTTACCCTTGTGTATTTTACCAGTTTTAGTATTTGTACCCATGTTATATCTTACTTTTGGGTGCAGTTTAGTAGCTCTGATTGCAACAGCTTGATGAGGCTCACCAAGAGGTAAAGGCATATCAACAAGTAAATCCATAGTCTTACCGCTAATATCAATTAATTGATGATTTTGCGGGTGTAGCGGACCAACAGGTTGAAATCTATCAATTGTCAATTTATTTAAAGCAATGATATATTTACCTTGAGGATCTGCAGTTTTACCTTCCATCCCACATAAGTGACCGATGTTGTAGTGAACATTCTCTTTGTCTAATACTTTAAGAGTCTTGTAATTCCATTTAACAACTTGACTATCAACATATAATGAAGTATATATCTCTCCATCAACTGGTGAATACTGAGAGTGTAAAGGCCCAAGACCAAGTTCAACTTGACCGTGAAGTGAAGACTTCATATCTAAGATAGGAATCCCATATGGATCTTTACCTACATATTTCTTACTTTTAATTAGTTTTTGGATTTTCTCAAAACTGTATACAGAAGCATGAGTATCTAATTTACCACAAACTGTAATGTATTTACCATCAGGAGATACATCGACACCGTGTGGAGATTTAGGCTCAGGTATTAAAAATAGTGCGTTATTTTTAACAGCGACTTCCATTGGAATAATTCTGTGACCGTTAACAATTTTTACATTCTTTTTATTGTCGGCAAGTTTAGCTAGCTTTTTCCAGTTGTATACATGTAAAAAGTCAGTATCATTTCTACTCATACCTGCTTCATTTGGTGGCATACCAACTTCAATCCCACCTGTATACATCTCTGAGTTAAATGAGTTTGTAAAACCCCAACCGTCAGATGCACCCTTACCGGCGTCAGACAGATCTTGCATATATGGAGGCATCTCTATAGTAAATGATGCCTTTTCATCTATACGACCTTTTTTCTTATCAAATTTCCACATAGTAGCACCACCACGGTAGCTCTCTTTGTAGTCTTCAATCGCATGATAGTTGTTATCAAATGGTGCAGCATATTGACAAGCTTCTATAATATAGTCTGTATTGGGTGTTACAAAAGAACCACCGTGCTCTGATTTGAAAACAGGGTTCACAACTATTTGTTTAGTTTCAAAGTCTTCTAAATCTATAACAGCTAAACGAGGGTTTGCTTTATCGTTGATAAATAGCCATCTACCGTTATATTTACCGTCAGTTTCAGAAATTGCTGGGTGGTGAGTATCACCCCAGTTAATCTCTTTACCACGTATATTACCTTGTCTTAATACCTTTAAACTTTCCTCATCATAACCGTAACCCTGCCATGGTTCAGGAGTAAATACAGCTATATATTTTAAAATTCTCATAGATGGAACACCATAAACAATCACTTGTCCAGATTGTCCACCGGAACTAAATACAATAAACTCATCCCTTCCACCTGTAGGATTGTAAGTTTTTGCAGCACGAATGACATCAATTTCGCTTAAGCCTCTTGCTTTCATTACTTTTTGTAGTTCACCGCCAGCAGTAGCTGCTGTTGTAGCAAGTGAAGCACCTAAAATAAGTGAAGTAAGTTTACTAAAATGTTTACTCATAATCTTCTCCTTGAATTCTTTCGAGTGTAAATATTACTCGAATGATAGAAAAATAGTAGTATCTTTTTTATGCTAAAAATTTGACCAAGGTCAAAAAAGTAAATTAATTTATCTTTTTAAGTTAAATTTGTGAATATTAATATATTGTTACATACAAATATAATTATAAAAATAGGATATATTAAAATACAGTAGTTAAAATTAATAAAAAAAATTAATAATAGTTTAAAAATACTAGTGCTAGAATGGGGATGTTAAAGAAATCACAAGAGCCCCAGAGGAGTATGCGATGTTTAGTTTTTTAAAAAGAAGGTTAGCGAACGAAGAAGGTGCAATGGATAAAATTATTGTTACATTGTTATTAGTAGTAGTTGGTGTTGCTGCTGTTGTAGGACTGTCAACTTGGATGGGAACTCAATCAGATGGTATTAAAACTTCAGCTGAAAGTCAAATTACCAATGTTACAGGTGAGGCGGCTCCTTAGATTTATACTTTTTTATTTCGCACTTGTATGTATAAGTGCGAGAGGATACTAAGATGTTTGAAGTTATATTTTATCTGTTTTCTTCATTGTTGGCATATTTAGACTATAAAAAATTTATTGTCCCAAATAAAATTTTGGGTATGCTCCTGATAATGTTGATTATTTCAGGTTTATTTGAAAACAGATTAAATGTAAACTCTTTTTTTATATCTTTTTCTTTGTTAGTATTTTTTAGTATTTTAATCTTGGTAAAACCTAAAATGATTTTGGGTGGTGGGGATATAAAATACATGATGATAGTAGCTATTTATTTACAACCGATACTTTTTCCATTTTTTATGATAATCACGGGGATAGTACAGAGTTTATTTCTTATCTATGCAAAGTTTGTTCAAAAAAAGCGAAAAGTTGCAATGGTTCCTGCTATGTTGCTATCTGTAGTAATTAGTAGCTTGTTTTATAATTCATCATTTTTTCCATTTGATAAAATGATGTTTAGTTAAGGAGAATCAAATGAGAAAAGCAATAATCAGCGGTATAATGATAGGCTTTTTATTATTTAGTTCAGTTCTTGTATTTATTGCAACAGTTTCTGATGATATGGTTGTAAAGAACAAGATCACGAAACTTAAAAAGACAACTGATAATACCGCCTTAGCCTTGGCAAAACACTATATAATAAACCAAAGCACAATAGATGCTGAAGCTATAGGTAATTCACTTCTTGAACAAACCAAAGTCGGTCTTGAAGTAAAAGATTCGATAGTATATACTTGGGATTTTTTAAATAAACCAAACAGTGTAACAGTTAGTATACCCTCTTATTCTCAAGATACATTCTGGTATAGATTTTTAGGCAAAGAATCTTTTTTACTGCAAAATATAGAATCAAAAGCTGAAATAATAGTAAAAAATCCTATTAAAGACACATCTACTAGCTTGGCTCCATTGGCAATTAATAATTGTGGAAGAACTGATTTAATTGAAGATACTGAGATTGACTTTACTTTTACTACAGCTCCATATTTTAATAATCAGGATAATGATACTTTTTATCCTGTGGATAAGGATTGTAGTTTTCCTGCTGGGAACTCTAATTTTGCGCATTTTAAAAACCTATTTAATGGTGGGGAAGTTGAGTACACCAGTTTTGATAGTGATGATTATGAGGACGATGCAGAACATGCTGACGATGCAGAATATGCTGATGATGCAGAACATGCTGATGATGCGGAACATGCTGATGATGCGGAACATGCTGATGATGCAGAACATGCTGATGATGCGGAACATGCTGATGATGCGGAACATGCTGATGATGCGGAACATGCTGATGATGCGGAACATGCTGATGATGCGGAACATGCTGATGATGCAGAACATGCTGATGATGCAGAACACGAAGATGAATATGATAAAGCTTGTTTAGTGCAGACCTCTTTTCAGAATCCATTAAGTGTTGATCCCAATCAGTTGTATAATCAACTAAAACATTTTAATCTTCCTTATTCTATGGATATCTTGCTACTTGAATGTGGAAGTACACAAAACAACTTGATAGTTAATAATGTTTTAAGTGTAGAGTTGACAAATGTATATCCTTTGGAGTCAGGTCCTGACCTAGATGGACAAAATACAAATGTATTAACGATTAAAGCAAAAGTTGTCTCTTCATCTAAAGAGATAAAGTTGCAGTATTAATGGAGAGTAATTATGGACATACAAGAGTTTAAAAGTGATTTTTGCTTACGCAAAGAAGTTATAATACTTAAAAGCAGTATAAAAGAGTATATAGAACTTATTTTAGAAGTCACACAATGTGATCAAATAGATTTTTATAGATATAACTATGAGTATGACGCGTATGACTTTGACTTTATTTCTTCAAGTGATGACGAGCTTATGCCAATTCAAGATACACTTAAACATTTTTTTATTCTTAGATCAAATAATATTACTTTAGGAAAAATAGTATATAAAAATGAGATTAAAGTAACAAATATCATAGAAACTTTATTGGTTTATTTAAAAGATAAACTATTACAAGAATATAATATATTAAAACAATATAGAAGTGAGGAATCTAACCTAAACATATACATTGTTTCTCAACATGATACAAAGTTATTTGCAAAACATCTGGAAAAAGATGTTAATGAACTTTTTAATGCAAATGTGATTTTTACAAATAGTTTAGCTAAGGTTGTAAATCAGATAGAAGTTAAAAGTCACAAAAATATCATTCTTTATACTGTTAATGACTATGAGAGTACAGTAGCTGATGAGAAGTTACTAAAATCTCTTAATGAGCATATTATTGTTTATGGTCCTAATGATCATAAAGTATCACTTTATTGTGGTAATTTAAATATAATGCATTATGTTTCTTATGAAGATTATATAAAAGAAAACCTACGTTCACTCATCATGGAAACAAAATACACTATTTTAAATAAATTTAATTCAGTGAATAATATTGTATCTATATCAGGTATCTCAGGTGGTGTAGGCTGTACCACCATAGCAATGAATATAGCAAATATATTGGCAAAAAAAATGCCAGACAATAATGTGTTATATATTGACTTATCCAATACAAAAGCTATAAGTAATTTATTTTTAGAACAAAATCCACTTCCGGAAAAAAGTATAGTAGATTTAGTGAATTCGGATGAGTTTGATTTGCAAAACAATCTTCAAAATGGATTAGTAAGGCTAAAAGAAAACTTTTATTCAATTAACGGGATTCAAAAACATATAGATAAAGAGTATTTGGAAAAAGATATTTTTATAGAAAAGTTTTTAAATTATTTAGAAATGGCTAATGAACACTTTAATACTATTGTAATTGATACGGGTGTATTCGAAGCATCAAACTTAAAAACTACAGTTTATGATATTTCAAATGAAATTGAATTGATAACAGAGATGAACCTGCCAAATATATCAAAGTTGAAGACTTTGTACTCACTTATGAAAAGAGCAGGTTTAAAAGAGAAGATATCATTTATTATTAATAGGTTTGATGCACAAAATTCCTTGAGTTTAAATGATGTAATATCCATATTGAATATTACAGAAGATGATAAAATGATTTTTAATTATAAGATATCTAATGACTATGTCACACTTGGTAAATACTGGAACCAATGTGAACTGGTAAGTAATGTTGATGAAAATGCATTATTTGTTAAAGAAATTACAAATTTTTTAGTAGATAAAAATATTTTGAAAGATAAAAACACTTTGAAAGAGAAAAAGAATTTGTTCTCTCTTTTTAGGAAATAACAATGAAAAATTTACGTTCATTAATAGAAGAAGAAGATAAAAAAACAAATACTAAAAAACAATCATTTGAAGAAGTGGAAGAAGTTTTTATAGAACAATCTAATATTGAAAAAATAAAAGAAGTTAAAGAAAATATAAAAAAATCTGATTTAAACTTTCCAAAAATATATTTAGATAATGAGCTTCTAGCAATTAGTAGAAAAACGTATACTAGTTTTATATTAAAGCTAAAATCTGATCAAAAGATCACGAAAAATTCCCTTGAAGAAGTATTGCCTGAATTTATTTCAAATATTAATGAATTAAGAATTTATGATAAAGAGATATTGGATGAAATACAGGACTTTATAATAGATAACTTAATTGCTTATGGTCCAATTTCAACAATTTTTAGACTAGCAGGAGATAATTTAAATGATATTATTGTAAATACTCATAACTATATTGATATTATTTATAAGGGTAAAACCTTGGAAACTCCTTTCGTGTTTGCCAGTGAGGAAGAACTACGAAAAGTTATAGATAGAATGCTTGGAGAGAACAATAGAAAAATCGATGAAGCACACCCGATTATATCAAGTAAGCTAAATGACGGTTCTCGTGTTGAAGTACAAATTCCTCCTGTAGCTGCCAATGATGGTAGTTGTGTGACAATAAGAAAGTTTCAGGAAGTTCCATTACTCTTAGAACATCTAATAGATACCGTTCAAATGGACTATAAGATGGCATACTTTTTATTAAAAGCTTCAAAGGGAAAATCAAACATCATTGTATCTGGGGGTACATCGAGTGGTAAAACAACATTTCTTAATGCTATTACGAGGTTTATAGATAGTGGTGAACAGCTCATAACGATTGAAGACACAAAAGAGATGCAACCTCAAATGCCATGTCATAGTATAAGGGCTTATGAAGGTAGGATGGCTAATGAAGAGGGTAAGGGTGAGATAAGTTTAGATTTTTTACTTCGTTCAGCCTTACGTTCAAGTCCAAGAAGAATTATAGTTGGGGAGTGTAGGGGTCCAGAGATAGTTGTAATGCTAAATGCTATGAATACAGGGCATCCAGGTTCAATGACCACGGTTCACGCTGATAACACTAAAGAGGCGATTGTAAGAATTGAAAATATGTACCTTGAGGCTAGACCAAGTGCAAATATTGGTTTTATAAGAGCTCAGATTGTATCTGCAGTTGATATTATAGTTCAGCTTGTAAGGTTTCCTGATGGAAGCAGAAAAGTTATAACAATTTCAGAAATTGAAAAAAGAATGGAAGATAATGGGGTTGTATCACTTAATAATATATTTGAATTTAAAAGAGATACAAGTGATATGAAACAAACTAGAGGAAAGTTTGAAGTTATCTCAAGTGCAAGTAGGGCAATCGAGAAGATGAATATGTTTGGAGTAGATATAGATACAAGGATTTTTGATCCAAATTTTATAATGCCGAAATCTATGTTACTTGAGGAGCTGGAAAAAGATATGCCTTCAAAAATGTGTGGTTGGAAAGATAGTTTTATAGACAGCTTTATTGAAAAAGATGGTCAGGTATTATTTAAATGGCCATACTTTCAAAAATTATTAGAAAATATGTAATATGAATAATTATACATATGCGCTTCTTATTATCATACCATTATTAGCAGTTTTGCTAGTATTTTATTTTTCTTATTGGTATAAAACAATAAAAGCACAAAAACGTATAATTGAGTCACTTACAACATCAAGTAGTTTAGTTTTAGATAATAAGCTTGCAAATAAAAAAGATGATATTAAAAATAGAACCTGGTTAACAAAAAAAATGAATTTTGCCGGATTTGAATCTCAAAATGCATCTTTTGTATTTATGATCATCTCTTTGATTACAGGATTTGTTATTGCAAGTTTTATTTTTATGGTTATTGGATCTATTCTTTCTTTTATATTTTCATTAATATTATTTTCATTTTTACCTCTGTTAATATTAATTAAAATCATAAGAGGCAGGGAAGAAGAGTTTAACATATATTTAAAAGAAATAATAGATAAAGTAACCAGTATGATGAAGAGTGGTGTAGGGTTTGAGCAAGGCTTAAAAAAATCAATAATGACTACACACTCAAAATTCACAAAAAAAATCTTTGATATCTATTTAAAAGAAAAAGAGATTATAGGAGAAGATAAGGCTTTTGAGAAAATGTTTACACTAGTGGATTCAAAAGAATTGAGAATATTTTATTTGACTATTTCAATAGGAAAGTCTTCAGGTGGTAAATTCTCTAACACTTTGGATAAGCTTAGAAAAACATTACATGAACAAGGTGAGATAAAACAAGAAATTACATCCTCGACAAGAGAGATTAAAATTGGAAGCTATATGATTATAGCTATAGTCATCTTAATATACGTACTTATGAACAACAGTTTAAACAATGCTTTAAATGAGCATTTTTTTGGGACGCAAAATGGCAAGGTACAACTCTTTTTTATAACAATATGGGTTGCTATGGGACTATTTATAAATAATTTATTGACAAAGATAAAATGATGTTTAATATGATGATTTACTTTCCACTGCTTACAGTATCCTTTTTGTTAGTATGGTTTTTATATGATAGATATAAACGGCAACAGAATATTGTATTGTTATCTAAATTAAGTCTAAACAACATTATAGAGCAGCAACATAGTCAAAAAAAACATGGTAATGAAGAGTTTAAACTAAAACTTATTCAAGCAGGTACTACATTAAAAGAATATAACGAAGCAAGATTTTTATTCGCTATAATAGGGTCTATCTTAATTTTTACACTTCCTTTTTTCCTTCCGTTAAATGTAAGCATAATAGTAATCTTAATAGGGATATTGCTTATAGTCTTTGGCGGTAGTATCTTTTTATATATAGGAAAGAGTGAGAGAATCTCAAAAATTGAAAATGATTTAGGTGTATTCTTGGATCTTACAAATGTTATACTAGAAGCTGGAGGAGGATTAAAGAATGCATTCTTTAAAGTTTCTCAAGAGGCTAAGCATATCATAGATGATGAACTATTAAAAGAGATAGGGGTATTAGAGTATGAGATGTCTAATTATTCAACCAAGGTTGCTTATGAAAACTTAAAAAAAAGGGTTGACAGCAGAGACCTTGATAAGATTGTTGATTTTTTAATATTGAGTGAAGAGACAGGTCTTGGAGTTAAAAACATTTTTTCTACTCAATCTGATGAGATGAGACAAAAAAAGTTTTATAAGATAAAAGGTAAAGCAAATACATTAAGTATGTATTTGACATTGATTATTTTTATATTTATACTACCTACATTGGGAGCATTTATAATTTTTCCAATGTTATCTGGTAAATTGAATTTAGGTACATAAAGGGGTTGGTCATGAGGTTTAATAAACAAATAGCAGTTATCTTAATATTAAGTTCATTGTTGATTTCAGCAATAGGTGCTGCACTGTTTTTATATAATGAAAATGAAAAAACAAAAAAAGCAAACGAATATCAGGTAACTATTTATATAGCGAAAAAAGAGATAAAAAAAGATGCACTTATAAAAGAGAATGATATAGTAAAAACAGTGATAGCAAAAAAATATTTGCTGACAAAACCGCTACTTAAAAAAGAGATTGTAAATAAGTTCGCTAAAAACAATATTTATAAAAATGAGATGCTAAGAAAAGAAAAACTTAGTGATGAGATCGGACAAACTGATGCAAAAATCCTAGCATTTAAATACAATAGCTATAACGCCTCGTTCAGACTATTTGAAAACCCTAATTACTCATTACTAAAGGGTGATATTATAAAGATTATTTCTGTGTATCCAAAGAGCAAAGATAAAAAGAATATGAAATACAGTGTGAAATATGTAGCAAAACAGATAAAGGTTTTGGGCTTTTTAGAAAAAGGAAAGGTTGTAGAAAAGGGCTTTAGGAAAGCAAAAAGAGAGATAAAATCAAAAAACAAAAATGATAAGAAAAAAAGATATGAGTTAGTGAATGTCTTTGCAAGTGAAATTATCTTGGATATACCTGATAAAACGATTTTATCTATGACTGATGACTACAATAAAGGAAAACAACTTTGGATGGTTAAAACAAATGAAGTTATTCCTGTTATAAAAAAGAAAACTAAAAAGAATAAAAGAGTTTCTAAAAAATATACAAAAAGAGTATATCCATATAAGATGTATGTTCCTAAAAACTTGATTGAGAAGAAAACGGCAACAATTGAATATGGGGATAGCTCGATACAAGATATCTCTAAAGAAGCAATTATAAAGACTGATTTACAAAAACAGTGCATGAAAGAAAATAGAGTACTAATAGGTGTATCTAAAGACGTTGTGCTACGTGCAATTCCATCTTTTAGAGGAAGAATAGAACAAGTTGTACATAAAAACTACATTATGCCTTATAAAAAAAGGGTTGATGCTTCTTGGTATGAGATTTGTGATGGTAAATATGTTAATCAAAAAGAAGCTAAAAAAATAAGTTACAAAAAAGCACAGGACTTACTTAATGCAAGTAAAACTAGTAAAAAATAATATGAGAAAAGCAGTAGTAGATCAAATACTACTGTGGATGGTAATATTAATCGGTTTTGTGACTTTATTGTTTATTACAATAGATTACTCTGCTGTGATGCGATTAAAAGGCAATAATGACACAATAGCTGAACTAGGTGCAAGGTTGGTGGCACTTGGAAGATCAAATGACGTAATTGCAGATAGTTTAAACAATATAAAGAGTACATATTATGCAGATATTGTAGGTGATGACATAGTCTGTAATGAGCTTGGGGCAAATAGCTATCAGGTTATATTCAATGTTGTATCATCTTATGATGATACAAAGGTATTAACGTTCAATGATTCTATAAATTCCAAGACTGCGGTTTTTAATGAGACAAATTCAAATGAAATTACTTGTACTTTAGAGTTGAGTAAAAATTAAGGAGAAGAGATTATGAAAAAGATAATAGTTTTAATTTTTGTACTACTAATCAGTGTATATGCAGATGAAAATTATGTGATAATAAAAGGGAATGGTAGTAAAAGTCCTATTTCAGCACAAAAGGGTTCATATAAGATACTAGAGTTTTCAAAAATGATTTCTAAAGTTAAAGTAAATGATTCTAAAACAATAGAAGTATCATTTATAAAAAATCAAAATAAGCCTCTTCATACTATAAAGGTTTATGCAAAGGAGATTGGAAACATGACAATCTTCATTGACTTTGTAGATCAAACTAACCTGCAAGTTGGTTTTAATGTTGTTAAGGATTTATCTGCAATCATAAAACTAGCGAAAAAGATAAGTCCAAATTTGATTGTTGAACAGTCAAGCTCTGAAATAGTACTAAAAGGAAAGGTTGACACAAATAAAGACAAAAAAAAGATTATTAAACTATTTGAAAAGGCAAATATTGATATAGAAAAAGACCTTATTGATTTAGTAAAAATAGAACATCCTGATAAGATGTTAAGAGTTAAATTATATGTAACAGAGATAAATAACAATAAGGGTAGAGAAATAAAAAACAATTGGGCAGTAGGTTTTAAAGACTTTACAGTATATAAGGATAATGATCCAAGAAAGCCTATTCTAAAATATGATGAATTTTCAAATGCAATTGAAAATGCAGTTACATTAAGTGGTGGATTGACAGCTGCAGCCAATGCCCTCTCTGGTAATTTTAATCTTGGAATGGTATTAAACTATTTATCAAGTAAGGGTGTAGCTAAGATTCTTGATGAAACTACATTGGTGACTTTAGAGAATAAAGAAGCAAAGTTTCATGCTGGTGGAACTATCTATATCAAGATGCAGACTACAACTAAACAGGGAGTGCCAAGTACGGAAGTAAAGCCCATAAAATATGGTTTACAGCTGATGATAAAAGCAAAAGATATAGTAAATGATGAATATATAGATATGGAGATTACTACAAAATCGACGCAAATAGATAGAGTAAATCAAGTTGATGGTATTCCTAGTTTTACAGATAAAACTATTGAAACATTTGTATTGACAAAAAATAAATCAACTATTGTCCTTGGGGGTTTGATAAAAAGTCAAGATATAAAATCTTACTCAAAAATTCCTTTATTAGGTGATATACCTTTGCTTGGAGAATTGTTTAAGAGTAAAGATTTTACAGAGGGTAAAAGTGAACTGGTGTTTTTTATAACTCCAGAGATTGTTGATGTATCAAAGAGTGATGAGAAAAACAAGTTGGAAAAATCAACACGTATAATCACAAAGGATATAAAGTTCTCAGAGAAAGATGCAAAAGATATATAAGCTATATACTATTATTATGAGTAGTTAGATCATCTAAGGTATTTTTTAAGTTTTTTAGTTTATTTGCGGTTGAATTTAGCTCTTCAAGGGAATGTATAACAGCATCCTCTTTTTTATTAAGTGATTTGTCGGTTTCATTGTTGTTCATTACATAAACCAGCTCAATAAGCTGTTCAATATTTTGCTCTAGTACCACTAAAGAATTACAAGAGTGTTCTATGGATTTACTTGAATACTCTAGGGAACTGTTTATTTTGTGTACAAGTACATTAAAGTTGTCTGTAGCTTCTTCAATATCAGTACTATTTTTATTTACCTCAATAGGTGTTAGATTTTTTATAGAAGAGTTTGTAATAATAGACTTAGAAGTAGATAAGAATTTTTGTATAAATAATATGACATTTTTTAGTTGAGTAAACAGATATAAAAGCAGTAATACAAGAATAAAGAATAAAGTATATTGTACGTACCTGTACTTATTCATTTTAATATTAAAATTATTTTGCTGTACCTTTATTAACTTATCAAACTCTATAACCAGTTTTAAGTTTGTGTTATATACATTTTTAACTGTATCTTCGAGCAGTATATGTGAGTACGGAGATATCTCAGTTTGTAAATCTCTGAATTTTTGAACATTAAGATAAAAATCATTCCATAACAGCAGTATTTTATTGTTGTGTACCTTATATTCCAAATCAACATTTTGTAGAAATTTTTTAATTGATGCTTCTAGTTCTTTTGTAGATAGTACTTTATTTCTGTATATATAGAAGATATTTTTTGATACATCCTGTGTAAATGATTTTTGTTTATTAATACTAGTTATAAAATTATTATGAAAAATGTTTTTTTTAGATGTAATACTAAATAGCATCGCCAGTGTAATTGATAGTATGAATATTAATGCACCTACTATTTTAATATTTTTCATCACTGTTCCTCAAAAATTGCTTTTAAAGCTGGTTTATCTAATATTTTAATCTTTCCATACTCAGATTCTATTATTTTGTTTCTTTTTAGCCTATTTAAAACTCTTGAAAGAGTCTCAGGCTGAATGTTAAGAATCAGAGAAGCCTCACTTCTTTTTAGTTTATTAAACATGTTTAAGTCATTATCTAACATCATAGCAACTTTTGATACAGAATCAAATATAAACTCCCTGTTTATCAAAGAGTGAAGTTGGTTTGATCTGGATATTATCTCTTTAGTAAATTCATCATGTAAGATATGTGTATCTAAAAACATCTCTTTAAATTTTTTATAATCTATACTTAATATTTGAGAATCCTCTATCAAGGAGACATTTGAGAGAGAGATAATTATAGAACCTACAAGGTTTGATATCTCAGAGATTAAAGAGTTTTCATATATATAGTATAAGAATATTTCATTATCATGTTTGTCTATTTTATATGCTTTGGCTTGTCCATTTATCAAAAAAAGTAAATCAGTACTTTGTTGTTTCTCAAAATGAAGAATATAGTCTTTTGTATAGTTATAAATAGATGATATGGATGATAGTTCGTATATAAGTTTTTCATCTAGGTTTGAGAAAAAATCTAAAGAACCGATGATATTTTTAATGGACATGGTTGGTTTTGTCATCTTATAGTTTAAAACAGCTTTCTTTATTTATGTCAAATCTGAATAATTCAGTTTTTGTTTTTATATTTTTGTAAATATAAGATAAAGATATGTCAGCATCTAAAAATCTTTTAGAGCTTTTACATGTACCGATTGTAACAGCTTCTCTCATCCTTGTGTGATCATCTCTTTTGATGGCTTCATCACTTTTAGGTCCTGTGTCTATTTCAAAAATGTATTCGATTGTTACTTCATTTGCCTGTATAGTTGTTAATTTAGTATATTTATCTATAGTTTTTGGAAGTGACTTGGACATTTCCGCACAAGCTAGTTTTACAATATGTTTATTTTGGGATTTCATCTCTTTGTTTGCAAGTTCTCTGCTTTGTAAAGGCATCTCTGAAGAAAAAATATTTGATGAGATAAGCGAAAATATTAGGAATAGTTTTATCATGTTATTCTCTTTTTAATGTATTATACATCAAAAGAGAATTGTTTTTCTTGTTAAATGAAAGATTTAGTCTTTTTGCTGTCTCATATAAGCGGGAATATCTAAATAGTCACTATCTACATCACCGCCAACTACCAGTCTTGGGCGAACTTTTGCAACAGGGGCAGGGCTACTACTAACAAAGTCTTCGTTATTTGAACCGTTATTTAAGTCTTTTTCAAAACCTGTTGCAATGATAGTGATTTTGATGTAGTTCTCAGAGATTGATTCATTTGTTGATGTACCAAATATAATATCTGCTTCATCATCTGCACTCTCTTGAATGACATTCATAGCCTCATAAATATCCATAATAGGAAAATCAGGGTGCATATTAAAATGTACAAGCACACCCATAGCTCCATTTATAGACATATTATCAAGAAGAGGTGATTCAATAGCTGCTTTTACTGCCTCATAAGCTGCGTTGTCACCGTCATGTTCACCAACCCCCATCAGAGCCATACCTCTATGGTTCATTACAGTTTGTAAGTCGGCAAAGTCAAGATTTATATCATTTTGTCCACTTGAAAGTATAACACCTGATGTCCCACTAACTGCTTGTGCTAAAACACTGTCTACTATTTTAAAACTGTCTTTAAGACCAAGTTTTCTATCAATAATAGATAGTAGTTTGTCATTTGGAATAACTACTATAGAATCACTTGCTGCCTTAAGCTCTTCAAGCCCTTGTAGTGCAAGCTTAAGTCTTTTTTTACCTTCGAACATAAAAGGTTTCGTTACTATTGATATAGTTAAAGCACCAATCTCTTTAGCTATTTGAGCTACAATAGGAGCTGCACCTGTACCTGTTCCACCACCTAATCCTGCAGATATAAACACTATATCTGCACCTTCAAGAGCGGCTCTTATATCATCATAGTTCTCTAGTGCAGAATCTTTACCGATTTCTGGTTTCATACCTGCGCCAAGACCTTTTGTTAGCTTAGTTCCTATTTGTATCTTAGATGCGTTAATAGCTTCATTCAAGACTTGAGCATCTGTATTTACCATAATCATTTCAATACCGGTAACACCTTCTTTAATCATGTGACCTATCATATTACCACCACCGCCGCCAACTCCAACAGCTATGATTCTCGCCCCGCTCATATTACTTGCTTCTTCAATTAAAAATGGTTCCATAATCTATCCCTTATCATTAAATCTTATATAACTATGAACAAAGTCCATATTATACTCAGTCACTAAAGTCACGCCCTCGGCTAAAAAAGTCATACATATTCCTTTTAGATCTAAAATAGTTGGGTAGCCCAGTTCCAAAACTTGCTAAAACTTCCGGCTTCATCACTCTTTTTTTCTCGCTTAGAACCAAGTGTAATCATTTTTTCTTTTTTTACTTCGCTATCTTCAGTTATCTGAGTTAAAATCTCTGTTTCGCTTGTAAAATCTACACTACTTTGCTCTATTGGAGTCTCATTTTTATGTCTGACTTTTTTATTTACGTCTATCTCATACTGAGTGTATGGTTTTGCAGCATACATGATAAGACCTATAGCACTTGAATATTCGGCTGAACGAAGATTATCAAATAATCCATCCATCTCTTTTGGTTTTGCTAAGCGTACAGGGATAGAGCCAAACGTAGCAACAGCTAGATCTCTAATCCCTTCCATTTTTGAAAACCCACCTGTTAGTACTACACCGGCACCCATTTGATCTTTTAAACCACTGTTTTCAATAAACTGAGCCAGTATCATCAATGTTTCTTCTACTCTTGCAAATATTACATTATGAACAACTTCAAGAGATACTTCATGAGTAGTGTTTTCATCACCGATTATAGGTAGTTCAATCAATTCATTACTTGGTGTTAGCAGTGAACCGTAATTAAGCTTTACGCTGTCGGCAATATTTAGTGGAGTATGTAACGCCATAGATAGGTCATTTGTTACATGGTTTGAGCCTACCCCTAAAAACTCATTATATCTTATAGAATTTCCTGCGTGAATAGTTATATTTGATGTATTTCCACCCATATCTATAACACATACGCCTAATTCTTTTTCATCTTCATTAAGTGTAGCTATAGAAGATGTATAACCGTTTAAAACTACATTTTCTACTTCAACACCTGCACCGCGAACGGCTTTTTTTAGATTGTTTAGATTAGATTTTTGAGTAGTTATTATATGAGTTTCAACTTCAAGTCTTGAAGCATTCATCCCAAGGGGGTCTTCTATATTATCTTGGTCATCAACCTTAAAGTTAAAAGGCAGGGCATGAAGTACATCATACTCATTTGGTATGTTTGCATTATATAAAGAAGTTTGCATAACACGTTCAATTTCTTTAAAGCTAATCTCTTTATTTTGTATATTTACAATACCGTTTGAGTTTAAGCTTTTAGTGTATGCACCTGAGATAGATACTATCGCGCTTTTAACATCACTACCCGATACTCTCTTAGCGTCATCTAATGCAATTTTTATTGATTTAGACGCTAAGTCTATATTAGTAATACTTCCTTTTTTTAGACCCTGAGCCTTGGAAGTACCTGCACCTGTTATAGCTATTGAGTTATCATTGCCTACTTCAGCAATAATCGCACATATCTTTGTAGAGCCAATATCAATGGCTAAGACAGTTTTGCCCAACTTACAGTCCTTGAATGAATATCTCTGTTTTGTACTTGTTTTGCAGGTTTTTGATTAAACCTTCATTGAACATAGCACTTTTTAATCTAACAACTTGCTTGTTACTATCCGTGTTAGTTTTGTTAAGCAGTTTTTGTTCCAAGATGTTATACAAAACAACAGTTCCATCATCTAGTGTAATAAATCCTCTTTTTTCCTGTTTGTTAAATAGAATTGATAAAAATTCAGTAGCTTGTGCTGCTTGCAGGTCTACAAGTTTGTTTGAATCTTTTCTAGTGATAAATTCAGTTGTTTTACCGTTAAATGTAGCTATTGAGCTTTTTGCTAATTCAAATAATTTTGTATTTTTTTGCTCATTTGTATACATCGGTATAATATCAGATCTTGCATTTTCAAAAGTTTTAGTTTTAGAAGGGTTTGTTTTTATCAATTCGAAGGTGATATATTCTCCGTTAACTAAAACGGGCTTTAGTATTGGAGAGATATGAGTTAATGCTGAGATTTTTTCTAACACTTCGTTAGTAAATGGATTTTTAAGAGAAGAAATAGTTGCACTTTCAACCTTGATGTCATCAGCAACTTTTCCTTTTTTATAAGAGATATATGTTCTTAAAGCTTCTTTTTTTGTTTCTTTTTCATCTAGCTCTGCCTTGACCATTTCTTTTGCATTATCGAAAGTTTGTATCCTTCCATCTTTACCCTTGAAGTGAGTTTTATTTTCATTATAATACTCTTTGAGTTCTGCTGGCTCATATTTTTTATCAAGCTTAGAGTGTTTGATATATTTTATGTCATAACTAACAACAGTCATAAAATTTTGTTTTTTTGTTTCCCAATATGCTTTTAGGATATCATTAGAAATGTCAATTTTTATGTTTTTATCATTTAACACTTTATAGTTGATTTTATCAGCAATATTTGCGATAGTATCAAATATTTTTAGTTCATTTTTATTTGTATTTACGGGTAGAAGTTGAAGAGTTTTTTTAATCAACAACTCTTTTTTAACATCTGCTTCGTAATCCTTTATACTTAGGTTGTTCTTTGACAAGACTTGCTTGTAAATCTCTTTGTCAAAGACATTATCTTTAAAAAAGTACTTTTGAGTTTTTATCTCATCTAAAAGCTCTTTATCACTAATTTGCAGATCATAAGACTCAGCAAGGTTAAGAACAAGAGCTTGTTGTGTGAGATGTTTTAATGCTTGAGACTTAAGACCAAAGCTTTTTGCTTTTTCTTCGTCAAAATTACCTTGAAACATTTGAGAATACTGGCTATAAAGGTTTGAATAACTTTTTTGTAATTCACCCATAGTTATCTCAACATTTCCTACTTTAGCAACAGCACCAGCTTTATCACCATAGCTGTATTGTCCCCAGCCGACAAATCCTGCTCCAACAAAAGCGATAGTTGAAACCCAAATTGTAATTATTAGATATTTTTTATGTCTCTGCATCCATGTAATCATCTTGTATTAGTACCTTTATACGATATTTTTGTAATTCTATGTAAATTCGTATTAAAACTTGATAAAGTATATGTGAAATAGGTATTTAGTATTTTTAAGACAGATGTAAAATAAATAATTGTAAAATCTAAAGAAGATAGAGATAAAGGAATTATTATGCATACTGTTGAGAAATACGCAAACCTTCAAGATGAATTACCAAAACTACCCAAAGTTTTATTAAATACTATACAGTCGGAAGTTTTGGAGATTAGGAAAGTTGAGAAGACTTGTGAAAAATATTCAGATGCCTGTAGTAAAATCCCTGCCTTAAAAGATGCTTGCTTTGTCGTATATTCAAAATACATAGAAAAAGCAAATCATAAATATGAAAGATTTATTTTTTTAGATAAACAGGGTGCTGAGATTTGTGATGTAAGTGGAGTGGATATGGAACTTTACGGCTTACTTTCATGCACAGACTTGTCATTCAGCGAAGAGTATAAAGCTACTCACAAGAGTTAAGTTGTATCACCATACATTGACATAAATACTTTCTTTATGTACAATCAACCTAATATGAATAATTTAGAATTAAAAAACAGAGACTTGGATGTTGTATGGCATCCTTGTACCCAGATGAAAGACCATGAGACACTTCCTCTAATACCTATAAAAAAGGCATATGGAGTATATTTAGAAGATTTTGAAGGAAATACCTATATAGATGCCGTAAGTTCTTGGTGGGTAAATATTTTTGGACATACTAATGATTATATAAATACTGCTGTCAAAAAACAGCTAGACACTTTAGAACACGTTATACTTGCAGGTTTTACACATGAGGGTATAGTCAGGTTGTCAGAGCGTTTAGTAAATCTGACTCCGGATGGATTAGATAAGTGTTTTTATGCAGATAACGGTTCGAGTGCAGTTGAAGTCGCACTTAAGATGAGTTTTCATGCGCATAAAAATGATGGAAAGACTAAAAATATATTTGTATCACTAACTAACTCCTATCATGGTGAGACTATAGGAGCTTTAAGTGTCGGGGATGTAGAACTATACAAGGACACCTATGAACCACTGCTAATACAAACCATACAAACAACAGTTCCAAAAGATGTTAGTATAGAAGCAGCACAAGAGGCAGCGCAGAATTTTGAGAACTTATGTGCATCCAGAGCTGATGAAATATCTGCAATAATACTAGAACCATTAGTTCAAGGTGCAGGATATATGCATATGTATCATCCAGAGTTCTTGGTATTGGTTAGAAAAATATGTGATAAATACGATGTTCATCTGATAGCTGATGAAGTTATGGTTGGTTTTGGTAGGACAGGGGAGCTGTTTGCTTGTGAAAAAGCAAAAATAACACCTGACTTTATAGTTCTATCCAAAGGTCTTACCGGTGGTTATTTACCACTTTCTGTCGTTTTGACTTCAAATAATATTTACGCCAAGTTTTATTGTGATTATAATGAGCACAAAGCATTTTTACATTCTCACTCTTACACAGGGAATGCTCTTGCCTGTGCTGCAGCAAATGCAACATTAGACATATTTGAAAATGATAATGTCATAGAAAATAATAAAAAAACAGCTATGTATATGAGTGAAAAACTACAAAAGTTCAAAGACTTGAAAAATGTAGCCAAGATTAGGCAAACAGGCATGATCTGTGTTGTTGAGTTAAAAGGTTATAAGGCTGAGGATAGAATAGGTTTAAAAGTTTACGAGCATGGACTAAAGAATGGAGTTTTGATAAGACCATTGGGACATGTGGTATATTTTATGCCTCCGTACACTATTACAAATGAGGAGATAGACAAGATGATGGATACAGCTTATGAAGCCATACATCAGCTATACTAATCAAAATTAAAGTCAGTTTTAGAACTGTCTTCCATCATTAGTATCTTACAGCTTTTTTCTAAAATGGCAAGCTTCTTTGCCATTTCGTGTAAGTCTCTGTTGTAGGTATATACTCCAAAACCTCTAATAATCATAATATCTGTTTTTTTACTTTGAAAATAATAAGCTATTTCGCTTTGTGCTCTTTCATACCAGTCATCAAACTGTTTTGGATCAACAATCTCTATAGTACCAAAAGCCTTGTATCCGAAATAATCTTTTGGTGCGATTACATTGTGTTCAAGTGCATAGGCAGTTGCAAATGGAGGCATAGAAAAGCATATAAACTTTGCATCTGAGACCTGAGAATATATACTATGGTGTATATTCGAATCTATACTGGCTTGTTTCCATCTGTAATCTTTTTTAAAATAAAGTTCTATAAGGTTGGCGTTATTGATAGCATCAAAAATGGCTTCTTTAGTATTTATCATAAAGCGATTAGATTCTGTTTTAGCTGAGATGGAACCATGGTAGATTCCGAAAAAATCTTTTCTAAACATCGATAATGCCAAATTTGAGAGCTGAGTTCTTAAATGGTCTCTTTTCATATTAGTTATTCTCATGATATGTTAAATTTGTTGATTATGAAGTTTATCATAAATTATCTTTGTATTTTGATAAAGAACAATATTGAGAGAATAGTTTTTAAGTATATTTGAAAACCACGTTCTTTAGAGTGAACGTGGTAGTTTTAAAGGTCTGATTTAATTAAACCAGCTTTTCATCTTGTCAATTGCAGAATCTAGTACACCTTCATGAGGTTTTGATTCTATGCCAAATGATTCTTGAAGTTTTTCTAATAGTTCTTTTTGTTCATCGTTTAGCTTTTTTGGATAAGTTATGTTTACCTGTGCTATTAAATCACCTTTTCCATGTCCGTGAACATCATCAATACCTTCACCTCTGAATGTAAACTGTTGTTTATCTTTAGTTCCGATGTCCAGTTTTAATTCCAGTTCACCAGAAAGAGAAGGGATGTTTAACACATCCCCAGTAACAGCCTGAGTAAAAAATACTGGAATTTCTATATAAATATCATTTCCTTCACGGATGAAGTGTTTATCCGGTTTTACGGAAAAAGTAACATAAAGATCACCGCGTGAGCCTCTTTTACCAATGTTTCCTTGTCCAGATACTCTAAGGCGGTTTCCTTCATCTATCCCTTTTGGAACTTTGATAGTTACATTTCCACGATCTTCAGTGTAACCGTTACCATGACATTTATTACAAGATTCAGAAGGTGCACTTCCTACACCTTGACATCCAGGACAAGTTTGTGAAAAAGTCATGAAACCTTGTTTCATAAAGATTTGACCCTGACCTTTACACTGCTTACAAGTAGAGAGTTTTCCATCTTTTGCGCCTGTACCGTTACAAGGTTTACAAGCATTTTTGTAAGAAAATTCAATATCTTTTTCACAGCCAAAAATGGCCTCATTGAAACTAAGGTACATATCAACATTCATGTCCAGTGGATATTTTTCCATATCTGCTGGATTTTGACGACGAGACCTTCCACCGCCTCCAAATCCGCTAAACATCTCCTCAAACATAGAACCTAGGTCATCAAAACCACCGCCAGAACGATTACTGCCGCCCATTCCCTGCAGTCCCTCTTTGCCATAGCGGTCATATACACCTCTTTGAGAATCATCACTTAAACACTGGTATGCTTCGTTGCAAAGTTTGAACTTGTGTTCAGCTTCCTCATCTCCTGGATTTTTATCCGGATGATAAGTTTTAGCCATCTTTCTGTATGCTTTTTTAATAGTTGTCTTATCTGCATCTTTTGAGACTTCTAGTATTTCATAATAGCTTAAATCTTGCATAAAATTTTTAATTCCTAATATATTTTTTTGCAATTATATCGTTTTAAATTTAATATATGTATAATCATAATTATGAAATATTATATATTGACCTTAACTATAGTTATTTTTTTTAATTCTTGTTCAAATCAGCCTGAGGTTACTTTCTCCTGTATGCCCAAAACAGAGTTGATAGAGAGTACTTTTGATGAATTGCCTAACTGGGATAAACAAGACTATAAAAAAGCACTTGTATCGTTTAAAAATAGTTGTAAAACCAAGAAAACACAAAAAATATATTCAGATATATGTGTAAAAGCACAAAATATTTCAAATTTCAAGGAATTTTTTACAAAAGAGTTTAAGGCTTATAAAATAGTATCTACTCTTAAAGAAGATAGCGGGTTATTAACAGGATACTATGAGGCTTCTTTAAATGGTTCAAGATTAAGACATGGAAAATTTATTTATCCTGTTTATGAGAGACCTGATGACTTGGTTGTAGTAGATTTAAGCTCTATATATCCTGAACTTAAAAACTATAGGTTAAGGGGTAGAATAAGTAATGGAAAACTAGTCCCTTATTATAAACGCAGTGAAGCAAATTCAAAAGCTTTGAATGCAAAGACTATATGTTACGTAGATTCAAAGATTGACCTCTTCTTTTTAGAGGTGCAGGGTTCTGGAAGAGTGACTCTTGATAATGGAGAGACGATTTATGTGGGTTTTTCAAATCAAAATGGATATAGATATAGTTCGATAGGGAAATATTTAGTAAAAAATGGTGAGATAAAAGAAAAAGAGGTGTCATTGCAGAGTATTAAATCATGGCTTTTAAATAATCCTTCAAGAGTTGACGAGGTTTTAAATCATAACAATTCAATGATATTTTTTAAACAAAGGCAAACTGCCGCATCAGGTTCACTTGGATTAAGCTTGACTCCAAATCGCTCAATAGCAGTAGATAAAAGCTATATCCCTTTAGGTAGTATGTTGTATTTATCTTCGACAATAGGTAATCAACCAATAAATAAGATTGTAATGGCTGAAGATACCGGCGGAGCGATTAAAGGTGCCGTTCGTGCTGATATGTTTTTAGGCTTCGGCAATGATGCCATGAGTAAGGCAGGAAAATTGAAATCAAAATTAAAACTTTGGATATTTATGCCAAAAGATGAAGGTAGTAATTGATGAGATCATTAGAGAAGTTCGATAAACTTGTAGAAGCATTACAAGAACTTCCTACCATAGGAAAAAAATCAGCTACGAGATTGGCTTACTTTATGCTTATGAAAGATAGTTTTGTCGGCATGAAAATATCAAATGCAATAGAAGATGCCTTGGGAAGTTTGAGAGTTTGTTCGTCTTGCGGAGGTATGAGCGAGGATGAGTTGTGTTTTATCTGCTGTGATGAATCACGGGATGATGCCCTTCTTTGTATAGTGGAGAATGCAAAAGATATCTTACTTTTAGAAGAAAATGGACTATTTGACGGAAAATATTTTGTTCTTGAGAGTTTAGAGATGTTAAATATCTCTATGTTGGAAAAAGCAGTAAGAGATGGTGTTAAAGAAATAGTGTTCGCATTGACACCATCTATTGCAAATGATGCTGTAATTTTATATATTGAAGATAAATTAAAAGATTATGTTGTAAACTACACAAAAATTGCACAAGGTGTACCAACTGGTGTCAGTTTAGAAAATATTGATTTGCTGTCTTTGACAAGAGCGTTAGAAGATAGGGTAAGGGTATAGACAAATGAAAAAAATATTTATATTACTAATATTCGTTATTAGCTTATTTGGAGATGAGTTTGAAGATTTTGATAGCGAACTGAGTACAAAAAAGGTATCAGACCCGCTTAGTTCATACAACAGAGTGATGACGGACTTTAATGACGGGTTGTATATAAATGTATTACAACCTGTAAGTAACGGTTATATAGCCATCACACATAAAGAAGTCAGAAAAAGTGTAGACAGATTTTTTGAAAATCTATATTTTCCAAAACGTTGTATAAACAATCTTTTACAGGGTAAGTTTAGTTTCGCACTAGAGGAAACAGGAAGATTTTTAATAAACTCTACAATTGGAATTTTAGGCTTGTTTGATCCGGCAAAAAGTGAGTTTGGACTTGAGAGTCATAATGAGGATTTTGGACAAACACTTGGATTTTACGGTGTTGGAAGTGGTCCGCATATTGTATTACCATTATTTGGACCATCAAACTTAAGAGATATGCTAAGTATGTATCCTGATGTGATAGTAAGTCCAATAGATTCAAGTGTAGGTACTGAACGCAAAGATTATACACTCAGTACAACTTATCTTGAATATATGGCAATAAGATCATTACAAATTATAAACAAGACTTCACTAAACATGGATAAATATGATAAAATGAGAGACGATGCAGTTGATTTGTATCCATATCTAAGAGACATTTATGAACAAAGAAGAGCTAAAGAGATAGGGGAGTAGTATATGCGTAATATGTTTAGATTTTTTTTATTTTTATTGATATTTACACAAGCTTTAATGGCTAATGAGCAAGAAGACTTGCAAAAACATTTTGTTAAAAAATTAGACGAAGTTATACTGGTAGTAAGGGATGATAAGTTATCAACAGATAACAGAAACAGTAATATCATAAGTTTGCTAACACCAATGTTTGACTTTAAACTAATGGCAAAGCTTAGTTTGGGCAAAAGAGCATGGAGTAATTTAAATGATAATGAAAAAGATAATTTTGTAAACCTGTATGTAAAAAGAATGAAAAACTCATATTCATCAAAGATAAATTCGTATAAAGATGAAAAGATAGAAGTTACAAAGGTAGAATCTAAAAAGAACAGAATAGCAATAACCACTGATGTAGTTAATAATCATGATAAATTAGAAGTTGTATATAAGTACTATAAACCAAGAAAACCAAAAGTTGGAAAAGATACATGGTTAATATATGATGTTGAGATAATAGGTGTAAGTATTCTTAAAGCAGATAAAGCTCAATTTAGAGAGTTTCTTAAAACAAAGAGTATATCTCAGCTAATTGATAAATTAGCACAAAACTGATAAAACTATATGCTAAAAGAAATATATAAAAAATATCTTCTTAGTTACCCTAAGGTAGTTTTAGTCTTTGTGGCCATTTTTGTATCTGTAATGGTTGTCTTTGCTTTAAAGTTGGAGATAGATGCAAGTGCTGAGACCTTACTGCTTGAAGGTGATAAAGATCTTGCATTTTCAAGAGATGTATCCAAAAGGTTTAAAACTTCAGATTTTCTGGTTGTTACTTACTCGATAAAAGATGACTTGCTTAGTGAAAAAAATATTCACAATATAATCAGCCTCAGTGATAAAATAAAAACATTCAATATGGTAGATTCTATAGATTCTATAGATTCGATTGTAACTGTACCATTATTACAATCCCCTCCAAAACCGCTTAAAGAGATAGTAAAGGGTGTACCTACACTTTTAACGCCAAATATGGATAAAAATCTTGTGAAACAAGAATTTTTAAATAGTGCTATTTATAAACAAAACTTGGTAAGTAATGACTTTAAGACGACAGCATTAATGGTTAATCTAAAAAGAGATGAAAAATATTTTTCCCTTTTGAAAAAAAGAGAGAAAGCTTTAAAAAACTCAAATAAAAATGCTATTAGAATTGCTAAAAAACACTTAAAAGACTACCGTGATGTTATGAGAGAAAATAATCATCAGTTAATCATTAACATAAGAGATATTTTAACAAGGTTTGAATCAGAACATAAAGATATAAAGCTTCATTTAGGTGGGGTAGACATGATAACGGATGATATGGTTGAGTTTGTCAAGTATGATCTTAAAACCTTTGGCTTACTAATAGTTGTTTTCCTTGTAGTTATATTGTATGTTCTTTTAAAGCAGATAAGATGGGTATTTATAGCTCTGTTCATCTCAGGAGTATCCTTAGTTATTACAAGTGGACTATTGGGTCTTTTTGGTTGGGAAATAACCATAGTGTCGTCCAACTTTATCTCACTTCAGTTGATTATGAATATGTCTTTAATAGTACACCTTATAATCAAGTACAAAGAGCTTCATCATAAAAACAAGGAACATTCACAAAAAGATCTGATTCTAGGTACGATGCTTTCAATGGCAAAGCCGTCATTTTTTGTTGTTATAACTACAATAGTAGGATTTGCCTCTTTAGTATTTAGTAATATACTACCGATTATCAATTTCGGATGGATGATGAGTGTAGGAATAACGGTGTCGCTTCTTACTACTTTTATATTATTTCCAATTATTCTGGTACTTTTTTATAAGCTTGAATTTTCTGAGTTTAGTGATGATGGAAAGTTTACAACTAAATTAGCTGACTTTGCATATAAGTATAAAACATCAATAATAGCTATGAGTGTCTTATTGATTATTTTTTCTGCATCAGGAGCTAGCAAACTTAAAGTAGAAAATAGTTTTATAGACTACTTTAAACAAGATACAGACATTTATAAAGGTATGGCACTTATAGATCAAAAACTTGGTGGAACTACACCATTGGATGTTATCTTAACCTTTAAAGAAAAGAGTGATGAAGTCAAAACAGTAAATGTAAAGAGTGAAGATGAGGATTTAGATGAGTTTGAAGCTGAGTTTAGCGAAAGCACAGCAGATAAAGAGCAGTACTGGTTTACTCAGGAGAAAATGCAAAAAATAAAAGAAGTACATGATTATCTCGCTTCTATCAAGGGAGTTGGAAAGGTATTGTCTCTCTCTACGGTTGGTCAGATAATCAAGTTATCAAATGATGGTAAAGAAGCAGATAGCTTGACTTTAGCACTCTTAAATAAAGAACTGCCTCAAAAATATAAAAAAATCATCCTCTCCCCTTATATGGACATGAAAAATAATCAGGTTAGAATATCCGCAAGGATTGTAGATTCTCTACCAGGACTGCAAAGAGATGCCTTGCTTAAGAAAATAAACAAAGACTTAAGTCTTATGTTAAATCCAAAGTATGAAGAGTTTAAAACATCAAATCTTTTAGTAATGTATAATAATATGCTTCAGTCACTTTTTGAATCACAGATTAAAACTATAGGAGTAGTTGTATTTATACTATTTATAATGTTTTTAATCCTCTTTAAAAATTTAAAAATCGCAATCATAGCAATTATAGTAAATACAGTTCCAGTTAGTGTTATTTTTGGGTTTATGGGTTGGATGAGTATACCTCTTGATATGATGACTATCACAATAGCAGCTATCAGCATAGGGATAGCAGTTGACAATACAATCCATTATATACATAGGTTTAAATTAGAATATAAACAAAATAATGACACCAGAGTGTCTATGTTTAACTCACATGCAAGTATCGGTACAGCTATGTTTTATACTTCAACTATAATCATGATAGGTTTTTCTGTGCTTGTATTGTCTAACTTTATACCAACTATCTATTTTGGGTTATTGACAATGGTAGCAATGTTTATGGCGATTGTAGCAGACTTGTTGTTGTTACCTGTACTGCTTTTAATCTTTGGAATCTAGTTAAAGTTCGAAACTTTTTATATCTTACATCACTTTTTTTATTTTAAAATACTTAAATTAATTATATATAACATTTAAATATTAATTTAAGTTTTTAATAGATAAAATATAATTAGTTATAAGTGATTAAAGGAAACTGGATGTTATTAAAGAAAAGTATGTTAATGTCTTCAATATTTGTATTGACAAGCCTATTGTTTGTGGGATGTGCCACTAAAAACTATACTGCATCGACTACACCAAAGGATATAGAAAAACATAATGCTTTAATGAAAAAAACCATCAATTATGTTAATAAGGTTGTAAATAATTCAAATGATTTTGGTGAGCAGGAAACTGTGATAACACCTAAGTCAAAAGTATTTATCTTAAATGTTCACCCTGATGAAAAAGCTAGAAGTAGGGCTATGTTTAATTATGCAATCAAGCTGATGAACGAAAAAGGCATATGTTATAAAAATAAATATGATAAAAAAGCAAAACCAATATGTGCTAAACCAAAGATTGTTATTACTGAAGACGGAGAGAGTGCTGACTTAATATTGGATACCCTTGAAGGTAAAATGAATACTAGTAAAGCATTTACGGCAGTTCGTCAATTTAATAAAAAGTATTTTCCTGGTTTCTTTTTCTTAAAATCAGGAGGTTTTCTGACCGCATATACTACACTCAAAATTACTAATGAATTATTAGATGATAAGTTTTACAGCTATTGTACCCTTGATGGAGCTTTTGAAGATAAACTTAAAAGGATAAATTCTATTTTAGTTGATGATCCAGACAAAGCTGATTATATTTTGATATACCAGACTTTAGGGTGCAGTGAAAAATATTTAGGACATCAACCAGAGAGTCTGTTGAAATCAATAAAAAATACTTCTCAAAAAAATAATGATATGAGTATAGCGAATAACAATAATTTTAATACCTTTGTAGCTAATGGTTCTTTTGGGTTGCTAAATGGGTATAACTATGGTTCAGCTACTAGTGCAGCATTTAATACGTACTTTACACCTACGGTAATTGGCTTTTCTGTATTAGGTATGTTGGGTTCAGGATATACGTCTACTCAAGGTGTTGCCTATGAATATGTACTTATAGACAAAAAGGATAAAGTCTTTTATGGAAATATCGCTGAAGAAACACAAAGAAAAACTAGATATTATAATGGAATGTTTAATCTTGTGAGAACTGCATCTGATGATATTATTACTGGTAAATCCAGTAAAGAAAGATTAAATGAAAAATTAAAAAAAATTAGTAAGAAATTCAAAGAAAAAAGAAATAAGGCAAATTAAAAAGTCGTTTAAAACAATATAATTTATACTTCGGAAGTATAAATAATCTTATTTAATATATTAAGATATAATAGAACTTAAAATAATTATATAAAATAATAAAAAAGGATAAAATTATGTTAAGTAGAGATAAAGTAGAAGAAGAGATAAGTGGATTATATTTGACAACAATTGGTCGTTCTCCAGATAGTGATGGTGTGGCTTATTGGGTTAATGAAGTTATGTTAGGAAAGCTTACAGTAGCACAAGTCGGTCAAAGTTTTTTTGACCAGTTAGAAGTAAAAGCAAAGTATGATGGGCTTGATACTACAGCTTTTGTTCAAGCAGTATATCAAAATGTTTTAGGTCGTGATGCTGAACAGGCTGGACTTGATTATTGGGTAGGTCAACTAAATAATGGTACATTTACCAATGATCGTTTCATAGAAGCAGTAAACAATGGTGCTACAGGTGATGATGCAACCCGTTTAAGCAACCTTAAAGATGTTGGGTTTTACTATATGAAAAAAATAGGCGAGGATATGGACTTGGGTAAAAGTGTACTCTCAGCAGTTACAGCCGATAGTTCAAGTGAAACAGAAGCCTTAAAGCTTATAGAATACTATTCTCAAAATACAAACACTTTATCTATAACTGATTTGGATACAGTAAACTCTTGGCGTTCCTTAAGTGATTTGAATTCTATTGATGTTACTGAAAATATTGGAAATTCTAGTATAGAACTATGGAACAGTTCTAATATATTTACAAATGAAACAGCAAATATGTATTCATCATATAATACGCCAGAAAATTATGATGATACATTCATTGCACCTATTGTAGTTGAAATTCCTTCTAGCTCTGATTATGTTATTCCAGAAAATCCTACACCAGCTGACAATAGTTTAGGATTAGGCTATCCAGTGTACTTAAAAACCAAAGTGAGTACAACCTACTCTAATGATAGTTTTCTGAGTGCTGATAATTATACATACACTAAAAATGATTCTAACAATACGATTCATCAAGATTTTAATTCTGATGGAGAGTCAGCCAGTGATTTAACTTTTGATACAAAGGGAAACATAATTAAGGCGGTTGATTATGATTACTTTGGTCTTTTAGCTTCTATATCTGAATTAACATATAATGAAAACAATCAAATGACAGAAATATTTTCTGATATATATGAGGAAGGAAAGATGTCGTATACTCTTCATGTAGGTTATTCGTGGGATGAAAATCAGGTTGTTTCACAGACTATTACAGGAACTGGAGTCAACGGTGAAGTAGTTTATGGAAAGGGGAAATCTATTGGAACACCATTAAACGATACGAAAACAAATGCATTAGTTGTAAATGTAGATCAAGATGGAGATGGTATTACAGATGATATCACTTATTTCACTTATGATGCTTATGGGAATGAAATAAAAAGTGAGCTTGATGAAAATGCAGATGGAACTATTAACGAGACAACTGTTTCAGAATGGGTTTTATTTGGATAATATATATATTTAAGACAATGAATCAGCTTGCAATAAATGACGAAGCTTCTTAGAAACTCAGAACTAATGTTTGGATATTAAAGAGGCTTTCATTGCAGTTTCCACCTTATTTTGAACTATAGTTGTTCAATACACTTACAGTAGTTGGTTTCTTAGTATTAGGTAAATTTGGTTTAGAATATAAATCTACTCAAGGTGTTAGCTATGAATATATATTTATTGAACACTGCTGAATAAACACAAAGAAAAATATATATAAGAAGCTAACTAAGAACAAATGTCTAAATTATAGTCTTATAACTCAAAGCTCTTTGACATATGAGCCTGTATATCTTCTTTTTTAAGTTCATGATTTACAAAAAGCTCATTTGCTAAGATACCTTGACCTAAAAGCATATCTGCTCCGTCTTTGTATGTTATGTTTTTATCTTTCGCTAATTTTAAGAATGGTGTTAGTTTTCCATAAATAGCATCGGCAACAAAAGATGTATTTTTTAAAATTTCTTCTATCATATTTTTTGGAGCGGGTAGTTTCTCGTCTTTAAGTCCTGCACTGGTTGTGTTGACAACAAGGTCATATCTGTTGTTTATCTTGAAATTATCCCAAGTAAAGTACTTGATTCCAAGTTGTTTGAAAAAATCTTCACTTTTTGAACTTCTATTTAAGACTGTAACATCAATATGCTTTAGAGTAAGCATCTCAGCTAGTGCTTTTCCAGTTCCACCTGCACCTATAACTAAGGCAGTAGGTATTTCATTGAAGCTTTTTCTAAACTCTTTTATTGCACACATAAATCCATCTGCATCTGTATTGTAGCCAATGAGTTTTCCATCTTTGTGAACTATAGTATTTACGACACCAACATGGTTAGCAAAACCTATAATCTCATCACAGGCTGCAAATGCAGCTTCCTTGTGCGGAACTGTGATGTTCGCTCCTGATAAACCAAGACTAAAAAAAGTATCTCGTAGTTTGGAGCCGTCTTTTAGATGAACCCTTGTATAGCAAGCCGGATAGTTTAGGTTTTTAAATACACTGTTATGCATAAGAGGGGAGCGAGAGTGTGAAACTGGATCACCGAAGATTGCAAATAGTTTTTTCATTATCTAGTCTAAGTCTTCCAGTGAATGTATTAAAGCTCCAAGTTTGTTTTTTACTTCTAAGTATTCAAGTTCATTTTGAGAATCTGCAACTACACCCGCACCGGCTTGCAGGATTACCTTGTCTTTTTTAACCATAGCTGTTCTAATAGTTATCGCGCTGTCCATATTTCCGTCAAAGCCGAAGTAACCTATACTTCCGCTATAAAAGCCACGCTTAAGACCTTCATACTCAGCTATTAACTCCATAGCTCTTATCTTTGGAGCGCCTGTCATAGTACCGGCTGTAAATGTTGCCATGAAAAGATCAAACATATCTTTGTCATCGTCTATCTCAGCCGTTACGTCTGAGACAATATGCATCACATGAGAGAAACGCTCTATATGCATCATATCTTCAACCTTTACAGTACCGGTCTTTGCCACACGGCTTACATCATTACGACCAAGGTCTATAAGCATTAGATGTTCAGCCAACTCTTTGGGATCGGCCAATAGTTCTTCTTCAAGTTCTAAGTCTCTTTTTTTTGTAGCACCACGTTTACGAGTTCCTGCAATAGGACGCAGAAGAAGTTCACCTTCGTTTAGTCTTACCATTACTTCGGGAGAACTTCCAACTATGTTAAAGTCTTCATATTCCATCAAAAACATATATGGAGATGGGTTTTTGGCACGCAGGATTCTGTAAAAACTAAAAGGATCTACTTTAATATTTCTGATAAAACGGTTAGTCATAAGTATCTGGAAAACATCACCACTTTTAATCATCTCTTTAGAATCATCAATCATTTTGAAAAACTTGTTCTTAGAGTGAGCAAAGCTACCTTCGTCGTTACCTATATTTTTTACTCTATGAGTGTATTGATAGTTTCCTTTTAAGTTCTCTTCAATAGATTCAAACTTCTCTTGCATCTCTTTTAGTGTACTTATTATAGATATTTGATAATTCTTATGTGAGTAAACCAGTATTAGCTTTGGAAGTATCAAATCTAAATCTGGAGTGTTTAGCTCATCTTCTAAGTTATCCATACTAGAACCAAGTTTAGGTTCAAACACCTTTACCATATCGTAACCTATATAGCCTATAAAACCATCAACATAACCAACCTTGAGTTTTGTTGTAGCTTCTTTATATATTGCAGTGTCTATGTTTTTATAATACTCTTTTAAAAACTCAAAAGGGCTTTGTTGTTTTGTATGTTTAATTCCATCAGCATCTGTATAAATGGTTTCATCATTAATATACTGAAGTCTTTGTCTTGCTCCGATACAGATAAAGCTATAGTTTCCTTCACTTTGTCCTGCACTCTCAAAAAGGTAAGTTATCTCACCTTTAAACATCTCTTTAAGTTTTGAGTAAACAGCAACAGGCGCAAGTTGGTCTTGTGTAAATTGTTTAGAATAAATCATATATTATATTTTTGTTAAGAAAGCACCGGCTTCTATATCGCTTCTGATAACTATAAGTGCAGCTCTTGCCTCTTTCTCTGAATAAAACGGACCAACCAATACCTTGGTTAAAGTTTTAGAGTTTTTAGTAAGCTTATGGTATTTATATTTATACCCTTTAGTAAGTATAGAATCTAGAAATTTTTTGTTTGGTGCATATTTTGAAAAAGAACCAACCTGAATATAAAAAGCTTTAGAGTTCTTTACTTTTGCTTTTTTTACTTCTTGTTGAACTATTCTTTTAGGTTCTATTTTTTTAACTACTACAGGTTTAGGTTCTTTAATCACCTGTGTTTGCATCTTTTCTTTTTGGCTTTCTTTTTTTAGTTTTTGCGCAATTTCATTTAGAGAATTGTTGTTTTTAGGATCCTCTTGAATAACCTGTACATCTTCAAAAAGAGGTTCATCATTAGTCATTTGAGAAGGAATAGATTTTGGTTCAGGAGGTAATATCGCCTGTGGGAGATTGTCAGTTCCATTAGAAGTAAGGGTGTTCATAAGCATTATTACTATTATTAAAATAACACCAAGTGTGGCAATTGCCAGAACAACCTTTTTACTGTTGCCTGTTGAATTGCTTTTATTTAAGATAATATCATTTAGTTCATTTTTCTCTTCCATGCTAATTCTCCTCTTATTGTTAATCTTGTAAGATATAGTTTCTATTTATATGTATAAAATTTAGTTGTTTGACTAGATTTAAATATTCTTTATTTATAATGATACCTAAAAAAACTTACATATGCTTAGACCAGGATGCACCTCTCTCTTTAGCATAAACTTCATATGGTAGTGTTAGGATATTATATTCATCAGGCATATCGGCATTTGGAAACATTCTCCATTGTTTTGGTTGTTTTGCAGCCAATTTCATAGAGATCATTTTTCCAAGCTGAATAGCTTCTTGCAGTGTTGTATGACCTTTATGAATATAAACGTGAAGATGACCTTCAGTCTTTGTTTTATATGCTGTGAAGTTGATATAACCCTCTTCACGAAGAAGAAGTTGAGCTTTATGATAAAAACGCTCAGGATCTCTTCCATTGTAGTCAATTACAATATTCTCAACTTGATTACGACTGTTTACTATAGAATGGGCAACGGTAATATCACCTTTTATATGCTGGTTTATAACAGCTTGAGATAGTGTTTCATTAAGCTTTTCAAACTTGTTATAAAAGGTTCGACCTTTAAAGGATATTTTATCAACAACCGTATCTCTTTTTATCCAATAATGGTCAGTTACCATTTTGATAAGTTTTAAATCCATTGCCGTCATAATTTATGTCCTAATATGTTGATTGATTATATATTACAAAGTTTTGAGCGAGAGCTTTTAACTCTGCTTTGATAGATGTCTGTAAGTCTGTATTGTTTATGTCATCCAATACGTCAGCCATTTTATTGGCAATAAGTTCAAATTCTTTTTCTTTCATTCCTCTTGATGTGAGTGCCGGAGAACCGACACGTATACCTGAAGTCACAAATGGACTTCTAGTCTCACCGGGAACAGTATTTTTATTGATAGTTATTCCAGCGTTTCCAAGAGCTGCATCAGCGTCTTTACCTGAAATCTTACGACCTACAAACGACACTAGAATCAGATGGTTGTCAGTTCCGCCAGATACTACATCATAACCACGTTTAACTAAGATTTCACCAAGTACTTTAGCATTTGCTTTTACCTGTTTAGCATACTCTTTCCATTCAGGAGAAAGATTATATTTGAAACCAACAGCTTTTGCTGCAATAACATGAACCAGTGGACCGCCTTGAAGTGCAGGGAATATGGCAGAGTTCATTTTTTTTGCAATATCTTCATTATTTGTTAGTATTAAACCGCCTCTTGGTCCTGCAAGCGTTTTATGTGTAGTAGTTGTTACAACATCTGCATGAGGAAAAGGGCTAGGATGTTCGTCGGCTGCAACTAAACCTGCAATATGTGCTATATCGGCAAATAAAATTGCTCCTACTGCATCAGCAATTTCACGGAACTTTTTAAAGTCAATTTCACGAGCATAAGCGGAAGCACCACATACTATGATTTTTGGTTTAACTATCATAGCTATGTCCATTACTCTGTCATAGTTTATGCGACCGTCAAGTTCTACACCGTAAGTAAAGGAATGGTAGTTTTGACCGGAGAAACTAGGTTTTGAACCATGAGTTAAATGACCTCCATGGTTTAAATCCATACCAAGAAGTTTGTCTCCAGCCTTTAATAGAGCTGCATAAACAGCACCATTTGCCTGAGAACCTGAATGTGGTTGAACATTTGCAAATTTACATCCAAAAAGTTCACATGCTCTGTCTATTGCTAGTTGTTCAACGACATCAGCATATTCACATCCACCATAGTAGCGTTTAGCAGGGTAACCTTCAGCATATTTGTTTGTAAACACTGAGCCCATAGCTTCCATTACGGCAGGAAGTGTGAAGTTCTCAGATGCAATCATCTCCAAGTGGTCAGTTTGTCGCTCTAATTCTTTTTCACATAACTCAAATATTTCACTATCATATTCTTTTAAAAAACTCATGTTACAAAATTCCTTGTAAATTAAATATAGAGATTATACAAAAAGTATGATAATAAAAGACTGAATAAAATCTTAATACAATTAGATACATAATTTCATTATCTTAATAATAGATATTCTAATGGTTTATGTATATAGTTAAAGACCCATTTGAGAAAGAGAGTGATAATCTTGCGGTCGTATATTATCATCCCATAATAACTTTCTATCTTTTGCAAATATAGCTAGGTCATTGATACTTGCTAGGCGTGTTGACATTAAACCGTTCTCATTAAATTCCCAGTTTTCATTGCCGTAACTACGAAACCACTGACCATCTTTGTCATGCCATTCATAAGCAAATCTGACAGCTATCTTATTGTCAGTAAAAGCCCATAGCTCTTTACAAAGTCTATACTCGAGTTCTTTATTGTATTTTTTGTCTAAAAATGCGACAATCTCTTCTCTGCCGGAGATAAACAAGTTGCGATTTCTCCATTTACTGTCCTTTGAGTAAGCCATAGATATTTTATGAGGATCCTTATTATTCCAAGCATCTTCAGCCATGCGGACTTTTTGGATAGCGCTTTTAGCGTTAAAAGGCGGTGTGGGTAGTTTAATTTCTTCTTGCATTATATTTCCTTTTTATTAATAATTAAATTAACAATTTTTTGACCTACTTTTAGATAGTTGTTAGAATCATTATATAAAGTCATCATCATAATCGCACCTTGAGTTAAAGCAACATATTCTTTTGCTAAGTCTATAGCTTCGTTTGTATCGTATGTTTCTTTAAATATTTGAACAAGTGAGTTTTCCCATTCTAAAAAATAAGCCTTAATCTCATCTTTAAACAATATGTTCTCAGATGATACTTCAAGTGCTAAGTTTCCAAGTAAACAACCGCCTTTGCTATTTAAAAAGTATTCATCAGTTTTTTTTACAAAAAGTTCAACTCTTTTTATATCCGATAAATCCGTACGATAAGCAATTTTAAAAATATTATCTGTAAAATATTTATGTATGTATTTTAAAGATTCTAGTCCAATTTCATCTTTACTTTTAAAATGATGATAAATGCTTCCTTTTATAACACCGCATTCCAAAGCAATATTAGCCATTGAAGTATTGTAGTATCCATTTATTTTAAACAGTTTGATAGAGTTTTTTAATATCTCTTCTTTAGAAGTTTTTTTAATTGCCATAGCCATCCAAACGATTGTTTGATTAAATCATATCTGTAATTAAATATAATGTCAATATTTGTACGTCTAAATGAAAAAAATTGATTCATAACGCATTTTTATAGTAGTAAATAATATATAATATAATATAATTAAAATAAAAGAGTTACGGATAAAGTATTTGAATGAATAGATTATATAAAAGTTTTATAAGATCACTTAGTGTTGTTTCATTACAACGTAAATTACTTCTTTTCATAGTTGTAGCACTCTCCTTTATATTTGTCATAAGTAGTGTATTCATATATAAGCTTGTTAGTGATACTTTGATTAAATCTGAAAAAAAGCATATTGCAATAATAGGTGAAACATTATCTCCGAAAATAGGTGTATGGTATTATATAAACAATGAAGTTAATAGTTCACAAATTGACAAATTTCTAAACAACCTGCTTATTGCATATAAGTTAGAATATATAGCGTTTAAAGATAAAAATGGATTGCTTGTATCTGAAGTTAAGACACCTGATTATACCTTAGGAGATATGTATAATGTAGAACTTATAACAAATATTTATAGCCCTGAAAATCTTGATATTCGCAATAAAGTAGGAACTTTTGAGATTTCGTATGGAAACTATATGTTAAAGGAACTTTCAAGTAAGTACATTACTGCCGGAATATTACTTATTGCTTTGTTGGCTCTGTATTTTTATTTGGAAATGCGTTTGTTAAAAGAGCTTCTAATGCCACTTAATAGAATTGCTACGGAAATTAAAGGTTATACACCTGGAGATAAACTTGTTTTCGAATCCTTTAGCAAAAACAGAGATGATGTTATATTTGAAATTGTTAACGGCTTCAAGCACATGCAAAGTAATATTGATAAGTCTATGAAAGAGATGCAAATAGAGGAAAGAAGCAACAGAGCTAAAGACGCTATTTTACTAAAACAATCTAGGTTTATTGAAATGGGGACAATGATTAGCAATATTGCTCACCAGTGGAAACAACCTCTCAATATTGTAGAGTTGTGTATTGCTGACCTAACAATTAAAAATATGATGGAAGAGTTAGATTCCAAATATCAAAAAAAACTTTTTAATGAAATTCACAATCAAGTAGCATTTATGTCAAAAACGATTGATATTTTTAAAAATTTTCTTGAAGAAGATCATGAAGAAAAAAAAATGGAAATATTTTCTGTCAAAAAGGCTATTCAAGAAAGTATTCAGTTATTAGGTAGTATGTTTGAGAAAAATAATATAGAACTTAAACTAAAAATAGATGAAAAATCTTTTGCTTATGGCTCTATAGGTGAGATAGAGCAGGTTATTTTAATAGTACTCAACAATGCTGTTGATGCGATAAAAAACAGTAAAAACAATCCTGGTAAGATAACTATAGAAAGTATGATTGAAAATGAAAACAGCATTATAAAGATTTATGATAATGGTGGAGGTTTTGATTCAGCCTTTATAGATAAAATATTTGATGCATATTTTACGACAAAATACAAATCACAGGGTACTGGATTAGGACTTTTTATATCTAAGACGATTGTTGAGATGAAATTTAACGGTAATATAGAAGCAAATAATTTTAAAGATGGTGCGCTTTTTGTGATTAAACTTCCTTTACCAAATTTAATAAGTAAGATTGAAAGTTGAAAGTATCAAAAAAAGAACTGAGTTTTTACTCAGTTCTTTCTTCTGTATGTATCGGTTTCATTGCAGGGAATAAGAGTACATCCCTTATAGAATGCTCATTGGTTAAAAGCATAACAAGTCTATCTATACCAATTCCCTGTCCGGCAGTTGGAGCCATACCGTAGCTAAGTGCTTCAACAAAGTCTACATCCATCTCATGCGCCTCATCATCACCGGATTCTTTAGCTTCACCCTGTGCTTCAAAACGACCAAGTTGATCAATTGGGTCATTAAGTTCAGAAAATGCATTAGCAATTTCACGACCAGCTATGAAAAGCTCAAATCTTTCAGTAATATCTGGATTGTTATCATCTCTACGTGCAAGAGGGGAGATATCAACAGGATACTCTGTAATGAAAGTTGGATCTATCAGTTTTTCTTCAACAAATTCGTCAAATAGTTCACCTTGAAGTTGACCTAAAGTCATACCCGGTTTTACAGTGATATTTTTAGAATTTAAAAACTCTACTATTTGTTTTTTATCATTAGTTATCTCTGCTGGAACACCACCAATAGTAGTTAATGATTCTATGAGTGGTATCTCTGTAAAGTTTGCAAAATTAACTTCCATATCTGCATAAGGCAGTTTTGTTGGTAGGTTTAAATGCTCAAAAAGATACTGAAAATACTCTTTAGTTATCTCTATCAGGTCTCTATACGTTTTATATGCCCAGTAAAATTCTATTGATGTAAACTCAGGATTGTGAGTAGCGTCCATACCTTCATTTCTAAAGTTTCTGTTAATTTCGAATACAGCTTCAAAGCCACCAACAATAAGTCTTTTTAAATAAAGTTCAGGAGCTATTCTAAGGTATCTGTCTATCCCTAGAGCATTATGGTGAGTTACAAATGGTTTTGCATTTGCTCCACCTGCAATAGGATGCATCATTGGAGTTTCAACTTCTAAGAAACCTTTGTCTTCAAAAAAACGTCTGGTCAATGATATAACTTTTGAACGAGTTTGAAATGTTTTACGAACTTCAGAGTTCATAATTAAATCTAGATATCTTTTTCTATATCTGATCTCTTTATCGGTTACACCGTGAAATTTTTCAGGTAATGGTGAGATTGCTTTTGTTAAAAGTTTTAATTCATTAGCATGAAGTGATAATTCACCCTTACCAGTTACAAATGGGTAGCCGTTAACTTCAATAATATCACCAACTTCTATGTTTTTCTTAAAGATATCGTTGTAAAAACCTTCAGCTAGGTTGTCTCTGGCTACATAAATTTGTAGCATTCCACTTTCATCTTCTATCTTAACAAATGAAGCTTTACCCATAATACGAAGCAGTTTAATACGACCACTTACAATGTAGTGACGGTTTTCGTCTCTTTTATCTTCTTTATCTTGAATATCCGAGTTTACATTTAAGTATTTTTCAATTGTAGTATTTCTTTTAGAAATATTAGAGTAGGGGTTAAAACCAGCCTTTCTTAATACTTCTGCTTTTTCAATTCTTTGTTGTATGAATTTATTTTCAAAAATCAATAGTTTTCCTTATTCCTGACAGTTTTTACAAAGACCGTATATTTGCATAGAGTGGTCTTTCATCTTAAAACCAAGTTCATCTGCAATGCTATGTTGTCTTTCTTCTATTTTTTCATCTACGAACTCAGTAATGCTTCCACATTCTGTACAGATAAGATGGTCATGGTGCTCTTTTGCTCCAAGTTCGTACTTTTTACCCTGTGCACCAAAAGATAATGATGTTACCATCTTAGAATCTTCAAGAAGTGATAATGTTCTATATACAGTAGCAATCCCTGTTTTTAAGTCAGGAAACTTCTCTTGTATAAGGTGATGAAGTGATTCAGGGGTTAAATGTTCATCTGAATTATATAAAGTTTCCAGTATCACCTCTCTTTGGATAGTGAACTTTAGTGAGTTCTTTTTTAAAAGTATTTTAAAATCACTCAAAAGTTGTTCATATTCAATAGTTCTGTCATCAAAGTTAGTTGTCACTGATTTCATCTTTACTTTTCTCCTTCTTTAACTGATTCATTCTGAAGTTGGTCTTTAAGCTTATCTTTTGTCTTTTGAACGATTTCTTTAGTAGAGTTGTCTATAGTTTGATTGACTGTGTCTTGCACAGTTTTTGAAACTTTTTCAACTGATGAATTGATCTCATTGGACATACTTACAGGATCGATTTTCATGATATATCTACCTGTGTCAACCATTATAGGAAATATAATACTTGTATTCATAGTGCTATCAATGCTTAATTTTATTGTTTTGATATTATAAGCGGCAAAAGCTATAACTGATGCAATTAGAAAGAATTTACTTGCACCAAAAACAAAGCCTAAGATCTTATCTACGACACTTAACCCGCTCATTGAGCTTAGTTTTTTAAACGCAAATCCGGCACTAATCATAATAAGCCAAAAAACTGCTAATGTAACAAGAAACCCGGTAAAGCTTATGGCAGCATTGTTCTCAAATTTGAAAATCAAGTCACTTATTTTTTGACCTACAGTGTCTCCAATGCGTGAAGCAACAAAAATACCTCCAATTATACCGAGAAGCCCAAAAAGTTCTTTAAAAAAACCATTAATTATGCCCTTGAGACCTAAAAATAAAATTACTATTGCAGCTATTAAATCAAAGTAGTTTAATTCCATTTATCACCTTTTATAAATCATTTGATCTTTACCGGCTTCTTTTGCCATATAAAGAGCCTGGTCTGCCCTGTCTAAAAGACTCTCCGCCGAATCACCTTTGACGAATTTAGTCCTACCTATACTTACAGTAACACCTAGTCTCTCCCCTTTGAAAATAAGGTTGTTGTTTCTTATAAGTTCCATTAGTCTATTTGCTACTTTAACACATAACTCTTCATCTATTCTATTTAATACAAGAATAAATTCTTCTCCACCGTATCTAAATACTTTATCACCGTCACGAAGTGTTTTTTTAAGAATATTGGATATATATATCAGTGTTTTGTCCCCTGCCAAATGTCCATGTTCGTCATTAAGATATTTAAAATTATCTAAATCAAGCATTAAAACATGTAGTTCATAAGGTACATCTTCTTTAGAACAAATCATATTTAAATAGGAATCTAAGGCCCTTCTGTTATAAACCTGTGTTAGTGAATCTAAGTTTGTTTTTTGTTCGAGAATTTGTACCTGAGATGCTAATTGAGAAATTATTTCATTTGCTTTTTTTATCTCTTGGGTCATATGATCTTGAATTTCATTAAATTTTTCTGTAATATCAGGAAGACTTATTTGTTCTTTATAGTATTCTTGCATAGCAGCATTTTGCATAAGTGAAAGTTCTTCAAACTTGTCATTTGTAGTTTCATAGAAGGTTAAACTCTCTTTAGCAATATCCTTGTATGCATTGTGAAAAGTTAATTTGGCTTGCTCGAGAGAATTTAAATCATCATCATCAACTTGACTAATGATATCAATAGCATCACTTAGATGATTCGTGATTTGTCTTATTGATATTTCTTCTTCTTCATCAATGGAATTAAGAAGATTATCATACATCTCTTTGACTAAACATTTAAGGTCTTCTTTTCTCATGCTAACTTTCCCTATAAAATATTTCGTTATTATACTGTTTTAAGCATAAAAATAGCTTTTGTATAAATTTATATACTTAATAAGAGCTATTTTAGGAACAATTGAGTAGAATTTTAAAAATTTTAAAAATAAGGTTTTAGTATGAGTATTTGGAGCCCAACAAGTTGGAGAGAGAAACCGATTTTACAACAGCCGAATTATCCAAACCAAGACAAATTAAATGCAGTTTTAAAAGAGTTAGAAAGTTATCCGCCACTTGTGTTTGCCGGAGAAGCAAAAAGATTAAAAGAACAACTTGCTGATGTTTCAAACGGAGAAGCCTTTTTACTTCAGGGTGGAGACTGCGCTGAGAGCTTTAGTGAGTTTCATGCTAATAATATTCGTGATACTTTTAAAGTCTTAATGCAAATGGCTGTGGTTATGACTTACGCAGGCGGTGTTCCTGTAGTAAAAGTTGGTCGTCTTGGCGGTCAGTTTGCAAAACCTCGCTCTAGTGATACTGAAACATTTGACGGTATAACGCTTGATTCTTACCGTGGTGATATTATAAACGGTGTTGAGTTTACAAAAGAATCACGTATTCCAGATCCACAACGTATGATAAAGGCCTATAATCAGGCATCAGCTACTCAAAATCTACTTCGTGCTTTTGCATCTGGCGGTATGGCTGACTTACATAAGGTTCACAAATGGAATTTAGATTTTGCACATCAGGGTGAGGTTAGTAAAAAGTATGAAAAACTAGCTCAAGAAATAGAAAATTCTTTACAGTTTATGAAAGCTTGCGGTATTACATCTAAAACATATAGAAACCTCAGAGAGACTGACTTTTATACATCACATGAAGCATTACTTTTACCTTATGAAGAAGCATTCACAAGAAAAGATTCTTTAACTGGTGAATGGTTTGATACTTCAGCTCATATGTTGTGGATAGGTGATAGAACACGTCAACTAGACGGTGCTCATGTAGAATATCTAAGAGGTGTTAATAATCCTATCGGTGTAAAAGCCGGACCAAGTATGGACCCTGAGGATTTAATTAAACTTTGTAATACTCTTAACCCTAATAATGAAGCAGGTCGTTTAAACATTATAGTTAGAATGGGCGCAAATAAAGTTGGTGACGGTATGCCTAATCTTATTCGTGCAGTTGAGAAAGAGGGTATGAATGTAGTTTGGAGTTGTGATCCTATGCATGGCAATACTATAAAATCATCAAATAATTACAAAACTCGTCCTGTTGATGCAATCTTAACAGAGATGAAGCAATTCTTTCAAGTTCATAAATCTGAAGGAACTTATGGTGGTGGTGTTCATTTAGAGATGACCGGTAAAAATGTTACAGAGTGTATAGGTGGTTCATTTATGGTAACAGAAGAAGATCTAAGTTCTCGTTATCATACGCATTGTGATCCAAGGTTAAATGCGGATCAGTCTTTAGAACTGGCATTTTTAATAGCAGATACCTTAAGAGAAGCTCGTTCTTAATAATTTACAAGTACCGTTGGTATTAGATCTAGTTTATTTACCTAATACAACGGTACTTGGTTCATAAAAATAATACCCTTGGTATTCATCCACTTTCAAATCTCTTAGCATATCAAATATTATTTCAGAATGAACAAACTCTGCAATTACTTTTATTCCAAGCTTATGAGAAAATTCAACTATTGCTTGAACGAGAGTAAATGATCGATTGTCATTATCTATGTTTTTAATCAAAGAGCCATCGATTTTTATGTAGTTAGGTTCTATTTCCAATATATGCTCGAAATTTGAAAAACCGGTTCCGAAATCATCAATAGCTATTTTTACCTCGTACTGTTTAAAATGTTTTATAAACTTCTTAACATCATCGTAGTTTTTCATACTTTCATCTTCTGTAATCTCAAAGACGGCTCTGCTCCCGATATTTGGATGCTTCTGAAAAAAAAGATCTATTTCTTCAATCAGAAGTATATTCTTTATATCACCGTAGGTAAAATTTATACTCAGTGTATTTTGTGAAGACTCCAAGAGATTTAATGCTTCAAATATTATGATGTAAGATAGCTGGTCATATAAGGATGTTTTTACCGCTACCTCCAAAAAGAAGTATGGTGATATTAGTTCATCTGAAGATTCTTTTTGTATCCTCATAAGTATTTCATGTTTAACAATATTTTGTGAATTATCAACTATAGCTTGATAAACAGGAACTATACGTTTTTGCTCAATAGCAAGCCGTATCATATTTTTTCTTTTTAATATCTCACTGCTCTCATTTCTTTTATCTATGTCGCTTGAATAAAACTTACACCTTAGTTTATTGTTTTTTGCATACTCAAGAGCTATTTCTGCACTTTCATAAGTGTCTAAAAGTTTATCTGATATACCAGCCGTAAGCTCTAGGGAGATAGTGTTGTTATCTATCTGTATATTAAAGTTATTTAACTTAGTAAAAAAGCTATCTATTAACTTTTTGACATTACTTTGAGAGAGTTGATTATGTGTATCTAGTACTGCAAATTCATCACCTGAAAGTCTATATATTTTGTACGAATTGTCTTGATATAAGTCTAATAAAAAATCTGCAAATTTGTTAAGAACGACAGTCCCAATTTTGTTTCCATAAACCTCGTTAATCATTTTGAATTTATTTATATCTAAAAGAATTAGTAGAGGCTGCTCTGCTTTTTTGATATCAATAAAAAAAGAATATCTATTTAATAGTTTGGTAATATTGTCAAAATGCAATTTATGTTCAAGTTCTTTTGTTTGTATAGATATCTCTTTTTCCAAAAATTGTTTATAGTTTTTATTTTGAGTTTTTAGCTTTATTGTTTTTATTCCCTTGGCAATAGCATCCACAAATTGCTCCTGCTGAATAGGTTTTAATATAAAGTATTCTGCGCCTAGTTTAATAGCTTGAGTAAAGTATTTGCTTTCATTATGTGCAGATAGAAATATTATTGGAGTTTCATTACCCGCAGACCTTATCTTTTCAAGCATATCTAGCCCATTTAATGAGGGCATGTTAATATCACTTAGAATTAAACCAAACTCATTATTTGAAATTATATCTATAGCTTCTAAACCATCTTCTGCAACAACAATATCTGTAAAAAAATTATTTAATAATTTCAGTGTCGCTGTACGGGCTTTTTCATCATCCTCTACATATAATAACTTTAATGATTTACTAAACTCAATAAGTTCTTTTAAACCTGTATACATAATCAGTTCCAAATATAATATTATTTTAAGATAGTATAAGAAATATTGTATTAAAATAAACTAAATATAATATTTATAGTTGTTGCGTAGAAGTATATTTTAAGCTAAGATATTTTTATTTTTTCATTTATTAGAATATTGAAATTGGTGTTTTTATTATCGCAATATACACTAAGTTTTCCATAATGATGATCTTGAATTATTATTTTTGACATATATAAGCCGAGTCCGGTTCCATTTTTTTCATCTTTAGTGGAAAAATACGGGTCAAATATCTTTGGTAATACTTCTTTTGGAATTCCTCCTCCATTATCTTGTATAGTTATACTTATCCCTTGTTTTGTGTCATGTGAAGTGATGACAAGTTTAGCATTTTTAATATTACGTTCTTTAAAATTATCCTGAGCATTTTTAAATATGTTTAACACAACTTGCATGAATTCATTAAAGTATAACTCTACTTGTTTCGTTGAGTTGTAATTTTCAATTACAGATATATTATCTGCTTCCAATGACTTTCTAATTACATCAAGTGCTTTGCTGATTGGAGTATTAATAGTTACAAACTTAGTTGTTTTGTTAGATTTATAAAAATTTCTAAAATCATCTATGGTTGTCGTCAAGTTTTTTACTAACTTATCTATAGTTAGTAGTCCATCCGTAAAATATTCTAGACATTCTTTACGTCCTTGTTCGTCATTTAGGTTAAATGTTTCCAAATGGATATTCATTTGAAGGTCAATTGATGTTGAAGAAATCGAACCTAAAGGCTGCCTCCATTGATGTGCAATCATACTGATCATCTCACCCATTTGAGCAAGACGTGATTGATGAAGTAACATATTATTTTGTTTTTTTAGATTTTCTTGAGATTTATTTAAATTATCTAATAAGATAAGCAAAATAAAAAATACGATAAACAATATTGTTATTAATACAATTTTAGTTAATAAGACAGTTTCTTCTTTAGTCTTTATAGAATTATCGAGAAAATATTTTGCTGTCCTTTGAGCAAAATCAACAAGTTTAAATACTTGTTGATTTAGCATATTTAAGTGAGGTGTGCCTACTGTTTTTCTTAGATATACGGCTTCAGTCTTTTTTCCATCTTTAACTAACTGTATTGTTTTATCTCTTATAGGTTTCCAGTCTATAAAAGCCTTATAACTTGTTTCTATATCATTATGGTCACCTAGGTATCTGTCAAATATATTGTCAAACTCTTTATAAACAATCTTTTCACTTTTGTTAACCTGTTCTATAGCCATTACTCTTTCTATCTCGCTATCAGCATAGATAAGGTCTTTCATATACCTGTGTATGGAAATTATATTAAACTGAATTGTTTTTGTAGAATTAGTTACACTAAGTGGATGATTATAGAGACTTTTAGTTAAGTTAGATAACTCAACCATTTTATTTATAGACAAAATACCAAGAAAAGCTAAAAGAAAGATTGTTATAATAAAGCTTAGAATAAGTTTTTTTCTCATAAGATATCCAGAATTATATTAAGTATATAAATATTATTTTTAGTTATTGTATTATAATTCCTTTAAAAATTTCTTAGTTTAGTTGTACTTAATAGTTTCTTGCTTCTCTTCAATAAGAAATAACTCCTCCATCTTTTGTTCATACAAGGCTTCAAGATCTTTTAGCTCTTTGGCAAGTTTTGTTATACCGATCTCCCCATAACAGTTTGGATCCGCTAAACAGGTGTTTTTTTCCTCTATGTTCAATTCAAGTTTTTCTATCTCTAATGGTAATTCTTCCAAGGCGATTTTTTCTTTAAAAGTAAGCTTTAAAGCTTTAGGTTTTTCTTTTAGTGTTTCTTGTGGCTTAACTGTTGTAGCTTCATTATGCATCTCGTCTAGCTCATTTAGCTCTTTTTCAAGTTCTAGGTACTCAGAGTAGTTTTGATGACTCTCCTCTATATGTTTGTCGCTCTTAAATATAAAGAGCTTTTTAGCGATTTTATCTACAAAGTATCTATCGTGGCTTACTATAATTACAGCACCTGGAAAGTTTGTTAGTTGCTCTTCTAAAATATTTATAGTAGGAATGTCCAGATCATTCGTCGGTTCATCCAAGATCAATATGTCAACATCTTTTGTAAAGAGTAGGGCAAGGGCTATACGGTTTTTTTCTCCACCGCTAAGTACTCCAACTTTTTTTTCTAAAAATTCTCTTGGAAACAAAAAATTCTTAAGGTATCCGTACACGTGCATGTCTTTACCTCGAACACTTACCCTATCTCCGCCATGAGGACAAAAAGTCTCCATAAGGTTCTTAGAATCATCAAGCATCTCTCTGTGTTGGTCAAAGTATCCTGTCTTAAAGTCACCTTGTTTTATTTTACCGCTTACAGGTTCTATACGTCCCAAAAGAGCTTTTAAGAGTGTTGATTTTCCACTTCCGTTTGGTCCGACAATGGCTATAACATCTTTTTGTAATATTCTGGTAGTAAAGCTTTTTAAAAGCTCTTTAGAGCCAAGTGTAAGGCATAAGTCTTCAACCTCAAAGAGCATCTTTTGCTTGTTTATACTTTTATCACGATTGAAATGCTTTGCTTCGCGTTGAAGTTCTACCGACATTTTTCTTATTTTTGCAGGATTGTTTTTGGCATCTTCTCGAAGATTCATAAGTCTCTCTTTACGACCTTCATTTCTTTTTAGTCTTGCTCTAACACCTCTTGCATACCATTCATTCTCTCTTTTTAATATTCCCAAAAGATTGTCATGTTGTTTTTGAAGGGTTCTTATATGTTCAGCTTTTTGTGTTAGATAATCACTATACCCACCGCTATATTCTATTAGAGAACAGTCTTCTACTTCTATAGACTTGGTGGCAATTCTATCTATGAAGTATCTATCGTGCGAAATAAACACAAGAGTAAATCTCTCTTTTAAAATTAGTTCTTCTAAAAACTCTACCATATAGACATCAAGGTGGTTGGTAGGTTCATCCAGTAGTAATACATCTGGTTTTTGTAGTAGCAATGAGGCTAGGGCTACACGACGCTGTTCACCTCCACTAAGTAATACTATTGGCTTCTCTTCATATTGTTTTAGGTCAAAATGCTGGATGATTCTCTCTATCTTATCATCTAAGTTCCAGGCATTATGATGTTCAATGTAACGAGATAAGTTTTCATGTTCATCTATAAGTATTTTATTTTCAAAATCATCTGCTATTTGCAGAGAAAGTTCTTCGTATCTTCTTTTTGCCTTGTTTATTTCATCAAGACCTGCTTCTACAGCCTGTCTAACAGTATGTCCATCTTTAAACTCCGGTCTTTGCGCGAGCATCTTAACCTCAAGGTTTCTTTTTATAATCCTTTCACCGCCATCTGTGTCAAGTGTACCGTTTACAATTTTCATAAGTGTAGATTTACCACTGCCGTTTTTACCGATAATTACTATTCGCTCACCCTCATCCACATGAAAGTTAATCTCAGTAAGTATCTTTTGTGCCGAATAATGTTTTGAAATGTTTTGTAGGTCTATTAATGCCATTATATTCTTTCTAGTTTTTGTTCTAATTCATCATTACATATTTCTTTTGCAATATACCAGTCTGCTATGCCCTTGTCATTATATTGGTATTCTCTTTGTTTGAGAGGAATTACACTGTTTCTTATTTTTGAACGGATTATACCCATAATGATGAAAGTTAAAAGTAAAACAGCAATAGCTATAAAATAGTCATATATATACCATGTAATAATGCTTATAACATATATTGAAAACTGTAAAAATACTCTCAACATAAAGGATATAAGCTTACACTTTTTTGAATTTAATTGTGGTGTTGGCTCCATCATATCTATTATGTCATTTTGCATCTTCTACACCTCTATATTTAATTTAAAAATTATATCTAAAATATCTTAAATGAACAATTGACTAAACTTTATTTAGTCTAAGTGACTAAAGTATATTGATAGCTATTGCATTTATTAACTTTTTTTTGATAAACTAACGAAAATTATTTAAAAGGACACTAAAAATGGCAAAACATCAGTTTCAAACGGAAGCAAATCAAATATTAAATCTTATGATACACTCACTATATTCTAATAAAGAGATTTTTATTAGAGAACTTGTTTCAAATGCTTCAGATGCACTTGATAAATTGAATATGTTAGTTTTAACTGACGAAAAATATAAAGATGTAGCTTTTTCACCTCGTATAGATATAGTAGCAAACAAAGAAGCTAAAACGCTTACTATTAAAGATACAGGTATAGGTATGAATGAAGAAGACCTAATGAATAATCTTGGTACTATCGCAAAGTCTGGTACTAAAGCATTTCTTGAAAATTTAACTGGTGATCAAAAAGAAGATTCTAACCTGATTGGTCAATTTGGTGTCGGTTTTTATGCTTGTTTTATGGTGGCAGATAAAGTAGAGGTTACAACTAAAAAAGCCGGGGAAGAAAAAGCTCTTTTATGGACAAGTGCCGGAGACGGTGAGTTTGATATTGAGGATACAACTCAAGACGGTCACGGTACGACTATAGTTATGCACCTTAAAGATGATGAAGATGAATTTTTACAAGCGCATAGAATTGAAACTATAATTAAAAAATACTCAAACCATATCCCATTTCCTATCTTTATGGATAAAGAAAAACATATCCCTGCTGTTACGGATGATGATGGCAAAGAGACTGAACCGTCTAAGACTGAAATCGAAAATGAACAAATAAATCGTGCAAATGCTTTATGGACTATAGCAAAGAGTGAAGTTAGTGATGATGAATATAAAGACTTTTATAGCTCTATAGCTCATTCTTCAGAAGAACCATTGAATTGGATGCATAATAAAGCTGAAGGTGCAATAGAGTATACAACTCTTTTTTATATCCCTTCAAAAGCTCCAATGGATATGTATAGAGTAGATTATCAAACAGGAATCAAACTTTATATAAATCGTGTATTTATTACAGATGATGAAAAAGAGTTAATGCCTACTTATTTAAGATTTTTACGCGGTGTAATAGATTCAAAAGACTTGCCTTTAAACGTATCTAGAGAAATCTTACAGTCTAATGCTGTAATGGCTAAAATCAAAAATGCATCTGTAAAAAAAGTACTTTCAGAGTTAGCTAAAATGGCTAAAAAAGATAAAGAAAAATATAACGAATTCTTTGCAGAGTTTGGTAATGTTTTAAAAGAGGGTTTGTACAGCGACCACGGTAATCGTGAGAAAATCTTAGAACTAATGAAGTTTAATACTTTAAACTCTGATGAGACTGTAATGATTGAAGATTTTGTAAAAAATGTTGATGAAGAGAAAAAAGAGATATATTATATCACTGGTAAAACTTCACTTTCAATGTTGAAGAATTCACCTGCTTTAGAAAGGTTTAAGGCAAAAGGAATTGATGTACTAGTTCTTAATGAAGAGGTTGATACTATTATTTTCCCGATGGTGACTGACTATAAAGAGTATAAACTTGTAGCGGTTGCAGATGCTAAGTTTGAAGAGACTGAAGAAGAGAAAAAAGCTGAAGAAGAGATTGCAAAAACTTATGAAGGCCTGGCTAAAGAGTTTAAAGATGTTCTTGGAGATGCCGTTAAGTCAGTTGAAACTACAACAGAACTAGTTGAATCACCTGTTAAACTAAAAGAAGACAAAGAAGATCCAGCTTATATGATGGCTCAGATGATGAAACAAATGGGACAAGATAACGGTGCTCCAGCTCCAGCTCCAATCTTACAAATAAATCCTAAACATGATTTAATCATGAAACTAAAAGATTCTGCTGATCAAAATTTAGTAAATGATGCTGCATTCGTTTTACTAGATCAAGCTAAGCTTTTTGACGGTATAGAGTTAGATAATACTGCAGAGTTTATTACTAGATTAAATAGAATTATTACAAAGGCTGTATAGTCTTTGTATATGGGTGCATTTGCACTCCATATATTACTTGTCTTTAATTGAACGTGAAACTTTCTCCAACATACCTTCTGGTTTTTTTTGATATGTGTGAACTCTTTCTTTTGCCGGTAATACAAATGCCAGTATTATAAATATAAACGAAAAAATTATACTGCTAAGTACGGTAAGGATAAGTTTTAGTTTAAAATCTTTCATTTTGTATTATATCATGTTAAAATCCCTTATGCATAAATTTATTTTACAAATACTTTTTATAACTTATCTAAATGCCTCGGAACCTGTCCTGGCTATATTAGACAACATTAATTCAAATGCACTTCAAGAGTTTAATATTGGAAAGTATAGTTTTTACTGCAGTGCATACGGTATTATAAGTCTAGAAAATTTACTTCAACGTACTAAAGTAGATTCTGCATGTAAAAAAAGTATAGATATCTTTTATAAAAAAAATCCGGATTTAAGATATTTTTCAAATGAGGTATTACATTTAAGACAAAGATATCATGTGAGTTTAAAACAAAATGAGTGCTTAGTATATGCTAAAGGTGAGCTTAGTTTATCAGAGTTATTATTAAAAAATGGCTTGGCAGTATTAAAGCCGCAATTTAAGGAAGAAGAATTTATTTACAGGTTTGAAAAATCTGAGTTAGAGGCTAAATTAAAGAGAATAGGACTGTGGAGTTCAGGCATATACAAAAGCTGTATATCTGAACTAATGCTTAGATAAACTAAGCTCGACTGCTAGTCATATATATCCAAAATTCTTTGTGTGAATATCCTCTATTTAAAAAATAAAGTTGTAACACGGCTACTCTGTAAAGTGTGATCGCCATTTTTGCAAATGGAATAAATATACTCATACTTACGATCAAAGGCTGTTCTTTATTGCCTTTGGATTGTATCATTTCTTGCATACCGATATTTTTGCTAAGATACATACCAAACAGTATGGAGAATACAAAGTTTAAAATAAGTCCAAAAATAATATATGCTATAAAATCTTGTTCGTACATACCTGCTATCATAATTAACTAAAATCCTTACTCTTGAAATCAAGTCTGAATATAATCCAGACTATGTTAAGGTATCTGAAACTTTGTCTTTTCAAAGGACTGATACTACATTATCATAATTAAATATATTTTATCTAAAATAAGCTTTTTTTATTCATAAGTTTTTATTTTATTTTTTGTAAAAAAGGTTCCAAATGGAACTAATGAAGCTATAAAAAAAATAACATTGTTTTTAAACGGCCATTTAGTTTCTTTCCATGCCTGAAGAAGGAGTAAACAAAATAGTATAAATAAAATACCATGTATCATACCGGCAATCTTTACTGCAATGTTTAGTCCTAATATATACTTCATTGGCATTGCAACAAATAATAACATTATATAAGAATAACCCTCTATACTGTTTATTAAGCCAAATTTTTTAACAATTTCTTTTATCATAATCTATCCTAATTATATAATTTATCAGATTATATAATCAAAAAGTAACAATTATACTACTTTGTAAAATTTAAAAAATAATTACAAACCTTTTTTAAACATCTTTATCATATAATACGCGAAATTATGTAAAAAGGTATATTTATGGAAACTAACCTCGTAATAGAAGGTTTTAAATTTATGGGTCTAGGAATGGGAACCGTATTCGCATTTTTGATCGTAATGATAATTGCAATGAATATAATGTCAATTATACTCAATAAATTTTTCCCTGAAGTACAACCAAGTGCTAGTACAGAAGTAAAAACTGCTCAGAAAAATCATAAAAAAGTTGTTGCTGCGGTTACTGCTGCAATTAAACACCATAGAGAAGGTTAAGGATTAGAATGGCTAAGAAATTTATAGATGTAATGGATACGACCTTTAGAGACGGTTTTCAATCGGTCTTTGGCGGTCGTGTACTGATGAATGACTTTTTTCCTGCGGTAGAAGCAGCTAAAACAGCAGGTATAAACCACTTTGAGTTTGGTGGTGGAGCTAGGTTTCAATCGTTATACTTTTATCTTCGTGAAGATGCATTTGTAATGATGGATAAGTTTCGTGAAATAGTTGGACCGGATGCAAACCTTCAAACACTTGCTCGCGGTGTAAATACGGTTATGCTTGATACCGGTTCTAAAGAACTGATAGATTTACATGCAAAAATGTTTAAAAAGCATGGAACAACTACTATTAGAAACTTCGACGCTCTTAATGATGTTGAAAACCTTAAGTACTCAGGTGAAAGAATCTCTCATCATGGACTAAAGCATGAAGTTGTTGTAACAATGATGGATCTACCTCCTGGATGTCATGGAGCTCATACAACAGAGTTCTATGAAAAAACTCTTAGAGAAATTTTAGATAGCGGTATCTCGTATGATTCTATTTGTTTTAAAGATGCATCAGGTACTTCAAATCCTCAAAAAGTTTTTGATACTATTAAGATGGCTCGTGGTTTAGTTCCAGAGGGGACTCACTTGCGTCTTCATACACATGAAACTGCCGGTGTCTCTGTATCTGCTTATATGGCAGCTTTAGAAGCTGGTATTGATGGTATAGATATGGCTGCTGCTCCTGTAAGTGGTGGTACTTCTCAACCAGATATTTTAACTATGCTTCACGCTACTAAGGGTATGAATTATGACCTTGGTGGACTAGAAATTGGTAAAATACTTACATATGAGAAAGAACTTCAGAACTGTTTGTCTGATTATTTTATGCCTCCTGAGGCTACTATGGTTTCTCCTGTAATACCATTTTCTCCAATGCCTGGTGGGGCATTAACTGCAAATACTCAGATGATGCGTGATAATGACATTTTGGATAAATTTCCTGATGTTATAGCTGCTATGCAAGAGGTTGTAGAAAAAGGTGGTTACGGTACGTCAGTAACACCTGTATCTCAGTTTTATTTTCAACAAGCTCTAAATAATGTAATGCAAGGTCCATGGAATGCTATCGCTCCAGGATATGGAAAAATGGTACTTGGATACTTTGGTAAGACTCCGGTTGCTCCTGATCCTGAGATTGTAAAAATTGCTTCTGAAAAATTAAATTTAGAACCAACAACAGAAAAAGCTCTTGATTTAGCTGATGCTGATGAAACAAAATCTCTTCAACATGCTATTGATGAGTTAAAAAAAGAGGGTATAGAGATTACGGAAGAAAATATTTTTATCGCTGCTGCATGTCAAGATAAAGGTATTGCATTCTTAAAGGGTGAAGGCGAACTTAATGTTCGTAAAATATCAGAAATGAAAACAAATGAAGGAAGTTCAAGCATGGGTAATGGAAATTATACAGTAGTAGTAGATGGTCAAAAATTTAGTGTTCAAGTTGCAGAAGGTGATGCAGACATTCAAGTTACAGCAGTAAATGGTGAAAGTGCAGCAGCTTCTATACCTTCTTCAGCACCAAGTGGTGATGGAGAAGATGTAAAAGCACTACTTCCTGGTAATGTTTGGAAAATTGTTGCAAATCCGGGTGATACTATTACTAAAGACAGTGTTATAATGATTTTAGAATCTATGAAAATGGAAATTGATGTACTTGCTCCTTGTGATGGTGTTATTCAAACTATTAATGTCAATACGAATGACAAGGTAGTTGAAGGTCAAGTTTTAGCAGTGGTTGGTTAATTACATGAAGATATTAGTTTTAAAATTTCTTGCATTTTTCATGCTTCTTAGTGCAACTAGTGCTTTTGCTAATACACCTGCTCATAGCGCAGATGAAGTTAAAGCTTCAACTCATAAGGAAGAGACATATGTATCTCAACCTTTTTCAAAAATGGTTAGTGGTTTTTTAGAGTCTACTGGTATAAGTGCACTAATGAATCCTGATCCGAATGAAAAAAATGCTAATGGTGAAGAGATGAGTGATTTTCATAAATCATGGGGTCGTATAATTATGATCTTGATTACTTTCTTGTTATTTTATTTAGCGATTAAAAAAGGTTTTGAACCACTTTTACTTCTACCAATAGCCTTTGGTGGATTATTAGCTAATATTCCGTTAGCCAATATTGCTGGTGACCATGGCTTCTTGGGTGTTATTTATCATATGGGACTTTCAAATGAGATGTTTCCTATCCTTATATTTATGGGTGTTGGAGCAATGACAGACTTTGGTCCGCTTTTATCAAATCCTAAAACAGCTTTACTTGGTGGAGCTGCCCAGTTTGGTATCTTTGGAACCTTGGTTGGTGCAGTTGCCTTAAGTCAGGCAGGTTTTGTTGACTTTACTCTTCAACAGGCTTCTGCAATCTCTATTATCGGTGGGGCTGACGGTCCGACATCAATCTTTATTGCAACAAAGCTTGCACCTGAATTACTAGGGGCAATTGCAGTTGCATCTTATTCATATATGGCTATGGTTCCAATTATTCAACCTCCAATTATGAAAGCATTGACTACCGAAGCTGAACGTAAGATGAGAATGACTACACTTCGTCATGTCTCTCGTTTAGAGAAGTTGATTTTTCCTGTTATGGTTCTTGTTCTAGCAATTTTAGTATTACCGGAATCTACACCACTAATCGGTGCATTTATGTTTGGTAACTTCTTAAAAGAATCAGGCGTAGTTGAGCGTTTAAATGATACTCTTCAAAATGCGCTTATAAATACTGTTACTATTTTCTTGGGTCTTGGTGTTGGTTCTAAGCTGGCAGCTGACCAATTCTTAGTACCAGATACTATGTTTATTATGGCTCTTGGTATCATCGCTTTTTCAGTTGGTACTGCAGCTGGTGTCTTAATGGCTAAATTAATGAACTTATTCCCTGGTCATAAGATAAACCCACTTATTGGTTCTGCAGGTGTATCTGCGGTACCTATGGCGGCTCGTGTATCAAATAAAGTTGGTATGGAGTATGATAAAACAAATATGCTTTTAATGCATGCAATGGGTCCAAATGTAGCGGGAGTTATCGGTTCTGCTGTTGCTGCGGGTGTACTTATCTCTTTATTTAACTAATAGTCTACAAAGGTTTTAAAACCTTTGTGACTTTTTAACTATTTGCCTCTTTCATAACCTTTATAATCAAAGGGATAATGTCGTGGCTTTTAGTCTTATCTACAAATCCATCAGCACCAAGCAGCTCTGCTTCTCTTTTATTGTTTTCTCCTGTCATAGAACTGTTTACGATTATTGGGACGTTTTTTGTTATTGGGTTTGTTTTTAGTAGCTTAACAACAGTAAAGCCAGACATCTCAGGCATCTCTATATCAGAAATTACAGCAGGTATAAGTGATGCATTTTCATTTAGACTATCTATATAGTCAATAAGTAACTTACCATTCTCAAACAGTTTCATTTTGATATTAGCGTTAGCAAAAATTTGAGTTAAGTGTCTTTGTGCAGTTTTTGAATCTTCAGCTATTAATACAACACCATTTTTTAATTTACTTGGTATGTCCATATCGCTTAGGTTTTTTGGTGATTCACTAACGTTTACCATAGCTTGAGGAACCACGTCTGCTAAAAGTTTTTCATAATCTAGGACAAGACAAAGACTACCGTCTTCGAGTCTGGTATCATTAATAACAACACCGTCATCTTTTAATCGGTAACTATCAGGAGCATGCATCTCATTCCAATTTTTCTTTATAACTCTAAACGCGGACATTATTCTAAGTCCGATTATGATTCCGTTAAAATCACAAATAAGTATATTTGATTTTTTAACTTCTTCAGTACTTAATGATACATTAAGCCATGATGGAAGGTTTAATATAGGTATTTGCAGACCTCTAAGAACGATTGTGCCTTCAAGTAATGGATGTGAAGATGGAATCTGAGTAAGAAAATGATTCTTAGATTCTACCACCTCCCTTGTTTTAAAAACATTGATTGCATAAAAAGCGGAATTCTCTTTATCACTCACCCTAAATACTAGTAATTGAAGTTCATTGTTTTTTGCTAGGTTGGTTGAAGCGTCAACATTATCTAAAAGAGACATATATTACCTTTAATTATTATTGGCTTAAATATTACCCTAAATATTATGAAATATGCTTGAATGTTAATAATGAAATGGTAAAATATAGATAATTATAATAATATAAGGCAGTATAAGTGAAAAGTATATTAATGATATTTGTGATGTTTAGTTTATCTTTTGCAAAGGTATATTATGCCAAAGTGGAACCTTTTGAACTTAGGAATATATCCTCTAATGTATCAGGTCTGGTTACATATGCTAATGAAGACTTGATTGGAACTAAGCTCTCGTCTAAGCCTTATATTCGAATAGATTCTGACCTTGACATTAAAGAATTAAAGTTTATTGAAGATAAGTTAGAATATTTAAAAGAGACTTTAAAGGTTAGTGAAGAGGTACTTGATAACTTATCACTTTCTTTAAATAAAAAAAGACAAAACTATAAAAAAGTTGTTTCATTGAAATTTAAATCATCAGTTGAAAAAGATAAAGAATTTTATGATTTGGTCTCAAATGAGAACCTTTATTTAAACACTCAAAAAGAGATACAAAACCTTAAGGTACAGATGACGGATTTAAAACTTAGACGTTCTCAGTTAAAAAAGAGCCTGAGTGATAAAGCTTTGCAAGCAGAAGGTTTTGTGTTATATGATATGCTGGTAAGACCAGGTCAAGTTGTCGGTGTATCCACACCTCTTGCAAAAGTAGCAGATGTCTCACGTGCAAAGCTTACTATTTATCTTGATGAAGAAGATGTAGAAAATGTAAAACAAAAGATTGTATACATAGACGGTGTAAAAACTTCTTTTAAGATATCTAGAATCTTAAACATAGCAGACAGTAAGAATATATCAAAATATATGGCTCAAATCATTACTAATCCACCAAAACTTTTTTCTAAACTTGTAAAAGTTGAACTAATAAAAGAGCCTAGAAGTGAGTAATATAACTGCCTGTCCTCTTGATTGTTACGATGCTTGTGCTGTTGTCTATGAAGATGAAAAACTAAAGGGTCTAAAAGATGGGCATACTCAGGGATTTTTATGTCCGAATTTAAATCATTTTTTTGACTATAAAACTATAGATAAGCCTAGGTACAAGGGCAAAGAAATAACTATGGATGAGGCTTTACTAAAATTAAAAGAGCTACTTGGTACAACTCAAAAAGATGAAATACTTCATTACAAAGGTCATGGAAACTTTTCCTTAATGCAGGATGTGACAAACCATTTTTTTGCCTCTTTTGGTGCTACATTAACTGACGGTACACTGTGTGATGGCGCGGGAGAAGCAGGAATTATGGAAGGTCGTGGAAGTAATAAAAATATGCCATTGTCTGAGATTGCGAAAAGTGATGTTGTGATATTTTGGGGAAGAAATCCGAATTCTACATCATCACATATTCTTCCTCTTATAAAAGACAAAAAAATCATTGTTATTGATCCAATTAAGACAAAAATAGCTAAGACAGCGGATCTTCACATACAGATAAAGCCACACGGTGATATGTTTTTAGCAATGATGCTTAGTAGGTTTTTATATATAGAAGATGGAATTGATGAAAATTTTTTAGATACACACGCTAGTGAATATAAAGAATATTATGAACTTACACAAACCATTAGAATTAAGTCAATGCTAGAACAGATTGATGTAACTCTAGGTGAAATTGGAAATATTTTAGAATTGCTAAGAGGGAAAAAAGTAGCTATAGTTTGTGGAGTAGGTATCCAAAAATATAGTGACGGTGCTGATGTTATGCGTTGTATTGATGCTTTTGCCGCCATGCTAGGTCTTTTTGGAAAAGAGGGTTGCGGTGTTGCTTACTTGGGTAACTCAAAGGAGCATATAAGCTCTTTGTTTAATTTAGATGCAAAAAAAGTATCTAAGGTAAATACGGAATTTTCTGACTTTAAAACCGTATTTATTCAAGGAGCAAATCCATTATCTCAGATGCCCGATACAACAAGAGTTCTTGAATCAATATCTAAGGTTCCAAATGTCGTATATTTTGGACTCTATGAGAATGAAAGCAGTGATATGGCTGATCTGATCATACCTGCAAAGAGTTTTTTAGCAAAAGAGGATGTAAGAACTTCATACTCACATAACACAATGATGTTTATGCCTAAGGTCTTAGAATCTGAATTTGGTATCAGTGAATATGATTTAAGTGCTTATCTGTGTAAAGAATTTGATATAGAGATAGAATCTGAAGAGTTTTATATAAACCATTTTAAAAGCTTTGCAGTTGTTAGAGATGATGGACTTACTTATGTTGAAAATAGAGATGATGTACCATATAAAAATGGTTTTGACACTGACACACAAGAGTTTATTTTTTTAGAAGAGCTTGATTCTAAGATGCCAGAAGATGATAAGTTTTTTCTTATAACTCCAAAAAGTATCTCTAGTTTAAATTCTCAGTTTAAAAGAGAAGAGTGTGTGTATTTAAATAGTTTATTAGGGTTTGTTGATGGGGAAACACTACATATATCTTCTTCAAACGGAAGTTTAGAGCTAAAAGTCAAGAATAATGACGACGTAAGAGCTGATTGTGTTATGATATTTAGTGGAACAAAGAGTGTAAACAATCTAACGAGTTCAAAACATTCAATAGATGGGAAAAGTGCAATATATCAAGAAAATAGGGTGGAGATAAATAGATGAATATAAAAGAATTAGACAAAAGATATGTGTTACCTACATATGCACGTCAGGATGTAGAATTTATTAGTGGAAAAAATGCAAGACTTGTTGATTCTGATGGTAAAGAATATATTGATTTTACATCAGGAATAGGTGTTACAAGTGTCGGTCATGCAAATGATAGAGTTAACTCGGCTGTTTGTGAGCAACTATCAAAGATAACTCATATCTCAAACCTTTATCATATCGGACCTCAAGCAAAGGCTGCTGAAAAACTAGTTGAAGCAAGTGGTTTTGATATGCAATGTTTTTTTGGAAACAGCGGTGCTGAAGCAAATGAAGGTGCAATAAAGATAGCTAGAAAATACGGTGAAAAAGACGGTGAAATAAAAAGATATAAAATAATAACTTTGCAACATTCCTTTCATGGACGTACCATAACAACTGTCAAGGCAACGGGACAAGAAGCTATGCATAATTACTTTGGTCCTTTTCCTGACGGTTTTGTTTATGCTGATACTATAGAACATATAGAGGACTTACTTGATGACCACACTTGTGCTGTTATGATAGAGCTTGTTCAAGGTGAGGGTGGAGTAGAGCCACAGGATAAAAACCAAGTTCAGGCATTGGCAAAACTTTTGAAGCAAAAAGGCATATTACTGATTGTTGATGAAGTCCAAACAGGCGGATACAGAACCGGAAAGTTTCTAGCATCAAATTCATATGAAATAACACCGGATATAGTCACTTTAGCCAAAGGTATTGGCGGTGGTGTTCCTATAGGTGTTGTTATGACGAGTTTAAAGGGTGTTTTAAGTGCAGGTGATCATGGTTCAACCTTTGGCGGAAATTATCTAAGTACAAGTGCTACTTGTGAAGTTATGGATATTTTGAATGAACTCTCTGAGAATGGAACGTTAGATCAAAGTATCAAATACTTTAAAAATAAACTAGAAGAGTTATATTTAAAACACGACAGTATTTTTACAAAGGTTGTTGGTGTCGGTATGATGTGCGGTATACGTGTAAGAGATGCAAAGACCTTGTCAGATATCATCAGCAGAGCAAAAGAAAACGGTATTATAGTACTAAAGGCAGGTAGAAACACTTTAAGATTTTTACCTCCACTTACAATTACGAAAGAGGAAATAGATGAAGGTTTTATATATCTTAACAACGCTATTAATTCTATCTAGCAATCAACTGTTTGCAGAAGAAAAGTTAGATTCTTATATATCAGAAAATAAAAAAGATAAGTTTAAGTATGATTATGAAAAGAATGATGCGGAGAGTTCCAAACTTCGTGATTCATGGATATCACCATTAGATTTAAATTACAACTTGTCTAAAAGTAACCCTTATAACAATAAACAGACACAAGAGAGTGCTGCTATAAAGTTGAACCAGAAGATTTTTGCCAGTGGTGGGATTTACTACGGTATTAAGTATGCTGATGCTTCAAGGATTTATTCTAACTACTCTATTGATGTAGCAAAAAGAAAATTAGTAAAAGATGCTATATCAACGTTGATGCAGGTTAAACAGATTGATTTAAAGATAAGTAAGCAAAAATTACAAATTCAGAACTCAGAGATAAGTTTGGAGCAGAAAAAAGAACTCTATTTAAATGGACAGCTTGATTCAGGTTTTTTAGATAATGCAATTATTGAGAGAAATATTGCTATTCAGGCTTTGTATGACCTACAAACAAATAAGCAAAAACTTATATCAAGGTTTAATGCAATAAGCGATAAGGATTACAAAACAGCATTTATACCAACTTTAACAATTATTTCAAAAGAAGAATTCTTAAAATATAATATAGTCTTAAGTATGTCTCAAAGTGAAATTGAAAAAAATAGATACTATAAAGATGTAACCACTGCAAAGTACCTTCCTTCTGTAAATTTAGTCGCTGGGTACAACTGGCAAAAAAGTAAGAACCAAACTTTTTTTGCAGGTGCCAATACCATTTCTCAAAAAACAGACTATTACAACTATGGGTTTAACGTTAGAGTACCTCTTGATATAAATACTTTCATAGATATACAGAGTTCAAAGGTGGACTATTTAAAATCTAAGGTAGCTGTTGAAGATACAAAAAGAGAGCTTATCGCTATCTTTGAGCAGGTCATGCATAATATAAATAATCTTAAAATGAAAAAACAACTCAGTATAGAAAACAAAGATATATATGAAGGTTTATTATCAGATACAAAAGAGATGTACGAGGCTGGATATAAGACTAAACATGATGTTAGATTGTTGCAAAATTCAGTAGATATACAAAAAACAGATGTAGATATACTGGAAATTGATAAGCAGCTGGAACTATTGACACTTTACGAAATGTACCAACATGAAATTTAGTGAGTATATGACTGATTGGTTGTATGGTCAAAATGGGTATTATGCTAGTTATAAAAATATAGGAAAAGATGGAGATTTTTACACAGCTGTAAGCACGAGTAAGTTCTTTGGAGGTAGTATTGCAAAGCATATTATCTCTTTGGTAGATGAAGGCTTTTTAACTAAAGAGAGTACAATTTGTGAAATTGGTGCTCATCATGGATATTTTTTAGCTGATGTTTGTGAGTTTATATATACCCTAAGACCTGAATTACTTAGTAGTTTAAACTTTGTTATTATAGAAAGATTTGATGATTTGCAAGAGTTTCAAAAAAATTACTTCTCTGAGAGTTTCGGTGACACTGTAAAGCCGACACACTATAAATCCTTGAGTGAGTTAAAATGCGATAATGCTTTTTTTATAGCAAACGAGATATTTGATGCTTTCCCATGTGAGTTATACTATAAGGGTAAAACCGCTCGAGTTGATGGACACAATATTGAATTTGATGTAGATAATGAATGGGTAAAAGAAAAGGCTGAACTTTATCATAAAGACAGAGGTGAGATAGCCATTGGTTATGAAGAGTTTGCTAAAGAGATGGCTCATAGTTGTAAGAAATTTGAGTTTATGAGTTTTGACTATGGTGAGATGGTAGCACGTCCAGACTTTTCACTAAGGGTTTATAAAAAACATGAAGTCATCCCATTTTTCGATGAAGAGATAAAAAGGGATGAGCTGTTTGCGAAGACTGATATAACTTATGATGTAACATTTGAGCATGTAAAAGATGCCTACGAAGCTGCTGGTATTGATTTTGTTGAACTAAAGGCTCAAATGGTGGCATTAGTAGATATGAATATACTAGACTTACTTGAGATGTTAAAAGAAAATGTAGAAGATAAGATATATGAACAGGAACTACAAAAGGTTAAAATATTAATAATGCCAAATTTCTTAGGTGAGAGATTTAAGATGATAAGGTTTAGAAAACAATAGGCATAGCTGCTTTAAATAGACTATAAATCTTTAATCATATGTTTTTTAAGAAGTTTAATAATCTCATGAGTTTGAGTACTTATATTTGTTTCTTTCTGATTAAGCTGTATTTGAGCATATACTAGTAAGTCTTTTTTTGCGTTTTACAAAAATATCTTTGTATAGTTCGACTCATCATAAGCTACTAATATCTTGTCCTTATACTCAACTACTGGTCTTTTAATCAATAAGTTTTCTTTACAAAGCCATTGTACTTTTTCACTGTCATTTAAGTCTAGCTCTTTTAGCTTGTGAATTTTATATGTGGTGCTTCTTGAATTGAAAAGTACTTTTAGACTAACCTTAGTCAGCCATTTATTCACATCTGTACAGTCCACCGGTTTTTCTTTAAAGTCTTGAAGTTCATATTCTAGATTGTTTTTTTTAAAAAAAGATATGGCTTTTTTTACACTATCACAGTTTTTTATTCCATAGATTTTTATCATGTTATTCTATTATTTTAGGAACTATAAAGAAATGGTCACCGCTAAGTGGAGCATTGTTTAGTATATCTTCGTTAATATCAGCGTCACATTCAGGTCTATCTTCACGTAGTTGTGTTGAATTGCCACTCATCGCAAAGTTGTCATCAACATTATCTGTATTTAGTTCGCTTAAGTTATCAACAAAGCTTACAATCTCAGATAATTGACTAATAATATCTTCTCTTTTATCATCCGAAATTTTTAAAAAAGACAATTTTTCAAGTCTTGTTAATAGTGCGTCATCTACTTGCATTATAAGCCTTTAAATAATTTAATAAAATTGTAACAAAAAAAATCTATCTATTTGATGAAACTTTAACAAAATATGCGATATTATTTTAAACTTTTAGAAATTGAAGGATTTTGGTTGAGTTTAAAAGAGAATATTGAGATGGTGAAAGAGGAGTTAAACTCCGAAGAAAAGTTTTTTGAAAAAGCCGTTATAACTGAAAAGTTCATAAACAAATATAAAAAAATGATTATTGGTTCGATTGTATTAGTAGTTTTAGTTGTTATTGCAAATATTTCATATGATATTAGTAAGCAAAACAAAATAGCTGAGGCAAATACTGAGTTGCAGCTTTTAAGTCAAGATTCTAAAAATTCTAATGCAGCTGCAAAATTAAAAACATTAAGTCCAAACTTATATGATGTATGGTTGTTTTCTTCAGCAATGGCAAATAAAGACTTGGTTGTGCTCAAAGAATTAAAAAACTCTAAGACTCTTATTGTTAGCGACTTGGCTGCTTATGAGGTGGCACAAGAAACAAAGGATACGGTATCATTAAATGAGTATTCATTAAAACAAAACGCCATATTCAAAGACTTAGCTTTAGTTCAGAGTGCTATTTTACTAATGAATGAAAAAAAGATAGATGAAGCTCGAGAAAAACTATCAAACGTATCTAGTGAATCTTCATTATCTAAATTAGTTCAAATTCTTCTTCACTACGGGGTAAAATAATTTTGAAAATATTATCTTTAAGCTTTATAATTTTAATCTCAGTTTTTTTTGCAGCCTGTGGTTCTAAAGAGGTCTTTAAACCTAAGTCGGTAAAAGATGACTGGAACTACTATGGAGATATTGACAATAAAATCATAAATGTATCTTCAAATGCAGCATTACTTAAAAATAGAAAAGTACTTATCGGGAAAAAAGTCTTAGATGTAGAAGTTCCAGAATCAGACAAGTTGTTAGGTTTTAGTGATGGTTGGGTACTCAGTTCTAATATTGATGGGAATATAACACTTCAGTTTCCATCAGATAAGTCAATGAAAAAAGTTTTAAACCTTAAAAAAACTATAGCAAGTGCTAGTATCAAAGATGATATATTAGCCGTATTATTTATAGATGATGAAATGGCACTTTATTCAATATCTTCAAAAAAACTATTGTTAAAACAGCAGGGTAGTGCTCCTATAGTAGTCAATTCTAAAATTGTAAGTCCTTATTTTATGGATGATTTGGTTTTATTTTTCACTCTTGACGGCAAGGTCGTAATTATTAATGCCAAGCAAAAGAAAAAACTTCGTACGGTAATTGTAAGTAGCGAAGACTATTTCAATAATGTTATTTATTTCAACGTTGCTGATGGTAATATCATAGCTGCTACAGGTCATAAGCTTTTGGTGATGAGTGAAAAAGAGTTAAGAGTTAAATATGATATAAGAGATGTAATATATGATAATAAAAATATTTATATCACAACAAAACAAGGTGAAATAGTTTCTCTTACATCTGATTTACAACAAAATAAAAAAGTAAAATTTCCTTTTGCTCACTTCTTGGGACTGGTTGCTTCGGGCGATAAAATATATGCTCTAGAAAAAGAGGGGTATATTATAGAGTTAACAAGAGATTTACTAGAGTATAAGATATATGATGTTGATGTCTCAGATGGTTATATATTTATAGCTGATAAAGTATTTTATGTAAATGACGAGTATATTTCAGTAGTGAAGTGATGTCTAACGAGCTAGAAGCTTTTTTAGAGTATATTAGCGTAAATAAAGCACTTAGTAAAAAAAGTATAGAAGCTTATAAGGGAGACTTGAACCTAATCGAAGAGGACTTATCTAAGTCCTTGATAGATTTAGATTCAAGTTCACTCTTAAATTTATTATCCAAATATACAAATAAAAGAACCCTTAATAGAAAACTATCCTCAGTTAACGCTTTTTTTAACTTTTGCTATAAAAGTGAATTTAAAGATAATAAAGAAAAATTTCAACTCTCCAAAGTCCCAAAATTACTTCCAAAGTTTCTTACTTATGAACAGATACGGCAAGCACTAGATTCAATAGACAGAAGTTCATGGATTGGACTTCGTGATTATGCATTAATACTGTTTTTGTATGCAACAGGTGCTAGGATTAGCGAGTGCTTGTCTTTGGGTTTGCAAGACATACAAGATGACTGGTTACATATTCGTCATGCCAAAGGTGAAAAAGAGCGTATAGTACCTATTGCCAGTGTAGCTAAAGATGCAATAGACATTTATTTAAATGAATTTAAAAAGCAGCACAAAGAGTTTGTATGGTTAAATTATCAGGGTAAGCAGCTTAGTCGCATATCTGCCTATAAGATAACCCAAAAGTACCTTGGTGTATCACCTCATGTTTTGAGACACTCTTATGCAACTTCGCTTATAAGTGGTGGAGCAGACTTACGAGTTGTTCAAGAGTTGTTAGGGCATGCCTCTTTATTAACTACTCAAATATACACACATGTGCAAAAACAAGAGCTTAGAGATACAGTGGAAGTATGTCATCCGATGGCAAGAATCTAAAAAGGAGATATAAAAATGAACCAGACAAATAATCCAATTTTTTCAATACCTTTTTTAAAATCACTATTTTTTACACAAAACAAATGGCATCAGCATGGTGTACTTTTACATACACTAAGGGTTACTTATTATGCGGTTAAAGGTGACGGGTATAAGTTTTTAGGAGCAGGTCTTTTACATGATATCGGAAAACCGTTTACGGCATTTGTAAAAGATGAGGAAGATAAAGAGTTTAATGAGTATAGTTTTACAGATCATGAAGAAAGAAGTTATCAGATTATAAAAAACTGGTCTTTTATAAGTGAATACACAAAAAAAATAGTTCGCTATCATTATCTTATTAGAGATATTAAAAAGAGTAAAAAAGAAGATTTACGAAGATATGCAGAAAAAACTCTCATATGGGATTCTCTTGATGATAAGTTAAAGGATGATTTAGCAAGATTCTTGGTATATGATGATCAAGGTAAAGGTAGAAAAAGAAGATAGTACTAACACTAATGTAACAATATTAATATATAATTATGTATATTTTAGTTAGCTATATATTTGGTTATCCAAATTAAAATATTTAATAAATCTACTTTAATTAGCTAATATTTTATTGATATACAGAGTATTTATATATTATTATTTGGTTATCCAAATACTTTATGCTTAAAAATCTATATTTTAGGATTTTAAGTATTGTAGAAATATTATCAGCATTGCAGTTTTCACATATATGAAAAATTATATTTGATTACAGATATTTATAAAATGTGTCTTATAATGTTGGGTATTTATACTCTAAATATTGAAGTGTAAAAAATAACTTTTGGGAAATTAATTTTATTTTATGGAAACTATAAATATTTTAACTATTATCAGCATTGCTTTTTTGGGTTCTTTTGGTCACTGCATAGGTATGTGCGGAGGTATTGTTCTAGCGTATTCAACTATAAAGATTGAACCAAAATGTTCAAAGGTATCAAAAAGCACGGCACACATTCTTTATTCTCTTGGTAGAGTTCTAACATACTCTACTCTAGGTGCAGTTTTTGGAACATTGGGTGGAGTGATAACCTTTAATAATACTGCCAATGGAATACTTCTAGGTATAGCCGGTGTGGCAATGGTTTTAGCGGGACTGTCTTTAATGGGTAAGATAAAGTTTTTAACGCTTATAGAACACTCGTTTTCATCTTCATCATTTTATAAATCAGCATTTAAAAAAGTTCTAAATTCAAAATCTAACCGCAGTTTTTTTGTACTTGGAATGCTTAACGGACTACTTCCATGTGGCTTTGTTTATTTTTTTGCTATAACTGCTGCTAGTACTGCAAGTCCTATATATGGTGCTATAGTGATGTTTATCTTTGGACTAAGTACTATTCCGGCTATGTTTAGTCTTGGTTTTTTGGCTTCTCTCTCAAGTGCGACAAGTTTTAGAAATATGATGATGAGTCTTTCCTCTTTTGCCGTAGTATTATATGGTGCGTATACTATTTATAACGGATATCACTATCTTAGCATCAGTGATAAAACATTAACTGAACTACATAAATAATTTAACTTTAAACTGCTATAATAAGTCCACTATATAGAGGATTTGTAAATATGAGGTTTAATTTAAAAGCACCAAAAGATGATATGCTTCTTAGATATGCAAGAATGGGTTTAAGCGAGAGAATTGATGTATTACCTGATTTTGATTCTATTAACTCTTTTGAAGATAAATTTTTAAGATATGAAGATTACATAAAGCAGGAGATTTCTGTTCTCCAAGAGATAGGCTTTGACGGTTATATGATTCTATTACAAGACGTAGTTGTAGTATCTCGTGAAATATCTGACTTTGTAGAGTGTTTAGGCAGTATTAACAATTCATTGACTGCCTTTGTCTTAGGGATAACAAAGGAATATGAGTTTGATAACTTAAAAAACTTTGTCAATTTTACGCCATTTAGAAAAAAACCAATTGTAAACATTGTAGTATCATCTCATGCTAATGCCGGGTGTGTAGGCTATATTAAACATAAATTTCCAAATATTATAAAAAATATAAAGAAAAGGTCAATTGTTTTTAAAGATGCTCTAAAGATAAAATTCATTGACTTGGACATAGACACAGAAGTAGATATTGATGATTTGGATAAAGATATTTTAGACGTATTAATAAAAAATAAAATAATATAAAAGAGACTTATGAGCAAGACAGTAACAATTATAGACACGTTTGGATTTTTTTTCCGCAGCTTTTATGCATTACCACAACATCTTAAAAATAAAGATGGTTTTCCAACTGGGCTTTTAACAGGTTTTACAAACTTTATATCTACACTTCAAAAAGACCATGACAGTGATTACCTTATATTTGCAATTGATACGAAGGGTGATACATTTAGAAACAAGATAGACTCAAACTATAAAGCAAATCGTCAAGCACCGCCACCTGAACTTAGTATGCAACTGCCTGTTGCTATTGAATGGATAGACAAGATGGGCTATAAGACTCTTGGTATGAGTGGTTATGAAGCTGATGATATGATAGCTACAGTAGCTCACCTCGCACGTGAAGAGGGTCATAATGTACGTGTAGTATCTCACGATAAAGACCTTTACCAGCTAATAGATGATGGTAAGATAGTTGTGGTCGATGCTATAAAGAGAAAAAGTATGGATGAAGATGCTTGTTTTGAAAAGTATGGAGTTACACCTAAGCAGTTTATAGATTATCAATCTATACTTGGAGATTCTGCTGATAATGTACCTGGTGTTAAGGGTATAGGAAAAGTTGGTGCTGAAAAACTACTAAAAGAGTATGGAACTTTAGACAAGATATATGAGAACATAGAAAACATAAAAGGTGCAAACCAGAAGAAACTTATTGAATCTAAAGATAATGCATATATGTCAAAACAGCTTGTAACACTAAGACAGGATGTATTTGACGAAATAGACTTTGAAGAGTACACTATGGATGTTGAGCATCCATTTTTAAATATATATGATGAACTCGTAAAGTATGAACAAAATGCAGTACTTCGTGTGCTTCACGCTAAAAATCAAGTGAATGGTGAGAGACATTTAGAAGCTGTACAAAAAACAATGGAGCCTGCAGCTGTAAAAAAACTGGATTTCAAAGCTACACTTATTACTGATGCAAAAGAATTAAACAAGGCACTTTCTCTTTTAAAAGAAGATACTATCGTAGCCTTTGATACGGAGACAACAGGTCTTGAATATGATAAAGATAAACTTGTAGGCTTTAGTTTTAGCTTTAATGAAGAAGAAGCTTATTATGTACCTTTTGCACATTTTTATTTAGGTGTGCCTGAGCAGATAAACGAAGACGAGGCTAAGAGTGCGATAAGAAAAATATTTAATTCTAAGGTAGTTGGACATAACATCAAGTTTGATCTACATTTTGTAACTAGGTTTTTGGATGACGATTCTTTGAATGTATATGCAGATTCTATGATTCTAGCTTGGCTTATAAATCCAGAGTCGGCGTTGGCTCTGGATAAGTTAGCTGATAAGCTACTAGACCATACAATGGTAGCCTTTAAAGACACAGTTAAAAAGGGTGAGACATTTGCTGGTGTAGAGTTAGAAGATGCTTGTGGTTATGCAGCTGAAGATGCATTCATAACTTTAAAGCTTTACCATAGATTTATTGAGACTCTAGGACTGCAAAGTGCAGATCATCTCATAGAAGAAGCAAACAATATAGAAGTGCCTTTTATAAAAACACTTTTAACAATGGAAAAAGAAGGTATAAAGGTAGATTCTGACTTTTTAGAGAAGTTCTTAGTTGAGGTGAAAGAGACTCTCTCACACTTGACAAAAGAGATATATGCTCTTGCTGGTGGTGAGTTTAACATAAACTCAACAAAACAGCTTGGGGTCATACTTTTTGAAAAATTAGAATTACCGGTTGGGAAAAAGACTAAGACTGGATACTCGACAAATGAGCAGGTTCTCTCAGGCTTAAAAGACAAGCATGACATTATCCCTAAACTACTAGAATACCGCGAAGTATATAAGCTTTACTCTACATACATAGAGCCATTGCTAAAGTTATCTAAAGAAGATAAGGATAGTAGAATTCATACATCTTTCATCCAAACCGGAACTGCTACAGGGCGTCTTAGTTCTAAAAACCCTAACTTACAAAATATCCCTGCTAGGTCTGAACTTGGTCTAAAGATAAGAGAAGCTTTTATAGCAGATGAGGGTAAGACTCTAGTAGGTATAGATTACTCACAAATAGAGCTTAGACTTCTTGCCCACTTTTCACAAGACCGAGTTTTAGTAGATGCTTTTAAGCATGACAAAGATATACATATGCAGACAGCTATTGCACTTTTTGGTGAAGATGAAGCTGCTAGTAAAAGAAATATTGCTAAGACTGTAAACTTTGGACTTCTTTATGGGATGGGACAAAAGAAACTATCAGATACTTTAGGAATAACTACTAAAGAGGCAAAAGAGATAATAGAGAAGTACTTTGAGAGCTTTCCAACTGTTAAAAAGTATTTCCGCTCAATTGTAGATGGCTCTAAAGAAAATGGCTGTATAGAGACTTTGCTTAAACGCCGTAGATATTTTGACTATGAGAATGCTGCACCTATGTTTAAGGCTGCATACGAAAGAGAATCTGTAAACTCTCTTTTTCAAGGAAGTGCAAGTGATTTAATAAAACTATCTATGAATAAGATACACAAAGTTATAGAAGATGAAAATCTAAATGCAAAGATGCTATTACAGATTCATGATGAACTTATTTTTGAGGTTGATGCTTCTGAGGCTGAGGTATTGGGTACTAGGTTTAAAGAGATGATGGAATCTATATATGAGTTAAATATACCTTTAAAAGCCAGTATGAATATTGGTGAAAATTGGGGGATGCTAAAATGACACACCGATATATTGGTAAGACAGGACTAAGAGTAAGTCCTATATGTATGGGTACTATGACATTTGGTACTCAAGCGGGAGAAAAAGACGCTTTTAAGATTATGGATTACGCTTATGAGAGGGGTGTGAACTTTTATGATACTGCTGAGCTTTATCCAGTACCTCCTAGTTCTGATCAGGCTGGGATTACAGAAGAGATAGTAGGAAAATGGCTAAGGACTAAACATCGCGATAGTATTATCTTAGCAACAAAAGTTGCAGGGGCTGCAAGTGGATGGTTTGTACCACCTATACGTCACGGGCTGACTGCAATTGATTCTTTTCATATAGAGCGTGCAATAGAGGGTAGTCTAAAAAGACTAGGTACTGATTATATAGATCTTTATCAAATGCACTGGCCAGATACTGTTGTGCCTATAGAGGAGAGCATGAAAGCTTTTGACAGACTTGTTCAAAGTGGAAAGGTACGTTACATTGGAACATCTAACGATACAGCATATGGGACAACAAAATCATTGATGACATCTGAGCATAAAGGTTATGCGAGATTTGAGTCTATTCAAAATAACTTTTCGCTTTTAAACAGAAGGTTTTTAGATGAACTATCAACTGTTGCTCAAAAAGAAAACATCTCTTTACTTCCATACTCACCATTAGGTGGTGGAGTTTTAAGCGGTAAGTATAATCAATCAATAGATGCCAAAGGTCGCTTTAGTGAATATATGAAGTCAAACAACAAACGTCAGGCTCTAATGGCGCAGAGATTCTTAAATGACAAGACCCTTGCTTCAACGCAAAAGTACCTTAAAATTGCAAGTGACTTTGATATACATCCTGTTACTATGGCTATAGCCTGGTCTAAACAGTTTGATTTTGTAGCGTCCACTATTATAGGTGCAAGAAATGTTGAGCAGTTAGATGCTAGTCTAGATTCTATGGACTTAGAGTTAAGTAAAGAGCTTTTAGAGGCTTTAGACAGAGTTCACAATGAAATACTATACCCAATGGGATAAGAATTGTTAAAACAGTACAAAGAAGCGATAGAAAAATCTAACATCATATCTAAGACAGATGTTGCTGGGATTATCACTTTTGTAAATGATGAGTTTTGTAAGATTAGTGGATATACTAAAGATGAGCTGATTGGTCAAAACCATAACATAGTTAGACACCCTGATGTTGATCCAAATAAGTTCAAACTTTTATGGGATACTATAAAAGAAAAAGGTATATTTAAAGATACTGTAAAGAACTTAGCTAAAGACGGTTCAACTTTTTATGTAAACACCACTGTAATCCCTATCCTTGATGAAGATGATGAAATAGTAGAATTTGTAGCTATTCGTTACGATGTTACAAAAGAGCTTGAGTATAAAGAACAGCTTGACAGTTTAAATAAAGAACTAGAGCGTAGGGTAGAAGAGCAGATAAAAGAGCTTAAGGAGTTAAATGAGACTCTGGAGCAACGCGTTAAACAAGAGATAAGTAAAAATGAAGAAAAACAGCGTGTAATGTTTTGGCAGTCACGTCTAGCGTCTCTTGGTCAAATGCTTGCAAACATAGCCCATCAGTGGAGGCAACCATTAACAGAGTTAAACCTTGCACTATTTAGTGTTAAGAAATCTGCTATAAATGGTAATGAGGATGAGGTAAATAAATTTTATGATGAGAGTAGAAGTATCATAAAAAATATGTCTCAGACAATAGATGATTTTACAAACTTCTTTCAACCGCAAAAAGAGAAACACTTCTTTTGTATAACAAATAGCATAAAGGAATCCCTGAGTCTTCTAGATAAGGTTATCAACGATGATATGATAAGCATAAAGACAGACTTTGTGCCTATAGAAGTTTTGGGTATATCTAATGAATTAACTCAAGTGATTATTAACTTGATTAAAAACTCTCAAGAAGCATTTATATCAAATAGTATTTTGATAAGAGAGATTAGTATAAGTGTTAAAAGAATCAAAGACCTAGCTATTGTTGAGGTTAGTGACAATGCAGGTGGAATATCAAAAGAGATGCAAGAGAGAATTTTTGAGCCTTACTTTACAAGTAAGTTTAACTCCACAGGAACTGGACTTGGTCTGTTTATGTCAAAGATGATTTGTGAACAGGGTTTAAACGGTTCACTAGATGTTAAGAGTAAGAAACAAACCACTACTTTTACTATAAAGATTCCTATCCATGAAAAATAAACTTCTTAAAAATCTAAAAGTCTTGCTAGTAGAAGATGAACAAAACCTTTCACGTCTTTTAAAAGATGCTATCGGCGATAACTTTTTCAGTTTTTCAGTTGCACAAGATGGTATAGAGGGGATAGAAAAGTTTGAAAAAATTTCTCCAGATATAGTGATAACAGATATAAATATGCCACGTCTCGATGGTTTAGATATGGCAAATAGACTAAAAGAGATAAATCCAAATATACCCATAATAATCTTGAGCGCATTCTCTGAGAAAGAGAAACTTTTTTCAGCCATAGATGTTGGTGTAACTAAATACTTTTTAAAACCTTATGATCCTGATGAACTCTTAGAGTACATAGAGAGTATAGCACCAGCTTTAGGTGAAAAAACTATAGAACTAGCAGATGAGTTTGTATTTAACAAAACAACTTCTGCACTTTATAAAAACAATAGATTTGTATCTTTGTCAAAAAATGAACTCAAATTTTTAAGATTATTGATACAAAACAAAGATGACTTAGTAAATGAGATGAACATCAAACTTACTATATGGGATGAAGAAGTAAGTGATGAGAGACTTAGAACGTTCATCAAACGATTCCGTGCTAAAACTTCGAAGAATTTGATTAAAAATGTCAAAGGGCTTGGGTATAAGTTAGAAGTTTAAACTGTAATGATTTTATATAACTACAAAAATATTAAAAAGCTTTTTAAGGCTGATCTACTTAGATTAGTGACCTCTGCACCAAGGTAAGCGAGTGTTTCTTGAAGTGTTAAAATCATACTTGAACTAATAATCTGAAAGCTCATATTAGAATGATATAGTAACTGTTTTTTAGTATATTTATCCAAGTTTATTATTTTATTTTTGTTTATGTCTTTTGTAACTTCAATCTGCCAAGGTCTTTGCCATGTTATGAAAAGGTAATTACCATTTTTATCTTTTGCTGTTTGTATCCTGTACTGTATGACTTGCATCATCTTATTTGCTTCTTGAAGCTTTTCAACATCATATTGCATTGTTGTTATAGTATGCTCTCTTTGTATTGAATATGCCCAATATAACAACTTATATATACCCATAACTAAGTAATCATTTCTATTTTTTATACTACTTGAACTAAATGCTATATTTAAATAATCTTTATATGTCGTATTTGTCTCACCTTTTAGTAATTCAAGGCTTACATTTAAAGTACTATGCTTTATTTCGTCTATTATCTCTTTTTCGTACTTTTTTGAATAGTAATTAGGGTTTCGTTTATTTAGCTTTGTTCTGTATGTTAGTAGTAAGTTTTTCAATTTGTCTTTATGCGCTCTAACCGCAGTAGCACCATTTGTCTGAAAGATTGATTTTACAAAATCATCTTCATCCTTCGTGCTACATCCACTAAGAATAAGTACTAAGAATATAATTAAAAAAGTATTGGTAACTATCTTCATTATATTCCCTTTTAGCTACTTCTTTGTAGTCTTATATATAAAACTAAAAACTTCTGCAACCGCCTTATAAAGTACTTCGGGTACTTCCTTATCTAATTCTACATTTGAGAGTAATTCTATAAGGTCTTCATCTTTTTGTATAGGCAGGTTATGAAGCTGGGCTATTTTTATGATATTCTCAGCACTTTGACCTTTTCCCTTTGCTACAAGCCTTGGTGCTTTTTCTTTTAAATCATTGTATCTTAGCGCTGCAGCCTTTTTCATACCTTAACCTCAAATCCCATATCTATGCCTTGATTGATATTTTCGTATGATTGGTCTTGTGTATTTTTTGTATAATTTGAAAAGCGTATATCTCTTGGTGTAATATTTGAGTTAATAAGAGCAGATCTGAGCTCTTTCATATTTTCACCCATAATCTTTTTTAACTCTGTACTGTCTGAACTAATATGTATGTTTAATTGATTCTCATCATATAGAGTAAGTCTTAACTTTAATTCTTTATACTCTTTTAGTTTTAACTCGATATCGCAATAGAATTTATCTTGAGATGCCTTTTTTATACTTAGATTTCCCTCTTGCATCTCATCCCAAGATACAGGTAGGTATAAGGACGAAGAGTTTGATAAGTGAGATGCAAGTTGATAGTAGTCTATTGAGAGTGAAAGCTTATCTATCTGTTTTAGTAGTTCATGTTGGTTTGTATTTGGAGACAGTTTACTTATATCTTCACTCGCTTTATGTAATACAGCTTTAAAATCGCTTGAGAGTATCTCTTTTATACTCTCTTGAATGGATAGTTTTTGAGATGAATCTAAAAGTAAGAGTTCTTTTGTAAGGCTTCTGACCTCTTTTGAATGTACAGGGTCTGCACTATTAATATCATTTTTAATATCTGTGATAATCTGAGTTATCTTTTTAGGTATATTTTTTTCTAGAATCTGTTGTATACCTGCTTTTGGCGTCAGAGTATTTTGTTCAATATTTTGAAGAATGTTAAAAATCTTTGTAAGAGCATCTAAGAATCCCTTTGAGTTACTAGTAAAACTTATTTTTAGAGTTGTATTTATATCATCTATAGCTGCTATAACGGAACTTAGCTTGAAGTTTTCAGGCTCTAACTGTTTTACCTGTATCAACTCCTCTAGTTTTTCTAGTTTTAGTTCCACTTTATTTGAAGTAGGTTTTATATCCTTAGTAGATTCTATAGTCGTAGCTAGTTTTATATACTCGGATTCTACTTGTTTTGTATACACCTGTTGTTGCAGAGAACTTGTTTGTTTAGGATGTAGTAATGATTCTAGTCTTTGTATTTGACTTGCAAACTTTTGAGTTGTTATAGGATTTGCATTTTTCATTCCTGATTGTAATTCTGTAAACAATCTTTTAACATTCTTGGCAACTTCTTCTAAGGCTTTGTCTGGCTGTTTTTTAGCTTGAATTAGCGCTTCGTTTGAACTATCTTTTATAGTTGATGAGTTTAGAATTTCATTTATAATAGTTTGAAGTACTTTTGCTTTTGGCAGAGAACTCTTTTTTAAAAGATTTGAGAGTTCATTTAAAGTACTGCGTAGTGCAAACTGCGGGTTTTGTATGTTTTTTAGCTTAGATTCTAGAAAAACTCCAGAATTTGTCAAAGTAGATTTAATATTGGAGTTATTTAGCTCTTTTATATCGGGTAGGAATTTTTCTATCTGCTTTTGTATTGGTTCAAATTTTTTATCTGACTTTAGTGTATTGATTAACTCTTTTAGTGTTTGATTTACATTTGAAAGATCTTTAAAGGTTGGATTGTTTTTTACTAGTGAAAGCAAGGCTTTATCTGCTGATGAGTTTAATGAACTATCTTTTAGAAGTGAGTTTAAAACAGATTTTAAATCCTTGCCCTGCGTAATGCTTTGTAGTTCTTTAGGCGTAGCACTACTCAAAACTTCGGCTAAAGCTTTGTTTGTGTTTGGCAGTAAAATACTGAGTTTTTTATCTGTAATTATAGATGAGATATTTAACATATCATAAGTATATCTAAAAATTGGAATACATTATGCTACATTTATTTTTGTTAATCTTAGCACAAAGGATAAACTATGAGCAGGAATGATGTTGCAATAAAGGTATATTCAAGTTCACAATATTTAAGCAGTAATGCTGCTGCAAATATGGATGAACTTAACTTTGACTTAATGCTTGATGATGATGTTAGGGAATGTATTAGACTAAACAACCTAGTGTCTGAGTTAAATGTTAAACAACATAAAAGAGTCTTAGACAATGATCCAACGCCACTAAGCGAGTTGTATGAAGCGAGTTAGCTCGTATTTATAAACTTTATGATTTTGAGTTAATAAGGAACGCGCCTTTAGTAACTCAAAATCTGTTTTAATATTGCTCACACAAGCTACAAATAGTTAATCTCATGCCAAATTTATATCTGTAATCAACAAAACATATTGTTAAGAGGTATATATTTTACGAGTTAAAACCTGTTCCTCTTAGCAGTTTAGACTATGAAAGGATAAGTCATGAAGATAGATAACTTTTCAGTGGACATACATTCAAAAAGTATAGAAACTAGTACTAACACCACAAGTTTTATAGATGAACTTAGAGTTGAGAACTCTAAAAGAAGCGAGGAGTTAAGTTCTATAGATGAAGAGATAGAGTTTATAAAGCAACTACAATTAGAGATGATAAACAAACTTATAGCCTTATTATCAAAAAAATCTCATAGCTCGTGTAAATGCAGTGAATTTGACAGCTTAAAAGAGCTTCAAAGTTTTGAACAAGATTCTTCAATGTACAGAAGACTTAATATAAAACAAGAGAGTGTAAAAACGCAAAGTTTAGAAGTAAATATGCATGGTTTTATACAAAGTACAGATAAAAAGATAGAACTAAATATGGATTTGTTCTTCTCAAGTAAGTATGTTGAAACTAACAGTATAGATGAAACAGTATTTTATGATCCATTGATTATAAACATGGATGGTAAGATACCAGAACTAGATAGCTTAACCTTTGGTTTTGATATTGATATGGATGGACAAAGTGACCAGATATCTATGTTAAAAGAGGGTAATGGTTTTCTAGCCTATGATAGAGATGATAATGGTATTATAGATGATGGGCTGGAGCTCTTTGGTACACAAAACGGTAATGGATTTTTGGATCTAAAAAGGTATGATTCTGATAAAAACAACTGGATAGATGAAAATGATTCCATTTTTGACAAGCTTCGCATATGGAGTAAAAGTAAGACAGGTGATTCTATACTTGCCTTAGGCGAAGTTGGTATTGGAGCTATATTTTTAGGCTACTCAGCCGGTCAGTTTGACATTAGAGATGAATTGGCTGTGCTTGGACGTGTACAATCAAACGGTTTATATTTAAACGAAGATGGAAGTAGTGGTTTGATATCTCAGATTGATTTTGCAAAGCATAAAACAAAGGAGTTCAATAATAAACCAACATCCTTGAGTGAGATATTGCAAGCTTAGTTTATCTAAAGTTAGTTCTATTTATCTTTGGCTTATAGTGAGGGTCTTCTCCCTCAACCGTCCATAGCTTTTTTGATAAATAACTAACTGCTTTTTTTAAATCATCTTCTTTGATTTCATTCCAAAAGTCCAAGTCCTTAAACTCTTTTTTCAATATCTCTAGTTCTTCATTGAAGTTCAGTTGTTTTGATGGTTTATCAAGTATTATAGATTTGTTTGTCTCTAGGTTAGCCAATACCCATAAAGATAAGAAGTCTTCAGAATATTTGTTTAAAATTTTTGTTGAATATTCCTCAAATTCTGAGTATACACTTTTTTCAAACAGTTCTATTACCAGACTGACAACAGTATTTAGATGAACAAAAGGCACCATAGAAAACAGTTGTCTGCCTACTGAACTACCATCGGAGTGCTCTGCACCCAAGAAGATTCTAGCTCCTCCGTCGGTATCACCAAAATTATTCGTCTTTAGACCAATAAGTCCTATATCTGTATGTCTATGTCTTCCACAACCCTTCGCACATCCTGAAAAACCGACTTGAATGGAGTACTTGTTTATTTTTTCTAGTGGAAGATAAGATGTCTCATCTTTTATACTCCATACTGCATACGGACATAAGTTTCCGGCACAGGCTAGGATAGTTTGACTGATTGCAGGTGACTTAAGTGGAGATTTCTTCTCTTTCAAGCCTAAGATATATATGTTTTGATCAATACCGAATCTAATCTCTGCTTTATTAGAAGATGCAAAGTCTGAAATTGATTTAATCTCTTTTGGATTTAGTCTGGAAAAGTCTGTTTGATAACAAAAGCCGTAAGTACCGTCTTTTAGTTCATGATATTCAGAGAAATCACCTTTTTCTACGATGATTTCACCGGCATTGATAAAAGGTTTTTTGTATTGAGTCTGGATATGCTTTTGCATACCATCCATACCAATCTCTTCAATCATATGGAATATACGAGTTTTCGCGCGAGAAAATCTTGACCCATGAAGATAAAATGCTTCTACAAAAGCTTTGAAAAAGTCAAAGACCTCTGTTTGAAGTAAGAATATATCGGCAGATTGTGCAACTTCTGTATTTTTTCCGCCTAAATAAACATTAAAACCTAATTGTCCATTTTTTTGTGCCAGTCCAAAGTAGATGTCGTTTGTATAAAATGATGTTACATCTGCCCTGTTTCCTGAAATACCTATGGAAACACGGCGTGGAAGCATACCTACATACTTAGGGTTTTTAATGATATAATCGTTCATTTGCATTAGTAAAGGGTAGGTCTCTATTTCAGAGTATTTACCACATCCATCATAAGCATCGGTTACGATATTACGAACATTGTCACCAAAGCTTTGCCAAGTAGACACACCTAGGCTATTGATGCGTTTATGAATATCTAAAACATCATCTACTTCAATATCATGAAGCTGGATACCTGCACGGGCTGTAAGTATGATTGTTAAGTCATATTCATCTACAATATCAGCTATACTCTGAAACTGTTGAGCTGTCAGTCTCCCTCCTGGAATACGAATCCTAACAGTAAACTCACCTTCTAGAAAATCTGTTGTAAAGATTCCAAAGTCCTGAAGATAGAATCTATCTCCTTCGGTTAGACTTTCAAAATCAATACTTTCAAAATCTTTGTAATAATCAATAGGTTTTAACTGAGCTTTATATCGTTCTCTTTTGTTTAACTGTTTTTCCATAAGTGTATTTTAGCAAATTTCTATATCTATATTTCTTGTATTTCATCAAGTTAGGCTATAAAATTTATTAGTTATTTCTAAACTCAATTGAAAGTTTGTCTAAGAGAAGTGTTTTGTCAAACGAGTTTACAGGTGAATTAATATTTGCTATATTTGTGCCTGTATTTAAAAAGTCTTGGATGAAGTAGGTCTTTTTATATCCCCTATGATCTAAGTCTATGATTATCTCATTAATATCGTTTATATCCAATAAATCATTATGCAGTGTTGTTCTAGCTTCAAAATCAAAATTATAATCAATGAGCATGTTTAGTGTTCTTGAAAAATCTTCATATTTATTTGAGTGTGTAATCTGTGTAAATTTTGATTTAGGTGCTTTATAATCAAGTGCTATATAGTCTAACAATTCAAGGTCTATAAGTTTTTTTGATAGATCATAGTTTGTTCCGTTTGTATCAAGTTTGATCTTATAGCCCATCAATTTTATATCTTTACAAAACTCTAGCAAATCATGTGTGGTTGCTTCTCCCCCTGAAAGCACAACGGCGTCTAAAAGGTTTTTTCTTGATTCTAAAAATATTAATATATCGTTATAGCTGTATTTACCGTCTTTAGCAAAAACTATATCTTTGTTGTAACAGTAATCACACCTCATGTTACACCCACTAAACCATACTATACAAGCTAAATGATTAGGATAATCTAGGTGAGTGAATGAAGTGTAATCGTAGATTACTTTATTGTTTTCATAAGTATAACTCATAGTATATAAATTAGTCCATATGCTGCTTGGTCATTAAAGTTTGCCACGGGAAGTAGAATTATTGTGCTTCTGTGAACTGTTTTCTTTGTCTATGTTCACCAGTTTTTCCTACATTAAAACTTTCCACAGGTCTGTGATAACCCATAACTCTAGTGTATACTATACATTTTTGTCTTTTGCTCTCGCGTAGACTTAGTAGTTCTTCTTTACTCATTTTCTTTTCCTTAATTTTAAAATGAAGGGAATCCTTCATATATTTTATAACGGTATCGGAACTAATTCCGCTACCTACCTTAATATCCAAAAAGCACTTCTATATTTCCTTCGGCATGAAGCCAGTACACATTTGTAGCTTATGAAACTTCTAATTTGGCGTTCTCCTCTAGTAATATTTCTTCATCACATTTAGGACAGTATTCATGTTCACCCGCAATGTAGCCATGTTTGGGACACACAGAGAATAAAGGTGTAATAGTTATATATGGAAGTCTAAAATTAGAAATGACATTTTTAACTAATTTTCTACATGCCTCGGTTGAACTTACTTTTTCTTGCATATAAAGATGTAAAACTGTTCCTCCTGTATATTTACACTGTAAGTCGTCTTGCAATGTCAATGCTTCAAATGGGTCATTAGTTAAATCAACCGGAATTTGAGAAGAGTTTGTATAGTAAATATTGTCATCAAGTCCTGCTTGGATAATAGAATCGCCGTATCTTTTCTTATCCTCTTTGGCAAATCTGTAAGTTGTTCCCTCAGCAGGTGTAGCTTCAAGGTTATATAGATTTCCAGTATCTTCTTGAAACTCAAGCATTCTGGCTCTCATGTGGTTTAGAATCTCAGTTGCAAACTCTATACCTTGTGGTGTAGATATATCAAAGGTGTTACTGTTAAAGTTTTTAATCATCTCATTTATGCCGTTTACACCAATCGTTGAGAAATGGTTTTTAAAACCTGGTAAATATCTCATAGTATATGGGAAAAGTCCTCTGTCATACATGTCTTGAATAAATACACGTTTTTTCTCTAAGGTATTTTTAGCATGCTTCATTAACTGGTCTATTCTAATGATAAGTGCTTCTTTATCACCCTTGTATAAAAATCCAAGTCTAGCCATGTTAAGTGTAACAACTCCGATACTTCCAGTCATCTCGGCTGAGCCAAAAAGTCCTCCTCCACGCTTCAATAGTTCTCTTAAATCAAGCTGTAATCTACAACACATACTTCTGACATGACCAGGTTTATAAGCTTCTTCATTTGCAATTAGTTCACCGTTTTTATCACGTTTATATTGACTTCCTATAAAGTTTTGAAAATATGATGAACCGATTTTGGCTGTATTTTCAAACAGTACATCGGTATTTTCTCCATACCAGTCAAAATCTTCTGTAATATTTACAGTAGGAATAGGAAAAGTAAAAGGCTGACCGGTTTTATCGCCTTCTGTCATTACTTCATAATATGCTCTGTTAATCTGGTTCATCTCTTTTTGAAAGTTCTTGTATGTCAGATCTTCAAGAGTATCACATCCTCTCTCTTTTGCCATTAATTCCAACTCACTGTCAAGAAGATTTTTAAATATATGATTTTGTTTAGAAGTAGGGATTTGATCTTTTAAATCCTCAGGCACTGTCCAGTCTATTGTTATGTTTGTAAAAGGTGACTGACCCCAACGTGCAGGAACATTTAGATTGTATATAAAACTTCTTATAGCTTTTTTTATCTCTTTATACGGAAGTTTGTCACGAAAGACGTATGGTGCTAGATAGGTATCAAAAGATGAAAATGCCTGAGCTCCTGCCCATTCACTTTGAAGTATGCCTAAAAAGTTAGCCATTTGTCCGAGAGCTTCACGAAAGTGTTTGGGTGCATCACTCTCAACACGGCCGCGAACTCCGTTAAAACCTTCATCTAAAAGGGCACGAAGACTCCAACCGGCACAATATCCAGTCAAGCAGTCTAGGTCATGAATATGATAATCACCATTTCTATGGGCATGACCCTCCTCTTTAGAATAAATCTTATCCAACCAGTAGTTTGCTATAACCTTTCCTGCAGTGTTGTTTACAAGCCCGGCATTTGAGTAACCTGTATTAGAATTAGCTTTAATACGCCAGTCACTGCCGTTAATATACTCTTCAATTGTCTGAGTAGAATTTATGTAAGTGGTATCTTCATCAAGCATACTGTCTCTTTGCATCTTATGCATATGACGATAAAGTATAAAAGAACGCATAACATCGAAGTAACGACCTTTATATAGCTCTTGCTCAATGGCATCTTGAATATCTTCAACAGCGACTACTCGTTTGCTCTTTAGTGATTCTAACACATTGAAAAATATAGAACTGTCATAAGTTATATGTTCACTTTTAAATGCTTTTTTGATAGCATCTTCGATTTTGAAAGATAAAAACTCTTTGTGGGAGCCATCTCTTTTTAAAATATTTTCAACCATAGCTTATTCCTTGATTTTCACTTTCGACATTGAGGTGATTAAATTTGTTGGAAGAAGTTTATAGGAGATGATGTTAAAGACTTATAATAAAATCTGTCATTTATATGTCACGAATAGTTCTATTAATTGCTATAGGGTATAATTTCGTATGAATAAAAAAATAGAAAAAATTTTAGAAATTTGGCATGAGCAATTTTCTCATGAAGAAAATCAATACTCTGAGTATGAACCTTCAGATATAGAATACTTTGTAGGTTGTTTACTTTACAATTATTTTGCGTTTACCAAAGCATTAGGTACTATGAAGACTATGGATCTATCGTATGACTTTATAGAAGGGTGTGGCGATGAGTATGATGAAATTCAAACAATCATCAAAAGTATAGAATTTGATACTGACGTAGAAAAATTGAAGTTCTTACAAGATTATATATCAGATTCACAGGCTAAGTACAGTGGTAATGAACTGTACTTACTAAATCGTTTGGATTACCATATAAGCGAGATGGCATTAAGATATGAGCATGATATACAAGCTCAAAGAGTAAAATTTGAAGCTCCTAAAAAGAAATCGGCAAATCCACTTATAAGATAATGCAAAAGTACCTTATAACTTCAAGAGAGTTCTATACGGACACTCCGGCTGTATTTCGAAATATTGTGCATGAGCAATTTGCAAAACATGCACCAACCCATGCTTTGTATAGAGATAAATCAAATCCCTCTTATGATATTCAAGCAGAACATTTTGTAGAAGTGTGTAAGCAGTTTGAAACGATTAAAAGTTTTATTCACCAAGATATTGACTTAGCATTTAAGCTAGGTGCTACAGGTGTTCATCTGACCTCACAACAGTTTGGTAAAATTGAATATGCAAAAAGTGAAGGGCTTGAGGTAATTATAAGTACACATACACATGAAGAAGTCTTAATAGCGCAAGACTTGGATGCTGATGCCGTAACCTATAGTCCGGTCTTTACCTCTCCTGGAAAAGGAAAGCCAAAGGGTATACTAGATTTGGAAAAAATAATAGATAAGTCAGATATAAAAATCTTTGCTCTGGGTGGAGTAATAGATGAAGATCATATAAAACAACTATATAGGAGTAAGGTTTATGGCTTTGCTTCTATAAGGTATTTTTATTAGTATCTAACAAAGCCTCATCTTTTACCTTTGCTTTTTTAGCAAAACCTGCATTCTTTTTTACTTTTGCTTTTAATCCTAAGTCCTCAATCATCAAGCGATAATCAACATCTTGCTTATTCATATGTGCAAAGCAGGTCACTATCACGGCAATTGTATTTGGTACTTCACCTTTTTGTTTGTAAGACTGAATGTTTTTTTCACTAACCTTGATAAGCTTACTGAATTTTGGAAGGCTAATCTCCGCGTCTAATAATAGTTTTTTAAAGTCTATAAATGTCATGTTTAATTCTTTTTAGTAATAAATTATAGCAATTATAGCATATTTTATTGACTTTAATGAATAAAAAGTATATAATCACTATAATTTATTACTAAAAGTAAGTAATAAATCAATAAATTAATTTTATAAGGAGCCACCAATGGCAAAAGTATTAAAGAAAAAAGTAACTAAAAAAGTTGCTAAAAAACCTGCGGCGAAAAAAGTTCTTAAGAAAAAAGCTGTTAAAAAAGTTGTAGGAAAAGCAACTAAAAGAGCTGTTAAGAAAAATATTGTTAAAAAGAAAGCTTCAAAAAAAGTAGCTAAAAAAGCTACTAAAGTTGTTTTAAAGAAAAAACCTACAACTAAAAAAGTTGCTAGAAAAGTAGCAAAAAGAGCTGTTAAAAAAGCTGCATAATTACCTCCAGACTCTCTAGATATATCTAGGGAGTCTATTATCACCCTCTCTTATCTTTCATAATTATAATAATCAATTATCAATATTCATTATTCATTCATAATACTTATATACAATTACGGGGACATTTAAAACATAGGATTGATATTATATGGAAATAATAAAACAACTCACTAAATACTACTTATACATGGTATTTATCTTTTTTATCGGTAGATTGACGTTATTTGTAATGTATTTTACACATTTTCAAGATAGTGGTGTAGATTATTGGTTGACTTTTATCTATGGTTTACGTATGGATACTATAACTACATCGATTCTTTTAACAATACCTCTTATCTTACTAACATTAAGTCCCAAGAAACTAAAAAACTTGATAAATATATTTTTAAAATATTATTTTTTAATTGTTCTCTCTGTGGTTATTTATATTGAAAATGCAACATTTCCATTTATAGCACAATATGATGTAAGACCGAATTACCTTTTTGTTGAGTACCTTGTATATCCAAGAGAAGTTTTTTCTATGATATTTGCCAAGTATAAATTAGAACTATTTATTGCATTTGTAATGATAGGCAGTTTTATTTTTATCTATTTAAAATATGCAAAAAATAGTTTTGATGATGTATTTGAGATAAGTTATATAAAAAGAATTTTATTATTTATACCATTATTATTGATTTTGTTTATAGGTGTTCGTTCTTCATTTGGACATAGACCGGCAAACACTTCAGATGCGATGTATACTACAAATAGAATGGTAAATGAGATTACCAAAAACTCTCTTTATAACATTGGCTATGCGATATATATAAACAGCAAGCATGGAAGTAAAAAGTTAATGAAACAGTATGGAAAAATGAGTATAAATGAGGCTTTAAAAAGAGTTAAAAAAAGACTGGATATTGAAAGTCTTGATGAAAACTCTCCTTTTTCCAGACTTGAAAAATCACATTTTAAATATAATAAACCTAAAAATTTAGTTATTTTTGTTCAAGAGAGCCTAGGTTATCAGTTTGTAGATGCAGTCGGAGGAGAAAAAGGTATAACTCCTAACTTTAATGAACTAAGTAAAGAAGGTATCTTATTTAAAGATTTATATTCAAACGGTACAAGAAGTATACGTGGTTTGGCTGGAATGTCAGCGGGAAACTTTTCAGTTCCTGGCAAGGGTGTTTTAAAAAGAAATAAATCTCAAAGTGATTTTTATACTCTAGCAGCATCATTAAACCCATTGGGTTATCATACTACATTTATGTACGGTGGTGAGAGTAGGTTTGATAATATGAGAAGTTGGTACATCGGTAACGGATTTGAGGAGATTATAGATCAGCCTAAATTTATTAACCCGACTTTTACAGCTCCATGGGGTGTTTGTGATGGAGATTTAGTCGCTCGTGCAAATAAAGAGTTTAAGAAGATGTATGCGAAAAAGCAAAAGTTTGCTACTGTCATGTTCTCTCAATCAAACCATTCGCCTTTTGAATTTCCATATGAAAAAATCAAACTTATTGACGGAGTAGAGAAAAATAGTGTAAAAAATGCGGTAAAATATGCAGACTGTGCAATTGGGGAACTTTTTAAACTGGCTAAAAAGGAAGAGTATTATAAAGATACGATATTTGTCGTAGTTGCTGATCATAACACTAGGGTATACGGAAACGATATGGTTCCTGTAGACATGTTTCATATTCCGGCTCTTATTCTTGGAGGCGGTATCAAACCGATGGTATATGATAAACTAGCAACTCAGCCGGATGTTTTGGCTACCGTTCTTGACCTAATTGGTTTAGATTTAAAATATCCTATCTTGGGACATTCTATCTTTAGTGATGAAAAACAAAATGTGTCCTTAATGCAATTTCATACTTCTTATGCACTAAGAGTTGATGACAAGGTGGCAGTAGTCAGACCTAATAAGAATTCTTTGACATTTTTATACAAAGATCCAAGCACATATACTGATAAAGACAACCATTTAACACCAATCGCACATGATGAAGAGCTTGAAAAAGATGCTCTTGCATTTATAATAACATTAAATTACTTGTATAGTAACAAGTATTATAAATAAGACAGGGATATATTTGAGAAATCAACCGAAATATAATTTTTTTAAAAACACAGGCTATGCACTAAAAGGGTTAAAAGATCTGATAAAAACAGAGTCTTCATTTAAGATAGAACTAGTATTGACTATAGTCTTACTACCTGTTATCATATTTGTTGATACGGCATTGGTTAACAAGGCTTTGATGTTTATCTCATTGATGGGTATGTTGATTGCAGAAGCTAGTAATAGTGCTATAGAAAGAGTGGTAGATCTAGTTACCTTAGATCATCATAAAATGGCAGGTCGTGCCAAAGATGTCGGTAGTGCAGTAGTGTTTTTAAGTATCTTCACATTTGTTATTGTATGGACAATAGTATTATATGATACATATATGGCGTAGTATGATTAAAAATTTATCACAGGTAAAGTTGGTAATATTAACTTCTGTTTTTTTAGTTTTATTTGATAATTATTCATTTTTTAAAAATACTATATTGGTTTATCCTCTTGCATTTAAAAATATTGGTTTTTTACTTTCTTTAGCGGTTGTACTTATGTTTTTTGTAATATTATTATTTACGCTTCTTAGTTCAAGGTACACTACAAAACCTGTTTTAATTAGCACACTTTTAGTCTCATCATTGACAAACTATTTTATGAATAGTTACAACGTTGTGATAGATGAAAGTATGATAAGAAATATGTTACAGACAAATATTGACGAATCTATGGATTTATTTAATATAAAGTTTTTTTTATATTTTATCTTTTTTGGTGTTTTGCCTTCTTTATACATTTATAGGTTGGATATTGTATATAAAGGTTTAAAAGCAGAGACATTATCAAAGATAAAAACAATTCTAATCTCTATTTTTATAATTCTAGGAAGTATATTCATCTTTAGCAAGTTCTATACATCGTTTTTCAGGGAGCATAAACCACTTAGGTATTATACAAACCCAACTTATTGGATATATTCTATTGGAAAATATATCAATCTGACGGTAAGTGGTGGTAAAGTAGTTGTAAAGCATATAGGAGATGATGCGAAAATAAGAGAAGAAGATGGAAATGAATTAGTTATAGTTGTTGTAGGTGAGACAGCTAGAGCTGATCATTTTTCACTAAACGGATATGAAAAAAAGACTAATCCGCTTCTTGAAAAAGAAAACATTATAAATTTTTCAAATATGTATTCATGCGGAACTTCTACAGCTATTTCAGTCCCATGTATGTTCTCTGTTTTTGATAAGTCTGATTATAGTTATAAAAAAGGAATATCCACAGAAAATATTTTGGACGTATTAAAAAATACGAATAATCTTGAAATTCTATGGAGGGATAATAATTCTGATTCAAAGGGCGTAGCTTTGAGGATTCCATTTCAAGACTATAAGTTACCTGAAAACAACACTATTTGTACTGATGGAGAGTGTAGAGATGAAGGTATGATAGTAGGGCTTGATAAGTATATAGAAAAACACAAGGGTAAGGATATTTTGATTATTCTTCACCAGATGGGTAATCATGGACCTGCATACTACAAAAGATATCCTAAAGAGTTTGAAAAGTTTACGCCTGTATGTAAAACAAATCAATTAGAAGAGTGTTCAAAAGAGGAGATAAGCAATGCCTATGACAATGCTTTATTGTATACAGACTTCTTTTTATCTAAGGTAATAAATTTTTTAAAAAAATATGATGGTACTCATGAAGCTGCTATGATCTACATGAGTGACCATGGAGAGAGCTTGGGAGAAAGTGGAGTATATCTTCACGGTTTACCTTATTTTATGGCACCAGAAGCACAGACACATATCGGCTCTTTGATGTGGTTTGGTAAAGGGATATTAAAAGAGATAGACGAAGATAAAATAAAATTGCAAAAAGATGTAAAATATACTCAAGACAATTTGTTTCATACTTTATTGGGAATATTTGAAGTTGAGACAAACTTGTATGATTATAAGATGGATATGATACATGGTCACCAATAAGAGACTATATTTATAATAATTGCCCAGCTAGATAACCGCTAGAAAAAGACCATTGGAGATTGTAACCTCCGCATGGTCCATCTATGTTCATTACCTCACCACAAAAGTATAAGCCTTCTATCACCTTACTTTGCATAGTCTTTGGATTTATCTCTTTTAAGCTGATACCACCTCTGGTTATCATAGCCATTTTAAAACCGTCATGTCCTATAACTGTCAATGGTGTCCATGCAAGCATATTTATTAATTTTGCTCTTGAACTGCCTGATATTTTATTTAATCTTGCATCTGGCTCAATAGCACTTAACAGGCATAACTCTCTGGATAAGGGAAGCGGAAGCAGAGTGTTTAGCAATTCAGATATATTAGAATCAGGAGTATTATTAGCCTTATCTTTTAAATGTTTAGATATTTCTTCTTCGTTCATACCTTTTGTAAGGTTCAACAATATTGGAACCTCACCGTATTTATCCAAAAGAGGAGTTATCTCTCTGGCAAAATCAAGTACTACCGGTCCTCTGATACCATTTTTAGTAAAGATTAAATCTCCGTGAGCCTTTAGTTTTTTGTGTTTTTTCAAATCAACTTTAAGTTCAACTTTAGCAATTGTGTCAGCACGACAGTTCTGTACCCATATTTCTTTTGTCTTTAAAGGCATCATTGCAGGATGCAAGTCGGTCACATTATGACCTAAATTAGATGATAAATGATACCCGTCTCCTTCAGCCCCCAAGGTTGGATACCCTAGACCTCCTGTTGCTACAATAATATTAGAAGATGTAAATTTGTCAGTTAAAGTTTTAGCACCTGTTATTTTATCTTCATGATGTAATAGTTCTTCAACTTTTTGTGAACACTTTATATCTATCTTTAATCTACCCATTTCAGCGGTTAATGCTGATATGATAGTTGCTGAGGAGTGTGAATTTGGAAACACTCTAAAACCATCAGGCGCATGAGTCTCTACCCCAATCTCTTTGAAGAAATTTATGAGATCTTTATGGTTAAATAGCTTTAATGCATCTTGCATAAAACGACCGTCGCGTCCAAATTTTGTCATAAAGTCTTCATCTGATAAAGTATTTGTAAGATTACAGCGTCCACCGCCTGTGGCTTTTAACTTAGCAGCTATTTGAGGTAGTTTTTCTAGTAAAAGAGTTTTTTTATTGTTTTTTGAAGCAACTATGGCAGCCATTATTCCAGCTGCCCCTGCACCTATTACTATCAGGTCATAGTTGTTACTCAATTTTTACCTAGTTTAAATCAGGTTTTGGAGTGTTATTAGTTGAATTTGGTAAATTTATAGTACCTAGGTATGGTTTCTTACCTTCAAGAGAACCTAAAAATATCTCAATATCACTAGCCTCTGCGTCATTTATTTGCATACCAAGTTGGATTCTTCCCATCTCAACTATTGCTTCTTTTAGTGTTTTTATAGCACCATTATGAAAGTAGGGAGCAGTTTGTGTGATATTTCTTAATGTAGGTACCTTCACTAAACCGTTCTTGTCTCCGCGGAAATCACCCAAGCTTTCATGCTTGTATTTTGCAACAATACCAAAAGCCTGCATACTTCCACCAAGTGCTACACCGTTATGACATGTAGTACAACCTTTGTCTATAAAAGTTTTTAGACCTTTTTTCTCTTGTGCAGTAAGTGCTTTATCATCAGAGTTTAAAAACTTGTCAAATCTTGATGGTGTCACTAATGTACGTTCAAATGAGGCAATAGTATCAGTAACTTTAACAAAGTTAATCTTTACATCTTGACCGTATGCATTTTTAAAACTTTTAACATACTCAGGAATCGAGTTTACAACAGCTTCAACATGCTTTTTTGTGGCTGCCATCTCTGGTGCTGCTTGTATAGGACCCTGTGCCTGTTTTTCTAAGTCCGGATCTCTTCCATCCCAAAACTGTGAAGATGCAAATACAGCGTTATAAACACTAGGGGAGTTTAAATGATGAGGATTAACAGTCCATTTATGTCCAACTGCTGCTTCTATATTATCAGTTCCACCGGCAGCAAGGTTATGACAACTGTTACAGCTTATAAACCCACTTTTAGATAGTCTTGGATCAAAGTAAAGTTGTTTCCCTAGATTTACTTTAGCATCAGTTATAGGATTATTAGGATTATCTATAATCTTATAAAGTTCAGTCTTAGAATCTGGTATAGAAACCAAACCCGCATTTTTTGCATCATTCACTAAAGATGATGCCATCATAGATGTTGTAGCCAATAAACCAATTGCTAATATTTTCATTCTTGCTCCTAAAGGATAATTTTTTTCCTTTGAAATTATACTCTATCTATTCTTAAATCACAATTATTACTATGGGGTTAATTATATTTATTAAATAAAAGATCGTTTTTATTTGATATAATATGGGTATGGATTTTGAATATTTAATAAAGCAGCATAACTTAAAAGTAACTCCGCAGAGGCTTTCTATACTAACAAGTATGCATAAGTATGGTCATATAGGTATTGATGACTTATATATTGAAGTTAGAAAATATTTTTCTACCATCTCTTTAGCCACTTTATATAAAAACATTAACTTAATGCTTAAAAATTCATTGATAACAGAAGTCAAAATACCCTCCATTAAATCTAAGTATGAGATAAAAAAAGAAGCGCATGCTCATGTGTTTTGCACAGTCTGCAAAGAGTTTGAAGACGTGGCTTTTGATTATAAATCTATTATCACTAAGGTTGAAAAAAACACAGCTTATAAAGTAGATGCTAGTGAGTTCGTTTTTTCAGGGATTTGCCAAAATTGCCAGTAACCAAAACTATATTTGGTGATAGAGTCAAATGTTATAAGTGCTATAGACCAAAAAGTATCTGTTTATGTGATGAAGTTTTTTTAATTGATACAAAGACAAAGTTTATTATTCTTATGCATCCTAAAGAGTTTAAAAAAGTCAAAAATGGAACAGGACATTTAACTCATCTGTCTTTAAGCAACTCAAAACTGTTTGTCGGTATTGATTTTACTAATCATAATGAGGTAAATAAAATAATTTCAACTCATGATAGTTATGTTTTGTATCCGTCTGATAATGCACTTAATCTAAGTAATACAAAATTGAGTATTAAAAAAGATAGAAATAAAGCAATATTTATTATTGATTCGACATGGTCATGTTCAGTTAAAATATTAAGAGATTCTAAAAACCTGCAATCTTTGACTTACTTAAGCTTTGATAATACAAAGTTATCTCAGTTTAAAATTAAAGAACAACCTGCTCCATACTGTCTTTCTACAATAGAATCTACCTTGTCCGTTTTAGAACTTTTAAATAAGCAGAAAATTGAAAATATAGACAATGAAAATATGATTCATTTTTTAAATCCATTCAAAAAGATGATCGATTACCAGTTAAAATATGTAGGGAGCCTCAGTAGTTCTGTTAGATTTAAAGTAAATTAATTTTTATTAATTCTATTTATCTTTCATTATTTTTTCTATATTACAATATCGAAACTAAATTATAATAAAGGTCAATACATGAAATTAGTAATTAGTTCATTAGCTACGTTAGCATTAAGTAGTACACTTTTCGCAGGTGCACATGGTACCCACTGGGGATATACAGGTCATGAAAGTTCAGCATACTGGGGTGATTTATCACCTGAATATGGTACATGTAAAAAAGGTAAAAATCAGTCGCCTATTAATATTGTTACTACAAAAGTAGAACACAGTACTAAAAAAGACATAATCGACTTTCATTATGTTACTCCTGGTATAGAGGTTGTTAACAATGGTCATACAGTTCAAGTAAATGTTGAAAATGGAAGCAGCATAAAGGTAGATGGTGAAGTTTTTTTACTAAAGCAATTTCATTTTCATACACCTAGTGAAAATCAGATAAATGGAAAAAACTTCCCACTTGAGGTTCATTTTGTTCATGTGTCAAAAAAGAATCATTTAGCTGTTGTCTCTGTAATGTTTAAAGAGGGTGTTGATAATCCAATTATTAGAAAAATTTGGAATAAAATGCCACACAAATCTGGAAAATCAAGATCTATATATGTAGATCAAGAACAGATAAACTCAATGTTACCTAAAGATAAGTCACATTATAAGTTTACAGGTTCTCTTACAACTCCCCCGTGTAGTGAAAATGTAAAATGGATGGTAATGAAAAATCAGGCAACGATTTCCGGTTCAGAAACAAGAGAGTTTTTACATACTATGCATCATCATAACAATAGACCAGTTCAAGAGATAAACGGAAGAGTTATCTCAGACTAGATATAATCATCTACTCTATCAAAGTTTTGGATAAAGTTCGATAGAGAGATAGATTCTTCTTCAGATTCTATATTCTCTCTAGCTGCTAAAAAATACTCCAGATTATCTAATAATAATTCTACCAGTCTTGGATCAAAATGTTTTCCACTCTCTTTTTCAAAAAAGTCATATATGTCTTTTATTGGCCAAGCTTTTTTGTAAACTCTACTTGCACCTAAGGCATCAAATACATCAGCAATTGCTGTAATACGACCGTAAATATGTATATCTTCACCTTTTAAACCACGAGGATAACCACTGCCATCCCATTTTTCATGATGCTCATAAGATACAATGGATGCCGCTTTTAAAACAGACTTATTGGAATGACCTAACATCCTATAACCTATTTCTGCATGTGTTTTCATAATCTCATACTCGTCTTGTGTATAACCAGTAGGTTTGTTTAAGATAGCATCTGGAATACCTATCTTACCGACGTCATGCATTGGTGAAGCTGTTTTTATTAATATAGATTCTTCTAGACTAAGTCCCGATAAACGTGCTAAAATCAATGAGTACTCTGCCACCCTCATTACATGGTAGCCTGTTTCTTGTGAACGCTCTTCGCCGATAATACCCATAGTGAACACAATTTCTCTTTGAGTCTCTTCAAGTTCATTATTTAATTTTTGTATCTCTTTGGTAGCTTTTATGACACTTTCTTCTATCTTTTGTGCATTTTCTCGTTCACTTAATAGAATATTTTTACCATCTGCCATACTTGAGTTTATCAGTTTAGCTATTTGTGATATTTCATCATTAGTAGAAGTATTCATATATAATATATCTTTTCTTTTGTTAGCGAGTACGTCAAAAAATGATACAATCCCATATTGTAAACTTTTAAGTTGACAGAGAATAGAGTTTTGTACTTTAAAGTTTATATAAATCATAAACATAAATATCGTAAATATGAACATAGTCATAGTAATTCTCATGTCTAGAATAAAGTCATGTATTTTTTTTGACTTTTCTTGAGATATTTTCTCGATTTCTGTCTCTAGTCTGTTTAGTTCCTCATTTATAGTATCGTTATGTATGGCAAGTGCTAAGATATTATACAAGCTATTTTCATAATCTTTTTTTACTTCCGCCTTTAAAGAATCTGCAATTTGTTTATATCCTACAATTGTGGTTTGCATATTCTTAATCTCTTTAATGACATTAGGACTTTCACTTAAGTAATCATCGTTTTTAAGGCTTTGTATATTTGTTAGTATTTCTTGATATAGTTTTGAAGAATCATAGTCTAGATTTATATTTAAGGAGTATTCGATTGTAGAGTGGTTTAGTGTAGCTATTTTTTCATTTATATTATTATAATATTTATGTATATGTTTTAAATCATTTATATTTTTAAGCAAGTCAGAGTTTATTTTTTCTGATACAAGGTGAAAAGAAATCATTAAACTAGCTACTAAAAATAGTGACATATAAAAAACAAGATTTATTCTGCTTTTTAATTTAAGCTTATTTATTATATTATCCATGCATCGCCAATATATAAATTTATTTGTTGAACATTATAGAACCTAATCTTATCATATTTGAACCACATTCTATTGCCAGTTCAAAGTCTTTGCTCATTCCCATGGAACAGATACTTGCATTTTTCAATTTTTTAAATATATCATAAGTTATCTTAAAACTATTTTTAACTATTTCTATGTCACTGCTGTGAGCTCCTATGCTCATAACACCCTTAAGTCTAATGTTTGGACATTCTTCATTTATTTTTTCATAAACAATTTGTGCAGTTTCGGGCATCACACCGTGTTTTGATTCTTCTTTTGCGGAGTTTATTTGAAGTAGACAATCAAGTGTCATATTTCTTGCTTTAAGCTTTTTTTGAAGCTCTTGTGCCAACTCGATAGAATCCAAGGCCTGAAATAAGCTAGGGTTTATATCAAGTAGATTATTTATCTTGTTTTTTTGTAAATTACCTACAAAGTGCCATTCAAGCGGTAGATCTTCAAGGTCAACACTTTTAGACTTTAAGTCTTGAACCTTATTTTCACCAAATGCTCTTTGACCGATACTATATAGTTTTTCTATCTCTTTTGTTGTGGAATATTTACTGATAGCTACAATTTTAACAATGTGGTATCCACTGACTTTAACTCTGGCAAATTCCACTCTTCTAATAATATCGTCTATATATATTTTATATTCTTCTTGTGTCATAGTAATTGTATCTTCCTTTATTTAAGTTTCTCGTTTATGCTAGAGTTTTGACTAGCCCATCAATCTATTAATATCGTTATACACGCCAAGTCCCATAAGTGATAGTAGTATTATCCAGCCGGCTATAGTAAGTTTTATGATTATCGCTTCACTTGCTTCTCTTCTAAAAATAAGTTCATATATGTTAAACATAATGTGTCCACCGTCTAGTGCCGGAATGGGAAGAAGATTTAAAACACCAAGGTTCACAGAGATAAGAGCTGCAAAAAATAAAACACTCATCCATCCCGAAGCCGTAGCATCTGAGGTTAATTTTACGATACTTATAACTCCGCCTAACTCTTTTGCAGGAACTTCTCCTACGATGAGCTTTTTAAGTCCTGTAAAAATCATAGTTGAGGCAAAAATAGTTTGTTCAGTTGCATATGATAGTGTTTGCTCCACGTTCAACTCTAGTTTATGGCTTACTCCGGCACTACCGATTCCAATCATCTTTTTTTGTATTACTTCATTAAACATGTTTGTAGTCTGTGTTATTTTAGGAGTTAATATTTTTGTTTCAATAAAGCCTTCTCTTATAATCTCTATGTTTAATACATCGTTTGAATTTTCGATGATTTTTGCCATATCTTTCCATGTGTCTATGCTCATACCATTTATAGAAGTAACTGTGTCATTTGATTTTAATCCAGCTATAGATGCCGGTGAATTTTCTAGTACTTTACCAATAACGGGAGATAAGATATTTGGACCACCTAAGGCAATAAAAAAGTAAAGCACATATGCTAGAACGAAGTTAGCAAGTGGACCGGCTAAAAGTATAAAGATTTTTTGATATGGTGTTTTTACATTATAACTGTCTTCATCATAACTTTTTTTACTTGGATCAGAATCATCTTGTCCTTTCATCTTAACATATCCACCAAGTGGAATTAGAGCTAATTTCCATTCAGTCCCCCATCTTTTAAATGATGCAACTTTACTACCAAACCCTATACTAAAGGTCTCAACATAAACACCCATTAATCTAGCTGCAGTGTAATGACCAAGCTCATGAAAAAAGATTAAAGCAGATAGGACTAAAAGTGATACAAGAATACTCATTAATTATTACCTTTCAAAATAGCACTTCTAAAGCCATAAAGATATTCAAGTCCTGAGTAAACTGTTAAGAAAACGGAAAACCATAAAAGTTCTTCCCCGTATTGCCAATGCATGAGTAAAAACCCTATCGCAAACATTTGTCCGACAGTTTTCACTTTTCCAGCCCAAGAAGCCTTTATATCAAGATTCTCACTAACTGCAACTGTTCTAATTCCGGTTATGAAAAGTTCACGAATTATTATGATATATATAGCCCATGCAGATGCTTCTCCTATCATCATTAGACCTAAAAAGGCAGCAATAATCAGCATTTTATCTGCAAGAGGGTCTATAATTGCACCAAGCATACTCATCTGATCCCATTCTCTGGCAATATAACCATCAAAAAAGTCTGTCACGCTTGCAAATACAAATAAAAGTGAAGCAAAGTAATAATTCCAAGTTATATGAAAACCGGATTGAGTAAAGTAATCTGGATTTAAAACTATCCAAAACATTAATGGTGCCAAAAGTATACGAAGTGATGCTAATGCGTTTGGGAGATTTAACACATATATCCTTATTATTATATTGCGTAATTTTAGCTTTTTGGCTCTTAATATAGGCTTGATATATACTTGTAGTTGATTATTGTTTACATGGATTTGTAGATAAATATTATTTATCTCAATTTAATATGCTGATGTCAGATAAATCGTATAAATAGATGATAAAATGTTATATGAACTTTTTAAAATTATTTAAACATAGAGGTCTTATCGCTGCTCATAGAGGGGCACGTTCAATATCACCAGAAAATACACTTACGGCTTTAAAAAAAAGTCTTTGTAACTGTGACTTTATTGAGGTTGATGTACAGTTAAGTAGCGATTTTATCCCTATCATAATGCATGATGATACCTTGATTCGTACAACCAACGTAAGTGAAATAGATAGATTTAAGTCACGTGAGCCATATATGGTTCATGACTTTTCCTTTGATGAATTAAGAACCCTTGACTATGGAAGTTGGTTTGATAATAAATATGAACCTTTGTTAAGTCTTATTGATACATTGGATTTCGTTAGTAAAAACGGCGTATATATTAATTTAGAGATTAAAGATATGAGTGAGTATTTCAGTGATGAGACTGTTATCTCTATTGTTTTAAAAGAGATAGTGGATAAAAAACTTCAAAAGCAAGTTTTGATATCGTCTTTTAGGCATGAATACTTACCAATGATAAAAGAGGTTTGTAAAAGTATAGCTACGGCAGCTTTAGTTGAGGATGAACATCCGGATGATGTTGTGGAGTATTTAAAAAGTTTGAAAGTAGATGCATATAACTTTAGCAATAAACTTGTAGATAAGAAGATTGTGATAAAACTTATAGAATCCGGTTTTTATGTTAATGTATATACCGTAAATGAGCAAAGCAGGGCTGAAGAACTTTTTAATATGGGGATAAACGGGGTATTTAGTGATTCATTGAAGAAAGTAGTATAATATAGTCATGTGTAGTAGACTGGAGAATTAATGACTTCTAATAATGAGTTAGTCAATCACTTGATAAATACAGGGGTACTCCATTCAAGTAATATTATAGATGCTTTTGTAAATATTGATAGGATTGATTTTGTTGGCAATCCTACAGTACCAGATGTATATGCTGATTATCCACTTCAAATTGGCAGTGGACAAACTATTTCTCAACCGACAACAGTAGCTATGATGTTAGAGATGCTAAATCCAAAAAATGGAAATACAATCTTAGATATAGGAAGTGGATCCGGTTGGACAACAGCGCTTCTTAGTTTTATTGTTGGGAGTGAAGGCTCTGTTATAGGAATGGAAAGAGTTGACTCTTTGGTAGAATTTGGAAGTGGAAACCTCAAAAAATACGGGTTTAAAAATTCAAAAATTATAAAAGCTAGTGATGAGTTAGGAGTTGTAGGTGAAAAATTTGACCGTATATTGGTATCTGCTGCTGCAGAAGAATTTCCTGATGAACTTATAAATCAGTTAGAAACTGATGGAAAGCTTGTCATTCCGGTAAGAAGTTCAATTTATGAAATTAAATTAAAAAAGAATGGAGAACTTGATGCCACTGAGCATTATGGTTTTACATTTGTACCGTTAGTTGTTTAAAATTACATTTATATTATAATAGTGGATACTGTAGTGTTTTGTTGAATTTTTATAAAAGGATAGGGATATGTCAGAGATAGCATGGTTAAGTAAAAAACTTGGAAGCGGAAAGATATTGTGTCAGGCATGTGCACAGGCCTGTAAACTGGATGATGGCGAATATGGTATATGCGGTGTCAGAAAAGTAGAAGATGGTGAACTTAGATTATTGGTATATGGACTTGCAGCTGCTGCAAATATTGACCCTGTAGAAAAGAAACCTATGTTCCATTTTTTGCCAAAAAGTAGAGCTTTTTCTCTGGGAACAGTTGGATGTAATCTATCATGTAAGTTTTGCCAAAACTATGAAATATCTCAGTATCCAAAAGATAATGCTAATAATATTATCGGACAGGAACTTTCTCCGGAGCGTATTGTAGAACTGGCAATAGATAATAGATGTGAATCTATAGCTTACACTTATAATGAACCGATAGTTTTTTTTGAGTACACTTACGACACGGCGAAGTTGGCGCATGAAAAAGGACTTAAAAATATCTATGTCACAAGTGGTTACGAGACACGAAAGGCTATAGATCTACTCGAACCATATATAGATGGTATGAACATAGATATTAAGAGTTTTTCTGATGAGTTTTATAAAGAGGTTTGCGGAGCTAGACTAAAACCTATACTTGAAGCTGTAAAGTATGCACATGAAAAGGGAATTTGGATAGAGATAACTACCTTGCTGATACCAGGTAAGAATGATTCTGAAGAAGAGATACGCTCGATAGCAAAATTTATAGCTGAACTAGATGTATCAATACCGTGGCATCTCTCAGCCTTTCATCCTTCATATAAGATGCTTGATGTCCCTAACACTCCTGAAAGTACATTACTTAAGGCTTATAAGATAGGTCAAGAAGAGGGGCTTAAATACTTATATATTGGTAACATTGACAATGAGGATCATGAATCTACTTACTGTCCAAGTTGTAGTAAAAGAGTAATTGATCGTAGCGGGAATATAGGTCAGTTTGTGACTAATGATTTGGATGAAAATGGAAAGTGTCCAGATTGTGGTTATCTCATCGAAGGGATATGGCATTAGAGTTAGTAATTATATTAAAAAAGGCATAGCATACACTATAAGTAAAGTAGAATTTTGAAAGTGTAAAAATAATTGTGATAATATCTATAAATACTATGTGCTAAGGATTAATAATGTTAACTATTATAGTATCTACATTATTTGTATCATTAATAATCAATGTAATTTTAAAAAAAGTTAATTTACCAACCATCATAGGATATATATTTACGGGTACAGCTATAGCTTATTCTTTTAGTTTACATGATGCTGTACATAATGAAGAACTTAAAATCATTGCAGAATTCGGTGTTGTCTTTTTAATGTTTACAATAGGTTTAGAGTTTTCTATAGTAGATTTAAAAAGAATGAAAAAAGAGGTTTTTGTAACAGGAAGTTTGCAAATATTTGTTACAGCTTTATTTGTATATCTATTAAGTTATTATATTTTAGATATAGAGCAAACAGTTTCTTTCATAATCTCACTTGCAATTGCACTATCTTCTACTGCTATTGTTTTAAAAATATTTAATGATACTGGCGAGATAAGTAAAAGGTATGGTCAAAGATCACTTGGTATATTGATTATGCAGGATATAGCTGTAATTCCAATACTTCTTATTATTGGTTTTATGAGTAATAGTTCTGAAAATATATCATCTGTTTTATTTGAGATGTCTATAAGTGTGATCGTACTGCTGGCTCTTATGATATTTACTGGAAAGTATCTTCTTGACCCTTTTTTTAGACAAATATTAAAAACTAATTCAGATGAACTATTTGTTACAACCATATTGTTTTTGGCTATTGGTGCATCTTTTTTAGCCTATAACTTAGGCTTCTCATACTCCTTAGGTGCATTTATAGCTGGTATGTTGATTTCTGAGACACATTATAAACATCAAGCGGAAGCTGACTTAATACCTTTTAGGGATCTGTTACTCGGAATATTTTTTATAACAGTTGGTATGCAGATACACTTTGAAATAATATTATTATATATACATATTATATTAGCACTTCTGATAGCTGTTATGTTTTTAAAATTTATAGTTATTTTTGCCATACTTAAAATAGATGAAGATAAAAGAACAAGTGTAAAAACGGCACTAAGTTTAATACAAATTGGAGAGTTTTCTTTAGCACTATTAGAACTTGCACGGACTAATAGTTTGATTAGTCCTTCGTATAGTCAAGTGATGATTATTACTATTGTTATATCAATGATAACAACACCATTTATACTAAAAAAACTTACATATATAAGTGATTTAGTTTGTAACAAAGATGATGCTATTGTTAATAACGATTGTTGTGATGTAAAACTTAAGGATCATACAATAATACTTGGTTTTGGAGAATTTGGGCAAAATATAGCAAATATGTTAAAACAAAATAATGAGTTATATGTAGCTATAGAAAACGATATCGATTTATACAATAGGTCTAAAAGGGATGGTGAACCTGTTATATTTGGAAATGCTACAAAAAAAAGGGTGCTTGACAGTATTGGATTAAGGTTTGCAAAAAAGGTGATAATAGCAGTAAATAATCAAAAAAAGCTCTATCACTTATGTGATATAGTTCAAAAAAATGTTGATACAGATAAAATAATTGTAAAAGTACACAGTTATAAAGAAAAAGAGATGATCTCAAGGCTTGGAATCCAAAGAATAATAGTTGAAAATGAACTCTCAAGTAAAGAAGTATTGGGTATGGTCACAGCTGAACGAGTAAATCATTAAAATATATCTTTATTATTTTTATTAGTGATTGTTGGTTATACTTAGAAGATATGCTTTAATTACAGTTATAAAGGTGTGGAACATGAAACGTTTAGTATTTTTATTATTTATAATATGTTTACCACTTTTAGCTATCTCGTCTACAATAGTAAAGTTAGAGATAAAGGGAGCCATAGGACCTGCTAGCAGTAACTATGTTAAAGAAGGTATAGCTTACGCTGTAAGTAAAAATGCCGGAATGGTATTGTTAGAGTTAGATACTCCCGGAGGTCTGTCTACATCTATGAGAGAGATAATTCAGGAGATAACAAATTCTAAGATAGCAGTTGTAACATATGTATACCCAAAGGGTGCTCGTGCTGCAAGTGCTGGTACATACATCCTTTATGCTTCTCATATAGCGGCTATGGCTCCTGGAACAAATCTTGGTGCTGCAACGCCCGTAAATTTAATGCCTAAGCCAAAAATAAAAGACTCAAACCTAAGTACAATCTCTACACTTGAAAAAAAAGCTATTAATGATGCCGTGGCATATATAAAAAGTTTAGCTGAATTAAATGACCGTAATGTTTCATGGGCCTTATCCGCTGTAAAGGATTCTAAGAGTATATCTGCCAAGGATGCTTTGACTTACGGTGTTATAGACTTAATGGCTGATAATACTGAAGAGTTATTAAGTAAACTTGATGGCAGAAAAGTCATTATAAATACAAAGAGTATTACACTCAGTACAAATGATGTTATCGTTGAGCAATTTGAAGTAGATTGGAAAACACGTTTTTTATCTATAGTAACTAATCCAAATATTGCATATATATTTTTACTAATTGCCATATATGGTATTTTCTTTGAATTTATAAATCCTGGTGCAATGTTTCCGGGAGTTATAGGAACTATATCAGGAGTTATCGCACTATATGCGCTCAATATGATTCCCTTTAGTTATGCAGGGCTTTTACTTATCATATTAGGTATCGCCTTTATGATATCAGAAGTCTTTATTGCAGGTTTTGGTATTTTAGGAATTGGTGGTGTTATTTCATTTGCTTTTGGTTCTTTGTTATTGTTTGATGCTGATACTCTAGGCAGTAGTGTATCTATACCTTTGATAATAGCTTTGACTTTAGTTAGTCTCGGTTTTTTTATTTTAGTAATGAGACTATTTTTAAGTTCAAGATCAGCCAAGGTAGTATCGGGTATGGAAGAGATGATAGGTACAATTGCTCAGGTGATTGAATCTAAAGATAAACATTATATTGTTCATTGTCACGGTGAGAGATGGAGTGCAAGCAGTGAAAGTATCTTATCAGTTGGTCAGAGTGTTGAGATTATTGATATATCTGGTCTTGTTTTAAAAGTTAAACCGATTAAGGAGTAGAAAATGTTTTTAAATGTACCTATGATAGGGATGTATGTAGCCGTTTTTGTCATTGTATTGTTGGCAATGTCTATCCGTATTTTAAGAGAATATCAAAGAGGTGTTGTATTTACGCTTGGACGTTTTACCAGTATCAAAGGGCCGGGATTGATAATATTAATCCCGTTTATCCAACAAATGGTTAGAGTCGATCTTCGGACAATTGTTTTAGATGTACCTACTCAGGATGTTATATCTCATGACAACGTGTCGGTTCATGTAAATGCCGTAGTTTATTTTCGTGTGATTGATCCTCAAAAGGCAATAATCCAAGTGGAAAATTTTCATTCAGCAACAAGTCAACTTGCTCAGACAACCTTACGTTCGGTGCTAGGAGGGCATGAACTTGATGAGATGCTTGCAGAGCGTGAACGCTTAAACTTTGATATTCAGGAGATACTTGATAAGCAAACAGATGCCTGGGGCATAAAGATATCTAATGTGGAGATAAAACACATAGACTTAGATGAAAGTATGATTCGTGCTATGGCAAAACAGGCTGAAGCTGAACGTGAACGTCGTGCAAAAGTCATAAATGCGAAGGGAGAACTAGAAGCAAGTGAAAATATACTTTTAGCAGCTGAGAAACTCAGTCAAAATGACTTAGGTATACAGTTGAGGTATCTTCAGACAATGAGTGATATATCAAGTGATAAAACAAATACACTTATCTTTCCGTTTCCGACTGAGTTTAGCAAATTTTTTAACAATATGCCAAAATAACCTTTAATGGTTTACTGTTCTATCTAGAGATTTTTCTATAGAATCGATTTTAGTTTTTAGTCTGTTTTTAGTATTTTTTCTGATATCGAACTTTAGAGATGAATAAACTCTATCACAGCCCTCAAGTTGCTTATAAGCCAGCCCTATAATATCTAGTGCTTCTTGCATAGTATCGGTCTCTACGATAGTACCCATAGGAGTAAGTTGATAGGCAACACCAGATTTGTCTATTACATCTATAATTTTACTAACCTGAGCAGATACGGAAGCACCGTTTCTACAATCATCTGAAGTTGGGAACATTGAAAACTCTAATAATACACTCATTTAATATCCTTATATTGGGATTTTACCCGTTAATTTATTTTTATATTTTGTAGATTTTTTTGTTTTTGATACACAAAAATGATACAAGGATTATAGCAAAGTCATGGTAAAATATTTGATTAGGAAAAAAAATACCTTTTGGTATAAAAGAAAGATTAAAGGTTTTGGAGAGGTAGTTTTTTCGTTGAAGACAAAAAACTATCAGGTCGCATTTGTTCGACACTCTTATGTTGATTATCAGATTAAAAGACTAATTTATAAAGGGACATTTGAAAGTATGACTGTAAAAGAGATTAGAGCAATTATTGATAAATATAAAAATTATATGATCAATGAAGAATATAATGATTTTGAAGATATTAGAGACAAAGAACTTACTATCACTATAGATGGTAAAAAGTATGGTGGATATACAAAACAAGCTCTTGATAAAGAGATAAAAAGATATGAGCAGATATATGAGCAAAATGATGTTGAACGCCAATTCAAATAGTAAGTGCAACACCTGATTATTCTTGCTTAGTTTTGAAAAATTTTGAAATTTGTTTGTATATGTATTTTTGATATAATATGTAATAGATAAAAAAATAGGAGTTTAAAATGCAGATTGCCATAGATGTAAAAGATGTAGCTATTGCTGATAAGATTCTTAGTTATTTAAAAAGCTTCAAGCAAGACATATCAGTTGATACAGTGGATGATATGCCTACAAATACTTACTTAAATTCTAAACAGTTTTTAAAAGATAAAGTATCTTTAGAAAATACACTGCAAAATATAACAAGTAAAAAAACTACACTTAATGAAGTAGATGACACTTTCTGGGATGATATGGATAAAGTTATAGCTGGTGCTTAACAAAATAGTCCAAGATGATAAATTTAAAACAAGTTTATCTAAGATATTAAGCTACATAGCCCTTGATAGTAAGAATAGGGCAACAATTTTCAAGAATACACTTAAGAAATCTCTTAATAGCTTAGTATATATGCCATATAAATTTAGAAAATCTATCTACTTTGATGATAATGATATTAGAGATTTTATTTTTATGAGTTATTGTATAACATATGTAATTGATGAAGAGAATGAACAAATTATGCTTCTTGATATTTTTAAATGGATGGATAGATAAGAACTAAGACTAAAAATGATACACTAACAATACACAAAAACCATACAAGGTTTCCAATAAATTAACTTTGTAAAGTCCTATATTATGGGATATTAGATTTTAGTTTGTATTATTTTGATAACATACTTAATTCTAATAATACACTCATTTAAATACCTTTTTTATGGACTTTCGTTTTAGTTTTTGTACTACATATATATTTGTTATTATTTTAGCACAATTTGGTGAAATTTACATTCATTTGTTAGATTTCAATTTTGAAAATAATAAAGCTCCAATAGTAAGAACTATATATAAGCCTACTATAAAGTACACTTGTTCTATCTGGGTAGTAGCCTCATAGTATATAATAAGTATGGTTCCTATTGTTAAACCTATCATCGCTAAAATAGTTAATATTAAAGAGGAATTAGTAAGATTATGAATTTTAAAATTTGCATAAGCCATAAGCATTGAAATTAGTAAGAATGTAACACTTCCAAACTCAAGTATAACTTTTAAGTCACCTGATATAATCAAACAAAAAGCTAAAACAGCCATACTAATTATAGAATATATTGGAATGTTGTTTTTTCTTTTTGCTAAAATTTTTGGGAAATATCCATCATTTGCTATTACAGACATTTGTCTTGATGCACCAAATAGAGTTCCGCTAATAGCACTACTCGTTGCTAATAGTGCAGCAATTATGACTAAATCAGTTCCAAAGTGACCTAAAATTTTATCAGCACCTGAGGCTAAAGCATATTCCTTGTTTTGTATTATATCTTCAAAAGGGATGGTAAGTATTGCACCAAATGATAGTATGACATAAATTAGAATTGCTAAAAACGTGGAACTATATATTGCTTTTGGAATATTTCTATCTGGATTATCAATCTCATTAACTGCATTTATGACTAACTGAAATCCTTCAAAAGCTACAAATGTAAGAGATGCTACTATTAATATTGACAATATATCTATATGACCATTATTTTGAATAAGAATCGGTATTGTTGTGTTTGAGTGGTTAATGAGTACAAATGATATAATGGTTAAAATAATAAGTTTGGTATAAACCATTAAGTCCTCTATTTTACCCATACCTTTAACACTCCAAATATTAATAAGTGTAAATATAAATATAATAAATCCTGCAACTAGTTTTCTTACCCATTCACTATTAGCAAACTCAAATCCACTTATTGCATAGGAGGCGAAGGTATAAGCATATAGGGCTAATGTACTAATATATCCAAAAATAACCCACCAACCAACAAGTGATGCTGCAAATGATGATGCTGGAAAAGTTTTTTTGTAAAATGAATATGTGGCACCCTCATCTTTATAATATATAGCAAGTTTTATGTAAGAATATGCAGCTAATACAGCGAGTAGTCCACCTATTACAAAAGCCAAAGGTGTAAATACACCAATCAGAGAGACTGAGATGCCTAAAACAGTAAATATCCCGCCACCAATCATACCGCCAAGAGCAATAGCAATTAATTCAAAGATTCCTAATGCCTTGTTTCGCTTTCTATGGATATTTTTATTATTGTTAGTCATTTATGTAATATCCTGTATACAATACTTTAGTTGTAAATGTCTTAATCTAATATTTATTTAGTATATGAACTCTTTCAAATTGTAACATAAGATTATTGTTTAATTCATGAAGATTACGCTTAGAGGATACTTATTGATATTTTAAATAATATTAACTTTGATAATAAAAAAGACATAAAGTTTCAAGTAAATCAACTTTGTATAGTCCTGTATTGGAGGATATTAGTTTTTAGAGTGTATTATTAAAATTTTTAATGTTCTACTAATACACTCATCTTTTTAATCTTTCGTTATCTTAGTAATTCCAAAACCTGTTTTAACTGGATAGCCGGCTTTTGCCCATCCTTTAAGTCCGCCTTTTAGATTGGTGGCATTTTTATATCCAAGTTCTCTAAGTGTTTTTGCCGCCATTGCTCCACGACCACCACTACGACAATATGTAACAATAAATGAGTTTTTATCTTTAATCTTATCATTTATATAAAACTCTAGGTTACCACGTGTAATTTGGAATATTTTTAAAGGAGTGTCTTCTTCAACAAATAACAATCCTTCTGTGCGTTGCTCTTTTTCTCTTACATCAAGAATGATAACGTCATCGTCATCATCAATCATACCCATTAGTTTTTTAGGTTCAATCTCACCTGCTGTTTTTTTAGCATTTCCAAGCATTTTAAAGAATGCATCATCTTTGGCTGACACTGATGTGGAAAAAAATAACAAAGCCATTAGCAGTAAACTCATTGTTTTAGTATTCATTATAACTCCTTGTGAATAAAATTCTATATAAATAAACTTAATATAAAGTTAATTGTCTAAATTGCTAAATAGATATTATATTTACTTTTTAGTATTGTCATACTGATAGTCCACATCAGAATCAAATTTATTGACAATATCATCAAAACAACCTGCAATTTCTTTTATTGTATCTATATTAGGCTCAATATAGATTTTATTTTTACTTTTGGTCATTGTGATTATTTTAGCATCTTTTAATTCTTTTAAATGACGAGATATAGTTGGCAGAGCAAAATCAAAATGCTCTGCTATTGTAGTTACACAAGTAGCTTGTGCAATAATGTCGTCTTTAGGTTTTGTATCATCAATAGAACAAGCATACCCGCCGGTAAAAATATTTTTAAATATCTTAAAGCGTGTTTCGTTTCCAAGTGCTTTAAATATTTTAATTTTATCTTCCATATCTAGCATAAACTATTTCCTAATTATGACAATATATCAAACATATTAGCCCGGTCAAATTTTTGAGCAAGCATCGGAGCAGTAACACCTCTTGCATTGGCTATAGATTTATCAGCACCTCTATCAACTAACAATCTACATAAGTTAGGCATATCATCCATAATAGATTCCATTAGCGGAGTCCAACCAACACCATCAACTTTGTTAATATCTGCACCATTATCAAGTAAAAAGTTTACCATCTCGGCTCTGTTTCTTCTTATACATATATGTAAAAGAGTCCAACCGTATTTATTTTGAATATTTATATCATCTAACTCTTTTATTAGAGCTGTAAAAAGTTCAAAGTCATTTTCATATACCACTTTTTCAAATAATTCAAAAGTATCTGTATAGTTTTCTTTATATTCTTGCAATTTATCTTTCATATGTTTCCTTTATTTTATTGGCTATTTAACATGTATTCGTATTTATAACGGCAACATAACATTATAGTATTAGATAAAACTTGATATAAATCAAGATTATAAACTTAATTATATAATTAAATTTATCTTAAGAAAAGCTATTAATCCTTAATCTATAAGAAGGTCAAAAGTTAAATCGGATAAAATTACTCCGATTTAAAAATTTAGAGCGTAAGGCGTTCTTACCAAAGGAAACAAAATGAAAAACATCATTTTATTAATCGCGTTAACATTAGGTGCCCTACAGGCAGATACAACAGTTTATTATGATACAAATACAGATGAGAATTCAGGTATAAGTAAACCTAATCATCCTAATGATGATATCTATATAGTTAAATAGCTTTAATCTTTATATTACTTTGCACTTTGTTAAAAGCTGCAAAGTAATTAGGTTTATTTAGTTGATTCGTGAATAGCTTTTTTAGTAGAATCCCACGCCTCTGAAGAGTCTTTTTTAACACCCTTCCAAGTAGAAGAACAAGCACTTCCGATTAGTCCTATAACAAAAACTGTCATTAATATAATAATTTTTTTCATATATTATCCTTTTATTGAAATGTAGTTCCACCATCGATAACGATAGTCTGACCAGTTAACCATGAAGATTCACTTCCACATAAGAAAAGGCATGCGCCAGTAAGATCTGTTGTTTCACCCATACGAGAAAGTGGTGAGCGTTTAACAACTTCACCTTTTACCTCTTCATAGTTTGGAAATGCTTTTAAAGCATCAGTATCTATTGGACCACCGCTTACAGCATTTACACGAATGTTTTTCTCACCGAGTTCAGCAGCAGCATAACGAACCATAGTTTCAACAGCAGCTTTATTTGTACCGTGACCAGAGTAGTTTGGAGTGTAAACAAGGTTACCAGTTGAACTCATAGAGATGATAGAACCACCTCCGACTTTTTCCATTCTTTTAGCAGCCTCTTGAGCACCAACAACAAATGCTGAAACAGTTGCAGTATAGATGTTAGTCAGACCTTTTGGTTTTAGTCTCATAAATGGAGCAAATCCACCAACAACAGCACGACCTGAAATAATAGCATTTGAAATAAAGTAATCAAGTCTATCAAAGTCTTCATCAAACTCTTTATATACATCCTTATAAGTTAAAGGTTCCATAATGTCTAGTTTATAAGCACGAGCTTTTACACCAAAGTTTGATTCAACATCAGCAATAATCTCGTTTGCAGTATCGATACTAGAAGCGTATGTAAATGCTATATCACATCCTTTTGATGCGAATGCGTAAACAATCGCTTTGCCAATACCACGAGTTCCACCACTTATAAATAACGTTTTTCCTTGCATTACAGTCCTTTGATTTCGTAATTTTTCATTACTTCTTCAATTTTTTTCATATTTTCAACACTTGGAGCAACAAGTGGAAGTCTATACTCTAAAGTATCAATAAGACCAGCTATATACATTGCAGCTTTTATAGGCATAGGGTTAGCTTCACAGAACATTACTGAGTTTAGAGGGTAAAGCTTATCATTGATAGCTTTAGAACCTGCAAAGTCACCATTTAATGCAAGTTTAACAAGTTCACTTTTCAAGTCAGGCATAAGATTTGAAGTGACAGATGTAATTCCTGCACCACCATTTGCCAAAATAGGGTAGTCGATAGCATCGTCACCTGAAAATACTTTCAATTCAGGACAACGGGAAAGAAGTTCAACCGTACGTTCTAGACTTCCTGTAGCTTCTTTTACACCATAGATGTTTTTAACATCATTGAATAAACGTATAGTAGTGTCAGCAGTTATATCCACACCAGTACGACCCGGTACATTGTATAGCATAAAAGGAAGTTCACTTACAGATTCAGCTATAGCTTTATAGTGTTGGTAAAGACCTTCTTGAGAAGGCTTATTATAATATGGGCTAACAGAAAATATAGCATCTACACCACAACTTTGTGCACGTATTGCTGTATTGATAGCCTCTGCAGTAGAATTACTACCTGCACCGGCAAGAACCTTTGTATTTGTACCTGTACAAACTTCTACTGCGATTTCCATACATCTGATGTCTTCATCACTTGTAAGAGTTGCACTCTCACCAGTAGTTCCAACCGGACATACTGCATCCATACCGTTGTTTATTTGTCTTTTGATAAGTGCAGCATAAGTCTGTTCGTCTAATTTTCCATTTTTAAATGGTGTAATTAGTGCTGTTGAAGAACCTGTAACTATATTCATCTGTTTAGCCTTATTTAATTAATACGAAATTATATCAAAAAAGTTTTAAAAGGAGGAGAGATAACACCTTATTTGATATAATAATTTACATGAAAAAAATAATTATAAATAAAAAATATTATGGCAAAATTGAATTACCTAAAACTAGAAATGCTTATAAGCTTTTTGTTTCTGTCATACGTGCTTTTTCTTCAGATGAGGAGATTAGTTTAAACACGATGTATTCACAAAAAAAACTAAATAGTTTTTCCTCTTATCAAAGGGGTGGATCTGTTGATGAACTTTTAGAACTTGAGATGTATATTGAATTGGCGAATATCTTGAAGTTCTCAAGTGAGAAGGCAAAAAAACTTAAAGAACAGATAGAATTTATAAATGACAATGCACATGTAAATATAAACATATCTAAGAACATGATATTGTTCAATAAAAAAGCAGTAACAAAAACAAAAAAAGCTTACCTGTTCTGGGATATAGAAAATTTTTCTAATGTATCTCCAATGTTTTTTCACATTATTGAGCCATTTGAGATAAAAAATGAAAATATTTATATTGCGTGCAACCCTGATTCTTTATGGCTCTTTAAAGCGGAATGGGAAGCTGATTTATATGATTTTGGTAAAACTTTAAACTCTTTTAATTTTACTAAATGTGACCATGGAAAAAATGTTGCTGATGGAGTGTTACTTAAAAACTTTAAGGATTTAAAATTAAAAGAATCAGATATTTATCTTATAACATATGATAGAGAATTAAAAGATAGATTTAGAGAAGTTTGTGACAATAGTAATAATCTGTATATGTTAGAAAAAAAAATATTGTACTGAGTCATATATTAGGTAAATCATACTTTTAAATAAAGTCTTTATATTATACATAGTATTATTTTATATGTTGTTATTTTTTATGAAAAAAACTGTACTCGGATTTATGTTTTTCTTGAGTGCTTTCTTACTATTTTCTTATCAAAAAAATTCTTATAATGATGATATTAATACACTTAAGTCGTATCAATTAAAACAACTTAAGAGTATTTATGATGGTGCTTTAGCCACATATCGGTTAAATGCTAACATTGTATTTGATAATATTATTATGCAACCTGATGTTCTTGGAATACTAACTAAACTTCCACAAGCTGATAATACTAAGATTAAATTTCTTCATGATAAACTTTATGATACTTTAAAAGACCGTTATTTAAAAATTAAAGATGGATTAAATATAGGACAATTACACTTTCATTTAAAAGATGGTCGTAGTTTTTTACGTATGCACAAGCCAGATAAGTACGGAGATCAACTTTTTGGCGTAAGGTACTCATTAAAAAAGTCAAATATGTTAAATAAGTATGTAGAGGGCTTTGAAGAGGGAAGGGTTTTTTATGGTTATCGATATGTTTATCAAATATCTCATAATGGAGTAAGTCTTGGTAGTGTGGAAATTAGTATATCAATGAATGTTATTACTAAATACCTTTTAGCACAATACCCTAATCATGGATTTTATTTTATGATAGATAAGAATATTGTAAAATCAAAAAGTTTTTCTTCCGAAACTACCAATTACGATGATTCTAGATTTAATAATAACTTCTTAGTAGATCGTGTCTCTGTACGTAAGGACACCTTTTATACCGATGTTATAACAGAGTTAAGTAATGATTACAATTTTGTAAAACAACTGTTGAAGTTTTCACCCTTAGTAGAGTGTACGTCTATTTCTGGTCAAAATATAATTAGTACGTTTATGCCAATAAAAAATGTCAAAGGGGATTCTGTAGCTTATTTAGTATCTTTTAATAAAGAAGATACTTATGTTAATAGTAGAAATAATTTAGTATATGGATTTATATATACTGTTGTGTTACTTTTAAGCCTAATAGTTCTCTTTTATATATTACTAAAAAATACTTATTACGTTCGTATGGAGAAGCAAAGACTTGCTAAAATGGTTGAAGATAAAACAAGTGATCTAGTAAAGGTACAAGAAGAACAAGTTAAACATTATAGAAATATGATTTTAGGTTTGGTAAACTTTATAGAAGAAAGAGATAAATATACGGCTGGACATACTAGAAGAGTAGCAGAATATTCACTTATGATAGCCAAAGCGATGGGCTTTGACGGTGATGATTTAAAAAATATTTATGAAGCAGCTGTTTTACATGATATTGGAAAAGTTGTGACACCAGATAGTGTTTTACTAAAACCAGGAAAATTTACAGATAATGAATATTCAATTATGAAAGAACATGTATTAATGAGTGTATCAATGCTCGAAAAGATTAATTTAAATCCAGACATTATCGATATAGTTAAGTATCATCATGAACGGTATGATGGTTCTGGTTATCCATATGGACTAACTAATGAAAAGTTGCCTATGTTATCGCGTATACTCACAGTCGCCGATAGCTTTGATGCCATGACTACAAATCGTATTTATAAAGCAAAAAAAAGTATAAAAGATGCTATTAAAGAATTGAATTCACTTTCTTGTATTAGTTATGATCCTTGTGTGCTAGAAATTGCAAAAGATGTTTTGCTTGATGTTGTATTAGAAGATGAAATACCTCAACTACCATTAAATCATGTGGAACAAGCACGTTTTTCTCACCATTTTGAGGATTCTTTGACAGGAGCTTATAACCTGGATTATCTTCGTATAGTACTAGAACCTAAAGCAAATACAACTGTTTATATGTGTGCTAATATTATAGACTTAAAAGATTTTTCATTTATTAATGATAAGTATGGATGGAAGGTAGGCAATGATGTACTAATTAATACAGCAAAAATTTTATCCAAAACTTTTAATGATGCGCTTATTTTTCGTATATTTGGTGATGATTTCGCAATAATATCGAAAGAACATCTAAATATAAATATTGAAGACTTAACAAATTTAATAAATGAAAAAATTTCCTATAGTGTAACAATTATTTTGAAACATTATGATATGAAAAATGAAAAAGAGCGTAGTTCTTTAATCAATAAATTGAATGAGACTATTGGAAAAGGTAGGTTGTTCTCTTAAAAGGTAAATAAATTCAACTTGTTGTTTATGGTATACTATATTTTATTTTAGGAGCCTATAATGAGATTGTTTTTACTTATTTTGATACTTGTACATGGTTTATTGGCTAATGAACTTAGCATAACATCTAAAGATGGGTTTAAGCTATATGGATGGTTAGACAAACCTGTTAGTGGTAAGAAACAGACACCTATAGTACTGTTCGCACATCAATTTGGGGCTAATCATAAAATGTGGGATTCCTTAGCAAGAAAATTAAATTCTAAAGGTTTTGCTACACTAAAAGTAGATCTTAGAGGTCATGGAAAGTCAATACTACAAAATAACAAAGAAAATAAAGTCATAACAGATACAAGACTAGACCATATAAAAGAGGCTTTAACAATAAGTGATAAAAATGTCGGTTTTGAGAAAATACCATCAGACTTGATTGCTTGGCTTGAGCTTATGGAAAAAGATAAAACATTGGATATGGATAGTCTATACCTGTTTGGTGCTTCTTTGGGTGGAGGAAGTGTAATCCCTCTTCTAAACGAGTATGATGCAAAAGGACTTGTTACGATATCATCAGGTAAATTGAAAAAATTAGCACAAGATACGGATATGGCACTTTCTACTTCTATGACAAAATCACTTTTTATTGCTGCAAAAAATGATCCTTTAGGTGCATCAGATAGAGCCATGGAGTATGGTAAAAAGTCGATTTCAGGTACATCCTTGATTATATCAGGTGATGGTCACGGTGCAGTTATTTTGCCTAAGGTGGAACATTATATATTTTCATTTATAGATAACATAAAGTAAATCTCTACATATATTAAATTTTATTTTAAAGTAAATATGATTGGTGTTTGGCTATCAAAGACAACTTGATTGTTTAGGTTCTTCATAGATTTTTTAAAAGTGATAATCCCGTTATTCTTGTTTTTAGAAGAGAGCCTTTTTTTTAGAACTTCAAATTCTGCATAGACTGTATCACCTTCTTTTATGGGGTTTGGCCATTTTATATACTCATGCCCAGGTGAGGATATAACGGATGAATAAGAAAGAATCGTATCATCAAAAAGCTTCATACATATAGCGGTAATATGGCTCCCGCTTGCAGTTAGAACATCATATAAATGCTCCACTCTTTTTGTTTTTAAATCTCCGGTATGAAAGGATAAAGGGTCATACTTAGATGCAAAATCAATAATTTCTTCTTTTGATACGAAGTATTTGTCTGATAAAAAAGTATCCCCTATTTTAAAATCATCAAAGTATCTTATAGTCATGCGAGTCTTTTAAATACTTGGATAATCCGTATAACCTTTTTCATCTTGCGTATAAAAGGTACTGACGTCTATTTCATTTAGAGGTGTATTAGTTTCAAACCGTTTAGGTAAGTCAGGGTTAGCTATATAAAGTGCTCCATATGATACAGCATCGGCATTGTTACTTTCTATACTTTTGTTCCCTCTATCCTTATCATAAGCTCCATTTGTAATCAATACGCCATCATATACATCTCTTAATACTGAAAGTTCAACTACATCGGCCCCATGTTTTACATCACCTTCAAGTGCATCTACAACATGAAGGTAAGCTAGATTAAACCTGTTTAATTTTTGGCATATATACTCAAAATGTTTTTTAGGATTAGAATCTGTCATATCATTAAAAGTCCCACTTGGTGATAATCTTAGTCCTACTTTTTCTGACCCTATTTCAGCTACAGTTTCTTTAATGACATCAAATAAAAAGCGACATCTATTTTCAATATTTCCTCCATATTCATCTTCTCTTATGTTAGTTCCATCACGTAAGAACTGGTCTAGTAAGTAACCATTAGCACTATGGATTTCAACACCGTCAAATCCAGCCTCCATTGCATTTTTAGCAGCAGTAACGTATTTTTTAACAAGCTCTTTTATCTCTGTAACAGTCAATTCCCTTGGTGTTTGATACTCTTTCATACCATTAAAGGTATATACTTCACCGGCAGGCTTTATAGCAGAAGGAGCTACCGGTAATTCTCCATTTAGATAAGATGAGTGTGAGATTCTACCAACATGCCATAGTTGTAAGAATATATTACCACCATTTTTATGTACAACATCTGTGATATTTTTCCAGCCTTGTATTTGCTCCTTGTTATAAATACCTGGTGTACAAGGATAACCAATGCCTTGAGGTGAAATCTGCGTAGCCTCTGATATTATCAATCCGGCAGAGGCTCTTTGTGCATAGTACGTTGCCATTAAATCGTTTGGAATATTGTTATCAACACTTCTACATCGTGTTAAAGGTGCCATAAATATTCTATTTTTTAAGGTGAGGTTACCAATTTTAATAGGTGAGAAAAGATCCATTGTATACTCCTGTAAGATTATAAAAATTATTATCTCACAGTAATTGTTTTATTTTTATAAAATAAATTTTGTATTATTAATGGCATAGTTATGCTAAAGTTACAAAAAGTATTTATAAGGGCAGTTTTGAATTTCAATCGAGTACACATAGAGGTGACAAATATCTGCGGTCTTGCTTGCAGTTTTTGTCCACCAAAACTGCAACCGTCAAAAACAATGTCTCTGCAGTTCTTTGAAAAAATCTTAGCTCAACTTCATGGATACACAAAAATACTCGCATTTCATGTTATGGGTGATCCACTAATACTTTCAAATTTAAATGAGTATCTTGAAGAGGCATACAAATATGGATTTGAAGTTGAATTAACCACAAGCGGATATTACTTAGACAATGTGTCATATAGTACCCTGTTTCATCCATCTGTACGCCAAATAAACATCTCACTTAACAGTTACAATAAAAACAGTTTAAATCTAAGTTTCGATGATTATATGGACAGTGTACTTAAACTTTGTAAAGAAAAACTCTTAGAGTATCCAAAACCATTTATAAACCTTAGGCTTTGGAACTTTGATGAAGCTTGTAGTGAAGCAGAGTTTAATACCATCTTATTTAAAAAGTTATCCTCTTTTTTTGATATAAAGTTAGATAGTGATGAACTTTATAAAACGAGACCAAAGTCTATTCGTCTTGATTCAAAGGTCTTAGTAAATTTTGACAGCTATTTTGAATGGCCGTCATTGGATTCTACACATAATACTCATGCTACATGTTATGGTTTGAAATCACATATAGGGATACTTGCAGATGGTACAGTAGTCCCTTGTTGTTTAGATGGTGAAGGAGTGATAAATCTAGGTAATTTAAACACTACACCTCTAGTTGATGTACTAAACTCTCCACGTGCCTTAGCTATGCTTAAAGGCTTTTCTCAAGGTAAAGCTATAGAAGAGTTGTGTTTAAAATGTAGCTATAAAGACAGGTTTATTAAGACATAGAGTTTATTACAAATATCAATTTTTTGTAGCAGTTACTAAAAATATAGGAAACTCTTTTTCTTCTTTATTTACCGTATGTGCCGTCATAAAATTTATATTATCAAAGCCTTGTTTTTCTAATAGATCTTTAAATTCATCTCTTTGAAAACCAAGATGATATATTCCGTCAGTGTCTTGTGGGTGGAAAGTTCCATCTTCTTTATCTAAATCTGCTAAGGCTATTGATGCTCCAGAGTTTAAGTTTTGAGAAAATCTTTGTATAAGCCTATCTATATCTTGAACATGGTGCATAGCCATCGCACTGATAATAAGGTCAAACTTTTTATCTATTGGATTATCTATGATGTTTTGACAAAGCATATCTACTTTACCCTGTAATTCAGGTTTTGAGACTAGTTGTTTTAACATTGATTCTGATATATCTACGGCGAGTATATTTTTTACATGCGGTGCAACCTGAGAACTGATAAGTCCTGTACCGGCACCAAAATCCATTACGTACATATTGTCACGTAGTGAAACGTTATCTAGTATAGATGTTCCTACAGCTGATGAAAGGATTTTCACTATATCATTACTATCCCATTCTTCAGCTTTTTCGTCAAATAGATCACTCATTTTTTTCCTTTTTATTTTTTTAAAAATAGTTATATATTTTAGTCTATCTTGTTAAACAAGTTTCATCTCAACTATTATAGTATAAATTTATTCATTCTTTTTTTAATTGATTTTAAGAAAGTTGAATCGTTGATTTTACAAAATGTATGTATATTAAAATAATAGCTTAATTCGTATATAACAAACATGTATGGCAAAGGTATAGTTAGTATTTACTATTCGCAAGATTACTACTTTGATAAAGTTTTTAAATTGAGATAATTAAAACGGAAGGTGATTAAGTATCTTTTGGTTTGTGAAGCCACTCATTGTCACCGACAGAAAAAGGGTGTTGATTTGAAAATTCTTCTTTTGTAAATCTAAATCTAAACTTATTTACATAAGTATTTAATATTTTATATGCTTTATTGATCTCTTGAAACTTCTCAGTTGAACCTTCGGACATATCAGGATGGTATTCACGGGAGAGCTTTAAATACCTTTTTTTGATATCATCCTTAGTTTCAACACCGATAAGACCAAGTGTCTCAACAGCTTGTTCAAACTCTTTGTAGTTAACGGAAAAAATCTACTCACCTTTTTTTAAAATAATCGTAGTAGATTTATCAAAGTTAAAATATTTCTTTGCTACATTTTGAACTTGTTTAGCTGTTACCTTTTTAATATCTTCTTCATAAGTTAAAAGAGGTTCTAAGTCTCCACGAACTAAGTAGCTTCCAAAAAGGTTTGCAACAGAAGATGAACTCTCTAAAGAATAGATGAAATCAGCTTTTGTATTGATCTTTACTTTGTCTATCTCTGCTTTTGTGACTTTTTTATTTTTTATAAGTTCTATTTGCTCGATGAGTTCTTTTTCTACATCTTTTGCTTTTATACCTGGGTTACATGATGCCATGAAAATGAAAAGGCCAGGGTCGATATTTTCCATGTTATATGCATATACACTGTTTACAAGTCTTTTTTTATCTACGAGTTCTTTATACAACCTTGAACTTTTTCCGGAGTACAGAATCTCAGATATGACACTTAGTGCAATTTGGTCTTTGTCTTTAAAGTCAGGTATATGAAAAGTTATAGCCAGCATTTCAACTTCACTGTCTCTTTTTATTGTTATATGCTTTGGTCCATCTTGCTCAGGTTCAATAAATTTTACATCAGGTACTGTAGCAGTGTTTTTTATCCCGCCAAACTCTTTTTTTGCTTTTTTAAAGACATCCTTAGGGTTTACATCACCCGTTACCATTAAGATAGCATTGTTTGGTTGGTAGTAGGTTTTATGAAAGTCTTTTATATCTTTAATTGTCCAAGTCTGTATATCGTTCATAAATCCGATAGGTGTCCAATGGTATGGATGATACACATAAGCGTTGTTAAACATTGTAAAGTAAAGATAGCCAAGAGGGGAGTTTTCTGTTCTCCATCTACGTTCTTCTGCAACTACATTACGCTCAGGTTGAAATTCTTTGTCTTTTAGATTTAGGTTTTGCATAAGTTCAGCATAAAGTTCTAGTGATTTACTTAGATTGTCTGTGCTTGATTTAATGAAGTAGTGCGTATAGTCAAAGCTGGTAGATGCATTGTTAACGCCACCTATGCTTTTTACTTCTTTATCAAACTCTCCTGCATCAAGGTTCTTAGTAGACTTGAAGTTCATATGTTCAAGCATATGAGCAATTCCTGTTTTACCCATTACTTCGTTTCTGCTTCCAACCTTGTAAAAAATATCAGTTGAGATAACATTTGTTGAGTTTTTTAGAGGGATTACAACTATTTGCAGCCCATTTTTTAAAGTTTTTGTTTCATATTTTGGTAGTGATGATGCCATTAAGTTTCCTAAAATTAGTATTGTTGTTACGAAAGTTTTTATTATCATTTTCTGTCCGCACCTATTGCTTCAGTTATGTTTTTATATCCATCAGCGAGTATTAATTTCGTTAGTTTATTATTTATGTTCATAACCATATCCGGACCGTGAAAAATAAGCCCACTTAGAATCTGAACAAGAGAAGCACCGGCTTTTATACGTTTATATGCTTCCTCCGCTGAATCAACACCGCCTACAGATATAAGTGTAGTTTTACCGTAAAGCTCTTTAGCTATAGCTTCAAAAATTTCAAAACTCTTTTTCCTTAAGACTGCACCGCTAAGTCCGCCTTTATCATATGGACTGGATACTAAGGAATAATCTATAGTAGTGTTTGTCGCAATAATCCCGTCTGCACCTTTAATAACTGCCATTTTTGTTAATGCTACTGCATCTTCTGGCGTCATGTCCGGTGCTATTTTTAGTAGTATAGGTTTATCAGTTATAGCTTTAGCCTCTGAAAAAAGTCTACTTATAAACTCTTCGTTTTGCAGATCACGAAGACCGGGAGTATTTGGTGAAGATATATTTATAACTAAATAGTCACCAAGCTCATGCAATGCTTTTAAAAGAGTTGTATAATCGTTGATTGCTTCACTCTCAGGAGTTACTTTATTCTTACCTATATTTACACCTATAGGAGTTGTAAAAGGATAACGCTTCTTTAGCCTTCTTTGAACTTTTAAAAGTCCTTCATTGTTGAAGCCCATAGCATTTTGAATGGTTTCTTCTTCTATGTGTCTCCACATTCTAGGTTTAGGATTACCCTCTTGAGCTTTTGGAGTGACCGTACCAATCTCAGTAAAACCAAAGCCTAAAACTTGCATACCTCTTATCATAGTTGCATTCTTATCAAATCCTGCACCAAGTCCGATAGGGTTATAAAAAGTCCTACCAAAAAGTTCTTGGCTTAGTACATCATTTGTAATAAAGTGTGATTCTAAAAAAGAGTTAAAAGGTATTTGACAGATATTAGGAATCCTAAGTGCACATTCTGCAAGATGGTGAGCACTTTCAGGTTGTAGTTTAAATAGCCAAGGTTTTATGCTTTGATAGTTTATCATCAGTTTTTTTTACCTTTATAGTGAAAACTGTTACATGAGGCATGATTTCACTTGTTTAAATTTAGCCTGAGCAACAATAAGTTTTCTCTGTATTTATAGAATTTAGTGATTATACTAAAAAAAGGTTAAGAGTTTGGTAATCAAACTACATAAGTTGATTTAAGTTTTTATATGAGATATATAAGCGGTGAGTCTATCTAAAATATTTTAATAAAAGAAGTGTAAATTAGATGAATAAGAGTAAATTTATTGGTACTTATTCATCTTTTAGCATATATTATTGTTTTATTATTTCAGTGGTACTTTTAGTTTCACAAAAAACACCTCCTAAAGCACTGATAAAACTATTTTGTATATCTTGTGCCTTTATAGTTGTGTCATTAAACTTTAAATCTTTCGTTGCACAAGCATCATTGGCTAATGTTATCTTGTAGCCAAGATCAAATCCCGCTCTAACTGTTGAATCTACGCACATATGTGTCATTGCTCCGCATATCACAAGCTCATTAAGATTGTTTTGTTTTAATTCATCGAGTAAATTTGTGTCTCTAAAACTATTTGGATAGTTTTTTTTGATAATAGTTTCGCCTTGTCTATCTAAACTATCATTAAGCTCACAACCATGTGTGTTTGGAAGAAAGAAAGTCGCTCCATGATTTAATGAAATATGTTGTATAAAATATATTTTATACTCTTGTAATCTTGCATATTTAATAAGTTTGTTCGTGTTTTGTAGTGTAGTGTCTATATCAACCAACTCCATAGTTCCACCACTGAAGTAATCATTTTGAATATCTATAATAATAAGTGCTTTTTTCATTATCAACTCCTTATGAAATTTTGATAAATATTTAAAAGTTCTGTATATCGAGCATGAATACCTATCTGTCGCTAGATATTATTTTATACGAACTTCAACTTTAGGCTAAAGATTTTAATCCATCTTAAACAGATTTATATCCCTCATTTGACCATTTAGTCAATTATATAATTATTTTGACTAATTAGTCAAGTAAAATTTAGATAAAATTAGATTATGAAAGTAATTACAACAAGAGAAAAGCTTATAAACAGTGCTTATAAACTCTTTTATGAAAAAAGTTTTAATGCAACCAGTATTGATGATATATTAAAAGATGCTTCACTAAATAAAGGCTCTCTTTACCATCTCTTTAAAGGAAAAAAAGAGCTTCTTCTAACAGTTATTGAAGAAAAGATAGCTACAGGTATAAGAGACAAGTACAGCTGCTTAAATGAAGAAGCCAATCCGCTTGAGTATATAAAAAATAATTTGTTAAATACAAATTCGTTTGATTTTAAACACGGATGTCCGTTAAACAACCTAGTCCAAGAGATGAGCCCTGTTGATGAAGATGTAGCAAAAGCATTAAGGGATATTTATTTGGAGTTAGAAGATTTTTATTTTTTAGCACTTAGAGATTTAGATATGTCTGATGAAAGTAAGAAATCACTTTCTAAGATGATGGTAGCTACTGTAGAAGGTGCTATTATGTCTGCAAAGAGTGCACAAGACAAGACACCTTTTATTGAGATAGTAACTCAGATGTTTAAGATGTGTGCTAAGTAGAAAACTTTTGTACTTTTTATTATGATTTACGATTTAAAGTAAAAAAAAAATTTTAAAAAAAATATACATAATATTAAGTAGTTAACTTTAAGGTATTTTGTTATTTAATATGTATAAAATTTTAATATTATGAGAATAAATTGATAGATTACATTGCTGATTATGACATAGGAATAAACAAACCTGATGTACCATGCGATATACATAATAGTTGGACAGATATACTTGATTCACTAGCATCTATGGCTAATGTGCCTTCTGCATTAGTTATGCACCTTCTTCCAAATAAAATTGAGGTTGCAAGTACTTCAAGAATAAAACCAGACAATCCTTATGAAGTAGATGCATCAGAACATTTAGGATGCGGTTTATACTGTGAAACTGTAATCAAAGAAAAATCTGAGCTATATGTTAAAAATTCACTTATAGATGAGGATTGGAAAGACAATCCAGATATTGAACTTGGTATGATTAGCTATTATGGATTACCTCTTCTTTGGCCAGATGATAAGGTTTTTGGTACTATCTGCATTCTTGATAAAAAAGATTTGCACGTGTCAACTCAAGTTAAAGAGTTAATTAGGTTATTTAAAAACTCAATTGAAAATGATCTTCATATATTGGAGTTGGCTCATTTGGAAAAAAAGTTACTTCAATCAGAAATACACAAGCAAAATATGAAACTTAGCAATTTAAATAAGAATCTTGAACAACGTGTCAAAGAAGAAGTTGAAAAAAATAGAAAAAAAGACCAACAAATTATACAACAATCTCGTTTAGTCCAAATGGGAGAGATGATAAGTATGATTGCTCATCAATGGAGACAACCACTAGGGGCTATATCTTCCACATTAATCGATATGAAGATGAAATCTGAACTTGAACTTTTTAATTTGGAAGAAAAACAAGAAGTACAGAAGTATGAATCCTATATCAATAATAGTCTTAATGATATTGAAGGATTTGTTCAAAATTTAACAAGCACCATAGATGACTTTAGATACTTTTATAAACAAAATAAAAAAGCAGTGACTATAAAAATAGAAGATGTAATTGAAAAATCACTAAATATAATTAACTCATCAATAGTAATTAATTGTATAGATATAACAAAAGAGTATAATTATAAGGGAGATATAGAGCTTTATGATAGTGAAATGATGCAAGTTATCTTAAATATCTTAAAAAATGCTCAAGATAACTTTCAAGAGAAACAGACAAAGAATCCATATATAAGAATTACTACTGAAGATAGAAGAATTTCAATATGTGATAATGGTGGAGGGATAGCAGAAGATATTATTGATAAGATATTTGACCCGTACTTTTCAACTAAAAATGAAAAGAATGGAACTGGATTGGGTCTTTATATGTCTAAAACAATTGTCGAAGAACATCACAATGGAAAACTTAATGTAGAGAACACAGATGACGGAGCATGTTTTATAATTGAGTTGGGAATAGTAAAGAGTGTAAAAGCAACTGTGTAAGAGAATGTAAAAAGAACGGTGTAAACCCTAACAATTAGATTTACACTCTCTTTTGATTATTAGTTTTAACTCATTTAACAAAGTCTGTAGTTCTTTAAGCAATACCTTATCTATAACTCTGCCTTTATCATCAATTTTTCTATTGACCATAGATACTTTTAAAGTTAATTCTTGATTTATATTTCCCGTTAAGACTTTAACTAAATTCACAAGTACATTGTTTGCTTTGTCCCCACCCATTGCCGAAGTTGAAGCACTGATGATTGCTACGGGTTTGTTAACTATCTCACTACTTGATACCAGCCAGTCAAGAGCATTTTTTAAGACTCCGGGTATTTCAAAAGCATATTCCGGCGTACTAATGATGATTGCATCGGCTATAGCAAAGTTTTTTCTTAACTCTTGAACTGATAGAGGCGAGTTGTCTTTTTCTAATGTATGGTTATCTAGGTCAGGATTAAAAAAAGGAAGTTTATTTAAATCGTTATAAATAAATATATTTGTATCTATACTTTTTAATGCTTTAATTATTGCACTATTATAAGACATTGTTCTGAGTGAACCTGATACTGCCAGAATTTTCATTTTAAATCATCTTGTATAGTCGTAGCAAAAACTTTTGCATACTTTTGTGACCATATAAGTATCTCATCTATAACGGGTTTTAAATTACTTCCATATTTACTTAAGGAGTACTCAACCCGTGGTGGAACTTGGGCAAATACTTCTCTACGGATAAGACTTAGCTGTTCTAACTCTTTGAGTTTTATTGTCAAGGTTTTTTTTGTGATAGGTTGTAAGCATTCAAATAGTTCTTTAAATCTAAGAGTATTGTTTTTTAGATACCAGATAATCATGAGTTTTAATCTATCGTTAAAGATTTCGAAAAATATTTCTGATGAAGAGTTGTATTGTTTGTCATTAAATTGAATCATAACAAAAGTATAATATATAGTTTCTTATAGTACCCTTGGTTTATTTTAATAAACTATACAAAGTACTTATGATAAGTTTATTTTAAAAACATTCAATATTTGATAGATTCATCAGCCAAAGCCAATATATCATCATCCCCAGAACTATCTCCATAGGCATAAATAGTTTCATACTCTTTTATATTTAAGTGTTGCTTTACGCGGTTTTCTTTCTCTTTACCGTAACAGTTTGGAGTTAGGAATTTACCTGTAAATTTTGAATTTATGAACTCGAGTTGAGTTGAGAGCAGTTCTATGTTGTTCTTATCACACCAAGGCTGTAGCCAGCACTTCATAGAAGCAGAGACTATGATGACTCTGTTTCCATTTTTTTGATGTTTCTTTAGAAGTTCAAATCTATCTTTAAGTATGATTTTATCAAGTTCATTGAGGGAGAAGTCTTGTGCTTTTTTTTTAAACTCAGCTTCATCTATACCGGTGTAAAAGATAGCAAACAAGTTTTGTTTGGAGATGTCATTTTTTATAAGTTTTAACTTGTAAAGGACGAAGTTTGGCAGGAACTTGAACATATTTATGAGGTAAGTCTTTCTAGGAACGCTGTACTTTAAAAATTTACCAAGTGAATCTTTACTTGTTAGTGTACCATCGAAGTCAAACAGGGCTAGATTCATTTGTTTTCACCATTATAGTATCTATCATTAAAGTAACATTTTCCAATCGGTAGCCAATCAGGAATATCGTAGAACTTTTCCTTTTGTAAATCAAGATAGTTTGTTTTATATACATCGTAGTTAAAGCCCTCACACTCCGCTGTGTAGAAGTTTGCTTTTTTTATATTTATCTTTTTTATAGAGAATGAGTTACATATATTTTTTAGCTTATCTTCTTTAATCGGCGACTTATTAAACAAGCTTATATTTTTGTCTGAGAGTTCCCTTATATCAAGTAGCTTATCATCCATACGTCCATACTTGGAGTTAGAAAAAAGTACAGTCACATCTTTTTTACAGTAGTAGCTTAACACAGATGCAGTAGAGTATCCAAAGGTGAATACTTTTGAACTGTTTAGCTTACCTAGGACTTGGCATACAGATTCTGGCTGTGTGTACATAATCACATCTGAGTACTTTTTATGGTTTTGAAGCAGCGACTTTGGAAGAAGTAGGGCTACCATCAAGATTGTTATATGAATAAAGGTAAATATGATATTGTATTTGAAAATCTTAGCCAGACTTGAGTCTTTTACAAAGCTAAATAGTAAGAACATGTAAGGAGTAAATAGTAAGAACCAATGTAGACCTATCTTGTTTTTAAGTGAGACCATGAAAAATATAAAAAATATCAAGACTAGAATCGAGACTAATAATTTTAAAAGTACTGAGTTTTCAAACTTAGATTTAAAGAGATAGTAAACTCCCCAAGGAGTAAAGATATATATCATAAGCAAAAAGTAACCAAGAACAGATTTTATGTTGTAGCTGTTATGATCAGTTCTGGCAAAGAAATTGAACATGATATTGTTCCAACAGGAGTTATAGTTAAAGTATAAGTTTTGTGCTATAAATACTAAAACCACAAGAGTCACTACCAGTATATTTTTTATGGCTTTTGTCTTGTACACACTTAGTGAAAAGATTAGCAAAGAGAGCATTAAAAAAGCTGCAAAGTACTTACTTAAAAAAGCAAGTCCAAGAAATATACCAGTGAGTAGTGAATACCTAAACCATTCTTTTTTTTCAAGTGAGTAAAGTAAAAGGAGTGTACCTAAGGAACTAAACAGAAGCAATGGAACATCATTTGTCATTAGAGAAAGGAGTATGTCAATAGGTGAGGCTAAAAATACTAATGAGACAAGGAGTGCTTTTTCTTTTTTTACCTTGTAAAGAATAGCTACTTTATAGATGATAAAAGCAGTAATAAAGGTAGTGACAACAGCAAACATTCTGAAAAATATATGTGAGTCATTTATAAAGCTCATAAGGTAAATCATCCAGCCAACCATAGGCGGGTGGTCGTAATAACCAGAACTCAAGTTCTGTGCCCATTTTATAAAGTAGGCTTCATCCCCTGTTAGCGGTAACAGTGAAAGTATAATAATCTTAAAAGTAAAGATTATAAAGAGTGTTCTAAACTCTTTTTTATAAAGGTTTATCATATGCTCAATTTCTTGAATATGAACTCAGGTATATGTTTGATGATAAGCATAACTAAAAGCCAAATAGATTTTGTGTAAAGTATATTTTTACCTTTTTGTTGTGCATTGAAGATATCTTGGGCAACATCAACAGGCTCAGCTGTTAGTTTTTCCGGCAGGTCTAGATTTTCAGTCATCTTAGTGTTAACAAAACCAGGCTTGACTGTTAAAACACTAACACCACTCTCAAAAAGTCTATTTCTAAGACCGCTAAGGTAAGTTGTAAATGCTGCTTTAGCGCTTCCATAGATATAGTTGGCTTTTCTACCGCGGTCACCAGCAACGGAGCTTACACCGACTATGAAACCGCGTCTTTCTTTTTCAAAATCATTCGCTATTATATTTAAAAGACTTACCGCACCTGTGTAGTTTACGTTTATAGTTAGCAGACTTTCATCCCAATCTTTTTGAGCTTTTTTTTGTGCAACCATATAACCTGATACTACAATAACTCCAAGAGGTTTTTCTTGGAGTTGTTCATAAAAGGTTTTATGAGTATCATAAGCTGTAATATCAAAATCTTTTAGTTGTACATCTACGCCTGAACGAACCTCTATATCTGTTTTTAAGTCTTCAAGTTCTGAGCTGTTTCTGGCAGCAAGATAAAGGTTATAACCATTTTTTGCATATACACGTGCAACCTCTTTTGCAATATCACTTTTAGCACCGATTATTAAAACATAACTCATCTTATATCTCCACTCTTTTTGATTGTAATGAGTTTAATTTCTCATTCATATTATTTTTTTTTCTAAACTCTCTAAACTTATCTACTAAAGGATAACCCTGCTCAAAAGTTTCTTTGGAAACTCTAACATCTTTTGTCAGGTAGATTCTACCGTTGTTCTTTACCACTATTTCATCCAGCTCATCTAAGAGTTCAAACAAGCCATCCTCTATCTTAAAATCAAGTGCTAAAGAATAACCCTCAATAGGGAATGATAAATAGTTTTTATTCCCTTTTCCATATAGTTTTAACACTGCTAAAAATGAACCTTTACCACTGTTGGCTATTTTAGTAAGTATTTCTTGCAACCCTTCAAAACTTGTCTCTTTTGGAAGTATAAACTGGTACTGAGTAAAACCGTTTTTACCGTAGATCCTGTTCCAGTTTCTGATGGCATCAAGCGGATAAAAAAAGCTGTCAATGCCAACTTTTTGTTTTGAAATCCCGTCTGGTGCTTTTGCGTAGTAAAGCCAGTTGAAAGCCTTTACACTCAGAGTATTAAGTGCGAAAGATGGAAAGTTGAACGGTATATTTAGTTTGCTTTTACTCTTGTAATCTAAGTCACCATCATCAGCAAAGTCTCCCACCATAAGTAAACACTTACCGATATCGTCACCCTTGGCTAGACAGTCTATCCAAGCGACAGAATATGGTAGTTCTTGGTGAGATTCAAAAGCATCAAAAGTCTCTTTTAGGTTTTTAGTTTTTATAGTTGTTTGTCTGATAAACTGAGAGTTAATGCGTTTTAGAGATATAGTGGCTTCAAGTATAACACCTGTTAGTCCCATACCTCCACAAGTTGCAAGAAACAGTTCATCACCTTTTTTGCAAGACTCTATCTCTCCGTTTGGAAGCATGATCTTAAATTCTGACACACACTCGCTAAAGCAGCCCTCTATATGATGGTTCTTACCATGAACATCAGAAGCAATTGCTCCACCTATAGTTATAAGTTTAGTACCAGGAGTTACTTTTAAGAACCAGCCACGAGGGACAAAACTATCAAGTATTTCACTAAGAAGTACTCCAGCTTGACATTTTAAAACTCCATTTTTTTCATCAAATTCTAAAAAGTTGTTATAGTTTTTACAGTATAAAATATCTTCGTTAATAGCACTGTCACCGTAACTTCTGCCATTTCCAAACGGGATAAACTCTTTTGTCTCACTTATATAATGACTTAGTTCGTAAGTGTTTTTTAAAACAGTTTTTTTGTTTTTTATCTTTGGGTACATTCCCCAGCTAGTCAAACTCACACCTAGTCCTTAAACACAAATTTTTTATCTAAATAATATTTCACTACATAACCGATAGCCAGACCTAATACTGCACCTGAATATTTTGCATTTTCATCTTCAAACATATAATCAAAGCCAATTTCAAAACCCCAAAATATTAAGGTTGTAAAAACTCCCATTAGTGAGTAAAGTATAAACTTTTTACCATCATCTTTTTTGCTTTTTGGCGTATGGAAAAAGATATATTTCTTATCTAGGATGTATTTTAACACAAGACCACCAAGAGTTCCAATAAACATAGCAAGGTAAAGCGATAAAAAGCCATCGTAAACTAAAAAACTAAGATACTGAAACCCTATGTTTACTATGGTAGAGAGCAGGGCAAAAAGAGCATACCTTAGAATCATCATATAAGCTTGGTTATAACCACGAAACTAAGTAGCCAAAAGAAAATGGTCATTTTTAAAAAACTGTCTCGTATAACTACCTTTGTAGGGCTACCGCTATCTTCTTCAACAAAGGTTATTTGCATATAACGTAAGACACCAAGGATTACAAAAAACGAAGTCAGGTAAAGGTAGTGAGAACCTAATCTTGCTATAACCTCAGCTGATATTGTATACTGAATATAAGAGACTATTACTACACCCGCCATAAGTACCATGGCCGCATTTACAAACTCTAGGTTATATCCATCTATATTTTTACGAGTTTCTTGCCCCGCAAGAGAAAGCAATACATCGTCTCTTCTTTTTGCCAAGGCTAAAAAGATAGCAAGTAAAAAAGTTGTAATAATTATCCACATAGAAAGTTCTATATTCGTTACAGCAGAACCTGCAAAAAGACGAAGAACAAAGCCTGTTGCAATTATGAAGATATCTAAGATAGAGATATGTTTTAGTTTCAAAGAATAAAGGATATTTAAGATAAAGTAGATTAGCAATATTGCAAAAAGATATATGCTTAATACAAATGAGATACTTAATGAAACTAAAGACAAGACTAAAATAAGAAGTTTAGCAGTTTGTATTGAAACTGCTCCAGAAGCCAGTGGACGGTTCTTTTTTGTAGGGTGTTGCCTATCTTCATCTATATCCATAAGGTCATTGAAGATGTATATAGCACTAGCAAGGATAGAAAATAAGATAAATGCAAGGAGTGTATCTATATTCTTTGCTGTACTGGAGAAAGAAAAAGAAAATAGCAGAGGCATAAATATAAATAAATTTTTTATGTATTGATGAACTCTAAATAATTTAAATACTTCGCTCAAAAAGCAACCTCATGTTAATTTAAATCAGATTATAACACCTTAATTTGTAAAATAAATTTAGATTGTGTGTTATTTATAGATAAGTTAATTTATATTTTTGTTTATTTAGACTAAAATGTTTTTTTTAGTTAAAAATAATAAACTATAGGTTTGCTTATGATGTCTAATAAATATATGCTTATTAATAAAAATATTATATGTATAGGGGCAATATTTGACTTTAGTTTATATTGTAAATTAATGCCTAATTCTGAACTTCAATGCATTATTGAAAAAGATAGTTTACTAATAAATGATGATGTAAAAAAGTCTAAAAATACAGAAGCAATATATGTTAATGAATCTGAATATAAAAATTATAAAAGGTATTATGAAAACTATCTGGCAAATATTTCAAAAGATAAAAATATAACTTTTGAGGATAGATCAAAAGCCATGTATGTAAATGCATCTAAATTATTGGTTGATATTTTTAAGAATCCAGAAGTTACCGGAAATTATGAAAAGTCCAAAGAGCTAGTAGGTGATTTGGTTACAACAGTTTCAGATGATGAATTTTCAATAAAGTCATTAGCAAGCATTGCAATAGATGATGATTCTTATACGCATACGCACACCCATTCTATCAATGTATCTATTTATGCTTTAAGTTTGGCAAGTTTTTTAAACTTTAGCAAGGATAGCCTTTCAGATATTGGGGAATCTGCACTACTTCATGATCTTGGCAAAAGTAAAATTGATTCAAAGATTGTAAATAAAAAAGGAAAACTTACAGATCAAGAGTTTAAAATAATACAAAACCATTCGAATTTAGGATATTATTTAGGTATGAAGATAGGAATTAAAAAAAGGTCTGTGTTAAATGGTATAAAGTACCATCATGAAAAAATGGACGGGTCTGGATACCCACTAAAATTAAAGGGTGAAGATATTCCACTTTTTGCTCGTATAATAGGTGTATGTGAGACCTTTGATGCCTTAACAACTCATAGAAGCTATAAAGCAGCTATATCACCATTTGAAGCTTTAAAGCTTATGAAGATCGAAATGAAAAATCATCTTGACATGAATCTTGTAAATAAAATGATTATGATGTTTAGATAATATGATTATAATGTTATAATACTGTCATAAAATTATAGGGTGTAGTGTAATGGGATATAAGCATAAGATAGTTAAAGAAGAGATTTCAGTTGAAGGTGGCAGAGCTACAACTTTTGATGTATATCTTCCGTCTGAAGTTGAGTTACCTTCTCCAACAAATAAGTTTAAAAGTAAAAGACCTGTTACTATTCATGAAAAGTCTGTTGACGCCTACAATAAAGCCAATATAGCTATAGATAATCTTTATAATAATACAGAGGTGTCAAGTAACTACAGGGCTTCAAAAAAAGCGGTAAGGGAGTTGGTTTTAACAATTTTACATGATGATTTTACGATAAGATCTTTTATGAGTGTTATTAATCATCGTGACTGCACACCTACCCATTCTCTAAATGTGGCGATATATGCATTGAGTCTAGGTTCATATTTAAAGTTAAAAAAAGAAGCTCTCTTAGAACTTGGTGAGTCTGCTTTGCTTCATGATCTTGGTAAAAATAAGATTGATGAACAAATAGTGAACAAAAATGACAAGTTAAGCACTGATGAATATGAAGTTATAAAAGAGCATTCAAAGCTGGGGCATGACATATGTATAGAAATAGGCATAACGAATAAAAACACCTTGGACGGAATTATATATCATCATGAAAAAATAGACGGTACAGGTTATCCGTCTGGCTTAAAAGGTGAAGATATACCACTTTTTGCACGAATTATAGGTATCTGTGATACCTTTGACGCTTTAACAAGTCAAAGAAGCTATAAAGAAGCTTTCCCTACATTTGAAGCCTTAAAACATATGAAAATTGAAATGAAGAACTATTTTGATACTGACTTAGTCAATAAAATGATTATGATGTTTAGATAGAAAGTGTCAATTTTTAGCTAACACTTTGACTAGTCTTTTTTGTTTATATACTGAGCCGGAGAGAATTTTATAGCGAAGATTCTAAAGATAAAAAAAATAAATATTACAAAATGATATGATTATCTCGTAATGTTTTTTTAATAACTCTATCAATTTATTCCCCTGTTTTAAGTGAAATTGTAAAGAGGAAGTATTACGAGGATATTACAAAGAGATATCTCTTTTAAATACAAGATTTTTTAGTGATCTTGTTTCATCGATACTGGCAAACTCTTTGACATTTTGAAGTTGCTCAATAAATTTAAAACTAGGCGCTAATTCGGTAATAAGGTCTGTTATAAAGGTAGTGTCCAAATCTGGAGAGTTTAAACAGGCTAACAATATGCAGTTATCTGAAGCAATTTGAGGTAGTTTCATAATGATTTTTCTATAATCTTTAGTAGCTTCAAAACTTCTCCTTTGGAAGGTTGGAGGATCGATTATAATCAAGTCGTAAGGACCTTTTTTCTTTATTCTGGAGAATGACTTTAGTATGTTATACGGCAAGAAGCTAACACCTTTAGTATCTATATCGTTTAAATGATGGTTTATCAGACCTGAACTTAATGCACCCTTACTCATATCAATATTTGAAACGTTTTTAGCCCCACCTAGTTTTGCTGCAATACTAAAAGCACAGGTGTATGAAAATAGATTTAATACATTTTTGTCTTTTGCATTATTTCTTACAAAATTTCTACCGTTTTTCATATCTGGAAAATATCCGCTGTTTCGATTTGATAAGAGGTTGACTTTAATCTTCATACCGTTTTCTAAAACAAATAGATTGTTATCTACTTCTCCTGCTATAACCTCGCTCGGAGAACCGTTTAAATATCTTCTTTGAAGTACTATAGTCTTATGTTTTGAAGAAGATATGAATTCTTTAAGCATATCAATCAACTCAGTTTCAAGCTCATGCTCCATCTCAAAATAAAGTGCCACGTTTAATATCTCATCTATAGAATCAACTGTAAGGTGTTTCCATCCTTCATAAAGTCCTCCACGACCATGAAAAAGCCTCTTAAATTCAGATGTTAAATCTTTTGAACTCTCTAGTATATGTGTATGTATATCAGATACAGTCATTATATGTTTTCCCAAAAAGTACCATGTGGTGTGTCCATAATACTTACACCAAGTTCAAGAATTTCATCACGAAGTTTGTCGGACTCTATAAAGTCTTTATCTTTTTTAGCCTCATCTCTCTTTGATATTAGCTTAGAGATTTTAATCTTTGTATCTTCGTCTATACCAAACTGAAAATACTCATATGTGTTTTTTACACCAAAGCCCAAAATACTTTCAATATACGATAAATTAGACATAGTTTCACGTTTGAGAATCTTGTGTTTTCCGGCTGTATCTAAAGTCTCATTTGCATTTGAAATCATCTCATCAATTAGAGCAAGTGCAGAAGATACATTCATATCATCACTTAGAGCATTTAAGAGTTCATCCTGAAAAGAAGTCTTTTCGTTATTTTGTGCTAATCCAAAAAGACGCTTCTTAAGTCTATATATTTTGTCTAGTCTCTTCTTTGAAGATGCCAAATCCTCGGTGTTGAAGTTGAAGTTACTTCTATAGTGAGTGCTTAAAAGATAAAATCTAAGAACCTCTCCGTCGTATTCTTTTAGTGCATCTTTTAAGAAGAAGCTATTGCCCAAAGACTTAGACATCTTCTCTCCGTCTATGTTTACAAAACCGTTATGCATCCAGTACGCAGCAAGTGCGTGATCAGTCCCGCATCTCGTCTGTGCAGCTTCGTTTTCATGATGTGGAAAAAGTAAGTCGGCTCCGCCACCGTGAATATCTACAGCGAACTCAGTATTTGATTCAGCCAAATGTTTTTCTATCATAGCCGAACATTCTAGGTGCCAGCCCGGACGACCTTTTCCAAATGGAGATTCAAAGGTAATAGTGTCATCTTTTACACTTTTCCATAAGACAAAGTCAGCACTGTTTTTCTTCATTGATGAACTTTCAACACGTTGTTGTTTATCATCTTCATCTTGAACTCTATTAGATAGACTTAAATACTTAGAATCACTTGCAGTATCAAAATAAACATCACCATCATCAGTCCTGTAGGCATGTTTATTATCAATAAGCTTATGAATAAGTTCTATCATAGCACCTAAAGATTCGGTAGCTTTTGGTTCTATATCTGGGCGAGAAACACCTATATGCTCCATCTCTCTATGAAAAGCTTCAGTGTAAAAGTCTGTTATTTCTTTAATCTCTTTGTTCGTTTCTTTTGCTTTTTTGATTATTTTATCATCTATATCCGTAATGTTTCTTGCATAAGTCACGTCATAGCCATTGGCTTTTAGTATACGTGATAATAGGTCAAATACTAAGGCGCTTTTTGCATGACCTAGATGAGCATCATCATAAACAGTAGGTCCACAAACATATAGTGATGCTTTGCCATCTATAAGTGGTTTAAACTCACGTTTTGTTTTTTGTACAGAATCAAATATATGCACCGATAAAATCCTTGAAAATTAATAATAATATTGTAAATAAAGTTGCGCTAAACAGCAGGTATAATACTTTTTTTGATGAAATTATATCTAAAAATTTTTTACTGCCATAGACATAAATGGTTAATATAAATCCTACAAACCCACTTAAGGTACTAGCTAGTGCCAAACCGCTTGCACCTAGCGGTGAGATAAGTGCCAATGAAAGAACAATGTTAGTTGTTAGTGAGTATGTTGCAATTTTTGCAGCTTGTAACTGCATCTCTTTTGCATATAACCATAAAGAAAATAGTTTTTGCAGTCCAAATGGTAATAAACCTATCATATACATTTGTAAAACGGAACTTGTCTCTAGTGTGTCTGATTCTATAAATGCTCCATGTTCAAAGAGTAGCCATATTATTTCTTTAGCAAGTATAAAACCACCAATAGCACTAAATGTTAGTACAAATGCAAGAAACCAAAAAGCCTTATCCATAAATAATAAAGCTTTAGTTTCTTCTTTGTTGTTCAGGTATCTAGCAATTTTTGGAAATAATGCTATGGATGTAGCTATGGCAAACAGAGCAAGTGGGAGTTGAAAAACTCTATTTGAATAATAAAGGTATGAGATAGAACCTGTTACTAAAAAAGATGCTAACCAAGTATCTAAGAATGCACTAACTTGTGCTGTTGAATTTCCCCATATAGCAGGAAAAAATAATGATCTGAACCTTCTTGTTTCATCTATTATGGTTATCGATTTTAACTTTAAGTGTTTAAAACCGGCAAAAAGAAGTTTTAAAAGCCCAAGCTTATAAATACTTATGATATGTGCTACTAACTGTAACACTCCACCAATAACTACACCAAAACTAAGATAATATACAATTTCAATTTGATCTTTGTCTGAGGATAAATAAAGGGACAAGATGAGTGAAGTATTTAACAAAGCAGTTGAAAATGCAGATGTTGCAAAATGGTTTTTATATTGAAGCAAGGTACTTAAAAATGTAACGCTAAATATAAGCGGTAAGTACCAAAAGTTTATAGCAACAAATGGTGCTGCTAACCCTATAGTGTTAGTGTCAAAACCTATAGCGATAGCCTTGGTAGCGAAGCTTGGTAGTATGTTTACTAATAGTGTTAGTAGTATGATTATGGATAAAAAAAGAGTAAAAATATATACTGAGAATATTGATTTATATTTTGATTTTGCATATGCGGGAATAAAAACCTGTGTAAAAGCACCCTCCGCAAATATACGACGGAATAGATTCGGAAGCTTAAAGGCAATGAAAAATATATCACTATAAATATTTGCACCGAGTATGTTAGCAGTTAACAAGTCTCTAATAAATCCTAAAATCCTAGAAAATAAAATTCCAAAACTATTTGTAAATATTGCTTTAAACATAGGCCTCTTTTAGACATTTAATAGACTTTTACATTATTTTAACAAAAATTAGATTAAAATATAGAGTTAAAAAATAATATAAATAAATATAGGCAAAATTATATGGGATTATTTAGTTCTAGTAAAAAAGCAACTCAAACATCAAAAAAGATACGGCCAACAGTTGTTCGTACCCAGAATGTTGCAAAAGAGTTGATGAATGTAGCAAAGACTTATGATATTAAAGTCGATACACTTGACTTTAATATATTGGAAGTTCAAACATACACTAGGATAAATAAAGAAAAGGGTGAAGCTGACTGGGAAGAAGTATCAGAAAGTGAGCTTAAGGGTTTAAATAATCATTCATCATTATTAAACCAGTACTTTCAGATTAAACAGATGTATGAAATAGAGATATTCTCAAAGATCACTCATGAAGATGATTTCAAAAATTTTAACGTTGCAATAGGTGCTAATGCAACTAAGTGTAAAGTATACCTAAGCATAAAAAAAGATTCAAAAGCTAAGTTTTTTCCAAATTTTTCACAAGAATTCAATAATTTAATCAACAAAAGTAAAATCAGAGCCGGAATACTTGTAAACATTTTTGATGATATACAAGCTGACGCAGTATCTAAGGTCACTTCTTATGTTAGAGTTGGGGAGAATGCGGTATATGAAAATAATGAAACTCTGCTTGTAGCAGAGGGACATGAACCAACACCGACAACAGACGATTCTTTGATTATGCATTTTGATAAAAAGAAAGACGTGGATGAGCATAATAAGATTGATTATGCATCAAGAGGCTTTATACAAAGTGTAGCAGAAGATGAACTTCTTATTCAATATATAAAACCAAAGATGGGCAAACCAGGTAGAAACTGTCGTGGTGAATTTATGAATCCTCTTGAGCCTAAAGTAGAAAACGAACCAACATTTACTACTGATGAGACTATAAAAGAGATTGATGAAGAAGAGAGTATAAAATATAAAGCTAATGAAAGTGGCTATATAGCTCTTGAAGGTACAATGTATACTATCAAATCAGATATGGACATAGGTGAGGTTAGCTTTAAGACAACGGGAAACATTACAGCAGGGCTGGATTCTGAGGTTAATTTAAGTATTAAAGAGAGTGATGCTTTAAAAGACGCTATTGGAAACGGTATGGAAGTAGAGGTAAGCGAGATTACCGTAGAGGGTAATGTTGGCTCAAATGCAAAAGTTACAGCAATTAAGGCAACTGTAGAGGGTCAAACACATAAAACTGCAGTTGTAAATGCAAAAGAGCTCACGATAAATACACATCGAGGTATGGCAAAAGGTGAAGATGTTCATATAACAAGGCTAGAGCACGGAATTGTACATGCTGAGACAGTTAATATTGCTCAGGCAATAGGTGGAGAGATTAGAGCTAAAGATATTAAAATAGATATATGCGCATCATATGTAAAAGCTACTGCTTCAAGAAAGATAGAGATAATGAAGCTTCAAGGCAGTGAAAATGTTTTTACGATTGATCCTTTATTGCAAAAGGGAAAACAAGAGGGGTTAAAAGAAAATGAAGAAGAAATAGCTGAACTTGAACTAAGTCTTAAAAATCTAAAAAAAGAGATAAAAAAGTTTACAACTATTGTGAAAAATGATATGGTCTCGTTTAAAGAAGTTAAGAAAAAACTAATGCATTACAAGAAAAACGGTATCAAAATGCCAGGTGCATTTGTAAATAAATATAAAAACTATTTAAAGGTGCAGGAGCATCTTGATATCATAAATAAAGAATACGAAACAAAAAATGATAAACTACTTCTTTTAACGACTAAAACTGCATCTTTTCAAGACAATATTTTTAATGCAAGGATTATAAACAGGGATAGATGGACAGAACATAATGAAATAATATTTAGACTAGTAGATCCACCTTTGGAACTATCTTTTAAACCACATGAGGGTTCCCCTGATAAGATATTCGGTGTTGTTGAAACAGCTGATGGAGATTATCAGATAGAAGCGGTAAAAGAGTAAAATGATAGTTGGCTTAAGTGGTAATGTTGAATACAAAGAACCTTCATTTGTTTATATTGAAGTTAGTGGTGTAGTTTATGAAGTTTTTATATCTTTACAATGTTTTTCAAGTATAGGTAAAGACAGTGTAAAGTTGTTTACATCACATATTATTAGAGAAGATGCGCAACTTCTTTTCGGATTTTTGGATATGAGTGAAAAAAAACTCTTTGAAAGACTGATTAAGATAAGTGGAGTAGGACCAAAGGTTGCGATGGCAATATGTTCTACATATACTCCGTCTCAATTTGCTAATGTAATTAACAATAAAGACATTAACGGAGTCAAGAAAGTCCCAGGTATTGGACCAAAGAGTGCAGGTAGAATCTTAGTTGAACTTAATGGTTTTGATATAGAGTTGGTATCATCACAACAAGAACCGAAAACTAAAGCATTTAGTGAAGCATCAGAAGCATTAGAATCTTTAGGCTTTAAAAAAGATAAGATATCAAAAGCTCTTAGTTTATGTGATGGTAGTGATACTTCTTCACTTGTAAAAGATGCTTTGAAATTTTTACAAACAGTTTAATCAAGGAACAAAATATTGAAATTAACGATTTTATTTGGCGGTGCTTCTTTTGAGCATGAGATAAGTATAGTAAGTGCAATAACATTAAAAGAAAAATTATCAGGGTTTGATTTAAGTTTTATTTTTTGTGATGTAGATCACAAGTTTTATCTGATAGATAAATCAAAGATGAAAGCAAAGACTTTCTCATCCGCTAAACATAAAAAAATGCCGGAACTTTCACTTGTAAACGGTACATTTGTGCAAAAAACTATGTTTTCTGCAATAGACCATAAAAATATAGTACTAAACCTTATTCATGGAGCAGATGGAGAAGATGGTACTATCTCATCATTACTAGATTTTTTCTCTATCAAATATATAGGACCAAGGACAGATGCTAGTGTATTTTCTTATGATAAGAGGTATACAAAATACTTATGTAATGCTAAGAAAATAAATACTTTAGCTTATGAGGTTATGAGTGTTAGTGAACATGATAATATTAATATACCGTATCCTGTGATAATAAAACCTGCACGTCTTGGAAGCTCAATAGGAGTCAGTATTGTTAGGAATGAGAGTGAGCTGGACTATGCACTTGATAGTGCCTTTGAATTTGATAACAATGTTTTAGTAGAACCGTTTATTGAAGGCGTTAAAGAGTATAACCTAGCTGGTTTTATGGCAGATGGAAAAATAATATATTCAATAGTAGAAGAGCCTAAAAAAGAGGAGTTTTTAGATTTTGACAAAAAATATATGGACTTCTCCAGAAGTGCAAAAGCTATAAAAGCAGAGATAAGTCCTAAGCTTGAATCAAAATTAAAATCAAATTTTGAACGTGTATATAAAAATTTATTTGAAGGTGCGCTTATTAGGTGTGACTTCTTTGTAATTGATGACAAGGTTTACTTAAATGAGATAAATCCTATACCTGGTTCTATGGCAAACTATTTGTTTGACGACTTTAAAGTTTCAATTGAATTACTTTCAAATTCTCTGCCTCAACTTAAAAGAGTTAAGGTCAACTATGAATATATTCATTCAATTAATCAAGCAAAAGGTAAATAATGGCACTAAAGTCTATCCAATATAATCATCATACATTGGATATAAGTTATGAAATACTTAACCCTCAATCTAAAGTAGATTTAATAGTATTACATGGGTGGGGAAGTAATAAGGAGTTAATGAAAAAATCATTTTCTTCGCATATGCAAGGATTTCGTCATATTTATATTGATTTACCCGGTTTTGGAAACAGTACTTGCAACCTAACGCTTACAACAAAAGACTATGCTCGGATAGTCGAACTTTTGCTTGTTCACATAAATGCTTCTAGAGATATAATCATGGGTCATTCTTTTGGGGGTAAAGTAGCACTTTTATTAGAGCCAAAAGTTCTTGTATTAGTAGCAAGTGCAGGTATATATATACCTAAGCCTCTCAAGGTAAAGGCTAAAATAGCCGCTACTAAAGTATTTAATATTATTGGATTAAAAAAGTTTCGTTCATTATTTGTAGCAGCTGATGCAAAAAAATTATCTCAGCCAATGTATGAGACTTTTAAGAATGTAGTTAATGAGGATTTCTCAGATGAGTTTGGATCATATAATGGTAATGCATTGCTATGCTGGGGTGAAAATGATACAGCGACACCTTTAAGTTCAGCTAAAAAAATTGATTTATTAATTGAAAATTCGGTGTTAAAAGTATATGATGGTGATCACTATTTCTTTATGAACCATGCAGAAGATGTATCTGAAAATATTCAAGACACTTTTTTAAAAACATTGGAGCATGACTAATGGATTATGCGCTTCTTGGAGCATTTATTACAAATGTGATTTTTGTTATGACTATGGGTTGGTATTTGATTACTAACTTGCAGTGGTATGACTATAAAATCTCACGTGTTATTTTAAAACATCATAAACCACACTGGCATATCTTTTACTTTTTTGTGCCATTTGCTGTTTATCATACAACAGGGAACTTCTTTGCAATATTTTTTTATTTTGCAGTATTACCGTCGTTGTTTATCTGGTATAAGAAACTAGATAAAAAACTTGTTTTAACTTGGCGTGTAAAGAGATTTTTCATCCTCTTAGTCTCTTTAGTGCTGTTTCAAGATGTTTTATGTACTTTAAAAGATGCATGTCAGATATACGGTGTGTTTATGCCCTTGGCTATAGCTTATGTTGGAAGTGTGATGGTAGAAAAGTTTTTATTTTTGGCTTTTAAAAAAGAAGCGAAAAAAAAACTATCATCAATAGAAAATCTTCAGATAGTATGTATCACCGGTAGCTACGGTAAGACCAGTATTAAAAATTTTGTACAAGAGATACTTTCGAAAAAGTATAAGGTATATGCAACTCCAAGAAGCGTAAATACTCTTGGTGGAATTGTTAGAGATGTAAACGAATCTCTACCAGAAGATACTGAAATATATATTTGTGAAGCAGGTGCACGTGAAAGTGGTGACATATACGATATAAGCACTTTTTTAGAACCACAAACAGTTGTAGTCGGTAAGGTTGGACTCGCACATATAGAGTACTTTAAATCACTTAAAAATATTATTGCTACTAAATTAGAAATTATGCAGACACCTAGACTCAATCGTGCATTTATACACACATCTGTAACAGATGAGGCACATGAAAAAGTTTCTTTTTTTGGACATGAGGTTCGAAATGTAAGTTCAACTTTAGATGGTACTGATTTTGATTTAGAATATGATGGTGAAGTTCTACACTTACATACAGATATACTTGGTTCATTTCAAACTATGAATATAGATGTAGCGGTTAAGATTGCTAAAGCTTTTGATATGAAAAATGAAGATATTAAAAAGGCAGTAGCTGGGCTGAAACCAGTTGAACATAGACTTCAAAAGATAGAAGCCGGCGGTAAAATAATCTTAGATGACGGTTATAATGGAAATATTGACGGGATGCTTGAAGGAGTAAGACTTTGTTCGTTGCATAGCGGTAGAAAGGTTATAGTGACTCCTGGATTGGTTGAAAGTTCAGATGAATTAAACCTAAAACTAGCTGAGGAGATAAATAAAGTTTTTGATATAGCTATAATCACGGGTTCTTTAAATGCGGAGTTATTCTCTAAAAATATAACGGTTGCAAACAAAACTATTTTGCAAGATAAGACTAAGATACAAGATGTTTTAGCACAGCAAACAAGAGCCGGAGACATCATACTTTTTGCTAATGATGCACCAAATTTTATATAAGTTGATACTTTAGTGATAGATAGCATTATTAGATATTTAGGTTATTTTACAGCTTTAGTATTAATTGTATTAGTTCTACTTGTTGTTTATGATGCAACGGCCAGGTATCTTTTCTCAACGGGTTCAATAGCCCTTCAAGAATTGGAATGGCACCTCTTTGACATAATCATACTTTTTGGAATATCTTATACTTTAAAAGAAAACGCCCATGTAAGGGTAGATATATTTTATGCATCATTTACTAAAAAAAGTAAAGTTTTTATAAATATAATATCTTCCATATTTTTTATATTGCCTTTTTCATTTTTAATTATTTACATAGGTTTAGATTTTGTTAGTCTAAGCTTTACTCAAAATGAGTGTTCATCAAACCCGGGTGGACTTGAATATAGATATATTGTCAAGTCATTAATGCCTATTTCTTTTATCTTTTTATCTCTTCAAGCCATACGAGATCTTAAGACCAACTATGAGCTTTGGAAATCATTATGATTGCATTATCAATGTTTGTAGTGGTATTGGCACTTCTTTTAGTTGGGATACCTGTAGCCTTTGTATTTGGAACTGTAGCAATTGTTTTTGCTTTTTTGATACCTGAACTCGGTTTTGATGTTTTTTCGGTATTGCCGTTTAGAATCTATGGGATTATGTCAAATACAACACTTATGGCAGTTCCACTTTTTATAGCAATGGGCTTAGTCCTAGAGCGTTCAAGAATGGCTGAGCGTTTACTCATGTCTATGAATGCATTATTTAGGGGTGTTCGTGGAGGTTTGGCGATTAGTGTTGTATTAGTAGGTGCAATGTTGGCTGCTGCCACAGGTATAGTCTCTGCATCCGTGGTTATGATGAGCGTTATAGCACTACCATTAATGCTAAATGCAGGATATGATAAATCTTTAGCATCAGGTACCGTAGCTGCCAGTGGTACATTAGGACAGATTATTCCTCCCTCTATTATACTTATCATTTTGGGTGATGTGATGAGTGTTAGTGTTGGTGAGTTGTTTATGGGTGCGGTATTACCTGGACTTGCACTAGTTGGGCTTTATATAGCTTACCTATTATTAATTTCATACTTTAAACCTGAGGTAGCACCAATACCTAAAAATATAAAAGAGGTTTCTATAAAAGAGATAATTATTTCGATAGTTCCACCACTACTTCTTATGATATCTGTACTTGGCAGTATATTTGCTGGAATAGCATCACCGACAGAATCAGCAGCCTTTGGTGTCATTGGTGCTGTTTTATTGAGTATGCTAAATAAGTCTCTAAACTTTGATATGCTTAAATATGCATCGTTGGAGACTGTAAAGCTAAGTGGTATGATCTTTATGATTCTAATTGGTGCTACGGCTTTTTCTTTAGTCTTTAATGAACTTGGCGGCTCAGATCTGATTCTAGATTTCTTTTCACATGATATTGGTAATGTGTGGATGTTTATAGCAATCTCTATGCTTAGCATATTTATACTTGGCTTTTTTATAGACTTTATTGAAATAAGTTTCATAATAGTTCCAATACTTGTCCCTGTAATGCAGGCTTTTGGAATAGACCCTATATGGTTTTCAATACTTATAGCCTTAAATCTTCAAGCCTCTTTTTTAACACCACCTTTTGGTTTGTCCTTATTCTTTTTAAAGGGTGCTGCCGGTGATACTGTTAAAACTATAGAAATATACAAAGGTATTATACCTTTCATACTTCTTCAACTTTTAGCCCTTGGTTTAGTTATAATATTCCCGGATTTAGTTTTTGCATTCATTTGATTAGTCCATAAAAGGAACAATTCACTTTTACTTTGCTTAGGTCACTAAAGATTGTCTTTTTAAAGGCAGATAGTGTTTATTTGAAATATTAATCTTACCGATAATTGTAGCTTTAGTGATAGGGGTTTTATGAAAATTACTTTTTAAAAAAAGGAGAAAAATATGCAAGAGGATATTTTATATGCACCGTGGCGGGATGAGTATGTAACAAATAAAAAGATAGAGGGTTGCGTTTTTTGTCATATAAGTTCTCATGAGAAAGACGATGATGATCTACATGTACTTTACCGTGATGAACATTGTTTTATAGTTATGAACCGTTATCCATATACTCCAGGTCACTTTATGATTATTCCACACAAACATACGGATAAACTTGAGGAATTGGATAGTGATACCTGGTTGCATATGAGTAAGTTAGCTCAAAAAGGTGTAAGGTTATTAAAAGAAGGATTAAGTGCCTCTGGTGTAAATATAGGAATGAATTTGGGTAAAGCAGCAGGGGCTGGTATAGCTGAACATATTCATATGCACTTGGTGCCAAGGTGGGAAAGAGATACTAATTTTATGACATCAGTTTCTCAGACAAGAGTATATTCAACAGATTTTAAAAAGATATATAGCAATATCCTAAGTATGATTGATAAATATATATATGATGATAAATTTTAATATATAATTTACTTTGTATTTACTATTCTTATAATAAAAATAACAATTGGAATGATATAATATTGCTTTAGGTTTTAATTAAATATACTCAGGAGTAGTTAAATGAAAAAAAGATTCTTAGTTCTAAGTAGTTTGCTTATATCTTTACAAGGTATGGCTATAGAGGTTAATAATTTACAAGATTGGGTCAACAAAGGAAGTGCACACGGTAATATCAAGTACTACTTTATTGAAACTAATAAAGACAACAGTGCAACTAACTTGTCAACTAGTGCGTACGCACATTCTGTAGGTGGTAAATTAAATTATACTACCGCTGATTTTAATGGTTTCTCAGCAGGAGTTACTTTTATGACAACAAACCCATTTGCATTGCCTAGCCGTGTAGACACTTCTATTATAGGAAGAGACAACGGCGTACGTATAGAAAATAGTGCCGGAAGCGGTACAGCGAAAAAAGGTTTTGCTGTATTGGGTGAGAGTTTTATCAATTATAAAAATAAAAATTTTGAATCATGGTACGGGCGTAGAGTCATTAGAACTCCTTTTGTAGATGCTAAAGAAGTAAGAATGATTCCAAGTGCAGTTGAAGGAGGTAGTGTAGCATATACTTTTGACAACGGTATCAATGTTGGTGTGAGCTACTTAAATCGTTTTAAACAGCGTACTTCAAATAAGTTTGTTAATATTATGGAACATGCATTGGGTTCAAATACTAAAGCTATTACAGGAAAAAGTAGTGGTTATGTTATACCAGTAGATATAATGTGGAGTGATAAAAATAATAAGGCTCGTATCTATAATTATTATGCAAGAGATTTTATGAACTCGATTTATGCTGACTTTGAACATAAATTTAACACAAATAATGATTTTAAATATACTATGGCATTACAAGGTATTCATCAAAACAGTATTGGACATTCCCGTGGAGCAATGAATAATAATATAGCTTCATACGGTGGTAAGATTGATTCATCTGAATTTGGTATCAAAGGTGGGGTGAGTTATAAAGAGAGTGTTTTAAAGCTTGCATATACAAATGTACTTAACTCATCATATGGTGAACATAATTCTTTAGTTATGCCTTGGGATGGAACACCGCTTTTTACAGATACTATTACTTCCAATGATCTGTTTACTTCAAACTATGGTAAAGGTCTAACAAGTGCTGCCGGATATATAGCAGATACACAAGGCGTTAAGTTAACTTATGTTCAAAAATATAATTTTATGGATATTAAAGGTATTAAGTCTGTGTTGGCATATGCACGTTTTAACAACTCAGCATTTGATAATACTCAACAGGATATAAATGCGGTATTATCATACTCTAAAGAAGCATTCTCTCTTTCATTGAAAGGTATATGGACTAAGAATAACACAAGTAATGGAGCTAGTGACAATAAATCAAGTATATCCCAGATTGATAGATTAGTACAATATCGTGTAATAGCAGATTATACATTTTAAGATTTACAAAATGTTTTATGCCAATTCTTTGTTTAAAGTGTTGCACTTTAAACTTGAATTGGTACAATATTTATAAGATATTAAAAATTTTAATTATTTTTTAGATTTTAGTACAAATACAAATATACCTGCAATTACTAGAAATATTATGATTCTAGTCGTTAGTGTTGTTAGGTCTGATGTGTCATTCATAGTTATGTACTTTTTATGGTTTTAAATGTGGATGGGGTAGAGGGATTCGAACCCCCGAATACCAGTACCAAAAACTAGTGCCTTACCGCTTGGCGATACCCCAATATGATAAAAATTAAAGATTGGTTGCGGAAGCAAGATTTGAACTTGCGACCTTCGGGTTATGAGCCCGACGAGCTACCGAACTGCTCTATTCCGCGGTGTTTACAACATATCTATTTGTTGTGAGGCGGAATTATATACCAAATGTTTTTGTTTGTCAAGAAGTTTGTAAAAGAATTTGTAAATTTATTTTGAACTACTTTTAAACTACATTTGTATATAATCCTTCCTATGAAAACAACTAATTGTTGTTTTAATCTTACTGCTGAAGTAAACTTAACATTAGCATAGTTTTTTGGGCTTTTGCTCAAAAAGCGTAATAATAATAAAAAGAGATATTATGAAACCAATTGATAGAGTTTTACAAGCGATTGAAGAGATAAAAAAAGGGAATATGGTCATCATGATTGATGATGAAGATAGAGAGAATGAAGGTGATTTAGTTTATGCCTCAGCATTTTCCACTCCTAAACATGTTAACTTCATGGCTACACATGCTCGTGGGCTGATATGTGTAGCTCTTAGTAGTTCTATAGCCACTAGATTAGAACTAAACCCTATGGTTAGTTCTAATACATCTTCATATGAGACTGCATTTACAGTTTCTGTTGATGCTAAAGATGCACTTACCGGGATATCTGCTAGTGAACGAGATGATACTATTAAGATTTTGGCAAACCCAATTTCTCATGCTGATGAGTTAGTTAAACCTGGACATATATTTCCACTTATAGCTAAAGATGGAGGTACACTTGTTAGAACAGGTCATACAGAGGGTTCAGTTGATCTGTGTCGCTTAGCCGGTTTAAGTGAATCTTCGGTTATATGTGAAATTATAAAAGAAGACGGAACGATGGCAAGACGTGACGATTTAGATATATTTGGTGATGAACATAATCTAAAAACTGTTTTTATATCTGATATTGTTGAGTATCGTCTGGCAAATGAAAGACTTGTAAAAGAGATTAGTGAAGAAGCTATAGAGTTTTTTGGTGTAAAAGTGAAAAAGTATCTATATGCTGATCATGACAAAATACAACACACGGCTATTGTGTTCCATAGTGCCGGTTCAATTGCAAATGTTAGAGTTCATAATGTTATTAGTGATATTGAATTATTATTAAACCAAAACAAGTATAACAATCTTGTTAATTCAATTGAGTATTTAAAACAAAACAGCGGGGTATTGATTTTTATTAATAAACCGACACATCACGATAATGCATCTATGAAGGAGTATGGAATTGGTGCTCAGATTCTTAAAAACCTTGGTGTTTCAAAGATGAATCTTCTCTCTTCTGCAAAAACAACCGACTTTGTCGGTCTTAGCGGGTTTGGATTAGAAGTAAACGAGATAATTAATATATAAGCATATTTAAGCTCTATTCATCAGAATAGGCTTGGTTTTTCCCATTTTCCTTTGCTTTATACATAAAGGTATCTGCTTTATTTAACATATTGTCTAAGTCGTCAATAACTGATGTTACCCCTGCGGATATAGTTACGGTTAGTTCTAAATTGTCATCTATAATCAACTTTGATTCCTCTATCTTTTTACATACATTTTGCATTATTCTCATAGCTTGTTTATTGGCACAGTTTGGAAGTAATACAACAAACTCTTCACCTCCAAATCTAACACAGATGTCTGATTCTCTTACAGAATCACTAAGAGTTTTTGCTACATGCTTTAGTGCTCTATCTCCAACCTCATGTCCATAAGTATCATTAAACTTTTTAAAATTATCTATATCAATCATACTTATTGACATAGGATCTTTATGACGTTTTGTAAGTTTTAGTACCTGTAAACCGGTTTCATAGAAAAATATACGGTTATGTAGTCCTGTAAGAAAATCTGTTGTAGCCATATTTTTTATTTTTTTAAACATTCTTACTATATCAAGAGTGTTTGAAACTCTTGCCAAAAATTCTTCGTTTATGAATGGCTTTGGAATATAATCATTTGCACCGGCTTTTAAGAACCTAGCAATCATATCTGTATTTTCTGTACCAGATAAGATGAGAACAGGTAATTCTTCTATATTAAATTTCGTACGAACTTTTTTAACTAACTCATAACCATTCATATTTGGCATTTCGTAATCTGATATTATTAAATCAATTTTATTTGATTTAGAATTATTAAGATAATTCCAAGCTTTTTCCCCATCTACAAATTTAATAAAGTTTAGGTTTTGAGTCTCCAGTAGAATTGCCAATGTATTTAAGATTAGAGATGAGTCATCTACTATCATCACTGTAAGGTTTGTATTTTCTTTAATTCTTTGTATAGTGTTTACTACCATATCAGAGTTTGAACTACTATTGGTTACTATATAGTCTGTTGCACAATATGCGAGAATCTCTTTCCTTGTCTTTTCATCATCTCTTGCTGTCAGTACTATGACAATCTTTTCTTCATCGATCAGGTAATTAATTAGTTTTTTATTTTTCGAGTTATGGCGAATAATATAAACCCCATAAGCACCTAAGTCTTCGTAAGTTTCTTTTTTTTCATCAAAGTTGTCCATAACTTTGCAAGACATTTTTAAATTATCTTGGATGTTTACTCGTAACTTATCTAAAAGTCTTGTGTCATTGTCAATAATCAAAGCCGTATTAAGCATATTAACCTCACTTTCGCTAAGTGTACAATATTTAATATATAATATAAATTAATTTTTATATTTAGGTTAAATATGGTTAAAATATTTTTAATTTTAATATTGTTAGTGACACTAGATGCAAAGACACTCAATAGAATGCAGGTTATTATGTCTACTTTTGTTACAATATCTGTTGATGATAGGTACAGTAGGTACATTGAAGAGGCTTTTAAAGTTGTAAAAGATGTGGAATCTTCTATCTCCTCATATAAACCAAAATCAACAGTTTCATTGTTAAATAAAAATAAACATGTATACCTTGATTCTTACACATATGAAGCCTTGGTCTTGTCAGAGAAGTATTATATTAAATCAAACGGATACTTTGATATTACAGTTGGTTCAATCACAAAAGATCTATATAGATTTGGGAAAAATGAACATTTAGCATCTACTCAAGAACTAAGTTCTGCAAAAGTTGATTTTGGAGCTTTATGCTTTGATAATAAAGAAGCATCTTTGGATATAGGTGTGAAAATTGACTTAGGTGGAATGGGTAAAGGGTTCGCAGTAGATAAAGTAATTGAATACTTTAAAAGTAATGAAGTAGAAGGTGCAACAGTATCTGCAAGTGGGGATATACGGTGTATGGATAAATGTAATATTGAAATTCAAGATCCATTTAGTGAGGGTGTATTGCTTTCATTTAAGACTACAAAAAAAAACTTAGGCATATCTACAAGTGGTACTTATAATAGATATGTAAAGAATCAACAGAACAATCATCTAATAAATCCAAAATTAAAAAAACCTCAAACAAAGTTTATCTCTATAACATTGGTTGGTGAAACATCTAATGCTGATTTAGATGCCTATGCTACAGCATCAAGCGTTATGCCTGTAGCTGAGGCTTATAGATTTTTAGATAGTGTAGGAGTTGCGTATATTGTGCTAGAGAGCAATGGCGTCCTAAAATCAGGAGGGAAGCTTTTTTTAATCGTAAGTGATGCTATAAAAAAGTAGCCATAATATATAAGTAATCAATACTAAAAACATAAAGAAAGAGAGTAGTTTTATATAGGCAAAAAATTCATATCCTTGTATTATGAACAGTGGTGTAAACATCTCTAGTAAGGCAGTTATAAATGTCATATATATTAAAACAATAGTACTCTTTTTAAATCGTAAAGAAGTAAAAACTAAAAAATGTAATAAGACCATACTAATTAATCCAAATACAAATATATGTGGTTTTATTATCTTCAAAATACCTATAAAACTTTTTGAAGGGATAAAGTTTTCTTCATTCCCAATATAATATTGCAAAATAGATGTGATATTGAAACCAATCTTGTTTTCAAATAGCATGATAGCACTTGTGATAAGGAGAAGAGTGAAAGCTAAGTAGTAAAGTATAGAAAGTTTATACGCTTTTTGCATTAAGTTTCCAAAAAGAGTAAAAAATAATATACGTAGCTATTAGATGCCAAGAAAAAAACGCAATAATATAAACATTTACAAAAACTATAGATATATAGTAGGCTAAAGGTAGTGCTATCAAAGAACTTATAGCACTTATCATAAGTATATTTGTAAGTATGATTCTACTTCGTTTTGCAACCCTGATAAATATAGCGTTTAGTGTAAGTAAAATCATCATGATGAAAAATATCTCGGTATGCCAAAACTCTAGAAAAGCAGATTCAGTTATTGGGTCTATATACTCATCTGCATTACCAAATAATGTAGTATTTACTGCTTCTACGGATATACCAAAGCTAGAGTTCATAACTAAAATATTTGAGATAAGATAAAGAAGTATAAAGACTAAAAAGCCTTTTAGTATAAGGCTCATTGCACTGTCTTTTTGCAGATTATTAATAAGGGTGAATTTCACTATTTACCTTTTAAAATCTCATCATAAAATGCAAGTGCTATTCTAGAACCATCAACTATACTTCTGGCACTTAGTGTTGCTCCTGTGATGGTTGGAATGTCTTTTGAGACTATAAGTCTCTTATCAGTTGATAGATTGTTAAATTGAGACATCCAAGTTTTAGACGGAATATATTCAGTTGGTTCATTAAAGGCTATTATCTCTATGCTTTTTAGTATTGAATCTTTAGAAATAATATATAAAACGACAGCGTTCTTTGAGCGTACTTTTCTGTTTACTAAAACTCCATAACCTAAGATTTTATTATCTTTAGTAGCCTTAAAGATTCTGAAAATTTTACTTTTTAGCTTTGCTTTTGCATCTAAACTTATTCTTTTTGCCTGTACTGATGTTAGTAAAATATTTTTTTTACTAATTGTACTTTCATTGCCATAACTTTGTTGCATTGCATCGATAGGGGATATAATTACCTTAGCACTCAAAGGAAGAGCTAGAATAATTAGTAGGAAAATATATATATGTCTCATTTGTTCACTTTTTAAAAAATTAATCGGATTGTAAAGAAAAAACTCTTTTTTGTCAATGAGTTGTATCAAGTATCAACTCTCAGTTTTGATACACGATTTCTGCCTGTATCTTTTGCTTTATATAACTCATCATCTGCTAAAGATATGATTTTATCCATTTCCATCTCTATTTGCGGTACTAATATTACTAAACCAACTGATGCAGTAACATTATCGCTTGCCTTATTGTGTTCATGTGCAATATTCATGCTTTCTATATTGCTACATAGTTCAAATGCCAGTTTTTCTGAATCATCTTCATTCTCAGAACTATAAAAAACTCCAAACTCTTCACCACCAAGTCTAAAACAAAAATCACTTCCTCTTTTAAAAGTTTCTTTCATCACATCTGCTGTTGCACGTAAGACCTTATCACCGGCTTGGTGACCATATGTATCGTTGTATCGTTTAAAAAAATCTAAGTCAATCATTAAGAATGTAAATATTTTTTTATCTCTTTTTGCTCTTAGTCTTTCTTTATTGAAAATATTCACAAAATGACGACGATTATAAAGCTGAGTAAGATTGTCTGTAATAGACATTAGCTCCATATGTTTTTTATGAGAAGCATCGTGCCAAAATGAAGAATAACCTATTATTTCTTCATGTTCATTAAAGTCAGGTGTAACAATAATATCTACCCAAAAGTGACTTCCGTCTTTGTGTCTGTTTTTAAGTTCACCTTGCCATGTCTCACCATTTTTTATACGTTGCCACATATCGATAAATAGACTTGCTTCTGTATCAGGATGACGAACAATATTATGTGGTTGACCTATTAATTCTTCTCTTTTGTAGCCGGAAATAGCACATAATGCTTCGCTTACTTCAGTGATAGTGCCATCGAGATCAGTCTTAGATAACATAATATGCTGGGAGATTAATTTTAGTGATTTTTGTAATGCTTCATTTTGATATTCAAGTTCATTTTCCAGTGCCTTGTTTTGCTCTTCAGCAAGTCGTTTTTTATTGAGTTGCAAAAACATAAATTCTGTTAAAAAGAAAACACCTATTAGTATCATTACAGTTAAGCCTATAAGATAGATAAATAGTTCATTTCCACTTTTTATTTCATCTTCTACAGGAGTGTACACAGAGTTCATACCTACTATCTCACCTAGTTTGTAGTTAAATCCGCTGGAAGTTCCATATTGAGAAACTAATGATGCAGGCGCTTTTTCTGGAGTACTATGACATTTCATACAAGATGGAGTGTTTGGCTTTAACGCCAAAGCATAGTAAAGGTAGGTCTTTCCGCCTTTTTTTATAAGTTTCTTATACTCTTTTATTTCACCTTTATTCATTTTCTCTAAAATATTTTTTTCAAAACCATTAGCCAAATTTTCAGGGTTTAAAGGATTTGTTGATGAAAACTTAAACTTATGTGTATGTTTACCTAGACGTTTTTGTTCTAAATTATAATAATAGTGTATTCTTTTTGTAATATAACTTCCGGACTGAAGTTGTGGATTGAAGTAGTCGTTTTCAATTTCACCAATATCTTTTAGATGGGCAATTGCAGTTTTTTGCTCATTAGTAACAAACTCTGTAATAGCTCTATTTGTCATAAGCATCATCTGTGTTTTTTCCATAGCGCTGTCTATGGTGGCTTTATTTGTCATAGATTTAAAGTAAATTATCAATAACATAAGTGTTAGTAAAAAAGCAACCAAACGTAATAAAAACCATTTATTTTTTAAATGTAGCATAAGCATCTTTCACCTTCTGTTATAATTTAACAGAATATAGCAATATATGTACCCATATTGGTGCTTAAATTATAGCAAAAAATTATATAGTTTCACAGCAAAAAAGATGTGAAACTTATATGATCATGAAAAAATGAAATAATAGCCTTTTAAAAAATAAAACCCATTGATAAACTTAGCGTATTTGCATCTATAGAATTCTGCTCCTGCATTGCATAATCAAGTTTTAGTACAACCTGTTCATGAGGAAAGTAATTTATACCAACAGTAGTTATATCTATAGAATCAGTACCAGTTGAACCTGCAATATCATCTTGAGGGCTAAGTGATTCAAATTGAACAAATAAAGGTAATTTGTTTTTTGATGATGTAAATGATAGCAAGTCATAACCAATATTTAGATATCCGCCATTTGCTTTTTCAACTTGACCTGTTGTTGTATTTGAACGATCTGTCTGAGTATATGTACCATATACTCTTAGTGCATTAAGATTATAATCCATGTGAGTTTCCCACATAGTAATATCTGAATCAACATATGTAGAAGCACCTACTAATAATCCATTTATACCTGTATAATCTACTCTTGCAACAGCACCGAGTTCAGGGTCTTTATTTTCAAATGAACCACCACGACCACCTCTTAACCATTTATTACCTGAATCTTTAGGTTTTAATGCAGTTACTCCGGCAACTTTGTATGAAAGATTATCTATGATGTTACCAAAAACCATAATACCGCTTTCATTCCAAGTAGTAGGAATTAAATACTTTGAAGTTAAAGGTCTTTGTACAGTTGTAAACAGTGTTGGTTCATGTCTTTCATTAATAATACCAATAGGCATCAACATGTTTCCGACTCTTATGTTTACATTTTTATTGAATAAAAAGTCAAGGTACATAAATTCAACTATTACCTCTCCTCCGTTACCGTCAGAATCAACACCGCCATGTTCAAACTCTAGTTCAACATTCAGTATCGTGTTGTCATTAAATTTATAACCTATGTATGGAACAAATCTATACACATCAACCTTAGATGAATTAGATGCATTGTCATTAGATGTATGAGAATAATACATCTCACCGTAACCACCGATACTCAATGGTGATTTTGAATAGTACACTTTTGATGCTGCCGCACCAAGTCCACTAAATGATTTTGTAGAATCGACTGTTGTATAATTAAAACCAGTTTTAAGATCGCTTGTTTCATCTATAAGAACTTGAGACTGCTCTTGAAGTAGTTTTGACTGTTTTGTTAATTCAGCAATTTGTTTTTTAAGTTCAGCAATATCAGAAGTATTGTCTGCAAATAAAGAAGTTGATACTATTAGTGCAGCTGCTGCACTTAAAGCTAGTTTATTTTTTAGTAATTTCATTTTTCATCCTTTTAATTGATTGTGATAAAAACTATCATAATCTTTTTGTGTAGTAGAATTCTACATCAAAAAATCTTAAATGAATATTAAACTGATAATTATTATTAATATGTATTCTTTAGAAAATATGTTAATATTTTTTTATAAAACTTAAGTTATAATAAATAAAAATATTAAAGGTCATTATGAGAGAGTTATTTACGAGAATAGAAGATAATGAAAAAGTAAATATAGAAGTCTACCTTGACGCAAAAGAACATATGGAGCTAAGTCCTTGGATACTTAGTGTATTTATCAAATATGATAGTTATAATGAATCTGATGATGGATTGGACGAATTTTTCCAAATGAAAGAATCACTTATTATAGCTATGGAATTTGATGAAAAAACTGTTTATGTTGGAAATAGATTGGTTGGGGAATGGAGTGAACTTTATTTTTATTCTCAAGATTCTAAAGGTTTGGAAGCTCAGATAGCTAAGATCTTAAAGCCTACAAAGTACTTGTATGAAGCAAATGTTGTTAAGGATGCACAGTGGGATTTTTTTACTTATAATATTTTTCCAAGTGATTTAGAACTTTGCTTTATGCAGAGTCAAAAGATAGTCGAGTATATGCAAGAAGAGGGTGATAACATAGATATATCTAGAGAAGTTGAGCATTATGCTTCATTTCAGACACCAACTCAAAAAACAAGATTTATAAATAATGCATGTGAAAATGGATTTGAATTTAAAGATGAAATTAGCAGTGATGAATTTGAAAATGGAGTTGCTCTAGTCAAAACTCATAATTTGACAACAGAAGAACTTCAAAACAATGTAAGGCAACTGTTTGATCTTATAAAAATTGAACATGGTGAGTATGAGCTTTGGAGTACGACTTTGCAAGATGGGCACAGTTAAACATATATGTTTAAAATTGTAGGGACAATTAATTATCTAATAGTAGTTTTTTTAAATGCATTTACAGACTTGGGACATAAAATTATCATACAAAACACTATTTTTAAAGTATATGACGGTAGTGAGCAGATAGTCTTAACAGCCATTGTCAATGCTTTAATACTCCTGCCTTTTTTGCTTATATTTTCCCCTGCCGGCTTTTTAGCCGACAAGTTTGCCAAAAATATTATTATGAAGTATTCTTCAATTTTAGCAGTTCTTATTACTCTTATTATTACCTATGCGTATTATCAGGGTTGGTTTTATATGGCATTTTCAATGACTTTTATACTTGCTCTTCAAAGCGCTATATACGGACCTGCTAAGTATGGATATATAAAAGAGTTAGTCGGTATAAGACATATCAGTACTGGAAATGCAGCCGTTCAGGCTACTACGACTATAGCTATACTTGGCGGAATTATGTTTTATACTGTACTTTTTGAAAATATGCTTATAGATAGTTTTAGTACTACAGGGGATGTTTTAAAAATAATAGCACCGCTAGGCTGGTTATTAGTACTTGGTTCTTTAGTTGAGTGGTTTTTAGCTTCTAAATTGCCAAATAAAATGAGAACCGCCTCTAAAAGACAATTTATATTTAAAAACTATATCAAAGGCTTGTACTTGAGAAAGAATATGTTGATGATAAAAAGAAAAAAAGAGATTTTTGATTCAATCATCGCACTTGGGCTTTTTTGGTCAATATCTCAAGTTGTATTAGCAATATTTCCAGAATATGTTAAAAGTGAATTAGGTATAACAAACACCATTATCGCTCAGGGTATGATGGCATTAGCTGTAGTAGGCATAGTGTTTGGTTCAATCATAGCCGCAAACTTTTCAAAATACTATATAAACATAGGTTTATCTAGTATTGGTGCTTTTGGTATTATGATAATAGTATTTTTAGTTCCAAGTACTACCTCGGTATTATTTCTATCGATTGAATTTTTACTTTTTGGTGTTTTTTCAGGACTTATATTAGTTCCTTTAAATTCTCAAATACAATATCTTTCACCTGATGTACATCTAGGAACTGTATTGGCAGGAAATAATTTTATACAGACTTTATTTATGTTTGTATTTTTGATGTTAACGACTTTTTTTGCATATAACGGTGTAAATGCAACAGCTCTTTTTTATCTTATGGGTATTGTAGGACTTTATCTAAGTGCAAAACTTTTTAAAAAATACTTTGTTATGACATTTTGGACGTTCTTGGAACATATCCTAAAAACAAGACACAGATATAATTATGTTGGTTTGGATAACATTCCAAAAGATGGAGGGATACTTCTTTTAGGTAATCATGTTAGTTGGATAGATTGGTTTATTGTGCAGTTGCCAATAGAGAGAAGAATAAGCTTTTTACTTGAAAAAGATATTTATAACTGGAAGTTTTTTAATATATTTTTTAAGCTTGCTAAAATTATTCCAGTCTCATCAAAAGCCTCCAAAGGTGCTTTTGGTGAGGCATCTAAAAGACTTAAGAAATCAAATATAGTTGCTGTGTACCCAGAAGGAAGGATATCTAAAGATGAAAAACTAGGCAGGTTTCATAGTGGTTATGAATTGATAGATAAGGATTATGATGGTATCATTATTCCATATTTCATAGATGGTGTATCTGGTTCTATTTTTTCAAAATATAAGAATGGTTATAAAAAAAATATTTTTAGCAGAAGAAAAATAACATTATATTTTGGTAAACCTGTAGCAAAAGATATAAAAGCTGATAAGTTAAGAGAGATAGTACAGGGATTAAAAAGGTGAGAATTTGAAAACAACTTTAATTATTGGTGCTGGTGGTGTTGGTCGTGTAGTTGTGCATAAATGTGTTTTAAATGCAGATGTGTTTGGTAAAATAGTTTTAGCAAGTAGAACAGTTAAGAGATGTCAAGAGATAAAAGATGAGTTGCCAAATGCCAATATAGACGTAAGAGGCGTAGATGCTGATAATACAACTGAATTGATAGAACTTATACAAGAGTGTAAGGCTGATATTGTCATAAATGTCGCTTTGCCATACCAGGATTTAACCATTATGGATGCCTGCATAGCTACTAAAACACCTTATCTGGATACTGCTAATTATGAGCATCCTGATGAGGCTAAGTTCGAATACAAGCTTCAATGGGAAAGAGATCATAAGTTTAAAGAAGCCGGAATAATGGGACTTCTTGGAAGTGGTTTTGACCCAGGTGTTACAAATGTATTTTGTGCGTATGCTCAAAAACATTATTTTGATGAAATTCATACAATTGATATACTTGATTGTAATGCCGGTGATCACGGCTATGCTTTTGCAACAAACTTCAATCCAGAGATAAATTTAAGAGAAGTATCGGCAAATGGTCGTTACTGGGAAAATGGAGAGTGGATTGAGACTAAGCCAATGGAGATTAAGATGGTTTGGGATTATCCTGAAGTCGGTCCCAAAGACAGTTATCTACTTTACCATGAAGAGATGGAATCTCTTGTAAAACATATCAAAGGCTTAAAGCGTATAAGATTTTTTATGACATTTGGAGAGAGTTATCTTACTCATATGAATTGCTTAGAAAATGTTGGAATGCTAGGAATTAAAGAGATTGAACACAAGGGACAAAAAATAGTTCCAATGGAGTTTTTAAAAACATTACTCCCTGATCCTGCCTCTCTTGGTCCTAAAACTAAAGGAAAAACAAATATAGGCATAGTAGCAGATGGAATCAAAGATGGAATTAGAAAAAAAATCTACATCTATCAAGTCAGTGACCATGAAAAGTGTTTTGCTGAAGTGAATTCTCAGGCTGTGTCTTATACTACAGGTGTTCCTGCTATGATTGGTGCTAAACTAATGCTTGAAAATAAATGGAGTGGAACTGGTGTATTTAATATGGAAGAATTTGATCCGGATGTGTTTATGGATGAGCTAAATACTCAGGGTCTTCCATGGAAAATAAAGGAATTGGAGGGATAAAATCGTGAATTTAGAGAGCTTGATAACTAGTATTGAAGCGGTTCCGGCACTTTCAAACACAAGTGCTTTAGTTAGAGATGCATATTCAAACGGCTCAGATAACGTAGATATTACTCGGTTAGTGCAAATCATAGAATCTGATGTGGCGTTAACGGTAAATGTATTAAAAATGGTAAATGCGCCGATTTACGGATTCTCAAGAACAATATCTTCTATTTCACAAGCGGTATCATTATTTGGAACAGATAAGGTATATGGCTTAGTGTTGGATTACTCCATTCATGAAAAGATAAAAGCTAATACCAGAATATTTGGACTTTCAAATGTTGAGTTTAATGAGATGTGTCATCTTCAAAGTTCTTTAATGTTGCAATGGTGTTCTACCGTTGACAGTAAAATAGCTAGATTTTTAGCTCCATTGGCACTTATAATGGAATCTGGAAAATTAGTTCTATCCAATGATATAATGAAAAATACTTTTGCTAAAAAATATAGACAAACACTTATGGAATCTGATAGTATTGAAGCATGTGAACATGAATTAATCGGAACTACCTCATACTATTTAAGTGGTGCTTTATTTGAGCATTGGAACTTAAACCCAATCTATGTAAATATACTAAAAGGTCTTGACTTTGAAGAACATGCAAATGAAGATGTACATAAATATATACATCTTATAGATATTGTCAGAGTAGCGATAAATCTAAAAGAAATATTGACAAAAGATTCTATTTATCAAGCAGCAGGTGTTGTTCAAGACTGTGGTTTTGATGAGAAAACCTTTATGAAAGTAGCTTTAAAAGTAAAAGAGCAGTATGAAAAAGCTAAAGAACAAAGAGATTGATTTGATAGATGTAAGAAATTTAAAAACACCATGCTATATTTGTGAAGAAAAGCTTTTACGACGAAACCTGGAATTATTGGACTATATACAAGAACAAAGTGGTGCTAGAATAATCTTGGCACTAAAAGGTTTTGCCATGTGGAGTACGTTTGATTTGGTCTCAAAGTATCTTAAAGGATGTACTGCAAGTGGTTTATATGAAGCTAAGTTAGCAAAAGAAAAGTTTAATGGCGAAGTACACACCTATTCTCCAGCGTTTAATGATGATGATGTAATGGAAATAGCAAAAATCTCAGACCATATCGTGTTTAACTCTATAAACCAGCTTTTAAAATATAAGGATTTGCTTAAAGAGATAAATCCAAATGTAAGCTTATCATTGAGAATAAATCCTGAAACATCTTCTTCACCAAAAGAGATATATAATCCCTGTGGAATATATAGTCGTCTTGGTATAACACTTCCAAACTTTGATGCAGAGATGTTACAGCATGTAGATGGACTTAACTTTCATGCACTTTGTGAACAGGGAGTTGCTGCACTCGAAGATGTCTTGAAAATATTTGAAAAAAACTTCTCTTCATATTTTAAAAACCTGAAATATATTAATTTTGGTGGTGGTCATCACATAACTAAAGATGGATATGATACAGAAAAGTTAATAATTATAATTAAAGAATTTAGAAAAAAATATAATGTGGACGTGTATCTTGAACCTGGTGAAGCAGTAGGTTGGCAAACAGGTGTTTTAGTAAGCTCTGTCTTAGATATTGTACATAATAAGATAGATATCGCAATCCTTGATACTTCGGCAGAGGCGCATATGCCTGATACTCTTGCTATGCCTTACCGTGCAGATGTAAGAGGTTCAGATGAAGCAGGTAAAAAAAAATACACGTATAGATTAGGTGGCAATACTTGCTTGGCTGGTGATATTATGGGGGATTATTCTTTTGACGAACCATTAAAGATTGGTGATAAAATAATATTTGAAGATCAAATTCATTATACTTTTGTAAAAAACACAACCTTTAATGGTATAAAACTACCATCTTTAGCTATCTTAAGAGAAGATAACACTTTAGAGTTGGTTAAAGAATTTGGATACGAAGATTATAGAAACAGACTCTCCTGATATCCTGTGTCGTAAATGTTTCCATTTTTTGTTAGAATCGGCTTATGATAATTAAAAATAATATATGGACAATATTTTATCTTATATTTTTTGGAGCACTATCCCTTATTATATGGATACTGTACATAAGATTTGCTGAGATAAATTATAGACATTATTCACAGCTTGAGCATTATACAGAAATTGTTGCAAAGACTATAAATGCTGATTTCTTACAAAAAAGTATGTTGCTTGATATTGTAGGAAAACAACTTTTAGACAGTAATACGCAAACAAATATAGAAGATACAAAAATATTTTTAGATAGCTTTTTAAAACGTAACCCTTATTTAGTAGGTTTTGGTCTCTTTGATGTTAACGGAAGTCTTATTACAACTAGCTCTAATATTAAAATCAAAAAAAAGATTAATTTACTTAATGGTGAAAGAACTAGGTACGGTTTTGAGAAAGCTTTGGCAAGTACCAGTATGGTAATTGGCAGGACATATTTTTTTGGACCTATAAACGAATGGATTATTCCTCTTAGAAAAGCCATTAGGGATAAGGATGGGAATTTACTTGGTGTTATAGCTGCTGGATATGTAAATAATAAAAATAAAGATTATCTTGATAATCTAAGATTGTCTGATGATAATATTTTGTCAATCTTAAAAGACTTTAATGATGAACATAAAATATATAGACAATACTTTAGTAAAGATGAAGATATATCTTATGAAAACTTATATAATTTTCCTATTTCAAACAAGCTTTATAAAAACGCTGATGCAGCTGTTAAACAAAAATACAAATACTCTCTAGATGAACTAAGAACTAATGGGGATACTGTAAGTATAAAAATAATAGATTCATTCAAAAAAACTAGAATTGCCGGTATCTCGTATGATAAAAAGTACAATTTATGGGTTATTGTTGAAAGTGATATATCAGTAGTATGGTATGATTTTTTAAATACTTTAATAATCAATGTCTGTTTATTCATTATAAGTTTTTTCATAATCTATACCTTGTTTAAAAATATTGCAACATCTGAAAAAAGAAAAAAAGAAGAACTTATTTATCAAACACAACATGATACACTGACAGGTTTGCCAAATAGAACTTATATGTATGATAATATTGGTAAATGGATTAGTGAACATACAAATAAATTCGATGTACTTTATATTGACTTGGATAATTTTAAAAATATAAATGATAAGTTTGGACATACTATAGGTGATATTATACTGATGGAAGTCGCCAATAGACTACGTTCATTTTTTGATAAGGAAAATATGCTAATAAGGCAAGGTGGGGATGAGTTTATTGTTTTTCAAACATACAATCCAGTTCACGATATGGAAGAGAATTTCGAAAACCTTATAAATCTTGTATCTAAAGTTTATAAGGTTAAGAATAAAAATTTTAGAATTGGGATGAGTCTTGGAATTGCAAGGTATCCTAAAGATTCTAAAAAAATAGAAAAGCTATTGAGTCTTGCAGATACCGCCATGTATGAGGCTAAAAAGAGAAAAAACTCGTATTGTTATTTTTCAGAAAAAATGCGACATGCAAATCTTATGAAAATGGATATAGAACAAGAGTTACGAGGGGCTATAGAAAATGATGAGTTATGGATGGCATATCAACCACAAATAAAAGCTGATGGAAGTTTATATGGTGTTGAAGCATTGTCCAGATGGAATAATAAAAAACTTGGTAATGTCAGACCTGATAAGTTTATTACAGTTGCCGAAGAAACAGGGCTTATTAAAGAGTTGGGAAAATTTATTATTACAACTTCACTAAGAGAAATTAAGATAATCCAAGAACAACTTGAACTTGACTTTAGTTTATCAATAAATATATCTGCAATTCAGCTTATGGAAGATGGGTTTTTAGAGACAATATTGCAATTAGTCGATGATGAGAAGTTTGATAAAACAAAATTGACATTAGAGATTACAGAGAGCCTGTCTATAGAAGACTTGGATAAAGTTTTACCGCGTCTACATTCAATAAGAGAAACAGGTATTGAAATATCATTGGATGATTTTGGAACAGGATATTCATCTTTAAGTGTGTTGAAAAAACTACCTATTAATGAGCTAAAGATTGATAAAAGTTTTATAGATGAGATACTTTATGATGAGAATGAGAAAGTTTTAGTTCAAAGTATAATAAATATAGGTAAAAATTTTGGTATGATAACTTTAGCAGAGGGAGTTGAGAGTTTTGAACAAGTACAAGAGTTGAAAAATCATAATTGTGATATTTTTCAAGGTTACTATTTTTCAAAACCACTTTCAAAACATGATTTGATAAAATACTTAAATAAAAAATACAAAGGGTAGGTAATGATAGAAGATAAACAAAGATGGAATGAGAGATATTTGGATAATCCGATGCCAAGTACGGTGTCTCCATTTATAGAAAAGCATATAGAGCATGTAAAAGTCGGTCAAGCAGTTGATGTAGCTTGCGGTACTGGTAGAAACACTCATTATTTAGCAGATTTGGGATTTTGTGTAGATGCTGTGGATATTTCTGACTATGCATTAGATCGTGTTAAAAGTAGTGCTACTATAAATAAAATAGATACAGATTTAGATAAATACAATCTAGCTCCAAATAAATATGATTTGATTGTAAATGTAAATTATTTGAATCGTCGATTATTATCTCAAATGAAAGATGCACTCCTTCCGGATGGTGTTATCATGTTTGAGACTTTTATTGTTGCTCACGGTGACTTTCAAATGCCAACGACTAACCTGGATTATCTTCTGCGTAAAAATGAACTCTTACACTCATTTATAGGTTTAGAAGTTATTTATTATGAAGAAAGAATTGACACTAACTTAAGAGGTGAAAGAATTAAGGTAGCTTCAATAGTGGCTAAAAAGTCTTAATTACTTTATTATAGTTCTTTATAGAAAGAATAAGACTTTTTACCATTGTTCTTACAATGATACATAGCCATATCTGCGCACCTTATTAGGTTGTCAATATTATCTCCATCCTCAGGATAGGAACTTATACCTATACTTCCTGATATATTTATACGATGATTATCTATATATATATCTTGTTTAAGTAGTTTTGATATTTTTTTGATTATATGAATGATTTTATCTAATTCATCGGCATTTTCAATGATTACAGCAAACTCATCACCACCAAGCCTAGCAACGGTATCACTACTTCTTGTGGCTTTCTTGAGAATAGTGGCTATATGTTGCAATAACTTATCTCCAACCTGATGACCTAATTTGTCATTGACATCCTTGAAGCCGTCTAAGTCTATATATGCAAGGATGACCTTAGAATAAGTTCGTTTTGCTAGTGCTAAAGCATGATCAAACCTAATTTCAAAAAGAATTCTGTTTGGTATATCTGTTAGTGGATCATAATGAGCCATATGTGTTATCTTTTTCTCTGCATCTTTTCTGATTGTAATATCATGCATAATACAAATAAAATACTTAATTTCAGAGTTTTTATTTTTGACTGAAGTTATATTATTGATTGAGACAAAAATTTCACCGGATTTTTTTCTATTGAAGATTTCACATGTATGTTTTCCATTCTTATTCAGATTATCCCAAAGTAGTTGATAAAAAGCATCATTATGATGTTCTGATCTCAAAATATTAGGGTTTGATCCAATAGCTTCTTCTTTAGAAAAACCAGTTATATTTTCAAATGCTTTATTCACTCTAAGTATATTACCATTAACATCAGTAACAAACATAGCATCAAGCATATTATCTAGTATTTGATGTGAGACTATTAGTTCATCTAATGCAATTTCTCTTTGTTTTATGTGATTTAATACATACTTTGATATGATAATTATGGATATCAGACCAATAAACCATATAATAAAGGCAGTCCAATTTATAAAGTTAATAGCTTTTTTCTCTTGCTGTCTGTATTTTTTCATTGGAATAGATATACTGACACCACCTCTTACGGAACCGTTTTCAAAACCAAGGTGACCGTGGCATTTTTGACATTTTTGATTCATAATCATTGGTTTCATTAAGCGAAGGTATTCATTGTCTCCGGTTCCGGTTATCTCAAGTATCTCTTTAACGCCTTTTTCAAACTTTTTTATTGAACGTTCTTCCCATGCATCAGCTTTATTATTAGGATTCAAATAAACAATACCTGTTATTTTTCCTTTTACTCCATAAAGGTTAGAGTAGTCATCCATCATTTGTCTTAACATATATGCGGGATTCATAAGTGTAAGTTTTTTACCATCTGTAGTAATAACATCACGATCTTTTATATGAGCTAAATAAGGGTTTGGAGGCGTTTTATCTGTTGGTGTAACATATACACCACCATGATCAGAAGCCCATTTTCTATAAGCCAAATCCTTATTGAAATTTGAATGTGCAACATTAGAAACTATTTGAGTTATTAATTCTTGTTGTACTTTTATGTTCCACAGTGCAGAGATAACAATCACAACACTCCAAATAAATAGTACAAGAATTGAGATTTGTATTAGATTACTTCTAGATGTTATATTATTCATAAATATCCTAACTAAAGATTAGGTTGTATTATATTAAATTATACTCAGATACAGTATATCATAAATACTATAAGCCTTCAAGTAATATACACCATAGCCTTTCCACCTCAATATCATTTAAAAATAAGCTTGACTTTTTGTTAAATAATTCTTCAAATAGGTTCTTTTTTATGCTAAATGTATGTGTACATTCTTTATGAGTAGGTAGATAGGCACGTATAAGTGAAATATCATCTTCCTTAATTTTATTTCCACATAAAAAACAGTCAAGTTGAGCATGGAGTCTTCCCTCATGTTCCAAAAGCAAAATATATGATTCAATAGCAACTCTTTTTGGATTTTGTTTATCCCAATTTCTTGATGCGTTATCAATCAAATCAAAATAAAATTCGTCTAATTCTTCAGTATCTTTAAGGTGTTTATGAAACAGTGCTACAAAGTCTTGCCATAATTTTAGTTGTTTATGATTGTTTATCCATTTAAATCCAATATGAATTACATCTTTAAGTCTTGAAATGTTTGATTTTATAGAACTTTCTTTTTCGTAATCTATTTTAAAACCTAAGTTTATAACTCCATGTCTAGCTCCATAGAACCTATAAAGAGTATCTAAGCTATCTCTTGATAGAATTGTAACTATTAAGTCTTCGTCTTTTACTTTATTAAGATTTAGAATATAACCCTGCATTTAACGCTTCTTTTTTACACATAATTTATTTTATTAAAAAAATTTTACTAATATTATACTTTTTTAAACCTTTAAATAGTACAATACAGGACTTTGTCTCTAAATAGACTAAGTTTCTTTAAAAAATGCTTAATTTATAAAGAAATTCAATAAAAAATTTAATAACTCATTCATATTTATCAAATATATGAGATTTAAAGGATATAAATGACATCACATCATGATTTATTAAGATCATTCAAAGATAATTGTGGTTTTGGACTTGTTGCAAACATAAAGAATAAAGCCTCACATAAAGTTTTAAATGATGCAGTAACTGCATTAGAACGTATGATGCACCGTGGAGCGGTAGCAGCTGATGGCAAAACAGGTGATGGAAGTGGACTTTTATTATCAATGCCAGAAGAGTTCTTAAGAGAAGAAGCTTCAAAGAATGATATAGTATTACCAAAGCAGTTCGCTGTAGCATCGGTTTTTACAAGAGATATAAATCATTTAAAGACTATTGATGAAGTCTGTGCCAATAATGACTTAAAGGTTGTACTGCATCGTGATGTCCCTGTTGATATAAACGCATTGGGTGAGCAAGCTATTGCTTCTTTACCAAGTATTGTACAGTTGTTTATTATCCCTAACTCTATAATGGCTACTAACAGGTTTGATGCACTACTGTATCTTTCACGTAAAGAGGTAGAACATAAATTAATTTTAGATAGAGATTTTTATATCGCTTCTATGAGTTCAACGGTTCTTTCTTATAAAGGGCTGGTAATGCCTACTCATATTAAAGAGTTTTATAAAGATCTCCAAGATGAAAGCTTTAAAATCTCATTTTCACTTTTTCATCAAAGATTCTCGACTAATACACTTCCTGAATGGAGACTTGCACAACCTTTTCGTGCAGTAGCACACAATGGTGAGATTAACTCAGTTGAGGGTAATCGTTTTAACGTTGAAATAAAATCAGAATCTATTAAAAGTGATGTATTTACAGACGAAGAAATCTCTAGAATTTTACCAATTTTACAACTTAACTCATCTGACAGTGCCTCTGCTGATAATTTCTTTGAATTTTTACTTGTAAACGGAATGGACTTTTTTAAGGCAGTTCGTGCAGTCATTCCTGGAGCTTGGCAAAATGCTCCACATATGGATCCTGAACTTCGTGCATTTTATGAATATCATTCTACTGTGTTTGAAGCGTGGGATGGACCGGCAGCATTTTCTGTAACTGACGGTCGTTATATTGGTTGTGTATTAGATAGAAATGGTCTTCGTCCTTCAAAGTATATTGTTACTAAAGATGATAATTTACTTATAGCTAGTGAATACGGTGTTGTAGATATTGAAGAAGAAAATATCAAAGAACGTGGAAGACTTCAATCAGGAGAGATGATTGGTCTTGACCTAAAGTTTGGTAAACTTTTAAAGAATGATCAGATTAATGATTATTTGAAAAGTTCTAACCCTTATATGAAGTGGTTGAATGATCATATGATCTATCTTCAAGAGCATGTAGATGAACAATACTTGTCTCAATGTGAGTTTGACAATGAAAACTTTATAAAAAGACAAAGATATTTTAATATAACTCAAGAAATTGTTGAACAGGTTGTAGAACCTATGATAATTGATGCAAAAGAACCTGTAGGTTCGATGGGTGATGATACCCCTTTAGCATCTTTTTCAAATAAGCAAAGATCATTTACTGACTATTTTAAACAGAAATTTGCACAGGTCACTAATCCTCCAATTGATTCAATTCGTGAAAAAGTTGTAATGAGCTTAAATACAGGTTTTGGAGAAATTCATAATATACTAGATGAGATTCCAAGCCATGCACATAGATTAAAAGCAATCTCACCGATTATTACTAAAGAAAAACTAGATGTATTAAAATCTTTTGGAGATGAAAAATCACCTCGTTACCAAGCATTTTATAAAAACAAAACATTTTCTACGGCATATAATAAGACCCTTAAAGATGATTTAGACAAACTGATAAAAACTGTTATAGAATCAGTAAAGAATGACGGGACAAGAATAGTAATCTTGGACGATTATGAATTTTCTGAGAAAATGAGGATTATTCCTATGGCAATGGCAATAGGAAGATTGAATATTGCACTTTTAAAGGCTAATGTAAGACACCTAGTCTCTATAATCTCTGTAACTGGAGAGGTTATTGATTCTCATAGTGCAGCTGTTTTAATAGGTTATGGGGCAAGTGCTATTTATCCAAATCTTCTTTTTGCAACTGTTATAGACAAGATTGAAAATTCTAAGTCTCTAAGTATAGGTTGCCATGAAGCATTGAAATCCGTTCATATTTCATTAAACGGTGGACTTCTTAAAATTATGTCAAAAATGGGTATTGCAACTATAGCTTCATATCGTAATGCAGGTCTTTTTGATGTTATGGGTTTAAGTAAAGAGATTGTAGAAGATTGTTTTGAGAGTTCAAACTCTGTTCTTAATGGTCTTGGATATGAGGATATTGACCAAAGGTTGACTTCATATCATGCTAAGGCTTTTGAAGAAAATGGATTCAATAAAATATTTCCACTAAATATTGGTGGTTTTTATAAGTTTTACAATGGACAGGAACATCATGACTTTGGTCCGGCAGTTATCCATGCTATTCATGCCGTTGCACAAAGCGGTAAGAAAAAAGACTATGACAGACTCAAAGACTTAGTAAATAAAAGAGGATTAAAGTTTATTCGTGATTTCTTTAATCTAAAATCAGATAGACAAGCTATAGATATAAGCGAGGTTGAACCAAAAGAAGAAATATTTAGAAGATTTGCATCAGCTGCGATGAGTCTTGGTTCCATATCTCCTGAGGCACATGAGACTATAGCTATAGCAATGAACAGAATTGGTGCTCAATCGAATTCTGGTGAGGGTGGAGAAGATGCTTCAAGATATGGTACTGAAAGAGTTTCAAAAATAAAGCAAGTTGCATCTGGTAGATTTGGTGTTACTCCAGCCTATCTTAGAAGTGCTGAAGAGATTCAGATTAAGGTTGCCCAAGGTGCAAAACCAGGTGAAGGTGGACAACTCCCAGGACATAAAGTAACGCCTCTAATCGGAAAATTACGCCATACAGTACCAGGTGTTACACTTATTTCACCACCACCGCATCACGATATTTATTCGATTGAAGATTTAGCACAGCTAATCTTTGATCTTAAACAAGTAAATCCTGTGGCGCGTGTAGCTGTTAAGCTTGTTTCAACTGTTGGTGTCGGTACTATCGCAGCAGGTGTTGCTAAAGCATATGCTGACAAAATTATTATCTCAGGTGGTGACGGCGGTACAGGTGCTGCTCCTCTTACATCTATTAAATTTGCCGGTAATCCTTGGGAACTTGGTTTATCTGAAGCTCACAATGCTCTTAAAGCCAATAATCTTAGAGGACTTGTGGAAGTTCAAGCTGATGGCGGACTAAAATCAGGTTTAGATGTTGTAAAAGCTGCACTTTTGGGTGCAGAATCTTATGCATTTGGTACTGGTGTTCTTACAATTGTAGGTTGTAAGATGCTTCGTATTTGTCATGTAAATAAATGTTCGGTTGGTATTGCAACTCAAAATGAAAAACTTCGTGAAGAGTTCTTTAAAGGTCATGTTGATCAACTAATAAACTATTTTACTCTTTTAGCAGAGGATATTCGTTCTATTATGGCTGAACTTGGGTTTAAAACTATGGAAGAGATGGTCGGTCGTGTAGATTTATTAGAAGTTGTAAACGATGAGTTCGCTCAAAAATTTGATTTTTCTTCTGTTTTACACAAAGAAGAGGGTGTTAATACACATCAACAAAAATACAATCATCCTTTTGATGATAACTCTTATGAAAAAGATGTTCTTACTGAAGCTATGAGTGCTATAAAACATCCTGAACATCCAATTATTATAACTAGAGATATTAAAAATGTTCATAGAAGTTTCGGTGCACTAGTAAGTGGTGAGATAGCACAGTATTACGGAGATACAGGCTTGAAAGCCGATACTATAAAGATTAAGCTAACAGGTATTGCAGGTCAGGCTTTAGGCGCATTTTTAATTCCTGGAGTATCTATTTATCTAGATGGTGTTGCAAATGATTATCTTGGTAAAGGTATGCACGGCGGTAAAATAGTTATAACTTCTAAAAACGAAGGTGAAGAGTTTGCTGCAGGTGGTAACACTTGTCTTTATGGTGCTACAGGCGGTAAGCTTTATGTATCAGGTGCAGTTGGAGAAAGGTTCGCTGTTCGTAACTCAGGAGCATTAGCAATAGTTGAAGGTTCTGGTGACAATGCCTGTGAGTATATGACAGGTGGGGTTGTTGTAATACTTGGTAAAACCGGAATTAACTTTGGAGCGGGTATGACAGGCGGTGTTAGTTTTGTATATGATGCTGATCATAGTTTTGTAGAAAATGTTAATCGTGAACTTGTTGAAGCAATTCGTATAGATACTGATGAGGGCGATGAGGCCAGACACTATCTAAAAAGACTTTTAAAAGATTATTTATTAGAGACAAAAAGTGAAAAAGCAAAAGAATTGCTGGATAACTTTAGAGTAGAGGTTAGAAATTTCTGGCTTGTAAAACCTAAAAACTTAACAAAATTACCTCTGAACCTAGAGAATGGAGACTAATAATGAAAGAATATTTAAATATTGAACGTATTGAAGCCGAAAAAAGATTAGTTGTAGAGCGTGTTAAGGACTTTGGTGAAATTTATGAGGTTTTTGACCGTGATGATGCCGCTACGCAAAGTGAAAGATGTATCCAATGTGGAGATCCATTTTGTTTAAATAAATGTCCACTACATAACTATGTACCGCAGTGGTTAAAAGCCGTAAGTGAAAAAGATTTAGAATTTGCATTTAAACTTTCAAATGAGCCATCACCGTTTCCTGAGGTCATGGGTAGAGTATGTCCACATGACAGACTTTGTGAAGGTGACTGTACTTTAAATGACGGTCATGGTGCGATTACTATAGGTTCTATTGAGACGCATATTACTGAAAATGGTTTTAAAGCAGGATATACACCTGATTTTCCAGGTATTACTACTGATAAAAAAGTAGCGGTTATAGGAAGTGGTCCGGCTGGTCTTTCAGTTGCAACATATCTTTTACGCTCTGGAATCTCGGTTACTATGTATGAAAGAAGTGATAGAGCCGGAGGTCTTTTGACATATGGTATTCCAAATTTTAAACTTGATAAAAAAGTAGTTGATCGCCGTGTTAAATTCTTGCAAGAAGCAGGGATGGAACTTGTACTTAATTGTGAAATCGGTAAAGATAAATCGTTTGAAGAAATAGCGTCAGTTCATGATGCTATGTTTATAGGAGTTGGTGCAACAAAGGCTAAAAATGCATCATTGGCAGGTGAAAATGCTAAGAATGTTTATGCTGCAATGGACTATTTAACAGCAATTGCTAAAAAGAACTTTAAAGCTGATTATGACAAAAGGTTTGATTTTAAAGATTTGAATGTTGTCGTTATTGGTGGTGGTGATACTGCAATGGATTGTTTGAGAACGGCAAAAAGAGAGGGTGCAAAATCTGTCACTTGTCTTTACAGACGTGATGCGCACAATATGCCTGGAAGTCAAAAAGAGTATAAAAATGCTATGGAGGAGGGTGTTGACTTTAGTTTCTTTGCATCTCCAAAAGAGATAGTTTTAAATGAAGACGGTAAAGCAATCGCTGTTGAGATAGTAAAAACAACATTAGGTGCAAAAGATGAAAACGGCCGCCAAAGAATTGAAGAAGTTAAAGGTAGTGAAAGTAGAGTCAGTGCTGATATTATCATAATGTCTTTAGGATTTGATCCCGAAGTACCTTCATTTTTAGCAGAGAATGGAATTGAGACTAATAGTTGGGGTGGAATCATTATAAATGAAGAAACTTATGAAACTACTACAGCAGGAATCTATGCCGGAGGTGATTGTTATAGAGGTGCTGACTTAGTAGTTACAGCAGCATTTGATGGTCGTGAATCAGCTAAAAGTATGATAAAGAACCTATTAAAATAAATATATTTACTTTAATAGAGTTCTAGTTTTTGTATTGTGTTTAAGGCATCATAGAGTTTGAACTAAAGGTTCTAACACAGCGAACACCTGCGTTTAAACTAGTCCAAGAGTTTATTGTTCCGATTGGTGGCGTATTATGTGTATTGATAGTATCTATTTTTGTTGAATCGTGCTCATTTATTCCAACGATTCTAGGGCATGCAGGGTTTGCATAAAATGGTACTGAACCTTCGTTAGCCATAGCTACAGTAAATACTTGTATCTCACTTGCTGTTGGAACTCTCCTGTCTGTATGAGAACCAAAAGAAAGAGTTTCACAATGCTCAGATGCAAGTGATAGAGCTTCATCTTCAGTTTTACCTGAGGTCATTGGTAAACAACCGCTATTTATACCCATTTGCGACGTACCGTTTACCCACTCTAGGTTTGTAGTAGTGTCTTGTAGTAAAACTTGACTCATATTTGTCATCGAACTAAATCTCGTATTACTCATAGCCTGTTCAGTATTTTGTGTGTTATTTATTTCATTAGCTTGCTTAACTGTGTTTGACGAGCCTCCATTATTATATGCACACATAAAAATACTACTTGTTGTTAATATCAATATTGATTTTAATTTCATTTTCATCCTTTTTATCTATGAATTATAATATGTATTTTTTTTATGTTAGTGACTTATGTTACATAGTTTTTCTCTCAAGATATGGACTAGTATAATTAAATAAAAGTCTTTAGTATAAGCATTAATTAGTTATAATAGTCATTATTTATATATTATAAGGATTTTTTTTGAACTTATTAAGTATTTTTTCTTTTAATTCCAATAAAAAACAACCAGTACAAAGTGAAGCACCTTCTCATTGGGTAAAGTGTAAATCTTGTCAGTCGTTAATGTACTATAAAGAAGTTATAAATCAAAAACATGTTTGTCCGAAATGTGGATACCATATTCGTATCGGAGTAAAAGACCGTATTGAACTTTTAGCAGATGAAGGTACCTTTGTAGAGTTTGATGAAAATTTAAAGCCTATTGACCCGCTTAATTTTATAGACAAAAAATCTTATAAAAAACGTATAGATGAGGGTGTCGCAAAAACAGGTAGATACTCATCTGTAGTTAGCGGTGAGTGTGAGATGTTTGGCGTGGCTGTTGAGCTTGTTATTTTTGATTTTGCATTTATGGGTGGTTCACTGGGCTCTGTTGAAGGTGAAAAAATTGTAAGAGCTGTAAATCGTGCTATTGATAAAAAACAAGGTTTAATTATTATTAGTGCCTCTGGTGGAGCTAGAATGCAAGAGAGTACTTTTTCTCTTTTACAAATGAGTAAGACTTCGGCTGCATTGGCAAAATTGGCAAATCATAATTTGCCATATATATCCGTACTTACTGATCCGACAATGGGTGGGGTATCTGCTTCATTTGCAACACTTGGTGACATAATAATCGCTGAGCCAGGTGCACTAATCGGTTTTGCAGGACAAAGGGTAATAGAACAAACTATTGGTTCAGCCTTGCCTGACGGATTTCAAAGAGCAGAATTTTTACTTGAAAAGGGTTCTATAGATATGGTTGTAAACCGAAACAATCTTAAGAAAACACTTTCAGACTTATTGACACTTCTTAAAGTCGCATAGAACTTGCTGATATACAAAGCTTAAACGATAAGACTGTTTTGAGTGAATAGGAGACATATAGATGAACCTTTATGCACTTTGTGACCAAAATCTAATGGATAAGTATGATATTACATTAGATGAGTTCATAAGTATTGCAAAAAAACATGACGCTAAAATAATTCAGTATAGAAATAAGAATGCTGATATTACATTTATAAAAGAGCAACTTATTAGAATTAGACAAATGTATGATGGTTTTTTAATAGTAAATGACTCTTATGAGCTTGTTGAGTTTTGTGATGGTGTTCATGTTGGAATAGAAGATTTGAAAGCTATAGATGAAGATATTTTTAAAGCAGTTGAAATTTTAAGAAGTGTTATAAAAAAAGATAAGCTTTTAGGTATATCCACACATAATGAAGCTGAAGTGTTACAAGCTAATGAGATGGATTTAAACTATATAGGCTTAGGTGCATATAGAGATACAAATACAAAAACAGATGTAAGTAGTTTACTTGGAGAAAAGCTAGATGATATTGCTTCAAAATCAAAACATTTAGTTGCAGCAATAGGTGGTGTAAAATTGGATGATAAATTTAATCATGTTGAGTACCATGTTATTGGAAGTGGACTATTATAATGAATATTGATATTATATCTATTGCAAAAAAAGAGCATACAATATATGATCCTCTTTATAAAGAACTAATTAAAATGAGTTCTAGGTTCGCAAAATTGAATGATATTGAACTTTTTAACAAAGATGTAACAAAAGCACACACTATTTCATCAAATGCCTCAAAACAGGCATATACTAAGCTTTTAGAACCACATATAAGTAAAGGTTTTAATATAACTTTACACCCTGATGGAAAATTAATCGATAGTTATGACTTTAGTAAGCTATTAGATGGTAAAATTGCGATTAAATTTTTTATTGGTGGAGCTTATGGCTTTGAGGATGACTTTTTAAAAAAAAGTGATGCCATTATAAGCCTTGGAAAACTGACTATGAGTCATAAGATAGCGAAGGTTGTTTTACTTGAGCAGATTTATAGAGGTTTTTCTATTTTAAGTAACCATCCATATCATAAGTGAGGAAGTTAAGTGCAAACAAGTGAGTTAAATTACTTTAAAGAGATTTTAGAGAGTAGAAAAGCGCAGATAGCTAAGAACATTAACGGTGTTAATGATGAATTAGATCAATTGAACTCATTGGAGTTAAATGATGAAGGTGACCATGCATCTGTAAATAATAACTCTATGGTTGAGAGTGCAATAGTTACTCAACAAGAAAAAGAATTAGCAGAAATAAATGTTACTTTAGGAAAAATCTCTGCCGGCGATTATGGTATATGTGAAATGTGCGAAGACCCTATAGGTTTTCAAAGATTAAAAGTAAAGCCACATGCAATATACTGCATAGATTGTAGAGAGATAGTGGAAAAAACCGATAAATAAGGGAGTTTTATTATGTATATAAAAAGATATACAATTGCAGCATTGGTATTAATTATATTGGTAGGATGGTATGTATATGCTTTCATAACACAAAGTAATGTAAGTATTAATGTCTTTGGAGTTGACTTGCCATCGTTGACAATTGCCATATGGGTTATAATACCTTTAGTCTTATTATATATAGCTAGTGTTGCACACATGGGTTTTTATTCTTTTTTAGGAAGTTTAAAACTTCGTAAGTATGATAAAGACTATGAAAAAATGATTGAATCTATAGTTGATGCATATTTAGGTAAAAAAGACCGCTTACATGCTTTTAAAACAGATAGATATAAATTATTAGGTGCACTAGTTGATAGTTCAACGATATATGCAAATGAAGATTTAAGCTCTGAAGTTGTTAATGATAAAATTGAAGCTGTATTAAAGTGTATTGAAGATATTAAAAGTGGTGAAGTTGCCGACTTAAAAAAGTATTCATTACCTTCATATAATGAACTAGCTATACAAAATGAAAGAAACCGTTACAAAAAGGGTAAAATTACTGCTGAAGGCATCTTGGGTCATTTGGAAAAATATGATGACATTTTAGCTGAAGAAGTTTATATTGATTTTGTAAAAACCGCTCCTCTTAACATGATAGAAAAGTACAAGAAATCTATGACAAAAGAGGCATTGATTGTTGTTTTATCTAGAGTTAACTCCCAGGAAAATACTTTAGAAATATCAAATGATGTACTTATATCTTTATTTTATGACTTAGAGTTAAGTAAAAAAGATTATGTCAATGCTTCAGATACGCTTTCAAAAACAATGATTCCTGAACAAAGGATTAAGTTGTTTGAAACAATGAGTAACAACGATGATAAGGTGATGGATGCATACCTATTTACACTCTTTGACTTAGAAATGCTTGCACCTGCCAATGATATATTAAATAATTCCCAAGATAGTGAATATATGCATTTTAAAGCTTATAGTGCTTTAAGAGAATGTGGTAAGCATTTTGATATTCATATGTTTTTATAAATGTTAGAAAAACTATCTTTTGATAATCCTATTTATGTACTAGCCCCTCTTGCGGGTTTTACAGACTTACCTTTTAGAAGTGTTGTTAAAAAATTTGGTGCAGATCTTACAGTAAGTGAGATGTTAAGTTCAAATGCTTTAGCACACGGATCAACTAAAACATTACATATGATAGAAAAAAGTCCCAATGAAGACCCTTACTCTGTACAAATAGCGGCTTCAGAGATTGATATGGCTAGAAGAGCCGTTGAAGTATTGAATGAAAAAGATGGGATTGATATCATAGATCTAAATTGCGGATGTCCTGTTCCTAAAGTTGTAGGCCACGGTAGTGGAAGTTCTTTGCTTTTAGATCTGCCTCTTATGGGTGAGATAATTAAAACTATAAAAGACACATCAAACAAAAATCTCACTACAGTAAAAATCAGATTAGGTTTTGAAAAAAAAAATCATATAGATATTGCTAAAGTGGTAGAAGACAGTGGAGCTGATTTTTTGGCTGTACACGGTAGAACTCGCGCAGGTAAATTTAAAGCTGAAGTTGATTATGATGCGATAAGAGAGATTAAAGAATCTGTAAATATACCTGTAATTGCAAATGGGGATATAGATTCTTATGAAAAGGCAAAGTGGGTACTAGAACATACCGGAGCCGATGGAGTGATGATAGGTCGTGGTGCGGTAGGTGCTCCATGGATATTTCATCAGCTTAAAACCGGTACTAAGTATATTGACAAAAATATTAAGCATGATATAATCATGGAGCACTTTGACAAAATGATAGAGTTTTATGGGAAACATGGTGTAGCTATGTTTAGAAAGCACACTCATACATACTCTAAAGGTTACAGAGGTGCATCAGCACTTAGAAACAATGTTAATAGTATTGTTGATATACAAGAATACCGCACTGTTATAGATGACTTTTTTAGTACGAGTGAGATGATTTGTTAGAAATATGCGACTCAATAAGAGACTTAGATGATATCAATATATCAGATAACTTATTTCATTATGAATATAATGTAAAACATCTATTGTCTCTAATTGATAGTGGTATCGACAGAGATGACCCAATTTTTTTAAGTTCATATCGCTCCTTTGAGGGTGAAGTATTTGAAAATTTTGTATATGAAAAACTTTTACGATATGCTTTAGAAAATGACCAAGTAGACAAATTTATTTTAAAAGGTTTTCATCAAGATAAGCAAAAAGCCTATGCAAATACTCTTTCAATTAGTGAGAAACAGCAAATAGTCTATAGGACTAAGAGCAGAGAGATTAGTGAGTTTGATGCTATGTTTATAACTAAGGATAATGAGTTATATTTTGTAGAGATGACATTAGTTAAATCTGTTTTAAAGCTTAGAAAAAGACTAAGAAAGAAAAAAGCATTATTAGAAATTATTTTTCCTAACTATGAGATTAAAGCGCTTATTATCTTAAATGAAGGTGCGACAGGAGTCAAACAGTTTCCATCTTACTGTACAGTATGGTTTACAAAAGAATTTTCTGCTCAAAATGTTCTTGAGTACATAGTAAATCAACATCCTGTACGACTTAAAGAAAAAGATAGGCTAAAGTCTCCAAAATTAGTAGAAGCACATACTTTAAAACTGCACCCATTTAGATATTATAATACTATGTCTTGGATTACTAAGACTATAAGAGCGCATAACAAACATATACTTGATATGAACTTTTTAATGAGTCCTAAGATACAAAGGTATCATGATCTTTATAATAAGTTTTATATAGGGTTCTTGAGTATAGATGAGGCTGGTAATGTATTAAACCTTGAAAAAGGTGACTATGATGAAAACCAAAGGGTTATTGTAGCAGTAGAGAAAAAACACTCTAATGAGATTGTTTTAACATACTATATACAAAAAACACGTAAAGTACTATATCTTTATTCTTTTAACGATGACGGGTCTATTTCAAAAGAGAAAAAAGACCCATATGGAATTACTGTAACAGAGGTTTATCATACAAATAAATTAATGAATGATAGCTATGAACTCAAGAATTCAAATATAAAGGTTATTAAAAAACTTTTAAAAGATAGATACAAAAGAGAAGATGGGCGTACTCAAGCATCATAAGATATAGAAGCCGCTCTTTCTTTATATGCTTGTAGAGGTTCTTTTAGCTCATCTTTTTTATTTAAAAAGTTATCAAGTTCTTCATGTCTGCTTTGTAGTATCTTGTTGAAATCATCTCGAGATTGTGGTTTATTATCTGTAAACCTGTCAAGTAATATATTACTTTTTCCCATAAGTACAAGATAACTTTGTTCTCCAAATTCAAGCATAACTACACTGTTATTTTCGTTTATAGATTTTTGAAACTTAATACTAACGTTATTGTTATTATTGTTATCGCTTTTATCTAAATTGTTTGACGTAGTCTGCGTATCGCTATTAGTTTCTTTAAATAACCACGATGGATTATTTTGTTTAAGTCTTTCTTCTTTAAACTGGGAAGGAGTAACTCTCTTTTTGATAAACAAAAGTATGATTATCCCTATTGTTAAAATAGCAATAACAATATAGTAGCTTTTGTTTATATCATCACTTTTTTTTGTAGGTAGTGAACTTAGCGTAGGTAGTGAACTTAGCGATGGATTTGAGACTGATGTTTGTGATGAGTTTTTCTTGATTAAAGGTGATTTTTCTGTAAACCTTAGTCTTAATCCATAAGAATCTGAAGTTTTTGATGCACTTAATCTTGTTGAAGATGGTACTGAAGCAACAATTTTTGTAAAACCTGACATAGGTGTAATACTTAGTGAGCGAATAAACTTTGATGATAATTGTTTTAATTTTGCTGATTCTATTGAAGCATCTTGAAGCTTTATAGATATAGTAGAGTTATTTACGCTTTGCTTGATGATGCCATCATATGGAGTGTCAAAGGTAATCATTATATCAACTCTGTCTGTTCTATCATATATATTGTAACTTAGTATTCTTGAAGCATATAAAGAAAAAGGAAGTAAAAAAATAAGTAAAGTTTTTATCATAGTCTCTCTTTAGAGAGGTGGTATAAAACTGCACTGGAATCTAGAATTTCATTGATACGTATAGCAAGGTTTTTTTCATAAACCATAACTTCACCTTTTCCTAATATACGACCATTTACATATGATTCTACACTTTCACCGGCTGGTTTTTTTAAGTCAATAATAGAGCCTTTAGTCAGTTTTAAAATTTCACCGACAGTTAATTCTGTCTCACCTAAGTCAGAAACAAATTCAACTTCCATATCTAAAAGACCAGAATAGTTCATCCATGATAATTCTTCTTCAGGGTCATATGTTTCTAATATTTCACCAAAATTATGTCGGTTTTTTTGCTTCAATCTAATTCCTTAATAGCAATTATCATCTCATCATCTTCGATAATAACAGCTTTAGCCTGGTCGTATTTAAAATCAAAAGACCCTATCTTTTCAAAATTAGGAGTTTTAATGACAAAGGTGTTTTTATTTTCTTCTTCAGCAAGAACTTTAGCACTTCCAACGATAAGGTTAGTCGTTTCAAGCATCATATCTATTAGTGTCTCTTCATCACTCTCATCTTCTTCTAAAAAAAGCTTTGAAACTCTTTGAGCAAAACTTTCTTGAGCCCCTATATAAACTCTATGTATTTTAGAATCTAGTGTTTCTATATCTATGTAAGCAATAAGTGTTCTAGTTTTAATGATTTTATCACTGGTCTTATGTTTTATTCTTATTTGATGGATACAAAAATTCTCAGCCGCTGTAATAATCGTCTTTAACATCATTAGACCCCTTTAATTAGTAATCATTATACTTACTTAAATCTCAAATTAAAATTAAACTCTAGATTATAACTCTTTATACAACTACCCTAAAGTGTATATTGAGTATAATCCGAAAAAAGTTTGATATATGGTAGAATTAATTCTTGTTGGTATTAGTATTGGAACACTGTCTGGTTTTTTTGGTATTGGTGGTGGAACTGTTTTGATTCCGTTACTCCTATTGCTTGGATATGATACTAAAACAGCGATAGGTATATCTGTAATACAGATGGTTTTTAGTTCAACCTACGGTAGTTATTTAAATAATAAGAAAGGTACACTTGACGTAGCTATGCTCCTGGTTATTGGTCTTGGTGGGTTTGTTGGTGCATTATTTAGTGGATATATTACATCATATTTAGATAATAAAACTTTAGAAATAATATTTTTAGTTTTTGCAACTCTTGCACTTGTAAAAATGTTTTTTCATATTGAAGTTAAAAAAGAACAAAAAGATATAAATAAAATCATTCTTTTTTTTATTGGTTTAATCTTAGGTGCTCTTAGTATGTCGGTTGGACTTGGTGGGAGTGTACTTTTAGTTCCTATACTTGTTGTATTTTTACAAATAGAGTTAAAAAAAGCCATATCAGCGGGATTGTTTTTTGTAGTTTTTTCATCTGTATCGGGTCTTATATCTCATTCTGTTGGTGAGCATATGGACTTTGAAACAGGAATTATAATTGGTATTGCTTCTTTGTTAGGGGTATACCTAGGTATTAGTTTTAAAGATAAAGTTAGTAACTTAATTCAAAAAAGGTTATTAGTCGGTTTTTATTTACTTATAGTTTTATATTTATCAAATAGAATATTTTAAAGGGTTTTTTAGTGAAGAAAAAAGACGTAATTACAATAACTGGTGCAAGAGAAAATAATTTAAAAAATATTAATTTAACAATTCCTAAGAATGAACTTATTGTTATGACCGGTTTAAGTGGAAGCGGAAAGTCAACCTTAGCTTTTGATACCTTGTACGCTGAAGGACAGAGGCGATATATGGAATCTTTATCATCTTATGCCAGACAATTTCTTGATCGTGTAGGAAAGCCGGATGTGGATAAAATAGAAGGCTTAACACCGGCTATTGCAATAGATCAAAAAACAACTTCGAAGAATCCTCGTTCAACCGTCGGTACTATAACAGAGATATATGACTATTTTAGGCTTTTGTATGCTCGTGTAGGTATTCAGCATTGTCATAAATGTAAAAAAGTTATCTCGCAAATGAGCGCTTCTGATATCATAGGTGAAGTGGCTAAGCTACCAGAAGGTGCAAAACTTGTACTTTTAGCTCCCCTTGTTCGTGAAAAAAAAGGTTCTTATGCAGATATGCTTGAATCTCTGGTTCACAAAGGTTATGTTCGAGCTATGATAGACGGTGTAATGGTTCGTCTTGATGATGAGATAGAGTTAAGTAAAACAAAAAAACATACAATTAAGGTCGTTGTTGACAGAGTAGTGGTTAAAGCAGATAATAAAGAAAGAATAGCTGCTGATGTAGAAAAAGCTTTAAAAGAAAGTTATGGTGAGTTAGAGATAGATATTCTCAATCATGAAGAACTTGGTTTAAAAAATTCTCAAATGCATTATAGTGAGCATAATGCCTGTTTTGATTGTAAGATAAGCTTTGACCCACTTGAACCTTTGTCTTTTTCTTTTAACTCGCCAAAGGGTGCTTGTAGTGAGTGTGATGGACTTGGTCTACGTTATGCATTAGATCAAGAAAAAATTATTGATATTGATCTGAGCATTGAAAAGGGAGCCGTTAAGATTGTATATGGGTTTAATAAAGGTTACTATTTCACATTTTTAAAAGGTTTTTGTGCAGCTAATGATATTGATATAACAATTCCTTATTCCGAATTACAAGAGCATAAAAAGAAAGCTATTCTTCACGGTGGTATAGAAGAGGTGTCATTTCTTTGGAAAAACCATGAGGTAAAAAGAATCTGGCCAGGTATTATAAAGATAGCTTACGACATGTTCAAAGATGAAAAAGAACTGGCTGACTACATGAGTGAAAAGGTTTGTAATATTTGCGAATCGCACAGGTTAAAGCGAGAATCTTTAGCTGTTAAAGTAGGGCAAAAAAGAATATCTGAGCTTTTGGATATGCCAATCGCTAAAACTTATGAATGGTTTTCGAATGAAGGTAACTTCTCTTACTTAGATGATCAAAACACTCAAGTTGCACAGCCGATTTTGAATGAGATTAGAGAGAGGTTATACTTTTTATTTGATGTTGGTCTTGGGTATATAACCTTAGGTCGTGACGCTAGAACCATAAGTGGTGGAGAAGCACAGCGAATTAGAATCGCTTCTCAAATAGGAAGTGGTCTAACAGGTGTTATGTATGTTTTGGATGAGCCAAGTATCGGTCTTCATGAACGCGATACTTTAAAACTTATACGTACACTTAGAAATCTTCAAGAAAAAGGCAACTCAGTGATAGTTGTCGAACATGATAAAGAGACTATAGAAAATGCTGATTTTATTGTTGATATAGGAAATGGTGCGGGTAAATTTGGAGGTGAGGTTGTTTTTAGCGGAACTCTTGAGAAGCTTAAAAAGGCTAAAACACTAACAGCAGATTATCTTTATGGACGTAAAAAGATAGAGTATTTTTATAGACGTTCACAAGATAAGTACATAGAGATTAAAAATGTTACATTAAACAATATAAATAATTTAAGTGCTAAACTTCCTTTAAACAATTTTGTTTGTATAACAGGTGTAAGTGGAAGTGGAAAAAGTTCGTTAATGCTCCAGACACTTTTACCGACTGCTCGTGAACTACTAAACCATGCTAGAAAAGTCAATAAAGTAGCAGGTGTTGAGATAACGGGACTAGAGCATGTTGATAAGGTTATATATCTGGACCAAAGTCCTATAGGTCGTACACCAAGAAGTAATCCTGCAACTTATACAGGTGTGATGGATGAGATAAGAAATCTCTTTTCTCAAACAAAAGAATCTCAAATAAGAGGATATACAACTTCTAGATTTAGTTTTAATGTTAAGGGTGGAAGGTGTGAGAAGTGTCAGGGTGAAGGTGAAATCAAGATAGAGATGCATTTTTTACCGGACATTATGGTTAATTGCGATACTTGTAATGGTCAGAGATATAACCAACAAACCTTAGAAGTGTTTTACAAGGGTAAAACAATCTCTGATGTCCTTGGAATGAGCGTTGATGAAGCCTTTGAATTTTTTAAGCCTATTCCCAAGATACATCAGAAGATGAAAACACTTGTTGATGTTGGTCTGGGTTATATAACTCTTGGTCAAAATGCTGTTACACTCTCAGGTGGAGAGGCGCAGAGAATTAAACTAAGTAAAGAGTTAAGCCGTAAAGATACTGGAAAAACTTTATATATACTAGATGAACCAACAACGGGACTCCACTTTGCAGATGTTGACAGGTTGACAAAAGTTCTTCATCACTTTGTAGAACTTGGAAACAGTGTACTAATCATTGAGCATAACTTAGATATGATTAAAAATGCTGATTGGGTTGTAGATATGGGTCCTGAAGGCGGTTCTGGAGGTGGTCTTATAATTGCGGAGGGCTCACCGGAAGATTTAGCTCAAATGCATGAAAAAACAGGTTCTTATACCGGTGAATATTTGAAAAAAGAGTTGGCTTTACATAAAGTTTAAAAAATTAAGTATAATTGCAAAAAATATTAAAGGTAATAAAAATGTCAACATATGTTTTTGGTCATACAAATCCAGATAGTGATTCTATTGTAGGCGCTATCTCACTTTCATACCTTAAAAATCAATTAGGTGAGGATTGTATACCTACTCGTCAAGGGGAAATATCTCCTGAAACAGAATTTATTTTAAAGAAGTTTGGTGCAGATTTGCCGGAACTTAAAACTTCTTACGCCGGAGAAAATGTTTATATTGTAGATTTCTCAGACTACGGTCAAGCTCCTAAAGATATTAAAGATGCAACTATCCTTGGTATTTATGATCATCATAAGCTTGGTGATTTAACAACATCAACACCTCTGGAGTGCTGGATAAGACCTATAGGGTGTTCTAATACGGTAATAAAAGAAGCTTATGATTATCACGGTGTAGAGATACCAAAGAACATTGCGGGAATGATGATGTGTGCAATTCTTAGCGATACCGTAATTTTCAAGTCTCCAACATGTACAAAAATTGATACGAAAGCTGTAAAAGAACTGGCAAAAATAACTGGTATTGAAGATTACAAAGCTCTTGGTATGGAGATGTTTATAGTTAAGTCTGCTGTACAGGGTGCTAGTCCTAGAGCATTAACTACAAGGGATTACAAAGAGTTTGATATGGGTAGTTCAAGACTTGGTGTAGCTCAGCTTGAAGTGGTTGATCTGAACGTATTTAATGAGATGAAAAGAGATCTTTTCAAAGATATGCAAAAACTAAAAGAAGAGGGCTCTCTTCATTCAGTGCTATTGCTATTAACAGATATAATGAAAGAAGGTTCTCAGCTTTTAGTCGTTAGTGATGATGACAGTAAGATTGAATCTGCATTTGACTGTAAACTGGAAGATTCTCAAGTTTGGCTTGACGGAGTATTAAGCCGTAAAAAACAAATCATACCTTTTTTACAACCTCAATTTAATTAATAATAGATGCTTATAGCATCTATATTATTGAATTAAAAACTTATTGAAATAAACCTCTTCTACTTCTCCACAAGTCAAATTTTTATTAATACTTTTCTTAAGTTCTTTTCTAATTCTTTCACTATTAACAGTAGCTCTGTCATTGCCTATCATGGTATTTATTACAGCATCTCTGAGTAAGACACTTTTTTTAATTATCTCAACATCAACACTGTCTTTATTATTAAACCAACCGCTATTTTCACTGTCTGATTTATATTTCAAGGATATATTTGCAACTAGCGTTTTATTATCTGCTATATTGAAGTTAAAATCACCTAAGTTGGCAATAGTGTCACTTTCTATTTTCACACTTCTGTCATGCCTCTGCATATTAGATCGTTTCTGTTTAGAAAGTGACATGATATCTCTAGCTGAATTTGTTTTGTCATCATATTTTTTTATATTGCTAAAATCAGATTCTTGGATGCCTAGGATTATTACAACAGCACCCAGTAGTATAAGAATAATCATTGACATAATTTTTATTATTTTTCTTGGCATTTTGAGATTCCTTTAATCTGTATATAAATATCTCTTAATTTTTTTAGTCGGTGTTTTAACAAAAGGCTCAATCTGTTCTATAAATTTAGTTATTTTTGAAAACGAAGATAGTTTAGAATTTACATCTAATCTCATGTTTTCTAGATACTCAGCTATTTTAGCTCTTATTTTAGTATCTGAATGTTTGTCTGCGTCAAACATATCGTCAATTTGCTCATAATCTAAATGAATACGGGCTATAAGTTTACCGTTTTGCTCCATAACAATGGAGTCTAGTACAACAGTGTTTTGATTGATTGTAGCTTCTATCTGTTCTGGGTATATATTTTCACCGGCTGAACCAATAATGACATTTTTGCTTCTACCTGAGATAAATAAGAAACCATCATTATCCAGATACCCCAAATCTCCTGTTAATAGCCAGTCTCCATCTAACACTTCATCTGTTTTTTCTTTATCTTTGTAGTAACCAATCATGACACTAGGTGATTTTACGATAATCTCACCCTCTCCTGTAGTTGCATTCTTATCTTTTATCCGAATGTCTACTCCATAAAATGCTGTACCGGTTGAGCCTAATTTTACTTTTGTATCGAATGCTGCACTACCGGCAATCAAAGGGGCTGATTCGGTCATACCATAGCCTATATGATATGGAAACTTAGAATCTATTAGAAATTGTTCTACATACGGGGATAAAGGAGCGCCTCCAATTCCAAAAAATCTTATGCGATTACCAAAAGTTTCCAGTAACTTTTTTCCCGCCATATAGTTGAGTTTTTTTCTAAAGAATTTTATTTTATAGAGGTTTTTTAGTAAAAATGAGGAATTAAATTTTGATAAAATTTTATTTTTATAAATCTTTTCCATGATTAGCGGCACTGATAATATAAAAGTAGGCTTAACAAGACTAAATGCCTTTAAGAGCACACTCGGAGTAGGTGCTTTGTCTATGTAGTAAATAGAACTACCATGGAGTATAGGAATAATAAGTCCAGCTGTACATTCATATGTATGAGCTAATGGCAGTATAGATAAAAACACGTCATCTTTATTTATATCAATTTTTGAAAAAGAGCTCATTGCATTTGTCACTAGGTTTTTATGTGAAAGCATTACACCTTTTGAATGACCTGTAGTCCCTGAAGTATATATGATAGCTGCTAAGTCATCTTCATTAGGATAATTTACTTTAGATATTTTAGAGATTTTTTGTCTAATCTTAGATATATAGCTGGTGCTGCTTAGTTCATCTATAATCTCAAGTTTTTCTAGGTTTATAACAAACTTTATATTTACTTCACTTTCATCTTCAATTGTAGATAAGTGTTTATCTGAAACAAAAATAGCTTTTGCTTCAGAATGTTTTAAAATATGGTGAACATCCGAAGGGTGAAAATCCGGTAAAACAGGTACAACAACTGCACCGAAATAAGTTATGGCAAAGTATGCCACAGCCCAGTTTGGAATATTTTCACTTAGTAGTAAGACCTTATCATTTGCAGTTATCCCGTTGTCTTGTAAGAGTCTTATTGTAGTTTGTATTTTTTTACCAAACTCACTGTACTTTATGGGTGTATCACCAACTTTGGCAAAAGCGTCTTCATCAGGGTAAAGCTCTAAAGACCTGTCGAGTAATTTAGGAAGTGTAAAGTTTTCTAAATTTTCGTAAGGGTAATCCATTTCTAATCTCTTATTTTAAATATATTATGTATCATTATACACTATAAAATTAAAAAAAAATTGCTATATGACAAAAGGGTAGAAATTTTGAGTAGAAGAAGTAAAATTAAACAAACAAAAAGAGATACTGTTACCTTCACAACAAAAGACTTTCTCCCTACTACAAAGGAGGAAATGGACGTACTTGGATGGAAGCAATGTGATGTTATTCTTGTTAGCGGTGATGCTTATATAGACAGTCCGTTCATCGGTGTAGCAATGGTTGGTCGTATGCTACAGAGATTAGGTTATAAGGTCGGTATGATCGGTCAGCCTGATGTGAAATCAGATATTGATATAAAAAGACTTGGTGAACCTAGACTTTATTGGGGTGTTAGCGGAGGAAGTGTTGATTCTATGGTTTCAAACTATACAGCTACAAAGAAATTCAGAAATACTGATGATTACACTCCTGGCGGGAAAAATGATAAACGTCCTGACCGTGCTTTAAGTGTGTACTGTAATCTAATTAGAAGATATTTTAAAGATACAGTTCCTCTTGTTTTAGGGGGTATAGAAGCTAGCCTAAGAAGAGTGTCTCATTATGACTATTGGCAAAACAAACTAAAAAAACCAATTCTTTTTGATTCTAAGGCTGATGTCCTTGTCTATGGGATGGGTGAGATAGCTATTGAGCAATTAACTCGTGCAATAGATGAAAAAAGAGACTATGGTGATATACGCGGTGTTTGTTATATATCAAAAGAGCCAAATTATGAATATGTTCAGCTTCCATCACATCAAGATTGTTTAGATGATAAAGAGAAGTATATAGATCTTTTTGATGATTTTTATGACAATAATGACCCTATAGCCGCAAAAGGCCTTTGTCAACTCGTAGATAACCGTTATTTAATTCAGAATCCACCATGTGATTATCTTAATGAAAATGAGATGGATGCAAATTCGAACCTACCTTTTACAAGAGAACTCCACCCTTATTATGCAAAGCAGGGAAAGGTTAAGTGTCTAGAAACTATAAAGTTTTCTATTATGACTCATCATGGCTGTTGGGGTGAATGCAATTTCTGTGCGATAGGTGTGCATCAAGGTAGAACTATACGTACTCGTTCTGAGGATAACATACTAAAAGAAGCCAAAGATTTTAATCAGTATAAAGATTATAAAGGAATTATTTCTGATGTTGGAGGTCCAACTGCCAACATGTACGGTTATGAATGTAACAAGAAATTAAAACTTGGAACATGTGATCATCAAAGGTGTGTTGACGCCAGTCATCTTTGTAGTGTAATGAAGGTTGATCATAGTAGGAATATTAATTTACTTAGGCAGGTTAGAGAGGTAGAGGGTGTTAGAAAAGCATTTGTAGCTTCTGGTGTTAGATATGATCTAATAACAGAAGACAAACAACACGGATATTCATATTTAAAAGAGATGGTTAAACATCATATCTCAGGGCAGATGAAAGTAGCACCAGAACATACTCAGCAACATGTCTTAGAACTTATGGGTAAACCGGGTAAGCAAACACTGATAGACTTTAAGAAGTTATATGACAAATTGAATAAAGAAGAAGGTAAAAATCAGTTTTTGACTTATTACCTTATTGCCGCCCATCCAGGTTGTGAAGAAAAAGATATGCATGAGTTAAAACGCTTTACAAGAGATGAACTACAGATGAACCCTGAACAAGCTCAAGTTTTTACTCCTACACCTGGAACTTATTCAGCTGTAATGTACTATACGGAACTAGACCCAGTAAGCAGAAAGAAAATTTTTGTTGAAAAAGATACGAAAAGAAAAGAGAAGCAAAAGAAAATAGTTGTTGAAAAAGATAACTTTTGTAGTGGATTTGCTTCTTAATAAAGCTATATATTTAAAATTGGCACTATATAATGCAAAAATTGTTCCAATTCTTAGATAGCTTTCAGTTTTAATACTCTACAATATACAAAAATATAATATATTGAGTATAAATGAGAATAGATAAGTTTTTGAATTCAGTTAACATAACCAAAAGACGTTCAGTATCACAGGATATGATAAGTAATAATGTTGTTTTGATAAACGGTGTTATTGCTAAAGCAAGTAAAAATGTTGAGGTTGGCAGTATTATTACTATCAACTATTTGAACGAGAGCAAAAAGTATGAAGTTATAAAAATACCAACTACAAAATCCACACCAAAATCTTTACAAGATCAGTATATAAAGGAACTAACGTGACATATGATGATGTAAAAAGAAGGTTTGTCTCATTATTCAATCACGAAATGAGTGATAATGAGATGAGAGAGTTCCTCCTTAGCATGAAACTAGATGCACATACATCTGTAGAAGCTATCGCAGCAGCAGCTGAGGTAATGAGAAGTAATGCGATAGAACTTCCAATCTCGGAGGAACTTCGTCTAATGGCTGTTGACGTTGTAGGAACAGGCGGTGATAAAATTGGAAGTTTTAATATCTCATCAACAGTTGCTCTTTTAGTTTCAGCTTGTGGATGCAGCGTAGCTAAACACGGAAGTCGTTCTATTACATCAAAGTCAGGTAGTGCAGATATGTTTGAGGAACTTGGAATAAGGCTTGATTTGAGTATAAAAAACAGTGCCAGACTTTTAGAAGAATCAGGTTTTACCTTTATGTTTGCACAAAACCATCATCCTGCAATGAAGTTTATAGTTCCGGTTAGAAAGAGTATACCTGATAAGACTATATTCAATATTCTCGGTCCCTTAACAAATCCAGCGGGAGTAAAAAAGTCACTCCTCGGTGTATTTGATAAATCATTTGTTCCGAAGATGGCTGAAGCATTAAAGATAAATGGTGCAGTTTCAACTATGGTTGTAAGCTCATCAGAGGGGATGGATGAGATTAGCATAAGTGATATAACATATGCATCACAGCTCAAAGACGGAATCGTACATGAGTTTGAAATTGACCCGCTAGAATATGGAATTAAGCGAGTACCTCTTAGTGCTATTATTGGTGGAGACGCAAAAGAAAATGCGAAGATTTTACATAATATTTTTGATAAAAAATCAACAGATGCTCAAAGAGACATAGTATTGATTAATGCAGCAACTGCTTTAATGGTAGATGGCAGCGCTAGAGATATCCAAGATGGACTAGAAATATCTCGCGAAACTATAAATAACGGAAAAGCCAAAGAAAAACTAAAAAAAATAATTGAAATATCAAATAAATTATGATAAATTATCAATTGAATTTAAATGAAATAGACACTTTACTTGAAGATATAAGTGAAAAATTCAAAGGTGGAGTAGTTATATTAAGGGGAGACTTGGCATCTGGAAAAACAACTTTTGTAAGAAAAATGGTTGAGTTTTTTGGTGTGGATGAAGATGTGACTTCACCCACATTTTCACTTCAACAATGCTATGGAAATAAAATATATCATTATGATATTTACAACCATGGTCTTGAACACTTTATATCTTTGGGAATGTTGGAAGAATTGGAAAAAGACGGATTTCATTTTATAGAATGGGGTAATGATGATTTAGTGGATATCTTGAGTTTAGCAGGAATTAGCACACTTGTAATCGATATAGAAAAAGCTAAAGATGACAATAGAATATATAAGGTGAATTATGCACAAGTTTTACAATAAAATTAGATATATTAAGAGAGTTAAATAATATGCACACATTAAAAGCTGTAAATTTAAAGAAAAAAATAAAAGACTTAGAAATAGTAAAAGGCATGAGCCTTGAAGTAAGCAGCGGCGAAGTAGTAGGTCTTCTTGGACCAAATGGAGCGGGTAAAACCACTACATTTTATATGATTTGTGGGCTTATTGAATCTAGCGGAGGTAAGGTTTATTTTGATGATGAAAATCTATCAGGTATGCCACTTCATCAAAGGGCGTTAAAGGGAATAGGCTATCTACCTCAGGAAGCCTCAATATTTAAAGATTTGAGTGTTGAAGAGAACTTGATGGTTGCAGCACAGGTCGGTATCAAAGATAAAAAAGCTCAAGAAGATAGAATCTTGGAACTTCTAGATATGTTTAATATTGAACCAATTCGTTATCGTAAGGGTATAAGCCTTAGCGGTGGTGAACGTCGTCGTGTTGAAATAGCCAGAGCATTGGTAAACAAACCAAAATTTTTACTTCTAGATGAGCCGTTTGCCGGAGTTGATCCAATAGCCGTTATGGATATACAAAAGGTAATACATCAGCTTATTTCCTATGATATCGGTGTATTAATAACTGATCATAATGTGCGTGAGACTCTCGATGTTTGTGACCGTGCATATGTGATAAAGTCAGGGTCATTACTCGCACAAGGTACAAGTGAAGAGATAGGTCAAAATGCTGATGTCCGTACGCATTATCTTGGTGAGGAATTTAAGCTTTAGTTAGCTAATAATTATGGCAGGATTAAGACAAAGCGGAAGTTTAGAGAATAAGCACAAACTCTCAAGTACTTTAAGAAACTGGTTGCCGATTTTACATTCTAGTTTGAGTGATTTGGGTGAGGCTATGGATCCGTTTATAGAATCTAATCCTGTAGTTGAAGTTGAGTCCGGTTATGAGGAAGACTTTGAGAAAAAAATTCCTAAAAAAATTATAAGTGGTGCTGTAAGTAATTCTAGAACAGAGCAAATCGAAGCTTTGACTGTCGTTAAAAAATCATTATACGACGTACTGGATGAGCAGTTGGGAGCACCGCTTTTTCCAACGCCAATATCTCAAAAATCAGCTGAGTTTATTGTAGCTAATTTAGATGAAAATGGATATTATGAAGGTGATACAATCTCTTTTTGTGAAAAAGAATCTATAAGTGAAGCTGAGTTTGAAAAAATACGTTTAAGGTTTGCACATGTAGAACCTGTGGGAATTGCTGCAAAAAATCTGCCAGAATCATTCATGTTTCAATTAGACAGTTCAGATGTAAGTGATGAAGCTTATCCTTTATGTGAGCTGGTTATAAATAATATTGAGGATATACACGATTACTCAGACGAAAAAAACTTTAGTGAGGTGATGAGAGTCTTAGCGACATTTAAAAATCCTCCTTCTATAGAATATCAAGAAGAATCAGCACAGGTTATTCCCGACTTGATGATATTTTTTAATGAAGAAGAATCTATAGAGGTTAAATTAAATGACGCTTATTATCCTGTTATACATATAGATACTAATTATGCAGTTAAACATGAATTTATAAGCCAAAAAATCAAAGAAGCAAAAAGCTTAGTTGACGCACTTGATATGAGAAAAGCTACTCTATACAAGGTTGGACTTATGATTGTTGAATATCAGTATAGTTTTTTTACGGGTGGTTCTATAATGCCCTTGACTTTAAAAACATTGGCAGATGAGTTTGGACATAATCCATCAACAATATCAAGAGCAATAGCAAATAAATATATAGCCTGTGACAGAGGTGTTTTTGCCATGAAGGAATTTTTTACGACAGCTATTGATGAAGATGTGTCAAATGCAGCGATTAAAGAGTACTTGGTAGGACTTGTAAAGGGTGAAAGCAGGATTAAACCTCTTAGTGATATGAAACTACTTGACTTAATTCAAGAGAAGTTTAAAGTCAAGATGGTTCGTCGCACTATTGCAAAATATAGAAAACAATTAAATATAGCAGGTTCAAGTGAAAGAAAAAAACTCTATCATCTCCATTAAAGAAAAACTAGATTTAGAAGTATCAAAACGTAATCAAATCGGTGAAGTATCAGAGGATAAATTAGATCCAATTTTAGTTGCACACCGTTATAAAGATCCAACAATATCTTTAATATGCGCATTGTTCGCATACGGAAACGTAAAGCAGATCGTTAAGTTTTTAGATTCTTTGGATTTTTCACTTTTATCAGCAAGTGACGCTAAGATAAAAAAAGTCTTAACAAGTCATTATTATAGATTTCAAAAGAGTGAAGATGTTATTGCATTGTTTATTGTACTAAAAAGATTAAATGAAAAAACAACTTTAGAAAGTGTTTTTAAGAGCGGATATGAAAAAAACAAAAGTGTAATAGATGGAATTAACTCGATTATAGAGATATTAATATCATTATATCCACATACTTCTCAGGGTTATAATTTTTTAATAGGAAAAATAACTACAAAAACAAAAGGGGCAGGTGCTTTAAAGCGCTGGATGATGTTTCTTCGATGGATGGTAAGAGATGACAATATAGATATGGGTCTATGGAGTAAAGAGTATAAAGCTGATTTAATTATGCCACTTGATACTCATACCTTTAATGTTTCAAAAAAACTGGGACTTTTAAGTAGAAAAACATATGATCTGCAAGCCGCAATAGAGTTGACATTAGCTCTAAAAGAGTTTGACAAAAATGATCCATTGAAATATGATTTTGCTATTTATAGGTTAGGACAAGAAAAAATAGTTTAAATGATATATATTTAATGGGTTATTAATTTATATAGATGTAACATTTAAAAAACAAGGTATATTAATGAGACAATATCTTATCATTTTAGTTTTGAGTTTTAATTTATCTGCAAGCTCTGTAACAATAAATGAGATTTATTCACAATCTACAATAATTTCACAAGAGATACATTCTTTACTTAGAGGTTATGGTCTTAGTGAAAATTATAATAAATCTTTTATATATTCAGATAGAAAAACTCAGCTTAAAGCAAGAAATATCTGGCAAAAGACATATGAAATAATGATAAAAATTAATATGTTAAGAGTTTCATATGGCTTACCAATAGTTGAACCTGTAAACTTAGCCCCTATTTTAAATTTGGATTATTTTTTAGTATATGAACAAACCCAAAGAATTTTAACAGAGATTAAAATATTTAAGCATAGGGTTGGGATAGAAGATACAAAATTTAAAATTAAGAACTACAGCAATAAAACAAGTATAGATATTTTTAATGTGTTAAATGATATATCTGTATCTTTGGACAAACTAAATAAAACTGAGTTTACTCCATCTTATGTATTTGGTGAAAGCATGAGAGTTTACGATGACTTATCGGTTATTTTACAGTACTTAAACATTAAAGACAATACAATTCCGTCTATTAGAAATAACAAGGCAAATCCATCAGACACATTTGAAGTAGCTGTAAAAATTTTAGATAAGATAGCCATTATTCAAGCAAGTGTTGGAATACAGAGCGTTGATTTTTCATTCTTAAAAAATAGTAATCCAAATCCAAGTGATGTATTTACAATGGTTCAGATGATAATATCTGAACTTCAAACAATCAAAGCCTTCATAGGATTAGATACAAAGATAACACCTGCCGCAACGCAGTATTCAGATAAGACGCCGGCAGATGTTGACCAGCTGATAAACTGGAGTTTAAGGAAGTTGGAATTAATAGATAATTTACTCAACGTTAAAGAGGGCATTTAGATGAAGTTAAAAAGTTCTCTTTCAAACAAAATATTTTATATTTTTGTAAGTGTTGTTAGTATAACTGTTGGGCTTATATCTTGGTATGGTTATGCCAGCGCAAAAGAGGCATATATAAAGTCGGCATTTGAAATAAACTATCAAAGAACTGAAAATATAGCTTTTAAAATCCAAGAAGAATTGGCTCCAGTTATAAAAGATGTGTCATTTTTAACAGATTCACATGCTTTGGGAAGATACATGATATGGAAAAACTTAAGAGAAAACGAAAAGACGAAAAAATGGAGACAGATCTTTTCTAATTCTTTAATAGACTTTATGGAGACTAAAAGAACATACTATAGTTTTTCGGTCTTAGATATAGCGGCAAATGAGTTAATATCCGTATATCATGATACAAAAATAAATAAAGCAAACTTACTCATAAAATCAGAATTAACAAATAGGTTTAATAGTGAATACTATAAAAGCACAAAGAACCTGTCCAAAGGTGAGTTCTACATTTCAAAGTTAGGCCTTAGTATGAGAAACGGCAAGATACAAGAGCCTTATAATCCAGTACTTATATACTCAACCCCTTTAATAAACTCTAATAACGAGTTTATAGGTGTATTTGTAGCAAATATTTATGCAAAAAATATATTGGATATAGTTGAATCAAGTATAAATGAAATAAAAGATAAAGGTGTGAAATTTTACTTGATTGACAAAGAAAAGAATTATATTTATCATAAAAATAAATCTAAAAGGTGGAATTATCAACTTAAAAATGGAGAAAAGTTTTCAAAAGATTACTTTAATATAAAAAACACTAAAAAACTTAATGATGTCTTTATCCATGATGACAAAATATACTCATACTATAAGGTATATCCGTCTAAGGTTCATTCTACTGACTACTGGTATGTTGTGTCAGTTGTAGACACAAAAGTAGCACTTAAAAAATTAGATGAGTTTAAATTTATTTTTTATATGGTCTTGGTAATTGTCATTTTATTTAGTTTTATTATTATTAGAATACTTGTATTAAAGTTAATAAGTCCACTTGAAAAAGTCACCTATCAACTTAAAGCTCTGTCTAGAGGTGAGATAAGAAAAGAGAATATAAGTTATAAAGCCGATGATGAGATAGGGTGGATTGTAGAATCTACTTCAAAGGTTGTTGACGCTATTGAAGCAACAATCAATCAAGCAAATGCAGTATCTAACGGTGAATTTTCCACTGAAATACAATTACTTAGTGATAAAGACAAACTTGGATATGCTATTCAAAGTATGACTAAACGGTTATCTGATATTGCTGCTCATGCAGATAGTATAGCAAACGGTGACTTTAGCAATAAAATAGCTGTTAAATCAGAGTATGATAAACTTGGAAAATCTCTTTTATTGATGAATGAAACATTAAAGGAAAATAAGCTTAAGAGTGATGCTGATATTTGGTTTAGTCAAGGTGTTACTTATTTTAGTGATTCATTAGCAGGTCTAAAAACAATTAACAAAGTTTTTAAAAAGGCACTAAACGTGATGTGCAAATATATAGATGCAACTAGTGGAGTGGTTTACACATATAATGAAAATCACAAGCAGTTAGAATACGTAACATCCTATGCCTACTCTTTAAATAAAGAGCATAAAAAAATAAACCTAGGTGATGGAACTATAGGTTACGCAGCATCTGAAAAAACTACTATGCATATCAAAAATATTAACGACGAGAACTTCATTATAAAAAGTTCTATGGGAAATATAATACCGTCACAGATATATGTTATACCTATTTTATATAAAGATGAATTATATGGTGTAGCTGAGTTTGCGAGCGTAGTTGAGTTTAGTGATCTTGAGATTAGGTATATAAATCGTGTTTGTGAGATACTTGCTATTGTTCTAAATAGTACTAGTAAAAATATGCAAATAAAAAAATTACTTAAAGAAAGTGAAAAATCTTATGAAGAACTTCAAAAAGTAAGTGAATATAAGAGTGAATTTTTAGCTAATATGAGTCATGAACTTCGAACACCACTGAATTCAATTATATTATTATCAAAACTACTTACAAAAAATATAAACAACACTTTAGACGAGAGTGATATATCAAAGATGTCTATTATTAGTAAAGCGGGTACGGATCTATTACTTCTAATTAATGATATTTTAGACTTAAGTAAGATAGAATCTGGAAATATTGTTATTGAAGATAATAGCATACATACTCAAGATATTATTGATGAGTTAAAAGGTCTGTTTGAAGTTATAGCTAAAGATAAAGATATTGAGTTTATTGTCAAAGATGAATTTAATGATACTTTTGTTGCTGATAGCATGAAGTTGCTTCAAATTATGAAAAACTTGCTTTCAAACGCTTTTAAATTTACCAAAAAAGGTAAAGTAAGTATAAATATAAAACAAAACCAAAATGATATTTTATTTGAAGTGAGTGATACAGGGTTGGGTATAAATGAGAAAAAATTATCATTGATATTTGAAGCTTTTAAGCAAGTTGACGGAAGTATAAGCAGAGAATATGGAGGAACAGGGTTAGGGCTTTCAATCAGTAAAACATTTGTAGATTTAATGAATGGTCATATAGAAGTGAGTTCCGTTGAAGGTGAGGGCTCTACTTTTAGTGTTTTATTGCCGTTAAAACAAATTTTAGAAAATGAGGATGTTGTAAAAGAAGATACTGACTTACTTCCAAATATTAAACAAGAAGATAATATAGATTCTAATGCCTTAGCGGGTAAAAATATTTTGATAGTGGATGATGACAGTAGAAATATTTTTACTCTCTCAGCAATACTTCAAAATCTTGGAGCAGAGGTCTTTACATCTTTAAACGGTGAAGATGCATTGAAGTTTTTAAATAACGAAACAAGCAAGGTAGATATAATACTTATGGATGTTATGATGCCTGTTATGGATGGTCTTGAAGCTATAAAGCTAATCAGAGAATGCAATATCTGTAAGCATGTTCCAATAATAGCAGTTACGGCAAAGATTACAAAACTTGATGAAAAGATGTGCTATGAAGCTGGTGCAGATGATTACCTACCAAAACCAATAGACAATAAGCTATTGATTTCAAAGATAAAAGAGAGGAGTTTATAGGTGAAAAATATTTTATGTGTTGATGATGTTCAAACAAATTTATATACTGTACAGGCCTTGTTTGATACTTATTGCAACGGTTTATATAAGTTGATTCTTGTTTCATCAGGAAAAGATGCATTAGATGTGTTGTTGTCTGAAAAAATAGACATGATTCTTCTTGATATTATGATGCCTGTAATGGACGGTTATGAAACTGCAAAACTAATATTGTCAAATAAAAAAACCAAAGATATACCAATAATTTTTTTAACAGCCAAAAAAGATGAAATGGCAATTTCAAAATGTTATGATATCGGCGGAGTTGATTATATAAATAAGCCATATAATGAACATGAATTATTTACTAGAATTAAATTTCATCTTGATTTGGTAGATAGTAAAGAGAAATTGCTTCAAGAAAAGAAGATTGTTCAAGATATTTTGGATTTACAAGATAATCTAATCATCATTACAGATGGAGAAGGTGTTGTCAAAATAAACAAAGCAACTTCAGATTTTTTTAGTGTTGATATTTTGGGAAGTTACACTGACGAGTTTTCTTGTCTAAATAGTATGTTCATTAAAGAAGACGGATATTTTCACATGAGTTTGGTTGAACAAGATGAGTTTTGGATTGATAGATTACTTCAAGATTTGAAAACAAAAGGTTGTATGGTTCTTTTAGAAAACATCAAGACTAAAAGACTCGAATCATTTGATATTAAAGTAAAAAAGTTTAATAATAATTATCTAATATCTTTAACCAATATCACATCTATAGCAGAAGATTCAAGAAACTATGAACATGATGCTTATTATGATGATTTAACGCAGATTTATAATAGAGCAAAGCTAAATGATATATTTTACACAGAGATACAAAATATTGATATAGCTAAATATAAGCTGTCTTTTATTTTATTGGACATTGATCACTTTAAAGAAGTTAATGATACCTATGGACATTTAGTCGGAGATAATGTCTTGGTTCAAATGTCTAACCTTATCAAACACCATGTGAGAGAGACAGATGTTTTTGCAAGATGGGGCGGAGAAGAGTTTGTACTGCTTTTACCAAACGTAGATATTGACAAGGCCGTTGATATTGCCAATACTTTAAGAGTAAAAATAGAAGTAGAGTATTTTGAAGAAGTAAACAATATTACGTGTAGTTTTGGAGTTACCACTTATACTAATAACGATGATTTAGATACAATAACACATAGAGCTGACCAAGCACTTTATAAAGCTAAGAACAGTGGAAGAAACAAGGTTTGTAAATTATAATAAGGATAAAAAATGGAATGTGAATTACCGTTAGTAAACTCGAATAAACAAGAATTAAAAGATATTTTTGAAAGTACTAAAACCATAGCAGTTTTAGGTTTGTCTCCGGATGAAGAAAAAGCAAGTCATAGAGTGGCTAAATATTTACAAGAACAAGGTTTTAAGATAGTGCCTGTGTATCCAAAAGAGGATGTAATATTGGGTGAGAAAGTTTATCGTTCTTTATTGGAAATACCATTCGCAGTTGATATGGTTGATATATTTAGAAAACCTAATGCTTTGGATGCCATAGTGGATGCATGTATACAAAGAGGTGATATTAAGGTTTTTTGGGCTCAAAAAGATATTGTAAATAATAATGCTGCCGCAAAAGCAAAAGACGCTGGTATGAAAGTTGCTCAAAATATGTGTACTATGATAGAGCATATAGCATTACAGGGATAGATTTGTTAGATATAAAAAAGATTTATGAAGCGCGACAAAGAATAAAGGATATGGTTGTTGATACACCATTCTCTTTTGCTCCGTATTTAAGTGAAATTTCCGGTAGTGAGATTTATTTAAAAAAAGAAAACTTGCAAATAACAGGTGCCTTTAAAATAAGAGGTGCATATAATAAACTAGCTACTCTAAGTGATGATGAAAGAGCGTGCGGTGTAATCGCCGCAAGTGCAGGAAATCACGCGCAAGGGGTAGCTTTATCAGCTTCAAAATTCGGTATGAAAGCAGTGATAGTTATGCCTGAATCTACACCGCTTACAAAAATAGACGGTGTTAAGTATTTTGGTGCAGAGGTAATTTTATACGGTTCAAACTATGATGAAGCTTATTCATATGCTATAACTTATGGGCAAAAAAATTCTTTAATATTCATACATCCATTTGAAGATGAAGATGTAATAGCCGGTCAAGGTACGATAGCTCTTGATATTTTAGACAAGGCACCGGAAATAGATGCCGTAATAATACCTGTCGGTGGCGGTGGCTTAATCTCTGGTATGTCCCACGCCTTAAAAAGTGTTAACCCAAACATAAAAGTCATAGGAGTTGGTGCTAGCGGTGCTCCTGCTTTAAAAAATTCGTATGACCTTAAAAGAGCTGTTGATTCTGTTAGTGTTAGGACAATAGCAGATGGCATTGCCGTTAGAGACACTTCTATTATTACATTAAATCATATGCTTGATTGTGTTGATGAGTTTATTAGTGTAGATGATGAGGAGATTGCAAGTGCAGTCTTATTTTTACTAGAAAAACAAAAACTAGTTGTTGAAGGTGCGGGTTCCGTAGGTGTAGCGGCATTACTTCATAAAAAACTTGATTTTTTAAAAGGTAAAAAAATAGCCATTGTCCTTAGTGGTGGAAATATGGACGTTACACTGCTGTCTGTTATTATTGAAAAAGGTCTTTTAAAGTCCGGTAGAAAAATGAAACTAACCGTTACTCTTATAGATAAACCAGGTTCATTAAACAGGTTTACAGAGATACTAGAAGATCTAAATGCAAACATTGTTCATATATCTTATGATAGAACCTCAATATCTCTGGACTACGGTGACGCAAATGTAACTGTTCATATGGAAACCAAAGGTGAAGAACACCAATCACAGATAAGAAGCACTCTTAAAAAAGAGGGTTATTTAAGAAGTTCTGATGGAAGCAGTTAAGCAAGTAAACTTCACTCAAGCTATCATATATATGAAAATTTTGGATAATGGTAGTTTGGTAGTAGTAGACGAAAATACCGCGGTTAGATTTTTAGAGATAGAAAAACTACAAACAATCAGTGGATTTAAAGCCAATATAACTCATAAAAGGTATAGTTCCAATGTAGTGTGTTTTTCCAGTGATGCTAAGTATTTTGTCTCTTGTTCCGGTGATGCAAAAGAAGCGAAGCTTTATAACGTTAAAACCAAGAAAGCTTTAGCAAAGTCAGATAGACATCAGGGTGAAATCTCTTGTATAGGTATTGATCCAAAAAATAGGTATATGTTTTCAGGCGGAGATGACGGTAAAACATTTGCAATAGATATTAAAAGCGGGAAGCTCGCATTTACTCTTCCAAATCATATAGATACAATAAATGATATTGCATTTAGTTCAAACAGTCAGTGGATTGCGACAGCCAGTTATGATAGAAAGATTTCATTGTTCAATCTTGCTATGATGACTCATAAGTTTAGACTTAAAGGACAGTCCTCACCTGTTATGAAACTGCAGTTTCTAAGTGACTTTAGGCTTCTTAGTATAGACAAGAAAAATAAAGCTATAGTATGGAATATACAAAGCAGTAAAGTGTTAGCAAGACTAGACGGAATCCATGATGATGTAATGCAGATAACAAAAAGCTCCAGTGACAAGTTTTTATTTATAGGAACTAAACTCGGGTATATACTGGTGTATGAACTTGTTGATTATAAACTTATAGCAGGTAGGTATATTAAGCTTAAAAATTCTATAACATCTTTATGCTTTTCAGATATAGACGAGTCTTTAATCATTGGAACAAAGAATGGTGATTTACTCATTTATAATATATTTGCAGGTGAAGAATATATTGTGGAACTATTGAAAAATAAGCAATATTCGAAGATAGAAGAACAGATAGAGGTAAATCCACTCTTAGTTTATACAAAACCTTATCAGTTGCTTGAAGTTTTATGGAAAAAGACGGTAAGTAAGGCAAAAAAATTACTTGGTAACAATGAAAAAAATAAGGCTCTTTCATTATTTAACGATTTTAAAAATATACCTTCTAAGAATCAGTTAATACAAAAACTAATGAAAGAATATCTCGAGTTTGATAAGTTTGTTTTATTGGTCAAACAAAATAAATTGGCACTTGCTTATGGTTTAACGAGTAGGTACCCTGCATATAAAGATTCCGAGCTTTATGAATCCTTAGAGTTAAACTGGAAAAAATCATTTGCTAAGGCTCAAAAATATCTCTTAGAGGCAAACTCAAATGATAAGATTCAAGCGATTTTAGCCCCATATAGAGGAATTCCTGATAAGACTAAGCTCACACACGAGTTAATCAACAATGTGAAGATATATACTAGATTTAGAGTTGTAATATCACAAAAAGATTTTAAAATGGCATTTAATCTTATAGAGAAAAATCCATTTTTAATGGAGACTACGGAATACACTATAATAACAAATTATGCTGATAAAATATATATTAGGTTACATGAGTTAATGCAAGGCGATAACACGCATTTGGCAATAAAACTTCTTAATATATTAAAAGATTTTCCTGACTATGAAGAAGAGGTAAGTGAACTTTTAGCTGATGCTGAAATAAGACAAAAGTTTTTTGACGCAGTTGAAGAAAATGACCTATCAGAAGCGTATAATATATTATCTGTATCTGAATATTTACAAGGTACAGAGGATGGAATTAAACTTAACAGTTTGTGGGATGATGATGTTGAAATAGCTAATGCTTATGCTGCTAAAGGTGATATAACAGGGATTTCTACAGCATTGAAACAATATATACAAATAGATTCTAAAAGAATGTCTTTAGCAACAATTTTTTCATGGTCGTATATCACACAGTTGGAATCTGCCCTAAAACGTAAAGAAAGTATGTCTACTATAGAAAAAGGTATAAAAAATTATTTATTATATTTTGGCTATCAAGAACAGATTAGATGTTTTTATGATATTTTTAAAAAACACTATCCTAATACAAAAATTGATTTAGAACATCAGAAAAAAGGTTCGTTGGCAATGTGGAAGCCTATAATGATAGTTAAATCAATATTAGATTGAAAAGTTTACTTTACTTTTAACCTCAAATATAGAAACTTTTAAATATAATAGGCGAATTTTATTTAGAGGAGACATTTCATGCAAATTAGTGGCGCACAAATGGTCATTGAAGCTTTAATCGCAGAGGGTGTAAACACAGTGTTTGGTTACCCAGGCGGAGCTATTATGAACGTCTACGATGAGATTTACAAACAAAATGATTTTCAACATATTTTGACAAGACACGAACAAGCAGCAGTACATGCAGCAGAAGGATATTCAAAAGCAAAAGGAAAAGTCGGTGTAGCTATGATTACTAGTGGACCTGGTTTTACAAATGCAGTGACAGGTTTAGCTGATGCATACATGGATTCTATTCCTTTAGTAGTTATAAGTGGTCAGGTACCTATGAGCCTGATTGGTACGGATGCATTTCAAGAGATTGATGCAGTAGGTATAAGTCGTTCATGTACAAAACATAATTATCTTGTAACAGATGCAAAAGACTTAGCTCGTATTCTTAAAGAAGCATTTCATATAGCATCTTCAGGTCGTCCCGGTCCTGTTCATATTGATATTCCAAAAGATGTTACAGCTCAGATAGCTGAGTTTGATTATTCTCTTGAACTTGATTTAGAAAGCTATAAGCCTCACACAAAAGGTAATCCTCGTCAAATTAAAAAAGCGATGGAGGCTATATCAAAAGCGAAAAGACCACTTTTTTATCTAGGTGGTGGTATTATAAATGCAGATGCTGCTTATGAAGTCAGAGAATTAGTACACAAGACTGGAATACCGGCTGTTGAGACTTTCATGGCAAGAGGTACATTGAGTCATGATGACGATTTTTTAATTTCTATGCTTGGAATGCATGGTTCATATGCCGCAAATATGGCTATGAGTGAGACAGACTTAGTTATTGGCTTAGGAGCTAGGTTTGATGACCGTGTTACAGGTAAGATATCAGAATTTGCAAAAAATGCTGATGTTATACATGTTGATATTGATCCAGCAAGTATCTCAAAATTGGTAAATGCTGACTATCCGATAGTCGGTGATGTTAAGAACGTAATAAAAGATATGCTGGAGTTATCATCTGGAATAAATTCTGCAAAATATGAAGCTTGGCTAGATACCGTTAAAAATTTTGATGAGTTACATCCATTAACATATCACGAAGATACAGATAGGATAAAGCCTCAATGGGTTATACAAAGAGTTGGTGAACTTCTTGGTGATGATGCAAATATTTCAACAGATGTTGGACAGCATCAAATGTGGGCTGCACAATTTTACCCGTTTAGCAGACCTCGTCAATTTATCAGTTCTGGTGGACTTGGGACTATGGGATTTGGATTTCCTGCTGCTATGGGTGTTAAAGCTGCATCTCCTGAAAAGGTAAGCATAAATTTCACTGGTGATGGATCAATATTAATGAATTGTCAGGAATTAATGACGGCAGTTGAAAAGAAGCTTCCGGTTATTAATATTATCTTGAATAACAACTATCTTGGGATGGTTCGTCAATGGCAAACACTTTTTTATGATAAACGTCATAGTGAGACAGATTTGTCAGTTCAGCCAGATTTTGTAAAACTTTCTGAAGCTTTCGGTGGTATCGGTTATAGAGTTAGTACAAAAGAAGAGTTTGATGCTGCACTTAAAGATGCAGTTAAGAAGAATGTTGTAGCTTTTATAGATGTTGTAGTTGAACGTCTAGAAAATGTTATGCCAATGGTTCCATCAGGTGGAAGTTTATTTAATATGATGTTATTAGAGAAGAAGGAGAAATAATGGAAGTTAGTGAAAGAAGAGTTATTTCCGTTATTGTTGTTAATGAATCAAGTGTTTTATCCCGTATAACAGATCTTTTTTCTGCTAGAGGATACAATATCACATCTTTAACAGTTGCTCCAATTCCTGAGAGTAAGTATTCTAGACTTACTATAGTTACATCTGGTTCAGTTAGAGTGATAGAGCAAATTACTAAGCAATTACATAAACTTATTCCTGTATACAGAGTATATGAACATGCTGATTTAGTTGAAAAAGAGATGGCTATGATTAAGTTCCCAATATCTGAGAATATTGCAGATATTAGTGCTCTTTGTGACGCATATAATGGAAAGATTGTAAATGTTGGAGATAATGTAATGATAACTATGATTGCAGATGAACCAAAAAGAGTAGAAAACTTTCTTAAACTCATAAAAAGATATAACCCAAAAGAGATAGTTAGAAGTGGTGCGGTAGCACTAGAGAGATAATAAATGCTACTTAGCGAAATTGCCAAATATCTTAATGAAGATTTTATAGGGGATGATATAGAAGTCATTTCTATGAATGAAATAGGTTTGGCAACGCTGTCTCAATTGACTTTTGCTACACATAAAAAATATGCCTCTATTGTTTCAAAATCATCGTCTAAAGCATTTTTAATTCCACCGTCTTTAATAGAATACTTACCTGAAAATGCTTCGTACATAACTTGTGAAGATGTTTCTATATCTATGGCTATGGTTACAAGGCTTTTTGCATCAAAACACATAGAGCCACTACTTAAACTAGCAACTGTAGAATCTAGTAGTTATATAGATACTATGGCAAAAGTTGAAAATGGTGCAGTTATCGGTAAAAATGTAATTATTATGGCCGGTGCGTATATCGGTACAAAGGTAATAATTAATGACAATACGGTAATTCATCCAAATGTAACTATTTACAGAGACTGTATAATAGGAAATGACTGCATAATACATTCTGGTACAGTTATCGGAGCAGATGGATTTGGATTTTCTCATACGAAGACCGGTGAGCATATCAAGATTCATCAAAATGGTAATGTTATCATAGAGGATGACGTTGAAATTGGTGCTAATTGTGCCATAGATAGAGCCGTATTTAATTCTACAATTATTAGAAAAGGTACAAAAATAGATAATTTTAACCATATCGCACATAATTGTGATATTGGTGAATATTGTATCTTTGTATCCCAGAGTGGAGTTGGTGGATCTACTAAACTTGGTAACAATTGTATAGTTAGCGGTCAATGTGCTTTTAGTGATAACTTGGATATAGCAGCTTTTTCAACTTTTACGGCAAGAAGTGGTATCACTAAAAGTATAAAACAAAAGGGTGGTATATACAGCGGATACCCATTGATGGAACATAAGCAATGGAGACGATTGCAAGCTAAGATTTCTAAATTAAACTATTAGGAGCCCAATATGGATTTACAAGATATAGCATTAATTATTAATACTGAATTTACCGGTAGTAATTTTGAAGTTACCGGCATGAATAGTTTAAAACAAGCAAGTAAAAGTGAGATATCCTTTGTCTCAAATTCAAAATACATAAAAGATATAGAAGAATCAAATGCCGGAGCTATAATTGTAGATTCAATTACAAAAGAGTATGTCCCTAAGGATTGTGTAGCATTGGTTGTTGATTTTCCATATTGGGAGATGGCTACTTTATCAAAGTATTTTGCACCACAGATTGAGGATTACTCTTTGCCAAATGCAGAGATTGGTGAGGGTTGTAATATCTCAAAAAATGCGGAATTGGCGAATGGTGCTAAAATAGGTGAAAACTGCACGATTATGGCACATGTTTATATTGGAACTAATGTTGTGATTGGTGATAATACTATTATTTATCCTAATGTCACTATTTATAGGGATTGTAAGCTAGGTAAAGAGTGTATTATTCATGCAGGGAGTACTATTGGAAGTGATGGATTTGGCTTTGCAACTTCAAAAACAGGTGAGCATAGAAAGATTTATCAAAATGGTAATGTTGTTATTGAAGATGATGTTGAAATAGGAAGTTCAACAACTGTAGATAGAGCTGTTTTTGGTACTACACTTATTAAAAATGGTGTTCGAATTGATAATTTAGTACAGGTTGGGCATAACTGTATAATAGGTGAATTTTCCGTATTGGTTGCTCAGGCAGGAATCTCTGGGTCAACAACTATGGGTAGAAATGTTGTTATGGGTGGACAAAGTGCGACAGCAGGACATCTAAGTATAGCACCTTTTACAACTATGGCTGCTAGAAGCGGTGTAACAAAAACTATTAAACAAAGTGGCAAAACCTTCGCTGGATTCCCTCTTATGGAACATAAGTTATGGTTGAAACTTCAGGCAAAACTCGCTAGACTTATAAAATAAAACTAAAAGGTTGAAATATGACAAAAACTATTTCTTTACATGGAACAAAAAAAGGTGTTATTTCTATAATGAAAGTTGACGAGCCATATGGTGAAGGTAGTGGAACTGTAGCAAGTATCGGTATATCTTTAAACGGTGATGCAAGTGCCCCTGATTGGAAAGTTCATATTCCAATTGAGAATTTAGATGAAGTTCTAGAAGCTTTAAATGCTTTAAAGTAGGAGTTCCTACTTTAAAGACTTAATAAACTCTTCAATTCTTTGAATACCTATTTTTATACTGTCTAAATCAGTAGCAAAACTAAATCTAAAATAACCTTCACTCCCAAATCCAACACCAGGAACGACAGCTACTTCTTTTTCAGCAAGTAGGTCTTTTGCAAATTTTAATGAATCGTTACTAACTTCTTGAATGTTTACAAACAGGTAAAAAGCACCATTAGGCTTAAGTACACTTAGTCCATCAACATTATTAAATAGCTTTACAGCTTCATCTCTTCTGATAATGAACTCTTTTCTCATCATTTCGATATCTGCATCAGCTGAGCCATTTAACCCAGCAATAGCAGCTTTTTGAGTTATAGAGTTGATATTAGATGTGCTTTGACTTTGAAGCTTTTTAGTGGCTTTAATAAGCTCGGTATTGTGAGATGCCATATAACCAAATCTCCATCCTGTCATAGCTACTGATTTACTTAGTCCATTAATTGTTACAGTTCTTTTGTACATATCCTCACTAACAGCAGCGGCAGATGTAAATTCACCATCGTATATTAGTTTCTCGTACATTTCATCACTGGCTACGATTACATCGGTACCTTCTAAGATCTTTCCTATCTCAGTCAGTTCATCTTTTGTATAAACTGAACCGGTTGGATTTGATGGAGATGTAAGTATTAACATCTTTGTATTTGGAGTTAAAGCATTCTTTAATTGTTCAGTAGTGATTTTAAACGCACTTTTATCTGTTGTTTCAATTTCAACAACCGAACCTCCACAATATTTTACAAGCTCTGGGTATGTAACCCAATAAGGTGCTGGAATTATAACTTCATCGCCTTTTTCAATTGTTGCAGAAAAAAGGTTAAATAAAGAATGTTTAGCACCATTGTTTACAATAATTTGGTTTTGAGCATAGCTTAGTCCATTGTCTCTTTTTAGTTTATATGCAATTGCATCTTTTAGTTCTGTAATACCATCTACAGCGGTATATTTTGTAAAACCTTCATTAATTGCACTAATAGCGGCATCTTTAATAACTTGAGGTGTGTCAAAGTCAGGTTCGCCGGCAGAAAAGCTTAATATATCTTTTCCTTGTGCCTTTAAGTCTTGTGCTAATGTAGTTATAGCAATAGTAATTGATTCAGATAGTGTGTTAATGCGATTTGTAAGCATAAAAACCCCTTAGGTGAAATAGTGGTCGAATTATACTTAAATTATTATATATATAACTTTATATAAATCAAGTTTTTTAACTTTTCATAGCCGTGATAAAAGATTCATATATGTTTTCTAGTTCTAAGTCTTGTTCAAGTAGTTCGTTATTGTCTTTAACTAAGATATGTTCTAAAACTGCAACACGCTTTAGCATATATTCGAACATCTCTTTATTTATATCAGGTAGCATATTATGCATAAAAGGGTCTTTACATCTTCCTTTTTCAATAACATGTGCAGGAATTCCTATTGCTGTAGCATTATTAGGAACTTCTTTAACTACAACTGAGTTCGCTCCAATTTTAGCATATTCTCCAATTATTATATTTCCAAGCACTTTAGCTCCAGCACCAATAACAGCACCGTTTTTTATAGTCGGATGTCTTTTACCGTGAGTCAAAGATACACCGCCAAGAGTCACTCCTTGGTAGATCAATACATCATCTTCAATAACACATGTTTCACCGATTACAACTCCGGTGCCATGGTCAATAAAAAGCCTTTTTCCTATTTTTGCTGCTGGATGAAGATCTATATTTGTAATGATTTGACTTAAACCCATAATAACACGAGATAGTCTTTTAAAGTCTGCATAATAGAGTTTATGTGCTATTCTATACCAAGCTACAGCCCAGACACCTGGGTAATTAAATAAAAAATTTAATCTTGAATTTAAGGCAGGATCTTTTTTATACGCATTCGAGAAGTCTTCTTTTATATCACTGTATAGTCCCAAGTTTTTTCCCTCTAGTTAGTTGTTCTTAAATAACCATTTTGTTGTAAAAATATTTCTAATTTTGCAAGTGTATCATTTTTTTCTTGTTCTGTAATAAAATTACTACTTTCTAGCTTTGTTTTAAGTTGATTTGCTATTTTATTTTTATCATATCCAATTGATTCAAGTATATCCAAGATACTTTTAGATTTTACAGCATTTGTAATTTTATAGCTCTCATCGTCTATCTCTATAGTATACTCATTAGGATGCGTAAAAAGGTTGTGTGTCATGCCTAATGTTTCTTGGTATGCTCCAACATTAAAAAAGCCTAGAAAATAATCCTCTTGGTCTAAGTCTATATCGTGTAAATACAGTGGCTTTTCAGGATTAAAAGCTATTTCACCATCACTGTCACAGGTAATATCCCAGAGTGATGCAGCTCTTAAAGGAGTAGTGTTAAGGTGATGTAGTGGCATAACAGGAAAATGTTGATTTAGACCCCAGTAGTCAGGCAAACTTTGAAATATAGAGGCATTTATAAGGTATCTTTCTTGTAGTTTTACCTGAAGTTGTTCTAGTTCATTAGTAGGGTTCGCTGATTTTAGATATAAGGCTTTTTTAATAATAGAATGAACTAATATTTCAGCATTTGATCTGTCTTGAAGATCAATATAGCCTAGATCAAAGAGTATAAAAAGTGATTCCATATGATCTAATGCATCATGCAAGTACTCAATGCAGTTTGTATTGTTTAAGAGTTTATTTAACTCTATGAGTTCTTCGATAAGCGGTGGATTTTCTTTTTTGAAATTTAGTAGTTTTTCTTGATAGTCTTGTGTAAAAAGTTCTAAAACTGGAGTTATTAAAACAGCATGTGAAGCTATAACAAACCTTCCAGATTCTGTAAAGATATCAGGGTGCTTTACTTTTTTAGCATCCATTATTTCACCTAGTAAGAAAACAACGGAGCTAGAAAACTCATCTATTGAATAATTTCTAGATTTTGATGGGTTATGTTGGTCATATTCAACTGCCAATCCACCACCTATATTGATGCTGTTTAGTTTTGATGCACCCATTTTTCTAAGCTCGGCATATATATTACCAGCTTCCCTTAAGGCTTTTTTCAGTGGTGCAATATCTGACATTTGCGAACCTATATGAAAGTGAATCATAGCAAGGCTATCTAAAAGCTTTGCCTCTCTTAAAAGAGATATCGCTTCTATGATTTCTGTTGATGTTAAGCCAAATTTAGCATCCATACCGCCACTCTTAGCCCAGATACCACTTCCTGCACTGTGAAGTCTAACTCTAATGCCAATATTTGGAATTTTTAAATTACATTCATTTGCTACTTCTATTATAGTTTCAAGTTCACCGAGACCTTCTATTGTAAGAGTAATTTTATGTCCACTTTGAGCAGCAATAAAGCCAAGGATAATCATTTCCTTGTCTTTAAATCCGTTGACAGTTATATCTGCTTTGGATGCTACCTCACTCATGGCTAATAGAAGTTCAGCCTTGGAGCCTGCCTCTAAGCCGTAGTTAAACTTTTTCCCCTGAGATATTATCGCGCTAACGGCATGTGGGTATTGATTTACTTTTAATGGGAAAACAGCATTAAACTTACCTTGATAATTGTTATCTTGTATAGCCTTATCAAAATAAGAATAAAGAGTTTTAATCTGCCGTTTTATAAGATGGGGAAATCTCAGTAATATTGGTCCTTTGACATCAGTTAAACGTATATCTTCAACAATAGTCAATAAAGAGGGCATACTCTTGTGATTTAACTTAAGCTGTCCATCTTCTATTACGAAGTTTTTATTAGACCATATATCTAGACCAAAATTACTCATAACTTAGACATGTAGTTTTTTGTGAAAATATGTATCGATATCAAAAAATATCTCTCCACTCTGATTTTTGAATGTCAATAGTTTTCTATTTAATTTTGAGATATGGTTGATACCCATAACAGCCATGACCATTTTCATACTTTTGACAAGGTTTTTATGATAGTTGCCTATCTCCTTGCCCTCTTTAAGAACAAGGTATGAAGCTCTTTTCTTCTCATCTTGCGTAGCCATTCCTACAGGACATTTATGAGAACCAAAACCTGAACACATTTTAGCACGTATACAACCGCCACTCATCATAAAACCTCTGGCGATACCGACTGCATCTGCACCCATTGCCATAGTTATTATGGCATCATCAGGAGTTAAGACCTTTCCGCTAGCAATTATTTTAACATCATCCCTAACATTATATTTTTTAAGTAGTGTATCTAGTATAAATAAGGCATTGTTTGTAGTTAGTCCAACAGACTCCATCAGTTCAAGCGGAGCAGTTGCACTTCCTCCTTCACCACTGTCAACAGTGATAAAATCAGGTATACCGCCAATGTTTGAAGACTTTCTAGAAGCAATTTCTCTAACTATCTCTTCAACTGACCTAGAATCTGATATAACTATTTTAAATCCAACAGGTTTTTTTGATAATTTTTGTAGTTTATCAACAAAATCAAGAAGGTGGGTAGTACTGTCTGCATAAGGAAATCTATTTGGTGAAAATACATTTTGACCCTCAGGTACACCTCTGTAATAAGCAATATCTGCAGTTACTTTTTCAGCAGCAAGCTTACCTCCCGTTTGTTTTGCCCCTTGAGCAATCTTAATCTCAGTCATACGACAAAACTTCATTACTTTTTGGTATTTTAATTCGTCAAATTTTGAATTACTGTCACGAACTCCATAAAGTCCTGAACTCATCTGAAATATTGTATTTGGAATATCATTTGGAACTTCTTTTGGAAAGACCTCTAATGGTGCATTCCAGTTTACGCGAAAGAGTACATGTGTTTTAGTGTCATATATATAAGTGTTTTGAGTTTTTTTGTGAAGTAGGGCAGTCCTGTACCATTTTAAAGCTCTAACTCTGTTAAAAAGAAAATCACCCATTCTAAAAAGGAATTCTGCATAGGGCGTACTTTTTACGATTTCAAGGTATTCGCAATTTTTCAAATCAGGTTTATGAGTAAACAGATGATTTGAAGTTAGAGATCCTTCTCCTGTATTTACAGTTAGACCAGTTTTAGAACCAGCAATAGCAAAAGCACGTATAGCCTCAGGAGATAGAGCTCCATCACTCATAGCAGAACGAATAATAGGAGTATGTGATACAAATGGATTCTCTCTGTCTTTTCCAAAAGTAACAGATGTATCCTCATTTACTTCATCTTCATTTAGTACATTAGTAGCATGTTTAATAACAAATCTAGATCCACTAAAAGGTTGAGTTACTGAGAATGATTGATAATTTGGTTTATCTTTTGCAGCGGTGTAAACCCAGTTTACTTTATCTTTTGATTCATAAAATGTCTCTTCGGCAAAATATTGACGAAACGGTTCTCTTGCTGATTCTAATAAATATCTAAATCTTCCTATAACTGGATAGTTGATTAAAAGAGCATGCTTTCTTTGAACATATCTATCATATATATATAGGTTTAATATATAAAATATAAGAGCTAATATAAAAAATTCTATAAAGTCAAAAAACACATCCCATACTAAGTGCAATATTTCCACTAAAACTCCTCTAAAGAAATAGATTCTTCTGTTTTATTTTCTAAATTTTTAACCCATATTGTAGCATTTTTTATCTCATTTGAGCCTATAACAGCGCAAAACTTAGCATTTACCTTATCAGCAGCCTTTAGATGCTTCTGTAGGTTCTTGCTTTTATAGTCAACCGTTACCTTATCAGTCTTTCTTTTTTTATGGGTTAAGCCCATAACCAAATCTATAGCTTCCTCATCCATAGCACCAAGATAATAACCCTCTCTTTTAGGCTCTGGCATCACAATAAGTTCCATCAACCTTTCTATACCCATAGCAAAACCTACAGCAGGAGTCGGTTTTCCGTCTAAAAATTCCACAAGTCTGTCATATCTTCCACCACCTGCAATGGCACTTTGACTGCCAATGTTGTCACTTACAAACTCAAATGCGGTCTTAGAATAATAATCAAGTCCTCTTACTAGATTTGTGTCTATCTCGTAGTTTATATTATTATCATCTAAAATCTTTTTAAGAGTGTTAAAGTCGTCGTTGCATGAATGACATAGATTCTGAAGAAGTTTAGGAGCACCAACGTACAGTTCTTGACATTTTGAATTCTTACAATCAAGTACACGGATAGGATTTGTATCTAATCTTCGTACGCAGTCTGTACATATATCATCTTCACACTCTTTTAGAAATTTTACTAAGTTTGTTTTATAGTCAGGCATACAATTTGAGTCACCTAAGGAGTTTAGTTGAAGTCTGAAGCCAATACCTAAGTCTTTTAGTATATCACTAACCATCATAATCATATTTGCATCTTCATATACACTCTCAACTCCAAAACTCTCAACACCAAACTGGTGAAACTGTCTTAGACGTCCCTTTTGAGGTCTTTCATATCTAAACATCGCACCATGGTAAAAATACCTGTGTATTCCACCTGCCTTGTCCAGTTTTTTTTGTACAAATGCTCGAACAACACCGGCAGTTCCTTCAGGGCGAAGACAAACATCGTTTTCGCCCTTATCTATAAACTGATACATCTCTTTACCGACAATATCACTGGACTCACCAACTGAACGCTTAAATAGTACAGTTTCTTCAAGAAGTGGAGTCTCAATAAAATGAAAACCATACTTGGATGCCACATCTGTAGCAATTTTTATAAAGTAAGTATATCTTTCATAGTCCTCACTTAAAATATCATTCATTCCTCTCAATGAGTTAATCATTTATATCCTTCATATTGTTTAATATTTCTTTAGTTATATCTTCTCTGCTTTTTGTTGCATCTATAGTTATAAGCTCTAGGTTTAGAAGTCCTGCTGCTTTTATAATACTTTCTTGAATATTTAAAAGATACTCTGAACCTCTTAACTCAATACCGTCTAATTCTTTTTGAGAAAGCCTAAACTCCAATTCTTCTTTTGTTAGTCTAAGTAAAAAAACCTTATTTGGATAGATTCCATCTGTTGCAAATCTATTTAGATGTACTATAGCCGTTTGGCTTATCTCACCTTGTATTAAAGCATAAGCAACACCACTTACGGCACTCCTATCAGAGATCAGCATCTTATCTAGGTTAGGTTCAATAACTTCTTTCATATGCTCAGCTCTGTCTGCTAAAAAAAGTAAAAATTCAGCTTTTTTACTTTTAGTTTTTGCACTTAGAACCATCTCTCTTATCTCTTTACCTATCTCCGTTCCACCTGGTTCTTTAGTAATGATTGCATCTGGGTAATGCTTGGCTAAATTACTTATTTGTGTGCTTTTTCCAGCTGTATCAATCCCTTCTATTGCAATGTACATGAATCCATACTTCCTATAATCTTTTGTACTTCTGTAGGCAGTAGATGCTCAGTTTTACCATTAAACTTTAATAGATTTCTTACAATTGAAGAGCTTATAAATGCATGTTTTAACTTTGGCATAAGATAAACTGTCTCAATTGTATCATCAAGAGAATTGTTTAAGTACCCTAGTTGTAATTCATATTCAAAATCACTAACGGCACGCAGTCCTCTGATTATGATGCTGGCATTATGCGTCTTTGCAAGTTCTACTGTGAGATTGTCAAAACCAACTACACGAACATTTTTTAAATGTTTTATAGCTTTATTTGCCATTTCTATTCTCTCATTAAGAGTAAACATAGGCTTTTTATCATGCGAGATTGCTACAGCAACTATAACTTCGTCAAAAAGCCTTAAAGCACGTTCAATTATGTCGTAGTGACCGTTAGTAATAGGATCAAATGTTCCCGGATAAAGTGCTATTTTAGTACTCATCTTTACTCCCATCTTTTATATAAGTCGTTTTGTATACCAAGTAAATCAAACCATTTGCCAATAATGAAGTTTTCCATATCATCTAATGTTTGTTGCTCCGAATAATATGCCATAACAGGAGGGGCAATTATAACACCGATAGAAGCTAGTTTTTGCATATTTTCTAAGGCAATCGCAGAAAACGGCATCTCTCTTGGTGCAAGAATAAGTTTTTTTTGTTCTTTTATCATGACACTAGCACACCTAGTAACCAAGTTGTCAGAAATTCCACAAGCAATTTTTGCCAGAGTATTCATACTGCAAGGTGCTATTATCATTGCGTCAGTTCCAAATGAACCTGAAGCTATACCGGCTGATATGTCTTCATTATCATGAATAGTAATATTCATCTCTTTATCTAAAACTACTTCCGAATTTTTTGTCATTATAAAATGCTTGTCTATTGATTTAGGAAGTGATTTTAGTGCTTTTAAACCTAGGTTTACCCCACTCGCACCACTTGTAGCAATAACTATTTTCATCTCATCTCCGCTTGATTTTTACCAATGACTCTTACCTTTAGCCTCGTTCCATCCGGCTTAGCAACTTTGATTAATTCGTTTAGTTTCCCATCTTGTAAAGCTTTTGCACTAAAGCTGATATCAATATTGTTATTTTTAAACACAATATTTAAATATGCGCCTTTTTTAACGACACTTAAGGTTTCAACATCTCTAATTGTTAAAACCTTACCTTTAGCAATATGACGTTTAGTTTGTAAGGTACTTTTGTTAATGGTCTGTATGGGTTTAGCTCTAAATTTTTCTAGGATTATACTCTTTTTAGAACTATTTATAGCTGATAATTCAGTATTTTTTCTGATTTTTTTTCTAGTAATGTAAATATTTACATTAGCATCGATTGTATAGTTGAAAAATATCTTACTTTTTTTAGAGTTTTTTATATTTATAATTCCATCTTTTTTTAGATAATTTCTAGGTCTAATTTCAATAGTGTAGTTATCTGCTATACTAGTTGTATAGGATCTGGGTTCAACTATAATGTTTCGTATATCTATTTGCTCATAATTATTATGATAGTACTCTTTTAATCTAGATTTAATCTTTGTTGTATTTATAGGACTTTTTTTGATAAAACTTACATAGTTGTGTTTGGATGTATAGCCTTTATAACCATGTTTTTTAAGTATTTTGATTAGTTCAGTAGATTTTATTCTCTTGGTGTGCCTATGATTCTCTATTTTAAAAAGAACAAAATCAGAATTAATGTCGTTAATTATTGTTTGTAATGTTACTGTATCCGAATTAATATAATATACATTTTTTAAAATATGATTGGCATAAAGATGCATAGATAAAAGTGTTATAAGAATGAATTTAATCAATATGCGACTCACTTGATAATTTTTTTACTATTTTAACACTTTTTTTTACTTTTATATAAAGATGTTGTAAATATAAATAATAATGTTACTTTTTATTGAGAGACATAGAAAGTATAATTATTATATGTGCTTTTTAGTTTTATATGGAATTATTTGTGTTATGCTGGTAATATTATTTATTTTTAAAGGTTGATAATGGAAAAGTATTTATCTAGAGTTGAAGAAATCGAAGAAAAGTTTGGTGTTAGAAAATCAAGGAAACCTGCAAAACTTGACTATATACAAAGTGCTACAGGCTTAATATTAGCCCTTTTTATGTGGGGTCATATGATGATGGTATCTTCTATACTTTTAGGTAAAGATACTATGTATATGGTTACTAAGTTTTTTGAAGGCTATTATATTCTTGGCGATTCATACCCACAAATAGTTTCAATAACAGCTGCATTTATATTTATTGTGTTTATTGCTCATGCAGGTGTGGCTGTTAGAAAGTTTCCCGGTACATATAAACAATATAAAATATATAGATCCCATATGAAACGTATGAAGCATGAAGATACTAACCTTTGGTTTTATCAGGCGTTTACTGGTTTTGCTATGTTCTTTCTTGGTTCTATCCACCTTTTTATTATAATGACACATCCGGCAGATATTGGACCATATGCTTCATCTGACAGGGTTGTAAGTGAATGGATGGCTCCATTATATCTTTTACTATTATTGGCTGTTGAGTTTCATGGGACTATAGGACTTTATCGTTTAGTAATTAAATGGGGATGGTTTGATGGTAAAAATCCAAAAGAATCTCGTAAACGTCATAAAAAAATCAAATGGATTGTTACTGCATTCTTTATGACATTGGGTTTATTGTCATTAGCTGCTTATGTTAAAATTGGACTAGAACATAAAGATAATGTTGGCGAAAAGTATATTCCTACGTATGAAAGAGGGGTTCAAAAATGAGAATAGCATATACAGATGTTTTAGTTATTGGCGGCGGTTTAGCAGGACTAAGGTGTGCAACAGGTGTCAAGGAACGAGGACTTGATACGATCTTGTTGACTTTAGTTCCACCAAAGCGTTCTCATTCAGCTGCTGCTCAAGGTGGTATGCAAGCTTCTCTAGGTAATGCTATTAAAGGGGAAGGTGATAACGAGGATATTCATTTTGAAGACACTATTAAAGGAAGTGACTGGGGTGCTGATCAAGATGTAGCCAGAATGTTTGTAAATACTGCTCCAAAAGCTATTCGTGAACTTGCAGGCTGGGGTGTGCCTTGGACAAGGGTTAGAAAAGGTGATCATCAAGCTATTATTAATGCTAAAAAAGTGACGTTGACTGAAAAAGATGAGGCACATGGTCTTATAACTGCTCGTGATTTTGGCGGTACAAAAAAATGGCGTACCTGTTATACTTCTGACGGTACAGGACACTCTATGCTTTATGCAATGGATAATAAGGCTCATGAAGATGAGATAAAAGTCCATGAAAGAATGGAAGCTATGTCCATAATTCATGAAAACGGTCGTTGTTACGGTGCAGTTGCTAGAAATCTTATGACAGGTGAATTAGTCGCATATATTGCAAAAGCAACTACTATTGCAACAGGTGGTTACGGTCGTATATACGCAGTTTCAACCAATGCGGTTATTTGTCAAGGTATGGGTCAGGCAATAGCACTAGAGACAGGTGTAGCTACACTTGGAAACATGGAAGCTATACAGTTTCACCCTACGGCAATTGTACCTGTCGGGATACTTACGACAGAAGGGTGTCGTGGTGATGGAGGAATTCTTACAGATACTGATGGCTACCGTTTTATGCCTGATTATGAACCGGAGAAGAAAGAACTTGCTTCTAGAGATGTTGTATCTCGAAGAATGGTTGAACATATTAGAAAGGGCAAGGGTGTAAAATCTCGCTATGGAGATCATTTATGGTTGGATATTACTATTTTAGGTCGTGAACATATAGAAAAAAACCTTCGTGAAGTAAAAGAGATATGTGAAAGTTTTCTAGGCATTGATCCGGCAGAAAAACCTATACCGGTTCGTCCGACACAACACTATTCTATGGGTGGAATTCGTACAAACTATAAGGGTGAATCTCAAACAATGCAAGGTCTTTATTCTTGTGGAGAAGCGGCTTGCTGGGATCTACATGGGTTTAACAGATTAGGGGGTAATTCGGTTAGTGAGACTGTTGTTTCTGGAATGCTTGTAGCTGAACATATTGCTGATTTTTGTGAGACGCCTGAGAGTGAGATAGATATATCAACAAAATTAATTCATGAGTTTGTAAATAAAGAACAAGCAAAACTCGATCATTTACTAGAGGTAAAAGAAAACCCTGAATCACCGTATCCAATACGTCATGCTATGGAAAACATTATGATGGAAAAAGTTGGTATTTTTAGAAATGAAAAAGACCTTCAAGATGCTGTTAGTGAATTGGAACAGCTTCTTATTCGTTCTAGAAACATAGAAGTAAAAGCTAAAACTTTAACTGCAAATCCTGAATTATTTAACGCATATAGAGTTCAAAGAATGCTTAAACTTGCTATTTGTGTAGCTAAAGGTGCATTGGAAAGACGTGAAAGCAGGGGTGCTCACGCAAGAGAAGATTACCCTGAAAGAAATGATAAAGATTTCTTAAACCGTACAATAACATCATGGCCAGATGATAAGCAAACTATGCCTACTATGGATTATGAGCCTATAGATGTTAAGTCCATGGAACTTCCTCCAGGCTTTCGTGGATATGGAAAGGATATGACAATACCTCACCCTGATTCTAAGCTTAGACAAGAAGAAGTTGACGCACTTAAAGATGATTTGAAAACTCAAGGTGCTGATCGTTTCGAGATTCAAGAGGCATTAATGGAGTACAAATCCAAACTACCTAAGTGCTACAGTGGTAAAAATGAAAGATTATGGGAGAGATTCGATGACTAATGAAAATGCAAGAATACTAAAGGTGTCTATACTAAGGTACAATCCTCAGATTCCGGAGGATAAACCAAGAATTGAGACTTATGAACTTGAAGAAGCTGATGGTATGACTTTATTTATTGCCTTAAACGACATTCGTGAGAAATATGATAATTCATTAAAGTTTGACTTTGTGTGTCGTGCCGGTATATGTGGAAGTTGTTCCATGCTTGTAAACGGTAAACCGACTTTGGCTTGTAGAACACTTACTTCTAAACTTGATGATGAGATATCGTTAGCACCGCTTCCAATGTTTGAGTTGATTGGAGACTTGTCTATTTATACAGGAAAATGGATGCGTGGTCTTAATGAGCGTCTTGAGACATGGATTCATACTGAAGAAAAAAAAGAGATTGATGCTTCGAGACTTGAAGAGAAAATGGATCCGGATTTAGCTGATGAGATTTATGAAGTTGACCGCTGTATAGAGTGTGGATGTTGTGTCGCAGGATGTGGAACTATCCTTATGCGTGAAGATTTTGTAGGAGCTGTTGGACTAAACAAAGTAGCAAGATATAGATTGGATCCTCGCGATAAAAGAACTGATGATGATTATTATGACCTCATAGGGGATGAAGACGGTGTCTTTGGTTGTATGTCACTAATGGGTTGTGAGGATGTATGTCCAAAAGAATTACCACTTCAGTCAAAAATAGCATATATGCGTAGGAAAATGGTCACTATGAAAGATGATAAATAATTATTTTTTACTATATCATTCAACTAACTATGTCTTAGTTGATGATACACTTTTATTGAACTTTAAAGATAATGATTTTGATAAGATAGCTGCGCTGATTTTAACTATAAAAGATGAGAAATTAGTCGCGTATCTTGAACTAGAAGAGTTTAAAAAACTATATAAAAAGATTATAATTAATGGTTTTTTAGATGCTTCTTCACTGTACGAATTTTGTTTTATTATTTTACAAAGAATATCCAAGCAGCCTGATTTGGCTTTTGTATATATAGATGTTTTTAATTACTTATATTCAAAAAACCTAATAACAAAGCAGGAAAAATTAAAGCTTATTACGATTTTTGAGCCATTGACACTGCAAATCAGACATACAGACAAAAATAACAATAGTTTTATCTTAAATAAAGAGATAATACTTGAGACATTGCCAAAAACAGAAATCCTTTTTGAATCTGATGCGCTTATCGATGATCTAAATAACTTGAAGTCTTATATACAAAACCAAATATTTTCTATAGGTGTGACTGGAGTTATGAATGTGGGTAAGTCTACATTTATAAACTCGCTTCTCTCAACAGAGCTTTTAGGTAGTTCTGTAGTAGCCGAAACTGCGAATCTAAGTGTTATCAGGTACTCAAAGAAGGTATACACGAAGGTGAGCTTTTTTAATAAATCAGAATTTGACGAAATGCTTCATACTTTTAGCGATGACCTTGAGCAAAAGACTTATTTATCAAAATTAGAATCATCAGTAAATATAAATGATTATGTAAAAGAAAGTACATACACCATAGATATAAATAGAAATGAGTTGCATAAATACACTTCAGCATCAGATAGTTCAGGATTGTGTCATATTGTAAAAAATGTTGGATTAGGCGTTAATCTCGATTTTTTAAGTGATTCTATTGAGATAGTTGATACACCCGGTCTTGATGACAGTTTGATAGTAAGAGAAAGTGTAACTCAGAAGTATATATCAAACTGCGATTTGTTAATTCATCTGATGAATGTAAATCAAAGTGCCACTCAAAAAGATGTTGATTTTATAATAGATGCAGTTTTAAACCAAAATGTAAGATCTATATTAATCCTTCTTACAAAGGCGGACAATGTAACGAAGAAAGAGCTTGATGAAGTTATAGAATATACAAAAAACAGTATTGAAAATCAACTTGCTTCTCTTAAGAGTGATAGTAATATTGTCAATGTTATGTCGTCATTGAAATTTCTTAGTATCTCGGCTAAAACAGCTTTGGATATTCGAAAACAAAATCAAGAAGACACGAAAAAAGACCTGCTTAAGCAAAGTGGTATACTTGAAGTTGAAGATTATTTATTTAAAACTTTATTTTCAAAAAGTTCTAAAAATGAACAAATAATACAAACGTCCTCAAGAAGATTAAAAGATATCATAAAGTCTCAAATAAAGGTTTATCACTATAATTTAGTGCTTTATTCCAAGGACGAAAATGCTTTAGAAGATGAACTTAAGAATTTCAATAAAATAAAAGAGCAAAACAGTCTTATATATAAGAAAATAGATACAGATATAAACATAGAGTACGATTCATTTAGAGTCTACTTAGAATCATTGAACCTTGACATGGACAAAGAAATAAGTGAGCTAAAAGAAAGGGTCCTTGATAGAGTTACTAATGAAATCACATACACATTAAAAAAAGACAAGTTCGAACTAAAAGAGATACAGTTAAAAATGATTATAGATAAAAGCCTTAATCATGGGTTTATTGATATCGTCCGAGATCATAAGTATAAACTAGAACAAAAAGTACAAAATATAAGTAAAAATATAGAACTTAGTTTTAAGAGTTATAACATTCAAGTAGACGAAATACAAGACAGATTCAGTATGCAGACTTTGTTTGAGAAAAATTCAAATTCTGTTTTGACTACTGGTTCTAAGATGATTTTAAAGCAAGTCCTTAAGCTTACAAAAGGTCTTAAGTTATCTGGTGTAGCAAGTTTTAAAGAAAATTTCTCTACAGTGTTGGATGAAGAGTTCATATATGTTAAAACACACCTTGAGACTACGCTAATGGAATTAAATGAAAGTATATTAACAACACTGTTTGATGCTTTAAGACTCCCTATAAAACGTTTAGAAGAAGAACTCTCAGAGTATGAAGATAGTTTGGAAAAACAGATATTTTTACTTAAAGACAAAGATAAAAATATAGAACAGATTCAGATTGATACGCAGGGAAAAATTAACTCACTTGAAGTTATTATGGAAAGTATATGATGCAGATTTTTGATAAACTAATAAAAGAGATAGCAAATAAAGAGTTTAGTAAAAAAGAGCATATTGACTCTTTAGAATCTTTTATTATTTCAATCTCTCAAAGATTATTGGATGAGAGCTTTCATCCATCAAAAGCATTGAGAAATCTTTTAGACAAGTATTTAAGACGAGCTAAGTATCCTATGGAAGTTGCTATTGTTGGACAGTTCTCATCAGGAAAATCAACTTTTTTAAATGCACTTTTGAGTAAAGATATATTACCTACCGGGATAACACCTGTAACTTCTAAAGTTAATTTTATTAACTATGGAGATGACTACAAGCTAAAAATCACTTTTAAAAGTGGTGCTACAGAGTTTCACGGTATTGAACATTTGGCAAGATTCACAGACCAGAGAGAGACTATAGAAGATATAAAGTATCTTTCTTTATATGCGCCCGTTGAGATGTTAAAAGAGATATCTTTTGTGGATACACCGGGATTGAACTCTCAGTCGAAGTTTGATACAGATACCACAAATACTATCCTAAGAGATGTTGATGGGATAATATGGCTTGGACTTATTGATGCAGTAGCTAAAAAAAGTGAATTGGATACCTTGGATAAATACCTTCCAAACTATTCAAATAAATCAATTTGTTTGTTAAACCAAAAAGATAGACTGGAACCTGATCAAGTTGATACAGCTCTTGAGTATGCAAAAGAAAACTATGATGGTTATTTTAGTAAAATTATCGCTATTTCAGCAAGAAAGGCGCTGGAATCTAGAGTCCATCAAAAAGAAAATATAATATTTTGTGAGAAAAAAAGGTTTGTCAGTGAACTAGAAGAAAATATACTCTCAGGAGACATGGAGATAGATGAAGACTTTATCTCAGGTAAATTAAGTGTGCATCATGAAAATATAAATAAAATAAAAGAAAAAGACTTCACTCACCATTTGGAAGATTTGGAAAACTCAAATATTTTAGAGGTCTTGGAGTTTATAGACAATATTTTAAGACCAAAGGCAAAAGAGGCCAAGATGTTTGCTATAAAAAAGGATTTGAACTCTCTTTGCGATATTTTAAAAAATGAGTACAGTTTGATTGGTAAATCATACTTAGATTTGTATGAAATCATACAAAGTAACCATAAGAACTTGGATAATAAAATAAGTGAATTAGATTCTGAAATATCAAGACAGGTTGAACTTTTAGGCGTAAAGATAAATGAGAATATAAACCTTAACGTAAGTCAAATTTATGCTAGTGTCAAGCCTGTTAAAAGATACTTGATAAAAGAAAAAAAATCGTTTTTAAGCAGCACTTACATCAAAGAAGAATACACAAGTTATGCTCTTGAGCCGTCAACTGATACATCTTATAATATATCCGAAAGTTTTGAGTACTTAGAATCATCCTTAGAATTTGCTATAGATGAGATGAAAAAAATTTTAAATAGTTTTGAAAAAGATATGATTTTATGGCAGGTTAAAAATAAAAAACTTTCAAAACTAAGGGAAGTGGCATCAGATATAGAGTTTTACAATATAAGATATTTTGCCGCAGAATTATATGAGACCATATTAAAAGATTTTACAATCGAGTTTGATGAATATGTGAAAAAGTTACAAAATAAAGTTCTTAAGGTATCAATAAAGAACAGGTTTGAACTAGCATACGAAAAAACAATTACGCAAATCTTTTTTCAAATCACAAATATGCAAAACTCTTATGAGAAAAATCCTGATTCAAGTGTTATAAACAGCATAGATGAAAGTGAGATTCTATTGTTCTTTAAGGAGAACTTGGATTTTAATTATTTAAAAAGAGAATTTCAAAAAGATGACAGTTTTATCAAGGCATCCTTACTTGAGTATAGTAAAAACACGTTAATTCTAACCGATAAAGTACTAATAAAGATGCAAAAACTATCTGATAATATAAGTGAAAAAATCAATAATTTAGATGAAATCAAGGATGATGTGGGTTTTTAACTTTTACTGAAATGTATATTGTAAACTAGATAATCTTTAATTCACTAAATTAGATTATACTTTAGTGAGTTTAGTTTTAAAAGAGAATATATGTATCAAAAAACTTACATAAATATTTCAGAGTATAATACCCCTAAAAATCAAGACAGCTTTGTAGCTTGATTTATTTTCTAAATGTTAAAATATTAACGAGATAAATGGAGATAAAAGATGGCAAGTTGTCATATTGATTATCTTGATATGGGGGATTCTCCACCGAAAAACTCAGAGTATTGGATAGCTTCTTTTATCCAAGAACTACTTGATGATGTGATAAAGAAAAATAGACCTGATTTAGCAAGCGAATTAAAAGAATCAACTTTAATGTAACTATTGTAATAGATATGAATAGGTGTAAGTTGTTTCAGATGGGAAAGGTTACGCGTAAGAAATCTTGCTGATAGTGTCAGTGTAAAAGTCAGTAAAAAGCTATAAATATCACTGATAGTTTGATTTTTAAATCTCTGAAAAGCCCTAATTAAGGGGATTTTTTGTATCATGGTACCAGAGAGGGGATTTGAACCCCTAAGCCCGAAGGCAGCGGATTTTGAATCCGCCGTGTATACCGTTCCACCACTCTGGCACAAAGAGTGAAATGATAGTGGGTTATTACTTAAACCTTCGTAAAAATAATGATTTTATAGAAAATAGCATTATGTCGATATACGGACATGGAACTTTAGTTGCTAGTTAATTTTAGTAATTAATTATAACGACAAACGGAGGTGCGTTATGCGCGTTACAACTAGTATGTACTATAAAAGTATTTACGGTCAAAATAACTCAATATTAAGTAAAAACCTTTTTGATGTAAATAAGCAGATAGCATCTGGTTTGAAGATTCAGTATGCTAAAGATGATATATCTACTTTTACAGAGACTATGAGACTCGATAATGAAATAGTTACTCTTGGTCAAATCAAAAAAAGTACGGAAAGTGGCTTTAAGCTTGCAAACCAGACAGATGTTATTTTAAACGAATTTGAAACCAACTTAAATAGAATGAGAACATTACTTGTACAAGCAGCCAATGGAACTAATGACAGCGTATCGCTTGATGCTATAGGGCAAGAGTTAAGAGCTGTAGAGAGTCACTTTAAAAATCTGGCAAACTCGTCTGTAAACGGTCAATATCTTTTTTCAGGTTCAGCTGTTGATATTAAGCCTATAGCTAGTGACGGGACATATAAAGGTAATGATGCTTCATTAAGTGCATTTACAGGTTCTAGAACATCCCAGCAGTATAACATATCCGGTTCAGAACTATTTTTAGGTGAAAAAAAGCTTACAAGAAGAGAGATAACTACAAATGTAGTTCAGAATAGCTTGACTACGAAATATCCAGATTTTACAGACAATACTGCAACTGGTTCTCAAAGAACAGTTAGTACGGATAGTACTATTCGAGATTTGATGGGTGATGCAGATAACAATATAGATACGGTTAATGCTAAGCATCATTTTTATATCAGGGGAACAAAAAGTGACGGTGTGTCTTTTGAGAAAAAAATAAGTATGCGAGATGATCAAACTATTGATAATCTGTTGTCACAAATTGGTGATCTTTATGGAAATACTCCAGATTTACAACTTGTAAATCTTAGTTTAAATCAGTTTGGTCAAATAGTTATAGAAGATAAGATAAAGGGTTCAAGCAGGTTAGACTTTCATATGGTCGGTGCTGTTGATCTCACAGGAGGTGCGGCTGCAGATGTTAGCTCAGTGGATAGTTTGGATGTTGGAGAAAGTAACTTTGACAAGATAATGTTTGGTACATCTACCGCAACTAATCCTAATTTACATGTAAAAGAATTCATGAAGTCTTCGCTTACTTCTGCATCAGGGGCAGCTTCAAATATTGAAGGTATAGTTTATGACAGGACTTTTTTTACTAAAGATGGACCAACCTTGTCTTCAAATATACCGCAGATTGCAAAAGTAACAAATACATTTGCAACACCATCTACGAAAATATCAGATGTATCAACAAATGGTTCATTAGACGGCGTGCAGTTTAAGTTAAACGGACTAGATATAAATGGTACAGCTTATAATGCTGATATAAATTTTGCAACGGCTGGGTCTACATTTACGGTTGGTGGAAATACCTATGATATATTTAACATGGAAAATCCAAGAACTGCGGTAGAAGCTGATAAGATGACCTATAGACAGCTAATGGATGTTATAAATATGGTAGTTACCAATAATTTACCGGCAACAACTAATACTGCTACGGATTATGATTCTGCTATAGAGATATCAAACTTGAGTGGAGGTACGTATTTAAGCTATGACGGAAAGATTCAATTTAGAGAGGTAAATACAGCTGATACAAAAGCCCAATTATCACTATATGATTCTAACAGTGGTGACTTTACCAAACCGGCATCTGTCATGACATTTAATAACAACAATGCTCTTACCGTACGTGATCCAAAAACAGACTTTTTTCAGATGATAGACGAGATGATCACATCTGTAGAAAACCATAAGCTATACCCTGATAATACACAGGGCGATGAAAGAAATATCGGTATAGAAAATGCGATTACCATGATGGATGATCTTCAGGATCATGTTTTTAGGTCTCATGCACAGATTGGTGCACAGTCAAATGCATTGCAAACATCTATAGAGAGAACCAAGATACTTGAAATAAGTTCTAAGACATTAAGGTCTTCTGTCATAGATACTGATCTTGCTGAAGCTTCTTTAACATTGTCTCAGCTTACTGTAAACTATCAGGCAATGCTCTCAACCGTTGGTAAAATTTCACAGCTTAGTTTAGTAAACTATTTATAAAAAGGCAATATAGATTGAGAGAGACTTTATTTATTATAACTTTTGGTTTGCTTATCTACCTTGGATCTGCAACAGTTTTAGGCAGCAGTGCTTTAATAGGTAGCTATGGAGCTTCTTTTGCCTTGCATAATCACCTTTATTTTGGATATGTTTCGTATGTATATATATTTTTATTTTTAATACCTCTGTATGGCTTTTACAAAGACAGTTCTCTAAATATGCGTAAGTTTGAGCTCTCCGTAGCATTATTCTTGCTCCTTTTTTCATCTATACTGGCTCAGGCAATGTTAATCAGTGATGACTTTAGAGGAAAGATAGGTTCTGACTTTGTAGACTTTTTATCACCATATATAGGTCTATTTGGATTATGGATTTTTTGGATAATTATAAGTTTTATGTCCATAGTTATCTTGTTTGATAAAGGTGCTGATGAGATCATAGATATATTCTCAGACAAAATAAAAAAAATAATTCCAAAAAAAGAGAAAAAAAGACCAAAAAAGCAAAAACTTGATACAAAGCAAATAAACACTGAAGTAAAAGCGAAAAAAATAAAAGTAGATGAACTGCCTGCTGAAAGTAGTCTTTTTGAAGAAGAGATTGATAAACCATCTTACTTAAGAAGAGAAGAAGACAAGCTAGATACTTCAACTAAGATAGAAGAAGAACCACAACAAAATAAAGTAGAAGAGTTTGAAAATAATATACAAGAACTCAATGAAGATATGAAAGAAAACAATAAGGCTAAAGTTGTTGAAGAGTTGGAAGAAAATGCTAAGCTTTTGGAAACTATAGACAAAGGTACTGTTGAAAAACCTAAAAATTTCACACTACCTAGTATTGATTTTTTGCAAAAATCAACTTCAAAGTTACATAGTGTAGATGAAAATGAGTTGGATGAAAAGATACAATATCTCATAGAAAAACTTGCACATTTTAAGATAGACGGTGATGTGGTTAGAACTTATGCCGGACCGGTAGTTTCTACCTTTGAGTTTAAACCTGCGGCTAATGTAAAGGTAAGTAAAATCTTGAACCTTCAAGATGATTTAGCTATGGCGCTTAGTGCAGAGACTATTCGTATTCAAGCTCCTATACCCGGAAAAGATGTTGTCGGCATTGAGATACCAAATGAATCTTTTGACACCATCTATCTTAGAGAGCTTCTTGATTCTAGGTTGTTCAAAGAATCATCATCGCCATTGACAATAGCTCTTGGTAAAGATATAGTTGGACAACCTTTTATTACAGACCTTAAGAAGCTACCTCATTTATTAATAGCGGGAACAACAGGTAGTGGAAAAAGCGTTGGTATAAACTCTATGATACTCTCCCTTTTGTATAAAAACTCTCCTGATCAACTTAGATTGCTTATGATAGATCCAAAAATGCTTGAATTTTCTATATATAATGAAATTCCGCATCTTCTGACACCAGTTATTACGAAGCCAAAACAGGCAATAGTTGCTCTTAATAACATGGTTACAGAGATGGAGCGACGCTATGAGTTAATGAGTGAGAACAGAACAAAAAATATAGAAAACTATAATGAAAAGGTTAAAAAAGAGGGTGGTGAACATTTTCCTTATATAGTAGTTATCATAGATGAGTTGGCTGACTTGATGATGACAAGCGGTAAAGATGTAGAACACTCTATTGCAAGACTAGCCCAAATGGCGAGAGCATCTGGAATTCATTTGGTTGTAGCTACTCAAAGACCTTCTGTAGATGTAGTGACGGGCTTGATTAAAGCAAATCTTCCATCTAGAATCTCATATAGAGTAGGGCAAAAAGTTGATAGTAAGATTATATTAGATCAACAAGGTGCTGAATCCCTACTTGGTCGTGGTGATATGCTTTTTACTCCTCCCGGATCTACAGGTTTAGTCAGGCTTCATGCCCCTTGGAGCACCGAAGCAGAGATAGAAAATATAGTTGACTTTATAAAATCCCAAAGGGAGCCGAACTATGACAAAAGTTTTTTAGTTGAAGAAACTGAGCAAAACACTTCATCATCAAATGAAACATATGAAGAGCTTGATGAGTTATACGGTGAAGCAAAAAACGTAATATTTACAGATAGAAAAACATCTATATCGTATCTTCAGAGAAAACTCCAAATAGGCTATAACCGTGCAGCCAGAGTTATAGAGCAGCTAGAAGCGGAAGGCGTGTTGTCATCTCCAAACTCTAAAGGTGTAAGAGAAATTCTATAATGAAACCAAAGTTTATATTTACACAGTTTAAAAATTCTTTTAGTGTAAAAGTTGAAAACTTAGAAGAGTTAGAAGTCTCCAAGATAAAGGAGATACAAGATTTTGTTTCTAAGAGAAATGGGATATTCGATTTTGATACGTATTCCTTTGTAATCCAAAAAAGACTAGAGTTTAATGAGTTTATAACCCTTTTAGAGCGTAGTTCTATAGATGCACTTTGTAAAGAAGAGTTTTTAAAAATTCAACATCAAGTAAGAGTAGGCTTTGGTAAATACAAGGGTATGCTTTATTCGGAACTTCCAGATTCGTATCTTTTATGGTTAAAAGCTAATTACATGGGAAAAGATAGAGAAGTCATAGATAGTGAAATCAAAAACAGATCATTATAGTGTTACAAATATAAACATATTAAAGAAAAAATATTTTTATTATGTTTACTATGGTAACACTGTTTAATTTAAGTTTATTTATTTAGATATAATCCCGTATTAAATTTTTTAAACAGGACTTATTATGGCATTTTTAGATGATTATAAAGCACATGTGACCGAGAGAGAGACTCTTGGTGTACCACCACTTCCACTTTCTGCAGAACAAACAGCAGAAGTTATTGAACTGATTAAATCTAGCTGTACTGATGAGTTACTAGATTTATTAACAAATCGTGTAGCACCTGGTGTTGATGATGCTGCTTATGTTAAAGCTGCTTTTTTAAATGATGTGGCTGCTGAAAAAGTAACCGTTTCAGATATTTCTCCTGAAAAAGCGGTAGACATGATGGGTATGATGCTTGGTGGATACAATGTTAAACCAATGATTGATGCTCTTTCTTCTTCAAATGCCGCTGTTGTTAAAGCTGCTGTTGCTGCTTTAAACAAGACACTTCTTGTTTATGATGCATTTAATGATGTTGAAGAACTTCACAAAGCCGGTAATGCTGCTGCAACAGAAGTTATGACTTCTTGGGCAAATGCAGAGTGGTTTACTCACAAACCTGCATTGGCTGATGAGATAACTATCACCGTATATAAAGTACCTGGTGAAACAAATACGGATGATCTTTCTCCAGCCTCTGAAGCATTTACGCGTTCGGATATTCCTGTTCATGCAAACTCTATGTTAGTTGCTAAGATGGATGACCCAATAAATACAATTAACAAACTAAAAGAAATGGGTAATCCTATCGCTTATGTCGGTGATGTTGTTGGTACCGGTTCTTCTCGTAAATCGGGAGTTAACTCTGTTCAATGGCATATGGGTGAAGATATTCCAGGTGTACCTAACAAGCGTACAGGCGGTGTAGTTCTTGGTAGTACAATTGCTCCAATATTTTTCGCTACATGTGAAGATTCAGGTGCATTACCACTAGAGTTAGATGTATCTAAAATGGAAACAGGTGATGTTGTGACTATTTATCCTTACAAGGGTGAAGCTCATAAAGATGGAGTATGTATAGCTACATTTAAACTAAACCCAAATACAATTACTGACGAAGTACGTGCAGGCGGTCGTATCCCACTTATTATTGGTCGTGGTTTAACTTCTAAAGCTCGTGGTGTTCTTGGCTTGGGTACTTCAGATGCATTTCTTACTGCTGAGCAGCCAGCTGATACAGGCAAGGGTTATACTTTAGCGCAAAAAATGGTTGGTAAAGCTTCAGGTATTGACGGTGTTCGCCCTGGTATGTATGTTGAGCCTGAAATGAGTACAGTTGGTTCTCAAGATACAACAGGTCCTATGACTCGTGATGAGATTAAAGAACTTGCAGCACTTGGTTTCAATGCTGACTTAGTTATGCAATCATTCTGTCACACAGCTGCATATCCAAAACCATCTGACGTAACTATGCACCATACTCTTCCAGACTTTATCTCTAACCGTTCAGGTGTGGCATTACGTCCTGGTGATGGTGTTATCCACTCATGGTTAAACAGAATGGTTCTTCCAGATACTGTTGGTACTGGTGCAGATAGCCATACTCGTTTCCCAATTGGTATATCTTTTCCTGGTGGTTCCGGAGTTGTTGCATTTGCCGGTGTTACAGGTTCTATGCCTTTAACAATGCCAGAATCTGTTCTTGTTCGTTTCTCAGGTGAAATGCAACCGGGTATCACTTTGCGTGATTTGGTAAACGCTATTCCGCATCAAGCTATAAAAGAGGGTTTACTTACAGTTCCTAAGCAAGGAAAGAAAAATATCTTTGCCGGACGTATATTAGAGATAGAAGGTCTTCCTAATCTAAAAGCTGAGCAAGCTTTTGAGCTTTCTGATGCATCTGCTGAGCGTTCTGCTGCTGCATGTACAGTTTTATTGGATAATGAACCTGTTATTGAATACTTAAAATCAAACGTTACTTTATTGGAATCTATGATCGAAGCTGGCTATGATGATAAGCGTACAATTCAAAGAAGAGTTGATAAAATGAATGAATGGTTAGATAATCCTTCATTGATGAAACCAGATTCTGATGCAGAATATGCAGCAGTTATAGAAATAAATCTTAATAATGTTACTGAACCAATCTTGGCTTGTCCAAATGATCCGGATGATGTTGCTACTCTTTCTGAGATATTAGCGTCTGATCGTCCAAGCAATATTGACGAAGTATTTGTAGGTTCTTGTATGACAAATATTGGTCACTACCGTGCACTTGGTGAAGTGTTGAGAGGTGAGGGAATTGTTCCAACAAGACTATGGGTTTGCCCTCCAACTAAAATGGATGAAAAACAACTTACTGAAGATGGGTACTACTCAGTATTTGGTGCAGCAGGTGCTCGTACTGAGATTCCAGGTTGTTCATTATGTATGGGTAATCAGGCTCGTGTTGCTGATGGTGCTATTGTGTTTTCAACTTCTACTCGTAACTTTGATAACCGTTTAGGTAAAGATGCACAAGTTTACCTTGGTTCAGCAGAGTTAGCTGCCGTATGTTCTATGCTTGGACGTTTACCAACTGCAGCTGAGTATTTAGACAAAACTCAAAAAATAGTTGGAAAAGAAGATGAGATTTATAAATATCTTAACTTTAACCTTATCAAAGACTATAAACTTAACTAACATATATTACATGCAAGAACCACTTGCATGTAAATATACCTCATAATACACATCTCTTTTTAATTAAATCAATTTAGTATAAAAAAATACTTAAATATTATTTGTAAATTATTAATATTTAGATAGAATAAGACTATATAGACTACAGAGGTTTGAATGAAAAATTTGTATAAATACGGCTTATTTATATTCCTACTAATTGCCGGAGGCTTTTTTTTATATAATAATTTTATATCTAATTATAATGAACAAATACGTAAAACAAAAAATGAGATAAGTGGTGTTGTGTTTGCAGAAAAAATACAAGAATTTATTTTAAAGATACAGCAATTAAGGGGTTTTAGTCAGTTTACTTCAGAATTTATAAGTGATGAGAATAAAAAAACAATAGAAGATGAAGTTCAATACATCATTATTAAGATAAGAAAAGATATAAGAGAGATACGTCTTTTAAAAAATCCATATCCAAATCTTTATAGCGATGATTATGATCATATCATATCAGAAGTTATGGAGTTAATACAGGATAAAGATAGTAGTCCTGAACAGCTTTTTCAAAGATATACATATATTATAGAAAAGCTTAAAGAAAAAATGTATCACCTTGGATTTAAGTCAGAACTTCTTCTTGAAACAGACAGGGATAAATATTTTTTAGTTAATGTAATGCTTACACATATACCAAATCTTATAGAAACAACCGCAAAAATTAGGGGTGAAGTATCTAAATCGATTTTAGACGGCTCAGCTACATTAGAGTTGAGATATTCGCTTAGAAACAGTTGTCTTACATGTAATGAGCATATAAAAAAGATAGAAAAAATATTTAGCAGTATGAGTAGTGATATTGAAAAAGCAAGGTTAATGACCATGCTCAGCGGTATTGAGATAGAATCAAAAAAGATGAAAGAGTATGTTAAAAAGACCATTTCATCAACAGCCGTGGATATTGATGCTATAGATTTTTTTATTATTTCTAGTGGTGTTATAGACAAGATTTTTTCTTTATATATAACAGATGCTGAGTTTTTAAAAAAAGAATTAGAGGACAAAAAAAGAGATTTAGAACAGACAAAACTTTACGGTATTGTAATAGGTGCGATTGTTTTATTGTTTGTATTGGTGACCATATTTTCAATGATACGGACTTCTGTATTGTACCTTCGTAGTGAAAATAGGATAAAAGACAATCTAACTGCAATTATAAATCTTAAAAATGACCTAAAAGAATGTCTAACAATAGAAGAAATATCTTCAAAGACATTATTGTTTTTTGCAAGCAGGTATAGTGCTGTAGAGGGTATTATGTATCTGTACAATGAAGAAAATGAAAAACTTTATCTATCCGGCTCTTATGCTACCATTACAGAAAAACCTATTTTGGAGATAGGTGAGGGTATTATAGGTGAAGCAGCAGCACAAAAAAAGCATATTTTAACAAACTTTTCTAGTAGAAAAAATAAGTTTTTAGGTATAGGTACCAGGGATATGATCGATGAAACTATTTATAGTATCCCGTTAATTGATAATAAGAAACTAGTAGGTGTAATTCAATTGTGTTTTTTAACGCAGATGGATATCATGGACAATGTTGAGTTTCAGCATTTTATAGATATCATAGTAGGCTTTTTACATGATGCTAAGCATACAGGAATAAATAAAAAATACATAGAACTTATAGATAAGAATGTCATAACATCAGCAACGAATAAAGAAGGTGTCATAACTGAAGTAAGTGAAGCTTTTGCTAAAAAGTCCGGTTATACAAAAGAGGAACTTATTGGAAAAAAACACAATATAGTTGCCCATCCAGACACTCCAGTAAAAGTATATAAAGAGTTATGGAAAACAATTTTGAGTGGTAAAATATGGCAGGGTGAGTTGAGAAATCGTACTAAAAACGGTAATACCTACTGGGTGGAGATGACTATCACCCCTTTAACTGATAGGTATAAAACCATCTTAGGTTTTACTGCAATCCTCCATGATATTACTGATAAAAAAAGAATTGAAGAAATATCCATTACAGATGGACTTACAGGACTTTATAACAGACATTTTTTTGATATGATATTTCCAAGAGAATATAACACAGCTAAGAGAGAAAGAAAAAACATAGTCTTTTTGATTATAGATATAGATTTCTTTAAGCAATACAACGACAGTTATGGTCATCTTGAAGGAGATAAAGTCCTAAAGCTTGTTTCAATTACTATGAAAAAGTATTTTAAAAGATCAAATGATTATATCTTTAGGCTTGGAGGAGAAGAATTCGGTATATTGTTTAATGACAAAACACAAGAAGAAGCATTTAAAAAAGCCAATGATTTAAGGTCTAAAATTGAAGAATTAAATATGGAACATAAAAAAAGTAGCGTATCAAAATATTTGACTATATCTGCAGGTTTGTTTTGTATATCCCCGGAATGTAATATTAACTTAAATGATATATATAAAGAGGCTGATAATGCACTTTATTTGGCTAAGAACAACGGACGAAATAAAATAGAGCAAGTAAATAGTTCTGCAGTTTGTGGAAAATAATATTTATACTAAATAACAATAGTAACAGTAGTCCCCTTGTTAGGTGTCGATTTTATTTTTATTGTACCGTTATGGAGCTCTATACTGTTTTTTACAATGCTTAACCCAAGCCCAAAGCCTTTTACGACCTTGTTTCTTGATTCATCAACCCTATAAAACCTATCTGTTATTTTGGATAAACTTGATTCTGCTATTCCTATACCTTCATCTTGAATAATAAAGTAAATTTTGTCTTTTTTATACAAAGATATGTAGATATTTTTATTTTCTTTTGTGTACTTTATAGCATTATCTATAAGGTTTGAGAAGATAGAGTTGATAAGTGTATAGTTTGCATTTATTGAAATAGATTCTATTGTTTGTAATTGTAAATTTATATTTTTCTCTTTTAGTCTTGCGTTAAACTTATCATTTATAGTGAGTAGTATAGAATCTAAGCTACATAGTTCAAAAGAGTCTTTTATATTGTTTTTTGAATATTTACTCAGAAGTAATAAGTTTTCAACTATTTTTTGCATCTGTTGAGCTTCGTAATGAATCACTTTCATGCTTTTTTGATATTCTATTGGTTCTCTCATTTTTCTCGTGGTAACGTCTATTTCCCCTTGTATTACAGTTAAAGGAGATCTCAATTCATGAGATACATCATTATTGAACCTATTGAGAGTTTCAACACCATCTTTAATCCTGTTTATCATTTCATTGAATGAATCAATAAGCTCTTTAATCTCGTCATCATCCTTTGGTCTTGGTATAGTTCTAGAAAAATTGTTTACGCTAATCTCTTTAGCTGTTTTTGTTAATTTTTTTATAGGGAGCAACACCTTGTCTATGAGTCTCGAAGATGTTAGTATAAGCAATAATAATAAAATAGGGTTGAATATTAAAAGAGCATCTTTTATTTCTTCGATCTTGTTATCGATATTTTTATCATATATATAGATTTTATAATCATCTGTATCTAGTATATATTGAGCGTTTATTGTTTCATCATTATCATTTTCAATAATTAAAAAAGGATGCTGTATATCAATATGTTTATTTATATCTTCTAAATTGAAGTTGACGCTTTTAGCAATAATCTTCGAGTTTTTAAATATAGCAATATAACTTGATGATAATGCTTTGTCATTTATAATACTCTTATCTTTTATATAAGGAAGTATGTTTTCTTTAACGTACAGAGCTTTGTGATTAAGCTTTATTTTAATATTTTCATTGATATTTTTATTTAAGAAGTAGTAAAAAGAAAAACTAAACAGCACCAGTATTAATAATATTATACTTCCAAACCATATCAAGATTCTTGGTTTTAGACTATTATACATCAATTTTATATCCTAAGCCTCTAAAACTCTGGACAAAATCTTTTCCGAACTTTTTTCGTAAATTGTATATCATCACCTGAATGATATTGCTACTAATATATTCTTGATTACTCCACAGTTGATCTTCAATCATAGAGTTTGATACAACACTATTTTTATTTTTAATTAAAAATAGTAAAAGTTCGTATTCCTTGGATGTTATCTTCACTATTTCATTATTGACTTTTATTACCTTAGAATCAATATCTATTATAAGTTTTCCTATTTCGACTGTATTAACACCCTGAGAAATATTTCTACGGTTAAGAGCCTCAACTCTTGCTTGAAGTTCTTCAAATGAAAATGGTTTTGACAGATAATCATCTGCACCGATGTTTAGACCTGAAATTCTGTTTTGTACTTCATTTTTAGCACTGAGTATAATGGTTGGAGTAGTAATCTTTTTATCCCGCAATGACTTTAAGATATCAATACCGTTTTTACTTGGGAGCATCCAGTCTAATATAATCACATCATAGTTGTTAATAGAAGCTAAATATTCTCCATCTTCACCATCATTGGCACTATCTACTATATACCCATCTTCTAAAAAGCCTCTTTTTAAAAAAGAAAGAATATTTTCATCATCTTCTATTATCAGTAATTTCATATTAATCCATCTAATTTAAAAAATAATCTACAATAAGAGAGTTCAATTCTTCTTTTAAATCTTCTTCTGACTTTGAACTAATCTGTATGTGCAGTTTTTTAGAAATTTTTACAAAACTTTTTAAAATAACTGGGTCAAAATGTCTATTGCTTCCATCATATAATATGTTTAGTGATTTTTCATAACTAAACGGTTCTTTATACGGTCTTTTAGAAGTTAGTGCATCAAAGACATCGACTATTGAAAACACCCTGGCTATAATAGGTATGTTATTACCTTTTATACCGTTTGGATATCCATTTCCGTCATATCTTTCATGGTGGTATAAGATAACATCCTCACCATTTTCTAACCAGTCATTATGTTTAATAAGCTCTACGCCTTTGTTTACATGTTGCTTCATAATTTCCATTTCTGTATCTGATAACTTACCGTTCTTAAGTAAGATCAAATCACTTATACCAATTTTACCGACATCATGTAAAAATGCTCCAATCACTAATTTTTTTATTTGATCTTCTTCTAGATTTAATTCTTGGGCTAGTCTTATTGAATAAATAGATACTCTGTAGTTATGCTCGTTTGTGTCACTGTCTCTGAGTGCGATTGCATCTCCCAAAGTATTAACTGTTTTTATGTTATTTAACACTAATTCTATTCTACTTTTATTTAATTTATCATAAGCTATGTATATAAGAGGGAATATAAACAAACTAAATATAAATACCGAAAACATTATTATAAATATAACATATAATATCTCATCTTCAATTTTTTTTATAACATTTTTATCTACGGTCTTTATCCCTTCGATATATCCTAATAGTTCATCATCTACATAGATTGGATATATAATAGATAAAAAATAATGGTGGTGCAAACCCTCAAAAAAATCATAATATATCTTATTGTTATTTGGAATGTATACAGTGTTTGACAGGTCATGTTTTTTAGCCATATCAACTATTGTAGAGTTCTCATCTAAGTTTGTATAATCATATAATTCATTTTTATTTTTGTCATACACTTCGAGTAAAACAAAGTCTATTTTTTTGATATATTTTAAAAATTCTTCTTTTTTTCTTAATATATCGATATTAACACTATATTTGCTTACGCCTATATCCAAGTATTGTTTGACTTCATTTCCCAGTTCTTTGTAAAGTTTTTCTTTTTGAATATAGTAGATTAAGCCTGTACTTAATACAGATAAAAGAATTGTAGTAATTATTGCACGTATTGCCAATTCATTTACTGTAGTTTTATATTTATTCATTAATTGTCCTTATATGTTAAGTTAATATATTTGTATATATCATATTGACCGCTTATTTATAAAATGAAAAAAAAGTGGTATTATGTATAGGTTTATTATTATTGCAAAAAAGAGTCCCCCCATCATTGCTATGGCCAAATCACGTATAATATCTGTGCCTGCACCTATTGTCATAGCAATAGGTAGGAGGGCTAAAGCATTTGAAATCATAGTCATTAATATAGGTTTTACTCTTAGGGCAATAGCCTCTATTAATTGAGTTGTTTTATCTATATCATTATCTAGATTCTTTTGAAAAAAATCAAATATTAAAATATTATTATTTATGACTATACTTAAAACTATAAGTATTCCCATAAATGCCATTATATCCAAAGGTGATTTTGTTATATAAAGAGCTGTAAAAACTCCGGTTGATGTCAATACAAGTGACATTAGTATGGAAAATGATATGCTAAAAGAATTGAACTTTAGAAGTAAACCAATAAATAAGATAGTTGCAGAAGATAAAATTATGTATTTCATCTCTATAAATGATTTTTGTTGTTCTTTATACAGTCCGCCTATATCTACTGTAATATTATCTGGTATTTTTGTTTTATTAATGGTCTTTTTTATATCACTTACTACGGAACTAATGTTGTCACCTTTAAACCTTACACCCAAGATACAAACAGGGGACAGGTTGTAGTGTGTGATATCTGATACTTTATTTTCGTATGATATTATTGCAACACTATTTAAGGGGATGTTTTTTTTAAGAATAGGTGAATATATTTTCAACCCATTATTTAAGTATGATATTGGGTCAATATTTGGACGACTTACCAGCACCCTTAAGTTAACCGGTCTTTTAGAGTTTTCAATAGAGGTCACTATATCCCCATAGTAAAAAGAGCGAATTTGTGTTTTTATCATATTTTTGTCTATCCCATATCTAGATAAAGCAATACTTTTATATTTTATATTTATTAAGGGTGATGCAAATGATGTTAAAACATTTACCTCCTCTATGTTTTTCAAATTCTTAAGTGTTTTTTGTAATTTATATCCTTCATCAACCAACTCATTTGGATTTAATCCAAATAACATAATCGATATTGGTGCATCTGCTCCCATAATATCGCCAATTCTATCCTCTAAAACCTGAGAGATACCTAACTCCTCTATATTTGATATTTTTGATCTAATTTTTAATCTAATATCTTCGATGACCTCTAAGCTATTTCTTTGTCTGTCAGTTTTTAAGGTTACTAAAAAATCTCCATTGTTTTCTGGTGCTTTTATACTTCCTAGTCCTGTTCCAATCCTCATAGTCCAGTTTTTTACTTCATCAATGGTGTCTAATATATTTCCTATTTGCTTAAATTCCTGATTGGATTCTTTAATTGAAGTTCCACTAGGAAGAACCAAGTCAATAACAATATTACCTTCATCCCATCTTGGTAAAAATGTAGATGGTGTTTTCGTGTATAAGTAAGTGGACACTGACAAGCAAATTATAATAATTGGTATAGATATCCATGAGTAATCAAAACTTTTATTTAATAGTATTTTATATGTATCTATGAACCTTTTCATAAAATCAATATGTTTAACATGTTGATTAGGAAGAGTTATATAGGCAATAATAGGTGTAAGAAAAGTAGCTATTAGCTGAGAAACTAAGTATGTAATAACTAATACAATAGCTAACTGTCTAAAGAACTCTCCAACGATACCACTTACAAACAGTAATGGAACAAATATCAACACAGATAAGACAGTTGCTACACTCATAACTGGTATAATCTCTCTTGCACCATTTATGATAGCATCAGTTTTTGTTTTTCCAGACTCATAATGTCTTTCAATATTTTCTATTACAATTAGCATATGGTCTATCAAACCTCCAAGTGCTGCAACCATACCTGCCAAAGAGAATATATTAAAATCTATCCCTATAACCTTCATACCAATCATTGTAATAAAGAATGTTGCAGGGATTATTAGCAAAGCAACAAGTGAGATTGTCAACTTTCTTAAAAAGAAAAAAATTATTATAATAGCTATTAATGAACCAAGTACTATTGCTTCTATTACACTATCAACAGACTTTTTGATAAAGTTAGTTCCATCGTAATATTTTCTTATATTAATGTTTGTTTTAGACAGCTTTTTATTTAATTCAGCTATTTTTTTATTAAACTCTTTTTGAACGTACATAGAATTTGCATTTGGCTGTCTTAAAAGATTGAATACTACGCTATTTTTAAATCCACTTGATGCACTCATGGCTTTAACATGGCTTTCGCTCTCAAGTAAAAGTGCGATTTCATTAAGCTTAATTGATTTTTTAGACCCAATAGATATATTTAAATTCAAAATCTCATCTACGTTCTTGTTCTTTTGATTTAAAGAAAGTATATATTGGACATGTTTATCTTGGATAATACCTAAAAAGTCAACATTATTTTGAGCTTGTAGTTGATTAATAATGTCGTTTATATTTAATTTATACTCTGCCACTTTTTCGGTATCTATAATAAGTTTATACTCATTCGAACTTGCTGCTTTTATCTCAATATCGTAAACTCCAGGAATTGAAAGCATAATAGGTTTTAGCTCATAATATAGCTTTTGTGTCAACTTTGCACGAGACATACTATCTGAACCTATAGAGTATATGGATACAGGATATATACTAGGGGTAGATTGTCTTACAGTTATTTTGGCATTTGGATCTATAATGTTTTTTATTTCTGCTACTCTGGATAAAACCAACTGGTATGCTATGTAAGGATCAATATCCCAGTTGAAGTACATGTTTATATCCGTACTACCTGCAGAGGTTGTTGATACAATCTTTTCAACACTTTGAACTGTTTTTAATGCCTGTTCAGTTGGTTTTGTTACAGTTAATAACATGCTAGAAATAGGTAGATATCCATTATCTATGCTAACCTCCACACGAGGGAAAAATATATTTGGCAATACTCCTTTTGGCATAGATTCTGAAAGCTTATATCCAATGCCTGATAGAAGGATGATTATAAGCAATACGGCTACTTTATTTTTGAGTATATAAAGGTAAAAACCTTTGTTGTTTATGTCATTGCTCATTTAAGTATTACTTTTAGGTTGTTATGTAGCATATAAGCATTTTTTAATGCAATTACGCTGTTTTGCGGCAATGTATTTTTTATTAAAACGGTCTCAACCATATCTTTTATTATCTTGATAAAGCTAAGGTGTGCAATATTGTTTTTTATTATATAAACAGCAGGATTATTATCTATAAGGACTATAGAGTCCTTTGGTATACTCAAGCCTTTTGCCTTGTTTATAGTTATGTTGGCAGAAATATTCAAGTTAGCAGGAAGTGTGTGCTTAGGCTTTACTATTACTTCTACTAAATCATTGGAACTTTGAGGGAGTATGTCGGTTATTGTTCCGTAAGTGTTCTTGTAGCTGCTAATCAATTTAACCTGCATACCTTTTTTCAAGCTACTTATGTATTTAGCATAAACAAAAAGTTTTACTACCACGGACTTGAGGGAAAAATTTGCCAGTACATTCCCGTATACTATATATCTGTTGTCTGACATGAGGTTTGTGATAAAGCCATCTTCTTTACTATACAAGACACTGTTTTTTTCTTCTAAAAGAAGCAATTTATATTCTGATTTTGTACTTTGATATAAATCTTCTAATTGTGCTAAGACTACTTTTTTATTTAAATAACTAACTCTTGAACCTACACCCATATTGTACATATTTTGAACGTCAATTAAATTTGAGTATTCTAAATCTAATTCATTTTTTAAAATCTTAACCTTATTTTTTAATTGTTTTAGTTTTTGAATTCTTCTCTCATCAATAATATAGGCAATTTTTTGTCCTTTATAGACGTATGTATTATTTTCAATACATAGCTTTAAAATACCGCTTGCTTGAGCTGTTAAAACAGTCTTATTTTTAGGAATTATGATACCGTTTGCTTGAAACTCAATGTTTAAGGTATCTGATATAGGCTTAACAACGCTTACTTCGACTTCTGAAGCAAATAGCACAATATTTATCAAGTAACACAATATAAGCAATCTAATCATATATTTCTCCCGTTGATATACTGTTTAATATAATTGCCTGTGCAATTTCTTGGTATTTCAGTTCTATTATCCTCTCCTTGATGTGCAAGCTCTGTGTAAGTACTTGAAAGTAAGTTGTAAAATTAATATATTGTTTTAAAAAAGCTTTTTTAGTTATTTCTTCACTCTCGATATAGTCATTCAAATTTTCATTTAGAACTTTGTACTGTTTCTTTGCATTTGTATATTCATTGACTCTTTTTATATACTCATTTTGTCTTTTTAGTTTATATTCCGTAGATTTTGATTTTATACTCAGGGCATCAACTCTTTGTGCTTCTGATTGCTTATAGTTTGAAATATTGAGTGGGATATGTAGGTGTGCATGAAGAGAATAGCTATTGCCGTATGAAGTAGGATCTCCAATATTTTCATATGAAGCTTCAAGACTAAGACTTGGCATATATTCGTATAATAAAGCTTTTGATTTTACAATAAGTTTTTTATATCTTATATCATTTAGTTTTATGTGTTGATTTTGAGATAAGAAACTTTCTTCAGTACAAGATAGCTCTTGTGAACTTAGGTATGGAATATTTTGATTTGGTGCATAAACTTCTAATTGCTTTTTCATTGTGTCGACATTAATATTTTCATTTATTGTTTTTGTTTTTAGTATAGTTAGTGCATTTTTGAACCGTAATAAATCAATTTTTGAAATACTGCCAACCAGTTGTAGTTTTTTAAGCTTCTTGTATATATATAGTTGTTTTTTTAAAAGTGATTTATGAAGAATAAGTTTTTGTTTTGATTTTTGATATTGAGCAATCATATCAACCAGCATCATAAAAACATATTCTTTTTCTATGTTTAAAATATTCTTTTTTGTTTTTAGCTCCAAGGCTATTTCATTGATTGCATAACTGCTTTTACCAAAAATATCAATTTTGTCGCTTATTGAAAAGTCGGTTGTATAGAATGGATTTGGTATATCATCCGTCTTTGTCTTGGAATAACTTGTCTCTAATGAAAAATTAAGATACTTATCGTAAATTACAGAATCTCTGCTTATTTCACTTGATTCTTTATAGAGTGAATATATCTTATCAAATTGCAATGTTTCGAGTGCTTTTTTGTAAAATAGCATTACATTATCGTCGGCATTTAATATAATGGTAGTTATTGACAATAAAAACATTATTTTAAACATTTTTATTCTTTAGTCGGTTTGTTTTATTTGTGAGTAAAAATGAAGCTTCGTTGTTAGTTATAGATAAGTTAAATTTCATACACAGTCCCATATTTTAGATATAGAATTGTATATATTGAAAATGAAATGGAAATGAATTAATTATATGCTGAAGGTTAACTAGTTTTTTATTATGTCAAAGTCCAAAGAGAATTTAGGAGTAAATAACTTAGTGTCGATTTTTTTATTTACTATCTGATTTTTAAAAGTTATTTTTACACTGTTTTCAAATTCATCTAAATAAGATATTGATTGTATAGAACCTTTATCTTTTACTATCACGAATTTTGAATTTTTATAATATGCTTGATAAGTATTGTCAGCAATTTTTTTAGCATTTTTAATCATATTAAAAAAACTAAAGCTAGATTCTATTCTCTTTATTATGACCTGCTCAATCTCAGGTTCAACTATGGTTACATTATATTTGTTTATATAAACATCTTTTTTTACAGGAAAAGTATAATTCCATACTGCATTTTGTGGCTTTAACGCCAAAACATGCCCCTTATAGTTTAAAACTTTATTTTTTTCATCAGTAATACTTTGCGTAAAGTCAGCTTCAAATGAATTTATATCTTTGATAGATGCAAATAGACCTCCAGCAATCATTATTACTATAAATAAATGTTTCATATCACTCCTTAAGTTTGTAAATTATATCAAAGTGACTGTTTACATATTGTTTAATATTAAAAAATAAAAAAATCATTGTTAATTTTATATGGCTTGTTATTATTAGTATGCTAAAATAAGCGCGATTTAATTATTATAAACATAAGGTTGAAGATGCTACAAGCATTAATGGGTAAAATTTTTGGGACATCAAATGACCGAGAATTAAAAAAATATTTTAAAAGAGTAAACAATATAAATGCTTTAGAGAGCAGTTATAAGGGCCTTAGTGATGATGAGTTAAAAATCTCATTTACAGAGTTGAAAAGCAGTGTTTTAAGTGAAGAAAAAACTTTAGATGATGTATTGGAAAAATCTTTTGCTATAACAAGAGAAGCTAGCATCAGAGTTTTAAATATGAGGCATTTTGATGTTCAGCTTATTGGCGGTATAGTCCTTCATGAGGGCAGAATTGCTGAAATGAAAACAGGTGAAGGTAAGACACTTGTTGCTACTCTGGCTATAGTCTTAAATGCCATGAGTGGGAAAGGCGTACATTTAGTTACAGTAAATGACTATCTTGCAAAAAGAGATGGCTCAGATATGGGAGCTCTGTATGAGTTCTTAGGTTTTTCTGTTGGAGTTATTTTAGAGGGTATGCATGATCCTGCTGAAAAAAGAGAAGCTTACAGTGCTGACATAACCTATGGTACAAACAATGAGTTTGGTTTTGATTATCTGCGTGATAATATGAGTTATTCACAAGAACAGATGGTTCAGCGTGGACATAACTTTGTTATAGTGGATGAAGTCGATAGTATCTTGATAGATGAGGCTAGAACACCTCTTATCATATCAGGACCAACTAACAGAACGATGCAAGACTACTCGGATGCAAACCTAATATCTAAGCAGTTGCTAAAAGATGAACATTTTACAGTTGATGAGAAAGACAAGGTTGTTCTTATTACTGAAGAGGGGATTACTAAGGCTGAAGAGTTATTCAAGGTTGAAAACCTTTACTCAGCAGAAAACTCTTCATTGCCACATGCTCTTGACCAAGCCTTAAAAGCAAATTATCTTTTTGAAAAAGATGTAGACTATGTTGTAAATGGCGGTGAAGTTGTTATTGTTGATGAATTTACAGGTCGTTTAAGTGAAGGTCGTCGTTTTTCAGAAGGTTTACATCAGGCACTTGAAGCAAAAGAAGCTGTAGAGATTAAAGAAGAAACACAAACCTTAGCTGATATTACATTTCAAAACTACTTTAGAATGTATGATAAATTAGCAGGTATGACAGGTACAGCAGAGACTGAAGCTACAGAGTTTGCTCAGATTTATTCACTTGATGTAGTTTCTATTCCGACTAATATACCAATTTCAAGACAAGACTTAAATGATTTAATCTATAAAACAGAGACTGAAAAGTTTAATGCGGTTATTGATACTATAAAAAAACTATCAAAAACAGGTCAGCCCGTTTTAATCGGAACAGCTTCCATTGAAAAATCTGAAGTACTTCATACTGTACTAAAAAAAGAAAAAATTGCACATACGGTTCTTAATGCAAAGAACCATGAACAAGAGGGTGAGATAATTAAGAATGCAGGTGCTAAAGGCGCTGTGACAATTGCTACAAATATGGCAGGTCGTGGGGTTGATATAAAAGTTAGTGATGAAGTGAAAGCCCTTGGTGGATTGTATATTGTAGGTACGGAGAGACATGAAAATCGCCGTATTGATAACCAGCTACGTGGACGTAGTGGTCGTCAGGGTGACGCAGGTACTACGCAGTTTTACTTATCTTTAGAGGATAACCTTCTTCGTATCTTTGGTTCTGATAAGATAAAGTCAATTATGGAAAGACTTGGCGTTGAAGATGGTGAGTATATAGAGTCAAAAATGGTTACTCGTGCAGTTGAAAAAGCTCAGAAAAAAGTTGAAAACATGCACTACGAAGGTAGAAAGCAAGTTGTTGAGTATGATGATGTGGCAAATGAACAAAGAAAAATAGTATATAAGTTTAGAACTCAGCTTTTAAATCCAGAGTATGATATAGCTGCTAAAGTAAATGAAATAAGAGAAGAATATTCTGAAAACCTTTTAATCAACTGTGGTATTTTTGATGGTGGCACGAGAGAAGAGTTTGATTTAGACAGACTACAAAAAACTATAAAAGAAGCTATTAATCTTGATATAAATATTGAAGATATTTCTTCTTTAGAATATGATAAACTTTTAGAAAAGTTGATAAATAATGTAAAAGTGTCATATGATGAAAAGATGGGCGTACTTGATGATAACGTTTGTGGTGACATTGAAAGAGAACTTTATCTTAAAGAGCTAGACAGTGCTTGGCGTGAGCATTTGTATGCTATGGATAATATGAAAACAGGCATAAGACTTCGTGCATATAATCAAAAAGATCCATTAGTTGAGTACAAAAAAGAGAGTTTTAACCTTTTTGGTGAATTGATAAATGAAATTAAGTTTAACACTATCAAAACTCTTCAAATAATTCAGTTTAAAGTAGAGAGTGCTGATGAAGAAGCACAAAGAATGGCAGAACAACTTGAGATGCAAAGAAAGTTTGATGAAGCTTCTATGCAACTAAACCACTATGACAATGAAGATATTAACTCAAATGCTTATGGAAGTAAGAAAGTATCTAGAAATGATCTTTGTCCATGTGGAAGCGGTAAAAAGTATAAACAATGTTGTGGCAAAAGTGGTCCTAAAAAAGGTGTTTTCGCTTCTTGAAAAATTCAATAGTTCCTTATCTTGTAAAACGTTTTTTACGATTTGATAATGATCAGCCTTTTATTTTTTTATCTGCACTATTGGCTTTTTTAGGAATATCGTTAGGTGTCACTGTACTGTTGGTTGCAATGGCACTTATGAATGGTTTTGATAATGAGTTTAAGAAAAAACTTACTATTATGAACTATCCAATAACTATTATTCCTAAATTTTATGGTTCTGTGGATGAGAACTTACTTATAGATTTAAAAACAAACTTTCCAAACCTTAACTTTAGTCCTTATGTTCAATCGTCAGTTATGGCAAGAAGTGGATCAAGTTTAGAGGGTGGATATATATTTGGTGTTGACTTTAATAAAGAAGCAGAAGTGAACAGTGTTTTAAAAAAAGCCATACAAGACAGTGATTTTAATAAGTTTGATGTTCTTGTAGGAAAAACACTTAAAAATGAGTTTAATCTTTTTATAGATGATAGGCTCATGTATATTTTTACAAATATTGAGCCTGGTGGATTATCTGTAACACCTAAAATAAAACGTTTTAAGATCAGAAGTGTATTTGATTCCGGATTATCTGCTTATGATAAAGCTTATAGTTATACAACATTAGAATCAATTCAAGCTATCTTACATATCCCCTACAACCAATACAGCGGCATACACGTTTTTTCAAATGATCCACATAAAGATATATTAAAAATCAAAAAAATATTGCCGGAAAGTGTAAGTATAAAGGGATGGTGGGAAGATAATGTTAACTTTTTTGCAGCATTAGAACTTGAAAAAGCATCTCTTTTTATAGTTTTAATGCTGATTATCTTAATAGCAGCTATAAATATAATATCATCCCTTCTAATGACCGTCATGAACAGAAGAAGCGAGATAGCATTATTACTTTCTCTTGGTGCTTCATCCAATGAGATTAAAAAAGTATTTTTATATTTGGGAGTTGTTATAGGTATTAGCGGTATTTTAGCAGGTATTGTTTTTGGTATGAGTAGCTTATGGATACTTAGTACTTTTGATATCGTTCATTTACCAAAGGACGTATACCCTACAACTACGCTTCCACTAGACTTAAGTCTACAGGACTTTATGTTTATTGTTTTAGGAGCATTCGGTATCGTTATGGCGTCATCATATTATCCAGCAAAAAAAGCAAGTGAAGTTGATATTTTAACTGTACTGAGAAATGAGTAAGTTACTTTTTATCTTTACCTCTTAGTAGGTTGAAAGGTAGCAAGATAGTTCTTTTTATAATGTTTAAAGGAGCTACAACAATATCTCTAATTAATCTAGTATGAACCTTTGGATCATCAAGCTTACCTTCAACTTTAAGAGAAGCTGACACAGTGTCATCGCCAAGTAATATATATCCGACAAGTGGAATCTTAGAGATTGAGCTTCCAAGGTCTGTTTTTAAGTTTAGGTCTAAATCTATATTGTTCTTTTTAATACTGGCTTCACCCTTACCGACTATACTTATCTCTTTTGACTTCATAGATATATCACTAATTTTATATATGTCATCTTTTGCTTTAAAATTAATATAAGCACTGTTTACAAAAAGACCGTGTTGATTGTACCCAGGAAGAGAAAACGTCATTAAAGAAGGTATCGTATTGACAAAGGCTAAGACATTATTTAATATTACATAATTATGTATAGTAGTATTTTGCACATATATTGTTCCATTATAGTCTTTTGGACTTCCATACATAGAAAACTCTAAAGAACCATTTTTAAATTTAGATAAGGCAAAGATATTTTGCATAAACTCATCACCAAAGTTGTTGCCGTGTAGCCTGAATTGTCCATTGTCAAGTTCGAACCAAGCCATCCCTTTTTTGTGAGATAGTTCGGCCTTTAAGATACTATTATTGTATGTCAGCTTCATATTATCAGAGACAGCATGTCTATCTTTAGTAAAAAATATGAAACAGTTTTTGGCATCAATTTCTAACTTAAGATTATTGCTTTGCTTTTTATTGTCATTATCAAGTAGGTTTAGTAACTCATCTATATTAATACCAACATTATGTGCCTTAATATCTATATAATCATCTATATTTACATGAACCGTATTATTTATATTTAGAAAAATATTATTACTGTTTAGGTGACCGTCTATCTTATAGTTTTGTACCGGTTCATTACCTTTGACCAATATTTTATATGGATAAATCACTTTAGCAGAATATTTTATATCTTTCTCATCATATTTTTTACTAATGGATATATTCCCATCATGTAAGTAGTACTTTTTTAATAATGTTGAATTATTATTGAGTTTATTAAAAGAATTAAGCTTTAATTGCCAATTATCATCTCTGAGCAAATAATCTATATCGAATTGATTGGAATGAAAAGTTGTCTCTTCATCATTATGCTTAATAGATATTTTAGAGCTGAGATTATTTTTAAATATTTCACCGACTTTTTTGTTAAATAGATCAATATTATGTATATCTATTTCACCGGTATTCTCATTTAGACTATAGTGTCCACTGATTTTTGATATCAATGTATCATCCATATTTATTGATAAGTTATTTAGTGATAGTTGGTTGTCTATAAGGTTTAATCCTATATTATTTAGTTCTAACTTAGTATCATTTACTTTGAAGTCAGTTTTGTTTTTTGAATAAAGCTTTACTTTTTCATCAATCTCTAGCTTGAGTTTTGCAGATTTTTGATCTAATTTTATATTGTTGAATTTAAAAGATTCTATATCGAGGTCTAGATCTATGTCTAGTGGTTTTATGACAAGTTTTCCGGATACTTTTGATGATGCTAAATCTTCAATACTTACAAAGCTTGATGGTATGGTCGCGGTTAGCTGTTTTAGGTTAAATGGAACTTTCACTGAATTTACATATATTTCTCTATTGTAATACTTCCAAATTGATTTGTCAATATTTATATAGTCGCTCTTTGGTGAGATTATGTAATCTACATTTAGGGTATCTTGATTTAAAGTAAACTCTTTTTCTTTTAAAGATATGTCTTTAAAGTTGAATCCCATTTTGCCTATATTGTCCTTTGCGTTAAAGTCTAAGTTAACACTTGCCGTAGCAATATCCTTGTATTTGGCAAGCATCTTGTTCACTTTAACATTAAAGTTGTTTAAAAATACATTTGCATTAAAAACATCAATATCTAAACCTAAGTAGTTTATTTGTGCTTCTTTAGTAGTAAATTTTCCAAGTGCATCAACCTCTATGGTGCTTAAATTGACTATAAGTCTTAAATTTGTATCCATAGTTCCTTTTGTTTGTTTAAAGGGCACTTTGATCTTGTATGTATTCAATATATATAACATGTCGTCATTAAGCATGCCGTCAAAGAGTAAGTGAAGTGTTAGAATCTCTTGTTTTTTTGTAAAATCTATTTTTAGCCAACTGTCATCTAAGTTTACACCATAGGTATATGTATTCTTTGGCTTTATAGTCAAAATACCATTTTTAAATTCTATATTTGTATAGTCCGAATAGACAGAGTCTATTTTTTGATTGTAGGTATAGTTTAATTTATTTACAATAGCTTTAATATGTAAATTGTTAATGGCATCGCTTAGTTTCGAATATTCAAACCAGCCATTGACGCTTTTTAGAGAAAGACTAGACATTTTGATGGCATCATCTACCCAATATTTTACTTTTTTATCTAATTTCAATATATCTACAGTATGTTTTATACTTGTAATATCCTTTAAGGAATCAACCCTATAATGAAGTTTCTTTTCATTTGCAAGTGTATATATGTTTAGTTTAACATCGTCATGAACATTAAGTTCAATAGAGGAGGTGAATTCGAGTAAGTTTTCATAATTGAAAATAACATCACCGTTTATTTTTATATCTTTTTTGTATTCATGAAGTTTGTCTATGTGAACTCTAAATAAGCCAGGTTCAAAAGATAATGAACTAGATAAGGAAAAATCGGATGAAACAACATTTAAATATCCATTTTCCCCTTCTATATATTTGAATGAGCCATTTATATCATTAAAGTTGACTTTCTCTATGAGTATTTTTTCAAACCAAGTATCAAATAGAACTAAATCTCTAAGTAACTTATTTACTTCGATAAAGCTTATTTTATCATCAGTATTGGAATTGTTTTTAGATATATCTACTTCTTTAACCACAAGGTTAATCTTTTCATTCCATTTAATGTATAATTTCTTTGCTTTAACATTGGGCAAGGATACTGTTTCCAAGTATATACCATTTTGTAATATTATAAAGATTGCAGATAAGGCTAAAAAAATAAAGGATACTGAACTTATGAGTATAAAATGGATTCTTGATATTATATTGATAATTATTTTATCGTTCATGTACTACCTAAATCAGCCCGTAAATTCCCCCAAAGTCGTTTATATACCAAAAGGTTCTATTAATAAGATTATATCACAAATGTCTAATAAAAATTATAATGTAAGTAAACTTGATTCATTTATAGTAAGACTTATAGGATCCCCGCAAAGCGGGTGGATAAATATATCAACAACAAGAAGTACAAGAGCAGACTTTTTATATAAACTAGTAACTGCAAAAGCGGCACTTCAAAATATCATTTTGATACCAGGGGAAACAACGCATATATTTTTAGATCAGTTGGCGAATAACCTTAAGTTAGACAGAGTTATTTTAGAAAAAGAGTTTAAAAGGCAGTCTAAATATATAGATGGTGTATTTGTTCCAAATACATATAAAATACCAATGGGCATAACAGAAGCAACTCTAATAAAGATATTATTAACCGAATCAATAAACCAAATGAAAAAGTTATCTGTTAAAATATTTGGAACATATAATGAAACTAAATGGTTTCATTATGTAACAGTTGCATCTATAATACAAAAAGAATCATCATCAGTTAAAGAGATGCCCATTGTAAGTTCTGTGATTTACAACAGATTAAAAAAGGGGATGAGATTGCAAATGGACGGAACGCTTAATTATGGTAAATATTCACATATAAAAGTAACACCTGCAAGGATTAGGGAAGATGGAACACACTATAATACCTACAGGATTAAAGGGATTCCAAAAGCCCCAGTATGCAATGTTAGTCTAGATGCAATTAAAGCCGCTGTGTTCCCAGAAAAAACAGAATATCTGTATTTTATGAAATCAAAGAATGGATCTCATGATTTTGCATGTAACTATTCTACACATTTAAGCAATATAAAGCATGCTACCAAAAGAAACAAAAAATAAATAAAACATCTTTTTTATAGAAGCTATACTAATATTATTTATCTTAGTGTATTATATCCATATAAGTTTTTAAAGGGGTAAAACCCACCACTAAAAACAAAAAATTAACCTTAAGGACATAATATGTCAAAAATCATTTGGTCAAAAATTGATGAAGCTCCGGCTTTAGCAACTTATTCATTACTACCAATCGTTAATGCTTTCACTAAAGCTGCAGGTGTTGAAGTAGTTACTAGTGATATTTCACTAGCAGGTAGAGTTTTAGCTGCAATGGGTCTTGCAGAAGATGAATTATCAAAATTAGGTGAAGTTGTTCTTCAAGAAGATGGAAATATTATTAAACTTCCAAACATCTCTGCATCTGTTGGTCAGTTAAAAGACTGTATTGCTGAGCTTCAAGGTCAAGGTCATGATATTCCTAATTATCCTGAAAATCCAACAAATGCAGATGAAAAAGCTATTCAAGCAAAATATAGCACTTGTTTAGGTTCTGCTGTTAACCCTGTATTACGTGAAGGTAACTCTGATCGTCGTGCAGCAGCAGCAGTTAAGAAATTTGCTCAAAAGAATCCACATAAATTACGTGCATTCCCAGAAAACCCTAAATCATATGTTGCACATATGGAAGGTAAGGGAGACTTTTTTGGTAACGAGAAATCAGTTACAGTTGCAAAAGCTCAAAAAGTTACAATCGCACTTAACGGTAAAGAATTAACTTCTGTTGATACTCTTGATGGTGAAATCCTTGATGGTACTTTCATGTCAATTGCTGCACTTAACACTTTTTACAAGAAAACAATCGATGAGGCTAAGTCAAATGATGTTTTATGGTCACTACACCTAAAAGCAACAATGATGAAAATCTCTGATCCAATTATGTTTGGTCACGGTTTCAAAGCATTTTTCCCAGAAGTATTCGCTAAATATGCAGATACATTCGCAGAATTAAATGTTAACCCTAACCAAGGTATGTCAGATTTAGAGAAGAAAATTGCTGGTCACGCAAAAGAAGCTGAAATCAAAGCTGCTTTCTTAGGCGCAGTTGAAGCTGATTCTCCAAAGATTGCTATGGTTGATTCTGATAAAGGTACAACTAACTTTAACGCTTCTAATGATGTAATTATTGATGCTTCTATGCCAGTTGTTGTTCGTGAAGGTGGTAAGCAATGGGATAGAACAGGTGCTGCAGTAGAATGTGTTGCTGTTATCCCTGATTCTACTTACGCAATGTTTCATGCTGAAATGGTTGCTGACTGTGTTAAAAATGGTCAATACGATGTTTCAACTATGGGTACAATGCAAAATATCGGTCTTATGGCTCAAAAAGCTGAAGAGTATGGTTCTCACCCAACAACTTTTGAACTTGCTGAAACTGGTACTGTTACAGTAACAGGTGAAGATGGTGTTCTTATGAGTTTTGAGTGTGAAGCTGGTGATATCTGGAGAATGTCTCGTACTAAAGATATTCCAATCAAAGACTGGGTTCGTTTAACAGTTGAAAGAACTAGAATTGAAAACGTTCCTGCAATCTTCTGGTTAGATGAAAACCGTGCTCACGATGTTCAAGTTAAGAACAAAGTAGATACATTCCTTAAAGATCACGATACTGCTGGTTTAGATATTCAATTCATGAATGTAACTAATGCAACGCGTTTTACAAATGCTCGTGTACGTGAAGGTAAAATGACTATCGCTGTAACTGGTAACGTTCTTCGTGATCACCTTACAGATATGTACCCAATTTTAGAGCTTGGAACATCTGCAAAAATGCTTTCTATCGTTCCTTTATTAGCTGGTGGTGGTCTTTATGAGACTGGTGCTGGTGGATCTGCTCCTAAGCATGTTGATCAGTTTTTAGCAGAGGGTCACCTTCGTTGGGATTCTTTAGGTGAATTCTTAGCATTAGCTGAGTCTTTACGTTTTATAGGTAATAAAAAATCAGATCCAAAAATAGCTGCTTTAACAGCTGCTTTAGATGCTGCTAATGATGGTTACTTAGATAATTCTAAAGAGCCTTCACGTAAATGTGGTGAACCAGATAACAAGGCTTCTCACTTCTTCGTAGCACAATACTGGGCAAAAGCACTTGCAGAAGGTAGTAATGCTGAGTTGGCTGCAAAGTTTGCTCCGGTTGCTAAAGAACTTGCAGACAAAGAAGATACTATTATGTCTGAGCTTTTATCTGTAGAAGGTAAAGCTCAAGATGTTGGTGGTTACTTTCGTCCAGATGATGCTAAAGCTGAAAAAGCTATGAGACCATCTGCTACTCTTAACGCTATTATTGATGCTATATAGTGTTGTTAACTAAAGAGATTTTTCTCTTTAGTTTTGCTTTTTTTGTGTAACTTTTAAAGTTATACAAAAAAGGCAAAAAGCCTTTACAATGGTACTTTAATATACTTAATCGTTATGTGTATTCACATATTGTTTAAGTGTATTGATCTAAAGTACTATAATATTTTAATCAAGGAGTGTGTATGAGTCAAGGAAAAAGAGTAGGGATAGTTGGTGCCGGTAATGTTGGTGCTACAGTAGCTTATTCACTAGCTATGCTTGGTTCTTGTCATGAGATAATTCTTCGTGATAACAAGATTGATGTTGCAAAAGGTAAAGCACTTGATATGAGTCAGGCAGCTTCAGCTGTTAGAAGTCACACAGTTGTAAGTGTTGCAGAAGAGATGTCAGACTTGACAAATTGTGATGTGGTTGTTGTGACTGCGGGTAGTCCTAGACTGCCAGGTATGAGCCGTGATGATTTGTTAATGATAAATGCCAATATAACAAAAGAAGTTATAGCAGGTATCGCAAAATATTCTCCGGATGCTATTATTATTATGGTTTCAAATCCACTTGACGCTATGACTTATGTCGCTCTTAAAGAGAGTGGTTTTGATAGAAGCCGTGTTATAGGAATGGCCGGTATTTTAGATAGCTCTCGTATGGCTAGCTTTATTCAGGAAAAGCTTGGTTATGGTGGTGGACAAATCCGTGCATCAGTTATGGGCGGTCATGGTGATGATATGGTTCCTTTACCTCGTTACTCTACTGTTGCAGGTGTACCTCTTACTGATGTGTTAAGTGATGTGGAGATTAAAGAAGTAGTTACAAGAACTCGTAACGGTGGTGCTGAAATAGTAGGACATCTAAAAGTTGGTTCAGCTTATTATGCTCCCGCAAAGTCAACTTCTATTATGGTTGAAGCTATATTAAAAGATACAAAACAGATCCATCCTTGTGCAGTTTACCTTGATGGAGAGTATGGATATAGCAATGTTGTTTCCGGAGTGCCAGTTATGCTCGGTGCTAACGGTGCAGAGAAAATCATAGAAGTAACTCTTAATGATTCAGAGCAAGAGATGTTTGAAAAATCATGTAATTCTGTTCAAGCATTAATAGACACATTAAATGAAAATAATTTCTTTCAAGGAGAATAGATGAGTACTCGTATAGAAAAAGATACAATGGGAGATATGGAAGTTCCCGTTGATGCTTATTGGGCTGCTCAGACTCAAAGAAGTATCCAAAACTTTGCTATTGGCGAAGAGACTATGCCGTATGAGATTACTCGTGGTTTTTCTTATCTTAAAAAAGCAGTAGCCCTTGTAAATAAAGACTTAGGAAAACTAGACGCTAAAAAAGCTGATGCTATAGCATCAGCAGCCGATGATATGCTTGCAGGTAAACTAGATGGAAATTATCCGCTAGTTGTATGGCAAACAGGTTCAGGTACTCAATCTAATATGAACAACAACGAGGTTCTGGCTAATCGTGCTACTGAGATTCTTGGTGGAGACTTTAGAGTAGAAAAACTTGTTCATCCAAATGATGATGTAAATAAGTCTCAGTCTTCAAATGATACTTATCCGACAGCACTTCATGTAGCAGCAGTTATAGCTGTTGAGACACAAGTACTTCCAGCAATAGCTAAATTAAAAGCCACGCTAGCTGATAAATCAGCTAAATTTGAATCTGTTGTTAAAATTGGTCGTACACACCTTCAAGATGCAACACCAATTACTTTAGGTCAAGAAATTTCTGGTTGGGTAGAGATGCTTAACAAATGTGAAAAGATGGCTAAGGATTCATTAGAAGCTGTTCGTGAGTTGGCTCTTGGTGGTACTGCTGTTGGAACTGGATTAAATGCTCACCCAGAGTTAGGACAAAGAGTTGCAGCTAAACTAACAGAACTTACTGGACATGATTTTATAACTGCTCCAAATAAGTTCCATGCTTTAACTTCACACGACGCATTAGTTTATTCTCATGGCGCACTTAAAGCTCTAGCTGCTGATATGATGAAAATAGCGAATGATGTTAGATGGCTTGCATCTGGTCCACGTTGTGGAATTGGTGAGATTGAAATTCCTGCAAATGAGCCAGGGTCTTCTATTATGCCTGGTAAAGTAAATCCAACTCAAGCAGAAGCTGTAACTATGGTTACATGTCAAGTATTTGGTAATGATGTAGCTATATCAATGGGTGCATCACAAGGTAACTTTGAGCTAAATGTTTATAAGCCTGTTATAGCATATAACTTTTTACAATCTTGTAGATTGCTAGCTGATTCTATTGTTTCGTTTAATGATCATTGTGCAGTTGGACTAGAGCCTGTTGCAGATAAAATAGATCACTTTTTACACAATTCGTTAATGTTAGTTACTGCACTTAACCCACATATTGGTTATGACAATGCAGCTAAGATAGCTAAAACTGCACACGCAAACAAATCAACCTTAAAAGATACAGCGATTGAGCTAGGTCTTTTAACTGCCCAAGAGTTTGATAAGTATGTAGTACCAGAAGATATGATAGCGCCAAAAGCGTAAATTTTAATTTTAAATAAGGAGAATTAATGAATATACATGAATATCAAGCAAAACAAATTTTTGCTAAATACGGTGTACCAGTACCTAAAGGTATTATGGTTGAATCTGTAGATGCTGCTGTAGAAGCTGCAAAAGAACTAGGCGGACCTATCTGGGTTGTTAAAGCACAAATTCACGCAGGTGGACGTGGTCTAGGTGGTGGTGTTAAACTTGCTAAAACTTTAGATGAAGTTAGAGAATTAGCTGACGAGATTCTAGGAATGACTCTAGTAACTCACCAAACGACGCACGAGGGTAAACTTGTTCAAAAGCTTTACATCGAAGACGGTGCTGACATTAAAGATGAATTCTATCTTTCTGTTGTTCTTGATAGAAAATTAGAGATGCCTTTAATTATGGCTTCTACTGAAGGTGGTATGAATATTGAAGATGTTGCTGAAAATACTCCAGATAAGATCATTACAGTTCCTGTAGATCCAGCTGTTGGTTTTCAAGGTTTTCACGGACGTCAGTTAGCTTTCGGTCTTGGTATTACTGATAAAGGTGAGCAAAAAAATATTATTTCTTTTGCACAAAAACTTTTCAAACTATACATGGAAAATGACGCAGAGATGATTGAAATTAATCCTTTAGTTCGTACTGGTGCTGGTGAATTCATCGCTCTTGATGGAAAAATGGGATTTGATAATTCAGCATTAGGTCGTCAGCCAGAGATTGCTGCAATGAGAGATTTAACTGAAGAAGATGCTGATGAAGTTGAAGCTGCTAAATATGGTCTTTCTTATGTAGCACTTGATGGTGAAATTGGTTGTATGGTAAATGGTGCCGGTCTTGCTATGGGTACTATGGATACGATTAACCATATGGGTGGAACTCCTGCTAACTTTCTTGATGTTGGTGGTTCTGCTAATGCTGAGACTGTTGCAAAAGGTTTTGAGATTATTCTTAAAAACCCTAATGTTAAAGCAATTTTCGTAAATATCTTTGGTGGAATCGTTCGTTGTGACCGTATCGCTAATGGTATTATCGAAGCAACTAAGATTACAGACGTTAATGTACCTGTTATTGTGCGTCTTGATGGAACGAATGCTCCAGAAGCAGCCCAAATTCTTAAAAATGCAAACATTACAAACTTAATTGTTGGTAACGACTTAGGCGATGGTGCAGCAAAAGCAGTTGCTGCAGCGAAAGGAAACTAATTAGATGTCAATTTTAATAAACAAAGATACAAAAGTAATCGTTCAAGGTTTTACAGGAAAAGAGGGTACATTCCACGCTGAGCAATGTCTTGCATATGGAACTAAGATTGTTGGTGGTGTTACACCAAACAAGGGTGGTCAAGAGCATTTAGGTCAACCAGTATTCAATACTGTTTCAGATGCTGTTAAAACCACCGGTGCAACAGTTTCTATGATCTTTGTTCCACCTGCATTTGTTGGTGACGCTGTAATGGAAGCTGCTGAAGCTGGGATAGAGCTTGCTGTAATTATTACAGAAGGTGCACCTGTTAAAGATATGCAGATGGCAAAAGCGTACGCTACTAAGCATGGTATGAAAACACTTGGGCCAAACTGTCCAGGTATTATCACTGCCCAAGAGTGTAAGATAGGAATTATGCCTGGTATGATTTTCAAAAAAGGTAATGTTGGTCTTATCTCAAAGAGCGGTACATTAACTTACGAAGGTGCAAACCAAGTTTGTAATGAAGGCTTTGGTATCACTACAGCTGTTGGTATTGGTGGAGACCCGATTATCGGTCTTTCATATAACCAGCTTTTACCAATGTTTGAAGCTGATCCTGAAACTGAATGTATTGTTATGATCGGTGAGATTGGTGGAGACCTTGAGATTCAAGCTGCTAAACTAATTAAAGAACAGATCACTAAACCAGTTGTTGCTTTTATCGCGGGTCAAACTGCGCCCAAAGGTAAAACAATGGGTCATGCTGGTGCGATAGTCTCTGGTAGCGCCGGTACAGCTGCTGAAAAAATGGCAGCTCTTGAAGCAGCAGGTGTTACAGTCGTTGTATCTCCAGCTGAGATTGGTAAAGCGGTAACAAAGGCTTTGTCTAAATAGTTTTTATCCATGTGTGAGCCTCGTAATGTAACATATGTTGTATTTACGAAGCGCTAAGAGCACAATTTATAGTAAACTTATAAAAACTTAGATACTCTTTTTAAAATAAAGAGTAATATGCAATTTAATTTGTATGTATAATAAATAGGAGAATAAATGGCAACTGCTGAAATGACTGAAAACGTAAATCATGCACCAGTATGGGTAAATACTGCTAACTGTAAAGCATGTGATATATGTGTATCTGTATGTCCATCTGGTGTACTAGGTATGAAATATGATTCAACATCAACTTTAGGTGCAATAATTTCAATTGATCACCCAGAAGCTTGTATTGGATGTAATGAATGTGAACTTACATGTCCAGATTTTGCTATATATGTAGCAAAAAAAGAAGAGCTTGTAAGTGCTGGTAAAAGCTTTGCAAAGCTTACGGATGATTCTAAAGAACGCCAAGCAGCTATCATAGCAAATAATTATATGTCACTTAGTGAACAAGGAGTTAAATAATGGCAACTAGAGAAGTAATATCAAGTGGTAATGAGCTGTCAGCTTTAGCCGCGGCAGATGCAGGCTGTAGATTTTTTGGTGGATATCCAATTACACCATCATCAGAAGTTATGCATGAGATGTCTGATTTAATGCCACAGCGTGGCGGTGTATGTATTCAAATGGAAGATGAAATTGCTGGCGTTGCAGCTGCAATTGGTGCTGGTATGTCAGGTCAAAGAACTATGACAGCTACCTCAGGTCCTGGTATCTCACTTAAAGCTGAAAACCTAGGTCTAGCTCAAATGGCAGAAGTACCTTTGGTTGTAGTTAATGTTATGCGTGGTGGTCCGTCAACTGGTCTTCCTACTCGTGTATCTCAAGGTGATGTTAGACAAGCGAAAAATCCATCTCATGGTGACTATCGTTCAATCACTTTATGTGCTGGTTCACTAGCTGAGTGTTATACTGAGACAGTTAGGGCATTTAACTTAGCTGATCGTTTCATGCAACCTGTTTTTGTATTACTTGATGAAACTATCGGTCACATGCATGGTAAAGCAGATCTTCCAACTGTAGAAGAAGTTGCAGCTGGCGTAGTTCCACGTAAAAGCTTCGATGGTCCTGTTGAAGATTATCGTCCATATGAATGTGCTCCAACAGATCCTGCTGTTCTTAATCCGATGTTTAAAGGGTATAGATATCACTTTACTGGTCTTCATCATGATGGTAAAGGTTTCCCAACTGAGGAAATTGAAACTTGTAGAAAACTTATTCAAAGATTAGAAGATAAAGTTATGGAGCATACAGACGAGCTTGAATCAAATGAAGAATTCATGTTAGATGATATGACTGGAGAAGAGGGTGAAGTTCTTATTATTGCTTATGGTTCAGTTGCTCTTTCAGCAAAAGAAACTATTCGTCACTTAAGAGCAGAAGGGATTAAAGCAGGGCTTTTCCGTCCAATTACTTTATGGCCGAGTCCAGCTACATCTATCAAAAAATATACTGATATGATTAAAAATGTACTTTGTGTTGAACTAAACATTAGACAATATACAGAAGAAGTAGAGCGTGTATCTGGTAGACTTGATATTGAAGGTCTATATAAAGTTAACGGTCGTCCAATATCTCCTTACGAGATTGTAAATAAAGTTAAAGAGGTATTCTAAAATGGCATTTAATTATGATAAGTATTTAAGACTTGAAAAAATGCCAACACTATGGTGTTGGGGTTGTGGTGATGGTGTAATCCTTAAAGCGTTCATTAGAGCGGTTGATAAAATGGGAATTGATCAGAATGATATATGTGTAGTTTCTGGTATCGGTTGTTCAGGACGTTTTTCTTCATATGTTGATTTTAATACAGTGCATACTACGCACGGTCGTACTGTTGCGTTTGCAACTGGTATCAAGTTGATGAACCCGGACAAGTATGTTGTATGTGTTGCTGGTGATGGTGATGCTCTTGCAATTGGTGGTAATCACACAATTCATGGCGCTCGTAGAAATATTGATATAACTTTTATTATTATCAATAACTTTATCTATGGTTTGACAAATTCACAAACTTCTCCAACTACTCCTCAGGGTATGTGGACTGTTTCTCAAAAAGCTGGTAATATTGATCCAACTTTTGATGCAGCTGCACTTGGTATAGCTGCAGGTGCTTCTTTTGTTGCACGTGAGTCAATGTTAGATCCTAAGAAACTTGAAAAAATCTTCATTAAAGCTATGGAACATAGAGGTTTCTCATATTTAGATATCCTTTCTAACTGTCACATTAACTTAGGCCGTAAAAACAAAATGGCCTCTGCTATGGAAAACCTAGAGTGGATTGATAGCATTACAGTTTCTAAGAAAAAGTATGATGCTATGACTGAAGAAGAGCAATTGAATTTATTACCAACAGGTATATTAAAGCAAGATACAGTTGTTAGAGAATATTGTGATATGTATCAAGACATCATTGATGCACAACAAGGTAAACGTTCTAAAGTTACTCAAGATGACTTTACTAAGAAAATATAAGGAGACACTATGAGTACTAAAACATTAATGAGATTTACAGGTGTTGGTGGACAGGGTGTTCTTCTTGCTGGTGAGATTTTTGCAGCTGCAAAGATTAAAACTGGTGGTCACGGGCTAAAAACTGCAACATATACATCACAAGTGCGTGGTGGACCAACTGTTGTTGATATTCAACTTGATGATGAAATAATTTATTATCCATATGCAAATGACGGTGAGATTGGTTTCATGCTTTCAGTTGCTGATAAAAGTTATAACCTATTTAAAGATGGTGTACAACCTGGTGGAACAATTGTTGTTGATCCTAACCTTGTTCATCCAACTGATGAAGATAGAAAAACTTGGAATATCCACGAGATTCCTATTATTACTATAGCAAAAGAAGAGGTTGGTAATGTAATTACTCAGTCTGTTGTTGCACTTGCTATTGCAAACACTATGATGAGCGCAATTGATAAAGACACTCTTATTGCTACAATGCTTTCAAAAGTACCTGCTAAGGTTCATGATGCCAATAAAAAAGCATATGAGCTTGGTGAAAAATATGCTAAAGAAGCTATGGCTTAATTAGTTTTATTTTAAAAGACAACCTGAAAAATGGTTGTCTTTTTTTTGATACTATCTTTAATATTAAATAATATCTATACTATTTAAAAGATTTAAATCTTTATACTTTCCCAAAAAAACTCTACATGCTTTTCAAACTGAGTTGATAAACTGTCTGTAGAACTGTTGTCGAATCTCATGAGTGTTATTTGAAGTCTTGCATAGAATAGGGTGGATAAAAACTCATATGCTACAATCATTGGGTCAGAAGATCGTATTAGTGAGTTTTGCATCATAACAAAGAATGCCTCTGAGAGTACTTTAATATTTTTGTTATGAAATTCCTCCATGAACTGCTCCCTAAGCTCTTTATTTTGAAAAAGTTCTATCATCAGCAGTCTAAACATGTTTTCATTGTTCTTATCAAATGTAAGTAGTTTATACTGCATTGCAAATTTATTTAAATAAGCTTTTCCAGTCATTGCACTGTGCCTTATATCATCATCAGAAGTAGAGAAGGGCGAAGCAAATATGTTTTTTGCGACATTTAAAAATATATCTTCTTTATTATCAAAGTGATTATATAGAGCACTCTGTTTTATACCTATTTTATCCGCTATTTTTCGCACACTTGTGCCTTTATATCCTAGTTCAGAAAACAAATCACTTGAAACCTTCAGTATTTTATCTTTTGTAGTTAAAGCCCTATTTTGCGACATTTAATCCTCCTTGTAATACAAATGAACACTTGTTAATGTTAATCTAATTATATATGAACACTTGTTAATTTATCCTTATTTAAAAAGAACAACCGTTCATGTTTTAATTATGAATAATGAACAGGCGTTCATATTATAAAAAACTAAGATAAAGGAAATGTTTTGTATCATTACACAGGTACAACAGGTAACTACTTGTAGAAATTCAAGAGGAAAGTCCGAGCTGCTATAAGACAGTGTTCCATTTAACTAATGGCCGTAGCAATACGAGGGAAAGTGCAACAGAGATTAGACTGCCACACTTTAGTGGTAACGGTGAAAAGGTAGTGTAAGAGACTACCAGTCTTTATAGTAATATAAAGAGCTTGTAAACCCAACATGGCAGCAAGAAACAGATGGTCAGCGTCTTATAATGCTACTGTTTCGCTAGAGATACTATGCAAATGGTATAGTAGATTAATACTACCAAAACAAAACTCGGCTTACGTTGTACCTAATGTATTCTAAGCTTCTTAACTAAATAAAGAAAATCAACCCCTTAAATTATTCATATTTATTAATATTAACATCTGTCCTTTTGTATTATAGATTCTAAGAGTATAAAGAACTTTGATAAAAATACACATATGATATAGTGCTCATATAATAAGAAAAAATAGTGTATAATTTAGCTAATAGAAATATAGCTACTTTTATAAATAAAAATGGATTTTAAAATGAAAAAAGATGCAAATGTTAGCGCTTTAAATAATGGTGTTAAAATAACTTTTACGGGTGGTGTAGCCAAACAGAATGTTGTTGAGATGGTTGAGAGATGCCAAACAGGTAAATGTGACTGTATGAGTGATGAATCAAAAGAAAAGATAAAAGATATGAATATTAGCGGTGAGGATGGAAACGTTGAGCTTAACATTGAAGGTGACTTGGATGTCGATGAAATAAGAGAGGCTGTGTCAAAATCACCACTTATTAAGAAGGGAACAGAGTAGACAATTTTCAAGAGAATTTACATTATGTTAACCAGTGTAAATATATACTTCTTTTTAACACCAGTCCGATTTTAGGACTGATGTTTTAGTATTATAAGTTTATTTTGTCTTTTTCAGAGAAATGTTCATTTCTATAAAATAAAAAATATGTAGATGGTAAAATCAATAAAGTTAATAGAGTTGAACTGATAATACCTCCTGCAATAACTACCGAAAGTGGATATTGTATTTCAGAACCTACCCCAGTAGCGTAAAGAAGTGGTAATATACCAAATAATGTTGTGAATGCTGTCATAAGCACAGGTCTTAAACGTAATAATGTCGCATCTTTAAGCAATGTTTTTAAATCAATATTTGGAAATCTTCTTCTTAGTTCGTCTATGAAGCTTACCAATACTATACCATTTAAAATTGCTATAGCAAAAATAGCTAAAAATCCAATAATCGCTGATACAGACAAGTAAATCCCGCTTATTAAAAGAGCTATTATCCCACCAATAAAACCAAAAGGAACATTAAGTAAAATCAACATTGCTTTAGAGATTGAGTTAAACGCAGTATATAAAAGTAAAATAACCAAAAAGAGAGTAATAGGAATAATTAGCATTAAGTTTTGTGTAGCTTCTTTCATATTCTTAAAATCACCTGCCCAACCTATATAATAGCCATCTGGAATATCTACTTGTGTTTTAATTATATTATCTGCTTCTTCGACAAAAGAGGCTATATCTCTGTCTTTAACTTTCATCGAGAGAACCATATAACGACTTAGGTTTTCTCTTTTTATAAAAGATGCACCCTGTTTAACAGTTATATTACAGAGTTGTTCCAGACTGACTAATGCTCCATTTTTAGAGCGAATAGTTACATCTTTTATAGCTTGAATATCTTTTTTAGAATCTTTTATTTTAGCAACTATGCCAAAACGTCTAATGCCTTCCATCTTTTCACTCACAGCTTCCTCACCAATACCGTTACGAATGATACTCATAACTTCATCGACACTTATTCCATAACGAGCAAGAGCCAAATAATTTGGTTCTATTTGAATTTGCGCCTGACCGAGTTGCGTTTCGATTTCCATCTCTCCTAAGCCATCCACATCTTTTATCTTGGCTTGAATATCTTTTGAGATACTGTCAAGAACTTTTTGGTCATCCCCATATATTTTTATAGCAAGTTCAGCTTTTACGCCCTCAAGCAACTCTTCAATACGCATAGCAATAGGTTGCGTTGGAACAAACTGAACATATTCAAAGTTTTTTGCCAAATCATCACTTATTGTATCTGTTAAAGCGGGTAGATTTTTTATATTTGGGCTGAGTGTTAAAAGTATTTCCATATAGTTTGGCTGTGCAGTTTCTCCTTTTTCACTTCTACCTATCATAGATAAAACTGATTCAACATCCTTTGGATAGTTTTCTAAGATATATTTTTCTATTAAACTTGCCGTTTGAGTGGTCTGTTCAAGCCCTGTTCCCGGAATAGAGATAACACGGTACATAATAGATTCTTCATTCAACTTGGGCATAAATTCACGCCCTTGAAGTGTTAAGATATACGCTAACACTACAAATAATATAGAGACCAAAGTTAAAAGAATTTTAGCACGTCCAAGTGCAAATATTAGTAGTGGTGTATAGGCTTTTTTTATTCTCTGCATAACAATATTTTCTTTTGACCTAGAAGGTTTCAGTAATAAAAATGTAAGAACGGGAATTAGTATTAGTGCAACAACTAAAGAACCAAGCATAACAAATACAATATTTAATGCCATTGGACTGTAAAGCTTACCGGCAAGCCCATCAAGAGAAAGGAGTGGAATAAATACTGCGGCAATGATTAAAACAGCGAATGTGACAGGGATTGCTACTTCCTTAGCGGCATCTCCTATCACTTGTATTCTTGGAGTATTTGGCTCGTCGTGTAGTTTTCTAAAACTGTTCTCAACTATAACAATAGTTCCATCAACTATCATCCCAACTGCAATTGCAAGACCTGAGAGTGACATCAGGTTAGCAGATAGATTGTAATAATCCATCAATAAAAATGCAATTAACAGTGATATAGGTAAAGAGATTATAACAATAAAGGCTGATCGAATTTCAAACAAAAACAAAAACAACACGAAAGCAACAAGAACAACACCACTTATAAGTGCTGAGGTCATAGTGTTTACAGCCTTATGTGTAATTTCCGTTCTATCATAAATGGTTCTAATAACAACACCTTTTGGAAGAGCTGAGTTTACGATTGGTAGTTGTTTTTGAATTCTTTGAACTACTTTTGCAGCATTTGTAGCAGTTCTTTGAAGAACCATACCCAAAATAGACTCTTCTCCACTAATACTTACGGCACCAAAGCGTGGGGCAGAACCAGGTTCTACAGTGGCCACATCACGGATAGTTACAGATTGGCCTTTATTTGATTTTATTACACTATTTCTAATATCATCTAGTGATTTATAAAGACCTGCTCCACGGATAAGATACTGTTCACGATTAAATTCTAAATATTGTCCACCAGCAGCTTGGTTGCTTTTTTGTAAGGCATCTATGACGTCGGAGTAAGTTATACCAATATTTTGAAGTTTTTTAGTGTCAATTAGTACATTGTATTGTTTCTCATATCCACCCCAACTGATTACATCTTCAACTCCGCTCACACTTTTAAATAGTGGAGTTACTATATAGTCTTGCATCTCACGAAGTTCACGAAGGGAGTATTTATCTGTAGTATCTTTTATCTCGTACCAATAAACTTGTCCTAAACCTGTCGTATTTGGTCCGATTATTGGTTTTCCCCAGCCATTTGGTATATTAACACCTGTTAATCTTTCACTTACAAGTTGACGAAGAAAATATATATCCATATCATCTTCAAAAAATACAGAGACAGATGATATCCCAAAAGCGGAATTAGACATTATCATTTTAACTCCAGCCATGCCCGATAGTGCAGATTCAATAGGATACGTTATAAATTTTTCAATATCTTCAGCTGAGTTCCCCGGACTTTCAGTATAAACAACTACTTGCTTTGGTGTTATGTCTGGAAAAGCATCTACCGGAATCTCTTGGTATGCCTTGAAGCCAATAGCAGAGATAGTTATAAACAGCACAATAACTAGGAGTTTGTATTTGAGCGATAGCTCTATAAGTTTATTTAACATATAAGTTCCTAATCCCCATCGCCAAGCGATGATTTAAGAAGCATAGATTTTACATAGTAACTTTTATCACTTACATATTCTTCATTTTGTTCAAGACCTTTAATGGCTGCATACTTATCGTCCTGTGTAATAATTTCAACTATTCGAACTTCATATGGGGCATATGCTTCTTCCTCTTCTTCGTTTCCTCCATTTGCGTCTAGTTCGCCAGCATTTTTATCTTTTGCAGTGCTCTTATGAACTTCTTGAGTTTCTTTTGGTACAAAAACTACCCATTCATTATTAAAAAATGAAAGTGCAGATTTTTTAACAGCTATATATTTTTGCTTTGCCTCAAAATATAGGGTAGATTTCACGAAGGCATTTATAAATAAATCATCTGCTTTCTCATCTACACTAGATAATAGCACTATTCTTTGTGTTTGCTCGTCAACTGATGGTAAAACTTGAGTTACGTGAGTAACTATATTACGAGATTGATAATTTACGACCAATTTTTGACCAATTTTTACTGACGAAGCATACTTTAATGGGAGAAAAGACCTTATATAAAAAGCCTGCTCTTTTATAATACTTACAATAGCTTCATCAACTTTAATTACTGTATGAAGAGGCTGTAAAAGTTCTGATACCCTTCCTGCACCATGTGCATACAATATAAAATTTGGTGTAGCATTTTTAAGTTTATCTGCTTCAATATTTAATGTTTTAAGTTGAGATTTTAAACCATTTATTTTCGCTAAGAGTGCATTTTTTTCAATACTTTGATTATTTAACTCTTGCATAGATGTCATACCACTATCATAAAGCTTTTGTGTAGCTATATAGTTTTTTTCCAAAGCAGCATACTGTTTAGCAAGAGATATATAATCAGCTGTCATTTTTGAAACTAAGATAGACTCAATCATAGCTATCTTTTGTCCAGCTTTCACTTTTTGACCTGGCTCAACAAAATACTTTTCTAAGTGTCCACTTACTTGGGATGTAACAGACTGTCCTGCATTTGAAAGCTGAATTATCTGAGAGTTAAGTTTAACTGATTTACCAAAAAACCTTTCTTGTGTATGTTCTGTTGGTATCTCTATTGAAAACAGAGAGGAAGTAATTAATAGTGTTAATAAACATATTCTTTTAGTCATTATATGATCCTTGATTATAATTAGTAATAATTGCATTTTGATTTAATGCTGTATTTATTTTAATAAGATTTCTTTTAGTTGAAATCACCTTATTTTTTATATCTTGGAGTTGCAATAGATTTATATTTGCTATTTTGTATCCATTTTGGAACATACTTAACAACTCAATTTCACTTTCTAAGATCTTTTCATTTCTTAGATGTAGATTTTTTAGTGAAATTCGTTCTTTTTTAAGTCTATTCATTTCAATATCTAAAATTGTAGTCTCATTATCAACAAGAAGTTGTGAACGTGAAGCTTGTAGCGTAGCTATCCGTCTTTCTTCATATCTTTTATTAAAAAGTGCCAGAGGAAAGTTAAATCCTATTCTTGTAATATCTTGCTCTGGTTCACCCTCATATTCGGCTATGATATTAATCCATTCGATAGAATTTGAATTTACCATTGCCTCTGAAAGTGATTTGTTTTGTTTTGATTCAAGAAGTTTAATACTTGGATTTTCTATATTGTCATTTGTATTTATTAGTACAAACGTATGTGATATGTCAAATTTAAAATCCTCTTTGATACCAGCAAGTTTAATTAAATTGTAATAAGACTGATTAGCGGCTAATTTTAAAGTTTCATTTGCAATTTGTACAGTTTCGTAATCTATCTTGGCTTGAAGCATAAGTCCACGAGATGTAGTGCCTGATTCGTATCTTGCTTTTGAAATATCATATATAGACTTGGCTATATTCAACTCCTCATTGGCAAGTTCTAAGATCATATGTTTTTCAGCGTAAGATGTGAAACTCATAGAAATATCACGTATAAAAATAGCTTTTTGTTGAGTAAACTCAGCATTAGCACTATTTATAATACTTCTTGAAAGAGCTTTTTTATTATCGCCTACATTCCATAAACGAACAGGTTGAGAATAATTTATCCTGTAAGAGTTGTCATTTTTTCCAACATTTGGTGATAATTCTGAATATTCTAATTCTAAGGTTGGATTTTTATATCTTGTTAGAGTATTACCATCCTCTTTTGCTTGTTCAACAGCTAAGATTGAAGATTTTAAAAATGGACTATTTTTTATAGCTTTTTGTATAAATGTATTAAAGTCTATTGGCTTATCTGGAAAATTATCAGCACTTAAAAGTGTGCATAAAAACCCAGATATGAGTATGTTTTTAAACATAGTTATCCTTTTGTATTAGTAAAAATTTGATAGAGGTATAGGTTGGAGTAATATTTAAGTTGTAGGAGGGATAATTAAATCTAAATTTATTAAAAAATTATAACTTTCACTTTTTAGAATTAGTTCTGAAATTTTATCTACGCTTTGTATAGAGACAGTTTTTTGAGGAAACATATATGCTTGATGATATTCATAATGAATGTCACAAATATCTCCACAATTACTAGGAGCTTTAAGTTCACTTACATACTCACCAACACTACATCGATTTTCATCAAGTATTGTAAAAGCATACTCATGTATCATAGAAAAACTAAAAGCAAATAACAATGACAATGTAATTAAATATTTTGTTTTCATGTTAATAATTCACCATGATATGTTATAATCATATAACAAAAATGTTATATGAGAAATTGTCATATAATTTTACTTCAAAAGAGATTAAATGGAAAAGTTAGTTAGATTAGCAAAAATATTTAGTGATATTAATAGATTAAGGATTTTAGGTTTGATTTTACGAGATAAGGAGCCTTGTGTATGCGAAATATGTGATACATTAAAGCTTTCGCAACCTCTTGTGTCCAGACATCTTAAAAGCATGAAAGAAGAAGAAATATTAAGTTCAAAGCAACAAGGTAAGTGGATTATATATTCATTAAGTAATGATTTAAACCCCCATTTGGAGTACTGGATTAATGAAGTTCAAAAGCATATCTCTGCACTGCCAAAACTAATTGCTTGTAATACAAAATAATAAATGTATATAATTACAAGAATAAAAAAATGTATGAAAAACGATGTCTACTTTACATAACTTATGTTAACCAATATAATTATCTTCTAAAGAAAAGAAGATAATTATAGTTCAACTCCAAACTTCTTCAAAACAAATATAACACTGTAGTAAGCAACTATAGTCATAACTATTGATATTATCATACTAGGATAAAAGTTCAAACCTTTTTTTATCAATATTGGGAAAACTATAAACAGTGTCATAGATGGAGTAATCAACCAAACAATGCTATTTGAAAACTCCACAGCCTTTGTAGTGTTATTTGTATCTATATACATCCATGTCATTGCTATTATTGATACCAGAGGTATAGCTGCTAATATCCCACCCATCAAAGAACTTCTCTTGGCTATTTCCGATATTAATACAATTAAAAGTGTAGTTATAATTAGCTTTGTGATGTAGTACGACACTCTATTTCCCTCATATATATAATTTATAAGTTGAATTATATCATGTCATTTAAAAATATAATACCACCCTGCTCTATTTACAAATTCTAGTTTGTTTTCTTAATATTATAGGTTTTGAATGATTTTATGTATATGATTGTTAGATATAGATATAATTCGATTATGGGAAATTTATAAAATATGAAAAAAAAAATACTAATAGCTATTAGCTTATTATTAATATCAACAGCATTATTATCTAATGAGTTTAGTTTTAGAAAATATCAGCATGTGAGACAGTTTTACAAAGAAATATGTGATGATGTAATAGATATAGCTATTAAACATCATGTACCCCCAGCAGCAGTTATGGCTATAGCAGGGTTAGAATCAGGATACGGAAGCGGATATGTAGCTCAAATAACAGGTAACATACTGAGTCTTGGTGCTTTTAAGGGAGAAAACCAACTTCCAAGTTTGTACTTACCATATTCAAAATCAAAACGAAAAGTTATTTTTGATTCAAATGAAATTAAACAATGTGATACAAGTGATCTAAAATGGAAACAAAGAGACAAGAGTTTAAAAAAAGACTATAGACCGAATAGCTATGCAGGTACAACAAAAAATTTGAGTTTATTATTAAATGATAAAAAGCTAAAAGAACAAGCTTTAAAGGCTTGTGTAAATGACTTTGTTAGCAAATGGATAACTATTAGCTCTAAAGTTAAAGTTTTCAAAGATGCTAGAAACTGGCTAGAATCAAAGGTTGCAAATTTTGGTATTGAAATTTTATTTGATGAAGATGTAAATAAAAAATTTATTAGTATGATAGGTGGACATCCCCACTCTTTTAATTACAGAGAGACCTGGCCTAAAAAAGTGCAACTTATTATGTATAAAACTGGTTTAGTGAAGCTGTCAAGTGATATATATATGGGAAGAAAAAGTTTTAATGATGCATGGAGCAATAAATGAGTAACAAGGATAAATTGATTGAAGATATACAAAATTTATTGAATACCTATGATGGTATACACAAAACATCTATAAATCCAAGTTTATTAGAATTTATGGATGAGAAAACTTTGATTAGCATAATAGATTCTCTGCTAAATCAAAAAGAAGATGCAAAAGAATCTGATGTTGTATGGCTTGAAAAGTTTAAAAAATATGATAATTAGTATAAAAATAGTTTTTAACAATAGGTAAAAATAATATTTTGTAACAAATTTACAAAATTTTAAAAGTCCATGAAATAGGTACTAATAGCAAGTTTTTTTATTTTAATAATGGTTTATGTCTAGTTTGTTACCGAATTATCTGCTATAATTCTACATATAAATTTAATACAAGGATTTGTTATGTCAAATGTAGATTTAGTTCAATTAACGCAACAAACTAAAAAATTATCAGCTATGGTTGTTGAGGATGAAAAAGTTGCAAACGAACTTTTAAGTTCAACGTTTAAAAACTTTTTTTCAGATGTTAGTTCATGTTTCAATGGTAAAGAAGCACTTGAAACTTACGATAAAACTAAACCGGATGTTGTTTTTGTTGATATTATTATGGCTGGAATGGATGGGATAGAACTTTCTCGTAAGATTCGTGAAATAAACCCGAGTCAAATCATCATCGTGATATCTGCTAGTAATGATATAGAAAAAATATCAGAATCAATTGAAGTAGGTGTGAATAGTTTCATTCAAAAACCTATTGATACTAAAAAAATCATTGAGCTTTTAACAAGTGTAATAGCAATGATTACAAAAAAGAAAAAAATTGAAACAAAAACATTCTCTATTTCTCTTCCTTTAGATCTATATGAGTTTGTAAATGAAAATGCTAAGGCTGAAAGTATTTCTAAAAATGCTGTAATTATTAGAGCACTTAGAAGTTTTTACGACTAATAGTAAAATTTACTGAAATTCGAAGTTATTTTAGGATTTATTAAGATATAAATCTATATAATTTCGGCTCAGTTACAAATCACTGAAAGTGGCCCCGTCGTCTAGCGGTTAGGATCCATGGTTTTCATCCATGTTACAGGAGTTCAATTCTCCTCGGGGTCACCATTTACACTACAAAAAAACCATATAAATCATTTTTAAAACAAACTATTAAACTACTTTAAATCTATTTCATCCATATTCTTTAGTAATACACCTTTTACCCATTAATAAAGTGCTTAGAAGTTTTATTTGCGACATCAAGAGGGATAAATGGATATTTAATCAAAGACTAGTTGTTGAACTAGCCTTTTTTGTTAGTTTATTATTTTAACTTCTGTGCGACAAGTTCATTTACCACTTTTGGGTTTGCTTTGCCCCCCGTGTTTTTTAGTACCTGTCCAACAAAGAATCCTAAGAGCTTAGTATTACCTGCTTTAAATTTAGCAACGTTGTCTGGATTTTTTGCAATTATTTCATCAATAATAGGTGAAATCTTAGATGGGTCACTAATTTGCACAAGTCCTTTGGCTTCAACTATTACGCTAGGATTTTCTCCGCTTTTTACCATCTCTTCAAATACTTGTTTAGCAATCTTATTTGAAATAGTCTCTTCATCAACCATTTTAACAAGTTCGGCTACTTGCTTTGAATCAAACTTTAGCTCGCTTGCTTGCATCTGCTTTAGCTCTCTAGCTATCTCATTTGTAACAATGTTAGCTATGTTGATAGGACTATTAAGAACGGCTATAGACTCTTCATAGAATGACGATAACTGCTTATCACGTGCTAGAGTATTAGCTACCTCACTATTTAGTTCAAGTTCATTCGTGTACTTATCAAATAGTGCTTGTTGGACTTGGGTCATAGCCACTACTTCACCATCTATTTGTACTTTTTTAGCTTGAGATTTAGGTGCATCTGTTGGTGTTTTTTTCTTTTTAGCATAAGAGTCTTTAAGACCAACAATTTTGTTAAACACTGGTTTTTCATCTGTGTAGTCAATTGGGTCAGCATAAAAATAGCCCTGTCTTTCAAACTGGAACCTTTCATCAGGTTTCTCTAAAATCACTGCAGGTTCAATAAGAGCATTCTTTATAACTTGTAAAGAATTAGGATTTAAATCTTCTATTCCTTCAGGAGTTTCAGAGGAGTAGAGTCTGTCATAAACTCTTACCTCTACCTCTTTAGCACTTTTTGCATCCACCCATTGGATAGCACTTTTAACTTTGATGCCGCTCGTATCTGAACCACTTTTAGAATCAGGATTATACTCTGCTATTATTTCATGGATATTTCCATTAGCATCTTTAATCACTTCTTTACAAGTGATGATATAAGCATGCTTTAGACGTACAGGTTGCTCAGGTGTAAGACGGAAGTAGCCTTTTGGAGGGTTTTGCAAAAAGTCATCACGCTCAATATAAATCTCCTTAGAGAAAGGTATCTTTCTCTCCCCCTCTTTAGGAATATCCTCTGGATAATACGAGGCGTCAAGCTCTTCACTTCCCTCATAATTAATGATAGTTACTTTTAGTGGGTCAAGCACACACATAACACGTGGTACTTTTGTATTTAAATCATCTCTTATACAAAATTCAAGCTGTGCAACATCAACCATTGAATTTGCTTTTGCTATGCCTATTTGATCACAAAAATTTAAAATAGATTTAGGTGTATAACCTCTTCTTCTATACCCAGCGATTGTAGGCATACGAGGATCATCCCAACCATTAACCTGCCCACCCTCAACTAACTCTAAAAGCTTTCTTTTACTCATAACCGTATAGTTAATACCAAGACGAGCAAACTCATATTGATAAGGACGTGGCGACTTTAAACCAAGCCCTAGAGTATCAAGTACCCAGTCGTAAATATCACGGTTGTTTTCAAACTCTAGTGTACATAGAGAGTGCGTAATGCCCTCAAGATAGTCAGATAAACAGTGAGCAAAGTCATACATTGGATAAATAGCCCATTTATCTCCTGCTCTAAAGTGATGTGCATGTCTGATTCTATATAAAAGAGGGTCTCTCATTTTCATATTAGCAGCTGACATATCAATCTTAGCTCTTAGTACATGTTCACCGTCTTTAAACTCACCATTTTTCATTCTCTCAAAAAGGTCTAGGTTTTCTTCAACGCTACGCTGTGCAAATTTACTACGTTTTCCTGCCTCTGTAACAGTACCACGGTATTCTCTCATCTCTTCTTCATCAAGAGAATCAACGTATGCTTTTCCCATTTTAATAAGCTCTATTGCGTAATCGTATATACGAGGAAAATAATCAGAAGTAAATTTAACATTCTTACCCCAGTCAAACCCTAACCACTCTACAGCATCTTTAAGAGCTTCGACGTACTTTGTGTCTTCTTTAGTTGGATTGGTATCATCCATTCTAAGGAAACAGTGACCATTGTAGTCATTTGCAATACCAAAATTTATAACGATAGATTTAGCGTGTCCAATGTGTGGGAAGCCATTTGGTTCAGGAGGAAACCTTGTAACAACCTCTTTATACTTGCCTGATTTTAAGTCCTCTTCAACTATTGTACGTAAAAAATCTTTGCTCTCACTCATTATTATTAAACCTTTTAATTTTGAAACTCTTATTATGAATTGTATTTTATCATCTTTGTGCTTATAGCTCAACTTTTCTCGATGTAGCCGTTTTTTAAAACAAAGAACTTCCTTAGCTAAAACTTGCTAGAATTCAAAAAAATATAACGCAGGAATTATAATGCTAAGATTTTCATCCAGCCCTACTGGTGATATGCATATAGGTAATTTAAGAGTTGCCTTATTCAATTATATTGTTTCACAGCAAAAACAAGAAGACTTGATTGTTAGAATAGATAACATGGATCAAGAAAGAAACATAGATGGTAAAGACCAAGAGATTTTGGATATATTGGCTTTATTTGGTATTGAATATTCTCATGTTGTATATCAGAGCGAAAATGTTCGTTTTCATACAGCAATGGCTCTTCAGCTTATGCACGAGAAAAAAGCTTTTTCTTGTTTTTGTTCAGATGAATGGCTTGAAAAAAAGCGTGAAGAAGCAAAAGAAAACAAAACACCATACAGATATGATGATGCTTGTAGAGACTTGCCTCATGAGCTTGTTATTGATAATATGAATCCATTCACGATTAGAATTAAAAAACCAAATGAAACTATAGTAATAAAAGACCATATTAAAGGTGAGATTAGCTTTGAATCTAAAGATCTAGATAGTTTTATCATTATGAATCAAGATAAAACACCGACATACAACTTTGCTTGTGCAGTTGATGATATGCTAAGTGATATATCGCTTGTAATCCGTGGTGAAGACCATATGGATAATACACCAAAACAAGACCACATTAGAACATCTTTGGGCTATGATAAAAAAATTGAATATGCTCATTTACCGATTATTTTAAATGACTCTAATGAAAAAATAAGTAAAAAAGATGATGCATCTAGTGTTAAATGGCTTTTAGAAGAAGGGTACTTACCTGACGCTATTTCAAACTACCTGGTACTAATGGGGAGTAAGCCTCCTCAGGAAATATTTAATATGAATGATGCAATAAAATGGTTTGAATTATCAAAAATATCAAAATCCCCTGCTCTCTTTGATATAAATATGTTAAGGTATATCAACAAGGAACATCTGAAAAACCTAGATGCTAAAGAGTTGTCCCGTTATGTTGGTTTTGCAGATGCTGAAATAGGAGAACTTGCTCGAGTATATCTGGATGAAGCTGCGACTACAAAAGAGTTAAAGTCTAAGATAAAACCAATATTCTCCCATAAAGAGATCCCGGAAGAGTTTATAGAATCTTCTGAAATAATGACACAAGTTATAAAAAATGCACCGTTTTTTGAGGAGTATAATGACTTTAAAAACTATATTATGAAAGAATCAGGACTTAAGGGCAATAACTTTTTTAATTCTCTTCGTTTTTTACTTACAGGTGCCTGTCATGGACCAGATATTGCTGAAATTTATAAATATCTTAAAAACTATATAGGCGAGGTTGTAAAATGAGTATGATAACTGAAGTTATTCAAGGGTTTGGTTCAATACTGTCCGGGCTTATAAATGTTTATATATGGGTTATTATTGTTGCTGCACTTTTAAGCTTTGTTAATCCTGATCCATATAACCCAATAGTTCAGTTTTTGTACAGAATTACCAATCCTGCATACTCATTTGTTAGAAGATTTATTAAAACAAATTTTAATGGGCTGGACTTGGCTCCTCTTATTATAATTATAGGTCTTCAGATTGTTTTAGTCTTATTAAACGCTATTTTACATTCACTATATTAGAAAAATTATGTTCAGGCTTTTGTTTGTATCTCTATTGGTATTTTCTGTACTAGATGCTAAGATAACTATACAAGATATAGACTCCAAGCCATCTGGACATGCCAAAAATTTCATGATTTGGCAGTATCTAAAACAAAATATCACGCCAAAACAAGCAGATAAAGCATACAAACAAGTTGATGGCAACAGCAATAAAATACTTTATGTTTATGCCAAAAAAACTAAAAATAAGGATATAAAGCGTAAAGTATCCTGCATGAGAAAAAAAAACATCTTAAATATAAGAGATAAAGAATGTTTAGAACTTGCTTTTAGACCATATAAAACTCTCTATTTAAGTAAAAAACAAAGAGAAAAAATATCAACTAACCTTATCAGTAAAGAAAAAAAAGAACTACTCAAAATACAATCTGAAAAACCTTCTGAAAAAACCTTTAAAAAATATGATGCAGATACGATTTTAGCTCTTTATAACGGTTCCGGTTACAAGTACAGAAGGAAAAATTTAAATTTAGATTTGGATAAAAAATTCATTAATGGTCTATCCAAGTCAAGACGTATATCATATTTTATAAAAACTGCAGTCAATGATAAAAACCTGGACAAGTTACAAAAGTCACTACTTAAACTAAGAGGAGATCAACTTAACTCTCAAAGCAATTTTTTCTTAGCTTTAAACCACTTAAGGTACTCCGATAATCAAGGGGCTTTAATGCATTTTTCTTTATCTAAGTCAAAAGCAAAAAGAAAGATTGATATAGATAAAAATAATTTCTGGATATATCAGGTTACTAAAAATAAAAAATATCTGGACAAGCTATGTGATAGCAAAGATATAAACATATATTCACTTTATGCAAATGAAATATTGGGTAAAAAAGTCAATAACTTTTTTACCGCAGTTGATACAAATAATGAAAAGTCGAAAAAAAACCTTACTAGTCCTTTTGATTGGAATGATATTTTAAAAGAAATACAATCAACTTCAAAAGAAGATTTACCAAAACTTTGTGAATCATATAAACAAAAGGATATGGTTGCTGTTCAGTCATATATCTTACAAAAATCATATGAGTACAAAAAGCACGGTTTTATAATGCCTTATGACAAATACTTAAATGGTCTAAGTACAGATGATAAGGCTTTAGTCTATGCAATAATGCGTCAAGAGAGTTTACTTATACCATCAGCTCTGTCTCGTTCTTTTGCGTTGGGACTAATGCAGATTATGCCATTTGTCACTGATGCTATAAGTAAAAATATTAAGAATCCTATAAAAAGTTATAAGGAAATGTTTATACCCAAAAATAATTTAAAGTACGCCACTTCACATATTAAGTGGATGCAGAAATCTTTATATCATCCCCTATTTATGTCTTATGCATACAACGGTGGAATGGGTTTTTTAAGAAAGTATCTAAAAAAAGGCACCTTCACTAATGGTGAATATGAACCCTTTTTAAGTATGGAAATGATGTCAAACAGTGAAAGTAGAGAGTACGGTAAAAGAGTCTTAGCAAACTATGTGATTTATAAAAAGATTATGGGCGAAGATATATCTATTATTTATCTTTTTGATACTCTAACTGATCCGAAAAAGACTGATCGCTTTCGAGCACGAGGCTAATTGAAGTTTTATTTTGTTTCTTAAATGCCACAAGGTAGTATCTGTTCCAATCACTTTTTATAAATGTTAAATGAGAAAACTTATTTTTATTTTCAAGTTGTTTTATTTTTATCGGTAGTTCTCCGTTTAATCTAAGGCTTAGGTCAAGTTTATCAAAGTCCTTTGGATCATGCATCTTTTTTTTGTTTTTTAAAAATAGATATACAAAAAAGTACTCATTATTGTTATAAGAATCAGGGTAAATCTCGTTTAGATATATCGCTGAGACTACACCGTCAATTTTTCCGTCTTTTTTTGATTTGATTTTACTACTTAGTAAGCTTGATACACTTAGTTCTTGGTCTTTATTCATATTAAATTTTGTAAAAGCATTTTTACTTGAACATCCACTAAGAGATGCCAATATTGCGAAAGTTATTAAAGTTTTTATCATTACCGATCCTATAATTTCAAAAGAATTATATCCTATTAAACAACTTTTTAACGACAATTTTGTATAATAATTTAAATTTTTGATAAAGTATATAAAAGTGAAAAAAAGATTAGCAGTTGCATTTACTGGTCCTTCAAATAGTGGTAAAACAACACTTATTTTAAAGATTGCCCGAAAATTGATACATGAGTACAAAAAAGAAGTCGCTATAATCAAACATGATCCAAAAGACAAGGCTCGTTTTGATGTAGAGGGTAAAGATAGTTACAAGTTTAGTGACACTGGTGCAGAAGTGATAGTAACATCACCTACCCGCACTACATATTTTTCTCAAAGACAAAAAGAACTAGATGAGATGATAAGGCTTTTTGATAAGTTTGATATTTTACTGGTTGAAGGACTTAAAAACTTGCCTCTGCCTCGTATAAGTATCTTTAGAGATGAACTTGATGAAGATTATTTTCCGTTTATGGATGCTTTAGCTACTGATAACAGTATAAACTTAGATGATTATGAGATGCCAAAAGATGTAGATATATTAGATATTAATAACTGTGAAGATGTTATTGGTTGGATACTAGAAAATGCAAAGGAAGTGTAATAGATGACAGATATATTTGATGCGATTCAAAGAACTGCAAAAAGAATTAAAAAAGCGATAGATGTAAAAGATATAGGTTATTCACAGCAAGAGAATAGCTCTGGAGAGACACAGCTTCAACTTGATATCAAATGTGATATGATTATTGAAGAGGAGTTCTCTCAGGTTAGCTCAATACATACAATAGCTAGTGAAGAAAAAGAGCATGAGATGCTTATGCATGAGGATGGAAAGTACTTTATAGCGTATGATCCACTTGACGGTTCATCGTTAGTTGATGTAAACCTTAGTGTTGGCTCTATATTTGGGATTTATGAAAATGCATTTGGCGCAAAAAATATGGTGGCTTCTTGTTATGTAGTATTTGGTCCACGTGTTGAGATGGTTTTTGCTCATAATAAGACTAAACTCTATCTGCTTCAAAATGATGAATTTGAGTTTGTTAAAGAGATAAGACTTAATGACAAAGGTAAGTTGAATGCCCCTGGTGGGACACAGCAAAACTGGTTACCATATCACAAAGAGATGGTAGATAGTTTCTTCGCAGAAGGTTACCGTCTTAGATATTCTGGTGGGATGGTTCCTGATCTGCACCAGATTCTACTTAAAGGCGGTGGACTTTTTTCTTATCCTGGTACTAGTGATAAGCCTGATGGAAAACTTCGTAAACTTTTTGAAGTGTTTCCTTTTGCCTTTATTTATAAAATATCCGGTGGTGAAGCTATTGATGGCAAAGTTGACTTAATGGAACTTGAACATAGTCATATACACGACACATCTGCATGTTTCTTTGGTTCAAAGTATGAGGTAGCTAGAGTAAAACAAGTTTATGCAGACAACTGAAAATAAAGAATTAGACAAGTTTGAAACTCACTTGAATGAAATGATAGAAAAACTTGAAAACTGCCAAAATGAGAAAAATAAAAAAAGTTGTAGTGATTGTGAAGATTATTTTACTTGTGAGCTAAGAGCCGACTATGTTAAAGCAGTCTACAATAGCATGTCTAAGGGTGATACAGGCGGGTTTGAGTTTTAGTTTTTAACACAAAGGAGCAAAAATGGGTATGAAGAGAGTATTTCTATTTATATTGATTTGTTTTAGTATTTTGGGTGCCTCTAATTATGCAGATATTGTAGGCGTTAATGTAAAAGGCAATACCAATCAGTATACCTTTAGTGTAAGTATTAAAAGCCCTGACATAAGCTGTAAGCAATATGCAAATTGGTGGGAAGTACTTAGTAAAGACGGCAAGCTTTTATATAGGCGCATCCTTTGGCATTCACACCCAGATGAACAACCTGTCACTCGCTCCGGCGGAAGTGTAAATATAACACCTTCACAAATTGTTTATGTGCGTGCACACCTAAATAACAAGGGATACGGCGGTGTTTTATTTAAAGGAAGTGTTGATAAAGGCTTTAAAAAGACAGGCTTAAAACAATTTGATGCGAATGTGCAAAAGCTTTCTCCACAAGCAACTGAATGCTGGTACTAATTCAATATTGCAACCATCTAAGTATATAAAATTAAGAGAATTTCGATAAAATAACATAACTTAAAAACTTTAACAGGATAATGACTTGGGTAAATATATAACTACACCTATATACTATGTGAACGGTGAAGCACACATAGGACATGCGTATACAACATTTATAGCTGATACTATGGCTAGATACGAAAAACTTAAGGGTAATGATACTTTTCTTTTAACAGGCACTGATGAGCATGGTCAAAAGATAGAGGAATCTGCTTTAAAAAACAACAAGCCCACTCAAGAATTTGCAGATGAGATTAGTGCTAGTTTCAAAAATCTTTGGGATGAGTTTGAAATAGGATATGACAAGTTTATAAGAACCACTGATGAAGATCACAAAACAGGTGTACAAAAAGCTTTTGAGGTTATGCACGCAAAAGGTGATATATATAAAGATTTCTATGAAGGTCATTATTGTGTAAGTTGCGAGACATTTTTTCCTCAAACACAGCTGATTGATGGAGAGTTTTGTCCTGACTGCGGGAGAACAACAAATGTAGTTAAAGAGGAAAGTTACTTTTTTAAACTCTCAAAATATGAAGATAAGCTTCTAAAGCATTATGAAGAAAACCCCGATTTTATTCTTCCTCGTTCTCGTGCTAATGAAGTAGTAAACTTTGTAAAAGGCGGACTTCGTGATTTGTCTGTTACTAGAACATCGTTTAGTTGGGGTGTTCATATGCCTAAAAGTTTAAATGATGATAAACATGTTATGTATGTATGGTTAGATGCATTAATGAACTACATTACTGCATTAGGCTACGGTAAAGATGATGCTAATATGGGTTTCTGGCCTGCTTCTACTCATTTTGTCGGTAAAGATATTTTACGTTTCCATGCTATCTACTGGCCTGCATTTTTAATGAGTCTTGATATGCCACTTCCTAAGCACATCGGCGCACATGGCTGGTGGACTAGAGATGGTGAAAAGATGTCCAAGTCAAAAGGTAATGTTATATCGCCAAAAGAGGTTTCTGATGCTTACGGTGTTGAAAATTTAAGATATTTTATGCTTAGAGAAGTGCCTTTTGGGCAAGATGGTGATTTTTCACAACGTGCTTTTATAGATAGAATCAATTCAGAATTAAGTAATGATTTGGGTAATCTTTTAAATCGTATTATTGGTATGAGTGGTAAATATAGTGACTTTGAGATAGACAGTGTAGATGTAGAAAAGTATCACAATAAAGAACTTGACGCCATGAATGAGGCTTTAGGTAATCTTGATGAATTTATGCAAAATATGCAAACACATAGGTATTTAGAAGAACTTTGGAAGCTATTTGCAATAGGGAATAAAGCTATTGAAGAATACGCTCCTTGGGTAAAAATGAAAGAGGATAAAAGAGATGAAGCTTTAGCTACCGTTGCTTTAGTCGCTAATGTATTGGCTAAAGCTTCTATCATGCTAAGTCCAGTGATGCCTCATACTACTGCTACAATTGCTGATGCTCTTAACTTTACAATAGATAACAGTAGTTATAATGATATGATTATTAATAAAAAGCTATTGAAATTATTTAATATCAAAAAGGTTCCTCCGCTATTTCCTCGTGTTGAAGAGCCTTTAATGCCAGAAGCACCTGTTGCTCAACCAAACCCTCCAAAAGAAGAGAAAATAGAAGAGAAAAAGGCGATCAAAGAAGATGATAACCTTATAGAGATAGGTCAATTTTTCGAGACCTCTTTAAAAGTAGGTACAGTTGTTGAAGCTGAGGAAGTTCCTAAGAGTAAAAAACTTTTAAAACTTCAAGTTGATTTAGGTGAAGAAAATCCAAGGCAGGTTGTTGCAGGCATCAAAGAGTTTTATTCTGCGCAGAGCCTAATAGATACCCAGGTATGTGTAGTAGCTAACCTAAAACCTGCTAAGCTGATGGGCATGATTAGCGAAGGAATGCTTCTTGCTGCTAAAGATGAAGACGGCTTATGCTTAGTAAGACCGGAAAAACCTAAGAAACAGGGTACACCTATTGGATGAGACTAGAAAATGTTATAGCACTTACTCACGCAAAACTGATCAACGAACCTTGCGTAACTAGTTTCAAAAATATTGTTTTTGAGGCTCAAAGAGTAAATAGAGGTGATCTTTTTATTGCCTTTGAGGAACAGTTTATTGATATTGCTGTTTCAAATGGTGCCTATGGTATTATTTTTGATAAACCAACTACAGTCTTAGACGGTGAAATAGCCTGGATAAAAGTTGACAACCTAGAAGAAGCCATAAAAAGATTTTTGCGTTTTAAGATGCTTGAAAAAGAAGTTGTAGTCTATGAATGTAATGAAATTATTTTAGAACTTGCTCTTCAGGTTATAACACAAAGTAATTTTATAGTTGTAAAAGGTGATGTAAAGTCAGTTTTTCAAGCACTTTGGCAGGTAGAAGAGAAAACAATCATATTATTCTGCCCTGCTTTGAGTGATAAAGATATATTTGCAAATGCTAAAACTTTGCCTTGCACAGCCATATTACCAATAGAAATTATGGAACAGACACTTTTTGAGACATCTTTCATATATAATGATATTTTTTATGAAAGACAACTTATCTCACCTTTTTTTATCCCATACCTTGAAGAGTTACTGCATCTATATAAGACTTTAAAAATAAATTATAGACTTAGAAAGTTTACTCCAATAAAGCACTTTGAGGCTGTGTTTACAAACAAAAAATTTGAAATAAAAAGCTTTGGAACAAGCGATAAGGTTTTAATCTTTGAAAAAAACACAGATTTAATAGATAGTGAGATAATATTTTTGCAAAATAATGCTTCTTGGGCAAATATTATAATCATTATGCCATCAGAACATAAATATAACGGTTCAAGTAATATACACTATTATGATACAAATGAAGAGATATTAGCTTTATTAAAAAGTAATTCTTTTCATTTTGCTCTCATAGTTGGAGTTGATAAATCAATTTTAGAGATGTTTACTTCCCCCCAAACTCAATTGACTTTGGATATTTTTTAAAACTTTAAACAGGACAGGTTTTATTTATATAGTTCTTTAAAACAAAATTTCCAGTTAGTCCACCTAAAACAACAACAATCAAGTAAACCCATCCAGACAACGAAAATTCAGCTATAGGCGTGTATAAAGCGCCGACATTGCAGCCATTTGAAAGTCTTGTTCCAAGTCCCATTATTAGACCTCCAAAAGCATAAGTGAAAAATCCCTTAGGTGTGATTCTAAGACCTGCTAAAAACTTTTTGTTGAATGAACCGGCTAGGAGTAATGCGAAAACAGCACCTAGTACTATTCCGAAGTTTTGTACACTTGTTGAATGCTCCAATATGGGTGTTGTGAAAAATTCTATAGGTTTACTTGTAAATTCAGACAGGGTATCAGTAGAAACACCAAATATCATCAGCATGTTAGCAAACCATAAACCAAAGGACGTTGTAGCACTCCAACCCTTTTGTGTGCTATAAAGCAGTATAAAAAATAGTATAGATATAATAACTACACTCACTTTCATCTTCCAAGGTTTTATAAACAAGCTCTCATAACTAAATAAATCGGCTCTACTTTCATCAACCATGGGTTTATTGTTAATATTGTTCTTCTTATTAAAGTTCTTTTCATAGTTTTGAGCTAATTTTATAACAATTACAGCAAATAAGGAGCTTAGAATCATTGCCCCTAAAAAACCGTTAAATCCATCAAACTGAAATAAATCAGGCAGATATACTCCACCTTTGAAGTAAGAACCGGTCTCAGATGTAATCCAAGACTGCTTTATCCACGATGCAGTATTTTGAGTATAAAATCCTAAAAATACACCCATGGCAAAGAAAAAGATAGTTACAGTTGCACGAGAGAAACCACTTGCTAAGTCTGTTAGTGAACCGGTAGCACAACAAGATGAGAGTGCCATACCAAATCCAAACATTAAGCCACCTACAATCAATCCTGCATTGATTGGAAACACTCCAAGGTTATAATTACCAGTACCATTATATAGAAGCAAAGTATTAAATAGCGCACTAAGCACAAACATTCCCATCAGTGCCTTTACTAAGGTAGTAGAACCGCTTCTTGTAAGTTTGTTAACACCACCGGCAAAGCCCATGGAGGCTCTCACCAGTGCGTAACCAAACCCTAGACCTATCATAAGCCTAAAAAACAAGCCAGAGTTTTCAAAAGTTGTATATCCAAATGTAACAATTAAGGCTAGTAAAATAAAGCCTATAATGCTTTGAGTTTTTATCATTAATTTTTCTTCTTATTTTATATGTGTTATTATAGTACAATACGCTTATAAAATAGATAAGTGAAATATATGAACCGTAGAGACTTTTTAACAACTGCTTCAACAGCGTCTGCAGTACTCGCATTCAATGGATGCAATGACACTGGCCGCCAAGCTATAGATTACTCAAAACACCCTGCTTTACACAGTGAAAATCAGAAGCGTGTTAATGTAAATAAAAATAAAAAAACAATTATTAAGTTAGCAACTAGTTGGCCTGCTCATTTTCCTATTATGGGTACAGGTGTGGAAAAGTTCGCTCAAAGAGTTAAAGATGTTAGCGGAGGCTCATTAGAGATAAAACTTTATCCTAAAAATGCTTTAGTGCCTGCTTTGGCTGTTTTTGATGCTTGTAGTAGCGGACAGATAGATGCTTTTCATTCAGGACCCTATTATTGGAAAGGTAAAAATTCAGCTTTTTCACTTTATAGCGGTATTCCCTTTGGTTTTACAGCAGAGGAGATTAACTCATGGATGCTTTTTGGCGGAGGATTAGACCTCTGGCGTGAGCAATACGCAAAATACAACCTACACCCTTTCATGGGTGGAAATACAAACATACAAATGGGTGGCTGGTTTGCAAAACCTATAAAATCCCTTGAGGATATGCAAGGTTTGAAGATGAGAATTCCAGGCCTTGGAGGTGAAGTGTTTTCTAAAATGGGGGTAAACCCTATTTTACTCCCTGCAGGAGAGATATATACATCATTAGAACGTGGTGTAATTGATGCTACTGAATGGGTTGGACCTGCACTTGATATTAAGATGGGCTTTTATAAAGTTGCACCATACTATTATTCTGGTTGGCACGAGCCAGGTTCTATTTTAGAGTTGACGTTTAATAAACAGTTTTATAAGAAACTAGCTTTTGAGCATCAGTCTATCATTGAAGTTGCTTCAAGTGAGATGAACTCAAATATGACTTATGAGTTTCATCATGAAAATATATTGGCACTTAAAAAACTAAAAGACCTAGATATATCAATTCAAAGTTTCCCTAGCGATGTTATGAAAGCCGGCAAAAAAGCTTTAACAGAGGTAATTGACGAACTTAGTTCAAAAAACAGTGACTTCAAGAAAGTCTATGCCTCAATCAAGACTCATTTAGACCTCTCCAAAGAATGGAGTGATGTGAGTTTAAGATATTTTTTAAATGAAAGATAGTATGAAAATAAATTTTATAAAAACCATAGCCTTATTTATTGCCTTACAACAATCTGTGTTTGCATTTAGCGGAAAAATTGTAGATAAAAACACTTTAAAACCTGTACCCAATGCAATGGTCAGTGATTCTAGGTTTAGTGTAAAATCAGATATTAACGGTTCTTTCAGTATTGATAGTGATGAAGCAATTTTGCATATCAAAGCAGCCGGATATAGACGCTACAGCCTTTCTTGTGATATTGAAAATTTCCGTATAAAACTTAATCCAATAAAAGTAAAAGCATTATACTTAAGCTTTTGGGCAGCTAGCATGAACTCTACAAGAAGTAAAAGGCTACTTGAAATTATAGAAAAAACAGAAGTTAATGCCATTGTTGTGGATGTTAAAAATGAATATGGTTCTACATCATACAAAACATCCTGTAATGAGGCAAATCTAAATGGCGCAGATAAACAAAGAACAAACAGGAATATAAAAAAATTTATAGACCTTATGAAATCTAAAAGTATATATACTATTGCTAGAATTGTGACGTTTAAAGATGAGTTGCAAGCTTCAAATAACCCTAGTTATGCTATTAAAAAAAGTAATGGTAAAATATGGCGTAACCATGACAATATGGCCTGGGTAGATCCATTTGACGTAAGAAGTCATAACTATACTATTGCTATAGCAGAAGATGCCGCTAAAGTAGGCTTTGATGAGATAAATTTTGATTATATACGTTTTCCTGCTAAAAAAGGACTAATACTTTCAAAGAAAAACACTCAAGAAAACAGACTAAAGACTATAGAAATGTTTTTAAGAAGTGCTCAAAATAAGCTCAGACCTTACGGTGTATTTATCTCGGTTGATACATATGGAAATATTTGCTGGGAAGACGGTGATGTAGGTATAGGTCAAAAAGTAGAATCATTAGCAAAGTATGCAGATTATCTAGCACCAATGTTATATCCTTCTGGATTTGCTAAAGGGTCGTTTAATTATGAAAATCCATCTGAACACCCTTATGATGTTATTTATAAAAGTATAAAGCATATTGACCATATTATCGAACCTAAAAGAGTAAGACCATGGCTTCAATATTTCAGAGACTATGCCCATAAGAAAAGATTTTATAAAAAACTTGAGGTAACTGAGCAAATTAGAGCAACTTGTGATATAAAAACAAGCGGTTGGATGATGTGGTCACCATCTAGCAGGTATAACTTAGAGTATTTTAATCAGCTAGATTAACCGTTTTCAACTCTTTATCAAGATGTTTTGCATCAGGCATATAAAGACTAACCAGTGAATGAAATTTTTTAGAGTGGTTCATATGTATAAGGTGAGAAAGCTCGTGGACAATTATGTAATCAATGAGTTTTTTATTTAATTTAATCAACTTTGTATTTAATGTTATTACTTTTTTTGAACTGCAACTTCCCCATCTTGTCTTCATCTTTCTAAATTTTAATTCACTGTATAAAAGATTCATGTTTTTTGATAGATGAATAGCCCTTTTAGTTAAGTATTCTTTTGCATATGATTTGTAGAAGTCATCGTAGCATTTAAGTACCTTGTTCTTATTTGAACACCTCAGTCTCGCCAGAGAAGATCTAAGTTGTGATGCCTCTAGTGAATCAATACTGTATATCTCTCCAAATAATAGAACTTCATCTTCTATGCTGACGATAACAGGTGGATTTTGCTTTAGTTTAAAGAGCTGTTTTTTTATCCAAAGTTCTTTTTTACTCAAAAGATCATAGATAAAAGATTTGGACGCTATTGGTGTTTTTAGTGTTATAACTAAGTCTTTTGAGACACTTATATAGCTGTTTTTTAAGTTAGGTTTTGATGTATGGTGTATTTTTAAACCATTAAAATCAATTTCATGCGTATTCAATTGGATCTTTTACACCAGCTAAATCAAAACCCTTAAGACGAAGTCTACAGCTGTCACAAGCACCACAGGCTTTGTCATCATTTTTGTAACAGCTCCATGTAAGCTTAAGAGCTATACCAAGATTTATAGATTTTTGAACGATTTGTGATTTTTTTAAATCAACCAAAGGCATGCTTATTCTTATATTTGTATCATCTTTTGTGCCTAGGTTTATAGATTGTTCCATGCTACGTATGTAGTCTTTTCTGCAATCAGGATAACCACTACTATCTTCTTCGACGACACCTATACTTATGACTTGGGCATGTTCTTTTTCAGCTATAGCAGCAGCCATACTTAAAAAGATACCGTTTCTAAAGGGTACATAAGTGATAGGTACACCATCCTCTATTCCATTTATGGGTACATCTAAGCTTATGTCGGTTAATGCAGAAGCACCAAGCTGTTTAAAAAAATCAAGATCTAAAATATATTTCTCTTTTACATTCAACTCATCACATATATTGTTAAAGCATTCCAGTTCTTTTTTTTGCGTTCTTTGATCGTAATTGAAATGTACAGCTATTATTTCATATCCGTCTTGTTTCATCATATATGCACTTAAGGTGGAGTCCATTCCCCCGCTCATAATGCAGATTGCTTTTTTTGTATTTAAATTCATGGAAAGAATTTTAACATATTTTTTTAATCTTTATTAAAAGAAAATAGCAATATAATGTGTAATAAAAGAAAAAAAGGAAATATTATGAATGTTTCATCCTCATCGCATTCCGCTTCTGCGTCTAATCAAGTGAATGTACAAAAAAAAGCTACAGAAGTGCAAGAAAGACAAATATTAAAAGTTTTAGAAAGTGCAAATCAACAGTCTCAGCAAGTTACTGCACAAAAAACTGGCGTTGGAAATAATATAAATATTACTGGCTAAACTATACGATTAGCACTTCTAATTCGATATAATTGCATTTATGATTGAATTAGATAACAGAACCTCGTTTAAAATTAATTTAAATCTCGCAGAGAAGATTACTAAATCTTTAACAAGCAAGGATATTGAGCTTGTTGTCACAGATTCTAAAGAGATGCAAGAGATTAACCTATCCCACAGAAATATAAATTCAGATACTGATGTGCTTAGTTTTCCGTATGATGACATGCCAATGGCTCCACTTGGAAGTATAGTCATATCTTATGAGCATGTGAAAATTAAAGCAAAAGAGCTAAAACATACCGAAGATGATGAATTTAACCTTCTTTATATACATGGATTATTGCACCTTTTAGGGTATGATCACGAGGTTGATAATGGACAGATGAGGAATAAAGAAAAAGAACTTATTAAAATATTTGATTTACCAGAGAGTTTAATAGTAAGGAATAATGGATAATGGATTTTCTAATTTTTTTAGTAGCGATGGCAACTTTAATATATGGAGCTGACTTTATTGTCAAGGAATCAGAAAGAATTGCACTTCACTTTGATATTTCTCATTTTGTTATTGGCGCAACACTTGTAGCTTTTGGAACATCCTTACCTGAAATGGCTGCTTCTATGATGGCTGCTTCGCAACATAAAAGTGATATGGCTGTTGCTAATGTTGTAGGAAGTGTTATATTCAACATAACTTTGGTGTTGGGTGTGGTATTCCTTATCAGTAAGACTATGCATCCAAAAAGAAACCTGTTTGCTCAAGATAGTGCTTGGGTTATAGTTCCGTTGGTTCTTTTCTTCATAATGATACAAGACGGAATAATAAGTAGAATTGACGGTCTTTTATATTTACTTATGATGGTTTCATATATAGTTTTTTTATTTAGTGATTCTAAAGAAGATTTAGTTGGCGATATAGATGAAGACCTTAGCAAAGAAAAATTTAATTGGATTAAAACAGTAATTCTTCTTGCCATAGGATTCGCTTTTACTATTGGCGGAGCAAATTTTGTAATTGAGAGTGCTACTAACATAGCTAGAGTCTTTGGTGTCAGTGAATGGATTATAGGGATATTTTTAATCTCTTTGGGAACTTCTCTTCCAGAACTTGTGGTCTCTTTGGTTGCTGTGAGAAAAGGCAATGCAGAGATGAGTATAGGTAACATTATAGGTTCAAATGTTGCAAACTTTTCTATGGTGCTGGGAGCAGCTTCTTTAGTGAATCCGCTCACTGTAAACCTAATTGAAACAAAGTTTGATATGCTTATAATGATTGGGGCATCTATTGCACTGGTGTTTATTTTGGCTAATAAGCTTTACAATAAAGCCGGATCAATATTTTTACTTATAATATTAGCACTGTTTATCCAAAACGCTATCGTTTAACAAAGTAGTAAAATAAGTTAGTTGATATATCCTAACGCTAAGAGTTTATTGTAGATTTTTGAAACAATTTTACCTGCAGCTGCCCCTCCGTGCCCACCATGTTCTACCATTGCTAAAACTACATACTGCGGATCTTTAAATGGTCCGTAAGATGTAAACCAGGCGTGAGAACGGGTATAGTACTCCATTTCATGCTCAAGCTCTCTCTTTTTAATATCTTGAAGGATTGCTACAACCTGTGCAGTTCCGGTTTTTCCGGCTATTGTCACTTTGGAGTGTAGATACCGTTTTGCCGTACCACTGGGACTGTTACAAACTTCATACATAGCCTTTTGAATAATTGGTAATCTTTTTATTTCCAAATCGTTTAAAACATCTTGCAAAACAGGTTTTTTATACTCATTACCTATTTTGTTTGCTACATATGGTGTTGGAAGTTTTCCAGTGGCCATAAGGGCTGTGAATTGTGCCATTTGCATTGGTGTAACAAGGAAGTTCCCCTGCCCTATAGAAGTGTTGACAGTTTCTCCGATATACCATGGCTGGTTGTATTTTTTTCGTTTCCATTCTCTAGAAGGCACTGTCCCGATAAACTCATTTGGTAAGTCAATACCTGTTTTTTTTCCTAGTCCATACCGCGACAAACCTGCACTCATTTTTTTTATACCTACCTGAATGCTTCCTTTGTAGAAATAATCATCACAGCTTTCCCGTATAGCTTTTTTTATACCTGTGATTCTATGACCTTTTTTCTTCCAACATCTAAATACCCTATTTCCTAGTGGCATTGATGAGCGACAGTCTACGGATTTATAGGGACTGACATTTGTCGTTATATATATCAAGCCTAAGCCTGTCTTTACAGTAGAACCAGGAGGGTATAAACCATGTGTCAGTTTATTTGTGAACGGCTTTTCAAAACTAGTAGATAATTTGTTCCACATTTTATGTGATATACCTGAGACAAAAGTATTTAGGTCGTATTCAGGGTAGCTGCTGGCTGAAAGTATCTCTCCGTTTACATTCATAACAATCACAGCACCGGCTTTTTTATTAAACATGGATGATATGTATTTTTGTAGTTCAATATCAATATTTAAAGTTAGTTTCCTATCTTCGTCTGCACTTTTATAAGATAGCTCCTCGATTTCTTGATTGTTTGCATTAACCTTAATCTCTCTTTTTCCTATTTCTCCTTGAAGATATTTATTATAATACCTTTCGATACCGGTTTTCCCAGTATATCCTATGAGCTCTAGGACATGGTCTTTTTCTATGTCTTTCTTATTGGCTCTTGATACATAACCAATTAAATGTGCTCCAATATCCTTGTATGGATAATATCTTTTTGGAGATGGAATGACATGTATATTCTCTCTAAGGTTTAGTACTGAATAAACAGGCATAATATCTTCATATGAAACAAAGTTAACCACGTCTATATAATTATGGTTATAATAACTATCTGTTTTTTTGTAGTTTTTAATAATTTTTTCTATGTTTAAATTAGGTAATAGCTTAGATATAACTTCTATCTCTTCATTAAACAGACCTATCTTTTTTTTAGACCTAAGGTGTGGCTTTAATTGTATTTTAAATCCAAGCTTGTTAATCGCGACGGGTCTATTTTTTATATCGACAATCTCGCCTCTTACAGGCGGTATTTTTTCTGTTTTGATGGTATTATTGTATGAGAGTTTCTCATAATAAGTATTTGATTCTACAGCAAGAAAAAACACTCTTACCAATAATGCCAGCCATGTAGATATAAATATAAAAAGAATAAACTTTATTTTCATAATAAGCTCACAATGAAAAACTCAATTACTATATAGTAAATTATATAGTAATTAATACTTGGTGTGGGTAATAAAAAAATATTTGATAACAATAAAGAAAAGATGAAAAAACCAATATATGTAAATAAGACTGTAGATATCTTAATACAAAAAACACAACTAAAGTTTTGTGTAACTTTTGGCATAATAAACTTATATAAAATAGTAAAGTATATGATTGTACTAAATAAGGTATACCCTTTTTCGGATTCAAATATCACTAAGCATAAAGAGATTAAAAAAATAGCAATTGAATCTTCTCTCTTTATTGATTTTGTAAAAATAACAAATAGCACAACAAAAAGAGGGGGTAGGAGCAAATATATACTACTAAGACTTATATAAAGGGTAAATATAACAACATATAAGAATGGTGTTATAGATTTTTGATCAGAGATACTTCGTTGCATACTGGAAAGTGTTTACATTTGATACAATCAGCCCAGATCTTATGCTCTGGAAGGGACTCTTTTGGTATTTCAACAAATCCAAGTTTTTCAAAAAAAGATTGCTTATATGTTAAGCTAAGAACCTTTTGTAAACCAAGTGATTTTGCTTCGTCTAAGGCTTTTTCAATAAGCATACTCCCGACACTTTTTCCTCTACAATCTTCTTTCACTATCAGTGACCTTATCTCTGCTAAAGACGAAGCATGAATATGTAGTGCACAAAAACCAAGAAGCTCATTTTCACTTTTAGCTAGAATGTAAGATCTTATATTTGTAGCTATTTCATCATCACTTCTAATAAGTATAATTCCTGTTTCTATCTCTGGAGCAACCAGTGATTGCATATTGTTTATATCGCTTAGATGTGCTTTTACAAACTCAATCTTCACTTGATACCTCATGTAAAATTCTATAGATGACTTGCACTACTTTTTGTAAACCTCTTTTTTTCGAACTTGACACCATTATAGCTTGAGGAAACTTATTTCGTAAAGCACTTTGCTCTTTTTGATTTAACTTGTCTACTTTAGTGAAAACCTGAAGTATATATTGACTTTGATTATAGTGGTCAGTTAAAAATTCATGAACGGATTTATCAATATCCAAATCAGGATGTCTACAATCTATAAGGTGGATAAAAAGCTTTATTTGCGACCTTTGAGATATATAATCGGTAAGGTTTTTTTCCCAATCACTTTTGATTGATTTAGATACTTTTGCATATCCAAACCCAGGCAAGTCAACAAACTTAGCCAAGCTTTTTTCATTATTATCTCTGTTTATAAAAGTAACGTCAAAGTAGTTGATAAGTCTTGTTTTTCCAGGCGTAGATGATACTTTAGCCAAGCCTTTATGATTCGTAAGTGCATTCAACAGTGAGCTTTTTCCAACGTTGGAACGAGCCATGAAAACAACTTCGTCTTGCTCTATAGAATCTGGTGCTCCTCCAATATTTGGAGCGGATGTTATAAATTTTGCGTCAACAATTTCAACCATTTATTTCTTCTTTTTCTTTTTTTCTTCAGGAAGTTTGAAAATCATTATAACCGGCTCTTTTTTTGCACCTTTTGCGTAGGCTTTTCCTTCGATAGTTTTAAGTATGACCTCTTCACCGATTATCTCTTTTTTCTCATTGACCTGTCTTAAATGAACATCTTTATAAAAATGATATGCTTTTTTTGCAGGAAGATATATGACTTTCTGCGCCTTGCCTGTATACAATGAACCATCTAGTGTCTGTATAGTAAAAGAAGCATTTCCAGAGGCAATAAATTTTGTTGGTTCATGATTTTTATCCGTATGTATAGTTACTTTTGAAGCATTAAGTTCATCATTTTCTTTTGTGATGTTTACATTTCCTTGAAATATTGATATTCCCGCTTTTTCATCAGAACTAAAAGTATTGGCTTTAATCTTTAGTTCCTGCGAAAACAGATTTATAGTTAGCATAAGTGTTAATATTATAAGTTTTTTCATTTATTTCTCTTTTTTATTTGATATACGGCTGTAATGTTATCTGAATTTACAATATTTTTTAAGTTATTGTATCTTAAGTTTGTCCCGACTACCCTATTTTTATCTCTATATAGAACATATTTACCTTTGGCTTTAGCTACGGAACTTGATTGATTATAACTTGCTGCCTGTGTTTCAAATGTTAATCCGTCTTCTCTAAAGTATACAACATCACCAATTAAGTTGATAATTTCATCTTTATATATACCGCTATTTGCTTTCATATTAGCCAGATAGTCTTTTGAGTTATCTGTATAATCCATATCTTGTATAGTGTATCTGTCCTCGTATCTAGTTGCTTTGCTTCCACTAATGAAACTGGTTAACCCTTTGGTGTCCAATTCATAGATAGTAAAAGACGATATGTTAAATAATGGTATATTCTTAAACTCTTTTTGCTTAATGTTTAAGGGCTTAAATAAAAACAATATCATCGTTAGCACGAACAATACTAGAATAAAAAATATATTAATATTCATTCTTTATAACCAGATAGACATAAAATCATCTCTTTGATCATTTTCATCAACTAAAGTATCAATCATTTCTCTAACTGCCCCGTTACCTCCGCTAGAAGATAAAACAGTATTGACGATTTGTCTTATCTCTTTAACACCATCTTTTGGAGTAAAGCTTCTTCCAACAAGTTGAAGCATCTTGTAATCATTTAGATCATCACCTATTGCTCCAACCTCATAAAATTTAAGACCGAGAGAACTGGTTAGCTCCTTTAATACTTTAGCCTTGTCTTTAACACCTTGATATAAGTGCTTTATTCCAAGTTCTTTAGCTCTTTGCTGCACTATTTTAGAATCTCTGCCGGTTATGATAGCTACGTGGTTTCCAATCTTTATCCATGAACTTATCCCTAAGCCGTCTTTTACATTAAAGTTCTTGCTTTCACTGCCATCAGAAAGGTAGATTATTTTTCCATCACTAAGACAACCGTCTACATCTAAAACAATTAATTTAGTCACAGTACATCTTTGGTACTTGGAATTCCAATTTTTTCATTTTTAGTTGTAGAACGACGAATCGCAACTGCCAATGACTTAAAGGCAGCCTCAATCATATGGTGCTTGTTTTTCCCTCTAAGAGCGATGATATGTGTAGAGATTCTGGCGTTTAGAACAAAGGCTCTGAAGAATTCCTCTACCAACTCCGTATCAAAATTTCCTACTTTGCCGTGTGTTTGTACTTCAAAAACTAAAAACGGTCTGTTACTTAAATCTAAATCGCAAGATACGCATGCCTCATCCATAACTATATTTGCACTCCCAAAACGCTCCATGCCCTTAACAGGATACACAGCTTCAGCAAATAAGCCACCAAGTACAATTCCTACATCTTCTACGCTGTGATGGTCATCTATATGAGTATCACCAATGCATTTAATATCTAAGTCAATCAAAGAGTGTTTGGAAAAACTCTCAAGCATATGATCTAAAAAACCAACACCGGTTTCTATATTACTTTTTCCTGTGCCGTTTATCTCCATTGAGATTGTTATATCTGTTTCTTTTGTAGTTCTTGTTTTTTTAATCATTATGATCCTCTCTTACTATAAATGCATTGTCAAATCGACAAACAGCCTTGTAGTCTCTGGCTTCTTTTTCACTTTTAAAGCCCTTTAACCATACTTTAAACATTCTATTTCCATTAATATTTAAATCTTTAATTACTGTTCTATATCCATCGGTATAATCATTTTTTTTCTGGGTGCTTAGTGCACCTTCTATTTTTGAAAATGATGCTATTTGCAGAGCAAAACCACTGATTGATTTGTTTTGAGGTGATTTTCTTAACTCTTGTTGTGTTGGTATTCTTCTCTTGCCTTTTGATTCAAAACCAAGTACCTCAAGGCTTACTGGTGCTGTACCTGCACCAATCATGCCTATTTTTTTTGCAGCTGAGTTTGACAAATCTATGATTCTTGTTGCAATAAAAGGACCCCTATCATTGATTCTAACAACAGTGGCTAGACCGTTTCTTTTGTTTGTGACTTTAACTATAGTATTCATTGGGAGTGTTTTATGCGCAGCCGTCATTTCATACATGTTGTATGTCTCTCCGTTTGAAGTTAGTTTACCGTGAAAGTCAGGACCGTACCAGCTAGCATTACCGGTAAATCTGTCTCCAACACTAACTACAGTCGGGTAGTACCTTATACCTCTTATAACATAAGGCTTCATTGTCGGGTGTGAATATGTTTTTTGATCTATATAAGAAGAGTGTGCACTTTTGTTAGACGAGTATGTCTTTGTAGGATTTTTGTAGTGGTATCTTTTCCCCTTACTGCTACATCCGCTTACAAGTATTAGCACTACAGCCAGTAAAATAAAGTATATTTTATTCATATATCTTCAACCTTTCACCAACTTTGATAAGACTGCCTTTAATATGATTTTGTCTTTTTATATTTTTCACTGTAACCCTGTGGGCTTTAGAGATAGATTCTAGTGTGTCTCCTCTTTTTACCATATAGTAAAATCTACTATGTATTTTATTGTTTTTATTTTTATTATCAATAGGTATGATTAATTTTTGTCTTAGCTTTAATCTTGTGTTTTTTAGTCTATTGAAATCCATAATCACTCTGTATGGAACACCGTATTTATGACCAATTATAGAAAGGTTTTCACCACGCTTAACCCTATGAACTCTATATATATTGTTAATTTTATCTTTAAAATATTTTTGTTTGAAATCAGCTAATTTTATGTATGGAATATATATATCGTAGCTCTTTGCGTATGGCGGTATAAAATCATACTTTAAATGTCTATTTAATTTCTTAAGTTCTTTAATAGGTATGCCGACCAATCGTGACACCCTTCTTAGAGATTCACCCTTTGGGAGCTTTACTGTCGAAATAGAATATGCATTTGCTCTGTTAAGCAGGTACTCATATTCACTTTTAAGTAATAATTGTTCATCGTTACCCATCATAGCAAGAGCAACAATACGACGAATATACATTCTGCTTTCTCTTGGAATATATCTTTTTCTATAGTTTAGTAAAACAGACAGGTCATCCGTTTTGGCTCTTCTTATACCCTTAGACAATCTCCCTCCACCACAGTTGTAGGCAATTGCCGCTAGATACCATTTACCAAATTTTTTATGCAGGTGGGACAAATACTTAGCTGCAGCTCTTGTCGATTTTATAAGGTCTCTTCTTTCGTCCACATACTCATTGATTCTAAGTCCGTAAAGCTTACCAGTAGCAGGCATAAACTGCCAAAGACCTGATGCCCTTTTTCTTGAGTAGGCTCTTGTAGAAAAGTTAGATTCAGCCATAGCTAAAAATAAAAATTCCGCAGGCACACCGTATTCCGCTAGAATGTTTTTAATAGCAGGGATAAACAGATAAGCCTCTTGCATTGGCTCAAAGAAGCGCTTGTCTTTGTATATGGTTCTATTGTTACTTCGCATTTTATTCAAGGTGGAATCATAGATAAAAGAAGCATCTATGTCAAAAGATTCAAGTATCGCAACTTCTTTGTTATGATTGGACGTGTATGTAAGACTTGCATGTAAAAAAATCGGTAAGAATAATAATAAAAAATATTTCAATGTATAGCTTTGTATTAAATTTAAAGGTAAGATTTTACCTAAAAAAACATTAAAGGTAGTTAAGGCTCTTTGATATTAAGAAATATCAAAGAGCCTTAAGGCATTCTTTGTAGTTATTTTATTAACTTCTTGTGTAGAAATATCCAGCAATTCTGATATCTTTTTAGATACTAATTTCGTATATGCAGGCTCATTTCTCTCACCCCTATGCGGAGTTGGAGCAAGATATGGTCCATCGGTCTCTATAAGTAGTTTTTCTGTTGGAATTTTAGGAAGCACATTAAGAAGTTTTTTTGCATTTTTAAATGTCAAAACACCGCCAATGCCAAAATAAAAACCCTCCTTTGCTAATGATAATAGTTCTTCATCAGCATTATAACAGTGCAAAACGCCACCTACTTTAGCCGCTTTGTGTTTTAACAATATCTCTTTAGAATCTCTTGATGCATCTCTAATATGAACTATTAATGGCTTATCATATTTTTTTGCTAGCTCTATCTGGGCTATAAAAACCTTAGCTTGATTGGCTTTTTCTTGTTCTTTTTCTTCGTCATTACCTTCCAGCCTAAAGTAGTCAAGACCACACTCCCCAATCGCTATGCATTTTTCATGTTTAGCATATATCTCAAAGTCATTTTGATTAAAAGAGTTAATATCATAAGGGTGTATACCGACTGCAAAGTAAACATCGTCATAAAGTTCAGATATTTCAACTGCTCTTTTTAAGCTTTTGGCATCTGCTCCGGGTATGATAAAACGTGTCACATCGCTATCTCTGGCTCTTTGGAGTACCTCGTCTAAATCATCTTTGTATCTATCATCGTCAAGATGTATATGTGTATCAATTATCATATTAAACCCCTAAAAGCTCTTTTGCAAATTTTTTAGCCTCGCTAGAAACACTTTCACCGCTTATAATCCTAGCTATTTCATTGATTCTGTCATCTATGCCAAGCTCATTCACAATTGATGTTTCAGAAGTTTTACTTACTAAGAAATGCTGATCACCCATTGAAGTGAGTTGTGGTTGATGAGATATAACAAATATCTGAAAGTGTGAAGACAGATGTTTCAATACTTTTGCAACGCTCATTGATTCTTCACCGCTAAGGTTGGCATCTATTTCATCGAGTATTAACACTCCTCCGTTTTTGCTCATAAACTCTGCTTTTAAAGCAAGTATGGCAAGTCTTAGTCTATTGAATTCCCCTGTACTTATCTTTTGAAGTTCTGTAGAGTTTAGTTCTATCTCTATAGAATCACAACCGTAAGCATTGTACTCTATCTCTTTAATCATCACCTCAGAATCTCTAAGATAAAGCTCTTTTAAATAGCTATTTAAATCATCATTGAAATATTTAAGTTCATCTTTTCTAAGTTCACTTAACTTTTTAGCTAAGTCTTTGAGCTTTTCGTTCAGCTTTTTTTCTTTAACATCAAGGTCACCAAGTGTTATCTCGATATTTTCATATTCTTGCAACTCTTTTTGCTTTTGTTGTTTATATACAAGGGCTTCTTCAATACTTCCATATCGTCTTTTAAGCTCTGAGAGTTCCTCTATACGATTTAAAACTTCTTCTATATCCAACTCTTCAAGTGCGCTAAATTTATCCTCAGCACTCTCTATTATAGCCCTAAGTTCATTCATGGTGTCATTAAAAAAGGAACTGTCCTGATCAAGTATATTCAGAGTATTAAAAACGTTGCTTTCAGCTTCAAAGATAGAGTTTGCTAAGGATAAGCTTTCTAAAACTTTTTCCTTTTTTGACAACTCTTTTTTTACGGCTATAAGTTCTTCGTCTTCAAATGCAGTAGGATTTATGTCTTGTATTTTTTTGATCTCATATGCCGCAAACTCTTTAAGTTCTACTATTTTTTTTTGCTCATCAATGATTTTAGTAAGTTCTTTTTTTACTTCTTTATGCTCTAAAAAAGCTTTTTTGTATTTATCTTTTATATCAAGTATATTGTGTTTTTTGGAGTTTATTCTCTCATCGATTATAGATATTAGGTTTTCATTTTCAAAATCACTAAAATCTTTTAACGACAAGTGTCTGAGATAGTTTGATGCCAAAGATGATATGGCTTTTTTTGGCAGACTTTGATTATTGATAAAGTATCTTGACTTTTCTTTTTTTATATGCTTGAAAACATTTATCTCATCATCTTGAATACCAATATCTTGGGGATTTAATTCCCATGTGACACTACTCTCGCATAGAGCCGCTTCACAAGCGCTACTGCCGACTGAAGACAGTATTGAGTTCATAAGTATAGACTTACCACTACCGCTAGGACCCGTAAATACGATAAGCCCATTGCTAAGGTTTAACTCTACTTCTTTAAAGCTTAGATAATCTTTTAGATAAAATCTTTCTATCATGTATGTGCCTTGTTAATCATGCCTAATTATAGTGAGTTTTTTATTTTTTAATTATTATATTGCATATTGTCATAATAAATTACCGCGCAGTCTTGTTAGGGCTTTTATCTTAGCTATTTAAAATAGTATACTCAGTGGATGCTTATTCTCCCCAGCCTAACTTTTCTTTTAGTACGTCAAAATAGTTATATTCTTCTTTATGTATAAGTTTTACAGTCTTGTGAGCCAGTTTTATATGTACGCTCTCCCCAAGACCTAGTTCATGCATATCCTGTCCGTCTATAATTATAAGAGCTCTTTCCTCGGATGTTTTCATCTCAATCGCAAACTTACCCGGCAGGACTACAGGTCTTTGTGTTAAGGAGTGTGGACATATAGGAGTAAGAGCGAAGACGTTAGTCATAGGAAACATAACAGGTCCTCCTGCAGATAAGTTATAGGCAGTTGAACCTGTTGGAGTCGAAACGATAACACCATCACCATAGTATGTATTAAAGGCTTTAGAATCAACAAGTGTTTCTATATGTATCATATTAGAAACACTTGTCCTTGTTAGGACGATGTCGTTAAATGCATACATTTTGACTTCTTTGGAGTTTTTAATAACACTAGCTTCAAGTACGGCCCTTTCATCAATCCTATACTCTTTTTTAACTATCTTTTGTACAAAATCATCAAGCTCATCAAGTGACAAGTCTGCTAAAAACCCCAAGTTACCTGCATGAATACCTAGTATTGGTATGTCAAAGTCAAAGGATTTTCTTACTGTCGAGATAAATGTTCCATCTCCGCCTAGAACAACAAGAGCATCACAGGTTTTTCCAAGTTTTTGAAAATCCACTCCCTCAAAACCTATCATTTTGGCACTACTTATCTCTATGTTTACATCAATATCATATTTTTTAAAAATACTCTCCAGCTTTAAGTAACTATCTTTTAACTCAGGAGTAGATGGTCTTAAAATTACACCAACATTTTTAATATTTTTATTATTCAATTGTATCCTTATTATTAAATCTAAGAAAAGCTAAGGTTATGCCAAACATTTAAGCTTTGTTTTGGCAAGAAGAAGTCTGATTGACTTCAATAAATGAACCTTTTCGTAGATTATACACTTTTTGAGATAAAAAAGTAAAAATACGTAATTTCGCAATATTGACACTTCAATTATGTGTTAAACTTTTAAAAAACAATAGGATATAGATAATATGGCAATTTTTGAAGATGTAGATATAGAAGATTTTGATGAGATAATGACACAGGAATTTGGAAAAAAAAATATAGTCATTTTAAAGTTTGGTTCTGAACTTTGCGATGCTTGCAATGCACTTGAAGGTGAGCTAGAAGACCTTGAAGAGGAACATGAAAATGTTTCTGTATTGATGATTGACTGTAATGATGCACCAGATATTGCAGAGAATTACGATATTGTAAAAGTTCCGACTATGATAATATACAAAGACAAAAACACTATCATACATAAGAGTGAAGGTGTACTTCTGTCTCAGGATATTGAGAAAATAATAAGCTAAATTTAGGTACAATCGCGAAAATTATTTTTAGGACTCTATTTTATGAGAAGCCATTACTGTACAGATTTAAATGAAGCAAATGTAGGACAAGACGTTGTTCTAACTGGTTGGGCAAATAACTACCGTGACCACGGTGGGATTATATTTATCGATTTACGTGATAAGACAGGTCTTATCCAACTTACTTGTGACCCAGAAGATAGCGCCGATGCGCATAAAATCGCTGATGGTGTTCGTGATGAGTACGTTCTTATTGCTAAAGGTACTGTTCGTCTTCGTGGTGAAGGTTTAACTAATCCAAGATTAAAAACAGGTGCTATCGAGATTATAGTTAATGAGCTAATCATTGAAAATAAATCTGCTCCAGTTCCATTTGTGATCGGTGATAAGAATGTTGGTGAAGAGACTACACTTAAATACCGTTACTTAGAGTTACGTGATCCAGACTTATATGAAGTTTTCCGTCTTCGTTCTAAAGCAGCGATTGCAGCTAGAAATATCCTTGATGAAAACGGTTTCTTAGAAGTTGAAACACCAATCCTTACTAAATCAACTCCAGAGGGAGCTCGTGATTATCTAGTTCCATCTCGTGTACATGATGGTGAGTTCTATGCACTTCCTCAATCACCACAACTTTTCAAACAGCTTTTAATGGTTGGTGGATTTGACAGATACTTCCAGATCGCTAAATGTTTCCGTGATGAGGATTTACGTGCAGATCGTCAGCCTGAATTTACTCAGATAGATGTTGAGATGAGTTTCTGTAACCAAGAAGATGTAATAAAAGTAGCAGAAGACTTACTTACTGCAATGTTCTCAGCTTGTGGCGTTGATGTTAAACCTCCGTTTAACCGTATAACACACAACAATGCTATGGAATGGTATGGTTCTGATAAACCAGACTTAAGATATGACCTTAAAATGGTTGACGTTATCGATATCTTTGAGAGATGTGATAATGAAATCTTTACAAACATAGCTAAAAAACCACATACTAACCGTATTAAAGCTCTTAAAGTTCCTGGTGCTGATTTAGTATTCTCAAAGCGTGAGATGAAAGGTTTTGAAGACTTCGTACGTAAATTTGGTGCTCACGGTCTTGGTTACTTTCAAATGAAAGAAGATGGTCTTAAAGGTCCACTAATCAAGTTCTTTACAGAAGATGATATCGCGCTTCTGGTTGAAAGACTTGGTATGCAAGTTGGAGATGTAGTATTCTTCGGTGCTGGTGACAAAAAGACTGTATGGGATTACATGGGTCGTCTTAGAAACTACATCGCTGAGCATGAGAAGATGAATCTTGTAGATGAAGATGCATTTGAATTTGTATGGGTTGTTGACTTCCCAATGTTCGAAGTAGAAGATGGTCGTGTTAAAGCACTTCACCATCCATTTACAATGCCTAAAGATACTGACAAAGACGATGTTGAAGAGATAGAATCTATCGCTTACGATATTGTACTTAACGGTACTGAGCTTGGTGGTGGATCTATCCGTATCCACAAAGAAGATGTTCAAAACGAAGTATTTAAACTTCTTGGTATTGAAGAAGAGGAAGCGCAAGAGAAATTTGGTTTCTTACTTGATGCTCTTAAATTTGGTGCACCTCCACATGGTGGTTTTGCTTTAGGATTTGATAGACTAATGATGCTAATAAGTAAAAAATCAAGCATCCGTGACGTTATTGCATTCCCTAAAACTCAAAAAGCTTCTTGTGTACTTACAAAAGCACCAAGTGAAGTTGATAACACTCAACTTCGTGACCTTCACATCCGCCTTAGAGAGCAGGTTACAAAATAGTCCCGTAAAGGAAAGTAATTTCCTTTACTCCGCTAAAGCCGCTGTGGCTACTAAAGCTAACTTTGCAAAAGTTAGGACAAAACTTCAAGGATCTATTTTTTGAAAAAACTTTTTCTAATTATCGGAGCACCAGGCTCCGGTAAGACTACTGACGCAGAACTTATAGCTAAAGAAAACTCTCAAATAACACACTACTCTACTGGTGATATGCTTCGTGCAGAGGTGGCAAGTGCAAGTGAGCTTGGTAAAGAGATAGAGGGCTACATTTCTAAGGGTCTTATTGTTCCTATTAAGATTGCTATAGAAACTATTACAAATGCGATAAAGTCAGCTCCAACTGATACTATAATCCTTGATGGTTATCCAAGAAGTATGGAACAACTAAACGCTTTAGAAGACTACTTAAATGATGAGCTTAAACTTGTTAGTGTAATAGAAGTTGCAGTAAGTGAAGAGACAGCGCGTGACAGAGTTCTCGGTCGTAATCGCGGTGCTGATGATAATACAGAAGTATTTGATAACCGCATGAAAGTTTATACTGAGCCTCTTAAAGAGATTCAAGAGTTCTATAACGCTAAAAATATCTTAAAAGTGATTTCTGGTGAAGGAACAATTCAAGATATAGTTTCAGAGATGGGAAGTTTTATAGGTTCTAAAATATAAGCTTAATATACTTCTTTTCTGTGAGCTATTCTAATCACAGATATAACTAAAAGATTATTTTCTTTTAAATATATAATGCGATGATTACCAGCACGCTTTCTAAATTTACCTTTGTGTTTACCCTTTAACTGTTTATCATTTGTAAAGTTACCACTTTGTAAATCTAAAATTTTTGATGAAACTAGAAGTTGAGCTTGTTGATCTAGTTTTAAGAACTCTTTTTCAGCATCTTTATCAAATGCTACACTATACACTTATGCCAGCTCTTTTAAATACTTCTTCTAAAGGTACAACTTTGGTTTTCCCAGCTTTTAAATTATCGATTCTTTTATCAGCAATCATCTCATCCAGTTTGTCAAAATACAATTCTATAGCTTTTTCAACTAAACTCGTTCTTGTTTTATCTAACTCTTGAGCATACCCATCTAGAGTTTCTACTACATCTTTTTCAAGTCTAATATTTATAGCTTGTTTCATGAGCTACTCCTCTTTTATATTTGTATATACAATTGTAGTGCAAAAATAGTTTATTTGTCAAGTCTTGATATTTCTAAAGGTATAATAATTTCTGGTGAAGGAACAATTCAAGAGATGGAAAATTTTATAGGTTCTAGAATATAATTATAATGGTTTGGATTGTAAATTAATCTGATATTGAATACGTTTATTTTTCGTTATATTATCCAGTTCAATGGCAGTAAGTGTTTTATAGCTTTTTGATTCTGGATGCAAACATACAAAGCAAAATTTATAACTTTCGCCTAATCTATTTGCAATTGAAAATTCATTTTCTGTTGCTCCAAAAAAGAAACCATATGGATTGTTTTCTAATCTTTTTTTAGTAGATTTTATCTCAATTAACGTGATTTTATCTTTATTATTTAAAATAAATTCTTCTTCATTGTTATTATGTCCATCAACTTGAATTAAATCAAAAGCTCTTATATATTTTGAACTTAAGCCAAAATATTTTAGAATTTCCTTTCTACTTTCTATATCTGGTTCAATAAATGAAGGATTACTTTCAATCAAGAATGAAACTGCTTCTTTTTCTGTATTATTGTTATTTAATGTAATTTTATAAGATTTAGCTGATGCCATAAATATCCAATTTTTAATACTAATTATACCAACAAAAAGAAATACCTAAAAATTAAAATGATTAATATGTATAAAATGAGGTTAAAAGCACCCAGAAAAGCTCTGGATACTATATGCAGAATCTAGATATTAACCTAGTTTAGAAGTGATTGCAGCTTCAACTTCATCGATGTGAGCTGTACCATCAACAGTGATATAAGTTAATGTATCTATTTTAGAAGCTTGTTCCTTGTAGTAACCGATAAGCGGTTGAGTAAGGGAGTGGTAAACTTTTAGTCTGTCTAAAACTACTTCTTCTTTATCATCATCACGTTGAACTAAATCTTCACCAGTTTCATCATCTTTACCCTCAACTTTTGGTGGGTTGTAAACAAGGTGGTAAGTTCTCCCACTTGCAAGGTGAGCGCGACGACCAGCCATACGAGTAACGATTTCACTATCTGGAACATCTATCTCGATAACGGCATCAATAGCGATTCCTGCATTTGTAACAGCATCAGCCTGAGGAAGTGTACGAGGGAAACCATCTAAAAGGTAACCGTTTGCGCAATCACCTTCAGCGATTCTATCTTTTACAAGACCGATGATAATCTCATCAGTAACTAGTTGACCAGCGTCCATAGCAGCTTTAGCCATCTTACCCATCTCTGTGCCGGCTTTGATAGCTGCTCTTAACATATCTCCTGTAGAGATTTGAGGGATGTTATATTTTTTCGTTAAAAATTGAGCCTGCGTACCTTTACCAGCACCTGGAGCTCCTAGTAATATTATTCTCATCTGTTTCCTTTAGTTTATCACGGTATCAGAAGCAATTCCGATATCTACGCTAACGCTTGTTTCCTTAGAGAGGAAATCCAATCGTATTAATACAATTTATTGTTGGAATTATATATAAATGAAGTTAAAACTAACTATAAAAAAACATCTAAAAAGATAAATAATATATAAATATCAAATCTCTTTTAAATTTACAGGAACCTTATGTTCTTCTACGTACTCGTCAAACTTACCTTCTTTTTGCATTTTTAGGGCATAGTTACGTACCTGCGGTCTATCTTCTTCGTACTTCATCAAAGGGACACCCATTCCACAACTTGATTCTACAGCATAGATACTAAACTTAAATATCTGACGAATAACATTCATATCTTCTTTAAAAAATTTACTCGCACTTGAAAAATCAGGATTATCTTTTAGTATAACCTCGCCTTTACAAAAACAGCGCAATATCTTTGGTGCATTTTCATATGCATTAAACACGATAGTAATCTCGCCATCATTTTCTATGTCCCTGGCTGTACGGTTTCCACTTCCTAAATAGTCTATCATATACATTGAACTCTCATCCAATACATATATAGATTCGTATCCTTTTGGTGAAAGGTTAACTTCATATTTTGAACATGACGCTATGTAGAAAAGTTTTTGTTCTTTTATAAAACCCATGTCTGTCTTAGACAATACTTTATATTGTTTTCCCAATTTGAAATCCTTTAACTAAAATACAAAAACGATTATATCCTATATCACAATTATTTAAAGCTTAGTCATATTTCTTTGGATACTCAAATGACTTAAGTCTTGCATTTTTTGCACTAATATCTGCCCATTTACTACAGGTGAATTCGATTTCCACTATACCACAGGTAGGAATATTATCGTGAAAGTTAACGTACTCCTCAGCGAACATATTTAGAGTCGGATTATGCCCAAATAAAAACACGATGTATTCATCGTCACTAACCATGCTCAATATTTTATAAAGTTCTTGCGTTTCTGCTTCGTAGATATTTCTATCAAATTTTATCTCTTTTGAGTAAGCGGTTTTTTCAGCAATTATTTCTGCTGTTTTTTTGGCTCTTAAAGCAGGGCTTGATATTATTATGTCAGGGCTTATATTTTTATTTTTTAAAATATCTCCCATAAACGGAGCATTCAACTTGCCTCTTTTATTTAAAGGTCTATCAAAATCATCCAGCATAGTATCTTTCCAGCTTGATTTTGCATGTCTTATAATATATAATTTCTTCATTAGGTCTCCTGACTGAAATTATGGCGTATTGTTTATATTTTTTCGTCTAATATTTTAAACTTAATAAATAGTTTTAAGTTCTGCTTATCTGTAAAAGTTTTTATTTTGCTTAATAGCTTTAAGTCTATATCTAGTATCTGTAATCTGTTTAAGCCGTTGATGTTGTCATTCATTGTTCCAAGTATATCTTTTGTCGCTGTTAGAATTTCTATTTTTTCTTCATCAAGTACAGACTTATTTAGTTCATTATATAATTTCTTTTTGATAGTTATTCTGTATTTATGTAGTTTTTCTTTATCAATAAGTTCTGGCTCATATTTACTTGTTGAATAATACTTGTTTTGTTTATCAACAAACTCTATATCGTTTGGTATTTCCAAATATTTCAGGTAAAAATGAAGCTTGTTGATCATTTTTTTTCTATATTTTTTTGCAGAATCAACTATAAATTCTAAATCAAGTCTAGTAATATACTTCTCAGGCAGTGAATGAAGATATACTTCAAAAAACACATCTATATCTCTTATCTTATTGCTTAGTTTTATCACTTTCTTGCATTTTTTGTAAAATATATCATCATCACTTAGTAATGATGATAATTCCCTGCTTTTTACTCTAAGCTTATGTACATCTTTGATATTGTATTTTTTATGCTTGACAAACTCTTCGATATACTTTTTAAACTTTTTAAGTTTTTTTAACAATAGTTCTTTGTTCATAGCTCCAACTTACGCGATTTATTAGTACTTATAATAAGCAGTTCATTGCCTTTCACAACTCACCATACAACTGTCTAAAGGACTAGATGGTCTACACACCGTAGTAAATACTCTACAGTCTTTTGGCTTAGCCTTACCTTTTAATATTTCGTCTTTTTGTTAGTTTTAAACATAAGTATATTTTCAAAATATCTATTAATCTCTACAACAAACAAAACACCAAATGAAATAACAAGTATCTCAAGCCATGTATGCATATCCAAAGACTCACTCTTAAAAATTATATTCATAAAGCTAGTATGTGTGTATATTAGTTGAGCAAAAACCATCAATACAACACCAAGTAATAAAAACTTATTGTTTAATACGTTCGTTTTAAAAACAGAGTTTTCAAGCTCTTTACAAGAAAACAAGTAAAACAATTCAATAAATATAAATATATTAACAGATATTGTTCTGGCATACTCCAAACTGTATCCGCTATCAATGGCATAATTAAACATAAGGTATGAGCTTATAAGCATATAAAATCCAACTACAATCATCTGAATAATTATTCTTCTGCTTAATATTGCTAGTTTAGGATCTCTTGGATGTCGTTGCATTATATTGGCTTCTTTTGGTTCAAAAACAAGCATAAGACCTAAGAAAATAGCTGTAGAGATATTTATCCATAATATTTGTACTGGAAGAATGGGAAGCGTAAGTCCTAAGGTGATAGCAAGTAAAATAACAAGACCTTCACCAAGGTTTGTAGGCAATGTCCATGTAATAAACTTGATTAAATTATCATAAACGTTTCTACCCTCTTTAACAGCATGCGTAATAGAACTAAAGTTATCATCACTTAAGATCATATCAGAGGCCTCTTTTGCAACTTCAGTACCACTGATACCCATAGCAATTCCTATATCGGCCTGCTTGAGTGCAGGAGCATCGTTCACACCATCCCCTGTCATGGCTACTATCTCACCTCTAGCCTGAAGAGCATCTACTATACGAAGTTTTTGCTCAGGCTCAACTCTTGCAAATACTCTAACTTCTTGTACTTTTTTTATTAGCTCTTCATCACTAAGGTTAAAAAGTTCATTACCCCTTATTACTGAAGCATTAAACTCTACTTTTTCCGGTATTATAGCCATCATTTTAGCGATAGAAAAAGCTGTAAGTGCATGATCACCAGTAATCATAATAATCTTAATACCGGCACCAATAGTTTCTTTTACAGCTTCTATGGCTTCATGACGAGGTGGATCCATCATAGCCTGAAGACCTAAAAAGATAAAGCTGTCTTTTAGCTCATCATCGTCAATCTTATCTTTTTTTGTTATTTTCTTAGCAATGGCGAGTACTCTCAATCCTTTGGATGCGTATAATTCCAATTTTTGAAAAATCACATCCTTATTTATGCTTACTATGTCTTCATTATATAGTTCAAAATCACAAATATTTAAAATTTTTTCAATAGAACCTTTTAAATATAACACATATTTATTATTATCCGTATCATGATTTATTGTAGCCATAAACTGTCTATCTGATTCAAAAGGAAGAAGATCAATCCTTTTGTGAGTGCTATTTAACACTTGCTCACTACATCCCGCTTTTAAAGCACTTACAATTAGCGCCCCTTCAGTTGGATCTCCTACTATACTGTAAGTATCATTTTTATTAACAAGACGTGATTCATTACATAAATAACCTGCTTTAAGTAATTCTTTTATGTTGTCATCAAAATACTCTAATTCTTCATTATCTTCAAAAAACTTACCATCTGGTTTATACCCTATTCCTGTAATTTTATAGGATTTACCTGAACAATATATGTTTGTGACACTCATCTTGTTTTGCGTTAAAGTCCCTGTTTTATCAGAGCACACTACCGTAACACTACCAAGAGTCTCTACCGCAGGAAGTTTTCTTATAATGGCGTTTTTAGTTGCCATACGGTTTACACCAATAGCAAGAGTAATAGTAAGAGCAGCAGGCAATCCTTCAGGGATAGCACCGACAGCTAGAGCAACAGATGCCATAAATGTTTGAACCACACTATTATCCCTTAAGATGCCAATCATGAATGTCAATGCAGCTAGAAATAAAATCACATAGAGTAATAACTTACTAAACGATGCTATTTTTTTAGTCAAGGGTGTATCCATCGATGTTGTTTCTTCTATAAGGTGTGTGATTTTTCCAAGCTCAGTATTTTTAGCAGTTGCGACAACTATACCCTTAGCTCTTCCGTAAGTTACGAATGTACCTGAGTAAACCATATTGTCTCTGTCATTTAGTGTTATGTCTTGGTTCTTTAGCAGTGTATTTTTAAGCGTACTTAATGATTCTCCAGTAAGCATAGATTCATCGACTTTCAAATCCATAGCATCCAATAATCTCAAATCTGCCGGTACCTTAGATCCAGATTCTAGTAAAACAATGTCTCCAGGAACCAGATCATCAGATGATATACGGATTTTATTACCGTCACGTATCACTATTGCTTCCGTATTTATCATTTTTTTAAGTAAGTCTATAGCTTTTTGTGCCTTAACTTCTTGAATATATCCTATAATAACATTTACAATGACAACACCAAAGATAACTCCGCTATCTATCCATTCTTGAAGCATAGCGGTTACAATGGAAGCTATAAGCAAGATATATATGAGAGCACTATTGAATTGTAAAAAGAATTTTTTTAAATTTGAATCTTGCTTTTTCTCTTTTAAGATATTTTTACCGAAAAAATCTTCTCGATGCTTTATGCTAAGCGGTCCTAAGCCATCAGTAGAATCACTCTCAAACAATTCTATAATCTTCTCGGCTTCTATACTATGCCAACTTTGACCTATTAAATGCTGCAAATCTCACCTCAATATTGTTATGATTATGGACTATTCTAATATTTTTTTTCTAATATTTTTTAAAACATCCAGTTCTTTTTTTATCTCTTGAATTTTTTCACCATCATCAAGACTCTTTATCTTATCTTTCATTGAAGATATTTTTTTTTCTAAAGCTATGATTAATTCCTCTTTCTTTTTTTCACGTTTTTTATGTTTTTTATCTTGTATACTGAAAAAAGCTTCGATTTTTTTAAATAGTTTCTCGATTTTCATTAATCTTCTCCTAAGTCTTGAATTTCTGTATCGTTTATCCATAAAACTGCAGCTGCGCTTATAAGTTTTTTTGAAATATTATAAGCGTATGTACTGTCATTTATTAATGATGTAGCCATTTTTGTCTCTATTTTATGAGTACGGATAAGAGTGTCTATTCTTCCATTTCCAACCATATCCAAATTATTTAAACTCTCTTTTAGTATTTCTATTTTTGCTAGAACTTCAAAATCATCATTAATTTTTTTTAGCGCATGTATACCATCTAAAGTACTTGCTATGTTTTCTCTTAAATAGTTATACTCATCTTTTATATGAACATTGGTACTTCTTATAAATCTGTTTACGTTTTTTTGTAACTCTTTAACTTCTTTTATTGCTTCAACGATGTCTCTACATGCTATTTTCAAGGTATACATTTTATGTTTATTTTCAATACACATAGTTTCTTCAGAAACTGTAGCGTAGTCTATAATATCTCCATATAAAGATTTGATTTTTTTTTCATAAACATCATCAACATTTACATCAATCTTTTTTACAGATGATTTTACAACTGTGCTTATCTCATCGCCTATCCCTATAAAAGTATGCCTGTGCAGAGAAAGAGCGTGAGACAGTACTTCCGTAGCATTGTCATAAAGATGAATTATCTCTTTTTTAAGTGCTAAAATAGCAGCTTCAGGTACTTCTATGACAACATTATCTAAATATTTGGCTCTAGATATATCCTTTTCTTGCTCATCAATAAACAAACCACCCAAATAACGCACAAGTATATTATAAAAAGGTGTAACAACGATAAGTCCAATCATATTGAATACGGTGTGAAAAAGAGCTAGTTGCATAGCATAATTGTTATCCGCTATACCAACTTTAAAAGAAAGAAAAGATACAAAGTCTTCTAATTGATATAAAAAAACTATAGCTATAAATGCGGTAATTATGTTGAAAATGAAATGGGCTACTGCTAATCTTTTGCCATTTGCACTAGAGGCTATAGTCGCTATAACTGCTGTAACGGTTGTCCCAATATTTGCACCAATGGCGAGTTCTAAGGCGTTAATATATATTATCTGATTTGCAGACAGAGCTGTGATTATTAAAGCCATAGTTGCGCTGCTTGATTGAATTATGACTGTAGCGAACGCACCAATCAAGATATAAATAAATATACCCATTGAACCTTCGATGGCAAATTGCGCCAAGTCCAGAGCATTTTTTAAGGTCTCAAATCCATCTTTCATATAGCTTATACCTAAAAATACAAATCCAAGTCCAATCAAAATACTTCCTAAGCCTTGATAAGTTTTATTTTTGTTAAATCTGAATATTACACCAAAGGTAAGTATGGGCATAGCATAATAAATTATATTAATTTTTATACCAAACGTAGATATAATCCATGCTGTAGTTGTAGTACCTATATTTGAGCCAAAAATGACGCCAACAGCACCCTTCAAGCTAATCAATTCCACACTTAAAAAAGATATAATAATAATAGATATTAAAGACGAACTTTGTACTAATGCAGTGGTTATAAAGCCTGTACTTATAGCTTTTATTATATTGTTGGTACTGGCTTCAAGGATTGTTTCAAGCTTTCCTCCGCTAAAGAGTTTAAAGCCATCTTCCATATACAACATACCTATCAAAAATATGGATATACCTGCTACTATGACTTTCGCGTCATTATTGAAAAAAAGCAAGTACGCAACCATTAATAAAAATATAGGATAGATCGATTTTTTCAACAACCTTAAATCCATAATATTAAGACTCACTTATGTATCCTTATTTTATTTTATAATGCCTTAGTAATTTTTAGTATCCAATTCTTTTATTATATCATCTAAATTGTAATTTCCGTTTTTTATGCCTTTTATACCCTTTTCTTCTATAGACAAGACAATTGTCTCAATTAATTTGTGAAAACTGTTCTTTAAAGTTCTGCTTAGCCCAATCTCAATATTGTCTATGTTTTCTGCGACAATACCAAAAACAGTTATGTTTGCTTTTTTTTCTTGTATCTCACATAGTTCGAGCATCTGAATAAGCTCAACCTCATGTGCAGTATTTTTATATCCATTACTTCCAAGGAGTTCTTTATACGGTATTTTATATATTTCCCCTGCTTCTGCATCCGTAGAAATAGTGTCAATTATAAATACATTGTCATATTCAATAAGATAGTTTATGATGTTAAAACCAAGCGTGCCACCATCAAGAATCTCTACCTCAGGATTAAAAGAGAAATTTTTAGATAAGTATTTTGTAGCTATAACTCCGATACCATCATCAAAAAAAAGTAAGTTACCGATACCTATTATTATATTTTTATCCATAAACTTTCTTACAATAGAGTTCTAATTTTATATCGACTAAGCTCTTTGTTGTTCGCATCTATTATATGAACTGCACAAGCTAGACATGGATCAAAGGAGTGTAACACTCTTAGTACTTCAAGTGGTTTAGAAGTGTCTTGTATTTTTAAGCCTACCAGTGCTTCTTCATAAGCCCCTCTAAGACCGTCAATATTTTTAGGAGTAGCATTCCATGTTGTAGGGGCTATAACAGAATAATTGCTGATTTTCTGATTTTTGATATTTATAAAGTGTGATAAAACACCACGGGGAACTTCTAAAAAGGCTCTTCCTTTTGTATCTTTACCTAAGTCATCGAAGTTGTACTTCGTCCATGTCTGTGTATCATAGTATTTAATATTCTGCATAAGACTTGATATTAACTTAAAAATATACTCACATATATAACTAGTTTCTATGGCTCTGGCAGCATTTCTACCGACAGCTGTTGATAAATCAATGAGTTCTAAATCAGTTTCTTGTAAAAATTCATCTACAAAAGATTTTATTAGTTTATTATTTTGATGATAGCTTATCAACACTCTGGCTAGCGGTCCTGTTTCCATAGTTTTTCCATTATACCTTGGAGCCTTTACCCAAGAATACTTGTCATCATTGTTTTGCGTTTTAAGAGTGCCGTCTTTATTTAAGTCAGTATAAAAGACTTCATCATCTTTATACCAAGCTCGGTCAACTTCTTCGGTTATTTTACTTTCATCAAAATCTTTTATATTTTTAAAATCATGACCATAAATCACACCACTGGAAAATAATTCTTGCTCATCTTCAAACTTATATCCACCAACCGATAAAAAATTACCATTAGCACGACCTATACCAGCTTTAATATCATCTCGATATGCAGTAGCAATAAGCTTCATGTCAGGTAAGTATGCACGGTCTATAAAGTCCTTTGCTTCTTTTATGATAAACAGATAATCATTTAGTCTTTGAGGATTAAGCATATCATTGACACTTGTTACACCACCAACCACTATACTTTGAGGATGCGGATTTTTTCCACCAAAAATTGCTACAGCCTTACTTATGTTTGTTTGAAACTTCAAAGCCTCAAGATAGTGAGATATAACGATGAGATTCTGTTCAGCAGACAGTTTATAATCATTATGTCCCCAGTATCCGTTACTAAATGGTCCTAGTTTTCCGGCTTTTACGAAGTTTTGTAGTTTTGTAAGAACATTTTGGTAATGTGACGGTGAGTTTCTAAATGGATTTTTAGAGTATTTTAGTGCTTCTTGAGATGTAAGCTCCGACTGCGCATTTAAAGCACTTGTTACATCTACAAAATCCAAAGAATGCAGATGATAAAAATGAACTACATGATCTTGAATAAATAGTGCCATAGACATAAGATCTCTGATAATGTCAGCATTTTTTGGTATCTCAAGTCTATAAGCATCTTCAACACTGCTTACAGCTCCTCTAAAGTGTGAATTTGTACAAACTCCACAAATCCTTCCAGCCAATAACCCAGCATCTCTGGGATCTCTGTCTTTTAAAATAATCTCAATCCCGCGAAAAAGCTGACCACTTACATAAGCTTCTTGCACAGTACCATTATCATCAACTTCAACCTCAGCTCTTAAATGACCTTCTATCCTAGTTATAGGATCAATTACAATTTTTTTATTTTTCATATTTTCTCTCATTTGCATACTTATCGAAAAACCCAGCTTCAGTACAGCCCATGCATCCGTGACCTACCTGCACAGGCCAGCTAGTTGAATCGTTAAACTTCATTGTAGGACAATTTGCATATGCATATGGACCTTTACATCCCATCTCAAAAAGACAATAACCTTTTTTTGCACCCTCATCACCCCATTCTTTTACAAACTCTCCCAATTCAAAATGACCTCGTCTTTCACAATTATCATGCACCCTGCCCTGATAAGCCCATAAAGGACGATTATATTCATCAAGAGCCGGTAATTCTTCAAACATTATGTATGACAGCAGAGTTCCGACAATGTTAATCGGATTTGTTGGACATCCAGATATATTTATGACATCGTCCCTGTTAAGAGCATTTGACACCCCTACTGCTCCCGTAGGATTTGGATGTGCTGCTACAACACCCCCATCATAAGCACAACTACCAACAGCCAGTATAAGTGCGGCATCTTTTGCACACTTTTTCAAAAGCTCTAAACCGGTTTCGCCACTTGGTCCTATGCGAAGGTATTTTCCATCCATAGCCATTGGAACCGCACCTTCAACGATGAGTACATATTCGCCTTTTTGATTTTTAATAATATCTTCGAGTATTGTCTCACTCTGATCTCCACTTGCACTCATTAAGAGCTCATGATAATCAAGTGATATATAATCAAATATCAAGTCTTCAATAGCAGGATTAGTAGACTTAATAAATGCCTCTGAGTTCCCACTGCAATCAGCAAGTTCTAACCATATGATTGGAATTTTATTTAAGCTGTACACACCCTCCTTAACCATTTTTTCAAAGCTTGGATGCAATTGCATATTTGCAGTAACCATAGATACCCAGTTATTAACATCTTTTTTGGCTATATCTATAGATTCCATCGCATTGTCTAAGTTTTGTGTGCTTAACTTATTTCTTGGATGTAGTCTATTAAACTTATCAATACGTTTAGATACTTTGTCAATCTCTTTTTCTCGTTTTATTTCTTCTTCACTTTTTTTAATGATGTCAGAATCAATAAGATCTTGTGATTCTTTTATGATAGTCTCAACCGTATTTTTACATCGTCCGCAAACTCTGCCTGCTTTAGAGTAAGGCTCAAGTTCTGAAAATGAGTTTATATCTCTTTTAACTACTATGTCAACAATATCTTTATACATTACTTGTTCACAGCTACATATTAACTTTCCTCTGTCACTATTTAAACTGTTTTCATATAAATGACTTATATTAAGTTCTTCTTTGTTTTCCATCATATTTTGTATATGCACAACATCTAAGCTAGAGTTTATCCCTATAAACCTTAGTAATTTTCCGTTATTTATAAAGTACTCGTTGACGTCATTTTTTTCTTTAGAAGATGTGAGTATTTTCTCATAATCATTATTATACTCAGGAGAGATTATGTCTATAAGATCAAATTCACCCACCTTCAATATATCCACACTGACTTTTTTTTCAAACTTTCTTAGCTCAGAGTTCAATATATGAGATATAGCACATTCTGCCTCCATGGTACACTCTTTGACATGACCTGCTATAAAGCCTAAGTCCTCTATTTCTGCACACTCTCCAACGGCATAAATGTCTGGATTGCTAGTTTGCATATATAAATTAGTCAAGATACCTTTGTCACATCGTATTGCATCTCTAAAACACTCAATATTAGGTTTAATACCCACACCAAAAATTAGAAAAGGATTTTTTATTTCTAATGTTTTAGTTTTAATGAGTTTTATCTCATTATCTTCAATAACTTTATCAACAATCTCATTTTCATAAAGTATTTTAACCTTTCCGCTTTTAGTATAGGAGTTTTCAATCACTTTTACAGAATCAATAGATAGATTTTTATCATATAAGTGAGTTCCTCTGACTAAAAGGGTAATGCTAGGTATATTTGGCATTGAGTTTAGTGTTTCAAGAAGCTCTAAGCCTATTGGACCACTTCCTACAATGACTAACTCCATATCATCCGTTCTGTTTTTAATTATCTCACAATCATCTACACTTCTAAATACCGCTGCATTACTAATATCTTTTATGTCAAAAAGTGTTACTGGCTTTGAACCTGTTGCTATAATCAACTTATCATAGCTATACATAGAGTTTCTTGAGAAAATTCTTTTTTTATGTATATCAACACTATCAATTTTTTCATCTAATTCTAGTTTTACGTCTGGATAAAGATTTAAAGATATTCGATTAAGATTCTCTTTTTCATCTACTAAACGACATAGGTTAATTCTGTCATAAGGAGGATATTTTTCATCACTAACAATGGTTATATCTAAGCTTGAGTTTTGCTTTTTAAGATTATTTGCCAGATATACAGCGGCTATACCTCCGCCAATAATTACCACTCTCATATGTAACCCCACAGTCGTAAGCTATTATATTGTACTACTTTTTTTGTTATATTTATAAATTAATAAAAACTAAATATAAAATCTTAATCCTTAAACTTTTTTCTTTCATCTATTAACCTTTCCTTGTGATGCTTACCAACAAGGTAGTAAGTAATACCAAGTGCCAAAACTACGCTTGCAGTTGCAAATATATAGATAGGAGTTATAGTTTCAAAATCAATAATTATCACTTTTCTAGCTATTGCCATCAATGCTGTTGCAATAACTAACTTTATAGGTATTACATCTGTTCTTAAATATAAAATAATATTTTGATAAATTTCTATAGCAATTAGCACAGCTAGAAAAGCTGCAAAAGTTCTTAATATATCTGTAATATTAAGCAACATATAGGGAGGAGTCATCAGTCTTTCATATAGCACATAAATAACGTCTCCAACACCCCAAAATATCACAAGAACCATCAATACGGCTAATATTTTAACAGGTATTTTTATTACTTTATTTAAAAAAGTTATTAGACTTTCTTCATGTTTTGTTTGCTTTTTCTCATCCACACTCATAACACCTCCTCTAACTTACTAACTACTTTATGCATTCTATATAATGCGTCAGGATTTAGTGATATAGAATCTATACCATTTTCGACTAAAAACTCAGTAATTTCAGGGTAGTCTGAAGGTGCCTGACCACAAATCCCTATATATTTATCTTTTTCTTTACATGCATCTATAGCCATTTTAAGCATACGCTTAACAGCTTCATTTCTCTCATCGAATATATGAGCTATTTGTGCACTTTCCCTATCAACTCCTAGTGTTAACTGTGTTAAGTCATTTGAGCCTATGCTGTAACCGTCAAATATTTCTAAAAACTTATCTGCCAATATAACATTGGATGGAATCTCGCACATTGCATAGACCTCAAGCTTGTTTTTACCCTGAATCAAACCTTTTTGTCCCATTACCTCAATAATTTTTTTTCCTTCTTCTGGAGTCCTTACAAAAGGGAGCATTATTTTAATATTGCTTAGACCCATATCATCACGTACATACTTCAATGACTCACATTCCCATTCAAATGCTTCACGATAACTATCATCATAATACCTGCTTGCACCACGAAAACCTATCATTGGATTTTCCTCAGGGACTTCGTACTCAAAACCCCCTACCATATTCCTGTATTCATTACTCTTAAAATCACTTGTCCTTATTATAACCGGTTTTGGATAGAATGCCGAAGCAATCGTGCTTATACCTTCGCTTAGTTTTTTTATAAAAAATTCTTTCGTATCAATATAGGGAACCATGAAAGAACGTATTTTTTCATAATCTTTTACAGTCTTGTCTTTATGCATATTAACTAGTGCCATAGGGTGGGCATTTATATAATTATTGATTATAAACTCCATACGTGCCAACCCTACACCATCGTTTGGCATCTTTGAGAACTTAAATGCTTCTGAGGGATTACCTACATTCATATATAACTTCGTTCTAGTTGGTTTTAACTTCCCTACATTTATACTATTTTTTTCATATGCTAAAACTCCGTCATATACATAGCCTTCATCACCTAGTGCACAGCTTACTGTCACACCATGAACATCTTTAAGCACTTCTGTAGCATCTGTACATCCAACCACGGCAGGGACACCAATTTCACGAGCTACTATCGCAGCATGGCAGGTTCTGCTACCTCTGTTTGTTACAACAGCTGAAGCCTTTTTCATAATTGGTTCCCAGTCAGGGTTTGTGCTATCAGCCACTAAGATATCTCCATCTTTAAAGTTTGAAAATTCTGAAGCTGACTTAATGACCTTGACCTTGCCGCTTCCTATTTTATCACCTACTGCTCGTCCTGACGTTAGTGTTTTGAAGTTTTTTGTATCATCAATTGAAAACTTATCAACCTGCATATTTTTGCTAAGTTTACTTTGTACAGTCTCAGGACGTGCCTGCACAATATAAAGTTTACCGTCATTACCGTCTTTTGCCCACTCTATATCCATTGGTCGTTTATAGTGATCTTCAATTATCAATGCTTGATGTGCTAGCTGTATGATTTCATCATCATCTATAGAGAAACTATCTTGTTCTTTTTTGCTTGTTTTTACATTCAGTGTTTGACTTTTATCATAAAGCATCTTTTCGTTTTTACTCCCTAAAGAACGCTTTATAATGCTTTTCATGCCAAGTTTCAAGGTAGGCTTGAAAACAAAAAACTCATCTGCATTGACTTTACCGCTTACTATATTTTCCCCTAGACCGTATATAGAGTTTATTAGTATTAAATCCTCTGACCCACTCTCAGTATCAATGCTAAACATAACTCCGCTTGAAGATTTATCACTTCGCACCATTTTTTGTACACCGATAGACAAAGCAATATTTGAATGATTGAATCCGCGGCTGCTTCTGTAACTGATTGCCCTGTCTGTAAACAATGACGCATAGCACTCTTTTACGCTATTAAGTAGTTCATCTAATCCATTGATATTTAAAAATGTCTCCTGTTGTCCCGCAAAAGATGCTTCAGGTAAATCTTCTGCTGTTCCTGAAGAACGAACAGCTACATCAACATCTTTAGTATTATACTTATCCGATAATATTTTATATGCTTGTTTAATTTCTATTTCTAATTGTTTTGGAAGTTTAGAGTTTAAAATCAGAGTGCGAACAGTTAGCCCACATTTTTGCAGTTTGGAAATATCTGATACATCAATATTATGTAATAGTTTATTGATTTTTTCTTTTATATTGTTTTTATCAAGTAATAGCCAATATGCAGAACTAGTTGTAGCAAATCCATTGGGTATAATTATCCCTTTGTGAGATAAGTTTTTATACATCTCCCCAAGAGAAGCATTTTTACCGCCTACAATAGAAATATCATCAATACCTAGTTCATTGAAAAAACGGATATATTGCATAAGACAACCTCCATGAAAAAGTTATATTATATATTAGCATAAAGTAAATTTATATTGTTTGGCTTGTGCCTATTTGATAAAAGTTATTTATAAATTTTCAAAATCTTTTCTTATTTTGGATAGTTTTTCTCTGTAATTAACATAATCTCCGTAGTCAAAAAATTTACTGTATCTAGAATGCATATCTTTATGTGATTTAGCATGTTTTATTGGACACCAGTATTGTTCTGTTCTGGCTGCAACTTCTCTTGTGTAAGAGATTACACCATTAAAGTATTCGCAATATAAACAATTTATCTTCTCTATTTTACCTAAGTAGAACAAGTTGTACCTGTCCATAATAACATAATCTTTTCTTTTTACCTTTGGAATTTTGTATATTGGGAAACATATAAGTTGATATAAGCTGACTATCATATCTGCTATGAATGCAGGTATAATCATAGACCATATAAATGGTATCGTCATTATTGTAGCAATTGAAAATGATGACAAGTATTGCAAAGAACTAATAATTTTTAATCTACCCTCTTTGATTATTTTTTCTTCAAACCTTATCTTCTCATTTTCGATTTTGTAAAAAAACTCTTCTTCTTTTTTCTTAAACTCAGTTGCAAGTTCTTCTTCTAGTTCTTTTATTTTTCTAGCTATCTCATCAATTTTATTATCAATCATAAATCACCCCATTTATTTTAAACTTAATTATTTTATTGATAAAAACAATCAACACGATAATTTTCAGATAAAAAGAACTAATCTTCTTCTACAAATCCAAAGTCTTCATCATTACCTTTTTGAGCTGCTATAATATCATCTATTAATTCTTTACATTCATCTTCTTCAATATCATTGTTTTTTATATCTTCTAAAACATCTTGTAAGTCTGATTTAAATTCACGTAATTCTTCTATCTCTTCTTTTGCATCTTCACTTGCCTCTTTGTTATCAGCGATCTCTTCAAATATTTCATCCAATCTTTCATCTAAATCAGGAATAACACTTTTTGTGAGCAGTTCTTCTAATTCTTGTGCGTATGGCATATAATTTCCTTAAATAGTTTTCAGTATAATACTAAAAAAATACAAAATGAAAGATGAAAATGAACTTTTATGCTTTAATAATCGGCACAGAGATATTAAACTCCAGAAGAGAAGATAAACATTTTATTTTTTTAAGAGATGAACTAGGTAAATATGGGCATGAGCTTTTTGCTTCATTTATTGTAAAAGATGATGTGAAGTTAATAAAAAGTACTTACGAACTTATCAAGAAGGATAAAAGCTCCATTATGTTTTCATTTGGCGGGATTGGTTCAACTCCTGATGATTTAACACGCTCTATTGCTGCTGATGTATTTACTTCCTTACCCTTGCATAGGCACAAGGAATTCGAGAAAGACATTATTGATAGATTTCAAAAAGAAGCTTATCCATATAGAATTCATATGTCTGATCTGCCGATTGGTTCTGAGTTAATATTTAATCCTATAAACAATATGTCAGGATTTAGCCTAGAAAACAGATTCTTTTTTGTACCAGGTTTCCCGCAGATGTCGCATCCTATGGTTAGTCACATCATAAAAAAACTATTTTACAATTCAGATAAAAAATATAGATCAACTCTCTTAGCACAAACAAGTGAAAACACACTTATAGGAGTAATGAAAAAAATACCTGAACATATAGAACTATCATCATTACCTATACTTTCGGAGGATAACATATCTGTTGAAATCTCACTTCTTTCAACAGATGAAAAAGAACTTAAAAAATATTTTTCATTATTTACAGATGTTCTTAAAAGCTCTAAAATAGCCTATAGTTTAATATAATTTTTCTAAGGTCGATATTATAGTAAGTAAAAATCAAGGAAAAATATCATGTTAATTTGGTTATTGGCACTATTGATGCTTAGTATATCTATATATGTAGTTTATCGTCTGTCTTTTAGTAGCAATACCAAAGAAGAAGATTTTCAAGATCAACATTATACATTTAAGATCTAAGAGGAAGAGATGAGTATAATCAGGAACAATTATGTTTTTAAGGGTCACAAGGCATTGCTTGGCAATAAATATGTAACTTATGGGGAACTTGAACTTCCTTTAAGATATGAGTTGTACTCTCAATCAGAGAATGGTTTTGATTGGGGTCATATAGGTTCAGGCTCAAAACAATTAGCATTTTCTATACTTTATCAACTTAGTGATCATGAGTTTGCACAAAACAATGCCGTTGCATTCATGAATGATGTTGTCAGATATTTAAACTCCAGGGATTGGGTTCTCAATGCATCTGACGTTATTTCCTGGATAGAAAAACACAGTGATAAAACTTACACGAAAGAAAATGTCAACAAAACACCAAATAACCTTAAGTTGTCAAAAACAAGAAAAAGGGTGAAACACAACGTTGTTAAAAAAGTTTGTGATGAACTAAATATTACACAGAAAAACCTTGCCAATATACTAGAAGTTCCAGAGGGAACAGTTAGTAGCTGGGCTGTTAAAAATGAGATACCTAGACTTGGTAAAAAAGCTATAGAATTTTACATGCAAAGTCAGCAAAACCAGAAAATTGTAGACAGTTACAAAAGTTTTGTAAATCTTCTAAACGCATCTTAAAAGAGATAAATGCAACCAAAAGATGAAATAACCAGAAGTTTACTTATTGATAGGAAAACATGGGAAGATTCCATGAAGTACTCCAGAGGCAGATACAAAATGAGTCTCAGCAAAGTTGTAGAATCACTTTTGCAAGAGTGGCTTGCAAAAGAGAAGAGGAAACCTCTTGATAATGAAAAGCAAGGTAAGTTTTTTGATTAATATTTATTATCTTGCATAAGTAGTATTTCTTGGTGCCTTAGGATCATAGTCCAGCAGTAATAGTATACTTTTCTTATTCATCTTTCTGGCAAAATCAGTAACACTTATACCTTTACTATCAACAGCTTTAGTGTTAGCACCATATTCTATAAGTATCTTTGCTATTTCCGTTCGTCCATAACAAGCAGCAGACATAAGTGGTGTAAATCCACTTTTTCTTTGAGTTTTGTTTACATCAATACCCTTGTTGATTATATACTTTACTATCTCTAGGTTATCATACGCAATAGCTATATCAAAGACACTTACTCCATCTTCATCAAAATCATATATATCAGCACCGGCTTCAATAAGCAACATCATTAACTCAGAATCACATTTGTATCTAAGAGCTAATGATAAAACAGATTCTTCGCTGTCATTGACATCATTTACATCTGCACCATTTTTTATATATTTTTTAACACCTATAAAGTCATTGTTTTTTAAAAATTCTATCCATTTATTCATAGTCTAAGTATATATAAATAATTATTAGTACTTTTTAAGTATAATGCCGACATTAAATTATTAAGCGAGAATTCATGGAAGTCATTCAAACAACAGATGCTTTTAAAGCATTAATAGAAAATATCAAGTCAACAATACCTGGGTATAAAGATCCTTTGGCATTTGGAATATGTAGAGTAGATTTAGGACAGTTAAACATTGAAAAAACCCTTCAGGCAACTTACCCTCTAATAAACTGGGATGAAAACTTTGGTAGTGCGGCTATATTTATTAAAGCTCTTGCTGAGCAAGGGGTTGAAGTAGACTTCAATGAGAGTGAAGTTGTATGTAGCATAAATGCAATGTTCCTAAAAAACTGTCTTAATGCTTTTACTCCTTATGCTGAGGAAGCTTACGGTGATGCTCACAAGAATATTCAAGTGGTATCTGCGCTCTATAACCAGATAATGAGTAGTGGTTCTTTAGAAGGTGAATTTAAAGTAACATTTATATTTACTGACGAGGCACTTAAAAGCGTTGAAGCAAGCTATTTAAAGCTATATGCGATGAGTCAAGCTAAGGTTGAGTTAAGAGGTATTAACCTAAATGGTGCATTTGGAGCACTTCCAAATGTTGCATGGTCAAACGGTCAACCTATTGAACTTGATTATCTACGTGAGTTTGAAATTGAATTGAAGTTATCAGGTGAGTATCCTCATGTTGATTTTGTAGATAAGTTTCCAAGATTCTTACAACACATTATACCTGCTGACAACACTAGAATCTTAGATACGTCAAAGGTAAGATTTGGAGCACAACTTGCAGCAGGTACGACTGTAATGCCTGGAGCTTCATACATTAATTTCAATGCGGGTACAACAGGTTCAGTTATGGTTGAAGGTCGTATTTCAAGCTCTGCAATCGTTGGTGACGGTTCTGATATTGGCGGTGGTGCTTCTATCTTAGGCGTACTAAGCGGTACAGACGGTAACCCGATATCAGTTGGTAAAAATACACTACTTGGAGCAAACTCAACTTGTGGAATTCCATTAGGTGACGGCTGTATCATAGATGCCGGTATATCAATTTTAGAAGGAACAAAAATAGGAATCTATCCTCAAGAGATTGCTAAAATTCAAGAAGTTAATAAAAACCTGACAATTGACGGAGAAATATTTAAAGGTAAAGATTTAGCAGGACTAAATGGTCTTCACTTCAGACAAAACTCTATGACAGGTGAGATTACAGCTTCTCGTTCAACAAAAGAGATTAAGCTAAACGCTGATTTACATTAATAAAACTACTTTATAAAAATAAACAAACTTTTATCTTCTTGGTACTATAATTTGGTATTACCAAGGAGATGATATGAATATATCCAGTAGTCTCGCATCCATAAATGCTCATAACACACTCTTAAATACAACAGCTCACAACATAGCAAACCTAAAGACTGATTCTTACACTCCTATGGATACTAGAATTGTGGGTAAAGGCAACAGTATCGGCATAAATACTCGTATATCAGATGACTATGGTACAAAACAAAGTCAAACAGACTTGGTAAAAGAGATTCCAAACCTGATAGTTTCTCAGGATGTTACTTCCGTTAATATCAGTGCGATTAAGACTAATAATGAGATGCTAGGTGCACTTCTGGATATGAAAGCTTAGCTAAACATCTCTTTAGCGAGTTAAAATATTTATGCTTTTTATTTTTTTTAGCAGTTTAGCGTCTTTATCGTAATATTTTTGGTATTTTCCTAATTCTAAGGTGCTAAAAATTGGTTTTCCTATAATTATTCTTCCCTCTATATCATCTTTTTTTGTTTTAATGCCCCATATATTATGAAAAATAATAACCTTGTCTTTATATGTACCGACATAAAGCATTACATGTCCTTTTTTGTACAATAATGTCTCAAAGGGAGTTGCATTTTCTTTTATGATAGAAACCTTTTCACTTTCACTCAAAGAATCAAGTTTAATTACCTTACCTACTGCTGCTTGTTTAGAAGAATTTCTAGGTAACCATATTCCAAATGGTGCATAAAAATCACGTAACATCGATGAACAATCTCTCTGTTCATAAAGTCCGCCCCATCCATAGTGTGTTTGTGATACTTCTTTTAATATCATACTTAAATTATCACTATTTAGTTTTAAAGCACCTTTATGAGCTATGTTTTTAGAAATTATTGATTTTAAAAAGAGAGGTTTTAAGTTTTTGTACGCCGATACGCTAAGAATTGTATATGTAGAAGTATCTTCATCGACTAAAGCAAACATCATCCCTACTTTTGATTTAAATAAAAAATTTCCATTCATATCATATATTGGCACATTCTCTTTTATAATACTAATCTGCTGTGCCTTTTGCCACATGTCGGTATATTTAGAATTTAAGATAACTATTTCATTTGATTTGACCCATCCGGACGTAAAGCTTGTAAATACAAATGCCCATTCTTTATCTTTAGAGTAATGTGAAATAAAAAGTGGTTTATTGGCATGCACTGTGCTATTTTGAAGGTAGTCAAATGGATATCCTTCTCCTGCCAATGAAGGATCTCTGAAAAGTGGTTTTAATGTTGGAAAAGCTCTTATATTAGTTTCTTGTAAACTTATTGCTCTAATATTTTTCGTTCCGTAATCTCCAAAATTTGCATTTTTATATGCTTTATCAAAAAAATCCTGACTAAGTGGCTGTAAATTTTCCCCATAACTATTTGTTGTTTTATGCAATGCAAATGGCCATCTTGAAGCATCCAGACTATCAGGATGCTTTTTTATATTCCAAACTTTAAAATAATTCTTTTCATATTCTTTTTGTATTTTATATAAAATATTTTTTGAAGATATAGACTTTGTATAATATTCAACGTTTTGAGGTACGTTTTTCAAATCATATACTTCACCATCTTTGAGTTCTATTTCATTATAAGTTTGAATAGATGGTATGACTAATTCAGCAGTTGAATGCTCAATTACAATTTCTTTCTCTGTAGAGATACTTTCTTTTGGCTTTATGTCTTTAGTGGTGCATCCATAAAAAACTAAAGCAGCTAAAATAAAAAATACATATTTCAAAATAAAAACCTTTTTAATCAACATCTCCAAATCTACAAACAACCCTACCTACAACTTCAATCTCTGAAGGGTCTAGTGTTTGAGTTGAGTAAACTTCATTGTCTGATATAACATCTACTTTTCCATCTATACGTCTAACGACTCTTTTTATAAATAGTCCTGCTTCAGTTCTTATGGTAAAAATACCACCTCTTTGAATATCTGTTTTAGACCTGTTAATAAATATAATGTCATTATAGCTAAATGTTGGCTCCATTGAATCGCCTGATACATTTATGGCCTCAATGTTTCTTATCTCTTTTTCCCCACCTAGTCTATGAACAAACTCTAGAGGTATTTCAACTTCCTCGGCATCTTCTATAGCCTCACCGCCACCGCCGGCAGATGCATTAACATCACCCAAATACTTAATCATAAAGAACTTATTCGTAGCCGCTACAAGAGATTCCGGTGATTGTCCATATAGCATCCAGTTTATTGATATAGATTTAGTAGCACAAAAGTCTAATAATTCACCAAAAGGTATCTTATTTCTTTTTTTCATAGTTGCAAAATTCATCTGGCTTATACCAAGAACATCGGCAACATCTTTGTCGAATATTTTTTTATCACTAAACTCAGAAGAAACTATACTTTTAATCTCTTCTATGATTTCTAAAAAGCTTTTCATGTCATTTTCTCCATATTTTTTATAATTATAATAGAATTTTGCAATTAAGTCAAAATAAATATGTCATTTTGCAATATTATTTGCAAATACTTGAATTAATGTGTATTGTTTAGGAATTAATTTAAAGGATTTGAAATGGCAATCATCGTTAAAAATGCACAAAGTTTACTTGAAAAATTTGAGAATAGTTTGGAAGTATGGGCTGAAAAAATACTTTAGAAATTATTTTTCTATTTGATATTCTTTGAAAGGTTCTGATTTAAATCTTCTGAATCATCAGATTCTGTATCTTTACCAAGTTCATCAAGTTTTTTTGAGTTTGCTTCCCTTGCAGCAGATTTGTTCTTATGGTAACCGCCAAAAACAAATACCATAAACAATATAAAGAGAACGACCATAACTCCATCAAGAATATTCATTCAATCTCCACTATTATTTATTTAAGCTGTCTGTACTACTGAGTAAACGTGTCATATGTTTGTCTAATAGCATCATAAAGCACTATACCGGTACTTATGGCAAGGTTTAAGCTCCTGCCCTCTTTTGTCATTGGTATAGTGATGTTCTGTTCTTTGTATTTTTCAAGTATATCAACGGGTATACCAGCCGTTTCACTTCCAAAGAAAATAAAATCACCATCTTTAAATTCTGCTTCAAAGTACGGCTTATCTGTTTTTGTAGTTGCAAAGTAAGCATTATTTGTAATAATATTTTTTTCAAAAAATTCATCTACGCTTTCCCATACATGAAGATCTAGCTTTTCCCAATAATCAAGTCCGGCACGTCTTACCGCCTTTTCATCTATATCAAAAGCAATTGGCTTGATAATATGTAAGGATGCACCCGCATTTACACATAAACGTCCTATAGCACCTGTATTATTTGGAATCTGCGGATTAACCAGTACTAGATTAAACAAGCTGTGTACCAATAGTATATTTTTTATATACAGGTTTTAAAATGAACATACTAGAATATCACTGTTTTATTAACATAAACAAAAATTCTATCTTCCAGAGCCAACTTTAATGCTCTTGATAAAACAACTTTTTCAACATCTTTTCCTGATCGTTGCATATCCCGCCAACTATAGGCATGATCTACATGTATAACCTCTTGAGCGATAATTGGACCTTCATCTAAGTTGTTATTTACAAAGTGTGATGTAGCCCCGATTATTTTAACACCCCTGTCATAAGCTTGTTTATATGGGTTAGCACCAATAAATGCAGGTAAAAATGAATGGTGTATATTTATAATTTTATTTTCATAAGCTTCAACAAATCTAGGGGTTAAGATACGCATATACTTAGCCAAAACAATATAGTCAATATTTTCATATTTAGACAAGCATTCCAATATCTTAGTTTCATGCTGAGATCTATCCAAATCAATATGTGGTATAGCGATAAAGGGGATACCGAATTTTTCCACAAGTGGGCCTAAGTCTTCATAGTTTGATATTACAGCAAGAATGTTTGCATCAAGTTCGTCTGCCTCATGTCTTATTAGAATATCACCTAAAGCATGCATCTCTTTTGTTGCCATGATAATGATGTTTTTTTTCTTTGGCTCTATTACTTTTATACAAGAGCTTTTTGGCAATACATCTTTTAAAGATTCATACAAATCTATTTCATCTATATCACCATCAACCACACTACGCATAAAAAACTTGTTGTTATCTTTATCAACAAATTCACTGTTTGACAATATATTAAGACTATGATTATAAAAAACAGTAGAAACCTTGTATACTAGCCCTTTTTCGTCATTAGCATCGATTAAAACTCTATATTTACTCAATTTTTTCCTTTTTTAAATTTTCAACTCTTGTATCAATATTCGCAAGGATATACTCTAGAAAATTAAGTGTCATATCTATTTTAGATTCTATATTTGTATTGTTTGGTGCTTGAAAACCTTCAAATAAAACCAAAAGTCTTTCTCTCATTGACATCAAAAACACTACTTCATCTTCAAGACTACTTTCTTTTATATCCTGTATTTTTGAGATTAACTCGGCAGTTTGTTGCTTTTTGATTTTAGCTATAGGTTCTTTTTTCTGTGTATCTTGTTCAATACCAGAGGAGTTAACATCTTCCATCTCTGCTAAAGTTGATAGGATTACATCTTTTAATTCCATGACTTTAATAACCACCTTTCAAATTCATTAAACTCAATATCTGAGTCCATTTTTAAAAAAAACTCTTTCATTTGAGTATCTACACCTAGAAATTTTTTTCTCATCCCTGATAATCTTCTTATAGCAATCTTAGCATCACTATTATTTTGATCTTTCTTTAAAATCTCTTTGTATATTTCCAAAGCCTCTTCTTTGAGACCTTGTAGTTCATAAATATTTGCTAGTGTTAGTGTTTGCATTTTGAAGCATAATTTGCAATTATAGAGCCCATTTCACTTGTTGAGCACACTTCTTTGGCATCATATTGAGCCAGATCTTTTGTTCTATAACCTTCACTAAGAGCTTTTTTTATAGCTGTATCGATTCTCTCAGCGGCATCTATCTCACCAAGAGCATACCTAAGCATCATAGAAGCAGAAGATATAGTCGCAATAGGGTTAGCAATACCTTGACCTTCTATATCCGGTGCCGAACCATGAATTGGCTCATAAACACCTATTTTTGATCCAACCGATGCTGATGGTAAAAGACCAATAGATCCAGATAGCATACTAGCTTCATCACTTAAAATATCACCGAAAATATTTCCTGTAAGCATAACATCAAACTGTTTAGGATCTCTAATAAGTTGCATAGCAGCATTATCAACATACATATGACTTAACTCAACCTCAGGGTATTCTAAAGCAACCTCTTCAACCACTTCTCTCCAAAGTTGAGAGACATCTAGTACATTGGCTTTATCAATTGAACAAACTCTTTTATTTCTATTCATTGCAATTTTAAATGCCTGATGCGATATACGGATTATTTCATCACGTGTATAAACCATTGTATTCCAACCCTTGTTCTCATCACGGCCTTTTGGTTCACCAAAATATATACCACCTATTAATTCTCGAACAACCATAAGGTCAACGCCTTCTACAACACTTGGTTTTAAAGACGATGCATTAACAAGTTCATCATACACAACGGCAGGACGAAGGTTTGCGTATACACCAAGTTCTTTTCTAAATCTTAAAAGCCCGCTTTCCGGTCTTTTTTCACGTGGAAGAGAATCCCACTTTTCTCCACCGATAGCTCCAAAAAGCACGGCATCGCTATTTAGTGATGTGTTGATTGTCTCCATTGGTAATGGATCGCCTGTGATATCATACGCACATCCACCCATTAAAGCTTCTTCATAATTGAAGTCAAAGTCATAACAAGATGCTACAGCATCTAAAACCTTTACTGCTTCATCTATAATCTCAGGACCAATCCCATCACCTTTAATAAGTGCAATTTTATATGTTTTCATTATTTACCTTGTAATTGTTTTATCTCATATGGTCTGAATATATTCAGACCATATAAAATTCATTAAAGTCTATTCATCCTCAAAAAGAATTATTTTGACTCTAGCTCATTTTGTGCAAAGTTCATTAATCCGCCTGCATCAATAAGCTCTTGCATAAAAGCTGGAATAGGCGTAAAGTTATATGTCTTAGAAGTTGTTTTGTTTGTAATCGTTCCCGCATTCATATCAACACTGATTTCATCACCTTCATTTATTTCTGCACTCTCTTTAAGTTCAAATATAGGAAGCCCCATATTAAAAGAGTTTCTATAAAATATTCTTGCAAAAGTTGGGGCGATAATAGCAGCTATACCGGCTGCTTTAAGTGCTATTGGAGCATGCTCACGAGAACTTCCGCAACCAAAATTATCACCTGCAACTATAACATCACCAACACTCATTTTATCTACAAATTCAGGGTCTGCGTCTTCCATTACATGTTTTGCTAATTCCTCTGGAACTGAAGTATTTAAATAACGAGCTGCAATGATTAAATCTGTATCGATATCCTTACCAAATCTCCAAACCTTACCATCAATATTTGCTTTTTGCATAATTAAATCCTAACTATATTTTGTTAAATAATTTTGCGATTATATCTAAATCGAGATTTATAATTAATAAAGAGTATTAAAAGAAGGATGTTTTCAACTTGATATTACATAGTATCAAGTTGACTTTAGAAGTTCATTATCTTTTTAGATTGTTTGTAGTCTGGAGCATTTCATCACTAGTTGTAATAACTTTAGAATTTGAATCGTATGCACGCTGACCTGTGATTAGATCAGTTAACTCAACTACAAGTTCCACATTACTTAGCTCGACAAATCCTTGTCTTAATATACCAAGACCATCAATACCTGGAGTCCCCTCAACCGGTTGTCCAGAACTGTCTGTTTCTATATAAAGATTGTCACCAAGAGAATGAAGTCCTGCCGGATTAATATAGTTTGTTAAAGTTATCTGTCCTATTTGTGTAGCCTGTGTTTGTCCTGGCTGAACTACACTCACTGTACCATCTGTACCAATTGTTATATTTGTAGCATCAGGCGGTATAACAATTTCAGGAACCAGCTTATAGCCATCACTATTAACCATCGAACCGTTTTGATCAATCTTAAATGCACCGTTTCTTGAATAAACTTCTGTACCGTCAGGAAGTTCAAGTTTAAAAAAACCTCTGCCTGTCACCGCTAAATCAAGTTGATTGTCAGTTTGTTTTAGACTTCCTTCTGAAAATATTTTATTTACAGCAGTCGGTCTGGCACCAAGACCAACTTCAATACCTGTAGGACTTTTTGTAACATCACTTGTAGCAGTACCGGCATACTCCATAACCTTATACATAAGGTCAGCAAATTCAGCTCTTGATTTTTTAAAGCCAATCGTGTTTACATTGGCAATATTATTGGCTGTAGTATCTATCTGTGTCTGCATCCCTAACATTCCTGTAGAGGCAGTATAAAGTGATTGCATCATATCTAATTCCTTAATTTTATTTATTACTATGCCAGAAGCAATTCCGTCATATATTTAACGTTTAGCCTTATTAAGCATAAAGTTCATGCTACAAGCTTTTTAACCCTTAGCTGCCAATTTTTGTATTGCGTCACGGTTCATATCATTCATCTGAGTATCCATAGCTTTTTGGTACATCCCAACAAGTCTGTTTGTCTCAATCATCTGTGTCATCATTTTAACTGCATTGACATTACTTTTCTCTAGACTTCCCTGAAGCACTGCTCCACTGTCCTCAATACTTTTAAAGTCTGATGGACCATCATATCTATAAAGATTGTCTCCCTCTTTTTTTAAAAGAGAGATATTATCAGGCTGAGTAATAAAAAGTTTCGAACCTGGGGTCAATTTTGCACTATTTGGTATATTTTTGTACATCTGTCCATTTTTATCTACTTCTATGACACTGTCTTGCTCACTGATTTCAATAGAGCTCTTTGATGCAAAATAATCATTTGGAAGTACTTCGTATCCAGCTTTTGTAACCAGTTTTCCCTCATCATCCTTAACAAAAGAACCATCTCTCGTAAGTCTAATCCCCTGCGGTGTTTTTACCACAAAAAAAAGTCCTTCACGTGAAAGAGCAAAATCTAAAGTATTGTTGGTGTTTTGCATAGTTCCCAACGTCTGATCAGTGTATGCATCTACGATCTGTGGTGCTTTTGTCATAGTTCTATTAAGGAACTGTGCTGCTTCTTTTGTTTGATTGGCATTTGGTAGCTCGTCTCTGGCTTCTTTAAAAAGTCTCATAAAGTCACCAACGACTACATTGTCCTCTTTAAATCCAACAGTGTTTACATTGGCAAGATTATTAGCAATCATGTCAAGACGATTAAACTGAGTAACCATACCTGCCGCCGAACTATAATATCCACTTTGCATAAAATCCCTTTAATGCTTTAAATTTTATATTAAAAAGCAAAAGATGTTCCAAAAAATATACGTTTCATATAAGAATATTTTAATATAATTTGGGTATAATCCATTCTTTTAAAAAACTTAAACTTACAAGGCATATTCTATATGACAGCAAAAGAACTAAACAAAGCTCTTGATGAATTCTTTACGAATCAGAAATCAAAAGATTGTTCAACATACGAATCCCTCATAGAATTGTTCGAAAAACAACCTACAGCTGCACAAGCAAAAAATATTTTTAAACTTATAGAGAAGAATAAAGCTTGTATATATACAGCTTCTGAACATGCTAAACTGCTAAATGACAGAGAAGCAGGTGCAAGACGTGACGCTCAAAGAAAAATGCTTGAAAATAATGAAAATGATAAATTTGACATACTAAAAGAGCATGAACTTCTTGAGTGGTCTCGCTCAGATTCTCCTGTTCGTATGTATCTAAGAGAGATGGGACAAATTCCTCTACTTACCAAAGAAGAAGAGATTGAAATATCTAAAAAAATTGAAAATGGAGAGAGCATAATCATTGATGCTATATGCTCCGTCCCTTACTTAATTGAATTCATCTTAGACTATAAAGAACCATTAATTAACCGTGAAAGAAGGGTTAAGGAGCTATTTAAAAGCTTTGAAGATGAAAAAGATGATGATGAAAATATAACAAATGAAGATGTTGATGCAAATGATGAAGTAAAGACTTTAAGTGCTAAAGATAAAACAAGAGTTGAAAAGGTAACAACAAGCTTTAAAGCGTTGGAAAAAGCAAAAAAAGAATGGACTAAACTTACAGACAAAATTCCTGAAAACTTGGATCAAGAACTTACAGCAGACATTGTATACTATTTCTTAAGCGTTACGTTCAAAAAAAGTGTACTAAAAGAGAAACTTTTAGAACTTGGACCAACTTCAAAGTTAATCAATGAGCTTGTAAAAGCAATGGAAACAGCTCTTAAAAGTGATGAGGGTTACGATAAAGAATTAAAAAGACTTGAGTATAAACTTCCATTGTTTAACGCAACTCTTAAAGCTAACCATAAAGTATTGGTTGAAAAGATTTGTGACTTAAACAAAGAAGATATTGCCAATATGGTACCAGAAGCTACAATGGTTAGTACATATATGGAAATTAAAAAGCTTGTTCAAACAAAAGAAGCTTCTAAAAACAGTTTTGATATGGAACCTGAAAAACTGGCTGACATCTTAGAACAGATTAAGCGCGGTAAGAACATCTCTGAAATCTCTAAAACAAAAATGGCAAAATCTAACCTTAGACTAGTTGTTTCTATTGCTAAAAGATATACAAATCGTGGTCTACCTTTTCTTGACCTCATTCAAGAAGGAAACATTGGTCTTATGAAAGCAGTTGATAAGTTCGAGTATCAAAAAGGTTATAAGTTCTCTACCTATGCTACTTGGTGGATTCGTCAGGCAATATCACGTGCAATTGCTGACCAAGCCAGAACAATTCGTATACCAATTCACATGATAGAGACAATAAACCGTATAAATAAAATCATGCGTAAGCACCTTCAAGAGCATGGTAAAGAGCCTGATGTTGACACGATTGCAGAAGAAGTGGGTCTATCCGTTGAAAAAGTTAAGAATGTTATTAAAATAACTAAAGAGCCTATTTCCCTTGAAGCTCCTATCGGTAGTGAAGATGACGGTAGATTTGGTGACTTTATTGAAGATAAAACTTCACTTTCTCCATCAGATGCAATACTCAAAGATGATTTAAGAGGTCAAATCGAGAATGTACTTGAGCAACTAAATGAGCGTGAAAAAGCTGTTATAAAATTACGTTTTGGAATTATGGAAGATGAGAGTGACAGAACACTTGAAGAGATAGGTAAAGAGTTAAGTGTAACTCGTGAGCGTGTTCGTCAGATAGAATCAAGTGCTATCAAGAAATTAAAGCATCCTAAAGTTGGAAGAAAACTTAAAAACTATATAGAAGAATAAAATATATAGAAATGAAGATGAGAACTAGGTCACCAAAAATACAAAAGAGTAGGATTAATAAATGACATTTGAGCAACAATGGATAGAGTATGACTACAATCCTTTTGTGTTATTTAATTCTAGCGGAAAAATTATCTCTTTAAATTCAGAAGCTCAGTTTCTACTAGGTACTGCTACGACAGATGAACTTTTTAAACTAGCTACAACATACGCAAACGTCTCATTTGGTTTTAAAACAACATTTATTGAGCTTGAATTTGGAAGATATAAGTTTTTTGCTCTTACTGTAGGGTATGAAAATGAAAATGAGATAGGTATAAAGTTTTATCAAGCACCAACCTTTAAACTTAACAAAGAAAAACCTGTAGGTGAACTGACAAATATATATACCTTGGTTGACTTATGTATATCTACAAGTTCGATCAACTCACAAATAACTTTTTCAAAAGAGTTTGATCCAACAATACCTGAAATAATTATAGATTCAAATAACTTTATCAAAATACTAAACAAGATATATGCGTGTTTTGAAGAAAATAAAAAAATATATACAAAAATATTCTACAGAGTTGGAGAACATATCAAGTTTGAATCCAAAAAGTATAGTATATTTTCAATAGAGGTTCATGCCTCTCAAATCAACAAGCACAAGTCCAATGAGTTAGAAATACTAAGTGCAAACACAAACTTCTATATAGATATTAAAAATAAAATAACTATAAATATTCCCATGATAACATCTTAAAAAAAGATATCATCATCCATATCACTATCTTCTTCAGGTAGGTCTTCCATTGTCCACATCATAGTTATCGTATTCATATCACTTATTATTGAAGCATCAAAGAAACTAACAGCAGCATCACTACTTTCCAAATCTTTATTCCACTTATTTAAAACAAATAAAAAGCTCTCTAAAAGTAAAAATATATTATTTATTTTATCAAAATCATTCGGTAATGGATTTTCATCTATTGTCTTAGCAAATTCCTTCATAGCATGTGAAAGTTCAGTAAAAAAAGTATAATAAGATAATAATGAAGCATATTGAGTAAATCCCTTTATGATAGTATCTATTGAACCATCAGGAATTGTATCGGTTGAGTTGATTACAGCGATGACGCTACTGTCTATTTCTGTATGTAAATCTTTAATCTCTTGAATATCTTCACTGATAAACTGTTGCATTTGCTCTCTTAGATACACTTGTTCTACATCTTTAGATTTATCTTTATGTGAAGATGATATCTGATCTTTATCAACGATGGTATTTAACATCCTATATGATTTTTTCAGTTCCTCATTCTTTTGTATTAACTCAGTATTTTGATTTTCCAATTCTGCATTTAAATTTTCTATATGTGTAAAAAACTGTTCTATTTCTTTTGAATCACTGATAGATTTGCACGTCTTATATAAAAGTTTTTGTAACTGTTCAGGGTTGATTGGCTTAGATAAAAATCCATTCGCACCAATGTCTATAGCATTTTGTAAAAATGAAGAATCATTATAAGCAGTTATAAAGATTAAAGACTGCAAATCATTTTCTTGCATTATCGATTGACTCATCTCTATACCGTTCATATTTGGCATGTTTATATCAGTGATTACAATGTCATAATATTTACCCATAACGTCTTTATATTCGAGATACTTATCAAAACCATCTTTCCCGTCAACAGCAACATCAACAGAGTTAAAAAATGTATTAAATATTCGTAATGTCGAGTTACGTAAAAGGTCGTCATCTTCAACATACAAGACATCTAATTGTTTAGAATACTTCATAATTGTTTTAGTTTGTATTATCATAATGTTATCTCCTTTTACTATTTTAGCTTAAGTTCTATATATAATCAATATTTGTATTCATTCATATTTTTACACAAAATCTTAATCCTGTTTAATATTTCTATTTAATTCTATTGAAAAACAAGCCCCATCATACGTATTATATACGCTAAGACTTCCAAAGTGATGTTCTTCCACTATCACCTTAGACATATAGAGCCCAAGTCCTGTTCCGTTTTTTTCACTTTTAGTTGAAAAATACGGATTAAATATTTTTGACAATACATCTTTTTTAATGCCGCCACCATTATCACATATTTCAACTAATACTCCATCGTCTATATCTTTACACATAAAACTTATAGTCTTATCACTAAAGTCTTTTTCTCTAAAATTATCTTGAGAATTTTTCAATATGTTTAAAACAACCTGCATCATCTCATTTACATATATATCTATTTCATTCCTAGAATCATAGTTTTCTATTATTGTTATTCCGTCAGATTTAAAAGAATTTTTAACAATACTGATAGCCTTTTCTATTGGTGTTGAAATCGAAGTTATAGAGTGAGCCTTATTTGGTTTATAGAAATTTCTAAAATCATCAATAGTATTGGTCATGTTTTGAACTAGTGAATCTATGTCTTTTAAAGATTCACTTAAGTACTCTTTATAGGCTTCTCTTTGTTCCTCTAGCTCTAAGTCAAATGTATCTAGCTCAATTTGCATTTTTAAGTCAATGGATACGGCTACAATAGCACCTAAGGGCTGTCTCCATTGATGTGCAATCATGCTAATCATCTCACCCATCTGAACAAGAGCCGATTGTTTTTGTATTAGTGCTTCTTTTTTATCAGAATCTGCCATAGCCTCTTTAACTTTTATTTCCAAAAGCTTATTAAACTGACCGCTCTTATTTCGTTTGTCTATATTCTCATTTAATAAAAGGTACATAGTATAATTAGACGAGGATACAATAAATGCAAAGACCAGTAAAAGTAATGAAATAAGGTAGTCTTCATATGTCCCTCCAAGATAAATCAAGTTGAAAAGCATCAGTGAGACCATAGTGATAATAAACAATAATGATGCATGAAAGATTGGACTAAGGACTGTTGCGTTTACTACTAGAAAGCCCAGTAAAATAGCTAAGGAAATATAATGATTCAATTCATCCATATATATAGTAGATATTATAAAAAATCCACCCCACAACAGTGCAGATAAAAAAATCAATAAAAGATATAGTTTCATATAGACTTTAACTACTGTAGAATTACTCTTATAGAGAACTTCAAGTATCTTAGTTCTGAGTAAAAACCTAAAAACAAAAAGTAAAAGATGTGTAAAAAGCCATATGGAAAATATATCTAATGGTATATGGTTTTTAAAAAGAAAGAATACTATAATTGGAACCAAAAAATTTAAACTAATCAATCCCAAGCTTGACTTAAGAAGTGTTTCTATAAGTTCTCTATGATAATCAAAACTACTTAGTTTTTTTAACATACTATACCTAATAGCTAAGATGGATCTAAACTACAGCCTGTTGCTTCATCATAAATAATGGTACAATTTGGTAGTTTTTCCGTTAGTTTTTTAACTAAATGACCTACAGAGTCTTCAGAGGTGTTTTCTTCAATATCATGCTCTGCAATATATTCAAATATTTCATTTTTCGTAATTTTATCCCCTTTTTTAGTTAACAATAGTTTTAAAAGACTTGCCTCTTTTTTACTAATATCAATCTTATCCTCATCATGAAAAAGCGATTCTGAGGCATCATTAAAATAATAACCGTCACCAAATGATTTTTTGTTATTAAGTTCTATGCAAACCTTATACATTATATCAAGAAGGTTTTCTGTTGATAATGGTTTTTGTATAAAATTTTCAACTCCCATTTTTATCAAACTGCTAAAGTATTCTTTATCATCATAAGCCGACATAATAACAATTTTTTGATTCTTGTTTTTTTTCAAGATTTTTTTACTTAATTGTATCCCATCTATATACGGCATTTCAATATCACTTACTACTATGTCATAGTATTTACCTGTATCGACACTATAGTTACTATAATGATCCAAGCCTTCTTGACCATTTTCTGCGACGTCTACTAGTTTAAATAAGTTTGAGAATATTTTTGATGTTTGTTTACGAAGTGTATTATCATCTTCAACAAAAAGTAAGGTTAAATCTTTTGATACTTTTTTAAGAATCTTAAAGTCCGTCATCATATTCCCCCTAGGGCACTAAATATATGTTACCATATTATCACAGGAAAACTTTATTTTTATTGAGAAATGTTTATTATATTTTTTGTTGCAGAATAACCAATAATAATACCAAGCAACAATGATGGAAGATATATTTTAATAAGTAATAAGTCATTATTCTTTAATGCAATAAAACTTAAGATTAGAAATAGATAAGGAACTAACCTAAAAGGTGAAAAACCAGCTTTTGAGCCATGCTTAATGTCCTTTAGATTTAAAATTTTGATTTTTTTCTTCTCTTGTTTGACTATTTCTTTTAAATCTAAGTCTTCATTTACTACATTCTCTTCATATAGTTCATGTGGGTCTTCTATAGTATCAAGTATATCTCTGTCTTGGGTAACAGTATCCGTTTTAACCTGATTCTCAACCATAGACTTATAAGCGTAAGTTGATCCCAGTATAATGAAAAAGCTACTTAAAAATGCTATTTGGACATTTATGTAAAACTCAAATGATATTAAATAACTAAATGTTATAAGTACCTGAGTTAGTAAAAATAGCTTAATAACTCTTCTCACCATAGTCCTCATCATCTTCATCTTCTTCAAGTTTCTTTTTTATGGCATATCTAGGCTCTTTTGCCAATTCTTCATAAGCTTTGTATTGTTTTGAATAAGCCTTATATACATTTAAAACTGCTGCTGCGATACCAATCACTATACCAATCCAAAGAGTCCAACTAACACCGGTTAGACTTCTAAGTAAATAACCTATCCCAACTCCCATAATCACTGCTACAACCATAGATATACCTAATGATAAACTATCAACAGCCTCTATGATTGGTTTGATTCTAGGCTTGTGCTTTTCTTTTTCGTTTTCAGACATTTGATATTGCCTTAAACACTCTGGCACTTGCTTTTATGGTGTCTTCAATCATTTCATCAGTTGTTGCGGTTGAGATAAACCCTGTCTCATAAAGTGAACAAGCGAAATAAAAACCCTCTTTTAACATCTGTGAATGAAACTTAGCAAAAAGACCTGCATCTGAGTTGCAGGCATCTGCAAAATTTTTAACAGGTTTTTTATTAAAGAAAAAACCAAACATGCTTCCTCTACTATCAATCTGCATCGTAATTCCATGTTTATTAGCTTCAGCTTGCATACCCTCTACAAGCCTTGTGGCACGAGTATTTAAAACAGACATAACCTGTGCATTCTTTTTAAGCTTAGTTAATGCCGCAAGACCTGCAGCCATAGCCACAGGATTTCCGCTTAAAGTACCTGCTTGATATACCGGACCTTCAGGAGATAATTTGGCCATTATTTCAGAACGTGCACCAAAAGCGCCAACCGGCATTCCACCTCCTATTACTTTACCAAGTGTTATCATGTCAGGCTTAACTCCCGTGATAGATTCAGCACCATTTATACTCGCACGAAAGCCACTCATAACTTCATCAAAGATAAGCAAGGTTCCCTTAGTATCACAAAGTTCTCTTAACTCATGTAAGAACTCCTTATCAGCCGGCACTAGCCCCATATTTCCAGCAATAGGCTCAATAATAATACAGGCTATATCATCAGAATCAGCAAAACATTTTTTTACACTTTCAATATCATTGTAAGTGGCTAATAGTGTGTGTTTTGTAAAGTCAGCAGGAACACCAGGTGAACTTGGATTTCCAAAAGTAACGGCACCGCTTCCTGCTTCAACTAAAAGTGCATCGCTATGACCATGATAACAACCTGTAAATTTTACTATGTCATCACGATCTGTAAACCCACGGGCTAAACGAATAGCACTCATCACAGCTTCCGTTCCACTACTTACAAACCTAATCTTATCAACAGAGTCAAACATAGACACAACAAGAGATGCCAAATCTGTCTCAGCCTGAGTAGGAGCTCCAAAACTAAGACCATGTTTTACTGCATCGATAACTGCCGATTCTATTGTTTCATCACGGTGACCAAAGATCAAAGGACCCCAGCTTTGGACAAAATCAACATATTTGTTTCCATCTATGTCCGTTAAATATGCACCGTTTCCTTCTGAAATAAATAAGGGGGAACCACCTACACTGCTAAATGCCCTTACTGGTGAATTTACTCCGCCCGGGATTAATGTCTGTGCTTCTTCAAATGCTTTTAGTGAACCGTTTGTACTCATTTTACTTAACCTTGAAATATTTTTTATGATTATAGCAAAGTAGTATTAATCTACATTTGATATAATCAACAAAAACTTAAATGGAATGTACTTGAATCGTTCATATTTTGCTCTTTTTGTAGCATTGCTTATTCATCTTATTTTTATACTTTTATTTATACTTTTGGTAACCCTAACTCCAGAAGTCAAAAAGGATAAAAAAGACAAAGAGAACAAGATTAAAGTCTCACTTAAAGAGTTGCCAAAAAAGTATAAAAAATCAGGTGAAACTAAAAAACAGGTAAAACAAAGTCCTATAGCACCCCCAATGCCAAAAGGGAGACAGTTAAAAAAACTTGTAAAGAAACCGCCTATCATATATAATCAAAAAACCATCAAGCAAAAAAAGCCTAGAACTATACCGCTAAACAAACCAAAACCGACTCCTATCACTATACAAAAACCAAATAAAAAGGCACTTCCTCCAAGAGAAAAGTACATTACTGTCAAAGAAGAAAAATCTAATATTGAATTTTATAAACAGGTATCAAAACTAAAACATGACAGCAATAAAACAACAACAAAACCTTTAAAAAAGAAAAATAAATATGCTTGGATGCACGTAGATAAATCAGCCGATGAAGTTAAAAAAGAAAAAAAAGAAGTTGTTAGCGGAAGCAGTATAAATCAAAATATAAAAGAACTCTACGGAGATGAGTTTGGTAAGCTAACTGCAGGTCAACAAAAATATATAATTGATAACCAGGAGATTATGCGTAGAATCACTCAAGAAATATTAAACCGTGTAGCAAGAGTGAATCTGCCAAAAGATATGAATGTAAATAAAAGTAACGTCATAGAGTTTTATCTACATACAAATGGTGATATGAGTGATTTTAGGTTTATTCAAAAAAGTGGCAGCTATATACTTGATGACACAACAAGAGAAACTATTGAATATGCTTACAGTAGATACCCAAGACCGAGTGAAAAAACTTTAATTAGATACAATGTATACTACAATTTAGCTAGATACTAATACACATTCAACTTGATATTTCTAACATTTATAGATATAATTTGTTAGATTAGGAGATAAAGTTGATTATATTAAAGAATACCAAGAACTCTATTATAAACTTTTTATCTTCTATCGCTGATAGAAAAGAGGATACTTTAAAACAAAAGCAAGACCATAGATTTTTAATTTATATTGGACTTGCAATGAGCCTCGGTGGTGTCGTATGGGGTTCTATTTCTTTTTTTTACGGCTTAAGAAGGGAATCAATAGTTCCATATTCTTACACGGCCATTACCATACTGAATTTTATATATCTTTACTATAGTAAAAACTTTGTTGTTTCTCAAACTATTCAAATACTTGCAAGTCTGTTCATTCCTTTTTTATTTCAACTTATTTTAGGTGGATTTATCGCCAGCGGAGCAGTGATAATATGGTCTATTCTAGCAATTTTAGTCAGCTTTACCTTTCAAAAAAAAGACATGGTCTTAAAATGGTTTTATCTATATATCATACTAATTATATTTAGCGGTTTTGCAGACAGGGAGGCAAGAGAATTTGCGGTGCACTTCAATACTGAGATAAGTGTACTGTTTTTCACATTAAATATAGCTACAGTATCTGTAATAATATTTACAATGTTTATATACTTTATAAATACAAAAGAAGAACTGCAAGAAGAACTTTCTATCCTAGCCAATACAGATCTTCTAACTGACATACCTAACCGTAGACACTTTTTTACAAATGCCAAAAACGAACTTTCACGTTCAAAAAGACACGACAGGATTTTATCAATATTTATGCTAGATATAGATTTTTTCAAAACTTTTAATGACAACTATGGTCATGCAGTTGGTGATGAAGTTTTAATTAGATTTGCCAATCTTCTTAAAGATAACATAAGAGATATAGATATTTTATGCCGTTACGGAGGAGAAGAGTTTATAATTTTAATGCCTGAGACAACTATCGAAGTAGCTATTTTAGCCGGGCAGAGGATTATAGATAATTGTCATCTGTTGATTATACATAAGAATAATGATAATATTGATATTAATATTACGGTAAGTATTGGTGTGACTCAATCAAACCATGATGACAAAAACATTGATGAAATTATAAAACGTGCTGATGATGCCTTATATAAAGCTAAAGCAAATGGTAGAGACCAGCTTCAAGTTGGCTAAATCATAGCTTATTGAGTATTACTAAAGCACCTTTATATATTGGTTCATCTATAAATCCATATTTATCATCTACAAAACCTGTAACACCTAGTTTTTTGTTTATTTCAAAAAGCCTCACCACTTCTTTTGCTCTACTTATATCTTGTAAATCTTGTAGAAACATTTTATTTACAGCTTCTACTTGCTTTGGAGATATACAAGCCTTTGCTTCATAACCCATACTTTTTTCTAAACTTATCCATTTGTTGAAATTATCTAAGTTTTCATACTCCTGATAAACAAAAGAGACAGCCTTGATGTTCATTGATTTACAAGTTATCAGAAAATGAGTAAGGATATATAACATAGTTGGGTTATCTTTATCAATAAGACTTTGTGCTATCTTCATGTCTGCAAACAAGTCTAATATACCTAAGTAAAAAGTAGTTATTCGTTTGCTGACCTTAAGCTTAGACAAACTATGCCAAGCTTCTTTAGTTTCTATAGATAAATGCAATTCACATCTTTCATCAATAATAGAAAGTGCATGTTTAACTTCTAGCTGATTTTTTACCTTTGGAACTCTTATAGCGTCTGGCATAAACTTGTTTAAGTATGCTATCTCTTCGTATCCACCTTCATCTAAAGCATTTACTCTAACAACTAGCTTCTTTGAGGTTTGCTTGTTCAAACTTAAGAAAATTGCACACAAAATAAGAGCATAAGGCTTGTCCTCATTACTGACGCCATCTTCAAGGTTTAGTATTATGCAATCTGCATCCAAAGAGTTTATCTTACTCAAGTGATTAATATTATTACAAGAAAGCATTAAAACGCTTGAAAAATCATCAGATTTGTTTAACAATCTGGGTACAGCAATAGCTAATAAGCCAAGTTCTTTTATATCCCTTTTTTCAAATGCGGTTTGAACTTTTTGTAAAAAATCATCTATCAACACTTATCACCTTTTTTTCTTGAAGATAAAAATAAAGTGCCTTAATCTCTCTTTTAGTCAAAAAATATCTTGGCATACCTCTTTTTCTTACCTTTAATGATTTATAAAACTTATCAAATCCAATACTGTTTATCTGCGGTCCTACAAAACTTTTTTTCTTTTTTTTATGTACATAGTTTGCAACGATTTTTCCTTCTCCATTATCACCGTGACAAAGTTCACATCCGATTCCTCTTGGATTTTTATAAAGCTGTGAGGCATATTCCATTGGTGTTATAAAACTAGAATCCCCAAATAAAAATATCGGTATCAGTAAAGTTATTATATATCTCATTATAAACCTATTGTTATTTTAAAAAGGTATAATAACAAAAAAATAATTTATGGGGTTTAAATGCAGCTTCTTGATGGTAAAGCACTTTCAAACAAAATAGAGATACAAGTTACAGATGAAGTAAAAAAACTAAAAGATAACTGCGGATGCACTCCGGGACTAGCAGTAGTACTAGTAGGTCAAGATCCTGCAAGTGCAGCTTATGTAAACATGAAGAAAAAAGCTTGTGACAGAGTAGGTTTTTATTCTATTACACATGATATGCCTGAATCTATTTCTCAAGAGGCTATTGAAAAAACTATTCTTATGTTAAACAATGACACAAATGTTGATGGAATTTTAATACAACTACCTCTTCCTGCTCATATTGATACAACTAAACTTTTAGAGCTAGTAAACCCTGCAAAGGATGTTGATGGTTTTCACCCTTTTAATGTGGGAAGACTAACAACCGGGCTTGATGGTTTTGTTCCATGTACACCACTTGGAGTAATGGAACTTTTAGCAGAATACAAGATAGATGTTAAAGGGAAAAACTGTGTAGTAGTTGGTGCTTCAAATATTGTTGGAAAACCTATGGCTGCCCTACTTTTAAATGCTGATGCTACTGTTGAGATTTGTCATATATTTACAGATGATTTAAAAAGACATACACTTAATGCAGATATTATTTTAGTTGGTGTCGGTGTAATCAATCTAATAAAAAAAGATATGGTTAAAGATGATGCTATCATTGTTGATATTGGGATAAATAGAGCTGATAACGGTAAACTTGTTGGAGATGTCGACTTTGCCAACGTGAGTGAAAAATGCTCATATATCACACCTGTTCCAGGCGGTGTTGGTCCTATGACCATAGCTATGCTTTTAAAAAACACCCTTAAGGCTGCTAAAGTCAATGCAAAAGAAAAAGAAAGAGTATAGATGAAAGAAATTTTAGGAAAAACATACAGGTTTTCAAACTCATGGACAGGGACTATAATTATAGTTCTGTTTGTCATTTTTTTTATTGCTCAGGCTTTTAGAATTCCAAGCGGATCCATGAAAGACAGTCTTCTTGTCGGCGACCACCTTTTTGCTAAGAAGTTCGCTTATGGGTTACCTATGCCACATATACCGTTTCTTGAGATTTCTATTATGCCTTGGAGCGATTCACTTCGTCTAATTGACGGCGATACACCATCAAGAGGTGATATAGTTATATTCAGATATCCAGGTGATATAAAACAACATTTTGTCAAGCGTTGTGTAGCCCTGCCTGATGATGAGCTTTTTGTTTTTAACAAAGATCTATTTTTGCACCACTCAGAAGGTGATGACTGGATAAAAGAAAACTTTAAAGGTTACGAGATATTAAGCTTTTCTGGAAAACTGTGGGTTAAAAATCCTTACAAAAAGAAACATCCGGGTGTTCATAACGATGATAAAATCATAAATGACGGAAGATATCCAATACAAATATTTAATTTTTCACCTATTAAAGTTAATAAAGACAACTACTTTATGATGGGAGACAACCGTGATCATTCTAATGATAGTAGATTCTGGGGTGCAGTTCCATATGAAAATATAGAGGGCACACCTTGGTTTATATATTTTAGCGTTGATGACAACTGGGAAATTAGATGGGACAGAGTAGGTAAAACACCTACAGACCTTGAATCTCCACTACACCTTGACAAAGCAATCGCTGAAAGAGTAAAAATCGACAAAGATGATCATGGAATCTATTGATTTACTAAAGATACTAGCAGCAGTACTTGCCTTGATGGTAGCAATTATCGGACATGAAATCATGCATGGTCTTGTTGCCTATGTCTATGGTGATACAACTGCTAAAAATGCGGGTAGACTGTCTATTAACCCTCTTACACATATTGACTTGGTAGGTACTATTATTGTTCCTGCTACAATGTACTTTTTACCTATGCTGCTTGGCGGTGGAAGCGGTTTTTTATTTGGTTGGGCTAAGCCGGTTCCAATTAACACTTCAACAGTTATCTCAAGAGCCGGATACAATGGTGCTATGCAAGTAGATCTAGCAGGGATAGTATATAACTTCACATTAGCAGCTATCTCCTCAATTGTAATTGTTACGATGAGTCAACCAACCACTGCTGATGGTTTAGTGTATATATTTGCTTATATATTTGTACTCAAGCTACTTGTGATTAATGTTGTTCTAGGTGTATTCAACCTACTTCCAATACCTCAATTTGACGGTGCGCACTTTTTAATGCACCTGTCTCTAAAATATAAAATAAATTCTATTGCTGAGTTTTTTTATAAGAATGAGAGATATGGAATAATTGTTGTTCTAGTTGTGTTAATGACACCGCTAAAGGACTATCTATTGATTCTGCCTGTACAGACCATTTTAAAATTACTATTATAAAGGATATAGATGAAATTTTATATAGCAACTGACCATGCTGGAATTGATTTAAAAGACTATACAGTTGAGCTATTAAACACTAAAGGTCATGAAGTTATCGACTTAGGACCTTTTAGTAAGGATAGAGTTGATTATCCTGATTATGCCGTTAAAGTATCAGAAGCTATTTTAGCTGATTCATCTTCACAGGGGATTCTCATCTGTGGTTCAGGTATCGGTATGAGCATGGCTGCAAATCGTCATACCGGCATACGCGCAGCACTTTGTCATGATGCATATACGGCAAGTGTAGCTAGAGGTCATAACGATGCAAATATTCTTTGTTTTGGTGAGAGAATTGTTGGCAAGGGTGTAGCTGAATCCATTATAGATGCTTGGATTGCATCTAGTTTTGACGGTGGAAGACATACCGGAAGAGTTGGAAAAATAGAAGCAATCAACTCTTAAAAAGAAACTAAGAATTATCAAATATATTAGAATGCGCTTCTAATACTTTTGAAAAAAACAACAAGGAAAACTTATGTTCTGGGAATGGTCACTTTTAACTATATTATCTATACTGTCAATCTACCTTTTTGTAAAGATGTTTTACTTTAAAAGTATTACAAACAAAGAACAAAGAAGTAATGACTTAATGAAAATTACCCTTCAAGAGGCTGAAATTCTAATCAGGAAATACCAAATACAATTACAAAGAGCATTAGGTAATGTTGATATATTAAGTGAAGAGCTAAAAAAGCTTAGAAATGAACTTAAGGTTTTAAAACAAAGAAATGCACAACACAGACAAGAAACAGATAGACTAAACAATAAAATCAAAGCATTAGAGGGTCGTATAGACGCACTGTTGTAACAGAGTAAATATTGACTTATCCAAGGAATTTACCCTATAAAGGAATAAACAATGACACTAAGCAATGAACAAAGAAAAATAATAGAAGATTCTATAAGAGATATACAAGACTTTCCTAAAAAAGGGATAGTATTCAAAGATATAACTACACTTTTAAATAACAAAGAGGCTTACGGTGTTCTTATGGACCACCTTCATCAAAGATATAAAGAATATAACCTTGATTATATAGCCGGAATTGATGCAAGAGGATTTATATTTGGAGCTGCCTTAGCTCAAATGTTAAATATAGGTTTTGTACCAATTAGAAAAAAAGGCAAGCTTCCGTACACAACTATAAGCGAGAAATATGCTCTAGAATATGGTATTGATGAGATAGAGGTCCATATAGATGCCTTTAGTGCAAAAGAAAATGCCAGAGTGTTGATGATAGACGATCTAATAGCAACTGGTGGAACTGCTAATGCAGCTGCACAACTAATCGAGCAGACAGGTGCGAAATGTGTCGAAGCTTGTTTTATTATCGGTCTTAGCTTCTTAGATGGAATAAAAAACTTAAAAGAAAAAACTGATGTTTATCATATAATAGAGGCTGATTAATGTATATACCTACTCCTTCAAAATACGATCCTGATGAAAATGGTCACTTTGGAATATTCGGTGGTAGATATGTTCCTGAAACACTTATGCCCGCACTTTTGCAACTAAAACAAGAGTACGAAGATATTCGTTTTGATAAAGACTTCTGGAAAGAGGTTCATTACTATTTAAAGGACTATGTTGGTCGCCCTTCTCCGCTTTACTATGCAAAGAATATATCAAAAGAACTTGGAGCTAAGGTTTACTTTAAAAGAGAAGACCTAAACCATACAGGTGCGCACAAAGTCAATAATGTAATAGCTCAAGGTTTAATGGCTAAACGCTTGGGATATAAAAAAATCATAGCTGAGACAGGTGCCGGTCAACATGGTGTTGCAACAGCAACTATTTGTGCGCTTCTGGATCTGGAATGTGAAATCTTCATGGGTGCAAAAGATGCTGCCAGACAGGAACTTAATGTTTTTCGTATGAAGCTTCTCGGTGCAAAAGTAAATGAGGTTGAGAGTGGTTCACGTACGCTAAAAGATGCTATGAATGAGGCAATTCGTCACTGGGTAACAAATGCGCGTGATACTTTTTATATAATTGGAACGGTTGCAGGCCCCCACCCTTATCCCATGATGGTTAGAGATTTTCAAGCTATTATCGGTTATGAAGCCCGTAAACAAATACTAGAAAAAGAAAATAGGCTTCCAGACCACGTCATTGCTTGCATAGGTGGAGGAAGCAATGCTATTGGAATGTTTCAGCACTTCTTAGAGGATGAAGAAGTAGAATGTATTGGTATCGAGGCTGGTGGCCTTGGTATAGAGACAGATAAACACGGATGCTCACTAAAAAAAGGTCGTCCAGGTGTACTCCATGGTCAAATGAGTTATACACTCCAAGATGAAGACGGTCAAATCTTAGAAGCTCACTCTATCTCAGCCGGACTTGATTACCCTGGAATTGGTCCAGAACATTCTTTTCATAATGAAAACAAATCCGTTACTTATGATAATGCAACAGATGAAGAAGCCATAGATGCTTTTGTATGGTTGTCTCGAAAAGAGGGAATTATACCGGCATTTGAAAGTTCTCATGCCGTAGCCCACCTCAAAAAAATGAATAATATTAAAGATAAGTTAATAATTGTAAACCTGTCTGGTCGCGGTGACAAGGATATGATTCAAGCTAAAGACATTTTACACTTTGATTAAAGTGTAAATCTCAAGCCCTTGATATTCTGTCATATCTACTTCTTGAAGCTTGTTGCATTGCATATTTTGATTTTTCCAAAATAGAGTTAATTGTATCACCATCAACAATTTCAGTAACTCCAATTGATAAATTTGGTTTGATGTTTTCCATAATCTCTGTTTTAGATAAATTAACATACAGTTTTTTTACAACATGATCAGCTGCTTTTTCCTCAGTATATGGTAATAATATAACAAAATCAGCGCCTGCCCATCTTCCAGCTATGTCAGATTCCCTTAGTTGTTTTTTAAGCACTTTTGAAAAGTTAGCAATCGTTTTTTCTCCATATTCAAATCCAAATGTTGATACAACTTTTTCTACATCCAGTAATTTTAAGTAAAATATAGTCGTATCACTTGGGTGTCTATCATACAGCTCTATTGTATGCTTTAAAATAGCTTGCATATGCATTCTAGATGAGAACTTAGACAACTGATCTGTTGTAGCTAAACCAATTACTTTGTCTAATCTTAATCTGTATTCGGTTAATTTTGCATACTGTGAAATATGAAGGTCTATTCGTGCCACAATCTCATTAGAATCAAAAGGTTTTTTAATATAATCTACCGCTCCATAACTATAACATTCACTTAGCTTATCTTTATTGTGCTCATGTGAACTATCTATAAATACAATAGGATGATGTATGGAGTGGTAATAATCAACTAACTCGAAAACACTGCAAATAGTTGTAAAGTTTACATATGGATTCACGATAATTAGAGATATATTTTCTATATTATTAAAATCATCAAGCTCACCTTCAGATTGTATACAAAAAACATTGTAACCATTCTCTTGAAACAGTATTGTTAAGGTTTCTAAATTTTTTTCGTTATGTTCTATTATTAATATATTTTTATTTAACATACCAGATTATAACATAAACAACTATAAAAAAGTATATCCTATTAGTAAAGTTTTTTTTATGCACTTTTAGATATTATCATAAAAATATATTAATTTAGGAAGCAAATGAACATTCAACTATTAAATACCGACGTATCAAATATAGATGCAGATATGACTGTAGAGTTTTTAACTCAAAATGAACTAAAAGAACATATTAATTCTGATCTATTAAACAAAGCCGGTTTTACAGCTGAGCAGGATACTATATGTTTCTTACACGAAAAAAATCTTCTTCTTTGTGGTTTAGAGAAAAAAAAAGATGAAGAAGTAAGAAGTGCCTGTTCAGTAATGATAAAAGCTTTAAAGTCATCAAACTATACAAGTGCCAAAATTAATATGATAAATGACAAAACATTAACTGCAACAGTTGAGGGAATATTGTTGGGTGGTTATGAATTTACAGAGTATAAGTCCAAACCTAAAGAGATAACTTTAAAAGACATATTTATAGCTTCAATAACGACAAACTTTGAAGAATTGGAAAAAAACTTCAACGATGCATTGATTGTATCTAAAGCTACATGTTTTACTAGAGATATAGTTAATACAGCTCCTCAAGAGTTACATCCCCAAAGCCTAGTTGATTTGGCTAAACAATTGGCATCTGATAACTCTTTAGTGTGTAACATTCTTCAAGAAGAAGACTTAGCTAAGGAAAATATGGGTGCTATGCTGGCTGTCGGTCGTGCCTCAGTTCACGGTAGTGCTTTAATACACCTGTCATATAAACCACAAAACCCTAAAAAGATCATTTCATTGGTCGGCAAAGGGTTGACTTACGACAGTGGCGGACTAAGCTTAAAACCTGCTACTTCTATGGTTACAATGAAAATGGACAAGGCTGGTGCTTGTGGTGTTTTGGGGATGATCAAGGCTGTAAGTGAATTGAAACTTGATATTGAAGTTCACGCTTTTATCGGTGCAGTTGAAAACATGATAGGCGGAAATGCATATAAACCAGATGATATACTTGTTTCAAGAAGCGGTACTACAATCGAAGTTAGAAATACTGATGCTGAAGGTCGTCTAGTGCTGGCTGATGTTCTTGATTATGCTCAAGACACAGTTAAAGCTGACGGTATTTTTGACTTTGCAACGCTTACCGGTGCCTGTATGGTAGCTCTTGGTCAATACACAACAGGACTTATGGGACACTCACACAAACTGAAACACGACTTCTCTAAAGCCGGTAGTTCTTCAGGTGAACTAATAGGCTCTCTGCCGTTTAATAGACATCTTAAAAAACTTCTAAAAAGTGATATAGCAGACATATCAAATGTTTCTTCTAAACCTTATGGAGGAGCTATTACTGCTGGATTATTCTTAGATAGGTTTATAAAAGAAGAAAATAAAAACAAATGGATGCATTTTGACATAGCAGGTTCTGCATATACGGAAAGTCCTTGGGATTGCAATGTTTATGGTGGAACGGGTGCAGGTGTTAGGCTTATGAGTGAATATCTAAAGGGAATTTAGATTATTTTGATTTTTTCATACAAATCAGGAGGTTTAAAAAAGTCATATGATAAAGTTGCTGAAATAAATATATATAAAAGCAACTTTTAGATAGCATTACAAAAATTATTTTATATGAACAGTTAAAGGTCAATTATGGGTTTAAGCATCGGTCTAGTAGGACTTCCAAACGTAGGTAAATCAACAACTTTCAATGCACTGACAAAGGCACAAAATGCGGAGGCTGCAAACTATCCTTTTTGTACGATAGAGCCAAACAAAGCTGTTGTTCCCGTACCTGATAAAAGATTACATGAACTGGCTAAGATTGTAAATCCGGAAAAGATCCAATATTCTACTCTTGATTTTGTTGATATTGCAGGGCTTGTAAAAGGTGCTAGCAAAGGTGAAGGTCTTGGTAATAAATTTTTATCAAATATACGTGAGACTGAAGTTATCCTACAAATAGTAAGATGTTTTGATGATGATAATATTGTTCATAATGAGGGAAGTATTGACCCACTTAGAGATGTGGAAATTATTGAAACTGAACTCATTTTAGCAGACATAGAAGTACTACAAAACAGAATGGACAGGCTGAAAAAACAAGCAAAAGCAGATAAAAGTGCAAAAGCTTCATTAGAAATTGCCGAAGAACTTTTAGAGTTTTTAGCCGATGGAAACCTTGCAAGAAATTTTCCAAAATCAGATGCTGAAGAGTATCAACAACTAAACCAAGAGATTAGATTTTTAACTAACAAAGAGATTATGTACGGTGCCAATGTTGATGAAGAAAGCTTAACTGACGAGGGTGATTCTATGGATGATAATCCTTATGTTGCTGCTTTAACTGAACATGCAAATAAAAATAACTGTGAGATAATAAAACTTTGTGCAAAAGTTGAAGAAGAGCTCATAGGACTTGAGGATGATGAAGCCGAAGATTTTTTAAATGAACTTGGTATTGAAGAATCAGGGCTTGAACAAATTATACACAAGGGTTTTGATAAACTAGGTCTCATGTCTTACTTCACAGCAGGTGTCAAAGAAGTTCGTGCTTGGACTATTCGTAAAGACTCTACCGCCCCTCGTGCAGCAGCAGCTATCCATAATGATTTTGAAAAAGGTTTTATACGTGCGGAAGTTATTGCTTATAACGACTACATTGAGTGCGGTGGCGAATCAAAAGCAAAAGAAGCAGGTAAAATGAGACTAGAAGGTAAAGAGTATATTGTTCAAGACGGTGACGTTATGCATTTCAGGTTCAACGTATAATAAGCTATATAGTTATTAAAAGCAAAATATTATAATACATTTTGCTTTTACATTAAATATAATTTAATCAATATCTTTATTAATTCTTTTTCTATATTTATAAAACTCATGACTTACAAACAGTATGATTGGAAATGGTAATAAAATCCATAAATCACTCAATGGTATGTCCGCCGTATGAAATATTTTTTGAACTGGTTCATAGTTTAACATCATCCATATCCATAAAAATTCTGCAAGCATGCCCCAAAGTAAAAGCTTATTACTTGTCCAACCAACACTCCATGCCGAAAATTCCCAACTACGCATAGTCCAAACATTAACCAGCTGGCAACTAATGGCTCCTAAAAGAGTCATAGTCATAGCCTGAGACTGCAACATTGGATCATTCAAATCAACTGTTCCATATTCCCATCCATGTAGTAGTAAAAAACTAATAAATGCAACCATTGCAGCTGTAGCCTCTATAATACCTATGAAAAAATAACCTCTTTTAAATACTTCCCAATCTAATATTTTCTCTTTACTGCCAATTGGTGGGCGGTTCATAATATTTTTTTCTGGCTTTTCACTACCAAGTGCCAGTCCTGGTAACATATCTGAACCCAAATCAATTGAAAGAATTTGTATAACAGAAAGTGGTAGTGGTATTTTAAAGAAAAATTGTAAGATATATGGTACGATTTCCGGAACATTAGATGAAAGAATATATGTAACAAATTTTTTTATATTAAAGTAAACATTCCTACCCTCTTCAATGGCAGATACTATAGATTTAAAATTATCATCTATCAATATCATGTCAGCTGATTCTTTAGCGACGTCAGTTCCTGTTTTACCCATAGCTATACCTATATCAGCTCTCCTTAACGCGGGGGCATCATTAACACCGTCACCTGTCATTGCAACTACTTCTCCATAACTTTGAAGAGCAGATGCAATTTTAAGTTTTTGATTACTGGCCATTCTTGCAAACAATATGGTCTCATTTTTCAGACGGTTTTCCAGTTCTTCCTCTTTTAATTTTTCAACCTCTTCTCCTGATAAGATTGCATCAAAGTCAAGATCAATCTTTTTTGCTATAGCCTGCGCTGTCTTATGATTATCACCAGTAATCATCATAATTCTAATACCTGCTGATTTACATTGCTGTATGGACTCTTTTACCTCTATTCGTGGTAGATCCATAATGGCTATAATTCCTAATAGCGTCAAACCTTCTTCCTTAGTATTAGAACTTTTTGTTATTGCTAAAACACGATAAGCTTCATCCTCAAAAGACTCAGACTTTTTTAACATAAATTCCTTGGTCTTTTTGTCAAAAATCTTAATTTTTGCGTCAGAATCTAAGTAATGCGTAGACTTCTCAAATATAACTTCAATAGCACCTTTACTGTAAAGTATCTTTTCATCTCCATACATACACATTGAAGACATCATCTTTCTATCACTACTAAAAGGAAATTCCTCGATTTTTTCATAGGAATCACCGCTTATATTTCGTTTGTTTGAAGCAGACACAATTGCTAATTCTGTTGGATCCCCAAATACCTTTTCATGTTCTATCGTAGCACGTGAATTTAATCTTCCGGCAAGTAGAAGTTCATCCAAACGACTATCTGAACTTTCATTTATATTATCAAATTTAAACTCTCCATTAGAAATATATCCGTCACCACCTATAGTAATATGCTCACCACCAGCTAAAATAAGCTCTTTTAGTGTCATCTCATTTCGTGTTAGCGTACCTGTCTTATCTGTGCATATCACAGTAGCACTTCCAAGAGTTTGAACAGAATCCAGGTTTTTAATTAATGCATTTTTTTGCGCCATTCTCTGACCTGCAATTGAAAGAGACAATGTAATAGTAGGAAGAAGACCTTCTGGAACATTCGCTACAATCAAAGAAAGAGCAAATATTGATGCCATCAAAATACTTTTATCTGAAAATACACCAAGTATGAAAAAAATAATACCCATAATTAAAGCTATTATTGTAAGTATATGGGTAATATGAATTACCTCTTTTTGCATAGGAGTAAGTGTTTTTTGCACATTTCTGGTCAAGATAGCAATTTTTCCAAACTCTGTTGCTTGTCCCGTACTTACAACTATAGCAACCCCGCTACCTGAAACTACCGTCGTTCCGGCAAAAACCATATTCTTTGCATCTAAAGTGCACGAGACAGTGTCATCTATTTTAAGTTCACGTCTTGAGGGTCTTGATTCACCATTTAAAGATGCGGTATTAACATACAATGTTCTATTTTCAATCAATACTGCATCGGCAGCTATCTTATCGCCCTCTTCTAGTACAACTATATCACCTGGAACTAGATTTTTTGCATCTACACTTAGTAAATTATACTCTCGTTTTACATTGACCATAGTCGGCATTAATCTAAGTAAAGCCTCCATAGCTTTATCAGCCTTATATTCTTGCCAAAAAGTAAAAGTGGCATTTATTATAACTGCTACTAAAATTGCATATCCAAGTATATCATTACCTTCATTGGGTACATAATAATCTGCCATAAAAGCCATTAATGCTGCCACTTCTAGCAAGACTGCAAAAAACTGTATATATTGTTTAATATACTCCTTTGTATAACTTTTCTTTTTTTCAGTTTGAATCTCATTTTTACCAAAGTCTATAAGACGACGTGATACTTCTTTAGTACTTAATCCACTCTCCTTTGTGTGATATTTATCAAATAGTTGTTTTTTTGAAAAATGGTAGACCTCCATTGCTAATTCCTGCTTGGATAATATGCTATTATATTTACAGATGCTTCACGCATCAACTTTTCAATTGGTATCTCTTTTTTAAAAAATGATTTAACGGATAGTCGTCTAGCACCAATCACTACTAATTGAGTGTTTGATTTTACAATACGAGTTAAAAGACTTTCAATTCCGGTACTAGTAAAATCATGCTTGATACGCATTTTAAAAGGCATAAAATTAGCTAGCTTAGTATAGTGTCTTAGATTATAGTTGATAGTACCAAGTTTTTGTCTGGCTTGATGAATATCTACTTTTGAGAATTTCCATTTTGACATATTAGATACAGAATATATCTCTGCATCAGCTTTATATGCAGATGCGATAGTACTAAAAAATGTAAATTTTTTAACTGATAGTTTGTCTTCTTTTATCGAGAGCATAATAGTATTTATATCTATGATATTACTAATCTTAACTATACGTGCGATGGCGATGTCAACACCTAAGTTCATTTTTATTAGCAACTCACTGAAAGAATTTGTTATAAAACTTTTATTTTTACGTGTACTGCAAAAGATTATATCAGTATTGTTATTTGAAAGAAAAGTTTTTATTACACTTTTGATTTGACCCTTTAAAATAATATATTCTATTGCTACTTTTTGAGCGAGTGCAAGCGTGCTTATACGATTCACACTAGCCTTTACATCATCAATATTGTCTTTAAAGTTTTCTATATGCAACAAAACAATGGTGTATTTTTCAACTTGAGCATACTTAATTGCATAAAATGCCATACTCTCCGCAGTGATTGAGCCATTAATTGCAACTATAACTTTCATATACACTCTCCCTATACATTAGTACAAATTACTTCTAATCACTTGATTTTAATCTATTTTCGATTAAAATCAAGATATACTTCCCAGTAATATTAAAGATAAGACAATTAAAAACCGATATTGCACTCAAGCAGAACTTTTAAAAGGAACTAAATTATGGAGTTAAAATATGTTGGACCTAAACCAATTATATCTCATACGGGAATTTTGTTTGATAACAACAAAGAAGATAAGTTTGTTTATCTAAACATTATTGTTCAACTATTAAAATCACTGAACCATAACTATATAAAAGATAAAGTTTATACATATAACACTGATACAAATAGACTTTCAAATCAAGAACTATATGATGAACTGAAAAAATTTTGTCCACAAGTAAAAACACTAATGGAAAGACAAAACCATGATATGAGTGAAGAGATTGAACACAATATAAAAAGAGCTCATGAGAATGCTATTTTAAGTGAAGAAGACAAAGAAGTACTGCAAAATAATATAAAAATCATGCAAGATTACTTAATCCAAAGATCGATAAACAAGAGTGTATATTATTGTGCTGTAGATGAGTTAGCTAAACTTGTAAAAAAAGACAATATTGATTATATCATAGTACCAATGTTTCAAACATTTGCTCATGTACTTCACTCTGTTCAAGGAAGTCTAAAAAAACAAAAAACATCTATTGATACAAAACTAGACATATACCAAGAAGACGGTAAACTCTTAGCAAAATTAAAAGTAATAAATACTATTTAAGCTTTGCTATATTGTCTCCATATTTAACATTGTCTCCAACTTTAACACTTAAGTCTAAAAAGTCTTTCTCAGCTAAAATGACTATAGTAGAACCCATCTCAAAACATCCAAAATCATCACCTTTATTCATAGCTAAATTTTCATAATTATAGAGGGTACTATTTTGTGCATCGGTATTTGTTTTTATTCCAGGTTCAAAACTAACCTGCATTACACCAACATTTAAAGCACTCACCAAAATCATATAGAACTTTCTTTTATCTTGAGTCTCACACAAAAGAACAACCCTTTCATTTTCTATAAAAAGGTTAACTCTTTTGTTTAATGACGGAAGATTAACTGGATAAAACTTGCCCGGTATATGTGCGGTTTTTAATACTTTTAAATTTATCGGTATATGATAACGGTGATAATCTTTTGGAGATAGATAAAAATTAACAAAAGTTCCCTTGTGAACTATTTTTTTTTCTTCCTCACTAAAGTGTTCTCCTAACAGTTCATCACTACTATATCTCATGCCCTTTATCTGTAATGCATAATCATCTATCAAATCTCCACACTCTGTGATAAGAGAATCACATGGTGAAATAAAGTCTTCGCCATCAAGTGAATATATTCTATCCTCTTTTAGTTTTCTTGTAAAAAGTGCATTTAAACTTCTATATGTACTTGGACTATGAAATTCACTCATATCTAAATGCATCAACTGTACATAAGCATTATTTATAGTATTTTGAATTATCTTTGGAAATTTCTTGTTCGCAAACTTACCAAATGTTTGTGAAATAGCTGATGTTATATGCTTTTTCATATATATACCTTATTTATTTTTCGTTGATTTTTCGTTTTGCTAATTCTTCTATCAAGACCGTAGCATACGAACCTTTGGGGAGAGAGAAGTTAAGTTCATATTGAGCTTCTTCTGGTTTAAACCTACCCTCTACATTTTCAGGGAACACCCATGCATATCTTCTTGCGCCATCAACATTGATTTCATCATCAAAGTCCTTTTCAATAACCCCTGCATTACCCGATGATGTTTTTACTTTCATTCCGCATAATAAGCCTGTAACAGATATGTTTTTTTCATTAAATCTGTCCAAGTCATCTTCTTCACCTTCAAATTCAAATAGTCTGCCATGCGGATAATGCTCCATAATATCACCGGAGATTAATTTAAATGAATGCTTTTGATTTTTCATTTTTGATATTTCAGAGTTTGGCATATTTAAAAGTGTCTCTAATTCTTTTACTTCAAAGTTTTGAATTAAAGTGTTTATCTCAAGTCTTCTACTTAACCATAGATTAAAAAGATGGCTTTGGTAAGAGTTAATCAAAAGTTTTCTTATCTTTGGATTACGCTCTTTTTTTTCACCTTTAGCAATTTTCTCTCCATCTATATAGTTGTCTCCATCGTTACCAAACCGCTGATAACCAAAAAAGTTCGGCATACCAAATTTTGAGATATTCTTTAGTGCTTCATCAATCTTTTTTGCAGAAGTGGGGTTTACTTTTTTTAACTTTATATAAAACCTATTGCCTTTTAGATGCCCTAGTCTAATCTTGTTATTATGGTAAGTCCTAGAGATTATTTTTATGTTGTCATGATTGAAGTTCTCTATGCCGGCTTCATATTTTTTATTTAACGATATATATTGTTTAGTCATAGCATGCTTATCTTTAAGACCGGCATAACCTATCTCTTTATTTTGGATACCAAGGTATTTTGCTATAGCTGAAACAAGCTCAAGTGTTGATAGACTTTTTTTTCTTACAAATAAGATAAGATGCTCACCTTCTCCAGAAAACTCGTATAAAGGAATCTCTTCAACAACGAAATCTCTAGGTGTTTGTTTAAAAATAAAATCTATACTAGAGTGGTTTAGTGAGTAAAATCTGTCCATAGGCAGAGCTGTCCTTATAATAAAATAATATTGGAATTGTATCTAAAAATGGTGTGCTTTACATCTATTTATATATTTAGTTCTTGAACTAATTCCAAAAATATTCAACTTTACTCTACTTTGCTTTGCTCTTCTTAACATTGTTTTTTTATTTCTTGCGTTAAATGAAACTAGCATCTCATATTCTTCACCACTACAGGCTATACTCTTAGGTATTTGTCTAAAAAATCTAAAACCTGTATTATTAACAGAAGAAAGTTTACTCAAGTCACTAAAAAGACCGTCCGATATATCCATACCGGAGCTTAAAAATCGTTGCGAATTTCGTATAAACTTATCTCTAAGTCTGATATTCACAAATTTTGATTGTTTATGTATAAAACCTAAACTCGATAATTTTTTTAAATCTCTTTTAGAATCACCGAGTCTACCTGTAAAGGCTAAAAGATGTCCATACTTTAGACCTTTTCTTAGTAATGGTTTTTTGACCTTTGAAATTATAGTAATGGTGATATCAAGCTTAGTGTTACTAATAGTATCTCCACCAATAATCTCTATACCATACTTAGCCGCAACATCTTTAAAACCATGAGCCAGTTCTCTCATTTGTGATTTTTTAATATTATTTGGCATTGCTACGCTTAAAAGTGCATATATAGGTTTAGCATTCATAGCTATAGCATCTGATATATTTATAGTCATAGCTTTAGATGCAATTTGATAATAGCTCATCCAAGAGCTCTTAAAATGGATATTTTCAAAAAATGCATCTTTTGAATAAATATATCCGTCTATTAATGCTCCGTCATCACCAATATGCTTATTATCAAACTGTGATATAAAATAGTTTTCTAAATTCAATTTATAAAAACGAAACTTTTACTTTATGATTATCAAAACCAAGTTTTGCCGCATCTTTTTCACCTGCTAAAAGTTGTGAAAATTGCTCTTGCGAGATAATAGGCATATCTATCTCTCTACCAATAGCATTTGCAATACTTTTTTGCATACCGTCAAAGAGTAGTAAATCGCCCTTTCCTCTGACTATCATAAAATCTGCATTATTATCTTTTGCCTGGAGTAGAATCTCACCTGCAATTTTTAGAGAAAAATCTTTATTTACGATAGTAGAATATGGTGCTAAATCCTCATTTTTAAGACTTAGCTCAACATAAAAGGCCTTTGATTTTTCAATCATTTCTACACAAACATCTTTACTAAGACCTTCATATGCAGCTATGTTAAAACCATCAAACGACTGAGAAACAGTAACGTCTTGTTTATTCAAGTTTGACTTATTGTTAATACCGGAGTTTCTAGCTCTTGGTATCATACTTAACAAGGTCTTTATCCTATTTTCTTTCGCTGAATCATAATTAAAAACTCTATTCTCAAGTGAGGTATGGTACCAAATACCGTTATCTTTATCTGATATTAGTTTCAATACTGCCTGCGTATGTTCTGGCGTATGTTCAATAATGTCACTTGCAATTAGTAAAGCATGGTCACCTATATAATCCCTGTTAATATTATATGTATTTGAAGCATAGTAATCCAACTCAAGGTTTTTGGCATATTCATCCATATCCATTGGGTTTATATAATCTTTAAATATAAGTATATTTTCTAAATAATCTTTTTTATCTATCAATAAATCATTAGTAGCTCTGTAAATACTCACAGGTTCAATTTTAAAATCATTAGACGTCATATTAACTATGTTAGCAATGTATTCTTTAGCACTTAAAAATAAATTATTAACCTTAAGGTTAAATTCATTAGTTGGTTCATAGTTAAATTTATCAATAGCATTAATTTTATTCAGTAAACTTAGTATTGTGTCTCTATCATTATATTCGATAGTATATTTTTTATAGTATGGTAAATAATCAACTTTTGCATCAAATTTAAACAACTCTATATTTATTTCTTTAATCATCATATCCCTTTAAATATTGAGTAAAGTATATCACAAAATTTTAAAAATCAAATGATAAAATATCTCCTATTAGCTCTCTTTATTATATACAAAGACTAATTATTGTAAAATCCGCGTTATTTTAATTCTTATTAACAAAGGAAAGCTAATGAGTATTCCCATTTATACTTACGACGCAATTGTTGTTGGTGCCGGACTTGCCGGTTGTGCCGCAGCAAGAGAGCTACAAAATGCAGGAAAAAAAGTTGCTGTTATTACTAAACTTCACCCTCTTAGAAGTCATTCTGGAGCGGCACAAGGTGGTGTTAACGCAGCTTTTAGTGATGAAGATTCTATTGAACTTCATGAATTTGATACAGTTAAAGGTTCTGATTACCTAGCTGATCAAGATGCTGTTGCTTTTATGTGTGAAAAAGCTCCACAAACTATTCGTTGGGCTGAAAGAATGGGTGCTGCGTTTAGCCGTACACCAGATGGAAAAATTGCTCAACGCCCTTTTGGCGGTCAATCTTCTCCTCGTGCTTGTTTTGCAAAGGACCGTACAGGTCTTACATTATTACAAACTATTTATGAGCAAGCTCACCGTTCTGGTGTTAAGTTTTGGGATGAGTGGTATGCAGCTGATATAATCTATAAAGATGGAAAAGTATCTGGTGTAATAGCTTTTAATATCCGTGATATGCAGATGGCAATTTTTAATGCTAAATCTGTAATGTTTGCAACTGGTGGATATGCACGTTCATATAAGATCAACTCAAATGCTCATGCAAATACTGGTGATGGTCTTTCTATAGTTGCACGTCACGGTCTTCCTTTAGAAGATATGGAATTTGTTCAATTCCATCCATCTGGTCTTTCAGGTAATGGTGTACTTATATCTGAAGCTGCTCGTGGTGAGGGCGGTCGTCTTTTTAACTCTAAGGGTGAAAGATTTATGGAGAAATATGCTCCTAACGCTATGGAGCTTGCATCTCGTGACGTTGTTTCTCGTGCTATCTTAAATGAGATTAGAGAAGGTCGTGGTGTTGGGCCGAGAAAAGATGCTGTTTATATTGATGTAACACACCTTGGTAAAGACTTAATCATGGAAAAACTTCCTGAGCTTCGTGACCTTGCTATCACTTTCTTAGGTCTTGATATGATTAAAGAGCCTATCTTAATCTCTGCAACTGCTCATTATTCAATGGGTGGTATTCCAGTCAATATTGCTGGTAATGTTCGTAAAAACAACACTGAATATGTAGAAGGTTTCTATGCAGCTGGTGAATGTTCATGTGTATCAGTTCACGGTGCCAACCGTCTTGGTGCTAACTCAGTTCTTGAAGCTTTACTTTTTGGTAGATTTGTTGGTAAAACTATGGTTGATGAACTTGATAATATTGAACTTCGTGTTGCCACTGAAGATGATGCGGCTACTGCTTTGGCAGAGATTAATTTTGTTCTTAACAACAATGGTGATGAGACAGTAACTGGGATTAGAGAAGAATTACAACAATGCATGACAGCTAATGCAGGTGCTTTTAGAACAGGTGAGACTTTAGAGATTGCAATCGCAACAATTAAAGAACTTCATAAAAGATTTAAAAATATCCGTATCAAAGACAAATCAAAAGTATTTAACACTGAGCTTCAAGAAGCTATCGAACTTGGTCATATGCTAGACTACTCTGCATTTATTGTTGAGAGTGCACTTCCTAGGCGTGAGAGCCGTGGTGCTCACTACAGAGAAGACTTTGAAACTCGTGACGATGAAAACTTCTTAAAGCACACAATGGCCTATATGGATAAAAATGGTGATATTTCACTTGATTACATGGATGTTGTACTTGGCAGACATGAGCTTAAAGCTAGAACTTACTAGGGAGAACTTATGAGTCACACTATTACTACACAAAAAGTAAACTTCAAGGTATTTCGTTTTAATGCAGATGAAGATTACCTTCCATATTATGAAGACTACAATATGGAAGTTACTTCTGAAGAAGTTGTACTAGATATTTTAAATAGAATTAAATGGGATCACGATGGTAGTTTTTCTTACCGTCGTAGTTGTCGTCACGGAATCTGTGGTGCTTGTGCTATTAAAGTAAACGGTCGTTCAACTCTTGCTTGTAAAGAAAGCATGAACACTATGGTTGAATTCTTTGGTAATGAACTTACTATTGAACCATTAAGCATTAAAAGAGCTGTAAAAGATATGATTATCGACAAGGGTGATTTCTGGGAAAAGAATGATGCAATCCACCCATATCTTATCTCACATATCGATGAACATCCTGATATGGAGTGTGCAGTTACACCAGAAGAAGCAAATGAGTTAAATGATGCTGATTTATGTATCCAATGTGGTGCTTGTCACTATGCTTGTCCTGTTGTTGAGATAAATGAAGACTTCTTCGGTCCGGCTGCATTTGCTAAAGCTTATCGTTTTGAAGCTGATATTCGTGATGACGCTCATACAACAAGACTTATTGAGCTTAATGATGAAAAACAAGGTGTTTGGGATTGTGTTAAGTGTTATGAATGTGCAGAGGTTTGTCCTAAAGACGTTGACCCTATTGATAAAATCACTAAACTTCATCAAATGTTATTTAAAGAGAATGTTGCTAAAAGTAACGTTGCTACTCGTCATGCAGTTGGATTTAAGCATTCAATTGAAAAGCGCGGTGTGCTAGATGAGGGTCAATTAGTTCTATACTCTGAAGGTCCATCAATAGTAAAACATCTTCCGGTTGCATTTAAAATGTTCAAAAAAGGTAAGATAGTAATGCCTTGGAATATGCCAAAATCTGATAATCTTGACGAGATTCAAAAACTTGTTAAATCATCATCAACAGTAAAGTTCTAGGAGTAAGTTCATGGGAAAATTAAAATACGCACTTTTTACAGGATGTACAGCTAAACAAAGCACACCTGAGCAAATGATGTCAACAATGGCAGTTGCAAAAAAACTGGATATTGAACTAATCGAACTAACAGAAGCTTCATGTTGTGGTGCTTCTCACTTACAAGATTATGATGACTTTTTATCTTTAGTTTTAAATGCTAGAAATATTGCATATGCTGAAAAGCATGGTTTGACTATGGTTACTATCTGTAACACTTGTCAGCTTAACACTGCAATGACTAAGCACCGTTTAGATAACAATACTGAACTAAAAGCACAAGTGAATGAAAAACTTGCTGAAGTTGGTTTAGAATATAAGGGAACATCCCTTGTTACTCACTTTCTTTATGCTATTATCGACGACTTTGGTCTTGATAAAATCAAAGAGATGGTTGTTACACCACTCAGCCAATTTAATATTGCACCTTTTTACGGTTGTCATAACATACGCCCTTCTGAGCTTCAAAATGAGACTCATAAGACAAAAGAAAACCCTTATAACCCAACTTCACTTGATGACCTAATCATAGCTTGTGGCGGTGTTAATGTTGATTATGAAGAGAAAAACAAATGTTGTGGTTTCCACGTTGAACTTCAAGCTCCTAAAACAGCAGCTATCTTAACTGGTAATGCTATTGCAGGTGCTATGGATAATGATGCAGATATGATGGTTACACCATGTCCACTTTGTCATCTAAAATTAGACACTCAGACTCACCATGCATCTGAAGCTATCGGGCGTGATGTTGAACTACCTGTTCTTCACATGCAACAAATGATAGGTCTTGCTCTTGGTTGTACTCAAGAAGAACTTGGCTTACAGCATCACTTAGCTGAAGTAAATATATAAACTACTAAGTTTTTAGTTGTTAATATATCCAAGGAAGTAATTCCTTGGATTACACTAACGCTTAGTTATCTTCGGCAGATTGCCCACGCACCTAGGTGCTTTTTTATAAAAATTGCCCCTTGAATTAATAAAAGTGAATAAAAATGTCAGACTCAATAGAAATAATCTCATGGAATGTTAATGGAATCCGTGCTGTAGCTAACAAAGATGCATTTAAATGGATAGATGAACGTCAAACAGACATCTTGTGCCTACAAGAGATAAAAGCGCTTCAAGAGCAGATTCCGGAAGGTATGTTTGAAAAAAACTATGAAGACATAAAAGTAAACTCAGCTACAAAAAAAGGTTATAGTGGTACTATGACCTGGTCTACTATACAAAGTGACTACACGGACATATGTGAACATGTAGATACAACACTTGAAGGTCGCATAGTAGAAACTCACTACGGAGATACGGTACTATTCAATGTATACTTTCCAAATGGTCAAAAAGATGAAGAAAGACTAGCTCATAAGATGAAATTTTATGATGACTTTTTAGCTTATTGTGAAAAGTTAAAAGATGATGGAAAAAGCATTATTATTTGTGGAGATGTAAACACTGCTCATAAAGAGATAGACCTAAAAAATCCTAAAGCAAACTCAAAAACCTCTGGCTTCTTGCCAATAGAACGCGAATGGATGGATAAGCTTATAGAGCATGGTTACGTAGATACATTCAGATATGTTCACGGTGATCTTATAGATAAGTACAGCTGGTGGTCATATCGTGCAGGTGCCAGAGATAGAAATGTGGGATGGAGAATAGACTATTTCTTTATAAGTGAAGACCTCTGCGAAAACCTTGAAGATGCTTTTATACTGGATGAGATAGTTGGTTCTGACCACTGTCCAGTAGGTATTAGGATTAGTATCTGATGTCTATAGAAAGATTAGTAGGGGTATATGTTACAGATGAAGATGCATATCAAACTTACAGAGAAAAAATGTTTCCAATCTTAAAGTCTTACGGTGGAGACTTCGGTTATGACTTTAAAATAGCAGAGGTTTTGAAAAGTGAGGTTAGCTCACCTATGAATCGTGTATTTACAATATACTTTAAAGATGAAGATTCTATGGATTCCTTTTTCAATGATGAAAGCTATTTAAAGATAAAACTACAATATTTTAAACCCTCAGTATCTCATGTTACTGAAATCTCCAAGTATGTAAAATAAAATGAATGCAGATTTTTGGCATGACAAATGGGAAAAAAACGAGATAGGTTTTCATATGAATGAAACAAACCCCATATTAATCAAGTACTTTAAAGAGCTTGATTTAGATAAACAAAATCGTATATTTATTCCACTGTGCGGCAAAACTCTAGATATAAAATGGTTGTTGTCTAAGGGCTATAATGTAGTTGGTGTAGAACTAAATATGGAAGCAGTAAAGCAACTTTTTATTGAACTAAATCTACAAGCTAAAATATCGAAAATCGGTAATTTTATTCTTTACAGTGCAAAAAATATTGATATTTTCATTGGTGATATTTTTGAACTAAATGCTTCAATGCTAGGTTTTATAGATGCCGTATATGATAGGGCCGCACTTGTAGCCTTACCTCAAGAAATACGCGTTAAATATGTGTCCCATTTAATGAATATTACAAACCTTGCACCACAATTACTCATAAGTTACGAATACGACCAAAAGCTGATGAATGGACCACCATTCTCTGTAAGTATTAACGAAGTAAGAAATCATTACATTGATAACTATAAAACTACTTTGCTTGAAACTATAAACATTCCCCCTAGGAGAAAGGGAAAGTATGCAGCAGATGAATGTGTGTGGATTCTTAGAAAATTAAGCACCAATCAATAAAATTCTACTTACAAGACAGTTAATTTGCACTATATGTTATTTAAGGTTTAAAATTATATAATTTTTCATATCTATTTTAAAGGAATTAACCCATGATTAGTAAAACATTAGAAAAAGAGATAGAAGTACTGCTCTCAGAAACATATGAACTAGATGAAAAGTTTCATGCACAGATGGATGACTTACTTGAAAAAAACAATTTAGATAGAAAACAGTATACAAGTAAGGTGTGTACAGTTATCAAAGGAGTAGACACAACATGTATAGGTGGTTCATCATGCCAAAACCAATGTGTATATACTTGGAATGATGGCAGCACATCAACGGTTTTAGGTAAACGTAGATGTTGTCACAATGCGCCTAAGTGACAACTCTTATAGTTGCTAGTATAACAAATCTATGAATCCATTACTAGATGATTTAAATTTAGAAACATTAAAGATATCAAAAGAGCTTCAAAGATATGTTCAAAAATACTGGACTGTAAAAAAATATCTTACAAAAAAAAATACTTTCAATATTGCACCTGACGGTGCAATGGGATTACTAATAAACCCAGGTGACAACATCGAAATTGACACACCAAGTCAGCTATACACACTCAAGCATTCTGAAATTATGTTACTCGGCATACACATAAACGCTACTAAAATGATTTTTAATAAAAACTGTAATCTAGTAGGTATAAGATTTAATCCAGGTGCTATGTTTTGCTTTTTTAATGAATACTATGATGTTTTATATCAAAAAAACATCATATTAAAAGATAAGGACTTTTACAACAAACTTTTCTCAGATAATATAAGCAAGGAAAATGTGCTAAATACATATTTATTGGATAAGTTTAAAGAAGATACTAAAATCAACCGCATAATGTATCTTTTTACATATATTGAAAATCTTGACGGGGACGTAAACATAGATGATTTAGCCAACTATATGTCAATGAATCGCCGTAGCTTAAGCAGGTTGTTCAAAAAATACATTTGTATATCTCCAAACATTTATCTTCGTATAGTAAAAATCAAATATACAAGAGTTCAACTAAGAAGTTTGAAGTTCTCTAGATTAACAGATGTTAGCTACGACAATAGGTACTTTGATCAGGCACACTTTATTAAAGAGTTTTTATATTTTATGTCACAAAATCCAAAAAAATACGTCAATGAAAAAAGATATTTGTCTCAAAAATACAATTATTAATATAAATACTTTCTTATAATACCTACATTTTAAAAAAGGATTATTATGAAAGTTTTAGTGATTGGTGCCAGTGGAGTTGCCGGAAGAGAAGTAATACCTAGACTTTTGTCAAAAGGATTCAATGTTGTAGCTATGGTTAGGAATAAAAAAGATTTTAAAAAATTCTCAAATATAGCGAATGAAGTAATCATAGGGGATATCTTAGATATAGATACTCTTGAAGCAGCCGTAAAAGGATGTGCATGTGTTATTAATCTGGCAACTGCAATTCCAGACTGGGAACAAACTGACAAGATAAGAAATGAAGGTACTAAAAACCTTATATCTGTAGCTAGTAAATATAGAGTGAAGATAATACAACAAAGTATAATCTTTTTATATGGTGAACAAAAAGACAACATCGTAGACGAAAAAACAGAAACAAAACCATTTGAACTCATACAGTCAGCTGCAAATATGGAACAAACAGTCATAAACTCAAATCTTGACTATATTATATTAAGAGGTGGACTATTTTACGGTAGCACTACCGGCACTGAGGACAATTGGTTTAATCTAGCTAAAAATAATAAACTACAAGTCTCAAATGCCAAGTATTCGTATAACTCCCTTATACATATATCTGATTTTGCTGATGCATGTGTTCTAGCTGTAAACTCCAAATATTCTAAAAATATATATAATGTTGTTGATAACTATAATGTAGATGACAAAGAATTGTATGATTTTATTAATAAGCTGTTCGACAATAAAAAAACTAAGACAGGGGGCGATCGTTTTTTACCGTCTTTAAGGGTTTCAAACAAAAAAATAAAAAAAGAACTATTGTGGGAACCTGAATATAGCTCATATAAAACTTACTTTAAAGAGCTCATAAACTAGAGCATTGTTCTTAAAATATATATTTTAACAAAAAAAACCAATAAAAACTAAATGTTTTTTAAAAATTGGCGATTTAGATTAAAATTAGAAAGGAGATTATAATGACAATACATGGATTAAGACCGGAGTTTCAGCCATCAAATTTTGAAGGTGCAAAAAAGGATGTAGGTATCAAATTACCTGATGTAATCAAGCCGTCTACCGGCGAACATGAAGGTATACCTTCTATTCATAAGAAAAGTTCTGACATTACAGGTCTAGGACAAAATATTGATCAAAAACTCTAGTACAATATAATTCGATTCCAAACTCCACTTGGAATCGAATACTACTTATAATCATAAAAATTCAAAGTTGTTAATATTTAATTTAATGTTTTAACTATATAATAAGATTAATAATATGCTTACGAAAAGAGAATAAATGAAATATAAGTTTAAAAATATAGTCGCTTTGGGTTTTATTGTTTTGTTTACCAACACTCTATCTGCCGATGGTCTTACACTAAAGAGTAACGATATGTTGGGACAAGTTTCTATCGATCAGGTGTTTAACGGTTTTGGCTGTACAGGCAAAAATATATCACCGCAACTTAGCTGGACAAATGCACCAAAAAATACAAAGAGTTTTGCCATAACCATGTACGATCCAGATGCTCCAACAGGTAGTGGATGGTGGCACTGGATAGTATTTAACATACCAAAAGATACTAATCATTTATCATCAAATGCGAGTTCAAAGAACATGCTTCCAAAAGGCTCTATACAAAGTAAAACCGACTATGGAAGCTCTTCTTTTGGTGGAGCATGCCCTCCAAAAGGTGACAAAGCACATACTTATATAACTACAGTGTACGCTTTAGATACAGATAAAATAGACCTAAATAAAGATGCAGATTCTGCCCTTGTAGGATATATGATTAACTCACATGTTATTGAAAAAAGCTCTATAGTGACTTACTATAAAAGGTAAGAGCTAACATATATTAGTATTTGAAAAATACAATACACTAAAGGATATGTAATGTCACAGAAGATTATATTTATTCATGGTCTGGCTTCTAAACCAAAAATAGATGTTTTGTATGATAACTGGAGTAAGTGTTTATACGACAATCTTCATTTGTATAATAATAATTCATCAATCAATACCGATGAGCAGTGTTCTATGGTATATTGGGCAAATGAAATTCCAAACCACCTAGAAGATACTCAAGACTATGCTAATAAAGTCAAGCTACAGATTGATGAACTTATTTCTAAGAGAGTCTCTATGGGTAATGACTTTCATGTAGGTCTTGGCGATAAATTCAAAAATTTCTTTCTCGATAAAGGCTTAGACGCGATTAGCTTTCTCTCAAGTGCCTTGACCATCAAAGACAATCTAAGTGAAGCCTTACTAAAAGAGATAAGACTATATAAAAATGACCAATATATTGCGGATAAAATAAGAAAAACATTAGAAGAAGAACTAATTAGGGCTTGGGAAAATAATGAAAAAGTATGTATATTATCGCATAGTATGGGTACTATAATAGCTTATGATGTTCTATGGAGATTTTCAAACAAAAATGTAGCACCATTTAAAAGTTTTTCTGATAAAAAGGTTAACCTTTTTATCACTATGGGTAGTCCACTTGGAGACAAGGTTGTCCAAAACTTACTTTTTGCAGAAGACTTTAAAGATAATGATAGGAGAAAATACTTTGACAATGTGCAAACATGGATTAACTTCTCAGCCTTAGGTGATGCGGTCTCACATGACAGTACACTAAAAGATGATTTTATAAAACCTATGCAAGACTTAGGCTTACTAGATGAAAACAGTACCGACTATGTTGATCTATACAACCCTTTTAAGACACCAGATGGCAACTCCAATGCTCATAAGTCATATGGATATCTTCTACAGCCAAAGCTCGCAAAAGTCGTTAACGATTTTTTAGAAAACTAAACATATTTAGGCGTAATTTTTATGAAAAGTCATAAGTTTATAATTAGCGGTAAAGTACAAGGCGTTTACTATAGAGTAAGTGTTAGAACAAATGCATTAAAATCAAACTTTAACGGATATGTTAAAAACTTAAATGACGGAAGAGTTGAAGCCTGTGTTACCTGCGATGATTCAAAACTAAATGAGTTTATAAAGATACTTAATGAAGGCTCTACAGCAAGTAGAGTAACAAATATACAAGAACTAGAGTGCAACAACATATACAGTAATAAATTTGAGGTAAGATAATAAAATAAGGCTGAAAATGGATTATCAAAAAATATTAGAAGAAATTGAGAAAGAAGTAAAACCTCTTTTTGGCAAGGGAAAGGTGGCAGACTATATTCCACTTCTATCAAAGGTAAATCCCAACCAGTTTGCCATGTCAATCACTATGATTGACGGTACACAGTATTCAGTCGGTGATATTCAAAAATCTTTTTCTATACAAAGTATTTCTAAGGTATTTACATTCACCTTAGCCTTACAAGCTTACAAGAACAATATATATAACCGTGTCGGTGTAGAACCCTCAGGAGATCCGTTTAACTCTTTGGTTCAACTTGAATACGAAAAAGGGATACCGAGAAATCCTTTTATTAACGCAGGTGCCATAGTTGTAACTGACAGCTTACTAGAAATATATAAAGACAAAACATCTGAAGTGATACTACAATTTATACGTAATATCTCTGATAACCCAAAGATTAAACTTGATTCTAAGATTGCCACTTCAGAGATGTCATTTGGATATAGAAATATGTCATTGGCAAACCTTATGAAAAGTTTTAACAATTTGCACAATAATCCAAATAGTGTTCTTGAGACATATTTTAAACATTGCGCTATAAGTATGAATGTAAAAGAGTTGTCTCGTGCTATGCTGTACTTAGCAAACAGTGGAGTTGATCCAGTGACAGATAAACAGTTAACAACGCCAAGAAGAGTCAAGAGAATAAACGCCTTAATGTTAACATGCGGACATTATGACGCATCAGGAGAGTTTGCTTTTAATGTAGGTCTTCCCGGAAAAAGTGGCGTAGGCGGAGGAATAGTAGCTGTAGTACCTGGGATTATGGGCATATGTGTCTATTCACCAGAATTAAACTCTCATGGAAACTCTCTTATAGGGACAAAGGCTTTAGAACTTTTTACAACCAAAACAGGACTTTCTATCTTTTAAAAAAATTTTATTAACAAAAAGTGTACTTTAAAATATAAAAAAAACAATAATATGTTATTATTATGTAACTGCCTAAAAAAGGTTTTATATTATGCATGATTTTAAATATATTAAGGAAGAAAAAAGCGTATTAAATCTTTTGTATATAGAAAGCAAGGATGAGTTTAGACTAGAAATCTCCGATTTATTAAAAGAATTCTTTAGTAATATCTATGTATCAAACAGTGACGATGAAAGTATTGATATGTTTACCAAGCATCACCCTGAAGTTATTATTATGGATATAGATATTCATGTGTATTATTTTAACTGGCTAGAAATAGCTAGACATATCAAAGAGATACACCCTGAGATAAAAATCATAATCTTATCTACAAATGATGATAAAAAAACTCTCCTAGATGCTATAGACGTAGGTGTGACTAAATTTCTTATCAAACCCGTTTCACATCATAAACTATCTGATGTATTGATGTTTATAAAAACTAAATTAGATTATGAGCATAATACAAAGATTTTTTATACAAACATACACAGCGTATTTAACTATAAAAAATCTATTATAATTATGCTCAAGAACAAAAAACCCCTTTTAGTCAATCAGGTTTTTTTAGATTTTTTCGGTGTTGAAAGTATACGAGAGTTTACAAATAAACATAAAGACTTAGGAGCATTATTTTTAAGACATGATGGTTATTTATACAACAAAGCCGCCAGACACTGGCTTGATGAAGTTAAAAAAGATTTTGATAAAACATATAATGTAGAGCTTAAAAATACCAATAGTGAACGTAGGCACTTTCTTTTCAAGTACCATAAAATACCGGAAAAGTCATATGCGATTATATCTTTAGATGACATTACAGAGTTAAATTTATCAAAAAGTAAAGAGGATGCACTAGAAATTGAACCTGTTAAAAAAGATATTAAAAGTATATTTAAATTACTTAAACTGCTTCAAAAAAATAAGATCAAGGTACATATGTACAATTACTACAAGGGACTAACTATTGTACACGATGCATTAGTTGTTGACGTAAAGAACAATAGTGTCACCTTAAAAACGGACTATTTCCAGCAAAAAGCCATACAGATTGAGGGAAAAACACTAATATCATCAGAAGTTCTACCATATACTATTGCTTGTGATAAAGTATCTAAGATAAGTTTTGAAAAGCAACTCATATCATTTGAAGACTTACATTTTACACGTACATCTCCGGCAACAAGAAAAACTATCCGTCTAGTTCCTGATTCTAAATATAGTATTTCGCTTATTATAAACAAAAGAAAATACATATCTAACATTGAAATATCTGACATCTCTTTTGATTCTATAAAGTTAACATTTGATTATGTACCGATTAACCTATACCTAAATGACAAAGTCTTAATAGACATGGTTTTAATATATAATAAAAAGCCTTTAATCATAAATACGAAAGCTACAGTAGTTAAGGAGGCAAGTGCAAAACACAACTCAAGTATGTCCTTTGCTTTTGATTTGGATGAAAAGAAAAAAGATATTATGCTCAAATATATTTCAGCGAGACAAATAGAGATAATTAAAGAATTTAAAGCTCTGAAAAATAAAACTGTTCAATAGGTGTATATACCCATGATTTTAAAAAAAAACCTAGATATATTGTCAAATGAATGATATAAATTATGAATTTGAAGAAGACAAAGAACCTAGCTGGCTTGTTAAGCAGATGCAAGATGCTCTTATCGCGGAAAAAAACTATGCAAAAAACGAAAAAATCGTTTATAAAAAAGGTGATCAAATAGGAAACTTCTTATTTGTGAAGTACAATAAGTATAAAAATCGTGCCACATATGAGTGTCAAGAATGTAGCAGAAAATTCACATATAACATATACTCAATAAAAAACAAAAAACGCTGTAAGTGGTATAAGTTTCACGATAAGAAAGTTAAATAACTTATTTGCTCTTTGGTCTAAAAGCTTTAATGACATCATCATTTGTTTCCATAAATGGACCCTCAAGTAAGTCTATACAATAAGGAACCGCAGGAAAAACTGCATCTAAACACTCACGGATTGATTTTGGTTTTCCAGGTAAGTTTATGATTAAACTCTTCCCCCGAATACCAGCTGTTTGACGAGAAAGAATAGCTGTTGGAACATACTGTAAACTTACTTGACGCATTAACTCACCAAAACCCGGCATCATTTTTTGACAAACATTTTCTGTAGCCTCAGGTGTAACATCACGAAGCGCCGGACCAGTTCCACCAGTTGTAACAACCAAACAACATCCTGCATCATCACAAAGCTCTTTCATAGTAGATTCTATTTCCTCTTGTTCATCGGGTATACATCTGTATACTATCTCAAACTCACTAGTTAAATAGTCTTTCATCGTATTTTGAATTGCTACTCCTGATATGTCTTCATATATACCCTTACTTGCTCTATCACTTGCCGTAATCACGCCTATCTTTATCTCACTCAATATTTATACCTCTTAAAAATTATTTATTTAACACTAATCTGGCACTTAGATCAACTTTGTCACGTACACACATAAATAACATACAAGGCATTTCTATCCCGTAATCACTCATTTTCATACTTGATTCAGCCTCTACGCTAAGAGTGGAGTTCTCATTTAAAATTTTTGCATTAAACGATAATTCCTTCTTAACCCCATGAAAATCCAATACACCACTTAATGTATAATTGTTATTTTCACCACTTTGTACTACCTTCTTTATTATATAAGTGGCAAGTGCAAACTTATCTACTTCAAGTGATTCATGCATATGTTCATCACGATCACTGTTGTCACTGATAAACATATCCATCTGAACCGTTATAGTCCCATTAAGAGTAGCTATATCATTGTTGTGCATATTCATATCAACTTTAAGGTCTTTGTGCTCTGGATTGATTGTACTGTCCATCATCTGTTCCGTGTGCGCTTTGACAACACCTTCTTGTAATTGAAGATTACCTGCTAAGAGAGGTAAACCAAGTGATATTAATAATAGTAAATTCTTCATGAAAAATCCTTTATAAAATAAATTATAGCACGTTTAAAGTAAAACTTTTGAAAGTGCTACAGCTAAGCCTAAACCAGAGGCAATCCAACCAATAAACACCATAACACATGAGAGTTTATTTAAACTCATCTCCTTAGTCAACACAGTAAATACTATAACATTATAATACGATATTGTAAAAGGATATAAAACAGCTAAGGCTAAAGGTAGTTCAAAATACGATAAAGCATAGCTTCCAATAAAGAGTAAGGCTATAAATATGTGCTGTGATTTCTTCTCAATTTTAACAAAGTATGCTCCAACTAAACCAAGTAAATGAAACATTATAATTATATTAGTATGATAGGTCCATATATTTAGACTTTCATGTCTTGATAATGTTTCAAAAAGATTTGAATCTAGGAATATCCATAACATTAGTGGTAAATAAGATACAAAAGAACTAGGTATAGTCTTAGTGTCTTTTTCAATAATATATGCTCTTAAAAACAGGGCACTAACAAGTGAAATCGATGTAAAACCGATAGCCATATATATTCTCTCACCTGCAGGTGATGTAAAGTTATATGTACCTATAACATATGCTATGGCTAATGCGAAAAGTAACTCTTGACGTTGATGATACTTAAAAAGATAAATTCCAAGCGGAGCCATAAAGCCAACTGATAAACCCAATAAACCCAATGTCAAGGGGTTATAATCAGGGTATAAAAATGACACTGACAGTTGTAAACTTAGAGCAATAATAATCTTATGAATAGGCTTTTTTATCTGACCCCATCTTTGTCCACTTAAAATAGTCCCCGCTACGCCTCCGATAAACAAAGGAAATAGTGTTACTAAATCAGAATGATAATGTTCAGCTATACCTGTCTGAACTATAAGCAGGTAATATGATAACTCAAAACCAAGAAGTAATACCAATGATAAAGACTGAATCATAGATACTTATCCTTTATTGTTAAATATAATAAAGCATAGGATATATCATAAAAGCCAACAAGAAGACCAAGTAAGTCAATTTTTGCAATGTAAAATAATGATAAGAAAACAGTACCTGTTATAAGCCTTGCGATTGATGTAAGGTATGCCATATTATGTGATTCTTTATACACGCCAATAAGATGTAAGATACCTACAAAGCCCATAAATCCAAAGACAAGATAATAAGAATCTATAAATTCTAAACCTAAAAATCCAAATAAAATAGGTGCAAATAAAAACAGAACAACTGCACCAAGTCCATCTGAAATAAAACCGCTTAAATTGTAGATATTTATCAACTTTAGTTTTGGTACTTTCATAGCTTTAAAAATATAATAAAAAAGTCCTATTACAGCCAAAGCACCTGCTATAAACCTAACCGTCCAATAAGGTGTTATATCTAACTCAAAATATCCGGCTTCAACAAAACCTGCAAAAGTAAGCGGTGCAAAAATCAAACCAACAACCAAAAGCCAAAAGTAAATAAACTTTTGTGGTAACTTATAAAAATAACTCACAGCACTAAGAGCCATAAACAAAATACCTAAAGCCATAGCTACATGTGCATGAGCAATAACTAAATCATTTTTATGAAAAGCCTCCCTGATATCTGGAAAGAATAAAATATTTCCTTGAACCATTACAAAAAGAAAAGCCCATATTGATATAACTAAATAAGGAGTACTTTTTAAACTCAACTTTGCATCTTTACACCACTTTATAAGAAGTGGTGCATAAGCAAAGGTCATCCATTGAGCTACCCATTCTTCATCATAAGACAAATCACCTCTAAATATACGAATTGCTACTGATAAAAAATAAACAGCCAGTGGTAAAATCCAAAATATATGCCATGCTGGAATGAATTTTTCTTTAGAATGAAGCTTTATAAGAAGATAAAAAAGGGGGATAAGAGTAAAACTCATACCCAAAGTATTGTCCCCATGTGGCCCAATCAATGTTTTCTCAACTTGACCAATATCAGGATTCATAAGAATCAAAAGTGCTATAGGGGCTGAAAAAAGTGTTGCTTTTGAAATTCTTACCCATAGAGGTGTTACTTCATACTGCTTAATGATTTTAAAAATAGCGATGATGTAAAATATTCCAGATCCAGCAAGTAAGAAGTTAAGTTCATAAGCAAAATCATAAAAAGGTAAGCCTCTTTGAGCACCTAAAACGATGGAGACAACAGCCATAAAAAGAAACAGATGCCATAAAAAGAAATAGTTTCTCATAGGGATTACTGCATCATCCAAATTTAAGCCATCTTTAAAAAACAGTGCAAAAGGGAGTAAGGACAATGCGAGCATAACAGGACCGTAGAGCATAAGCGTAATATGTAAAGAACGAGATGTCATAGGATTTAATAATGTATCGTTTAAAATATTAAAACCGATAAGCTGGGCGGCATATAAAGCTCCGCTAAAAACAGAGACTAAAAATATCCACGCCCAAATAGGAATAATATCATTTATTAATTTATGAAATTTTTCCATCTTTCATCCTTATAACTGAGGTAGCATAGTCTTGTATCTGCATATCGTGTGATGCTACTATAACAGTAGTACCGTTTTTTGATGCATTTAATAATAATTCGTATACCAAGGTAGAGTTCTTAGAATCCAAACTGCCTGTAGGTTCATCTGCAAATATAATGTCAGGATCATTGATAAGAGCACGGGCTAAAGCCACTCTTTGTCTTTGTCCGCCGGATATCTCATTTGGATAACGATTTTTTAAATCTAAAATTCCAAGCTCTTGAAGGATAGCTTTAATATTCTTCTTTTTAGAATCCAGTGCAGCTAATTCTATATTTTCATATACAGTTAAATAATTTATAAGAAAATGAAACTGGAAAACAAAGCCTATCTTACTTTGACGAAATATATCAATACTTTGTATCTTATCAACGGGTACCTTATCTAATAAAATAATCCCCTCTGATGGTTTAAGTAAAGTAGAGAGTATAGATAAAAGTGTTGATTTTCCACTCCCACTTTCACCGCTTAAAAAAATAAACTCACCTGATTCTATCTCTAACGAAACATTATATAAGACTTGTTCTTGTCCATAAAAATGAGATATATTAGATGCACTTATCATGAGCATCCTTGATTTATTAATATAATAGGGTCAGTTTTAGAAGCAAACCAAGCAGGGATAAGAGTTCCAAAAAGTGCCATAAATACGGTTGATACTAAAACATATGAAGCTGTGACAAATGATAAAGAACCATTTACATAACCTTGTAGCATCTCAATATGAGGTAAGATAGATAAAATAATCAAACTAAGTACAAGTGCAAATAAATACGCAGAAAAGCTCATGATTATTGTCTCAAAGAAAAGGTTTTTAATAATATAAAAACGACTCTTTCCAAGTGCGCGCATTATTCCAAATTCCTCCTTGCGTGAGTTTACAATCATACTCATAACGGAGGCAATCCCCATCAACCCCATGGCAAATGCCAAAGATGAAATGACCAATGATGAGTTTTCTATAATCTTAAACTGGTTATAATCCTTTACAAAGCTCTTAGTAGTTTTTGCCTCTATGTTTTCATCCAAATCAGAAATTGATTTTAAAACTGTTTGAGTTTTAGATGGGCTGTCCACAGAGACTAATATAAAAGATGATGAACGATTAAAAAGTAAGCCGGCATCTGAGATATTCATAACAGCACCACCAGCTTCAAAGCCTATATCACTTGAATAACTGCCCGTTATAGTAAAATTTTTACTTCCGATCTTAACGCTGCTTGATTCTATTTGTTTAGATAGAGTCTTACCTAGTATCACTTCACCCTCTTTTGGGTATTTGCCTTTTAAAAGCTCATAATGATTAAAATGATTCTTACTAACTCCATAGACACCGGCAATTGGTATATTGGCTATAGGGGATGCACCTACAATCACGCCATAAGATGATTTAACATTAGTTAGCTTGTTAATTTTATCCAAGAGCTTTATGTCAACATTTGAAAAGAATGTATCAGCTATACCCTTTTGAGTAATAATAATATCTCCATCTGTTTTAATCATCTTTGAATACATCCCAATAATACCTTGAGATACTGAGGATATTAAAAATATAGCCATGACGGCAATAGTTATAGATGAGAATATTAAAAAACTCTTGAAGCGATTTTTGCTTAGCGCCTTTAGTGACGTCACCTCTCTAGTGCCGCTTTTAGTTCTTCTTTTGTTGAAATAAATGAGATGTCTTGAACTATTTTATCTTTTAGTTTGATAATAGTTACTTTTTCATCTTTGCTTGGAACATATTTTGCAAATTCATCTTTATAATGTAAATAAATAGTATGTTTATACTTTTTTAACTTAGGTAGTGCAAAAAACCTTGTAATCAATGATGGCATTTTACTTATGTCTGCGATAAACACAGCACGAACTCTTGATAAATAAGGTGGATACTTTGCATCAAGATATTCATTAACTAGTTTTCCTGTGTCTTTTTCAAAAGATACGATAATAGTTCTAGTATCATCAGGTATAAGCATTTTTTTAGCTTGAGGACTTTCATATTCAAACTTATTTAACCCGCTAATAGGTGAAGATATTTTAAGCGCATCAGCACCAACCATAGATATAACAAAAACCAACAGAACTAAGATCTTTTTCATTTATTTTCCTTCTATTGTAATTATACTTTTTAAATACTAATTAATAGTAAAAACAGGTATTTCACTTGGTGATTTATAACGAATACTAACTCCCCAGTAACCTAAGCCTCTCGTTACATAGACTTTTGTTTTTTTATAAGTATAGAGTCCAACAAAATATGGCTGAAATAATTTAACAATTCTATTCAATGGGTATATCTGTCCACCATGAGTATGTCCGCTAAGTTGAAGGTCTATTTTATATCCAGAAGTATATTTTATGTCTTTTGGCTGATGCGCTAAAAGTATAGTAGTCATATCTTTATCTAAAGATGAAAATAATTTTTTTATCGGTCTTTTGATGCCTCTTACAAAGCTATAACGATCACTTATACCGACTAATTGAAGTGTATCACCATTTATATGGATTATTTCTACTGAGTTATCCAAGCAGATGACATTGTGTTTGTACAGTTCTGTTTTTAAAGCGGATGGTCCGTAGAAAATGTCATGATTACCTGTTACATAATATGTAGGTGCAATGATTTTAGAAAAAGTACTTAACTGATCTGTAATATTGGCTACTGAAGCTTGAATAATATCACCGGTTATAACAACCAAGTCAAGCTTTAAATCGTTTATTTTTTTTACTAAGGTGTTTAAATATCCTATATCGACATTTTTTGTGAGATGCAAATCCGATAATTGAAGAATTCGCATTCCTTTTAGTGCATCTGAACAGTTTTCTATCTCTAAAGTGATCTCTTTAAATGGAAAGTATTTCCAACCCACTTGAAGCATAGGTCAGTCTATCTGTAAAAAATGATTGGCATCTTTTATGTATGTAAGAGTTGCCACCTGAGTAAAAAATTCTCTTGCATTTTCCACATCTATTATTTTATCTTTTCCACCAAGATAAACTTCAAGTTTTACGCCTTTATTCACTACGTCTATAAACTCTTTTAATATCCATTCATGATTTAAAAGCTCACGTAAATCCTCTGTAGTGTTTTTTTCAAACTCTAATGGTTTTTGCAGATATGGGTCAAAACATGATTCAAGAAACTGTTTCATATACTCTTTGTTATTTGCCTTATGAGCCATTATCTGAACTCTTTTAAATCTATCACTTTTAGTTTGAAAAAACACAGGTGAAAGTAATTGAAGTGTATCAACCCTTTTACCTGATTCTAAGAGCTCTTTAACATGTTTGTAAGCTTTCATAGAACCATAGCTAAAACCACACACACAATACTCACTCTGGTTTATCAAGTCTTCAAAAAGATATTGTTCATTTTTTAGAGAAAAGCCACTATAAAATATCATCTATCTGCTTCTTAACATCAAACTTGGTTATGCTTTCTCTTTCATTTAAAATATCTTCAATATTTGTTCTGGCAGTTTGCATAGTTTTTAGAAGGTCTTTTGTTTCATTATATAGTTTATTCATTATAATAACTTGCTCATTGTCAGATGGTATCAAAGAATTACCCATACCGTATTCCAAAATCATCTTGTCTACTAGTTTTTTTGCTTCATCTAAATCACCTTTTGCGTTACTTGCATGCTCATTAAAACGTATTGAACATCCAGCCATACCAGCTAGTAACATTTTAACCTTGGATTCAAGTTCGTGTTTTACAAGTGGTTCGTCGGTAGTAGGAGTTAGTCTTTCATTTGATAGCATCAATTTTTCAAAGGGAAGGTCAAAGTATGTAGCAATCAACACCTTTGATGCCTGATAAGTTATACGATATTGTTTTTGTTTGTCACTTAACATTTGAAGCTTCTTTTTACCAAACATAACCTTGTCTTTAACCTGATGGAAGTGTTCTATATTCACTTGAAAATCATTTTGACGAAGAGATAAAAGTGCAGCCTCATTAACAAGAGCCGCAAGGGTAGCACCGTTAAAACCAACCGTCATATTTGATACAGCAGATACATCTAAATCATGTGGAACTTTATTAAGGTATTTTTTCAAGATAGCTTCTCTTTCTCTTTTTGTTGGAAGTTCTACAAAAATCCTTCTATCAAATCTACCTGCACGAAGAAGAGCCTCATCTAAAACATTTATCTTATTTGTCGCGGCAATGACAATTACACCGCTGGAGTTCTCAAAACCGTCCATCTCTGTTAAAAGCTGGTTTAGAGTGGATTCCCTTTCATCATTTCTTTGACCATCTCTTTTTTTACCCACTGCATCTATCTCATCTATAAATATAATTGAAGGTGAATTATTTTTTGCAGCGGCGAAAAGTTCGTGCACACGTTTTGCACCCATACCGACATATATCTGAACAAAAGAGGCACCACTTTGATAATAAAAAGGAACTGAGGCTTCATGAGCAACGGCTTTTGCAATCATAGTCTTACCAACACCAGGAGGTCCTACTAAAAGTACACCACGAGGCATTCTTGCTCCAAAACTTTTATATCTTTTTGGATTTTTCATAAAGTCTATTATCTCTTCAAGCTCAATTTTAACATCACTAATTCCACCAATATCATCAAATGTCACATCACTTTTTATAGCTTCTATTTGTTGATTTAACTCAGGTGATATACGTAAATCACCATTGGTTTTAACAGCATCGCCTAAAGATTTATTTCTTTGTATCCATCTAAAGACAAGAGTCCCTATTCCTAAAAAAAGAACCAAAAATAAAAGATAAACTATAATATTAGAACCACTCTGCACTTCAACTTTATAATTACCAAACATGTTTGGTGAAACTTGTGATGATGCAATCTTATAAACTTCATTCTGTGTTTTTAAATACACATATTTTTTTGAGATAATAACGCTGCTAACTGCATTAGTATCTAAAATTTTTTTTGCATCTTGTAAGGTTATGGGAGTGGCGTTATCACGAAGAATTGCAAAAAGGACTAGAACCACAACAAAAAAAGCCGATATAAAAAGTGCTATCCTGTTTGATTTAGATTCTGGCATAGTTAGTTTCCTCTTTCACCTCATAGTTTTTTATAGTGATCCAATTACCAAGTAAGTCTTCATCTGATTCTACTATTATTTTGTTAAAATGTTGATCATATCCTTGATACAAACCATCTTTTTCATTTTCTATCAATATATCAAGTTCTCCATTAAAAGCTTTTCTAAAATCAAGATTTTTAACTCTAATGAGTTCCTCTAATTCATGAAGTCTTTCTTTAGCCAATTTTCCGTTTATCTCAGGCTTCATAGTAGCAGAGGGAGTCCCATCACGCTTTGAATAGGTAAAGGCATGGATATGAGTTAAAGGTAAATCCCTTGCATTCTTCATTGCCTCATCCCAGATAATATCGGTCTCACCTGGATGTCCTGTAATAAAATCTGTACCGATTGCATAACCTTTAGATGCAAGTAATTCAAAGAGTTCTTTATCCTGTTTATAAACATTCCTTCTAGCCATTAACTTTAACATTTTAGGAGAGGTGTGCTGAAGTGCTATATGTAAGTGTTTTTCAAGCCATGGCTCATCTAAGATCTCTTTAAATTCATCTGTTATCTGAATAGGTTCTACACTTCCTAACCTTATTCGTCTAACACCGCGGATTTGTGAAATCTTTTTCATTAGTTTAGCAACAGAACTTCCGGTTTTTTGACCATAACTTCCAACATTGGTTCCAGTTAATATAAACTCACCAAAGCCATTTAAAGCAAGTCTGGAAATCTGGTCTACTATACGTCCCTCATCCATACTTCTGGCATTTCCGCGAACCGAAGGAATGATACAATATGAACAACTAAAATCACAACCTTCTTGTATCTTAATAAACGCTCTGCTTTTACCAACAAAGTCATCTACTACGGATTCGTCAATATGATTTAAATCGCCCGGTTCATAAAAAGGCTTGTCCTTCGAGAGCATTGCATCTATCTTTAACTTTTCACTTTGACCAAAGACTCCGGCGACCCTACCCTGAGCAAGTAAACTCTCACCCTTGGTATGTGCTCCGCAACCGGTTAAAAATATCTTAGCATCACCACTTTTTTCCACTTGTGAGATATAAGAACGAACATGAGTATCGGCTCCGTTAGTCACTGTACATGAATTTATAACGATAACATCGGCATCATTTTCATCTTCCGTCATCTCGTACTCTTTTAAAGCCCCCATCATAACCTGAGAATCATAAAGGTTAGTTCGACAACCAAAGGTTTTAAAATAGACTTTCTTTTTCATATAGTCTCTTTTTTTACAGATAAGGTAAATGAGTGAAAAGTCTCACTTAAGCCAACCCTCTGAATATCATAAGTATACATATTTAAACTATCTCATCATCAATAGGGAATGGTGGTTTTCTCTTAGCTGATTCTTCCATATGTAGCATCTGAGTAGGATATGCAATCGTTATATCGTCTGCCTTAGTAAATGCATCTACAATCTCAAGTGAGATAACACTTCTTAACGTCAAGGTAGCATAGGCATTGGTTAAATACCAAGAATCAATAGAGATACCGTTAGGTTCTATAAAAGAGAAGATTCTTGGTTCGACATTCGTATTTTTCAAACTGTAGTGATTTCTAAGTTTATTTAATTGTTTTCTTGTTATATCAGTGTAGCCTTTAGAGTATCTTTTAGTTATCTCTTTAGCTAAGTGCATGGCTTTTTTATGGTTTGAATCGTAAGTTATAGTTAGTTTTACCCCATCCCAGACAGTCTTTAAAGAAGAGTGCGTATAGTTTGCTATCATATTTGTAAATACGTAGTTGTTTGGAACAAAGATTATCCTTCCTGCACGTCTATTTTTTGTAATGGCAGTCAAAGTTATATCTTCAAGTATAGTCATACGTAAAAGAGAGATATCCATAACATCACCGACATACTTCATACCGTCCATATCTACTCTTATCCTGTCTCCGACATGGATACTGCCTCCAAAAACTATAACCAGCCAACCCAAAATACTCATAAACCAATCTTTCATAGCAATGGCGATACCGGCTGATGCAAAACCTAAGATAGTAACAAAATAACTGGCATTTTCTAAGTAACTAAAAAATATAACTAAAATTATAATAGTGAAATTCACAAAAGTTATAATTTTGTTTGCCATATAAAATCGTTCATTGTCAGTGATATACTTTTTAACCACAAGCTTTAAAAGAAAAAATATAATAAATACAAAAAGTACAACCAGACCTATTTTAGCCAGCTTTAAAACTTGTACCTCTATGTCTTTATTGATATTTAACTCTATTATTTCAAGTCTTTTTTTATAAACATCAGCAGTAACAAGCATAGTATCCAGAGCTGTTTCTAATCTCTCTAGCTGCTTGTTCTTTTTAATAGCATCCTTTCCAAAGACACCTTCAATATCTAAGGACGATAATTCTTCATAAACCTTTTTTTCTTTACTCAGTAGTACGATAAGACCAATCAATTCATCTTTTTTCTTTATATAATCATTAAAACCTCTGTCTAGAGTTTCAACAAGAGACAGTCCTGTGAAAATATCAAAAGGGTTTGTTATTGGCGATATAATATCAATATTAGGAGGTGTTAAAAGTTTTGAAAACGGTGCACTGTCTTTTTCTTTTAATTTTTCTATTTGTGAACGTAATATTTTCTCTTTTGAAACCAGAGCTGTTAGTTCTTCTTTTTGACTTAATGACTTTCTTCTTTTCTTTTTAAGTTTAGCAATTCTATTTTTGATCTTTTTTAGTCCATCTCTTACTTCAAGTGATGTCAAATACGAAGCATAACTTTTTGTCCAGACTTTTTCGTTAGATATCTCATCTTCTAAATTCTGTAACTCCAGTTTAAATAATGCTATTTTTTCTCTTCTTTTTTCTTCGTTTTCAGTAGCTATACGTTCTTTTTCCTGTTCTGCTACCTTAGCCTTGACTGATATTTCTTTCTCAGTCAACTTTGCCTGAATACTTGATTCTAAAAAAATTACTAAAAATATAGATATAAAAAAAGTATAAAATATGTTATTCACTAAGCTTCTCCAAATTTATTTAAAGCAGAGATAATTATCTCTTTGTCACACTCATTTGTAATTTCTACATCACCTATACCAATCGGTAAGATAAAAGTGATTTTAGAATCGGCACTTTTTTTATCCAAAAAAAATGTCTCATAAAATTTTTCTGGATTTTTAACATCATAACTAACTGGTAAATCATATTTTTGTAACAGTTTTTTAACCCTAAGAGCTTCATCTTTGCTCATAAGTTCCATTTTTACTGCTACATCATTAGCCATTACCATTCCAATAGCTACTGCCTCACCATGCAGAAATTTTTTATATTTAGTTTCATTTTCAATTACATGACCGAAAGTATGACCATAGTTTAGAGCAGCCCTTATTCCATGCTCTTTCTCATCTAAAGAAACAACATTAGCTTTTGTCTGAACAGCTCTTTTTATAACTTCTTCTAAAACACTGGTACTCTTCAAGTCAGCACTTTCTAAAAATTCAAAAAAGTCTTTATTGAAAGTAACAGCCATCTTTATTATTTCAGCTACACCTGCACCAAATTCACGAGATGGAAGTGTATTTAAAAAATACGGATCAATGTATACGGCTTCTGGTTGATGAAATGCACCTATAAGGTTTTTTCCATATTTATTATTCATACCTGTCTTACCGCCAACACTTGCATCTACTTGAGAAAGCAGTGTCGTAGGTATTTGAATAAAATCTATACCTCTTTGATAAATACTAGATGCAAATCCTGTCATATCACCGATAACCCCACCACCAAATGCAATTAACATTGACTTACGATTAAATCTGTTTTCAAACATAGATTCTAGTATAAGGTCTATACTCTCTTGATTCTTATACTCTTCTCCGTCTTTTAGTGTAATGACATGAAGTTCTTTTGCAGAAATTTTTGTTTTAAGATAATCTAAATGTAGATCTGAAACAGTACTATTTGTGACAACGGCTACTTTGGTATCAAAATAGAGTTTTGGAAGAGTGTTTATTGTTATATCGTATGAGTTATCTACAACTTTTCTAAGTGCGATATTTACCAGCATTATATATCCAGAATGTTAATTTATTATTGAATATATAATACTTTAATATTACTAATACTTGGCTAAATATCTATTTTTATATCTGAACAGGTATAAATATTTGATGATATACATCTAACTTATGATAAAGTTTCTCACTATCTGTTGATAAAAGTGATAACCATCGTCTTTTAGTTAACTTTTTTGTAAATGGTAAAACTTGAATAAAACTATCTTTTTTATTTAAAATTTTTATAGGATTTTCTCTTTCTTTTATAACTTTAATAGTTTTACTAAAGATGGTTGATAGATTATAATAGTGTTCGATCACCTGTTCTTTTTCATCTTGGTGTTCACTAATATAATTGTAAAGGTCAATATTTAAATTCATTTGTTCTGAAATATCATAAATAGTTGAAGATATTTTTTCAAGATCACGGTTTTCGCTTAAAATAAGAGCTACTTCTTTAAGTGAATCAATATCTTTATCAGCTATTTTAAATACCGGTACATGCGCTTCATATAGAGTTTTTCTAAGATTATAATCTTTAAACATATCTTTAGAAACCAACACTAAACCAACATGATAGATTTTGATATCGTTAAAAAAGCTTGTTGACATATCTACACTGTCATATTTAATATCAATAATTATATTATCACTCCTAAACTCTTTAATCTTCCATACTGTGGATATGTTATTTGGATTTACTATTTTGATAATAAGATTGTTTTTAAACTTATTGTATATGGAAATTGCTTTTTCTATAAAATCCTCTATAGTATTTAAGTTAACTAAGTTCATATCTAAATATAGATATATGTTTGATCCAAACGGTTCTGGAAACTGACCTAATTCTCTTTTTATTGCACGATATACTGACTTTAAAACAGACGGTTCACCGACAAGCAGCAATAAATCATTTGGTTGAATCATTCTTCGTCGGTTTGGCAATAATAACTGTTTATTCCTGTATATAGCAACTATACGCCAATTTTTTTGCTCTATTACACCGATATGTCTATATACAAACGAACTTCCAAATGGAACTAAAACTTCCATTATCTCACCCTTGCCTACACCGACATTTTGAGCAATAACAGGTACGTTTGGTAAGTAGTCTATAAGTCTGGAAGCTACAAGTTCATTTGAGTTTACTAAGATTATATTTGGATCTTCATTTATTAGATTCCATTGATTCAAAACAACTATACGAAGTTGTTTTTTTACATTTCTTATATTTTTAATAGTATTTTCAACTTCTTGCATATTATCCATAACGACAATAACTTGAACAAACTCCATCTTAAGCAAATTTGCCAGTTTGTAAAAAGAGGTAGAATCAAACTCATAAAATTTAAAACGACGTGGATTTACATCTTCGTACTCTTTAGTTTTACTTTGAACAACATAATAGATGTTCTCACTTGTGTATGTTTGTATGATACGATTTATAAAATGTTCACCCGTATCACCATCACTAATAATTAATATTTTTTTCATACACTCTAATACACTTTTCTTTAAAAAATTTTTCGCATTATATCATCTTTAATATCACAACAAAGTTTAATAAATTCTAATCCATATCTTTCGTATTTAACTTCACCTACCCCATTGACATTTAAAGCTTCAGATTTATTTTGCGGAAGCTTTTGTGCAAACTCTAACAATGTCTTATCAGAAAAGACAATATATGCCGGTACACCTTCTCTGTTTGATATTTCAAACCTTAGTGTTCTAAACTTCTCAAAAATATCATCTTTTGGCATATCGTCAGTTATTTTGGACTTATTATTACTGCTACTATAAATCAATTTGTCTTCATCTATCTCAACATCTATTTTCTTTTTCAAAATATCATAACCTACTGATTGTATCTTTATAGCTCTATGCTCTCCAATCTCCACTGCCTCCAACTCAAAAAGTCTATCGGCAACAGCATTATAATAGTTTTTACTTTTATCACTTCCTATACCATATACTGATAGCTTATCATGTTCAAACTGAGTGATTTTCTGAGCTTTTGAACCTCTTAATACATCTATAATATGAACTAATCCAAAGCTTTGATTACATCTATATATACAAGACAAAAGCTTCATAGATTCAACACTTATATCTACTTTTTCTACATCACCCTTTGTACAATTGTCACATATCACTTCACACTCATCTATCTTATCATCAAAATAAGATGCTATAAGCCTATGTCTGCAATCACTAGAGTTTGAATAAGTATACATCTTGTTTAGTTTATTGTATAGCAGGTCTTTGTAATTACTGTCTTGTATGTCATCTACAAACATTCTCCGCTGTATCTCATCAGCTTTAGTAAATAAAAGAAGTGTCTTAGCACTTAAACCATCTCGTCCTGCACGACCTATCTCTTGATAATAATTTTCTATAGTCTTTGGCATACTCATATGAATTACAAATCTGATGTTGCTCTTATCAATTCCCATACCAAACGCGATAGTTGCTACGACTATATCAATCTTTTCATATATAAAATCACTATATACTTCATTTCTTACCTGAGTTGATAGACCGGCATGATAGGCGGCCGCTTTAAAGCCTTTTTGAATTAAGAACTCCGCAACGCCTTCAACTTCTTTCCTGCTAAAGGCATATACAATTCCGCACGAACCATTATAATCAGATAAGAAGTCTATAAGTTGACCTCTACCGTTTGATACTCTTTTTTGAGAAGTAATAAGAAGGTTGTCTCTTAGAGTTTTCCCGCGAAGTTGTACTGGCTTATCTAATTTTAAGGTACTAACAATGTCATGTTGTACTTTTTTAGTGGCAGTTGCTGTAAACGCTGCTATACATACTGTAGGAAACAATTCTTTTAATTTTGACAAGTTCCTGTAGTCTGCTCTAAATTCATGTCCCCATTCACTTACACAATGTGCCTCATCAACTACAAAAAAGTTTATGTCTATTTGAGAGAGTAATTCAATAAAACCATTGGCAGAAAATCTCTCAGGAGCTATATAAAGAAGTTTTATTTCATTGTTTAAAAGTTTTTTAATTATACCTTGTACTTCTTCATACTCTTGGGATGAATTAATCATATAAGCACTGATAGAATTGTTTTTTAAAGCTGTAACTTGATCCTGCATAAGAGCTATTAAAGGTGATATAACTATTGTTACACCTGGCATTACAAGAGAAGGAAGTTGATAACACAGTGACTTTCCTCCACCTGTAGGTAGTATCATCATCAAATCTTTGTTATCTATTATAGAATCAACGGCTTCTTTTTGAAAAGCTCTAAAATTATCGTGTCCAAAAACACTTTTTAGTAGTTTTGCTACCATTTAAGCATTAATCATCAAATAGTGAATTAAAAAATGATTTCTTTACTTTGTTGTTTTTATTTTCAACAACTCTTTCATCGATGAAACTCGGATCACCTTTTTCAAATTCACCTTGGGGTACTTTTTTAACATGTTTTTTTGGCTTTACATCTACATATCCGCTGTCAGTAGAGCCAGTTGCTCCATGTGGAATACACATAACTCTTACCTCCCCCCATATCACAAAAATAAGTATGAACTATAATATTAGCCCATTAAATATGATACATTTAAAATACTTATTTTTATATAAATTTATAAAACTATCTCTTACTTACCTGTGAAATCTTAACCCACATATTTTTATCGCTGGCTTTCCATCTTCTTTTTTCAAAGTATCCGGTTATTTTTATCCATGAAGAAGTTTTTATATTTGATGTAAAAGATTTTCCTTTTTCCCATACAAACATTTTTTTACCATTTATATCATCATATACTACACTATCGTAGTTTGTTCTAAAAGTAGCTGCCTTAAACTTAACAATATGCTCTTTTTTTATTTTTAATATTTTTTTATTCCTAGCTTGTTTGTGCTTTTTATATTGTTCTTTTAATCTCAGTTTAGGAAACGTTTTTACATTAGATTCTGATTTTGTAACTTTATAAGGCTTATTTGTATTAGTTTTTCTTCTCTCATTTATTCTATTTTTCAATTGAGATAACTCATACTCTTTGATTTTTAAGAGTTTTTTATAATTTTTAATCTCTATGTCTTTGTTATCTGGCTTTACACCAGAAAATATGTTTAACTTAGTCTTTAAGAGACTGTTCTCCTCTTTTTCATTCTCATATAACTTCTTATATGTTTGTATCTTTTCTTCGCAATCTACACATACACTTGAGTTTTTACTCATCTCATCTGAGGAGACTTTTTCGCTAAGTTCTTTATCTTCAAGCTTTGCTTGACACTCTTGAAAATCAGAACGCAGTTCTACTATATCATTCAATATATCTTCAACTCTTTTCATATCATCTGCACTTAAAGTTACTAGCAGCATAAAAACTATAAATATATATCTCACAGTTCTTCACCTTTTTCTATTAAAAAAACGCCCATCTCTACATGATGAGTATATGGAAACTGATCAAACAAAGCCATATCTACCGTTTCATGCGTCTTACTTAATATCTCCAAATCTCTTACTAAACTCTCAGGATTGCAAGATATATACAATATATGTTTATGTCTTGATGAAAACTTACAAGAATCTTCATCCATACCACTTCTTGGAGGATCTACAAATATAGTTTTCAACTTATATGAGCCTATGTCTATATGCTTCATTCTGTTAAATTCTCTCTGACCATCAAGAGCCTGTACAAATTCTTCTACTGCCATACGTACAAACTCTATATTGTGTACATCATTTAAAAACATATTGTTTTTTGCAGCATTAATAGAAGACTTTGAAATCTCAGTAGCTAGGACTTTGTTAAAATGTTTTGCAAAGGGAATGGTAAAGTTCCCTGCCCCACAATACAACTCTAGTAAATCTCCATCAATTCCTCTAAGCTTATCTAATGACCAGGAAATCATATGTTCATTAACTCTAGAGTTGGGTTGCGTAAAACTGTTTTCTATGTAGTTAAACTTGTATTGCTTATCTTTTATATTTAAAGTTTCAGTTATGTAGTCTTGACCTATAACTAGCTTTTGCTTACGACTTCTACCTATTACGTATATATTTAGTTCCTCTGAAAGAGCAGTTGCTAACTTTTTCCAATCCTCATCTAACTTACGATGATAAAGAAGTGAAACAACTATCTCGCCATTACCAGAACTTAAAAAATCAGCACCGAAAAGTTTATACCCCATATCTTTTTGTGTTACTTTACTAAGAAGTTTTGGCATTAAGTCTGAGATAAACTCATTCACCTGAGGACATTCATCAACAAAGACAACACCTTTTTTATCAACATGGTTCATAGCATAACGCATAATATCACCATCATGCCAAATCTTAAACTCACTACGTGAACGATAATGAATATCAGGTGATCTAAATACTGAAATATCACCATTATAAAAGGCTTCAAACCTTTTTTTATTTATATCTAGTTTTTGCTCTAACTGTGCTTCATAACCATTTTCATAAACGATACAAGCACCACACTCTCCAAAATACTTACAATCCATACTTTAACTCACTTTATCGAGGCAATCAAATTACCAACTATAAGGTTCCACCCATCTATCAAAACAAAAACAAGTATCTTAAACGGCAAGGATATCATTACTGGCGGAAGCATCATCATACCCATAGACATAAGGATTGATGCAACAACCATATCTATAACTAAAAACGGTAAAAAAAGTAAAAAACCTATCTCAAATGCAGTTTTTAGCTCACTTATTACAAAAGCAGGTATTATGACTGACAACGGTACATCAGCTATTGTAGCCGGATTTTGCATCTTTCTGATTCTAAAAAAAAGTGCTAAGTCTTTTTCTCTTGTATTTCTGACCATAAAGTTTTTAAACGGAAGTGCAGTCTTATCAAATGCTTCTTCATAACCTATTGTTTCTTCCATATATGGTTTTATACCTGTCTCATATGCCTTTGTTCCAACCGGTTCCATAACAAAAAAAGTCAATATCATGGCAAGCATGATTAAGAGTTGTGTAGGTGGAACCTGCTGAGTACCAAGGGCTTGTCTCAAAAAACCAAATACAATAACAAACCTTGTAAAAGTCGTCATCACAAGAATCATACTAGGGGCTAAAAATAGTAAGGTAAGGATTATAAGTACATTGAGAGAACTTACTAACTGTTGTGGTGAAGAAGGAGCTGAAAGTTCAAAGTTCATTGTAGGGATTGTAACAGCTTCAGCTCCTAAGAAAGAAACTAATCCTATGACTATTAATAAAAGTCTTATCATTGTTTAGCAGCTGCCTTATCTAAAATAGACTTTTGCGCTTTTGCTTTATTTTCAGGTTTCAATCCAAAAAAGTGGATTTCAACTCTACGGTTTTGCTCTCTTCCGCTTTGTGTTGCATTTGTAGCTTTTGGCGAGAACTCTGCATACCCTGATGCACTTATTCTCTTTGGATCAACTCCATCAAGAAGCAACTCTTGTAGCACAGAGATAGCCCTTGCAGAAGACAATTCCCAATTATCTTTAAATGGACTTTTAGGTCCAGGTTGACCATTATCAGTATGACCTTGAACACTTACTCTCATAGCATTTGGAAGCTCACCTATGATTAATGATATTCTCTTTAGAAAAAGTAAGGCATCCTCGTTATCAATAGTTGCACTCCCCGGCTTAAAAAGCAGTGCTGCAGGTAATTCTATAACAAAACCTTCTTGTGCTTCTTCCATAGAGATGGCGGGTCCATGCCCTTTTTCCATCATCTCATTGGCATCTATAACTGCCTGAGCCACTCTATTTACGTCTTGGCTTGTTTCATCTTGAGATTCTATAGGTGTTGATTCCTGAATACGCTGCTTTGAGACCTCTGTCTTAATACCACCTTCTAAAACACTCATCGCTCCTGAGAGTGAACCAATTGCCTCAGAAATTTTCTTTGCATCCATACTTGACATGGAAAGAAGCAGAACGAAAAAACACAAAAGTAAAGACATTAAATCCCCAAAGGCAGCTAGCCAAGCGGGTAGGCATGTTTCACAATCCGGACATTTTTTCTTACCCATTATTTAAGTCCATTATTCAAATTGACTAACACGCTCATTTGGAGCTAAGTATGCCAAGAGTTTTGCCTCTAAAACCCTAGGTGCGTCACCTGATTGTATAGACATAATTCCAGATAATATCATCTCACGAAGAAGTACCTCGTCCTCATTTCTCAGACCTAGTATCGTAGAAATTGGCGTACCTAAAACATTACCGATAATAGCACCGTACATAGTTGTAAGTAAGGCAACCGCCATTGAAGGACCAATTGCCGAAGGATCTGCCATGTTTAAAAGCATCGCAACAAGACCGATAAGTGTACCAACCATTCCCATAGCACCGGCTAGACCAGCCCACTGAGAGAATATTGACCCAAATATCTTATGCCGCGTACTTGTTTGTTCCATATCGATTTCAAGCAAATCCCTGATGGTATCAGGTTCACTTCCATCAATAGCCATAGACAAACCTTTTTTCAAAAACTCGTTTTCTTCGTTATTAACATCACCTTCTAAAGCAAGTATACCGTCCTTTCTTGCCTTTGTAGCGAATTCTACAAGTTTTTTAATTAACTCTGCCTTGTCCTCTTCGGGTGGCTTTACGGCTATCATAAAAACTTTCGTAAATAGTTTCATTTGTGCAGGTTTAAAAGAAATCATCAAGGCGCCAATACTACCACCGATAACAATTAAAACAGATGGAATATCAATGTATGCACCAACACCAACACCCATTGACATAGCACCCATTAAAAGTGCCATAATCAAAACAATACCAATGACCGTACCTAAATCCATTTATAAGCCTTGTTGCAAAATATTAGGCTTATAATACCACAAAATTAATTACACGACACATTAAAAAAGATATTTTTCTGTTTTTGTCTCACAAATAAGAGCAAAAAGGGTATAATTCAATCAATTAAATAAAATGAGATTCTAATGAATAAAGACAAAACAAGTATCATTATTTTAGCTGCGGGCAAAGGTAGCAGAATGAAGTCAAATAAGGCTAAGGTTCTGCATAATATCTGCGGTAAACCTATGCTTTATCACATTATTAAAACTTCAAAAGAGATAAGCGATGACATTACTGTGGTCATAGCACATCAAAAAGAAGCTGTTAAAGAACAAATGAGTGCTTACTTTGATGATATAAATTTTGCTGTTCAAGATGTTGAAAACTTCCCTGGAACCGGTGGAGCTATGAAAAGCATATCAGTTAAGCATGAAAAAGTATTAGTTTTAAACGGTGACATGCCTTTAATATCTGCTTCATCACTGGAAGGTTTTTTTACAACCGAAGCTGACATCATTATGTCTATATTTGACTTGCAAAATCCAGACGGTTATGGTCGTGTTATCATAAAAGACAAGCATGTTCAAAAGATAGTTGAACAAAAAGATGCTGACAAAGACGAGCTTAAAGTAAGTACTGTCAATGCAGGAATCTACACATTTTCAAAATCTGTCTTGGAAAAGTACATCCCTCTTTTAAACAATAACAATGCACAAAAGGAATACTACCTCACAGATATTATAGCAATGGCTAAGGCTGATAAGCTTAAAATATCACCACTCTTAGTAAATGAGGAGCAGTTTAAGGGTGTAAACTCTAAAAAAGACCTCTGCGATGCTGAAATAATCATGCAAGACAAGATAAAATCAAAGCTTATGACCTCCGGTATAATAATGCAACTGCCTTCAACTATCTTCATAGAAGAAGGAGTAACATTCGAAGGTGAGTGTATAATTGAAAATGGATGTAGATTAACAGGTAATACACTTATACATAACTCACATATCAAAGCAGGGAGTGTGATAGAAGATTCTATAGTTAAAAACTCTGATGTCGGTCCCTTAGCTCACCTTCGCCCTGCTTCGTACATAGAAAACACACATATAGGCAACTTTGTTGAAGTAAAAAAATCATCCCTTAAAGGGGTAAAAGCGGGACACCTTAGCTATATAGGTGATGCACAGGTCTACGAAGGAACAAATATAGGTGCGGGTGTTATCACTTGTAACTACGACGGTATAAAAAAGTACAAAACCATAATAGGTAAAAATGTATTTGTAGGAAGTGATAGCCAGCTTATTGCACCTGTGACTATAGAAGACGATGTTATGATAGCTGCTGGTACAACCGTAACCAGCGGCAAGCTTGAAAAAGGCTCTTTAGCTATTAGCAGAACTAAACTTAAAAGTATAAAAGACTTTTACTATAAATTTTTTAACAAATAAGTAAAGATTAGGTATCATGTACTAATTAATTTCATTAATTAGGATTTGCTTGAAGATAATACACTTTAGTGATACTCACCTTGGTTTTAACGATTTAGATATTTTAAACGATGAAAACATCAATCAAAGAGAGGCTGACTTCTATGATGCTTTTTCTCAGGTCGTAAAAGAGATAAAACTTATAAGACCTGACTACATCATCCATACCGGTGACTTGTTTCATCGTTCAAGCCCATCTAACCGTGCTATAACTTTCGCACTAGAGCAGTTTAAAATCATAGAAACTTTAAACATCCCCTTTATCCTCATAGCCGGAAATCACTCAACACCCAGAACAAACCTAAGCAGTCCCATACTTAAAATCTTTGAAAACTTTAAAAATATCTATGTTTCTTACAATCAAGAATACAAAAAAATAGAATTTGAAAATATTGTATTTCATACCCTGCCCCACATGAACGATGATTCCAAGGCACTAGAGCAGATAGAGATTTGTGAGAGCAACATAGAATCTGATAAAAAAAACATTATGATGATGCACTGCAGTGTCGGTGCATGGTACCTAATGCAAGAATTTGGAGAGTGGGTTTATCCGACAGACAAAGAGTATATATTTGAAAGTATGGACTATGTAGCTCTTGGTCATTGGCACGGTTTTGGAGCAGTAGGTAAGCATAAAAATGTTTACTATAGTGGTTCAACTGAGAGAACGAGCCTAAATGACAAACGAAACTCTAAAGGCTTTGTAGAAATAACTTTAGAGGATTCTCTAAGCGTAGAATACAAAGAGATAAACATAAGACCTATAGTTAGTAAAGAAATCGATTGTAGTGATTATGAAAGCTCTTTAAAGGCTATAGATGCAAGTGATACTAAAGATGCCATAGTGGAAGTTAAACTACAAAACCTCACAGCCTTGCAATCTATAGATATACAAAACTCAGATATAAATAATTTATTACCTGAGGCGATGAGTATAAGCATAAAAAGAGCGTTCAAAAGAGATTCTAACGAGAGTGATGTAGATGAAGTACAAGCGATTAGTCTTGAGGAGTTCTTCTTAGAACACATGAAAGACGATGCGAAAGAAGATGAATTTTACAGACTAAAGACAAAAGTGCAAGAACTATTTGCAGACTATTCAGAGGTGCATGATGATACTAAGTAAACTACACCTTGAAAACTTTAAAAAATATACATCTTATGAGATAGAGTTTGGCGAAGGACTCGTAGGTATCATAGGCAAAAACGGAAGTGGAAAATCGACCATATTTGAAGCTATACTCTTTGCCCTTTACGGTGAGTTTAAAGACAGGGGTTACAAGGATATAGTAAGAAACTCTAATGCCTCTTCAAAAGACCCGGTTGTAGTTGAACTAGAGTTTGAATTTGAAAGCTTAGAGTACAAGATACTCAGAGAATTTAGAGGAAAGGCTCTAAGTGCCAATGCAAAATTCTTTAAAAACGGTGAACTTATAACTACGGGAGCAAAGGAGGTCACTACTGCTGTAATATCCCTAACAAAAATGAGTAAAGATGCTTTTATGCACACACTCTTTGCCTCTCAAAAAGAGCTGACAAGCCTAAGCACTCTTAAAAATGAAGAACGTAAAAAGATGATACGAAAGCTTCTAGGACTTCAAAAGATAGACTTCATAGAAAAAGAACTGGTTGAGAAAAGTCGCGAGTTAAAACGAGAGATAAGTGCATTTGCTGAAGTGCTTCTAGGAAATGATGAGATAGAATCAAAAAAAGAGCAGATTAAAAACAATGAAGAAAATAAAAATGCTCTACTAAAAGAGGAAAAAGAAAAGGCTAAGGAACTCACAAGCTTAAAAATTAAAGAACTGTCTGTAAAAAAAGAGTTGGATGTTTTTACTAAAACAAAAGAGAAAAAGAGCAAACTGCTCTCTGAACTTAAACTCATAGAAAATTCCAGAAGTACGGAGTTTATAAACGAGGCAAAACTCTTAGCAGAGTTTCATGAGCTTGAACACAAACAAGAGCAACTTCAAAAGCTATCAAATGTAAAACAAGAGTATACCGCCCTGCAAGAAAGCCTGAAAGAACAAGATAAACTAAAAGAATACCAACTCAAAAAAGAGGGACTAAACAAAGAACAGATTCAGCTAAGACAACAATGGGAAAAATCAAATACAGACATACATACCCTTGAAAAAGCCTGTGATATGTACGAACAGTACCTCTTCGATGCAAAAAATCTAGAACAAGACCTGTCTATCCGTCAGGACGCTATAGAAGTAAAACATACTATAGAGCAAGAGTTGCTGCTTGAGATGGCTGGTGAGCAAAAAATCATCAATTCTACAAATGAAAAGATACACAAGATCAAAGAATTAGGTCGTTGTTCAGAGTGTCCAACATGCACTAGACCACTACTCGAAGAGTATGACAATGTTATAAACTCTCTAAATGAAATAGTCCAAAACACACATAAAAAAAAGATAGATGACTATAAGACTCAGCTAAAAAATGTAGAGGTTCAAAAAACCGCTCTCTTAGAGCAAAAAAAACTAAAAGACAAAGAGTATGAGGAACTTACAAAAAAAACAACCATCATAGTAAGTAAACAAAACGATCTTCATCGTGCTAAAGAATACTTGATAGTCGTAGAACAAAAAGGTCTGAAAAACAAAGATGAGCTAAAAGAACTAGATAAATACAGCTATGATGAAAAAATCCATTCTAAACTACAAATAAGCTACGAGGAACTTACCCATACATACAAACTTGTACTTGGTTTAGAGACAGAGACAAAAAGACTTAAACCCGTAAAGACAGAGCTTGACAATGCCATAAAAAACATAAAAGAGCTAAACAAAAAATACAGTGCCAAGGAGATAGACTCCGCCCAAGTTTTTTATGACGAAAGTGCTCATAAACAAAAACTTCAAGAGCATGACCAAGCACTAAAAATAGTAGATGTACAAACAGGTATAATAAATGAATTAAAGATTAGCATAGCATCCATAACAGGAGAGATAAAAACCATACAAAACTCTTTGGACAACAACGACACACAGTTAAAAAAAGTCCAAATTAAAAAAGATGACTTGCGTGATTATGAAAAAATTAAAACAAGTCTAGCTGACTTTAAGACAAAACTAAATGCAAAAATAGCACCTAGAATCTCATCCATAGCATCTGAGATGTACGCGCGTATTACAAAAGGCAAATACCAACACATAGAGGTAAGCAATGACTTCGACTTTTTCATATACGACGAGGGCAAAAAGTACCCCATAGAAAGATTCAGCGGTGGAGAAATAGACCTCGCAAACTTAGTTCTACGTATAGCCATCTCAAAAACACTGACAGAACTAAACGGTGCTAGTTCCATAGGCTTCTTAGCATTTGATGAAGTGTTTGGTTCTCAAGATGAGGCAAGACGCATAGAGATTTTAGAAGCGTTTCATACTATAAAAGAGCAATACAGACAAATATTTCTCATATCTCATGAGATGGAGATAAAAGAGATGTTTGAACTGGTTGTGGAGCTTTAAATAAACTAATACTTTACTAAAATAGTTGGATAGCTTAGAAACTAAACAAGCTTTAATTTGCTAAATTAGATACAATGATATGCAGAGATTATTGTATCTATCAAGGTGATTTATGAATAATATTGAAAAAATTCTCCATAAAGATGAATCTATACTGGTAAAAGCAGATATATCAAAGACTTTTTACAGTGCTATCGTATCTCTTTATCTTCTTGGTTTTATACTGCTTTTTATAGGCTATCAGTATGAGATAGGTGTAATTGGAATGGTTTTAATCATCCGAACATTTTATGTTAATCTACAAGAGATAAAAGAGAAAAAATCATACCACTGTCTACTCACTCAAAACAGGCTCATCATCCTAAAAGGTCATAAAACAAAAGAGATATTTCCCATAAATCTTGAAGATATAAGGACTATATACATTAAACCCATAAACCAGAGCTTGAAAAACATTTTGGATGTTGGGACTATAGAAGTTATAACAACATCAGGTGGCAGGTATGTGATACGAAATATAAAAAAACCATATCTGTATCATAAGGCTATTATTGGGGATATAGTTAGTGCCACACACTACTCAAACAAATATAAAAAATAAACCAATGAACAGATTATGTATAAAGATTCTACGATATTTCATAACAAACCAGAGAGTGTGACGCTTTAAGCAGAAATTGAGTACTTCATCTAGATGTAGGTAAAGGTGTTTTTCTATAGAGCTTAAGGCAGTTTAGGTCTGCGGTTGACAAAGTAGTAGTAGTAGTAGTAGTAGTAGTAGTTTAAATACACTCACCTTTAAAGTATTTTTTTAAAATAAACGGTGGTACTAAAGTTGTTATAACTATGACAAAGATAAGCATCGCATAAATCTCATTTGGAAGTATACCGTTTACTTTTCCCATCTCTGCAAATATTAGCCCCACTTCTCCTCTTGGTATCATTGACACTCCTATGAGCATATTGTTTCTCATACAACTCTGAGCTATAAAGAATGCACCTATGAACTTACTTATAAATGCTATGCAAACAAAAGAGACACCCATAATCCAAAAAGACATAGATGAAAAATCTATAACAGTAAGGTTCATGGATAAACCGACCATAACGAAAAATATGGGTGTAAATATTTGTATAATAGGTGTCATGTTTTTCTTTACTTCATACAGAAGTAACTCATTTGTTCTTAAAAATGCACCAAAGGGTAAGAAAAACCTTCTACTTAGTGCTATTCCAGCTGCAAACGAACCTAATATTGCCGGTGCGCCTACTAAGTGTGATAGATATGAAAAAAGTAAAATTAGTGAAATTATAATAGTAGGAATATATCCTGGAACCAGTTCTTTACCGTGAAACTTGTGTATAAGATATGAAAGAGTTTTAGCAATCAACGGAGCTAAAAATAAAAACAACAAAACCATTCCTGCAACCGATAAAGTGTGGTTAAAGTTAGTCTCACGCGAAATGGAATAATCATATATAAAGACCAACAAGACTATCCCTATGATATCGTCAATCACAGCTGCACCAATCACAATATGAGCGATATTGGTTTTTTCCATATGTATATCTTTTAAAACTCTAAGGGTTATACCTATACTTGTAGCTGTAAGAGTTCCTCCAACAAACAAAGATATATTAAACGATAAGTCAAACATATGATAAGAGGTTAAAAATCCCAGTCCAAAAGGTAAGACTACACCTAAAAGAGCCACTATAATTGACTTATTTCCAGCCTCTTTTAAGCGTTTAAAATCACTCTCGATACCTACTTCAAAGAGTAATAAAATAATCCCGATCTCTGCTAATATTTTCAATATTTCATTTGGTTCAATTAGACCAAGTACCGATGAACCGAGAACTATACCAGCTGATAGTTCGCCCAAAACAGACGGTATACCAAATCTTGCAAATACTTCGCCTAAGATTCTAGCCACAATCAAAATTAAAAACAGTGTTAAAAAAAAGTTATGTGCGTCCATTCCAATATTATACTACTTTCTTAGTCCATCACAAATTAAGCATACAAATACTTGATTAATTAACTTAAGGTGTTCAAGTAAACTTTATATTTTTATTGTATTATTTTGCATTAAATAATATTAATTTTAAATGTAATAAAAATTATTAATAGTGGAATCACATGCAAAACAATGACTTATTGAAACTCACTTCATATATGCCTGAAATAACTGATTATAACAATGCGTTGATACAACTCTCTGAACGCTGGAATTTACTTACTTTACTGGGACAGATGTCGAACATTGGGATGGATATGTCTGATACACGTGAAGCCTTTGAAAATCTAACTGAACAACTACTAGAAAAGCTAGGAGAAGAAAGACTAAAGAAGCTTACATCTGAAATGAATTCTAAGGCACAAGTTGCCGTTGATATAGTTATTAGAAACCTCTTTGAAAGAACAGCTGATATTGGGTTTTTAGCTACTGATGATGACATACGTGAATATATAGAACATATACTTATAAATAATCAGGCTGATGATTCATATAGAAGTAAAAAAGCTATCTTAAAAAAAGGCTTGGTTAAAAGATTTGGTGAATATGTAGCAAAATACAGTGTATATGACAATATAGTACTCTTTAGTCCTTCAGGCGATATATTGGTACAACTTGATCAAAATAGCAATCATAATAAATCTAATTCTCAATTTATAAATGAAGCCATTACAAGTAAACAAGACTATATAGAGTACTATGGTCACTGTGATATAAATCCATCATCACAAAAATCACTTATTTATGCTTATAAGGTCACAAGAACAAACGACCCTGAGTCAGAAGTACTTGGTGTGCTTGCACTATTTTTCAAGTTTGAAGATGAGATGAAGGGTATTTTTAACAACCTAATAGATAAAGAGGACTGGATAAACATCTTACTCTTAGACTCTTCAGCAAATGTTATAGCTTCCTCTGATCCATACCAAATTCCACTTGGAGCCAAATTAGAAAAAGCTATTAACAATGAGTATCAAATAGTACGCTTTTCTGGGCGTGAATACTTAGCTAAAACTTGTAAGACAAATGGTTACCAAGGCTTTTTTGGTCTGGACTGGTTTGGTCATGTAATGGTTCCTTTAGAGCATGCATTTACCATGACTTCTGACACTGAATCTATAAAACTAAATGATGAAATACTACATTCGGTTATGCAAAACAGCAGCCTGTTTACAAAAGAGTTAATAAGTATTCCAAAAGAAGCAGAAAAAATACAAAAAGAGCTTGATATAACAGTCTGGAACGGAAATGCAAAAATTGCAAATAAAAATATTTCTGACAACTCGTTTGGTAAGTCTTTATTGATTGAGATATCAAAAACAGGTTCCCAGACTAAAACAATATTTGAAGACAGTATAGGAAACCTCAACAATACAGTTATGAGTTCAATATTAAACGATGTATCATTTATAGCCAAACTTGCTATTGATATTATGGATAGAAACCTATATGAAAGAGCAAATGACTGTAGATGGTGGGCACTTACTACATACTTTAGAAAGTCTCTTAAAAGCATGGAGTCAAATACTGATGAAATAAATAATATATTAGCCTATATTAATAATCTGTATACCGTATATACAAACTTATTTATATACGATAAAGATGGTACTGTAATCGCTGTATCAAATAAAGATGAAGAACATATTATCGGAAGTAAATTAAGCAATAACTGGGTTACAAATACGCTTACTATTACAGATTCACAATTATATACAGTAAGTCCATTTGAAAAATCAAATCTCTATTCAGGTAAAAACACTTACATATATGGGGCAAGTATTACCGACTTAGAAGATAACAATGAAATTTTAGGTGGTATTGGTATAGTGTTTGATTCTGAACCTGAATTTTATGCAATGCTTGCAGATACATTACCAAGAGATGCAAATGGAGATATACAAGACAACTACTTCGCTTTGTTTTGTGATAAAGAAAAAACTATTATCTCCTCTACAAACAAGGACTTTCTCATTGGAGATATTCTAAATGTTGATGAAGCATTTTTTAATATACACTCAGGTTCAAGCTATGCTAATATACTAGAATATAAAGGAAAGTACTATTCAGTAGGGTCTTCTATATCTAAAGGTTATCGTGAATATAAAATCAATGACAACTATTCAAATGACATAATAGCCATAGTATTTGCCGAAATAGCACATGTAGATAATGCTGTATCAACCAACAAGGTATGTCATATAAAGCCGTATTCTTATTCAAAACCTCAACCTCAAGAACCTACTACAGATATTTCAACATTCTTTTTAGGCAATATGATTTATGCTATAGAATCAGAATATGTTGTAGCCTCACTAAGCAATCAAATACTTACCACTATAATAGGTTGTAATGACTATTTTATAGGTGTGATAAACTATACAGGGAAAACCATAGGCGTAGTTGCCTTGTATTCGTTGATTACAGGAGAGAATTTCTCATATGATTTCTCTACCCACGATATTATTCTTTTACGTCTAGAAGATGAAGGCAAAGAGTTTCATTTGGGTCTTGCCATTGATTGCATACATGACAGCCCTGAAATTGCAAACAAAGATATACAGAATTATACATCATCTATCACAGGTAATAACACTTTAACAAAGTCAGTTATAAAACCTGAAAAGGATATACATAAAGAGGAATTACTATCTATTTTAGATATTCATGCTATATATAGAAAAATGACTACTTACTCCAAAGAGTAAGATATCTTTTAGTCCTTATATACGACCGTGTCTATCCCATGTGCCTCTCCCACGGCATGATTATAAAGTATACCGTCATAAGTACTCAATGAACTTATCATTTGGGGAACCTTCTTACAAACATTTGAAGAACCGTGTTTTGCTAATGCTCTAATATATTTAATTGTAGAGTTTGTCAAAGCATATGTTGAAGTAAGTGGATATGCACCCGGCATATTTGCTACGCAGTAATGAACAACACCTTTTTCAGTAAAGGTAGGATTACTGTGTGTAGTTGGATGAGAGCTTTCAAAACAACCACCCTGATCTATTGAAACATCAACAAGTACACTCCCTATTTTCATCTTTGAAAGCATCTTTCTTGTTATAAGCCTTGGTGCTTTTGCTCCATGAATTAGTACAGTACCAATAACTATGTCGCATTCTGGTAGTAAAGAGCTTATAGCATCACTAGAACTGTAAAGTGTAGCTACATTATCAGGCATAACATCATTTAGGTAATGTAAACGCTTTATATCAATATCGAGTATTGTCACATCTGCTCCAAGACCTGCTGCAATCTCTGCTGCTGCTTTTCCTGCTACACCACCTCCAAGAACCATGCATTTAGCTCTTATAGTTCCAACTACTCCTCCTGCTAGTAAACCGTTACCTCCATGATAGCGACCCAAGTATACCGCACCCATCAATGAAGCCATTTTTCCCGCAACTTCACTCATAGGCTCTAAGAGTGGTAAACGAGCATCTTCTTCTAGTGTTTCATAAGAAAATGACCTGATACCTTTTTCAAGTAAGAAATCTGTCAATACCTTATCTGCAGCTAAGTGCAGATAGGTAAAAAGTATCTGCTTTTGTTTAAAGTACTCATATTCTTGCGGTATAGGTTCTTTTACCTTAATGATAAGCTCAGATAATGTAAATAGTTCTATAACACTATCAATTATACTTGCTCCTACAGACCTATAGTCCTTATCACTAAACCCGCTACCCTCTCCTGCACTACTTTGTACATAAACTGTGTGACCGTCTTTTATTAGTTCCTCTGTACCTACAGGTGTAAGCGACACACGAAACTCATCAGTTTTAATCTCTTTTGGTACTCCAATAATCATCCTATACTCCTATCTCAACAAGTATTTTTTATAATTTTTATTTAAAAAAAGATTAGCATTTATTCACATAATTATAACTTAGAATTATAAGGTACTCTATAACAATAATATACGATAAACATAGTAATGTTAATGTCTCCAAATAATTATGCCTAGGTAATAAATAAACAATATTATCTATTTAACAAATATTAGGAGTAATACATGAATACACGTAGAGAATTTTTAATAGCTTCAACACTTACAATAGGTTCTTTTGTTATTTCAACAGGTCTTTCCGGATGTGGCGGAGGGGGTGCTTCAAATATATCTGCAAGTTTTAACCATGGTGTAGCCAGTGGCGATCCATTAAACGACAGAGTTATTCTATGGACACGTGCTACACCTGATACTGATGTTGATTCTTTTAGTATATATTATGAGGTCGCAACGGATATAACATTCAAGAATCTAGTAAGAAAAGCTGAATATGCCACAGTTAAAAAAAGTAGTGACTATACTTTAAAAGTTGATTTTCAAAATCTTGAAGCCGGAACAACTTACTACTACAGATTTGGTACAGGGGATAAAGTTTCTGATGTTGGAATAACCAAAACCTTACCGACTGTAGCCAGCAAAGTAAAAATGGCTGTATTTTCTTGTGCAAATTATCCAAAAGGATATTTTAACGTATATACTGAAGCTGCAAAGACAGGTGATCTTGACGTAACTTTACATCTTGGTGATTATATATATGAATATGGTATGTTTAACAAAGACGGTTCACCTGCGTATGCAACTGAAAATGCTGTAAATATCGGTCGTGAATTACCAGCAGATAATAATACTGAGCTTTATGACCTAAACGAGTACAGAAAACGCTATGCTCTTTATCGGACAGATGCAGGTACGCGAAGCATTCATGCTGTTGCACCTATGATTGCTGTATGGGATGACCATGAGGTAGCAAATGACACATATAAAGACGGTGCACAAAATCATGATGAAGCCACAGAGGGTTCTTTTAGTAGTCGTAAACTAGCAGCACTTCAGGCATATTTTGAATGGATGCCAATACGTCCGGTAAGTGACACTGATAAAGAAACTATATATCGCTCTTTTGATTTTGGACAACTTGTTAGTTTACATATGCTTGATACACGTATAATAGGTCGGGATAAACAATTAAAATACAGTGACTATCCTGAGATGTTTACACAAGGTGACAGTTCAAATTTTTTAACTGATCTGACAAGCCAAAATCGTACAATAATGGGTACTACACAACTTCAATGGTTACAAGGTCAATTAGCATCATCAAATGCTACATGGCAAGTACTTGGACAACAGGTATTAATGGGACGAATGCAACTCCCAGCTGAACTACTAGGACTTATTGGACAACTTGAAGGAACTGATGCAAGTACAAAGGATGTAATCCTTGCTCAACTTAACACACTTATGGGTGAACTAGCAGTGATAAAAAGCCGTATACTTCAAAATGATCCAACACTGACACCTCAAGAGAGTGCTCGTGTCTTAACTACACTACCATATAACCTTGATGCATGGGATGGATACTTTTATGAACGCGAAACTATTTTAAATACAGCCCTGCAGTTAGATAAAAACTTGGTCGTTTTAGCAGGAGACACACATAACAGCTGGGCAAGTAACCTATATGCTTTAGATTCTGAACAAAAACCGACTATTGCTGTTGGAGTTGAATTTGCTACATCATCAGTATCTTCACCGGGGATGGAAGAATATGTAGGCTTAAGTACACAAGAATCAGCATCTCAATTTGAGCAGGTAATATCTCTATTAATAGACAACTTAGAATACTTTAACAGTAACAATAGAGGTTTTATGACTGTTACTTTTACAGATACACAAGCAATATCTCAATGGACATACGTGGATACTATTGATAATACAAGTTATGAAACTATGCAACAACGGAACAAACAACTAAAAGTGACTCCATCAACAAATAAGATAGAGACAATAGCATAAAATCTTCATAGATTAATAACCATCCTATCAAACGGATGGTTTAAAAACCATGCTTCTTAAATAAACCTAAACTAAAAAATCCTTTTAAAACAAATAGCTTTTATCAAATATTTAGATAGATACAATGAGAAAAAAATACAGGACACCATGATGGATAACATTTCAAAACAAGACAGAATAAAAGGTGCATTCTTTGGTGCTATAGTAGCCGATGCTTTATGTCTAGGGAGTCATTATGAATATGATGCTAAAAAAATACATAGAGCCTACGGTGATAAACCGATAGAAAAGTATATGTCACCGGGAGAGATAATGGGCGGTCAGACACATGGAATTGGATGGGGTGAGCGTAACTATCATCCAGGAAAAAAAGCTGGAGGTACTACAGACTACGGTGACTATAATATATTAGTACTTGAACATCTAGCTTCTATATCCGATACGCCAAGAGCTTTTAATGTAGCTAATATGATTCCTCACTGGACTAAGCGTCTTGAAAACAACTGGGGTTCTTGGATATGTACTATGACTAAAGAGACTTATTCACAAGTAAAACAAGGAGTCCAGGTAGAACACCTTGGCGGAATTTCAAATGCTATGGCAATTCGTCATGCTGCCGCACACGCCTATTATAATACGGAAGACGAGATTGTTGATGTAGCAAGAAAAAGTATGTTTACACATAGGGATGTCCATGCCCTTGGAGGTGGAGAGTTCTTTGCTCGTGTCACTCACCGTGTGATAAACGGAGAGAACCCCTCGGATGCTATACAGATGGTTGCAGTAAAAATGGGTGGTTTCTTTCAAGACAAGGTTGCACAGGCAATTGCCAAGTTTAAAGAAGCAACTGATGAAAACTCATCTCTATCTAAAGAACAGTTCACTGATGATTTAGCACTTACCAGTATGGCAAGATTATGGGATGTAGGTCGTTCAGAACCTATAAAGGTTGGAAAAGCAAGTCCGACAGAAGGGACACTACCTGGAGCTGTTTACTTTATTCTAAAATATGCAGATGAAAAAGATGGCTTAAAAAAAGCCTTACAGGCAAACACAATGGTAGGCGGTGACAATGCCTCAAGAGCTATAGCAATCGGTATGGTTCTTGGTGCGTTTAAAGGTGTAAATGCAATCCCCAAAGAATGGAGAGACACATTGGATGAGTGGGACTACTGTGAAGATATGCTAAACAGACTTCCCTTACTTAAGTAGTAATATTTTATCTTACTCAGCTATAATTCGTTTAAATCTTTAAGGACTTTATTATATGACTGAGCAAACTAAGAAATCTGCCAAAAAAAAATATTTTGATAACGTAAGTGTTGGGGGCAGGACAAAACAAGTAGTTTACATGGTTGAAAAACATGACAAAACAGCTATGCTTGGAGAATATATAAAAAATAATAAAACTCAGAAAGCTGTAATTATCACAAATACTAAACGTTCAGCAGATGAACTAAGTCTTTATTTAAAAAATCATGACATCAAAGCTCTCGCTATACATGGAAATCATAGAGTTGAACAAATTAAAGAAGCATCTAGAGCTTTTAATAGTTTTGAGATAGATATAATCATAAGTACTGACATGATTTTAAAGTCACTTGAACTTGATAATATTCAGGTAATTATTAATTATGACCTTCCAATACAATTGCAAGAATATTTTGTACGTCTAGCTCATGTTGATGAGGTTGGAAAATCTATCTCCTTTGTTAGCCAAGATGAAGAAAAAACCTTATACGGTATAGAACTTATGATGAAGCTTGAAATACAGCAACATCAAATTGAAAACTTTGAGCATACGATTCTTTCACAAGATAAAAAACCGCAAAAAGATAAAAAAAACAAACCTAGACATCGTAAGCAAAAACAAAAGACACAGGACAAATCAAAAGAAAAATAATAAATAACACTAATTTAACAATTAAACACTAAAGTTTTACATCTAATGTCCGATTATTAACCACATATACATACACACGGGGGAAATATGATGAAAAAAAATATAAATATTCTTTTTGCACCTATTGTAATTTTATTCTCAGGATGCGCTTGTTTAGAGCTTCCTGATATGGGTATGAATACAATAGAGCCTATTGCGGTTGAGAAAAAAGTTCAATACGTAAACAAGCCTGAAATGATACAAAAGCTTGATAAAGTAAATGAATGTAAATCTTGTAAGCTAGCAGCAGAAAAAAAAGTTATGCCAAAGTGTTCAGAAACTGTAAATACAGTTATTTACAGAGCTTCTTGCAGTGATACTTGTGGATTTCCTGTATCAGTTAGAGTTCCATCAAACTGTCAAGGGAGTCTACAATGAGTAAAATATTATTAGCATTAATTGCAAGTTTGACTATTGTTGTTAGCTTATCAGCTTCTAAGAATATTCGCTACGTACAATCATCATATAGTGACGCAGGTAAGATAAACCAATTAGTCAGTACATTGTCAGACCAGTTGACACTAAATAAAAATTTCAATGATATTTCTCAACCTGTAATAGCAATAACTTCGTTTGTTTGTCTTGAAAACTTTAAGGCCACAACTAGACTAAGTAATATTTTAAGTGAGAACTTAATACATGAGATGCAAGTCAGAGGTTATAAAGTTATTGATTTTAAAATGATGGAAAATATCAAGATTGATAAGAATGGAGATTTTCTTTTTTCTCGTGATGTAGAAAAGCTTAGAAAAACTCTAAATATAAACTATGCTTTAACAGGTACATATACAGACTATAAAGACGGTACTGTAATCAATGCCAGAATAATCAACCTTAAAACTCATATAGTTTTATCAACTGCACAGGTTTTCATACCAAAGAGAACGCTAAAACGTATCTCTCGCGGTCCAAACACAATGGTAAACTTTAAACCGAATACTGTTTCACTTTCTAAATAACTCCTCTTGCTTAACTGGGTGTTCTTCTTAGAACACCTAATATTCATACAATCTCTATATGCTATAATCACAAAAATATAAGGATTTTACAATATGCTCATTCCGGACAATCTACTAAAAAACAAAAGAATACTCTTAGGTGTAACAGGTTCTATAGCTGTATATAAATCACTTGAGCTTGTAAGACTGTTTGTAAAAGCCGGTGCAGAAGTTAAAGTGGTTATGAGTCCATCTGCTAAAAAGTTTGTAACCGCTCTTACTTTTGAGACGCTGACTTCTAATCAAGTTCTTGATGACGATAATGAATCATGGGCTACTGACCATAACCACATCAAAATAACTGAGTGGGCTGACTTATTTATAATAGCTCCGGCAACTGCAAACACTATAGCCAAACTTGCTAATGCCATTGCTGATAATATTTTATTACAATGTGCACTTGCTTTTGCAGGTCAAAAACTAATCGCACCCTCTGCAAATACAAATATGCTAGATCATCCGATTACTAAAGCAAACTTAAAAATGCTTGGTATTTCTAACTATACAAGTATTGACACACAGATAAAAGAACTTGCTTGTAAAACTACAGGTAATGGTGCTATGGCAGAGCCTATGGAAGTATTTTGGCAGTCTGCTAAATCATTGTTAAATGAAGAATTTTGGAATCATAGACGCGTAATAGTCACAGGGGGCGGAACTGTTGAAAAGATTGATGATATACGTTATATATCGAACTATTCTAGTGGCAAGATGGCTTCATCCCTAGCTACCGCTTTGTACTGTAAAGGTGCAGATGTAAACCTAATAGCTACTAGATTTGAAGCTGATCTTCCCGAGGATCTATACACCATTGATGTGCAAGATTCCGGTGAAATGCTGGAATACCTAACAGATTCTATACGCGTAGCAAAAAAGGGGAAACTCTCAAAGGCAACACTTATGAGAGACGAGCAAATACACCTGATACAGAAAAAACCATATTTATTTATGGCTGCAGCAGTTAGTGACTATGTACCTTCCTTTGCTCAAGAAGGCAAACTAAAGAAAGAAACACTGGGGAGTGAGTGGGGCTTAAAGTTAAAACAAAATATTGACATTCTAGATTCTATAGATAAAACAGATATGTTCACTGTTGGATTTAAAGCAGAAATGGATACTGGAAATGCAATAAAAAATGCATCTAAAATGATAGATTCTAAAAATGTGGATGCAGTTTGCCTAAATATCCTAAAAGACTCCTCCAGTTTTGGTTCAGATAACAACAAAGTAGAGTTCATAACACCGGAAAAGATAGAATCTCTAAAGGATGCAGATAAAATCACTCTTTCTTTTGATATTTTAAACCATGCAAAGAGTTTATGATTATTTTTAAAATAAAAAAACGATACAATAAACAATTAAAACCCTTTTATGGACGCCATTGAATGAACAGAGTAAAACATATAGCTATTATCATGGATGGAAATGGTCGTTGGGCTGAACTTAAAGGTGAAAAAAGGGTTAAAGGGCATGAAGCCGGAGCAAAGGTTGTAAAAGAGATTACAACTTACTGTTGTACTCTTGAAGATGTTGAAAGACTGACTCTTTATGCTTTTTCTACAGAAAACTGGAAAAGACCGCGTTTAGAAGTGGAGTTTCTTATGAAGCTTCTAGAGAGGTATCTCAAAAATGAGTTGGAAGTATATTTAAAAAACAACGTTCGTTTTGAGCCTATCGGTGACCTTAGAGCATTTTCAAGTTCTCTGCAAAAAACTATAAAAGATGTTGAAGAAAAAACAGCTCACTGTGATGGATTAGTTCAATCTTTAGCCTTGAACTATGGTTCTCAAAATGAGATTTTAAGAGCTGTGAACAAGATTAAAAACTGTGATGACGATATAACAGAAGCTATGCTTAGTAATGCACTTGATTCTAAACATGATGTTGACTTACTTATTAGAACAGGTGGAGACCATAGGCTTTCAAACTTTTTACTATGGCAAGCTGCCTATGCTGAACTTTTCTTTATAGACACCTTGTGGCCTGATTTTACAATCGCTTCACTACAAGCAATAATAAAAGACTTCACAAAAATAGAAAGAAGATTTGGAGGACTTAAATAATGGAAGTTCTCATAGCTTTTATCTTTGGTACGTTATTTGGTTCATTTTTAAACGTTGTTATTTTTAGAATTCCAAAAGGTGAAAGTGTTGTGTTTGGATGTTCTCATTGTACATCTTGCGGTACACCGCTTAGATCTTGGCATAATATACCTATTATATCTTGGTTGTTTTTAAAAGGCAGATGTTCTTTTTGCGAGGTGAAAATATCACCACAATATCCAATCATTGAACTCATATCTGGTTTAATATTTTTAGTGCTAGTAAATAAGTACGGTTTTAGCTTTGCTATCTTTTTAGTGTTTTTTAGCTTTTTAATGCTTTTAGCACTTTCAATGATAGACTTTAAATACAAGATGGTTCCAGACAGTCTTAATCTGTTGGCAATACTTTTTGCAGTATTTGGGGCATGGAGTATTAATGGGATATTTGTAAACTTACAGAATGCTCTACTGTTTGCAGGTGGATTTACACTGCTTAGGTTTGCTCTGTCTTATATGTTGACTTCATCTGCACATAGAAAAGTCCAAAAGACTATAACACCATGGACAAAAAATTATAATACATACCCTTTTATAGAAGCTATGGGTGAAGGAGACATTATGGTAGCGGCAACTATGGGTGCCCTTTTAGGAGCACATTTAGCAATGGTAGCGATATTTTTCTCAGCTGTCTTAGCCCTTCCTGTCATGCTATCACTAAGAGATAGGTCAGCAGAGGAGCAAAGAGTTCCCTTTGTACCCTTTTTGGCACTATCCACATTTATCGTATATCTATTTGACAATCAAATTTCAAGCTATATACAAGCAAACTATTAATGAAAGAGAATTATTAAATGCCAGAATTACAGAAATACCTTAAAGATTCTTTATCTGTATTATTTTTATCAATATTTGCACCATTGTTTGCTATTGCATCCCTTGTTTTTTTAGTAAAACTGGCTACATATACTGCAATAATAAAACTAACAATTCTTGAGATGGCAAAGCTATACTTTTTCATCCTGCCGGAGATACTTTTTTACACCTTTCCTATATCATTTTTTATAGCAACTACACTCACCCTGTTTAAATTATCAAACGATAATGAGATTGTTGTACTTTTTGCACTTGGTATTCATCCAAAGTTTATACTTAAAACATTTTTCAAACCGGCTTTATTTCTGTCTTTGATACTTATTTTTGATTTTTTTGTTCTTTTCCCTCACGCTAAAGTCCTATCAAAAAACTTTATCTCATACAAAACAAGTGAAGCTAAGTTCAATCTATCAGCTTCAGAGTTTGGTCATAGTTTTGGGGAATGGTTACTATATATTGGTAAAAACAATCCTGATGGAACATATTCTGACGTTATCTTGTTTAACAAGAAACAAAAAGAAGAGATTTTAATAGACGCTAAAAAAGCGAAAATAATTAACGATTCCGGCATCTTAAGGCTTAAGCTTACTAAGGGTGAAGGATACAGTTACTCAAAAGAAAAGTTTTCCCAAATTGATTTTGAGACTATGTATATAAATAACACTATGCAAACAAAGCTTATAACATATAAATCACCTGTTAATTACTGGTTAAATAAGAGTAAACAAAAAAAACTTATCAGTAATGTCTTGTTTAGTCTTTTTCCTATAATAAGTTTATTTTTAGTAGCTAGTATAGGTATAGTGCATGTTAGACATCAAAAGGGAAAAGTATATCTGTATCTTTTTCTAGGTATCATAATTTACGATTCTTTAGCACTTAGTCTTCAAGGAGCATTCTCTTACTATACCATTCCTGTTTTAATCATAACTTGGTTGATAGCTACATATACACTTTACAGAAAAGTTATTGTTGCAAAATTTTAGATGAGATGCTTACTAATAATTGCCTATAACGGTACAAATTTTCTAGGTTCACAAACTCAAAAAGATTCGACCAACACTATACTTGGAAACTTAGAAAATGTATTAAGTAAGATAAACATACAATCAAAAATAGTAGCCTCAGGTAGAACAGACAAAGGTGTGCATGCAACAGGTCAAGTTTGTCATATAGATTTACCGCTCTATTGGAATGATCTAGACAAACTAAAAAAAGTACTTAACGAGATGTTGAACCCTTCTATCCTTGTTAAAAGCATCAAGGAAGTGGATAAAGAGTTTCATGCTAGATACAGTGCTAAAAAACGTTTGTACAGATATATAATAAAAGATTCAAAAAGCAACCCATTTGAAAATAACCTTGTTTCTTTTTATGAAAATGTAAACTTCTTAAAAATACAGAAAAATATCAAACTTTTTGTAGGTGAATTTGATTTTAGTTTTTTTATGAAAACAGGTAGTGAGGTTAAATCAACAAGAAGATTGATTTATAAAGCTATTGCATATAAGCACAAAGGCTATATTGTCTTAAACTTTGAGGCAAACGGATTTTTAAGAAGTCAGATAAGGTTAATGGTCGGAGCACTTTTAAAACTTGATTCAAACGAAATCATAAAGCAACTAAACTGTGAAAAAAACTATAAAATCAAACCGGCTAAATGTAACGGTTTATATCTAGCACGGATAAAATACTAAACACTCTATTAAAATATACTGACAATTGTATAGACATTTTTATAACTTAGCAATACATACACTATTTTTTGATAAGATTATATCAATTTAAAAAAAGAATTATAATGACTGAACAATTAAAAAACGTAAAACTACCAGAGGGTATGAATGCCGAAACACTTGCACACTTGATGGAACCTCAGAACTACGGTAAACTTGATGAGCCTAGCTGTATCGGTGTTGCACTAGATGAAAAGACTAAAGAGTACGTTATATTTTATACATTGCTAGACGGCGATACAATAAAAGATGCAAAATATGCTACAAATGGCTGTCAAGACACTGTTGTAATCGGTTCTATGTTTACAGATATGATAATAAACAATGACTTAGACTATGCAAAAGGTGCTATAAATAAGATGAATGAAAAACTTGGAGAGTTGTCTGAACAACAACAAGTCTGTGCAGACATAGTTTTTAGTTCATATCTAGCATCTTTAAAAAACTTTGAGAACTTACGAAATGGTGAAGATGAAGAACTACATATCTTCAAGATGAAAGATAGCTGTGATTCAGTTAATTCCTAGTTTATAGGAGAGTTACTTTCAAAGAAAATATAAAGCCAGTAAAATTACAATAATAGATTTAATTGTAGTAGGTTAATAAGTACGAATACATAAAAAGGATACAAATGAATAAGTTATTTAAAACTAAACACGAACTGTGGCTGCATATTAATTTCGCCTCTTTTGCAATTGACAATGAAGAAATCAAATCAAAGCTATATGATTTTTCCCAAATTGCATTTAGACATATGAAGTGGTTGGCTACTGATGTATTAGAATCTGGAGATAATTATAACTACGATAGAGATATGATACTTTATAAGCGTGAAAGCGTTTTTGAAATCATTGAAGCATTAGTAAAAGAAACTAAGTCTAGTATTGTACTTTATCCTGATAATGTACTTGGAAACAGGCTTAAAACAGATGATGAATACCTGCTTGAATATTTATCACAAGTTTTAAATAATCCTCAAAACAACAACCCTGTTACTGCCTTTAATATGCAACGTAAGTGGTTAGATAAAAATTTGGCACAAGAGCAGATAGATGCACTTACCTTGTTTTTATTTGAAGAATCATATAAAGAGTATGAGCTTATTTTAGTCTATGCCTACATGCAAGCAAGAGCAAAAGACCATACTCAGTTTAGTGTGTATCAGGACTTAATAGATGAATCCCATTTTCATTTAAAATCTTTTGGAAATATGATGGCAAAACTTGGGATTTTAGCACTTCCAAGAGAGTTGCATGAGATGACATATATCATCAAGGATTTAAAACAGTTCGTAACAGATGGTATAGCCGAAGAAGAAGCTGCAAAAGAGATGTGTAAAGAGTTAAGTGATTCTATTAAAGATGAAGAATTATCAAAGTTTTTTGACTTTATCAACTATCAAGAGAGTTATCATATAGAGCTTATGAAAAAGCTCTTATAATGTCTCTTTATTTATTTTACTCCATAACATCCCCAAATATTCATGCATAGCTATTTGAGATTTTATAAACGAATATGGACTAGGCAGACTTAAAAAACTTCCTATGTCTTGCTTATAGTAAGCAGTCGGAGCAGCAATTGGTTTTAATTGCAGAGATTTAAACAGCATCATAGACCTTGGCATATGACTCGCACTTGTAACAAGTACAAAAGATTCATTTCCAACTATACTTTTTGCAAAAACTGCCTCTTGTGATGTATCTTTTGCCTTTTCTCCAAGTATAATGTCTTCTTCTTTTACACCTAGAGCTAAGGCTAGTTTTTTATTTATCATTGCTGTTGATACGCTCATACTTCCCTCATAACCTGTAAATATCAATTTGGAGTTTTTTATTTGTTTATGAATAATCACACCTTCTAAAACCCTTTTTGTACCTACGTCAGAGTTCCTTGATGAGATTGGCTGTGTTTTATCGCCATTATGTCCGCTTCCCAAAACATGTATGTACCTTACATTATGTTTATAATCATATTTTGGATACTGATTTTCCAGGTATGAAATAAGAGAGTTTGAAAGAGGCGGATAAGAAAATAAAAATAATAGTCCAAAGGCTATATATAAAAAAAGCTTTGATAACTTCTTCTTATTTGCATTTTTCAATATAAACCAAATCACAAAGAATGATATGACCATTCCATACGGCTCAACAAAAAAAGTAGTAATTTTCTTTAATAAAAACCCTGTATCACTCATCTAACAACCTCTGAAATCTTTTTTACGATATACTCATTACAAAGCATATCCCTATGTCTTAAACCAGTGAATTCTTTATAGTAAACAAGGTTTTTAACATATCTTTTTAAATTATCTACACACTCAATAAATGTCACTTCATCATCTTTACTAGCAAACATATAGGTATCAGCCTCTATATTTTGTACAAACTTTGTGTTGTCGAATTCATATCTTAAAATCCAAGACAAATCTATACCGTACTTTATTTTAACAACACCGGACATACTGTCAAAAGGACCAAGCAAAAACACTCCCAAGACACTCTCTTTACTTGCCACATAAGATGCTATACTTGAACCAAGAGAGAAACCTGAAATATATATATCTCCATAGTTCTTTTTTAGTGTCTTGACTATATGTAAAGCATCTGAAAAAATATTTTTCTCTGTAATTGAACCTCCGCTTCTCCCATAGGAACGGTAATTAAAAGTTATTATTCTAATATTTGGGTATGCAATAGATATTTTTTCTATGACTCCAACTGCATCATATGAACGTCCTGCAAAAAACAGTATAGTTCCTTTGAAGTTTATGGGTGTGTGAACAACACCTTCTAGCTCTATACCATCATCTGCAGTGATACTTAAGATCTCAAATCTATCATCAAGTTCAGTTGAACGATAGAATGTTGGTGTAAAAAACATGAAATACTGCATCTGATGAAAAGCAAAAGCGATAACAATAAAAGTAAAAAGTAAAAAAGCTGTGTAAATCATAAAAAGATTATAGTATAATTCCAATAATTATTATAGGATTTTATATGCAGACATTTGGAATTTTTTCAACAAACATCGGTCATGATTATTTGACTAAACAATACATTTACATACAAGAAGGTGAAGAGATAATCACTGTAGATGATTTAAAAAACATGCTGAAGAAAAAAAGTAAAACCGTACTTGGAACAATCTTTTTGTTCAATCCTACTATTTCGCCTGTCGGTTTCAATACTGATTCTTCATTAGAATCACAAGGTTTTGAAAACTATGACAAATTTGTAGAATTGAACTTTGACAAAAACTGTATCTTATTCGCTTCTGCCATAAAAGACGGATATAGAGGTAAACTTTTGGAGATAAAATATCTTTATAATTATAATAAAGACAATATTGAGCCTACCCCGGTAATGGAAGAGTTTGATGCTGATTTGGATAAGTTTACAAGTTCTCAGTTAACAAGATACGACAAAGAACTAAACTATCAAGATTATCAAAATCTAAGTTTAAACGGTAAGTTTGTTTTCTTCGCATCCGGAAATAAATACGATAGACATCACAAAGCTATAATAGCTTATGCAAAAGCCATAGCATCAAATATCGCTAGACTTGGTAAAGAAGTAGTATTTATGTACGATAAGAATCATGATGAAGATGAAAGTAGAGAGATAGCATACTTTTTACCAGCGATTGCAAATGGTAAACTTAGAGAGATAAGAGCAAATGCGTTTAAAAAAGCATTTTTAACAAACCCGCCGACTGTACAAAGGTTAGGCTAACTTCTTTTAGCCCATCTGGCAAAAAACCTTGCCGGTACAAACCTTTTACTTATCTTTTTCTCATCTAATATATAACTACTTAACATCTTTGCCAAATATGGTGCCAATACAAATCCATATCCACCATTTCCGTTTATCATATAAAGATTTGGATAGTACGAAAAGTCATCATAGTCTGGATTTTTAACCCTTAACTTTTTTCCGCAACTAGCAACAGTTTCATTTGATAAAACCAACTTACCTAAAAGAGGCATATAGTCAAATGAGCCCGAACGCAGACCTGTAAAATCTCTGATAATCTCCACATCTTTCAAGTCTATAGTCATACCGGCTTTTTGTAGTAACTCTTTACGACCCTCTTCTAAGTCATAGTCCTCTTTTGAAGTTTGCGGATGGTAATGAACATTATGTGTAGCACCTATTGCCAATTCCCCGTCATTGCTTGGTGAAATAGATACGTTTTGGTGAATGCTGTATGGATTTCTTGTTGATGTTTTTATATCTATACGGTGTCCCCAAACACCTCGAAGTTGAATATATGGTTCTTTTATAACAGCTTCATAAGCACCTGTAGCCAAAACTACATTCTTTGCAGTGTATATTTCATTTATAATCCATATTCCATCATCATAAACTAGACTTTCAACTTCTTGGTTTACATATCTAGCACTTTTACACATCACCTTGCATATCTCCTGAGCGTTAATTACACCTGCATCTATACATATATGTTCATATTTATTCGCATGAGTGCTCAGGGTAGTTAAAAACTCTTTTGATGGCTCTTTTAACTCTAAGTCAGTATGTTCTTTGTAGTGTTTTAAAATCTCAGATGCTTGTGCATCTTTGGCTATGTGTAGTAATTGAGACTTTGTAAAAAAATTGGAAAAGTTTTTTTCATAAAAGTTCATACTATAAACAAAGGCGTCATGCAGCAACTCCTTCAATTCTCCACTTTTAGAAAACTTAGGAGCTATAAATGCACCGGCTGCACCGCTTCCTCCACTGGCAATTCCATCCTTATCAAAAATGATTACGCGCTTATCTTTTTGAGAAAACTCATGAGCTACGCTTGAACCGTTTATACCCGCACCGATTATCGCTAAATCATACAAAGAAGACCTTTTTGTCTATTTACAAAATCTTATCTTCTTTATAGTTAATTGATGCTGTATTGGTATAATGTCATATATGAAAAAACTGCCCATCCACGAAGTCTTAGAAGATATAAAAAGTAGTCTGAGAAATAACTCATCACTAATTTTACAAGCTCCACCCGGTGCAGGAAAAAGTACATTAGTGCCTATATCTTTTTTAAATGAACCTTGGCTAAAGAGCAAAAAAATAATTATGTTAGAACCAAGACGTGTAGCGGCTAGAATGCTTGCTTCGCAAATGTCTAGACTCTTAGATGAAGAAGTCGGGACAAGAGTAGGTTATCAAATTAAAATGGATAGCTGTTTTACAAAAGAGACTAAGATTCTAATCGTTACAGAAGCTATATTAATTAAAAAACTACAAAATAACCAGACACTGGATGATACAGCTATGATTATCTTTGATGAGTTTCATGAGAGAAGTATTCATACCGATTTATCACTTGCCTTATCTATACAAGTTCAAGAACTCCTAAGAGAGGATTTAAAACTTTTAGTAATGTCTGCTACATTGAATTCACAAGCCATTTCCACCCTACTTCTACGTGCACAGGTAATAAACTCTGAGGGTAAGACTTATGACGTACAAAACAGATATCTTGACATAAGAACCAGCCAACCAGATAACAGAGATCTAAATAAACTGCTATTACAATACACTCTTAAAGCTATAAAAGAAGATGAAGGTGATATTTTAGTTTTCTTACCTGGGATAAAAGAGATAAAAAAACTGCAAAACTCACTGAATAATTCTTTAGATTCTAAAGATGTTTTAGTATTGCCGCTTCACTCAACTCTAAGTAAACAAGAACAAGACAGGGCATTAAAAAAATCCATCAAAAGAAAGATTATACTTTGCACAAATATTGCTCAAACATCTTTAACAATTGAGGGTATAAAAATAGTAATAGATTCTGGCTTGGAAAAAGTATCACAATATAACTATTCAAATGGAATGAACCATCTTGAACTTTCGTTTATCTCTAAAGATTCTGCCACTCAAAGAGCCGGTAGAGCTGGAAGGTTGTCAAATGGAAAGTGTTATAGACTTTGGCATGAAAATAAAATATTGCAACAATCAACTAAGCCTGAGATTCTAAGGAGCGATTTAAGTTCAGTGCTTCTAGATTTAAGTTTATGGGGAGCAGAATTTGAAGAGTTGAAGTTTCTTGATATTCCAGATTTAAATATTATACAAAAAACTAAAGAAACCTTACTGGAGTTAGAGATGCTAGACAGCTCTTTTAAAATCACAAAGTTCGGTAAAGATGGTTTAAAGCTTGGTCTTCATCCTAGACTGGCATACATGATTCTAAAAGCAAACGATATAAACTATGCCTATGAAGCTTGTATATTAGCTGCATTATTAAATGAAAAAGACATATTTCAAAACAACTATAAAGACAGTGATATACTATCAAGATTTACACATCTATTTGATAGAGATTTTGATACTACTTACATAAACAGATCTAGAGCAAATGAAGTTTTAAAACAAACTGAGTTTTTTTATAACAAACTAAAGGCAATCAAAAAAGTACAAAAAAGAAACACCCAGCTAAAACAAGACATGATCTCTGTCTTACTTCTTTTTGCTTATCCGGATAGACTGGCAAAACAAAGAAGTAAAAATGATTCTAGATATAAACTTAGTAATTCAAAGGGTGCTGTTATTAGCAATGAAGATACACTTTTTAATAAAGAGTATTTAGTAGTTGCTTCTCTAAATGCTCATGATAAAGATTCTTTTATCCATCTAGGTATAAGCATCTCACTTGAAAGAGTTAAAGAACATTTTAAACATCTAATCAATGAAAAACAAAGTATTTCATACAATAAAGAAAATAAAAAATTTGATTTTAGAGTCAGTAGTAATTTTTTATCATTGGAACTTGAACAAAAACCGCTAAAAAATTCTTCAAATATAGACTTTAAAAAACTATTACTAGACTTAATATATCAAGAGGGTCTAGAGTTTTTAAACTGGAGCAAAAAAGCAGTTAATCTAAAGGATAGACTAAACTTTATAAACCATCATGATTGTAGTAGTTTTAAAGATTTTAGTAGTGAGTCATTACTTGATTCCATGGACACTTGGCTGGAGCCGTATTTAGACAACATAAGTACATTGAAGGCTTTGCAAGACTTAGATATATACACTATACTTTTAGGTAAACTATCTTGGGATGAGCAAAAACTATTAGAAAGACTCGCCCCTCTTAGTGTAAAAGTACAAAGTGGTTCAAATATATTCATAGATTATTCTTACAATGATAAGCCGTCTATCAGTGTTAGACTTCAAGAGATGTTTGGGATGAATGATATACCTAAAATATTGAACAACACCGTAGCTCTGCAAATTCAACTACTGAGTCCTGCTTCACGTCCTGTAGCAATAACTTATGATTTAAAAAGCTTTTGGGAGAACTCCTATCAAGAAGTAGCTAAAGAGTTGAGAGGCAAATATAAAAAGCATTATTGGCCTGAAAACCCATTTAAAGCAGTTGCCACAAATAAAACAAAAAAATTCATGTAATTTAGATAAACTTTCACATAAAAACTAGGAAAAATATGAACGAAGAAGAAAAAAACAAAAATAACCCACTACACGGTATAAAACTAAAAGATATTTTAATAGCACTGGAGAAGCACTACGGCTTTAAAAAATTATCGAAGATAATTGAGATAAGGTGTTTCTTATTCGATCCGACTATAAATTCAAGCCTTAAGTTTTTAAGAAAAACACCTTGGGCGCGAACTAAAGTTGAAGAGTTATACTTAGAAATGATAAAAAAAGATTAGTCTATCTCTTCACTTGGCTTTCCAAAATAATATCCTTGGGCAAAGTCAACGTCTAAAAATTTTATTTTTTCAAAAACTTCCTTGGAGTGAACAAATTCAGCTACGGTTTGAATATTCATTTTTTTGGCAAAGTTAACTATTGTCAACGTAATTAACTGAGAATTTTCATCCATATCAATGTTTTTAATCATTGAACCGTCAATCTTAATATAATCTACTTTGAGCTTCATAAGATACTCAAAGTTAGAATAACCTGTTCCAAAGTCATCAATTGATATCTTAGCACCATACTCTTTTACACTATCAATAAACTCTAGTACTTGATCAAAATTCTCAATACCTTCAGATTCTATAATTTCAAAAACTATATTTTCACTTATGGAGCTGTTTTTTAGCTTTTGCAATATAAATTGATATATCTCTTTGTTTAAAATATCTTCTACAGAAATATTTATCGACACACTATATGGTAAACTCTCAAATCTTTGAAATGTCTTTTCTATCATTATTTTTGTCAGCTGATGATATAGTTTATTTTTCTTTGCTAGTTCTAAAAAGTGAATAGGCGCTATATATGAATTCTCATCATCCTTTATACGCATCAAGGACTCATATTTTAGTATTTTTTGTGTTTTAACGTCTACAATCGGTTGATATACCGGAACAATACTATTATTTTCAATAGCATCTCTTATGCGTTTTGTCCATTTTAAGTTTTGATCATATTCTCTTGTCATATGCATTGAATCATCATAAACCACAAAATTATTTTTATTGTTTTTAGCTATTCTTAACGCCATATCCGCATTTGCCAAGAGTAGTTCAGAACCATGACTAACACCTATAGATACCGTTAAATTTACTTCATGAATACTGTCTAACTTAAAGCTTTTTTTTGAGATTTTCTCACTTATCAACGAAGCGAAAAGTTCAAACTCATCTAAATCTATTTCACTATGACATACATAGGCAAACTCATCTGAATGAAGCCTGAAGACACTTCCCTCACTCCTTACTATATCTTTTAAATATATCGCGAAGTCTTTTAATACCATATCACCGACCTCTTCTCCGTATAGGTCATTTATCTCTTGAAACGCGTCTATATTTATAATCATCAAAAATATATTTTTTCTCTCTTCTAGTAATTCTGTCAACTTTCTTCTGTTTTTTAGTCCCGTTAGATTATCAAAATAAAATTGGTACTCAATAAAATCTAACATAGTGTTAAAGACACCCTTTATAGAATCTAACTCTTCAATATTGTCGTTAACTAAGACTCTTTTTGTCATATCCTTAGAGGTCGTTATATTTACAATAACATTAGAAAAATTCTTTATTGGTTTGACAAGATATTTATTTAACTTTATAAATATAACAAAAAAGATAATAAGTGAAAAAGAGATAAGAAAAATAATAAAGAAGTTAATAAACTCTGAAAGGGAAATCTTAAGTTCTTCAACAGGATAAGAAATGTCTATAACGCCCAATACATCATTAACATTCGCATTTGTATGGCATTTTAAGCACTCATTTTTTGCAATAACAGGATAGTAGTATTGGATAAAGTCAATATCTGAAATATCTAATAATTCATGACCATTCATTGCTACTTTTACATTTTTATCGGTTTCTCTTTTTTCTTTATCCTTTAGAATCTCTCCATATAAAGATGAAACCGTCTCACCTCTAAATACTGAGACTTGCATATTTTTATCAACTTGGTTGAGTCTAGTGATAATCTCATTCATATCTTCTCTATTCCAACCTCTTTTCATGGCTGAATATAGAGATTCAAAGATAAGCATACTTGTTTTTTTAGCATCTACCTGAGCTAATTCATTAATTGCATTTCTCTTTAGATATTCACCGTATAAAACTGCAGAAATAAGGGTAACAAGTAATGTTGTAAAGATTATTTTTGCAGTAATTTTTGCATACGTTGTTTGCTTAATCATATTATCCCACATATTAATAACATATTTATTTTAATTATAAATAAAATACTTTAAGTTTATAATAATTAATATTATATTAAGATTAAAAACTAACTTCTTTGATATCTGCAATATTTAAAATACTCTTATATATAGAAGCTACTAAAGACTTTCTATTGTTTTTTATTGTCTCATCTTCAGTATTAACCATTACATCTTCAAAAAATTTATCCAATTCTGGTTTTAAATCCAAAAGTGCATCCAATTGCTCTTCATATGAGTTATAAGTTTTAGATTCCACCTCAGTATATCTGTTATACAAGCTATTTTCAGCATCTTGTTCAAAAAGTTTAATATCTACTATCAAGTCAGCAGATAAGTCTATATCTTTAGTTATATTTGCGACACGTTTAAATGTAGAAAATGATTCAGCAAACCCATCACTGTTAACCATAGTGTCAAGTGCTTTTATCTTTGCTGAAAGATTTAAAAGTTCCCTTTCACCTGAAGCTAAAACGGCTTCGATAATAGAAGGGTTGACTTTAAAGTACTGCTTGATACGCTCAAGAAAAAAGTTTTCTAGCTTTTGCATATCTATTGTTTCATAAGTAACTGAGAGTTCTTTAATGGTATCAACTATATTAAACTCTAAATTATGTTCTGCTGAAATTCTTATAAGACCGTTAACTGCACGACGAAGAGCAAATGGATCTCGAGAACCTGTGGGGATTTGATTTACGCTAAATAGCCCAAGTAAGGTATCAAGCTTTATACTCATTGCTACTATTGCACTTAACCTTGATGATGGCAGTTCACTGTCTTCTCCATCGGGAAGATATTGTTCTTTAATAGCTTGTGCAACATCATCATTCTCCCCTGCTTCTTTAGCATAGTAATAACCCATAAGCCCTTGTAATTCAGTAAACTCATAAACCATTTCACTCATTAAGTCTGCTTTAGCCAAAGAAACTGCACGATTTAAGGATTCATATTTTTCAGACTCAAGACCATATTTTCTAAATAGAATATTTGCTATTTTTGTTTCTCTTTGAATTTTATCTTTAACACTGCCTAGTCCATTCATAAATACGACTTTTTCTAAACCATCTGTACTCAATCCATTGATTAGGTCATTATTCCAAAAGAAAAGACCATCGGACAAACGAGGTCGTAAAACAGTTTCATTTCCTTGTATAACCTTAGAATAATCATCTGTTAAGGCATTTGTAATCACTACAAATTTATTTAATAGTTTTCCTTCTTTAAAAACTGGAAAATAGCGTTGATGCTCTTTCATAGATGTGATTATAACCTCAGGAGGCAACCTTAAAAAAGATTCATCAAATGTACCTAATAGAGCAGTAGGATTTTCAGTTATGGCTACCACTTCATCGAGTAATTCTTCATCAGTTTCGATTTTAATATCATTTTTACTTTGCAGCTGTATGAAATCATTTAGTATTTTTTCGCGTCTATCATCTTGAAAAAGTGTAACACCACCATTTTTTAAAACATCGAAGTACTCTTTAGCACCGCTAATATCAACTGCATTAAAATTACTAGTCCTGTGAACAAAGGTTTGTTTGCACGACTTAACACCAAACAATTCTGCATCTACGAGATTATCCCCCAGCATAACATTCACCCAACGAATAGGACGGATAAAACTCTCAGTATTGCTTCCCCATCTCATAGCCTTGCCAAAATCAAGTGATTTTATCCAAGTGTTTATGATTTGAGACAAAAGCTCGCTAGATTGTTTACCTTTTATTTCTTTTTTATAATAAAGTACCTCTTTGCCACCTTTTTGCGAACGTCCAATTTCACTTAGTGGAACTCCACACTTTTTTGCAAAACCGTTTGCTGCCGGAGTTGGCTCACCATCTTTATAGGCTACAGATACAGGAGCACCATAGATTTCTTCTATACTATCTGTTTGTGATACTTGAAACTCTCTGTGCCAAATAACCAAACGACGAGGCGTATAATAAAACTCAAACTCACACATAAGCGAATATTCTTGTAAAATATCAGCATATTTTTTTTCTATATTTTTTAATTCTTTTAAAAGTGGAACTGCCGGAAGTTCTTCGACACCTATTTCAACAAGTAATGGTTTTAACATATCTATACTCTTTATATTATATTATTGTCGCGATTCTATCTATTTATTAGTTAAAAACTAATAAATTAAACATTTCTTAAATAAGACTTATAAACTCCTATTAAGGTTTTAGATAAATCTTTTTATCGTTACAATGCCAAGTAAATAAAAAACAAGGACTAAAAATGCCAAAGATTAACAAATATGTTGATATTGATACTGTAGAAAGAGAAGCTAAAAAAGATTTAATTGACCGTCATTCACCGTTTATTCACTGTGAAGACACAGCCAAAGAAGGTGAAATGTTTTCAATCACTGTAAAAATGGGTAACGAATATACACACCCTGATGATTTTGATCATTATATAGCTAACATGTCACTTTTTAACGGTGAGCAACTTTTAGCACGTGCTGACTTTACTCCTGGTGCTCTTGGTAATGTTAAATCTCACGCTCAAGTAACTTTTAACATTGTACCAACCGGTAAAAAACTTAAACTTACTGCTCAGGCTTACTGTACTAAACACGGTGTTTGGGAATCAACTGAAAAAGAAGTTACTGTAGCATAATAATTTTTTAAAGAGGCATTAGCCTCTTTAAGCCATCATAGATGGTTTAGATATATAAAAACCTTGAGAATAGTCAATCCCCAATTCTTTAACCTTGTCCATAACATTCCCAGAATGCACATACTCTGCAACAGTACTAATCCCTAGTTTTCTAGCAAACTCAACTATAGTCTCAACAACTACAAGTGAATTTTTATCAATATCTATATTTTTTACAAGTGAACCGTCTATCTTTATATAATCAGCTCTTATCTTAGTTAAATATGAAAAGTTTGAATAACCACTTCCAAAGTCATCTATCGCTATCTTTGCTCCATATCGTCTAACTTCGTTAATAAAGCGTTCAACCTTTACAAAGTCTTCTATTGCGTCTGATTCTAGTATTTCAAAAGTAACCTTGTTTGATACTCTTGAGTTTTTTAGTTTATCCATGATAAATTCAAATATCTCTTTATTTACAATATCTTCGATGGACAAGTTTATAGTAAATTCAAAATCAATACTTTCAAATGTTTCAAACGACTTATTAATGATGGTCTTTGTTACAATGTTATAATACTTTATCTTTTTAGCTATCGGTATAAAAGTAAGCGGTGATAAGATTTTTCCTTCACAGTCTATTAACCTTGCTAAACACTCATACTTTACTATTTTATTTGTTTTAGTATCAATAATAGCTTGATAATATGGAATAATCCTAAAATCACCTATAGCTTCTCTAACCGTCTCGCTAAGCTGTATGTTTCTTTCATAGTTATTTTCAAAGTTCATCTTGTCTTCATATATCCAAAAAGGAGCGCCTATCTCCTTTGCATGTTTAAGTGCCATTGAAACCTTTGAAAAAATATTTGTATTGTCTTTATTTGCAGATGATGCCAAGGTAAAATCTATAAAGATATTAACTTCTTGATATTCAATAATAATATCTTTCATATCCTGATAAAGAGATTCTAAATGATCTTTTAAATCATAAAAAAACATTTTTTTATCTATGACAAATGCAAACTCATCTCCGGACAATCTATACACAGTGTGATTCGGGAGAGTTCTTTTTAGAAATCTTCCAAGCTCTTCTATTACATAGTCTCCTACCAAAAAGCCATAAAAATTATTGATTGTTGCGAAGTTGTCTATATTGAAGATGATTAGACTGAAGTCCTCTTTTTCATCTAAGTCTTTTCTAAGTTGATAAACATTTGGAAGATTTGTAAGGTGGTCAATAAAATATCTGTTAAAAAGATTATTTCTATTTTTTATTCTACTTTCTCTACACAGCTCATCTATTAGTTCACTGCTAACTTCATGAACTTCCACATCATCTTGCAAGTTTTTGATTTGTTCGATTAAAGGGGTGATGTCAGTTGAAGATGTTAGGACAAAACTATTAGTTTTTACTGTCTCACTATTTAATTCCAAATCATTCCCCAAAAACACTTTTAATTATGTACCTAGAAAAGCAAGAATAGTTCCAATTAAATAAGCTTAAACCTCTTTATATATGTTAACTAAAGGTTCATCAATATAAAAACCTTGTGAGAAGTCAATACCCAGTTCCTTTACCTTATTTAACACTGTACTAGAGTGGACAAATTCAGCTATTGTTTTGATGTCCAATTTTCTTGCAAATTCGACTATTGTCTCAACAACTAAACAAGAATTTTTATCCGTATCAATATCTCTTATAAGGGAGCCGTCGATTTTTAAATAATCAACATTCATTTTGATCAAATATGAAAAGTTTGAATAACCGTCTCCAAAATCATCAATTGCAATTCTAGCTCCATATCGTTTTACTTCATTAATAAACCTTGCTATCTTTTTAAAATCCTGAATAGCCTCAGATTCTACAATCTCAAATATGACTCTATTTGAAGCTTTAGAATGTTTAAGTTTATCCATAATAAAATCAAACATCTCACTGTTCATTATGTCTTCAATTGAAAGATTTATACTAAAGTCGTAGTCATTTCCTTCAAAGGCATCAAATGATTTATTTATTATTATCTTGGTTATATGGTTATACACTTTAATTTTTTTTGCTACAGGGATAAAAAGCACAGGTGAAACTATATTTCCTTTTTCATCTATAAGTCTGGCGAGACATTCATACTTCTTAACCTTAGAACTTTTATTGCTAACTATTGGCTGAAAATAAGGAACGATTTTTGAGTTTTCAACAGCTTCTCTTACTATGATTGAAGTTTGAATATTCTTTTCATACTCATTCTCAAAACCCATTCTATCTTCATATATCCAAAAGGCAAGAGCATTATTTTTTGCATAACTAAGTGCCATAGAAACTTTAGAAAAAACATCATCATGTTTTGTGTTTACGCATGATGCGAGTGTGAGACTAACAACTATTTGATTATTTCTGTAGATAACAAGAATGTTTTTTATACTATCATAAAGTTCAGTCAAGTACTTTTTAAGGTCGTAAAATCCCAACTCTTCATCAATGATTATTGTAAAGTCTGTTCCAGATACCCTGTATAATTTTTTATCTATAATCTTGGAGAAGTATTTCACTACTTTTTCTATGACATAGTCACCTATCAAGTACCCGTAAAAATTATTTATCGTTGTAAAGTTGTCTATTGAGATTGTCACTATACTAGACTTGTCGTTATCTTGTAAATCTTTTCGAAGCTGGTATATATTTGGCAAACCAGTTAAATTATCTTCAAAGTACTTATTTAAAAGCTGTGCTTTACATTTTATCAATTTATGATCTGTTTTTTTAAGGGCATCTTTTAAGTATGTATTTTTTTCTTCTAAACTCAATACAAAAACCTTTTCACACATTTAATGCTATTCTACCATAAAATAATTATAAAGTAGAATTTAACCACACTTAGAATACAATCACATAAATATTTTAAAGGTGTTTATTGAAATCATTTCAGAACTTGCTTCTTTTGCAAAACCTGTATCGTTTGAAGAGTATGGGCTTCGAGTATAGTGATCCATTTTCTGCCAATAAAAAAGATATACATGAGAAAGCTCTTAGCATGGATGACTTAATAAAAAACATTTCAACCTGTCACTTATGCGACCTAAGTAAATCTAGAAGTCAGAGTATGAGCGGATTTGGAAACCATAATGCAGACTTGATGATAATAGACTTTAGTGTATCACTTGCTGAAGACGATACAAATACTTACTATAGCGGGAGAAGCGGAGAAACTTTAAAGAAGATGGTTGAAAATGTTTTAAACCTTAATGTTGAAGATATTTATTTCACGCATGCAGTAAAATGTAAGCCCTTAAGTTCAAATATACCATCAGATTCAGAGTTTGACTCATGTAAAGACTATATTTTTTCACAAATACAGTTTGTTAAACCAAAGGTGGTTGTAACCTTAGGTGAAGACGCTTATGCTAAAGTTACATCTGAGAATGACAATTTTAAAAGTGTCAGGGGACATGTTATAAACTTTAAAGAGTACAAACTAATCCCTATATTTCATCCAAATCATCTACTAAGAAACCCAGATGATAAAAAAATTGCCTTGAATGATTTAAAAACTATAAAGAGTTGCCTGTAGTATATAATAAGTACAAGTAACTATAACTACCCTCAAATACCTCTGTTTAAAGTATTTTAGAAGATATTTATTAACTATAAGTAGGTATAATAATTTACAAATAACTACAAAAATCCTTACTATTTTTGTTTTTTTTAGTCAAAAGTAGCGATTTTTAACAAAGGTCCTATTTGTGGGTATTTCACAGTATAAACCAGTAAAGATAAAACTAAATAACTGTACAGCTTCGGGAATGTATATTTTACTAAATAGTAATGAAGTAAAGTACACTAAAAATAATGAAACTAAACCACCAAATAGGAACTATAAAATTGAAGTAACTGTAGAAGCCATTCATAATCATAAGAGAGCTAGAGGTAAAGAAACATTTAACATACGCAAAGGTACTAGTTCAATCTCTACTTGGAAAGCGAGAGGACATTAAGAGCACTCTCAAAGCCAAAGGTAGTTTAAAAACAAAAAAAAGATTATTCCATAGATAAACACTAAAGATAGAAAATTTAAATCTATTACTAGATACAAATGATGTTCCCTTAAATTGGAAAAAAATCATACTACCAAAAATAGAGCCTAAAGAAAAATTTAGTGGAGATGATGAAAAAGATAAACTCATAGCTAGAACAATATTAGAGTATAAACATCCAATAGCTAGAGGTGTATTTATATTTTTACTTAGTGGTAGACGAATCAATGAAACTATGCTGATGGAGTATGCTCACATCAACTACAAAAAAACAGAGCAATATCCTTCTATATCTTTTACACTACCTAAAGAAAATACTAAAACTAATACAGAAGTTACTTATGCTTTAACTCATCTACTTTTAAATGCTATCAAAATACAAAAAACTACTACTGGTAAAATCTTTTACCTAAAGACTATATCAGTATATTATCATTGGAAATTAGATATGGCAAATATTGGTGTGAGTAATATGCTTATGCATGTCAACCAGATAATTACGATAATGACTTAGTAGATATGCTAAAAAAACTATATAACGATGGGGTAAAACTTCAAGCATGTGGAACGTGTAATGCAAGATGTGGAATCTTTAAAATGTACCTTATTTTGATGAGAAAATATCTTCCACTATGCAGGTTTTATCTGATTGGATAATTAAAAGTGATAAAGTAATTAATTTTTAAGAAATAATAAAAAAATGAAAGAATTCTTTGCATATGGGAAAAAAGTTGCTGTATACGATGTTAGAGTTTTAAATTAGAGAAGGGTAAGAATGGCTACCTGTATACTTTTTATCGAAACTTTTATATGACTAACTAAATTTTGTAAGTTTTGTTGCAATTGATTTTACAATGAGAATCATCAAGCCATAGTATGCTCCTAATTTATTACTTGGCCGTTTTTTGTGCAAAATAAAATACTAGAGTATGTTGGAACTGAATAAAAATACTTTGCATAGAAAATTTTATGGGATATACTTTTCTAATCATTTTTATATTTTCGTACTTTTTAAGCGTAAAGCATTAAGAATAACTGATACAGAACTAAAACTCATAGCGGTAGCTGCTATAACTGGTGATAATAAAATACCAAAGAATGGGTAAAGTAATCCCGCTGCTATTGGAACACCGGCGCTATTATAAATAAAAGCAAAAAATAGATTTTGTCTAATATTTTTCATTGTAGCACGACTTAGTTTTAACACTTTTACAATACCTGTTAGATCACCTTTTATTAGAGTTATTCCAGCACTCTCTATCGCTACATCAGTACCCGTTCCCATAGCAATCCCGACATTTGCTTGAGCAAGGGCTGGTGCATCATTTATACCATCACCAGCCATAGCTACAATTGCTCCATTTTCTTGTAACTGTTTGATAACTTTTGCTTTACCATCAGGCATAATATTTGCATGAACTTCATAAATATTTAGTTTTTTTGCCACAGAATTAGCAGTAGTAACATTATCACCGCTTAACATTACTACTTTTATACCTTCTGATCTAAGATCTTTTATCGCTTCTGTTGATGTTTTTTTAATGGGATCCTCTATACCAATAATAGCACTAAACTTAGAATTAATTGCCATGAATATAACTCCTTTTCCATCTGTACGTAAGGTATTAGCTTTTTCTATGATATTTTTCGTTGATATATTTAAACTATCTAAAAAGTTCTCACTTCCTAAGATTATTTTTTTATTGTCTATTTCTCCTGTAATACCTTTTCCCGTAATAGCATTAAAGTTTTTAACATTTGATAAAACTATTTTATTTTCTTTTGCATATTCTACAACTGCTTCAGCCAATGGATGTTCACTTGATTGTTCCAAGCTTGAAGCATATTTTAAAATTTCCTTTTTATCAAAACCATCTTCTATAATTAAACTGGTAACTTTTGGTTTTCCTTCTGTAAGTGTTCCTGTTTTATCTACAACCAGAGTATTTAGCTTTTCCATCATTTCCAATGTTTTAGCGTCTTTAATCAAGATTCCCGATAGTGCCGCCCTTCCAGTTCCAACCATAATAGAAATTGGTGTTGCAAGTCCCAATGCACAAGGACAAGCAATGATCAATACTGCAACTGCTGCTACCACAGCATAAGCCAAACGAGGTTCAGGACCCCATGTAAGCCATCCAAAAAAAGCTAAGATTGCTGATATAACGACAGCTGGTACAAAATAACCTGACACCGTATCTGCCATTTTTTGAATAGGAGCACGTGAACGCTGAGCAAGTGCCACCATATGTACAATTTGTGCAAGCATAGTATCGCTTCCTACACGTTCTGCCCTCATGATTAGTGTACCATTTTTATTAATAGTGGCTCCTATTAATAAATCACCCTTACTTTTAGATGCAAGCACGGGCTCTCCTGTAATCATTGATTCATCTACATTACTTTTACCTTCTAGAACAACACCATCTACAGGAATTTTTTCACCTGGCTTTATTCTGAGTTTATTGCCAACATATACAAGTTCTAAATTTACATCTTCTTCATTTCCATCTTCATCCATTATGCGATGAGCACGTTTTGGTGCAAGGTTGAGAAGTGTTTTAATTGCAGTGTTTGTTTTACTTCTAGCATTTAGTTCTAATACTTGACCCAATAGCACTAATGTAGTGATAACCGCTGCTGCTTCAAAATATACATGAACTAAACCTTCTTCAGTTTGCATGAGAGGTGGAAAAATTCCAGGTAAAAATAGTGCGAATATACTATATATGTAAGCAGATCCAACTCCAATTGAAATAAGTGTAAACATATTTAAATTCCATGTTTTTATTGATTCGTATCCTCTCACAAAAAAAGACCATCCACTCCAAAGCACAACTGGTGTTGCCAATATAAATAAAAACCATTGAATATTCAACATAGATATAGATTCTGGTAAATACTCAGGAACTAAATCGCTTATCATAGCTACTATAAAAACAGGTAAAGCAAGAATAAGGCTAATCCAAAAACGATTATTCATGTAATTAAGTTCATTATTATCTTCATTGTTCTCAGCAGATTCAACCGCCACAGATTCCAATGCCATTCCGCACTTAGGACAAGTTCCTGGACGACTTTCTTTAATTTCTGGATGCATAAGACAAGTGTAAAGGCTATCCACAGTATTGTGTTTTGAATCTTTATTCAGTGAGTTCTTAATATTCATGATACACCTCTATATTATTTATTCATACCTTTACCACTATTCATCATATTCATTTTGCTTTTATCCATGCTCATTTGAGCATTTTTCATCATATGCTCTTTCATTTGAGTTTTCTTCATCATATCTTCTGTTGACATAGGAGAATTATTTACAGCAACCAAAAGTATAGATGATAGTAAGCTAATACTTACTATTTTAATTAATAACATCATTGGTAATCCTTTTTTTTGATTAGCTAAATTTAATCTCTGTATCATGAATATTTATGATACACTCATGTATTACTTTTAAGGTTGTCTTTTTTAGTTTGATATTCTTCTTCATCTATTTCTCCATTCGCATATCTCTTATCGAGTATATCCTTAGCTGATACATCTCCATTTTTATTACCATTTATAAAATAGAATATTGCTGCAATAAACAATATTAATATAAGCCAACCAAATCCCATTCCGAATCCATGCATTCCATAATCATACATAACATACTCCTTTCAATTTATATAGTCCCTTATTCTTTAAAACTATAGCCTTATACCACCAGTTACATAAGTTTTATCTATATATTAAATACCATCAGCTTTACCAATATTCTTATTCCATTCTATACTTATATGAAGGTAATCAGATACTTGGTGTTAATATGAGTTTTTGAGTTATAATGGATCATTTTTAACTCCTTATACACAATAATTATATTGCAATAGTGTGTAGTGATTGTGAAGAAGGAGTGATATGGTGTATAAATTTAAGATATATTTCTTATTCCGAATTTATCAAGAATAAAGATAACATTATAGTAAACAAAAATAGTCATTACATTTATATTGTTTAATGGATTTAAATTATGAATCTGTGTATAAAAATCTGAAAAATATATATTATCTCTTTCAATTACCCAATCAGGTAAAATTTGTATATATGAGGATATTTTTTAAGTTGTTAAAATTTTATAGAAAATGTACTTCCTTTGTTTATTTCTGAATCTAATGTAAGTTTTAAGCCATATTCATCAGATATTTTCTTTACAATGCTAAGACCTATACCAAAACCACCAGCGTAGTTTGTAGCACGATTAAATCTATCATAGATTTTCTCTTTTTTTGTGTCTTCTATTCCTATTCCAAAATCTTGTATGCTAAATACGGAGTTTTCAAAGTTAATGATGATTCTTGAGTTTTGATTTGAATATTTTATGGCATTATTTATAAGGTTACCAAATAGCATAGTGAGTTTTGCTTCATCTATTTTAAATTCAAAATCTTCACATTTCAATTCCATCTCAATCATCTTGCTTTGTGCTAATTCTTTATAATAAGCTACTGATTTTTTTAAGACTTTGCAAATATTTATATTTGTTGCAACTTCAGTACTAGGTTCAAAGGATAGATATGAAAGTGCATTATAAATATCAAAGAGTTGTTTTGTACTAATTGAAATGTTTCTTAAATTTTTTTCATCATAAACTTCTTTTTTTAAAGCACGGGATACTGACATACTAAGAGCTGTAATAGGTGTATTTAATTCATGGGCAGTATCATGAACAAAATCTTCAACTTGTTTTATTCTTTCTTGAAGTGGACGCATAAATAATTTTGATAGTAGCCATGCTAGGATTATAATAATAAATATACTAAAAATCATAACAGCTATAATATTTCTTTTTAATATCTTTAACTGTTTATACAAAATATTTGAATAAACTACTACATATTTTACATTTAAATGTTCTTGTGGTGCATCAGATACTACAATATTATATTTATTCCTTATTGTATATTCTGGTTTGTGTACAGAGTAATTATCAAGTAGTTTACCAGTTATTACTTTATCATTAACATCAATTAGCGCAATATTTATTTTCTCCCCAAGATGTGGAAGTTCAAATGGTGTATTATTCATGTGAGCATGTATAATTTTTTGAGATATGGTATCTGAGATATGCTGTAGTAAATAATATTCATTTTTTTCTAAAGAATTTTTTTGCGAACTATTGTATAGGTAACCGCTTAAAAGTATAAAAAGCGTCGATGAAATTATGTAAAGGCTCAAAAATAAATAAAATGACTTTTTTTCTAATTTATTCAAACTTATAACCTTCTCCTCGTACGTTAATTATATGTTCTTTTCCTAAAACTTGACGAAGATGTTTTACATAGGTACGAATAGTATCTCCTGATGGCATTTCATCATAATCCCAGAGATTCTGTAAAAGCTCATCGGTTGAGATGATACGATTTTTATTATTGATAAGGTATGTTAATAAATCAGTTTCTTTAGCACTAATATTAACTATATTTTCTTCTATAAATAACTGATGAGTTTGTGTATTGAAACTCATGCTATCTGTTATTTGCAAGTTTGTATCAATGTTATACTGATGTTTTATATTCTCCACCCTTGCTTGAAGTTCTTCTAAATCAAAAGGTTTTCTTATAAAGTCATTTGCTCCAATATTGAAACCCTCTTTTAAGTACTTTAACTCTTGGTAAGCTGTTATAAAGATAGCTGGTGTTATATCATTGAAGTCACGCAATTCTTTTAGTAGTTGAAGTCCTGAGATCCCAGGAATATTTATATCAAATATATATAAATCAAACTTCTTATCTTCAGCAAGTTTAAGTGCTTCTTGTGAGGTATAACAATGTAAAACTTCATAAGATTCGCTTAAAAACTCTAAAACAATATTTCCAATAATAGAATCATCTTCTAAAAATAGTATTTTCATTTTAACTTTTTAGCCTTTCTCAACTCTCTTTTAGCGTATATCTCAAATAAAATAGGAATAATAACTAAACTAAGTATTGCTGAACTTACTACGCCACCTAGCATAGGTGCTGCGATGCGTTGCATAACTTCAGATCCAACACCATGAGTGTACATAATAGGAGCTAGACCAGCCAAAATTGCAAAAACAGTCATAAGTTTAGGACGTACACGTTGAACAGCACCTTCATAAATAGCATCATTTAAGTGTACTAGGTCAAACTCTTTAGCAAATTTTTCTTTTGCCTCATCAACAGACTCTTGTAGGTAAACTATCATAACTATGGCAGTTTCTGCAGCGACACCAAGTAAGGCCAAGAAACCTACAATAACTGCAATACTCATAGCAAAATTAAGTATATCTATATAGATTAGTCCACCTAACAATGCAAAAGGAAGAGTTAAAAATACTATAAGTGTTGGTGCCATTTTCTTTAATGCAAAATAAATTAGAACCAATATAGAAAGTAAAACAGCGGGAATAATCCATATAATTTTTTGCATAGCTGACTCTAGATATTCTGATTGTCCAGCCCATTCTATGTAATAGCCTGGTTCAAAGTTTATTTCATCCATTAATGATTGTACACCTTGTTTATAAGCGGTTGCAGTTACACCCTCCTTTGGTGTAATATATACAAATGTAACGGGTGATGCCATTTCAGACTTAATAACTGAAGCACTCTGTCTGTATGACACTTTAGCAAAAGTTGAAAGTGGTACAAAGCCAAGCTTAGTTTTAATCTGAATATCTTTTATACTATCTATTGAACGACGTTCACCCTCATCGAGTCTAAGTGTGATAGGGTAACGCTCCAGCCCTTTATACATAGTAGATATTTTCATACCACCAATAGCTAAAGATGTGTACTGAAGTAATGAATCTTTTGCTAATCCATATCTTTGAAGTTTCTCTTCATCAATATCAATATCTACATAATATCCAGCACTAGCTTGATCTGCAAAAACAGACAGTGTATCTTTATAGCTACGAAGTTTTTCTTCAATTAATTTACCATACTTTTGAAGCCCATCTGCTGTTTGTCCATATAGCTTAATTCCAAGTGGTGTACGAATACCAGATAGAAGCATATCTATACGACCACGAATAGGGTAAGTCCAAGAGTTTACAAGTCCTGGGACCTGAAGGGCATCCTCCATTTCTTGACGAAGTTTTGAATATGTCATACCCTCACGCCATTCGCTCTCAGGCTTTAGAGTTATGATAGTTTCAATCATACCAAGTGGAGCTGGATCTGTCGCAGTATTAGCACGACCACCTTTTCCAAATACAGTCTCTACCTCCGGAAAAGACTTAATTATTTTATCTGTTTTTTGAGTAAGAGCTTTTGATTGATCTACACTAATCCCATAAGGAGTTACAGGCATATACATAAAGCTTTGCTCATTTAGCATTGGCATAAATTCCCATTTAAGTGAATTGAAAAGTGGATACATATAACCAAGCGAAACTACTACAGCTACAATTACTAGGTATTTTAACTTTAGTCCATATACAATGATTGGATGATAAAGCCATATAAAAAATCTGTTTAGTGGATTTCTGTTTTCAGGTAAAATTTTACCTTTTACAAAAAATATCATCAAAACTGGAACTAGAGTGATACTCAGTATTGCCCCTGCAGCCATTGCAAAAGTTTTTGTAAAGGCTAGTGGAGTAAATAGTAAACCCTCTTGACCAGATAGTGCAAAAATTGGTAAAAATGAAACTACTATTAAAGCAAGAGCAAAAAAGATAGGGCGACCAACAAGTTGAGATGATTTTAAAATAATATCTATACGCTCTTCATTTGTAGGCATACGACCCTGCTTATGTTCAAACTTATGGAGCATCTTATGGGCATTTTCTATCATTACAATAGAGGCATCAACCATGGCTCCAATAGCAATAGCAATACCACCAAGACTCATAATATTTGAACCAATATTAAACATATACATCAGTAAAAATGTAGTACCAACAGTTAAAGGAAGTACAATTAAAACTATAAGTGATGATCTAAAGTGCATCAAAAATAGACCAATAATCACAACAACTATTATACTCTCTTCAACTAGTGTACCCTGTAGAGTATCTACTGCTTTTTCTATTAAAGATGAACGGTCATATACAGTTGTTACATCTACATCTTTAACCTTTAGCTCTTTCATTTTTTTATCTATACGTTTAATTGCTGAGTAAACATCCTCTCCATAACGAAGAAGTACAATGCCGCCAACAACTTCACCATCACCATTTAAGTCAGCTACACCACGTCTTGCTGCTGGAGTTAGTTCTACACGACCAATGTCACCAAGAGTAATTTGAACTCCAGCTTTTTGAGTTACAACAAGTTTACGAATATCATCTAAATCTTGAACATAACCTTTGGCTTGAACCATCCATTCAAAACCATTCTCAATAACAATACGACCGCCAGTGTCGTTATTATTTGCTTTTAAAACTTTAGCTACATCATTAATATTTAAGTTATAACGGATAAGGTTGTCATTGTTTACACTTACTTGATAAGTTGGGATAAAACCACCAATACTAGCTACTTCGGATACCCCGTCTACACCCATTAACGCATATTTGTAGTAATAATCTTGTAGTGTACGAAGTTCAGCTAAATTTTTTGTTTTTGAACTTAAAGCATACTCATAAGCCCAACCAACACCAGATGCATCAGGTCCAAGGCTTATATCCATAGATGCTGGAAGTTGAGATTGAATTGATGATAGTTGTTCAAGTACACGACTTCTTGCCCAGTAAAGGTCAGTACCCTCTTTAAAAATTATGTAAATTAAACCATTTTCATAAGTAGAATAACCACGTACAGTATCAATATTTGCAATAGCTAAAAACTGTGAAACAAGCGGATATGTACCTTGATCTTCAATAATTTCAGGAGATTGTCCTGGCCAGTTTATTTGAACTATCGCCTGTGGAGGTGATAGGTCTGGTAGTGCATCTAAAGATGTGTTTTTTAAAGAATAATACGAACCCATAGTGATAAATAAGGTTATCATAAGTATTAGAAATTTATTCCTTATACTAAATTCTATTAGTTTTTCAATCATGATTAATACAACCCGTTGATTTGTGCGTCAGAATCCATCATAAACAATGCATTATTTACAACTTCATCACCCTCTACAGCACCAGAAATAATAGCGTAAGTATTTGCATCAATGATTTTAACAACTACTTCTATAGGTTCATATTCACCCTCATATTCACCAACCATGAAGATATAGTGTTTTCCATTTTTACGAATAACAGCAGTAGTTGGTAAGATTAAGTGTTCCTTTTCATCTTTTAGAGATGTTATAGTTGTATACATACCTGGAAATAATTCTTTATTTGTATTTTGAATTCTTAAACGTAAAGTGAGAGTAGCAATATTTGGATCTAGTTCAGGATAAAGAAGTTTTTGGTTTGTTATATATGTTTTATTTAAACCTTTAAAGTCTAGTTCATAGTTTTTTGTTGATGATAATCTTGCACGTTCCTCTTCAAAAAGTTTTGCTTCAACCCATACTTCATCAAGGTTTACAATTTGAAAAAGTTTTTGTTTCGCATTAAATGCTGAACCATTATCTATGTTTTTTATAAAAACATAGCCATTCGCGGGGGCATAAATAGTTGTGTTTGCAGAGGATCTTTTATTTTTTATAGTTTTATTAATTTCTGCTTCGTTAATTCCAAGAAGTTTTAGTTTTAGTTTTGCACTATCCAACATAGATTTATTTGGACGCTTTTTTGTATATTTTAAAGTATTTAAAAATTCATCTTTTGCTTTTAAAACCTCTGGGGAATATACTGTTACAAGTGCATCTCCTTTGTTTACTCTTTGGTAAATTTTATTTGCATAAAGTTTAACTACATATCCGCCAAAACGTGGGCTAATATCATATTTTCGACTATCGTCCGCTTTTACAAAACCATAGTTTTTAATTTTTTGTGCGCTTGTTTCTTTTTTTACTTTCACTGTTTGAACTGAAAATAGTTGTTCAACAGTAGCTTGTTTTGCAAACAAAGCTAATGGTAAAAGAATAAGTACTAATGTTAATGATTTTTTCATTTATAGTTCTCCTGAAAGTGCTGAAATTTTTGCTTCTGCTTTGTTGTAAGAAGCTACAGCAGTGATGCTTTTTTGTTCTAGTTTTAGTTTTTGTACTAAGATGTCTATATATTTAAACAAATCTCCACCAGTTGCTATAGATGATGAAGTTAACTCAAACATATGATTTACTTTAGGTATAGCTTCATCTTGAACAATATGGTAAATTTCATAGGCAGATTTCATCTGTAAATATGCTGTTTTAAATTTTGAATTTATCTCTATCTTCGTGTCCTCTTTTAAGCTTTGTGATGACAATGTTAGCCTTCTAGCTTCTTCCTCTTTATAATCCTCTGTTGAGTATATAGGTAGGATTACACCAATACCAAAAGTAGCATAGTTATCAAAGTTTTTTCTGTAAGAATAAGCTCCAAGAAGATTTACATCTGGATAGTTATTTAATTCAGCATTTTTAACAACAGCTTTACTTTTTAATATCTCTTTTTCTTTTATAGCAAGTAGATGGTTATTGTTTAATCCATCAGCTAAACTCCCAAGTGAGGGCAAATCCATAACTACTAAGTCAATGTTTAACTCTTTAACTTCGAAAGCTGCTAGGTAAGATATTTTTGCATAAGCTGAGTATATTAGAGAATTTAATGTACTCTTTTGAATTTTTAAATCACTTAAAGTTAATTCTGCAGACATAATTCCCATATGTTGATTTCCAGAGGTACTTGTATAAGATTCAAACAGTTCTATATTTTGATTAGTTAAATTTTCATAGTCTTTAATGATTTTGTACTGCTCTTCAAGCTCCCAAATAGTATAAGCTTGTTTTTTTATCTCATTTACCAAGCTTACTTTTGCTTGTTTTAGGTTTTCACCTAAAATACCTTCTTGAGCTTCTGCTACATTTTTTAAACTATCACGTTTTCCAAAATAGGGAAGTTTTTGTTGTATTGATATAGTTTTTTGGCTCATTGCTTGCTTATCATCTATGGTGTTTTGAGTATATGATAATAAGGGATTTGAGAACTGATCTGATACATCTATATTAGATTTATTTGCAGAAATTCTATAGTTAATTGATTCTAAAGATGGATTTTTGTCTAATGCTTTTGTTATCAACTCATCTAAGCTCATCGCAAAAAGAGATGAACTTAAAAGAATTGTTGTTAGTAAAATATTTTTCATAAAAATAGCTCTAAAAATTTATAGATGTTTTGACACGAGATTTTTTACCCTCAGTTGGCGTTATAAAAATATGTAGTTGCCAAGTTCCACGCATAGCAATGTTTAAAGTAACTTCGTATTTTCCATTACCTAAATCTTTTGCGTTAGATTTTGACTCCATAGCAGGCATACCTGGCATCGCTGGCATAAAAGCCTTTACGCTTACTTTTGTATCTTTTAGAGATTGTCCTTTTTTAGAAATATTTAAAATTAAAGTATTCGAACCGATTGTAATCGGTTCATCAGATGCGATATGAACTTTTATTGTTTTATATTTTGCATCTTTGCTAAATGCGGCAGCTTGTGTTAAAGAAAAACCTAAAGCTATAGTTAGTAATACAATTAAAATCTTTTTCATGATATATCCTTATGTTTAATATATTGTATTATAACCAGTTTTGTGTGAAGGGTTTGTGTAAAAAAACGCTTGTATTTTGAATAAATAAAGTTAAATGCGAAGAATTTGTGAAGTGTTTAAAAAGAGATTAACTTTGTAGATACTTCACCAATTATATTAATACCCTTATTATCATAATAACTAACCCTTGGGCTGTATGTACCTTTGTCTGGCATAGTTAACAAGACATCATATCTCTCACCTGGTGCGATATAAAGAGATCTAACCTTCTGTAATTCATTTGCTGGACGACCATCAGCAGCAATTACTTCAAACTCTAATCCATCAAACTCTATAAGTGCAGACTGATAAGATGTTTGATTTAAACGAACAAGTACTCTGTCTGCTTCATTAGCTTTGATAACCACAGTTGAATCTCTTTGAGCATAAGAACCATTTAAACCATTTATTAAAAAATGATTTGGACGATAGCGAACAGTACCTGTTCCACTTATTCTTTGATTATGCCATGAACTATCAAATGTACCCATTTGCCAAACATATTCTTTGTCAAATTTTGGACCACCATCCCAAGCTTCTGTACTGTTACCACTTCTTGGACGAATGATTATAGTACCATGCATACCCATATCATAATGAAGTACAGTATCTACATGACAGTGATATTGGTATGTACCAGCTTTTGGAGCTATAAAAGTATATGTATATGAACTACCTAAGCTTTTATATCCATCTACACGACCAAAATTCATCATACGCATAGATCTACCAACATATCCAGATGTTGCAGGAACTCCATCATTGACTTGATCAACATCTAAACCATGAAGGTGTATGGAGTGAGGCATCATAGAATATAATGTTATATTTACTTTCTCACCCTCTGTCGCTTCAATAATTGGACCAGCCCATGGACGATTATTATTAAAACCGTTTCCGAAATACCATGTTCTAATAGAACTGCCATTTGAAAGTTTTAGTTTACCATTCATTTTAGCAAAAAGCGTAATACCATTTTTTGAGTAGTTAAATGCTCTTGTAGCTGATGTAAAAGATGATAATGTTGTATTATTAGAATTTCTATTTCTATAATTATTACGTGTATGCATAATATCTCCTTTTTAAGATGCTACCATGATGATAAGGCTACCACCATAAGGATTCGTATACACACCATTTACAGTTACACCAGGTATATAGTGTGTATGTAGAGGAAAAGATCCAACTTGATTAACCGGTAAGATAACTTCAGCTGTTGTATTTGGTCTTACCAAGACAGTATCACGACTTATAAAATTATTGACTAAGTTATTATTTGTTTTAATTACATTTACGTGATAACCATGAAAATGCATAGGATATTCAATAACGCTAGCATTTATAAAACGAATAGCCACATCTTCACCTACATTCATAGTTATTAAAGTCTCCTCATCAGCTTTTGTATCAGGAAATATGAGTCCATTTGCAAAATAATAATTAGGTTCGTAATTATTTATATCATAATTTGTGTCACCATTTGCAATAGCATTATTTAATCTGCTGTCCATATCGCTCATGAGTAATGTATATTGTTTATCAAAAGATGGACCATCTATATAAAGTGTTTTTGATTCAATTGATGGCACAACAATTAATGCACCAAAAAGTCCCATAGATTTTGAAATAAATCCATTTATATTATCTGTATACATATAAGTTCCAGCAGCTGGTGCTGTAAATATATATGTATCTATTTGTCCAGATGATACTATGACATCTGATTTAAAGACACCTTCAATAGCAAAGTTTATATCCCTGTCAAGATTATTAGTAAGATTTACTTTTATAGTATCACCCTCATTTACAACCATTCCTGAACCAATATTACCAGGTCCAGGTGATACAAAATCATCAAAACTCCATACAAATACTGTACTTCCACCTATCATGTTTTTGTACCCAGAATTTGCACTTATATCATAAACAACTAAATCATTTGATGCTTTGGCATTTGATGATATGATAAGTCCAGAAAAAGCAAATGCCATTGTACCAGCCATACTCTTTTTTAAAAAATCACGTCTTTGCATGTTAGTCCTTATGCTAGGTATCCATTACTCATAACGCCACCAGACACTCCCATTCCAAAAATCCCTCCACCAAAACCATCAAAACCATTGCCCATTGAATTCATTAATTCATAAGCATCTTCAACACTTGAATATTCATAAGTTATATTATCCATGACACTCAAGGCATTATTCATGTCGTCTATACCTCTTTCAGCATAATCAAGACCTACTGTTGTTTTATTTTCAAGAATCATAGCATCTTGACCTAGGGCACCATTACTCATGGCTTGAAGCATAAGGCTTTGTGAGAAATAACCATTGTCCAGTTCATTAGTCCAATATGCCAAACCCTCAGTATCGGCTTCTCTTGCAAATAAATTTTGATATGCAGTTTCGACCATATAGCTTGATGATGTTGCTGAATACATCTCTTGTGCTTCAGTAGAATCAAAAAAACTGCTCGCAACATCCTCTATATTGTCAAGTCCAGAATCATTCATCCAGTAATTTAAACCTTGTGCATCAGGTGCGCGATTAAAAGTAGCTACATATATCCCTGTTATATCTTCTTTTGTAAACATAATATTGTCCTTTATAGTAAGTTATTGTAAAATTTTATCGATATTGTGTGAAGTGTCTGTGAAATAAAATCAATCTATACCATAATAATGTTCTATCATTATTTTCTCATAAGCATTTGGTTTTAATTTAGCTTGTTTATCTATATAATCCATCATTCGTTTAAGAGTAGGTTTCCATTGTTTTGTAGAGTGTAGATCTTTAGATTTCATCTCATGACATTGAGCACAGTAACGTTTAGCTATAACATAAGATTTTGAATTTTTGTTATTCATGTCCATGCCATCCATGTTACCATCACCCATATCCATACTCTCGTTACCGCTAGAATTGCTTCCACCACCCATACTACCCATACAACCTGCACTTAGCAAACTTGATAATAAAAATACAGATACAGATAAAACTAATTTATTGTTTTTCATGATACATCTTTGGATAAATCTTGTTTAATATCATTATTACCCATCATACCCATACCTCCAGCAGAGTCGTTACCTAACATCCTAAACATACATCCTGAAAATGTAAATATTATTGTCAAAGCCAATATGTAGCTAATTATTTTAGTTTTCATCTTTTTTCCCTTTATTTTTTATTTTTAATTACACTGTTTTTAAGTTTATATAAATTATTTTTTGTACCATCCAGCCAATCATCTAAAGCTGGTTTAACATCTTTAAAGGTTAACTTATCTTCAGAAACATTAACTTTGGTGCCTTTATGAAGACGTAAAGTTTTCATAAGTACCTTAGCTGTATTTACGTCACTAAGTCGTGTTTCACATAATACTCGAACAGTTGAGTCTTTAATAGAATTAGAAATACTTTTCATAACTAACATCATGGGCATAAAATCCATACCACGCATATCATCAGAGTGAATCTCTACCGCAGATATTGAAGCTTCAAAAATAAGTGTATTTTTGTGATTAATATCATTTACAAGTGTATAATTATTGTTACCTTGAATTATATATTTATATCTTTTTGTTAAATAATTTTGTATCTCTTTAAAAAGCTTTTTTTGATCTTTTGTTAAGTTTTCTTTTTTTATATTATGTAAGATTTGAATAGGTTTTATATAAAGGTATTCATATTTAAAAAAATCTGTATCTCTAGATACATAAAACTTAGCATTATGAATACCTTTAGAATATTCTAAATCATCGTATTTTAGTAAAAATCCAGATTCTGTATTCATCATTTGTCTGTTAGCACATCCTACAAATAATATAGTAGTTAAAAATACTACTGATGATAATAAACATAATCTCATTGATATCCTTTATGTAACTTTTACCGTATTGTATAGATTTAATGTGAGGTATTTGTGAAGTCTTTAATATGGTTAAACTAAGAACAATCAATGATAATAATGATTTTTTTGAAACGAATTTATTAGAAGCTGATACTAGTGGTGTAAAGTATTTCGATATTATTATATGAAAAATAATTTTCTATATACTATACTAGTTTACACTGAACTTTACGATTGATATTCTAATTTCAAATATTTGTTAATACTCCTAAGTATTTATACTAGATATTCAATTCAATCCGATATAATTAAGGCAATACAAAATAAATCCTTACTCTATACTAAAAGAAGACTAAATAGTAGGGATTAAATTAATTTCATAACCCTTTAAACCAGGTAACTTATGAAAATTTACAAAAAACTATAAAGAGTTGTTTATGATAAAAAAGTTTATTATTTTATTTTTACTTCCTGCCTTTGTTTTTGCAAACGGTTATCTAATCTCAGATGTACCACTACCAAAAACATACATACAAAACTTAGACCCATATCCTTGTGATGAGGCATGTTTACAAAAATATATAGATAACGGTTATATTTTATCTTTTTTAGCTCATGCGACTTCAAGACTTAAGAATAAAAAACAAAATGAGATAAGGCTTATAAACATTTCTATACTAAACCTTGGCTCTACAATTATAAGCAAAAAAGTAAGGATTGCTCTTTTACTTCCATATAAAAAAATTGGCAGATATGCATCTTCAACGACAAACGCATCATTTTCATATCTTATAGCTAAAAATAGATTATTTGAATTAAAAAGCTACAAGCTAAACAGCGAAAGTTATCGTGATATTAAACATGTTTTATCTAAAATAAGAGAAGACAACTTCAACTATGTAATAGCTCCATTGACACAAGCAGGAGCAGATGAAGTAGTAAGAATAAACCCTGATATAAATATATACTTTCCAACAATAAACAAACAAGATGCAAACACTATATCACCATATTTATTTTACGGTGGGATTGACTATCGCGCACAAAGTGATTTATTGATAAAAGAAGCCAACTCACCATTGGTTATATTCTATGACAAATCCACTATAGGTAAAAAATTAAGCTCTTATGAAGAGAGCGCCTTTAAAGATATTGACAAAGAGATAGAAAAAAAGATTATAAAGTTTTCTATACCAAAAAGAACAACCAACCTTAAAAGACAACTAAAAAATAGAAAGAGCATACAAAACGGATCATTCTTTATAAATACTCCGATTATAAAAAGCGGTATGATTCTGTCTCAGTTAACTCTGTATGATGTAAACTCAACAAATATTTTATCTACACAGGTAAACTATGACCCACTTATACTTTCTATGACACAGTACACAGACAGAAAGAAGATGCTTATTGCAAACTCTATCACTGAAGCAAATAGCGTACTTATTGAAACAAACTTACTTCTGGGAAATGATATTGTTTATGATTGGATTAATTATACTACCACTGTTGGAGTTGACTACTTTTTTCATCTACTGACCAATGAAGATCGTGAATATACTGTAGAGCTTTCAGACAACCAGATGTTGTATCCGATAGAGATAATAAGACCATCCCTATCGAAATTCATACCATATAGACAAGAGTAAGCAACACTAACTAAAACTTATACGTGAAAGTTCCATAAACTCCTCTGCCCCAATGGTGTGGAATTGTATTATTAATATGATTAAAGTTTAAATCAGGAGCATAAATATCTTCATCTAGAAGATTGTCTAAATAAACTGACAAGTATGATTTATCCATTTTTGAAGACTTAAACAATACTCCTAAGTCCATCACAATATTTGCAGTTAAAAGGTTGTAAGAATCTGCTTTTTCATTAACATTTATGCTAGGGTCATTTGTCACTTCACCTAAATCGGTTGACTCGCCTATATAGCTGTTAAACCCACTTATTGTCATTCCTTTTACACCTGTATACGTAAAACCTATTTTTGCCATTGTTTCTGGTGCAAATGTTGTTTGCTTAACACCCTGATCAGTCTCATTTTCTTGATAGCTAAAATTTCCTATGAAATTTAAATTTTCATCGTATTCATACCTACCTTCAAGTTCAATACCATGAAAGTCAACATGTCCTGCATTAGCTTGTGTTGGTGGTGTAGTACCAAGTCTAACTATAAGGTTTTTCAACCTTGAATGATATAAGTTTATTGCTAAGAAAGTTTGTCCCGTTTGATGTGTTAATTGAATATCATAAGTATATATTTTTTCTGGGTCTAGTAATGGATTACCTTTAAGTAGAGGGGCATCTAAATTTGTCTCAACTAAATTTGGTGAACGGTAAGCTTCACTATAAAGAAGTTTTAACCATGTATTAGCACCAAAACCTTGAATAAATCCAGTTCTATAAGATAAATCAGAATCCACTCCTCTTGGCTTGTTCCACTGAACACCGGCTATAATCTTTTGTTTATCATTAAGCATATAATCTACTTGAGTATAAAGACTGTTACTTGCTTTTACACTTCCCTTTGGTAATCCCCTATTAAAGCCTGATTCATTCCTTACATAATTTGCACCGATTAAAATATTTAAATCATCATTAACATTACCATGAACTATCATCTCTAATAAATCAGAATGTCCATTTAGTGCATTACTTACTGCTTTGTTAACCTGCCATCTTCTAGTTTCATGACTGGTTGTATAATTAAATGAAGCATCCCAGCCATCTACTATATCTTGTTTATAGCCAATATCAAAAAAAGAACGTTTAGCATAATTTTCATCAGATGGAAATTGAAACTGTGCCTTAGCATAATCTACACCTGATTCCATAAACATTGTATTTAGTGTAAGGTTCTTGTATCTTGCATTTACAACTATATTTTTACTCTTTTCTCCTGTCTTATAATCACCTAGTATCCGGTTAGTGTCAACTAAGCCTTCTATAGTATCGCCATCTGCATATATATAGTTCAACCCTACATTTAAACTATAATCAGTATCACCAACTAATGTTGAGACTTGAGCCTGTTGTCTACTGTGAGTACCAAAACCAAGGTCTACCCTGGTCTCATTTATAAAATCATCACCGTCTTTAGTTATTATGTTTACAATCCCAGCAACTGCATTTGAACCATAAATGACCGAACCCGGTCCACGTATAATCTCTATATGATCAATAATATTTATGGGAAAACCTAAATAAAAATCAGTATTAATACCACCACTTGTTCCTTGACGGACTGGACGACCATTTAAAAGTATTAGAACGTGCCCTTCATGCTGACTGGAGTTAACACCTCTAATTGATGCTTTTGAATGAGGTTGATGATGTGATCCGATTATCTGCATACCGACAACCCTGTCCAATACGTCCCTTAAGTGTCTAGCACCATATTTCTGCATCTCTTTAGATGTTACAATACTCACAACCCCTGGTGCTAGGTTCTGTTTCTCTTCTCTACGAGAAGCACTACTTACAGGTATATTCATAAGTTCTTCTAACGATAAATTAGAAAAATCATCTACTTCATATCCATGCAAAATAGAAAAAACCAATATTGATGAATATATATACTTTTTCACAAAACACCTCTCATAACCAATATATGTTTAATGATTATATTGTATAAAAATTTTATATTCACTTAAAATTGTTTACTAATGTTATAATATAATTTAATATGATTATAGGCTATGAAAATAAAGATATTATAAGTCTCTTTGTACCTTCATCTATCTTCTTAGGTCTTGATTCGAAGTTAATGTAAACCAAGGTGATCTTCATCTCAAAAAGTTTTTTATCATCTTTGTAGATTTCTTGTAAAAGTTTAAAAGATGCCCCTTTAATCTCTAGTAGTTTAGTATGAATATCTAACTTGTCTCCAAGTTTAGCACTGCTTAAATAATCTGCTTCTAGTTTTCTTGCTACAAAATGACCATTTTTTAAAAAAGGTGTCATCCCTCTTTTAAAAAACACATCACTTCTTGCACGTTCACAAAAGTTCAGATAATTAGAATGATATACTACACCTCCTGTGTCTGTATCTTCATAATAAACTGTAATTTCCATAATAAGCTTTTTCCTTTAGATAAAATCTTTTTTAAACTTTAAAGCCTAAGTAACTTCTATTGTTCTCATTACTGCTTGGACATATAAGACCTAATAATATAGCTTTTGAAATGGCTTGAGTACGATTACTTACCTCTAACTTCTCCATAATATTTTTAATATGAAATATAACTGTATTTTCTGATATTTTTAATATACTAGATATTTCACCAGATGTCTTTCCCTCTGCAATCCAAGTCAAACATTCAAGTTCTCTTTTTGTCAGAGATAAGTCTTTGTCTTTACCTGAAATTATTTTTAAAGCATTATGGATATATGGTTGTAAAGAGGTCATACACATAACAGCCAAACAATACGAACTGTCTTCTTCTTTTAGTATCTCTTTTTTAGACAGGCTTAAAATACCGACTTCTCCGCTATTTATTCTAAACCCAATACTCACACCACCCAGTAGTCCAAATTGACTAGCTTCATTAAGAAAGTTATTTACTATAGTGTCTTTATGGTTATAAAAATCATACCAGCATATAGGAGTGTTTGATGAAATACAGTGTTTTACTACAGGGTCTATACTTGAATAGTCTTTTTCTTCATAAAGTTGTATCCATTTACTGGGAAAATTACCAAGATAATTAATAGAAGATTCTTTAAATGAACTAGAAGTTTGAATACTATACAAAATAAAATCATATTCAAGTTTTTCCTGAATTTTAATCATAATAGATTTTAATTCAACAAGTTCCGTACAAGATTGAATTTCTGAAATGGTTAACGGAATCCAATTAAACATATTTTTCCTTTATTAATAAATAACAAATGATGAGAGAACCTATTATAAATGATAGTTACATTTTATCATAATACCTGCTAAAATTCATCAGTAAACAAATTATACTTTCTAAGGAACAAATATGAACAATCCAATAGTTGCAGACAACAAACCAAAAAAAGTAACTCTAACAAAAGGTCAAGAATATTATTTTTGTACTTGTGGAGCTTCAAAAGGTCAACCATTCTGTGATGGTTCTCATGCTGGAACATCATTCAATCCAAAACCTTTTACAGCAAAAGAAGACGGTGATGCCTACTTATGCAGCTGTAAATATACGGCAAATACACCATTTTGCGACGGAACGCATAAAAAGTTTTCTAATGAAGATATAGGAAAAGAGGGTTCCGAAAAAAAAAACTAACAGCATCGAATGATGTAACACCAACACCTGAAGAACCGACAATAGAATTTATACACCAACTAGCAAGGGAAGGATTAAGTGAATTGGGGCATCATGGTACAATGACTTCTATGGGTGTTCCACGCTATAAGCTACCGACTTGGGATGATATTCAAATCATGACTGCACAAATAGCAACTAAGCCATTAATGGAAGATATAGATGTATCAACAGAACTAATAATTGGTCCAAATGCCAAAAAACCATTAGTATTAAAGATTCCCTTATTTGTCTCCGATATGAGTTTTGGTGCTTTATCACAAGAAGCAAAAATAGCCTTATCCAAAGGGGCAGAGTTAGCTGGCACAGGTATTTGTTCAGGTGAAGGTGGTATGTTACCTGAGGAACAAAAAGAAAATACTAGGTATTTTTATGAATTGGCAAGTGCTTGTTTTGGCTACAAAGAAGAACAGTTAAAAGATGTCCAAGCATTTCATTTTAAAGGTGGGCAAGGAGCAAAGACAGGAACAGGTGGACATCTGCCCGGTAGTAAAAATACTGCTAAAATTTCAGAAGTAAGAGGTATAGCACAAGGAAATCCGGCTGTATCTCCACCAACGTTTACAGATCTCTCCTCAGTATCAGACTTTAAACGGTTTGCGGACAGGGTAAGAGAGCTTACAGGCGGTATACCCATAGGATTTAAGATAAGTGCAAACCACATTGAAAAAGATATACAATTTGCTTTAGATGCCAGTGCCGATTATATTATACTTGATGGTAGAGGTGGTGGAACAGGTGCAGCACCTGAGATTTTCAGAGACCATATAAGTGTTCCAACAATCCCCGCCTTAGCTCGTGCCCGCAGGTATCTTGATAAACAAGATGCTAATGGTGTGACCTTGATAATTACCGGTGGCTTACGTGTACCAATGGATTTTGTCAAAGCATTAGCCTTAGGCGCTGATGGAATAGCACTCTCAAATAGTGCCTTACAAGCTATTGGTTGTGTTGGAGCGAGAATGTGCCATACAAATAACTGTCCTGTTGGGATAACAACACAAAAAGATTATTTACGTCAAAGATTAAATATAGAACAATCTTCAAAACAGTTAGGTAATTTTTTTGATGCTTCAGTAAAACTTATGCAAGTTATGTCACGTGCCTGTGGACATAATAATTTAAATAAGTTTACTAAAAATGATTTATCAACGTGGCATAAGGATATGGCTTTATTATCCGGAATAAACTATTCTGGATTTGAAAAATTATAAATAGACTATTTAAATAAGGAAAAAAGATGTTAAAACATATACCGTACAACTCACTATATACAGCCGACCATGGCTGGCTAAAAAGTAGATTTCATTTCTCATTTGCGGAGTATTATAACCCTGATAATATAAACTATGGTTCGCTTCGTGTAATGAATGATGATATAATTGAAGCAAAAACAGGGTTTGGTACACATCCTCATCGTGATATGGAGATAATCACCTATGTTATTAGAGGGGAGTTGACTCATAAAGACAGTATGCAAAATAAAGAGACACTAAGTAGAGGAAATGTTCAGTATATGAGTGCAGGTACAGGGATTACACATTCTGAGATGAATGACAGTGAAGATGAGTTACACCTAATTCAAACATGGATTCTACCACAACAAAATGCTTTGACTCCGAAATACGGTTCCAAAACATTTTCTTTAGATGAACGCCAAAACAAATGGTTACACCTTGTTGGTCCACAGGAGAGTAAATCACATATTAATATTTATCAAGATGCTTCTATGTACGTATCAGAGATAGATGATAATAAAAAGTTAACTTTTGATTTACAGGCTCAACGTCAACTTTATATAAAGCTTTTAGAAGGTAAAGCTAGGATTAACGGTGTTATATTTGAAGCTGGTGATGCAGGCGAACTCCAAGATGAAGACCTAGATGTTGAGGCAATTGAAGGTACACATATACTGTTGGTCGAGATGAAGAAGGAACTAGTTATCTAATTCAGAGTAGCCCTTTTTAAGCTGGACCTGTTTTGCTAAAAATTGAACATTTTTAGATACTTTGTCATCTGGTATATTATGTTCTTTTTGAAGTTGATCTAAAGAGTCTTCTATCTTTGTTGAAACGTCGATGATCAAAGTCTCCATTTGCTCTTTAATACCTTTGATGTCCGTATCTTGAGCTAGCTTTAGTTCATTAGCTACTGAACTTAATTGAGATTGAGACTTAACATAATCTGCTTTAATAACCTCAATATCATTCAACAGCTCTTTAATTGTAAAATACAGATCATTTAATCCACTGTTTTGTCCTTCAAGTTCATTCATCTTTTTAGAAGATAAAATCATCTGCTTCATAATCATTTCACTTTTTTCTCTGATATTGTCAAGTCTTCTTTCACTCTCTAGTAAAGATGTGCCAATACCTTCTGTATGAGACTTTAATGATAATATTTGATTTTCAAATGACTTGGTAACTCCGGATAATTGTTTAATTGTATGTCTTACAACGGAGTTAGCTATATCTGTAGCAACATTTTTAACACCTTCGAACTTACTTTTTAACTCATCAATATCTTCACTGACATCATATTTATTATCAACAGCTTCTTTTAATGTTGATTTGATTTGATTGTAGTGGTCCTGTTCTGCAACTCTTAAGATATCAATATGTTTATGTACAACATTATCAAGAGATGGAAGCTGTACTTCCGTAAAATCTACAAAGGCTTTTGATACATCTTTGTGCCAGTTTCCCATCTCCTCAAATTTTTCTAAAAACTTAGACTGGTTTACCTGAATAGTATCCAATGCTTTAATATCTTGTTTGAATTTTTCCTGAACCTCAGTCTGAGCTTTTTTATCATTTTCTTGGTTTAAGATCATTCGTCTTTCCAAGTCTGAAGAAAAATCTTTTAGCTGAGTGATTTGTTCTATTAGAGTTTTTGTAAATTCATGCTGAGTTTTCATATGCTCAGTTTCTAATGTCTGATGAAGTATATTCATAACTATATATAAAAATAGTGCTACTAAAAATGGAAAGAAACTCTCTCTGAGTATTAAAAGCGTATCTACTGCCTCAGGATGTATGATAAAATGTACAACACTGCTTATAGCACCAACTCCTATCATAAGCGGTGCATAGTTTATTTTGTTTGGTTCTTTAAGTATAGATATCTGTCTCAAAAACAATACAGCCATAAAAATAAAGGCTAAAAGTAAGTCACCGTCAAACAATATATATCCTTATATAGGGCTAACCTCTTTGCCAAAAACAAGGTTAACACTACTTTACTAATATTTTACAAACATTTTATCATAAAATTTTATAAAACAATATCCAATACTTCTTTTGGATGAGAAATAATACTATCATACTTGCCAACCGGAGAAAAACCCCAGGTAGCAAAAGCAGATTCTATGTTTGCATTTTTTGCACTTAAAATGTCTTTTGAGTTATCACCAATCATCCATGCCCTATCTCTTTGGTTGTTAAAATCGTAAAAATCTAATATCTTATGCAACATTTCAGGACTTGGTTTTGATGCACTTACCTTATCCGCACCTATGATTACATCAAAAAGTCTATCAACTTCTAAATGCTTTAACATTCTATTTGCAAACTGGGTCGGTGCATTGGTAGCTACAGAAATCTTTATATCTGAATCAACTAGCTTATTCAACATCTCTTTTATACCATCATAAAGATATGGGTTTTGGGTACACTGAAGTGCATAGTGCTCTTCAAACAGGTTTCTATCCCTATCATGATAAATATCTGTTTCATAAAACAACTTTGGAAGATTTCTGACTTCCATATTTATAGCTTCTACTATAAAATCTTCACTAAGCGGATCTAAACTATAGTGTTTTTCTCTTATATGATTCACAGATATAGTAATATCTTTTTTAGAATCTATTAAGGTACCGTCCATATCAAAGATGACTACTTTCACTGTATCTTCCTACTTCATCTTTGTATAAATCTCAATGAGGGTATCTACAAATAGATCACTGTCATTTGGGCATCTGCAAACTCTATATTCTCTAAAACCCAACTCTTCTGCTATTTCCCTATATTCTACTTCCAGTTCAAAATCAGTCTCTGAGTTATCAATTGTAAAAGCTATAGGAAATATGATTATTCCTCTGTTTCTAACAGTCTTGAGTTTATCTTCTAAGGAGGGCTTTAGCCATTCTAGCGGTCCAACCTTTGATTGATATGCCAAATGAATATCATGAAAGTTCATACCCTCTTTATTAAGCATACTCTTTAGCACTTCTACATGTTTAATGACATGCTTTTCATACACGTCTCCGGCATCAATTATTTTTTGAGGAAGTCCATGGGCTGAAAAAATTATGTCAAAATCTCTATAATCATCAGAACCTACTTTTTCTTTTATTCTCTGCAATACAGATTTATTGTATGTCTCATTTTCAAAAAAATGTTTTATCTCAACTAAAACTGCATTACCGCTACTTCTATGATAATTTTCTTCAAAATCCTCAAGCGATGATTTTGTAGTAGTGGTGGATTGTTGAGGGTAAAGTGGTATAAGATATATTTTATCAACATCTTCTTTATTTAATCTTTCTATCACTTCATTTGCAAATGGCGGTGTATATCTCATAACAAAGTCAACAATAACATTTTCACCTAATTTATCTTGAAGCTTCTTAACTAAAGATTTTGTATGATCTACTATTGGGGATTTTCCACCGAGTTGACGATATATTTCCTGAGAAGATTCGGTTCTGTTAAAAACTATTAGACCACCTACAATCTTTCTCATCATATCGCTTTTCATAGTTAAGATATTTTTATCGTTAAACATATTTTTTAAAAACATCTCTACTTCATCTAGGTTGTTTGGTCCACCCATGTTTAATAGTATTACAGCTTCTTTCTTCACTTACATTTCCTCTTCAATAAATATCTTATATTATATATGAACAAAGTACATATAACATTCAAGCACAATGACTATGCATATGTAAGAATGCTTAGTCCATTTTCACATTTAAACTAATCTCATATACAATTTGTTGTAACGGTAGCATATCTTCATATATTTTGTAAAGCGTATTTATCAGTTTATCACCGTCTTCTACAAGTTCTGGCTTTAAAATCTTATATGTAGCCATTCCCTTATACAAAAATAGATGTGAGTTTATAGTATCTTTATTTATGCCTCTTGGATACCTTTTGTACCCTTTATCTATAACATTATAACCCTTATCCATCAAAGAGTGCAACAGCTTGTTTAAAGCCTCTCGTTTATGTGTATCTTTTATGTATTCTCTATATGCATCAAGCATAGGCTTTTCAAACCATCTAACGCCGACAGCTACAAATAGTTCATCAGGTGAAAAATGAAGATAAAAAGAAGAGGTCTGCATCCTAGAGCCTGAACCCTGCCAAAATATGATTCCAATCCTATGCTTCAAGGGTACTTTATTTGCACCCATTCTACGTGTATCGCGGTAGATTCTAAAAAGAGACTTATTAATCTTTGGAGAGAAATTTATAGTTGGCTCAAGAGCCATAAGATGTTCACCAAACTCATCTACAAAAGCACGAGACGGCTCTAAAATATATTTTTCATATTCACTGCGATGGAGTTCAAACCAATCTTTAGAATTATTCTTTTTGATTAATTCTAAAAAAGGGAGCGTTTTTTTGTTAAATCCCCTAAACTCCATTGAACTAACTCTATGCTAATTTTCTATTTCTAAATGCTAAAGCGATTACAACAAATAAAATCGCATATGTAACAGGCACGAAATCAGGAATAGGTACAGGGTCGCCTTTTGCATAAGAATGCATACCTGCTAAATAATAATTCACTCCAAAATAAGTCATTATTACCGACGTATATGAAAGTAAAGAGATTACACTAAAATTAAAGTCACTATAAATAGATTTTATAAATCTTAAATGAATTACAACCGCATATATTAAAATAGTCACTAACGCCCAAGTCTCTTTTGGATCCCAACCCCAATATCTACCCCAACTCTCATTTGCCCAGATACCGCCAAGAAAGTTTCCAAAAGTCAAGAATGCAAGACCGATCATAAGGCTCATCTCATTGATTGAATTTAATTCTTTAATTGAAAGTGAGAGATGTTTTTCATTGTTTTTATTTTTCAAGATGAAAAGCAATATCGTTATAAAACCAAGTAGTGCTCCAAGACCTAAGAAACCATAACTTGCAGTAATTACTGCGACATGTATACTCAACCAATATGAGTTAAGAACAGGTACAAGATTTGTAACCTGTGGATCCATCCAGTTTAAGTGAGCCACCATTAAAATAAGTGCAGTCAAAATTGCAGTTGAAGCCATAGTCATTGATGAGCGTTTTGAGAAAATAAACCCTGAGAATACGGTAGCCCATGAGATATAAATCATAGATTCATATCCATTTGACCAAGGGGCATGACCAGATATGTACCATCTTAAACCAAGCCCAAACGTATGAGATAAAAATAGTGCAATCAGTAGTCCCAAAGATATTTTAGAAACTATATCCATTTTAAAACTTGGTTTTAATATCTTTATGAAACTTAGTATTAAGAGTATAAAACCTAATAAAAAGTATAAAGGGTAAATTCTCTCAAATATATTTGCTTCATTGTAAAGCATTTCGGCTTTTATTCTACCGGATGAAGGGAGAACTGCTGAACCGTAAAAGTTTTGATACTCTACTATTTTCATAATTGAAGAATCTGCTTTACTCCAGTCTCCGCTAGAAATCGCTAAATCCAAGGCTGTAAAATACTCATATACAATCGATCTGATTTTTTCCGCATTTTCAGGAGAGAATGTTTGTAAGGCTTCTATAGTAGGGAACCATTTATTGTTTTTATCATTTGGTTTTGGCCAAAACTTCATTAAAGAACCGGCATAAACCGAATAACAGATATTTACACGTTCATCAACTTTTAAGACAGCCTTATCAAACAAGTCTCTGTGTTTTGGTTCTTTTCTAACTGCAGAATCAACAGCTACAGCCAATTTATAACCTTTAAGAGTTGATGGATCTTTGAAAAACTGAGCAAAAGAAGCATATTTTGAATCTGGCTTTACACCGATAAGTTTATTTACTTTTTTATCTTTAGTACGAATCATCTTTAAGTTTCTATACTCATCTGGCTTTACCATCATTCCTAAGACAACTTGATTTGAATCTATATTTTTATTACCAATACTTATATGAGAAGACCTATATACCTTTGCCAAAATCTCTGTTGAGAGTGTATCCATTGGTTTCATTCTTCCGCCACTGTCTTGAACAATCAATTCACCAAACTTCTTTGCATGTTCTTTATCAAAAGAGAGTATAGTCTTTATAGTCGGATCAATGTCATTTGCATAAGAGGGACTACTAACGCTAACAAGGACTCCAATAGCCAACAATATACCTAAGGCTTTTTTCTCACTAGCTTTTCTTGCTTTTTCAGACAGTTTTGAGAACCTGTTTCCACGAGAAAATAAAGACCAGAACATTCCTAAACCTAGTAAGAAATAACCTATATATGTAGGAAGAGTCCCTGGATCATTATTTACTGAAAGAACAGTTCCCTTTTCATCTTTATCATAAGAAGACTGAAAAAATCTATATCCACGATGTTCTAATATATTATTCATAAAAATTCTGTAAGGCATATTTATACTTTCCTCTTTGTCTATTAAAACAACTTCACTGGCATATGAGGCAGGACTCATTGAGCCTGGATAACGATCTAATTGAAAATCAAGTAATTTAATCTCAAAAGGTAGTTTTAGTACTTTAGAACCATAAGCGATATGTACATCAACACCATTAACTTCGTTATGATACTCTTTTGCTTTTAAGCCTGGTTTACCATATATCATAACTTCTTTTGAAACATCATCAACCTTAACATCAAACTTTAGAGCATCCATTCCAGGTCTCATGGCTGAAGCATTAGGATTTGAAATGATTTTTGTTTTTGCATGTTTGTAAAATCTTTTTAAAACAAAATTACTACCATTTGCACCAAATAATGTTCTTCTGGCTAACTCGTCTTTATCGCTGGCTTCTAAATTTCCTTGAGACCTGTCATCCATTTTCAACCAAGTAAGCGGCATGTCGTGCTTCATTAAAAGTTTAGAATCTTTTACATATAAAGATACAACCGGTCTTAAAAACATCTTACCTGATTCAAAGTCAATAACTATATTTTCATTTTCATAATATTGTCCACGTTTAAGTTTTACCGGCTCACTAGAACCATTACCGGCAACCATCATCTGGGCTATTTCATATCCGCCTTTTGTACCTTCAACCAAGTTTTCAATAGCATCAGGAATATATTCTGTTAACTCTACACTAACTTTTTTTCCATCTATGCTTAATGATGAAGAAAGAGAGTTTGTACTTTTTTTAGATAGATAAACAGGTTTTGAAGTTGATACATGATTGTCTGCAATTTTTGCATCTACATTGAAGTATGTCTGTGAACTAAGCATTGTTGATGCACTTACACCTTCTCGAATATGCATAGTACCTTCATAACCGACAAAACGAGTTATGGTTGCACCTAGTAATATAATTATAAAAGAAAGGTGAAAAATAAAGATTGGAGCTTTGTTAACAGAAAACATCTTATGTCTGTATATATTAATGCTTAGGTTTATTGTCAATAATGTTAGTAAAGCTTCAAACCATCTAGCATTGTAAACTTCTGCCTTTGATGTTATCGTTCCATAGTCATTTTCAATAAATGTAGCATAACCAATAGAAAATGCAAATATAAGCATCATAATTGCCATTGTTTTCATCGATCCCAAAAGTGATAGAAGTTGTTTCATTATATATCCCTTAATTAAAAAGCACATTTTAGTTAAAGTTAGATAATAGAGTGTTAAGCAGTTGTTCCAATGTGTCTCTAGAATATAGATTTAAGTGAATGAAACCTATTTTATGGGAGTTGATTTATAAAAACTTTTCATAAATATATAATAGTTATTAGAAAGTTTTTTACATTTAATATATTTTATCTTCATTTAAAAAAAACTTTATGTTTTTAGCCTCACTCACTAGCTAAAAAATGTTCTACCTCTTGTGATATTTCAGCTATCGCTTCAGTAGCTTTTGAATAAAAAACCTTCGTAAAATAGGTATCATCTATAGCGTCACTCGGTTCAAGGTTGTTTAAGATAGACTTCTCGACTAGTTGTGCAAAGTAAGTAACATCCAGCACATTTCCACTTGTCCCAATAACAACAATAAACTCACATTCATTCAGCTCCTTTGACAAAACCTCATACATTGGTGCGGGCTCTCCGAAAAAAACTATATTTGGTCTAAGTTTACCGCTGCAAGAGGCACATTGCTGTGCAAAATCATCCTGAGCTGTATAGCCTATCTCAAATATTTCATCACACTCTCTGCATCTAAGTTCTCTCAAAAAACCGTGTAGATGAACTATCTCATTTCGTTTCATACCTGCTTTTTCAAACAAGTCATCAACATTTTGTGTAAGAACAGAAATTTCCTGCGGATATTTTTGTTTTAATTCTACTAAAATCGTATGAGCATAATTTGGAGTTTTATCTTCTATATCTGCACGTCTAGAATCATAAAACTTTTTTGTAGCTTCTTCATTAAAATCAAGACAACCAGCAGAACAAACATCTTCTATCTTATGTTTTTCCCAAAGCCCATCACTGTCTCTAAATGTAGATATACCTGATTCAGCGCTTATTCCTGCGCCTGATAGAATTAAGACCCTTGCCATGCTTTTATATTTAATCTAGTTTAAAAGTTATTTTAAAATCCCCATTCTCTAAGGCTACAGCATTATGAGATATTGTTAATGGGATTCTATCATATAATGGAAACGGTTCATGAAAAAACAGACCGATAAGTCTATCATTTTTACTCTCAAGTAATCCTAATCCAACCATGGTGTTTACCATTGGTTCTGGTGGTTGACAGCCTGTTGCATCATACTCATAGTAAGTCAAACCATCTTTTTCGTACTTGTAAAAATCTAGGGTAGCTTTTGGTAAGTTAATTTTTTCTTTATTCATTAATAGTTCCTCTATACATATTTATCAAAGTAAATTATACTTTATCAAAAAAATAATATACTTGTCTAATGTCAAGCTTAATGATATATGTATGTTTGTTCTTTAGCATTCCAGTCAAAATATTTAGAAACTTTCTCAAAAGCTTTTAAAACTAATGTTTCATGACAATCACTACCGTAAATAGTAATTGGTGTATGAAAGTATCTGTCGTATGATTTTATCGGATGTAGAAACATATCTTGCCATGATATTTCTATCTTACCTTCATACGGCTCAAATGGAACAGTAGAAACAACAGTTTTATTTTTAACTTTACACTTAAAATGGCAGACTATATTAAATCTGTCTATCTTAACAAAATCCAGTAACGAAACAATTTTTTGATGATTTATGGGCATATCCATCTTCCTCATTTGAGAATATATTAGATAAGTAACAGCAAAAAATATTCCATAATCATATCTCTAGTTTTATCTCAAAGCCCTTTCTATCTCCATCTAAAAGTTCAACACTTCCACCATGAACTTGCGCTATCTGTCTTGATAACACAAGTCCAAGACCGTTACCTTTGACTTTTGTACTCTTAAACGCTTCAAATAGTTCCTTTGTGTTTTCAATCATTATACCGCTGTCATAAATATAAAATATATGAAATCTACCGTCATTACTATAAATCATCTCAACTAGACCATTATCATTATCATCTAATTCTATGGCATCAATAGCGTTTGTCAAAAAGTTTGAAAACAACATCTCCAATAAATCTTTATCGGCATTCAAAATAAATTTTTCTTGCGGAAGTATAAATTTTATATCTTTTGTAAATCCATAATACCCAATAGAAGTTTCAAGTACTGCTTGAAGTTCGCTCCACTTAAAAGGGGACAAGTTTGCCTCAATGCCCTTAGAAAACATCAAAGTAGATTTTACAATACGCTCAATCCTTGAAACAGACTTTTGAATCTCCTCAACTATTGCTACATTTTCTGGTATAACACGCTTTTTCAATGTAGAACTTAGTAATGATATAGAACCTATAGGGTTACGTATCTCGTGAGAGAGATGAGCAGCCATCTGTCCCATAGTAGCAAGATTTTCTTTTCTCTTTTGTTCTGTTATATCTATAGCACTCAACATCACCTTATCTTTATAAGATGAGCTTTTAACTAAGTATGATTTTGAATTAAAAGTAAGTTCATAGTCATCATTTTTATATTCAAGAAGTTTTAAAAGTTCCCATAAATGCCTTGCTTGAGAATTTTGTAAAAACACATTTCCGTCTTCATTTAGAATCCAAATAGCATTTGGTAAAAACTCCACAACTTTTTCAACCGTATCTTGAAGATGAGCGTAAGAGCTTTTTAGTTCATTAAACTCATTCTCAACCTTGTAAGTTTGCTCTATTAAAAGATTTAACTCTTCGGGTGTTACGATAGCTTGTTCATCCATCGTAACTAAAACCTAAAATAATATTATATAAAGAGTGTGCATCATCACAACCACAAAGCTCTCTAACTGAATGCATCGCAAAGGTAGGAAGACCTACGTCTAAAGTCTCTATGCCCAGCCTTGTAGCCGTAAGTGGTCCTATAGTCGAACCACAACCCATATCACTTCTTGTTACAAATGTCTGATATGGCTCTTTAATAGCGGATGCAACATTCATAAATCTAGAGATAGTCTTGGAGTTTGAAGCATATCTCTGATTTGCATTTACCTTTAACACACTTCCTTTATTTATATAAGGTGCATGGTTCTTGTCATGTTTTGATGGATAATTTGGATGAATTGCATGTGCGTTGTCTGCAGATATTAAAACTGAACTTCTTATCACTTGCATATACTCTTCATAATCACTGAACATACGACGAAGTGTATTTTCTAAAAATGAACCGCTGGCTCCTGACGTACTTTCACTTCCAACTTCCTCATGATCACTTGCAATGAACAACATTGGCTTATCTTCGTCTATACTACAAATACTGAGCATTCCAACATAACAAGAGAGAAGGTTATCTAGCCTTGCACTTGCTATAAAATCATCATTAAGTCCTGTCAGCGATGCCTTTTGCGTGTCATAAAAACTAAGTTCTGAAGCATAAAGCTCTTTTACGTCTTTTATGCCTATCTTATCTAACTGCCACTTTAAAAATTCATCAAACTCAAAATCTTCATTAGTAGTAAGTATTGGGGAGATATCGGTTTGTTTGTTTACAGTTCTGTCTTTGTTTGCTTTTTCATCAAGATGAATAGCAAGTGAGGGGATGATTGCTATTGCTTTATCTACATTTATCAAGGTGTCTTTTATAGTGTCGTTAGAATCAAGATAAGAAACACGGCCGGCTAAAGAGAGGTCTCTGTCAAACCAAGGATTAAGTAAAACTCCACCATAAGGTTCAACGCCAAGCTTCACAACTCCGTGTTCTTTTATAACAGGGTTTGGTTTCAATTTCAGATTTGGAGAATCTGTATGTGCACCAACCATTGTATAACTATTGTCCTTAGGGTAAGTAAACGCAATAATTGAAGAATCATTGCGAGTAAGATAATATTTTTCTCCTATTTTCAGATCCCATTTATCAATTTCGTTTAGCTTTATAAAACCTGCATTTTCAAACATCATAGACATATTTAAAGTTGCATGAAAGGGTGTTGGAGAAGCATCTATAAATCCTAATAAACCCTCATTAAAATCACTTTTATTCATTTATCATCACCTCTTGCATAATTCATTTAAAATAAAAAAGGGATAAGGCGAGAAGTTTTTTGTGCATATTCTCGGTAATTTTCCCCGTTACAATTCCATAATTTTTCTTCATAAAACATCTTTATCAACATGTTTATAAGAAGTATAGTATACAAAATTATCTCAAAAATATTAATATATAAGAGCATAATTCCAAACATTGCGACCAACACAGATGTATACATTGGATGTCTTACATATGCGTATATACCGTCTGTTATTAGTTTACAGTCTTCTTTTATATCCGGTCTAATATTAAAATTACCAAATCTGTTTTTATATATGGCAGCTATTCCTATAATAAGTCCAATCACAAGTAGGGTTATGCCCACATAAAAATTACTAGTTTTTGTACCAATTGGTAATAACATTAAAAAGATTGTAGCAAATTGTATAAAGACGAGTATCTTACTTTTCATACCTTTATAATCTCCTTATATCTATTATCATTATTAAGACAGTATATCGACATGCTCATTTCCGTCAAGAGCGGCTATAATCTTTGAATCAACTCTTATTGCAGATTCAATAACAACATTTTGAAGCTTGGATATGATGGTTAGTTTTAACTCTCTATTACCGGGATTTTGTCTGACAAGTGTATACAGTTCATCTAGAATCTCCGTATTTGTATCAAGCCTGATTGCAAAGTGTAAAGGCTCTAAAGGTATCTCCCTTAACTCTTTTTTAACTTTTTTAGTTTCCTTAGAAGCCTGCTTTAATGTCATTATCTTACTTACGCCTATACGTGTAAACATCTCTGTATGAGTTATTTTTGCCTTAAATGCAACAGGCTCTTCCAGATCCATCTCTGAGAGCTGTTCAAGTTTATCTGAAAAAAGCATAATTTCGATATTTCCATGAAAGTCCATAAGATTTACAATTCCAAACTGGTTGCCTTTTTTAGAAATCTTTTTGACTATATCTTCTACTTTACCGATAAAAATAGCATATGAACCATCTTTTATACCCTCAATTTCTGAGGACATGGTATAGTCCAGTTCATCCATAGTTTGTCTAAACTCATCAAGAGGATGCCCTGATACATAAAAGCCCAAGGTGTCTTTTTCAAACTCTAAAATTTCTTTTAACTCATATTCATCAGAATTATTAAGTGATAACTTAACCGTCGTTATCTCTTCATCATCACCAAAAAGGCTACCCACTGCATTTTTTTTGGCAATTGCGGCATCTTTTGCAGTATCAACTATAAGTTCAAGTTGGTCAAGCAAAGCCTTCCTTGAATATCCAAACCTGTCAAAACCGCCTGACTTTATACTTGATTCTATAAACCTCTTGTTTACCTTTGAAGGGTCTATACGGTTTACAAAGTCCTCTATAGATATAAATTCACCGTCCTCTTCTCTAGTATTTATAATTGAAAGAACGGCTGATTCTCCAACTCCTTTAATCGCACCCAAACCAAAAAGAATAATCTCTTTATCATCTTTTGTAATGGCAGAAAATTCAAGATAAGAATCATTTACATCAGGTGGTGATAGTTCTATGCCCATCCTTTTTACCTCATCTATGTAACGGACAACTTTTTCTGTATTGTCTTTGTCAGAAGTTAAAAGTGCAGCCATGAACTCATTTGGGTAGTAGGTTTTCAACCATGCAGTCTGAAAGGTGACCATTGCATATGCAGCAGAATGAGATTTATTAAAACCGTATCCTGCAAATTTTTCGATTAAATCAAAAAGTTTTGAAGCTTCTTGATAATCAAAACCCTGCTTTTTTGCACCTTCGGAAAATTCAGCATTATAAACAGCCATATCTTTTTTCTTACCCATAGCACGACGGATAATATCTGAATATCCGAGAGAAAAACCACCAATGGTCTGAACTATCTGCATGACCTGTTCTTGATAAACAATGACCCCGTAAGTGTTTCCCAGAATTGCTTCCATAGGAGAAAATGTGTACTCAATAGCCTCACGACCATGCTTACGCTCTATGAAACTATCAAGCATACCTGATTCCATAGGACCGGGACGGTATAGGGCAAGTACGGCGATTAAATCCTCAAAACTATCAGGCTTAAGACGTTTGTTCAAGTCCTGCATACCGGAACTCTCTATTTGAAACATTCCTACAGTATCACCGCCACGTATAACATCGTAAACCTTTGGGTCATTCTCATCTATATTGTGCCAATCGATATCTTTATCATACCTTCTCTTGATAAGTTTTATCGCATTATCGATAACGTCAAGAGTCTTAAGACCAAGGAAGTCAAACTTGATTAAATCAACGTCTTCAAGATAGTTTAGAGAGTATTGAGTTACAAATGTTGTCTCACCGGATGGCTTATAGATAGGTGTCTTATGCCAAAGCTCTTCATTTGATATAACTACACCCGCAGCATGAATACCTGAGTTTCTTTTTAATCCTTCAAGTTTTTTGGCAAACTCCCAGACACGCTTTGCATTTGCATCTGATTCTATAAGTTCAGATATTTTTGGTTCTTTTTGAAAAGCACCATCTATAAACTCGCCTTTTTTTTCTTTTCCGTTTAGCGTGATTCCAAGTTCATCAGGAATAAGCTTTGCCATCTTGTCAGCCTGAGAAAGAGGCATATCTAAAACACGGGCAACATCACGTATAACCCCTTTAGCTAAAAGCGAACCAAACGTGATGATTTGAGCAACCTGATTACGACCGTACTTTTCAACAACATAGTCTATAACCTCTCCACGACGGGCTTGCATAAAGTCCATATCAATATCGGGCATACTTACACGTTCAGGATTTAGAAACCTCTCAAATAAAAGATCATATTTCATTGGGTCAATATCTGTAATCTCTAGTGCATAGGCAACAAGACTTCCTGCCGCAGAACCACGACCTGGACCAACAGCTATACCCATCTCTTTTGCAACCTTAACAAAATCCCATACGATCAACATGTAACCTGGAAACTTCATAGAGTTGATTATGTCCATCTCAAACTTTAGTCTTTGTCTATACTCTTCATGTTTATCTTGGGGTACATGTTTTAATCTCTCTACAAGACCTCTCTCGCAACAAAATATAAAGTATTCTGCATCATTTTTATCTATTGCACTCTTCCAAGCTTTCTTATCTGCTTCTGAAGCTTCTTGAGTAAGTAAAACATCATCTTCATTATCTATATCTAAACCGTCTTTCTTAGAGTACTCAGGAGTAAACTTAAAGTTTGGTGGTATAGGTTCTTTGACAGTAAGAGGAAAATCTTCTATTTTATCAACTATCTCTTGAGTATGTGCTATAGCCTCAGGTATGTCAGCAAACAGTCTCGCCATCTGCTGTGGTGACTTTAAATAAAACTCATGAACAGAGTGACGCATACGGTTTGGATCATCAAAAAGTTTATTCATACCTATACACATAAACGCTTCATGATACTGTGCATCACCTGGATATGTATAGTGAGTATCATTTGTAGCTACCACTTTTATACCTGTTTCTTTTGAAATCTTTAGAATCTGTTCATCTATGAAAAGCTGATCACCTATACCGTGACGCATTAGTTCTAAATAAAAGTCATCTCCAAAAATATCCTGATATTCACGTGCTACTTCTATAGCACCATCATAGCCCAGCGCTCCGTTTCTTACATTTCTTTCATTTTGTAAATTAAGGTGCCAGTTAACCTCACCTTGAAGACAGGCGGATGTACATATAATACCCTCACTATGTTCACGAAGTTCTTGTTTGTTTATACGAGGAAAGTAGTAAAATCCGTCTATAAAAGCTTTAGAAGAAAGGTACATAAGGTTTTTATATCCAACCTCGTTCTTTGCAAAAAGACAGATATGAAAACGTTGCTTTGTACTTTTATCATCAAGGGTGTCTCCGTTATGTATATAACCTTCCATTCCTATGATAGGCTTTATCCCTGCAGCTTTCATTTGCTGGTAAAAATCTATTGCACCAAACATATTGCCATGATCAGTCATAGCTACACTAGTCATCCCAAGCTTTTTAACCTGAGTAACAAGATTAGTAAGTTTATTTGCACCGTCTAACAATGAATATTCTGTATGTAAATGTAAATGCGTGAAAGGTTGTGCACTCATAAGTAGCCACCTGATATTTATAAATTATTAAGTTGATTATAGTGAAATTGGCTTAATTTTTAGTAAGAGTTTATATGAAGTTTTATATGTATATTTATATCCCTTACCAATTATGCTAAGGGATATATAAGAGGCTATTATTTAACTTTACCTAAGAATTCACAATCTACGGTATTTACTTTGATTAGGTCACCTTCTAGTACATGATAAGGTACTTGAACAACAGCTCCAGTCTCAAGAGTGGCAGGTTTTTTACTTCCGCTTGAAGTATCACCTTTAAAGTTTGGAGGAGTTTCAGTAATAATCAACTCCATAGTTTCAGGAGCAGCTACAGAGATAGCATTACCCTTAAAGAAAATCATATCAACATTAGTCCCGTCTTTTAACCATCTAGAAGCATCATCACACTGCTCGTAGGTAAGACCAAGTTGATCATAAGTTTCATTATCCATAAACTGGTACATCTCACCATCATCATAAAGATACTGCATAGTTTTATAGTCAATTATAGGAACTTCAAACTTATCGCCGGCATGAACAGTTTTCTCTACCACTTTACCATTTAAAAAACTTTTCATTTTCATACGAACAAATGCTGCACCCTTACCAGGTTTAACATGTTGGAACTCTACCACTTTATACGGTACTTCGCCTACAATTAGACGAACATTTTTCTTAATATCGCTCATTCCGATAGTTGCCATAAACACACCTTAGATATATATTTTCAGAATTTTACACTAAAAGGGCTTAAATATCACTCCTGTGTGTTTTTAATATATATCTATGTTTATACTTCTTAACTTTTATTGACTTACTTCATTTATATTGCTTTTGCAAAATTATTATCAAGCACTTTAGTATTATTTTTTACATTACTATATTTTTCGTATAAGTCTAAAAACTCTTTTTTAAAATTCTCAGCAGACTGCAACATTAGTAAAGATGCTTCTCCACCGTCTTCACCATATAAAATTTCATCCAATATATCCATTATATCTTGATATCCTATCTGCTTTGACATGTAAGACTTAGCTAATATATCCTTCATAAATTTATCAATGTTTGATATTGCATTATCTTTTAATTTTGATTTTTGAGAATCTGTCATCATGTTTATGTTTTTCACAACTGTTTTTTTAATATACTCATGATTCAAAGTTTCGTATATAAAACTTACCGCCATAAGATCATCTCCAACACTGTATATAGTTTTCACCCAAGCTTCTTTTATATTATTGTCCATATTTTCAGAGATACCGACAAATATTTTCACATCACTTGACAAATCACTTTTAGCATAGCTTTGTACTAGCATCTTGTAAATTTTCTCATTGGTTGAACTATCTATACCTATAGATTCTAACAAAGACTTCATTTTATTATCCCTTTTTCATGTATTACTTATTTCGATGGAATTCTAGCAACTAGTATTCCAAACTGTTTATAATTATTATATTTAATTTTAATATTTTAGTTTTATTTAAAAATTCTTATCTAACTGCTAAAGAGTGACAAAGTGCTATAATGTCAAAAAAATTATTCACTTTAGGATTTAAACAACTATGGAATTTACTCTAGAAAAAACTTCAGGCAATGCTCGTGCATGTACTCTTAAGACAACCCATTCAACTATACAGACACCTGTGTTTATGCCTGTTGGCACTATTGGTAGTATTAAAGCACTAGATATGGAAGATGTGGTTGATATGCTTGGTGCTGAAATAATACTGGCGAATACCTATCATATGTATTTAAGACCCGGAGATAAAACTGTCGCTCAAATGGGAAAACTTCATAAATTTACGACTTTTCCAAAAAGTTTTTTAACTGACAGTGGCGGTTTTCAAGCATTTAGCCTTAGTGACATATCAAAACCAAAAGAAAACGGTATAGAGTTTCGCTCACATATAGATGGCTCAAAGCACTTCTTTACACCAAAAAAAGTCATTGATATTCAAAATAATTTGGGCTCAGATATTATGATGATTCTAGATGACTTAGTAGCACTTCCTGCCACTCAAGAGCGTATTAAACTTAGCATTGAAAGAACGACTGCCTGGGCTAAAGAATCTATAGAGTACCACAAAGCAAATCAAGCTAAGGGCATAGGTACCGATCAAAACATCTTTGCAATCATACAAGGTGGAACAGACAAAGCTTTTCGCACAAAATCTGCGATTGAACTTTGTGCATTAACCGACTATGACGGTTTTGCTATTGGAGGACTGTCAGTTGGCGAAGCCAACCAAGACATGTATGACACAGTAGAGCATACAGTTCAGTATATGCCTAAAGATAAACCACGCTATCTTATGGGTGTTGGAACACCTGAGGACCTTATAGAAAACATTGAGCGTGGTATAGATATGTTTGACTGTGTAATGCCGACTAGAAATGCAAGAAACGGTACACTTTTCACATCATTCGGGAAGATAAACATCAAAGGTGCTAAGTTTAAAGAGGATGCAACACCTATAGATCCGGAATGTAAATGTATAACATGTCAAAGATATACTCGTTCATACTTAAACCATCTGTTTCGTGCACGTGAGATAACATACTTCAGACTTGCCACTATACATAATCTGCATTACTATTTAAATCTAATGAGAGAAGTAAGAACTGCCATTTTAGAAGACAAATTCTCTGAGTTTAAAAAAGAATTTTACAAAAAAAGACAATAAAAGCTAATATTAATTTTCAAAATATATAATTCCGTAATAATTTTTGTTAAATAGCGGAGACATTATGGGGATTAATGATTGTAACTCTATAGAATCAGCAGAGACACAAGAGGTACCTATTACTCCAACAGAGTATAACCAGATTTTAAATATTCAACAAACTATACTTAATATGATTGTCTCACAAGGCAACACTGAATCCATTTTAATAGAATTATGCAAGTTAGCTGAAAACTTACTCTTAAGTTCTGTAGCATCTATAATGATACTAGATAAAGAGACAGGTCTTATGAGTGTTATGGTTGCACCTTCCATACCTGAAACTGGGCACAAGGCACTTGAAAACTTAAAACCTGGTCCAGGTGGTGGTTCTTGCGGTAATGCCGTGTTTAGAAATGAACCACAATACGTACTTGACACTTTTAAAGATGAAAGATGGACAGATATACGTAAAATAGCCACTGATTTCAACCTATGCTCTTGTTGGTCAATGCCAATTAAGGATGAAAATGATCAAGCTATAGGTTCTTTTGCCTTATCTTCTTTCGAGCATCGTTCACCTGCACTCTTTCATAAAAAGCTTTTACAGACAGCGACTTCAATGGTATCCATAGTTCTTAAAAACAAGTCTATTGACGAACATATAAAATATATGGCATATCACGATTCCTTAACCAATCTATATAATAAAACTTACCTTGAAAAGATTTTACAGACTAAACATAAAAATATTCTTTTGCTTGTAAATGTAAATAATTTCAGTTATATAAATACCGCCTATGGTTTCAACATAGGGGATAAACTTTTAAAAAGTATTGCTTTAAAATTACAAAATAATTTTGATTCTGACATTATATGTAGAATAAATTCTGACGAATTTGCACTCATGTATACTGAAGATATAAATATAGAAAAAACTATTTTAAATATTCAAAATTATTTTTATAAACATATATTCAATATTGAGAACATAACATTAAATATATCGTTTAACTATGGTGTAGCCTGTAGTGATAAAAACATACTAAAGAATGCTGCTTTAGCATTAAAGCAGTCTAAAGAAAATGGAAAAAATCATTACTATATTTTTGATGCCAACAGTGATGCTATTGACAGTTCTCAAAGACAAGAGTTTATTTTTTCAAACAACCTTTTAATAGATGCTTTAAACGACGATAGAGTTGTACCATATTTTCAAGCCATACACAATAATAAGACAAATACAATAACTAAGTTTGAAGTACTTGTTCGAATTTTAAAAGATGGTGAAGTGATATCACCATACAAGTTTTTGGAACCGGCTAGACTATCAGGTCTTTTAACAAAGATTACAAAAGAGATGATAAACAAAAGTTTTAAAGTCATGTCTACTTTAAAATATGACTTTTCAATAAATATCACAGAAGATGATTTAAATAGGAATTATTTATCCACCTACCTAGATGATACTGCTAAAAAATATGATATAGACCCTACTCGTGTAACCTTGGAAATCCTAGAAGGTGTAAGTTCGACAGGTAAAAAAAACCATATAAAACAGCTCAGCAAGATTAAAAAGCTTGGTTATAACTTAGCTATTGATGATTTTGGGGCCGAGTATTCCAACTTTGAGAGAATACTAAACCTAGATATTGATTTTATAAAAATAGATTCTAAATATATTAAAGATATTGATACCAATAAAAAAAGTTATGAGATAGCTAGAGCAATAGCTTTTTTTGCTAAGAATGCAGGAATACCATGTGTTGCAGAGTTTGTACATTCTAAATCTGTTCAAAAAGTAGTTAATGAGTTAGATATTGATTACTCTCAAGGATTCTATTTTGCGGAGCCTCAAGCAGAGATAACTCTTTGACCTTGAAAACTCATAATTACTTTACCATTTAAACTTTCTCCATTATATAAAGACTGCTCATTTGTAACCTTCTTTGTAATATTTGGATCAAAAAGCACGGCACTTATACTTCTTCCGATTTCTATAACTCCAGCCTCAGAACCTATGCTCTTTGCAGAATTATATACTGTCAGTTTAATCAGTTCACTCATACTTATAATGGAAGACTTTACAAGCTTAGTATAATATAGAGGCAATGCATCACTTAATGCCTCACAACCATAATCAGCATCATAAAAAGCAACTTCCTTGTTTACAGGTGAGGAAGGTTGATGAAGAGTTGTTAAAATATCTATTTGTTTATTTTTCAGTGCGATTTTAAGTAATTTCAAATCACTTTCACTAGAAAGCGGTGGATCTAGTTTTGCCGTTGTGTTAAAATTTTCACACGATTTGTCAGAGTGTATAAGGTGGTGTATAGAGACTTCACATCTAACATTTACCCCGTCTTTTTTTGCTTTATTGATTAAGTCTATAGATCTTGGAGAGGCAATAGATTTGAAAAGTATTCTTATGTTAAAATGTCTGGCAATCTCTATCATACGGGACACATGCAAGACCTCACTAAGGTCAGGTATACCTGCTAACCCCAACTTAGAGCTAACATCTCCTTCAAGCATTACACCATTACTTATTAGTGAGTTATCCTCAGCCTTACAAAACAACGTTACATCATACATCTGACAATACTGTGCTATTTTTATAGCTACATCATTTTTTGCAATTGTACTCATATATGGAGCAATTGCCCCTCTTTTTAAAAGAATTGCAATATTACTTAATGTGTTGTCCTCTCTAAGAGTGTTAATCATCAAATCAACTTTTGAGCAATCAAGATTATGCAAACCATTTTGAGCAAATTCAAAAACCACTTCACCGTCTATAGCAGGATCAGAGTCGGCATTTAGTACAATATGACCAACTCCTCCTAAAAGCGCTTCTTCTGAAATATTTTTTATATTTTTAGAGTTAAGAACTCCGTCTTGAAGTCTGACATTTAAGTCAATCAAAGAAGGGACCAAGTATAAACCGTTTGCCTCAATGACTTCTGAACTAACTAAGTCCTCTCCTATATCCGTAATTATTCCGTCTTCTACACGTATGTCAGATTTTCTTTCACCATTCACATCACAAATAATCGCATTTGATATAACCATCTCAACCTACCCATTAATTTCTTGCTAATATTATATGAAATATAGGCTTAGGTTTAAGAACTTTTATTAAATTCAATTACAAAACAAACACCATCATCTGTTTTTTTTGTATACAACTTAGCATTATGATGGTCTTCAACAATTATTTTAGACATATACAACCCCAACCCCGTTCCATTTTTTTCATGCTTTGTTGAGAAATAAGGATCAAATATCTTCTCTACAATCTCATCCTGTATACCACCGCCGTTATCACAAATAGATATACTGCTCCCAGTTGTAATAATATTAATTATAGGCTTTTTTATATCTTTATCTTTAAAATTATCTTGTGCATTTTTAAAAATATTTAGAACAACTTGCATTATTTCATTAGGATACATCTTTATTTTTTTATCGGAGCTATAGTCATAAATAATATCTATATTATCTGTTCTCAAAGATTCTTTGATTACTTTTAATGCTTTTTCACAAACTGTTTCAAGAGTTGTAGCAACAAGCTCTTTATCCTTTTTATAAAAATTTCTAAAATCATCGATTGTTGTAGTTAGATTCTGAACCAAGCTTTCTATTAGATTTAACTCTTCATATAAATACTCACGTTGTGACATTCGTCCCTCATCACTTGATAGATCAAAAGCTTCTAGTTCTGTTTCTAGTTTCATATTTATTGATGTTGTTGCAATAGCAGCTAATGGCTGTCTCCACTGGTGAGCAATCATGCTTATCATCTCTCCCATTTGAACCAAGCGTGACTGTTGAAGGAGTTGTTGTTCTTGAAGTCTGTTCTTAACTTCCAGATCTTTCATTTTAGTTATGTTTTGATATGTACCGAGTAAGCCTATTATTTTATTCTTTGTATTTTTCAAAGGTATCTTAGATGTAAGGATATGTGCTACATCACCGGCTTCATTTGTTAATTTTTCTTCATAATTAAGTTTTGACTCATCATTTTTCATAACCGATTTATCATCATCTATATAGGACTGTGCATCAGTTTTTCCCCAAATCATGTCAAAATCCGTTTTTCCTATAAGTTCTGTATCGGATGTTAGTTTTGCATCTTGTAAAAACAACTTGTTTGCACCTAAATACACACCGTGCTTATCTTTCCAAAAAATTCTTACAGGAACAGTATCTACAATATTTTGAATTAGTCTATACTGTTCTTTTATGGAGTTTTCCAAATCCCTATGTCTTGTTACATTAACACATACTTGAACATAACCTTGAAGACTGACATCATTTATATAAATTGGACTAAGTGAATATTCATGAAAAGTTTTTCTCTGCTTGTCTTCTAGTTCAAAGTTACTTAAGGGTTCACCATTTTTTATAGCTTTACATACTGGGCAATCTGATTCTTTTAACTTAGTAGGATGAAAAAGGTCGTGGTTATTAAAGCCTATAATTTCAGATAGATTTTTACCCAAGGTCTCACATGAAGCCTTATTGGCTTCTCTAATAATTCCAAATTTATCCACCAAAACTGACACCTGAGGAATGGCATTATAAGTAGTAGAACCTTTTTGCAGCATAGTAAACGGTTCACTTAACGATGTTTTTATTACAGCTTGTAAAAGCACCCAATACGATAAGAATTTAAAAATATGTCCAATTAAGTTAATTATTCCATGAACATCATTGTAAATAATAAAAGAAATTTCTGCTAAGATTGTAAAAAAAATGCTATATTTTATAGATTTATTTATACCTTTACCAAAGTCTTCTTTATACAACTTGTTAAAATACAATGCTATTAATAATAAAATTATTACTACTATCTCAAAAGTAATTTTTAAAGATGTTAAACTTCCGTATTCATAAAGTACAAAACTATGTGACATAGCAGTTATTGTAATTAAAAACGTTATCGTTAATAATGTAAATAAAACTTTAAAAACATCATATTTATAGTAACGCATAAAAGGTGCTGCCAAAAGAATACCTGCTTCAAATAACCTTGTTAATACCCATAATGTTAATGTTATGTTAATATTATTATTATCATACAGTTTCATTCCGGGAAAAGTCTGAACATGCATCATGTCTAGTATGGATATCCAAAAGTAACCAAAACCAATAAAAAGAAGATACCTATTTTTTGTAAAAGAGTATGTATAGTACGTAACCATAGATATACTAAAACCAACAATCACAGTAAAATATTCTGCAAATGAATGAAAGACTAAATAATTAACATAAAAACGTGTGTATACCAACAAGGCGATTAATAATAACGGTATATATATAAAGATTAATGAATTTGTTTTAGTATTATCGCTTAACATATTCCCTCTCAAGTCATCTTTAGTTATAATTTCAGTGATTATAGCACACTAAAGGTTTTCATTGCGTATTATTACAATATATTTTTTATTATTTTCTTTTTTATATTCTAAATCATCTTACGAGATTGGTAAAAGTATATATATGCAAAAAGGATGTTACAGCTGTCATGGTACACGCTTAGAAGGTCTTAATATGTACCCATACTTAGCCAACAGGTCTAAAGGTTATATGACCTACAAGCTCAAGAGGTTTCGTTCTAAAATATCTGATAATCAGCAACAAGAAATGATGATACCGTTTGCCGTAAAACTAAGTGATGAGGATATAGATAATTTAACAAACTATATGTATGAATACGTAGAAGAGACTAATGAAAAAAGATATGATGATTCATATGAGACATACGGAGACGGAGGGTCATGAAAATCTTAGTAAGTGCACTTGAACATTCTGCAAACATACACTTGAAGTCTTTAAAAAAACACCTGAGTGATGATGTTGAATTTATAGGTATTTTTGATAATGAACTTGGAGATTCTATAGTTGACCTTCGTTCATTGGCAATAATGGGTTTTGTGGATGCTATTAAGAAAATTCGCTACTTTTTTAAGCTAAACACACAAATGCTTGAACTCTCAGAAAAAGCAGATAAAATCTTACTTATTGATTCATCAGGCTTTAATCTTCCTCTTGCAAAAAAAATAAAAAAAAGACATCCGAACAAAGAGATAATATATTATATTTTACCTCAGGCTTGGGCATGGAAACAAAAAAGAATCCCAGTACTTGAAAAGACCATAAATCAACTTGCTTCTATCTTACCGTTTGAACAAGACTACTATTCAAAACATGCACCGATAACTTATGTTGGGCACCCTTTACTTGATGTCATCACCGAATTTAAACAAGAGTTAAATAAAGATATAAAAAACATTACATTTATGCCAGGTAGCAGAAAGAGTGAGATTAAAAAACTGATGCCCATCTTTAAACAATTGCAAAAAAAATTAAATATTGAAGCGACTATCATTATACCGACACACTTCAGCAAAGAAGATATAAAAGAACTTTATGGTAACCTATCATCTTTTAATATAGCGCATAATGTATATAAAACATTGATAGATACAGATTTTGCATTTATATGCAGTGGTACCGCAACTTTAGAGGCATCTTTGATTGGAGTTCCCTTCATACTTAGTTATATTGCCAAACCTTTGGACTATTTTATAGCAAGCAAGCTTGTTAAATTAGACCATATAGGCCTTAGTAATATTATGTTTTCTAAGTTTAACCAAAGAAGTATGCACCCTGAACTTATACAAGACGATGTCACAGTTGAGAATCTGTTAAAAGCCTTTTACGAATATGACAGAAGCAGATTCTTGAGTGATTCAAAAGCATTAAGGCTTTATTTAAAGCATGGAAGTTCAAAAAACGTAGCAAATATGATAGAGGATAATAATGAAGATTAATTTTATAGATTTAAAAGCACAATATCAAGAGTACAAAAAAGAGATTGATAAAGAAGTATTAGAGGTTTTTTCCTCTGCTCAGTTTATAGGTGGAGAAAAGCTAAACTCACTAGAAACAAATCTGAGTAAATATACTGGTGCAAAACATGCTATTGGATGCAGTAGCGGTACTGACGCACTGTTACTCTCACTGATGGCCTTAAATATTGGACACGGAGATGAAGTAATAACAACTCCGTTCACCTTTATTGCAACGGCAGAAGTTATAGAATTTTTAGGTGCAAAACCTGTTTTTGTTGATATAAGAGAAGATACTTACAACATAGACACTAGTAAAATAAGAGATGTCATAAGCAATAATACAAAAGCTATAATGCCTGTTTCACTATACGGTCAATGTGCAGATATGGAAGCTATTAACGACATATCAAAAGAGTTCAATATTCCGGTTATTGAAGATGCTTGTCAAAGTTTCGGTGCAACTTACAATGGAAAAAAATCTTGTAATCTTTCAACAATAGGCTGTACTAGCTTTTTCCCTTCTAAGCCACTTGGTGCATATGGTGACGGTGGAGCAATCTTTGTAAATGATGATGAATTAGCTAAAAAAATAAGGATGCTTTTAAATCATGGACAAGGTGAACGATACAAACACAAATATATAGGTATTAACGGTCGTCTTGACGCCGTTCAAGCAGCAATACTTAATATTAAACTAAAACACTTTGATAAAGAGGTTGAACTTAGAGATGAGATTGGTAGCAGATATAATGATTTGCTAGAAGATACTGATATCATAACTCCGAAAATCTTAGATTCTAACACAAGTGTATTTGCCCAATACTCAATAAGAGTAAAAGACAGAGCGGCAATGGTGGAAAAACTTAATGCCAAAGATATTCCAACTGCTGTACACTATCCAATACCTTTGCACTTACAAGAGGCATTTAAGAACTTAGGTCATGAAGTCGGTGACTTTCCTATCAGCGAAATGGTCGCATCTCAAATAATGTCACTTCCGATGAGCCCATATCTGCAAGAGCATGAGCAAGACTTTATAGTTGAATCGATAAAGGGCTAGTTCATGATTCATAATATAGCAATAGTAGGTCTTGGGGCAATGGGTCAAAATCATTACAATACTCTCAAGGGTATGGATAATGTCAATATTGTCGGTCTTTGTGATATTTCTAAAAATCATGACTACGAAGAGCCTTTTTACGATGACCTTGATAAGATGCTAGATGATACTAATCCTGATGCTCTAATCATAGTTACACCGACTTTTTTACATCAAAGCATAGCTATAAACTGTGCCAATAGAAAAATAAATATGTTTATAGAGAAACCGGCAGCATCCAGTGTAGAAGGTGCTAAGGAGATGTTAAAAGCGATTGATGAAAATGGTGTTAAAAGCTGTGTAGGACATATTGAACGCTTTAATCCAGTTGTTAAATCTTTAATGAACGAGATAAAAAACCATGAAGTATTATCAATCTCCATAACTAGAAGCGGTTCTTTCCCTGAAAGAATTGCAGATGTAGGGATACTTACAGACCTATCAGTTCATGACAGTGACCTTATTCGTTTCATCACAAAAAAAAATATAGTTAAAAGTGCTGTATTCAAATCTCAAAAAATCCATAAAACACATGAAGATAACGCGATACTTGCATTTGAACTAGAGGGTGAGATAGTAGGTGATATTACTACTAACTGGTTGACACCTTACAGGAAAAGGACTATAGCCGTTGCATGTAGAGTTGATAGCGAGAGCAAGATAAAATATTTTGAAGCTGACTTATTATCCCAAAGTTTAAAAGAACGTATAAATATAAATCCGAATTCTCATATTACAAAAAACTGTTTTGTCCAAAGAAGTAATGCTTTATATGATGAACTAAATGCATTTATACAGTATCTAGAATCAGGTGATAAAGGTTCATTAGCTTCTGTTACAGACAGTATCATCACCCTAGAGATTGCGAGCGCATAATGAATATTCATAAATCTGTAATTATAGAAGATGGTGCGAAAATAGCCTCTGATGTTAAAATAGGTCCATTTTGTCATATTGGAAAAGATGTAGAATTAGAATCCGGATGTATGCTTGAATCAAATGTCATCTTAAAAGGTAAATTACAAGTTGAAAAAGATGTAAGAATATTCAGCTTTACAGCCATAGGTCATGAAAATTCCAATATTAAAGTCGGTAAAAATACACATATAAGAGAATTTACACAGATTGGTTCTCAGATTAACGAAGACCATAACAACACGATACTCATTGGTGAAAATAATTTTATTATGGCTTATGTTCAAATATTAAATGGGGTTGAGCTTGGTGATTTTTGTATTATAACAAATGCTGTACGACTTTATGAAAACGTAAAATGTGATGAAAGAGTTATTGTTGGAGGACTAAGCACTATAGAAAAAGACAACAAAATAGGCACAGGAGTTATGATAGGCGGAGCAACTGTTGTTGACAAGGATATACCGCCTTTTACACTTATCGAAGGGAATAAAGCAGATATTAAAGGGTTAAATATCATAGGGCTTAGAAGAAGGCTTGAAAATAAAGAAGATATTGAGGAGATAAAAGCTGTCTATAAAAAAATCTTAATTGACAAAGTAGATAAAAAGCTAGCAGCTGAAATATCAAAAACACACAAAAACGAGTTTATAAAGCTCTTTACCTCATTTATAGCAGACAGTAACTTATGATATAATCCTTGAAATAAAACATTAATAAAGGTTGATGTATGTTACATACAGTAAAATCAAAAGTTATCATGTCTATTCTTTCTTTAAGTATTATAGGTCTTGTAGGTATTACTTACTACCTATCAATAACCCTTCAAAATTTATCAGAAAAAACAACTAAAAAATCACTTGAAATGTTGAGTGAATCAATATTCCAGACAATGACTGGAAGTATGATGTTAGGTGATCCAACTATTGTAGAAGAAGCCTACACTCATGCAAGAAAAATAGATGGCATAGACAGCCTTAATATTGCCAAATCAAAAGCCGTAATTGAAATATATGCCCCTCATGAAAAGTTTACTAATGATAACATTATTAAAAAAGTTATAAGCTCAAAAAAAATTAAAATCATAGAAAAAAATGAAAATGAAAACCATACTATCCGTATGATTAGACCGATGATTGCTGAGAAGAAATGTCTTGCATGCCATTATAATGCAAAAGAAGGTTATGTACTCGGAGCAATGGATTTAGTCATATCACTTAATAAAAATGATGAAGACATACACTCTACACAAGTAACTTTACTTATCTCACTACTTATTGGTGCCATCCTTTTTACAATTGCTGCTAGTATATTTGTTACTAAAGAAATTTTCTATCCGCTTAATAATTTAAAAACTCGTATATCTGAGCTTGTTAGTGGGGACAAAGATTTAACTAAACGATTGGAACATAAAAATAATAATGAATTTGGTGATACTGCTAATGAGGTAAATAAGTTTATTGAGATGATTCAAGGTACTATAAATAAAGTAAAATCTTTAGGTTTGCAAAACTCATCAATTGCATCAGATATTAAACAATCTAGTCATATCATACAAGAAAGTACATCCAAAGAACAAAAGATAGTGGCTCAAACAAATGAAAAAAGTTTATCTATCCAAACAATAGTTGAAGAGAATCTACAAGCATCTAAAGAAACAGGTAAGTATGTTCAAGAAGCAAAAAATGAATTAGATAGTGCAAAAACCTCTCTTAATCAACTAAGTCATGAAGTTTGTTCTTTTGTTGAGATTGAAAATGAGCTATCAAGTGAGCTTGTGGGTCTTAAAAATGATGCTGACCAAGTTAAGGATATTTTAAATATTATTAAAGACATAGCTGAACAAACTAATCTACTAGCACTAAATGCTGCAATTGAAGCGGCACGAGCAGGTGAACACGGTCGTGGTTTTGCAGTAGTTGCAGATGAGGTACGGAAACTAGCTGAGCGTACACAAAAAAGCTTAACAGAGATAGATATGAGTGTTGGTACAATTGTACAATCCATTAACGATGTAAGTGGGAAAATGAGTGATAACGCAACTAATATAGAGAGTTTAACTAACTTCTCCGATGAAGTTGAGCAAAAGATAGATATAACTTCAAGTGCCATCGATAAATCTACGCAAGTAGCTGATAAATCCACACAAGATAGTATAGAGATATCATCAAATATTCAAGATATTATTAAAGATATCGGTAATGTACACAATATTTCAACTGAGAATAACAAAAGTATAATAACAATTAGAGATGAATTAAACAAACTTGTTAATATTGCTAACTCATTACAATCAACTATAGATGAATTTAAAAGTTAAAAATCTTACTGTCTAATATTATTTAGATGATTTAAAAACTTATCTGGTGGTATAAAACCAACTATAGTTTTTGATTTTTGGACATTCGAATCTTTATCAAAAAATATTATAACCGGTGGTCCAAATACTCCATATTTTTTGCTTAAAGCTTTTTGCGTTTCATTATTTTGCGTAACATCAGCATTTATTAAAACAAACTCTTTCATCTTATTTTTAACGTTATTATCTTTAAATGTAATTTCTTCAAGTTCTTTACATGCCGTACACCACTCAGCAGAAAAGTCTAAGATTATTTTTTTACCTTTATTTTTCGACAATACAATATCTAACTCTTCTATTGAGCTGATTTTTTCAAACTTTAAATGTTGGGGACTTTCATTCTTAGAAGATATTACAGTTGATGGTTTTAAGAACTCCAATGGTTTTATCATACTTTTTGAACCACCTAATACTCCTACAAATAGAGCAGTTGAGTATATAAATATTATCATAGCTAGGCTTCGTCTAAAAATGTGTGCATTTGCTTCAAAAGCACCTAAATATATGGCAAAACTGATACCCAGCATGGAGTATAAAAATATTATAACCTCAATATCAACTACACGTTCCAACATCCAAATCGCTACAGCCAACATCATAATACCAAAAACTGCACTTACCATAGTCATCCATGCACCAGGTTTAGGCATAAATCTACCGGCACTAACACCAACTACTATCAATGGAAGTCCCATTCCTATGCTCATAGAAAAAAGTGCCATCCCTCCCAGTAGTGCATCACCAGTCTGACCTATATAAACTAATGCTCCTGCAAGCGGAGCTGCAACACATGGACCAACTATAAGGGCAGATAAAAATCCCATAATTGCTACACCTACAAAACCGCTACGACTTGAGTTTGAGCTTACTTTTGCGACTATAGAATCAGGAAGTTTTAACTCATAAAAACCAAACATACTCATGGCTAATGCAACAAAAACTCCTGAAAATGAATATATCACCCAAGGTGTTTGAAGAGCGGCCTGAAGGTTTGAGCCAAATAGTCCTGCCAAAACTCCCGCAATGGTATAAGCAACTGCCATAGCGAGAACATATACAATAGAAAGTGCGAACGCTTTTTTTGTAGTAAGCCCTTCACCCTGTGATACGATTACCCCTGAAATGATTGGTATCATAGGAAATACACAAGGAGTTAGAGCAAGTAAAAGCCCAAAACCTAAAAATGTCAGAAGAATAATTATGATATTTCCTGATTTTATAGTATTTGCGATAGCATCAGTCTCTGAAACAGAATCTACTTCCGTAACTGTATCTAACTTTAACACCTTAGTCTTTATATCTTTCTTTTTACTGCCTTCATCAATCTTTGAAGTGTCAATATCAAGCTTATAGACCTTAGTATAAGGCTCATAACAAAGTCCTTTTTCTGAACAACCCTGATATGATAATGCGAACTCTACTGTTTTTATACCTTTTAAGTCAGAAGTTTTTTGTAGGTTAATTAAGAAGGTTGGTGATATATGATACACCTTATCTCCATCATGGTCAACACTTTTTGGTTTTTTAATATCTTTGATTACTAATGTATCAGAGTTTTTCAACTCTAGTTTTATAGAACTTTCATATAGATATATCTCTTTTGCAATACTTACCGTTGCCTCAATCTGCATATTGTCATTAACCTTAACATTTGGCTTAAATGCTTCATCAGGCATTAAAAATGTTGGTTGAGCTGAGAACAGAAGAACAGAAGAAAGTAAGAACAAAACGATTTTTTTCATGAGTTATCTTTATAAGAAAATTTAGGTAATTACAATTATATCAAAAAAAGATAATAATGATTAGTCTATTTTTCGATTTACATCAAACATTCAAGGAGTATTAATTTTTTTTTGTTAGAATACTTATAATAAAAGTTTAAGGTAAAATATGACGGTAATAGATACAAAAGTAGCTTATGAGTATACAAAAAATTTATCTGTTTTATATATTGAGGATGATTCAATCGTTCAAAAACAAACTCATAAACTTTTAAACCTGTTATTTAATACTGTTGAAATAGCCAATGACGGACAAGAGGCCCTGCTTAAATATGAAAAAGAAAGCTATGACATAGTTATCACGGACATCATGATGCCAAACATGAACGGTTTAGAATTATCAAAAAAAATAAAAGAGTTAAATCCATATCAAAATATAATTGTTACATCTGCATATAATGATTCTGACCAACTTATTGAGTTTATTAACTTACATATACGACAGTTTATGTTAAAACCGGTAGAAATAAACAATATGTTAATGACCTTATACACTGTTTCAAAATCTATAGTAAACACTAAGATGGTAGAAAACTATAGAATACAAATAGAAAAAAGCAATCAGAAACTAAAAATAAAAAACGAAGAACTTCAGTCAATTATAAATATACTAGATACAAAACTAATGCAATTATCAAAATATGATGATACTAATTATACATCTAGTGATGTAAGTAACATAAATATTATTCACCTAAAAGAGTTAAAAGAGCTTGAAAAAGACATAAAAGAGACTATTATATTAATCAACCTCTCAGATAACACAGACAATGTCAATATAAAAATTTTAAGTGAATTATTCTTAGGGTACACAAGTATTTTATCTCAATATAAAGGATATGAGGAATTAACATCTCATATAAAAAATCTGACAGCTGTTATAAAAGATGAAGAATTAAACTTTGTGAAACATCTAAAAGACACATCGGTTTTGCTTGAGAGTTTTACATATGTCCTTAAAATATGGAGAGATGATTTAGAAAACGGTGATATATCCAAAGCATCAAAATTACAAATATCCATGATTAACGATATTAACACGATCATTACTATTATCAAAGGCAACTAAAAAAGCCTTTTAAAAATAATCTGTTAGCTACTTAAACCCCTAAAAAAATAATTAAAAACACTACAACTATTCTTTTAATTTTTGTTAATATAATGTAATACTGACAATAATAACATCCCCTTAAATTCTTAAATTCTTAAATTCTTAAATTTTAAAATTAGTTAGAAATAGATGTTTAAAACTTATGTAATTAACAAAAAATTAACATTTTATTATTATACTTCACATTTAGGAGATAAATAATGAAATATATAATACATCTATCAGTAATCTGCACCCTAGCTTTAAGTCTCTCAGCAGATGATTTAGGAACAATACAGGTTGAATCATCTACGATTGATGATAAATTTGATTCGAGAATGTTAGAAGTTTCCAGTACATCCTCTTTACAAGGCACAAAAGTAGAAGAGTATCATGCAACAAATATTGCTGATGTACTAAATAAGATACCTGGTATCACAGTAAGAAGAAATGAGGGTGATTCTAATAAAATTCATATCAGAGGTATAGCAACTGAACTTTATATGGGTGAAAAGCCGGGTGTAGCCATAGTAATAGACGGTGTACCAGTTCAAGAGAGATCCGGAAGTGTTAACATTGACAGTGATAATATAGATAGTATTAAAATTATTAAAGGTGGTGCTTCATACCTCTACGGTAATGATGCTTTAGCCGGTGCTATAATTATTACAACAAAAAAACCAAAAGGTAGGAATGAAGGCTTTGTTACTACTGAACAGGGAAGTTATGGATATGAAAAGTATCTAGCAAGATATATGGGAAGCACAGAAGATTTTGCAGTTGAAGTTCAAGGTAGCTATAAAGCATCTGACGGATACTGGGAAGACTCTGACTACTGGGCAAAATCTTTTAATGGAAAGCTTCAATATTATATAGATGATAGTAGTGACATCACGGTTGGTTTGGATAAATCCACAAGATTTGAAAATGATACCGGTTCAATTACACATACAGTGGATGGTGTAAATCAAATTGAAGAAAACCCAACAAGTATTGGTGAAGTAGGCTACTCTACTATGTATGATATTGATCTTCAAAAATATTTTATAACTTATTCAAAAAACTTTGATAATGACTCAAACTTGATGGTTCAACTCTATCAGTACGAAGATACAACTACAAACAGAAGCACGGCATTTGATGGAATTCCTAATAATGGTCTTTTAAGAGATGACCATTTATATAATTCTTATGCAAATACTATACAGAGTGGTCTAAAATCTGAGTACAGGTTAGATGGTGAGACCTTAGCTTCAATGATAGGGATAGATATAGCTAAAAATGAAAGTGATGGTAGTAGAACAGACAGAGTTACTACTAGACTAAGAGGAACAAATTATGTAGCAGGGACACTTAGAAGCAAGACAAACTCTACAGAGGATATATATGCTATTTACGGTGAAGCAAAATATAAGCTAAGTGAAAAGATTATAGCTTCTCTTAATGCCAGATTAGATCAAATAGAATATGACTATACAAATATAATAACTTCAGATAAATGGAATAAAAACTTTACTGAACCATCTTTCAGGTTAGGCGGTACTTATAAACTAAAAGAGGATTCTGTAGTATACACGAATATATCAACAGGTTTTAGAGTACCTACTATAACACAGATGTATGCAGGAGATATGCAGACTTCTACTCGCTCCGGTACTTATTATAACAATACTGATATAGATACTGAAAAAACGTATAACTATGAACTGGGATACAGAAACAAACTTGACCTTATCAATTATGAAGTATCTATTTTTCAACTTGATAGAAAAGACGTTATAGGCAGAAGCAGTGGAAACTATTCAGGTACAAGAGGTATAGATATTAATTATGACAATATGGCTGACATACAAAACAGAGGCTTAGAGTTAAGTTTAAACAGTGATATAAGTAAAAACTTCTCACTTCTTCTTAACTATACATACTTAGATTCAAAATATACAAAATATGATGAGTTTAATCTCGTTTTAAATGAAGGTGGTATTATCGATCAAAATAATGACGGTGACACTAGAGATGACTATGTAGCAGGTGTATATGACTTGTCCGGAAACAATGTACCAAGAGTATCAAACCATACTGTATATTTGGAAGGAAATTATAAACCAATTAAAGGTCTACTCTTAACTGCTGATATGAGTTACAGATCATCACAGTATGCAGATGATATGAATAGAGTAAAAGTTGATGGATATGCTATATATAATATTAGAGGTAAATATAATATGAAAATCAAAGGTCTTGATGTAGAGCTTTTTGCAAAAATTGACAATCTATTTGATAAACAATATTACATGATGCCAAGGGTAACTGGTGATAGAAATGATGATAATCTTTATGATGTTGGAGATATGGGTCTCACGATTAATCCAGGTATATTGTACCTTGCCGGGTTGTCTGTTAGATTCTAATAATAAATACTTAGGAAAATAGATGCAAATAGAGTTACTAAAAGATATTGTTGACTATGGAATTATTGGACTTTTAGGATTTATGAGTTTTTTAGCTTTTTGGTTTTGGATTGAGAGAATTCTATTTTATAAAGAAGTAGATGTCAAAAAGTTTAAAACAAAAGAGGAACTAGAGATTGCTCTTACAAACAATATAAATATTATCTCAACCTTTGGCTCTAACTCACCATATATTGGATTGCTTGGAACAGTACTTGGAATAATTATAACTTTTTATTCTATGGGGCAAAGTGAAAGCCTTGATGCTAAAATGATTATGACTTCTTTAGCCTTGGCACTTAAAGCCACTGCTATGGGACTTTTTGTAGCTATACCATCTATAATTTTTTATAATCATCTAGCAAGAAAGATTGAAGTACTTTTAGCTGATTGGGATATACATACAAAGGGTATTCTTGCAAATTAAGAAATTTGACTCAATAAATGTTGTCCCATTTATTGATATTATGCTGGTTATGTTAGTAATAGTTCTAACAACTGCCTCTTTTGTAGCAAAGGGAATAATCCCTGTTGACTTACCGGCTTCAAAGAGTTCCACGAAGCAGGGTAATAAAAAAAACCTAACAATATCTATTAAAAAAAACGGTGATGTCCTCTTTGAAAAAGTAAAAGTATTGCAAATAAATATAGCGAATGAACTCTCTAATTATGAGGCAAATACATCTGTTTATATTAATTGCGATAAAGACGTCAAGTTTGATTTATTTGTTGATTTACTAGATACTTTGAAACAAAAAAAATTTATAAATTTGGCAATAATAACTAAAAAGGATTAATAAATGATTCAACACAAAAATAATAGAGACAAAAATGATATTTTTCAAATACCTGTACTTAGCTATATATTTAAAAATCAAAAATTCTTAACACTTATTAGAGTAATAGTTTTAGCTCTATTTATATTTGGTGTATATCTTGGATTTGAAGACACGGGAAAAGAAAACATATTTACACCTTATCTTTTTTGGGGTCTTTTTTGGTCACTCTTTATGGTTGCCACACTAACTACATTTGGCAGAATATTTTGTGGAATCTGCCCTCACGGTTTTTTAGGTAAATACATAACGAAATATGGATTACAAAAAGAGATGCCTGCCTGGCTTAAAAACCCTTGGTGGGGTTTATTACTTATAGTAATAGGTTGGTGGGCTATTAATTATTCAATTCCTGGGTTTTATAGAACGCCACTTGTGACAGCTATCTTATTTACAGTCATCACACTTCTGTCATTCTTACTATATTACCTATACAAAGATATGAGTTATTGTAAATATGTATGTCCTATCGGTAGTTTAACTAAGGCATACCATAGAATCTCATTTACATGGCTTGGTTCATATAAGGATGACTGTAATGCTTGTACATCGTTTGACTGTGCTAAGGCTTGTCCATATAATCTCAAACCTTTTACCTTTACAAATAAAAATACTATGGAAGACTGTAGTCTATGTATGGAATGTTCAAGTGCATGTGATGCTATAAGTTTTAAAATTGTACCACCAGGTAAATCTTTGTATAAAAAATTTAAAATTGACAAAATAGAAGTTTGGACATATATACTAATTACTGCAGCTATTACTATTACAATGGGTTTCCATCATGGTCTTGGACGTACTAACATAGCTGAATTTATGCCGTGGACACAGACTGCGGAGTTCTTTAAAGGATATATAAACTTTGGAAGTGTTGACCCTGTTGGTCTCTTTTCATTTTTATATGCTGCTTTTATAACATTAACAGTAACATTTACCGGTATGTTTGTAGCTTCAAAAGTCTTAAAAGCAGATTACTTTAAAACATTTTACACACTTGGTTATGCCTTCGCACCTCTATTTATAATAGGTGGTTTAGACCATCTTATGCACGGATTTTTTACACATACATATGCAGATATAGCGAATGGATTTATATATGGTTTTGGACTAGAGATTGATAAAGTTCATAATTTAGCTTCCAGAAAAGATGCATGGCTTGGAATATTTTCAATATTTAAATACATAGCTGTAGCTTGGGCTTTATTTATCTTATACAAGCGTATAAACTTATTTGAAGCAACTAAAAAAGCAAAAGCTATCGCTTTTATATTTGCATCTTCACTTATAGTTTTATATCTTGCATTAATTTTATTTAGAGGTTACGCAATAGCTAACTACAGTAAAAATAAGACCGGTGGGCACATACATAATAGCTCGCATAAAGGAAAAATGATTAAATCAGCTTCACAAAACAATACGATAAAAATCGAAAAAAAAAGATTTTAAGTAAAAAGGCTAAATAGTATATGTTTAATAAAGTATTATGTGGAATAAGACTAAATTTTTTCTACCATCTTGCAATACACAACTTTTTACATGCCTAGAAAAAATATGCATAGATACCTGTATTCATTTATAATTGGCTTCCTAAGTTATTTTTTTATTGCTGTTTTAATATTATATTTTTTTATAGAAAATAATTATGCAGATGAAAACATTAAGATTAAAGATATGAATAAAGTTTGTTTTTCAATAATCGAACCAGAACATAAGCATAAAATAGAGAAAAAAACAAAACAAAAGCCAGTAAAATCAAAACATAAGCCAAGACTTGAACATACTCCTAAAGAAATTGAAAAAAAGTCTAAGCCCATAGTGGTTGAACCAAAACCTATTCCTAAGCAGATTAATAAAAAACCTGATAATAAAATATTTAAACCTGTATCTACCCTTGTACAGACTGAGAAAGCAATTGAGAATAAAATAGTTAAAAAAATATATATCAAAAAGAAAATCTCAAATAAAAAACTTACTTCAAACACTACTGAAATAACTAATAATATAACAGAAGCTAAAAAGCAGAACTTTATCGCAGATTTAATAAAACGAATCAATAGAAATAAGTCATATCCACGTGTAGCAAGACGAAGATCCATACAAGGCACTATTGAGATGAAGTTTATAATACAAATGGATGGAAGAGTAAAAGATATTCAAGTCATCTCTGGAAAAAATATCTTTAAAAAATCTGCTATCAAAGCAATAAAAAGTAGTTTTCCCATAAATATTGATGCTAAATTATTCAGTTTTCCAAAAAATTTTAAAATAAAAATTAATTATATTTTAAAGTAAGTTTTTATCTAGAACAAGTAGTTTTTCTTTTTTGCTCATATTAGATAACCTTTGTTAAATTTTTTTAAGTTTATCAAAGTAATATTAGCACTTATTTAAGCATGAATATTATTTAAGATTAAAAAATATTTTTGCTTTATGATTAACAAGAAAAAGGTGTAAAATATGCGAAAAAATATAAATATTTATGAAGAATTAAATGTACTCGGTGAACCTCTTGAGCCTTGTAGCTTAGATCCAATAACTGGATTTTTCAGAACTGGTTCGTGTAAGGTCACTAAAGAAAATAAAGGTATCCATGCAGTTTGTATTTATACTACAGAAGAATTTCTAGAGTACTCAAAAAAAGCTGGAAACGACCTTTCAACCCCAATGCCACAATACAATTTTGCAGGAGTAAAGCCAGGTCAGAGCTGGTGTCTTTCAGGTGGATATTTCATCCAGTCTATCAAAGATGGGATGGCACCGAATATTTTCATTCATTCAACCCACCAGGCAATCCTTCAGTATGTAGACGTGGAAACTTTGAAAAACTTGGCTATTGATTTATAAATACAATTGCTTAAATTATTGTTATATATACAACAAACTTGTATTAGCTATAAAATATCTATACTAATAAATAGAGTGCTTAGAGTTTACTATCATACTTAAGCATAAAACTAGAGAAGTAAGTTACTCATAATAAAGAGTTATCTTCATTGTTGTTGGCATTATAAAGACTTAAATAATACTAATATATGATATAATTTAATTTATAAGGATAGAAAAACATGCTTAGATTACTTGCTCTTATCCTTTTTGTTAATATATTTTTAAATGCAAATGTACTTACTTTACTTCCAAAGATGAAAAATACCAATACCTTTTCTAAGCTATCTTTTTTTGAAGATAAAACAAAACAACTGAATATAGAAGATATAAAAAATAAAAAATTTCAAACGAATAGTTCTTTCCGCACAAATCATGGAGTAAGCAAATCTAACTGGTGGCTAAAATTTAAAATTCAAAACAATAACCAAGAGAGCATAGATTGGATTTTGAAATTTAACCATAGTCAGTTTGATGAGCTTCAAAGTTGGCAATACGACGCCAATAATATTCTTATCTCACACTTTTTAAAGGGCGATCACCATATAGATGAATCAAAATCATCTTTAGATGAACACTCTAGCTTTGAATTTTCTACTCCATCAAAAAAACAAGAAACGATTTATATAAAAATAGCCTATGTAAATTCAGGAATTATGGAACTATATCACTCAATCTGGAGTAAAGATGCATTTTTAAAATCGCAACAGATTCGCTTGAATATTATAGTTGGCATTCTCAGTGCACTTTGTATTTTACTTTTTTATAATATTTTTATCTGGTTATTTCTTAGAAAAAAGGAATATTTTTGGTACAATATTTACCTAGTAGGTGTTATTACTACGATAACAACTTTCAATCAATTAGGTGCACATTATATTTGGCATAGCTCTATATATCTTACAGATATGATGCCTTTCATCTCTATAGAGACTCTTTTTATATCTTTTATTTTGTTTACACGTGAATTTTTAGAAACCTATAAACAAATTCCACGTGTAGATAAAATTTTAAAAATAATAATTGTACTTAATATTTTCTCCATTATTTTAGCAAATTTAGGTCTACGTTATTATGCTATAACAATCATTCATCTTACATCTTTTACCTTTGTATTTTTCCCAATAATTGGTTTTATACTATGGCTACGTGGTTACAAGATTGCAAGAGGTTATATAATCGCCTCCACCATTCTTTCTTTAGCCATCTTGAGTTCACTGCTTCGTTTCTCTGAACTCTTACAAACCAATGAGTTATTATATTGGATTCTAAGATTTGGATTTATTGCAGAGGGTATTTTACTCTCCATTGCTTTAGCCGATAGAATTACTATTTTAGAAACCACCAAAATAACTGCACAAGAAGAACTAAAGAATATACTTGAAAAATCTAAACAAACCTTGGAAATTGAAGTCGAAAAAAGAACCCAAGAGCTAGAGATACAAACACAAAAAGCGCAGAAACTTGCAAGAACAGATGTTATGACTGGAATTTGGAATAGAAGAGCCTTCTTAGAACATGGAAACGATATGATTAATGAAGCAGTTCGATATAAAACTCATTTTTCCCTCATACTTCTGGATATAGACAATTTTAAAAAAGTCAATGATACTTATGGGCATGAAGCTGGAGACTTGGTGCTTCAATCTTTCGCACAAGAGATAAGCAAAAATATTCGAGATAGTGATTTTTTTGCAAGAATCGGTGGTGAAGAATTTATATTGCTTCTGCCTCATACAACCTCAAATGAAGCTCTCAAAAAAGCACATACACTCTTATTATCCATCAAAAATCTAAAAACACCTTACAAAGCTTCTATTTTAAACGTCACTGCTAGTATGGGTATCTGTCAATTCTTAAATCAAAATGATACAATTGACACACTGATTTCAAAAGCTGACCAGGCTTTATACTATGTAAAAAAGAATGGACGTAACAATGTTTTTGTATATTCAAATTCCTAGTTTTTAGAAATATTTCAAATTAAATAATAAACTATAAATATTTCTTTAAGCATAAAATTAGCAATATTCCCCTACTCTATCCTACTAATAATAAAAATAAAAAAATCATATAAAGAAAATATTATGTCAAATAGATTGAAAACAGAAGATTCACCATATTTACAGCAACACAAAGATAATCCTGTGGACTGGTACCCTTGGGGTGATGAAGCATTTATTAAAGCTGAGAAAGAGAACAAGGCTATATTTATATCCATTGGTTACAGTTCTTGTCACTGGTGTCATGTTATGGAAGAGACAGTTTTTGAGAATCAAGAATGTGCAGATATACTAAATGAACACTTTGTATCTATAAAAGTAGACAGAGAGGAAAGACCTGACATAGATAAGCATTATCAAGAGGTACATATGCTTCTTAATAGACGTTCTGGTGGTTGGCCGACATCTATTTTTTGTACCCCTCAAAATAAACCATTTTTTGCAGGGACTTATATACCGCCTGATTCTAAACAAGGTAGTGTTGAAGGGATGGGCTTTAAAGAACTGACTAAACTTATAGGTGACAAAATAGCCAAAAGTGATGAACAAATATATAAAAATGCAGAGGAAATAGAAGGTTTTGTAAAACATATAGAACACCCAAAAGAAGCAACTGTATTAAAAGAAGATTTCACAAAAAACTTTATGCTTCAAGTAAAGAACAATTATGAACCTGTTCATGGTGGTTTTTCAGCTACAACAAAATTTCCGCATACTTCGACTCTAGGTACTCTTTTAACAATAGACAAGTTATATGATGACAAAGCAGCAAGAGCGATGGTGCTTCACACTTTAAAAAACATGAAAAAAGGTGGAATGTATGACCTTGTTGACGGCGGATTTTGTCGTTACTCCGTAGACGGTGAATGGAAAGTACCTCATTTTGAAAAAATGCTTTATGATAACGCCCTACTTTGTGAACTATACACTAATGCATACTTGACTTATAAAGATGAAAGTTTCTTAGAAACAGCAAAAGAATGTGCAGATTTTTGGTTTAACTTTATGAGTGAAGATGACCTTTTTTACAGTGCAAGTGACGCAGATAGTGAAGGTGAAGAAGGCACCTACTTTGTATATACATATGATGAAGTATATGAAGTATTAAAAAATAATAATTATGAAAACATTGAAAATATATTAGAACAACTAAGCATAACTAAAGACGGAAATTTTGAAGGTAAAAACATCATCCGTTTTGAAGATGCTGAGACACCAAAGGATTTTGAAGATATTAAAATACTACTAAGTGAGATTAGAAAAAAAAGACAATACCCCTTTATTGATATGAAGGTTCAAACCTCATGGTCAAGCATGATGATTAAGGCACTTTTTTCTCTAGGAAACATATCTAAAAAATACAAAGAAAGAGCTATAAACAATTTAAACGCTCTATTAAACACTATGTATATTGATTCAAAACTTTACCATACTACCCTTATACATAAGACTCCTAAAATTGAAGCCTTTTTAGAAGACTATGCTTATCTTGCTCAAGCTTTAATAGCAGGATATACAGCCACTTCTGAGGAAATTTATCTTATACGTGCTCAACATTTAACTAATCTAGCATTAGAAAAGTTCTATAAAGACGGTACTTGGAACTTTAGCGACGGAGAGTTTGAGACTAAGGCTGAAATATCAGACAATACATATACAAGTTCTGTATCTATAATGGTTGATGTGATGATATCACTTACGACACTACTTGAAGATGATAAATATGCTCACTTCGCATTTAAAACTTTAGAGTACAACTCTTATGAACTTGGGAGAAGACCTGTGATATACCCTTATCTGCTAAAACAAACACTCAGATATTTAAAAGGTGACAGAGTTATAAAATCAACTCATTGTAATATAGAAGCAAACTCTTTTGAACTAAGTTCACTTGAATATCCATTTATACAAAAAAAATCAACTGATGACACAGACTATATGATATGCGGTGATAAGAGTTGTTTTGCAAACACAGACAGCATAAATAAGATAAATGATATAATTAAGGAAACTCTTTAATAATTTAAGAAAGGATAAAAGATGAAAAAGATTCTAATTTTAACTATGTTAGCTATGAGTATAGCTACTGTCTTTACAGCTTGTGAGAGAAACAACTACCAACATCCTATGCATCGTAAATAATGAGTAAGATGACACTGGGTGTAAACATAGACCATGTTGCAGTTTTAAGAGAAGCAAGACGCGTAAATGATCCCGATATACTAAACGCTTTATATATAGCATGTCTAAACGGTGCTGATCAGATCACCATTCATCTTAGAGAAGACAGGCGTCATATTCAAGATATTGACGTCTCTAATATCATAAAACATTCTACTATACCGGTAAACTTGGAATGTTCAATCAATAGAGATATATTGAACATCGTAAGCAATGTAAAGCCGTATCGTGCTACCTTAGTACCTGAAAAAAGGGAAGAAGTTACAACAGAGGGCGGGCTTGATGTCTTTACATATTCAGATGATATATCATATGCAATACAACAGTTACACGATTCAATCATACCCGTATCACTTTTTGTCGACCCCACTATAGAAGCTATGGAAAAGTCAAAAGAGTTAGGTGCAGAGATGGTCGAACTTCATACCGGTTCATTTGCAAATATCTTTGCAATGCTCAACTCCTCCTTGGCACATTCAAACCATTCTATTAAAGAGTTAGAACTTCCACGTTATGAACTACAAAACAGACTGGAAAAATCTCTTGAGGATATAAAAAACTCGGCACAACATGCCAAAAAACTAGGTCTTGAAGTAGCAGCAGGTCATGGTTTAAATTACAACAATGTATCTTATATGATGGATATAGAAGAAATAACTGAGTTAAATATAGGTCAAAGTATAATTGCAAAGAGTGTTTTCACAGGTTTAGCTGATGCAGTTAAAGATATGAAAATACTTACAAAAAGAATATAATGAAGAAGATAGCAATAAGTGTAGGTGATTTGAATGGTGTAGGGATTGAGATTATCATAAAAGCACATAAAGAAGTATCTAAGTTGTGTACACCGATATACTGTATCAATAAATATATGTTAAAACAAGCTTCTAATCTATTAGACTTAGATATTCCAGATGATTTTCAAATATCATTTGTAGATGGAGACTTTGAGATAAAACCAGGTGAAGTATCAGGTTCATCTGGAAAATATTCTTTTGATTCTTTTATGCATGCAGTAAGTTTATCAGAAGAAAAAGACACTCATGCTGTCGTAACTATGCCTATTAATAAAGAAGCTTGGAGTTTATCAGGACTAAAGTATAAAGGTCATACAGACGCACTTAGACATTACTTTAATAAAGATGCAATAATGATGCTGGGGTGTGATAAGATGTATATAGCATTGTTTACGGAGCATATTCCTCTAAAAGATGTGCCTTCGTTTATACAGTACAAAAAATTAAAGCAGTTTTTTTTAGATTTACACAACTCAATATCAAACGAAAGAATAGCAGTTTTAGGTCTAAATCCGCATGCAGGCGACAATGGTGTATTGGGTAATGAGGAGCTTAGAATCTATAAGGCTATAAAAAGTGCCAATAAACAAATAGGCTTCGAGAAGTTTATAGGTCCATTAGTGCCTGATATTGCTTTTACACCGCATATTAGAAAGAATTTCACTCATTTTGTAGCGATGTATCACGACCAAGGTTTAATCCCTTTAAAGGCTCTTTATTTTGATGAAAGTATAAATATATCGTTAAACCTACCAATTGTCAGGACTTCAGTAGATCATGGGACAGCATTTGACATTGCCTACAAAGGCAGAGCAAATACTCTTAGTTATTTAAATGCAATCAAGAGTGCTGTGTCTTATTAACCTTCGCTAGCTTTGTTTGAACTTTTTAGAATTTACATCATCAAGAATAACAGTAGCACTTTCATCAAGCTCCTTAGCTAAGGAGCCTGTCTTATTTGCTATATCTAAAGAGTTTTTAGTATTTAAATCCATTAGTTCAATAAACTTATTAAACTCCTCTAGTTTACTTGACTGCTGTTCTAATCCTTCAACAATAGTTGAGATTGACTGAACCAGAGTATTTACACTTATGTTTATCTCTGATAGTGATTTTTGTGTATTCTCAGCCAATTTTCTGACCTCATCGGCAACAACAGCAAATCCACGACCGTGTTCACCTGCTCTAGCTGCTTCAATTGCTGCGTTTAGTGCAAGTAAATTTGTTTGATCTGCTATATCATTGATTATTGCAATAACACTTTTAATATCTTGAGACTGTGAACTAACTTCACCGGCTTGATCAACCATAGAATTTATACTTGATGTAATCTCCTTTGTTGCTTTTGAAGACTTGATAGTATTATCTGATTGCTCATTTGCTGCATCAACAATATTTATGACAAAGTCATTTAATAAATTTGATTTATTTCGAAGCTCGTGTGCATCATTTGAGTTTTTAACCAACATCTTAGAGATATCTTCTCCTAACTGATACACCATGTCATCTATCCTTGAATTACACTCAGGACAACCTGCAGTAAAATCCATATTAGTATATGATGTTAAGCTTTTTTCTATACTATTCATATCTATACCGACAGACCTTTGCAAACTGTCAAGCATACTGTTAAACTCATCTTTTAATTGTATAAGGATTGGGTTAGATGTATCAATATCAATCCTTTTACTGATATCTCCTTTTGAGATGGATTCAGAAACTAAGGATACATTTGTCAATAAAGTCTTATCTTCATTTATAGAGTGTCTTATCTTTTGGATGTTTTCATTAAGGTTATTTATCATAATACCAATTTCATCATCACCGTGATTTTCTAAAAGTTTTACGTCCTCACTCTCTTTGGATAAAAATTTAAAAAATCTTTTCAGTCCATCTGATAAACTGTTTAAATCCTTGATTACATACTTATTGATTACAAAATACAATATTATAAATGTGATTAACTCAAGTAGGAATATCCACATAATAGTAACTTGAATAACATTATTTGATGCTTCTATTTTATCGTCTATAGGAATGATTACTTCTAAAACACCTCGGACATCACCAAGTTTCCAGTCATTCTTAGGAGTATCAGGACGAGAATTATGACACTTCACACAAGCGTCTGCGACCATATAGTCAGGGATGGCTACCCTTACAACTTCTTTACCGTTTAAAGATTGAGTTTTGGAGTATGCCTCTGTAGCACCTTTATCAAAATTCGACAGAGCATCTCGGGCAAAGTCGTCTAATTTTCTTGAAGCACGATTTGGAAAAGGAAAATTACTATAGAGTTTAAGTTGCATACCATCTCCGCTTCCAGAAATAATCTTACTTAAATCATGAATCATCGTAGCAGGAAGAGGTATAGTGTCAAGTTTGTTCGCATGATCAAAGTTGATTTTCATGGCTTTGTTTTTCTTAACAGGCACCACAACTTTTTTAGTGTAGTAAGCACGTATCTTTTTATACTGATCAACAGTATTTGTAGCAGCCTTGATACTTTGCTCAACCATGTTTGTTTCATTTATACTTTTAACAGTATAAGCAATAAAAATGATACTGAAGATTGAACCGGCAACTACCGGAACGAATATTTTTGTCTTAATTGACAAGTTTTTATACATTGACACATGCTCCTAATTTAAATTAGAAGCATGTTGACATAATCTAACTAAAAACTACTTTAATGGTTTGGCATTGCAAAGAATAGCTTCTATCTTTGTACTAAACCCTATATTTACGTCGCTCCAAGTCTTTCCTTTGTGTTTACTAAAACAAGCTTTGTTTAATGATGACAAAGCTTTATTTGCACTAAAATCAAAAATATCAATCACACCTTTTGCCGTAAATACACTGTCACTGAAACTGTACTTCATAGGTATAGTCTTATTTACTCCATTCATCTTTATATCTATACTGACAACACCTGTTCTAGGTTTTCCTTTGAGTTTTGGATCTGCTTTTATATCAACAATTTTAGCATCAATAATCTTAGCACTCATTTTTTTAAAAAAGAAAGTAACCAATTTTGCATCACGACCTGTATTTTTTGAGTTTACACTTGATGTGTCAATCTTTACATTTGAACCAACCAAGATAGTGCGGAAATTTTTTCCCTCTTTTTGAATCGGCGTATACACAACACTGTCAAACACTCCACCTACACCAATTTTTGATGCTGTTTTATATGCCATCCAGTCTACATTTACTTTACCTTTTTGTGCAAGTATACAGCCTGTTTTTTGACTCGCTATTAGACCTGAGGTTATAGCTAGTGTCATAATCAATGATAGAACTATTTTTTTCACATTACTTCCTTTAAATTAATTGCAAGAGTATAACTATTCACTTATTAATTTTATTTGATATAATACAACTAATAATATATCAAGACTAAGGATTAACAGTGAAAAATAATTTTTTAGATGCTATGAGCTTTAGACATGCTTGCAAGGTTTTTGATGAAACTAAAAAGATACCCCAAGAAGAGATAAAAAGCATATTGAGTGTAGCACAAAACTCTCCCTCATCATTTGGTATGGAGGGCTGGAAGTTTTTAGTGATTACTAATGAGGAATTAAAAGCTAAACTCCGTCCAGCTTGTTGGAATCAAGTACAAATAACTAGTTGCTCCCACTTAGTGGTTGTTTTATCAGGTATTGATTGCGTTAAACCTGAAAGTGGTCTACCACAAAAGAGATTTTCTAGACGTGAAATGTCTCAGGAACAACTTGATTTTTATCTTGACCTTTATTCAAAACACTTAAGTGAAGTATTAAGTAGTGATGAAAATATATATGCTTGGACCTCAAAACAAACATATATTGCGGTTGCAAACATGATGACTTACGCAGCATATCTAGGAATAGACACCTGCCCAATCGAGGGATTTGAAAAAGAAAAAATTGAAGATATTTTAGAACTTGATACTACAAAGTTTCAAGTCTCAATGCTACTGCCTTTTGGATATAGAATCAACGAACAATCTACCCAACTAAGACTTGACTTTGATGAAGTTGTTGAGTTTATAGACTAGACTAACTTTTGAAACATGATTGTATTTTTACTATTATGTTTCAATACTTTTAAACCCATTTCCTGTGCTAAATATTCAAACGTACCAACCGTAAAAAACCCGATATGTGTAATATCTCTTATATACCACCATTTAAAAAAATCTTGAATTTCTAAAGGATGAAAAGCTGTCATAATGACTAGAAATCCACCTTTTTTAAGATGAAAAATCAACTCTTTTAAGATATCTATCGGATTTGCAAGGTGTTCTATTACTTCTGTTGAGACTATCAGATCGTACACCTTATCTTCATAAGTCTTATTTGGAAAATAAAACAAATCATATCTATCGCAATTTATTCCATTTCGTTCCAAGATTATTGGCAGTACTTCACCTTCACCACAACCGTAATCCAGTGATGACTTAATAAAATCTTTTTGAGGAAGGACAAACTCTTGTACCAAGTCTTCAAACATCTTTACATAACCGTCTGATTCTAAGTTATTATGATGTTTATCGTAGTGTTTTTTTTCCCTTTCTTCATCTATATAAAAAAGCTTATCTAAAAATATATAGTCACAATTTATACATTTATGATAAACCTTAGAGGTTTTTTCATCAACTAAGTGTGTAGTATCTGAGAAACAAATCTTACAACTATTCATATAAGTTTATAGTTTACCCGGAACAAGGTCTACACTTTCTAAAAAATGACGAAGTTGTGTAATAGAATCTTTAGATAAAGCATTATTATGTGCAAGCGGCAGTACAAATTCATGTTCTTTGAAAGAGATTTTGGCTTTATTATGTTTTGTTATATCAACTTCTACACCATAATGTTCCAAAGCATTTAGAAGTTTATTTACTTCAATATTACCTGAGAGAGGATGTTCAAATATTTTTTCAATCTTAACTTTGTGCTTATGGCTCATAATTTACTTCCTTAAATTCGCTTTTTAAAAATAAGTAGTGTCTTATCCTTAGTGTCATATAGTGAAAACGTTTGTTTATCAACTAGTTTTAACTTATCTAGGTTTTGAAATATTTTCATCTTATGAAAGTACTGTACAATTGTATCTTGATATTTGTTATATAAAGCTCCATTCTTTTCAAAAAGTGTAAACTTAGTATGTAGTTCATCATTTGAAAACTCAGCATCAACAACTAAGAATTCACTTTCATTTTCACTACTCATAGTACCTTCAGCTACATCGCTAAAACCGTATAGAGTGTTTATATCTGCTATGAAAACACCATCATCATTTAGTTTATCCCCAACCGTTTCTAAGAACTTGACCAAGGTGTCTTTATCCATGAAGTTGAGTACATCAAATATACTAACAACTGCATCATACTTTCCCTCTAACTCTGCAATGTCTATGCACTCTGCATCAAGACCTTGAGCCTTACATTCATTAACCATAACTGAACTAAAATCAATACCTTTACAAACTATACCATCACTAATCATTCGCTGCATAAATCCACCGCGACCGCAACCGATATCTAGAAGTGTTTTAACATCTTTTTCATCTAGTTCCGATCTGTATAAGTCATAAAGAGCTTCAGTTGCTTCTTCAATCCCAAGAAGGTGTTCAGCTTTGGCATAAAGGTCTAAGTTTGTCATTATTTAGCGGCTTGTTCAGCTTTGATAACTTCGTTTACTTTTTCATAAATATCTAAAACTTCATCTTTTTTAGATATATAACTATTTTTGTTAGCGATAAGATAAGTCGAAGATGTCATAATATCTTCGACCACTTCCAGACCATTTTGTTTCATGGTAGCACCAGTTTCAACGACATCTACTATCATATCTGCTAGTCCAATAAGGGGAGCGAGTTCTATTGAACCGTAAAGTTTTATAATATCAACAGAGACGGCACGCTCTTCAAAATAACGCTTTGTAATATTTACCATTTTGGATGCTACTTTAAGTTCAGGCTTGTTAAGATCTAATTTTTCACCTTTTTTCATACCTATAGACACTTTACAAATACCGCGTCTTAGGTCTAACAAGCGGATAACATCAAGCTCTTGCTCTTCAAGCGTATCTAATCCAACTACACCAATATCTGCCGCTTGATGATACACATATGTAGCTACATCCTGATTTCTTACAAGTAAAAAACGAAATTTTGGTGTTTCTAAAATCAGCTTTCTATCATCAAACTTGAAACTCTCACCAAAAATAGTCTCAAAAATCTCTAAAGTCTCTTTTGCTATACGACCCTTTGGTAGCGCAACTGTTAGCATTTATTATCCTCATCATTCAAAACTGTCGTTTGAACATAAATATTATATTATTTTTGCATTCTATCCAAATGTACCTCAAAGTTTTATGATACACATAAAAGTCCAACTACTCTTTTATGTACTTTTTCATTCCATTAAACACGAGTCTGTTATCAAGGGTAGCACTTGGAAATATTGATATAAATTCACCTGCATCTCCCCCTGTTAAATAAATCTGTATCTTATGAGACAGTACTTCTTGCTGCAGGGTTTTAAGATAACCATAACTAATCGCATCCTGCGAATTCTTTGGTAATTTATCCAAATCTAATGCAAAATTAAATTCGTACTTTAGCGCTGAAGATATATTTTCATAAGTATCTTTCATCGCTTTTATGCCTGGGTAAATAAATCCACCTTCAAATACACTATCCTTTACTATGTCAACAGTAACAGCACTTCCGGCATCTACTATAATGCCATTTTCAATAGCTTCACAGGCTATTATCCTGTCTATTCCCATAGTGTCATAGTAATTATTTTTATTTATGCTCGTAGATAAGTCTATCCAGTTATCCAACTCTTTAAGTACGGCTGTTAAGTTTGGATTTACACAGATATAACATACTTTTTCTTTTAAGGATGCTGGATCAAATGTGCTAACTTCATTTTTGTACTCTTTATCTCCATCAAGAAAATGAAAAGAAGTATTACCGATGTCACATAAAAGCATTACTGTATCTTCCAACCCTGTGATTTAAAAGCTTCTTTTGCTTTTGAGCAAAGCGGTGCATCTATGAATATTATTTTGTGCTTGAAATTATGCTCACAATAAAAAGTCAGTTTTGCATAGATCTCTTCAAACTTATGTACATCTTTCATAAGTAGTCTACTTTTTTGGCTTACTGCAAATATTGCCCAAAAGTACCCACGAGTGTCCGTAGCCTTATATATTTTTATCTTATTTCTTATTCCCAACTCTTTTGGGGATATTTCTAACATTTTTTTATAAATCTTACCTTTTGAGCGTAAGGAATCTACTACTGTCTGCATATCTATTTTATTGCCTTTATGATTAAAGTTTTTAGTGTTGATTGTAATACATTATTTTATCAAAAATATACTTTAAGTGATATTTCAATCCTATTTAAAAATATAATTTTCTATAGCTGTTTTCACACTGTATAATTTTTTCTCTATAGCAAAACAGCTTTTCATCGTACAAGCTAAATAGACTCCATTTGAATCTTCTTTCAAGACTATATATGGATACCTTATCTTTAGTATTTTTTTTATATTTTTTAGTAAAACATTTTTTGAGTTTTTCAAAGTGACCACTTTGTATTTTTGCATTAGATATGCACTGGCTGTTGCCGGAACACTTGCCTGTTGTTCTTGGATTTCACTACTTAGCGTATCTAAGGTACTCTTAGCCAAAGCCTCGTACTCTCTGGAGTATTTAAGTGATGCTAGCTTAAGGATATTTTGCAACATTTTTGAAAGAGCAGAAACATAATGAGCATCTATCAAGTCAGCTTTTATATCTAACTTATCATCACTTGCGTACCAAATACCATTTTTATAAAACTTAGATTTTGCACGGTTTAAAAGATAATACGCAAACTCAAGTTTGTCTTCCTCAAACGTGACTTCGTAACTTGCTATCAAAGCTGATATCATAAAACTGTAGTCTTCTAAAAAACCGAGCTGTTTTGGTTTGTTCTCAATCAAGCTTTGATGATAAAGCTCACCTTTGTCAAACATAAACTCACGTAAGGCATCTAAATGCCTATCTGCTTTTTTTATATTTTTTTTGTCAACTGCGGATGCCTTGTAAAGTCCCTCTATCATCAAAGCATTCCAAGCTGTATTTATCTTTTTATCTATAAATGGGTATTCTTTTTTATTACGTACTTTAGAGAGTTCTTTTTTAAACTCATAAAAACCTTTGGGTCTTTGTGGTGAATTGAAATTAAGATGAACCATAATAGAAGATTCTGAGTTTAAAAAATTTCCTCTAGCAGCATTATCCAAAGAAGTTCTTATCTCTTTTGAATACTTGTTTTTTCTTAAAGCATCTTCTATTTCGTCCACGGAAAATAAAAAGTACTTACCCTCGCTTCCGTGCAGTACAGCATCACTAGCACTAAAGTATAAATCATTTTTAGAAAACCTTTTGTCACACATAGCTATCGTTTCTTCTACGATATGTTTATATAAGTCCCTGTTTGTCATGGAGTATGCACGGGAATAAAGACTAATCATCTCAGCCTGAGTGTAAAGCATCTTTTCAAAATGAGGTATCTCCCAGTCTACATTTACCGTGTACCTGAAAAAACCACCGTCTATATGATCGTACAAACCAAGAAGAGCCATAGCATCTAAAGTCTCTAAACTTTTTTCATACATTGACTTAGAATCACCAAGCATGGATAAATCCATCATCAAGTTGATTTTTGAAGCCTCAGGAAACTTTGAAGATATGCCGAAACCACCGCTTAAATCATCATAATCTTCATTTATTGAATCTATTAACGTATCTACGGAGATTTTTTCATTTGAATTTTTTGTTTTTTTATAAGTACTACGGGATAATCTATCTATATTTTTTATTTCCTTATTTAAAAGGCTATGCGTGTACTTATAATATAAGTCAGGTAACAGTTCATTCAAACCTACATAACCATTAGAGGTTTTAGGTGGGATATAGCCTTGCATAAAAAAAGGTTTTTTCTCGCTTGTCATAAATATATTCAAAGGCCAACCGCCGGAATTGCCTATGACTTTTTTATGTAACTTCTGATAGAAAGAATCTATATGTGGCATCTCCTCCTTATCTACTTTTATAGATACAAAGTACTTGTTTAATAATCTTGCTATCTCTATGTTTTCAAATGATTCTTCTGCCATAACATGACACCAATGACAGGTGGAATAACCTATGGATAAAAATATCGGCTTGTTTTCTTTTTTTGCCTTGTCAAATGCCACATCATTCCAAGCATACCAATTTACAGGATTTGAAGCATGTTGTTTTAGATAAGGCGACGTCTCCTGTTCTAATTCATTCGCATTACTGACATTCAAAAAAAGTAGGCATAACACAAGTAAATTTATAAACCTCATAAGCAAGCCTTTATGAACTAATTATAACCTAAATTATAACTTGAAAGCCACTAAGAAATATATCATCGAGACAGATAAACTTACTGATGGTGTTTATGTAGATTTAGACACGAAAAGAAAACTTACTGATTTATCCCCTTATGTTTGAGTATAAAAATATAGAATCATAAATTTTATAGTTTTCAAAAATATATAATGCTTCTTTTTTGGGTTAAAAAAGAAAAATATATTCCAAAGTATTATTTTTTATTACTCTACTTTAATCTAATATAGATACAATTCCTTGTAAAATATGCTTCAAAACATATATAGTAAAATTTTACATATATAAGATATACAAATATGTCTAATATATAAACATACATTCCATGGAGACAACGATGAAAGTACTTTTTTTCTTATGCTTTGCAAGCTTAATATTTGCAAACTCAAGCATAAGACTTGACGAGGCAATACAAATCCTAAAAGAAGATAATTTAGAAATAAAAGCCGCAAGACTAAATGTTAAGTCTGCACAAGCAGAAGTAGATACCGTTTCAGGTAGTCATTGGGGTAAACTAGACTTTATTCAGGATTTTGTCACTTCAGACGATGCCGGAAACGTCTTTGGCTTCAAGCTTACATCAAGAGAGGCTACTTTTGGCGACTTTGGATTTTCAGAGTTTGATATGACAAACCCAGATGTTTTAAGTGTAAAAGCAAAGGCTCTAAACTATCCAGATTCTAGAAACTTTTTTAAAAGTAAACTAAAATACGAGATTCCACTCTTTACAGGTTTTAAAATATCATCATATGAAGATGTTATGAACTCTATGGTTAGAATTAAAAACCTTAAAAAAGATGTAATTATAAATGAAAAAGTATATGAGCTTAAAAAAAGTTTTTACGACATGGCACTTCTTCGTAAATCAACAAAGCTGTTGACTACTATTTTAAACAATATCAACACTCTTGAAAAAACCACACAAAGTATGATAGATGTAGGCTATGCAAAAAAAGTAGACCTCTTGGAAGTAAAGGCTAAAAAAGGAAATATTGAGCGTCTCATACATTCAATGCAATCAAACCAAAAACTACTTTATCACTATATAAGTTTTTTACTAAACCAAAAAGTCACAAATATCACAACACCTTCCTTAGAAGTAGCTATGCCAATGATTAATGATGAAGATATTCTAAATATCAACTTAGACATTAAACAGGCAAGAAAAGGTTTAGAGATAAGAAAGAGCATGATAAATGCCTCAAAATCCTCATACTATCCAATGCTTGGAGCCTTTGGAGAAATCTCAACCGCAGATGACACCTTCTTAGGTGATGCAAATGATCACAGTTCTTACACAGTTGGAGCAAGACTTACTTGGAACATTTTTAACGGTGGGATTGATAAGTCAAATATTGAAAAATCACGTATTGAACATTTAAAGACTAAAAATCAAGTTCAACTTGCACGTACGGGAATTGCACTGAAAATTCAAAAGATAAGAACGCAGATTCAAACTTACGACCAAGACATAGAATCTTTACAAAAAGAACTTACGCTAGCAAATGAGATATACAAGAACTATGAAGCAAGATACAAAGAAAAGTTATCTTCCATGAGTGATGTAATCATAAAACAATCTGGTCAAATTCAAAAAATACTAGAACTGCAACTAGCTCATAACAAAAGAAATGAGCGTATATTTGCATTGGAAAAAATAGCAAACGGAGAAAATAATGCGAAATAAAAGAAGTGCCTTTGGAATAAAAAAAATAATTTTTGGACTAATAGGCTTAAGTCTTTCACTCTCAGCTGAAGTAATTACACTCTCAGGAAGTGTAATAAGTGACAACCAAAAGATGATAACAAGCCGTTTTATGGGTTTTGTCACAGAGGTTAAAGTATCAGAAGGTGATTATGTACATAAGGGAGATCTTTTATACACCATTGATTCTAAAGAGATTGATTCTGCTCTGACGCAGGTAAAACTTGGAATTTCTCAAGCCGAACTTTCACTTCAGATGTATCAGAATCAATACACAAATGTAAAGCTGAACCTTGAACGTCATAAAAGGCTTTTAAGTCAAGATATGGTCTCAAAATTTGAGGTTGAAAATCTGGCACTTGCAGAGAGAAATCTTGCGAATATGATAGACATTGCCAAAAAGCAGGTTACCCAAGCAAAAGCACAACTCTCAGAAGTTAAAAATCAGTATAGATACTTAAATATCAAAGCACCGAACAGTGGCGTAATAGTAAGTAAAAATATCAAGGTTGGAGAGATGGCAATGCCGGGTATGCCGGCTATAATCCTGTCAGACTTAAGCAATCTTAAAATATCGGCAGAGATAGCTGAGAACAACTTGGGTCGTATAAAACATGGAACCAGAGTTCAAATACAGATTCCATCACTTCAAATAAAAACACTTGGTACAATAAGTGCAATTATCCCTACTTCGAATCCAATGACACATACATTTAAGATAAAAGTGTCTTTTAAACATCCAAACAAGTCAATATATCCTGGCATGTATGCTACAGTAGAGATTAGATAAGGGCAATTATATGCAAGAAAAAGATTCATATATACCAAAAGATATAGCTGGGAAACTTGCTAAGGCTTTTTTGAAAAATCCACTTACATTATTGCTAGGTATATTTTTATTGTCTATAGGCTATTTGTCACTAATAATTATGCCTAGAGAAGAAAACCCACAGATGGTTGTGAGTGGCTCAACGGTAATAGTAGCACTCCCCGGTGCAAATGCTTCAGAAATTCAAAAGATAATAGTACAACCATTGGAGCGAAAACTAAAAGAGGTTAAAGGTGTCGATAATATCTCGTCAATAGCTATGGATAATGTCGGTATAGTTAACGCCGCATTTTATATAGGTGAAGAGAAAGAGGGTTCTAACCTAAAGATATACGACAAGATAATGCAAAATGCAGGAATGTTCCCTCATGGTGCGATGAACCCAATAATTAAGCCCTTGGATATTGATGTTGATATTCCTGTTGTAAGCGTTGCTTTTTATTCAAACAACAAACAAATGAGTAAGACAGAGTTATACGATAAGGTTAAAAATATCCAACATCACATAAATGGTTTAAAAAATGTTGCCGTTACAGAACTCAAAGGCGGTAATAAACATCAGTTTAACATTGAAGTAGATATAAATAAGCTATCAGGATACAATATATCTATGGGACAGATAGTAGAAGGTGTCAAATCTCTTTCATATAGTGTACCTGCGGTAAAAAACAGAACTAAAGACAATCAAATTATTATGCTTGGCGTTAAGAATGCCATAGAGAGTGCAGATGATATTGGAAATATTATTATTGCAAAATATATGAACTCTCCAATTTATCTAAAACAAATAGCAACAATAACAGATTCCTTTGATATACAAAACTTTAAATCGGCTCTGATAAGCTATAAAGATAAAAACAACAAGTTTACAAATCTTCAGACTCAGGTCACACTTACGGTATCTAAACTTCAGGGTACAAATGCTGTTGTTATTGCCGATGCCGTTAAAAGTGAACTTGAAACTCATAAAGAGCAACTTTCACGTGACGGAATTAGTTATGTCATAACAAGAAATGATGGACAACGTGCTAATGACGCTGTGAATGAACTTGTTTTTCACCTTATTTTGTCTATTGTGATTATTGCTATTTTATTGATTTTAGTACTTGGTTGGAGAGAATCTCTTATCGTAACCTTTACCGTACCTGCTATTTTAGCCATAACACTTTTTGTAGCTTATCTATCAGGACAGACTATAAATAGAATCACACTTTTTGCATTTTTGCTATCACTTGGTCTTTTAGTAGATGCGGCAATTATAGTTATAGAAAATATACATAGACATTATCACTCTGCTAAATCAACAAATGAATCTCCGGAGGCTCTAATGGTCAGGGCTACAGATGAGATTGGTCCTCCTACAAATATTGCAACACTTGCGATAATAATGACGATGGTTCCAATGGCATTTGTCGGTCAGATGATGGGACAATTTATGAAACCTATTCCCGCTAATGTTCCTGTTGCACTCATAGCATCACTTTTTGTAGCATATATATTTACTCCTTATTTAGCCCTAAGAATGCTTAAAAAACCAGAACATAAAAAATCGGAGGCTAAGTAATGTTTGATAAATTTCAAAATATAATACTAGCTGGAATACAAAATCCACTTAAAAGAAAATTCATTCTTTTGGGAACTCTGGTAGCCTTAATACTTTCAGTTATGATGATAGCACCGACAAAAATGGTTTTAGCAAAAATGCTTCCCGGTAAAAATAATGACACATTTACAATCTACACTACACTTAGTGAAGGCAGCTCAATTGAACAGACCAGAGAGGTTACAGAGTGTATTGTAAAAACCGTTCAAAATGAAAAAGAGGTAAAAGATATAGAAGTGTTTTTAGGAATGGGCGCTCCACTTGACTTTGCAGGACTCATAAAAGGATCTCATTTTAAAAACAGTGAAAACCTTGCAGAAATCGTACTCAATCTAAGCAAGGCACATCATAGAGACGAGCCTTCATATCTTATGGTTCAAAGAATGAGACCTATTATTAAAAAAAACTGTGGATCAATCTACAAGAATACAGACATATCTTTTGTAGAACCACCAGCAGGACCTCCGGTACTAGCAGCAATAGTTGCTGAAGTATATGGAAATGATGCAGATGGAATTAGAAAATTATCTAACAGAATCTCGGGTGTATTCAAAAATACATCCGGTTTAGTAGATATAGAAGTTATGCAGGATGAAATTTATGATACGGTGCAAGTTCAAGTAGACAGTACTAAGGCATCATTATCAGGTGTAAATATCAAACAATTAAATGACATCCTATATCTCGCTTTTGAAGGGATGCCTATAGCAGTCAAGAACTCTGATCTTGCAGATGATCAAATTCCGATTTATCTCTCACTAAACAAAAAATCTAAAAAATTCACTTCCAAAGATATCAACTCTATAAGAGCCAAGTTATCATCTTTGAAACTTATGAATAAAATGGGAATGATGACGCCAATAACAGAACTAGTAAACATAGTCAGTAGAAAATCAAATCCCTTAATCATGAGTAAAAACCTACACCAGATGACAAATGTGATGGCTGAGACCGATATGGTTTCTCAGGTCTATCCACTAATGAGTGCGAGGGATGTGATACTAAATACATTTACAGATGAATATGACATACAAAAAACAGGTTTATTTAACTTGCAGCTAAAAGATAAAAAAGACGCAAAAACATATAAACTAATCTGGGATGGTGAGATGGAAGTCACCTTGGATACTTTTGTAGAACTTGGTGCTGCTTTTATTGCCGCTCTTATCCTTATCTTTTTACTAATGGTGATATATTACAAAAGCTTCGCCATAAGCGGGATTATACTGCTAGGTTCATTTCTTTCTATAATTGGTGTAATCATAGGTCATTATATAATGGACATATTTACAACAGACACCTTCTTTTTAACTGCTACTTCACTTATAGGCTTTATTGCACTAATAGGTATCAGTTCAAGAAACTCTTTATTACTTATTGATTTTACAGCTTCGTTGATGAAAACAAATAAAATGCCTAAAGCAGAAGCAATTGCCTATGCAGCGGCGACTCGTGCAAAACCAATCTTTCTAACTGCAGCAGCCATAATACTAGCTTCTACACTTTTAGCTGGTGACGCCGTCTTTGGTGGTCTGGGTGTCTCGCTTATATTTGGAACTATAGCAGCTGTTATCGCTTCACTAGTTATAGTACCTGTACTTTTATATAATGCTGACTTAGATAAACATTTCGACCTGTCATAAATATTATTACAATTCTAACAAATGGAATTGTAATATAACTTATTATAATCACATAAACACTATATTGCAACATTCATCAGTATATTTATAAATAATTAATAATTATATAGTAATAATATTAGCATGAATTATAACTTTTCAAAAAATACAGAGATTGACACTTTACTAAACAGTGTTTTTGAAGATATCTCAGGTTTTATACATAAACAAGATGAGCATATACATAAAATGCATATGATAGGGACTGCTCTTTCTGCTGAAAACAACCTTGACAAACTTCTAGATATGATACTTACTCATGCAAAAGAGAGTACCAATGCTGATGGTGGAACATTATACTTAATGAGTAAAGATGAACTCTCACTTGATTTTAGTGTGGTTCAAACAACATCACTTGGTATTGCTATGGGTGGAACAAAAGATAAAATATCCTGGCCTGCACTTCAACTATATCATGAAAATGGAACTAAAAACGTAGAAATGGTTGCCGCTACATGTGCCTTAGAAGGTAAAATCATCAATATAGACGATGTTTATGAGACTAAAGAGTTTAACTTTGAAGGTACAAAAAAGTTTGATGAGGGTACCGGTTTTAGATCAAAATCTATGCTCGTAATTCCTATGAAAAACTATGAAAAAGAGATTATAGGTGTATGTCAACTTATCAACCGCATGGATGAAAAAACAGGTGAAGTAATATCTTTTAATGATAAAGACGTTGAGCTTTTATCTGCGTTGGCTTCACAAGCTGCCGTAGCAATAACAAACGCTCAGCTGATTCAGGATTTAAGACTCTTACTTGAATCATTTATCAAAAGTATTGCCTCTGCAATTGATGCCAAGTCTCCTTACACCGGCGGTCATGTTCGTAAGGTTGCAGAAATAACCATGATTGTAGTCAATGCAATAAACGAAGCCTCAGATGGGAAATATGCAGATGTCACATACAGCCATGATCAACTAAATGAACTAAGAATAGCAGCCCTAATGCATGATGTAGGCAAAATAACAACTCCTGAGTATGTAGTTGACAAATCAACAAAACTAGAAACCATTTATGATCGTATAAATGTCATTAAGACACGTTATGAAGTACTAAAAAGAGACGCAAACATTGAGTTTTTAAATGCTAAAATAGATGCTTTAACAAATAACAAAGTAGATGAGATAAAAAGCTTAGAAGATACCCTAAAAGATACACTTGCTAAATATAAAGATGACCTTACATTTTTAGAAGTCAGCAATATAGGCGGAGAATTCATGTCTGATGAAAAAATAGCAAGACTAGAAGAGATAGCTAAACAGACATTTGTTCAAGAAGGAAATGTAACATCTATATTAGATAAAGACGAGCTACAAAATATAGGTATTCGAAAAGGTACATTGACGAATGATGAACGTGAGATTATCAATAACCATGCTACAGTAAGTCTTGATATGCTAAATGCTCTTCCCTTTCCTAAAAAGTTACGTCGTGTACCTGAGATTGCAGGAGGACACCACGAAAAGCTAAACGGCAAGGGTTATCCTCTTGGTTTAACTGCTGATCAACTAACTCTAGAATCAAGAGTCTTAGCTCTAGCTGATATTTTTGAAGCATTAACCGCATCTGACCGTCCATATAAAGATGCAAAAACTCTAAGTGAAGCTATAAAAATCATAGACTTTATGGTAAAAGATGAAGAATTAGATAGCGATTTAGTAGAATTCTTTTATCAAAAAAACCTTCACCTAAAATATGCTAAACAAGAACTAAAAGATGAGCAATTAGATATATAATTATTACTATCACTTACAACATAAATATTTTCCATAATGTAAAGCTATCTTATAATCCAGCTTATCCTAAAATTAAGACTCTTACATTTTAAAACTTAACTACTTGATAATAAAATGATTACTATTTGACCTTAGTCAATAAATAACATAAATGAATATATTAAAATTCAATCACAATTAATAAATATACATTAAATATTGTGTTTATGTGCATGAATTAATATGTAATAACAAAAAAAGGGAAGAAATGAGAAATACAGTTAAGAATATCAGTTCAGTCTTACTGGCTAGTACGTTGGCAATTGTTGCTGGAACACAAAGTCTTTGTGCTGCAGATGTAAATGCAACAAGCTTTAGAGTTAAAGCTTTTTATGGGGATAAGCTATTAGATAGAGTAGTTGCAATTAATGTAGATAATATGTCACTTGAAAGCACAATTCCGACAAATGGATTTGATCCATATCCAGTTGATCAAGCTGGAAACTTAGGCAAAGTATATGCTGTAACACGAGGTAGTGATTCTATGGATGTAATAGATGCTGTAACAAATGAAAACATCGGTATGGTAGAGATGCAACACCATCCACGTTCAGCAGAAGCGTTTAATGCAGACTTAGGTCTTCAACTTGTAACTGGTGCAGATAAACCAATGGCAAGCTTAATTGATGTTAATACAGATACAGTTGTTGCTACTGTCGGTGATAATTCTCTATACGCGTCAAACGGTGATTATGGTGGGGGTAATGCTACAGGACATCCATTTTGGTTTTCTAAACATAAATTTGCACTTATTGATAGACCTAATCGTACAATTCATGTATATAAAATTAGAAAAAATAGAAAAGGAAGTTGGAAAATAAAAGAGCTTAGTTCGGTTAAAACTCCAACTACCGTTCACCATCTTCTTAAAGCAGGGAAAAGACATACGTTTTTTGCTGTAGCAGAAGGCTCAGTACAAAATAACTATGCACCAATGATTATAAAGTATAAAATGAGAAGAGGTCGTCTGATTGAAAAAGCAATAACACCTCTTTCTACTGAAGGTATTGAAGTAATGGGTGCACATCATGCTAATATGCATCCCGATGGTATCCATATGTATATTGGATCAACTGAAGGTAATTTATATGTTTTAAATATAAATACTATGAAAATTGAGACTAAAGTACCGGTTGGACTTGGTGCTGGTCACACTTCTTTTATTCCTGAGAGAAATATTGCCATAGTTACTAACCATAAAGATACTTTTATATCTATTATAGATACTACTACACATACTCTGATTAAAAATGTAGAGGTAAGCGGAGTACAACAAAATGGTGCGATTTTACAATCACATACATCTTTTGTACATCCAAATATGAATTCTTATTATGCATTTGCTACAGATAATGGAATTTTTTATCAACTAAATCTTGAGACACTTGAAATAACAAACACTCTTCATACTGGAGGAACTCCACTTCAGGGTGTGTTCTTATGTGACGGTCAAAGCTGTTCAGGAATGATGTAGTTCAAATTTGCAATAACCAAAAGCTTTTCACCTTGGTTATTGCTTAAAAAGGTTTTATTATAGACGAGCGTAGTTCACACTTGAGGTAGCTTCAAGTGCTTCTAATTCATTTAATGCATCTTCGGTAACAGCATTATCAACCAAAATAACAGCTAAAGCTTTAGATTGTTCATTTCTAGCAAGTGAGAAGTCAGAGATGTTTACATCATGTGATGCTAAGATAGAACCGATACTTCCAATAACACCAGGCACATCACTATTTTTAACTAGTACTAAATCACCTTTAAGTGCTACTTCTATATCAAAACCGTCAATGGCAACTATACGTTGCACATTATCATCAAATATTGTTGCAGAAATGCTTGTTGTACTTTCTGATGTTGTAAGTTTGATAGTAATTAAATTTTTATAAACAGTAGAGTCGGATAAAGCCTCAGATTCTATATTTATACCTTTTTCTTTAGCAACAAAATCAGCATTTACATAGTTTATTGTGTCATCGCTATGTTGACTCATAGCACCAACAGCAACAAAAGTAGCAAGACTCTCAACATATTTCGCAATCTCACCTTGTCCACTAACTTTAATTGCGATGATTTGAGATTTATTCATTTGAGATTCTAGAAAACCTATCTTTTGTCCCATCTCTAAAAATGGTTTTACAAATGATGGTATCTTGCTCTCATCTATTGGTAAATTCATTGCATGTGCATACGACATACCTTTTGCAGCAGCAATAGCATTTTCAGCAGCTTGAGTACCAATATTATATTGTGATTCATAAGTATTTGCACCTAAGTGAGGTGAAACAACAATATTTTCAAGGTCTAAAAGAGGATGATCAATTGCTGGTTCTTTGTTAAATACATCTATACCGGCAAAACGGATTTTTCCAGATTTAAGGTTATTATATAGCGCTTCTTCATTGTAAAGACCTCCACGAGCACAGTTAATTACAACTACACCGTCCTTCATTTGTGCGAATTCAGCCTCATCTATGATACCGATAGTCTCTTGATTTTTTGGAGTGTGTATAGTAATAATGTCACAAGCTAAAATATCTTCAAAGTTCTTAGTGTATTCCATATCAAGATCTGTAACCTTAGATGGAGAGATATATGGGTCATATGCAACAATATCCATCTCAAATGCTGCCGCACGTTTAGCTACTCTAGAACCAATATTACCGAAACCGATAATACCAAGCTTCTTACCCTTCATCTCATGTCCATACCACTTCTCTCTTTTCCAAATTCTTTGGTTTTTAAGATGGTCATGTGAGTATGGGAACATTCTCATACAAGAAAGCATATGAGCCATAGTGAGTTCAACTGCTGCAATTGTATTAGCAGTAGGTACATTCATTACGATAATTCCTTCTTTAGAACAACCAGGAATATCTACGTTATCAACACCCACACCGGCACGGACTATTGCTTTCATATTTTTAGCTTTAGATATAAATTTATCATCTACATCTGTTGAACTTCTAGTAATCGCTACATCGGCTGTTGGGATAATTTTTTCTATCAGTTCTTTTTTATCAACATCTGCTGCCATTATAAAGTTTATATTTTCATCATTACCAAGCATCTCTAAACCTGCTTCATGAATATGATCACAAACTACTATTGTATGTTTTTGCATTATGTTTCCTCTTTGTACAGCGAAACCTTCGCTGAAATTTGATAATTTTTAAGTACTCTAACTAAAGAGTTTAATTTTTTTATATTTTTAGAATAGATTAATAGTTCTATACCATGTTTATCTTTTTTGAAATAATATCTTAATTTATGTTGTCTTAACTCTTCTTTTAAACAAAATAATTGATATGGGTCTAAAAGAGAAGCGGAAAGTTTGTATATTCTTGTACTTAGTATTTTTTCATCCAAATCAACTTGAACAAAAATTTCATTTACAGGATAAAAATATCCCAATCTCTCAGTTTGAGAAAAATGGTTTAACCAAACTTTTTTTGGTTTTTCAACAATTACATTACTTTTATATTCTAATGGCTCAAGGTTAATAGAGGTATCATTTGAGTTAATTGAAAATAAGAAAAAGAAAATAAAAATAGCCACTCCTACTGCAATGAGAGGAGCAAACCATTTTAAAACTTTTTGCACAATCTTTACTTAAATTTATCTTTAATTAGGTCACCTAAAGAGTGTGATTCATTGTCATTTATCTCTTCTAGCATAGCTTGGCTATTGATATACTCTAGTTTCTTAACAGATAAACGTATACGGTCACGACGAGTATCTATAACAGCTATAACAGCTTCAATCTCTTGTCCGATTTCTAACTCATCTTTTACAAGTGGAGATAAGTCTTCATCACGTATCAATGCATCTACACCATCTTCAAGTGAAACAAACACGCCAAAGTCTTTAATGTCACGGATAGTTCCTTTTACAGCAGTGTTCACTTTATGTGTTTTAGAGAATTTATCGATAGGAGATTCTAAAAGAGTTTTTCTGTTTAAAGATATTTTTTGATCTTCGCTATTAATTTTAGCAATTTTAACTTCAATCTCATCAGCAGCTTTTAAAACATCTTTACACTTAACGCCTTTATCCCAAGAGATATCTTGATTATGTAAAAGACCTTCAACACCGTCAATACGAACAAATGCACCAAAGTCTGTTAATGATGTAACAGTACCAGTAACAATATCACCCTCGTTAAAGTTTTTCATGAATTCATCAAACGGCTTTGGAAGAAGTCTTTTTAAAGATACACGAAGTTTATGTGTTTTTGAGTTGATTTCAATAACTTCAACATCTATCTCTTCACCTACAGTTAAGTAGTCATTTGGATTTTTAACGTTTTTATTCCATGAGATTTCTGAAATATGTAAGAATCCTTCAATATCATTACCAAGGTCAACAAATACACCATATGCTTCAATATTAGAAACAGTAACTGTAATAGTATCACCTTCATCCAATTCTGATTCAACTTCTGCCCAAGGGTCAGGAAGAACAGCTTTTATAGAAAGAGAAAGGTGTCTTTTGTCTTTATCATAAGATATAGCTTTAACAGTAACCACATCTCCTTCTTTGTAAAGCTTTGATGGGTTAACCGGACCTTTATAAGAGATCTCGTTATAGTGTACTAAACCATCAACACCACCTACGTCTACAAACATACCATAAGAAGTTATCTTTTTGATAGTACCTTCTACAATAGTATCATTTTCCATTAATGCGTCAATGATCTCTTTTTTCTTTTTACGTTCTTCGTTAAAAAGTTTACGACGAGAAACTACTATAGAGTTTTGTTCTCCGTCAATCTTAACCACTTGTGCTTTGATCTTACGTCCAACTACTTCATCAGTATCTTTAAACGCTGCTAATGAACGAGGCATAAAGAAAGAAACATCGTCTGCTTCTACTACGTAACCACCACGATTTTTCTTAGTGATAATACCTTCAATAATCATATCTTCGAAGTCTTCTTTGTGTGCATCAATAAATTCTATAGTTTTTTGTTGCTCTAAAACTTTCTTATAAGATATCTTAGGACGCTCATTATAGTATCCTGTAATCATTACCTTAATTTTATCGCCGGCATTAAATAGTAATTCACCATCTTTAGATATCTCATCTAAATTAATAATACCTTCTAGCTTATCGCCAACACCAACTAATGCTCTATTTTCATCCGCTTGTATCTCAACAACTTCGCCTTCAACTATACGACTTGTTTCTTGTTTTTTTTCACTTGCAGCGAACATCTCTGCAAAATTTTCTTCTTCTTCAAATGATTCGTTATCGAACGCCATTACCTATCCTCTGTTACATAAAAATTTCGTGATTATAACCAAAAAAAGTTTAGATAGCTATTAATTTGAGAAGAAATTAAGAATAAAAACAGTAGATGCTTAGTTGAGATAAGTATCAATAATCAAAATGTATGGCTTATTTAGCTTAATAATAGTGTTCTTAATAGTTTATATTGTTAAATATTTTTTTCTATTGAATTTATAACATTTTGTATAATCCAATCAGGAGTTGATGCACCTGCACTGATTCCACAAAAATTTTTATTTTTAAACCAAGAGTAGTCAAGATCGTTCTCATCTTCTATATGATAACTATCTTTACAGTTATCTTGTGAGATTGAAAAAAGTTGCTTTGTGTTTGATGAGTTTTTACCACCAATGACTATCATAACATCAGCATTGGCTGATATATTTTTAACAGCCTCTTGATTTTCAAACGTCGCATTACATATAGTATTAAAAACCCTTACTTCTTTGTATCTAGGAATCAAATAGTTGGCAACCTCTAAATAGTCTTCAACTTTTCTAGTCGTTTGAGCCACTAAGGCAATCTTTTCATTTAACCTTAAGTCTTCTAAGTCTTTTGGGCATGTAACTACCTTAGCTCCATCAACTGCGTATGACTTCACCCCTTTGATTTCAGGATGCGCCTCATCTCCAAAGATTATTATGTCGTAACCTTTTTCACTCATTTCTTGACATATTTGCTGAGGCTTCGTAACATATGGACAAGTTGCATCTACTACATCCACTTTCTTCTTCTTTAGCTCTTCAAGTTCATTTTTAGGAATTCCGTGTGTACGTATAACTGCTTTATCACCTGGATTGAATGTTTTATAATCTTCAGTAAGACCTACTTTGAAGTCTTCTTCTAATCTTGCAATCTCTTTTGAATTATGAATCAAGGGTCCATATGTTGAAGAATTTTTATTTTCTTCTGCTATTTTTATAGCACGTTTTACACCAAAACAAAAACCATAATTCTCTGCAAGTTCTATTCGCATATGTTATCCTTCATAAAGAAGTGAATTCTGTTTAAATTCCCTTCACTAAAGCTACACCTGTCGGTGAAATTTTATATTATTATCTTAATTATTTTAATTCTATCTTTGTTATTTTTTCAACTAATTCAAAAAAGTTTGGAAAAGATGTATTAATGCAATCTAAGTCAGTTACTTCCATTCCACATTTTAAACCAGCTATTATAAAGCTCATTGCTATCCTATGATCACCATCGCTATCAACAATAGCCTTACTTAACTGACCACCATTTACTGTATATCCATCATTATACTCAGTAGTTGTAATACCACAAGCATTAAGACCATTTACAACAGTGGATATTCTATCACTCTCTTTTACACGAAGTTCTTGGGCATTTTTAACAATCGAGGTACCTTCAGCACAGGCAAAAGCCATAGATAAAGCTGGAAGTTCATCTATTAACCAAGAGATATTTTTTTCCACAGTTATCGCTTTTAACGGTGCATACTTGACCTGTATATTTCCTATCGGTTCATATCTGTTATCAGTTTGTTCATATTTGATGTCAGCACCCATACGCTCCAAAGCCTTAAATGCCTCTATCCTAGTTTCATTTAATGTAACACCTTCTAAAAGGACATTAGAATCAGGAGTGATAGCCGCAGCTACTGCAAAGAAAAATGCGCTTGATGGATCAGCAGGGACTCTAATCTTTAGTGGAGAGAGTAGTTTTGTCATTGGCTTGATTGTAGTCTTTAAACCATCTACACTTACATCTGCTCCCATGCCCTTCAACATTCTTTCTGTGTGGTCCCTAGACCTTTCCGGTTCTGTATATGTACAAACTCCATCAGCTCTAAGAGCCGCTAGTATCATTGCACTCTTAACTTGTGCAGATGCTATTTTACTTTCATAATCAAACGCCTTTAGAGATGCACCTCTAATACTGATAGGAGCCAAATCTCCATCATTACGACCATCAAGTTTTGCACCTATTTCACGAAGAGGTGATGTAACTCTTTTCATTGGACGACGACGAAGGTACTCATCTCCTGTAAGTATAAAATGACCATTTGCTGAGCTTAATAAACCGCAAAAAAGTCTAATACCTGTTCCGGAGTTTCCACAATCAAGAATTTCAGAGCTTTCTTTTATGCCATCAGAACTTATCTCAATAACTTCGCCATCATCGATAACCTTAGCACCAAGATTCTTTACTATCTCTAATGAGTTTAAAGTATCTTCTGCACGCAAAAAATTTCTTATCTCACTTGTTCCATCTGCCAACATAGCAAACATAACACTTCTATGTGATATTGATTTATCAGGTGCTATCTCACTTATTGTTAAAGAAAAGTTAGAAACCGGACTAACAACTACACTCATCTAAGTCCAATTCCTAAATCATTCTTTAGTACTTCTAAAACATTATCCATAGATGATGTAATATCATCTTCTTCTAGAGTTTTCTCAAAAGACTGAAGTACAAAACGAATTGACAAGCTCATGTTTTCGCCTAATGATTCATCACTATATTTATCAACAGGATAAAAACGGACAAGTTCATTGCTTGAAGATTTTTCTATTGCACCTTTAACTATTTCGTAACTCATATCTTTTGGCATGATTATACTCAGGTCTCTAAATGACACCTGATATTTAGAAGATTTTTGTGCAATCTTTAACCCGTAGGGAAGTTTTTCAAACTCTAACTCACACATATAAGTCGAATCCAAGTCATAGCTGTCTTCAACTGTTGGATGGACGCGGAACATCTCACCAACACTAATACCATCTATTATAACTTCAGCACATTGATATATATGTGATAATGAGTGAGAAGTTTTAAACTCACGAAGTTCAAACTTTCCAATAATATCAGATACTTTTTGAGCAAAAAATGCAAAATCAACTTTAGACGGTTTACCTGCATTTGTCAAACTTTCTTGTTCTTTGTCTCCGCTAAACAAGATTGCCATCTTTACGTTTTCTTCTCTTTTTGAGTTAAATAATGAACCTACTTCAAAAAGCTTTATAGATGAATATCCATTTTTTGAATTATTTGACGCAGCCTTTAAAAGACCTGTCAACAATGTTGACCTAAGGGTATCAAGCGTATTCACAATTGGATTTAAAAGTTCTAACTCTTCATCTACAGTTTCAAACCCATACTGCTTAAGTGTCTTTTTTTCATCAAAAACAAAATGTATGGATTCAAAGAATCCATTATATGCAGCACGATGTCTATACATCTGTTTCTTTTTATAAGCGGCATAATCATCTTCTAGTCTGTTTTCTTCTCTAAAGATAAATGCTTTTGAGGGGATGTTATCAATCCCTATAAGACGAACTATTTCTTCGACTATATCCTGTTTGTTGCTGATATCATGTCTAAACCTAGGAACAGAAACAACAAAGTTGTCAGAAGAAGATTTTGTTGTATCAAAACCTAGGTTATTTAATATCTTGGATATTTTGACTCTATCAATATTTGCCCCGATTATATCATTTATCTCTTTTGTACTTATACTAATAATTTGTTCATCATAAAAATCACAAAGCTCTATTGTCCCGCCAAATACGGATGAAGATGAGTTAGTTTCTATAAGGTCTAGACAAAAACCAAGCCCTTGGTTTAGTTCCGGTTCACTTCCTCTTGATGTTCTGTAATACATTGGTCCAGAAGGCATCTTTGAATCCTGCATCTTTTTAGAAATAATATCAGGTGGAATGTAACTAGCCTCTATAAGAACAGTACCTTCATTATATGTCACCTTAGAAACATCTTCTTGAATAATTCCTACCGTAGATGCTTTTTCATTTGACATAATTGAGGCATAACCATTTTTGTCTTTTTTAAGCTCAATTTTTGCCATTGCTTCATTTTCAGCACAGAAAAATCCATAATTATAAGCTCTTAAAATAACACCGCTACTGTGAGTGGCATATAGCATTATAGATTCTATATCCGTATCTCTTTTATCATCAATTTGTGCAAGTCTAAGTTTTATGACAAACGGTAACTGTAAATTTTGTAGGTCAATTGCATGGTAACGTAAGTTTACGTTTAAATTATCTTCATGAGATAATGACAGTATTCTTCCTATTCCAACTCTTCTGTCTTCATCATTATCAATAATCTTGCTCTTTAAGGGTCTATCATATGCTGCACTCAAGTCTCTTGCAACACCTCTGATACTTAAACAGTCACCTCTATTTGCTGTTAGTTCAATCTCAATAAGGTCATCATTAAACACAGAATTAAAGCATACATCTTCACCCAGTTTATAACTACCGATACTCTCATCAAGTTCCATGATTCCGTCTTGAGTGTCTTCCAGACCTATCTCACTAGCAGAACAGATCATCCCCTCAGATTCTACACCTCGAAGCTTAACAGGCTTTATAACTGTACCGTTTGGCATTACTGCGCCTATAGTTGCAACAGCTACATCTAAACCAGATCTTACATTTGAAGCACCGCATACTATTTGACGTATACTTGTTCCTATGTCTACTTGACATACATTCAGCTTATCTGCATCAGGATGTTTTTCACACTCTAAAACTCTACCGAATATTATTTTTTTAGGAACATAATAAGTTTTGACACGATCTACTTCTAAGCCAATAGAGTTAAATGTTTTTGCTAAATCCTCTGTTGAAATTCCATCTAAATCTATCCATTCGTTTAACCAACTTTTAGTTATTATCATTGAAACTGCTCCAACAATTTAATATCTCCCTCAAATAATGAGCGCAAGTCACCTATGTGATGAATAAGCATTGCAAACCTTTCTACTCCAAGACCAAATGCATATCCACTTACATCTTTATACTTTACAGCCTCAAAAACATTAGGATCTACTATACCGCAACCCAGCACTTCTAACCAACCTGTTTTAGAGCATACTCTACACCCTTTTCCTTTACAAAACACACAGGATATATCTACTTCCGCCGATGGTTCAGTAAAGGGAAAAAAAGATGGGCGAAACCTTACTTCAATATCACCAAACATATACTTTAAGAAGTCTTCTAAAATAAACTTTAAATTTGCAAAGGAAACTTTACCAATATCATCAACTAAAAGACCTTCTACTTGGTGAAACATAGGAGTATGTGTAATATCATAATCGCGACGAAAAACTGCACCTGGTGCTATCATACGAATAGGTGGTTTGTGACTCATCATAGTTCTAATCTGAACAGGAGATGTATGTGTACGAAGAAGCATCTCATCTTTAAAATAAAATGTATCTTGCATATCACGTGCAGGATGATACTTTGGAAGATTAAGAGCTTCAAAATTATTAAAATCATCTTCAACCATACCACCGGTTTTTACTGCAAAGTTCATAGAAGAAAAATACTCTACGATTCTATCCATAGTCTCCATAACAGGATGAAGTGCTCCAGATTGAGACGAAGTACTAAACATTGAAACATCAATAGCTTCAGCTTTCATTGCTTCTTGCAGTTCTAATGTTTGTAAAGTAATTTTCCTTGCTGTAAACTCATTCATAAGCTCACTCTTATGCGTATTTAGATCTTTCGCTATTTTTGATTTTTCTTCATTCGGTGCTGTTTTCATCTTAGCAAACTGCTCTGCTAATACACCTTTTTTACCAAACACAGATATGCGTATATCTTCTAAAGATTCAACACTTTGTGCTTGTTTAATTGCATCATACCATTCTTTCAATAGACTCACCCGTAACAGAGAGATTTACCCTCTTAAATTTTAAAATAGATTATAGTCAAATATAATTTACAAATAGCTTCATTTATCTATTTATATGCTATAATTTAAAATATTCTAGCACAAAAAAGGAAAAAGCAAATGTGTTTATTTTGTAAAATTGTTAATAATGAAATACCATCTGAACCTGTATTAGAAGATGATGATTTCATCGCATTTCATGACATCAATCCAAAGGCTCCTATACATATTTTAGCCATTCCAAAAATTCATTTAGATAGCTTTAATGATATTGATGGAGACTTGATGGGTAAGATGAGTACATTTATACAAAAACTTGCTAAAGAAGTAAATATTGATAGTGAGGGATATAGAGTGATTACAAATGTTGGTGATAATGGTGGACAGGAAGTAAAACATTTACACTTTCATGTACTTGGCGGCGCAAAATTAAAATGGGGACACTTTAGTGATGCAGATCCAAAAAGTTATCTTTAATAAAAGATAAAACAGTTAGCTTGATCTACACACAAATAAGCTGATAAAATTAAGGCTCCTGAGTTCTAAAAAAAACTTCTGGAGTTTTCTCCCCAGTCTCTTTTGCTGAATATAGATGAAAATTCATAAGCTATAAACATTAAAACTACGCTTGCCAATAATACAGTTGCCATTTCAAACATAAAATTCCTTTGTTGTACTTTCGGCATTCTATGAAAAAACTTTAGCTAAATTCTAAAATATGTCATATTGACATATTTTAGAATATTTATAGCTGCAAATAAGATTTAAAATATTCTAACTGTTCCTTGGTTCTGGCAGTAGAAGTACCACCTTCGGATGTTCTGGCATTCATTGAGTGTCTTAAACCAAGATACTCAATCACATCCTCGTTTATTCTTTGGTCAATCTCTTTAAGGTATTTAAATTCCATTTTACTTAGATCTGTTTTTAGTTCTTCACCTTTAGCCACCGCTCTACCTGTGATGAAGTGTGCTTCACGAAAAGGTATATCACATTTTTCTACTAAATAATCGGCTAAGTCTGTTGCAGACAAATGTCCAATTGCGCAAGCAGATTCCATATTATGAGATTTTACTTCCATAGTCTTAATAGCTTCTTTTAGAATCTCTAAAGATATTTCAGCAGTTTCAACTGCATCAAAAACACCCTCTTTATCTTCTTGCGTATCTTTATTATATGCAAGAGGAAGTGCCTTCATTACAGTTAAAAGTCCCATTAGTGAGCCATACACACGCCCTGTTTTTCCGCGAAGAAGTTCAGGTACATCAGGATTTTTCTTTTGTGGCATAATTGAAGAACCTGTTGAGTATTCATCGCTCAGTTCAACAAAACCAAATTCATAACTAGACCACATCACCAGTTCTTCAGAGAGACGAGATATATGCATCATCATTGTTGAGATATTAAATAAAATCTCCAAAGCAAAATCTCTATCACTTACTGTGTCTAAACAATTTATACTTACACTGTCAAAACCTAAAAGTTCAGATGTCATATCACGGTCTACCTTATGAGGTGTTCCTGCAAGTGCAGCACAACCTAATGGCGATATATTATTTCTCTTATATGAATCTTCAAACCTTGCAATATCACGTTTAAACATTGACAGGTATGCCCCAAGATGAAAGGCAAAATTTATAGGTTGAGCATGTTGAAGGTGAGTCATACCTGGGATTAAAGTCTCTGTGTGCTTATCAGCCACAACTATTATCTCTTTCATTAAAATCTTTAAAGCTTTTACAAGTTCACTATTTTTACGAAGGACATACCTTCTAAAATCAACAGCAACCTGATCGTTTCTGCTTCTGGCTGTATGAAGTTTTTTCCCAGAATCACCTATAATTGCAGTTAATCTTTTTTCAATTCCCATATGCAGATCTTCATCAGAAATCTTCCACTCAAATTCGCCTGATTCTATCTCTTGTCTTACCTGGTTTAATCCATTAGTAATTTCAATAAGTTCTTCAGTTGTAAGTATCCCTTGTTTAGCAAGCATTGACGCATGAGCTAGAGAACCTTCTATATCTTCTTTATAAAGCTTTCTATCATACATAATTGATGCATTGAATTTATCTAAAAGACTTGAAGCACTTGCACTAAATCTACCTGACCACATTTTATCCATTCTATCTCCCTTTAATTACAAGCAGGTATTTTACCGCTGTCTTTTGCATATTCTACTAAAAATTCTTTAATATTTTTACTCATCTTGTTGTATCTTTTACTTTTAAAGTATGCATATTCTTGTATAGTTTTAGAGCTAGACAGATGTATTTTAGACAATTTTACACCTTTATTACTTAAAAGTTCCATCCTTTGTTTTTGCACCTTGCTTGCTATAAAATCTGTCTACTCTTATTACAATTGATACTCATCGTATAACTTGTCTTCTAAGTCCCAAAGTCCTTTTTGTTTTAATGATTCCACAACACTAGGTGTACAGTCGACATCATCTGGCCATTTGCGATTAAAGCCATCAAGTAAATTTTTGTTAGTACCATCTACTCCAACCATTAAACCGGAAATATATACATCCCTGATAGCATCCATATTATTTGTAACACGCCAAACAAGCATATATGGATTAAAAATATCATTTTTATTATCATCAACAAATACAACTATACGAATATGCATACTTAAATCAACTAAGGCATCAAAATATTCTTTTGCCGATGCAGTTTTATTCACACTTATAACCGTTATAGGATTTTTTGTTCTTCTCATATACTGATGTAGAGAAACAGCATCTGGAACAAGTTCTTTAACTTTGTTTAACAACTCTTCATCACCTAAAAGCTGCGGTGGTTCAACCTTATGAGCACTTGTGGAATCAAGACCAAGTTTTCCGCCAACCAATGTTTCAGGAGACGAATGATCAAGTGCATCCAAGATACCCTCGGTGATAAACAAAGATTTTGGAGTAAATCTATCGAGGATATAGCTAGTCAAGGCTCCATAGTTCTCCAATTTTGGTGCATTTTCATCTAAAAAGATAGCATGTTTTACAAAACTCATCTGACCCGCACCCCAAAAAGCATGCATAAATTGTTTTGCATGACCTTTATATAAGGGTTGCATCTTTGCTAAAATAAGATTATGAAAACCTGCATTTTCAGGCATATGATAGTCAAGTAAGTCAGGTGCTGTAGTTTTTAAAAGCGGGAAAAATATCTTACCTGTAGCCCAACCCATATACTTATCTTCTAGCGGTGGTTTTCCGACTACAGTCGCTAAAAATGCTCTGTCTTTTTTCATCGTTACAGCTGACACTTCCATAACAGGATATTGTTCTTCTAAAGTGTAGTAACCGGTATGATCTCCAAACGGACCTTCAATCTTCATTTCAGTTGTATCAACCCAACCCTCTATTACATAGTCCACATCTTTTGGAATGTATAAAGGTGTTGTCAAAGACTTAACAAGTTGTGCCGGTTTTTTTGTTATAAGACCGTACATAAGAAGTTCATTAACACCATAAGGCAATGGAGCAGTAGCACACCAAGTATATAGTGGATCACCGCCAATAGCTATTGACACAGGCATTTTTTTTCCTGCTTTTTGATACTGGTCAAAGAAATGTGAACTATCTTTATGAATCTGCCAATGCATCCCTAAATGATTTTTATCATAAACCTGAAGTCTATACATACCTAGGTTTACCATCTCACCATCTAAGCTTTGTGTATATACTTGACCCATTGTTATAAAAGGACCACCATCTTGCTCCCAGGTTGTTAATACTGGAAGATTGTGAAGGTCAATATCATCTTCAAGGTATTTTATCTTCTGACAAGCACCCTCACCTTTTAACTTCTTTGGAAAAATATTTTTAAGTGAAAAAAGCTCTTTAGCCATTGATACTTTATTCATAAAACCGGAAGGAGGTTTCATATGAAGTAGTTTTGTTATCTCATCAGCGACACTCTCAATAGTCCTGCCAAAAAGAATTTCACAACGCTTATATGAACCAAATATATTCATCACTACAGGTTCTTTAAACTTTCTACCACTCGCTTTATCAATAACATTAGTAAAAACCAATGCAGCTCCACCATCCTTTTTCTTTACTTCTGCATAAGCTAAGTGTGGAATCTCAAGATATATATCAAGTTCATCTTCTATGATCTTTATCTCATCATGTCTTTTAAGTAACTCTATAGTTTTTTTCATTATTTATCTTTAATTTTTATAATCTTTGTGGCATTTCGTCTTTAAATGCCGTCTCTTGTGCTTTTTTTAACAGTTCCATAGCACCGTTATTTATCATTTTATGAGCCATATCTGAACCTAGGTTGTTACACTCATCTACATTTCTAACTATTTTTTCACTCATAATATTTGTTCCATCCGGGAAACCTATCATAGTTCTAAAAGTAATTGTATTATTATCTACAACAGCATTACAGGCTACAGGAGCTGAACACCCTGCTCCAATTTTAGATATAAAATCTCTTTCTATCTGTGTACAAATAAATGTATCTTCATCTTTTAAGCTTTCTGCAATTTCACGTACTTTAGGATTGTCACAAACTATTTCTATCCCAAGAGCAGCCTGACCCATTGGAGGAATCATCATGTCAAGTGACAATTTTTGCGTATATGGAATATCTTTAAGCAAGTCTAATCTGTTGAGACCTATCCACGCTAATATAATTGCGTCATATTGACCCTCTGCAAGTTTTCTAAGTCTTGTGTTTACATTACCGCGTAAATCTTTTACCTTCAAATCAGGACGTTTTTGAAGTAATTGCATTCTTCTTCTAAGACTTGTTGTTCCCACAACTGCACCTTGCGGTAAATCTTCAAGACTTGTAAATTTATGTGATAAAAACACATCACTTTGGTCTTGTCGTTTAGTAACGGCAACAAGTTCCAATCCTTCAGGTATGTAAGTAGGTACATCTTTTAGACTATGAACGGCTAGATCAGCATTTCCCGCTAACATCTCATCTTCAAGTTCTTTTGTAAAATGTCCTTTACCGCCAATCAAAGCTAAGGGTTTATCAAGTACCTTATCTCCATTACTAATAATCTTGTTTAGCTCTACTGTTATTTCCGGATAGGAGTTCTCTACTCTTTCTTTTATATGATAGGCTTGCCATAATGCCAGATCTGATACTCTTGTTGCTATTACTAGTTTATTCATTTATTTTGCATCTTTGTATTTGTTTTTCTTCTTGTCTACTTCTCCGTTAAAAAACATTGTTGGAGTACCTTGAACCATCACCGAATCAGCTCTTTTCATATCATCATTAAAGTGCTTTAAAACAGCAGGTGACTTTAAATCATCAGGTTTAATATTAGTATTCATAGATTTATTAAAAATCTTTAGTATCTTTTTAACATCCGTTTCTCTGGAATTTATTTTAATTTTATAAAGGTCAAGAACCACATGTTGTCTTGGTCCTTTTAACTCTAAGGCTATTGCAGCTTTTACAAGAGTAACCGCAGCAGGGTGAAGTGAAGGTAATGGAAAGTGATAATAATATATAGCAAATTTATTTGGATAAGGCTTCATCTCGTTTATTGCCTTAGGTACAAACTTCTTACAAAACGGGCATAGCGGGTCCGAAAAGATAACTACTTTGTTTTTTGCATTTTTATTTCCATAAATAAGATTAGATTCGGAGTAGTATTCGTCCTTGAACTTGGGTGTTACTAATTCTTTTAAACTTTTCGCTGTTTTTACATCAAGAAGCTCTTGGGTTATAACCTCACCGTTACTAAACCAAATCGTTTTTTGTTTTACCTGACGATTGTCTTTTGCTAAAACAGCGTCCAAGTCTACAATGAAGCCTTCCCAGCCTTTTGGTTTTTTCAATAAAACTTTATTGGCTATATTTACTTTTATACTTTTAATATTTGGATTATCCTTAAAAGTTTTTTCTATAAAACCTTTAACTACTTCGCTAGAAGTACCTGCTTGTAATAAACTACTTAGTAGAACTGTTGTCGCTAATAATTTCAACATCAATAACATCTGTATCCTTCTTTATATGATTTTTTTTATAATTTGTGTTACAATTACCTGATTTTACATGATAACGGTTAACAATTATATTTGAAAAAACACTAAACTGCATTAACAGTCCCACAATATCTGTTAAAAACCCAGGTACTATCATCAAGATTGCGCCTATAAGTGTAAATAGATTTAATTTTTGAAACTGTTCAAGATCTATACAGTCGTATGAAACAGCAGTTAGGTTTTTCCTCAAAGTAGATTTAAAGTTCACAAGTATAGATATACCGATAAAAGCACTTAGAAGTATCTCTAAAAAGGTCATTAATCCACCAATATATGATGATATATTAACAGATACTAGTACCTCAAAAAAAAGATATCCTATAAAATACATCATTACTTAATCAATTCCATAATCTTACTAAACACTTCATCTGAACTTACAGTAGTTTTTTCTTTTGTTTTTCTATCAAATATCTGTACGTTACCGTTTTCTAGTTCTTTTCCGATAATAATAGTATATGGAAAACCAATCAACTCAGCATCTTTCATCTTAAAGCCAAACCTATCTTTTCTGTCATCAATTATCGTCTCAACTCCAGATTCTAACAACTTAGAGTATAAGTCCTCACCTAAGTCAAGCTGAGACTGATCTTTAATATTTGAGATCATTACATTTACCATATACGGTGCAGTGGCTTTTGTCCAAATACAACCATTTTCATCATGGTTTTGTTCAACAACTGCTGCGACAAGACGACTTACGCCCATACCATATGTACCCATGATAAATGGCTGAGATTTCCCATTTTCATCAAGGTATTCAGCTTTTAATGCCTCTGAGTATGTTGTTCCAAGCTTAAAGATATGTCCAACTTCTATACCCTTAGTCAAAGAAAGTTTTCCACTACAGTGTGGACAATTATCATCACCTTTTAAGTCTTTTATATCAGTATACGAAAGTTCTTCTTCGTTTTCATCATCTTTATTCTCAAGGTTTATATAAACTTCAATATTCGCACCATATTCACAAGAATCACAAACAGCCAAAGTATCTTCACCGCTTCCGGCGAGCACCATTAACTCTTTAGAGCCAGTTCCGCCTATAGCACCACTATCTGCCTCAACAACTCTATAGTCGAGTCCTAATCTGCTTAGTATTTTTTTGTACGCAACTTCAAGTACATCAAACTCTCTATCTAAATCCTCTGTAGATGAGTGAAAACTATAACCGTCTTTCATGATAAACTCGCGACCGCGCATCAGACCGAACCTAGGTCTAACTTCATCGCGAAACTTTGTCTTTATCTGATAAAGGTTTATTGGAAGTTGCTTATAACTCGTTATACGGTTACGAATCAAGTCAACCATCATCTCTTCATGGGTTGGTCCCAAAACAAACAGTTTTTCTTTTCTATCATAAAAACGTAATAACTCTTTTCCAAATTTTTCAATTCTACCACTCTCAATCCATAGGTCAGCAGGGGCTACAAAGCTTAGTTCAACTTCTTCAGCATTAACATTAAACATCTCTTCATGGATAATATTTTGGATTTTTCGAATTACTTTTTTTGCCAATGGCATATAACTATAAAGACCGCTTGCCACTTGAGACACAAAACCAGCCCTTGATAAAAATATATGACTAGCTAAAACTGCATCTGAGGGCGCTTCTTTTGTAGTTGGTATAAAAGCTCTACTTCTTCTCATTTAATTATTTTCCTTTAACCATAAATTCACAAGTAAACCCATTTGGAGCATCACAAGAGTGTCTTTGCATGCTTGACTGTATAGCACCTGCCACTGTATCTGACTTTGATTCATGCGATGTGTCTCTCATCTTAGAAGTAATTTCATGTAAAAATCTTTTCATAAGCTGTTCACCCATTTTATGAACCTGATCTTCATACTCTTTTGGAATATATCCATTTTTAATAACTCTTTTAGTCTCTTCTTTAGCAGAAGTAAAAGCCTTTTTATATATCTCTTTTATTATTGGTTCAACATCTAGGGTGTCAAGTAGTTCAAAAAATTCAACTGTACTTCTACCTATAATACCGTGTGCCTTTCTAGCACTTTCTTCTCTAAGACCAATGTTTTCATCAACTATGTTTTTTAAGTCATCTATCACATATAGGTTTATACGTTCACCTTTATGGTAGTTTATGTCACGTGGCAGTGCCATATCAAACCAGTATCTATCAAAATCACAAGGTTTAATTATCTCGTCAGTTATAATGGCTTTTTGTGCAGAGGTAGCTGTAAAAAGAATTTCAAACTCGTTTACCGCATCTTTTAGTTCTGAGTAATCTAAGACTTTAGTTCCAAACTCTTTGGCAAAAGCATCGGCATTTTCTCTTGTTCTGTTCATCACATAAACATCTGCTCCACTCGAAAGCAGATGTTTTGCAGATATCTCCGACATCTCTCCAACACCTATAATTAACGCTTTTTTACCTTCTATATTGTCAATAATTGATTTTAACTTTGAAACAGCTACACTAGCTATAGAAACAGGCTTTGATGATATATCTGTTGCATTTCTAACTTTTGCGGCACACTTAAAAGCATGATGCATTGCACGAGCTATTTTCTTTCCGCAAAAATTATTATCAGATGAATATCTAAAAGCATCCTTTAACTGTCCTGCTATCTGTGTCTCACCTACAACCATAGAATCTAGTGATGCTGCTACGGTAAAAAGATGGTGAATAGCACTAGAATCATCAAAGATATCAGCACGGCCTTCTAGTTCCTCTATTGAAATACCGGCACGCATATTAAGCATCTCAAAGATATGCTTTGTAGCTAATGATATATTATTACAAGAACAAAATACTTCCATTCGATTACATGTAGAGATTAAAATAGTCTCATTTATTGCAGGACTTGTATTTAATTTTGTTAAACATCCGCTTAAGTGATAGTCATCCGGGTAGGTTAATTTTTCTCTTATGTCCAATGTGGAGTTTTTATGTGAGAAACTTATATTTAGGTAGTGCATTAATAACTTCTTTTTATCATTGTTTGTAGTATGTTCACCAAATCTTTATCATCTTTTACCGCAAGCATAGCTTCGTTTGAAAGTTTACTGGCAAGTTCAAAAGACTTTTCAATAGTATGATGCTCTTTCATTTTCTGTTTAATCCAGTTTGCATCTTCTTTGTTTAATTCTTTTGCATGAAGTGATACCAGTCTATCTTTATCTGCGTCATTTAAAAGTTTATAAAGATAAATATACGCAAGTGTACACTTACCTTCTACATAATCATTCATAGCAGGCTTGCCAAGTGTCTCAGAATCAGCTGTAATATCTAATATATCATCAATGATTTGAAATGACAGACCTAAGTTCTTTCCGTAAAGTGCATGTGCAGAAGCGTCTTTACCGGCTAATATAGCACTTGCTTCAGCTGCTGCTTCTATGAGAGTTGCAGTTTTTAGATAAAGCATATCAAGATATTTATCTTCATCTGAATTAAACTCATCTGCCATTTTAACATCTATCATCTCACCTTTAGATAACGCTGTAACTGATGAAGCGATTATCTTAGCAATATCCTTATCAAATGATACAAGTTCCGTAAAAGCTTTAGAATAAAGAATATCTCCAAACATAACAGCTATCTTACTTCCATCAGTGGCATTTACTGACGGTACGCCACGTCTAAGACTGGCCTCATCAATCACATCATCATGTAATAGGCTTGCTGCGTGAATCAGTTCAACTATGGCTGCTAGAAGTGGTGCTTTTTCATTTTCTGACGCTATTTTTAAAATCAATTTAGCTCTTAATCTTTTTCCGCCTGATAGCATCTCAAAAAGACGAGTAACTTCGTCATTTTCACACTCTTGTATTAGTCTCGCTATCTCACTCTCAACTCTATGCATTTTCTCTCTTTATCTATTTCAAATATTTCAAGGCTATTTTCATTGAACTATCAGACAAAAGAAGTTCAAAGACCGCTTCTTTTGTATCATATTTAAACTCTTTAAACTTGACTAATACATATGGAACATTATAAAAATCTGTACCACGCGTTTTCAATTCCAACCTAAAGCTCTGATTTTTATGTCTAAGATAAAGTACATTTTGAGCTACTATCCTATCATATGATCTAAAAATAACTAGTCCACCGTTTTTATACAGTGTCCATCTAAACTTCAATAGTTTTTCTTTGCCGTCGTATTTTACAAGAATTTTCTTCAACTCATCCTTTTTTAAAGTCATTTCCTTGATTTGTCTAAACTCTATCGCGAAAATGAAACTAAAACTAAAAAGTAACAGAGTTAAAACCCGTAAAATATTATTCAACTTTATCTATTCACTTTTTGAAACGATTTCACCCATTAACTCTATACATAAGCTTTTCGTTTTATTCTCTACTTCCTCAGCATGTTCTCTTTCAAAGCGTTTTACTTTTTCATGAAAACCTTCACCCAATTGCTCTGCTAGAACCATTTCCATAGCTGCACGTTCTTTTATAAATTTTTCTAAATCATATCTTACAACATCGTTATTTGCTGTAAAAACGATATCCATAAGTTTACTAACCGGAGAACCTAAAAATACATCATCTTCGTCTTCAAATAAAGCACTATATTTCATATTTTATTCCTTAATTTTTAAATATTTTCGCGATTATATCATCACAAAAATAATAATGGCTTAATATATAACAAGTAAATATTATTTAATAATTTGAGTTCCCACACCAGCTGAAGTGAAAAGTTCAAGTAACATGGAATGTTCTAATCTTCCATCAATAATATGAGCTTTTTGTACACCTCCGTCTATTGCTTCAAGACAAGCATCAACCTTTGGCACCATACCGCCATGTATAGTACCATCCGCTTTTAAGGCTTCAACTTCGGCTCTGCTAAGTGTGCTTAAAAGTTCTTTATCATTATTTAGTACACCTGAAGTATCTGTTAAAAATATAATCTTATTTGCACCTATAGCCTTAGCCACGTACGATGCACATAAATCTGCATTTATATTATAACCTGGATGACCCATCTCTTCTCCTGCTGCAATTGGTGCAATAACGGGAACAAATTTTTCAGTAATCAAGTTTGACACTACGTCTGGCTTTACGGCATCAATATTTCCGGTTAATCCCCATTTAGAAAAATCTTTTGCTTTTGCTGTAATGAAATGAGCATCTTTCCCACTGACACCAATGGCTTTTGCACCGTGTGAATTCAAAAGCGATACTATCTCTTTATTTATCTCTCCGCTTAAAATCATCTCAGCTATACGCATAACTTCTTTTGTAGTTACACGTTGACCGTCTATAAATTTTGATTCTATTTTAAGTGCATCCAACATCTCTGTAATCTTATGTCCGCCACCGTGAACTATGACCGGCTTAATACCGACAAGATACATAAGCAAGATATCCTCTGCAAATTTTTCTTTTAGCTGTGGCGATGTCTGAGCTGAACCACCGTATTTTATTACAATAATCTCTTTATTAAACTCTTTTATAAACGGTAAGGCTTCAAGTAATGTATTTACTGTTTCTATTTTTTTTTGCAAATCATTTTCCTCTATAATTATCTATTAATTTAAATATTTTCTCATCCACTTCTATGTCTAAGTCTAGAATCGAGAGTGGTATACCAAAAGATTCAACCTTTACAAAATCTTTGTATGTAACAAGTATAGAATCTGAGCCATCTCTATTTAAAACATCTTCTAATTCATTTTTCACAAATGAATGATGGTCTTCAAAATAGTTCTTGCTAATAACACTAGGCAGATATTTATCAAGTCTTGTAGGTCTTGCAATGGCTGTTATAAGCGACATTTTATCATATTTGTCTTTAATCTCAACCTTACGGATAAAATCAGCACCGTCATTTAAAACAATAGCTTTTTTTGACTTCCATAATCTTTCTCTAAACGGACCAGACGGTAGACAAAAGTTATTTATACTTTTTACATCTATAAGCAAATCAAGTTTCTCAATATCATGCTTAGAATATGCATCATCTAAAAATACAATTGTAGCTCCCATATCTTTAGCTTTACGAATTCCCTCTTTTCTGTCTTCACTTACAATAATAATCGAATCATCTAGTTTATGTGCATATACCATAGCCTCGTCGCCGCTGATATTTACGTCACATAATATATGAGTTCCATCTTTGACAACATATAAACCAGTACTGTTTCTGCCATATCCACGAAGCACAATTGCAGTATTTGCATACTTAGAAGCTAATGCCGTGACTAAAGGTGTCTTACCGCTACCACCTACACTTAGGTTTCCAACACTTACAATATCAATACCAAGATTCTCAGGTTTTTTACTTTTATAACGAAGATACATAATGAAACAATAAATAAGACTAAACGGAAAAAACAATACTGATAGAACTCTTTGTAGAAAACTTGGGCTGTAGAAATAATTCTCAACCCATAATACTAATCTTCTTTTCAATTATTTATTAGACTCTAGTAGAAGCTACAGTCTTAACTTTTTTTATAACAAACTTAACATCTTCATCACTCATACTTGGATAAGTTGGAAGTGACATCACCTGCTGATAACAAGTCAAAGCTATAGGAAAATTATTTATTTTCAACGAGTACTTAGTCTTATAATAAGTTAAAAAATGTAAAGGAATATAATGAAGACCAACTTCTACACCCTCTTTTTTAAGTTCCAATGCAAAAGAATCACGATTTTTATCTACCTTAATAATATATAAAGAAAATGGATGCTCACTACTAGAAGGTACAGGTACAGTAATATGTTCAACACCATCCAGCGCCTCGGTATACATTGAAGCTATCTCTTTTAATCTTTTAAGATTCTTATCTTGTTCTCCTATTTGCGCTCTAATATAAGCTGCATCTAACTGACTCATAGAATAATCATATCCAATATCAACAACATCATATATATATTCTAAAGAGTTCTTATTACTTGTCATTGCATGAGAACCGATAAGCTTAGCTCTTTGGATTATTTCTTCATTATTTGAGACAAGCATACCACCTGTACAAACATCTTTTTTAAGGTGAGAAGAAAAGTTAAAGCAAGTTATATCTGCACCTGTTGATCCTATTTTGTTACCCTTATATGTAGCACCTAGTGCTTCACAAGCATCTTCTACAATTTTCACATTATATATGGTTGCCATAGAATATAATCTATCTAAATCAACGCTTTGCCCTGCAACATGAGTAACTATTACAGCCTTCAACTTTTTAGACTTGTTATCTTCTAGGTAAGCTTCTAGTTTATCAAGATTGATATTATAAGACAATTGGTCTATATCTATAAAAATTGGTTCAGCATCAAAATGACGTACAACTTCCGGAACATTAGGATGAGCATTGACAGAACATACTATCTTGTCTCCACGTTTTAAATCAAGTGCAAGCATTGCCAGATGTAGCGCTGAAGTACCATGAGAAGTAGCTAAGGCATATTCAGAGCCTATATATGATTTAAAGTCATTCTCTAACTCTGCTACTTGGTCTATATCTTCACCGTCTAAAACGTCACTTACATTTGAGTGAGATTCTCTGCTGCTCTCATATTTACAAAACGGTATATTCATTGTCCTTCTCCTTTTAAAAAGTCTAGTATAATCTTAATAAGTTCAGATTTATACCTAGTCATTAAATCTAAGCCTTTGACGATATGCGTCATATCAGCTCTTTATAGTCCTATATCTCTTGGATAATTAAAGTCATGGTTTATAGTTCTAGACGTCAACTTAGCTATAATCGGCATTTTTCTTTTAAACTGATTTGAAAATATACGTTTTATGATCATATCCAGCATATTTTTATCAAAACCTTGACTTATCATATCTTCTTTGCTTAATCTATCTTCTACATAGACTTTTAAAGCTTCATCTAATTGTTTATAAGTGTACCCTAAATCTTCTTCATCACTTTGACCGTCCCATAAATCTGCTGAAGGTGGTTTTTTTATGATACTTTTTGTTACACCAAGGTAATCTGCCAGTTCATAAACTTCACTTTTATACAAATCACCGATAGGGTTAAGGGCACTAGATAAGTCTCCGTATAAAGTACCATATCCAAGCATAAGCTCACTCTTGTTACTTGTACCCAAGACTAGTGCTTTTTCCCTTGCTGAAATATCAAAGAGGGTCGCCATTCTAAGTCTTGATGAGATATTTCCCCTTCTAAGATTATCCATATCGGTATTGACATCTTCATATGCTTTTAACATAGGCGAAATAGAACTGGTGATTGATCTCATACCGAAGTCGTTACAAAGCTCCTCCGCATCATTTAGCGAGGACTTTGATGAGTATTGAGATGGCATCTTTATACATAGCAGTTCATCTTTAAAAACCATATGCGCCAAGACAGCCACCACTGCAGAATCAAGACCACCACTAAGACCAATTACAACTTTATTTAGCCCGGTTTTACGAACCTCATTATCCAAAAAATGCTGCAGATATTCCGTTATCTGCTCATATTTCTTCATCCAAAACCTTTATAAACACTACTAGACTCTTAAATCAATATTAAGTAATAATATTATATCAAAATTTTGTAACATTCTCATAAATTACTTCTACTTATTATTAAAGTATTTTGCATTTTGCAAATATTATTAATTAAATGTATTAAAGCATTATTTATATATTTTGGAAAATTATAAAGAATAATTGAATATAAGTTTTTGTAGAATCTGATATAAATATTAATATAAAAGTGGATACATGCAAATTAAAACTAAACCTATGGGTCAATACCAAACAAACTGTTACATAGTAACGGTGGATGGAAAAGACTTTATTATAGACCCTGGAGTCGGTGCTACAAAATGGGTTATTGATAATGTTACAAACCCTATAGCTATCTTAAACACACATGGACATTTTGACCATGTGTGGAGTAATGATGAACTTCAAAAAAAACTAAATATACCTCTCTATACTCCAAAAGATGATGTGATGTTATTAAGTACCAGTTCATGGATGCCTGACTTACCACCCTCTTATCCTGATATAGAAGTCAAACCAAATGAGGAATTTGATTTTTCTGGGATTAAAGTAAAGTTTCGTCATTTTCCAGGACATTGTCCGGGATGTTCTACTATTGAGATAAAAGATGCAATGTTTAGCGGTGATTTTATTTTTGAACGTTCAATTGGGCGAACAGACTTCCCCTATTCAAGTCCAAATGATATGAAAGAAAGCCTTAAAAGGTTTAAGGAACTAAACTACGATAAAACAATATATCCAGGTCATGGCGGCACAACAACTATTAAGCAAGAACAACAATATACAGACTACTGGATTAATTCACTATAGTAATAAACTAATCTTATTCTGTATCTTCATCTTCAAGAAGATTTAGCTTTAAGACATGTCTTTCTGTCACGACTGTCTTGAACTCGGCTTCAAACACCTTTATATCCTCAATCTTGCCGATTACATGAACATTTCTTTTTCTTCCCTCTTTATGGCGAACCTTAGCTGTAAAATGCACTATATCTCCAAATTTTACGGGAGACAAAAACTGTGAATCACATCCAACTAATACCACATTTTTCTCATTTACAGCAACCATAGCGGCATAATCAGCTGCCCCAAAAATAAACCCACCGTGGATAAGACCCAAGTCATCAGCAACCATCTCTGCAATTGTTACTAGCTTCAATTCAACGTAACCAACTGATACTTTTTCAATAGAACCACACAGATCATGGTTTATCATCTGATGTGTCGATATAATTATTTGATCGCTGGTCTGGTACTCATGAAGTTCTAACTCTTTATCTTCAGCAATTTTGTTTTCTATCATTTCTTATCCTTAATAAGTTTCACATACACCCTTGCAGGAGCCGGATAACCCTCAACTGTTTTTGTATTGTCTTGTGGATCTAAAAAGTCCTCTAAAGATTGTCCCTCAATCCATTCTGTCTTTCTTTGCTCACCTGGTTCAGTTTTTGAAGTTTCCAAAACTTCAAAACTATTAAACCCAGCCCTAATGCACCAATTTTTCAAAGCTTTAATTGTTGGAACAAAGTAAATGTTCGGAATCTTAGAATATGAAGATTCTGGGCATAAACACATTTCATCATCACCCTCTATATAAAAAGTGTCAAGTATAACCTCACCCTCTTTATCTAAACCTCTATAAAGTGATTTCAACATTGAAACCGGATCACTTCTATGATACAATACACCCAAGCAAAATATAACATCAAACTTTTCTTCATAAAACTCAAGGTGCTCTACACCTAAAAGTTCATAAACAATCTCACTATTTACAAAATGATTTATAAAATCAAACTGTGTTTTATAAAGTGGTGACGGATCAAAGCCGACCAAAGACTTTGGTTTATCCTCTTGCATGCGAAAAAGATAATAACCATTGTTACATCCTATATCGGCAACTCTTTTATCTTTTAAACTAAAATGTGGTCTCAAAAGATTATATTTTATATTGCTTTTCCACTCTGTATCTATGTAAGTATCAAAAATCTCAAACGGACCTTTTCTCCAAGGCATAAGCATTTTAGCCACATCATATATGTTTTGTTTATATGTACCGCTCACCTTTACAGTATCACATAATTCTACGTCCCATAAACCACCCTCCAAATTATCTATTTCTTTACGAAGCGGAGCTATATTTTTCCAAGTCATCCATTTTTTTCTTTGCTCTCTTAACTCTTGTATATCCATACTAAATATCTGCCTTATAAGTTATACATATAAAATTTTAAATTTCGTTTTATTCTTTATCTATGTAAATTTAATTATAATTGTATCCAATATAGTTTCATAGGAAACTTATTGTTAATCGGGCTATATTTTTACAAGTAGAAACTTGACCCATTTAGCAATCTCCAATGTAAAGGAAGTTTTATGCGATTAGAAAAAAAAGCAACACTGGTTTCAACATCTGTTGCTGCTTTACTTGTACTTATGAAAATGACCATTGGCATATTTAGCGGATCAATTGCAGTTTTAGCTTCAGCAATTGATTCTTTTTTAGATTTAACAGTTTCTTTGTTTAATTATTTTGCCTTAAGCAATGCCGAAAAAGCACCGGACGACAATTTTAATTTTGGACGTTCTAAAATAGAACCTCTTGCTGCAGTTATAGAGGGTACTGTAATCTCATTATCCGCCCTTTTTATTCTTTACGAGGCACTTGTTAAGGTTGTTCATCCAAGAGATATGCAGTATATAGGTGAAAGTGTATGGGTTATGCTTGCCTCTTTGATTATAACCATGATATTAGTATTGTTTTTAAATTATGTTGCTAATAAAACAAAAAACATGGTTATAAAAGCAGATGCTCTTCACTACAAGACTGATCTATTTTCAAATGGAGCTGTACTTTTGGCACTTGGTATCGTATCGTATACAGGAGAGCAGTTAATTGACCCCATACTTGGAATTGGCATATCAATATATATGATTTATTCAGCCTTACCGATAATAAAAGAAGGAATATTAATGCTTTTAGATGCTGCCCTTGCAGACGATGATATACAAGAAATAAGAGAAATTTTAAAATTAGAAACAGTTGTTACAAACTATCATAATCTACAAACAAGAGAATCCGGTTCTCATATCTTCATTTCCGTACACGCTGTTTTTAATGTGAGTATATCTTTATATGATGCTCACATTGTCAGTGATAGAATTGAGTTAAAGATAAAAGAACTGTTTGAAGATAAAAAAGTGCATATATTGATTCATATGGATCCTTATGACGATTCAGATATAAATGATATGGAGGATGTTTACTAATTTATTTAGCAAACTCCACAGCCCTACTCTCCCGAATCACATTTACTTTAATCTCACCTGGGTACTGTACTTTTTCTTCTATCTCTTGAGCAATTTCTTTAGCCATTAATATAGATTCATCATCATTAATAAGTGATGCATTGACAATAACCCTTACTTCTCTTCCAGCATTTATGGCATAAGCCTGTTTTACACCTGTATGTTCAGATGCTATATCCTCTATCTCCGTTACACGCTTTAAAAAACTTTCTAAAACTTCTCTTCTAGCACCTGGTCTTGCAGCTGATAGAGCATCTGCAGCACAAACAGCCCCACACTCTATAGAATTAATCTCTTCATGTCCATGATGGGCATAAATAGCGTTAATAACCACACTGTTTTCATCATAGCGATTACATATATTTGCCCCAAGATCAACATGATTTCCCTCATGTTCATGGGTTAATGATTTCCCTATGTCATGTAGAAGTCCGGCTCTTTTAGCTAACCTTGCATCTCCGCCCATTTCTGAAGCCATAATCCCGGCTAGATGAGCCACCTCTAAAGTATGAGCTAAGGCATTTTGACCATAACTTGCACGATACCTAAGTTTACCTATTAGCTTAACCAAGTCGGGATGCATAGAACCTACATCCATATCAATAATCAACTCCTCACCTTCACTTAGTATTGAAGCTTCAAACTCATCACTAACCTTGGCAAAAATCTCTTCTATTCTTGCAGGTTGAATTCGTCCGTCTTCAATAAGTAGTTGAAGAGTCTTTGTTGCTATTGCTCTACGATAAAGATTAAAACTGCTTACCAATATGGCATTAGGCGTATCATCTATTATAATATCTACACCCAAAAGTGTCTCAAGGGCTTTTATATTTCTACCCTCTTTACCGATGATACGACCTTTTAATTCATCATTATCTAAATGAACAAGGTTTGTAAGCCTCTCTGATGCAAAATCACCGGCAAAACGACTTGTAGCTTGTGCTAAAATATAATTAGCATTGTTTTGTGCTTCTTTCCTTGCGATATTCTCATATTTTCTTACAAGGTGTGCAATATCTGCACGAGACTTCTCCTCTATCCTGTCAAGTAAGACCTTTCTTGCTTCGTCTTGAGTCATACCTGAGCAGTGCTCAATCGTATGCAGAACCTCTTCTACCTTGTCTTCATATTTTTTCTTTAGTAAGTTTAAAGATTTTTCATTTCTGTCTAAATCAATTTTTCTAGCTTTTAATGAAGATGAATCATCACTGATGCGTTTATCTTCATTTTGTTTATAACGCTTAAAGCTCTGTTCTTTTCGTATTACATCATCTTCTCTTTGATGAAGATCAGCTTTTGCCCTTTCTTTTGCACTCTCGTATTGCTTTAACGCCTCATGTTCAAGTTCTTGAGACTTTATATTTGCTTTGTGTAAAAGTAACTGTGCTTCATTTTCAATAGCACTAGCCGTGGCCTTTGCTTTTTCTGTATAAATATCGAAATTAACATTTGTAATTTTTTTAGAGATGAGAAATCCTATAAGCCCACTAACGGTAGCTATCGAACCACCGATAAGTATCTCATCTAACATCTTTATTTCCTGTTTCTAGCCATCTTTTTATTTCGTACTTCCAGTTGTGGTGTCAGTAATACATCACATGCTATATCATAATCATCACAAATCAACTTATTTGTTCTACAAATTTTTGGCTGTATAAAAATCGTATATGGTCTCTTTTTTAGCTTTTCAAAGAAACGATCATACATTCCTTTTCCAAAACCAATTCTTTGTAAATTTCCGTCAACACCAACTATCGGTACTATAGCTATATCTATTTTTCTTATATTTTTTAAACTGTTTCCCGCTTCATAAATACCAAATTCATTTCTACTAAGCGGTAGTCTAAATGGTACCATCTTAAAACTTGTGCTTTGCATAAATGGAACAAGTACATCACATTTTTGTCTTAATTTTTTAATGGATTTAGTTATATCTGCTTCAAAAGGTAACGGATAATAAAATAGTATAGTTTTATGTTTTACCCTTTTAAGTTCCTTTTGTAGCTTCTTATTTAGTAGTGCATCATTATGTAACTTATTGTGAGTAGAAGCATACTTAAGCTTTTTAATACAATTTATTCTAAATATTGTTTTTGTAAGAGTCATGTAAAATCTTTATGGTAAAATTCTGCATATTTTACTAAAAAAAAATAAAAAGGTTAGCACAATGATACAAAAATCTATTTTACTAAGTTCTATTATACTTTTATTAGTATTTCAAGGCTGTTCAAGCGAAGAAAAGAAAACACAAGATATAAACAGCATGGTATCAAAAAATGAATATACTCTTACTTCTATTGATTCTAAAAAGTATCTTGTAACACAAGAAAAAGACGGTTTTGTTCTTGATCAAGCAAAAGATAAAATAGTTATCTTTGATATTTTTGCCACATGGTGTCCTCCTTGTAGAGCTTCTGCTTCACATTTAAGTTCCCTTCAAAAGAAATACAAAAATGATTTAATAATCATCGGTATAACTATTGAAGATAATATAAAAAATGACAAATTACTAGATTTTGCTAAGACCTATAACGCGAAGTATACTTTGGTAAACTCAGATCAAAATCGCCGTTTAGCAGATGCCATAGTCTCTAAACTAGGTCTTGGAGACAGATACCCAATCCCTACAATGGCAATCTACAAGGATGGCAAACTGGTAAATCATTTTGTAGGTATGGCACAAGAAGAGTTCATTGAAAGTGATATAAAAAGGGCGTTAGGTAAATAGATGTTTGGATTTATAAAAAAATCACTCCAAAAAACTGCCGAAGCAATCAAAACGGTTGCACCAAAGAAAAAAGTAGTTTTTACAAAAGATGAACTAGAAGATATTTTACTCGAAGCTGATGTTGAATATGAATTGGTAGAGATTATCTTAAATGAGATATATCAAACTAAAATAACAAGAGAGATTTTACGCTCAAAACTTCTTGCCACCTTAGCTTATACTTCATACAAAGAGCCTGAGTTCACAGCTCCATTTATTGAACTGATTGTAGGCGTTAACGGTGCTGGAAAAACAACAACTATCTCAAAACTTGCTACTCGTTACAAAAATGAGGGTAAAAAAGTGATACTTGGTGCAGGAGATACTTTTAGAGCAGCTGCAATAGAACAATTGACACTTTGGGCAAATAAGATAGATGTACCGATAATATCTTCTAAGCAGGGGCATGATAGTTCTGCTGTAGCATTTGATACAATTGATTCCGCTAAATCAAAAGGTTTTGACAACGTTATTATCGACACTGCAGGAAGACTACATACACAAACAAACTTAGCAAATGAACTTAAGAAGATAAATCGTATTTGCGATAAAGCTCATGCAGGAGCACCTCATAGAACAGTACTTATTATAGATGGTACACAAGGAAACTCAGCAATAGCACAAGCTAAAGCCTTTAATGAGATGATAGGTATTGATGGAATTATTATCACTAAACTAGACGGAACTGCAAAAGGCGGTAGTATCTTTAGCATTGCTTATGCACTTGAACTGCCTATACTTTATGTTGGAACAGGTGAACAACCTGAAAACCTGACACCTTTTGATAAATACGAATTTGTTGATGGTCTGCTTGATATTATCTTTGAAAGTCAAGATTAAAAACTCTCACCCTACTGTTTTATAGATATAAAATGACAATTTGCAATATTTTGCGGCTCACAGCTAAAAGATATGTATAATTTCTCATTTTACTGATAAAGGTTGATTTATGGCTAAAAAGAAGGTTCTATTTGAATGTCAGCACTGTGGATTAACAACTCCAAAATGGATGGGAAAATGTACAAATTGTGGAGCTTGGGATTCCTTCGTAGAACTAAATGAGCACCAACAAGAAGTAGTAAAACAAACAAAATCAAACACCGGCTCTACTGCAAAAGCGATTAGTATAAATGAGGTCGAAGAACAAGAAGTATATCGATACAGCTCCCTAGACAAAGAACTGGATATGGTTTTAGGCGGTGGTATAGTCCCAGGTTCTCTTACTCTTATAGGTGGTAGTCCTGGTGTTGGGAAATCTACCCTACTTTTAAAAGTAGCTTCAAACATTGCCTCATCTAAAAAAAATGTCTTATATGTAACAGGAGAAGAATCAACAACTCAGATAAAACTTCGTGCAAATAGATTAAACTCAAATCAAGAGAGTCTTTATCTTCTAAGTGAGATAAGATTAGAACAGGTAATAATTGAACTTGAACATCGTGATTATGATTTTCTAATCATAGATTCTATTCAAACACTATATTCACAAAATATATCTTCAGCACCCGGTTCCGTAACACAGGTTAGACAGATAACTTTTGAACTTATGAGAATAGCAAAAGAAAAAAATATAGCAATTTTCATTATTGGTCATATTACAAAAGAGGGTTCAATAGCCGGTCCTCGAGTACTAGAGCATATGGTTGATACAGTACTGTATTTTGAAGGTGACAGTTCCCAAGAACTTAGAATCTTAAGAGGGTTTAAAAACCGTTTTGGTCCAACGAGTGAAATCGGTGTATTTGAGATGAGGAATGAGGGTTTAATTTCAGCTACGGATGTTGCATCTAGGTTTTTCAACCGTAATTCTCAACAACCAGGTTCAGCATTAACTGTTATTATGGAAGGTTCTCGTCCTATAATTTTGGAAGTACAAGCCCTAGTATCGGAATCACATACTCCAAATTCAAAAAGACAGGCAACAGGTTTTGATACAAATAGACTAAATATGCTCTTAGCCTTACTTGAGAGAAAACTGGAGATTCCACTCTCAGGTTATGATGTCTTCATAAATATCACAGGTGGGATAAAGATAACCGAGACATCAGCAGATTTGGCAATACTAGCTGCTATTATAAGTAGTTTCAGAGATAGAGTTATATCAAAAGAAACGGTATTTATAGGTGAGGTATCACTAGTAGGTGATGTAAGGGAAGTGTATGCGATGGATGTTAGGTTAAAAGAGGCAAAAATGCAAAAAATTACAAAAGCACTTTTGTCTAAAAAGCCGTTGGAAAAAACCAGTATTAAAACATTTATAGTGGATGAAGTGACAAAACTACTTGAATGGTACTGATTTAAAATCATTTTTAATATAAAAAATGTATAATTGACCGATATATAAAAAAAGGAATTAAATGATTGATGCTGAATTTAGAAGTGAAGAGAAATTTTCGAAGCTTTCATTGGCATATAGCGGTGAAGTAGAAAAACGGAAGGTTCACTCTTGTGTTGAGACAATCACGGAAAAATATAAAATGAAACCAGAGACCTATACTTGTTCAATATCTAACGACAGAGAAGTTCTTGTTGTAGAATATCAGGATGATTGTACTCGCGATTCTGGCGATATTTTTGAAGAAATAATTAAATCTTTAGATATAAAGAAGTGTGACTAATCTAGTAGAACTTATATTTATTTAGATAAAACAAGGACGTATAATGGCTGATGAAGAAAATAAAGAAACAGAAGAAGAAACAGAAGGTAAGAGTAAAAAATCAAGTAATATGCTTATGATAATAATCATAGTAGTTTTGGTTTTAATCATTGTCGGTGGTGCTGTAGTTGCTTTACTATTAATGGGTGGAGATGATGAACCTGCACAGATGCAGCAAAACATGCCACAGACACAACAACAAGGGATGTCAAGAAAGTCAAGAAGCACTCCGGCACTTGCACAGTCAAGACCTTTAAGTGAAATCGGAATTCTTTATCCACTTGATACTTTCACGGTAAATCTAAAAAGTGACCAAGGTCGCCGTTACTTAAAAGCAACTATGTCTTTAGAACTTAACGGTGAAGAACTAAGCCTTGAACTTGACAATAAAGCTCCTGTTATCAGGGACAGAGTCATTAGAATCCTTACATCCAAAACACTAGAAGAAATATCTTCTAAAAAAGGGAAACAAAAGGTATCAGAGCAAATAATGGATACTCTTAATTCTATGATTAAAGATGGTAGCATACAAGGTATATATTTTACAGAATTCGTTATACAATAGATGATTGGAATCGATCTTATAAAAACTAGTCGAATGGATCACTTAATAAAGCGGTTTGGTGACAAAGCATTAAAAAGATTTCTCGATATCGATGAGATTAGTCTTGTAAAAAACTATAAAACTGCAGCCGGGTTTTGGGCTGCTAAGGAAGCATGTTCTAAAGCTCTTGGAGTAGGCATAGGTGCTGAATGTGGTTTTTCTGACATACTTATTAGTAAAACAACTAAAGGTGCTCCAAACATCAGCTTATCAGATAAAATTTTAAGTGATTTCAATATCAAAGATATAAGTCTGTCTATAACCCATGATGGGGAATATGCAATAGCTGTGGTCGCAATTGAATCAGCCACCACCTACAAAGTCTAACAACTCCAATTTATCTCCATCTTTAAGCTTATGATTGTTCCAATTATCTTGTTTTACAATCTCCATATTAATAGCTGCAGCCATTACTTTACCCTCTAACGATAATTCTTTTAAAGCACTAGAAATACTAATACCTTCGTCTAACTCCCTTGTTTGCCCGTTAATAATAACCTTCATAGTTTCTCTTTTTGTATTTTTTTAATGTTTTTGGTGTAATTTCATCAATTTTAATTGTAAAAATAACAAATAATTGCTATACTAATCTTAATAAACTCAAAGTAAGTGATGAAAATGCTAAATTCTAAAGAACTTCTTTCTTATACTAAACAACTTTCCATTCTTTTCGTTGAAGATCATGATGATCTAAGAACTAACACTACTGAGATTTTGAAAAACTTTTTCAATACAGTAAATAGTTCCGTAAATGGTGAAGAAGCACTTCATCAATATAAGGATTACTATGATGTAAATGAAAAATATTATGACATTATCTTATCTGATATTCAGATGCCTCGTTTAAACGGGGTAGAACTAACAGAAAATATTTATAATATTAATAAAAATCAAATTGTTATCATTTTATCTGCTCATGATGACACAAAACACTTACTTCCACTTATCAACCTTGGAATAGAGCAGTTTATCAAAAAACCTATTGATTATCAAGACCTACTAGGTACATTGTTAAATGCTTCTAAAAAAATAAAACTTGAACAAACTTCAGATACTAGTGAAAAAATGTCCGTTAAGATTAGGCTGAATAACTCTTTTGTCTTTGACAGAGATAACAATTCACTTTTTGAGCATAAAAATCTAATTTATTTAACAAAGTACGAAATCATTTTTTTAAGATTGTTAAGTGAGCATATTGGAAAGATTTATTCTAATGAAGATATAACATCTCATTACCAAATGTTAAATGAAAGCCTAGATGCTACAAATATTAGAAAACTGGTATCCAAGCTTAGAAAAAAGCTTCCTGAGAATAGTATAGAGAGTATTTATGGAATTGGATATAGAATAGTTCCATTTTTTGAACCATAATAAAACTGCAACCTTATCTATATCAACTGTTGTTTTATAAACTCATTATAATGACCTTCTTCATCCTCTAGTTCTTCGTGTGTACCACTTTGTACTATCTTACCCTCTTCTAAAACATGTATAATATCTGCATTTTTTACAGTACTAAGTCTATGTGCTATGGTTATCACAGTTTTTTCTTTTAGTATAGGTACTAACTTAGCCTGAAGTTTTACTTCCGTATGAACATCAAGAGCAGAAGTAGATTCATCAAATATTACAACACTTGGATTTGCTATTATCATCCTTGCTATACTTAAGCGCTGACGTTGTCCACCTGATAGCCTTATACCGTGATGACCAACTATTGTGTCCAATTTATTTTCCATTGCGTTTAACATATCTGACAATTGTGCTATATCCAAGGCTTCATATATCGCTTCATCGCTAATGTTTTCATCACCCATAGTTATATTAAAACGTAGACTTGAGTTAAAAAGTATCGGCATTTGAAGAACTAAAAATACTTTATCCCTTAGTGATGTTTTATCCAAATCTTCTACATAAATTTTATTGTACTTTAATGAACCGCTATTTTTTTCATAGAAGCCCGAGATAATCTGAGCCAAAGTTGTCTTTCCACTTCCACTTGCCCCGATTAGTGCTATCTTACAACCAGAATCAATAGCTAATGATATATCACGCAGTGTATCTTTATCTTTTGTGTATGAAAAGTATACATTTTTAAGTATTATGCTGACTTTATCTGATGTTAGCTTTTTATCTCCACTAGCTTCCGTATTTAATGTTAATATCTTGTTTATTCTATCTAGTGCAGCCATGGCAGAGGAGTAAGAGTACTGCATGCTTAACATATCTTGTACAGGAGTCATGATAAACCAGATATATCCAAACATTGCAAACATCATACCTATACTAAGGTCACTATATGCAACCAAGACAAGACCAGATGCACGAAGCACTTCAAACATAACCAAGAAAACTGTATATGAGAGTCTCTCATAGGCTACACTTTTATATCCAAACTCATTTGAAGCGGTTTTGATTTTTTCAGCTAGCCTTACAGCACCTGAAAAAAAATATGATTCTTGATTACTTGCTTTTATCTGTCCAAATAGTTCTAATGTCTCCCCTACATTTTCTTGAAAATCAGATATAGTCGTGTTTTCTTCTTTTTTTAGTTTTCCTACTACAGATGACATCCTTCTACTAAGTAGCATTATAATAGGCTGTATAACTAGGATAAGCACTCCGAGGACAGGATCTATAGCTATCATAACAGCTCCAATAGCTATAAGCGTTAAAACGGATGACACAAGCTTGCTGACTCCTGTTATGATAAAAGTATCAAGCGTATTGACATCTGTCACAAGGTTTGATGTTATAGCTCCACTTCCTAGCGTCTCATACTCATTCATGGAAGCTATCTGAAGATGACTGATAAGTCTTTTTCTTATCATAAAAGTAACATACTTTGATATATTAGTAAATATCTTGGTAAGTACTACCGTAAAAAAGTAGTATATAAAACGCAGTAATATTACTGACACGGTAACAATAAGTATGTAGTTAAATGCACTAGTCTCACCAAAGGCATTATTAATCGTATCCACAAAAAGTGCAGGTTTATCCAGTAAGATTTCATCCACCATGACAGGAAGCATCAGAGGTATCGGAACACTTACGAGTATTGCAAATATAGTAAGAATCTGTCCGTAAATCAACGCCGGTTTTTTATCTAAAATAAGATTAAATATCGTCTTTAAAGTGATTTTATTTTGCATATGGAAATTATATCCCTTTATTCTGTTATCTTCACAAATATAATTATTAAATGTATTAGATAGTTTGAATTAAACATTATATAAAGAGTATGCAGACTTTAGGCATGTATTAGAGTTAAATAAATTCTATTTTGTACACTACTCCATCTTTAGTGTTTAACATCGTTTTAGCATTAATAGAATCTGTAAAGATTCTAATAATGCTAGAACTGAAGTTTTCACTTTTATTAAAGATTTGACCATTATCCTTGTATATTAAATAATGTATATTTGATTTTTTTGAGAAATTTATAATAATTTTGTTGTTATTATCATTACTAAAAGCATGCTTGTATGAGTTTACTATAAGCTCATTTATAATAATTCCAACAATCGTTGCTTTTTGTGATTCAATCAAAAAATCATCACAATTTATTGTAATGGAAAAGTTCTTTTCACTTTCATCATAACACTCAAAAATATTTTTAATAAGCACTTCATAATACTCTTTTGACATGATTTGGTTAAGATTTTTTCCACTCTCTATATGTTTGTATACTGAAGAAATTGCATAAATTTTATTTTCTAGTAAATCCAGATAACTCTTAACTTCAGTACTTTGAGTATCTCTTTTATATACTTTAATTATACCTATTAAAATACTAAGATGATTTTGAATCCTATGACTAAGCTCTTTTAACTCCACCCTATTATATTTTATTTTATTTAAACAATAATACATAACAAGGGCACTAATAAACAAACCTGATAAAAATCCCATATATATATCAATCAATCTTATATCCATATTCTTGACTGTTATTTAACACTATATATGGGATTTTCTTCTTTAGTCTAAAAATCATTCCTCTTATTTTATTTATTGAAAACTTTTGATGTCCCCAAACACTAGAAAAAATTTTCTCATAAGATGTATAGTTGTTCCTATGTTCACATAAACACTTAAGTAACTTCTTTTCTTTCATGGTTAAACTAAGCTCAATATTATTTTTTAAAAGCTTGTTTTTTTCTTCACAATATATAAGGTCATTTTGTAAATGCACTTTTTTCTTAGACGGATATACTGTATTGTTATTTGATGACTTTAATGTAATAGCTATAAGCATCAATAATTCTTCATCTCTATAAGGTTTTGTTAAATACCCTGAAACAAAACTATCTTTTACCAGAGAAAGCGTTTCTTTATCATAATAAGAGCTTATCAACAGTACTGGTAGTTTATAATGTATACGAATAAGGTCGCAGCTTTGAATACCATCAATTGGACCATTTATATTAATGTCCATTAAGACTATATCAATCTTATTGTTATTTAAAACATACATACTTTCTTTATGACTTGATGTAATTTTAATAACAAAAAAATTATTCTTTTCTAAAGTCCTTTTTAGCTCCATAGCTAAAAATAGCTCATCTTCTACTATTAGCACATTTTTAAACATATAATTCCTTGATTTATTTATTTATATTAAATAATAATATTTTTTTAAGTATAAAAAACAATTTCTTACAAATTTTGTAAAATATGCTATTATTTATTTAAATTTTGTATAAAAAGTGATTTATTCTCAATTCAGTATTAGTTTTAACTGTATATATTTTTTATATGCTATATATTGAAAAATTTTTGCAAGTGTACCCATCCACATATTATAAATATGAGGATGGGATTTTTTTGATTTAAGTGATTTAAGTAAACTTAGACATTACTCCATACTTTAACATTATTAACTATCTTTCCAACTTGAACCCTACCATTATGTACACGAAAACCATATATACCTTCATCACATGAAATTACTCTTTCATTATTTAGTAAGTTTAATAATCTTTGGTATCCTGCTACAAGAGACCATGTCTCAATAATACCATATACAATTACCTCGTCATAATCATCTGGTAATAAATTAACACATCCCTCAGCCGCTACATTATCAAATATAGTTTGGTCAGTAGAGACTATAACTAAATGTACACCTGTTACATTATTTCCTTTACGCGCTACTACCCCGATACAAGAATTGAAATTCGTAAACTGTATTTCATTTGCTGTACCATATTCTTGTTCTGAAATGTTTTGCAAGTCACTCGCTAGTGTATATACATATGCCATTTTATTTTCCATTTATATAGTATTAACTATATTTTTGTTGCATTTGATGGTTCAGATGCTTTATATTGTACAGTAGAAGAATAATCGCTCATCATTGTATAACCGGTTATTTTTCCTGCCGCCGTTAAGGCTGCTGCTCTAAATGCACTTTCTAGAATATGACTACTACACTTTCTAGTGTAGTTTTTATCAAAAGTTGAATGTATGCACTTAAGGTTATACAAAACCCATGGTGTATCATTATAATTAACGCTCATAATTTTTTCCTTTGCTTTAATTATATGCTTATATAATCGCATATAACAATTTTTCTAAAGATCGGATTGATCTTTACTCCTGCTATTCTTTTATGTATCATTAAACAAAATCTACACAATCAAGTCTTAGCTTGGTGATGGTTTCATTAATTCTAATTCCAATATTTACAGTAGATATATTAAATATATCAACACCTAAAAAAGTAAATTTTGCCTGATCTACGCTATCTGCAAAATCAGTTAAAGCATTAACCGGGTATGAGTCATTTTCTCCGTTAGTCCGTAAATCTTCCCAAGTATCAAGTAAGGCATTAAAATCTACAACTGATATTGTTCGTGGAGTATTGATATCGGTACTAAATGGTGTATCTGGAGCATAGTTCTCAATTAAATCTAATGTATCATCTAAGTTATGATACATTGCTAAAAATGAGTGATCATCTACAGAAAAATGAACACCTACTGGAACATCACTTTGAGTAACTGTTTTTAATGCTGCTATAACTCCCTCAAGATTGCTTACATGATCTCCGGCACCACGTGTATCATCAGGATTCCCTCCAATACTTGTAGTATTTGCTAGTCCATTATCTAAAGTGCTCTGAGGATAATTTTGTAAAACTTTACGTAGCGCATAGGTACCTGGGTGACAAGAAGACCAATCAGCCGGTGAAACTAGATATGTCTCATATTCCTCTTTTGCTTCTTCTAAAGTTATTTGGTTCTCATCATATCTCATAATTGTCTGTAAAGGTGGAAAAAATGACTGACATAATTCATTAGCCGTAGCATTTGGGTTAGGTACGGCTAATCCACCTATAATATCTTCTAAAATTCTCATTTCTAAATCCTTTATTTATCAAAACTATATCAAGCTTCTACAAGCCATATAATTAAAATCAATGTATTTAATGCCATGTTTTTTTAATGTTTTCATAACAGATTCTAATGTGACTATTCCACTAGATTCTTTTATCATTAAACAATCATGTAAAACATTAAAGTCACGTTTTGCTATTAGTGATGACCTAGTTGCTGCTTCAAACCAATCTCTCTTATATTCAGCAAGTACATAATTCCAAGTAGAACTACCAGCTCCAACTATACTAGTTGCTTTTTTTTCAGGTTCTTCAGATCCAATAATCTCATTACACACCCCCTCAGTTATACTTTCACCATGTGCTCCATAAAAGTACATATTAGGTTTTCCTGTTCCATAGTCAGGAATCTTAAACATACCGTCTTCATCTGAATAACCACCATGAGAACAAATAAATACACTAGTAGCGTAGTGCTCACCACTAGCTCTCCATACAACAAAATCACCAAAATCTACAATTTGATTAGGCATAATCTTTCCTTTTAATTAATTTAATATGTGTTTAGGTTTTTTATGACCTATATTATCTTTAGTTAAGACCATTAGAGTCTTAATTACAACTATACTTCCTTACTTGAGAACGATTTTTAGTTTGTCTCTAATCATAATCTCATCCTTTCATATATCATTTAAAGTATCGTTTTTTGGTTTTACGATACTTATAAAAGTATGACAGTAGAAAGTTTGTAGATAATTTATTACATTCTATTTGAAGTTCTCAAAAGGAAAAAAAAGCATTTTATGTTTTTCTATTTTTTTCCAATAGCTGTTATCATTTAAAGACTTGAATGAAGTGTTGTTAGAATGAATTATTCCAACATAGTATTTATTATGGTTATGCGGAATGATTTTAAATGATTTTAAATTTTTTAAAAATAAAGAGTCTTCTCCTATATTAATGGAAAGAAAAGGGTACTTATCCCAAACATATTTATAGTAACATAAAGAGCCTCCTAGTACCCAAGGTCCAAAATTTTCCGCAAAAGAGTAATAGTAGGTTATTTGTTCATCAAGATTATAATAATAAACATTTTGTATACCTGTAATATCTGCTTTTAAATTAATAAGTTCATAAACCTGTCTATGAATCCATTCGTCTGCCATCCAGTCATCATCATCCCAATGCATTATAATGTCTCCACTGGCAATACTGTTGGCGTAATTTCGTTTTGCTCCGATACTTTGTTCAATATCTAAGTAAATATACTTGATTATTTTATTATCTGGAATTAAATCTTCTACTTTATCAAGACCATCATCAATAATAATCAGTTCTTTATTTTTATATGTTTGTTTTAAAAAATACTCAATTGCATTTAAAATAAATTTACGTCTATTTTTAGTCGGCATAATACAAGATACCATTGGATAATTGTTCATAGTTAATCTACTATCTACTTGACACAGACATAATATTATAAAACTGCATATCTGAGGAAGTTATTTGTGAAATATCAACTATTTCCCATTTTGAAGAACCTGAAAATTCACCAGTTTTAAATGCCCAACTGTTATTATCATGACGCATATATATAAACTGCTCATAACCGTCTAGCTTGATCAATCTTGCTCCTTTTATTATGATGTCCTCAACAAAACATACGTCTTCTCTTAGAGATATATCTTTAAATGACTCTTTTCCTACACATTTTGATGTATACATTAAAGTTCCTCCATGTATACCACGAACAAACATATCTTCATATAGCTCTTTACTTGCTTTGTATATTTCTAATGATTGCAAACTAAAAAAAAGTGTATTATATAGGGCACTAATATCTGCTTTTTTTTCTAAAAGTGGTTTTGCCTGAACCTCCAACCTTGTTTTGGCATACCAATCATCATCATCCCAGTGAGCTATAATATCCCCACTGGCAAAAGCTAATGCTTCATTTCGTTTATTGCCAATACTTGTATACATAGGTACTTTGATTGTAAAAATATTTTCGTCATGATAAAAGTCTATAGGCAGGTCTGTAACTTCATCATACACTATTATTAATTCTGTATTTGGATAAGTTTGTTGTTTAAAATATTTAATTGACTGCTTAACGAACTCTGCTCTTGCATGCGTTGGCATAATACATGAAATTAAAGGGCTATCATAAATATTTTCATTGTATATATCTGCTTTATTAGATATAAATACTCTTTGTGTCGAAGATTGAAGTAGTCTTTGATTTCTTAATAATGTTGTGTTTCTTAAACTCGTAGATGGTATTTGCTTTTTATGAACATATGCACTTTTAACCCAAACTGACTTAAATCCCATAGTACTAGCTCTTTTACTGTAGTTAATCTCCCAACAATAGCCATCTTTAAACTCTTCATTTGCTTCACCGATTTTTTTAACAACTTCTTTTGAAACTATAAAGCAACTCTCTAACAATGAATCTATTTCTTCAATCTTCATGAAGTTTTTATTTTTTAAGTCTAAACATCTATTTAGTATATTGTGAGAAGATGGATTTATATCATTAAAAATCTTTTGTTTGTTCCATCCATAATTACTGCTCGGTCCTACAATACCGATATTAAGCTTAGTGAGTTCAAACATTAAGTACTCTAAAGAGTTTGAACCCAATAAAAAACCGGATTCTATAAACATATAATAATCTACTTTTATTTCTAGCAGTTTATTAAAACAAAACACTCTTCCCTTATTACGATTATTCAATAAAAAGGGAAAAGAGTCTTTAAAGTTAGAAATATTTTTTATCTTGTCGCATCCTACATCCAGTAATGCAACTATTTTTGATTTTTCAGAGAATGTTTTAAGGTTTTTATTTAAATAAAATAGTGTCTCACTATATTGTGTAAATAAGCACTCATTGTTAACTAAACTCTCTTCCCCTATGTAAACTCCAATTGCTAATTTTACATTAGTCATTTAACATATCCTTAGCTTATTTTGATGCTTCTGTGACACTTATCTCTAATATTGATCCTTCTTCATGTTCTTCATCTGAAGGCTTACCATAAGATAAATCTATTAATACCAACATATTAATTTTATTTACTCCTAACTGCATCTTTATCCAACCGTCAATCGTAAAGTTGGAATCTGCTTCAGGAGGAGACTTATCAATAGACGGTGGTTTTGGAACATTCATTTTTCCGCCAGTGGCTACTACATATACAAGTTTACTTGTTACGCCTTTAGGATTGTATGTATAATCATAGAAAGCTACTTCAGCAGAAGTAAGTACATTTTCTATGTAAATTGCTTCAACACTAATTTTAATTTCTGTTTCTTTCGATGAATTAGTTGCTTCCCATGTTTGAATATTTTTATTAGGCAAAAGATAGCTCCTTAATTTTGATTATAATAAAGCCTATTCTTATAGGCTTTATATATTTTGTTTAATATAAACTTACGTATAACTATACGTTTACGTTCTCCAGAGTAAAAGTGAATGGAAGAGCATTTGGACCTTTACCACCACCAGTCATAACAATATCAGCTTTTTCAATTCCAAGAAGATTAATTCCAGTATTAACTTGTTGAACGATAGCAGATTTCATAACTTCACCTTCAACAACCTGAGAAACTACACCTATGTAAAGTTTAGGTTGAAATTGAAATACTGCTTTTTGTCCTGGAACAATATCTGTTTTTGCAGCAAGTAGTTTTCCATCTTTGTAAATGTTTGCGTCTATAGAACCTGTAGATAGGTCATTTTGAAGCTCAACTTCTTCCGCTGATGCAGATGGCAAAGAACTTAACTGTAGTACATCACCTGATTCATCTTTGATCATTCTATATGACTGACCATCATAAGCTGTCAGTCTAGGTGTATAATTCCCATAAGAATCAGCACTACATACTTGAAATTCCATAGGGTATTTAAATGGATGATTATCTAAAAGTCCGCAATTCTCAATTACTTTCCATGCTATTGAAATCTCATCAAAACCTGTAGCAACATTTTTTTGAAACATCACTATCTGACTATTGTTTATATCACCTGAACGATTTATAAAATTTAACTCTATATCATGTAAAATCATTTTTATTTCTCCATTATTTGTTTTTTACGGAATGAACCTATTATTTAGTTCTCCGCTATTATTAATATAAAAGTATTTAATTATACGTTTACATTTTCCAGAGTAAAAGTAAATGGAAGTGCATTTGGACCTTTACCACCACCTGTCATAACTATGTCAGCTGTTACAATACCAAGAAGATTAATCCCTGTATTGACTTGTTGAACAATAGCAGACTTCATAACTTCACCTTCAACAACCTGAGAAACTACACCTATGTAAAGTTTAGGTTGAAATTGAAATACTGCTTTTTGTCCGGGAACTACATCTGTTTTAGCAGCAAGCAGTTTTCCGTCTTTGTAAATATTTGCGTCAATAGAACTTGTAGAAAGATTATTATTTACTTCAACTTCTTCTGATGATGAAGACGGTAAAGAACTTAACTGTAACACATCACCCGAATTATCTTTAACCATCTCATAAGATTGACCATTATAAGCTGTCAATTTAGGTGTATAATTTCCATAAGAATCAGCACTAGATACTTGAAATTCCATAGGATATTTAAACGGATGATTATCTAAACGTCCACAATTTTCAATTACTTTCCATGCTATTGAAATCTCATCAAAACCTGTAGCAACATTTTTTTGAAACATCACTATCTGACTGTTATTAACATCTGTCGAACGATTAATAAAGTTTAACTTTATATCTTGTAAAATCATTTTTAATTCTCCATAATTTTTAGTCACTTTGAAAATAGACGATGTGGTGTGACCGTTAACCTTAGACATCTATTTTTAATTATTATTTTTAAGATAGTGAAATTAGGGTAGACTAACTCTTATCTTTAATAAACAACTACGTAATAACGTGTAATAATTATAATTACTTCCAAGTCATAATATTTCCTTTTAGAACTTCTATTGATTTAATGAAAATAAGCTTTCAATTAAGTCAACGAAAGTATGGCATTTGATAATTTGTTTAAAATTGGATTTTTTTATTAAAGTATGTGTAGATTAGTTAAAAATTTTATTTACTGAATTAAATTAGTCTAAACTATTTCAGACTAATTATACAAGTTACTTTTGTTGTGAAAATAAACTTCTTATCTCCTGATAACAGGAGATAAGTTGAGTGTTCTAAAAAAAGTACTTTAAGTTTAAGGAGAATCTGTTTTGTTCATTATATCCAGAGAGCATTTCTTCATCTCCCCAAAAGCTATCATATCCAAGGTAAATATTTAGCTCATCTGTATATCGATATTTAATTTTAAATTCATTCATACCAACTTGCGTATTGAATTTATGTAGTAGTAAGTTACTAAAAGTGATGTTGTTATTATAAATATTTGCTTCCATATAGACAGACAATTCAGTAAAGTTTTTATCATCTAACATCTCTGCTTGATAACCATCATATATATAAGTATGAAGAAACTGTATATTAATTGTATTATTACCTTTAGACCAATCAATGCCAACTAAAGATTTTGATACATCTGCCTTTTTTACTTCAAAGCTACTTGTTTGTAGCACATCGTTTAAAGAGACTGAAGTCTCTAGCCTTAAGACTATGTTATCTAAGACCCTAGATAAAGTAGCACCAAGCATTTTTCTACGAAAATTCTTTTTTTTTTCTGCTGATATGACTACAGGAGTGTGATTCCATCCATAATATGAATATAATGCAACATCATTTTCTCCTATAGAACTCTCGATCTTTGCTGCAATACTGCTATCTTTTAATTTAAAATCTTTTGGCTGATTTGATTTTAGTGAATTGTACAACTCAATTTGTTGATTTGAAAACCCTGTCTCAGTCTGGGGCATACCTGTTTCTTCAAAATCAGGTATTAATAATAAAGTTATACTCCATTCATCTGCTATATATTGGTTCTGTAACATCCATAAAGATATGTTTGCCTTTTTATAGTCTTCAAGGTAAGAAAGAAAATAATCTCTTAAATCTATTGGGTTTATTACATTGACAAGTCTATAATAATCACTCTCACCCCAGTTTACTTGGTGTTTACCAAATAAAAATGAGTAATTCTCATATTCTTTACTTATTGTAAGTTCATCAATCCATGCATTATGATAACTTGTTTCTTCAGCTCCAAGATAACCCCTTCCTAAAAAGTTTAACTCAAACATTTCATATTCTGTTTTATACTGTAGCCTTGAATATACTTTGGTGTATGTATTTTGACTGCCTTGTGGTGAGAGTAGGTAATCACTACGAGTACCTATCTCTCCAAAAAAATCAGCAAACAAACTTACAACTAGAAACTGAATAATCAGTATACTTTTTACCATCTATATTTCTTTCCTAGTGATTGTCTCCTAAAAACTTTATTTGAAATTTTTTTATTGTATTTTACATTGTTTAAAGACATAATACTTGTCTGCTCTTCAAGAAAGTTTTCTACAGTTTGCTTTGTAACAGTCCAAAATCCGTCAATCTTCTTGATTTTATTTACAGTTAATCTTTTAGTATAAAAATCATTTTTATTATAATAATCAGCTTGAACAACTAAATTATAAAGAGGATTAATCCAAAGGATTTTTTTACTGTAGCTGGTCTTATCAACTACATTTTTATTGACAGCTTTTGCCTCAATTTTATAGGTTTTTTCTCCATTTATTTCTTCCTCTCCTAAAAGTTTGTAGCTAAAGTCTTCTAATATTGTCCACTCTAAATCAGAGTATTGAAAATTACTACCTACAAAATTACCATTTTTATTTTGTTCAGATAGCTTTTTTGTTTTACCAAGTACAGGTATATATAGCCATATATTACTTATCGTGTTTGTATCATTAGACGAATCGTTTGACAACAATATGGTAGTTCTCATTACATCACGAGGACTTTTTACATATAATATGGTGCTACGCTTCATATCTTCATCTTTTTCTATATAGTCGACAGTTCTTTCTCTGTAGCTTCCATCTTTATCTATAATTTTTAAAGTGACTTCAGCAAACCTTGATACTCCATCCTCTCTCCATTTAACATCATGCATTATAGATTTGACATCAATATTATTTGCCAAGACTATAGATGCAAACATAATAAATACAGTAGATACTTTAATCAACATTATTTATCCTTTACAATATTTGTGTGAAATTTATTTAACAACTGTGGTAATACAAGTAAAGTTACAGTAGTAGATACTATAACTGTAGACGAAACTAACCAGCCAAGATTTACCAGTGCTTCATGACTTGCCATAATTAATACTAAAAACCCAGAACCAAGAACAAGCGAGTTTGCATAAAGTGCACTAAATACTTTTTTTGCAGCTTCAATATTTCTATCTTCAGCGGTAGAGCTTCTATAATAACTTATATAATAAATTGCATTATCAACACCTATACCAATTGCAATTGCAGCAACAATTGCTGAGCCTACATCGAGATATAAACCTAACCATCCCATAATGCCAAAGTTGATTATTAGTGTAATAAGCAATGGTACTAAACCTATAAGAGCTATTTTTATACTTTTAAATAAAAATAATAGAAATACAAAAATCATACTAAAAGATATCATCAAACTGCTAATCTGTCCATATATTACCTCATCCCTAGTAGAGATTAAAACTTCCCCAAATCCTGATGGAGTAATTTTCACATCAGGCAGATGTTGAGAAAGATACTTAGTAGCCTGAGTTACAATATGATCCATTGATGATGTTCTGTCTGATTTAGAAAATATGACAAGGCGTGTTTTAGTATAATCCTTATTTACCACATTAAATATCTCCTTACCATTACTGTTTTCATATAAGAAAAGGTACTGTGGATAGGCTTGAGCCTCTTTTGGTAAAGAGAAATATTCCTGTTTATCTGAATGCAGACCTTTGTTCATTAGCTTAATAAAATTAGGCAATGCATAAACAGTCCCAACATTTGTTATATCTCCAATACTTTTAATAGCTTGATCTAGATTTATTATTGCTTCCTTGCTTTTAAAATACCCATCTTTACTACTAGAAAGAGTAAATTCAACAGTTGATGAACCTCCAAAGTGTGTATTTATAAACTTTGTATCTTTATAAACTTTACTTTTTGAAGAAAAATATTCAATCATCTCATTATCTATTTTTAGTCTTTCTATACCTATAATAGAGCTAATAACAACAAGAGCAATTCCTATCCAAATAAAAGTAGATTTTGTTTTAAGTTCAAAGACTATTTTATCTTCTAAAACTTTTCCAAAACGGATAAGCATTGTTGGATTTGATACTGTGTTTGTTTTTGTATCAAATATTAATTGTAATGCTGGAATTAATGTTACAGTGATAATAAATGCATAAAAAATACCAACTGCAACAAATACTCCAAACTCTTTTATAAAGCTTATTGGTGTATATGTAAGAGCTAAAAAGCCAATCATTGTAGTAAGACTCGTATAAAGCATAGGTTTGAACACTTTTTCCAAAGACACTTCTACCTTTTCACTTGCATTTCCTTTTTCACATTTATGATATTCTGATAAAAAGTGAATACTGTCTGAAACACCAATTGATATTAAAAAGACAGGAAGCATAGTCCCAACTATGTTTTGCTCATAACCTAAAAATGCCATCGTTCCAATTACCCATACAACACTTATGATTGAAACAGTTACAGGAAATATTACAGTGTATTTATTCTTATAAAGCAAGTAAAGCATAACCAAAACAATCATAATTACGAATGGAAACATTTTGTCACTGTTTTCTTTTACTACTGCCGCTGTTTGAGCAAAAATAGCAGGAGGACCACTAATATAGTAAGTGTCTTTAGTTCCAATCTTAGCAGGTATATCTGATATAATGTCATATATACGCTTCATATTTGGAGCATCCTCTTGCGGGATTCTTAATTCTATAAGGGTATTTGTTATACTCTTATTTTTTTCGGTGAATAAAATATCTTTTAAAAGCTTATTTCCATATGCCTCATTTTCTAGATGCTTGATGTCAGTATCATTTTTTGGTACATATGGCATTAATGCATGAATATCAAAACTATCTTTATCACTTGCAGAAATACTCTCAATATTGACCAGTCCTCTAACTTTTTTAATAGGCCATACTCTAATCAATAAACTATCAATAAACTCCTTGTCCTCTAATATCGCTGTTGGAGAAGACTTTAAAATAGATTGTATTACTTTTATATTTGTGTAATCACTCGGTTTTAATGCATCCAAGAGTTTAAAATGCTCTTTAAGGCTATCATCAATTTTAATTTGACGAGTGATTTCATTAAGATGTTTTAGGTCACTTTCATTAGTTAAAGTCAATGCTTCTACTTCTTGTGTAAAGCTATAAAGATCTGTTAACGAACGTTTATTAAATATATTACCTTCATTTGTTTGAGTTGTTACTATTAGTACTTCTCCACTTCCTTTAAAGACCTCTTTTAATTTTTTGTCAGCAATTCTACTTGGATGGTCAATATCTAAAAAATATGGTGTTGCATTTGTTTGAATTTTTGTGGCAAACCAACCCATCAATATTGTTATTAGAAGTAAAACTATCAACACCAGCTTGTAATATCTGTTTATAAAACTAGTGTACTTTTTCACTGTAGTCCTTTATTTGTAATTTTGGGGAAGTTACCATATTTCTATTGTCCCAAATAAATTCACTACTCTTCATCCATTTATTTGTACGATTTGTATGGCTATTATTAAATTTCATCATTACCGCAGGCTCGTTATTCACACTTTGTAGCTTATACTCTGAATCATCACAAACACAACTAAGACCCAGCTTACTAAAAAGCCTGTCTGTCTTTACACAAACACAACTAAGACCCAACTTACTAAAAAGCCTGCCTGTCTTTACTTTGATGGTTGCAGAAGCTAAAAAACAGTTCTCATTATATTCTTTATGCCAATTAAACACGGCACCCATAATATGTTTAACTACTTTTTGAGATTCCATAGAGTTATTTAATTCAGGAGAGATTGTAAATGAACTGTCAAATGTGACATCAAGCCCTTTTTTAGCTCTCTCGTTTAGTAGTTCTTCTATATATTTTCTTGTTTTTTTGTTTTTTTTGTCTTTGAGAAGTTTTAATGGGAAAAATTCTATATTATTTAATAAACAATCACTGTATCTAATGATTCTCGAACATGCTAATGGAATAATTTCGTTCTTAACTTCTTTATAAAGCAAAATATTCGTTGCGAAGTAATCGTATTGATCAATAGGTACAACATCCTGTCCATGTACAGCACTATACCCATCCATTCGTAAAGATAGTAAATATCCTAAAAATTTTTTGTATTCTCTACTTGCATGAAAGGAAAATGGTTTTTCTAGAACGTATATTTTATATTCTTCGCTCATAACGTTTCTTTTGATAACAAAGTAATCTCTTCTTTTATCGCATCACGATAAATCGTTTGTTTGTTTTTATCTTCATTTGAATAAACATCTAATATGTCCCACATATCTAAGTATATTTCAGTTTTTACCATTTTCCCATTAAGTATTTGAATAATTATAGATGTAGCAATAACGCCAAATAGGTTAGCAGATATCCCTAATTGAGATATGAAATCTTTTTCCTGATTACGAAAACGATGAAGCTCTTTAATAATACCCAGTGGCATATTCTTTTCTCCAATAAGAAGTAAACAAGAATCTAATGGATTTAAACTTTCCACTTGTGCCTTATTGATTCTACCTTTAAAAATAAGTTCATCTTCATTTCTATAGTCATAAAATATTGTGTATTGTGTAGCATCCATATCATATCCTGATATAACAGGAAGAGCTTTATCCTTGGAAGTTTCATGTAACAAGTATTTCGCTTCCCAACCATTAACAGTTGTTACATCTACTCCATCAACTACAATATCTGTTTTATTTAAAATATCAGCTGTATTATCAGCTGTCAAGCCTTCAGTATATACTTCAACATCACAATTTGGATTAGCCCAAAGAATTTTTTCTTTCATTAATTCAGCTTTATTTCTGCCTACATCGCTATAACCAGCTGATTGTCTATTTAGATTTGTATAATCATATGTATCTGGATCAGCAAGTATAAACTTTCTTGCTCCAGTTCTTACTAATAGCTCAACAGCACTTCCCCCAATTGAACCGCACCCAGCAATCAAGTAAACATTACTTTTTAAGTTGTTTTGTATTTCATCAACTATAAAACCTGTATTTCTGAGAATTGTCTCATCTTTTGTATGCATTATAACTCCAAATAATTTTTTTTAACATATAATTATACATATTATGCTTTATAAAAGTCAATTACTATACTAAAAGTAATATACTATCTTTTTCTATAGTATAGATTTGAAATATCGTGAAAAAGGTGTATAATTAAACATCAGTATAATATTTATATATTTGAAAAAGGAAAAAAATGACTTCAAAAAAAGAGTACACATGTGCATTTGAATATGCAATTGATAGAATTAACGGTAAATGGAAAGGAAAAGTTTTAAAATTATTAAACGAACGAACATATCGTTTCAACGAACTGCATAGAGCTATTCCTGGTATTACACAAAAGATGCTTTCCAAAATGCTTAAAGAACTTCATGATGATGGAATTATCCATAAAAAAATATATCCTGTTATTCCACCAAAAGTTGAATATAGACTTACTGATGAAGGCAAAAAACTAGAAACAATATTTTTTCAACTAGGTGCATGGGGTGCTGAATTGGCGAAAAAAAATGGGGTAAAAGATATAAGCTGTGAAGATATGCAAATTGTATAACAACTGCTTTAATGTTAATTTAGGTGGAAATTGCACTTGTTTTTAGAATTGGCGAGCTTTTAGAAGATCATAGTCATGAAATGGCATCATAATACAAAAAATAGTAAGAAAAGGACACCTAAAGAAAACTTAAACGGTTTCTGATAATTAAAAATTCTATGAAAGTTCGATATTTACGAAGAAAACAAGTGGTGGGTCCTATGTGACTCGAACACATGACCACTCCGTTATGAGCGGAGGGCTCTAACCAACTGAGCTAAAGACCCACTGTTTGTAGGGCGCAATTATAGTCAAAATATTCTTATATTTTTCTTTTATTTAGTCCTATCTTTTATTTTAAACACAACGGCATAAAGTAGCGGTACATAAATAAGATTAAGAACTGTAGCCCAAGCTATACCAAAACCAAGTGAAACTGCCATCGGTTGAAGTATCATAGCCTGACCTGAAGCGAAGAAAATCAAGCTAGACAGACCAAGAACAGTAGTCAAAGATGTAAGTAAAATAGGTCTTAATCTCGTTTGAGCCTGCTGCATCAACTCCTCTGTATCTTGTGCATGTTTGATAAAGTTAACGACTATGAGCCCATCATTTACAACTACACCTGCTAAACCGACAATACCAATAAGACCAGGCATTGTAAGGTTTATCCCCATTACCATATGTCCAAAAAACACACCAAGCAGGACCAAAGGTATTGTACTTATTACGATAAGAGATTTTTTTATAGAATCGAATAACCAGACTAAAGTGATAAAAATTAAAAACATTGCAATTAATGCCGATTGGAGCATCTCTCTTTTATTTTTCTTATTTTCTTTTTCTTCACCTTTTATATCTATATTATATCCATCAGCTCTAAGCTTTTTAAACGTTGGCTTCAATTTAAGCATAACCTCCGCTGATGTCATCACTTTCTTATCCAAAGAAGCAAAGACTGTTCTTATTCTATTACCGTCTTCTTTTTTAAGTGCTACATAACCTTGTATCATTATAAAGTCACATACATCCTTTAACAATACAAATTTGTTTGATGAGGGAACTTGGACTTCGATTGAGTTTATAGAATCTATTCTCTCATTCATTGAACTCTCTATTTTGATACGAATCAAACCACTTTCATTAAACATCTTGCCATATTCACCTTTGAGATAATATGACCTTAACTCTGCAGATATTATTTCTTCATTAAAACCTAACTGCTGTCCATATTCATTTACACGAAGCTTTAACTCTTTTTCACCCAATGTGGCATCATCAGCCACATTACTGACACCTTCAATGGCATTTAAAGCATCACTTAAGTACTTCACTCCATCTTTTGTTTTTTGCTCTGTTTGTCCACTTAGGCTTAGTTCTATATCTGATGCAACAACACCCGCTCCTGGAACTTTAACTACTAACTCTTCAAACAAAGGCTTATCGTCTTTATCTTTTAAATCTTTAAAAGGCTTTACGATAAGTTTCAAGTCCTTGGCTATGTCTTTTCCGTCCCTGTATCTTGTTAAGACGTTTTTGTTATACTCCAAAGACAGATATGGACTTATATACGTATCAAACACATTACTTGGTGCCCTCTCCTTCAAATCAATAAAAATGTGAAACAAATGCTCACCTGTCTCAGCCATATTTTTTGCATCAAGTTTAAATCCAATTACAGATGTAATGGATGACACTTCATCTTTGTCAATAGTTTCAAGAAATTTATTTTCTAACTTTGTTACTATCTTTTCGGTGTCTTCTAGTTCACTGTTTACATTAACTTTACCATAGACATAAATTTGGGTATTGTCAAAATCTGGAAATAGTTGAAATTTTGAATTTTTGATAAATACAAACGTCAGAGATAAGATACTTACAACAATAACTACAAGTGATATCCACTTTCTTTTAAAAACAAAATGCAATACTTTGTTATGCCAGTATTTAAACTTAGCCCAAAATCTTTTTGTAAAACTTTCATCGTGTGCAACTTTTAAAAAATCATGTGCATGAAGCGGTAAAAAATAAAATGCTTCAAACAAAGACGATAAAAGAAGTACTGTTATCATAATAGGAATAATTTTTACAAACATACCCATCTCACCTGTCAAAAGCAACATTGGTAAAAATGCAAAGACCGTTGTTAAAGTAGCTGCTAAGACCGCCGGAAACATCTCAGTAGCTCCGACTATTGCTGCTTCTCTTCTATCCATACCGTTTTCTAGATGACGGTATATATTTTCTGCAACTACTATAGCCTCATCAACAAGCATACCAAGTGCAATAAGTGCGCCTAAAAGTGAAAGCATATTTAAACTGTCACCCATTATTTGAGTAGCAATGAGACCCATCATAAAACTTACAGGTATACCAATAGCCACGACGGTTGCAATCCCACGGTTAATAAATATCAACATAGCTATAAAGACAAGCATAAGTCCAAAAGTGATATTTGAAAAAACTGTATTCAGACGGTTTTTAATCCAGATAGAAGTATCTGTATATATCTCATACTTAAATTCAGGATGTTTCTTTGAAGCCTCTTTTAAAAGCTTTCGAATATCCTTAACCAATGCAATGGCATTTCCCTGTTTGGACTTAGCTATATTTATAGAGACATTTCTTACTCCATTATAGTGTGAGATCTCCGATTCATCGCTAAGCTTGAATGACACATCTGCAACATCACCGATTCTAACTCTAGTATCACCTATACCAATTATTGTATTTTCTATATCTGCTTTATTTTTTTCGCCGTTAAAAGTAGAAATATACAGGTGTGAGCCTCTCTCTTTTATAGTACCTATTGGGAAAATAGAGCTTATGTTTCTTAGCGAGGCAACTGCTAAGGCCGGTTTTAATCCAAAAGCAAGAATCTTTTGTTCATTTATCTGTATAACCAACTCGTCATCAGCATCACCTCTAATAGTAATCTCACTTAAGTCCTTAAACTTACTAAGTTCACTCTTTAATTCTTCCGCACGTACTAATAACTCTTTTTTGTTTTTATCCCCTGCTAAAGCTATCAATACGAGTGGAAAAGTATGTAATCTTATCTTAGCTATCGGTTCAGCCATGTCTGCAGGTATATCTTTTTTTACGCTGCTTACAATATCTTTTACATCATTCAATACATTTATATTTTCAGAGTTTGGCTTTATATCGGCTGTAATGACAAAGGACCCATTTTTTATAGTACTGCTTATCTTATCCAGCTCATCTACATTTTGCAAATCATCTTCAATAGTCTTGACAACCATCTTATCTAGGACATCTGCTGAAGTTCCGATATAACCACCTGTAACAACTATCTTATCCATATTCATTGGAGGAAATATCTCTTTTGGAATATTGATATACGAAAAAATAGACAGCAGTATCACAAACGACAATAATATATGGTTCAAGAGAGGCTTATCAATTGCGAATTCTAAAAAACGACGTATCATAATTCAGCCTTAAAACATTGTATCAAGTATTTGATTTTTAAATTTTATTGATTCTACAGAGGTGCTTATGATTTTGTTTTCTTCTTTTAAAATATCGTATTCACTTTTTAATTTTGAAATATCTCTACTTTTAAAATAGATTTGTTGTTGTAAATATATTTTTGGAAAGAAGATAATTCCAACTAACGATATAGCCAACAGTACAGATAGAAGATATGCCAGATCTAAACCTTTTTTTGGATTTAGGACTAACTCTACCTCTTCTAAAAGTTCTAATTTATCGTTCATATTTTTTACTCATTTTAAAGACTCGCATCTTAGCACTTCTGCTTCTGACATTTTCTTTAAGTTCGTCATCTTCAGCTATTATCGGTTTTTTACTTAAAATCTTGCCAAGTGCATAATCTTTAGAACATACACATCGCATAGCTTCAGGCGGACAGATACAGTTCTTTGTCCATTTGCTAAAAGTCTGTTTAACTATTCTGTCTTCAAGAGAGTGAAAAGATATTATTACCACCTTTGTATCAACAAATCCGGCATCCCCTATAGTTTGAAGCAGTGACTTTAACTCACCTAGTTCGTCATTTACCTCAATACGGACAGCCTGCATCAAAAGAGTAGCCGGATGTATCTTTTTACCGTGTGGCATAAGGGGCTTTAGTTTGTCACTTAACTCTTTTGCGGAAGTAAACGGACGATTTTCAATAATTGAAGAAGCAATCTTTTTATAATTTCTTAATTCACCATATTCTAATAGTATTTTTTCAAGTTCAGACTTTGAATATTCATTTATAACATAAGAAGCATCAAGAGAAGCATCTTTATCCATACGCATATCAAGATTTTCACTTTCATAAGAAAAACCTCTGTCTTTTTGGTCAAGCTGAAGCGATGACACACCAATATCTGCCAATATACCTTTAATATTCTCTACGCCGTACTCATCTATAATATCTTTTATTACGCATGAGAAACGACCTTTTTTTATAATCGCTCTATCACCGAACTCTTTAAGTCTGGAAGTGGAAAAATCTATCGCAGTCTGATCTTGATCAATACCAATCAGTTTAATATTTTCATTAGCACGCAGAATCAGGGAAGAGTGCCCTGCATACCCCATTGTACAATCTATAACTACACCGTCATTTATATCACTAAAAGCTTCTAGCACATGTGAATACAAAACAGGGATATGAGGAATATCAGTCATTTATAGCCTATAATATTTTTGGTAATATTATATCATTAAATATGTAATACTTTAAAAATCAATGTAAAAGGGCTTAGAGAGGTTTGATAAAATTTGCTTAAATTAGCCTACTGAATAACGAATTCTGAGTATTTTTGTAACATAAACCTGCTCCTTTGCCCTGTACTACATTGTTTTGAGAGTTTTTTACTTTACTCTAAAACCCAACTAAGTCCACTAAAAGTCCGCCTATTTTAAGTATTGTATATGCTTATAATGAGGAGTTGATAAAAACTCTTCCAAAAGTTTTTTTGATGGATTTATTTTATCCGTCATTTCTATTAATGCTGTTTTTAGTTTTGGTAAGTCTTTATGTATAACTGTCCATAAAATGCCTGCATCTACACCTCTGTAATCATGTGAAATTTTATCTCTTAGACCTGCTATATCTTTCCAAGAAAAATCACAATTCACTGACTCTTTCAAAGATTGTTCAATTTTTTTTGACTCTTCTCCAATAGCTATGAAAAGTGAAATAGTAGCATTTAGTTCTATTTGTTCATTTGACCATATTAAGTCATTTGGATTATCAAATTTTTTAGTGTAAATCCAAGTTTTTTCAATACATTCTAACATAGTGAAAATATAGATTAAATTTTTTTCACTATACATAAATAAAATCTTTTTTTGCATAATGTTTTATAATTGGGTTCATAAAATTAAGTGAAACAAAATCAACTTTTGAAACATGTAAATCACTTGCTAATTGCTCATTAATATTCATAAATTCTAGCCCACTATCTAGCTCAAAATTATTATCCCTTTCATAAAATATATCTATATCACTTTTTTCTGTAGCTTCATCTCTAGCATAACTCCCATATAAACCAAGAGAAATAATTCCATATTTTTTATGTAATTCTTCTTTTTTACTTTTTAAATAATCTAAAATAATACTCTTAGTCATAGGTTAAATCCTAAGTATTTTTTTTCATACATAAATAGCTTCTTTATCTATTTTATTTTTTAAATATGGGTTCATTTTATCTCTAATTCTAACTATATCAATAGAATTAGATAAAAGGTTTTGAACTTCTTCTTTGATATGTGCTAGTATAAACATATCAGGAGTTTTTGTTTTGATGCAAATATCAACATCACTCTCTTTAGAAGCTTGGTTTCTTGCAATAGAACCAAATAAACCAAGTTCTATAATATTATATTTATTGAGATTATTATTTTTATAGTTTCTAAGTAAATTTAGTATTTCATCTCGATTTATCATTACTTTTCCTCTACATTATGCATAAATAAAATCTTCTTTTTTACTTTTTAAATAATCTAAAATAATACTCTTAGTCATTTAATAAACCTTAATAATTTATTATATCATAATAGCATTAATTCAATAAATTACCGCTCGTCTACAAAAACTATAGAAATTCCACCTTATATTAAAAATTTATTAAATATATGAAAAGTGTCATGAATTGTCATAATAATTACTCATTGCGAAAGCTTACGAAATATAATGAAGTAAGTCGTGGATGAGTCAGCAAACGAAGTGCGGTAGGTTTTCTCATAAAATATATTTACTTTATAACATATCTAAATATACTTAAACAGCCAAAATATCTTAAATTAATTCTACTGATATATTTGTCGGTACAAAAGGGTAACTTAGTTACTCGCCTTTTTGTCGATAATTGTAAAATTGTAGATATTAAGATGTTTTAGCGAACAAGAGTAAACTAAGTTACCCTTTTTTGTTCGCTAAAACATTTTGGTAATAATTATATTATTACTATTATCAAATGAAATTAATAAAGAAAAAAAGAAATTTGTGCTTATCTGTGCTTGGTGTGAAATAGAAAAAACTCAAAAATATATGAACCTAGATTTTGAAGTTTCACATTGAATTTGTAAAAAATGTTCTAAAAATTATTAAGATAAAAAAACATCGCCGAGTATATGTTAATTATGCGGATTACATATGTTCGAGAATTCCGATATTATGTAGCAAACGCACAAGACTTTCGGCGTAAAATCAGCTAAAATTTTCTCTAATAATTTAACTTTTTAAGAGGTTTAAAATGGCTGAGACACATGTTATATCTGCACTTACAAATAAGCGTTCTGAACTGCTTGGTGACATCAAGCATTATGAATTAATAATCAAATCACTTAAAGACAATCTATCTACGATTAGTAAAACTATACATATATTTGATGAAAATTACAAGCTATCATCTATAAAACCGAAGAATACAAACAAAAAGCGTTACTTTGAGACTGGTGAAGCTACTAAAGCACTTTTGGATACTTTGAGAAATTCAAGTGAACCTCTATTGATAGGGTTTACACAGTTATTTTTACACTCTCTTACTACATAATATCGGAGAATTCTTAAGAATTACTCAAAAAATGCGAAACTTGTTCAGGGAGATTAGGATTGTCTCCTATCCCTAAAGACCCTTAGCCTAAAAAGAAGAAATTAAATTTTTAAACGACTCATTTAGTTACTAGTGGATTATCTGTTATTAATCAACATTTAACATATTAATATTAGTTTCTGTTTGATAAAAAGGCTTAATTGTAATTTGCTCAATCTCTTTTGAAACTTTATAAAACCAATAGTATACAATAATGGAACTATCGCACATATCACTTGTGAGTGAAAATTCAATTTCTGTATGTGTTTCATTTTTTTGTGTAATTATTTCGTTAAATTGGCATATTTCACCTTCTGTAACAGTATAGATCAAAATGTTATCTTTATTAAAATCAATATTGGCATTATTTAATATTTCAATCCAATAAAGTATCATTTCCTTATCCTGATTTGTATTAATACTTATATTTTGAGCTGTTTGATTTAAATCAGCTAGTGTTGTTTGTAGTGCTTCTTCAGAAGAGATAACAATTGATGATGGATTTACAAATATATCGGTACTAAAAGAACTATCGCTTATCAAAGATGTGACTGTTTCAGTAGATTTTGTCTCTGAGCCATTGTTATTAATATCACATCCTACTAGTATAAAAATTGTAATAAATAGTGCCAATATATTTTTCATCTTAATTTCCTTTTATTATTATAAGTTCTCTTTACAAAAAGAACTTATAATTTTAGTATCTATTGAATGACATAGAAAGTGACATGTTATTTGCCGTATCTCTATTGGCAAATCTGGAAATTCTTACAGTATACTCACCAGTAATATTTGATGTGAAATCACAGTATTCATAAGGGTTATAACGTGATAAATTTCCACACGTATACTCCCCATTCTGGTTATATACACTTAAATCAAAATCTTTTCCAAGTGGATAAAAATCATTTCTATGGATATATGTATAATCTCCATGGTTCAACCAAGAAATAGCAACTCTGTATTTATTTCCAATAGCAGATACACTTACTTTCTTCTCAATTATAGCATTATAAACACCACCATCATTAGATGCAGAAGCATCAAATGAAGCATTTGTCCATGTGGTATTTGTTGAATCATAGTTAGTACTAAAGAAATCTATTCCACCTACACCAACCTTATCACTACCTCCTGAATATACTTTTTGTAGCACCCGCCAACATTATTGCTTTCATAAGATGTGGTTTATCTTTAGACCATAACGGATAATTAGACATAAAACTTGCAGCAAATGCTGCTGCATGAGGGACAGCCGCACTTGTTCCTGTAGAGGTATATCCACCGGCTGTAATACTAGTGCCTAGTGCCACAAGTTCAGGTTTTTGATTTTTAATTTGAGGATTACCATAACTAGAGGTACTGTGTATAATATCAGTAGAATCATCATAGTTTCCAACAGTAATAACATTTAATCCTTTCGCAGGAGATGCAACATATAGATTACTGTTTCCAGGAGATGCAAAAATTAAAATATCTAATTTAACGTAGTATAGAATATTTGAAGCTAAATAATCATTTTTTATTATAGTTCACTGGGTGTTTATTACATAGTCGTGATAGTTATTTAAACATTTCCGCTGGAGGTAGTCGTAGTAGATATACAGTATCAACATGTCAACCGCCACCAAGAGCTTTTTTTACATGTGCTTCTGCCATTGTAGGGTTCCATTCAGGTTCCCATACAAGATCTATCTCAACTTCTTTGATGTTTGCCATCTTCTGTACGGCTTCTTTTACCCATTGCTGTATTAACTGATGCATTGGGCATGCTTTAGTAGAGAGTGTCATCTTTACATAAGCATTTCCATCCTCATCACATTTAGCATCATATATAAGTCCCATTTCTACAAGGTTGAATCCCACTTCAGGATCTATTACTGTTGATATTGCTAAAAATAATTCTTCTTTAGTGTACATATTATTTAATCTCCAATTTAAAATTTATCATATAAAATATATTTCTTACAAATGCTAAGGCACTCATAAATAAAAATGAGGCTCCAGCTTTTACAAACATCTCATCTTGCAATAAAATTGCTATTGCAACTATAAGCACACCTATACTCCCAAAAAGGAATTGAGCTTCAGAACTTCTAGGTGGAAGCATATCTGCAAGCATAGGTACTTTTTCTTTTCCAACAAGCGGAGAGAATCTCTCAAACCATACCAAAAATGGAACAATCTTATATACATGTCCTGTAATTGCAAACCCAAAAAAACCAAAGAACATCAACCACCCTGACATTAAAAGTAATTGTTCATATCCTATAAATAAAAAACAAAGCCCTGCTACTAAGGCAATAAGCATACTAAAATATGAAAACATAAGACTTTTCACATATATATCTATCTCTTTTCTAGCTCTTGTTTTATATATTGTATGAACTAAATAAAAATATACAAAAAGAGAGATAGAAGCTAAAATATATCCTATGTAATCTAAGATACCTATGTCTATAAAAGACGACGAAACTACTAAAAGAACTGCAATACTCATAAGAGTCATCGCTATTTTTAGTGGTTTCATTGAAAAACCATGAGACAATCCAAACATTGGAAGTAGTATAACTGATAGTCCCATTAATGTTATTATTATGTATCCCCCGATAACTAAAAAAACATGTGAACGTAAAAGTGCATTTATATCTATATCAATGGTTCCTGCATAGCCCAATGCCATGACAAGACCAAAGATAATCCCAAAAAATAAAAATGTGTTTGAAATTAGGACACTACTCATCACAAGATTAAATTTTTCAACTTTTTTTATGGTTAAAAAGATCTCCATTACAAATATCATCATAGCAATTAAAACTACTACACCCCCGTAAGGCAGTAGTTGTGGAGAAATTAAAAATCCAAGCACCATAAGAAGCGTACCGATTCCCAATAGTGGCCATATCGCGTAAAAAAGTTCAACTCCAAAGTGCCCAACTTCTAGAACAACAGGAACTAACTGTGCCATCGCACCAAAGATGGTCATCATAATAAATCCAAGCAAAAACAGATGCGTCAGACCTAATACCTTTGTGTCTAAAATTAATAAGTTCTCGCTAGAGAAAAAAAATAAATATATAGTGGCAACAAGATAAAAGAAACTTCCCAATATAAAAAATGGAGAGATTAATTTAAATGGTGGTGCAAAATCTTGCGATACGGAAAACATTTATAAACTTAATGACAAGTGTCTTGATCTAAGTCAGTGTTAGCAGTTGAATTAAAATTGCTGGAAAAAGTAACTTTTACAAAACCACCTTCGTGTGCGATAGCTTCGTGAGAGATATCATCACCTAGTTTAGCAAAAAGTCCGCCTGGTGTTTTATGATTAATCATAACTAGTTTATTATCAGTACCTTTGATAAGTTTTAAGCCGCTCATTGCATTTACCATAGGTTCAGGTGGTCCACATTTTGAACTATCAAAATAGTAAGTGCTTTGTCCATCTTTAGCTAATTCAAAAAAATCAACTGTCGCCCCTGCAACTTCGATTTTCTTCGCTCCGTTTGGAATTAAAGACATATAAATCCTTTTTTGTTAATTTAGGAAATTATATGTAACTTTCTTCAACTATTACTTGATATTCATCAACATATACTGAAATATTATCTAATTTGTCCACTTCCGTAAATCTTAAACTTGTAAGTAGTAAGACCTTCTATACCCATTGGTCCACGAGCGTGAAGTTTGTTCGTTGAAATCCCGACTTCCGCACCAAAGCCAAAAGCTCCACCATCTGTAAAGCGTGTTGAAGCATTTACATATACCGCAGCTGCATCAATAGAGTTTAAAAACTTTTCTGCTGTAGATATATTCTCACTTATAATTGCCTCGGAATGCCCTGAACCAAATTTCACTATATGTTCAATCGCCCCATCAACACCTTCAACAACTTTTATATTTAAGATATTTTCCAAATACTCTGTATCATAGTCTTCATCAGTAGCATTTGCTGTTTCTATGATAGCTTGAGTCTCTAAACAACCTTTTAGTTCTGTATGAGCCTTATCAAACTCCACCTTGAGTTTTGGCAAGGCATCTGATGCTATAGCTTTATCTACAAGCAAAGTTTCCATTGCATTACAAACACCAGGTCTTTGAACTTTTGCATTTATAGCTATTGCAATTGCATTGTCAAGTTTTGCTTCTTTATCTATGTACGTATGACATTGACCCTTATCATGTTTTACTACACTAACTGTAGCATTCTCAGTTACATGCTTAATAAGTCCAGCTCCACCACGAGGAATTATCAAATCCACATACTTATCCATCTTAATAAGCTTATTCACACCCTCACGTGAGCTATCAGGGATTAAAGACACCAAAGATGCCGGAAGATCATTTCTTATCAAAACATTTTTTAAGACTTCCGCTATAGCCTTATTTGAATGCTCAGCTTCTTTTCCACCTTTAAGCACACAGACATTTGAGCTTTTAAAACAAAGTGCAGCTGTATCGGATGTTACATTTGGACGAGATTCATAGATGATTCCAATAACACCGATAGCAACAGACACCTTCTCTATTTTAAGACCATCTTCTGTAATCCAGCCATCAAGTACTCGACCAACAGGCTCTTTTTGTGCAGCTATCTCTTCAATTGCTATAGCCATCGCATTGATTCTACCTTCATCTAAAAACAATCTATCCATCAATGCTGAGGAAAGATTATTTTTTTCTCCATCACGCATATCCAAAGCATTAGCTTCAATCAGGCTCATAGTATTACTTCTAAGAGCATTTGCCATCTCATTTAAGATTCTATTTTTTTCTGCTCCACTTAAACTTGATAAAATTCTACTTGAATCTTTTGCTTCTTTTAAAAATGCTTCCATGTTATTTGCCTAATCCTTATTAGTTTTTTTTGGTTTAAAAAGTGTACCTAAGGTGTGTTCACCCTTTAAAAGAAATGATTCCATGGCATCAAGGTTAAAGCCATTTGTAAGTAACATTTTCTTACCTTTTTTTATAAGGTAGTCTGCAGCTTTAAGCTTAGTGACTATACCGCCTGTTGCAAACTCATTATTTGGCGTTGATTCATCTTCAAGTACGTTACTTGGTAATTCGGAGATATGTTTTATGATCTTTGCATCACTGAACTCTTTTGGATTTTTATCATAGTATCCATCAATGTCACTTAAAATTATTAGTAATTCAGCATCCGTCGTATAAGCTACATTTGCTGATAGTTGATCATTGTCTCCAAAGAGTTGCTCAGGGGTTGAAGAAATATCGTTTTCATTTACGATTGGTACAATGTCATTATCCAGATGCATATCTATGATCTCTTGAAACATCTTTGTACGCTTTCTTGAATCAAAGTCGTCCTCAGTTAAAAGTATTTGTGCCGTATCTATACCGTATATATCAAACTTTCTTTTATAACTTGACATAAGTATAGGCTGACCAGCTGCTGCAATAGCTTTTTTACCAATTTGTTTGTTTTTATCAAGTTTCAGAGCAGAATATCCAGCTGCTACAGCCCCTGATGATACAAGTATAACGTCATATTTTTTTCTCAATTTTGCTATCAGATTGACAAGATGTAACATCCTTTCTTTTGCAATATTATTATTATTATCCGTTAAAACAGCACTACCCACTTTAATAACTATTCTTTTCATTCATTTACCTTTGTTGGGCTATTTTAACATATTCTTCTTAAATGGATATTTTATTTATTTCTATACCCCTTGCTCCAAGGTTTCCATAACGATGATAACTATCTGAGATACTCTGCTCTACAAAATAGTGCATCATTTCGATTCTACCATGACCTACAAAAGAATCTCTAGCTATATAGAGTGCTTTATCTGCAGCTTTTTCATATATGTTTTTTGTGATATTTTCTTCTTTTAAGTACCTTACTCTTTGTACATTAAACATTGCCGATAACAATTCACTTTCATCATCTTTGGTAAAATCATCCTCTTTATCTAAAAACAAACTATGCATTGTTTCTAGATATACAAGTTCCGTCTTTATAGAATTTTTTGGTATTGAGATATGTAACTTTGAACCAATTATTTTGATAGCCATAATTGATGCTAAAACCTCATCAAGCTTGTCATTCTCTTCAACTCTCAACAATACACTTCTAACAGGTAAATAGCGTATTATATTACTTTGTCCTCTGGTATTGGCATAATCATGATTACGTGAAAACTCTTTGTCAAACCAATAAGAAAAATCATAAGAATATCTAAATGCATTATCTATATGATGTTTAAATTCATCACTGTTTGATAAACTGGTTCTTAACTTATTTAAATATTCGTTTGAATTCTCAGTATAAGTATCTATCTTCTCACATTTTATATTCATAAACTGTGATACATAATTAAACCCACCTGCTTTTTTACCACTTCCCACGGCAGACTTACCCATACCTCCAAAAGGCTGTCTGATTACTATTGCTCCTGTCGTAGAACGGTTTATGTAAAGGTTTCCTGCCATTAGTTTTTCTTTAAAATGCTCTTGTTCCCTTTTGTCTAAACTCTCTATGCCTGAGGTAAGTCCATAACCGGTTGAGTTTACAATCTCTATGGCTTCATCCAAATTATCAGCACACATTACACTCAATACAGGTCCAAATAACTCGTTTTTATGGCAAAAATCACCAACTTTAGTACCCCATCTTATTGTTGGCTTTAACATATAGGGATTATTTTGCACATAGCTTGGTTCTATTAACCATTTTTCATCTTCTTCAAGAAAGGATAAGGCTTTTTTCAAGTTAGCTCTTGGCTTATTAATAAGTGCTGATACACGATTTTTAAAATCCCAAACAGATCCAACCTCAAGTGATGACGTAGCATCTGCAAGTGTCTTTTTAAAGGATTCATCTTCATAAATTTCACGTTCAAGCACAAGTAAGGATGTAGCTGAGCATTTTTGTCCGGAATTATGAAAAGCTGAGACTATAACATTTTTTATAGCCTGATCCCTATCAGCTAAGGCAGTTACTATAGTTGCATCTTTACCGCCTGTTTCAGCACTTATCCTTATATCAGGTCTAGTCTTTATCATATTGTATACAGTTTTTTCACTCCCTGTAAATATTGCAAAATCAATGTCTGTACTTGGTATTAGAATCTCACCTGCTAATACTCCATCCGTCGGAACAAACTGAAGTGTATTTTTACTTACACCTCCCTCCCAAAAACATTGACATAACATATATGCACAAAGAACAGAATCTGATGAAGGCTTAAGTATCACAGTATTTCCAGATGAAAGTGCCGCTGCTACTCCGCCAACAGGTATGGCTATAGGAAAGTTCCAAGGGCTGACAACTAAACCTACACCTTTTCCATGTATGGTAACACCTTCAAGTTTGGAGATTTTTGATACACTATATGGATAAAAATTTAAAAAATCAATAGCCTCTGATATTTCTACATCCGTCTCTGTAAAGACCTTTGATACTTCAGCCGCAGCTATACCTATAAGTTCAGCCCTGTTTTGTCTAAACTTTTCTGCTACATCCATAAGTATTTTTTGTCTCTCTTTAGATTCTAACTTTCTCCAACCATCAGGATCAGCCTTTGCAGTTTTTATAGCTTCTTGTAAATCTTCTTTCTTTGCTTTAACATAAGAACCGACTAGAATATTTTCGTCTAGTTGTGACTTATCTATGACCTCTACAAACTCTTCAGATTTTACACTCTTACCGCTAACAACAGGATAGGCATTAAAACCTCCTTGAGTATAGATATTTTTCCATCTATCTCTAATATTTTCAGCCCATTTACGATTTTGTTTTAACACAAAATCTGTATCACACTCATTAATAAATGTATATTTGTCTAAATCATACTTATGTGTAGTTACTTGTTTATTTCTATCTTGCGTCCTGTATGGTTTCAGATTTAAGTTCTTTATCGTCTCAATAGAATCATCATAACTCTTAAGCAACATACTCCAAGATGGTGTATCAACTTCTAAACCAAAGCTATGTCGTAGAAAATTTTGCTCAGCAGTATTTTCATCAAATCTTCTCACTAGATAAGCTATCGCATTTGTGAAGGTATCTTTTGTAGCTGTAGGTGCATACAATATTACATTAAGTCCAAAGTCTTTTAAAACATAGTAAGCTGCTTCACTCATCCCTTCTAACATCTCTGCTGTACAATACTTCTGTACATCTCTTTGTTTTGCTAAAAGCATAGCAAGTGCATGATCAAAAAGATTGTGAGAAGCTATACCTACATGTACAAAAGGTGATACCTCCTTACTTATTAAATAATCCATTATTAGTTTATAGTTTGCATCAGTCTGTGCCTTTGTAAGATAAGTAACATTTGGCCATCCTTGTATGCTTGCCTCAGTAGATTCCATCTCCTGATTAGCACCTTTAACCAAACGAATTTTTATAGGTGCTCCTCCATCTTCTACTCTTTGTCTTGCCCATAATGCCAAGTCTTTTACATATGTGAGTGCATCTGGCAGGTATGCTTGTATAACTATCCCTGCACAGAGAGCTTTAAACTTTTCCATAGATAATGTATGCTTAAAGATATCCACTGTAAGTTCTAAATCCTTATATTCTTCCATATCAAGGTTCACAAATTTATATAACTCATTTGAATCTTTATCCATGTATGTGTTAGCCATCGCACTCTCAAATATCATTGTTAGATGCTTTGATATGTTTTTTATATTATAATCGTGTGCATGTGGAATGATTTGAGAAAACAGGTTTGATATTTTTATAGACAAATAGTCTATATTTGGATTTTTTAAAACATCGATATATTTTTTAACACGTTTTATCGCTTCTTCATTGCTTAGAACAATCTCCCCGATAATATTTACATTTACTCTTGTGTCTTCTTTTCTTCTATCTTGTATATGCTTATTTAAGATACTATCTTCACCTTGAATAACTATACGGCTTATATCGTTGCGAAGATAAGAAATAAACATTGGGATTGATATTGAACTAAGATATATTCCAACATCTCTGAGCAACCATATCAGAATCTTTTCAAAATCAGAGAAAAAGTCTATGCCTTTATACTTTGAAAAAATATACTCTATCTGATTAGACACTCTTTGAGAATCTTTAGATCTAAATATTTGATCCAGCAGTTCAATAAGAAATATTTTATTTATTGGATTTTGAAGCATCTTTAACATCAACTCATGAAATTCCTCTTCTTTAGAATCTCTTGATACTTGGATCTTCTTTTGCCAAACTTTAGCTAAAAGCTTAACTTCTTGAAATGTTTCTTTTGAAATATTCATCTAAATTCCTATCTTTGATTCAGCAAGTATTTAACTTTTATGAGAGCATACCATATTTACCATTTTATAAAATAATTATTACTTAGATGTTATACTAACGAAAAAGGATATCTATGTCAAAAACTATCACCTTTATTGGAAACGGAAACATGGCTCTTAGTATTGCTAAGGGTCTTAAAGAAAACTATACCATTGAAGTTGTTGGTAGAAGCTTAGATAAACTGGAAAAATTTGAAAAAGAGCTTGGAATCGATGTTCATAAGTCGCTTATGGATGGTTTTAACATTGAATCAAAGATGATAATGTTTTGTGTAAAGCCTGCGAACGTAGAGGAAGTAGCCGCTAGATTATCAGGAAAAGCCGAAGTTGTGTTTTCTGTTTTAGCCGGAACAACTGTCAAAAAACTAAAAGACAATCTCAGCACTAAAGCAGTTGTAAGATGTATGCCAAATCTTGCTGCACAAGTTGGAAGAAGTATGACTACCCTGACAGGTGATGATGAATATAAGTCTAAGGCTGAAGAACTATTAGGTTCTATCGGTAAAACTCTTTGGTTATCAAGTGAAAAAGAACTAGATATTGCAACAGCACTTGCCGGGAGTGGACCCGCTTACCTGACACTTATTGCTGAAGCATTGACAGATGGAGCAGTAAAACAAGGTATGAAACGTGAAGAGGCAATGGCAACGATGCGTGGGCTTTTTGGTGGTTTTGGTGAACTTATACAAGATATACATCCCGCACTTTTAAAAGATGCGGTGATGAGTCCAGGCGGAACAACAGCTGCCGGTTATGGAGCACTTGAAAATGGAAATGTAAGGGCATCTTGCATAGATGCGATAGAAAAAGCTTATACTAGAGCTAAAGAGCTTTAATCAGTATATAATTTTATATAAACTTTAGTATCTCTTTTTCTATATCCTCTTTTTCTATAATTGTACTCTGTACAACTTTTTTAGTAAAAAGTTCTTTTACCATACTTGGAATTACCAAAGAGGCTTCATTGGAGATTGATGCTAAGGCTTTAATGTCATGCGTATCTATTTCACCTGTTAAAGCATTTGCAATTACAGGAGAAAACTTAGTCCATTCTGCGGTTGAATATGCTATTGTCTTAATTTCAGGATTTGAGCAAGTCTCATAAGATTTAAAACATGTAGCAGTATGAGGGTCCATAAGGTAACCATCATTCGTAAATGTGTCTTTTATATATTTCTTACCTTCATCACTGTTACAAAAATCAGCATCAAAACATTTTTGAAGAGCTTTCAGTTCATCACTTCTAAGCTCATATACATTATTGTTTTCTAAATCAAACATAAGTTCTTTTGTTCTCTCGCTACCAAACATATCATACAATATACGTTCAACATTTGAAGACTTTAAAATATCCATAGCCGGTGAAGTAGTACCAACAACCTTAGAATCTCTTAAATCATACTTACCTGTTTTGATAAGTTTTGTTAAAACATTGTTCTCATTTGAAGATATTATGATTTTTTCAATAGGAAGACCCATTTTCCAGGCATAATAACCACCAAGAGCATTACCAAAGTTTCCACTTGGTACATTTAAGTAAACATTTTCACCGTTTTGTATAGCATTTTGACGAACTAACTCTAGGTAACTATGGATATGATAGATGATTTGAAAAATAATTCTTCCGAAGTTTACTGAATTAGCTGCAGATAAAGACACATTATGTTCTTTAAGCGCTGTGTTAAACTCAGAAGATGCAAGAAGTCTTTTAAGAGCATTTTGTGCATCATCAAACACCCCGTGAATACCGATTACTTTCAAGTTCGGAGCATCCTCAGTAACCATTTGAAGTCTTTGAACATCAGATGTTCCTCCATCAGGATAAAGACAGGCAACTTGAACATTCGCACGATTTTTAAAAGTCTCTAAGGCTGCAGGTCCTGTGTCTCCACTTGTTGCAGCAAGTATCAGGTAATTTTCATCTCTTTTTTGTGCTATTGAAGACAATACAACACCGAATGGCTGAAGTGCCATATCTTTAAAGGCACGAGTCGGACCGTGATAAAGCTCACTTACATAAAGATTTTCTTTTACCTTTACTACAGGTACAGGATTATTGGCATCGTCAAAGTTATCATACAGACTTAATGCTTCATTTATTACATTTTTGTCTATGTCAATCTCAAAACGATTTAACATATCTAAGGCTAGTTCTTTATATGAAGAATTAAGATGTTTATTTAAAAATTCTTCACCTAGTTCTGGTAAGCTTTCAGGTACATATAGTCCACCAAATGAAGCAATCGGACTTAAAATTGCCTGTGAAAATGTCACACTTTCAGATCTATTTTCATCACATCCACGCGTTTGTATAAAGTTCATATATTTCCTAATTTAAAACATTTTTGCAATTATAGCAAAAATATATTTTTAAAACTATTGAAATAACCTAATTGGATTTATGTGATAAGATTTTTGAGTTACTTCAAAAATAAGTTCATCACTGACTCTTCCGATAGTATAACCCTTTTTTATTTTTTTACCTTTTTTAATATTTGGTGAGATTTGTGACAGGTTTGCATATATAGTGTGAAGTCCGTTATTATGTTCTACAATGACTATATTGTCTAATACAGCCGTTTTATCGGCATAAATCACTTTGCCATTAAACACTGTCTTAACCTTTGTGTTTGATTTTTTAGGCTTAAGAGAGATAGATTCGTTAAAAACTTTTATGCCATAAATAGGATCTTTATATGTTCCGTACTTCTTAGTGATTGTATACGGTGAGATAGGAGCTATAGTCTTTTTACCGCGGTATCTCTTGGTCTTTACTGCTTGATAGCTACTACCGTGCTTTTTAACTTTTGGTAGACTTTTATCACTTAAGATAGCTTTTTCATTAAAAGCTTTTTTTCTTTCAGCCTCTTGTTTTGCTTTTTGGGCTTCATCGACTTTAATAATATTTAATTTTGCCAATGTTCTTTTAAGTGTATCTTGTTTCATCAACAATTTTTTTAATTCTTTTTTGTATCTTTGTTTTGAATTATTTAATTTAGCTAGTGCTTTTTTATTTTTCTTTTGCGTATCAATAAGATTTTTTTTCTTAGTATTTATAATTGCTATTGCTATCTCTAAAGAACTAATCTCACTACTTAAAATATTGATTTTTTCATTGTTAGCATAAAACTTTTGGTTTAACTTTTTCACCATATCTTTAGAGTTTTTAAGCATTAGTTTTAAAACCTCAAACTCAATCAAAGATTCCTTGCTTGATACATACTCATCTTCTAAAATTACGGATAAAGAAACGCTTTGGGCTATTGTAAAAACCAAGTCTTGCTCTAATTTGTCTCTATCTTTATTCAAGTCAATTTTTAGTTTTTCAAACTCTTTGAGCTTTTTAGTGTTTAAACTATAATTCTCTTCTTTATTTTCCAACTCCACTTTTAACTCTTCTAAAAACTTTTGTTGCCTTAAAATTTCTTTTTTTTGTTTTAATATCTCTCTTGCATTGTTTGCCATTTTCTTATTTATTTTTGAATAGCTTTTTGAAAATGACTTTATCTTATTGTTTGTATTTTTTATTTTTTTATCAATATTGCTATTGGCATCTAAAAATAAAACAAACAAACTAAAAATCAGTAAAAAACGAATCATACTTCTTCTTTATGTCCTAAAACAATTAACATAACCAAAGACATTGAGATTCCCATTGCTACGGCAAGCAACATCAAAAAATCGTTTACAGTATCAAATATAAGAATTTTTATACCAATATATTCAAATTGCTTTAATATCAATGGTGATGATGACATATAAATAAATATAGCAAAAGCCAAGGCACTTGATATAAGTGCATCTACAATGGCAAGTCTAAATAAAACTGCTGAACGAAGCCAAGATGCAGCACCAAATAAACCCATTATGCTCATTCTTTCATTATGTTTATACTGCCAAATCTTCAACTCTTTAAAAATCAATAAGACAGTTACCGTTAATATCACAAAGGCAAAGACACTGACCACACCTTTAAATAAAAGTAACAGTTTGTAAGTGGTATCGTGACTGTGTGAAAAATCTTCAATTTTTGTAATGTACTTGTTATTTAGAAGATCTTTTCTAAGTTTAAGCAGTTCCTCAGAGCTTGGATAATAGCTTAAGTTTAACTTATAAAACCTTGGTAGAGATAACTTTAATAGTTCGATATTCTTAGCATTCATACCGCTACTGAGCCTTTTGATCACACTATCAGCTGACAATTCATTTGACTCACTTATAAGCTCGTTTATTCCTAAAAAAACATCTTTATTTAAGCTTTTTTGACTAACAACAATCACCGTATAGTTTTTAGCCAAATTTTGTTTGTATGCAGCTATTGATCTATCCACAATCATAAACACTTGTATAGAAAACAGTATAGAAAATAATGCTATTATTAAAGAAAAATGGTTTCTAAATGATTTCATGAATACTCCCATATTCAATATGGTAATGCTTATAATCAACACTCATAGATTGAGGTATATTATGTGTAACTACTATGATGGTAGTGTTTAATTGCTCACTAGCACCCTCTAGGAGATTCCAGATAAGCTGTGATGAATAATCATCTAGATTCCCTGTCGGTTCATCCGCTAAGATGAGAATCGGGTTATGTGCCAATGCTCTAGCCATAGCAACTCTTTGTTGCTCACCACCACTAAGTTCTTTTGGAAACTTACCTGATTGATGCTTTAGTCTTACATGTTGTAAGAGTTTATCAACCTGAGCATGAGCAACATTCTTTTCATAGCCGTTGATAATCAAAGGAAGCATAATATTTTTTTCTATATTCCATTCTTTGACAAGTTTATAATCTTGAAAAACAATACCGACATGTCTTCTTAAAAAGTTCAATCTTTTATTTGAGATATTATTAAGTTCAACTCCACCGACTACCAAGCTGCCCTGCTTTGGTTTAAGCGCTCCGAATAATGATTTTAACAATGTGGATTTACCACTTCCGCTGGCACCTGTTATAAATACAAAACTACCTGCATTAATTGAAAAGTTTGCTTTATTTATAATTGTTTCATCATTAGAGTAAGATAGAGATAAGTCCTTGGCAATAATTACTTTATCCATTTAAAATCTCATTTAAATATCTATGTGCAGTTAAGTTACTTTTTGATTTTAAAGGTAATTCAGGATAATAACTTGCTTTTTTATCTATGATAATGAGGTATAGATGTTCAGGTCTGTCAAAACTACCCATAGATAAACGTAGCATAACACCATCATCCAAGGTGTATATTCTCTCAAAGTGGACAAAACCACCGTCAAACCTTTTTGTCTGAGAATGAAGCTCGATTATCTTTGATTCACCTAATAAAACTTCTGAGAAATCAAAATCACCAAGTAATGACAAGCTATCTGATTCCTCTTCATTTATCATAGTTATATCATAAATATTTTTCTCCATCTTCTTCCATCTATCTTCATACTTTGAACTTACAGCTATATCTTTGTTCTTATTTATATGCAATACTGTTTTGTTAAAAGATATAAATGTTTCATATGAATAGGCATAGTAATTTTCACTATCTGTTCTTAATTCTAACTTTCCATCAACTTTTAAGACTCTTCTAGCTTCTTCTATAAATGATGTCGATATAACTCTTCTGTGAGGCTTTTTATCCCAAGGAACAGGAAAATGAACATATATTTTTTCAACCACATTCGATGGTATCAGTTCCATAAAAAGTCTAGCATCATAATCAAGAACAAGCAGGTTATCTAGTTTTTGAATACTTACTTGCTTTAAAACCTGTTCTATTGAAGGTCTGTGTATCTCTATTCCTATAAAAACAATATCCGGATTCTCTAAAGCTTGATGAAGAAGATGTCGTCCTGAACCAAAACCAACTTCGATTCTTATATCTTTATCTGTCATAAAGTTTGATGCAAAATATTCTATATTTTTCAAAGCATTGTTTTCTTTTAAATGCTCACTTTTTTGAACATCAGGTACATTAGAATCTATAACATTTAGTTCAGCTGCTTTAGCATATGCTAAAAGTGCTTTATGTACATTATATGTAGAGGCCGGTCTTGTCAACTTATCCGACTTTAGTAGACTTTTAGAATCTTGCTCATTAACAAGTAAGAAAAAATTCTCTCCGTCCATGCTGACAGAGATTAGTTTTTCTTCTATATGGTTTGGATTTTTTGCCAAGAAGTTGAATGCAATCTCATCTTGTGACTGCGGAAATTTTATCTCTTTGAACTTATCTATATGTAAATGTGGCATTCAATCTCATCTTTAGTTAAAATCATTATTAATTATTACAACATCTTTATTTACATCTGGTACAATTTCTTGTTGCGGTGCTTCTACCTCCGTAGTTTCATGCACTTTTTTCACTTTGTTTATTAGATTGATATCATCCTTGTCAGTTTTTATCATGATTTCAATACTTGCTTCTGATTTGATATGGTTTTTATCAACACCGTACACTTTATAATAGTAGGTTTCTCCGGCAAATATATCGCTATCTATAAATTCACCGTCCTTAATCCCTTCAAAATCTTCATGTGCTTCATCAAACATAGTTTTTTTATATCTTTTTGATACTATATAAAATACAGACCTCATATCTGTTTTATTCCACCTAATCTGTATTTTTCCCTTGACAAGTTTTGCCTCTACTATAGCCGGTGCCAATGGTTTATTTAATGTCATCCCCATAGCTGAACTTTTTTTGTATTGGCTTTCTAACCCGTCTTTATCAACAGCACTAACTCTGTAAAAAAACCTGGATGCATCACCTTCTGTAATATCAACATAAGAGTTTTTATTTATTTTTTTGATAATTTTATATCCATTATCTACATCCTTAGATCTATAAATGTTGTAATGAGAAAAATCTTCACTGTTGATTTTTTTCCATTTAAGCTCTATCCTCTTTGGTAAGTTAGTTGTTGCCGTAAGACCAACAACCTCTAATGGCAATGATTTTGTGACTACAGTAACTTCATCACTTGGTTTTGAAGTTATACCGTCATATGTAAGTGCTTTAATCCTATATTTATACGTAAATTTATCTTTTAGTTTTGTATCAATAAACTCAACACTAAGTCTGCCTTTTACAGTTGCTACATCATCCCAAACCTCAGCTTTTAAAGTTCTTCTTTGAATCTTATACGCTTTTACTTTTTGATTAGAGTGTGGTCTCCAGATTATTTTTGCACTTCGTGGCATACCCTGAACACTATGTATCCAAGAGACTGATTCCATTATTGGTAAAGATAGTATTGTAGTGGTCTTACTTGGAAGAGATTCCCCTTTACTACTATATGTTTTAAAATAGTAAGAATATCTTGATTCCGGCTCAATATCAGTATCCAAATAGTGCGTGGAAAAACGGTTATTTACCGTATCGTAGTAATCATTGTTATTAGCATTTTCATCATCTAAGGCTGTCCTATAGATATATATGCCTTTGACTCTCTGATCTTCTATGCTATTCCATTCAAGAGCAATAGTTTTCATATCTGCAATATTACCATTTTGTGTCAACTCCACCAATGGTAAAGTATCATCAATAACAGGGTCTTGTTTTGGTGTTGGCTTAGTGGCAACACAACCACTAAATATCAGTAGTGAAACTGTGCAAAATGTAGCTAGTGTCCATAACTTCATTAATAACGTCCTTATCAAATTTTTTATCTATATATTCTTGCATATAAGTATCTAATGGTGCAACAAATGTAACCGTCTCTTTTGTTCTGGGATGAATAAAGTATATTGTATATGCATGAAGCAAAATGCGTTCCGATTTCTCTTGTTTTGGGCTTATAGCATATATGTGATCACCTATAATATGACGGTTGATGCTTTCTAGATGGACACGGATTTGATGTGTCCTGCCTGTAAACAATTTACAGGCAACTAACTGATTCTTTTCATCATTGCTTAATGCCAAGTTTTTAAACATTGTTTTTGCATATTTTCCATTTACGTCAGTACATGCCATTTTAAGTCTATTGTGAGTACTTCTTCCTATAAACTCTTCGATTGTAGTGATATCATCTTTTAAAGGCGGATTTATAACTGCTAAATAATATCTTCCCATACTCTTATCTTGTAGCTGAAGCGACAGTAACTCATGGGCATCATTATTTTTAGCTATTACCATGGCACCACTTGTACCCTTGTCTAGTCTATGCACAATCCCATGTCTCTCTTCACCGCTAATAGTCGATAATCTAATATTTTTATGTTTTAACCAGTCTACAAGAGTAGATTCCTTTACGCTTGGAGCCGGATGAACAGTGACACCACTGGGTTTATTTATAACTAAGACATCATCGTCTTCATATAAAATCTCAACATCAAAGTCAACATTTAAAGCTGGTTCTTTTTTAGCTTCAGGAAACTCAACACATACTTTTTGTTCCAACTTCAACTTTACACCGGGACGCGTAACAAGCTTGTCTTCTATATATACACATTCTTGCTTAATTAATTGTGCTATTTGTGAACGAGTCTGTCCTATTTGGGATGACAGAAAAGTATCTAGTCGTTCTTGTGTATTTGCAATATAACTTTTTATTTCACTCATTTTATTAACCTTATTATGAAAAAACTACTTATTCAATAAAACCGCTTTGATTACTTTTATGATACAATCTTAAAAAAATTTGGAGTTACAAACTTGTGGAGATTTGATAAACGTATTTTAGCACAAATTGACTTCTTTTCCATCATTTTAATAATCCCGTTAGTTCTAACATCAAATTGGCTTATTGGTGAAGTGATTCCTGCTCTTGCTCAAAAACAAACTGCATATATAGGTATAGCTTTTTTAGCGTTCATTGCTGTATTTTTACTTCCAATAAGGAGGATGAACTGGCTTATCCCTATGATATACTGGATAAACATAGCTCTTCTTCTAGCTGTTGAGTTTTTTGGTCATTCAAGGCTTGGTGCACAAAGATGGATCGATATCCCATTTATAAACGCTACAGTACAACCGTCTGAGTTTGTAAAACCGGCACTTATCTTAATGCTTGCATACCTCATACAAAGATATCCTCCTCCCATACATGGATACAGAGTTAAAAAATTCCTTCACCTTAGCGCCTATATCCTTTTGCCGTTTTTTTTAATTGCAAAAGAGCCTGACTTGGGTACGGCTCTTGTTCTATTACTTCTAGGTTTTGGAGTTTTGTTTTTCATAGGTGTATACTGGAAAATATGGGCAACTATTTTTGTGTCTATCTTATTATTATCTCCAATGGCATATAAATTTTTACTTCATGATTATCAAAAAACAAGGATTACTGATTTCCTTAGTGAAAAGCCGTCCTATCATGTCCAACAATCAATCATAGCTATAGGTTCTGGAGGTATGACAGGAAAGAGTAAGGATGAAGCCACTCAAACACAAATGAGGTTTTTACCAATTGCAACAAGTGATTTCATTTTTGCTTTCTTAGTTGAGAGAACCGGTTTTTTAGGTGCGCTGGGTGTTATTTTAATTTATGTCATGCTTATCTTACATCTTATGAGTTTAAGTATATACAATAAAGACTATTATATAAAAGTTGTAACAATATCTATATCATTTATGATTTTTATATATATGGGTGTTAATATTTCCATGACAATAGGTTACGCACCCGTAGTTGGTGTCCCCTTACCTATGTTTAGTTATGGTGGGAGCAGCTTTATCAACTTTATTATTCTCTTTGCGATTATGCAAAACCTCGTAACTTTTAGATATAAAGATATGTATGACGGGAGAGGTACAAAAAGTTTTTTATGATTATGGAATAGTTCTTGTTTATGAACTATATATGAAAGTCATAAAGGACTAATTATGGAACACATATACCTGACAAACAAAAACACCGATAGTGCCAACACCATTAAGCAAGCAACAAAAATTGAGATAAGAAAACTTCTCTCTAGGATTGAAAATTGCAAAAACTCTAAAAAGATTGGTAATGTTATTTTACACTCTCTTATCTAAGATTCATATATTTCGAAATCATCCTTAGAAGCACCGCAGTCCGGGCATACCCAGTCATCAGGTATATCTTCAAAGGCTGTCCCAGGTGCAATAGAACCATCAGGGTCACCAACCTCTGGATCATAAATCCAATCACATACTGTACATATATACTTTTGAGCCATTGTTAATCCTTTATACTTAATTCTTGATAAGTCTATCAGAAATAGTATTATAGATATTTTAAAATATTTTTTATGTTTAGTTTAGTGTTTTGTAACTTATAAAGTTACTTACTAGAATACAACTCTAAAAATATGATAGTTATCTGCGAAGCTATATTCAAGTTTATAGTTATGTTTATTAACAATCTCATTTATTAGGTATAGTCCAAGACCCATTCCTGAGCTACTTTCATTTTCTTGTTTAAACGGTTTTATCAATCCGTCAATCTCTAATGGTCGCTTTGTTGCAGTAAGGTTTTTAACCTCTATATATTCAGGTCTTAAAACAACCTTTACCTGATGGTCTTTAGAATACTTTATAGCATTATCAATGAGGTTTTTTATAGCCACCATAAACAAGGTGTAATCAAATACCTTTATAACTTCATCTTCATCAATATCGACTTCTTCATCTAACAAAAGCACATCACAAACATCTGCAATCAGCGTATTTAGCGAATATGCATTCATATCCATCACTAAAATTTTTGTATTAACACTCTCAAACTCATGTAGCTTATCAAGTTCTTCCTGCATAGAGTTAATAAGTGAATCGAGTTTACCCTTTTCTTCTTGCTCGGCATTCATAAAGTGTGTAATAAACTTAGCTTTAGTTATAGAGGTATTGACTTCATGCATTATTGTACGTATAAACATATCTCTTTGTGATTTTAGTTTTTCATTGCATTCAATCGCACTATAAAAAGCGTTTGCAACATTAGCTATCTCATCATTAGCACTTTCATAGTTTATATCAATATCTTCAGCCTTAGAGAATTTCTCAATATTTCTATTTAATCTAACTAAAGGTGAGAGTGCATTTTTTATGTAATAGTATATGCCATATAACAATAAGAAAAGTAAAACACCATATAAGATAAGTTGAAAGATTGTTGTCGATACAGAACTTTTTTTACTTATAAAATAAGACATCTTCTTCTTAATCTTTAAAGAAAAAAATATATGATTTTGATATACGAACAATTCTATACCAGTTTGTTTCATAACTGACTGTATTAGTAGGTCCGTGATAAGATTTTTTCCAGTTTTAATCTTTTTAATTATGTTCTTATCTTCAAGAACGACAATACCATACTCATCTAAATAATCTTGCAATTTATTTTCATCGTTAGAAAGTAGGTTATATACTTTAATCGCGTGATGTACCTGCTCTTTCTTATTGTAAAACATAGTAGCCTGATAAGCAAGAAATAACACAAACATCATAAGTAAAGCTAAAATCAATCCTAAAAATTGAATTTTATTAATCAGTGAGTATTTAAATGGATTCATATTTATAACCTGATAGACGAACAGTTTTTATACACTCAGAACTACCACATAAAGTCTTAACCTTATTTCTAATACGTCCAACAAGAACGCTGATACTATCTAGTGAACTATCAAGGCTATGGGCATTCATAGCATTTGCCAATTGTTCTCTGGAGAGTATCTGTCCCTCATTTCGAAATAGTTGTGAAAATATTTCAAACTCTGCAGTCGATAAATAAATACCTTTACCTTTGTAAACGATTTTTAAGGTGTCACTCTCAAGATACATACCTTTAGCTTCATTAAGTTTATTGTCTTTTTTTAATAAAAGTTCTATTCTTACTTGAAGTTCCCTAGGGTCATAGGGCTTTGCGAGATAATCCTGAGCTCCATTATCAAAAGCATGTAATTTATCGTCTATAGCACTTCTGGCACTTGATATCAGTATTTTAGCAGTAGATATTTTACTTAGCTTTTTACAAAGAAGCAATCCATCCATTTCAGGAAGAGTCAAATCCAATAAGATAATGCTAACATCATCTAAAAGAACCTGATCAATAGCATCAAGGGGATTTACAATATGGATAACATCATAGTTTTCACTTAAGAACTTTATCAATAAATCAGCAAGTTCCTGATCATCTTCGACTAATAATATTCTTGCTTTATACGCTCTGTTTTTCATCGGTTTATTTTATCATATTGTCATTCTTGTAAAGCTTTTATGACTAAAAGCTTTACATGGTAATTTATTTTAATATTGGCTGAACAAACTGACTTTGAGGCCATAATAGTTCACCGGAAACATCATCAATTCTTTTTTCATCACTTAAGTTTTCATCTAAATTCTTAGTAAAGGCATCAATTAAGAAGTCCGCTGTTGTTATCTCTTCTTGAGTTACACCAGTAAAAAGGGCTTGACCACATAAGGTAGTACTTGCTAACTCAGGAGTTGGCTCAAAAGGTCTAGCACAGGCTGAAGCAACACTAAGTGAAGAGTTATCTTCTATTGAAACATCTTGAGTATTAGATATACTAAGAAGCCTAGACCCATCAAGCTGTTTCATATCTACTTGTACTTTTAAACCTGCAAAACCTGGCATCCATCCGCCGGCTTGATTAAATGCATCGGTACTAAAAGCTGATGTAAGTTCATTTTCAACAAATAGCTTTAAGTTAGAACCACTTATGTTAGCACTAGCCACGTAATTTGTTGATGGTAAAAATCTATAAATATTTTCTACTGTCACTTGACCGTTAAGAACTACATTTTCTTCTTTTGTCCAATTATAAGTGTTAACACCTGTATAATCTTGTGCTGCAGGAATAATTGCATCATCATATCTAAAACCTGGAACTATAGACATATCTGTACTACGCGTGTTTTTAAGTAGTTTTGCAAAAACAGAGTTAAATCCATTTTCTAAAACATTTTTACGGTTTAAAGCTAAAGTTGTGTTGCCAACAACATGGTCAAGCGGTGCAGTTAAAGATATTGGTTTAGGATTAAACCTAAACAGTTGATTTGCCATACCGGTCTCAAATGCAGTCAAGTTAGCATCTGCAGTATTTGGTGCTATACTATTACTTACAATAGAGACATTCGCATCAAGGTATTTAGCACGGATTGATTCTACTTTTGCAAGCATTTGTGCATCTGGTGTGATATCTTGAGTGATTTCATGTAACTTCCATGTATAACTACTTACATTACCGTCTAATACACTTATTTTCATCTCACCCAAATATGTATCATCACCTGCTTCAACAACTTTAGCACCAGAAGTAGAATCAATCATACTAAAAGTAGCTTCATGTGTGTGTGCCGAGAAAAATACATTTACACTATTTGATTTAATAGCATTAGCAAGTTGTACATCTTTATGGATACCTAGTTCACTCATAACGACTACTATCTCAGCTCCCTGTGCTTTTAGCTGATCAGAGTATGTCTCAATCAGATCAATATAGTTTTGTTCGCCCTGTGTAAAGTCAAGTATAGGTGCTAAAAGTGGACTCATTCTAGGAACAATATTACTTGTAAGACCAATAAAACCTATTTTTACACCACCCTTTTCAATCATCTTTGTAGGATTTAAAAAGTCCTCACCTGCAGTAAATTTATATACCTTTTGAAGAGTAGATGTTGCAATATTTTTTTGTGCATCATTCATATTTGGATTATTTACAATATTTGCCGGAATTATATATTTTGCATTAGCAGAGATATATTCAAAATTTGGACGCAATACATTAGCATCACTACTATTTCCAAATCTAGCAGTTGTAAGCGGTGCTCCATAAGCAAAGTCCCAGTTACCCATAACAGCTATATCAACTGGAAGTTCATTTACAAGTTCAACGATATCATTTCCGTTAGAAAAAAGTGCTTCTGCACCACCATGAAACGTATCACCTATATTCATTAAAATACTGTTACTTCCACTTAACTCGTCAATCTTTGTTTTTATACGAGCCAACCCACCTCTAGTGGATAATAATATTTCATCACCTGACCTTACTTGTTCAGTATGCGGTATTATATGTGCATGCAAATCATTCAGTTCAATAAATGTAATTGTAGTTTCAGTTGGCGTAGTTACTACTGGAGTTGAACCTCCACCGCCTCCACAAGCACTTATCATTAAAGTTCCTAAAGATATTGCAATACTTCTGTATGCAGTCGATTTTGAAATTTTCATATATATCTCCTTTATTTAGGTAGCATGATAAATAATTCATCTAAACTCAATCTAAACATGATATAAAAAATTCTTATTTTTAGGAAAAAATGTGCATATTGTTACTATAATTAAATCTTATATGGTAATTTAATTAGAAGTAGTTCTTAATGTTTGATATTGGAAAACTATAAAGGAGATTGGGTTTGTTTTGTAAACATAGTGGCGCGGTGGACGAGATTCGAACTCGCGACCCCCTGCGTGACAGGCAGGTATTCTAACCAACTGAACTACCACCGCACCTATATTATAATAAAAAGTGTTTTACTAAAAGTAAAACTTGTCACTAAAAGTTTTTTTTGATTTTAGATGTGCTAAGGTTGAAGCGAAGTGTACTTCAGTACATGAGTTTCAATCTTCGTGCATATAAAATAAAAATGGTGGGCATTACAAGACTCGAACTTGTGACATCTACCTTGTAAGGGTAGCGCTCTACCAACTGAGCTAAACGCCCATTTTTAAATATTTTCTAAAACACCAGTTATGTGGCGACCCCTAAAGGATTTGAACCTCTGTTACTACCATGAAGTGATAGTGTCCTTGGCCACTAGACGAAAGGGTCACTTTCATAAACAACATAAGGTTTATATATGGTGGGCATTACAAGACTCGAACTTGTGACATCTACCTTGTAAGGGTAGCGCTCTACCAACTGAGCTAAACGCCCAAATCAAACAAAAAAACAAATGGCGCGGTGGACGAGACTCGAACTCGCGACCCCCTGCGTGACAGGCAGGTATTCTAACCAACTGAACTACCACCGCATAAATGTTTTTTTAGTTTAAAAATGGTGTCCTGTGATGGATTCGAACCATCGGCCACATCATTAAAAGTGACGTGCTCTACCAGCTGAGCTAACAAGACATTTTCTCTATTTGTTAAGAGGACGAAATTATAGACAAATAGGTTTTAATTGTCAAGAAAAAAAGTACTAAATTTTGAAAAACATCTCTTTGTCTAAAAGAAGAAGCAATTTTACGGCAAAAAGAACACTCTGATCTTGTACATAATTTCTATCGCCATGCAGTTGTAAGCGTACTTCCATATGCCTTTTTTCACTTTTAACACCTACATAAACAGTTCCGACTGGTTTTTCTATAGTTCCACCGCTATCACCTGCAATACCACTGATGGCTAAAGAATAATCAGCATTACTGACACTAATAACACCATCATTCATCTCTTTAACCACGGCATGACTCACTGCGCCATGTTCAACTAATGTGTCATTCTTCACACCTAGCCAGTTTTCTTTTATCTCATTTGCATAGGTTATTAAAGAACCGTTAAGTATTTTTGAAGCCCCGTTATTTTTAGTGAAAAAGTAACTCAGCAATCCTCCACTACAACTCTCAGCAAAGGACAATGTCTTTTGGTTTCTGGATAATACATCAATAATATACTCAACAATGTTTGAAGCTGCAATCAATTTATTTGGTAACAACTGCTTGGATGAGTTTATAAACTTAGATATATTTCCATACTTCTGACTCCGCACATCTATCCTGAGCCAACCCTCTATAAGACTAACTACATCTATCTTTACGTCATAGGTTTGAGCAATTGGAGAGAGTAAAGCTATCGCACTCTCTTTTTCTTCTTCAAAAAGATGCAGGGTTGCTTTAGAGTCTTCAAAATGAAGCAGTACTTCGGGAAACTTTTGCATTTCATCTATGTGTAAGACATTTGTTATAGAATTATTATATTCTAAGAGATAACTACCCTCTCCAAAAACTGAAACCTTTGAGGGGATAAGCATATTGTCTTTAAGTATTTGATTGTCACTTGTGACTGTGCATATCAACTTGCCTATTGTTGAAAAATGGTGCTTTGAAGTAACGACAATAATTTTATCAGCACTATTTAGTTCTTTTTCAAGATACAGAAAAAGCGAATTATCACTCTCTTTAAAGTATGTTATAGAATCTATAAAGTCAGATTTTTGTTCTATTTTTCTAATCACATATTCTTGTAGTGATTTATTGTATATAAACTTATTACCAATAAAAAGAAGATGCAGTTTCATATTTAGTTTTAGCCTTTTTGAGCAATATTTTATTTATTACATCACTATAACGAAAGTACCCTTTACCTACTTTTAATCACATTATAGATATAATCCAAAAATTTTAAAAACTTTTGAGGTACAGATGGACTACAAAGACACATTACTTTTACCAACCACCAGCTTCGCAATGCGTGGAAATCTAGTAAATAACGAATCAAAAAAATACGCTTCATGGGATGAAAATAAAATCTATGAAAAAATGAAACGTAATCGTAAAAATGCTCCAAGCTTTACACTTCATGATGGACCTCCATATGCAAATGGTCATATTCATGTAGGTCATGCATTAAATAAAATAGTAAAAGATATTATCGTTAAACACAACTATTTTACAGGTAAATCTGTTCGTTTTACTCCGGGTTGGGATTGTCATGGTCTACCGATCGAACAGCAAGTTGAGAAAAAACTTGGCGGTAAAAAGAAAAAAGAATCCCTTGAAATATCAAAGGTTCGTGAACTTTGTCGTGCACATGCACGAAAATTTGTAGATATTCAACGTGATGAATTTAAACAACTTGGAATCATAGCTGACTGGGAAAACCCTTATGTTACAATGGATTTTAAATTCGAGGCGAATATTTACAGAACACTTTGCGGTGTTGCTAAAAAAGGTCTTTTGATTGAAAGAAGTAAACCTGTTTATTGGTCATGGGCTGAGAGAACTGCACTGGCTGAAGCAGAAGTTGAATATGAAGATAAAGAATCTCACTCTATCTATGTAGCATTTGAGTTAAGTGATGAAGCAAAAGAAAAAGCTGAATTATTCGGTAAAGCTGCTCTTGTTATCTGGACAACTACACCTTGGACACTTCCTGCAAATACAGCCATCTCTTTACATCCTGAAGAAAAATATGTACTTACGACAGACGGTTATATCGTCGCTAAGGCTTTACACCAATCTTTAAAAGACTTAGAGGTTGTTAAAGGTGATATTGCCCAAGAAATTGATGCCAAACTTTTTGAAGGTCAAGTCACAACAAACCCGCTAAATGGAAGAACTTCTAAGATTGTTTTAGGTGACCACGTACTTATGGACAGTGGTACTGGTGGTGTTCATACGGCTCCGGGACACGGTGAAGATGATTACCGTGTTGGACTAAAGTATGACCTTGAAGTTATTATGCCCGTTGATGAGACAGGTTGTTATGATGATACAATCGTAAAAGAAAAACTTATTCCAAATCCTGAGGAGTTTGTCGGTAAACTTATCTTTAAGTGTAACGATAGAATCTTAGAGCTTCTTGGTGATGCCCTACTTCATGAATCTAAGTTTACTCACTCTTATCCACACTGTTGGAGAAGTCACACTCCACTAATCTTTCGTGCAACAAAACAATGGTTTATCTCTGTTGATGAAAAGCCCGAAGGTGAAGATAAAACTCTTAGAAACATCGCACTCAGCGAAGTTGAAAAAACACTTTTCTTACCTGAAACCGGTCGTAACCGCCTAAACTCTATGGTTGAAAACCGTCCTGACTGGTGTATCTCCCGTCAACGTGACTGGGGTGTGCCTATCGCATTTTTTAGAGTAAAAGAGACAGGTGAAGTCCTTTTAGATGAGAAAATCCTAAACTTTACAGCTATGATATTTGAGATGCAAGGAAGTGATGCATGGTACTCTTTACCTACTGAACATCTATTGTATCCGGGTTCAGGCTATAAGGAAGACGAAGTTGAAAAAGTAACTGATATCTTAGACGTATGGTTTGACAGCGGTTCAACTTGGAACTCTGTTTTAAAATCTCGTAATTATGATGCAGGTGAATATCAAGCAGATGTATATTTTGAAGGAAGTGACCAACATCGTGGTTGGTTCCAATCATCTTTGTTCTTATCCGCTGCAGTAGAGCACAAAGCACCATACAAAACAGTAATTACTCACGGTTTTACCAATGATGCAAATGGTCAAAAAATGTCTAAGTCAAAGGGTAATGTTATTTTACCTGATAAAATAATCAAACAACACGGTTCAGAAATACTTAGACTATGGGTAGCCATGACTGACTATCAAAATGACCAAAGAATATCTGACAATGTACTAAAACAGACATCAGAGAACTATAGAAAGCTTAGAAATACTTTTAGAATCATGCTTGCAAATATAAATGATCTTGAGACCTTAACTCCATATGCTGATATGGGTGAACTTGATAAGTGGATTCTAAGTGTTGCAAAAAATGTATTTGACGAAGTACATAAATCATTTGACGAATATAACTTTGTACACGGTATGAGTTTACTAAATAATTTCGTTGTAAATGAGTTAAGTGGGATTTACATAGACATCACTAAAGACAGTCTTTACTGTGATGCATTAACTGACACAAAAAGAAATGCTTCTCAAAGTGCTATGGCAATCATGACTAAGTCACTTTTGGCTTTAATAGCTCCGATCTTAACTTATACGGCAGATGAAATTATCGACAATGCTCCTGCTATCATAAAAGGTGATGCTGATGATATCTTCGATTTTATTTATAGTGAGATTGAAACTGTAGAATCTGCGTTTAATGACGAGTATATGCGTAAGGCTAGATTTGGTTTCCAAACAATTGTCGATGCACTTAAAAAAGAAAAAACTATTAAGAGTACCTTAGAGTTGATTATCTCAACTGATTCTAAAACACTACTAAGCATGGATAAGACTGAAGCAGAAGACTGGTTTGTTGTATCTGGTCTTAGTGAAAATGAAGGCACTCAAGAGTTAGGCAACTTTGAAGTTGATGGCGATAAATTTGTAGTTTACAAAGCAACTGAGGCAAAATGTCCAAGATGTTGGAAGTACCAGTCTAAAGATGAAGAAAGTACATGTGATAGATGTACAAGAGTTGTAAATGCCTGATTTTTCACAACCGGTTGAGATAAACCTTGTTATAGCTACTATTGCTATGATATTTGTTTTAGTCGGTGTCGGAATATTACTCGTTAAAAAATTCAAATAGCTAAAAATCTAATGGACTAATCACTTTAGCCTTGTTCATTTCAGAAACTACATGAGTATATATCATAGTTGTTTCAACCGACTTATGCCCTAAAAGTTCTTGAATAGAACGCAAATCTATTCCAGCTTGTAGCAAATGTGTAGCATATGAATGTCGAAATATATGTGAAGTTACTCTTTTATTTAGATTTGCTTTTTGTGAAGCTATTTTTATATTTCTACCCAAGGTTTGCGGATGAACATGATGGCGCCTTTGTTCCTTAGTTCTTGGATCAGTTGAAATATTTTTCATTGGAAATAAAAACTGCCATTTTGTTTCCAATTTTGATTTTGGATATTTTTTTTCTAATCCATATGATATAAAAACACTTCCATAGCCATTGTCTAAGTCTTGTTTATGAAGATTTGTAACCAATTCAACTTGAACAAGTAGTTGTTGTTTTAATTTTATAGGTAGCGGAATAGTCCTGTCTTTTAAAGACTTTGAATCCCAAATATATATTTTATCAAAACCGAAATCTATATCTTTTACCCTTATACTTAAAGCCTCATTCATTCTAAGTCCACAGCCATACATAAGATGTACAAGTAAAGTGTACTCTATAGGTATATTTTGTAAAACACTTGCAACTTCTTCTTTTGTTAGAACTACAGGTATATGCTTTCTCTCTTGAGCTCTTAATGCTTGAATATTCCACTCGCTCATATCTACTCCTAAAACTTCTTTATACAAAAATAATATTGCACTAAAAGCTTGATTTTGAGTAGTAGGAGATACTTTATCTTTTGTAGCCAACTTGGTTAAATATGCTTCTATCTCTATTTTACCCATCTCTATAGGATGCTTTTTTTTATGAAATAAAATATAATGCTTTATCCAATGCACGTATGTTCTTTCTGTTGAATAACTATAATGTTTAAGCCTAATCTTATCTCGAACCAAATCCAATAGCTTTTTTTTAACACTCATCTTTAATCCTTCGCTTAAGTAACATTTTGTGCGTTATGTAGAATATTTTCAAAATAACACATAAAATGTCATGTTATTCAGATATACAGTATTAAACATACATACTGACTTTAAAAATTCTATACATTTTTTCTCTTTTTAATTAAAAATATTGCAATTTGACATACTTTTAACATAATTTAGCTTTTTAACACACAAAAAATGTGTTAGTTAATTATGTTATTTAAGATTTGTTTACATATAATGTGCTTGAATAAATAGTTGTTCGAACGCTTCGCATTCGAACAACGGGCGCGCGGGTTGAACACCCACTTATTGCACGATGCAGTAGCATCGAACAACAAGCGGGAGGAGCAAACAACCATGTGTGAAAATAAATTTTCAAACATGGCAGTTGCTCACCCGCGCGCCCGTTATATCAACAAAAAGGATTTAAAATGGTAGCTAGATTAGAAGGAACTAAAGACATATCATGTATTTTAGAAAAATTAATAGCATTAGCTTATGATGTTGTCATTGATGATAAAAAAACTGCATTTGTTTACAGAAAAGGTTCAAATAGTAATAACTTAAGAGGGGATATTAAGTCAGCAAAAGATGCTTGTAAATTTAGTGGTTCTATAAAAGTAATATATGGAACTAGTAGTACAAATATGTAAAGAGATATAACAAGTACTTGGAGAGGAATAAGTTACCCTAGCGGGCAAACTATTTCTCAAGTCAAACGTTGTTCGAACGCTTCGCATTCGAACAACGGGCGCGCGGGTTGAACACCCACTTATTGCACGATGCAGTAGCATCGAACAACAAGCGGGAGGAGCAAACAACCATGTGTGAAAATAAATTTTCAAACATGGCAGTTGCTCACCCGCGCGCCCGTTATGTTTTAAATGGACTAAACTTATAAAAAAGGAAACCAATGAAACCAATTATAAGTATTGTAATATTACTAATTTTAGCAACAGGTTGTGCACCTAAAGCAAACCAAATGGCAAAAAATATGAATAATGCTAGCCTAGGAATGACAAAACAGGATGTTATAAGAGCAATGGGAGAACCACAAACCATTAGTGCTACTCATGGCGTTGAATATTTAAATTACAAATTATGCACACTAGAAGGTAATTTCATAAATGATTGGAGATGCAAAAGCTGGGAAAATTTTTACGTTAGATTGAAAGCTGAAAAAGTTGATGCATATGGAAAGTTAGGTGATTTTGATTCTACTCAAATTCCAGAAAGTAAACGTACTATTGATGTAAATATTAAGCAAAACTAAAAACATAACAAAACCTTGGAGAGAAATAGTTTACCCTGCGGGTACAACTATTTCTCAAGTCAAACGTTAGCATAATAGGAGCAAGAAATGAAATTATGGATGAGCGGTATAGCAATTATTATTTTATTAGCTGGTTGTTTTCAATCTGAAAACAATAATAGTAATGAAAGTAACAAGCAAAATACTATAGAAAATGAAAAGTACATTAATTTGATTAAAAATGGAGTAATGGATTTTGATAAAACACTAACAATAGGACAAGCATTTGATAGTTGGAAATACTGCTCAAATAAAAAATGGGAAAACTTTACAACAGATAATGGACGAAAGTTTATTCAGTTTGAATGTGAATATCAACAACCATTAAAATTTATTGAATTATTAAAAAAATCTAAAAAACTATCAAATGAATATTTTGATTACTTAAATATTAGAAACATAAAATTACAAGTTCAATGGACTTTAAATGTTGATAATACATTTCAACTTCATAATATTAATGAAATAGTTAGTTGGAAAAATGGATTTGTATTAAATCAAAATATAGATAATTTATTCTTAAAGAAAATATATAATAATAAAAATTATTTTGAAAATAATTATATAGATAATCAGAAAATCAAATATTATAGTAATAAATTTTACGAAAAACATAAAGTAGAAATTGATAAAAAAAGAAATATCAAGCAGAACATACTTGATAAAAAAGCAATTGAAAAAGAATATATAGAAGATGTAAAAAAGTATTTTAAAGATAAAAATATTTTAATCTCTATTAAGCAAGTCACTACGATAAATGAACTATATAAAAAAATTAAAAATGAGAAAAATAAAGACACATATATATTACAAAATTTAATATTTGATATGATGAGTTTTAATACTAAGTCTATAAAATATTTACCAGCTTCAAAAAGAATAATTGATTTAATAATTCAAGATACAAATTTAAAATCAAAAGAAAATATTTTTACCTTTTTTATATTTATGAACATGAACCCCGAATGGGCTGATAAAGCTTCTGTTATCCAAGATAAATATTTAAATCAAATCATTAATTATATGATTGAATATCCGAAGATTGTTAACCTAATGAAAACTAATGCACTAGATTCAAAAAGAAATATATTTTCATTTTATATGCTTTTTGATGAAGTAGGTTCAAAAAAAACAATTAAGACATATGAAAATATGATAAAAAAAGGAATTGATCCAACAATTAGAGAATTAAGTAAATTTGAAACTGTCGATAATATAAAAAATACTAAATTGTATGAGAAGTTAATAGTACTGAAAAATAGTTATATTAACAAATATACTAATGAAATTATTGAAAATCAATACAGTATTTGGAATGATTTAGATAAAAAAACAACAAAAAAAATAATTATTAAATATAAGAGTACAGTAAAAGATTATTTCGACTTTATGATTACATCAGAATTAAACTACAATGTAAAGAACAAATGGAAACACAGTTATATGACTGATAAATCTAAAGTCATATCGAAAAAAGCAATTAATGAGTTATTTGAATTAATTAAACCTAAATTCATAGACCATAATATTACAGTTAAAATAGAAAATAAATAAATGCTAACAAAACAGAGTAGCCAATAAATTGCCTAACGGCAATTTATTGACTATACTCAGTCGTTATATCCAAAATGCCACATTATATGGAAATTTGGATATGCCTATTTATGAAAGTAAATTGGTAAATTAAATTTTTCGGAGGTCTCTTAAATGAAGAGATTATTTTTAAGCTTTATATTTCTTGGATTGTTAACAACATCAGCTTATGCAAAAAAAGTATCAGTTTGCACAGCATATGTTATTAGTGCTACAGCTGAACTTAAATGTGGTGGTGATTTTAAAGGAAAATCAACTATAGTAGATATGTATAAAAAAGGTTGGAGTATAGCAAGTGATATAGGTGGCTCAAGAAGCTTCATTATTGTTTTTCAAAAGTAGTTCTAATATTTCAAGATAATCTATACACTATTTTGCTAGAATAGTGTATATTTACAAGTGGAGTCTATAATGTTAGCCTTAAAACAAGAACAGCTTTTTGATGAAATAGATATTTTACCAATAGATTTAAAAACTAAAATTGTCGATAAAATATTAGCTAGTATTACACCTGCAAACAGTTCAATAGATGCACTATGGATAAAAGAAGTAAATAAAAGAAAAACTGATATTGAAAATAACAATGTATCTCTTGTTGATGGAGATGAAGTTTTCAAAAAAATCTCACAAAGACTAAACTCATAAATGACCTACTCTTTTCACCAAGATGCTGAACTAGAATTAAATGCTTCCGTTGATTATTATCAAAAGTGTAAAGAAAATCTTGGTTCAGAGTTTGCATATGAAGTTTATAAAACAATCCAAAGAATTTTGGAATTTCCAAGTGCTTGGCAAAAATTAGATGGAGATATAAGACGCTGTCTTACAAATAGATTCCCATTTGGAATAATTTATTATAAAAGAGATGATGAAATTATTGTTTTAGCTGTAATGCAACTAAACAGAAAGCCAAACTATTGGAAAGATAGGAACTAACCAAAGATATAACAAGTACGAGGAGACCAATAATTTACCCTGCGGGAAAATTATCGCTCACGATAAACGTTAGATGACAGATTTCACTTGAAATTTATTATGTGACTATATATTTAGCACAAATAATTTTAAGGAAATTACACATGACAGGTAGAATTTTAGGGTACGATATCGCTGATGCTTCGGGAACAATATCAGGAGATAATGGTTCAAGGTATAAATTTTCAAAAGAAAACTGGAAAGATACTACTCAACCTCAAAAAGAAATGAAAGTAGATTTTGAAGCTGATGATGAAGGAAATGCTAAAGAAATATATCTAGTTAGAGACCAAGTAGCAGAAAACACTAGTACACTATTAGGGCTAGTAGCAGTAGGCATCACCTTTTTCTTTGGATTTATTGGTACATTCATTTCAAGATTATTTATTGCTAAACAAGATATAGGCAGTACAATAATTCCAACAGCAATACATTTTCTGATAACAATTCTATTATTTATACCAATAATTGGATGGTTGATTTATCTTGCAGGTACTTTCTACTACATGTATAAAAATTATCAACTTTCTACTCAACCAGCTTATAATTAAGTAAAATACTTCTTGACATCTTTAACCTATTTGGTTAATATTATAGTTAAGAAGGATTTTAATGCAAAAAAGAGTTTCGCACTATAATTTAGATTCTATCAAAGAACTAATTAGTGCTAACCAATATTTTATTACTCAAAGTGCAAGGCAAGGCTATTTTGAACTTGGCTTTGATGATGACAAAGTTTTAGAGATTATTATGAGTCTAATTAATAAAGATTTATACAAGTCTATGACAACTTATCATGATAATAAAATTTGGCAAGATGTTTATCATAAAACTATTAATGATATTGACCTCTACATTAAACTTCAAATATCAGATAAAGCTATCGTAATATCTTTCAAGGAGCGAACATGACAAACTGTCCTATTTGTAATGGTAAAGTTGAGTGTAAAACTGAACTGATAACATACACATATAAAGAACATTCAGTCGAAGTTGAACAATCAGGTGAGTATTGTTTAGAATGTAAAGAAGCTTTTTTATCTCCACAAGATTTAAAATCAACAAAACTCGAAATTGCTAATTTTAAAAGAGAAGTTGACCATTTTCTTACAACTGATGAGCTAAAAAGAATAAGAAAAAAACTACATATAAACCAACAAGAAGCGGCAACAATTTTTGGCGGAGGCATAAGAGCATTTCATAAATACGAAACAGCTGAAGTTACTCAAAGTAAACCTTTAGACATATTGTTTAGATTGATAGATAGTAATAAAATTTCTTTTGACGATATCAAGAGCGTAGCTGTCTAAAACATCTAACAAAACCTTGGAACTAATAAGTTTTCTACGAAAACTTACAGTTCAAGTCAACCGTTAGGTTACATTTAGAATATATAAATTATATTGCATTTTGACATATTTTTTAAATTTGAAGAAAGTTGTTGTATATTTCATATTAACTTTAATGGTAAGTCATTTTAGATAGAATTATACAAATTGTTTAAGGAATACTACATGGCAAATATTTTACAAGCATTTATAACTATAGTAAATAATTATCAAATTAACATAACAACTGTAATACAAGGTAATAACAGAGCCAATAATATGGGTGAAGGTTTAGAAACTTATATTAAAGATATCTTTGCAAATACTACAAATGAAATAAATGAACAAACAAAATTAGAAAAATTAGCAGAAATATATTCTTACCAAGGTAATAAAAATAATCCACCTGATTTAATGTTAAGAAATAGTGATGCTATAGAAATTAAAAAATTAGAATCAAAAAATAGTGCAATAGCATTAAATAGTTCGTATCCAAAAGCAAAACTTTATGCCAATAGTCCAATGATAACTAAAGCTTGTAAAGAGTGTGAAAAATGGAGTATAAAAGATATGCTCTATGCTGTTGGATATACCAATCAATCTGCTTTAAAATCTTTATGGTTAGTTTATGGTGATTGCTTTTGTGCTGATAAAGAAACTTATGAAAGAATAAAAACAACTATTTCAAGTGGTATTACAACAATACCTGATGTAGAGTTTACAGATACTAAAGAGTTAGGAAAAGTTAAAAAAGTTGACCCATTAGGTATTACTGATCTAAGAATTAGAGGAATGTGGCATATTGATAATCCTAATAAAACTTTTAGTTATATTTATACTTATGATGATACAAGAGATTTTCAATTAATATGTTTAATGAAAAAAGAAAAATATGAATCTTTGCCAAGTGAAGATAAAGAAGCTATTGAAAATATAGAAAATATTAATGTAGTGGTTCAAGATATAAGAATAAAAAATCCGAATAATCCTGTTCAATTAATAGATGCAAAACTGTTAATTTTCAAGGTATAGTTATGAATATAATATCTCTATTTTCAGGTGCTGGTGGATTAGACTTAGGTTTTGAAAAAGCAGGTTTTAAAACTATTTGGGCGAATGAATATGATAAAGAAATTTGGAAAACATTTGAAAAAAACTTTCCTGATACCATTTTAGATAGAAGAAGTATATCAAAAATACCATCAGATGAAATTCCTGAAACTTTAGGACTCATTGGTGGACCTCCATGTCAAAGCTGGAGTGAAGCAGGGAAATCAAGAGGAATAGAAGACCATAGAGGGCAACTATTTTTTGAATTTATAAGAGTTTTAAGAGATAAAAAACCTCTATTCTTTTTAGCTGAAAATGTTTCAGGTATGTTAGCCCCAAGACACGAAGACGCACTGGAAAATATAAAAAATCACTTTATTGACAGTGGATATACCTTATCGTTTAAACTCATGAATGCTCATGATTATAAAGTGCCTCAAGATAGAAAAAGAATATTTTTTATTGGATTTAGAAATGACCTGAATATCACTTTTAAATTTCCAAAAGAGTTTAAAAAAAAACGATTTTTGAAAGATGTTATTTCTGATTTAAAAGACAATGTACTTCCTGCTAAAGAAAAAAACTATACAAATGGTGATAAATGTAAAATAGAAAATCATGAATTTATGACTGGTGGTTTTTCATCTATGTTTATGTCCAGAAATAGAGTTAGAGGTTGGGATGAGCCATCATTTACAATACAAGCAGGTGGAAGACATGCACCATTACATCCACAAGCACCTAAGATGCAATTTGTAGAGCAAAATAAAAGAATATTTGTTCCACATAGTGAACATTTGTATAGAAGACTTAGTGTTAGAGAGTGTGCTAGAATACAAACATTCCCAGATAGTCATAAATTCTATTATAAAAATGTGACTGCTGGATATAAAATGGTTGGTAATGCCGTACCTCCTAACCTTGCATATTACTTAGCAGAAAAAATAATTGAAGACTTAGCGAGTGTGTATCCTAACAAATCATTAGAACTAACAAGTGCACCTATTACTGGTAATTCAAATATTTATGAATATGGCTACATTTCTGATGTTAAAATTGCATCTTGCTAAAGATACACTTGTAGTTCAATTTAGTCGTTAGACACTACTTGAAAAATTTTAACCTTTGTAGTATAATGTAGATACGAAGGGATACATTATGAAAAAAGCAATAAATATTCGCATGGATGAAACTTTATTAATAGATTTAGATTCTTATGCTCATGAACTTGAGCGTTCTCGTACATATATTATAGAAAAAGCTGTTAGTACATATTTTGATACTTTAGATGAAATGATTTCAGATAAAAGAATTGATGAGCTTAAAGCAGGAAAGACGGAGGTTTACTCTCTTAAAGAAGTAGCACAAAAACTTGGACTTAATTAATGTTCAAAGTAATAATTCCAAAAGCCACTTTTAAAGAATTAGAAAAAATAAACTCTGAAAATCAAAAAATGGTTTATTCCAAAATACAGGATCTAGAAAATGGTTTATTTACATCAGATAAACCTCTTAAAGGTAAACACAAGGGTAAATTTAGAAAAAGAGCTGGTAATTATAGAATTATTTATTTAAAAGAGAATGATATTTTAGTCATTACTTTGATTAGAATAGCTCATAGAAAAGAAGTTTATTAAAAGTCTAACAAAACATAGGAATGATAGATGAAACTTATAAAAGATATATTCGTATATTTTGGTTATATAATTTTAATATTGCCCCAAGCAAAACTTTAACAATTGACATGGTTAAGGGATGGTATCCAAATGCAAAAAATATAAAAGGTACTGAAAGAGATATGTATAACTATAGAACGAAAGGCTATAATTGTAATTAAGAAATAGTTTAAATACTTTTATTTTAAATTCATGCTATAATACACTAATACATCACTACATAAAGGAGTATCTATGCATAGATTAAATTTAACCATTGATGAAGCTCTATATGAACAAGCTAGAGCATTTAGTTTTTTAGAAAATAAATCAATTTCACAAATGATTCGTGAAAGTTTAAGTGAATACATTGATAAAAATAAAGAAAAAAAAGCTAAAGTCATGCTTCTTTTAGAAGCAGATGATGAAAAAGAAATCTTATCTATACTAAACAATGATAGTTTTTCATCAGAAAATGAATTCGCAAAAAAATGACTGGAAATGACATACCTCCAATCTACAGACTCAGAATATCAAAGTATAGAGTTTTATTTCATATGAATGAAGAAGAAATAAAGATTTTAAAAGTTGATAATCGTGGTGATATTTATAAATAATGTTTAACAAATCATAGGAGCTAATAAGTGACCTACGGCAACTTATTAGCTCTATTCAAACGTTACACCTACTCTAACAAATATATCTGATAAATTTTATTTTTTAAAAAACTCATTAATATCTATTTTTAAAGATTTAGCAATTTTGTATAAATGTTCTAAATTAAAATGCTTGTCATATTTGTTGTTCTCACAATTTGAATAAAAAGCAACAGATTTTATACCTATATCCAAAGCTAAATCTAATTGTGTAATATTTTTACTTTCTCTAAAATATCTTACATTTTTTGAAATATTTTCATAAAAATGTTTAATTTCATCTTCTGTTGAATTGCTAAAATCAGTTTTCATTTCTTTGCTTATCCTATAGAGTTAAATAATAATTAAACTTTATAGTTATATAATCATATAATCTTTATCCCATAGGATAAACTTAAAACAAAGAATAATTATGCAAAATAAAATTCAAATGTTACATGAACTAAATTTAAGTAAAAATGTATGCTTTAATCAAATATATCAAACTGATAAACAAATACATATTACAAAATCAAAAACTAAAGTTGGTACAATAATAGAAATTAGAGAGATATGTAATATAGAGACAATGTTAGATAAGTATAAAGAAATTTTTGATATTACTATTTCAACAGATGAAGTTATAATACAATTTAAATAAAAGTTAAAATTACTTAAGATAGAGAACATCTAACTAAACAAGTATCAAGTAAGTGATTGATATAACAAATCGTAGCAACAAAAATATGTTCCTTAAATCGAAAATATTTTCATCTATTTGAAAACTTTGGCTATCATATTAAACAAAATTGAGTTTAAGTTACTTGAAACATATTTTTGTACTTAAGCGTTATGGATCAATAACAAACAATGCATAATTCACTCAAAAACAAAAAAATATTAGTCGTCGGTGGTAGTTCTGGGCTTGGTTTATCCGTTGCGAAACAAGCATCTGAGAGGGGAGCAAAAGTTGTCATTGCTTCCAGAAATGCGTCAGAAAATCATAATGAGTTGGCAGTCGCTGTTGGTAACGACATCGAGACGTATTCTTTTGATGCAACATCTGAACTTGAAACAGAAACGGCATTGAAAGAAATCGGAGATTTCGACCATCTTGTAATTACAGTCAGGCCTGACATAACACCTGCACCATTTGAAAAAACGGATATACAAAAGGCAAAAGAGGCATTTGAAACAAAATTCTGGGGTCAATACCAGCTTATCCAGAAGGCTCAAAGCCAAATCAACCAAAACGGTAGCATTATTATGACCACCGGCATTGCAGGTGAAAAGATTTTCAAAAACTTTTCTACCATGGCCGTTATCAATAGCGCCACCGAGACATTCTGCCGATCACTGGCTATAGAGTTGGCGCCAACAAGGGTCAATATCGTAAGTCCCGGTTTTGTTGCTCCCAAGTCTCAGGAAGTCGAAAAATTTGCTCAACAGTTTCCTTTGGGTAGAATTGCTTCACCCGAAGAGATTGCTGAAACGTATATCTATTTAATGGCAAGCCCATACATAACAGGAACATCTGTGGTGATTGATGGTGGGGCAAGATTAATATGAAAAATTCCCTAACAAAACAATCCAGGCGACGGGAATGGGTCTTGCGGCGCTGACGCGGCAATTCTGTTGGCCCGCGCGCCCGTTATAAATCATATTTACATTGACAAAACCACTTGAAAATATTAAAACTAAATGTCATTTAACTACTTGACAAAACAACATGCTTAATATATACTTGTATAGTCAAACATACATCAAGGAAAAATATGAATAAGAATTTAGAGTTACTATTAAACATATCGTTATTTAACACAACGATAATTAAAAAAATGGATAGAAACCTTAGTGTTCATGGCATTGCATTTTCAGAATTTGTGGTTATGTATCAAATCTCTTTAGCTCCGCATAAAACAATTCGTAGAATTGATTTAGCTGAAGAGGTCGGAATGAGTGCTTCAGGTATAACGAGACTATTAAATCCAATGGAAAAAATAAAACTGATTGAGAAGGAAGTAAACCCTCGTGATGCAAGAGTCAGTTTTGTAAAGTTATCTAATGTTGGTGTTGAGCTTTTAAATGACGCCATAAAAAGTGTAGTACAAATTTCAGATGAAATACTCAAAGAGTTTAACACTAAAGATATAGACTTACTTGTGCGTTTCACAAAAAAATTAAAATGAAAGAAGACTCAATGAACTTACTAAATAGAGATAAAAAATACCCCATGTTTATGCCTGACGGAACATGCATTGAGCAGACCGTTTATCTAAAAGAAGTAATTGATCATCCTCGCATTATGGTTGGAGAATATAGCTACTATCATAATTTTGAAATACTTGAAGACTATGCTGCATATCTTGCTCCATATTTATTTCAACTCAGCCCAGATAGATTAGAGATAGGAAAATTTGTGCAAATCGCACATGGGGTACGCTTTATTACAAGTTCTGCCAATCATAAGATGAGTGGATTTTCCACCTATCCTTTTATGAATTTTATGATGACATCCCAAACTACCAGTGAAGATATAGTCGCAATGTTTGAAGAAACACAAAGCAAGGGTGATATTATTGTAGAGAATGATGTTTGGATAGGATTTGAGGCAACTATCATGCCTGGAGTGAAAATTGGAAATGGTGCTATTATTGGGGCTAAATCTGTAGTTACAAAAGATGTCGAGCCGTATAGTATTGTTGCAGGAAATCCTGCTAAAGTTATAAATAAACGCTTTAATGAAAACATCATTAAAAACTTATTAGATATTCAATGGTGGAATTGGGATATTGAAAAAATAGAAAAAAATTATAGTATTATTATAAGCAATAATATGGAAGCAGTAATAGAATTACATGAAAGTTTATAACAAGTACGAGGAAACACAATAATTTACCCTACGGGAAAATTATCACTCACCTCAAACATTATATTACAAGGAGCTAGTAACACATGAACAAAATTGCAGTTTTTGGTAAAAGTGGTGGAGGTAAATCTACATTCAGTAAGAAACTATCTTTAATAACAGGTATTTCGTTATTGCCACTTGACCAAATTGAATATTTAGATGGTGGAAAAAAAGCTTCTGAAGAGCAATACTTAACGCACTATAATGATGTATTAAATACTGAGTCTTGGATTATAGAAGGATTTGGTACTATAGAAACATTTAGAGAGCGACTAAAGATAGCCGATACATTGATATATATTGATTTGCCAATGAGGATTCACTATTGGAGAGTTATGAAACGTTTTCTTTTGAGTCCGTTTATAAAACCAGAAGGTTGGCCAAACAATAGCCCTATGATACGAAGTACTTATAACAGCTATGTCCATCTCTTGAAAGTTGCACCAAAATTTTGGAATTCAAATTTTTCAACTCGACTAGAAAGTATGTCAGAGGAAAAGAAAGTATATCATTTATCATCAATTCAAGAGATGGACAAATGTCTTGAAGATTTACAAAAAATGAATGCAGCATAATTCAAAATATAACAAGTACTTGAAGAGAAATAGTCGTTAGGTAAAAGTAAAAAAGGAAACTATGAAATGGAAGCTCAAGTTGCAGTATTTGGAATACTAAGATTTCCACCAGAAAATATAAAAAAACTACTACCGTACTTGAAAGAATTTATTGCTGCTACTTATGAAAATGATAAGTGTATTAAATATAAAGTAGCAGAAGACATACTGGAACCTGGTCTACTTCGTTTTTCTGAGCTTTGGCAAAATAAAGAAAGCCTGGAAAAACATCTAAAAGCTTCTCATATTGAGCCATGGAGAGCCAAGTCAAAAGAGTATGGACTTATAGAGAGAGAATTTACAGCATATAAAATTACTGATTCAGGGCCTGTTTAATATATGTTAAATTTAAAAGCACCTAGCAATTCGCTCAAGCCGTGTGTGCAAAAAACGGCACACACTTGAACCGGCCAAACTACGGCCGTCCACTTAGATCGGCGTTAGGCTCGAGTAAAACGCCCAGCGTCTGACAGTGTTTCTTCAACAGGGTGTTGAAGACATGCCCAATGAATGTACTAATAACGAAAGAGCAGAAAATTAATATAGGCTCACCAGAAGACATATATTCAATAATGCAACAAATTCTTCTGAGAGAAAATAGAGTTGGTAGAGAAAAGGAGCATTTTTGGGTAATTGGTTTATCTGTTATTAATAAAATATCATATATAGAATTAGTAAGCCTAGGTAGTATATCGGCAGCTATAGTAACACCGCTTGAAGTATTTAATTTAGCTGTTCGTAAAAAATCGCCAAGAATAATACTTGTTCACAATCACCCAAGTGGAAGCTTAAAACCGTCGTCAACTGATAAAGAAATCACTAAAAATATTGCTGCAGGAGCTAAAACACTCACGATAGATGTTTTAGACCATTTAATAATATCAGAAGAGAACTATTTTAGTTTTGCAGAAAGCCATTTATTATGAGTTTTAAATTAAAATACTTAACAAGTCGTTACAGTTGACTAATTTACTTTTTGGAGCAATATACATGGTAATGTTGTTATTAAATGCAGTAGTAGGAACTATAGTAATAGGAGTTTTATCTTATTATATTATTGGTGTTAAAATTCCAAACCATATGGAAAATGATAATAATGCTAAAATAAAACTAATTTTAGCACTTGGGTTTGTTTCTTTTATAAGTTTAAATTTAATTTTTATGTTTATTCCAGAAACAACAGAATTTTATAAAATTATTGATGGCTATGATAGAGTATTTCAAATACCTATGCTAGGAGGAATGGCAAGTGTTGGAATTTGGCTTATTCTTGGATTAATCTTCGGCTACTATATCAATTACAGTAGCCAAACATAACAAATCCTAGCAACAAAAATATGTTACCACAACCGAATTCAAGCTTTTTAAATCTAAAATATTTAGATACCATTGTAAACATAGAAAAGTATAAAACAGGTAACATATTTTTGTACTCAAACGTTATCTATAAATAGGAGATGAATATGAAATATAAAATATTAGGTACTGTTTTTTTAGTAGCAATAGCCATACAACTTATACCATATGGTAAAAACCATTCTACACCGTCTGTTGTTGCAGAGCCTATGTGGGACAGTCCAAAAACAAGAGAATTGTTTGTTCGTGCTTGTGCAGATTGTCATAGTAATGAAACAAAGTGGCCTTGGTATAGTAATGTCGCTCCAATATCATGGTTAGTTCAATATGATGTCGAAGAAGGTCGTGAACATTTTAATGTATCTATGTGGGGCATACAAAAAAAGAATAAGGGAGATGAAGCTAAAGAAGAACTTGAAGAGGGCGAAATGCCTCCTTGGTTCTATGTTCTTCCGCATCCAGATGCTAAATTATCAGAAAGTGAAACAAAAGAGTTAAGTAAAGGACTTTTAGCAACATTTGGTGAAGAAAATGATGACTAAGAAAACCGTATTTTTTGAAGAATTAAAAAGTTCAAAGATACAATACCACAAGAATGCAGAAGATAGAAGAAAAGACAACACAACATTGGAGAGAAATAGTTGACCCTACGGGTACAACTATTTCAAAAGTTCAACGTTATACTAAAAAAGGAGTTTATAATATGAAGCAAATTGAAAAACTAGCAGAAGATATAAATTATACTGCAATAAATTTAGGTAATTTAAATAAATTAATGGAATATTCTTTAATTCATCCTGTCAATAAACAAGAGATTGAAGGAAAAGTATTTTTAAAAGATGCTACAAAAGCGACAGGTTCAGAGATTTCATTCAATTCACTTCTTCCTAAAACAGAGCAGCCATATTTTCATATTCATTATAAAAATGAAGAAACATATATTATTTTAAAAGGATTTGGATTTTTTCAAGTTGATGGTAAATATTTTGATATTAAAGAAGGTAGTGTTATAAGAGCTGCTCCAGATGGAGTAAGGGGAATAAGAAATGATTCTGAGGAAACAATGATATACATTGTCATTCAATCTAAAGAAAATTCACTTGAAGAATATACTACAAATGATGGAAAAAGAGTCCCATTTGAACCGAAATGGTAAAAGTAGTATAACAAATCGGAGGAGAGTAACGAGTGTAAACTGCCGTTAGTATCACATTTGCATTTTCGGTCTTAATATAGTACCATTTAAAGACTGAAGGGATTTATTATGCAAATTATAAATGATATCAAACCCGTTACTTACTTAAAAAGTCGAGCAGCAGATGTGCTAAAACAAATAAATGAGACACATAGACCTATGATAATCACACAAAATGGCGAGGCAAAGGCAGTTATTCAAGATCCAAAAAGTTATGAGGATATGAAAAATGCTATTTCTCTTTTAAAACTTCTATCTTTTGCTGAAGAAGACATTAAAAATGGAAATATACACAGTGAAGAAGATGTGTTTAGCTCAGTAGAAGAATTACTCAAAAAACGAGTAAAACTTATAATCTAAAATGGACTACAAATGCAAAAAATGACCTTTTAAACATTGTTTCTTATATAAAAATAGATAATCCTATCATTGCAAATGATATATATCAAAAGATAAGAAAAAAAGCTAATTCAAGTGATTTTTTTCCTTTAAAGGGTCGAGTTCTTCCTGAACTACAAGAAGAAGGCATAACTTTATATAGAAAAATAATTGCATCACCATGGAGAATTATATATAAAGTTGGCAATGACACTGTATACATAATGGCAATTTTAGATTCGAGACAAAATGTTGAAGAGCTTTTACTACAAAAACTAATAAAAGGCTAAATAGGAGTACATAGATGAATACTAGCCTGTTACAAAAAGTATTCTCAAATGGATACATAGCAATATTTCCTATTCTTGTTTACAACATTATCTTCGCTTCAAAGTTACCTCCAGCATATAATCTAGCCTTATTTAATAGCAACATCCCTCTTTGCATTATAATTGGGGAAAATATATTTCGCTCTGTCATTTTTTTTCTGCCGATATTGTTTAAACTCAACATAAGATCGTCTTTGGGAAAAAAAGGTCTTATTGTTTTTTCTTTTGGTCTTGCGCTGTATTTTTCATCTTGGCTAATTCTTATCTATGCACCAAACACCACTTGGAGCAGTAGTATTGTTGGCTTTACTGCACCGGCATACACTCCAATTATATGGCTAGTAGGATTAAGTCTTATGGTTGATTCTTATTATTTTAAGCTAGCATATAAAAAATGGCATTTTATATTACCATCAATAGCCTTTTTGATCTTTCACATTGCTCATAGTGTTTATGTATACAATAGAAATTTTTGATATTATATTGGATATAAATATACTAAAATATATTTTTGTACTCAACACTTATACCCAAAGGAAACACTAATTGGCACAAGTTAAAATATATGGCTTAAAAGATAGTCTTGGCAAAATTAAAAATGAACTCTCTGACATCATTCATAAATGCATTGTTGAATCTTTATCATTTCCTATAGATAAAAAATATCATAGATTTATATCACTTAATGAAGATGAAATGATATTTCCTGATGACAAGAGCGAACAATATACCATCATTGAAATTATGATGATGGAAGGTCGAGAAACAAAAACAAAAAAAGAGTTAATACAATCATTATTTAAACATATTAAAAAAGAACTCAATATAGATAATAATGATGTAGAGATATGTATCATTGAAAGCCCCGCTTCAAATTGGGGATTTAGAGGTATGACAGGTGATGAAATAAAATTAAATTATAAAATAAAAGTATGAGAAGTACTATAATGGAAATACATATCTAGTAGTTATCAACCTAAACGTTATGTTCACATCAAGGAAGCAAATGAGAGAATCTATTAAAAGTAAAATTATAGAAGTTTGTAATAAGAAAATTGAAAAAAAAGGTTCAAATGTGGGATTGTCCTTTTATGCATTTTTTGCAAACAAAAATGATGATCCAGAATTATTAATGGAAGTAGCGCAATGGTGGATATTAACACATAAGCTAGATCACTTTGAAAAAGCCGTAAAGATCAAACAAATGCTTTTTAATTCTGTCAATGAAAACTGTTAAACAAAAAGCTAAACTTTACAGCCTCTCTGTAAAATAACAAAATTTATCATAAATTAAAAAATAATATATTAAAATACTTACAAACATATTATATTGTTATATAACCACTTATACATTAATCTTAATATGTACCATCAAGGAGTTTTCATTAAGATAGAAGTTAATTAACAAACAACATTATGTTTAAATTAAATCTACACTCACTAAAGGATATAAAATGCCAAGAACCAGCACTATTAATAAAAAACAGTTTTCAGATGTTAAAAAAATGAATATAAAACCTTCTGATATTACTAAAATTCATGAATCAGTCATGAGTGAAGTAGTCCCTGCAATCATAAAGGGAACAGGTAAGCGCTTTGTTTACAAGTATCTCCTAAGATTTGGAAAAAAACATAAACTTATAAAGAAAAAAAATTCAAAAAAATTTTTAAGATTTTGTCTTGAAGTACATCATATTACTAGAAGTACAGACTTTTTTAAACTCTTAGATGTTTCTAAAGATGTAAAAAATTATGCTAAAGCTTTTTCGAAAACAGCAAGATCATCTACTAGAAAAGACGTGGTTAAAAACTTAAAAAAACTCAATGAAAAGCTAGAAAAACCATCCACCAAAAATGAAGTAGAGAATCTAATAGTAAACTTTATAGGTGAACTATCTATATCAAGTGCAATATCCGCCAAAAAATTTATAGGCTCTGCAAGTAAACAAGAGGCTTCTTCTGATGAAGGTGGAAGCATAGACGGTGGAGAGATAATTGATAGTGATATTAAAGGATTCATTGGTGGTGCTGTTGCCGGATTTGTAGGAGGTCTAATTGCAGGAGGCACAACCTCTGCTCCTGCTGCAATAGGAGGGGCTGCAGCAGGTACGGTAACAGCTTCAGCATTACAATATCTTGAAGAAGATGCTGTAAGGGATGCAACCTCACCTGCTGAAACTCAGGCTTCCGGTGGTGACGGAGATCAAGGAGTTTGGGGTGGTGATGGTAATGGAGGAAGCGACTGGGGAGACTGGAGTGACGGAGATGGATACGGACTTGGTTGAAATCATATAATAAATTACATAGATATAAAGAAATAGTTGATTCAATCTTGTCGACTATTTCTCGTTTCTATATTAAATAAAACAAAATAGCAAGCTCAGAATAGTTTTAATATTAAAATCAATATATAATTAGATATAACTCGTTTCATCTAAAACTTAAGGGGTAGTTATTATTTTTCTCATAGCAACCGGAATTTTTATTTCTACATTTATCGTTATAGTAATTTACTTATGGTCAAGCTACTCACCAAAAAAAATTGCTATGCATATTTCAAATAAACTTAATCATAGTTCTATATTCATGATGAGAAACTCAGAAATTATAATTGACAAGAACTCAGATGATTTAATACCATTAGCAAGTACAGTAAAAATAATTGTAGCTATTGAGTTTGCAAGACAAGCAGCAGTAAATAAAGTCAACCCAAACGAACAAACACTCTTATCCGAGCTTGAAAAGTTTCATATTGAAAAGTCCGATGGCGGTGCACATCTAGCTTGGTTAAAAAATATCAAGAAGAAAGGGGTGATTAAAGATAAAAGCATTATTCTTTTAGAAATTGCAAGAGGGATGATTGAGTACAGTTCTAATGCAAACACTGAGTTTTTAATGGACAATTTAGGCTTTAACAATGTAAACAGGCTTATCAAGACACTAGACCTGAAAAAACATGAACCATTGTATCCATTTGTTTCTTCTCTTATAGTTCTTAGAGATCACTCCGTACAAGATCTAAAAAACATGGAAAAAGAAAAATATATAAAGTTAAGCTATGAAGTTCACAATAAGTTGAAAAATGGAACTATTGATAAAAATACTACAGAAAAACAAATTCCACCTGAAAAGGGAAAGTACTTCACTAATTGGTTTGTTCGAGGAACAACTAAAGAATACACATCAATACTGAGCAAGGTTAATAATCGTAGTTATTTCACTGAGGATGAACAGATATATATTGACGCAATTATGAAATATCCATTTAAGTCACCTGAGATTATATATGGTGGTGAGAAAACAGGTTCATTAAATGGAGGAGTAGTAACAACAGCTATTTATGAAACAACTAAAGACGGAAATAGAGTTGAATTAGCAATATTTTTAGATAAACTCACAGTATTTCAACGGTTTATGTATTCATTAACCATCACTAAACTTAAGTATGATTTATTAACAAGAAAAAATATAGATACCTACAAAAACCTTTTGCAATAATTAAATAATGGAGTTATATTTAGTGTCTATCCTAAAAAGCATAAAAAATAATACAATCCACTCTTTAAAACCGCACACACATTTAGCTATAATACAAATAATAATTTAAAAGACAGGATATTTTAGTGATTACATTAAAAGAAGCTCTAAAACTAAATAAAGATGAATTAAATAAATTTAAAGAAGATTTAAAAGCTAAAATTGAAGCCAATAGTGAGCTAAATGCTTATATTGAAGTAAATAATATTGGAGACGGTGTGCCTATCGCCATCAAAGATAATATCCAAGTAAAAGGCTGGTCTGTTACTTCTGGGTCAAACATACTTCAAGGCTATATTGCTCCATACAATGCAACGGTTATCAGGAAAATGATAGCCTGTGGTCTGAGTCCATTTGGTAGAACAAATATGGATGAGTTTGCTATGGGTTCAACTACAGAATCTAGCTTTTACGGTAAGACTCAGAATCCTCATAACTCTGATTGTGTACCTGGAGGAAGTTCAGGCGGTTCTGCTGCTGCTGTAGGTGCTGGACTTGCAATCGCTGCACTTGGTTCAGATACTGGTGGATCAATCCGTCAACCAGCTTCTTTTTGTGGGATTGTTGGGATGAAACCAACTTATGGTCGTGTTTCTCGTTACGGATTAGGTGCATATGCTTCTTCACTAGATCAAATCGGACCAATGACTCAAAATGTAGAAGATGCCGCTATCCTTTACGATATTATAAGTGGACATGATGATAAAGATTCTACCTCTGCGAATATGGATGACAAGGTCTCTGATAAACTTAATGCTGATAGAAAACTTCGTATAGCTATACTTCCTAAGCATATCCAAAACGCAAGTAAAGATGTTAAAAAAGCTTATGAAAAAGCGATAGAAGCATTAAAAGCGCAAGGGCATGAGATAGTTGAAAGTGAGCTTATGGATGCTAAGTTCGACATCTCTGCTTACTACATAACTGCAACCGCTGAAGCAACAACAAATCTAGCTAGATATGACGGTATCCGTTATGGTAACCGAATAACTGGAAAAAACCTTGAAGACACCTTCATACAAACTCGTAGTAATGGTTTTGGTGATGAAGTTAAACGTCGTATACTACTTGGAAACTTCGTACTTTCAAGCGGTTACTACGAAGCTTACTATGTAAAGGCACAAAAAACAAGACATATTATCAAAGACCAGTATGCAAAAATATTTGAGAATGTTGATCTAATTCTTTCTCCTGTTGCACCTACAACTGCAAATAAATTTGGAGCACTTTCAAACCCTATGGATATGTATCTAAGTGATTTGTATACTATCAGTGTAAACCTAGCCGGACTTCCTGCCTTATCACTTCCTATCTCAAAAAGTGAAGACGGGATGCCCATAGGGCTTCAACTAATCGCAAAAGCCTATGATGAACAAACACTATTTGACGGTTCACTTAGCTTAGAAAAGCAGATAGATTACAATAAATAGCATTTCTAAATACTACTTTACACTTTTTAATATATACTAGTCTAAAGTAGTAACACCATATTTACATTATACTTCACTCGTAATTTTAGCAACTATTCTACTTCCTATAGGGTATACCAATAAAAGTATTACAAAAGCAATAATATAGGCTAGTATCCATGACTTAATCCAAATAATAATAAAATTATCTGTTATGCCTAAATTAATAGAAATGATTAATCCTGAGATAATTAAAGTCATAATACCAGAAAGTACTAATGATTTTATAATTGCAAAATATTTATTAGGTATCATTTTTATGAACTATTTACATTTGCGATGCGAAATAATCAAAAACAGAGATGTACCCGCCTCTATTTATAGTCTCTTCTGCCATTTGATCAAAGGCTTCTGACGGTAATTCATCTGAAAATCCAAATCCATTTGCCATTGTGTTATACATGTTAACAGCACCGACCCAAGATATAGCATTCTCTATGCTTTCGTCAGACCAACCTTTTTCCTGAACCATTTTAATATCCTCTACTGTAATAGCATTTGGATTTTCATTTAACTTAAGACTCAATAACATCATACTATCCAAGTTCTTACTTACAGATATACTTGATTTATTATTGTTTATCGCATCTTTTGTACCACGGTGTATCTCTTTACAAAATCCAGAATTATTAACCTTAGAAATAGCTACAGCTATCTCTTCAAAATCCAACCAACTTAATTCTTTTGCATCTATAACGATGTTATCCAATATTTCTACTATTGGTCTATACACTTTATGATTTCGTAAAAGTGCTTCCATAAAATTCTCTGTATTTCCATGTTGTTTTAAATGCCTCATATAGCATCCTTTATCTTTATATACCTACTAGTAGGTAGAGAAGTATACTCTATCAATATTTTAATGTCAAGGAAGGTTATCTATGATTATTATCTAAATCTGTTCACGACTTAATAATGAATAATAACTTGTCCACTACTATGATATACTTACACCCATGGAAGATAGAAAAACACAAATAATAAAACTTAGCGTTGAACTCGTAAAAAAATATGGTTATGATAGTTTTTCTTATGCTGACATATCTAGAAAATTTGGTATAGCAAAGGCAAGTATTCATCATCATTTTCCAAAAAAAGATGACCTAGGGCTAGAGATTTGTAATTATATACACGAAAATATGTCAAAGGCATTTGATAAGATATTGTCTAAAGATACTTCTGCCAAAGAAAAAATACAAGAGTACATTGATCTATATGCAGATATGATGGATAATGGTGATAATATCTGCCCTATTGCTTCTTTGCAAGCAGAATCAAATATAATTTCTGAGAAAATGAAAAAAGAAGTTATTCTCATAGATGATTTGGAGAATAAGTTTATTGAGACACTGTTGCATCTAGGTATAAAATCAAAAGAGTTTATTGTAACCGGTAGTATAAAATATGAAGCTCTTTTGATAAGTTCAATCTTAAAGGGTGCTCTAATGTATGCACGAATACATGGAAAAGAAAATTACAAAATGGTTTCACAACAACTTCTAATACGTCTAAATACTTAAACGTATTCAATATATATGACTAACTATCAGAGTAACTTTTTCTCATTAGTAATCCTAAAAGCAGTATATAAAAGTAAAAAAACATTATATATTATTTTATAATATTTTATTAAGCGTACTTTTTATATTATATGCCACTTAAAGACACACACTATATAAATGGATAATTATGAAAATAAAATTTTACCAAGTTGATGCATTTGCCGATAAAATATTTGAAGGAAATCCTGCTGCTGTATGTCCATTAGAAGAGTGGATAGATGATTCTCTAATGCAAAAGATAGCTATGGAGAACAATCTGTCTGAAACTGCCTTTTTTGTTAAAAAAAATGATGAATACGATATTAGGTGGTTTACACCAAGCTCAGAGGTGAACCTTTGCGGACACGCAACACTAGCAACTTCCTTTGTACTTTATAATTTCTTAGATTATAAAGAAGATTCTATCGTATTCAACTCTAAAAGTGGTCCACTCTATGTAAGTCAAGAAGATGAGATAATAAAAATGAATTTCCCTTCTGAAGAACCTGTAGAATGCGAAACACCAAAAGCAATACTCGATGCTTTTGGTAAAAGACCCGTGCAAGTATTAAAGTTTGTTGATTATATAGTAGTATTTGAAGATGAGGAAGACTTAACACTCTTTAAACCGAATCTAGAAGCATTAAAAACTTTAGATTTACGTGGAGTATGTATAACTTCAAAACATAGTACATATGATTTTGTAAGTCGTTTCTTTGCTCCGAACTACGGGATTGATGAAGATCCTGTTACTGGCTCTGCTTACACACAGTTGACACCGTATTGGGCTAAAAAGCTAAATAAAAAGAAGTTTCATTCCAAACAGTTATCCCCAAGAGGTGGTGAAGTACACTGTGAACTAAAAGATGAACGTGTATACATTTCAGGGAATGCTGTTTGTTACATAGTCGGTGAAATGACAATATAAGAAAACAGTTGCTTTTGAAGTGTATATTTTAAAGTTTAAATATCCTAATTTAACTTACTTATTACCATAATGTTACATTTTTTATATTTTAATTATTAAAAGTTAAATTTTATATTTTTTAATGTAGAATGAACTTTATAAAAAGGATTTCTATGAAAAAAATGTTATTTATAATATTTGTTATGTTATTATCTATAATAGCTGAGGCTTCATCACTGAGAATTGAGCTTAAAGAGTTAGTACAAAACCCATCAAAATATAAAATTATAGATACTAGAGATGAAAAGGCGTACGATAAAGGTCATATTCATAATGCCATTAATTTTCCTGTCAAACTTACTTATGAAAATAAAAAAACGAACGGTAAATTAACTAATCCAATTAAAATGCAAGAAATAGTACAAAATTTGGGTCTAGATGCAGACGATGCACTCGTTATTTACGATAACGGTTCATTCTTTGAAGCCGGAAGACTATTCTGGTCACTGGAAGTGTATGGGTTTAAAAATGTTAAACTTCTAAATGCTGGTTATGCTCAGTGGAAATTCAAAGGTTTACCTACATCCGTAAAAAAACCTGCTATTACAAAAAGTAACTATATCACTACCATAGACAACAACAGACTTACAACAAAGCTATCAACACAGATAGCTATAAAAAATCCAAACCAAATCATCATTGATGCTCGTCCAAATAAGGCCTACTTAGGTAAAGTTTCTTCTGCAAAAAGATATGGTCACATTCCAAAAGCTAAAAATATTCCAGCCACTCATAATATAGATAATATAAAAACTAATACAGCAAAATTAAAAGATATAAAAGATTTAAAGAGTCTTTATAAAGACTTAGACAAAAATAAAAAAATTATACTCTATTGTGCGATAGGTAAAATATCATCAACAAACTATTTTGCTCTTAGAGAATTGGGATACGATGTTTCGAATTATGATGCTTCTTGGAAAGAGTGGGGAAATGATTTTAAGTTACCAGTTGTAAATCCCTCTAGCAAATAAAAAGTAATATACATGTGGAATAAACTTAGTCTTAAATGGCAACTAATACTATTTATGACACTTGTTGTCACGCTGGTAGAAATAAGTACTCTTTTTATTGTACTAAATATTCAAAACAACCAAAATAAAGAAAATGCACTAATTCAGGTTGATAAGGTAACAAAGTCCTTACACCAAGATTTTTTACGATTTTTATTAAACCCGATAATAGATTCTATAACTGATATTAACAGTAGATTGTCAGCATTCAACGAGATTAACGGTCTTATACTAGTAGATGACAACAATCAAGCGCTTTACAAATATGATAAAATAAACGACATACAAACACACAAGGAACAGATATTAACCTCTAAACATCTGTTCACGGCTAACAAACTTTTTGTAAAAAATAACTTAAGTATGGATTCCTACGTTTATGGATACGTACTCATAGATATTAACCTTTCTGAATATAAGAAAAAGCAAAGAGATATTGTATACTCTATTTTAACCATCTTACCATTTGCTCTTTTACTTGGTTTTATAATAAGTCTCTTTTTAAGCAGAAGTTATACAAAACCTTTCATAGCTTTGCTAAAAGTCATGAAAGAGAGTGATCCAACTAATGGGTATATAGTAAAGACTAAAACAAACTCAAATAATGAAATAGCCAAATTATTTAACGGATACAATGACTTAATGCAACAAGTTGCACTATCTTCTAAAGAGTTGCACTTTCAAGCAGAACATGATCAAGTAACTAGCATAAAAAATCGATTTTTTATGGAAAAAGAGCTTAAAAAGGCTCTTAAAGATGAAAAAGATAAAACATATAATCTGCTTTATTTAAATCTAGACCAATTCAAACTTATAAATGATTCAGCCGGTTATCAAGCAGGTGATGAACTTTTAAAAATGATAGTACATTCTTACAATGAGATTATCCCTAAAAACAGTATCTTTGCAAGAGTTGACGGAGACGGTTTTATGGTTTTACTCAAAGATTCAAATAAAGAAGATGGATTACATTTTTTAGAAAAAAGTTTAAAAAAATTAAGTGATTTTAGATTTACTCCTGAAAATGAGGCATATAGTGTTTCTGCAAGCATTGGTTTTATTCACTTTAAGTCATTTGAATATACATTTAAAGAGCTTATTAAAGCTATAAACTCATCTTTATATAGTGCAAAAGCACTTGGTAGAAACAAATCTTATATTTTTAATCCTGACGATGTTATGTCAAAAAGGTTTGATAAAGAATTGGAAACTGCTGCATTCATAAAAGAGGCTCTTTTAAATGGTCCTTCAAGATATGAATTATTTGCACAGGCTATTGTCCCTCTTCAATATGAAACTGATAAATTCTCCTATGAAATCCTCATAAGAATGTGGGATAAAGACAATAACTTCATTCCACCAGATGAGTTTTTACCTACAGCACAACGTTATCAACTTATGACAGATATTGATATTTGGGTTCTATGGACTTATTTGGAGACTGTAACTAAAAACCAAGAACATATAAAACAACTTCATTCTGTACATATAAATCTGGCTGGTTCTTCACTTACAAATCCTGATTTTCAAACAAAAGTAAAAGAGGCTGTAACCTCCTTTAATTTTCCATGGAACAAACTAGAGCTGGAAGTAACAGAGACATCAGCAGTCGGAAATTTCAACAAGGCAAATGAATTTATTATATGGCTAAAAAATGTAGGTATAGGCTTAGCTTTAGATGACTTCGGAACAGGTATGGCTTCATTTGAGTACTTAAAGAGTATGCCCTTTGATATTGTGAAGATTGATGGAAGTTTTATAAAAGATATGCATAATGATCCTACTGACAAAGCAGTTATAAAATACATTCATGAAATTAGCACACTTAAAGGTCAAGAAACGGTTGCCGAGTATGTGGAGACGCAAGAAGATGTAGATGAGCTTAGAAAAATTGGTATCACTTACGGGCAAGGGTATTTTCTTGGCAAACCTAAACCATTGCAAGATTGGATATAATCTTGTCTCTTTTAAACAACAAACCTAAATTAAAGGCACAATATGGATAAAAAAATCACAAACTCGATAATGGCTTCATTAGTAGCAGATGCTTACGTACTCGGGGCTCATTGGGTATATGAAGAAGAACAGCTTAAAAGTTTACCAATAGACTGGGATACTCTAAACGATGCCCAGTCCATATGGCATAAAGGAAAGCTAAAAGGTGATTTTACTCACTATGGAGACCAAACTCTTTTTCTTTTAGAGTATATGTCTAAAAAGCAAGACTTTGATATAAATGATTATTATTCATTTTGGACAAAGATGATGTCAAACTATTCTGGTTACATTGACGGGGCTACACGTGAAGCCTTGTTAGAGATGGGATCCTTTTCAAATGATCTTAGTATCTGTGGACATATAGCACCTTTGTTAATCCATACAAACTCAAAAGATGTCTTTTTATCTCGTGTAAAAAATTTTACAAGAATGACTCATAATTCTGAACTAGCTATTTTATCAAGCAAATTTTTTGCAGAACTTTTATGGAAATCAAAAGAGAACCAAGATATACAAAAAAATATACAGCAATTAAAAAATGAATATCCTGAACTAATATCCTGGATTGACGAGGGTGTTCGAAGCAAGGATGCAGACACATCTGTATCTATACGAGACTTTGGTCCTGCTTGTGGTATTGAAGGTGGTTTTGCAGGAGTTATACACCTTTTATCTTTAGATGATGACTTTAAAACTATCATGAAAAAAAATGCTAAAGCAGGTGGGGACTCTTCAGCCAGAGGGATGGTTGTTGCAATGATTCTAGCTACACAAGATGATTTTAAATTGCCAGAAGAATGGATCAACTCCATAAATACGATTGAAGATATAAAAAGTTATTTATCAAAGACAGAATCATAAAAGGTAAATTATACAAAATTGAAATATAGGATATTTCGTATATTTTCCAAAGCTCAAGCCTTAAACATACAATAGTAAAATATAGGATACAATAGTTGTATTTAAAATCAACAACAGGGATTAGATATGTATAAATATAATGAACATGGAATATCAATAGGTATCAATAGAGTTGAAGATGTTTTTTTTATTAAGTTAAAAATAACAGGAACCTTAACTCATAAAGACTATGAGTTAATGATTCCAATGATTGAAAATGCAATAAAAGTGGTTAAAGAACCAAAAATGAAGTTTTTAATTGATGCTTTTGAATTTGAAGGTTGGGAACCTCATGCCTTATGGGATGACTTGAAATTTAGCTTTAAAAACCTATCTTCACTTACAAAAATAGCTGTTGTTGGCAATAAAAATTGGGAAAAATATGGTGTGAAAATTTCGAACTGGTTTATGGTTGGAGATATGAAATATTTTGAAAATATAAATGATGCAATTGTTTGGATAAACAATAAAGAGCTAAAACAAAATGTTATCAAACAAGATGTTATCGAAAAAGAATTATCCAGCAGAGAAAGCGAGATTATGAATTCTTTAGAGTTATTATTTAAAACAAATATGAAGATTACTGACTGGGACGTGCCTGAGGCAGATGATCAAGAAGCAGCTGAAATCTTAGTAGATATATTGTCTAAAAAACTTGAAGAGATTAAGCTCGATGTTAAAAGTGGAAAATATAAAAACTACTAAAGCAGCTGATAATGAAATATGTAAATTATAACAACCAAAGTATTAGCCCTTCAAAGGTCGTATGCATTGGCAGAAACTATGTAGCACATATAAAAGAACTTAACAATGAAGTGCCTGATTCTATGGTACTTTTCAATAAACCAAATTCAGCTATTAGTGAATCATTATACTATTTTTCAAAAGATACAAGATTCGAAGCTGAGATTTGTTTTCTAATTAAAAACAATAAAATTGCTGGAGTTGGCTTTGGACTTGATTTAACAAAAGCAGATATTCAAAATAAGATGAAATCAAACTCTTTACCTTGGGAAAGAGCAAAAGCCTTCGATGCTTCAGCTGTTTTAGGTGAGTTTGTAGAATTTAGCGGTGATATTACACAACTTAGGCTAGAACTATTCATAAACGATGTGTTGGTTCAGTTTGCCGATTATCACCTGATGATATATAAACCTAAACAAATCATAGAAGAAATAATTAGTTTTATGAGCCTTGAAGATGGTGATATCATAATGAGCGGAACACCAAAAGGTGTTAGCAACTATAAAGCAGAAGATATATTTATAGGTAAGATATATCATAAAGATGAACTTTTAGTTCAGTCAAAATGGAATGTAACTAAAAGACAGATATAAACTGCTATATACATATACTATAATAATATCTTTACCTCTTTTTAACAACAAAAAAGATATAATCCAAAAATTTTAATTATCAATTATTGATAACTTTTACTCCATAAAGGACCAGCATGAGAATTCGCAAAAAAGCACTGACATTTGAAGATGTACTCTTAGTACCTCAGTATTCTGAAGTATTACCAAAAGAAGTATCATTAGGAACTAAATTAACCAAAAATATAACTCTAAAAATCCCTATGGTCTCAGCGGCTATGGATACTGTTACAGAATACCGTGCTGCGATCGCTATGGCCAGACTTGGCGGTATAGGGATTATACATAAAAATATGGATATAGAGACTCAGTGTAAGCAAGTCATTAAAGTTAAAAAAAGTGAAAGCGGAATTATCATAGACCCTATTTATGTTCATCCTGATGCTACATTAGCTGAAGCAGATTCATTGATGAATGAATTCAAAATCTCTGGCGTACCGGTTGTTGACGGTCACAATAAACTTCTTGGAATTTTAACAAATCGTGATATGAGATTTGAGAAAGACATGCGTAAAAAAGCGTCTGAGACAATGACAAAAATGCCTCTTATAACAGCTAAAAAAGGCATCTCACTTGATGATGCAGCTGATATCATGCACAAGCATAAAATAGAAAAACTTCCTATAATTGATGATGAAGGATTTTTAAAAGGTCTTGTTACTATTAAAGATATTAAAAAACGTATCGAATACCCGAACTCAAATAAAGATGCATTTGGAAGATTAGTAGTCGGAGGAGCGATTGGTGTTGGTCAATTTGACCGTGCAAAAGCTCTTGTAGATGCTGGTTGTGATGTTTTAGTTTTAGATTCTGCTCACGGTCATTCTAAAGGTATTTTAGATACTGTTAGAAAGATTAAAGAGACTATGGAAGTTGATGTTATAGCTGGAAATATTGCTACTAAAGAAGCTGTAGAATCACTAATAGAAGCTGGTGCTGATGCTGTTAAAGTTGGAATCGGACCTGGTTCAATCTGTACAACTCGTATCGTAGCTGGTGTTGGTGTACCTCAAATATCTGCTATTGATGAGTGTGCAGAGGCTGCTCGTAAACATGGTGTTCCAGTTATTGCTGATGGTGGTATTAGGTACTCTGGAGATATATCTAAAGCTTTAGCTGTTGGTGCTTCTTGTATTATGGCAGGTTCACTACTAGCAGGTACTGAAGAATCTCCAGGAGAGACTATAATGTTTCAAGGTCGTCAATATAAATCATACCGTGGTATGGGAAGTATTGGAGCTATGCAAAAAGGGTCAAACGATAGATATTTTCAAGAGGGAACTGCTTCTGATAAGCTAGTTCCTGAAGGAATTGAAGGTCGTGTTCCATTTCGTGGTTCAATCGCTGGAATCGTACATCAAATGATGGGTGGACTTCGTGCATCTATGGGTTACTGTGGAAGTGAATCTATTGAGATGTTTTGGGATAAAGCGGAATTTGTAGAGATTACATCTGCAGGTCTAAAAGAGAGTCATGTTCATGATGTTATCATAACTCAAGAAGCGCCAAATTATCATGTATAACATAAAGATGAGCAAAAGCCCATCTTTATTACGCTAGCCTCTTTCGAGGCAGATTTATCAAAGGTCCTAAAAATGAATGAAGTTAGATATGCAGGTTTTTGGATTCGCTTTATCGCATCTCTAGCCGATACTCTATTTTTAGCCCTCCCCTTGGCAGTTATTATCTACTTTTTAAGTAATGGCAACTGGTTCGACCTTTCAATATATCAACAAAACATCCAATATGCAATGAGTGGAAATGCGGCTAAAGCTCTTCAAACTCAGCCTCAGATGTCATTAAGATGGGAACTTTTTTTTGAGTTTTCAGTTTTACTTGCGACTATGCTCTTTTGGAAAAGGTGGCGTGGAGCTACTCCTGGGAAAAAATTTGCCCATATAAAAATAGTTGATGCAAAAACCTTTGATGATATAAACAACAAACAAGCAATAACTCGTTCAATTGGCTACATTGCATCTACATTTGCCTTTCTTATCGGTTTTATAATGGTCGCATTTCGAAAAGACAAATGTGCCCTTCATGATCTAATAGCAGGAACTGCAGTCATCTATGATGACTAATTTGAACTAGCGTTAAATACCTTATAAAGAGAAATTAAGTGTAACCATATAAATATTGGTGCAGCAAAAAAGACAGCTAAAAATACATTATGCTCTGAACCAATTTCTCCAAGAATTACAAAAGAGATTCCTGCGGCTACTATAACAATATCTAGTAAACCAAATATATTGACTAATATTATAGATTTTGTACAACGATACTGTTTTGCCAAATACACAGCCAGTGTCACTGATAAAAATGCCGTTGTTATATGCAACATGCCATCAATTACACCATAGTTTATTGGAATAATTCCATAAGCTGCTTCAACAATAAAACCGGCACCAAAGAACATTCTCATAGCTTGAGGTAATAATAAAAACTCTTGCGACAGTGAAAGAAACTGCTCTTTTAGCATATAAAAAAATATACCTGAAAAAGCAACTCCGACCAACACTATACCAAACAAAGATGTATTACTGATATTTTGCGGAAGGACTTTAAAGTATCCAAAAAGTACCCATACACCAATCATCCAAATGGTAAATATAAATGATGCTTTAACTATAGATTTATCCTCACTAGTAGAATATTTCAATATTCTGAGAAGAAACAAGACTAAAAACAGCTCCATAGAGGCTATATAAGCCGTTGTAAATGTATATATATCCATAAAAATTCCTTTTTTAAATTTTACTTGACTTATAAGTCAAGTAAAATAGTACCTTAAGTTGACTGCAAAGTCAAGATAAGATATACTTTTATATTAATGAGGAAAATATGAAAAATAACACACGAGAACTACTGCTGGATTCAGCTTTTAAAGAATTGTATAAAAATGGCTTTCAAGGCGCTAATACCTCTGTTATACTAGCGGAAGTAGGGATAAACAAAGGTTCAATGTATCATTTTTTCAAATCTAAAAAGACATTGGCTATAAGTGTTATAAAAGAAAGAATACAAAAAAGACTTATAGATAAATATAATAATATAATAAATTTTGAAATGCTATTTAAAGTGCTTATTGATGCACCAAATACGCTTATATATGGATGTCCTTTAAATAAAATGAGTCAAGAAATGGTCTATATAGATGATGATTTTAAAAAAGTTCTTTCATTTGTTTATAAAGAATTTGAAAACTCTATAAAAAACATTTTAACAACATCAATACAAAATAATGAGATATATATAAATGATATTACTTCAACCGCGAGGCTTATAATAGCTACTTATGAAGGAGCATTAATGATATATCATTTAAATCAAGATATAAAACAGTATAATCAGATATTAGATGCGCTAAAAATAAACCTGCTTAATAAAAAGGATAATAAGTGAGCTACTGTATAGTTATTACAACAACGACAAGTGAGCAAGAAGCTAAACAACTTACTACATCCATACTTGGCTTAAAGCTAGCAGCCTGCGTTCAATTAAGTAATATTATAAGTTATTATAGATGGGAAGATAAAATAACTAAGGATGATGAAATAAGACTTCTTATTAAAACAAAAAAATCTCTTTATGATAATCTTCACAAGCATATAGTAGAGAACCATTCTTTTGATACACCAGAGATTATTATGCTTGACGTAGCTGAAGGTGATGAAAAGTATTTGGACTGGATTGAAGAAGTTACAATTTAATTCATTTTCGCTAAAATAACAAATATATAACAAATCAAAGATAATATGATTAAGGAATTGATAAAATGGATTTACAGACGTTAGCACTTCATGCAGGTTATGAAAAAGATTCTCAAAGAACAATGGTAGTTCCAATCTACCAAACTACTGCTTATGAGTTTCGCGATGTTGAACATGCAGCAAATCTATTTGCCCTTAAAGAATTAGGAAACATATACACCCGTTTAAATAACCCAACTAGTGATGTATTTGAAAAACGATTTGCTTCACTTGAGGGTGGAGAGGCAGCACTTGCCACATCAAGCGGGATGAGTTCTATATTTTTTGCTATTGCCAATGCTGCTGAAGCCGGTGATAATATTGTCTGCGCTAAACAGCTTTATGGTGGAAGCTTGACCTTAAATACTCATACACTAAAAAGGTTTGGCATAGAATCAAGATTTTTTGATGTACATAATACAAAACAGATGGAAGAACTCATAGATGATAAAACTAAGGTTATATTTTTTGAAAGCCTTACCAACCCAAGTATCGATGTTGCGGATATACAAGCTATTTCTGATATAGCAAATAAACATGGTATTTTAACAGTGGTTGACAATACTGTAGCTACACCTGTTTTGTGTCGTCCCTTTGAATTTGGAGCTGATATAACAGTTCATAGTGCTTCAAAGTACACAACCGGTCAAGGTCTGGCAATAGGTGGTATCTTAGTTGAGAGATGTGGTCTGGTAGATAAATTAAAAAACAATCCTCGTTATTCGCACTTTAATGAACCTGACCCTTCATACCATGGTTTGATATATACGGATGCAGGACTTCCCCCGTTTACGCTTCGTGCTCGTCTATCCCTCCTTCGTGATATCGGTGCAGTGATATCTCCATTTAACTCATGGTTATTCATTCAAGGAATAGAGACTTTTTCTCTTAGAATGCGTGAACACTCCAAAAATGCTCTTGTCTTGGCAAAATTTTTAGAATCACACCCAAGGGTTAAAAAAGTAAACTACCCTGGACTAGAGAGTAATTCAAATTACGCTAATGCTCAAAAGTATTTTGATGAAGGACAAAGTAGTGGATTACTTAGTTTTGAAGTAGAAGGTTTAGAAGAAGCTACTAAAATAGTTAATGCAACAAAACTTTACTCGTTAGTTACAAATATTGGTGATTCTAAATCTATAATCACTCATCCCGCATCAACAACCCATCAGCAATTAAATAAAGAAGAACTCCTAGCTTGTGGTGTTCCTGCCGGACTTATTAGAATATCTTGTGGATTAGAATCATCAAAAGATTTAATATCGGATATAAAGCAGGCATTAGAAATCTAAAGACTTATAAGAACAATATAAAGAGCATATATATAGTATTAAGTCATTTTTGCTAAAATTGCACTATTATTTTATGGAGAGTAAGAAGTTGTCCTTAAACCTACAAACACATACTGAGCATTTTACAAATCCACTTTATCTAGAAAGTGGTCGTATTTTAGAACCTTATGACATTATGTATGAAACGTATGGTGTTTTGAATGATGATAAAAGTAATGTTATAGTAGTTTGTCATGCACTTACAGGTTCTCATCATGCCGCTGGGACTTATGAAGATGAAAATAAAGCCGGTTGGTGGGATGGACTTATTGGTCCAGGAAAAGCGATAGATACTGATAAGTACTTTATCATCAGTACGAATGTCATCGGTAGTTGTTTTGGATCAACCGGTCCAATGAGTCCGCAACATCCTCACCATGAACCATATAGATATAAGTTTCCTGTTGTAACTATAAAAGATATGGTAAAAGCCCAACGTATACTTTTTGACCGTATGGATATTCACAGAGTTTATGCTATTGTCGGTGGTTCAATGGGTGGTATGCAAGCACTTCAATTTTCAATACATTATCCCAATTTCGCTGATAAGATAATAGCTCTTGCTACTACTCATGCCACGCAACCATGGGCTATATCATTTAATAAGATTGCCCAAGAGGCAATACTTAAAGACCCTGATTTTAAACAAGGTTATTATGATAGCGAAATCATTAAAGAGCATGGATTATCAGGCATGGCTCTTGGACGTATGGCTGGACATATCAGTTTTTTATCTCATGAAAGTATGAGAGAGAAATTTTCAAGAGAATATAAAAGGACAGATGGACTTTATGAACTTTTTGGTAAATTCCAAGTTGAATCATATCTTGAATATAACGGATATAATTTTTCAAAGTGGTTTGATCCACTTGCATATCTGTATATAACAAAGGCGATAAATATTTATGATCTGTCCCGCGGTTTTGATTCACTTGAGGAAGCTATGAAAAAAATAACGGCAGAGTTACATCTCATTAGTTTTAGTAACGACTTACTGTTTAAGAACTTTGAGATGAAAGAGATCAGCGATACTCTTAAGAGTGTAGGAAATACAAATCACTTTTACAAAGATATACATAGTGATTATGGACATGATGCTTTTTTGGTAGAACTAGATAAGTTTGATAGTTATATTTGTGACATCTTAAAATAAACACTCTTGCTTATATAGTAAAATTTATAAACCCATAGGAATAAAGATGGCAAAAGAAGACTTTGAAACAAAACTAGACAGTGCAAAAAACATTTTACAGATATTAATGAATCCTGAGATTACCCTCCAAGACAGTGTTAAAGCTTATGAAAAAGGTATGAGTGAATTAAGCAAGGCGCAAAAAATGCTTGAAGATGCTCAGCTTAAGATAAATGAAATAAAGAATAGCTAATGAGAGTAGCAGTACTACAACTAAGTGCTCAAGGTATGAGTAGTACAAAACTATATAACTTTATCCGTGTAGCACATAAAAAAGGTGTAAAAGTACTACTTTTAGGTGAGTATATATTAAACCCTTTTTTTAAAGAGCTTCAAACTCTAAGCATAAGTATGATTAAAGAACAAGCTGAGCATCAAAGTAAGATATTAAAAGAGTTGTCTTCAACATATAATATGACCATTGTCGTGCCTATCATACTTGTTAAAAAGAAACAAATATATAAGACAATAGCAAAATTTTCACCCTCGTCCACAGCATACTATGAGCAACAGTTTCTTATAAACTATTCACACTGGAATGAAGAGAAGTTTTTTGCAAATAATAAAAAAGAGTTACAATCACCTTTGATTTTTAAGATAGATGGATTCAAGTTTGCCGTAATGAATGGTTTTGAGCTACATTTTGATCAATTATTTGCTAAACTTGCGCCCAAAAACATCGACTGCATTCTAGTACCAAGCGTATCTACATTTGAATCCTATGATCGATGGAAAGCACTAATAATATCTCGTGCATTTACCCACAATTGCTATATTTTACGAGCTAACCGCATTGGAGAATATGCAGATAAGGATTTTGATTGGCACTTCTACGGAGATTCTCTTCTTGCTTCACCAGATGGTGAAATACTGTCTCATTTAGCAAATAAAGAAGAGCTAATGATTGTTGATATGAAACATTCTAATGTAGTTAAGTCTAGAAAATCATGGGGTTTTAAAGATATCGTAAATAAAAGACAACCATTAAGATGATACAATATAGCAAACAACACAATACTCTACCTAAAGGATTTGCTATGAGTTTTAGAATCAACAATGGAATAAGTGCAATGAATGCAAACTTACAATCCAGTCTTAACAATCTTGGTATAAAAAGAAGTCTTGGATCATTGTCTTCTGGGTCCGTTATGAACAATGCGGCTTATAATGCATCTGGTCTTGGTATTGCAAATCAGCTATCAGCTCAAGTGTCTGGCTTAGGTCAGTCTATCATGAATTCCAACGATAGTATTGGAATGGTTCAAGTTGCTGATGGAGCCTTACAAGAATATGGAAATATACTTGAAGATGTTAGGGTTTTAACACTACAGGCTTCTAACGGTACTCTAAATAATGATGACAGAACAATAATTCAGCAACAGATAGATTCATTATTGCAATCAGCCGATGATATAGCAAAAACAACAAAATTTAATGGTATAAATCTACTTGACGGTACGGGAGGAAGTTCAAATGATGGAACTTTCATAACTCATACAGGAGCAGATTCAAATGAGACTAACAGCGTAAGTATTGGTGATTCTCAAGTAGCTACAGCTATAACCGGTACAATAGATGTAACTACACAGGCATCTGCTGCCACTTCTATAGATGCTGTTGATAATGCTATTAAAAACATAACCGATATCCGTTCTGATCTTGGTGCAGCACAAAACCAACTTCTTTCAAATATAAAGAATATAGCTGTAACTCAAATAAATATTGCCTCAGCAGAATCTCAAATAAGAGATGTTGACTTTGCCTCGGAGAGTGCAAATTTTTCAAAGTTAAACATTAGAGCGCAAGCAGGCTCATTTGCTCAAAGCCAAGCTCACTCTGCTCAAGCCAATATTGCAAACTTGCTTAAATAAGAGGTTTAATATATGGTTGAATATTTTCACCGTCAAATCCAGCTTTGGGGTGAACAGACTCAAACTAATCTGCAAAGCAAAAAAATAGCTATCATTGGATCAGGCGGGCTTGGTTCATCATTAGCATTTGCTTTGGGGGCTAGTGGAATCGGTGAGATACACATGATAGATTTTGATGAAGTCTCCCGTCATAATATACATAGACAAATAGCTTTTAAACTTGGTGATGAAGGAAAGAATAAGGCTGAATTAAACGCAAATCTTATTGAACAAAGATGTCCCTTTGTAGATGCTATTGCACATAACTGTGACTTTAAAGAGTGGTCTCTAAAAGATATACCTGTTGATTTAATCATAGATGCAACAGATAACTTACCGACTAGAGCGGAGATTGACATATATGCAAAAAACAAAAATACACCTTGGGTATATGGAAGTGTTGAAGCCTTTCACGGTCAGGTTTGTTTTTTTGAAAACTCACTATTTGAAGATGCCTTCAAGGTAACTTCTAAAGTGCCTGAGGGAATCGCAGCACCTATAGTTATGCATATCGCATCACTTCAGGCAAATTTAGCCCTCAGATATCTTGCTGGACTTAGTGTTAAAAAAGATAAGCTTTATTATCTGTTTTTTGATGAAGAAGGTGAACTTATAACTCAAAAATTCGGATTACCAAAAAAATAAAATGAAAATATTAATTATTCTTACACTATTAACATTTAGTCTATTTTCAGCTGATAATTCTACTAAACCAAAAGATCCAAAAACTATGCTGGATGGAATCACAAAACATGCAATTAAAATAGGAAGCGGTACACAAAAAGAAGCTTATATTTTCATTGACCCTTTATGCCCTTTTTCTCAAAAACTACTAACTACTATTATAAACAACGAAGAACTACAAAACGAAAACACATATTATATATTTCTATATAGATTAGAAACATTCGATTCTGATAATCTGATTTGGTATATATTTGATTCTGATGACCAATTCTCTAATCTTGAAGAGGTTATGATCTATCATGGTATTATCAATGAGAAGATTACACCAAGTGATCAAACATTACAAGCCTTGAAAGAGATTGCAGAGGTAGGTAAAAATCTAGATATAACGATACGTCCTTATACTATCTCTTTTGATAAGGGGTCCAAATATTGTAAAGTATCCTCAGGCACAGCAACATGTGAAGAGGAGACTTGGTAAAGAGTACATTGTTTAATAACTATTAAGTGAGATTATAGCTTTGAAATATATTCAGACACTAATTTAATATCATCATCACTTAAAGAGCTTGCCTGTCCTTTCATCACTCCCTTCATTACACCACCATATGTTCCATCCTTATATCCGTTTATTGCTGCTGCTATTTTTGAAGCACCCCAACCTTTTATTATCTTTGATTTTCCGAGTGCAGATTTTTCAGCATTTTTACCATGGCAGGCTGAACATTTAATAAAAACACTTGCCCCTGTTTTGGTATTTGTCACTACACTAACACTCGTTTTTTGGATATTTTCTACTACTTTTTTCTCTACTACTTTTTCTTCCACCGCTGCCGGTATATTTTTTCTAATCTCTTGTTTTAAGGCTTCTTTTTTAACTATTTCTTTATTTTCTACACCCTTATCTGATGAATTTTCAGAACATCCGACAAAAATAAAAGTTAGTAGAACAATCAATATACTTCTCATCTATTTTCCTTATCTAAAGTTTTAATTATAGTATCACTATTAAGTTTAATATTGAATATTAGTTTTACACTAATTATTATCAACCATAAAAATATAAGTGGAAATAATATAGTTTGGATTATAAAAATAGTAATTATGTTTATTATGCTCTTATAAGCATCATCAATACTGTCTTGTATAGAGTTGAATTTTTTTGACATGTCTAGTTTTGATTTTAAATTGAAGTTATACCATGTACTATCTTCCTTGGCATCTATTAATTTTTTATTCTCAACATGGATCTCATCAAGTTTAATCTTAGTTTTGCTGACAACATCAACAGATTCTATATAATCAGTACGAAGAGTACTGTTGTATAACATATCTGACGTATACACAGAGACTAAACTCCCAAATCTTAAGACAAAAAGCAATAATAATATTTTAAATGCAAGAATAAAAAAGCTTTTATTATAAAAACTTTTAAACCATAAAAAGAACATTGATATTATCACACTAAGAGTAACTCCAACTTGTAAAAACATTTTTGAGCTCAATACTAAAAGAATCTTTTGAACACCTAAAGAAATGGATGATACTAACATAACCCAAGAAAACCTTTCAACTAAATCATTGAATGGATCAAGAACTTCTCCTATACTAAGGTTAAGCCCTATACCGATAGGAGTTAAAGACAATTGTGTTCCTTGGAGTAAGGATATTACTGCGTTTAACCCTTTTGCTAAACCAAAGGAGATTATAGCTCTTTGAAATGTTTCATCGTGTAATTTCATTACATTTTCATCAACATCAATAAGCATATTTAATGTCAAAACTAATATTAGTAAAATTGATATAAAAATCTTCATTAATATCTTCCTAATAGATTTTAGCTATAATTGCAACAATTTAATAAAGTGATAAAAATATGAATTTTGAACCGTATCCATTTGAAAAACTGAACAATTTACTAAAAAACATTATACCTAATAAAGATTATACTTCTTCAGTTTTAACTATCGGTGAACCTCAATTTGAAACCCCTCAATTTATTCAAGATGAACTTAAAAAAACTTCAGACTTGTTGAAAAAATATCCTAAGACAGGTGGAGAAGATGTTTTAAGAAATGCTCAAAAAAAATTTTTCAAAAAAAGATTTAATCTTGAACTAAGTGATACTCAAATAATTCCAACATTTGGAACCAGAGAAGTTTTGTTTAACTTTCCACAGTTTTTACTTTTTGATAAACCAAACCCTGCTATGGCTTTTACAAATCCTTTTTACCAGATATACGAAGGTTCTGCTATAGCGTCACATGCAAGGGTTATACATCTAAATTTAAGTCAAGAAAACAATTTTAAGCCTGATATTGATGAAGATGAACTAAGTTCATGTGATCTTGTCATTCTTAACTTTCCAAATAACCCTACAACGTCTACTCTTAGCTTAGATGAACTTGGAAAATGGGTCTACTTGGCACTTAAACATGACTTTGTACTTTTAAATGATGAATGCTATAGTGAGATATACACTCAAACTCCGCCTATTTCTTTACTTGAAGCTTCTTATCATATAGGAAATATAAGTTTTAAAAATGTCTTAGTTGTAAACTCTATATCAAAACGTTCTTCTGCACCTGGTCTTCGTTCAGGTTTTATTGCAGGTGATAAAGATATTTTAAATGATTATATGAAATATAGGACTTATGTTGGTTGTGCATCCCCTCTTCCACTTCAAAATGCAGCAGCTACAGCATGGAACGATGAAGAACATGTCATAAAAGCTAGAGAGATATATAAAAATAATTTCATCATAGCTAAAGAGATTTTGGATGTTGATATTCCAGATGCTACATTCTACCTCTGGCTTAAAGTGAAAAATGCCGTAGAGTTCACAACAAAACTGTATGAAAGATATAACGTAAAAGTTCTTCCCGGTGAATTTTTAGCAAGAGATAACCATGATGGTATCAATCCGGGAAAAGATTTTATTAGAATTGCTCTAGTTGAAGATGAAAATAAAACAAAAGCTGCATTAAAAAGAATTAAGGAGTGTTTAGATGAGCAATAAAGTAGATGAGTTAAAAGCAGAGGTTTTAAAAGCACAACAAGATTCTGATGTAGCTTCACTTTATGTACTTGAACAACGTGCTCATGACACTTTTAATGAAGAAACTCTTCAAGCTTTTTACGCCAATATTCTTGATATAGCATTAGAAAGACTGACTGACACACTTGAAGCCGCAAAAGTAATGGACATGAACGAAGTACAGGATTTTGCAACTCTTCGAGCACTTTATGAGTATGCTATTGAACATTACAGTGCAGGAGCAATAGCTGATGCCAGTGCTCTTTTTGAAGTACTTAGTGGACTTAGTAATGATCATAAATTTTCAACTGCACTAAAATTTCATTGGATAGCTTCTAAGGAAAATATTACACTAGAGGACTTTATAGATAAAATAGCAGATATAGATGCCACTCAAAATGCCGGAACTTTTTATATGTCTTGCTTTAAAAATGAGGCACAGAAATTGCTTGATGATTCCAAAAGTGAGTCTAAATGACTCTTCTCACAAAAAATGAAGCTTTAGTAACTAAATGTATTGTGGATATATTCGCAATATATAAGATTTAATGGTATATGGGGAGTAATCATATGAAAATTCATTTTATCGGAATTGGTGGCATTGGCATATCTGGTCTTGCACAATATATGAAGTTCAAAGGTCACGAGGTTAGCGGTTCAGATATAGCTGATACTGTTATAACAAAAAAGCTTCGTGAAATTGGGATATCTGTAACTGTACCGCACTCTGCATCAGCTATCACTGATCAGGATTTGGTTGTTCATTCAGCTATTATCTCTCCTAAAAATCCAGAAATAATAGCTGCACAAGAGAAGGGAATAGAAGTCCTAGCCCGTCGTGAAGCCCTACTAAAGATACTTGATGATTGTAAGGTTTATTCCGTTGCCGGAGCCCATGGAAAAAGTACTACAACTGCAATCCTTACGGCAATTATGAGTGGTTCAGCCATCATCGGTGCAGAATCAAAGGCATTTGGCTCAAACGTTAGGTACAATGAAAAAACAGATGTAATGCTTTTTGAAGCAGATGAGAGTGACGGAAGTTTTATTAACTCAAACCCTCACTGTGCGATTGTAATCAATGCAGAACCTGAACATATGGAATACTATGATTATAATTATGAACGTTTTTATGATTCATATAAAACATTTATAAACTCAGCAAGCTGTCGTGTTTTGAACGCTGAAGATCCTTTTTTATCTACTCTCATGAATGATGTTGAGGCAAATTGGTTATATCCAAGCAAAGATATTACAAATATCGAATTTGTACTTATAAAAGATGAACCACACACAAGGTTTAATCTAAGAGACCTAGGCTCATTTGATGTCTGGGGTTTTGGAAAGCATATCGCTCTTGATGCAGCCTTAGCCATACTTGCTGCTAAAGAATCTATGGATATTGAAGATATAAGAAAAAATCTGCTGACGTTTAAAGGTATCAAAAAACGTTTTGATATTGTTGGAGCACAAAAAGAGAGTGTTATTATTGATGATTACGCTCATCACCCAACAGAGATTAAGGCAACATTTGAATCTGTAAAAGAATATGCCTCCCTTAAAGGTTTCGACAAGATTACAGCTATATGGCAACCACATAAGTATTCACGTACTATTGATAATCTTGAAGAGTTCATTAAATGTTTTGAAGGAGCGGCAGAACTTATAATACTGCCGGTATGGTCTGCTGGCGAAGCACCTAGAGATATTGACTTTAAAGAGAAGTTTAAAAGATATAACCTTACAATGGCTGACAATATAAAAAGGGCTAATAACACTATAACAATTGTAAAAGACAAAGAAGACCTGAAAACCTTAGACAAAGGCCTAATTATAGGCTTTGGTGCCGGAGATATCACTTATCAAATAAGAGGTACTGCTTAACCATGGCGTATATAGCTGGACTTGTAATAGTTGGGATATTTTTTATAGTACTACACTATTTTACAGAACTGACAAAATCACAAAAGTTTATAGTGACTGCAGTCATTTTAGCTATCATATTGAGTGCGATAGCTTATAATAATATCAATAATGCAAAAAGAGAAAATATGCTTAATATAGTAACAAAATTTAAGCAAAACAAAACTGTTACGTGTAATGGCATGGATATTAATAATAAAAACTATGACATTAGCATAGGAACTTTCACTTTCATTGGTAAGGAAAACACTCCGAATTACGGAAGAATGATAAGCGCTTCAGATTGTGAGTAACAACTTGTCATTTTCAAAACTAGGTCTCTCTTCGCCTATAATAAAGATACTTAAACAAAACAACTATACAAAAGCCACAGTTATACAAGAAAAAGTGATACCGCTTTTACTTCAAAAAAATGACATTATGGCAAAGGCTCAAACCGGTACCGGAAAAAGTGCCAGCTTTGTTCTACCTATCTTAGAACTGCTATCGGAATCTAGAACTAAGGGAAAAGCAAAAATAAAAGTTCTTGTTTTAACACCAACAAGAGAGTTAACCCTACAAGTAGCTGAGTACTTTAAAACATTTGGTACGTTTTTAGAAAAAAAACTAAAAGTAGTAAGCGTAATTGGCGGAGAAAGTATTGGTGATCAACTGTACGACATCCAACAAGGCTGTGATATCTTAGTGGCTACATCCGGAAGATTTTTGGATATTTTAAGCAAAAAACAGATGAATCTATCTTTTGTAGAATACTTTGTTCTTGATGAAGCTGACAAAATGTTAGATCTTGGATTTGCAGAGGAGTTAGAACTAATACTAGAAGCAATTCCGTCTAAACGTCAAAATCTATTATTTTCAGCTACATACCCGGAAAAAATGCTTAACATTGCTTTAAAAATTACAAAAAAACCCGTCAAAGTAAGCATAAATAATGAAGAACCTATAGTTCATACAATAACTCAAAGAGTTATAGAGGTAAACCGTAATAATCGCGGGCCTCTTCTTAGACATCTGCTTGATTCTCAAAAATATGAACAAGTTTTAGTTTTCATGTCTAGTAAACGAGCTACAGATAACATAGCTGTAAAATTTAGAAAGTATGGGTATAAGGCAGATTCCTTTCACGGAGACCTTCATCAAGAAGATAGAAGCTTCACACTTGATGAATTTAAGGCTAAAAAACTACAAATTCTATTCTCTACTGACATTGCTTCTCGTGGTTTAGACATCAAAGACATCTCTTGTGTCGTAAACTTTGATTTACCTCGTTCACCGGCTGATTATATACATCGTATCGGACGGACAGGTCGTGCCGGACAATCAGGAATGGCTGTATCATTTATAGACTATGAAGATATGGATCATTTTGAACTAATTGAGAAACGTTGTAACATTAAACTAGAACGTGAACAGATTAAAGGCTTTGAACTTACGGGTGAAGCACCTAAGAAGACTAAGGGACCAGCACCTGTAAAGGGCAAAGGTAAAAGTAAAAAAGATAAGCTTAGAGAAAAAGCACTACAAGAAAACAAACATAAAGATATGAACCAATAATGAGTACTGAAAAAAACTCTAAAATTGACACACTTATTACTCAGCTTGATTTAAATGAACATATAAATTCTTTTAAGCAATTTTTTTCTCGTGAACATTCATTGTACATTGAAGGTGATCAAGAGCTTCACTTTAGATACATAAAAGCGCTTGACAAGATAGAGTTTAAAGCACCACCTAAAGTTGCAGATTTTTTTACTATAAAAGCTCATCTTAAAAAGCGTGGAGTATTAAACTTTGAACAGATTTTTGAAATAGTAAAAATTATAAGATATTTTCGTTATTTTAAAAACCGTGAATTAGATGGAATCATCGGTGAATGGATGTCTAAATTTATCATTGAAGAAAAATTCACAGAGGTTGAAAAATATTTCACACATGACGGTGAATTTGAAGAAAACTTAGATGAGATGCTTTTTGGATTAGGTCAAAGGATAAAAGAACATAAAAGTAATATGAGTAGTTCTTTAAAAAGATTAACTAGCTCTCAAAAACTTTCCTCTTACCTTATAGACACACAAGTCCACTATCTCAATGATGAAGAGTGTCTTTTAGTACGAGGTGGGTTTAACCATGTACTTAAAGGTGCTGTTGTTGGTAGAAGTAGTAGCGGCGGTTTTTACGTGTCTCCTGATTCTATACTAAAATCTAAAGAGCAGATAAGATATATTAACCAAGAGCGTGAGACCATCTTTTATACCTACGCAAAAGAATTCTCAGCAAAACTAGCGGACTTACAAGCTTTTATATCATTTTGTGATAAAGAGTTTACAAAGTTTGACAACTATCAGGCGAGAGTTTTATTTGCACGCTCGCAGAATCTACAACTTGTTAAATCTAAGCCAGATTCTAAAGTTATTCTAAATGACTTTGTACACCCAGCCCTACACAATGCAAAGCCCGTTAATGTTGATTTTTCAAAAAATATTTTAATGATAACCGGTGTAAATGCAGGTGGTAAGACCATGCTTTTAAAGTCTATTCTTTCATCTGCTTTTATGGCAAAATATATAATACCTATGAAGGTAAATGAGAACAAATCACACATTGGTTCTTTTAAAAATATCTTATCTATCATAGATGATCCACAAAACGTTAAAAATGATATCTCAACCTTTGCAGGAAGAATGCAGGAATTTTCACGTATATTTGAATATAAATCAGCCTTAGTCGGTATAGATGAGATAGAATTAGGTACGGACAGTGATGAAGCAGCTGCACTTTTCAAAGTGATTTTAGATGACTTGATAAAGCGTGGTCAAAAAGTTGTAGTTACTACTCACCATAAACGTTTAGCTGCACTTATGGCTGACCGTGATGATGTTGAACTGATGGCTGCTATATATGATGAGCAAAATCGTATGCCGACTTATGAGTTTATGCACGGGATTATAGGTAAGAGTTACGCCTTTGAGACTGCTAGCAGGTACGGGATTTCAAATAAGATTGTAGATGAAGCTAAAGAGGTTTACGGTGATAATAGTGAGAAGTTAAGCCTGCTTATAGAGCGTGGTTCACAACTAGAGCGTGAATTAAAACAAAAGCATAAAAAAGTAGATGAAAAACTTGAAGAACTAAAAGAAAAAGAGTTTAACTTAAAAGCCCAAAGAGAGAAACTGTACTCTGAGTTAGATGAGCAAAGAGATGCACTTAAAAGCTCTTATGCTGTTGCAATCAATGAAGCAAAAACAGCTGCTAAAGCCGGAGATACAAAAGCAATTCATCGTGCTATGGATAAAGCAAATAAAAAACTTCCTACTCAAGAAAAAAAGCCGGAAATCCAGAAACTTGATTTTAAGGTTGGAGATAGTGTCAAGTACCATTCTCAAAAAGGTATTATAGTCTCTATGAAAGATAAAAAAGATGCTACTATCGAGGTGGAAGGTATGAGAATTCGTGTTAAGACGAATCAGCTAAAACATACACAAATATTAAAACCTAAATCAGTTACGAATGTTAAAGTTCAAGTTGAGAAAAAGACAGGACTAAAATGTGACCTACATGGGATGAGAGCAGATGAAGCTACAGAGGTCTTGGATAAGTTTATTTCAGATGCTCTGATTAACGGCTGGGATGAAGTCATCGTATATCATGGGATTGGAACAGGGAAACTATCATACGCAGTCAAAAACTTTCTTATAGCTCACCCAAGAGTAAAAAGCTTTGAAGATGCACCGCAACATTTGGGCGGATTTGGTGCAAAAGTCATCAGACTATAAGAGTGAAAATATAATTTTATATTATAAATTCAGTCTGGATACGATATAGTATAATTTACTGATTTATTTCAAACACTAAATACTTTCAACTATAATTAATATTGAGTAGAGGAGTTTTATTCCATGAAAAAAATATTTATTATCATCCAATTACTTACTATTATCGGTCTCTCAAATCAAACAGATTATGTAGGTTCAAAAGCATGCTCTACTTGTCATATGAAGCAGTATAACTCATTTATAGTCTCTGGTCATCCATATAAACTATCAAAATCTGAAGATGCGAGTAAACGTCCTATACCGCTACCAGAAGGTTATCTATGGAGTGACATCTCATACCTTATAGGCGGAGTATATAAAAAAGCAAGATATATGGATAATAAGGGTTATATTATTACTGCCGCAAAAGACGGATCTGATTTAAAAACACAATACAATATAGAAGATGGATCTTGGTCTTTTTATCACAAAGGGGAACATAAGCCTTACACATGTGGCTCATGTCATACAACAGGCTATAAACCTGATGGTCATCAGGATGGATTAGCGGGTATAAAAGGAACTTGGGCTGCAGAAGGTATTCAATGTGAATCTTGCCATGGAGCAGGAGCCGAGCATGCTAAAACCCTAAATAAAAGAAAAATTATACTTGATAGATCTGCCACACTTTGCGGTAAGTGTCATACTAGAGGTTCAAGTGATAAGATTCCGGCTAAAAATGGATTTATACGACATCACGAACAATTTAATGAGCTACTTGCAAGCCCTCATAAAAAAATGGATTGTGTTACATGTCATAATCCACATAAAAAATCCCAATTTAGTATAAAAACAGAATGTACTACCTGCCATACAAAACAATCATCAGCGTTTAAAGGCAGTATGATGGAACAAGTTGGTGTCACATGTAAGGACTGTCATATGCCAAAGGCTGTAAAATCAGCAGTTTCCAAGGGTAAATACGAGGGTGATATTAGGACACATATATATAATATAAACACAGATGCAAAAGCAAAAATGTTTTACTCTAAAAAATATAATGATAAGAAAAAAGAATTTGCTAAAAACTATGTGACACTAGATTTTGCCTGCCTAAACTGCCATAAAAACAAAAGTATACAATGGGCTGCTTCTAAAGCAAGAGAGATTCACTCTTACGGTAAATAATGTGATTGATATGCAAATAGGTAAAATGAGATATAATCAAAATCTAATCTATAATTACCAGGAAATATAATGAAAAAAATCATAGCTGTTTTGTCATTTACTATAATCTTATCAACATCAGTTTACGCAACAGATAAGATGAAACCAATGGACGTGTACAATACAATGTTATTTTTACTAAAAGGTGAATGGTCTCTATCATCACAAACAGAGCAAAGAGATACTACGGGCGCATATAAAGATAAGTCTATATCACACTTAGTAGGAACAGGTTCTACTGCTATCGCTTATAAGGTTATAGCCAGAGGTACTACCCTTCAAGAAGATTTATTTACAAATACCTCTAAAGAAATGGTAACTATGTACCATTGTAATAACTTTAAAGATTGTACTGACTTAAAAGCAACACACTACTGCGCTAAACAAAATCAACCGCAATTCCTACTAAATACTAAAGAAACTACTGAAGATAAAATAGTATTTGACTGTAATATGAAAACAGACTTGTGTAATTCAAATGAAGATCATGTACATAAGATTATACATGAATTTTCAGATGATGGTGAACATCTAAAGTCTTCCTATTTGGGTTGGACAAATCAAAAATTAAATAAAAAAAATTCTATTTATCACTTTGATAAAAAATAAATTATATAACTATTTAATAAAATACAAAAACTACTAAGTATCTTATGCTATAAATCGTTATATTTTTTTAAGGGTAGATATTGTTAGAAGAAATAATTACAAAAATCAATTTGCGAACTATGGTTATACGTTTTTACACTAAGGTTTTAGAAGATGAGGTTGTAGGTCCTTTTTTTATTGAAAAACTAGGTGATGATTTAAGTAGTGCAACATGGGGTGAACACTTGGACATATTAACAGAGTTTTGGGCTTCATTTTATCTCGAAGATTCTAGATATAGAGGTAGCCCTTTCGCACCGCATATAGATCTTAAAGGTCTAAAAAGAGAAACATTTGAGAGATGGTTAGAACTGTTTTTTGAAACACTCGATAAAACTTATGTACCTTATGTTGCTGATCAGCTAAAAAACAGAAGTACTTTGATTGCCGGAAATTTCATGCGTAATCTAAGGTTATGATATTATTCCACTAAAATAACTAAGGGATAATACTTTCTATAGGAACAGGTTCACCCAGATGAAATCCTTGTAAGTAATCTATACCGATATTTTGTGTATATTTCATTACACTCTCATTATGTATGAATTCAGCTACGGTCTTAAGGTCTAGGCGTTTTGCAAAATCTATAATAGTTTGTGAAATTATCTGACTGTTTGGATCATGGTCTATTGATTTTATAAGTGAACCGTCAATTTTTATATAATCAACATTTAGTTGCATTAAATAAGCAAAATTTGAGTAACCTGTTCCAAAATCATCAATTGAAATCTTACATCCCAATTCTTTAAACTCAGTAATCAAGGGAATAATCTCATCAAAGTTATCAATACCCTCTGATTCTACGATTTCTAGTACTAAACGTGAAGCTATATTGTACTCTCGTATTTTTTCTCTTAAAAACTCCATAGTTTTTATGTTAATAAGATCTTCAACAGAGAGATTTATAGAAAAAGACTTATCCGGAAGTTTTGAAAAAATCTCAAATGATGAGGAGATGACTTTTTGTGTAAGAGTATGGTAAAGTTTTGATTTTTTTGCAATCTCAAGAAAGAAAAATGGTGATATAACGCTTTCATCTTCAGCTATCATCCTTACCAAACATTCATATTTTTGTGTTATAAGAGTTTTAGCATCTACGATGGGTTGTACATAAACAACTATTCTATCCTCACTAATAGCAGCCTTTAATTTTTTAGTCCAGATAATGTTATTTTCATAATATGCTATTAGGTTATCAGTATCTTCATAAACTAATAAATCTTTATGCGTATCTTTAGCGTGTCGAAGAGCCAATGAAGCATTGGAAATAGTATTTACCTTACTGTACGTAGCTCCAATTGTGGCCTGTATATTAAAAGAATCATCTTTAATATGAATAATATAATCATCAATTTGATTTAGGATACCACTACATATATCATGAAATACAGATATGTCAACATTATCACCTACCAATATACCAAACTCACCTGATGATAGTTTATATATTTTAATACCCCTTTCATCCATATACTGTTGAAGCACCTCTGCTGTTTCTTTTAAGGTAAGATTACCTATATCATAGCCATAATACTCTTTGATAATATGAAAATTATCCAAATCTACTATAGCAAACTTAGGTGTTTTAAAACCTTTTATATCTTCTTCTAATTTAATCCTGTTTGGAAGTCCCGTAATCAAATCAGTAGTCTGTCTCGCTATCTGTTCTTGTTGTCTTATAATCTCTGTGATATCGTGACGCAAGCTAATATACTCTACGGTGTCACCATTTTCATCGAAAATAGGAACTATAGTAGAATTAACATAGTATGCTGATCCATTCTTATTTCTGTTTTTTATCATACCTTTCCATACTTTTTTCTCATTCAAAGTTTTCCATAGATTTGAAAATGTCTCATTCCTCATATCTTCATGACGGAGAATACTATGAGTATGCCCTATTAATTCCTCTCTTTTATAACCTGAGAGACGACAAAATTCATCATTTGCATAGGTAATAACTCCACTTACATCTGTTTTACTTACAACAGCACTTTCATCAACTGCATACTTATAACGCTCTAGTAATACCGTATATTCTCTTAAATTACTAAGCATTCTTTGAAAAGCATTGATAATAGCTGTTGTCTCTGGTTCCGTCCTTATAGAATCAAACTCAATAAGTGATCCAAACTTATAGTTCTTTACCTTTTTGGCAATCTGACTTAACGGCTTTAATAAGTGGCGTGTAATTAACGTAAAGAAAAGAAAAACGAAGCCTAACAGTGCTAAATATTTTATGATTTTTGATTTTATATCATCAAAGGCATTGTAAAAACTATCAAGTTTATAATGCAAGTCTATAGACCCTATCTCAAGCTGAGAGATAGGGTCTTTTACAGGGTACTTTATAGATATATATTTTTTGCTTCCATCAAATGATAAAAAGAATACTTTTTCTTTATTAATAACTATACTAAGAAAATCTATATTATCATTATCGATAGTCTGAACTGCAAGCTGATTTATATCATCTCTTAAACCAAGGTAATAATTCATTCCTATCATTGGCTCAATAGTCTGCGCAATAAGAGTGGCTTTTTCTTTCTCTGCCAATAACATCTTTTCCTGAAATAGATTATAAAAAACAAAGTACAAAAAAACCAATGTTGATATTGATACAACTATAAATGCAATACTTATTTTAAGTGTTAGAGATATTTTATTCATTAATTACTTTCACAATTTTATAAAAAATAGGTACAAACTTAATACTATAGTCTTTAATAACAGACTTGTTAAGATATATATAGGTTTTCTCTTTTAAAAGTAGACCAATTAAAGTATTAAAAGAAAAATCTTTATAATTATAACTAAAACATATCCGGTTATTATCAGTTGCTTGAGAAATAATATTTCTTTTTTTATTACCTGAAGCATCAAAGATATAATATGATGTACTTATCGTCGAGGCAGAAAGTTTATCCGTATTCAAGAGTATCACATCTAATTTATATGTTCCTAGTTTACTCTTATGCTTATCATCAATCATTTTTTTAAATTCTTTAGCCTGCTTTACCTCTTCTGTATTGTAGACTATGCTTAACGATATTGTATTATCTTTTATCTTATCCTTAATACCCTTATCCAATAGTATAATTTTTGGATACATAACAGCCTGTGCTCTTAAGAGCAACTGGTCATATTCTGATGCATGAAGTGATACAAAAAATAAAAATATTAAAAAAATACGCATCCTAAAATCTTTTGCTCAAGCGAATTAAAAAACTTCGCCCTTCTTGTTGAAAGTCAGCTCTATACGTCTTTTCAATTGATGGTAAAAAATATTTCTCATCAAACATATTTTTTAAACTGGCTGAAATTGTAAAATCATAAGGTCTATATTTATATGAAAACGAAAGATCAACAGTGACATAATCGTCTACCTTCTCTCGTAAATCATTTTCAACTCTATCTTTTGTACCGACGTATTCTATAATTGAAGACGCATTAAAACTTTCATTAAAATTATATATATAATATATTTTTGCCATATTCTTAGCACTACTTGCTACTTCATTTGATATATTACTTCCATCAACATATGAATAGTTTATATAAAACTCATCTTTATCAAATAAGTTTGTTTTAAACTCTGCTTCGAGGCCATAAAGTTTATTATGTCCATAATTAGTAAAAGTCTGCAAGTCATGATTAAAGTGAATTTGGTGTTTATTGTATAAGTAATATACATTTATCTTAAAACTATTTTTCAGACCTAGTTTTCGTATGTATGAGGCTTCATAAGCCTCCACATCTTCTTCTATTAGCTTAGATGATGAATTAAAATAATGAGCACCTACAAGATACTGCTCCCTCCATGATGGTTCACGAAATGAATGAGAATACATCCATTTTAGTATGTTGTCATCATCATAGCGATAAACAAAGGCTATTCTGGGATTGAACTGATTCTTAACATCGCTGTATCTGTCAAATTGAAATCCATACTCTAGAGATACTTTTTCACTAATATCTACTAAATCATTAAAATAAAATGATTCATGTCCCCTGCTGTTATTTGATAATATGGGTCCCGATTCAAAAAAAGTCTCAAGATTGTCATTTGAATGATTTGCTCTATTTCTCTTTACAGAGCTTTGTTCAAGTTGTATACCGAGGTTTATACTATGATTATCAAAAGTAGATACTTTAACTTCGACCGACTGGGTAAGAGTTTGTTCAGAATAATCAAACAGATAATAATACCCTTGTGGAAATGACCTTTTAATACCATTTTGAATCATTGATGAACCATCAGGCATTACTTCATTTTGCAGTTTTCTATGTTCATCAAAATAACCCGCAGATGCTGTAACGCCAACTCCTTCATACAAATCAAACTTATACCCTAGTTCAAGAAGGTTGTTTTTAACATCCATAAAATCCGTATCATCATAACTTAAACTAAAGGACTGTCCATAACCTACACCCATTTTACTCTTACTAAACCTTCCTTTTAGGTATAAATCTTTATATCTGGTGCTCAGTCCAAGTGCATAGTTTTCAAGCCATAACGGAGCATTTAAGGTATTATTAAAACGATCCGGTCCTGTTAAAGTTTTTCTATCATGTTCTTGATAAAAAAAGTCACTGTTTAGCTCAAAATCTTTCTCTTTATACGATGAAACATATCCACCCATTTTATATCTATCAGAGCCAAAAGATGTAAATACACTATTTTCTTTTTTAAGCTTATCTACTCTATTTGCTTTTGTAATAACATGTATAGAACCAGCATAAGCATTTACACCGTTAATTAACGAACCAGGACCTCTTACTACTTCTATTCTCTGGATAATGTCTATCGGCATGTCAAGGTATTGACTGTAAGAACTATACATCTTATCATTTACAACAGTACCGTCTATTATTAACTTTGATTGACCAACAGCAAATGGGTTTGACCCTCTAAATATTGGGTTTCTAATACCTGACATGTCTACCGATAAATCAATACCCGGTACCAAGCTTAATGCTTCACGTAGAGAAAGAATACCAAGCTTGGATAGTTCTTCATACTTCAGTACAGAGACAATGTGTGGCATATAGTCAATATTTTGTTTAGTATCAATTGCAAGCTGGGAATAAGTATCTAAGTCTTTCTTTAAATCTTCAAAGAAGTCTTTATCCATATCTTTAGAAAATAATGATGATATTAAAATAACTATAAATAACACACTTCGCATAATAATCCTAAACTTATAATATATATACACATATTATACTTCGTTTTAATTGTATCAAAATTAGTATGATGAACATAAAATTAAAACTAATGTTAAGTTAAAATAACTTTAGTTTTGTTAAAATGCTTGAATACTAAAGGAATTAAGATAAAATGTATAAGATTATATATCTGTATTTAAATGAAAAACAATAAAATTGCAATTGTAGGGGCTGGAGCATCTGGATTACTTTGTGCAATCTTGTGTGCAAAGTCACTGTATGATGTAGAGCTTTTTGAACAAAACGAAAAGTGTGCTAAGAAGATTCTAGTCTCAGGAAACGGTAGATGTAACATTACAAACACAAATCTAAGCGTAAATGACTACTTTGGTGACAATATAACTTTTGTTAAAGATGCTTTAAATACATTTGGGTTTAAAGAGTTTGAAAAGTTTGCATATTCAATTGGACTAGCTTTAGATACCAAACCTGATGGACGTGTCTACCCACTTAGTAATGAAGCAAAAAGTGTCGTTTCACTCTTACTTAAGTGTGCTCAAACACTAGGTGTAAAAATATACACAGATTCTAAGATAACAGATATAAAAAAACTAACGCATGATTATGATAAGGTTGTTATTGCTACGGGTTCATCAGCCGCATCCCACCTTGGAGGTAATGATGACGGTTGCGAATTTGCTAAAGAATTTTCACACAATGTAGTCTCCAGTTATCCATCACTGGTACAGCTACATTTAAACTCAAATATAGCTAAAAAAATGAGTGGTTCTAAGGTAAACGGTGAAGTCACTCTACTTGTAAACAATAAACAAGACTTTACTTCGAATGGTGATATACTATTTACCTCATACGGTGTTTCTGGATTTGCTATATTAGATATATCCCAACGTGCAAGTGTAGCCCTTTTAGAATACTCCAAAGTTGACATAGCTATAAACCTGCTTCCAGATTACAACACTCAGAAATTGTCAGCACACATATCTAAGTTATCTGAAAATATGCCGGAGTTAAACATATATGATATTTTATCTGGACTTGTCCCAATAAAGATAGCCTTATATTTTCTAGAAGACATGGACATACAGACTACTCTAAAAGCCAAAGAGATACATACAAAATTATCTAAAAAAATTGCGAATACTATGCTAAATTGGCGTTTTGAAGTTAATGACACTCACGGTTTTCGTCATGCCGAAGTTGCCGGTGGAGGAGTGGATACAAATGAAGTTGATCCTAAGACTATGCAATCTCTTAAACAAAAAAACCTATACTTTACAGGTGAAGTACTCGACGTAGTAGGCAGACGCGGTGGATACAACTTTGCTTTTGCATGGGCCAGTGCCTATTTAGCCGCAAAAGATATAACAAAAACTCGGGTATAATCTCTAAAATAAAGGATAACTGTTATGAATGAAACAAACCTGCTTTTTCTTAGTATAAAAGACTTCTTCACACCTAAGATGCTTAAGTATTCCGTCTTGCCTTTTATAATAAGTCTACTTATTATGTATCTGCTTTTCTTTGTAATAGCAGGAATTGGTCTTGATCACTTAGGAAGTATGGATGTATCTAGTACTCAAACAACTATTGAAAACGGAGTACCACATACTGAGAGTTTTAAGGCTCAACTTGAAGGCTTGTCAATTATAAAGTTTTTCGCACAATACGCAATAACATCATGGATAGCTACATTCCTAGTTTATGTGATAGGTGGTTTTTTAACTCTGTACGTATCAATTTTTATAGCTGTGATTATTGTTGGTTTTTTAACACCTTTTATTTTAAAGGAACTTCAAAAAAGACATTATACAGACGTAGATATGTTGGGACATTCAAATATTGTTACATCTATTTTATTAGTTATAAAATGGGCTCTAACAATGCTTATTCTTTTCATAGTGCTCATACCACTTTATTTTGTACCACTATTGAATATAATCGCTTTTAACTTCCCTCTTTATTACTTTTTCCATAAGATGTTAATTTTTGACATCTCTTCAAATATATGCACCAATGAAGAAGAAAAACAAATCAACTTCTTCAATAAGAACTCTATAAGACTAAAGACTTTAGTATTGTATCTAATCTCACTAATCCCATTTGCCATATTTTTTGGAGCAGTGTTTTATGTTATATATTTGGGCAATACTTACTTTTTACATACTAAAAAAGTTCGTTCTATAATTTAAGTAATTTTCAACTACAATAGTCTCTAAATACTTCTTTTGGAGACAAATGAAAAACAATATATTCTTTTTAATATTTTTCACTATCTTGTCATTAGCCTCTGCAGATGAAAGCATAGACACCTTACTTGATGATATAAAACATAAAACCGACTTATCTAAAAAAACAAAAATAGCGAACTCAGGTATATCTTTTATTTATACTAGAGATGATATTTATAGGATGCAGGCTAGGTACTTAAAAGATATACTAAAATCAAGTCACATATCAAAATATGCTGAAAATAGGTTTGGTATTGCTGATCCGCTAACAATTGGAACTAATGCACTTCCTTTTCAAAGCAGTAATATCAGAATATACATAGACAATCAAGAAGTCAGTGCAGGAATGTATGGTAGTGGTCTAATAATCTACGGTGATTTAGACATAGGTTTTGTCGATCATATAGAGATATATACTCAAAGCCCAACCTACGAGTATGCAACCGAATCAACGATGGTTCTTATAAAACTGTATTCGAAGAGTTCCGCTAAAGATAAAGGTGGAAAATTAGAAACAAGTATAGGAAGCTATGGAGCGAACACAATTAGTGCATACTACTCAGAAGATATAAATAACGATTGGTCGTATTTTACATATATATCACAAAATAACGATAATAGGCAAAAACACTATAGCCATAATATTCCACTCTCTAGAGATAAAGATGTAAGCCATCTTTTCACTTCATTTGCTAACGATAATCAAAAAATACTTATAGACATAACAGACCAACAAAGAGATGCTTTTATGTCTATTAGCAGAGATGCTACACCTAAAGATTCCAGAATAAACATCAAATCAATGCATCTTGGATATGATATTGAGCTTAATGACTTTTCTTTTTTATTAGCTTATGATTATTCTGATGCTAGTTCATATTTTACTGATGATGTATCACCCATTATTTCTTTTAAGTTCAAGGGGCTTACACCAATATCAAGTCAGGAAACAAAAACAAAGTCGGAAGTTTATACCTCAGAAATAAAATATAGTTATAATACTTTGAGCAATAAACTGACTACAGGTTTAAAGTATAGATATAAAGCATATAATAGAAAAGAGTTTACTCTAAACAACTATCCAATTAAACGATGGAAGCATAATGTTCAAACCGTATTAACAGGTTTCTTAGAAAACAAATATTTAATACAGGACAGTCAAATACTGACATTTGGTTTACAGTTTTCAAATATTAAGAACAATCATTCCCTGCAAGAAAATGAACTTTTCATGTATAGATTCGGCTATACATATTTATATAACAACTTCTCTTTTAAAACTATAATTTCACACAATGAAAGTATTTTAGAACCTTATCTTATAGGTGCAGAAAACATATATACAACTCCTGGAGTTAAAAAAAGCACTGAGTATAACTATATAACGCAGGATTTAATTCTTGAACAAAAAGACATCAAATATGAATTTATAATGAGTTATATTCAAATTAGAAATGCACTTATACAACCATCAATTAATGAGCGTTTGTTAGATAACTATAATAAAAATTTATACCTAACTCTTGCACTTTTTAGATGTACTTATAAGTACAACAGGTATGATAAACTATTTGCTAGTTTTGATTATAAGGACACAAAAAATCTATACAACTATGGCAATATTAAAGATTATACAGCAGTTATAAGAAACATAAATACTTATAAAAACTTTGATTTGTATAATGAAGTATTATTTACAAGGAACAATAAGGTAGGTGAAAATTTCTATGATTTAAACTTAGGGGTAAGGTATCATTACAATAAGGACTTAAGCATATCTGTAAAAGGCGAAAATATACTAAACAAAGCGCGTAGTACAACTTTTAGCAGATTAAATCCACAAACACTAAAACCGGAAACACCAATATCGATTTCACCAATCGATAAGAAATTTACCTTTAGTTTGGAATATCTATTTTGATTAAAATATCGTTCGTATATTTTTTCTTAGCGTTTAGCATTCGAGCAGACAGTAACTATGAACTGAAACTATATGAAAAGGTACTTCCTTTAATCTTTAACTCCAAACACATAAACATCTACGTAGATTCATCTACAAAGAAGGTTTTTAACAAAAGTTTAATTTTTCATACACAAGAAAGTTGTACCGATGCCGATTTAATCATCATCAAAAAAGGGATACTTATTATAGATACTTGCAAGAATATGCCTATGTTTGCACTAGACTACAGGTCTTATAAAAACAATCAGAACAGTGTAGGTGTATTTTACTGGAGAAAAGGCAGACCGCAACTAACGCTAAACAAAATTGCTATTGAAAAATTTAATTTAAACTTGCCTATAAGTTTAAAAAAGTATACACAATGAAGTATCAAGAACTATGAAATTATTATCTAAAATAAAAGCATTCTATATTTTTAACGCACTAGCAGTATGTTTGATTATTATAACTGTTATTATGTTCTATATATACAAAAATACCAAAGATGAGATTGTAAATATTAGTTATGAAAACAACCTAATACATGTTACAGAGATTAGCATAAACCTAAGCAAAGATATATCTAATATATTAAAAAAAGATTTTTATGAAGTCCTTCGTAAAGATAAAGCTTACAGAGAACATATCAACTCAAAACTAAATCTTTTTCTTACAAAAAAATATAGATATATATATTTAGTAGATAAACCAAATATACAAAAAGATAACTTTAGATTTTTGGCTGACGGTGCATCTTTCAAAGATGATAAAAGTGAATTCGCAGAGATATACAAACCCTTAAACATGTCAAAATGGAATGATGTGGTTAAAAATAAAAAAGCTACCTTTTTTTCACATACAGATGTAGACAATGTATGGACTACATATTTGAAACCAATAATAATCAACAATAAGATTGAAGCAATCTTAGCCATAGACTTTTCTTTGCAAGAACAAAATAAAATCACTTCAACATTAATTGCCCTAGACAACATGTTCCTTGTAGCAAGTATCTTTTTCATAAGTATATTTATTTTTGTTTTATGGTTCTCCTATATTGACAATAAAAGGGAAAAACAAAAAAACTTGGCCTTTGAGATTCTTAAAACACAATCTTTAAAAATACAAAATTTAAATACAAACTTGGAGTATAGAGTAAAAGAAGAAGTTAATAAAAACCGCATAAAAGACAAGCATCTAATTCAACAAACAAGACTTGCACAAATGGGTGAAATGCTAAGTATGATTGCCCACCAGTGGAGACAACCACTCTCTGTAATCAGTGCTATAGCAATATCACTAAATATAAAAGCAGAGTTTGGAAAAGCGGACGAGAAGACTGTGGTTGAGTTTTCACATAAGATATCTGAATATTCTAAGCATTTAAGTTCTACTATTGATGACTTTAGAGATTTTTTCAAACCATACAAAGAAAAAGAAAATACGACATTTTGCAACTTAATAGAATCAGTTTTTAAAATAGTTGAGATAGAAATAACCACAAACGATATACTTATCATACAAAATCTAGAATGCAAAAGCAACTTTGAGAGTTATCCAAATGAGTTAAAGCAAGTGATTTTAAACTTGTTAAAAAACTCACAAGACATACTTTGTGAAAAAAATGTAGAAAAACCATATATAAAAATACATACATACACAAAAGATAAACGACATATTCTTGAAATTTCAGACAATGGAGGAGGAATACCTGATTCGATAATCGATAAAATATTTGATCCATATTTTTCTACTAAGTTAGACAAGAATGGGACAGGTATCGGACTTTATATGAGTAAAATAATTATTGAAGAACATTGTAATGGAGAACTAAAAGCGGTAAACAACAAAGACGGTGCAATGTTTACAATGGTACTATAAAAATTTATCCATCTTCTACACATTCATAAATTAGGATATCATGTTTTGTTTGTTTTTCCAATCCATTATACTTACTTTTTAACATATTCCTATATATAGTAAAATCATTATAATAACATGTAAGTAAAGAACTGTTAAAAAAATCACTTGCACAATATGCAAAAGCAAGTTCTTTTAATAAATACCATTTAGCTTCTTCTATAACTTCTTTCTCATCAAAATCATCAGTAATATAATTGCCAATCATATTTAGAGTACCCTTATTTATCTCTGAAGAAAATTCATGATTTTTTTCATATATATCATATATATATTTCAATGAATTTTCAAACCCTGAATACGCTTGCACATCTTTCCATTTGTAAAATTTTATATTATCATTATTGTTTTCAATTTTTAAATTATCAATTATTTTTAAGATTTTGTTACTAATAGATTTAGAAGCTTTTTTTATCTTTTTTTTGGCTTTTTCTTTTGAATAACCCATTGCCAGATAGTTATGCATAGATAAATCATCAACTAACAAGACTGCGACTTTTTTAAAATTTTTACTAAAGCCTGATAAAATCAACTTTAGCCTTGTTTCACTAAAGTAGGAATTCCCTAAGCTTATTCCAATCATAGCCAGTTCTTTCTCGTTATACAACTTGCATTCATCTATACTTTCTTCTGCTTTTTTAACATAAAGAGACATCTCTTTGCCGTTAAGTTTCTCATTGAAAAATAATTTCATTGATTTTGCCTTAATAATATAAAATAAATAACCTTGTGAATTATACTTATTTTTGGTTACAAAAAAAATAATTAAACACAATTTATATATTCTTAATAAGATTTTATACCTATATATAACAAATAAAAATAGCATATTTATATTAATAAGATTTTTTAGCTACAAATGGTAATTGAACTCTACTCTTCCCCCTTATCAGCCTCTTTTAAAACTAACGCTTTGTAAGCTTCATCCTTAGGAACCAAACCAGCTTCATATAAAAACTGTGATGGCATGAAGTTTATCTTTTTAATCTTGTCATATTTTGCAAAACTAAGATATAAAATATCTTTTGCTCTGGTTACTGCAACATAAAAAAGACGCCTCTCTTCATCTAGAGAACCTCCCCTTTGCATAAGTTTTCTGTTTGGAAATCTTCCATCCATCAAATCAACAACATAAACTTCCTTATATTCTAAACCCTTTGAAGCATGCACACTCAAAAGGTTTACACCATCACCTTGTGTTAAATCAGATGAACCTAGAATCATAGCATTTAAAAATCTTTCATGATCAGAATACGGCTTTGAAAGCTCCTCTAAAAGAATCATTTTTCTAGATATGCGAGATAATGATTCTGTCTTTTGTTTTTCATCGACACTTCCATCTTTTAAAGTAGCTCTTTTACTAGCCAAGTATTCTGATATATATTTATAAACATTTGATGAAGCTATCTTTTTCACAATTGTCCTAGGTTGTTTAATACCTTTTAAATCTCTATACAGTAGATAAAAATCATGTAAGAATGTTGCAGATTCTTTTGTAAGCTTAGGGTGTTTTAAAATTGGATTTTTCATAAACTTAGCTTCAAAACCTAATTTTGCAAATTTACCAACTGCACCCAGTTCTAAAAAGTCATCAAAAAGACCAAGTTGATGATTTAGTTTTCTTTTTTCAAACGGGTTTTTTACGCTTTCATCAGCAGCGTATAATCCATAAAAGATACTACCGTGACCTAATGTTTTTAGTGCTATATACATCTCTTTTGCCATCGCACTTCCTATACCCCTTGCAAATTCAAAAAGATGAATGAAACTCATCATATCAGACTCATTAACTAATAGTGTATAAAAATCAAGCACAGCCTTAACCTCTTTAGAATCAAAGAAGCTAGTTCCACCCTTTCTCTTACAAGCAATCCCAAGTTCACGTAGTCCGACTTCTATTCCATCAGCAGATGAATTGTTCCTAAATATAACCGCTATCTCCTCTTTTGGAGTTTGAGTATCTCTAATCTGGGCTGCCATAGCATGATACTGATCAAATAGCTCATCATAAGCTAAAAGTTTAGGTTTTTGCGCATCCTCTACACGTGTAACTTCTAGCTTTTTAGGATATATACGTTCGTTATGTTCAATAACCTTACTTGCAAGTGATAAAATTGGTACCGTTGAACGATAATTTTTTGTTAAAGTGTGGACTTTTGCATTTGGAAATTTTGTAGAAAAAGAGCCTATAATAGATATGTCTGCACCGTTAAAAGCATAAATGCTTTGATCATAGTCCCCTACACAAAACAGTGACGGAGGATTCATGGCATCTACTAACGTACCTTGAAGAGCGTTAGTATCTTGATACTCATCAACCAATACTTCTTTGTATCCTAAATCTTTTTGCTTACAAATATCTCTAAAGTTTAGAAGTAGGTCATTAAAATTGACAAAACCATACTCTTTTTTTAAACCTTCAAACTCATCAACAATATCAGCATAGATCAAAGAAAACTGGTCATGATCCGGATAAGTGGAATGAATCCAGTCTTCAAAGTTATTATCTAATTCCGTATTTTGATAAAATGAGTACAAGTCATATAAATAGTTTCCACCGTAAGGGATAATTTCTGCACCGATATGTTCGAATGATCGTTTTTCATAGACACTTCTAAAAAGTGTTTTAAGTTCCCTTTGTTGCTTTAAAACAACTTTTCTTTCTTGTTTTTTCAACCATCTATAACTAACAGCGTGAAAAGTTCCGGCATCTATTTTTGCTGCTACACTTTTTCCAAAATATTCGGCTACACGCTCTATCATCTCTGCGGCAGCCTTATTTGTAAATGTTAGAAGCAATATCTCTTCAGGCATAACTCCTGAACCCAACAGATGCCCTATTCTACCAACAATTGTGGATGTTTTTCCAGTTCCTGCAGAGGCTATTATAAGGTTTTGTGATTCATTAGAAGTTGCTGCATTGTATTGTTCTTCATTTAAGCGCGAAAGTGGCAAATATCAACTCCTATACTAATTTTAAGAGTGAAATTATACTAAAATAATCTTTTATCTAACCTCTAAAAATAACTTTATTTCTTCCATCTCCCTTTGCTTCATATAAAGCACGATCAGCTTCTTTTAGTAAGTCATCAAGTGAGCCAATACTGTCATTATACAATGCTAATCCAGTACTTATAGTTACTTTCACCTCTTTAAAATCATCAGTTATAATATTCAAATTTTCTATATCTGACCTAACTTCTTCAAGGTACTTAATAATATTATTCATATCATCACAGTTCATAATAATACAAAATTCTTCCCCACCGATTCTTCCAAATATAGAATCTTCTTTTAAACTATTACTAATCAAAGATGATACTGCCTTAATGACCTTATCACCAAATGGATGCCCGTGACTATCATTTATATTTTTAAACTTGTCTATGTCAAACATGATAACGTATAAGTCTTTTTTTAAGTTTTCAAACCTTTTTTCTGCTAATTCAAAAAGTTTACCCCTATTATAAACTCCTGTCATCTCATCATGAAAAGATTTATACTCTAAAGATTTTATCAACGACTTCAGTTTTAGATGTGTTTTTATTCTTGCCAATAACTCTTTTGGCTTAAAAGGTTTTGATACAAAATCAACTCCGCCAACATCATAAGCCTTTTCAATACTTTCTTCATCAGTCTTTGCTGTGGAAAAGATAATCGGTATATCTTTTGTTTTTTTATTTTCTTTTAGTAGTTTACATGTTTCAAAACCGTCCAAATAAGGCATCATGATATCTAATAATATCAAATCAAGTTCTTCTTCTTTTGCTATACTTAAAGCACTAGCACCATCAAGAGCGACTAAAACATCATATTCATCTAAAAGTTCTATTAATATATCTACATTTATCTCTGTATCATCTACGATAAGTATTGTTTCTTGTTTTTTCATAGTTTGTCCTCTAATAAGTGTTGAGCTTCTTTAAAACGATATGAAGATATAAGAGCTTTTATATTTTTATATAACTTTTCATCTTCATCTTTGAGTTTATATGTCTCTAATTCTACTAATACACTCTCGCAGTTTTTTGGTCTGTTTGTTTTAATTGATAAGATAAGGTTTTCAAATAACTCTTCTCTAATCTCATCAGTCATTTTTTGCTTATGTATGTCATTGTTATCATTTTCATCTACATTATTATAATGACTGTCAACTTTAATAAATTGACTGTCTTCTTTTGTGTCTGTTAATTCACTTAAGTATATTTCAAAGATAAAACTAGATCCAACACCTTTTTCGCTCTCAATCCAGATTTTCCCGCCCATAAGTTCAATAAGTTTTTTGGATATACTAAGTCCTAAGCCTGTACCTCCATATTTTCTACTTATACTCCCGTCAGCTTGAGAAAATGACTTAAATAATTTTTCTTGTTCCATTGATGTCAAACCTATACCGGTATCTTTAACTGTAAACCTTATCTTATTTTTTTTAATTTTTTCAACAGATAAAATCACTTCTCCGGATTCTGTGAACTTTATAGCATTTGATATAAGGTTTATTAAAACTTGTGAAATTCTTAGACTATCACCATTAAAATACCTTGTAAGACTTGGCTCCACTTCTACACCAAGTTTTAAGTTTTTTTCGTTTGCTTGGAATTCAACTATTCCCATTACATTGTCAAGAATATCAAATAACTTGAAATAAACATTTTCTATACTTATTTTTCCGGCTTCAATTTTAGAGAAATCCAATATATCATTGATTATTCTTAAAAGGGTTTTTGCAGAGTTGTCAATCTTTTTAGTATATTGCTTTTGTTTATCATCTAGTTGTGATTGCGTAAGTATGTGTGTCATTCCTATGATTCCATTCATAGGTGTTCTAATCTCGTGTGACATATTTGCTAAAAACTCTGACTTTAATTCCGTAGCTTCTTCAGCCTTTTGTTTAGCTACTTTCAATTGTGCTGTTCTTTTTTGTATCTTTTCTTCAAGGCTATTATTCAAATCATTAAGTTGTTGATAAGAGTTTTTCAAGCTATATATCATTTTTGAAAATGCCTCAGAAAGTGTCCCTACCTCATCTTTACTTTTTATCAGTTTTAACTCTTTACTTGCCTGATCTAAATTTGAAGATGCTATAGTTTGGGCTGCATCTGTTAAAACCAATATTGGTTTTATCAATCTTCTTGATAACAAATAAGCAAAAATAAGAAATACTATAGCTATATACACTGAGGTAAGTAATGAGTTTGTTATACTTCTTTGTATCTTATTTTTTATATTTGTTTGTGCCTCTAATGTTGTCTTTTCAAGTATACTCTTTGAATACAAAATACTTAATGTACCCCAACGTTTTGACAATATAATAGGTACAGATATAATAAAATAACTATTTAAATCATCTATATGCAAACTGTTAGTATATTTATATTGCATTAAACTTATATCCCCTACACTATATTCTATCTTACCATCAGTACTTACGATAACTACACTTTTTATATCCTCATTTGTTACTAACTGTATAAATTGCTGATTGATATGTGATAAATTGAAGGACGCAAGATCATTTTCAACATCATCTTTTAATTTTAATATCGCATATCTCGCACTGGAATGAAGACTGTCTTGAAGTAAAGATATTCTTTGTTGGAGGGCATCCTTGTATATTGTTTTTTCTACAGTTATATGCTTATATGTTAAAATAGATACAACTACAACAACCAATAGTATAACCGTAAGAATATACTTACTCGAAAGACTCATTCAACAATCTCATCAATATTTATAAACTCAATATTTTTAAGATCTAATTCTAATTCCTTAGCTGACTTTTTATTAAACGTTACATGAGTACCTGTAGGGTATTGTATGTTATGCGTATCTGTTTTTTTCATATACCCCTTTATCATTGTAGCAATCTGCCTGCCGATGGTTGGATTATCAACAGATATACTTAACACAGCACCATAGTTTATAAATAATTTATCATATGCTATTATAGGGTTTTTATAGGCTTTTGCCCTTGTGAAAATATCAATAACTACATCTTTAGTACCTAAAACTATAGGATCCGGAATAATGATTAACCCGTCAGTTTGTTTCAATAAACTATCAATCTTTATATCATCTTTGGAGCTAATCTTCTGAGTTATAATCTTAAGTCCTACATGCTTGGAACTATCTTCTAAAGAAGAGACGACATCCTTTGTATATTCACTATAAATTATCCCCAATTTTTTAAACTTTTTATACATAGAGCGTATCATAGTCAAAAACATACCACTGTGAAGCTCAACTAAGACGCCAGAGAAATGTTCTTTTTTAGGTAGACGTTTCCAGTTAACTATAGAAGAGAAAAATATTTTTTTCTCAGGTATATACTTATATGCATATTGATAAGCACGAGAACCTATTGTATATACTATATCAGGGTATTCATTGTATAGATAATCTTTAATCTCCTTTGGAGTCATACTTGAAATATCTATAGACTTGAATTTTTCATCAAAGTTTTGTGCGAATGCCTCTTGTGTTTGTTTATACTTACTTATACTGTAATTAGAGTTTATAACTAAGATCGTTTGAGCCTGTGCATAAATTATAAATAAAATAAAAATCAATATAAACCTCATTCTATGCCCCTTAAATTTGATAAATCTTTTGAGTCCAAAACTATAAACTTATCTATTGCCAGAGCATTTAAAACAAGTTTTCCATGTATATTTTTATCCATATTTTTAAAAATATCATCAATGTCTTTATTCTTTGTATTTTTAATTTTTGATGCGACCACCATGCGATAACTGGAATGTAGTTCCTTATATGTGATTAAATCCCTAGTTAAAAAACCATTTATATCTTGAAGGTGTGTAAAACTATCTTTTGATACAATCGCAAAATCACTCATGCCAAAACCAACAGACATCAATGCATCTATCTCTTTTGGGACTACCAACACTGATAATGCTGATTTTATTTTTACCATACCCAATAACTTCTCAGTATACTTCTTAGTATACGCTGATGTTACTACACCTTTTATATTTTTATCTCTTTTTCCGATAAGTACTTTTAGATCCTTAATCTTATTGTTCTTTTTAGCAATAAGATTTGCCTTGATTTTTTTTGTTTTACTCAAATTTTTATAATGTCGACTAGATAAGATAAAAATTGCATCATTATTGTTTATATAATTGTCAAAACTTTCTTTATCGCTAAATGCTTGAAATTCATAGTCTCCAAAATCCTCTAAATATTTATCAAAGTTCTTTTTAAATGATTTAAAGTCTTCTATATTATTTTCTATAGTATAAAAACATACTTTTGTAGTATCCGCATAAAGTATTGAGAGAAAAAACATACTTAAAAAAATAAACTTCATAATATTTCAAAATCCTCGCTAAAACTTATAACTCATGTCAAACATAAAGTTTCTACCTGTTTGCTCATAATCATCTTCTAAAAGACCATATCTTGATGGATGAAAGTATCTTTTATCTAAGAGGTTTTTTATTGATACTCTAAGTTTCATCCCCTCATAAAAATTATCAACAACCAGACTTGTATCGAGAACTGCATATGCGTCTACATTATCTCTGGAATCTGTTGTAGCTCTTTTTGTTTTACCTTTTAAAAATAGATGATTATATGAATTAATATATTTGTTAATCCTATAGTTTAATATAACATTGGCTTTATTATTCGCTATATCAGGCAGATCCTTATCAACTAACTTGTCTTTTGCATTTTGATACGTATAGTTTGCCTGTATATATGAGCCCCTGTTTAGATTATATTTTGCTTGAAGCTCTATACCTTGTGTAGCAGTCTTACCCCTGTTAATATAACTATTTGCTTCTTGCACTATCAAGTTTGAAAACGAATTGTGAAAGTATGTAAATTTTGTATCTAGTTTATCAATAACGTTTGATTCAAAACTAAGTTCATATGTCTCTACATTTTCAGGGTCTAAATTTGGATTTCCGTTTATAACCGGTGAGTTAATATTGTAAAGTTCCGCAAATGTTGCAACTCTAAAACCTTCACCGTAAAGTATCTTTATTCTGTTTTTCTCATTTATTTCCCAGGACAATCCACCTCTTGGAGCTAAATTCGAGCCAACATCACTATAAGAATCATACCTCATACCAAAGGTCAGTCGTACCGAAGAGCTAACATCGTATAAATTATTCATATAAAAGGCATGCATAGTTCTATCCACTTTTGGTGCAAAAGTATTCTCACTATCGGACATATCAACTAATGATGGCAATGGATTTCCAAGTGCATCGAAGTTTTCCTTATTTACAACATCATATTGGTTTTGTTTTTCAAAGACTGCTCCGACTAATAAGGTATATGAATCATTATGTTTATAGGTGTATATAGCTTCTGAGCCATATTTGTCATTTGTATATCCATTTATAATCGTAAACCCGTAAATATGTAATGGAGTCGGTGAGCCTTTTGGATATATACCCCACCTATTATCTGCCTTATATCTATCGTAATATGCTTTTATATTTATATTTGAACTTGCAGTAAAGTCTTTTCTATATCCGCTTTCAATAAAAAAGTATTCACCATTTGGTTTTGTAACATTTGTTAAAGCACCTATAGGACCGTAATACTGTCCATCTGTACGCTCAGAAAACATAGAAGAAAGATAAAAATCATGGTACTCAAGTCCAATGTTTGCAACAAATTGTTTCCTATGGGGGTTTGTATATCCATTATTTTGTACATTGTCTTCATTTACAAAGACACTATTGCCATCAGTCTTGTAAAAATTAAGATTTCCTACTATAGATAACCCATCATATTCATCCCCAAAAAGTATATTTGCCTCTTTTGTTTCATATGAACCTATCTTTACACTAACTTCAGTACCGCCTATGTCCTTTGCTTTTTTAGTTATTATATTAACCAAGGCGGTAAAAGCATTTGCACCGTAAAGTGCTGATGCCGGACCTTTTACAACTTCCACCCTTTTAATATTTTTTACATGTATCTTATCCAGTATCCATGTAGCTCCACCATTTAAAAGATTAACATCAACAGCATGCCCATCTATCATAAAAAGTATCTGTTTTGAAAACCAGTCCTTTATACCACGTGCTTCAACCTCATTGGCAAAAATATTACTCTGCGTAACACCCAACCCAGGTATTATTCGCAAGACATCAAGTATATTATCTGCACCCATCTTGCTTATCGTATCTTCATCAACCACTGTTATTGAAGCTGCTGATTTATCTATATTTTCTTTTACTCTTGAAGCTGATACAACATAAGTTTCTTCTTTAAGCCATGAAATTTCATTTTCAATACCAGTATTAAATTCATTCGCTAATACTAAAGAAGATAATACTATACTTAATAAAACTTTTTTCATTACACCCCCTCATTGATACTTCTTCTTCAATACTTTTTTATTAATAAAAAATATTTATATATTATTATAAACAATTATACAAATATTTTACAACATTAATTCTTAACTACTGATTTATACTCAAAATCAATATAGATAAATCAAAGTTATACTTATATATAAGCAAGTTATCACATCTTTTTAGCTATAATCGCGAAATTTCAATATGTACCAAAGGGCGATTATATGTCAGCAACAAGCTACGAACCACAAGAGATAGAAAATAAATATTATAAAATTTGTGAAGATAGGAAATACTTTGAGATAGACGGTAATAAAGCTATCCAAAAAGAAGATAAAAAATTCTCTATAATGATGCCTCCGCCAAATGTTACAGGTCGCCTACACATTGGACATGCACTTACATTTACACTTCAAGATATTATAACTAGATACAAAAGAATGGATGGTTACAAAACTCTTTGGCAGCCTGGTACTGACCACGCTGGAATAGCAACTCAAAATGTTGTTGAAAAACAACTACTTGCTGAGGGGACAACAAAAGAAGAACTTGGTCGTGAAAAGTTTTTAGAACGTGCATGGGCTTGGAAAGAAGAATCTGCTGGGATAATGACGGACCAACTTCGTAAAATGGGTGTAACTCCAGCCTGGGATCGTGAGCGTTTCACAATGGATTCTGGGCTTCAAAGCTCTGTAAAAGAAGCATTTGTTCACCTTTATAACCAAGGTCTTATTGTACGCGGGAACTATATGGTTAACTGGTGTACACATGATGGTGCACTTTCTGATATCGAAGTTGAACACGAAGATCATGATGGTAAGTTTTACCACATCAAATACCCTTTTGCTGATGGAAGTGGATTTGTTGAAGTAGCTACTACTCGTCCAGAGACTTACTTTGGTGATACAGCAGTTATGGTTCACCCAGAAGATGAGCGTTATAAAGAGCTTCTTGGTAAAAAAATCAGACTTCCTCTACTTGATCGTGAAGTTGCTATAATTGCTGATGAGCATGTTGATATGGACTTTGGGACTGGTGTGGTTAAGGTTACACCTGCACATGACCAAAATGACTACGAAGTTGGAAAACGTCATGACTTAGAGTTCATTACAGTGTTTGATGAAAAAGGTATTTTAAATGACTATGCTGGTGAGTTCAAAGGTTTAGAGAGATTAGAATCTCGCGATATCATCGTAAAAAGACTTGAAGAGGAAGGTTTTATGGTTAAGGTAGAGGACCATAAACATCAGGTGGGTCATTGTTACAGATGTAAAAACATTGTTGAACCTTATATCTCTAAACAATGGTTTGTTCGTAAAGAAGTAGCAGCTAAATCAATAGAAAAAACAAATGAGGGTGAAGCTAAGTTCTTCCCACCACACTGGATAAACTCTTACAACTCTTGGATGGGTGATTTACGTGATTGGTGTATCTCTCGTCAGCTTTGGTGGGGACATCAAATTCCAGTATTTTACTGCGATGATTGTGACCACGAGTTTGCATCTCAAGATGAGAGCCCAGAGACCTGTCCTAAATGTTCATCTAAGAAACTAACTCAAGATCCAGATGTTCTTGATACTTGGTTCTCTTCAGCTCTATGGCCATTTTCAACTCTTGGTTGGGGTAACGGTGATGCTGAGATGGATAAACTATTCAAATCAGAAGATATGAAAGATTTTTATCCAAATACATTACTAATCACTGGTTTTGACATCCTTTTCTTCTGGGTAGCTAGAATGATGATGATGGGTGAGAGCTTTAACGGTCAACTGCCATTTAACCACATCTACCTTCATGCACTTGTTCGTGATGAAAAAGGTGATAAGATGTCTAAATCTAAAGGAAATGTAATCGATCCTTTAGATATGGTCAATAAATACTCTGCTGATGTGCTTAGATTCACACTCGCTATCTCTGCCGCTCAAGGTCGTGATATCAGAATGAGCCAAGAAAAATTAGAGTTAAACCGTAACTTCACAAACAAACTTTTCAATGCTAGTAAATACTTACAGATGAACCATGATACATTCCCTGATATAGCTGGTTTTTGTGTAGAGACTGACCTTGGTCGTTACATGATGTCTCGTTTAAATCAAGCTACATTAGAAGTTCGTGAAAACTTGGAAGAGTACAAGTTCAATGATGCTGCAACTGTACTTTACAGATTTATTTGGAATGAGTTTTGTGGTTGGGGTATTGAGCTAAGTAAAGCAGACAAAGCTTCTATAATCGAACTTGGAGCTGTGTTTAAAGAGGCTATGAAACTTCTTCACCCATTTATGCCATTTATTACAGAACATCTTTACCATGAGCTTTCAGGAACATCCTTAGAGACATCTGAGTCAATTATGATCTCAACTTATCCTTTTAAAACGAAAAAACGTAAAAAAGAGGAACAAAAATTTGAGATTATTATGGATGCTATTGTATCTATCAGACGTGCAAAAGTTCTCGTAGATTTAGCTAACCAAAAGATTGAAAAAGCATTTGTTAAAATCGATGGTATTAGCGATGAAGATAAGACTGCTATGATACCGTTTATCATAAAACTTGCAAAAGTTGAGAATGTAGAATTCACAGAATCAAAAATCGAGAACTCAGTAAGTGATATTGCTGATACTTGTGAGACTTTTATCCCTACAGATTCTATTGATTTAAGCTCAATCATCTCTAAATTGACTAAACAAGATGAAAAACTACAAAAAGAGATAGATAAACTGGGCGGTATGCTTAACAATGAAAGATTTGTTGCCAATGCACCAGAGGATGTACTAACTAAAAATAGAGAAGCACTCTCTGATGCCAAGGCTAAACAAGAAAAAGTTATAGAACAGCTTAACTCTCTAAAATAAAAGGACTTAAGTCCTTTTAACTTCAAACTTCACAAAACAATAGTTTTTTTCATATATAAAGTGTATAATATTTAAAAATGAAAGGATTGTATATGGAGTTATTGATTGACAATGTATTAAACATAGGTGAAGATGAATTTTATAGAACTCAGAGATACAAACTTCCTCTTGTAGTTATATTGATTAATACTGAAGATAGAAATGCATTTGACATCTTAAATAACTGTACCAGACAAACAGATATCATACAACAGTTAGATTACAATCTTTTAGTAGTTTTTTTAACACATACTGACTTTGAAAGTTCAAAAAAATTCATAGAAAAAATAGAAAACAAATTTACTCTTACATATACATCTGCAGAATACAAAAACAATCCACAAAAATTTATTGAGGAACTGTTTTTACAAAACTCAAACAAATATGATGGCACAATTGACAATACCTAAAAACTGCTATATAAAACATATGAACAAGCGTATATTCATGACATTTTAGATACAATCGCGAAATTTAAAATACTACTTATTTAAGGGTAAAATTTGTTTGATATAAGTAAATATAAAAACTCAAATATGAAAAACGATATTCTCTCCGGTCTTGTCGTTGCAGTCGCTTTAGTGCCTGAAGCTATAGCATTTAGTTTCATTGCAGGAGTAAGCCCTATTGTTGGTCTATACTCTGCATTCATTTTAGGACTTGTTACTTCACTTATAGGTGGAAAACCAGGAATGATTTCCGGAGCTACTGGAGCGGTGGCAATTGTATTCGTTGGTCTAGGGCTTGAAATTAGTACTTTACTAAAAGCACAGGGACTAGTTGGTGATGCTGTTGCTATGGGTGTGCTTCATTATATCCTTCTAGCTACCGTATTAGCAGGAATGTTTCAGATAGGTGTTGGACTTTTAAAGCTCGGTAAATTTATCCGTCTTGTTCCTCAACCTGCTATGTATGGTTTTGTAAACGGTCTAGCTATAGTTATAGCCTCTGCTCAATTTAAGTTTTTTAATGGTCAGGGTATAACTATGTATATCTTAGTTTTTGTAACTATGATGATAATGTTTTTCTTACCAAAGATTACAAAAGCTGTTCCTTCCGGACTAGTTGCAATCATAGTTATAACTTTAGCTGTATATTTAACTGGTATAAATACTCTTATTGTTGGTGAATTAACTAACCTTAGTGAATTTGCAGGAAAATTACCGCACTTTGCAGTACCGGACAAGCTATTTAGCCTTGACGCAATTATGATGGTTCTTCCTTATGCTATTATCGTTGCACTAGTAGGACTAATAGAATCACTTCTTACCCTTTCTGTTTTAGATGAGATGAGTGGAACCCGCGGTTCTGCAAACAAAGAGTGTATAGCTCAGGGTACCGGAAATATTACCTGTGGTTTCTTTGGTGGTATGGCAGGTTGTGCTATGATTGGTCAAAGTATCATAAACTATACTTCAGGTGGGCTTGGTCGTCTTTCATCTTCTATTGCAGCTATTGGATTACTGATTCTTGTTATTTCTATGACGGATATTTTAAATGTCATTCCTGTAGCTGTTTTAGTCGGGATTATGTTTATGGTAAGTATAGGTACGTTTGAGTGGTCAAGTTTTTCTCATATAAAGTATATGCCTAAAACTGATGCTTTTGTTATGCTAATAGTTACTGTCATTACAGTTGTTGAAGACTTAGCTGTTGCTGTCATAGCCGGTGTAATCATTTCAGCACTTGCTTTTGCTTGGAAGCATGCTCGTATTTGGAGCACAACTCATTCTGAGGCTGACGGTACTAAAGTTTATACACTTGACGGTCCCTTATTTTTTGCTTCAGCCACAACATTTGGAGATAACTTTGATGTACCAAATGACCCACCAAAGGTTGTAATAGACTTTAAAAATGCAAGAGTTATGGATAGTTCCGGTGTAGAAGCCATTGATGCTATAACTAAAAAGTACGAAGATGCTGGTAAAAACTTGCTTCTACGTCATCTAAGTGTCGACTGTATAACAATTTTGAAAAAAGCCGGTCCTCACTGTTCTTATGAAGAAGATTCTCCAACTTACAAGGTTGCGTATAACTACTAAAATAATCTTCTTTTTGAAGATTATGAGTATATCTAATTCTTATCAATCATGATAAAACTTTCTGGTTTTAAAAGTTTGTACTTTGGCATACTTTGACCAATACTAGCATTTATATAACTCGGATCCGCTATAACGTATCTTTTTGATTTAGCTCTTACTTCATCACCCTTTATTGGGATATATAGTGCTGTAGCCATATGGTCTTTATACTTTACACCAACTACACTAAAGCCAAATAATTTTTTTGCCAAATATGAAAATAAAACTGCCCTATCCTCACAGTCCGATTTTTCATAATATAATGCCTCTTGAGCAAACATAACTTTTTCGTGTCCAAACTGTTTATTATCAACCTGATAGAGAAATGCATTTTGAACAAAGTTTAGGACAAAATTAATGGCAGTGCTTGCCTTTTTACCATCTATATATTTTTTTAAACCCTTAGCTATGTCCTCATAAGTTTGATTCTGTATAGGTGCATTGAAAAATGTCTCATAATCAGCTTGTGGATAAGTCATCATAAAATCTATTATATTTTTATTGTATGAAAACTCTATTTCATAGTTTTTTGAGTATTGTTTAAATTTAAGAGTTTTCTTTTTCACATTATTTATGAACTTTGGCAATGTCTTTAACGACAAATCAAATGCTTTAGTTGAAGACGGATAATCCTTTTCATATGAATATACTCTAGTTGGATTAGATTTGTTATTCTCTATAAGGTAAAAACTTTTATCTTTAAACTTATAACTTGGTATTGAATAGATAATCTTTTTGGAGTTATACATTAAAACTATGTGCTTAGATACTAGACCTACCTTAACAAAGTATCCCATCTTATTAAACAAAAACCAACTAAGTAGTTTGGCATCATCACTATTTAAAAGTGCATGCTTTGAGATAGTGTTTATTAAGAGATACACACCCCAGTCGTTTAGTTCCAGATTATTACAAACAGTGTCAATATCATGCAACAAACTTTCATATTCGCTAGAAGCAACTATATTAAAAAACCTACTTATACCTTTTTGATTCTGAGGATAATATCTTGCATTTTTAATCCCATTTGGAATATCAAATTTCAAGTTTGAACCAAAGAAGCTAAAGATTATATCCTTTACTTCATCTTTACTTTTTTGAATTAAAGGTTCTTGCATAGTTTCTTGTTTTTGTATATTTACACTTATGGTCGGACCCGATGACTTCACTTTTTTACTCATTGACGGAGGTATAATATCAGGTTTTTTACCATCATATATATTTACTGGCTTTAGGGCGATATAAGCCCTAAAGTGTTGTTTCAAATATTTTGCAAATTCTATATCATTCTTATCTTTATAAGCTAAAAATGCATCTGCCGTTGAACGTTTGAAATTCTCAAATGTCTCAGCCTGCAAAAAACTTATAGATAAGAAAAATACTACACTAAAATGGCCAAATAGACTGAACGATTTTGGTACCCCAACCTTGTTGTGTAGCACGATCTGTGTCTCCCTCTGTCTTATAAAGAATTTTAGCTTCACTCATTTGAGCAGAATCAATCCTATTGTTTTGATCTATGTCATATGGACGTATAACACCACTAATCTGAATTATCTGTTTTTGTTCATCTATTAATATCTCTCTCTTTCCTGAGATAAAATAATTTCCATTTTCAAGTACCTTTACTACCCTGGCTGAAATAGTTGTGGTAAATGACGCATCTTTAGTAGCACTACTTTGTCCTTGAAATGCACTGGTACTAGTAGTGCCAACTCCTACATTAGTTTTAGCATTAAGTCTGGCAGTAGAATCTACATTACCTCCGGTAAAAGCAAGACCGCCTAAAGCCATAGTGTCATTTTTTGCTAATTGCTTTGAACCGGTACTAGAGCTAGCCGCATTTTCAGAGATAGCAACCCGAACAATGTCATTTACGTGCATAGCCTTATGGTCTGAAAAAAGTGGATTTTCACCCTGACCAAATATACTGCCGGTTGAAATAAAATCCTTCTTATCCTCACGCGCAGGCATCTGCTCAACATAAGATGGTGGTTCAAAGTTTATCTCAGGTTCTGTTAATCCGGCTGTACATCCAGACATAAACAGTAGCATTCCTAAAGTAGTAAAAAATATTAAAACAGTTTTTGTCATTATCTCTCTTTGATAGTCACGCTTATTTAGTTATAATTCTAGCAATATTAGTTCCATAAAAAAGGTATAAAATTTATGAGTTTAAGAGAAACAATTAATCAAGATGTAAAAAATGCTATGAAAGCTAAAGAGACAAAAAAAAGAGATGCACTTAGACTTTTAACAAGTGCTTTTAAACAGATAGAAGTAGATGAAAGAAAAGACTTAAACGATGAAGATATTGTAAAAATAATTCAAACACAAGTTAAAAGAAGAAACGATGCAGCATCTCAGTACAAAGATGCAGGGCGTAATGATTTAATGCAAATAGAACTTGATGAGATATCTTTTTATGAACCATATTTACCTGCTCAACTAAGTGATGATGAGCTTAGTTCTGCATTATCAGCAATAATATCTAAGATTGGAGCATCAACTATGAAAGATATGGGAAAAGTTATGGGAATGGCTAGTAAAGAGCTAACTGGTAAAGCTGATGGAAAAAGAATTAATGAGTGTGTTAAAAGTTTATTGAACTAACTATAACTATCTTGAAGTTCTGTGAACATTTTTCTTTGAAAAATATTCCCTACGTTCAAGATAATGGCATTAACCAAACTTTAGTTTTTTTAGAGCTTCTTCTTCGTTTTCTTGACGCATTAATGATTCCCCCACCAAGAAAGCATCAACACCGGCTTTAGAAAGGTCTTCTAGCTGACCATGTTCATATATACCACTCTCAGCTACAATAACTTTACCATTTGGAATCATTGGAATCAGTTCATATGATAAATTCATGTTCATCTCAAAAGTTTGTAAGTTTCTGTGGTTTATCCCAATAATATCACTTCCTGCATAGATGGCTTTTACTAAGTCTGGTTTATCGTGTACTTCTACTAAAGCTTCCATACCTAGGTGTCTAGTATATGCTAAAAGCTCTTTTAACTCTTTCTTGCTTAGGGCTGCTGCAATTAATAAAATAAAATCCGCACCATAAACCATAGCTTCAAGAATTTGATATTTGCTAACTATAAAATCTTTTCTAAGCAGTGGAATTCCTACATACCTTCTAATCCCACCTAAATAATCAAGAGAACCTTGAAAAAAATGTGGCTCAGTAAGTATAGAGATAGCACTAGCACCACCTCTTTCATAAGACTGAGCTATTTCTAGTGGATCAAAATCTTCACGAATTATACCCTTTGAAGGTGAAGCTTTTTTAACCTCAGCAATTATTCTATATGGATCTTCTTCAGTTGCTGTTAAATAAGGAAAAACATCTCTTGGAGCTCTAGCATTAAAAGCGAGTGAACGACCAAGCCAGTCAAGTGAGAACTCTTTTTCTCTTTTAATCAAATCCTCTTTGGTCTTTTTTATAATATCATCTAAAATCATTTTTTTTCTAACAATGAAAATTTCTTCTACCAGTATATTTTATAAGTAAAATATAGTTGAAAAAGAGATTTGTTTTCATTGCTTACCTTTCTTTATTTTGTTACATTTATTAATCATTTTCATATGAGAAATCACCTCATCATTTTCTGATCCGCCTAATTTTACAACTTTATCCATGATTTCTTTAGCTTTTTTGCAGTTACCTAGCTTATAATAACCCCAAGCAAGTGAATCCAGATAATAAGATGAATTCGGATTTAACTTTAATGCTTCATTTATATAGTTCATCCCTTTTTTAATATCTATATCGTGTTCTATTAAGAGATAACCAAGATAATTTAAATAAAGTCCTTTTTTAGTTTTTCTAATAACTTCTTCAAGCTTTTTGATTACATTTTTTTGCATAGACTTATCTTTAGGATTTGTACTAGCCTCATATTCAAAAATTGCACTTTGACCCAAATATGTAGTCTCGCCTGTTTTTTTGTATAGTTGATATGCCAAAGGTGATGCTTTTTTATAACTTTTTAAATTGACATATATCTGTAAAAGAAGTTCATCGTTGCTTTTACTGTCTTCTAAAAAATTCATCATATTGATATAATCTTTGGTGTATCCGTAGATTTGGACGATTTTATCAGCCACACTTTTATTGTTGTCTATCTTATACAACCTCAAATAAGCAGACAAAAGTCCTTGTATGTTATTTTCATTACTGTAAAGACCAATAAGTCTTTTACATATTAACCTTGAACACCCATGAACCCTAGAGTGAGTCTCTAACTGGGCTATAGCATCTTTTTTTCTGTTTAAATTAACGTATAAAACTATTGACATCTGATCAAGGATTTTTTCATTATAGTTTTTCACATAAGCACTCTCAAGATATTTTACTGCCGTATCAAATTTCTTAAGTTTTACATATATTTCACTAACTAAAAGATAGTCATCTACATTATTTGAGGTTTTAACAAGTTTTATAGCCAATTCTTTTGCTGCTTCTAATTTATTTAAACCAATTAAAGATATTATTTTTAACCTGTTCAAAGCAAAGTCCTCTATATTTTCACCCTGAAGTTCATCTATTCTCTTTATGATTTTTTCATTTTTTGATGCAGCTAAATCATTTTGCAATGAACGATATAAATACTCTTTTTTTAGCGATTTTTCATATAAGGCATTAAATATGTCTGATGCACTATTATAATCTCTGACTTGTTCAGCTCTTAAAGCAAAAAGTATATAAGTGTCCTCTTGCTCAAAAGCTTTTTCATGTGCTTTAATTGTAGCCAATGAAGATGTAGAGATACACCCACTAAATACAAGTGTCAAAATCGATACTAATAAGGTTTTAAACATCTATAATCCCTGGACACTCTAATTTTAACTCATCTACTCTAGTCTTATAATAATCCCAAAAAGGGAATGTTTTACATTGTAATGGTCTTGCTTCATAAATAGAACATCCATTTGATTTTCTATCATAAAATATACACTCATATGAATCATTATACTTTAATTCTTTTATTGAGTACTTATACCCCTTCTTAAAAAGGTATTTTGACATAAAATCATTAATATCTAGGTTTAATAACTTCGATATGCCTTGAACTTCATCTTTTGTGACATAAATATATCCACTTTCTCCAGTACAGCATTTACCTTGGCAAGTTTCACAAGCCTTTGGATCAAAAGCATAAGGGTATGTATCTTTGTTAACTATAGTTGACATTTAATACTTTGTGTCTTTGCTTTTTTATAGATACTTTTTGCCTTGTGTGAAAAATCATCACCATCAAAACTAATAAATGGTGGCCATACCTTCATAAGTGAGTTTGAACCATTTCTTGCATGTATCATAACTAAGGACGCTGGCCTATCTTTTTTAGGATGCATAAACTGTACATCAATAATTTTTAACTTGACTTTGTCTAACTCCGCACAAATCAAACCAAACTGAGAAGCATCGTAGCAAAATATGAAATGAGCACGTGGCTTTAATACTCGTGAGACTTTTTTAAAAAAATCATTTACAGGTAAGTTAACATTATACCTTGCATTAAACAACATCGTATCTTCACTTTTTGTATTTCCATCATGGTAAAACGGTGGATTTGAGACAATATAATCATACTTTATATTTTCATCAAGGTCTAAAAAACTGCCCTTATGAAGATTATACTTTATCTCATTAACTCTTGCATTTATAGTTGCATATTCAACAAATACATCTTGCTTTTCTACAGCTTCTAACTCAACCTTTGGATTATCTCTAGCAACCAAGAGACCTACAATACCACAACCAGCACCAACATCAAGCATTTTACCCTTAGGCTTAAAAGATGAAATAAAGTCATATAAAAATACAGAATCACTATTGTAGCAGTAGCCGGATTCTGGTTGGTAAAGTAACATCAAACACCTTTAAGATATAATATCGAAATTATATCTAAAAGGTTTTAAATGATAATTATTCCGGCACGCTTAGCATCTACAAGGTTTCCGCAAAAAGTTTTAGCAGATATTGGCGGTCTTCCTATGGTAGTAAGAACAGCCAAAAGAGTTGATCACTTGGATCGTGTTGTTGTTGCTGCAGATGATGAAAAAATCATATCAGTCTGTAAAGAGTTTGGAATTGAAGCAATGCTTACATCTACTACTCATAAAAGCGGTACTGACCGTATAAATGAGTGTGCAAATATATTAAATATAGAAGATGATGAACTAATCATCAATGTACAAGCAGATGAACCTTTTATAGAAACTGATGTAGTTGAATCTTTAATAAGTAGACTTAAGTCTTTACAAGAAAAAAATGAATCTTTTATTATGGGAAGCTGTTTTAATGCCGTAAATGCTGAGGCTGCTAAAGACCCAAATTTAGTAAAAGTTGTGCTTGATTCTGATGAAAACGCTATATATTTTTCACGTTCGCTTATACCTTTTAATCAAGGCGGAGGAGCTACCTACTTTGGGCATATAGGCATATACGGATTTAGTAAAAAATCTCTTAAAGAGTTTTGTAACCTTAATGATGCCCCTATAGAGGACATTGAAAAGCTCGAACAACTTCGTGCGATTTATCATCAAAAAAAGATAAGTATGGTAAAGGTTGCCAGTACAGGCTTTGGTATAGATACAAAAGGGGATCTAAAAAGGGCTATAGAAATATTTTTATAATCATAAAGTTATAGCAGGTTTTTTATGAGAACAAGAATGCTATCTTTGTCTTGGCTTTATGAAAATCGTATAATCACCAAATTGCTCACTCAAAGAAAATTGGTGCTTAGCACAAAAGTTTGAATTCATAATTCCAATCATATACTCAGCTTCTGCCTTAGCTTCATCTTGAGTCTTAAACTCTTGAAGCTCTGATAAGCCACTTTTTAAAAAACAACTGCATGAGTTCTCTACTTTTACTTTATGCATTACAACTCCTAGTATAAAATTTAATATGATTCATATCTGATATTAGAAATCAAAAATATCATCAAACTCTTCTTCTTCACCTTCAGGAACATCATCATTCATCTTTAGCATGGAACCAATTGTTTTACAATTTACTACTATTGTATCATTCATAAAATCAGCACTTGGTGCACCTGTGTAAAAAGATTGTTGTACCCATGATGACATATCAATACTAAAAGCCTTGCACATTGGGCCAAGTGCCTCAGAATTTTCAGCAAACTCTTGGCTATGTGAAGACATATCATTTGAGAGTTCGCTAAGAGCATTAGAAATAGGATAAACTTCTGCATACGTGGATAATATCGAACTTATCCTATCCAAATATGTATATATATCCTGTATCTCTTCTTGCGTTATATCCTCACTCCCTGCTACAAGCATTAAAGAATTCAATTTGTTTGAGTATTCTTCTAAGTCTATTAGATCATCTTCATCCATATAATCTAAAACTAACAATTCTTTTGACACATGAGTGTCTACATATTCATGCTCTTGAATCACTTTGTTATTTGAATCATTATCTTCCAATAATGGTATAGTAATGGTTTCTTCTATTTGCTTAGGTGATTGAAGTTCTTTAAATTCATTATTCTCATCATCTTCTAAGGTTGAATAAGTTTTGTTTAGCTCAAATGATATTTTACTGTCTTCAATTTTATATCCTATACTTATTTCATTTCTTTTCAAGATGTTTTTAAGCATTTTTGATGGTAATTTATTAATATTTGTAAGAGTAAAGTACTGTTTATCATCTGATTCTTCTATATATATTCCACTATCTATAGAGAGTTTTACTTGGGCTTCTGCAACAGAAAACAAGCTACGAACAACATCACTTAAACCATCATATTTTTTTTGAGCATTTAAAAGAAAAAATTCCCAAAATTCTGATAAGGAATCTTCACAATATATCATAAACTTAGTATTTCTACTGTATATTTCCGATGTATATAAATTCACATAATACTCATTTTTTCTTTCATGACTTCTAGATTTAACTAGTGTTATATAGTTTGATATTCTACTTGCAAATAAATCTGACTTTACGGGCTTAGAGATGTAATCTTCTGCACCATTATTTAGTATCTGCTTTTGTCGTATATCATCATCAACTGCTGACACAGCGATAATCATCACCTCAGAGTTTGAATTTCTTATTGCCTTAGTTGCTTCTATACCATTCATGTTTGGCATCATAATATCCATAAAGACTATATCATAATTATTTTCTAAGGACATATTTACCGCTTCTACTCCATCCTTGGCTTCATCTATATTAAAGTTGACTTCATGTTCTTGTGAATAATCCTCTAAAAGAAGCTTTAGAACCATTATATTATTGTCATTATCATCTACAATTAATATATTCATATTAACATCCATTTTGACCACTTATTATCACTTCTGCTCCACCTAATTGTAATGAAGTACCTACTTTAAACTTATACCCCATTTTTTCACATAATCCCTTAACTACATATAGACCAACGCCTATACCCTCATCATCCCTTGTCATATCATCAATACTTGATTGTTCAAACAAGTTCATGGCTTTCTTTTTATCTTTAAAGCCATCTCCATTATCAGATATATTAACCTTAAAACCATTCTTGTTTGATTGTATAGACACAATAATTGTATCATGCGTGTATTTTACAGAATTTGATATTAAATTACCTAATATTTGCTTAATTCTTCTTTGATCACCTACAATATAACATTCATTATCGTACTCTTTTATAAAATCAATATCTTTATATTCACTACTATACCTTGACAAAACATCATCCATTGACATGTTTAAAGATAACTTTAAAGTATTGACCTCCAGTTTATTATCTTTTAATTTTATAGCATCCATTAAATTATTTATCATGTCTAGCATTATCCAACCCGCAGAGCTGATTTTATCTGCATAAGTAGCAAGTGTATCTTTTTTTGAAAATTCAGGTTTTAATAATTGCTTATGAATGTATTCAGAAAAATTTATAATCGTGTTAAGCGGTGTCTTGAGTTCATGAGTAAAGACTGTTAAAAAAGAATCTTTTACTTTATTTATCTCTGCAATGTGTTTAATATTTTGTATTTTTGCATCTATATCTTGAACTTTTACTTTTTTATTTATATCTAATATCTTTGATATGTATGATATAGTATTATAGAAGCTTTTTGCATCTATTGGTTTATTTAAATACTTATCTACTTGAAGGTCAATACAACGTTTAAATACTAGACTGTCTATATCCTCGTTCAACATGATAATTATTGCTTGGGTTGGCGAATTCTTCCTGACAACTTCTATAAACTCTATAACACCCATACTATTTAATGTTTGTGATACCAATATTATGTCTGGTCTATGTTCAAGATAAAGTCCCATAGCTACTACTCCGTCATCACAGCTTATAGCTATATTTCCTATAGCTTCAGTCCAAGATTCTAACTTTTTTAAAACCTTATTATCTGATTCACAGATTAAGATTGTTAATACCGTAGTAGCTTCTTCTTTAAACATGTTAAAGTCTTTTTCTTAGTTCTTTGACACAACGTTTATAATCTTTTAATCCCTTTGAGCGTTTTTCATCTAAAATTATTGGTGAACCTAATTCAAACTGCTGTGCAAGTTTAATATCAACCCCTATAGGAGATAAGACTTTATCTGCCCCAAAAGATGTTTTAACTTTAGCTAGAGACTCCTTATGTTCGTTTATGTGCGGATTATACATAACAGGAAGTATAGATATATCAGCGATATCACGACCCAATGTAGAAGCATTTTGATACACAGCACGAAGCATCTGAGAGACTGCAACCACTCCTAAGTGATGTGGAACAAACGGTATAACTACACTATCTGCCACCTCTAAAGAATTTTTCAAAAGTGCATCAAAGGTTGGAGGTGTGTCAATCACACAATAATCAAAAAAATCTGCTATTTTTTCACGTTTAAAACGACTTTTTAAAACACCTCTTAAATCAGAATATTCATATACGTCAAAAAAAGCCAAAGCAGGAGATAAGGTTAGGTTTTTATGTACCGTCGGGATGAATGTTTCACTAAGAGTATGCCCTGTAAAAATAGAATGCACGCCAAGTTCTTCACTAGGTTCACAACCAACACCAATACAAGAATGACCCTGTGTATCAAAATCTAGTAGTAATACAGAACCATGCTTAGCTAAACCACTGGCAATATTAACTGCCGTTGTAGTTTTAGCACTTCCACCTTTTCGATTGCTAATTACAATAGTTTTCACTCGTATTAAACCCCTTTAAAACTTTTGAATATAAGACATCTTTATCATTAAAAGTATACGAACAACTATAATTCTTTTTATATGCCATGATTAGTTGAAGTACAGCTAAATGTACATCATCACATTCTGTAAAATCTATCATTATTTCTTCACCGGCATTAGTTTGTAAAAAATCTCTAAACGACACAACATCATCCTCGTATATGACTGATGCGAATGTAGCTGTCTTGTCTTCGTATGTTATAGACATTATTTATCCTTTATCAATTTGGTAAGTGTATTGATTTAATAACATTAATTAATACACCTTCTATATCCAGAACACCAGATAGTTCCAGAAATTCACTTGCACTGTATGCATCATCATTATTCATAATATCCGACTCATTTATATGTGCTATATCATCTATTTTGTCAACTTTTATTGCGAAGTTTTCACTTCCGTTTTCATAAAATAAAAATTTCAACGAACTATCTGAAATATCTTTACTTTCATCTTCATGAGGAGGTAAACCAACAAGCTTGCGAAAGTTTAAAATCTTAATCACAGTATCCTCATAAGACATCATTCCGTCCACAAGTTCATGGGCACTTGGAATATCAGTCAGTTCAACTGCTTGTATAATTCTTTTAACATTATCTATACTAAGTGCATATCTATTGTTATCTACGCTAAAAACTATTAAATCTATCATTTTAATTCCCTCAAATAACCATTATGAAGCTATTTCTATATCCTCTTTTAATTTTTGTGAAATTCCCAAAAGACCTACAGGGTCAATAGCCATAATAATCTGACCATTTCCTAAGAGAGCAGTACCGCTAAACAGTGGATGGCCTTCCATAATTCCAACAAGAGGTTTTTGAACGACATCTAGTTGACCTAAGAACTGATTAACAACAACAGCTAATAAATTATTCTTAATATTTAAAACAACTATAGACAATGGCTCATTTTCCATTGCCTTTTCATCTAACATTGATTTAATGAACAATAGTGGTATAACTTCACCTCTTATATATACAAACGGTTCATTATGCAGATATTCAATCTCTGTTCTCTCCAACTTAACGGTTTCACTTACGCTATCCATAGGGATACCGTAATGAATATCATTCATCTGTATATGAAGCAGTGAAGTAACAGCTAGTGACATAGGAATTGCTAAAGTTATTAAAGTACCTTTATTTGCTTTTGTCTTAATACTAATATTCCCACCAAAACCCTCAATCGATTTTTTCACAACATCCATTCCAACACCGCGTCCGCTGTATTCACTAATCTCATCAGCTGTTGATAGCCCCGGCAATAAAACAAGTTCTGACATCTCATCTTCACTTAATGCATCAACTTGTTCAATACTCATAAGACCTTTTTCTATAACTTTATTGGCTACTTTTTCAACGTTAATACCTGCTCCATCATCTTTGATCTCAATTATAATCTTATCTGATTGTGCATAAGCATTTAGTTTAACAAGCCCATTGGAATCTTTACCTTTTTGCTCTCTAACATCAGGCATCTCTACACCATGATCAAGTGAATTTCTCATAATATGAATCATTGGGTCAGCTAACATCTCAATCATATTTTTATCAAGCTTAGTATCCCCTCCATCCATCTCTAGCTTAACTTTTTTACCGAGTTTTTTACTGATGTCACGAACAAGTTTTGGATATCTATCAAATACATAAGATATTGGAAGCATTCTCATACCCATAATTAGGTCTTGTAATTGTTCTGATAAGCGATTAATAAAAATGTACTTATCCATAATTTCACGTTTTATCTGATCATGAGTCATGCTTACAACATTGTCTGCTAAGTACGGAAGCGAGTTTTTAGCAACTAAAAGTTCACCGACAACATTCATAAGACTGTCAATTGATTCTTGTTCTATCTTAACAGTTTTTCCGACAACAGCTTTTTGTTTTGCCTCTTTTTCTATGACTTTTGGTACAGTCTCCTTTTTAACAACTTCAACTTTAGGAGTTTTTGTCACAGAGTTAAGTTCATCCTGTTTTTTATCTTTTATCTCTTTTTTATTATCATTAGAAGATTCTAAAGAGCTAATTTCGGTATTTGACATTCCTAACTTAGATTCTAAGTATGTTTTTATATCGGCTTTAGTCTCAAGTTTATCAGGCATATCCGGTACAAATGCTCTTATCTTGTTCATAATTGTAATGACCCTTGAGAGGTCATCCTTAGATTCAACATAATCAAGTGCCTTATGCTGTTGCATAATCATATCTTTTATAGTATCATCTATCTCAGGTGTCGCTTCTATATAATTTTCTTGCTTGGCTTCTTCCTCAACCTTAGTTTCTACTGCATGTTCTAGACTAACTTCCTCATCCTTATCAACTGTCTCATTCTCCTCAGGTTCACATAAATCATCTGCATTTACACTATCGCACGTATAGATTTCACCTTTATAAATATTCTCAAAAAAACTTGATAGTTTAGTGCTATCTTCGGCTTTTATCATTCCTGAAATGTCTAAAAATCTTTGCAGTTGCATATGCTGGAGTGTTTCATTGCCCACTAGTTCCATAGACCTTTTAACTTCATCAATAATTCCATTAAGATCCAAATCCTGAGCAATGTTACTAAGCTCTTTTAAGCTGTCTAGTTTATGATTAGCCTCTCCATCATCTATTGTTAGAAGTGTTGAAATATCTAATGGCAGAAGTTGAAGCTCATCTATAAAATTAAATAAGCTATCTTCTATCTCCTCATAAGTTGCATATATAAAAGCTGTTAACTGGACTTTTAAGAGTAGACCCTCTTCGTCCTCCGTTCCGCTTAATGCGGACTTTGCACTTTCATCGCTCATACAGGAGAATACACCTAGAACTTTATCACCAAGTAGTGAAAGGGTATAAATAGGATCATTTCCGTAAACCATACAAGATTCATCTATATCAAATATAACCGCATATAGGTTTTCATTATTACAAAAATCTTCATCAATATTTTGATTTTTAAAAAGCACTTTTTGATTATTTACATCAGATAATATGCTTAAAGGTAAGTTTACAACTGTCTTAGGGTCATCTATAGTGATAAAGGGAATTTCCCAAGATAGTTCTGTTTCTATACTTTTACCCATCTGATTACTAAGTTCTTCAACAATTTTACTAACTATCTCTTCATCAGATTCAACAATACCTTCACTCTCTTCAGCAGCTTCTATCAGGTTAAGGACCTCATCAAATGCATTATAAAGAGCATCAGTCATACCATCGGCAAATTCAAGTCTTCCATCTCTTAACATATCTAAAAGATCTTCAGCATGATGTGTAATATCTTTGACACTTTCAAAACCAACAATTCCACTACCGCCCTTTAATGTATGCGCAGCACGGAATACAGAGTTTAATAGTTCTGGGTCATCTCCGCCAATATCTTCTATATGTTGATCAATAAATGCTAGATTTTCTCTTGCTTCACCTAAAAACTGTTCTAATAATGGATCCATAATATCTCCCTTAATGATTAACTAATATATCTATATAGGCTTGAAGTTGTCCAGGCTTAATGGGTTTGGTCTCAAAAAGATTAGCACCGACTTTATAGGCATTTATCTTATCTTCTTCTTTGGCTTGTGTCGTGACCATAATAACAGGTATAAACTTATGCTCATCTTGTTTTCTTAAGTCATTTATGAAACTGTAACCATCCATAATAGGCATGTTTACATCAACTAAGTATAAATCAATGTTTGCACCTAAGCTTTTTTCTAGTGCTTCCATACCGTTCTCAGCTTCTATAACTTCTATCCCTTGTGACTTTAATATAGCCCCATGATAGTTTCTTACTGTTTTTGAATCATCTACAACCATTACTGTCGACATAACATCTCCTAAAAAAACTCTATTTCATCTTCGTTTTCATGACCTAATTTACCAGAAAAGGCATCTCTTCTATCTTTCGCTTTTGCAGTAGCAGAAGCTAATTTAACAACCAGTTTATCAAGTGACTCATTTACAATTTTCTCATCTTCTTGATAAGCACTTTTAAAGACATGAATACTATTTTGAACACTTTCTATAGCATCAATAGTAGCCGTTAATTGCTGAGAAATAATATCTTGATATTGTAATGCTCTTGCAGCATTATCATCTAGTTCAATACTATTTTTTTCCATAAATTCACTAAGCATCATCATAGAATCTTGTGACATCTTTATAGTATCTGCTTCGACTTCTTTTATATGCGATAATAAATCATTTATTGACGTTAGCATACTTATACATTCCTTTACGGTAGTCTCAAGACTCTTGTTATAGCTTGTTTTAACTGTGCAGGATTAAACGGCTTTACGATCCAACCTGTCAAACCTAGTGCTTTTCCCTTTTGTTTTAACTCAGCCTTAGTCTCTGTGGTTAACATTAAACATGGTGTACGCGCAGTTGAAGTTACTTTTCTAAGAGCTTCTAAAAACTCAAATCCATTCATAACAGGCATATTAAGATCTGTAATAATTAAATCAGGTGTCATTCCCGCTTGTATCTCTGCTAATGCTACTTGCGCTTCTGTATATTGCTTAACTTCTATTGGCATACTGTTCGTCACCATTCTTGTTGACGCTAAAGCTGTCTCACTATCATCTACAAATATTACTAATGGCATATCTTTTTCTCCTATTTTTGATAAATTAATGTATTGTCAATTTTTTTTGCATCAAAAACTGAGACAATACGACTCATATATTCAGCATGTCCCAAAAGAACATATCCACCTGGGTTTAACATGTCATAAAAAGTCATCGCTACCTCTTTTCTTGATGCATCATCAAAGTATATCAACATATTTCTTGAAAATATCACATCAAATTTTCCAAGTTTCCTCATTTGATTTTTTTCAAAGATATTCACTACTTGAAAGTCAACACTTCCATGGAGATCTTCACTCAACTCATAACCAGTTGCCTTTTTATTAAACCATTTGGCTAATATATCTTTTGGAATGGCATGAACAGATCTGTCAGTATATTTTGCTGCTTTGGCTTTTTGTATAACAGTTGAATCTATATCAATACCAACAATCTCTATATCTCTTTTTTCAACTATGTTAGCCTCTTCAACAATATGAATAACCATCGAATAAGGTTCTTCTCCGGTTGAACATGGTGATGAGAGTATTCTTAATGGTCTTGATGCCGGTATGCTTTCATGAAGTTCAGGTAAAATTCTATTTACCAAAACTTCAAACTGATCTTTTTCTCTAAAAAAATAAGTCTCATTTACCGTTACGGCATTCATCAACTCTTGAAACTCTTCTCCACTTTTATCTTCAAAACGAAGTATAAAAAAATACTTTCTAAAATTATCAACTTCTAATTCTGAAGCTCTCTTGTCTACATATTTAGCAAGTTTATCAAAATGCTTATCCTCTTCTAGATAAATACCACTTTTTCTATAAACAAATTCACCGATTTTAGTAAAGTTTTCTTTTGATAAAAGATATGACATCTATTTTTATCCTTTTATCATTTTTATTGCGCCGTCAATTGCAAACTGAGCATAAACTTCATCTTTAAACCTATCTTTTAGGTTTTCTAGTAGTTTTACATCACACTCTTCTCCAATCTCACCCATATAATCAACCGCTGTCATAGCTACATTTACATCTTGCTCTGTTTGAAGAAGTTCGATTAACATATCTCTTGATTCTGCAAAATCAACATCACCCAAGACATTTATTGCAAATATTCTTAAATCTCTGTCATCACCGATAAGAAACTTGACAATATAATATTTAATTGCTGATCCAAAATCCCTGAGTATAGATATACCTAGGTTTCTTGTATATGCATTACTTAATTTTAACAAATCCATAATACGCTCTATAGGTGCACTTTCAGGATCCATATTTGATATTACACTAGCTACCTTAGTTGAAATTTTTTTACTAGCATGTTCATCTGATATACGAGAGATTAAAAAATCTCCTCCACCATCAAACTTTGCAATCTCCTCTATAGCATAGTCTTTTTTTTCAACATCATCATTTGATTCAAAATAAGTAATAGCGTCTTCAAGCGTTGAAAATTTGGGTAATTCTTCTACAACTTGTTCAACATGTTTTTTAACTAAAGCCATATTTATCCTTTTACTTCAATGTTGCAATTTCTTTTAAAATTTGTGGAAAGTCAAGTTGCTTTGAAACTCCACCTCTGTCATACGCTTCTTTTGGCATACCATAAACAGTTGCACTCTCCTCAGTTTCACCCAGTGTATAAGCTCCTGCTTTTTTAATCTCAACCATAGCGTCAGCACCATCATCGCCAATACCCGTTAAAATAACACCAATTATTTTACTTCCATCAAAGGCATTTAATGCAGATTTCATCATCTCATTTACACTTGGCTGAAAGTAACAATTACCTTTATCACTATTTTCACGAACTACTATCTTACCTGATATTTTTTTTATAAAATTCATGTGAGTTCCGCCACGCGCAACATAAATATTACCAGGTAATATCTCCATATTCTGAGATGATTCATGAACTTGCAATGCACTTGAGCGACCTAATCTTGTTGTAAAAGTAGCAGTAAATTGTTCAGGCATATGTTGAACAATACAAACAGGATATTTATAGTTAGCTGGCAAAGCTGAACAAATCTGTTCTATCAGTCCGGGCCCACCGGTGGAAGAACCTATTAATACAATTTTTTCAATATCTCTGCTATCGGAGCTTTTCTCAGCTGTAGCAGTTGATATAGTTTTTTGTCTTTGTCTATTCCTTTGAGGAGGTCTTGCTATGTTTCTTTGTAATCTTCTTTTTGGAATTCTACTAAGTGCTTTTACCTTCTCAAGTATATCTTCCCTATTTTCAGATTTTCCAACATTCATAGTACCTGGTTTTGATATGTAATCTATAGCACCCAAATCTAATGCATCCATTGTTATAGTAGCATCAGCCGTAGTTAAGGAGCTAACCATTAATATGGCGGTAGGTTGTTTTTGCATGATTTGTTTAACAGCTTCTATACCGTCCATTACAGGCATATTAATATCCATTGTGATAACATCATACTGCTCTTGTACCGCTTTATCCACTGCTTCTTGACCATTTTTGGCAGTATCTATATCAAAATCCAAAGTAGAAATAATCTCAGTTAATTGCTTTCTAACCAATGCTGAATCATCTACTATTAAAACTTTTTTTGCCATTACAGTATCTCCTTTGAAAATACTTCTACTATAAGTACTTTTTTAGACACTTATACCCCTTTGAACTATCCTATCAATCTCCATAGATAAAACTAATCTATTTCCATTGTCTAAATGTAAGATGTTCGTAAAAAGTTCATTATCCTGTGGTTTAATCTCATCTTCTTTGATACTTAGTATATCACTGATGCTGTCTACAACGAATCCTATTTTACTTCCATTAATATTACATACTATAATTTTTGAATCCTCATTAACCTTTACATCAATGTTTAATATTTGTGCGAGTGATATAATTGGAACAATTTGACCACGTATGTTTATAATACCATCAACACCTTCTTGACTGAATGCGACATTAGTTGAACTTACTACATCTATTATCTCTGCAACACTGTCTACACAAAAAGAATATTCTTTTGAATCAATCTTAAAAACTATTGATTCCATAGCAGCTTCTTCTTCTATATCATCTGCTACTGTCTCATTTTTAGAATCTATATAAGCTTCATTTTCTTTAAAAAGTTTTTCTAAGACACCTTTATCAAAAAATGATATTAAACTTTCATCATCATGAATAACACCAGATATTTTTGTTTTGTCAAAACCATCTTGCATATACTCAACATCTTTACTTGGATAACTTTTTATATTAATAATTTCATCTACAAATAAACCAATGTTTTTATTATTTATAGAAGCAATCAATATACGGTTTTTATCACTGTTTTTTATTTTAAAACCATAATATAGCCTTAGATCAATAACTGATACCAACTCATCTCTCAATGTGATTAGCCCTAACATATCCAAAGAGCTTCCTGCGATATCGGTGAACTCCACATCAGCTAGGATTATCTCTCTTAAATACTCTATGTTAAGTGCAAATTTTTCATTAGACATCGAAAAGATTAAAAACCTGTTTTTCTCTTCATCCTTTTTAACGATGTCCTTGACTTTTCCATTATAAACTTCTTCTGATTTGATATTTACTTTATTAATCTTATCTATTAGAGTATCAATAGATAAAACCTGCACCAGTGTGTCTTTATACTTGTATATAGCTATAACAGGGTCATCCTCTTTATCTATATATTCAATATTATGTTCATGTATATCCACAGTATTGTAAACTTCACTAACTAAAAGTGCATTTGAAGAATGTTTCCCGTTTAAAGTCAAAAGTCTACTTGTTTGTGAATCTAAATCAACCTTCGGCATATCAAGTAAAAGATTTATATCAACCATAGATAATATATTACCGCCAAGACCACAAAGCCCTCTGGCAGCATTTGGTCTTAAAGGTAAAGGCATAAGCGATGGTACACGTGAAATCTGATTTATATCTTCTGTTGATATTCCATAACTTTCTACACCATTTTTTATGATTAAAATCTCTTCAATATGCATCTATTTATCCCTGCTGAAGCTCATCTGCCATAACTGCCAACTCTTCAACACCTTCACCAATATGTGAAACTGTCTCTATAATCAACTCACTGGCTTTTCTAGATTCCATAGCGTTTCTAGCGCTTAGTTCAACTGCTTTTTGAATTTCGCTAAGTCCTATTAGTACCTGATCCATACCTTCTAAGTTTTGATCATTAACTGCTTTAAGTCCTGTATATCTATCAAGCAGGTCAACCAACATATCAGTAATTTTTGTTATATCATTGATTAAAGTATCTATTAGCCCTTGTTCATTACCTTGTGATGCCAATAGGTTATTCCAGTCACTTCTAACTGTATCTATCTCCGAGTTCATTGACTCAACAATATCATTTATTTTTTCAGTATTTGATTCAGAATCTTTAGCAAGATTTCTAATGTCAGCAGATACTACCGCGAAACCTTTTCCAAAGTCACCGGCTCTTGCTGCTTCTATTGAACCACTAATTGCAAGCATATTCAATTGAACGATAGAGTTGGAAATATTCCCAACTGTTTTATCAACATTTTTTGTCTCTTTAACAATTACACTTAACTCAGTAGCAGCACTATTTCCCTGTGTAATAGAATCACTAAAAGCTCCTCTAATAGAGCTAATACTGTTTTTAACCTGTGAAAATGATGTCTTTAAAAGATCAAAATTTCTTCTTGCAATCTCTATAAGTTTATCAATATCTTTTGCAGCAAGAATACCTGCCTCAATAAGTTCTTTATTGTTCAATGCACTTTTGTTTGTAGTATGAGATGCTGATTCTATTTGGTTTAGCGCATTTGTAACATCTTCCAATGCAGTTTGAATATCTTCCATTGATCCACCGATAGTATCAGCTGATAATGCTATATCTTCAGCTGACTTAGCTGTGTCCGTTGAGTATTTCAACTCCTCTGCAAGGTTAGAGAGATCTTTTATGTCGTCTTCAGTTTGAGCAAGAGCATCTGACTGAATATCAATACCATTAAGAGTTTTTTCAACTGAAAGAGCAATCTCACTTGAAGCACTTGCTATATCTTGCGAACCTTCATTGATTTTAAAGACAAAATCACCAAGCTTATTGGTATAGATATTTACACTTCTAGCTGCTTCAACAGAATATACTGCTATTTTTGTAAGTTCTTCCATCTTTAAAGAAAGGGTGTTACCCGTAGAACCATTATCAGCTATAGTCTTAGTTGTGTCTCCTATACTTCCGATAATATTATCTATGCTTCCTTGAATTTTATTTACAAGTTCTGAAATAAATTCAGCATTTTTTTCACTCTCTCCAGCCAAAGCACGAGTTTCATCTGCAACAACTGCAAAACCTTTACCATGTTCTTTTGCACGAGAAGCTTCAATAGCTGCATTTAAAGCCAGTAAGTTCGTCTGATCTGCAATCTTGGCTATGAAACCGACAGCATTTCCAATATTTTGGGATGAAACCTTTAGCTCTTCACTTTTTGTAGAACTTTCTTTAGCCACCGTTACAGCTTTATCCATTCTATCAACTGAATCGTTAATCTTTTCAACCGAAGCCATAATATTATCGCCGGTAGATAAGGTAGATGAGATAACCGTATCTATGGTAGATCCCATTCTTTTAATATTAGAATCTATACCTTTAACATTCGAAAGAGCTTGTTCACTTGCACCGCTATTTTCTTCAGCAGCAGTAGCAATCTGTTCCATTGAAGACTTTAACTCTTCAATCGCACTTACACTCTCTTGTGCGTTTTCTAATATTGTCATAGATACACCTGCAATACTCTCGCTTATCTGTTGCTGCTTTGCTAAGGTTCGTTGACGTCTCTTATCCCCACCGCCCGCTACAACTGCAGATGAAGATGAATCTGAAATATTTTTTTTCACTAATGGCATTATAAATTCCTTTTATCTTAATCTAGTGTTGCATAAAGCTCTTGAGCTTTCTTTATATCTTCACGCGACGGCTTGACTCTTATAGATACATATTTTGTATTTCCATTTTTGTCAATAGAGCGAAGAACAGTTGCATAGACCCAATAGTACCCACCACCTTTACGAGCATTCTTTACATAACCTGTCCAAAAACCTTTTCCTTGAACATCATCCCATAGAGATTTAAAAGCAGCCCTGGGCATATCTGGATGTCTTACAACATTATGCGGCTGACCAAATATATCATCAGATGTCATATTTGCTATCTTTAAAAAGGATTCACTAGCATACTGAACTATTCCTTTTTCATCTGTTTCACTTAAAAGATATAAATCATTAAATAAAACTTCACCATCATCTAAAAATGTTAGCCCTTCTGTGCTTACTTTATTATTATCAGACACGTTGAACCTCCTAAAATATAATATAATAGGGTAGGATACACTTTATAGACTAAAAGTAAATTTAAAAAAATGAGTATTTGTCAATAGGTATAAATATATTAAGAATAGGTAAAATTTGTTACAAATTGTAATTTGAAAATGTAGAATTGTGGATATTTGTAGAAAGAAAACCTCTCACAAAACCTTATAAATAAGGATTGAAGAAGCTTTAAGAGATGAGTGTTTAGATGTTGTCACGGATAGATAAAGTTTCTATAAGTTTAATGTAAGAATCTTTATTTTTTCTTTTAAAATATTTCATTAAACGACGACGCTGACCAACTAACTTAAGTAAGCCTAGTCTAGATGCATGGTCTTTTTTAAATATTTTTAAGTGTTCTGTTAACTCACTAATACGCTCTGTTAAAAGTGCGATTTGCACTTCACTTGAACCTGTATCGCTCTCTGAGCGACCATATTTCGTAACAATCTCTTGTTTTTTAGCCGAATCTAAAGCCATAATAGCCTCCTGATAGGTATAATAATCTAACGATTACACAAAACTGTATAATAGCTGAAATGCAATAATAGCTAATTTTTGCTTTATTTTCAACTTCTTTAGATATAATCACTCTAAAATACAAATAAAGATTTAATATGTTAATTACTCGTGCCAGTGAATATGCAATACTTTCTCTTATAGTTTTATCTAAGGCTGAGACTCCTATCGATAGCGAAACTTTATCAAATCAGCTCTCAATACCTAAGAGTTTTTTAGCAAAAATACTACAATCTCTTGCGAAAAAAAATATACTCAAATCATATAAGGGCGTAAACGGTGGTTTTACACTTTTAAAAGACGCATCTGAAATAAATATGCTTGATGTTATGTGTACAGTTGAAGGTAAAGCACCTGCTGTATTTGACTGTGCATCATCAGCTAATGACTGCCCTTCAGATAAAGCCCACCTATGTACAATCTGGCCTTTTTTAAATAAACTTCAAGGCAAGATTGATCTTTTTTTGGCTGAATTAACTTTATCAGATATATTAGACTAAAGAGGTTTATTTTTTGGCGAACAAGCTAACTACAAGAGAACAGATCGGCACTACTTTAAACTTCTTACTTGGGCAAAAAGACCTAAGTGTAGTTGTTTTTGTAATGGCAATTTTAACTATCATTATAGTTCCTTTACCATCAGCAATACTCGATGTACTACTGACTGTCTCCATGGCATTGGCTGTATTGATTTTATTGATTTCACTCTATGTACCTAAACCAACTGATTTAACCACCTTTCCAACTTTAATTTTAATACTCACACTTTTTAGACTTTCTCTGAATATTGCTACCACTAGGATGATACTAAGTGAAGGTAGTAAAGGTCCTGAAGCGGTAAGTAGTATTATCACAAGCTTTGGAAACTTTGTTGTTAGCGGTAACTTTGTAATAGGTATCATTGTTTTTTCTATTTTGGTTCTTATAAATTTCATGGTAATTACAAAAGGTTCTACAAGGGTTGCAGAAGTTGCAGCTCGTTTTACGCTAGATTCAATGCCCGGTAAACAGATGGCGGTCGATGCAGACTTAAATGCCGGACTTATTGATGATGCTCAAGCTAAACAACGTCGTGCTGAGATTTTACAAGATGCAAATTTCTATGGGGCTATGGATGGATCTTCAAAGTTTGTAAAAGGTGATGCTGTCGCAGGGATAATAATCACACTTATCAATATTATCGGTGGTTTTCTTATCGGAGTTTTTCAACATGACATGACAGTATCCGACAGTGCCGCTACATTCACGCTCTTAACTATCGGTGATGGTTTAGTTGGTCAAATACCTGCACTTATTATATCAACTGCTACTGGTATAATGATTACCCGTTCATCAGGTGATGGAGATAACTTTGCCGAGGGTACTATCAACCAGATGATGGGTAATGCAAAGATAATGATGATTGTTGGTTTTATTATGATTTTGTTTGCCTTAGTACCAGGTTTACCGACAGCTTCTATGGGTTTTGTAGGAATTATATTCTCTTTACTCGGTTGGTCCGTTTATAAGTATGAGAAGGGTGAACTAACAATATTAAATGTAAATGATGTATTTAAAAATAAAGAAGATGATAAAGAAGAAGCTATAAGACCTCAAAAAACAAATGAAGAGATAGCAAAAGAAGAAGAGAATGCTTTAGAGGATATACTTAAGGTGGAGATGTTGGAACTTACCCTTGGGTATCAGCTTATTCGACTAGCTGACAGTGCTCAAGGTGGAGACTTATTAGAACGAATACGCTCAATGAGAAGAAAAATTGCATCAGATTTTGGCTTTTTAATGCCTCAGGTAAGGATACGTGACAACTTACACTTAGAACCTCAGCAATATCAGATTTTACTAAAGGGGGTATCCATAGGTGAAGGTCTTATTCAACCTGATAAGTTCTTAGCAATGGACAGCGGAATGGCTACAGGAGACTTGGATGGTGATGTTACAAAAGAACCTGCCTTTGGACTTGATGCCGTATGGATTAAACCTGAAGAAAAAGAGGATGCTATTATTAATGGATATACAGTTGTTGATCCTGCAACCGTAATTTCCACTCATATGAGTGAACTTATAAAACAAAATGCTGAAGATTTGTTAACTCGTCAAGAGGTGCAAACGCTTGTTGAAAAAATAAAATCAGACTTCCCTATAATAATAGACGATGTTTTAAAAGTTGCCAGTATTGGACTTATTCAAAGAATTTTAAAAGCATTATTACATGAAAAAATACCACTCAAAGATATGCTTACAGTGTTAGAGACCATCGCAGATATAGCTGAATACACCAAAAATGTAGAACTAATAACGGAACAGGTACGTGCAAAGCTATCTCGTATAATAACACAGATGTATTCTAGTGATGACGGAGTTATACGACTTCTCACCTTTGATACTTCAAGTGAACAGTTGATGCTTGAAAAGTCACAAGAACAAGATGGTACAAGAAACTTACTGCTTAGCGTTGGAGAGATTAACACTCTTATCCAAGCAACAAGCACAAAAGCAGCAGAACTGTTACAAAAAAATGTATCACCTGTCGTAATTATAGTTGATCCTCAATTAAGACGAGGTGTAGCAGAGATTTTTGAAAGATTCTCTCTTGATGTTGTCACATTATCACATGCAGAGATAGATTCAAGTGCAACATTTGAAGTCATGGGTTCAATCTCCATAATAGAAAACTAATATATTCAAGGACATAAATGAATACTGATATAACAATACATCACCTATCTCATACTGACTTAGACGGCTACAGCTGTCATATGATAATGAGTTTTACACCTTATAAAAAATTTAACTACAACGCAAACTATGGTGCAGAGGTAAAACAAAAACTGGATATGATTATAGAAAATGTACAAAAGCATAATGAAAAATCCTTAATATTAATAACTGATTTAAACCTAACTGCAGATGAATCAAAATGGCTAAACAATAAGGTAGATAAATTAAATAATGTGGATCTGCTTTTATTGGACCATCATGGTAGTGGAGAAGACAGTGCAAATAAATATAAGTGGTATTTTTTAGATACCCAGAGATGTGCAACTAAAATAACCTACGACTATGCCAAAGAAAATTTCTCTCTTGATGAACCTGATTGGATGGATAAGTATGTAAATGTAGTCAATGCCGTTGATCTATGGAAGATGGATGAAGTTGAAAACTTTGAATACGGTAAAGTCTGTATGAGGCTTGTTACTGAGACAAGAGAGTTAAATAAGATTATGTTTCCTAACGAAGACAATAAATACAGAACCTCCCTTTTACTTGAAGCCACAAAATACCTTTATGAAAAAAACAATAATATTATATTGGACGAAAAAATTCATTCTTTAAAAAAAGAATTTTTCAGAGTTGATAAAAATGATACTCTTGATAACTTGGCAACAAGCTATATTGTCAAGTTATTAGGTAAGGCAAAGGATGAGAAAACCATATACTACAAAGGTTATAAAGGTTATTTGAGTTACGCTCTTGGAAATACCTCAATTATAGGGAACGGTTTTTTATTGGCATATCCGGAATATGATTTTATAGTTGATGTAAGCTATAGAGGGACTATGAGTTTAAGAGCCAACAATAAAGTAAGTGTATCTCAAATCGCTAAAGAGTGGGCAGAAGGCGGTGGACACCCTAATGCTGCCGGTGGTAGAATCATTGGTTTTAAAGAGCAGTATCGTTATGATAAAGTAAAGCTACAAATTCAAAAAATCATTGATGAAAAAGAATCAAGAGCCGGAAAACTAGAATATAAAAAAGATAGTTAAATATAACTACCTTAACGTCCTAGTGGTCCGTTATGACAGTCATAACAGCTAACCTGATGCCCTGAAGCAAATGTTTTTGTTCCCCAATCTGTACTAAAAGTACGGTTTGAAAAAGCTTTTGAAAGAAAGCTACCGCGATAATCACTTCCATGACAACTTTTACATCGTTGTCTATCATCTTCAGCACTAAAACTATGGATATTTACCCAGTTTTGTCCAACAGAGTGCATGCCATGCGGACCACCTGTAGCTGTGTTAGGCGTAGTTTTATGACAAGCTGTACATTCTGCTATAGTCCCCTCATGACCTTGCACAGCTATACTTTGAAGATTATCTTCAGCATGAGAACTTGGATATATTGCATGAGTTGAGCCATGACAAGCTGAACATTGCATACCACCATGTCCTTTACTATATCTATACATACTCTTAGCACTTAAAGGAGTGTTTACATTAGTAGCAAATCTAGTATCTAATGCTGCTCTAAGACTACCTGTTGACTCATTTGTAACAGCACTTTCATGACGATTACCCTCTTGATGGCAGGCTTGACAATTTGGAACATCTAGCCAGCCTTGACGACCATGTTTACCCACTGCATTCATTCCACCGTGACAGCTTTGACATTGAATATTTGATTGTTTTCCCATTGCACCGCGTAAACATTTTGTTGTAGCTCCTGGGTGACATCTATAACAACTACTACGATTTGACGAACTATCTAAGGTTTGATTATTTGTAGGGTCTATCACATTTGCATGTAAGGAGTGCAAAGCTTCTGTTAATGGCTTAATACCTGTTATACCTGTCTTTGGCAGGGCATTACTCATATGACAGGTTGCACAAAGAACAGGATTACCATTTTTAGCACTTGTATATAAACCGCTATCATTATAATTACTATAACCGGCTGATTTAAGTGCCTCTTGATTATCTTTTACTGCACTTGGATGTTTTTGATCATGCAGACGCAATATGTTCCACTTAAAATCTTTTTCCGCATCAGAATCATTTTCCCACCCTGATATTGGTTTAGCATGTGTATTTCCGCTTATAGATCCATGACACGCTCTACAGTCCATCTCATCACTAATGGGTAAAACAACCTTGGTTGTTGCCAAAACATTTCCAGAAGTATCCTTTGCTATCACATTAACCATTGGATAATAATTTTTTGAACCATCATCATTATATGGAGAAAGAGGTATACCTGATGCTTCCCACCAGTTATGTTGTGCAATATATGCTAATGGACGAAACGTATCATCCGGAGCATGATTACCTGTAAGTCCTATATCATTTGTTAGTCCAACATTAAATAGAGAACCTACATAGTCCCAAAAGTTTGTTTTAGGATTGTTATTATCATCTAGAAGACTTGTCGTATTGTAACTTCCGCTTAAAGATGTCGCAGATGCATAACTAATACTTACTCCAGTTGTTACATGCTTATTGGATGTGCCCTCTTTTTTAATGAGTTGTGCATTTAGTGTATTATAAGGAGGTAATATAGAAAAGACTGAAAAATCTTTTCCATCCATACAATGCATTCCAAGATCATTCCACGCAAGAAGCGTATAGTCATTTGATGAAGCTACTATAGAATCATTAGCTAATACTTTAGCTTTATTATTGTTTACATCCGATGTAACTTTGTTTGTATTGCCTTGTGAATTACATCCAGAAAATAGACCAGCGATAAGAGATATAACCATAACAATTGCAAATAGATTTTTCATGTCAGATTCCTTTGATGACATTCTATTTAACAATTACTAATGAAATAACAATTATTTATTTATTATAGTTAATTATTGGCGAAGTATCTTTCTATACCATCAGCCAATCCCCTTGCCATAGTCTTTTTGTATTTTGATGTAGATAGTCTTGTTGATTCTTTAGGATGAGTCATAAATCCAACCTCTACAAGTACTGAAGGCATTTGTGCCCCTACTAGAACCCAAAAAGGACCTTCCCTAACTCCGCCATCTATAACTTTTTTATATTTTTTATTTAATGAACCTAACATACCTCTTTGTAAATCAATAGCCAATTTATTTGACGCCAAAATATTTCTATGGTTCAAAAGATTTAAATAACTGTTTTTACCATATCTGTTCATATCGCTTAAGTCTGCAGAATTTTCTTTTTCAGCAACTTTCTTAGCTCTACTGGAGCGTGATGGAGATAAAAAATAGCATTCAACTCCCTGAGCCTTGGAAGCTATTTTTTTATCTACGGCATTGGCATGTATGCTAACAAATATATCCGCATTTTTTTTATTTGCATATTTTGTTCTTCTACTAAGTTTAATAAACTTATCAGTATGTCTTGTCATATATACTTTGTAGCCACGAGATCTTAAAAGTTTGTTTAACTCTAAGGCTATACTTAATACCACAACTTTTTCTCTATGCTTTTTATATCCAATGGCACCTGGATCTTTCCCACCGTGTCCTGCATCAATAACTATGACCTTATTTCTGTCTGCTCTTAAGGGAATATATTTTTTATTTACCTTAGTTTTCTTCTTAGTTCCATTTATCCTGACAATCAATCTTCTTGGTTTTTTGCTAAACCTTACATTTAGTTTTTCATTATTTTCAATAACCAGTCTTATTGTACTTGAATTGTATTGTCCAAGTTTTATTCGTTTGATACCACTTTTTTTAATGTTTTTAGATTCAGTAATCATTGAAGCATGAATATCAAATACATATTTATATATTTTTTTATTAGAATCATATAATGTAAAATAATTAACCTGATTATTTTTTAGTTTCTTGTCAAAACTTAAAATAAGTTCACCCTGTTTCCATTTGACAGATTTCAACTTATGTGAAGACTTTACTTTGATATATTTTGCTTTTTTAGTCTTTTTATTTGCTTTTGATTTTGGCTTGTTATACGAAGTTTTATGAGTTATTTTTTTTAATGATTTTTTCTTTGGGACTTTAACATTGTAAATAGTCTTTTTAAGTTCTGAGACATAACGGCTTACATCTATATGAAGCTTGCTTCCACTTCTTACTATACCTGTCAACGAACATTTCTTCAAATCTTCATCATCATTCATTATAGCACGAAGATATAAATTTTTATAGTCATTATATGCACGAAACTGATTGCTCTGGGACTTACTCTTTATTAAAAAGTCAGCACGCTTAAGAATAGCTGTATCACTAAGAGCATGAAGTGATAAAACTACAATCAATAATATGATTAGATGACGAAATAAAAACAATTATTCCCCTAAGGTCAATTTATCCATTAATTCTTTTACAGAAATTATTTCATTTAACTTATACCCATTTGTTCCAGAGAAGAACAAGCCCGTTTCAGTGTTTCCAAGAAATGCATCACTAAGTCTGTCAGCAATACAAAAACCTACTACCTTAGCTTCTTCACCACGATTACACGGTGCTACACAATTTGAGATACACTTGATAGCAGGTCCCTCTCTTTTTTCAACTAGTTCTGTAAGCTTGGTTCTAACGCCACGAGCAGGATAACCAACAGGAGAACTCATTAGTTGAATATCATCTTTTTTAGCATCAATCAGAATCTGTTTCATATTTTCATGAACATCACATTCAATAGTACCTATAAAACGAGTCCCCATCTGAACGCCGGATGCACCTAAAGCAATCATCTCATCTATATCATTTTTGTCCCAAACACCACCGGCAGCGATAACAGGAATATTACCCCAACAAGCAGCTTCTTCAACAACGGGCTTGACTAGGTTTTCAAGTTGGTTTTCTTCCATTGAACATTGTTCATAAGTAAAACCTTGATGACCACCACTCTTTGGTCCTTCTAAAACTACAGCATCAGGTAGTCTATTATATCTTTTTTGCCATCTCTTACAAATTATTTTAAGAGCCTTTGCAGAAGATACAATTGGTACTAAAGCTACATCCGGATAACCTTCCGTAAACTCAGGCATATTCGTAGGAAGTCCAGCACCTGTAATAATTACATCAACGCCTGATTCGCATGCATCACGTACAACACGACCATAATCATTTATAGCATAAAGGATATTTGCTGCTAAAGGTTTATTTCCACATACTTTTCTTGCATTTTTAATGATAGCGTCAAAACCATCCTTAGAATAAAACCCACGAGCATCAAGTGGACGTCCTGAAACAAGTTTACTGGCATGTGTTTTATCTTCATAGTATCCAGTACCAACAGCACTAATAACTCCAAGTCCCCCCTCTTTTGAAACATTACCAGCTAATTGATCCCATGATATACCAACACCCATACCACCTTGAACTATAGGCTTTTCGATTACATATTTACCAATTTTTAATGATTTAAAAGCCATTAATTCACCTTTAATTTTGCAAATTTTCTTTTTCCAACCTGCAGAATATATTCTCCTCTGCTAAGTTGTAGTTGTTCATCTGATACTTTTTCTTGGTCTATTTTAACAGCACCTTGCTTAATATCTCGTCTAGCTTGTGAAGTTGATGGTTCAATGTTACAATCTACCAATGCTTTTGCTATCCAGACATCACCATCACATGAAAACTCGGGTATATCTGTTGGAATCTGACTTTTAGTATGAATTTTATCAAATTCAGCCTTAGCATTTTGAGCTTCTATTAAAGAATGAAATCTAACAGTTATCTCCAAAGCTAAATCTTCTTTAACTTTTTTAGGATGTAAAGACCCATCCTTAACACCAAGTTTTAAACTCTCAATCTCATCTAAAGACTTTGAGCTTAGTAACTCAAAGTATCTCCACATCAGTTCATCTGAGACAGATAAAACTTTTCCAAACATATCATTTGGCTCATCAGATACTCCAATATAGTTATTTAAAGATTTACTCATCTTCTGTACGCCGTCAAGACCTTCTAAAATAGGCATCATTAAAACAGCTTGCTGCTTCTTAACATCATAAACTTTTTGAAGTTGCCTTCCCATTAAGAGATTAAACTTTTGATCTGTCCCACCTATCTCTATGTCATTTTTTAGATGTACGCTATCATAACCCTGAAGTAAGGGATATAAAAATTCACTAACGGCTATAGGAGTGTTAGAAGCATATCTTTTTGAAAAATCATCACGCTCTAGCATTCTTGCAACAGTTAAAGTCGATGATAACTCCAACATACCTATAGCACCAAGTGCTTCTAACCAATCATTATTGTAAACTATCTCTGTCTTAGTTTTATCCAGTATTTTAAATGCCTGTGTAGTATAACTGGCAATATTTTTTTCAATATCTTCTTTACTTAACACTTTTCGAGTCGCACTCTTACCTGTAGGATCACCTATCGTTGCAGTGAAATCACCAATTAGAAACAAAACTGTTGCACCATACTTTTGAAATGTTGCAAGTTTTTGTAATAAAACAGTATGTCCAAGATGCAAGTCAGGTGCAGTTGGGTCAAAACCACATTTTACAGTATAAGTTTTACCCTCATCGAAATAAGCCTTTAATAATTTCTCAACTCTCTCACTGTCTATTACCTCTGCAGCACCTCTGTTTATCTCGTTTAACGCCTCTTGTAACATCTATTTATACTTCCCTACTTATGTTTAAATTCGTAAATTTTGTGGCTGAATGAGCCAAAGTTTAATGACTACAGCTACCTGTAAGCATCATCAGTTCTCACTATATGTATAACTTTTATTTTTTGCTCCATTTTAACACGAAGTGAGTTAATATCAGCTTCTTTTGACTCAAAACCAAGTTCACAATAACGTGTTGATTCACTTTTATTTTTTCCAAGTTCAATTGAGTTAATATCTATATTTAATTTAACTAAGAAATTTAAAAAATCCGCTAATGTACCTTTACCGCTGTGAAGAGATACAATCATATTGTAATTGTATATATTTTGTTTCTCCCAGCGAACAAAAAGCATTGCTTTATTAGCATCTAGTTTTTTGTTAGCACTTTTACACATCTTGTGATGTACATAAGCCTTTCCTTTTTCTAAAAAAGCAAGTACCTCATCGCCAGATTTTGGATGACAACAATAATCAAACACAACATCGTTGATGTGACTTGCACTATAAATTTCCAATCCTCTATAGGTATACTTTTTCAACTTAAACCTATGTCTTGTCAAAAATCTTTTAAAGCGGCTATTTTTACTAATATCAGCAATATATTTATGTATAACATCTCTAAAATGTTCAATATCACAAGGTACAGTTGCCATCATCTCAAATTTACTAGACTCAATCCAGTCAACAACTCTTGAATGGTTCAAATTCATTGCTGTAGCTATAATATTTATACTTGATTTTGCATTTATATCTTTTAACCTTGTATTGCAGTTTATTCGCATATTTGTTTTTGCTTTAGATGTTTTAACTGCATCAATCCATGAACATCTGGTGATAATATCGTCACTCATCTCTATTTTTACTATATCACCGTTGTGTAATTCATTTAAAAGTGATGATTTTGTTTTATTAATAAGAGCAGATTTTGCCTTGTTACCGACTTCTGAATGGACTAAATACGCAAAATCAAGGACTACTGCACCGCGCGGTAATGTAAATGCTTCTCCATTTGGAGAGAATATAGAAATATCTTCACTATAAAGATCATTTTTTATCAGCTCATAAAAATCTTCTACCGATTCACTTTGATGACTTAAATTGTTGAGCCAGTCTAGTTTGATAGTATTGTTTCCACCGCTTTTGTATTTCCAATGTGCAGCAACTCCCAGTTCTGCAGTTTTATGCATGTCAAAAGTTCTAATCTGAACTTCAAATATTGCAGTATCATAAAATACAGTTGTATGAATAGTTTGATAGCCATTATCTTTTGCCACTGCGATATAATCTTTAAACCTTGAAGATAATGGTTGAAAATTTAAATGGATAAGACCCAGTATATTGTAGCATTTAACAGGATCATTCGTTAAGATTCTAACGGCTAAAAGATCGAGTACTTCTTCTATCCCTATCCCTTTTCTTTGCATTTTCAAATAAATAGAATATCGATGTTTAACACGGGAAAGTATCTCAACATCATCTTCACAAAATCCATTTTTAATTAGAAGTCTATGAATTGTTTCTTTAAACTCATCTAGCTTCATCTCTATGGCATGATAATTTGTATCAAGATAATTATCTATATGGTGTTTATCTTCTTTAAACAGATATGAAAAACTTAGGTCTTCTAGTATATTTTTTAAAAATGATATACCCAAACGATGTGCAATTGGTGAATATACGACCAAGGTCTCTTCTGCTATACGTTGTTGTTTATGTTCAGGAAGAGCTTCTAGAGTCAACATGTTATGAAGTCTATCACAAAGCTTAACTACCAAAACCCTGACATCTTTAATACTTGCAAGTAACATTTTACGAAAAGAGAGGGCTGAAACAACTAGTTTCTCGTTAGAGTTAGATGGAACTAATTCAGAATCTCTTATCATGTCAATCTTAGTAAGTCCCTCGACCAAATGGGCAACGTCTGTTCCATACATATCAACAATAGTATCTATTGTTATGTCTGTGTCTTCTACAACATCGTGAAGTAAGGCAGCAATTACCATTGATTCATCATTTGTTATAGATGATACGATACTTGCTACTAAAATTGGATGGATTATATAAGGTTGTCCACTTTTTCTAAACTGGTTTTCATGGGCACTTCTTGAATATTCGAGTGCACTTTTAATTGTCTCATTGGGGGTTATTTGAGAAAATAAGTATTGCGTTGCTGAGTCAACATCATGAAGATGTTTTACTTTTTCAATATCTACTTGACTCAGACTCACAAGATTTACTTTTCTATGTCTTTAAAGCCTTTAATAACGATAAGACCCTCAGCTATTTCCATTAAAGCCAAGTCAGCCGCTTTAGTATTTTTTAAAGCATTCAACTTACTTGATGCACCGTTTAAAAGTTCATCTGTTCTTTTTGCTACTGCAATTGCTAGTTGATATCTATCCATATTTGGATTATCTTCTAGAACTTTTGCCGTTAATTGTTCAACTTTCATTTTTCTTCCTTAGTTTTATTTTACTCTTAAGTATCTTAGTTGCATTGCTTACGCAATTTTTTGCTACTTCACTATTGAACAGTTTTGCGTGTTTCCGCTAATAATATCTAAAAGATTATTTTCTTTAAACATATCACATACAATAATTGGTAGAGAGTTCTCTTTTGCTAGAGCTATAGATGTATCATCCATAACCTTGATATGTTCTGTCAAAGCATCATCATACGTAATTACCGATAATTTTACTGCATCATTGAACTTATTTGGATCCTTATCATAAACACCGTCAACCTTCGTTGCTTTTATGATAACCTCTGCGCCAATCTCAACTGCTCTTAATGTAGCAGCAGTATCTGTAGTAAAAAATGGATTCCCTGTTCCTGCTGCAAATATAACAACACGACCTTTTTCTAAGTGACGAACTGCACGACGATTGATGTATGGTTCTGCAATCTGTTCCATTTTTATTGCTGTTTGCATTCTTACTTGAAGTCCGGCATGTTCACAAGCTTCTTGCATAGCCACACCATTAATGACAGTTGCCAACATTCCCATATAATCGCCACTAGTACGTTTTATGATTCCATCTTGTGCAGCCGTAACACCACGGATAATATTTCCGCCGCCAATTACGATACCAACCTCAATTCCGGCATTTACCAAAGATTTTATCTCTTTAGATATATACTTTAAAATTTGTGTATCAATCCCATGACCAGCCTCACCTGCAAGTGCTTCACCAGAAAACTTCACCAGAACACGTTTATTAGCCATGAAAATCCTTTTAATTATTCCTCGGATTATATTGTAATTTGTCTTTAATATTGCTTTGAAATATTCTATTGTTATAATATGAATATTTATATTTATATTATAACCCTATATTTTGATAGATATAATAGGTTTAAAATATTAAAGTTCTATATAATTGTTTAACTGAGAAAATACTATGGCGCGCTTTGTTTCATCTTCTTTTAAAATATCCTTTAACATTAATGCAATATTTTCGTCTATACTTGGTAACAGGCTTCTGGCATCGATTAATTTTTCATTTTTCAATACATTGGTAAAACGATCATATGCCGAATATGCTTCTTTATTTGTTAATTTATAGTAGAGCTTTCGACCAAGTTCAAACACTTCAAACTCCTCATTTTTACCGGTATTTACCTTATCCGAAAAACCAAGTTCTATATTTATATTTTTACTTCTTAGATATGCTCCAAGTTTCATAATAAAACCGGTATATGCCAATGTATATTGTTTTAAAATCCTATCATTAAAGCCTTCAAAACTCTCTGATGGCTTTTTATGTCTCTTATACTCCAGCATAATCGTCTCTACATAATAATGAGCATACCTTAGAGGAGCAGACTTGATTACCGTATGACCTTCTTCACCTTCACTGATAAGTTTTCCACCCACTGAGATGTTTACACCATCCTCAGTTTCTCCGTTAAGCTTAGTCTTACACCCTTCAAAACCAATATCACCAAGTCCATGTATGCCGCAACCCTTTACACAGGCTGACCAATACATCCTGACCCTACCTTTTTCCAAAGGTACATTTTCATCAAGATACTTAGCCATATTGATGGCATCATTCTTATTCTCTATGACTCCAAATGGACAATGTTGGGTTCCTGCACAAGCAATAAGATGATTAAAGTAAGGGCTATTAACACTTTTATAAGTTCTGAAAAATGGCTCATACAACATAGAATCCACTTCTTTAACACCCATTATATAAAGACTTTGTTCCATGTCCAGTCTTATCTCATTATTCCCGTACTCTTCACTCATTTTTGCTACTTCCATCATAGCACTTCCTGTAAATATACCCGAAGGAACAACCACATGAACAGCAAACGAACTATCACGAAGCTGTACCTTACCCTGATCAGGGTCAAAAAAATCTATTTTTGTCATGGTTTCACCGGCAGTCGAAAAATCTATACCGGCATTTTCTCTAACAGACTTAGAAATCACATCCATTCCGACAGCATCTATAAGAAAATGAAGTCTATTTTTATTTCTATTATCTCTAAACCCGAATCTTTTAAAGATATCTGTAATTGATTCAAATGCTTTAACAACTTCATCTTCATTTGCCAAAAATATATCAGCACTTCTAGCAATATGACCAACTCTACCACCAAGATACATATTATATCCGTAGATTCCATCTTTTTGTGCTAATGCAAAACAACAGTCATGCCCGAAAATATTACACCTGTTTGATAATGAACCTGTTATTGCTGTATTGAATTTTCTGGGTAATGTAGATATCCATTCTGGATTATATAAAAATGTACTTTGCAACCTAAGCAGAAGCTTCTGAGAAGGCAAAACATTGTCATGACTCATATTATCCAGAGGATCATTCATAATATTTCTAAAGTTATCAACACCTGTTTGATATGAATCTATACCTACATTTTTAAGTTTTTTTAACAGATTGGGAATATCTTCTATTTTAAGATATCTGAGCTCAACTTGACATCTCGTCGTTAAATCTATATAGTCTTTACCGTAGTCTCTGGCTACTTCACCAATAGCCTTTGCCTGCTCCGCATTAAGATGACCGCCTGGTATACGCAGCTTTATCATAAAACGCTCAGGGGTTGCCGGTCTATCATAAATTCCAAAACACTTTAAAAAATATTTCTTATCTTCTTCAGGTATAGAACCATACCCGTTCAAAGCATATTCGTCTAATTTATCGAAAGCTTCTTGAGGATTTTTCAGCTCTTTAACTACTTCAATCTTGTTAACTTTTTTACTTCTTGCTTCATAAGCTTTTTGTAACTCTACCATTTTAAAGCTCCAGTTTTAATCATAACTAAAATAATACAATTTTTTAAGCATTTTTAATCATTATAATGATTATATTTTATACATAATCACATTAAAGATTATGTCGCTAAAATGTCACCATATATTCATATTCCATTCACATTAACGTTATAGAATTGAATAATTTAAAATATAAAAGGAAATTAAAACAAAATGAACTTTCTAAACAACCTATCTGTAAGTTTAAAATTTTACTTTATAACTGCAATCACAATCCTAGGCTTTATCATTGCTTTTATTGTTCTAAATTTTGCACTTTCATTAACAGTATCACTAAAAAACTCTGAAATACAAGCAGATAGTCTAATAATAAGCACTCTATCGCTTAGAGAAGATGAAAAAAACTTTATGAACAGACATTACTCTTTATATATTGATAAGTTTGAAAAAGACTTTTCAATTATGAAAAACAATGCAAAAAAACTTTCTAATGACTTACAAGACTTAGATATAGACAACAATAAAATAAAACACTTTATAAAGAGTATGGATCAATACAATATTGATTTCAAGCAACTTGTTACTCTTTATAAAACAATTGGTCTAACAGAAAACGATGGGCTAAAAGGAAAATTCAGAGCTGCCGTACACAATGTTGAAAAGGCGATAAAAGAAGTAAAAAACCATGAATTACTAAGCGGTATGTTAACTCTAAGAAGAAATGAGAAAGACTTTTTACTAAGGTTTAATGAAAGATATGTAGATAAACATACCAAAAATACTACATTACTATTAGCTAAAATCAAAGAAGATGGAAGCTTGAGTGAGGCAACCAAAAAAGAACTTCAAGTTCTTTTGCTAACATATCAGCAAGACTTTAAAAAACTGGTAAACGCATATACTATAATTGGTTTAGATCATACAAAAGGTATACAAAATAATATCAGTGAAATAGTCCAAAAAGCTGTAGAATCAATTAAACAGGCAGATTCTATTATAATCAAAACTATTGATGAAAAAATATTTATGCTAAAAATACAAGCATTTATTGCTTTTATACTGTTTTTAGCTGTTTTATCGTTTATCATGACTAAAGTTTCTTCTAACATCATCTATGCTATTAAGAAAACAAAAACTGGACTAGAAGAGTTTTTTAGATTTATTAATCGTGAAATTACAGATGTTGAAAGTATAAATATAAATAACAATGATGAATTTGGAGAGATGGTTAAAATATTAAATTACAATATATCAGGGATTAAAAACGGTATTATTCAAGATAATAAAGTAATAGCAGAAACCATAGCTGTATCAGAGAGTATAAAACGCGGTAATGTGTCAACTCGTATAAATACTCAGGCGTACAACAAAGAAATGAAAGAACTTAAAGATGTAATCAATACTATGCTTACTTCATTATCATTTAGAACAAACGAAATACTAAACATCATAACTTCTTTTTCTGCTAATGACTTTACTCTTAAAGTTGAAAAAGGTGAAACAGAGGGTACTTTCGGAAGATTAATGGATGGAATTAATAAGCTTGGTGATGACTTTTCAATCTTATTATCAACAAATGCTATGAATTCAACTAACTTACAAAATAGTTCAACAAAACTTGAAGCTCAAGTCGAGATACTATCTCAAGTTGTACATCAACAAAATGAAAAATTACTTGAGACCGTCAGTGATATCGAAAGTGTATCTCTGGTAACTTCAAATGTCTTAGATACTACACGAAGCGTTAGTTCACAGTCAGAAGATATAAAATCCATAGTAAGTGTAATTAGCGATATAGCAGAGCAAACAAATTTATTAGCACTTAATGCGGCTATAGAAGCTGCTCGGGCAGGTGAACATGGACGAGGGTTTGCTGTTGTTGCAGACGAAGTAAGAAAACTAGCTGAGAGAACTCAAAAGTCTTTAAATGAAGCTAATATAAGCATATCGACCCTAGTTCAGTCTATTGTCGAAATTGCTGGTAACATTGAAGATCAATCTTCTAGGGTAAATAATGTCAGTGAATCTACCATTGAATTGATTAAATCCAATGAAAGTAGTGTAGATGTAGCACAAAATACAAAGGAAATAGCTCAAAACCTATTAAATATCTCAAATACTATAGCTGATAATATTGCTGATAAAAAATTTATAAAGAGTAGTTAAGAACTTAACATCTCTTTTTCAGCTATTTTAATACCTTCATATACTGTTTTAACGTGTTCTATCTGACCACTAATCTGTTCTTCTTCAAATGCTAAACCATCAGGGACTTCATTTGAATGAAGCTGTATAGCAGTCTGCTTAAAATTAGGCTCTCCTGATTTTGGACAAAAGCTTTCATTAGTCAAGTTATTTACAAGTTGTGTATTAAAATGAAAAGGGACAAAGACTGTTGAAATTGCTACACTTTGGGTCACACGTACAAGTACATCTTCAACTCTACCTCTGGCACTTGAGAGTGAGATTCTATCACCGCTTTTAACTTTTAGCTTTTGTGCATCACTAGGATTAATATCTACCCAAGCTTCAGGAGCGAGATCATTTAAAATATCAATGGAACGTGTTTTTGTGCGAGTGTGCCATTGCTCCACAGTACGACCTGTATTTAAAATTAGTGGAAAATCTTTATTAACACTTTCTGCCATAGGGAACCAGTCTACACAAAGTAGTTTTGCTTTTTCATCCTTAGTCCTAAATGCTATATCCGGTGAATACAGTCTCTTTGTACCCAATGGTCTATCTTCGTTACATGGCCACTGAATTCCGCCGTGTTCTTCTAAAAGTTCATACGTGATTCCTGAATAGTCACAAAGCTGATTCTTACTAACCTTTTTCCATTCATTAAACGCATCTACAGGTTTTTTCCAAGAAGGAAACAGCATCTCGTTTACACCATTAAAATACTTTGATAAATCGACTATAATATCGAAATCGCTTTTTGTGTCACCAAGTGGTTCGACAGCTTTATTCGCTCTATTACAGCGTCTCTCACTGTTGGTGTAGACACCCTCCTTTTCACCCCATGTAGCAGCTGAGAGAATAACATCTGCAATCTCTGCTGTATCTGACATAAAGGCATCTTGAACAACAAGTAAGTCAAGTTTAGCAAGAGTGTCACGAAGTTTTTCCTGATTTACAAAACTGACAAGCGGATTTGTAGCAACAATCCAAAGTGCCTTTATCTCGCCTCTGTCTATAGCATCAATAATCTCGGCATATTTATACCCACGCTCACGAGGGATAATGTCCTCAGGTACATTTACAATACCAGCGTATTCTTTCAAGGCTGTCTCATCACCGAAGTTTCTGTAACCTGGAAGAGAAGATGTAAAACCTGTTTCCCTCGTTCCCATAGCATTACACTGTCCTGTTATGGAAAATGGTCCAGCCCCTTCTTTACCAATCTGTCCAGTTAATAAGTGTAAATTTATAATAGCACTAACCGTATCAGTACCCATAAAAGATTGGTTTACACCCATTGTCCATGCTGAGAGTACTGATTCTTGAGCACTAAACTGTCTTGCTATCTCATAGAGCGTTTTAACATCTATTCCCGTTATGTTTGCAACTTCTTGAGGAGGATAACTTTGAAGATGGTTTTTAAGTTCTTTATATCCGTTAGTGTTTGCTTTAATATAGCCCTCATCTTCCCATCCTTGCTCCATGATGATATATGAAAGTCCGTTAAATAGAGCAAGGTCTGTTCTTGGCTTGATAGGTATAAACATATCAGCCATTTGAGAAGTCTTAGAGGCGCGAGGATCTATCACAATTATCTTAGGCTTATTTTTGTTTTTTGCAATATGAAGCTTCAATATTGGATGATTATCAGAAATATTTGCACCTATAAGCACTATGACGTTTGCTTTTTCAAAGTCTTCATAAGAACCTACAGGACCGTCAGAACCTAGTGATTGTTTATAACCCATAACTGCCGAAGCCATACAAAGGGTAGTATTTCCATCATAGTTATTGGTACCGAGTCCAAGTTGAACAAATTTTCCAAGTGTATAAAATTCTTCAGTTAAAAGCTGTCCAGTTCCAATAACTCCTACAGCTTTTTTCCCATGTTCTTTAGCAATCCTTTTAAACTCAGAAGCCACCTTTGAATAAACCCTATCCCAAGTAGTATTTGATAGTATTCCGTTAACCTTCATCATCGGTGTAGTTACACGTTCAGGTGAATTAACAAGTTCATGTTCACTCAAACCCTTAGGACACAGAGTACCCTTGTTGACAAAATGTTTTGGATTCCCCTTTGTATAAACAGCCTTACCGTCTTTAACACCAATATACAATCCACACCCTACTCCGCAATATCCGCAAGTTGAAAAAACCCATTTATCTGGTTTTTTCTCATCACTTATCATTCCAAACTGCGGATCTGATGAAAGCTTATACTTCTGTGCTTTTATATCAAAACCTAAAAAATCTTTAATCTTACTAATCATCGTTGTTTTCCTCTAGCTCTTAAGAGCTTAGCTTTAGTGCCAAAGCGGCTAGCGTAGTAATATGGACTTTGTTCATATTGCGTACTCATCGTTGTTTTCCTACAAAAAATCCACCTGCCATTCCAAGAGGAACAACTGTTGAATAAAATAAAAACCTATCACTTATCTCACTTAAAAATATCAACAAAAATGATAAAAGCATAACTCCGCTTGCAGATGCAAATGATGAAGCGCTAAATAAAACTATAACTAAAAGTGGTAAAACAATACCACCAAATAGAACCGAGATAAAACGAAACTGTTTTATCTTTTTAAAATTTTCATCATATAGCCTTGCTGTTCTTTTTAGCTGATACTCATTTTCACTTTCACTTTTTAATGTACGCAAGTCTTCGTATGTAAAAAACATTTGTGAGATTGCACCAAGCATTCCAAGAGTTATAAGTGGAATTGCCACTTCTTGTAAGCCTGAAAATATGGCTAGAAGTCCAAGCAAAAATACTCCAACATACGCAACTCCAAAAAACTTTAGATTTGTTGTAGTTCTATTCCATGACGGTCTAGCCTTGATTCTATATATCATCGCTTGTGCATAAATTCCAAAGATTCCAATGCTTAATGTAAGCAACTCTATAAAAAGAATAAGCGTATGAGAAAACTCAAAGAAGTATAAAGCAACAACTATATTCATAAGAAGTACAAAAATCCCAAGTGCCATTGCTTCACGAGACAACCATGACGTCTTTATATTTTTCATTGCCGTCAAGGCTAAAAAAGGTCTACCTAAATGAAGAGCAGAAAGAGGAAGTCCAAGAGCTGCAGGAAGCATAACTAAAAGAGCCATCATCCAATTGACGTCAGCAAAGCCAAACAAACTCATAATATCACCTAGAAAAAGTACAAAAAATCCACCCAATGAAGCCTGTGTTAATACTGTCATAAATACAAGAGGTAGCTCTGAATGAGACGGTTTTAAAATATGTTCATCCATCTCTTTTAAATTATCTGGCATATTATCTGGCAATGTATATCTTGTAGTTGAATTTGTAATCCTAGCATCAGGAAGAAACGGCATGTTTGCTTGATTATCCATATCTGTTTCTAACCATCTTTGTACATTTACGACTTCTATCTCTATTGCCCCTGATGGACAAGCTTGAACACAAGCAGGTGTTTCACCGACATCTAAACGTTCGTGGCACATATGACACTTGGTGACTATATTTCTCTCTTCATGATAAGTCGGTACACCGTATGGGCAGTTCCATGTACAATATTGACATCCTATACAGGTATCATCATCATGAACTACAATTCCTGTTTCAGCTATCTTTATATAAGATTCTGTCGGACATCCTATTAAACATTCAGGATCTAAACAATGGTTACAACTCATAGAGTTAAAAAGCTGGGTAAAAACAGGGAATTCTCCACCTTCTACTTCACCAACACGTCTCCATTTTATATCCGCAGGATTGTTGTTTTGTTCATTACAAGCTACTTCACAACATCTACATCCAACACATGCTGTCGCATCAAAGTGGAACCTGTACTGCTCACCTTCTTGTAGTTTCGGTATATCTATAGAGTAATTTCCACACTGCATCCCTGTGTCTGCTTTGTGGTCTATAAAACTCTCTAAAGGTGTCTGCATATTTATATCTCCGTATGCTATTATAATAGTGGCAATTATAGCAGATTAGTATATATATAAGTAAAAAAAAATGGTTAAAAATCATACAAAATAAAAAAGGGATACTGACTCTTTTTTATACAGCATCAATACTTCATTAGTTAGAATTTGTATTATAATTTTGCAATAATAATTACTACAGGAGATTTTATGGCAGGTTTTAAAGCCCTTAAAGGACAAGGTGATGCAAAGACTTTGTTTGCAGCATTTTTATATTTTGATTTTAGTTTTATGGTTTGGACCATGCTTGGTCCATTATCTACAGAGATAGCAGAATCATTAGCAATCGGAGGGTTTATAATGAGTGCTCCTCAAAAAGCGACTCTTCTTTCTATCCCTATTTTAGCAGGTGCACTTTTAAGGATCCTTCTTGGATTTGGTGTTGATAAATTTGGAGCTAAAAAAACAGCTCTTGTTTCTCAGACAATTGTAATTTCGGTACTTTTTTATGCTTACTTTAGAGGTGCTAGTATATCTTACAACGAACTGCTTCTCGTAGCCATTGGTCTTGGTTTTGCAGGTGCTTCTTTTGCTGTTGCTCTCCCACAAGCCGGACAATGGTATCCTCCAAAACTTCAAGGTATTGTACTTGGAATTGCAGGTGCCGGTAATATCGGTGTCGTAATTGACTTTCTTTTTGCGCCAAAGATTGCTGAACTTTGGGGTTGGGGAGCTGTATTTTTAGTTGGTGCTTTACTTTCAACTATTATATTCTTTACTTATATCTTTATGGCTAAAGATGCTCCAGCTGAAGTTTATACACCGCGTCCTAAAAAGCTAAAAGATTATGCAAAACTCTTAAAAGACAAAGACACTTGGTGGTTTAACCTTTTTTATGCAGTTAGTTTTGGTGGTTTTGTTGGTTTTGCTGGATATATGAAAGTTTATCTGATGAACACTTATCAGGCTGATATGAGTTCTTTTGGTATAGATGTATTTAACGAAGAAAATGTAAAAGTCATAGCAGGTTATTTTGGTGCCTTATGTATATTTGCGGGAGCTATACTTCGTCCTGTTGGTGGAGCAATAGCAGATAAACTTGGCGGTGTTAAGTCTTTATATATCTTTTTTGGTCTTGTAACGCTGTTTGCTTTATTAAACGCTACGGTAACCTTACCGTTTGGTATAGCTATATTCATACTATTTTTGATTATGGCAAATCTTGGTATGGCAAATGGAGCCGTATTTCAACTAGTTCCGCAAAGGTTTGGTAAAGACATCGGCGTTATGACCGGTATAATTGGTGCAGCAGGTGGTCTTGGCGGTACTGCTCTTATTAAAACTCTAGGTTGGTCAAAAGGTGCATTTGACGGTTATTCAGCAGGTTTTATGATATTTGCCGCCGTTGTTCTTATAGCTTTAATGGGTATCAGCTTAGTAAAAACTAGATGGAGAACGACATGGGGTGTCGCTGCTGGAGGTAGAATCTAATCTTCCACTCTACACTACTGTAACATAACTACATGTTACATATTAGCCCTTTTTATTTTTATCTTATCTTTTCTAGATAGGGTAAATCATCTTTATACAATCTCCATAAACAAATCATATAATTTTTCCGTAACAAAAAAAGCAAGGAAAAAATATGAAAAGACTAAGTAAATTAATTGTTGGAGCAGCATGTTTTAGCTCACTGCTATACGCAACTGATATGGACACAAACTCAAAGCTAGATCTGCCAAGTTTGAAAATGAAAAATACAAACCTATCTTTTAAAGAGATTCAAGGGTATCAAAACTATAGTATAGTTGCAAGTCATTTCAGAAAAGATAAAAATGAAATACGCTATATTTTGGCTAATAAAGTTGCCTACGATGCACTAAGAGATAATAAGGTAATTATGCCAGACGGTAGTAAAGTAGTAAAAATAGGTTGGAGCGTCAAGGAAATGCCTACTTTTCCATCAGCACTAGAAGCAAAAACAGTTCAAAGAGTTGAATATATGATAAAAGACAAAACAAAGCATAAAGAGCGTGACGGCTGGGGATATGCAAGATTTGTAAAAGAGAATGGTAAGTATAAGGCTTGGTCAGGTGATCCAAAATCATGTGTAGCATGTCATGAACTTGTAAAATCAAATGACGCTCTCTTTACTAAATTTCAAAGGGTATTTTAGAGTGAAAAAAAGTATATTAATAGTTGAGGATGAAGAAACTATTGTAGACTTTATAAAAAAACGTCTAAATAGCGATATTTATAATGTAGATATCGCTTACGACGGTAAACAGGCTATGAGTAAGATAACATCAAACTCTTACGACCTCATCACATTAGATGTGATGCTGCCATATGTTGATGGATTTGAAATATGTGAAGAGATAAGAAAAAAATCTAAAAAAACCATAATAATCATGCTTAGTGCCTTGGATACAATAGACTTTAAAACTAAAGGTTATGATAAAGGAATTGATGATTATATTGCTAAACCTTTTTCTCCAAAAGAGTTAGCAATGAAAATCCAATCCCTACTTAAAAGAAGAGAGGAGATAAGCTCTCTGCAATCCAAGTCTATTTATAATATAATACTAAATGAAAATACTAAAGAGATAATCGTTAACGGATATAAAATAGATTTTACCCCAAGTGAATACTTAATTTTAAGTATATTGATTATAAATAAAAATAGAGTTTACTCAAGACAAGAGTTATCAGAACTTATATATGAGAACTATTTTGGCGAAATTGATGAACAGGGTATAAACAGTCATATATATCATATAAGAGAAAAAGTAAAACTCTTTTATGACAAAGACATCATTAAAACTGTAAGGGGTATGGGGTATAAAATATATGAAGATTAAACCTTTTATTATTTCTATATATACTATAGCAGGACTTATAATATCAGCTACAAGTGCTTTTATGACCTTTATTATCATTGATGAACCTATTGGGCAGAAGATGCTTATACAAATAATATTTGCTATTATTCTTGTACTTCCCATTATCTGGTTAATTAGTTACATATTTGGAAACCATCTATTTAAAAAGTTCAATTTTATACTATACCGTTTGCAAAATATCAAAGAAGAGGATTTTTCTCAAAACACAAGTAAAAATACTATACAAGAGATAGATGCAATAAACCAAAATATGAATTTTTTATCTGAACAAATGGATAATCTTATCAAAAACTTGAAACAAAAAAATCAAAACTTATCTGATTTACTTATATCTATGGCTCACGATGTAAAAACCCCTATAACTATTTTAAATGGATATATTGAAGAACTAGAAGACGGCTTAATAAGTACTGAGGATATTCCAAAAGCATTAATACATATGAAAGAAGAAGTTGAATTTTTAGATGAACTAACGATTGATATGCTTGAATATATTAGTTCATTGCAAAATCATAAAGTAAAACATAACATAAACATACATTCTTTTATTGAAAATAAGATATTTCCTATCCTTGCAAAAAATAAAGATATACTCTATATAAATGAGATTGATAAAAATATTTTTATTAACTTTAACGAAATCGATTTAAAGAAAATTTGTATAAACATCCTTACAAATGCTCTCAAATACACACAGCATGGATATATAAAAGTAAAAGGAACTGACAAAGTCATTCAGTTTGAAAATACAGGGGAAGAGATTAAAGAAGAATTTAAAGATAAAATATTTGAGCCATTTTATACTATCTCAAAAAGTAAAAACAGAAAAAACACCGGTTTTGGTTTAGGACTTAGCATTGTAAAAAATCTTAGTAAAAATAATGATTTTGATTGTATACTCTACCACAGTGATAATGAAAAAACTATATTTAATTTATTTAATACAGACAATAAACTTATCAATATACAGGATTTAAATTGCACCTAAAAATAGCGGAACACTCAGATATTGACAAGGTACTAGAACTACACTATAAATACCAAATAGATTCTATTAAGGAAGAAGATAAAAAAGACGGCTTTGTAACTACGGCATTTACAAAAGAGCAATTATCTGACTTGATAACTAAGGAACATGGTCTATTCATAGCTTTAAAAGACGATAAGGTTGTAGCTTATGTTATGGCTGCATCATGGAACTTTTGGTCTATATGGCCTATGTTCGTCCATATGATTAAAGATTTGCACAACTTGAAGTATCTTTCTCAAGAGTTAAATATATATAATTCTTATCAGTACGGACCTGTTTGCATACATAAAAGTATCAGAGGTAGCGGTGCATTAGAAAAAATATTTGATTATTCAAGAGCTCATATGTCAAAAAAATACCCTATTTTAGTGACCTTCATAAACAAAATAAATACAAGGTCATACGAAGCTCATGTTAAAAAACTTGGCTTAGAAGTTATTAATGAATTCAACTACAACAATAATGAGTATTACGAACTTGTATACGACACATCAAAATCACTCAATACTTAAAGTAAAACTTTTTTATAGTATGATTTCTTTGTTTAATCTACTCACTAATAAAGTTATTTATAATTTTTTACATGCTTTTGTATAATCTTTAGTTAAAATCAATATAATCATTAAAAAATATAGTTCAAAGGGATATTTATTGGGTGTAGCTATGGGGAGGGAAGATAGAAAACTAAAGTACTTTATAGAGGATTATTGGGATATTTTTCTTGGTGTTATCGTAATGTCAGTTGCCTTTTATTTTCACAAAGTTGGACAAGGTGGTTTTGCCACACTTTTTGCAGCCATAGGAATAGGAAGTTTATCTTTAACAGTTTCGGAAGTAGCTGAAATATTATCTGAGAGACTGCAAGAACCATACGGTAGCTTTGTACTTACTATGAGTGCTGTTGTTGTTGAGATAATTCTTCTTTACATTATTTTACTTCAGGTGTCTACGGACCATACGGTTATACAAACAGTAAAAGGTGGTATTATTGCCGCTGTAATTGTAGATATGAATGTTTTATTGGGTCTTGCCGTATTTTTAGGCGGATTAAGATTTACAGAACAAGAACACAATAAAGAAACCTCGAGTGCATATACGACTATACTGTTTGTGACAAGCATAGCCCTTCTTGTTCCAAGTCTTTTAAACCAAAGTAAACATACAGTAGAAACTATAGAGGAAGTCTCTATGATTATTGCCGGACTATTAATGGTCTTTTATATTTTTATTATAATCTTTCAAACAAAAACTCATACACACTTCTTTAAACAAACTGCAAGAAGCAGAATATTCAGACTGAAGAGAAAAATGCAAGAAGATGAGGAAGAAGATGAGGATGACTATATCTTTGAAAAGTTTAATAACTTGGGATTGATCGCTTCTATATTTATCTTAATTTCCATCATAGCCTTTGGCGCAGAAATTTTTGCTAACGATGGTATAAAACTAGCTAAAGAGTATGGAATCTCTGCCGGTATATCAGGACTTGTTATAGCTATTGTAGCTGTCTCTCCAGAGATTGTTACAGCAATCAAAGCTGCTAAAAACGACGAGATACAGAGAGTTGTAAATATTGCTATGGGAGCTTCTACAGTATCAATTTTACTAACAGTGCCTATTTTAGTAGCTCTTGCATATTACAGTAATATCAGACTTACACTTGACTTTAGTCCACTGGAAATTGGTGCTTTGATCTTAACTATTATCTTAGCTTGGAAAACTACAGATGAAGGACATACTAACTACTTTGAAGGTATCTCTCACCTGATGTTTTTTGCCGTATTTACAGTTATAGCAGTTTATTATTAACTACTTTATCTTTCTAATAAATACAACTTTAAGATAATCACCCTCTTTAAATTTATTTATAACTTTAAAGTCTTTTGGCAGTGTAAAACTCTCTTCAACTCTAAACTTGCCATTTAGCTCTTTAAATGCCCTTGAGATAAAATCTCTAAAAGTCATCATACTAAAGTTTGCAGAGTTTGTGGATGCTACTATAATGCCATTCTTACTTGTTATTTGTATAGCTTCTTTAAGTAGTTTTACATAATCTTTAGACGCTGAAAATGTATGCTTCTTGCTTCGTGCAAAACTAGGAGGATCAAGAACAACCATATCAAATAAAAGTTTTTTTCTAACTGCATACTTAAAGTAGTTAAAAACATCCTCCACAATTATATCTTGCGTTTTAGCATCAATATTATTTACGCTGAATTGCTCACTTGTTTTTGGTAAACTTCTTTTTGCCAAGTCAACACTGGTTGTTTTTTTAGCCCCGCCCAAAGCTGCTGAAACTGAAAATGCTCCCGTATAGGAAAAAGTATTTAAAACAGTTTTTCCTTTTGCATATTTGTCACGGATTGTTTTTCTAACATCCTTTTGATCCAAAAATACACCCACCATTGCACCATCATCTAAATATATAGCAAATTTTGTCCCGTTTTCTTGTACTATAATAGGGGCTTTAGCTTTTTTTCCACAGATAAAATCATCTGAATCGTCAAGATATTTCCCCTTAGAATCAAATCTCTTTTTCTGATAAACACCTTTATAGTCAACACTTAATTTTAATGCTTCAACAATCTCATCTTTAAACTCGTATATGCCTAGGCTGTACCAGGTCACAAGATAATATCCATCAAAATAATCTATTGTCAAACCACCAATTCCGTCACCCTCACCGTTAAAGATTCTAAAGGCATCCGTAGTTTTGTCATTATAGAAGTCCTCTCTATATTTAACAGCAGATTTTATTTTATTTGAAAAATAACTTACATCTATCTTTTCATCATACTTAGATGAAAGCACCCATCCGTAACCTTTATTTTGTATACCATAGTAACCTTTTACTATAAACTTTTTCCTAGAATCTATTAGATTTACTATAGTGCCCTCATCATCTACTTTATCCCAATCAATAATAGATTCTTTTAAGATTAAGGGGTATCCATCCTCATAATCCTCAATAAACTCCGGTTTTATTGTTAACTTTATCTCTTTATGCATTTTTTTTGCTTTCTAGTCTGTCGTACATGTTTATAATATTATTATAATCTGTATGTAGACTAACATCTATAAGAAAATCATCTCCACTAAGTATTTGTAGTGCTTTATCGACTCTTTGCTTTGTAAAAATGTTATATAATGCATCTTCATACTCTTCAAAATCAAATCCTTTTTCTTCCATACGAACCAGCTCTACAAGGATGTGTCCTAATTTATTTGTACCAAACTCCAATAACTCTAAAGCTTCTTCGTATTCACCTAAAAGTAAGTATACCTGTGCCTTAAACTCAAGCATATTAAAATTATTTTTAAATATGACACCTATATATTTTTCCATATTTAAAGAATCTTCCAATGACTCTATACTCATCAAAATATCTTTTGGGTCATACTCTTGAAAGTTAAGAACCATATCTCTAATTAACTTTCCTACATTTTTATTGTTATATATCAAATCTTCTATCGGATAGACTTCAGATAGTCCAGGAACTAGAATCTGGCAAGAATAAAATCCAAGATAATTATACTCTCTTAAATAAAGGTCTTTTTTAATTTTTTTTAAAATATCTACAAGATAAGCGTATTCATCCTCACTTGTAAAGCCTTTGTACGAAAACGGTGAATAATCAAAGCTTTTTTTTGAACTCAAAAAACCAAAGCCCAACTTTCCGTTAGAATCAATAAAGTGAGATTCCAGATTAAAACTGTCAGATACTATACTCATATCAAAAGTCGGTGTCTCAAAACTATCTAAGTCCTGTATTGACCGCCCTTGCATTAGTTCTGTCATGGTTCTTTCCAAAGAAACCTCTAAGATTGGGTGTGCTCCAAAAGAGACAAACAGAGTAGAATTCTTCGGGTTGATTAGAGAAATAGCAGTAACTGGAAATCTTCCACCTAAAGACGCATCCAGTACTTCTACAATATAACCAGTTTCCCTAAGTGCACTAACATCTCTGTGAACTCTGGAAAATGACTTAACTATTGTCTTTGGAAACTTTGGAAGTGCATATCCTTTTTTAATAATCTCCATCTTCACATAACGCTCAAAGATCTCACTAAGTGCTTGTACCTTGGCTTCAACCGGTGTATTTCCAGCTGAGAGCCCATTACTCACATACAGGTTGTTCAAAATATTTACAGGTATATATACTCTCTCATCCGTAGACTGTTTTATAAACGGTAAAGCTACTATCTTCTCATCATAATCACTGTTAAAATCAACTAAGTCTTCATTGCTTAATTCTTTATTTGGGTCATATACCTTAAATAATTCCTCACTTAAATATTCACCACCAAAATCAAATGCAATTTCATCTGGATAATATTTTCTTTGCGGTAAATAAAAATCTGTAAAAAAACTATTTGTCTGAAGTCGTTCAATATACTCACCCAAGGCACTAGCCGTAGATGCTTCTAAAAGAATTCCTTTACCATTAGAATATATATGTTTCGGAGCCTCGAGCGAGCTTAAATTCGTAGAGAAACAATGTTCAAGCGGATGCTTTTGAAGTGAAAGTGTTGTAGCGCATCCAACACTCTCTAAGACAGAGTGCATCTTAATAATAGATTCTTCAAGTGGAGCATTTTTAGATAAAAGGTTCATTTTTCTAACTCTCTAATTATAAATATTTTTATAATCGGAGTATACCAAAAAATAACTCATTACCTATACTTTAACTTACTGTAATGACCTTAGTAAGCTTGGTAACTCTTGTAGTTTTCTAATCATATAAGTAGCATTTGAAAAATCATGAGATGCGGTAAACTCATTTTCTACGATTACACATTCTATACCGGCATTAACGGCTGAACTTAATCCTCTTTGCGAATCTTCTATTATCAAACATTCATCATTAAAGGCGTTAAACCTTTTCATACCTGCAAGATATGGGTCTGCGTGTGGTTTTGAACGCGGATATTCTTCTACGCACAGTGTAAAATCCATATATTTTACTATTTCTCTTTTTGAATGTATCAAATCAAAGTCAACTCTTCTTGAAGTGGTTACAATACCAAAACGGTATTCACTAGACAACTCTTCAAGTACATCAACCACACCATCAATTTCTATAGTTTGAGTAGAGATAAACTCTCGATAGTATATATCTCTACGTCTTCGTTGTTCATCAATGATACTCTGAGAAAACCCATGTTTTTTTGCCACTTCCCATGCGGTACCGCCTCTTGCCATTATTTCCATATAGACATCAAACCTCAGCTCAATATCTATTTCTTTTAAAGATTTTTTATTTGCTTCATAGTACCACTTTTCGGTTTCAACGAGTACACCGTCATTATCAAACAGAAGATATTTTTTCATAATATTACCAATTGTATAAAATCAATCGTAATTTTAACATAAAGATGTTCTTTATGATTTTTGTAACTACACCTTAAATTTGTCAGCACTCTCTTGTAATGACTGAAATAGCTCAATAGTCTGTGAAAAATTATCTTTTAAGTCATCAGATATCTCAATGACTTCATCCGACTTATTCATAAATATTTCTATACTTTCTTGCATAGTTGATGAATCATCTTTTATAGACGTTATCACATTCTCTATTTCCAAGGTTGATTTTTGACTTTTTTCTGCTAGTTTTCTCACCTCATCAGCCACAACGGCAAAACCTCTTCCGTGTTCACCTGCTCTTGCAGCTTCTATGGCTGCATTTAAGGCTAGTAGGTTTGTTTGATCACTCACATCTTTAATCAAGTCTATTATGGATGATATTTGACTTATTGACTGAGACAACTGGGTTGCATTTTCAGATATACTAGTTAGTGTGGGTACAAACTCTTCACTACTCCATTGAGCCAAGTTGTTTAATTTTGTATCAGTCCTTTTAGATGTCTCATTCGATTCAAGTATAGCCTTTTGTATCTTAGAAATTATAGTTTGAAAATTTTCCGTTATATGATTTATGGGCTCTTGATAATGAGGTAACTGATGATCATCTGGAAGGGAAAGTATGTTAGAAATATCACCCTTTGATATTTTTTCTATCATGTCAATAATCGGTGCCGATTGTTCTAACATAAATTTTTTTCTTATATCAAACTCAAGTCTTCTATCTCTTAATATAATAAAAGTATTGACTAACTTACTACCTTCATACACAGGAACTACAAATACAAATACAGGTATATTATCTTCTTCTCTCGTAGAGATGTAGATAACTCCCTCTGCACTAAATGTAGCACTTTTTTCTACCTTGACAACCCTATTGATAAAATCACATATCTCACATTTGTCTTGCTTTTTTGAAACAAATTTAATTAAGGATGGTTTTGTGCTTAGTTCTTCACTACTTGTATGTAAAAATGACAATAACTTATCATTATGGTTTATGATATTTAAATCCTCATCCAAAATAGCTATTGAACTAGGAAAATTATCTATAAAGTCTGAATAAAACTTTTTATCTTTTTCTTTTAAATCTAGCAAATAATCTATTGCTTCATTACTTGTAGAAAATTCGAAATTTGTCTTTCCATATAATTTAAACTCAAGTTCTTCAATCTCTTTAGAAATTTTATCTTTTATAAAATCCAATTCTTTTTTATACTTTTTATTAAACATATAAGTAACTCCTTACTATAGAAATATTAAACTTTATTATCAATACTATTTTCACTTTATACAATATATGAGTACAGCTTAAAAAAGTCTATATAATTTTACTACAATAGTCAAAACATAGTATACAATTATATGTATAATTATTATACAATAATAACCATAATACATCTATAAATACATAATTATATCAATAATAGAGATTAATAGCTAATAATATAATTATTTCAGCTGTATAATATTTAATCAATTAAATGTATAATTAAAATTCATATTTTATTATAATTCCTCGTATCAAAATTATTTCAAGGAAAATTATATGCTAAATAAATTACTAAGCATTGGATTAGGTCTGTCATTAGTTGCGACTTCACTTTTAGCTGAAGTAGAAAAGAAAAAGCTAACAATCGGATTCATAGCACTAACTGACTGTGCACCTATTGTAATAGCTAAAGAAAAAGGGTTTTTTTACAAATACGGTTTGGATGTGCATGTAGTTAAAGAAGGTGGCGGATGGCCAGGTATCCAGCAAAAAGTAATCTCCGGAGAGTATGACTTTTCACATGCCCTAGCTGGTATGCCTATTGCAGCTACACTTGGAATTAACGGTAATGCTAACCTGCAAGCTGTACTTTCTCTTGACTTTAACGGTAACGGTATTACATTCGGTAATAAAATTATCAAAAAAATGGAAAAATATGGGATGGACAAAACTGCACGTCCTTTAACATCTGATGCTCTTAAAAAGTATATAGATGCAAAACATAAAGCTGAAGGTTCTAAGTATCAACCACTTTCATTTGGTATGGTTCACCCTGTTTCTACTCATAACTACGAGTTAAGATACTGGATGGCATCTTCTGGAATTGTACCTGATCGTGATACTACTATTAAGCCTTTCCCACCACCGACAATGCCATCAAATCTGATTGCCGGTAATATTGAAGGATATTGTGTTGGTGAACCTTGGAATGAGAGAATCGTATTAAAGAAAAAAGGTTCAACTCTTGTAACGAACTATGATATCTGGAATAACAATCCTGAAAAAGTTCTTCAAACTAGGGCTGATTTCATCAAAAAAAATCCAAAGACAACCAAAGCTGTAATGAAAGCAATCCTTGAAGCTCAAATGTGGCTTGATGCTTCATGGGAAAACCGTAAAGAGGCTGCAAAAATCATGAGTAAACCAAACTATGTAAAAGCACCTGTAAAAGTTCTTGAAAAATCTATGACTGGTACATTTCAGTACTTAAAAGGTCAAGATTCCGAAGCTAATCCTATGTTTAATGTATTTGCCAACTACTATGCTGCATATCCATTTTACTCTCACGGTATGTGGTTCATAACTCAAATGTATAGATGGGGTCAAATTGACAAAGCTGTAGATATGAAAAAAATCATAGAATCAGTTTATAGACCGGATCTTTTTGCTGAAGTTGCAAAAGAAGTTGGCTATAGCCTTCCTCCAAGTGCTTGGAAAAAAGATGGTGTAGATAAATATAACATGTTTATGGATGGAAAAGCTTGGGATCCAAATAAAGCAGTTGAGTATATTTTCTCTACAGGCATAGATGAATCAAAAGTATCAAAAGAAGAGCTTTTAAAAGCTAATAACTGGACTGTTAAAACTGAACAGCCAAAGTATGTATGTCCATATGGACCAGCTGGATGTGCTGATCCTAAATTTATAACAAAATAAAAATAAGAGGATAAAGGAACTTATTCCTTTATCTAAACAACAAGTGATTTTTATCTTTAAGTACCTAGAGAACATTATACCTCTTAATAATGTACCTTCATTCTCTGTTCTAGGTACTTAAAGATGTAAATTATATTAGACAAAAAGGAAAAAAAATGAATAAAGAGTTAGCAAAAAAGATATTTTTGCCACTGTCAGTATTTGTAATAATTATTCAAATATGGTCAGGTATTTCAACTATTGTGGAGGACTTTCCAACGCCTAGTGATACTTATGTAGCAGCATTTGGTGGAGTAACATCTGAGGGAGATGAACTAGCAGGTGTGTTAAGTGATCCATTTTACATTGCGAATCAAGATGACAAAGGTTTATTTTGGCAAATTCTAGAATCATTAAAAAGAGTGTTTGCCGGTTTTACTTTGGCAATATTAGCAGGTGTACCATTAGGTCTATTTATCGGTATGAGTAAATCTGCACAATATGCCTTTGATCCATTTATACAAATATTCAAACCTGTTTCACCTCTGGCTTGGTTACCACTGCTTCTATTTATATTTCAAGATATAAATATGACAGCCATTTCAACTATTTTTATAACATCAATCTGGCCAATTATAATAAATACGGCACTTGGTGTAAAAAGTGTTAACGAAGACTATATGAATGTTGCAAAGGTTTTAAGGTTCTCAGCATTGGAAAAAATAGTTCAAATTATACTACCGGTATCAGTTCCTTATATTTTTACCGGAATGAGATTATCGCTGGGTATAGCATGGTTGGTTATTGTAGCCGCCGAGATGTTAACAGGTGGAATCGGTATCGGTTTTTGGATTTGGGATGAATATAATAACCTCAACTACCATAACATAATCATAGGTATTATAGTTGTTGGTCTAATAGGTTATCTCTTAGATCTAATTATGGGAAAAATTGCAAATTATTTTGATTATACAAAAAAAGGTAGAGCATAATGAGTGAAAAGTTTTTAAGTTTACAAAATATTGAAAAAAGATTTCCAATTCCTGGAAAAGATGATTATATTGCCGTTACAGATGTAAACCTTGAGATTAAGAAAAATGAGATTATTTCTATTATTGGACACAGCGGATGTGGTAAAAGTACCCTGCTTAATATAATATCTGGCTTAGATGCTCAAACTGAGGGAAACATCATACTTGAGAACAAAGAAGTAGATGGTCCTGGGCCTGACAGGGCTGTAGTTTTTCAAAACCACTCTTTACTGCCTTGGCTAAGTGTTTATCAAAATATAGAGATGGCCGTAAAGAAAGTCATGCCTACACTCAGTTCTGCACAACTAAGGGAGAGAGTTGAGAAATTTGTAAGTATGGTAAACCTAGATCATGCAAAAGACAAGTTGCCTGATGAGATAAGCGGTGGTATGAAACAGCGTGTTGGGATTGCTAGAGCCTTATCTATAAAACCAAAAGTCCTTTTAATGGATGAACCTTTTGGAGCTTTAGATTCCTTGACCAGAGCAAATCTTCAAGAACATCTAATGAGAATCCAGAATAATGTTCAAAATACCGTAATCATTATTACTCACGATATTGATGAAGCCGTTCTTCTTAGTGACAGAGTAATTATGATGACAAACGGTCCAGAGGCGACTATTGGCGAAATTCTAGAAGTTAAGCTAGACCGTCCCAGAGATAGAGTATCTCTTCAAAGTGACCCTGAATATATAAGATGTAGAGAAGCAATATTAAGCTTTTTATATGAAAAGTTTGCTAAAGATGACGAATAAAAAATAGGACACTTTAAATGAACGAATTTATGACTACATACAAAGAGAATATTACAGACATAGAAAACTTTCTAATTGAAACAGTTTTTAATCTAGGCGTACTCCAAGATAGAGAATCTACTGATTTTAAAAAAGTCTTTAAGGTATTTCCATCATTGGAACTTATCTATATATGTGATGAATCAAGTATGGTTCAAACTTCTGCAAATATATATAAAAATAAAAGCAGCGATATTCCAATTGGCAGAAATAGAAAATATTTACTTGATAAAGTAAAGTTCAATTCAAGTAATATTGCAATTTCAAAGCCATATATAAGTAGTGCTACCGGAGCTACATGTTTAACTGTAGCAAAAAAAGAAAATGGCAAGATATATTTTCTTGATTTTACATTACCATTTTTACTACAGAGACTTGGCCTGATAGAGATACATAGCGGTTTTAACTTTGTAAGTAAAAGTTTTTACTTCTTAACAGCAAATATTATGATGCTTTTAGCTATTTTTACAATAGGTTACTCAGTATATGAATTTATTAATTCTATTTTATATAATCATGGACTATCTATTGAATCTATATTTAAACCTGTCATCGCGTTAACCTTGGGTTTAGCTATCTTTGACCTTGCTAAAACAGTATTGGCACAAGAAGTCGTATTTAAGAGTTATTCTAAAAACTCTACCGCAGAATATAAAGTTTTAACAAAATTTTCAATTACTATTATCATTGCTTTACTAATTGAATCACTTATGGTAGTATTTAAAATTGCTTTAAAAGATTATTCACAAATGATTCATGCTTTTTATCTAATAAGTGGAGTGAGTATATTAGTAATCGCCTTGGCAGTATTTATATATTTTACAAAAAAGAAACCTTAATATGCAAAAAAACAATATAAAAACTTCAGGGTTTTCTTTAGCAAAAGCTAAAGACTTAACCGGTGATGACTTTTATGATATAAAAACTGTAGGTAATTTAACAATTGCGATTGTTTGTGACGGTGTTGGAAGTGCAGATGAAGGTGCCCAAGCAGCTAAAAGAGTAACAACCTACCTAATGAATAACTTTCAAATTCGTCCTAAAACTTGGAGTATTGAGAAGTCTATTTATACATTTATAGATTCTATTAACTCAATTCTTTACCAAGAATCTATGATAAATTATGAACGTCCGGAATTAGTTACTACTCTAACCATAGTTGTTATTGAAGGAAATAAACTTTACGGTGCTAATGTTGGAGATTCTAGAGTATATTTATATAGAGACACAAATATGAATCAACTATCATTTGATCATGCGATGGATGATGAGGGTTACGAAAATGTTCTCACTCAAGCAATTGGAATAGATAAAAATATCAAACCTTACTATTTTGAAAATATTATTCAAAAAGATGATAAAGTTTTATTATGTAGCGATGGACTTTATAATATTATGAGTAAAAATCGTCTTGAAAACGGGATCTACTTAGGTGCATCCTCTTTAGTGAAAAAAGCCAGTAAACTTATGGAAGATAACCTTCCCGATGATACTACAGCCGTAGTCATAGAAATATTACAGGCAAATGAGATAGAAGCCTTAAAACAACAAAACATCTCAATACCAAAAACTCTAAAAAAAAGTCAAATCATTGACGGCTACAAATTGGAAAAATCTCTTATACAAAATGATCGAACCTGGTTATGTACTAAAAAGACAAAACAATATGTAGTTAAGTTTGCTCCTCTAGAAGCAATAGATGATGAAACTATCTTAGACTTATTTGTAAAAGAAGCTTGGAATGCAAAAAGGTTAAAAACAGACTTTTTTCCAAAAGCAGTCATCCCAAAAAATAGAACTTCTCGTTATTATGTAATGCAGTTATTTAACGGAGAAGACTTAGATAGCTATCTATCTCATAAGCAAATAACTATAGATGACACAGTGGAGTTAGCTTCGACACTTTTAAGAATGTCACAATATTTATTAAAATATGATTTACTTCATGGAGACATCAAACCCCCAAATATCATGATAGCAAAAGATGATGATGAAAACTTGGAATTCAAGATAATAGATTTTGGAAGCATTACAGAGATTTTCTCAACAAATACACAAGCAGGAACACCCAGTTTTTTATCTCCTGAAAGATTTCAAAATGAAGCTATAAGTGAATCAAGTGAGATTTTCTCAATTGGTGTCACACTCTATTTAGCCCTAACGGGGAAATATCCATATGGAGAAATAGAACCTTTTCAGTCACCTAATTTTAAAACAGCTAAAAAACCAAGCACTCACAATACAAATATACCAGATTGGCTTGACAGCGTTATATTAAGAGCTATTGCTGTTGATAAGGAACAAAGATATTCTCACTATTCTGAGATGGCATACGAACTTAGTTCACCTAAAAAGGTAAAACCATTTTTTGCAAAACATACCTCAATCATAGAGAGATCTCCACTAGAGTTTTATAGAGGAGCATTTATTATTATGACTGTTATAAACTTTGCCCTATTAATATGGATGAACTCTTAGTTATATTTTATTAAATATGAATAATCATTAAAAAATCAACATTGTGATACAATGTAGCCAATTTAATTATTAAGGTTATTATGATGCCGTCCTCTTCTATAAATACAATCTGTTCCGACTTACTGTCAAAAAGAGATTTAACTATAAGTGATGAACTTTTTAATAGTATAATAAAAAATAAAATCATCACAAAAATTTTTGATGATATAAAACAACCGTCAATAAATATATATTCTACATCTCAATTATATCTATCATCTATATTACCTATTTTACATGACTTTGGCTTTGTAGTTATAGATGAAGTCGCATATAAAACAACAAAGAATAAAGAAACAATATATATTAACTGTTTTAATCTAAAAAAAGATGAGAATAAAAACATTAGTGATTCTAAAGGCAATATAGAAAATGTTATATCAGATTCACTAAATGGGAGGATTCTATTAAGGTCTAAACTATTCTTGCTTGTATATAATGAAAACTTATCCATACGAGAAATATTGCTTCTTCGTGCTATGATTGAGTATATTGACCAAGCCGTAATATCATTAAACCATGAGACAATCTTACAAACTATAACCAAGTATTCAAAAATATCCAGTTTATTTGTAGAATACTTTATGGCTAAGTTTGATCCAAAAATAACTAAACGTGAAAAGAACTTAAAAGATCTCGAAATACATATAGAAGAAAAAATAAAAGATGTTCCAAATATTATGGATGATAAGATCTTAAAACTAACCTATGCATTGATTAAAAATCTGCTAAGAACAAACTATTTTTTATATAATGAAGCGATTTCATTTAAAATAGACACTAAAACTTACTCAGAAAACTTAAAAGGTCTTCAGCCAAATATAGAAGCTTTTGTTTTTCATCAGGATTTTAGCGGTCTTCACCTTAGAATGAGTAAGATAAGTCGCGGTGGGCTTAGATGGAGTGAGAGACCTGAAGATTATCGCCAAGAGATAAAGTCACTTATGATTACACAAGAGGGTAAGAACTCTATAATTATTCCTGATGGAGCAAAGGGTGGATTTGTTATACATAAAGATACGGCAGATATAAATAAAAAGGTTTTTGAAACAATTTACAGCAGTTTTATTAACAACATGCTTGACTTAGTAGATAATATGGTAGACGGTAATATAGTTAAAAATGAAAAGATAATAGCATATGATGGTGATGATGCCTACTTTGTTGTTGCTGCAGATAAGGGAACAGCATCTATGAGTGATGTTGCCAATAATATAGCAAAAGACAGAGGTTACTGGCTTGGAGATGCATTTGCAAGTGGCGGTAGTAATGGCTTTGGTCATAAAGATCTTGGCATTACCGCCCGCGGTTCTCTTATATCATCCGAAAGATTTTTTATACAAAAAGGTATTGATATTCAAAAAAACTCCATTAGTGTAGTGGGTATTGGAAGCATGAACGGCGATGTTTTTGGAAACGGACTTTTGTATTCTAAAGCTTTCAAACTCTTAGCAGCAGTATCACATAAGGAGATATTTATAGACCCAGATCCAAGCCCACTTAAAAGCTATGAAGAACGTTCTCGTTTATTTGTAGCCAAAAATGGTAGCTGGAGTGCCTATAATAAAAAACTTATTTCAAAAGGCGGTGGGGTATTTTTACGCTCACAAAAAAGTATAGAACTAACTGATGAAATCAAAAAAATCATAGGTACTGTAAAGAAAACTCTTAGCGGTGAAGAACTAGCTAAAAGGGTGTTAATGATGAAAGTTGACCTACTCTTTAACGGTGGTGTCGGAACTTATGTTAAAAGTTCAGAAGAGAGTGATTTAGATTTAGGTGATAAACAAAATGAAGCTGTAAGGCTGGATGCTCAAGAACTTAAAGCAAAGGTTGTATGCGAAGGCGGTAACCTTGGATTTACTCAAAAAGCACGTATAGAGTATGCTAGAAATGGTGGAGAAATCAACCTAGATGGTATTGATAATGCAGCAGGAGTAAACACATCTGACCATGAAGTAAATTTAAAGATACTTTTAAATACAGTAAAATCAAAAAATATCTTAAGTGAAGATGAAGCAAATAAAACCTTACAAAGCCTTACTGAACAAGTTGTAAAGCTTGTTTTATGGAATAACTATCATCAATCGTTGACTATATCCATTGATTCTAATTTAAGTAAACGTTATTTAGATTATTTTTTAGACGCTATTGAAGTACTAGAGACCAACCTTTCAAGTTTTAACAGACGAGATTTTTATATACCGAAAAACGATAATATACACGAAGTATTATGTCCGCAAGGTTCTATCGTCAGGCCTGTGCTAGGTTCAATTTTGTCTTATTGTAAAATCTTTATAAAAACTATTTTATTAGAATCTAACTTGGTTGATGACTCATTTGCCAGTCAGTTCCTGTTTAGGTATTTTCCAAAATCTTTTGTAAGTGCATATGAGCATGAGATTTCTCATCATCCACTACGTCGTGAAATAATAGCTACTGTTATGGCTGACAATCTTATTAACCTTCAAGGTATTACTTTTTTATCTGATTTTAAAAAAAGAGGTAAAGAGAAATTTTTACTAAAAATAAAATCATACTTCATAGTAAATCAACTTTTCGATGCAAATGACAGTAGATATGCTATATATAGAAATGATTTAAATATGGAAACAGCAGCTCAATATAAACTACTAAGTAAGATAGAAAAGACTATCGGATTTAGTACAAGGTGGATGTTAAAGTACCTAAACAAGCATCAGGTAGATGTAAATCATATACTTGATTATAAAGAAGACTTATTTAAGACACTTGCAGAAATACACGGAGACAGTATAATTAATATTATTCCAAACAATGATAAATTCAACCTTTTCTTTCGTGTAATAGACTATCTTAAATTTGCTGTTGCTGCTATAATGGTTAAAGAAAATTCATTTCATACATTTAATAATGTAGGGACACTATTTTATCTTGTACTAAATGAGTTTAAAATTTTACAAATGATTAATTCCTTAGATAATATTGAAATACAATCACCTAGCGAGAAAATATTACGCCATCAGATTCTTCAGTATATAGAACATATTGTTATTCACTATACAGAACAGATACTTGCATTTCAAAGAATTAATGAAACTCCGCAGTTAGCATTTCAAAACTATTTAGAAAATGAGCAAGAAGCATTTAAGGGAATAAAGGAACATATAGAAGTATTTATGTCAAAAGAAGTAAAAGATATTAATGAAGTTAGTATCACCGTAAACCAGATTATGACATCTCTTATATAAATACAGATATTACAAACAATGAATTGGCTAAATTTTTTTAAAACTAAAACAATAGAATCAAAGCATAACTTTGGAAGAGGTATAAATGCAAATGCTCCTGATAATGAGGATGAACTTTATAATAATGCATATGAAGCATTTGAAAAAAAAGATATATTAAATGCATATAAATACTTTTTTGAATCTATTGAGAACTTTTCTAACAATATCTCAAACAAAAATATTATATACAAAGAGAATGAAAACTTAAACTTTGAGCTATATCAAGGTTGTGCTAAAATAACCGGATATGTAACGCAAAAACATCTTTATGCAGAAGTTATTATTACAAAAAAATACAATACTCACGTTGCTTTAAAAAGATATGTTTTGGAAAAAAACTATCAGCTAACATATTCTAACTATTGTACAGATGAGAGCTATGTTAAATTAAAACTATATCATGATAATATAATCATGAATCCTCAAAAGATATTTTACCCTCTTAGGGAACTTGCATTAAATGCTGATTTTGATAAAGAATATATTAAAAATGAATTTTCAGATATAGTACTTGAAGATATTGAGCATATAGAAAATGTAGATGAAAATGAATTACAACTCAAATATCACTCATTAAAAAATTGGATTACAGAACTTGAAAATAAAGTATCAACTCTTCCATCCAATGACAGTACCGGTATGTTATCATTTATATATTTAAACATTTTATTCAAAATAGACTATCTCTTAGTTCCAAAATACAAAATATGTCAAGAAATAAGTAAAAAAGTACAACTTTACTTTAATGATGAAAACTTATCTATAGAAACTAAAAATGAAGACCTAAAACTTTATGTAGATGAATTAAAAAATATAGAATTTGACCAATTCAAAGAAAGTTTCTATATTTCAAAATATACGTTTGATTCACTTGAAAAAACACCTCACGAAGAAATAACGAACTTTATTAACGAAAGTTTGATAAAAATAAGATGGTATAAAAACAACCGATATAATCAAATAATTCCTATTCTTTATAAATATATCTCTTTTTATATTTTATATAATTATAGTGCAAATGTAGTTATAAAATCGCTTATACACGTCTTAGTTGAGGTTCAAAACACTAAATACTTTGAAGATCTTGGGTACAACACTTTATATGATGTTTATAATGAAACATTTTCTAAGAAAATAATAATAAATCAAATAGAAGATATTATAAAACCACACCAAAGTCGGTACAAATCTTTAAAACCATTTGGAGACAAGTTAAACTTTCTATCCATGAATGAATTTAGTAATAGTTTTTATTTACAACTTAATAACTTGAATTTTGAGGAAATTTAAATATGAACACTCAACTTATTCTTGATAAATACATCGATAACATCATACAAATCATGACTCCTTACGGTAGCGGTACAGGTTTTGTAATTGATGATTTGATTATTACCAACTCCCATGTTGTCTCAGGACTTAAAGAGGTAGTAATCAGTTCCAAACAAATTAAAAGATCTATTGCTAAAGTTGTTTATGATGATTCTTATTATGATTTAGCTTTTATTAGTTTTGATTTACCTACTTTATCAAATCCACTGTTTCTAACCAAGGAAAATATAAAAGACGGTGATACTACTATAGCTATAGGACATCCATATGGGTTGAACTATACAGCCACAGAAGGAATTATATCAAAGGCTTCTAGACTTCAAAATAATTTGCAATATATACAGATTGATGCAGCTATTAACCCTGGAAATAGTGGTGGACCATTACTAAATATAGATGGTGAAGTAATCGGAGTAAATACCTTTATAATACAAAATGCAAATAACCTAGGCTTTTCATTATCATATTTTTATGTGCAAGAGGCACTTGATAATTTTAAATCATTAAATCAGGACAACATTATAAAATGTAGTTCTTGCAAAAACCTAATTAACGAAGTTAGAATTATAGATGACTATTGTCCAGAATGTGGAATAAAACTTGAAACAGCAAAATTTAGACGAAAAGGTTATAAACCAACAGGTGCTACAAAGTTAATAGAAGATATTTTAAACTCCCTTGACGTAAATGTCACCTTATCTCGTAGAAGTCAAGCTTCATGGGTTGTTAACAGAGGAACAGCAAGAATAGAAATAAACTACTATGAAAATGGAATCATCATCGGTGATTCTAAGCTTTGTTCTATACCAAAAGAAGATATTAACGAAATATATGATTATCTTCTTCAAGAAAATGAAAAACTTTCCTATCTTCGTTTTTCTATTAATGAAAATAATATTTACTTATCACACCTGATAGTTGATTCCTCGCTAACATTAAATGAAGGTAAGATTGCTTTTGAAAGACTTTTTAAGTATTCAGATGAATATGATAATATTCTAATAAATAGATTTAAAGCAATTAAACTAAAAAGAGATGATGAAGATTAATATTGTAATCTTAATGGTCATGCTCTTTATGAGTGAGTTTAGCCTTACAGTACATTGCTCCAAGTGATGACTTAGCCATAATATCACCTTGAGCTGCGGCTTTTTCACTCCAATAAATCCCTTTTTTCTTATCAAGAGCTGTCCCCACACCGTCATAATACATCATTCCAAGTCTATGCTGTGAACGTGCATATCCTTTTTTTGCTGATATTTCATACCAATAAAACGCCTTATTAAAATCACACTCCACACCGTTACCATCTTCATACATAGTAGCTAAAAATGACTGAGCACCTGCATCTCCGCTTTCTGCTGACTTCTTATACCAATAAAATGCCTTTTTTAAATCTTTTTTTACACCCTTACCTTTTTCATACTTCATTGCTAAAAGAAATTGAGCTCCCAAGTAACCGTTTTTTGCTGCTGTCTGATACCAGTGTAAAGCCTTGGCTGAATCTTGTTTTATACCTTCAGTCTTATCATACAATGAAGCTAATATAAACTGTGCTTTAGCACTTCCGTGCTTAGCGGATTTTTTATACCACACCAGTGCTTTATTTAAATCTTTTTCTTTACCTTTATCATTATAAAATACATGTGCTAACTTATATTCTGCTCTTAAATAACCTTTATTTGCAGATTCTTTCCATAAGTCTATGGCATGTTTTTTATTTTTTTTTACACCCTTGCCTGAATAATACATATTTGCTATCATGTATATAGCTTTTTCATCTCCATCTTTGGCAAGTGAATCAAGTAATATAAAGGCTTTGTCATAATCTTTATCCACGTAAGCTCTTGTACCTTTTGTTAAATTATCTGCATTTAAGTTTATTACTAAAAACAAAATAAGAAGTAAAATTTTATATATTATTTTCATATATGATCCTCGTTTAATTTCAAAATTATAGCATATAGATATAATACGATTAGCAACAAGCATAAGGAAAAAAGAATATGTCACAATTTTTAAAATTTAACGTTGACTTAGAGAACTTCATCAATGATTTAAATAAAAAGATACAAATAAATAATATAAAGATAAAAGAACTCCTAGAAATAAACAGCAAAACATATATAAACTTTGTAAAACCTCTACAGATGATGGAGGAATACCTTGATCAATTCTTTACTCCGTTATCTCATATTAATTCTGTAAACAACTCTGATGAAACTCAAAAAGTATATGCTGAGAGTCTGCCAATAATTACCGAATATTCAACTAATATATCTCAGAATATAGATATATATAAAGCATATAAAGAGATACAAAAACATGAAAACTCTTCACTAAATTATGAACAACTTAAAGTTTTAGAACTTAATATATTGCACTTTGAATTAAGCGGTGCACATCTAAATGAAAAAATAAAAAAAAGACTTGCTGAAATTAATATCCGAAAAAGTGAACTCTCCAATGACTTTTCACAGAATCTTCTTGACGCTACAAATGCTTATACAAAGGTGATTACAAACGAAAAAGATATAGAAGGTTTACCAAAAAGTGAGATTGATAGTGCAAGATTTGAAGATGATGGTATTACAAAATATAAGTTCACGCTTCAAATGCCATCATATATCGCTTATATGACCTATGGTAAAAATGCACAGATTAGAGAAGAACTGTATAAGGCCTATGTAACAAGAGCTCCAGAGAACTCTAAAATTATTGATGAAATTCTACTACTTAAAGATGAGATGAGTAGGCTCTTAGGCTTTGAAAACTATGCTCAATATTCCTTAGCATCTAAAATGGCTAATGATGAAAATAGTGTAATATCTTTTTTGGAAAAACTTATAACAAATTCACAAAATCAGGCAAAAGAAGAATTAAAAGAGCTTCAGAGGCTATCTTCAATACAGTTAGAGAGTTTCGATACAGCATACTACAGTGAACTTCTTAAAAAGCAAAAATATGATATTGATGAAGAAGAGTACCGTCCATATTTTGAGCAAAAAAATGTAGTTAACGGAATGTTTGACTTCCTAAACAAACTCTTTGAGATAGAGTTTAGGCAAGTTGATGAAAGCCTGTGGGATAAAAAAGCATTTTCTTATGATATATATATTGATAATAAAGTAAGAGCAAGACTATATCTAGATCTAGAGGCTCGAGAGAGTAAACGCGGTGGTGCATGGATGCATAACTTTCAAACTCATTGTAGACAAGAAGATGGGAAAGAACAATTAGCATCTGCATTTATAGTATGTAATTTTCCACCTTCAAGTAATACAAGCCCTTCATTGCTTAGACATGATGATGTAGTTACACTATTTCACGAGATGGGTCATGCTTTGCATCACATGTTAAGTAATGTGAATGAAAATGAGATTAGTGGGGTTAACGGTGTTGAATGGGATGCTGTTGAGTTTCCATCACAGTTTCTAGAAAATTTTGCTTATGAGCCTCATGTATTAAAATTATTTGCATCACATCATGAAAGTAAGGAAATAATATCTGATGAAATGATTCAAAAACTTGTACGTAGTAAAAACTTTTTATCAGCTAGCGGTATGCTTAAACAATTGGAATTTTCTATTTTTGATTTTCAATTACATTCAAAAATTTATCAAGGTAAAGAAGTGCAAAATCTTCTTGATTCTATAAGAGAAAAAACTGCATTGATAAAGACACCTTCATATAATAAGTTTCAAAATGGTTTTGCACATATTTTTGCCGGTGGTTATGCTGCTGGATACTATAGTTATAAGTGGGCAGAGGTATTAAGTGCTGATGTATTCTTTAGTGTTTTAGATGAGGGAATATTTAACTCTCAAACTGCAAAAAAATATTTAGATATAGTTTTAAATGGTGGTGGTGCAAAAAGTATGGATATACTTTTTAAAGAGTTAATGGGAAGAGAAGCAAACCCCGATAATTTACTAAGATTAAACGGTATTAAATAGTGCGAATAATAACTATTTTATTTATATTTTTTACTTTAGTTATAGGAGATACAACTTTGAAAATAGCATCATACAACGTAGAAAATCTTTTTGATCTGCAAAAGAATGGCTATAAATATAAAGAGTATAAACCGTATGGAAAATCTCTATGGAATAAAAAAAACTATAAGATTAAGCTTCAAAATATTTCTAAGGTTATAAAAGATATAAATGCTGATATTATCTCTTTACAAGAAATACACTCTTTAAATGCTCTTATGGACTTAAGATTTGTGCTTAAACAAAAAGGTTTATATTATCAATACTACTCAATTGCAAATAAAAAGGACACAGCAATTAAAGTGGCAATTCTAAGTAAAATCCCTTTTATATATTCAAAAGAACTGAGTGTAACTTCATCATTTAGATATAGAAATATCCTTGAGACAAAATTTAAAATAGACAATAAATATTTATACATATTTACAAATCACTGGAAATCAAAATCAGGTCCTGAGAGTATGAGAATTATTTGTGCAAAAGCTCTTATACAAAGAGTAAAAGAGATAGGATATGATAAAAATATAATCTTGTTAGGAGACTTTAATTCAGACTATGAAGAATATAAAAGATTTATAAGAAAAAGAAAACATAATGATACTAATGGAAAAACTGGCATAAATCATGTACTAAAAAGTATAAAACAAACTCAAAAATTATCTCAAACAAAACATATAAACAATAATTTCTACAATCTATGGTATGACACAAATAAAGAAAATAGATATTCATATATATTTAGAGGTAAAAAAGAGGCTTTAGACAATATATTAATATCTCAATCATTATTAAATAACAATGGTGTAAGCTATATAGAAAATTCAATTACAAATTTTAGTGAGAAATACCTATTTAAAAAGAAAAATATCTATAGGTGGCAAGTCTCCAGAGCTAAGACTAGAAAACATAAAGGAAAAGGATACTCTGACCATTTAGCTGTAACTGCTAAATTCAAAGTTAATTAAGACACCAATCAATATCTTTTTTATTGTGCTTTATTAAATAGTTATTTGATTTGCTAAAAGGCTTCGAGCCAAAAAATCCTCTATAAGACGATAAAGGTGATGGATGTGGTGATTTTAATATAAGGTGTTTATTATCATCTATTAAATAGGCTTTTTTTTGTGATGGATTTCCCCATAAAATAAATACTATATTTTCAAACTTTTGAGATAGTTTCTTTATTACACTATCTGTAAATATCTCCCATCCGATATTTTTATGAGAATTAGCATTCGATTCAATAACTGTTAAAACACTATTAATAAGTAATACTCCCTCTTGCGACCATTTATCTAACTCACCGTTTATAGGAGTATTACAACCAAAGTCATCTACCAGTTCTTTAAAAATATTATTTAATGATGGTGGTATCTTACACTTTTTAGAGACTGAAAAAGCCAGACCATTGGCTTGGTTAATTCCATGATATGGGTCTTGCCCTATAATTACAACTTTTATTTTCTGCGGAGATATCAAATTAAAAGCTCTAAATATATTTTCATATTTTGGAAAAATAGTTTTTGATTTATATTCACTGTCTATGTATTGCTGTAATTTTATAAAATATTCTAAGTGCATTTCATCTTCTAAAAAAGATGTCCATTCATTATTTAATACCATGCCTAACCTACAGAACTAAAATCAATAGTAATTATATATAAATAAAGGTTTAAAAGTTATAAGTTTGTAATTAAATAAAGATAGTTAGATAATTTAGAAAAAGGAATTGACCAACTAGGCAGCGACCTACATTTCCACACCTGAAAGGTGCAGTATTATCAGCGATGAGAGGCTTAGCTTCTGGGTTCGGAATGGGACCAGGC